>JAESGI010000007.1_pt1 | contig 751612 bp, 731 predicted proteins | sample 9269671 | NCBI WGS metagenome assembly JAESGI01 (sample SAMN14515641, study PRJNA621666) | algae metagenome | isolation source: Nostoc indistinguendum CM1-VF10 and co-occurring heterotrophs from gravelly... | place: USA: Clark Mountains, San Bernardino, California | collected 1998-06-05 | reverse complement strand
GCACCGGGGTGTCGCTGTCGAGCACGTCAGCCTGGAAGCTGGCGTCGGTAATGGCCTTGGTACCCATAGTCTGAACTCCTGAAACTCTGTTGATGCCAAGCTAAGGCGTCGGCGCGTCCGGCTCAAGAGCTGAACCCGGCAAATTCGCCTTGGTTGCCGCCAAGCCGGGCTTGTGCACGTCGAGTAGAGCATCCCCGAGCACAATCAACCGCGGTCCGGCACTATAGAGCAACGCCGCCTCGACCCGGCGGCCGGGAAAAATGACACGTAGCGCATCGCGATAGGCCGCCATCTGCCGCAGATAGGCGGGTGCCACCGCGGCGGCATTTTCGGGCACATGGCGCCCGGTCTTGTAATCGACCACCGTCACCGCATCGTCGGTGACGAGCAACCGGTCGACGATCCCCGCGACGACCATCCCGTCGACCACCGCCGACAATGGCACTTCCGCGAGGCTGCCGGGGCCAAAAAGAGCGGCGTGCGCCGGATCGTCGAGCACCGCGAGCACCTCGCCGACCATCGCTTCGCGCGCCGCCTCGTCGAGCACGGGCGCCTGCGCCGCGAGCCAGTGTAGCGCCGCGGCGCGCCGCCGCCCCGCCGCAACGGGCGGCAATCGCTCGAACAATGCATGGAGGAGCAGCCCGCGCTCGACCGCAGCGACGCGTGCAGTCCCCTGCGGCGGTACCGCGACATCATCCTCGCCGAGCGCCGAGGGTGCGAGCGGACGCGGCGGACGCGCTTCCTCGGGCGCAGGCCGCGTCGCCCATGCAGGCAGCACCAAAGCGGGCGCCGCGACTTTCACCGCTTTTTCCTTCTTCGCCCATTTCCCGATATTGGCACGGTGGATGCGGCGCTGGCCCCACATCGGCCCTGCGTCCTCCCATTCGCTGCCCATGCCCGACAGCACATCGTCGACCGCCGCGTGCCAGCTCGCTTCGGGGATCGTCCGGTCGGCCTTCTTCGTCACGCCGGCAACGACGAGGATTTCCTCGGCGCGTGTCATCGCGACGTAGAAGAGCCGCCAATGCTCCTGTGCGGCCGCCAGTGCCGCCGCGCCATGCGCCTCCGCAAGCTTGCCGTGCCGTTCGTCGGCGGGCACCGCGAAGACGGGCAATTTCTCCCACCCCGCGACGTCGACGCTGAATGGGCGGTGCCCGATCCCGGCATCGTCGGTCGCGTCGGCGAGGATCACGATCGGCGCCTGCAAGCCCTTCGACCCGTGCACCGTCATCACGCGCACGACGTCACTGCGCGCCTCGGTCTGGCGCTTGATGTCGGCACCGCTGCTTTCGACCGCGGTCAGGAAACCGAGCAGCGACACCGTCTCGCGCTGTTCAAAGGCGAGCGCCTGATTGAGCAGTTCGTCGATCGGATCGCGCGCCTCGCGCCCCAACCGCGCGGTGAGCTTGCGCCGCCCGTCAATCGGCCCCGACAGGATCGTTTCGAGAAATCGGAACGGCGTCGTAAAGTCTGCCATGCCGAGCAGATGACGAAGCGACGCCATCGTCGCCGCGGGAATATCGCCCTCGACCGCGCGCAGATGCTCCCACAATGCGGCGCGGCCGCGCTTGTGGGACCGAACATACAGCTCGTCCTGTGTCCAGCCGATCAGCGGCGAGACGAGCAAAGACGCGAGGTTGAGGTCGTCGAGCGGCTGCACTGCAAAGCGCATCGCCGCGATCAGGTCCTGCACCGCCAGCGGCTGCGTCAGCGCGAAGCGATCGACACCTGCGACCGGGACATGAAGCGCCTGCAACCGCGCGACGATCCGTGCCGCAAGGTCGCGGCGGCGGCGCACGAGGATCATGATATCGCCCGGCGCCACCGGCCGGCCGTCCTTGCCATGCGCGATCCAGTCCTGCACCTCGCCCGCGATCGCACGCGCAAGCCGCATCGAGGCGGGGTCCGACGCGGGGGCGCTCGCGTCGCCCCCGTCCTCGTCGCCGCCTTCCTCCGCCTCGGCGTCGAGCGCCTTGCCCACTGGCAGCGGCTGCCACAGTTCGACCTGCCCCGCGTGTGCCTCGCGATACGGTCGGTGCGGCGGTTCCTCGCCGTCGAGTCCCATCGCCCCGGCGCCCCCGGCGGCAAGCCAGGCGTCGACCACCGCCAGCACCGCGGGGGTCGAACGATAGTTGGAAACCAGATCGACCTGCCGGAACGGCTGTCCGCCGATCTCGCCCATCGCATGGAACATGTCACGCGCGGTCGCGAACGCCTTGGGTTCGGTCCCCTGGAAACCGAAGATCGCCTGCTTGCGGTCGCCGACGGTGAAGAGCGTGCGGATGCGCTCCTCCTTCGCGCCGGCCCCGGCGAAAAACTCCTCGGCCATCGACAGGACGATACCCCACTGGCGCATGTTCGTGTCCTGCGCCTCGTCGACGAGGATATGGTCGGTGCGCTGGTCGAGCTTGAAGCGCACCCATTCGCCAAAGCTGCTGACGCGCAGCAGCGAGCCCGCGAGCGTGATCAGGTCGTCGAAATCGGCAAGGCCCCGTTCGCGTTTCGCCAGCGCATAGCCCTCGGCAAAGCGGCCGCCGAGCTTCCACGCCGCCGCGAGTTCGTCGGCGACGCGCATCGCCGCCGCGGTCGCGAGCAGGTGCCGCGCGGCATCGACGATACGAACGGCGCTGTCGAGGCAGCCGGTCATCTTGCCCTTGTCGCCCGCGAAATCGGCGCGCAGCTCGCCCTTGCCCGTCAGGAAGCAACCAACGAGCTCGCCAAGCATCGCCGCGCGCGCGGCTGCATTGGCGATCAGCCAGCCAACCATGACGTCCGAGCAGGCAAGCCCGGTCTTCGTCCCCCAGTCGGCACCGCTCGTCGCGACCGCGCGGATATCGGCCTCGGCGATCGCTCCCGCGGCTATTTCCTCCGCGACCCACGCATCGGGATCGCCGCCGGGCAGGTCGAACGCCGCGCGCAAATCATGCGCCGAAGGCGGCAGCGCCGCGCGCGGCCCGCCGAACGCGGCGGCGCAGCTCGACAGGAAGGACAGCGCCGCATCCTGTCCCAGCCGCCGCGACAGCATCGCCGCCGCCTGGCGCAGCACCGCACCCTCGTCACCCTCTTCGAGCAGCTCGCCCAGCACCTGCCGCTGTAGCGCCGCTGCCTCATCCTCCTCGATCGCGCGAAAGCCCGGGAGCAGCTTCGCCTCGAGCGGAAAGCTCGCGAGCAACGTCTGGCAGAAGCTGTGGATCGTCTGCACCCGGATCGCGCCGCCCGGACTGTCGATCACCGTCGCGAACAGCGACCGCGCGCGCACCATCAACCCCGGCCGGTCCCATGCCAGCCCCAGCGCGCGCAGGTCGAGCCTGAGGTCGCCGTCGTCCATCCGCACCCACGCCGCGAGCCGCTCGTGGATGCGGTGCGCCATCTCGGCGGCGCCGGCTTTGGTGAAGGTGATGCAAAGGATCGCTTCGGGCGATACCCCGTCGAGCATCAGCCGCAACACACGCGCCGACAGCACCTGCGTCTTTCCCGTCCCCGCCGAAGCGCCGAGCCACACATGGCTTTCGGGGTCGGCGGCGGCGCCCTGCCGCGCGTCGAGTTCTGCGAGGCGCGACGCCTTGGTCATGCCCCTTCCTCGCCCCGCCCGAACCATTCGTCGCGGCGCATCAGCTGGTCGTAATCGCCATAGCTCGCGCCCTCGCCCGGCACGAAGGGCGCGTCGCTGAACAGATAGAGTGCCGCGAGTGCTGCCAGCGCGCCGGCGGCATGGTCGATCGCCGCTTCGGCGCTCTTGAGGTCGCTGCGCGATCCATAGGTGTTCGACACCTTGCCCGCACCGCCCGCGCGGCGGTCGGGCCGCAGGCTCCAATACTCGAGCGCGCCGACCGGTGCCGCCTCGACGCCCTTTATGCCGCCTTCGCGCGCGATCAGCCCGAGCAGACCGAGCTGGTTGTCGAGCTTGTCGAACGCCGCCTTCGCGCTCGGCGCCCCACCCGATTTATAATCGACGATCGCGAGCCTGCCCTCTTCGTCGCGGTCGATCCGGTCGGCCTTGCCATGCAGCGTCACCCCGTCGACCCCGATCTCGCCCTGCGCCTCGACGGCAAGCGGCTTGCGTTCGCCCGCGTCCCACACGCGCGCGGCCGCCCAGCGCAGCGCAGGTTCGATGCGCGGCAGCCAGAAGGCGCGCGCGATGGCGTCGAGCGCCGGGTCGCCCGCCAGCGCGCACAGTTCGGCCTCGAACCCCTCGCGCGTCGCGCCGCCGCGAACCCAATCCTCGAACATTTTATGCACCCGCGTCCCGCGCCAGCGCGGATCTGGCGCGGCGCTCAGCGGATCGAGCGCCGACAGCCCGAGCATCTGGTTGGCGTAAAAGGCAAAGGGATCGCGCGCGAGCCGATCGACCGCGGTGACGCTGATCCGGCGCGGGCGATCTGCGGCGGGCGGTTTCGGCGCGGGTTTGCCGATCGGCTGCGCGCCGCCCACGGGCACGTCGAGCTCGGCCGCGAGCCGCGTCAAAGGGATCCCGTCCGGCGCCGGGTCGGGCAGATCGCCCGCGAGCGCCGCGAGCCGCAACCAGAAGCGCGACGCGACCGCCGGATCGCCGCCGCTCCGCTCGGCGCGCGTCACGACGATCTCGCGCGCGGCGAGCGCGCTGGCAAAATCATGCGCCGCCATCCCCTGCTGGCGCTCGGGCGCGGGCAGGCCGAGCAACCGCCGGATGCCCGGCGCGAGCCAAGGGTCGGGCTGCGTCGCCGCGGGCCAGCGCCCTTCGTCGAGGCCCCCGAGGATCATCAAGTCGGCGCGCTGCAACCGCGCCTCGAGAAGGCCCCAGATGAAAAGCCGCGGATGCCCGCCATAGGGCGGCCGCACGCTCGCCTGCCCGAGCAATTGGCCCAGCATGTCGGGAAAATCGGCGGGATCGACCAGCGCCGGACCATCGCCGCGCGCGAGCGCCCACTGGTCGAACAGCTCGGCGAGCATTCGGCCCGCCGGCCCCGCCCAGACCGCATCGCCCGTCAGCCACTCGACACCCTTCTGCAACGCCGCCAGCAAGATCGCGGGCGGCGCGGATGCCGATGCGAAAGGCGCGAGCGCCGCTCCGAGCGCGCCTGACACTTCGTCCCACCACGGCTGCAATTCCGCCGCACGGCCATGACCCCGCGCCTTCGGATCGGCAACTCGCGCGGCGATGCGCGCACTCACCCCGTCCCATCCCGGCGTCAGCCCCGGCTCGCGGAGCAGCAAGTCGAAGCGCCGCAACTGGTCGAGCCACGGCGTCCGCCCTTCGCCCTTTCGCACCAGCGGGTGCCCAAGCAGCGACACCAGCGCGACCGGGTCGAAGTCTGCCGCCAGCTTTGCGAGCAGCAACAGCAGCGCCCCCGGCGGGGTGCGCGACAGGGGCTGGCCCGCGCTGTCGTCGACCGAAATCCCCCAGCGCGCGAGCGCCGCCGCGACGCGCTCGGCAAGCCCCCGATCGGGGGTCACCAGCGCCGCGGTGCGACCCGGCGTTTCGATGGCATGCCGCATCAGCAGCGCGATCCCCTGCGCCTCCTGCCCGTCGTCGGCGAATACCGCGCCCGATATCCCTGCGGTTGCGGCCGACAGGTCGCCCGCGGCCTGCCACTGCACGGTATAATCGGCGGGTGCGAAGAGCAGCGAGACGAAGGGCGTGCGCGCCGCGGGGCCGTCGAACGCCGACGCCGCGTCCCATTCGACGACCTCGTCGCGCGCCACGCCCATGCGATCGAGCAGCAGCTTCAGATGATATTGCGGATGCGTCTCCAGCGGCCGCGCCGGGTCTTCGGGGTCGGCCCGCGTCGGACCCAGCGCCTGCCACTCCTCCGCCGTCATGACCTGATCGACGCCGGGCAGCACGACCATCCCGCGCTCCATGTTCGCAACGGTCCGCAGCAGCCGTGCGATCGCGGGCGCTGCGGTCGTGATCCCCGCCGCAACGACAAAGCGCGCGGGCGGCACGGCACGCCAGCCCGCCGTCACGCGGTCGAGCAGCCGGTTGCGCCGCTCGGCGCGGTCGATACCGCCGGCCTTCGCGAGGACGGCGGGCCAGTGATCGACGAGCAGCCGCAGCCGCCCCAGCGACGCCTGCCAATGCCCGGCAAAGGCGCCGAGGTCGAGATCGACGAGGTCGGCGACCCGCGCTTCCTCATAATGCAGCTGGTCGATCACCCGCGCGAGTCCGTCGGCAAGCTGGAACGCCGCCGCACCGGCAATCGGCGGTTCGCCTGCGGGCGTGTGCCGCTCGATCAGTTCGGCGAGCAGTAGGCGGCGGCGTAGCGGATCGATCGCTGGCGGAACCGGAGCATCGTCGATCGGGTCCAGCGCGAGTGCAACGCTCTCATCGAGATCGGCGTCGCCGATCACCGCCAGCCGCGGCATCAGCAGGCCCCGCCCTCCCGCACGCACAAAGGCTGCCTGCACCGCGCTGCGCGCCCGATTGCTCGGCAGCAGGATCAGCCCCTCTGCCAACCCCAGCGCGCCATCCGCAAAGCGTTCGATCAGCCCGGCGGCAAGCGCATCGGCGAAGGCCCGGTGGACCGGGATCGAAAAGACGCGCGGCTTCGCGTCAGCCATCCGTCAGCGCGGCTTCGGTCGGCGCGATGCTCGCCGGGGTGCCGACGTCGAACCATTGCCCCATGTGCGACAAGCCATAGAGCCGCCCCGCCGCGATCGCGCGGTCCCACAATATGTTCGTCGAAAAAGCCCCCTCGGGCGCATCGTCGAGCAGGCGCGGCGAAATGAGCTGGATGCCGGTGTAGACGAAGGGCGCGATCCGTCCGGGCTTGCGCCGCGACAATCGCCCCGCGGGGTCCATATGGAAATCGCCGCGCCCGCCATGCCCCGTCGCGCTCGCCTGCCGGATCAGCAGCAGCAGCGCATCCATCCGCTCGCCGTCCCAGTGGCGCGCTAGGTGCCGGATGCTGTCCTCGGGTCCGTCGGTCCAGATATTGTCGCTGTTGACGATCAGGATCGGGTCGCCCTTGAGCTGCGGTAGCGCCTTGACCATCCCGCCCCCGGTTTCGAGCAACAGGTCGCGCTCGTCCGAAATCGAAATCGTGAAATTGCGCTTCTGCGCCGCGAGATGTGCTTCGAGCGCGTCGGCGAGGTAATGGACGTTGACGACGACATGCCCGACCCCCGCCGCCTCGATCCGGTCGAGGCTGTGGTCGATCAGCGCCTTGCCCGCAACGCGCACCAGCGGCTTCGGCCGCGTCGCGGTCAACGGCCGCATCCGTTTGCCGATCCCCGCCGCCATCACCATCGCGCTTTCGATCTTCACGCTCATTTCCACGCCTCCGCCCGTTTGGAAGCGGGGACATTGGCGTCGAACCATTGCCGGACGGGGACAAGCGCAGGATGCGCGAGGTCGCGTTCGAGCAGGCCCCACATGCGCGGCTGGAAGCTCCTGTAGTGCGGCTTGTTGTCGCGTTTCCACAAGCGGACGAAAACGCCGAGGATACGCGTGTTGCGCTGCGCGGCGAGCGCCCAATAGGCGGCTTCGATATTCCGCCCCGTCACCGACTGATAGCGCGCGAGCATCGCCGCTTCGACCGTCGGCGAAACATCGCGCCGGGCATCCTCGAGCACCGACGCCAAGTCATAGGCCGGATGCCCGACGAGCGCGTCCTGGAAATCGAGCAGACCGTAATGCGCGATGCCGTCCTGCCCCTCTACCAGCATGATATTCTCGGCATGAAAATCGCGCAGCACAGTGACGCGCGGAAGGCCGTCGGCCTCGACGGGCGCGAGCACCTTTTCCCACGCCGCGCGGAAGGCATCGCGATCGACATCGATCTCCAGCGCCGGGCAATACCAGTCGCTGAACAGCATCACTTCGTCGAGCCATTGATCGAGGCCGTGCACGGGCAGCCCGCCCATCGCCGGCCGCGCATGGAGGTGGACGAGCAGGTCGGTCAGCCCGGTGTAATAGTCCGCCTCGCTATGCAGCTTTTCGTCGACCGTCTCGCGCAGCCGCACGTCGCCGAAATCCTCGATCAGGAGGAGCCCGCGGTCGAGATCGCGCGCGATGATCGTCGGCGCGTTGAGCCCCTGGTCGCAAAGATATTCGGCGACCGCGATGAACGGTCGCGGATCCTCGTGCGGCGGCGGCGCGTCCATCAGCACCGCCTGCCGGTCGCCGTCGACGACGCGGAAATAGCGCCGGAACGACGCATCGCCGGCGAGCGGCAAAATCTGGGCATCGCCCCAGCCATGCGCGGCAAGGAAAGCCGGGGCGTGGGCGGGCGGAATCATCGGAGCGGCCATCTTGCTCCCCAAGCGGGCGGCACCGACGCTGTCAAGGCGCGCGCGTCGCCCTCACCCGAAATCCTGAGCAGCAGCGCGCCCGGCCAGCTTTCGCCGCCCAGCCGTTCGGGCCATTCGATCAGCAGCGCGCCATCGTAAAGATAATCGTCGAGGCCGAGTTCGATCAGTTCGTCCTCGTCTTCGATCCGGTAAAGGTCGACATGCGCTATCGGCAGGTCGACCTCGGGCGGCGCATAGGGCTGGACGATCGCGAAGGTCGGGCTCGGCGCCTCGCCCGCGAGCCCCCGCGCCTTCAGCATCGCGCGCGCCAGCGTCGTCTTGCCCGCGCCGAGGTCGCCCGATAGCAGCACGACATCGCCCGCCGCGAGCGCCGCCCCGATCGCCGCCCCGATCCGCCCGGCGTCGCGGAGTTCATATTGCATAGAGAAATCGGTCATGCGCCGCGCGGCAGGCTGATCCGCACGAGCGTGCCCTGCCCCTGCTCGCTCATCACTTCCATCGTCCCGCGATGCGCCGCGACGAGTTGGCGCGCGAGCGCGAGGCCGATCCCGCCCGTATCGGTGCCCGACTGCTGCCCCCTGGCGACCGCGGCCGCCGCTTCGGGCATCCCGGGGCCATTGTCGGACACGATGATGTCGATGCCGCGCGCGTCGCCGTCGGCGTGGAGCAGCACCCGCGCGCCCGACTTGCGCGACGGCAGGGTGAAGCGCACCGCATTGTCGAGCAATCCCGCGACGAGCCGCGACAGCCGCGGCGCATCGCCTTCGATCGTGCCGAGGTTCGCCGAGATATTGCCGACAAGTTCGACCTTTTCGCTTTTCGCGAAGCCCTTCGCATCGGCGAGTGCGTCTTCAAGCAGCGCGCCGATGTCGACCGGCGCGCGCTCGATCGCGAGCGTACCCGCCTCGCCCTGCGCCAGATCGAGCACATTATCGATCTGGCGCGAGAGCACCGCGACCGAGTCCATGATCGCATCGATATAGGCGCGCTGCTGGTCGGCGAGCTTGCCGGCATAGCCCGCCTGCAGCATCTCGCCGAACCCGCCGATCGACGTGAGCGGTGTGCGCAATTCATAGCTCATCCGCGACAGGAAGGCGGTCTTGGCCTTGTCGGCCGCCTCGAGCGCCTCATTGCGTTCGCGCAGCGCGCCTTCCATCTTCCGGCTCGGGGTGATGTCGAGCATGATCAGTAGCGCATTGCCGTCGGGCAGCGGAATCGACGCAAAGTCGAAATAGCGGCCGTCGGCGAAGCCGATTTCACCGCCGCGCTGCTGCCGTTCCAGTGTCGCGGCGCGGATGACTTCCTGCACGACGCTGATCTGGCTCGGCTTGACCAGCCGGTCGGCAAGCCCGCCCATCAGCGCGTCGACGCGCGGATGCGCCGCGAGCGTCGGCTCGTCGATCCCCCACAGGCGGCGGAAGCGCTGGTTCCACAGATGCAGCCGTCCGTCGGGGGCGAACACCGCGACCGCCTCGAACAGATTGTCGAATGTCGCTGTGCGCACGCGCAGCAGCGTGTCGCGCGCGCCCGCAAGCTGCACCTGCTCGGTCTTGTCCTCGGCGATCAGCAACAGCCCGCCGTCGGGGGTCGGCTGCGCGACGACGTGCAGGTGGGTGCCGTCGCGCAGCAGCCAGTCCTCTTCGCTCGCCTCGGCCTGTGCAAACCAATCGACATGCGCCTGCCGCCATTCGGGATAGTTGCGCACCTCGGGCGTGCGCCCGCCTTCGCGCCACGCGTCGAGCAACCGCGCGAACGGCCGCGCCTCGGTGACATCCTCGGCCTCGAGCGCGAACAGGCGGCGGAACGGCAGGTTGGCGAACGCCAGCCCCTGGTCCGGACCGAATTGCGCGACCGCCGCCGACAGCCGGTCGAGCAGTTCGCGCTGGGTATCGACGAAGCGGCGATGCGCGCCGCGCTCGCTTTCGAGTTCCTGGATGTCGATCGCATAGCCCGCGATCCCGATCACCCGCCCGCCTTCGGGGGCCAGCGGCACGTCGACGACACGCATGATCCGCCGCTCGCCCTCGATCGTCACCGGGATCGTGCGCACCTGCGCCGATCCGGCGATGCGCGCCTCGTCGGCCGCCTCGGCGGCGCTGACGCCCGCAACCGTTTCGCACAATTCGATCCCGCCATCGATCACCGCGGCCGCGCTCTTCGCTTCGACCGCGCGGACATAGGCGCTGTTGACGAGCGCGAGGTTCAGGTCGGTGTCGCGGAACCACATCGGAAACGGCGCCGCCTCGATCAGCCCCGACAGCGCCTCGAACGCCGCCATCGCCTCGTCGCGTTCGCTGCGCGCGAGCGCGAGCGCCTGCTGCCCGTCGGTCGCATCGCTCAGCCAGAGCAGCACGCTGCCCGCGCCCCCGACCGCCTGCGGCGCCGCGGCGCCATGGACGATGATGGTGCGGTTACTCGCCTCGGGCTTCAGGCTCAGCACGAAAGGCTTCGCGCCGCGCTGCGCGCCGAGGATCGCCTGCCGCAGCGCGTCATGCCCCTGCGCGTCGAGTCCGCTGCCCAGCCCGCGCAGTTCGTCGAAGTTGCGCGGTCCGCGTTCGAGCCCCAGCCAGCGTCCGAGCCGCTCGCTCGCCTCGATCCGCCAGTCGGCGCGGACGATGACGGGAAGTTGCGGTGAGGCCTCGACGAGGCTCGCGAGCCGTTCGGTCTGCCCCGCCACGAACGCCGAGCGCCGCTGCATCGCAACGCCGTGCCCGACCGCCCACAATCCGGCGAGCAGCCAAAGCGCGGCGAACAGGCCCAACGCGAATAATGCCCCCGACGATTGCATCATGGCCATTGCGCGCGGGGAGCGTGAAGAAGATTGGGGCAATCGCCTGACAACATCCTGCTGCCACTATCGACTGTCTCGCGCCGATTCAATCGCCGGGCGTCGAAGCGCCGCATCGCGGCGCCACGACGGGGGAAAGCGCGCCGTCGCGCACCCGAGATTCTGTCGCAATTCGCTTGACTTGGCGAAGGCAGTTTGAAAGCTTCGCGAAATGCCCGCGACAGGTCGCACTGCAAGGGTGGTAAAGAGCAGTTCGGCTTGACCTTTTGTAAATGTCCGACGGGCAGGTTACGATTTGAGTACAAACCGGGGAACTGACATGCACAATGATGATTGGACCGCATCGCGGTCACGGCGGAATCTGGGTCTGGCCGGGGTTTCGGCCGTGGCGATCATGCTGGCAACGCCGGCTTATGCACAAAGTGAAGACAGTTCGGCGACGGCCGCCGACGAAGCCGTCGACAGCGCCGGTCCCGGCGATGCCATCGTCGTCACCGGTTCGCGCATCCGCAGGCCCAATCTGGAATCGCAGGTTCCCGTCGTTTCGGTGACCGGCAACGAGTTTTTCGAGCGCGGCAATACGTCGGTCGGCGACACGCTCAACGAACTGCCCGCGCTCCGCAGCACGTTCAGCCAGTCGAACTCGACGCGCTTCCTTGGCACGTCGGGCCTCAACCTCCTCGACCTTCGCGGGCTGGGGACGCAGCGCACGCTCGTGCTCGTCAACGGCCGGCGCCACGTCGGTTCGGACGTCTTGTCGAACGCGGTGTCGCCCGACACCAACACCTTCCCGACCGACCTGATCGAACGCGTCGATGTGGTGACGGGCGGCAATTCGGCGATCTACGGGTCGGACGCGCTCGCCGGCGTCGTGAACTTCATCCTCAAGGACAGCTATGAGGGGATCCAGCTTCGCGGCCAGGGCGGCCTCAGCACCTATGGCGACGCGGGCTCCTATTACGCCAGCCTGCTCGCGGGCAAGAATTTCGCCGACGGCCGCGGCAATATCGCGATCAACCTCGAATTCGCGCGGCAGGAAGATTTCTACACCTCGGGACGCCCGAACCTGCGGCAGAATGACGGCTTCATCACGGTCGACACCGACCCGTCGGGCGCCGTCAACGGCAGTGACGGAACGCCCGACGCGCTTTTCTATCGCGACATCCGCAGCGGGACGTACAGCAACGGCGGCACCTTCCTCTCCTATCTGGGGGGCAGCAGCTATACACCGTTCATCTTCCAGCCCAACGGGACGCTCGTCCAGCAGACGGGTATACAGACCGGCCTTCCGCCCGTTCCCGCCTATCTGGGTGGCAATGGCGACAATTTCCGCGACGGCACGCAGTTCGGTCTTGCGCCCAAGCTCGATCGCTACAGCGCCAACCTGATCGGCCACTTCGAAATCAGCCCCGGTTTCGTGCCGTTCATCGAGGCCAAATATGTGCGCACCGACTCGCTCGGCAACGCATCTGGTCCCTTCTTCACCGGCTCGACGGGGTCGCCGCGCGAGCGCTTCTTCACCCAGAATCCCTATCTGAGCGAACAGGCCAAGCCGATCATTCGCGATTATTATGGCGATTATTACGATGCGGCCGGCAACGACACCCCCGACGGTATTCCCGATGCCGACCAGACGGGTTTCACCTTCCTCAAGAACGCCGTCGACCTGACGAACCGCGAGGAACGGGCGCGGCGCGAAACCTATCGCGCGGTGATCGGCGTTCGCGGCGAGTTCAACGACGACTGGAACTATGAATTCTCGGTCAACTATGGCGAGTTCCGCGAAAGGACCGCGATCCTCGGCAACGTCAATTTGCAGCGCTACCTGCTCGCGATCGACGCCGTCGACCAAGGCCTCGTCCAGAATGGCGTCGCGAACGGCAACATCGTCTGCCGCGCGTCGATCGACCCCTCGGCGCGTGTCCCGCTCGAAGTGGCGGCCGACCCGGCCTATGCCGCGTCGCAGCTCGCCGCCGACGTCGCGGCGTGCGTTCCCGTAAACCTCTTCGGGTCGGGCAATGTGACGCAGGCGGCGCGCAACTACCTGCTCCAGGATTCGCTGGCCAAGGGCAAGATTTCACAATTCGTCGTGAGCGCCTTCATGTCGGGCGACAGCAGCAAATGGTTCGAGCTGCCGGGCGGCCCGATCGGTTTTGCGATCGGCGCCGAATATCGCCGCGAAACCGCGGACTATGTCCAGGACGTCGCGACCGCCGCCGGGATGACCTTCTATAACGCCATCCCGCAATTCGACCCGCCGGCGTTCGAGGTGAAAGAGGCCTATGCCGAAATTCGCCTGCCGATCCTGAAGGACACCCCCTTCTTCCAGGAACTGACGGTTTCCGCCGCAGCACGCGTCGCCGACTATCGCGGGTCCACCGGGACGGTGTTCGCCTATAACGCCGGTCTCGAATGGGCGCCGATCCGTTCGCTGCGCTTCCGCGGCAACTATTCGCGCGCGGTCCGCGCCCCGAACCTTGCCGACCTCTACACGCCGCTCGGACAGAATTTCGCGACCGTCGTCGACCCCTGTTCGGCGCGCAACGTCGGCACCGGCTCGTCGACCCGCGCGGCGAACTGTACCGCCGACGGCGTGCCTGCCGGTTACGACTATGTCTACACGGCCTCGATCGGCTTCCTGTCGGGCGGTAATCCCAATTTGGGCGAAGAAACGTCCGATTCCTACACGATCGGCGGCGTCTTCCAGCCCGAGTTCCTGCCGGGGTTCAGCTTCTCGGCCGACTATTACAATATCACGGTCAACGATGTGATCACCGCCCCGTCGGCGCAGGGCATTTTGAACGCCTGCTATGATGCGGCCGATCTCAACAACCAGTTCTGCGCCCTGTTCGAACGCAACGCGGGCCCGGGCAACGGGCCGCGCGGCGAAATTCCGGGTCGCATCCTGGAAAACAGCCTCGACGTGATCCCGCTCAACTATGCAAAGCTGAAGGTCAGCGGCATCGATTTCGAGGCGCGCTACGAACGCCAGATCGACAAGGTCGGGAAATTCTCGATCGGCGCGATCTATACCTATGCGCTGACGAACAACAGCTATCTGTCGCCGACTGATCCGGGCCGCGCCGACCGCGTGCTGGGCGAACTCGGCGATCCGCAACATGCGTTCAACGTGAACGCATCGCTGACATCGGGTGCGGTCACCTTCGGCTATCGCGCCCGCTACCTCGGCAAGATGTCGAACGGCGCGTGGGAGAATTACAACAGCGTGCAGGGCCGCCCGCCGCAGAATGACGACGCCTTTGCCGACGGGTTCAAATATTATCCGGCGGTCTGGTATCACGACTTCCGGGTCGGCCTCGATGTCGCCGACAAGTTCACTTTCTATGGCGGCGTCGACAATGCGTTCAACAAGAACCCGCCCTTCGGCCTGACGGGCGCAGGGGCCGGCAGCGGCATCTACAGCAACCGCGGGCGTTTCTTCTACGCCGGGATCACCGCCAAATATTGATCGGTGCCGGTTCGGACATCTGGCCGGGGCTTGCCCCGGCCATTTTTTTGTGACTTAGCCGAGACCATGGCGAATAGCGGAGCCCCCGCATGATGTCCCCGCCGGGCGGCGGCGTCATGGACGAAATCGCGGCGATGCGCGGCGCCGCAGCGGCCTTGCGGACCCAAGGCGACGCCAGGGGCGCCGCCGTGATCGAAGTCGAAGCCGTCGAACGCGAGGCTCGCGAGCCTGCGGCGCTGCAAGCAAGCCGCATGCTGCTCGCCGGGCAGTTGCCGCAAGCCGAGGCAGCGGCACGGCAGATATTGCAACAAGCCCCCAGCCATGTTGCGGCGCGCTGCATCCTCGGCGAAATCGCGAGCCGGCTCGGCATCTATGCCGAAGCGCAGCGCCTGTTCCGCGAAGCGATCGACCTGTCGCCGGGCTTCGCCGACGCGCGGATCAGCCTCGCGCGGTCGCTGTTCCGGACCAGTGACTTCGGCGAGGGACTCGCACTGCTCGACGAAGTGCTCGCATTCGACCCGCAGAACCGCGCCGCGCTGAGCGCCAAGCTGACGACGCTCGGCCAGATTGGCGCCTACGACCGGTCACTGAAATCCTATGAGGACGCGCTCGCCCTGCAGGCCGACCAGCCATGGCTGTGGGTCGGTTATGGCAATGTCTGCAAGACGCTCGGCCTGTACGAACAAAGCGTTGCCGCTTTTCGCAAGGCGCTCGCGCTCGACCCGCGGCGCACCGAGGCGTGGTGGGGCCTGGCCAACCTGAAGCGCGTCGCGTTCGATGGCGCCGACCGCCAGTCGATGCTCGACCTCGCCGCCGCGCTGCCCGAACAGGACCCCGGGCGGGTGCAGCTTCATTTCTCGCTCGGCAAGGCGTTCGAGGACGAACGCGACTTCGCGAAATCCTTCGATCATTATGCCGCCGCCAATCGCATCCGCCGCGCCGAACTGCGATACGACGCGCAAGCGATGAGCGACGAGGTCTCGGATTCGATCGCTTTCTTCGACGCCGAATATTTCGCGGCGAAACAAGGAGGCGGCGACCCGGACGCCCGGATCATCTTCATCGTCGGTATGCCGCGCGCCGGCTCTACACTCGTCGAACAGATATTGGCATCGCACAGCCAGATCGAGGGGACATCGGAACTCCCCTATATCTCGCTGATCACGCAAAAGGCGGTGGCCGACCACTGGGCCGACCGGATCGCGAAATATCCGCAAATCCTCGCGTCGCTGCCCGCGGCGGAGATCGACCGGCTCGCGGCCTATTATTTACGATCGGCGGCGCAGCACCGTCAGTCGGACAAGCCGTGGATAATCGACAAATTGCCGAACAACTGGCTCAATGTCGGACTGATCAGGACGCTGTTTCCGAACGCGAAGATTATCGACGCGCGGCGAGCCGCGATGGCGTGCTGCTTCGCCAACTTCAAACAGCATTTCGCGCGCGGTCAGGGCTTTTCCTATTCGCTCGCCGACATGGGGCATTATTACCGCGACTATGTGCGTTTCATGGACCATCTCGACGGGATATTGCCCGGCGCGATGCACCGGCTGGTCCACGAGCGGCTGATCGACGATCCCGAACGCGAAATTCGCGCGCTGCTCGCCTATCTCGGCCTGCCCTTCGAAGAGGCCTGCCTGAATTTTCACGAAAATGCGCGGCCGGTGCGCACGCCTAGCGCCGAACAGGTCCGGCGCCCGATCAACCGCGACGCGGTCGATTTGTGGCGCAACTATGCGCCGTGGCTACAGCCTTTGAGGGATGCCCTCGGCGATCTCGCCGAAGCCTGAGACCCGCCCGATGGCGGGCGAAGCCGGGCCGGCGAATACGCCGGCCCGGCTGCTTACCGATCAATAACGATAATGGTCGGGCTTGAACGGCCCTTCGACCGGCACGCCGATATAGTCGGCCTGCTTCTTGGTAAGCTGGCTCAGCTGCACGCCCAGCTTTTCGAGGTGCAGCGCCGCGACCTTTTCGTCGAGATGCTTCGGCAGGACATAGACGTCATTCTTGTACTGCTCGCTGCGCGTCCACAGTTCGATCTGCGCGAGCGTCTGGTTGGTGAAGCTCGCCGACATCACGAACGACGGGTGGCCGGTCGCGTTGCCGAGGTTCACGAGACGGCCCTTCGACAGGATGATGATCTGCTTGCCGTCGGGGAATTCGACAAGATCGACCTGCGGCTTCACTTCGGTCCACTTGTAATTGGCGAGCGCCGCAATCTGGATCTCGCTGTCGAAGTGGCCGATGTTGCAGACGATCGCCATATTCTTCATCGCCGCCATATGCTCGGCGGTGATCACGTCGGCGTTGCCCGTCGCGGTGACGAAGATGTCCGAGCGCTTGACGGCTTCGTCCATCGTCACGACCTCGAAGCCTTCCATCGCCGCCTGCAGCGCGCAGATCGGGTCGATTTCGGTGACGAGGACGCGCGCGCCGCCGTTGCGGAGCGACTGGGCCGAGCCCTTGCCGACATCGCCGAAGCCGGCAACGGTCGCGACCTTGCCCGCGAGCATCACGTCGGTGCCGCGGCGGATCGCGTCGACCAGCGACTCCTTGCAGCCATAGAGGTTGTCGAACTTCGACTTGGTGACGCTGTCGTTGACGTTGATCGCGGGGAAGGGCAGCTCGCCCTTCTTGGCGATGTGGTACAGGCGGTGGACGCCGGTCGTCGTTTCTTCCGACACGCCCTTGATCGCCTTGACCGTCTTGGTGAGGTAACCGGGGTTGGCGGCAACGAACGCCTTCAGCGCGCGCTGCATCTCGACCTCTTCCTCATTCTCGGGCGCGGGCATCTCCTGCCCGGCTTCGAGCTTCGCGCCCCACAGCGCGAACATCGTGGCGTCGCCGCCATCGTCGAGGATCAGGTTGCAGGTCGTGCCATCCTCGACGCCCCAGTCGAAGATCCGGCCGACATAGTCCCAATAGTCGGCAAGGCTTTCCCCCTTCACCGCGAACACCGGCACGCCCGACGCGGCGATCGCGGCGGCGGCATGGTCCTGCGTCGAGAAAATGTTGCACGTCGCCCAGCGCACTTCGGCGCCGAGCGCGGTCAGCGTCTCGATCAGCACCGCGGTCTGGATCGTCATGTGGAGCGAACCCGTGATGCGCGCGCCCTTCAGCGGCTGCGCGGCGCCATATTCGGCACGCAGTGCCATCAGGCCCGGCATTTCGGTTTCGGCGATGTTGATTTCCTTGCGTCCGAAATCGGCGAGACCGATGTCGGCAATCACATAATCACGGGTGTCGGCGGCGAGAGTGGCCACGGGTATTCTCCAGTCAGGCGAGTTCGACCGCAGGCGAGCGGCCACGAAAAACATGCCCGGCGCCCTATCCGAAAGCGGCCCCGCGATCAAATATAAACTTTTCTTTATATCGCTTGCGAAGCACCATCCATCGGCACCCACAGACAGCCGAATCGACGGCGCAAAAATGCACCGCCCGCGAAAATAATTTTCACGCGCTTCGATTGTGACAATCGGGAGCATCCGATTGTGACACAGGGTCGCCAAAGCCAAGATTCTGAAAAATCTGACTTATAATACGCCTTGCGATTAGCTTAATTAGCTATTGTGACAACCATGTTACAAATGCCCGGAAATATTGACAATTTTCCGTATGCGCGAGAAAATCGACGAAAGTTTTCGGGGAGATACCGCAATGAAAAAATATCTGCTGCCGCTCGTTGCCCTCGCCTTCGCGAGTCCCGCTGCGGCGCAATCGATCGTCGTTGTCACCGCGCCGCAAGTCGATGATTCGGTGCTTCCGGTCGCCTATGCCGAGCTCAAGGCCGGCGAAAATCAGGCCGCGCTCGACAAGCTCACCGGGGATACGATGCTCGACCGGCGCGACCCCTCGCGCCTCATCAATCTCGGCACCGCTTACGCTCGGCTGGGTCGCACCGCCGAAGCCGCCGCCGCCTACGATTCGGCGATCGGCAGCCCGATCCGCTACGACGTCGAACTCGCGAACGGCAACTATGTCGACTCGCGCTGGGCCGCGCGCACCGCACTGGCCAATCTCAACACCGGCAAGCCGCTGCTCGCGCTCGCGCGCTAGGCTTCGCCGCCTTCGGTTGTCAGCAAGCGGGCGTCCACTCCCGCTTCGGCAAACGCCGCCTGCCATCGTTCGGCGGGCGGCGTTTCGAACAACAGGCCGTCGCTGCCGGGGGTGACGTGCCAGCCGTGACGCACCATTTCGCCTTCGAGCTGCCCCGGCGACCAGCCCGCATAGCCGAGCGCGACGAGCCAGCGCGAGGGCCCCCGCCCTTCACCGATCGCACGCAATATGTCGTGCGAGCTCGACACCATCCAGCGATCGCCGACCTGCACCGCCTCGTGCCCGCCCCAGTCGAGGCTGTGGAGAACGAAGCCGCGCGACGGCTCGACCGGCCCGCCGAGGAATACCGGCTGGTCGAGCGGCACATCATGTTCGATTTCGAGCTGGTCGAGCACCGCGCCGACGGTCATCCCGTCGATCGGATCGCCGACGCCGATCCCCATCGCGCCCTCTTCGTCATGGCTGATCATCGCGATCACCGAATGCTCGAAGCGGGGGTCGCCGATTCCGGGCAGCGCGAGCAAGAGCTGGCCGGTGAACCAGGTGGGGTCCGTGTTCATCGCGCTATCATGCCGGAGGCGGACCGCGCCGTCCAGCAGCGCGATGCGACCGGGACCTATCCGCCGGGCACGGCGATCCAGATCGTCTGCGTCGGATAGCCGACCGACAGTTGATAGGTCCCGCCACCGAGCGGCTTTGCGACCTTCAGCCGAAAGGCATCGCGGCTGTCCCCGACCAGATGAATGATCGCGTCGTACAGGGCGATGTCGACCGGCCCGTTTTTCGCCGTGCCCGTCGCGCGGCTCTCGAACAGCAATACGCTGGCCCCGGGCCGCTCGACGCGTACGAAGAATTCGCGCTTTCCGGTCCAGACATTGCCGCCCGATCCGACGAAGCCGATCGCCATGGCGTCCGCTTCAGACGGTTGTATCGGCTGATAGGCGGCCGGTTCGATATCCGACTGGAACCGGATGTTCGGGAAGGGGACGGCGAGCGCGGGATTCGCGGCGGTGCCCGTCCAGAACTGATCGAAGCGCCCGTCGCCGTCGCGGTCGGCGAGGCACAGCAGGGCCGCGACCGGCTTGGCCGCACGGGCGGTACAAAAGAGCGCGAACGTTTCTTTCCCCAAATAACCCCGATATTCGGCGAGCGCGTCGGCGGGCGCCAGCGTGACCGGCGTCTTTTTGATCATCAGCTGGACCGGGGCGGCAAGGCGCGCGAGCGAGGCGACATGCGCCGCCTGCTTCCCGAACAATTGCTGGGCAGCAACCTCGACCGGTTCGCCGTCGTCGGGCGTCGCCGGATCGACGATGACCGGAAGCGTGATCCGCCCGTTTTTCGGCGCCGCCGCGGCCGGACCGGCCATCGCCCCCGTTGCCGCGAGTATTGCGGCCGCAAGGCGGCCCATGGGCATCAATCGCATTCCATCCCCCATCCCTCTGGACATGGTGCCGCAGGAATCACGGCGCCAGGGTCCAGTCAAGCGATACGCGCGACGCAAAGCACCGCCGGCGCTTGACTCCCGCGTCGGCCCACCCAATGTCACCGCCACCATAATCCCCTCAACGAAAAGGATGCCGACGATGACGATCCAGACCGGAGACAAGCTCCCCGACACGACCTTTGTGAAGGTCACCGAAAACGGCCCCGAACAGGTCAGCACCGCCGATTATTTCAAGGGCCGCAAGGTCGCGCTCTTCTCGGTTCCCGGCGCCTTCACCCCGACCTGCTCGGCGAAGCACCTGCCGGGCTTCGTCGACAAGGCTGAGGAACTGAAGGCCAAGGGCGTCGACGAAATCGTCTGCACCGCGGTCAACGACGCCTTCGTCATGGGCGCATGGGGCAAGAATGCGAATGCCGGTAGCGCGGTGACGATGCTCGCCGACGGCAATGGCGATTTTGCCGAAGCGGTCGGCCTGACCATGGACGGCAAGGCCTTCGGCATGGGCAAGCGCGGCCAGCGCTTCTCGATGATCGTCAACGACGGCGTCGTCGAACAGCTCAACGTCGAAGCGCCCGGCGAATTCAAGGTGTCGAGCGCCGACCATATGCTCGAACAGCTCTAGGTCGCTGCTTCGCCCGCCGGCCGGGGCCTGTTGCCCTCGTGCCACAGTGCCGGACTAATCTCGTCCGGCGGGCATTTCCTCTCATCCTTGTCCGCTTTCCGGGCGTTGCTGAACCGGCTGCAAAAAATGGCAGCCGGTTCAGCAACGGTCTGAAAACGACAGGAGGAGAGGATTATGAAAGGATTTCAGCATTTCGCCCGTTCCGGGGCGGCGCATATCGCCGTCGCGGCCGCGCTCGCCAACGCCGCACCGGGTCACGCCCAGCAGGCGGCGCCACCGCAGGACAGCACGGCCGAAACGTCGGGCGACACCATCGTCGTCACCGGCTCGCGCATCCGCCGCGACCCGCTCGATCAGGATGCGCCGATCGTCTACGTCGGACAGGAAGATATCGCGAAGACCGGCCTCAATTCGGTCAACGACGTGCTCCAGCGCCTGCCGAGTTCGGGCGGCGGTCTCAACAGCAAGTTCAACAACAGCGGAAACCTCGGTAATCCGCCCGATGGCGGGGGCGTGGGCGCCGGCGCCGCCGAAATCGACCTGCGCTACCTCGGCTCGCGCCGCGTGCTCGTGCTCGTCGACGGCATCCGCTATGTGAATGGCGCGTCGGCGAGCGGCGTACCCGGCTCGACCGACCTCAATTCGATCCCCGAAAGCGCGATCGAGCGGATCGAGGTGCTGCAGGACGGCGCCTCGGCGATTTACGGGTCCGACGCGATCGCTGGCGTCGTCAACATCATCACCAAGAAAAGCCAGGAGGGGCTGCGCGCCAGCGCGCAGGTCGGCGGCTATGGGCAGGGCGACGGCTTTACCAAGAGCGCGCAGCTAAGCTGGGGCAACGGCCGCGGCCCGACGCAGATTGTCGTCGGCGCCAACTATGTCCACCAGGACGGCGTCCTCGCGGGCAGCCGCGCGATTTCGCGTTTTCCCGCGCCCTATTCGAACACCTGCCTCGACGGCGGCTGCTCGGGTTTCGTGCCGCTCGGGCGCTTTATCGTGTTCGGCAACGACCTGACGCTGCGCGGCCCGGTGATCGGCCGCAACCCCGTATATAATGCGGGCAATCCGACCGATCCGGCGAGCGATTTCAAGGCCTTCACCGACGCCGATCGCTTCAATTTCGGCCCGTTCAACTATCTGCAGATTCCGGTCGAACGTTATGGCGCCTTTATCAACGCCCGGCAGGAAATTTCGGACAGCATCAATTTCTCGGTTCGCGGGATCTGGAACCAGCGCAAATCGAAGAACCAGGCTGCGCCGCTGCCCTTCGGATTCGGCCCCGCCGCGGGGCTGACGCCGGTGCTCGACGCGATCACCGTCGATGCCACCAACCCGTTCAACCCGTTCGGGGTCACGCTCGACGCAAGCAACACCGATCTCGTCTATCGCCGCTTTGTCGAGGGCGGCCCACGCCGCTTCAACCAGACGGTGACGACCCTCTATGGCGTCGCGACGCTCGACGGCAGCTTCGACATCGGCGGCGGGCGTAAATGGTATTGGGACATCAACGCCGCCTATGGCCGTAACAAGGCAAAGCAGACGATGTTCGGCAACATCAATTCGGATCGCCTGCGACGCGCGCTCGGCCCCGTCGCCGCCTGCACCGGCGACTGCGTGCCGTTCAACATCTTCGGGGGCGTCGGGTCGATCACCCAGCCGATGCTCGACTATGTGATGTTCACCCAGCGCGACCGCAGCCGCCAGTCGACCTTCAGCGCCTCGGCCAACATCACCGGCAGCCTGTTCGACCTGCCTGGCGGGCCGCTCGGCATCGCCATCGGGGCCGAATATCGCAAGCTCAAGGGCAGCTTCGATCCCGACCCGATCGTCGCGGCAGGTTTCAGTTCGGACATTCCGGCGCTGCCGACGCGCGGCAGCTATGACGTCAAGGAAGCCTATGCCGAACTCAGCGCCCCGATCCTGTCCGACACGCCCTTCTTCGACCTGCTCGAATTCACCGGCGCGGTGCGCTGGTCGGACTATTCGACCTCGGGCTCGACGACGACATTGAAGGGCGGGGTCAACTGGAAGCCGGTGCAGGACCTGCGCCTGCGCGCCTCTTATGCCGAGGGTTTCCGCGCTCCTTCGATCGGCGAACTGTTCGGCACCCAGTCGCGCTTCGACCAGTCGATCAACGATCCCTGCTCGACCTCGACCACCGCGGGGCAGAACTGGAACAACAACACGACCGTCCGCGCCAACTGCATCGCGCAGGGCGTGCCGGCGGCGGGCTATGCGCAGGCCAACCCGCAAATCTCGGTCCTCGTCGGCGGCAACCAGGCTCTCGCACCCGAAAGCTCGCGCAGCTGGATCTTCGGCGGCGTCTATAGTCCGGGATTCGTCCCCGGCCTGTCGCTCGAGGCCAATTATTACGACATCAAGATCAAGGGCGCGATCCAGTCGGTGAATGCCGAAATCACGCTGGCGCAATGCGTCGGGCAAAATGACGCCGATGCCTGCGCGCTCGTCACCCGCGCGTCGGGCGGCCAGCTGACCTTTGTCGAAGGCCTGCTCCAGAATATCGCCGGCATCCGCACCAAGGGGATCGACGCCAACCTGACCTACCGGACGCAGGAAACCGCCGCCGGCCGTTTCGCCTTCACCTGGAACAACACGATCCTGACCAAATATGACGTGATCGTACCGACCGCCGACGGCCAGCTCGTCGTCAGCCGCGAAGGAACCGAACAGGGCAGCCCCAGCCAGGCCTTTCCCAAATGGAAGTCGGTCGGCATCCTCGACTGGGACGGCACGTCGATCGGCGCGACGCTGACCGGCCGTTATGTTTCGGCGATCCGCGAACCGCTGGCCAACGACAACAAGTTGAAGGCGCGTTTCTACACCGACTTCCAGCTGCGCTGGTTCCCGGCGGAGGATCGCGACGCCTTCGGTTTCGCGCTCGGCGTGAACAATCTGTTCAACGTCAACGCGCCGGGCTGTATCAGTTGCGATCTCAACAATTTCGACCCGACCGCCTACGACCTGCCCGGACGCTATTATTACGTCCGCGCCAGCTTCAAGATGTAACAAAAGGGGGCGGCGGCGCGGCTCGAAAGGCCGCGCCGCCTTCTATTCCCCGGCCCCTTCCCTTTTGTCATATTTTCGTGCAACACCACCGCGATGATATCCAGCTCATCGCAAGAAACCACCGACCCCACCGCGCTCGTCGACGACATCATCGCCGAACTTCAGACCCGGTTCCGCACGTCGGTCTCCAACCTCAAATCGGCCATTGCCGCCTATGTTCGCGACCGCACGCTGCCGCCGGCCGACGCCGCCGCGACCGGCCTGTTCGACTATCCGGCGATCCGCCTGACCACGACGGGCGAGCAGCGCGAGGGCCAGACCGCGCACAACCTCGCCTTCGGCCAGTTCGAGCGCGCAGGCACCTTCGTCACCACGGTGACGCGCCCCGACCTGTTCGCCGATTATCTGCGCGACCAGCTCACCCTGCTCGCGCGCCACTACGACGTCACACTCGAAGTGACGCGCACCGGTCAGCAGATCCCCTTCCCCTATGTGCTCGACGCCAGCGACGGCTCGGACATGGGCGGCGTCACCCCGCTCGAACTCGCGCGCCATTTCCCGACGACCGAGCTCGCCGACATCGGCGACGAACTTGCCGACGGCCTGTTCGGACAGGATCCCGCCGCCGACCAGCCGCTTGCGCTGTTCGACGCACTGCGCACCGACTTCAGCCTCGCGCGCCTTCGCCACTACACCGGCACCGCACCCGAGCATTTCCAACGCTACATCCTGTTCACCAACTATCACCGCTATGTCGACGAATTCGTCGCCTGGGCGGGGTCGCAGGTCGGCCAGGGTCGCTACACCGCGCTCGCGGGCGCGGCGGGCCTCTATGTCGACCAGCCGGGCGTCAACGCCAGCGCGCTCGTCGCCGACAGCGCGTGGCGGCGGCACCAGATGCCCGCCTACCACCTCATCGCCCCCGATGGCGGCGGCATCACCCTCGTCAACATCGGCGTCGGCCCGTCGAACGCGAAGACGATCTGCGACCATCTCGCGGTGCTCCGCCCGGAGGCATGGCTGATGATCGGCCACTGCGGCGGGCTGCGCCCCAGCCAGCGCATCGGCGACTATGTGCTCGCCCACGCCTACCTCCGCGACGATCATATCCTCGACAGCGTCCTGCCGCCCGAAATCCCGATCCCGCCGATCGCCGAGGTGCAGGTCGCACTCGCGACGGCAGCGGAATCGGTGTCGGGTACCAGCGGTGCCGACCTGAAAAAGCGCATGCGCACCGGCACCGTCGTCACCACCGACGACCGCAACTGGGAGCTGCGCTATACCGACAGCGCGCTGCGCTTCTCGCAGTCGCGCGCGATCGGCATCGACATGGAATCGGCGACGATCGCGGCGCAGGGCTATCGCTTCCGCGTGCCCTACGGCACCCTGCTCTGCGTCAGCGACAAGCCGCTCCACGGCGAACTCAAGCTGCCCGGACAGGCGAACCGTTTCTACGAGGAAGCGATCGCCGCGCACCTCCAGATCGGCATCCGCGCGTGCGAGACGATGCGCGACGAGGGTGCCAAGCTCCACAGCCGCAAACTGCGCGCGTTCAACGAGCCGCCGTTCCGTTGAGCGGGATGCCATCGCTGTCGCGTTCGGTCGCGGGGCGTGTCGCGATCGTCACCGGCGCGGCGAACGGCATGGGCCGCGCCACCGCGCTGCTGCTCGCGAGCGAAGGCGCGAAGGTCGCGGTCACCGATCTCGACCTCGCCGCGTGCGAAGCCGTTGCCGCCGAAGCCGGCTCGAACGCCAGGGCCTTCGCGCTCGATGTCGCCGATGGCGAGGCGATCAAACGCACCGTCGCCGACATCGCCGCATATTTCGGCGGCATCGACATACTGATCAACAATGCCGGCGTCTCCAGTTTCGCCCCGCTCGACGCGGAGGATGAATATGAGGCGATCTGGCACCGCGCGCTCGCGGTGATGCTCACTGCGCACCAGCGGATGGTGCGTGCCGCACTGCCGTTCCTCCGCCAGAGCGACGCCGCGCGCATCGTCAACATCGCCTCGACCGAAGGCCTGGGCGCAACCCCCGGCGATACGCCCTATGTGGCCGCAAAGACCGGGGTCACCGGCCTGACGCGCGGCCTTGCGGTCGATCTCGGCAAGGAGGGCATCACGGTCAACTGCATCTGCCCCGGCCCGATCCGCACCGGCATGACCGACAAGGTCGCAGAAGAAGACAAGGCGGTGTTCGCGCGGCGCCGCACCGCGCTACGCCGCTACGGAGAGCCCGAGGAAGTCGCGCATATCACGCTCAGCCTCGTTCTCCCCGCCGCGAGCTATATCACCGGCGCGATCATCCCGGTCGATGGCGGGCTGATGGCGCGCAACGCGTAGCGGCCCGCGCCGGGGCGACAGCCTTCAAACCGCTGCGGCCGCCCGATAGCGTTCGCCCACATCGCGCCGCGACAGCCCCGGCCCCATCGCGAGCCGCGCCGCATGATAGGCATCCCACTGGCCCTCGTCGGCGAGCGGCGGGATCGTGACCTCCTCGCCGCGGTCGAAACCGAACAGCGCGGCATCGACGAGGTCGCCGGCATCCATCACCATCTCCGCCGGAAAGGCATCGACATCCTTGCCCGACCGCTCCCAGATTTCGGTGCGTGTGGCGCCGGGTAGCACCGCCTGAACATGCACGCGCCGTTCGCGGAGGCTGTTGGCAAGCGACAGGCTGAGGTTGAGCAGGAACGCCTTCGATCCGCTGTAGACGCCTTCGAAGGTTTCGGGCGCGAGCGCGAGGACCGAGGCGATATTGACGATCGCGCCCTTCCCGCGCGCGCCGAACGCCTTACCCGCAGCGATTGCGAGCCGCGCTGCGGCGGTGATGTTGAGCGCGATGATCGTCTGGATTTCGGTGGCGCTATTCTCCAGCGTGCCGCCGTTCAGCGACATGCCGGCGTTGTTGACGAACAGGGTGATCGCCGCATCGTCGATCAGCCGCTGCTCGATCCGCGTTACATCATCGCTCTTGGTCAAGTCGGCGGCGACCACATCGACGGCGACGCCGGTCTCGGCTCGCAGCTTCGCGGCGAGCTCTTCCATCTGCGCACCATTGCGCGCGACGAGGATCAGATCATGCCCGCGCCGGGCGAGGCGGTCGGCATAGACCGCGCCAAGGCCGGTCGAGGCGCCCGTGATAAGGGCCGTTCCACTCTGGATAGTCATATCATTGCTCCTTGTGAGGCGGCCCGGAGCGAGTCGCTTGCAAAATGATAGTGACTGCCTCATATAGGTTCAATGACCGGCAACGAAAATAATTTGGGCACCTGTCCCGTCGACCGCGGGCTGATGCGCGTCGGCGATCGCTGGAGCATGCTGGTCCTGCGCGATATCGAGCGCGGCTTGACCCGCTATGAGCAGCTTCGCACCAGCCTCGGCATCGCGCCGAACATATTGGCGCGGCGCCTGTCGGCGCTCTCCGACGCGGGATTGATCGAGAAACGGCGCTACAGCGAGCGCCCGCCACGCGACGAATATCTGCTGACCGACGCGGGCCGCGACTTCCTGCCGATCCTGATGGCGATCGGCGCGTGGGGGCGGAAACATAATGGCGGCGGCGCGCTCAGCCGCCACCTCGACGCCGAAACGGGCGAAGCTGTCCGCCCGCTGGTGGTCGACGCCAACACGGGCGCCCCGATCGGCTCGCGCCCGCTGCGCTTCGAAATTCCGGATTGAAGCAACCCTATTTGTACATGCCCTCGCGCAGGTTGATCCCGTGCTCGATCCACGCCTTGAGCGCGCAGAGCATCTGCGACCAGCCCTGGCAATTGCCGTAGGACGCCCCGAGCGCGGCCTGGTTCTCGCGCCAGCCCTCCTCGGCGATCTCGACCAATGTGCGCCCGTCGTCGAGGCCCTTGAAATTCATCGTTACACGCGTGCGATAGTCCGCGTCCTTGGGCTCACTGCCTTCGATATTGTGCGCTTCACCCTCGCTTGCCTGCCATTCGAGCACGATCTTCTCGTCCGCCACGACCTCGATCACATAGACCGGGAAGGCGCCCGGAAAATCGTGGAAGTCCCATTCGACCGTCGCACCGGTCTCCAGCCGCCCCTTGGCGCCGCCCGTAGTGAAATAGTTCGACAGCTTTGCGGGGTCGGCGACCGCCTCGAACACCTCATGCACCGGCTTCGCGATCCGCGCCGCGACCCTGAATTTCAGTTCCATGTCCACTCTCCGCTTGAGTCGGGGTGGACTTTATGTTATAAATTTATAACATGTCAATCCATGAAGAATATGACCGCGTTTTCAAGGCACTGGCGTCGCACATCCGCCGCCAAATGCTCGACACGCTCAAGGATCAGCCCATGACTACCGGCGCGATGTGCGCAATGTTCGAGCAAATCGACCGCTGCACCGTCATGCAACATCTGAAGGTGCTGGAGGACGCCGGCCTCGTGATCGCCGAGCGCCGCGGCCGCGAACGCTGGAACCATCTCAACGCGATACCGATCCAGGACATCCACGACCGCTGGATCGGCCCGCACGCCGCCGCGGCAGCTGCGAAGCTCGCCCGCTTCAAGCAAGCGGTCGAGGCGGAATGATCTATTTGGCGGCGGCCCGATCTTTCAAACAGGCGTCAGCGGCGTCGTAGACGGGACTCAACAGGCGATAAAGCCCCCCGCTCCAGCTGGTTATCGTCATGAACTCTCCGTCGGCGCGAAAGACCAGCTTGTCCTCGCGCCTGACCGCATGTGGAGGCGGCGGCGGCAACGCCCCGTCGTCTCCCAGCAGCGAGATGTCGATCCGTTGCGGCAGCTGCTGCCCCTCCAGCGCCGCGATTTCCCGCTGCATTGCCGGGCATTGACGCGAATCGAGCAACATTACTTTTGCATTGTCGCGCAGCAACCCGGTCGCCGACGGCAGTCCCCCGAAAAGCCGATTTCCATCAATCCGCCACATATCGGCATCGGGCCTGATGGCATTTGCCTTCAGGCCGGCCACCACGCCGCCGGGATCGAAACTCTTTCGCATGAAGAGCCCGACGGGGCCGGTCCGGTCGATCGCGGCACGGGGAATAGCGACGATCCTCAAAACGAACTGGCAGTCGCTGCGATCGACCTGCCCTTCGCCCGTCACGCGACAATAGCTACGGATATCGCCCGACTGAAAATGGCCATAGTCGGAATATAGCTTGAAGCTGATCGGCGGGACGAACAGCGGCCGATAACCAACCACTTCGGCCGGCTCGGCCATCATCGCGTCGATGACCGCGCCCTTCTGTTCCTCGATCCAGAAACTATAGCGCGAATAGAGTATCGTCATCGCGTAGCCGTCGAGTGTCTGCGGCAAATCCTCGGGATAGACCGGCGGCGGGGGCGGTGCAGCGATCGCCTCGATCGCCGCACCGCACGCCAGCACCAGCAGGGTCAAGCGTTTCACCACCCCTGCGGCTTGCCCTTGTTCTGCTGGTCGAGCCAAGTCTTCAGCGGCGCGAAATAGTCGGCCATCGCCTTGCCCGACATCTCGCGGCTGCCGGTGAAGGCCTGCAGCGCATCGGGCCACGGCTTCGACGCCCCCATTTCGAGCATCGCGTTCAGCTTCGCACCGACCTGCTTGTTGCCATAGAAGGAACAGCGGTGGAGCGGCCCTTTCCAGCCCGCCTGCTTGCACGCCGCCTGATAGAATTGGAACTGCAGCACGCGCGCGAGGAAATAGCGTGTGTAGGGCGTGTTACCCGGGATGTGGAACTTCGCGCCCGCATCGAACGCGTTCGCCGGCCGTTCGCCCGGCGGGACGATACCCTGATATTGCGTGCGCAGTTCGGTCCATTTCTTGTTGTAGTCGGCGGGCTGGATCGAGCCGTCGAAGACGCCCCAGCGCCAGCGGTCGACGAGCAGGCCGAAGGGCAGGAAGGCGACCTTGTCCATCGCCTGCCGCAGCAGCAGGCCGATATCCTTGTCGGCGCTCGGCACCTTCGCCTTGTCGAGCAGGCCGATGTCGACGAGATATTGCGGCGTGATCGACAGCGCGACGAAATCGCCGATCGCCTCGTGGAAGCCGTCGTTCGCACCGTTGAGGTAGAGGAACGGCTGCTTGTTATAGGCGCGCTGGTAATAGTTATGGCCGAGTTCGTGGTGGATCGTGATGAAGTCGTCGGCGTTCACCTTGATACACATCTTGATGCGGATATCGTCCTTGTTGTCGACATCCCATGCCGAAGCGTGGCAGACGACCTCGCGGTCGGCGGGCTTCAGGAACTGGCTGCGCTTCCAGAAGGTTTCGGGCAGCGGCGCCATGCCGAGCGACGAGTAGAAATTCTCGCCCGCCTTGACCATGTCGAGCGGGCCCTTGCCCTTTTCGGTCAGGAGGTCGCCGATGTCATAGCCAAGGTCGCCGGTCCCCGCGGGGGCGACGAGCGGATAGATATTGCCCCATTCCTGCGCCCACATATTGCCGAGCAGGTCGGCGCGGATCGGGCCGGTCTTCGGCTGCACCGCATCGCCATATTTCTCGTTGAGCTTCCAGCGCACATAGGTGTGGAGCGCGACATAGAGCGGCTTCATGTCCTGCCAGATCTTTTCGGTGACCTTCGCGAACTCCTCGGGGGGCATGTCGTAACCCGAACGCCACATCGCGCCGGTGTCGGCAAAGCCCAGTTCCTTCGCGCCGGCGTTCGCGATGCCGACCATCTTGGCATAATCGTCCTTCATCGGCGCGCCGACCTTGTCGTGCCAGCTCGTCCACATTTCGGCGAACTGCGCCGGCGTGTGCTTGAGGTCGCCCATCGCAGCCTCGATGTCCGAGCCCGAGATTTCCTTGCCGTCCAGCGTACCGCGGCCCTTGCCGTACTGCGACTGCAGGTCGGTCGCGATCGTGTTGAGTTCGGTCGCCGCGCCCGGCGTCGTCGGTGCGGGCAGCACGATGCCGGTGCGCAGTATATCGAGCTTGCGCTTCGTATCGGCGCTGAGGCCCGCGACATTCATATATTTGGCGGCTTCGAGGGCATATTTGACCGACTTTTCGGTACCAACCGCGTTGATCCGCGACGCCATCGCATCGGTATCTTCGGTCAGATAGGTGCTGTTGACCCAGTTCACCTGGCTCGCCTCGACCGTATAGTCGAACAGATCCTTTTCGACCGACGCGATGAAGGCGTCGGCATCGGCGGCGGTGGGGGCCGCTTGCGCAAGGGCAGGGGTCGCCACCGCGAGCGACAGGGCAAGCGACAGCGTCGAAATCATGGCTTTCATGGGGTGCGTCCTCTGGAATATTTGCCGCGCTCTGCGGCGCATGGCGACAGCTAGGCGCTTCGCGCGAGTCCGGTCAAGCAGTCAGGAAAGCCGCGATCGCCTCGCCCAGTTCGGGCTGGGTGACGCTCGACATATGCGTCCCCGGAATCGTCGCCAGCTGTGCGTCGGCAAGTGCCGCGACAAGTTCGGGCGCCGAGCCATTGTCCTGGTCGTCGGCACCGCACACGACGAGCGTCGGCATCGTGATCGCCGCGAGTGCGTCGGGCGAGGTATCGGTGAAGCTGTCGAGCAAATGCCCTGCGGCGATGCGGTCGACCTGCATCGTCTTCATGAACTGGATCGACAGCCATGTGTCGTCGCCGCGCTTGGCAGTCTCATATTCGGCGATGACGCGCTTGAAGAAGCGCCCGCGTCGCTGCCAGCCGGCGAGCCCCGCGAGCCCCATGCCGCCGAGGATCAGTCGCCTGGGCTTCATCCCCGCGACCACCGCGCGCACGCTCGTCCGCGCGCCGAGCGAAAAGCCGCCGAGGTCGAAATCGGTCAGGCCAAGGTGCGCGACGAGATCCTCGAGGTCGTGTACCAGCACGTCGGGCGGATAAAATTCCTCGTCGTGCGGCGCCTCGCTCGACCCGTGGACGCGCAGGTCGGGCATGATCACGCGATAACCTTCGGCGGCGACGCGCGCCGCGGTGCCGAATTTGATCCAGTTGACCTCGCCGCTCGAAAACAGGCCGTGAAGCAAAAGCAGCGGACGCCCTTCACCGGTTTCACGCCACGCCAGCCGCACGCCATCGCGCGCCTCGAAAAATTGGGGTTCGATCATCATAGGTCGGCTATGCGCTCCGGGAACCCGATTTCGCAAGCACCGATCAGCGCGGACGCAGCCCCTTCTGCTCCATCCGCCACTTCGCCATTTCGATGCGGTCCTGTCCGAAGAAGGGCTCGCCATCGAACACCAAAGTCGGCACCCCCCAATGGCCTGCGATCTCGAGCGCGACCTGGTTGGCGGCGATTTCATTGTCGAGCAACTCGGCGTCGCTCACCGCTTCGGCATCGAGTTCGGCAAGGTCAAGACCCGCGCGCCTTGCCGCATCCGCCAGATGGTCGCCGAGGTGCCAGTCCTGCGCGCCGCCCCAAATGAGCTGCCCGACCTCGTGGGCAAAACCGAGGCCTTTGCCGCGCCGCGACGCCGCCTGCCCCAGCCGCGTCAGGCGATAAATATAGGGCTGCTCGGCCGCGATCGCGCGCGTCGCGATATCCTGCACGATCGGATCGGGGCGCGGGGGGCCAAAAGGGATGCCGTGGAACTGCGCGACGCGGATCATGTCACGCACCGTATAGCTCAGCCAGTTGGGGTGATTGCGTTCGAAGAAATCGGGCTGGCGGATCGCCAGCGGATAAACGGGACGCAGGTTGATCGTCACATCGTGGCTGGCGGCAAGCGCGCGATAACGGCCGATAGCGAGGTAGCTGTACGGCGAACGGAAGGACCAGAAAAGGTCGGCGGTCAAAGTCATTCCCACATCCTGCCCAAAAACATGCCCCACGCAAGCAGTGTAAAGAAAATTTACACCATATTCGAGACGGTTGGCAATCCCACACTGGCATTGAATATAGTAGCAATTGCTATTATATCCTAGTCCATGAGCGAAACGATCGGATTCCTGCTGAACGATACCGCGCGCCTGTTCCGGCGTTCGTTCAACGCGCGCACGAAGGGCAGCGGCATCACCGCGCTGCAATGGCGCCTCATCACCTATCTGAAGAGGCACGAAGGCATTCGTCAGGGGCCGCTCGCCGAGCTGATCGAGGTCGAACCGATCACGCTGTCGCGCATGGTCGACCGGCTGGTCGAGGCCGAGCTGGTCGAGCGCCGCGCCGACCCCGCCGACCGCCGCGCCTGGCAGCTCTACCTGACCCCGCGCGCCGGCGACCTGCTCGGCGGGATGCGCGACATGGCCGACGCGCTGACCGCCGAGGCGACCGAAGGACTGACCGCCGCCGAGCGCGACCAGCTTGTCGAGCTCGTCGAGCGTGTCCGCGCCAACCTCTCCCGCCGCATATGCCAAAAAGAAAAAGAGACCGCCTGATGGACCAGCTCTCCCCCTCCCGCCCGAAGGCCGAAGAAGCCGTGGCGCCCAAGGCGGCGCCGAAGCCCGATCCCTTGCCCTCGCCGACGGCCGAGGCAGCGCCGAAAGCAAGTTGGCGCACGCGCCTGCTGATGTTCGGCCTGCCCGCGCTGCTGATCGCGGGCGGCGCTGGCTGGTGGCTGACCAGCGGTGGATCGGTGTCGACCGACAACGCCTATGTCCAGATGGACAAGGTGTCGGTCGCCGCCGAAGTCGGCGGCCGCATCACCGAGGTCGCGGTGCGCGATGGGCAGCAGGTCGCGGCAGGACAATTGCTGTTCCGGATCGACGGCGAACCCTATGCACTGAACGTCGCGCAGGCAACAGCCGCGATCGACGCGGCCGAGGTCGAGGTCGGCAATCTGTCGGCGAGCGCGAACACGTCGAGCGTCGACATCGCCGCGGCGCGCGAGGACGTCAAATTCGCGCAGGTGACCTTCGACCGGCAGGCGGCGTTGATGGAAAGAGGCTTCACGACCAAGGCCGCTTATGACGCGGCGCGCCACGCGCTCCAACAGGCGCGCGAGAGCGTCCGCCAGGCCGAAGCCGCCGCCGCCGAGGCGCGCACGAAACTGGCGGCGGGCCCGTCGAGCGGGGTCAACCCGCAGGTCGAGGCGGCGCGCGTCCAGCGCTCGCAGGCACAGGTGAATCTCGGCCGCACGACGGTTCGCGCGCCCAGCGCCGGCCGCGTTGCGCAATCCGACCGCTTGCAGATCGGCCAGATGATGGTCGCGGGGCTTCCCGCGGTCACCCTCGTCGATACTGCGCATCCGTGGGTCGAGGCCAATTTCAAGGAAACCGACCTCGCTAACATGCGCGTCGGCCAGCGCGCCGAGATCCGCTTCGACGCCTATCCGGAGGTGAAAGTGCGCGGCCATGTGCTGACGATCGGCGCGGGCACGGGCAGCGAATTTTCGGTGCTGCCCGCACAGAATGCGACCGGCAACTGGGTCAAGGTGACGCAGCGCGTACCCGTCCGCATCGCCTTCGACGAAAAACCCGCGCGCGACATGATCGCGGGGCTGTCGGCCGACGTGCGGGTGTTTACGAAGTAAGCCCCGTGGCGAGCAACGCCCTCCCCCGGCGGCCCGCCGCCGCTGCGGCGTCGGCCGACGACGCGATCCCGCTGCACGAGCGCGTCCGCCATCGCGGCCTTTTGACCGTCGCGGTCATGGGCGCGTCGATCATGCAGATCCTCGACACGACGATCGCCAATGTCGCCATCCCGCACATGCAGTCGGCGCTCGGCGCGACGAGCGAGACGGTGACCTGGGTGCTCACAAGCTATATCCTCGCCTCGGCGATCGCGATGCCGATCACCGGCTGGCTTGCCGACCGCATCGGGCGCCGCGAACTGTTCCTCGCCGCGGTCGCGGGTTTCATCATCGCGTCGATGGCGTGCGGCGCGGCGCAGTCGCTCGAACAGATGGTCGCCTTCCGTTTCCTGCAAGGGATCAGCGCCGCCTTTATCGGCCCGCTGTCGCAGTCGGTGATGCTCGACATCAATCCGCCCGAACGCCATGCGCGCGCCATGTCGATCTGGGGCATGGGGATCATGATCGGCCCGATCCTTGGCCCCGTGCTCGGCGGCTGGCTGACCGAAAGCGTCAACTGGCGCTGGGTCTTCTACGTCAACCTGCCCGTCGGCCTGCTCACCCTCGCGATGATGTGGGCGCTGCTGCCTGCAACACGAAAGCGCGACCGGCGCTTCGACCTTTTCGGTTTCTCGATGCTCGCTTTGGGCCTCGCCGCGCTCCAGTTGATGCTCGACCGCGGCGCGCACGAGGACTGGTTCAACAGCGTGGAAATCTGGATCGAATGCGGCGTCGCCATCGCGTGCCTGTGGATGTTCTTCGTCCATCTGTTCACTGCGCGCGGCGACACGCTGTTCAACCGCAAGATGCTCGCCGACCGCAACCTCGTCACCGCGATGGGATTCATGGTCGTGATCGGCGTCGTGATGTTCGCGTCGATGGCACTCCTGCCCCCGATGCTCCAGAATCTGTTCGGCTGGCCGGTGATCGACACGGGCTGGGTGCTCGCGGTGCGCGGGGTCGGCATTTTGATGAGCATGTGGGTCGCAGGGCAATTGCTCGGCAAGATCGACGCCCGCTGGCTGGTCGGCACCGGGCTGCTCACCGCCGCCTACTCGCTGTGGCAAATGAGCCACTGGTCGCTCGCGATGGGAATGCAGCCGGTGATCGTCAGCGGGCTGGTGCAGGGGATCGGCATGGGCCTCATCTTCATCCCGCTCAACACGATGGCGTTCGCAACGATTGCGCCGCAGCACCGCACCGACGGGTCGAGCCTGCTCAACCTCCTTCGCAGCCTTGGCGCGTCGGTCGGCATCTCGGTCGTCACCACCCTGCTCGGCTCGAACATCCAGACGAGCCACGCGGACCTTGCTGCGCATGTCACGAACAGTTCGGTCAGCCTGCTCGACCCGTCGACCGCCGACCGCTTCGGCATCGCGGGCGACGCGGCGCTGGCGATGGTCAATGCCGAGATCAACCGGCAGGCGGCGATGGTCGCCTATATCGACGATTTCTGGTTGATGATGTGGGTGACTTTGCTGTCGGTGCCGCTGGTGGTGCTGCTCCGTCCGCCGAAGCCGGGCGGGCCGAAGGCGTCAGCGGCGGATATGGGGCATTGACCCGGCAGCCGGCTCAATGTTGCGGACCGTCCATCAGCCGCAACATCACCCAGATGAGGAAGAAGGCTGCAGCGAGGCCCCAAAGCGACATGGTCCAAGCCCTGCCACGGATATCCCTGCCTGTTTGCACGGCAACATAGGCCAGAATCGGCAGGAACAGGATCGCAGCGAGGCCGCTCATTTTTGGCGAACCTAGCGGAAGAAGCAGTTGGTGCCCGAGAACAGCGCGTCGATCTTCGCCGCGTCGCCCGGCGCGGCGAACATGCCGCCGATGACATTGTCGCCGGTGCCGATGCTGAACTCTTCGCCGAGCGTGCTGTCCTCGAGGTCGACGATCGACACCGACTCCTCCGCCTTGGCGCGCGTCGTGCCGATGCCGATCCCGCTCATCGTCGAATAGGTCGCGGCGCCGGGTTCGTTGCCAAGGAACCAGCCGGCGAACTTACCATCCTGGAAGTTGAGCGTCATCGCGTCATAGCGGGTGAATTCCATCGGACCCGCGCCGCATTCCTCGTTGGTGCTGCGGTCGTCCTCCTTACCCGCGACATTCGCGAGCGCAGTTTCGGCCTGCGCGCGCGGAACGCCGAAGGCGAGCAGGCTGGTCTTGCCGGTGGTCTTGTCGACGAAGCGCAGCCCTTCGCCATCGAGACTGACCGCCGTGGTCGCTGCGTTCGGCCCGTCGGCCTTCGCCTCGGGCACCGGCGGCGCAACCGGGTCGGCGTCAACAGGCGCCTTGTCGGCGGCGGGTTTGCACGCGGCGAGCAGCGCTACCATCGCGAGGGTCGTGAACTTGCGCATGCCTATCTCCTGTCGCGGCGCGGGATTGCCAGCACCAGTATCGCACCCAGGGTCGCAAGCGCCATATCCTTTTGCGCATCCCAGATGTCGCCTTGCTGCCCATTATAGCGGTCGGCGGTTTCGCCCGCCGCAACGATGGTGAGCAGCCATTCGAAGATTTCGTAGAGGCAGGATATGGCCAAGACCCAACCGAGCACGGTCAACGCCGCGCCGCGCGGGCCGAGCCGGCCCCACCGCCGCGCGATTTCGACGACGGGGATCACCGACAGCGCGCCGAAGGCAAAATGGACGAGGCGGTCATAATGGTTGCGCGTCCAGCCGAAGGCGTCCGAGAGGGTCGATCCGGTCAGCGCGCGCGCCCAGTCGTCATAGGGGACATTGCTGTACGCGTAGCGCCCGCCAAGCGTGTGCAGCGCCATGAAGGCGACGATGCACGCAACCGACGCGGTCGACAGCGGCCAGCGGCGGAGCAGCCATGGCGCAGCGACGATCAGCAGCATCGTCGGGATGTGCTGGAGCAGCGCGACTTCGGGATAGGGCTGATCAATCTGTGCGACGAGCAACAGCACAAGGAGCACGCCGATCAGGCGGCGCTGCGCGGGCGGGGTGGCGGCGCTCACCAGCGCAGCGACATGCAGCTGAGCCCCGCGTCGATATGCGCGATCTGGTCGGTCGGCAGCGGACGGATCGCGACGCCGCGCGCGCCGAGCAAAGCGTGCGTTGCGGGCCAGCGGTCGCCGACGAGGACCGTATCGCGGATGCGCAGGATATTCGCCGCTGGTTCTTCACCGGGCGGGGTCGTGACGACCTCCAGCCCAGCGAACTGCGGACAATCAGCCAGCGCGGGGACGGCGAAGATCGTGCGGTCGTCAATCAGCCCGCATCCGGTCTTGAAATGGAGCACGCCCGGCGGCGTTTCGGCGATCTCGGCGCGGTAACCGAGTTGGCCGAGCAAGCGCGCGAGTTCCTCGGCGCCGGTGCGGTCGGTGCGCGCCGAGAGGCCAACGATCACACGATCGGCAAGGCGCAGCACGTCGCCGCCGTCGGCGTAGCCCGGCCCGGTCATTTCGAGGAGGCGGGCGTGTCGGGCAGCGAGAGGCTCGCGGATATGCGCGACCTCGCCCGCACGGCTTGGCGCGCCGGGGCGAAGCAGGATCGCGCCCTTGGGAAAGGTCAGCGCGACATCTTCGGTGAACAGCGCGTCGGGGAAATCGTCGAGCGGTTCGAGGACTTCGACTGCGAGGCCAAGGTCGCGCAGCGTCGCGACATAGGCCTCATGCTCGGCGAGCAGGCCGTAGAAATCGGGATCGGGTCCGTCGTCGGCGCGGATGCCCTTGACCGCCGAACGGGCGGGAGCGCGGCAGAGGGCATGGGTGAAGGCATAGGGGCTCGTCATGCCCCCATCCCTACCCGTTCGCATCCCGAAGTCGAGATGCGAACGGAGAGAGGTTCGGGCTCAGCCCTTCTTGAGGTGGCGGCGGCCGAGCAGTTCGGCGATCTGCACCGCGTTCAGCGCCGCGCCCTTGCGAAGGTTGTCGCTGACGCACCAGAGGTTGAGGCCGTTTTCGACCGTCGGGTCTTCGCGAACGCGCGACACGAAGGTCGCGAAATCGCCGACGCATTCGACGGGGGTGATGTAGCCGCCGTCCTCGCGCTTGTCGTGGAGCACTACGCCCGGCGCCTCGCGCAGGATGCGCTGTGCGTCCTCGGCCGACAGCTCATCCTCCATCTCGATGTTGATCGCTTCCGAATGGCCGACGAAGACGGGGACGCGGACGCAGGTCGCGGTGACCTTGATCTTCGGATCGAGGATCTTCTTGGTCTCGACGACCATCTTCCACTCTTCCTTCGTCGAGCCGTCGTCGAGGAATTTGTCGATGTGCGGGATGACGTTGAAGGCGATCTGCTTGGTAAACTTCTGCACGTCCTTTTCGTCGCCGACGAAGATCTGGCGTGTCTGGTTCCACAGCTCGTCCATGCCCGCCTTGCCCGCGCCCGACACGGACTGATAGGTCGAGACGACGACGCGCTTGATCTTGGCGGCGTCGTGGAGCGGCTTCAGCGCGACGACCATCTGCGCGGTCGAGCAGTTGGGATTCGCGATGATATTCTTCTTCGTATAGCCGTCGATCGCGTCGGGGTTCACCTCGGGCACGATTAGCGGCACGTCGGGGTCCATGCGATAGAGCGACGAGTTGTCGATCACGACGCAGCCCGCCGCGGCCGCCTTGGGCGCGTGGATCGCGGTCGCGTCGCTGCCGATCGCGAAAATCGCCATGTCCCAGCCGACCCAATCAAAATTCTCGATATTCTGGCACTTCACGGTTTTACCGGTATCGCCGATTTCGATCTCGTCGCCCTGGCTGCGCGACGATGCGACAGCGGCCAGTTCGTCGTAGGGAAATTCGCGCTCGGCGAGAATGGCGAGCACTTCGCGCCCGACATTGCCCGTGGCTCCGGCGACTACGATACGATAACCCATTTACTCACTCCTCAAGGCAAGAACTCGGTTGAAAACGTAACTAAAACTCAGACTTTCCAGCGAAAATGACCGGTCAGCTTATGCTTGAACAAGGCATCTTCCTCGCGCGTGCCGCCGCCAATATTGTGGAGGACGAGCGGCACGCCGGTCGTATCCTTGCGGTCGGAAACGATGCCGGTGTGTGGCAGGCGCCCGCCGACCATCTGGGTGAAGATGTCACCCGGCCGCCAGTCGGCAGGATTGTCGGTGACGGGCAAGGACGCACCCTGCCGCCGCCAATAGGTCGCGAGGTTGGGCACGCGGCGATGGTCGATATTTCGGTCGGGGCGACCAAGGCCCCAATTCTTCGGGTAGGCCCCGAAATTGGCCTTCATATCGGCGTTTACAAGGGCCTGAAGGTCTTGGCCCAACGCATCGCGAAAGGCGCGGATCACGACGTCGGTGCAGACGCCCTTCGCCCGGTCGACGTCGCCGTTCGGGAAACGAAGCACCGTGTAAGCGGGGTCATAGGTCAGCGTGACGCCGACCTGCCGCCGCGCCGCCGCGACGATGCGCTGCGCATTGGTGAGCGCCATCGCCTCGCCCGACACGCCAAAGGCAAGCACCGCGCCGATGAAGGCGCGCCGTGTCGGCTGGAACGGGAATACGGACGCTTGCATCAAATTCGCTTTGCCCAAAAGAAAACGACCGGCTCTGCCTGTTGGCGGAACCGGTCGTTTTTGAAAGCTGTTTCGGCTTTGTAGAGGAGAAGCTCTCCTTAGCCTTCGCCGGCTTCCGACCGGTATTCGCGGCGCTCCGCAATACGTGCCGATTTACCAGTGCGACCACGCAGATAGTAAAGCTTCGCACGACGGACAGCGCCCTTGCGGACGACGGTAATCGAATCGATGTTGGGCGAATAGAGCGGGAACACGCGCTCGACACCTTCGCCGAACGACATTTTGCGCACGGTGAAGTTGGAGCCCATGCCCTTGTTCGAGCGCGCGATGCACACGCCTTCGAAATTCTGGACGCGGGTGCGTTCGCCTTCGACCACCTTCACGCCGACTTTCAGCGTGTCGCCGGGACGGAAGGTCGGAATCGTCTTTGCAGCCTTGGCAATTTCTTCGGCTTCGATCGTCTGGATGAGGTTCATGTCCTCTAGTCCTTTTCTTTTCGCCGCGCGCCAGAGGCAGGTCGGGCCCGAGCATCGATATGACGCTCCCAAAGGTCCGGCCTGCGTAACCGTGTATGATCTTCCGCCTGTTGTTTCCGCCAGGCTGCGATCTTCGCATGATCCCCCGATCGCAGCACTTCGGGGATCGTGCGCCCTTCCCATTCAACGGGTCGGGTATAGTGCGGATATTCGAGCAAACCGTTTTCGAACGATTCGTCGTCTCCGCTAGAAGCCGCGCCCATTACGCCGGGAAGCAGCCGAATGCAAGCGTCGAGCAGCAACAGCGCCCCCATCTCGCCGCCCGACAATATGATGTCGCCCATCGACACTTGCTCGATCGGCCGCGCGTCGAAGATGCGTTCGTCGAATCCCTCGAACCGGCCGCACAGGATGATCGCACCCGGACCCGCCGCAAGCTGCCGCACGCGTGCCTGCGTTATCGGGGCGCCACGCGGCGTCATCGCGAGGATTGGCAGGCCGGGATGCGCGGCCACCGCATGGTCGATCGCGGCGCCGAGCACATCGGCCTTGAGCACCATGCCCGCGCCGCCGCCCGCGGGCGTGTCGTCAACGGTGCGGTGCCTGTCGGTCGCGAAGTCGCGGATCTGCACCGGCGTGCAGTTCCACGTCCCGCTTTCGAGCGCGCGCCCCGCCATGCTGTGCCCCAGCGGGCCGGGGAACATGTCGGGATAGAGGGTCAGGGGAACGGCGGTGAAGGTCATGGTCGCCCCCATAGCGACTTAAGGTACGGGTGGCGATCCGTCATCCGGCCCGATCCGGCGGTCCCACATCGTCAAGGCATAGGCGAAAGATCCGACCGCCAGCCCAACAATGGCGGCGGCACCAATAGCGACGACCAGCATCGCAACGCCCCATCCCGACCCATGCCAATCGAGGCCAAGCAACAGAACGACGCCCACTAACGGCGGGCCGATTACGACAGCCGCCACGAGTGCTATGCGCCCAAACCAAGCCCAGTGACGCATATACGCCCAAAGAACCAGCAGCGCGACGACCACGGCATATATCGCTGGAATCGCATAAACGGTCATTTGGCACCTGGAAAATCATTCCACACAGGATTGCATTCAAACCGGCGGCTCCCATAGCGCGTCGGGGAGCAGGTTGCGATCCTTGCCGATCTCGGCGCGCAGCCATCCGCGAAAACGCTCTATCTTGCGCACGCCAACGCGGTTGTCGCGATGGACGAGCCACATACCCGACGATTTCGACACATAGAGCGTGTCGAAGGGCTGGACCATGCGCCCGCTCGCAAGCTCGCCCTGCCAATAAAGAGGGGTCATCATGGCGACGCCAAAACCCGCCTGCACCGCGTTCGCCTCCTGCAACTGACTGTCGAGTTCGATCCCGCGCCGCGACGGAACGGGCGGCGTTGCAACGCCGGCGAGAGCAAACCAGTCGGCCCACCAGCTGTCGTTCGGCGCGAGCCGCTGGACGCGCAGCAGGTCGGCGGGCTCGCGGATGTCATGCTCCTCTATGAAGGCGGGCGACGCGATCGGCGCAAGATACTGCCGCATCAGGAAATCGGCGCGCAGCCCCGGCCACACGCCCTTGCCAATGCGGATTGCAACGTCGACGTTCGATGCGTCGAAATCGACCAGATCGTTGCTCATCGCCATCCGCACCGCAAGTTCGGGATATTGAAGCTGGAAGCTGCCGATGCGCGCGCTGAGCCAAGCGCCACCGAAGCTTGTCGCGGCATTTATCGTCAGCACGTCGGCCTCGTCGCTGCCGAGTGCGGCAAAGGCGTCGCCCATCGTCGCAAAGGCGTTGCTGATCGCAGGCAGCAACCGCTGCCCCGTTTCGGAAAGCCGCACGCGCCCCTTTTCACGCACGAAGAGCGCGCGGCCGAGCCGGTCTTCCAATTGGCGGATTTGATAACTCACCGCCGCCTGCGTCAGTCCCAGCTCCTCGGCGGCGCGCGAGAAATTCTGCAAGCGCCCGGCCGCTTCGAAGGTGCGGATGGCAGCGAGAGGCGGCAGTTTGGGCATACGACCTTATAAGTCCTGCTTATGATATGGTCTACGCCTTTTGTTGGCGGCGCCGCGCCCGACAGGGCATTACCGCTGCATCAAGCGAAAGGAGATGAACGATGAAAGACGAGCAGTTCATGCGCGCCTGGAATGACGGTCATGATCATTTCAGCGCCGATATCACCCGCGGCTTCAAACGGATCGCGGGCGCCGTCCGGCGCCTCGGCGAATGGTCCGCCCGCGAGATGCACGCTCGCAGCCGGGCGCGCTAGCTTACCTCATCCCCGAAAGATCGGGGTGAAACGCGGTGGGGCTGTCCCTTGCAAAGGCCTCACCGCGTCCGCATCAGGGCTGCTCCGGCGGCACGACGCGAAGACGCAGCGCCTGGAGCGTTGCGGGCGTCGTCGGCGCAAGTAGCAATTGCCCGTCGAGCTTCCCCCGCTCGCAATTGAGCCGGAACGCGGTCGACATCGCGCCCAGCGGCGCGAGCGGTTCGGCGGCCGGGCATTCGCCCACCTCTGCCTTGAGCTTCGCAAATTCGGCCTTCCAGTTTTCGGCCGAGCGATCGAGCAGGAAATTCATCGCAAGCCGGCCCTGAAGCGGACCGAGATGCCCTGCCGCATAAGCCGCCCTTGCAGCTTCGAACGTCGCTGAAACCGCCGGCGACACCGGTACGGCGCGCGCTTCGAGCAGCCCCGCCTTGTCCATCGCGACCGCCGTATCCCACGCCGGCGCCGACGGGCCGGCATAGGTGCGGTTCGACAGCGCGAATACCCCGACGCCGTAATCGGGCATCAGCATCACATGGCTGCCATAGCCCGGATAGCCGCCGCCATGCGCGAGCGTCAGCCCAAGCTCGCAGTCCTGCGCGACGCGCCAGCCCATGCCATAGGCGCTCGACAGCTTGCACGCGGCCGCACCGCTCGCGCCGGTGCGATTGACGACCGAAGTGAAATTCAGGCCCTGCGCCATTTCGCGCACCGTCGCACGCCTGACCGGCCCGGTTTCGGGATCATCGCGCGCGGGCCACGCCGAGAGCAGAAAGGCGACCCATTTCGCATAGTCGTTCGCGCTGACCTGCAAGCCCCCCATCGCGTTGAACGCGCCGTCGGCCATCTCGGGCTCGGGCGACCAGCGCTCATTCTCCCAGCGATAGCCGAGCGCGTAGCGCGCCTTCGGCGCTTTCGGTGCGTCGAAACCGCTGCTCGTCATACCGAGCGGGGTCAGGATCGTCTGCTGGACATAGGTGGTGTATGGCATGCCCGAGGCATTGGCGACGATCCGGCCGAGCAGCGCATAGCCGAAGTTCGAATATTCATGTTGGCTCTGCGGCACACGGCTGAACGGGACGCCCGCGGCGATCATCTTCGTGAACGCGTCCTGCGGCAGCACCTGCTGCCGGTCGCCCCACGGATCATCGGTGACGAAACCGCCGACATGCTGGAGCAGGTCGCGGACCCGGATGCGCGGGCTGTCTTTCGTCGGATAGGTCCAGCCCTTCATTTCAGGCACATATTGCTCGGCCAAATCGTCAAGGCGGAGCTTGCCGTCGTCGCGCAGCTTCAGGATCGACAGCGCGGTGAAGGCCTTGGTCATGGAAGCGATGCGGAACAGGCTGTCGGGGGTGACAGGACGCTTGTCTGCGATATTCTGGACACCAAGGCCCTTCACATAGGCCAGCTTGCCGTCCTTGACGACGCCATAGACCACTCCGGGGACATGCTGATCGGTCTGGAATCGGGCGAAGAGCGCGTCGATTTCGGGGGTGAGCTGATCGAGGGTTTGGGGCGCCACTTCCTGTGCCGTGACAGGGGACGCAACGGTTAGTGCTGTCGCGAGGAGAAGACCAAATCTTGCGTGCATCAAAACCTCCGTTCGTGCTGAAGCACAGTTCTTCCTTCGCAACATAGAAAGGAAGAGCGGCCCTTCGACAAGCTCAGGGCGAACGGATTATCGGTTCAGCGCCTCATTATTCGACGAACGCCGCGTCGATCGTCACGCCGTCGTCGTTCCACGCTGGCACCGCCTGCGCGGTCATCGGCACCATGAAGCGCTTGCCGCCGGGCTTCTCGATTTCGAGGATGTCGCCCGCGCCGAAATTCTCGACCGCAGCGACATGGCCGATGGCGGCGCCGTCGGTCGACACGCACGGCAGGCCGAGCAGGTCATGGTGATAATATTCGCCCTCGCCCAAGGGCGGCAGCGCCGAACGCGGGACGGTCAGCACCGTGCCGCGCAGCGCCTCGGCGGCGCTGCGATCATTGACCTCGGCAAAAGTCGCGACCGCGCCCTGATTGGCAGGGCGCAACGATTTGAGGGTCAGCTTGCGGTCGCCCGCGTCAAAAACGGAAAAGGCGCGGAGAGCCTCCGCGCCTTCGCCGAACAGTTTGAGACGCACCTCGCCCCGCACCCCGTGCGCGCCGGCGATGGCGGCGAGGGTGACGGGGCGATCGGCGCGGGCCAAGGCTTAGCCTTCGGCCTTTTCTTCGCCGGCTTCGGCAGCGGGCGCTTCTTCGACAACCGGGCCGCCTTCGGCGACTTCTTCGGCGATCGCGGTCGCGTCTTCGGCGGTCGCGTCGGCCGGAACTTCGTCGGCGACGGCTTCGGCAACCGCTTCGGCGGTTTCTTCGCTCTTCACCGAACCGGTCGCATCCGATTCAGCGGCTTCGGGAGCAGCAGCCTCTTCAGCGGCGGGCGCTTCGGGTTCCGGGGCCGGAGCGGCGGCAGCAGCGGCTGCGGCTTCTTCGGCGTCAGCCAGCTTCTGCGCCTTTTCTTCGGCGCGTTCCTTGGCCTTTTCGCCGGGGACACCCTTGTTCGGGTTGTTGCGGGCAGCGCGCTCGAGGACGCCAGCGGCGTCAAGGAAGCGGGCGACGCGGTCGGTCGGCTGCGCGCCAACCGAAACCCAGTGCTTCGCACGGTCGGCGTCGAGCTTGATGCGCTCGGGATTATCCTTGGCGAGCAGCGGGTTGTAGCTGCCGATACGCTCGATGAAGCGGCCGTCGCGCGGGCTGCGCGAGTCGGCGACGACGATCTTGTAGTAGGGACGCTTTTTCGAACCGCCGCGTGCGAGGCGAATGGAGGTTGCCATGATCTTTTCCTTCAGAGTTTAACGTTTAAAGTCGGGTCGATTATTTCTTTTTATTCATCAAATTGGCGAGTTCGGGCGGGATCGCGCCGCCGCCGCCGAGGCCGGGGAGGCCTCCGCCGCCGCCCATTCCGGGAATGCCGCCGCCCTTGCCGAACAGCGCGCCGAGGCCCTTCAATCCGCCCATCTTGCGGATCTTTTTCATCGCGCTGGACATTTCCTGGTGCATCTTCAGCACCTTGTTGACCTGCTGCACCGTCGTACCCGACCCGTTGGCGATGCGGATCTTGCGCTTCGCGGTCAGGATTTCGGGCTTCGCGCGCTCCTTGGGGGTCATCGATCCCATGATCGCGTCGAAATGGACGAGCATCTTGTCGTCGGCGCCGCCCGCAGCCATCTGCGCCTGCGCCTTCTTGATCCCCGGAATCATGCCGGCGAGCGCGCCGAGGCCGCCCATGCGGCGCATCTGGTTCAATTGGGTGCGAAGGTCGTTGAGGTCGAACTGGCCCTTGGCCATCTTCGCCGCCATCGCCTCGGCCTCTTCGGCCTGGATCGTTTCGGCGGCGCGCTCGACGAGGCTGACGACGTCGCCCATGCCGAGGATCCGGCCCGCGATGCGCGACGGCTGGAAGAGCTCGAGTCCGTCGAGCTTTTCGCCTGTACCGGCGAACTTGATCGGCTTGCCGGTGACGGCGCGCATCGACAGCGCGGCACCGCCGCGCGCGTCGCCGTCCATGCGGGTGAGCACGACGCCGGTGAGCGGCACCTGATCGGTGAAGCGCTGTGCAACCTGCACCGCGTCCTGACCCGTCAGGCTGTCGACGACGAGCAGGGTTTCGGCCGGGTTCGCCGTGCGCGACACCGCCTGCATCTCGTCCATCAGCTGCTGGTCGACGTGAAGGCGGCCCGCCGTGTCGAGCATCAGGACGTCATAGCCCTGCAGCTTCGCGGCCTGCATGGCGCGCTGCGCGATCTCGACCGGCTGCTGCCCGGCGACGATCGGCAGGGTCGCGACGTCGATCTGCTGGCCGAGCACGGCAAGCTGTTCCTGCGCGGCGGGGCGATTGACGTCGAGCGACGCCATCAGCACCTTCTTGCGCTCCTTGTCCTTCAGCCGCTTCGCGATCTTCGCGGTCGTCGTCGTCTTACCCGAGCCCTGAAGGCCGACCATCATGATCACGGCGGGCGGCGTGACGGCGAGTTCGAGCTCGGCGGTTTCCGAACCGAGCATCTCGGTCAGCGCGTCGCTGACGATCTTGACGACCTGCTGCCCCGGAGTGACCGAGCGCAGGACATTCTGCCCGATCGCGAGTTCGGTGACCTGATCGACGAAGCTGCGCACGACGGGCAGTGCCACGTCGGCCTCGAGCAGGGCGATTCGCACTTCGCGCATCGCCGCGCGCACGTCGGCCTCGGTCAGCGCGCCGCGGCCGCGGAGCTTCCCGAAAACATCGCCAAGCCGATTGCTCAGACTGTCGAACATGCGCCTCAAATCCTTCGTTTCGAGGCCCGCAACGCAAAAGACGCCGGTGAGCGAAACCTCGCCAACCAGCGACTATCCGTGGACAGACTTTCCGTCGCGGACATCGATATGCCCGTGCGCAAGATGCGCGCGGACGTGGCGGCCTTTATGCAAAAGCACCGTCAAAAGCAAGCGCGCGCGAGAGCAGGCCGACGCTTCGTAACGCCGGGACCGGCACACTTAACCCAAATTTCACCGCTTCGACGCCATAAAGCACGCATTGGTGGGGAAAATTCATATGACATCGACGCCGAAGCAATTCGACCGCAGCGAGGGCGCCAAACGCGACATCATAGCCGGGGGCATCGTCGTCGCCGCAATCCTGCTGTTCGTCGGCACGGGCAGCAATGTGATGCAGGCGGCGGTGCGCGCACTGATCGGCCTTGGCGGCGGCCCCGACCGGGCGCTCGCCGCAGCGCTTGTGCTCAACGTCGCGCTGATCCTCTTTGGCTGGCGCCGCTACGAAGACCTGAACCGCGAAATCCGCGAGCGCACCGAGGCCGAACAGCGCGCCCGCTACCTCGCCGACACCGACCCGCTGACCGGGTTCCTCAACCGCCGCGCGCTGCTCGCGACGGGGCAGCAACTAATCGCGGGCGCCATCGCCGAAAAGCGCCAGGTGGCGCTCTTCCTGCTCGACCTCGACCATTTCAAGACGGTCAATGACATTCACGGCCACGCCGCGGGCGACCGCGTGCTCCAGGTCGCGGCCGAGCGCATCTCGGCGGTCCTGCCGCCCAATGCGACCAAAGCGCGGCTCGGCGGCGACGAATTTGTCGCGATGCTCGTTTTCGAACCCGCCGCGCGCGCCGATATCGACGCGCTGGCGGCCGAACTCGTCATGGCGCTCGACAATAATGTGGCGCACGACGCGCAGCAGATCCGCATCGGCGCATCGCTGGGCATCTCGCTGGCCGACGACGCGAGCATGACGATGGAAACGATGGTCCGCCAGGCCGACATCGCGATGTATCACGGCAAGGACGAGGGGCGAAACCGCCACATCTGGTTCGAACCCGGGATGGAAATGGCGGTGCAGGTCCGCAACCAGATCGAAACCGGGATCCGCGAGGGTATGCCGCGCGGCGAGTTCGTGCCGCACTTCGAACCGCAGGTCGACATCGCGAGCGGCCGCCTGATCGGTTTCGAGATGCTAATGCGCTGGGAATCGCCCGAATATGGGATGATCCCGCCCGAACGCTTCATCCCGGTCGCCGAAGAAAGCGGCCTGATCGGCGAATTGTCGTTGCTCGTCATCCGCGACGCGATGGAAATGGCGAAACGCTGGGACCCCTCGATCCTGCTCGCGGTCAATATCTCGCCGCAGCAGCTCAAGGACCCATGGTTCAGCCAGAAGCTGACCAAGCTGCTCGTCGAGGTCGGTTTCCCGGCCAGCCAGCTCGAAGTCGAGATTACCGAAAGCTCACTGTTCGAGAATCTGCCGCTCGTGCGCTCGATCGTCACCAGCCTCAAAAATCAGGGCGTCTCGCTCAGCCTCGATGATTTCGGCACCGGTTACAGCTCGCTGTCGCACCTGCGCGCGCTGCCGTTCGACCGCATCAAGATCGACCGCAGCTTTGTTGCCGCGATGCGCGGCAGCCCCGATGCGCAGGCGATCGTCGTCGCGATCGTCCGGCTCGGCGAAAGCCTCGCGATGCCGATCACCGCCGAAGGCGTCGAGGACGAAGCGACCGCGATCGAACTGACGCGGCTCGGCTGCGCCAAGGGCCAGGGCTGGTATTTCGGCCGCGCGGCCTCCGCCGCCGATACCGAACGCCTGCTCGCCGACCGCGGTCTGCTGCGTGCCCCGGCGGTGCCACCCGCCGGTCCCGATACGAGCGAACAGGAACCCCTGCGCAAGACGGCGTAATCCCGCCGCATCGCTAGACTTCGCGCCCGCGCGCCCTTACATGCGCGGACTATGGCAGATCGCTTCACCAAGATGCACGGCCTCGGCAACGACTTTGTTGTGATCGACGCGCGCGAGCATAGCGTCGAGATGACGCCGGCGCGCGCGCATGCGATCGCCGACCGCCGCCACGGCATCGGGTGCGACCAGCTGATCCTGCTCGAACCGTCGGCGAGCGCCGACGTGAAGATGCGTATCTTCAACGCCGACGGCGGCGAGGTCGAGGCATGCGGCAATGCGACGCGCTGCGTCGCGACGCTGATCGGCAAGCCCGCGGTGATCGAGACCCTGGGCGGGATGCTGCGCGTCACCCCAGCCGACGGCGGTGCCGAGGTGACGCTGGGTGAACCCGTGTTCGACTGGGAGCATATCCCGCTCGCGATGCCGATGGACACGCGCGACATGCCCGTTGCGTGGGACGAGCTGGAACATGGCGCGGCGGTGAATGTCGGCAATCCGCATATCATCTTCTTCGTGCCCGAGGCCGATGCCGTCGCGCTCGCCGAACTGGGGCCGCGGATCGAGACCGACCCGCTGTTCCCCGAGCGCGTCAACGTCAATGTCGCAAGCCTCGACGGCGAGAACCAGCTCCAGCTGCGCGTCTGGGAACGCGGCGTCGGCCTGACGCAGGCATGCGGCACCGGCGCGTGCGCGACTGCCGTCGCCGCGATCCGTGCCGGACTGGTCCAGTCGCCGGTCACGGTGTCGCTGCCCGGCGGCGACCTGATCATCCGCTGGGCGCCGGGCGAGCCGATTGTGATGAGCGGCGCCGCAACGCGCGTGTATGAGGGCGAGACCGACTGGGCGCAGTTCGGATGAGCATGTCCCTCGCCGACCGGCAAGAGGTCGTCAATTTCGGTTGCCGGCTGAACATCGCCGAGGGCGAAGGGGTTCGTGCCGCCGCGCGCGCGGCGGGCCTGCGCGATACGATCATCTTCAACAGCTGCGCGGTAACCGACGAGGCGGTTCGGCAGGCACGGCAGGCCGTGCGCCGCGCCTTGCGCGAGCGGCCGGGCACCGACGTCGTGGTAACGGGATGCGCGGCGGAGCTGGAGCGCGATGCCTTCGCTGCAATGGGTGCACGAGTCATATCCAATGATGCGAAGGGACACGCCGAAAGCTACGACGCCTTGTCCGCGGTGTCGGCCCGTTCGACAGCCTATGCCCCCGCCCTCTCCGGCGCCGATCATGCGCGCGCCTTCCTTGGCGTCCAGACCGGTTGCTCGCATAGCTGCACCTTTTGCGCGACGGTGCTGGCACGCGGGACGGCGCGATCGGCAGACGTCGATGCGGTGGTCGCGTCCGCACAAACCGCGCTCGGCCGCGGGCAGCGTGAGATCATCCTGACCGGCGTCGACCTTGCGAGCTACGGCGACGACAGCGGCACCAGCCTTGCTACGCTGGTCGAAGCGTTGCTCGCGCTGCCGGTCGAGCGCCTGCGCCTTTCGTCGCTCGACCCCGACCGGATCGACGACGCGCTCTTCGCCCTGCTGACGCAGGAAAAGCGCGTCATGCCGCACGTCCATTTGTCGCTGCAGGCGGGCGACGACATGGTGCTGACGCGGATGAAGCGCCGCCATCGCCGTACCGACGCCGTGCGCCTGATCGAACGCCTCAAGTCCGCGCGCGAAGAGATCGCGATCGGCGCCGACCTGATCGCGGGTTTCCCGACCGAGGACGACGCGATGTTCGCGAACTCGCTGGCGCTGATCGACGATTGCGACATCGTATTCGGGCATATCTTTCCCTATAGCCCCCGCGCCGGCACCCCCGCCGCACGGATGCCGCAGGTCGGCCGCGCCATTGCCCGCGAACGCGCGGCGGTGTTGCGCGAAGCCAATGCGCGGCGTCGGCAGGACTGGCTCGACAAGCAGGTCGGCCGCACCGCATCGATGCTCGTCGAGCGCGACGGTATGACCGGCCATACCGAAAATTTCGCCGCCGTGGCGCTCACCGCACCCGCGGCGCCCGGCACCATCATCCCCGTGCGCCTGACGGCGCGCGACGGCGACCGAATGGTCGCCACCCCCACGCAAGCAAAGGATATCGCCGCATGACCGGCAAAAGCTGGAGCGAAAGGCTGCTCGGCGGATTCCGCCGCACGTCCGAACGGCTCGGCGAAAATCTCGCGGGGCTGACCGGCAAGGCGCGGCTCGACGAGGAGGATCTCGACCGGATCGAGGAGGCGCTGATCACCGCCGACCTTGGCCCCGCGATGGCCGATCGTATCCGCGGCCGCCTCGCCGAACGGCGCGATATCGCCGCGAACGGCACCGAGGAACTGCGCAAGGTCGTCGCCGAGGAAATCGCCGCGGTGCTGCGCCCCGTCGCCGAACCGCTCGACATCGACGCCTTCCCGCGCCCGCAGGTCATCCTCGTGATTGGGGTCAACGGATCGGGCAAGACCACCACCATCGCCAAGCTTGCGCACCTGTTTCAGGAACAGGATTATGGCGTGATGCTCGTCGCCGGCGACACCTTCCGCGCCGCCGCGATCGGGCAATTGAAGGTCTGGGCCGAACGGCTCGGCGTGCCGATCATGGCGGGGCCCGAAGGCGGCGACAGCGCGGGCATCGTGTTCGACGCGGTGAAGCAGGCGACCGCGACGGGGATCGATGTGTTGATCGTCGACACCGCCGGACGCCTCCAGAACAAGCGCGAGTTGATGGACGAGCTCGCCAAGATCAAGCGCGTGCTCGGCCGCCTCAATCCCGCGGCGCCGCATGATGTCGTGCTCGTGCTCGACGCGACGACGGGGCAGAATGCGCTGTCTCAGATCGACGTGTTCCGCGAAGTCGCGGGCGTGACCGGGCTCGTCATGACCAAGCTCGATGGAACCGCACGCGGCGGCGTGCTGGTGTCCGCCGCCGAGCGCCACGGGCTTCCCATCCACGCGATCGGCATCGGCGAAACCATCGACGACCTTCGCCCGTTCGATGCCGACGAGATCGCGGGCATTATTGCAGGAAACATCCGATGAGCGACGTGCTTCCCACTGGCCCCGAAGCGGTCCCCGCACCGCCGCCGGCGAAGCATGGCTGGCTGAATTTCGTGATCGATTTCGGGCCTTTGCTCGTCTTCTTCCTTGCCTATAAATTCTCGTCGGGCGGTGAAGGCGCCTTCGCCGCGACCACGGCGGCGATCAAGGGCACCGTCGCCTTCATGGTCGCGATCGTCATCGCGATGGTCGTGTCGAAATGGAAGCTCGGCAAGATTTCGCCGATGCTGTGGATGTCGAGCATCCTCGTCCTCGGCTTCGGCGCGCTGACGATCTGGTTCCACGACGAGCGCTTCATCGTGATGAAGCCGACGATCATCTACGGAGCCTTCGCGGCGCTGCTGCTCGGCGGATACTGGTTCAGGAAGCCGATGCTCAAATATCTGCTGCAATCGGCGCTCGAGGGGCTCACCGACCGCGGCTGGCTGCTCCTGTCGCGCAACTGGGGGCTGTTCTTCGCCGCGCTCGGCATCGCCAATCATGTGATGTACGAGATGATCCAGGCAAAGCAGATGAGCTTCGACCTGTGGCTGACGATCAAGGTGTGGGGAGTCACCGCCCTCTCCTTCCTCTTCACCTTCAGCCAGGTTCCGGTGATGCTGAAGAACGGGCTCGCCGTCCCCGAAGAGGCGGCTGCCGACAAAAGTTGATGCATTTCCCCGCCGCGCTGGCATAGCTGCGTCACCGGCTCCGGGTCGCACGCGGCGCCGCGATAACAAGGGGGAACTGCCATGGACAAATTTTTCGGAAACCTGCACGCCGTGCTCGGCGCGGGGCTCGTGCTCGCGATCATCCTGATGCTGTGCCTCAACGGCCAGAATTTCGAGGACGGGGTCGCTGCGGGCAATGCGATCATGCGCTGGCTGCACACCTTCTTCGGCGTGCTGTGGATCGGCCTGCTCTATTATTTCAACTTCGTCCAGATCCCGACGATGCCGAAGATTCCGGCCGAACTGAAGCCTGCCGTCGGCAAGCATATCGCGCCCGCCGCGCTCTTCTGGTTCCGCTGGGCGGCGCTGATCACCGTGCTGCTGGGCGTTGCGATCGCCGGCCACGCCAAATATCTCGCGCCCGCGCTTGGCCTGCAGGACCCGTACAAGCTGATCGGCGTCGGCATGTGGCTGGGCCTGATCATGGCGTTCAACGTCTGGTTCGTGATCTGGCCGAACCAGAAAAAGGCGCTGGGTATCGTCGAAGCCGACGATGCGACCAAGGCGAAAGCCGCCAAGACCGCGATGATCTTTTCGCGGACCAACACCCTGCTGTCGATCCCGATGCTCTATGCGATGGTGAACTTCAGCTAAGCCGGCTGGCAAGATTGCAAAGGGGCGCTCCGGGAGACCGGGGCGCCCTTTTCGTTTCAGCCCTCGATCGCCGCTTTGTGCATCCGCCCGTTCATCACATAATGCGCGACGCCGAGCTGCATCCCCGCCGCCTGCGCATCGTCGATTTCGCGCACGCGGCGCGCGGGCGATCCCGCCCATAGTTCGCGGCTCGGGATTTCCTTATTCTCGGTGAGCAGCGCACCCGCCGCGAGCATCGCATCGCTGCCGATGCGGCAGCCGTTCATCACCGTCGCCTTCAGCCCCACGAACGCCCGGTCGGCGAGCGTGCAGCCATGCACCATCGCGAGATGGCCGATCAGCACGTCTTCGCCGATGATCGTCGGGAAACCTTCGGGGCGGTGCGGCATCGGGCCGTCGCAATGAAGGATGCTGCCGTCCTGGATGTTCGAGCGCGCGCCGACGACGATGCGGCTGACATCGGCGCGCAGCACGCAATTATACCAGATGCTGACGTCGGGACCGATCGTGACGTCGCCGATGATGCGGCAACCCGGCGCGATGAAGGCGCTGGGGTCGATTTGCGGCGTCTTGCCATTGACGGTGATGATGCTGACGTCGTTGCGGGTCATTCGTCGCGCCCTCCGATGATATTCTTCCAGAGCAGGACCGGCAGCGTCGAGGCATAATCGTCGGTCCAGCGTTCGAAATTCGGCCGCGCCTCGAGCGGCACCCATGTATCGAGATCGCGCGAATCCTTGCGCGGTCTGATCCCGCCGGTCAATTGCTGCATCCGCTGCGGCGTCGCGGTCAGCGCGACCCAGTTCGACCCGGTCAGGTCGCCATATTCGTCGCCGATCGGGCCCGGGTCCATGCGGATCGCGCTCGTCCAGCCGCGCGCCTTCGCCTCTGCCGCCAGGACGGGTTCGAGTCCGAAGAAACGGTTCGAGATATGGATGAGCAATATGCCGTCGGGCTTCATTGCGCGCGCATAGATGCCGATCGCTTCGCGGGTCAGCAGGTGCAGCGGGATCGCGTCGGACGAGAAAGCGTCGATGACGATGATGTCGAAACGTCCCGCCGGCTGGTTCGCGAGCTGGAGCCGTGCGTCGCCGATAACGATCGGCGTGTCGCCGGCGCAATCGGACAGGAAGGTAAATTTCGCAGGGTCGCGCGCGATGTCGACCATCACCGGGTCGATTTCGAAGATCGTCCAGTTCTGCCCCGGCTTGCGGTAGCAGGCGAGCGTGCCCGCCCCCAGCCCAACGATCCCGACCGACGCGTTCGGACCCGCCAGCGCTTCGGCTTTGTCGAGCGTCAACCCGACCCCCGACTGATGCCCGTAATAGGTGGTCGGGTCGCGCCGATGCGCCGCGTCGGTGCGCTGGAGACCGTGGAGCGTCGTCCCGTGCGCGAGGCGGCGCTGGTTCGATGCAGGATAGTCGGTGACCGTATAGACGCCGAAATAGCTGCGAACGCGCGCGCCGGTGAAGCTTTCCTGGATCGTGTCCCAGCCGCCGACCCCGATCATCAGCAGCGCGAGCACAGGCACAAAGGCCCAGCGCCAGCCGATAACGAGCATTCCGACGACGAAGATCGCGATGCCCCAACCCGCCACCGTGCCGTCGAACCGGCCCGTCCAGTTCGCAACCATATGCCAACTCGCAAAAGCCGCGATCACGACGAGCAGGACCGCAACGACACGCGTCGTTTTTACCTCGAGTCCCAGCCACTTGTCCCACGGGAAGAGCGCGGGCAGCGGCAACAGCATCGCCGCGACGAGGATCAGCAACGGATGCTCGTACACCCAGTCGAAGAGGAGCGGTGCGAACAGCGCCGCGAACAGGCCGCCGAGCACCCCGCCCGCCGACATGATCAGGTAGAAGAGCGTCAGATGCTGCGGCGCAGGACGGAGATGATAGAGATAGCCGTGCAGCGCGGTCGCGACGATGAACAGCATCGCAAGGCTGGCGAGCGCGACCATCATCGACCCGCCGCCCGAGCTGAGCAGGCCGAGTCCGCCCACCGAGAGCAACACGACCGGCGCGAGCAGCGTGATGACCTGTGTCGGCCGCTCCATCGTCGAAAAGGCGATGACGAAGCTGAGCAGGTAGAGCCCGAGCGGAAGCACCCAGAGCAAAGGCATCGCGACGATATCGGTGGTGAGGTGCGTCGTCGTCGACAGCATCAGCCCCGACGGCACTGCCGCGATCAGCAGCCAGTGAAGCTGGCGCCGTAGCGTCGGGCGCGGTTCGGCTGTGGCGGCGACATGGCTTTCCGCGGCGCCGTGCCAGCGCGCGGCAGCCGCCCCGGCGACGAGCAGGACGAGCGCGGCGTAGCCCACGGTCCAGCCCCAGCTTTGCGCCGCGAGCGGCATCGTCGGTTCGACGAGCGCCGGATAGCTGATGAGGCCGGCGAAGCTGCCGAGGTTCGACGCGGCATAAAGATAATAGGGATCGCCCGCGCGCGCGTCGGCGGCGAACCAGCGCTGCATCAACGGCGCCTGCGCCGAGACGACGAAGAAGACGGGGCCGATCGAGGCGAGCAGGAGCAAGGGAACCCACAGCGCCTCCTGCCCCGGGCCGGGCGGCGCGATCTCGGCGATGCCGATCGGGAGCCACAGTGCCGCGACAAGGAACAGCGCGAGGTGGATGATCGCCTGACGCCGCACGGTGAAGCGGCCGAGCCAATGCGCATAGGCATAGCCGCCGAGCAGCAGCGCCTGATAGACGAGCATCGCGCTGTTCCACACCGCGGGGGCGCCGCCGAGCTTCGGCAGCACCATCCGCGCGACCATCGGCTGGACGAGGAACAGCAGGAAACTGCCGACGAGGATCGTCAGCACGAACAGCCAGCGGCGCGGCGAGACGGAACCGGTCACGCGATCAGGCGCCGAGCAGCCGTGCCGCGTGGAGCGCATGATAGCTGAGCACCCCCGACGCCCCCGCCCGGCGGAAGGCGAGCAGCGTTTCGAGGGCGAGCGCATCGCGGTCGCCCGCGCCTGCCGCAGCCGCCGCCTCGATCATCGCATATTCGCCCGACACCTGGTACGCGTAGACCGGCACCGCGAAATTGTCCTTCACCGCGCGCACGATGTCGAGATAGGGCAGCCCAGGCTTCACCATCACGCTGTCGGCACCCTCCGCAAGATCCTGTGCAACCTCGCGCAAGGCTTCCTCGCTGTTTGCGGGGTCCATCTGGTACGTCTTCTTGTCGCCCTTCAGCAGCCCGCGCGAGCCGACCGCGTCGCGGAACGGGCCGTAGAAAGCCGACGCGTATTTCGCGGCATAGCTCATGATCTGGACATGGCCGAAGCCTTCGGCCTCAAGCGCCGCGCGGATCGCGCCGATGCGGCCGTCCATCATGTCGCTGGGCGCGATGACGTCGGCGCCCGCGCGCGCCTGATTGAGCGCCTGCCCGACCAGCACCGCGACCGTTTCGTCGTTGAGGACATAGCCGGCGCCGTCGATCAGCCCGTCCTGCCCATGGCTGGTGTAAGGATCGAGCGCGACGTCGGTGAGCACGCCGATGTCGTCACCGAGCGCCTGCTTGATCGCGGCGGTCGCGCGGCACATGAGGTTATCGGGATTGAGCGCTTCGCCGCCATCCTCGCTGCGCCGGTCGACTTGCGTATAAGGGAAAAGCGCGAGGCACGGGATGCCCGCGGCGACCGCGTCCTTCGCACGCTCGACGAGCAGGTCGACCGACCAGCGCGACACGCCGGGCAGGCTCGCGATGGGTTCCTCGGTGCCCGATCCGTCGCAGACGAACAGCGGCCAGATGAGGTTGGCGGGCGACAGGTGCGTTTCGCGCACCATCGCGCGGCTCCAGCCGGTGCGGCGAGTGCGGCGGAGGCGCAGGTCGGGGAAAGCGGCTTGGGTCATGCGGGGTGCATAGCGGCGCTTGGCTGCGGGGCAAATGGATATTGCCGCTTTTTATGCGGGGTCAGATGCCGTCGCCGGCCCGCTTCGATGCCATGTCGGCGAGGCTGCCGAGCTTCGGCCCCTCAATTTGCTTCGCCGCCACCGGGGCCAGCGCGGCGCCCGGCGCGATCGACGTCAGCGCGCGGATACGCGCGCGGAAATCGGCGAGATCCTTGCCCTCGAGCAGCGCGCGGGTGACGAAGGTCACCGAGGACGGGTTCACCGCGCGCCCGTTACGATAGAGCTCATAATGGAGATGCGGGCCGGTCGAGAGGCCGGTCGAGCCGATATAGCCGATCACCTGCCCGCGATTGACCCTTTGGCCGGGGCGTACCGCGATACGGCTCATATGCCCATAGCCGGTGCCAAGTCCGTTGCCGTGGTTGAGCTTCACATAATTGCCGAAACCGCCGTGACGCCCGGCAATCGTCACGACGCCATCGGTGACGGCATAGATCGGCGCGCCATAACCCCCGCCGAAGTCCATGCCGCTGTGCATCCTTTTGTAGCCGAGGATCGGGTGGCGGCGCATCCCGAAGGTCGAGGTGACGCGCCCGTTGGTGGGACGCGCCATGCCGCCGCGCTGCTGGCCGACGCCCGACGCCTCATACCATTGGGCGCGGCCGCCCGTATTCCATTCGAGCATCGACAGCTTTGGCTTGCCGCCGCGGATCAGCCCCGCATAGAGCAATTTGCCCGTCTCGCTCTCGCCCGTTTCGGCGCGGCGATAATCGACGATGATGTCGAATTCGTCGTTCGAACGGATACCACTGCCGACCGAAATCTGCTGGCCGATGACGCGCAGGTACGACTGGATCGCCTGCGGCGGCGCACCGGCGGCGCGCGCCGAGCGGTACAGGCTGTCGCCGACGCGTCCGCGGATGCGCAGCGGCGTCGCGTCGACCGCAATCGGGATACGCCGCATGACAAGCTGGCCGCCCTGCCGCTCCATCTCGATGCGAAGATCGAAGCGCGCGCGCATCGCGAGCGCCTCCACCGGGCGCGGCATGGTGCGCGCCGCACGGCGGCCGAGGATCAGGTCGATGCGCGTGCCCGGCGCGATATCGGCGAGCGGTACCGCACCCGAAACCTGGTTTGCGAGCGCCTGTGCCTCGCTGCTGCCGACGCCCGAACGTTCGAGCAGGCGCGCGAAGCTGTCGCCGCTGCCGAGTGTGGCGGTGAGTTCGATCTGCGGCCGTTCGGGGGTCTGGGTCAGCGGTCGCACCGCATCGGTCGCCGCCATATGCCGTCCGGTGTCGCCGCCGAACGCGAGCGGCACGATCATCTGCGCGCGCGCTTCGTTGAAATCGGCGGCGTCGAGCGCGGGGGTGCCGCCGACCTCGAGCGGCTGGATGCCGGGGAAGGTCGCGATCGCGGTCCCGCACAGCAGGGTTAATGTGGCGAGCCCGCGCCACCATTCGGCCGAACCGATATGGTCGCCAAGGTCGGGGACGAGGTCGAGCTGCGCGAGCCGGTCGCGCCAGCCGAGATGCGGTTCGGCGTCGGAGTCGCTGCGTCGCAGCGGGATCGCTTGCGACATCGTGAGGGCGGCCGCGTTGCCGGACATCCCCGCGATGGGTTCGTGACGCTGGAACAAATTGCAACCCCCGCTCGGCAGGCCTTCCCTATACCCGGCCGCCGAATGATGTTTTCGAGGCGTTGTCTGTAAAGAAAGGTCGTTAAAGTCAATTTAATGCCCCTTTTGCCGATGCGCCTTGCGGCAAGGCGTGTGGGGGTTGGGATAATATGCAAGCCTCGATGAAAAATCGGCCTCGATACTGCCATCGGGCGATCGCCTGTTGCGCCGCGCCCGCACCCATGCCAGCTTGGCAGCCAAGAAAATGACGTCAACCTCCTCCCAGCCGGTCAAGGCTGTCCTTGGCCCCACCAACACCGGCAAAACCCATTTGGCGGTCGAGCGCCTGACCGCCCGTTCGAGCGGCATGATCGGCTTTCCGCTGCGCCTCCTCGCGCGCGAAGTGTACGACCGCGTCGTCGCGATCAAAGGCGCGGCGCAAGTCGGCCTCGTCACCGGCGAAGAGCGAATCATCCCGCCCGACGCGCGCTACCTGCTCGGCACGATGGAAGCGCTGCCGGTCGAGCGCGACGTCGCCTTTGTCGGCATCGACGAGGCGCAGCTCGGCGCCGATCCCGAACGCGGCCATGTCTTTACCGACCGGCTGCTGCGCGCGCGCGGACGCGAGGAAACGATGATCCTGGGCTCGGCGAGCATCAAGGGTCTGGTCAAGGGGCTCGTGCCCGATGCCGAGATCATCACGCGGCCGCGCTTTTCGACATTGAGTTATGCCGGATCGTCGAAACTGTCGCGCCTGCCCAAACGATCGGCGATCGTCGCCTTCTCGGCCGAGGAGGTGTACGCCATCGCCGAAATGCTGCGCCGCTTTTCGGGCGGCGCCGCGGTGGTGATGGGCGCGCTCAGCCCACGAACCCGCAATGCCCAGGTCGCGATGTTCGAGGCGGGCGAGGTCGACTATCTCGTCGCGACCGATGCGATCGGCATGGGGCTGAACCTCAATGTCCAGCATGTCGCCTTCGGCTCCTTACAAAAATTCGACGGGCGGCGCCTCCGCCGCCTGACGATTTCGGAGATGGCGCAGATCGCCGGCCGCGCCGGACGCCACCAGCAGGACGGCAGCTTCGGCACCGTCGGCCTGCCGCAGGGCGGCTTCACCCCCGAGGAAATCGCCGCGATCGAGGGACATCATTTCTCGCCACTCGCGAGCCTGTTCTGGCGCAATCCGACGCCGGGTTTCGGGTCGCTCGACCAGCTTTTGTCCGATCTTGCGCAACCGCCCACGCAACCGATGCTGCGCGCCGCGCCCGAGGCGGTCGATATCGCGGTTCTCAAGCATCTCGCGGGCGATATGGAGGTGCGCGCGCGCGGCGGCGATTTCGATGCGGTCCAGCGCCTTTGGGACGTGTGCGGCCTCCCCGATTTCGAACAATTGGGTGCCGAACATCACAGCCGCACCGTGTTCAAGCTATGGCAGTGGCGCACGACCGGCGACGGGATGATCGACCCCGACTGGTTTGCGCGCCGCCTCGCGCGGCTGAACGATGTCGAGGGCGATATCGACCAGCTCGCGAGCCGCATCGCCGCGGTGCGCACGCTCTGCTTCATCGCGCAGCGCGGCGACTGGATCGCGGGCGCGGCAGGGTGGACCGAACAGACGCAGGCGCTCGAATCGCGCCTGTCCGACGCATTGCATGCCGCGCTCGCGCAGCGTTTCGTCGACCGGCGGCTCGCGCTGCTGCTCCGCGACGCGGGGCAGCGCAACGCCGCGCTGCCCGTCGCGGTCGGCGCCGACGGCACCGTCGCGGTCGACGGCGAACCGATCGGCACCCTCAAGGGCTTTCAGTTCAAGGTCGATCCGGTCGCCAAGGCGAGCGATCACCGCATGCTGCTCGCAGCCGCCGAAAAGCATCTGCGCGCCGAACTCGCCCGCCGGGCAACCGCGCTGGCGGAGGGCGACGACAGCGCGCTGTCGCTGATCGCCGAACCGGGAACCGCGCCGCGCCTCGCCTGGCACGGCCACGCCATCGCCAGCCTCGCGCGCGGGCCAACGCTCGTCCAGCCGGCGATCCAGATCGATCCGTCGCTGCGGCGGCTCGAACCCGGACAGGTGCAGGCTATTTCCGAGCGCCTTCAGCGGTTTGTCGCGACGCAACTTGCGCGCCACGCCGGGCCGCTCGCCGCGATGGGCGAGGCGGCGGGCGACCTGTTCACCCCGCCCCGCGTCCGCGCGCTGCTCGCCGCGCTCACCGACAACAGCGGCACGATCGGCCGCGCGGCGGTCGAGGATCAGCTCAATGCGCTGACGCCCGAGGAGCGGCCGCAGCTGCGCAAGCTCGGCTTCACCATCGGCTCGCTCGACATCTTCCACCCGCTCTTGCTCAAGCCCGAGGCGGTGCGCTGGCGCGCGGCGCTGGTCGCGGCGCAGCAGGGAACGCCGGTGCCGGCGCTGCCGCCGCACGGCGCGGTGCTGCAAAAGACCGGCAACCACGCCGGGCTGACGATCGCGGGGTTCCGCCGCTGCGCTTCGGGCTGGCTGCGCATCGACATGGCCGAAAAGCTGGCGCGGCAGGCGCATGCCGCGCGGATGCAGGCGGCCGCGCCGCCGACCGCACCGATCGTGAGCGCCGCCGAAGAACATCACGATGATGCCGGCGCCACCGATGAGCATGAAGGGGTGGCCGCCGCGCCGCCCCCCGGCTTCGTCATCGACCCCGCACTCGCGACCTCGCTCGGGCTCGACGAGGAGACGCGCCGCGCGCTGCTCGGCAGCTTCGGCTTTCGCGGCGTCGGCGAACCCGCGCTCCAGCGCTGGCGCTGGTCGGGGCTGCGCAAGCCCGACAAACGCCCGCGCCGCAAGCCGCATCGCAAAAATACCGGTGGACCGCCCCGCGCCGCTGCGAATGGCGAAGCGCGGCGCGCGCCCGCGCATCAGGCGAAGGGCAAGCGCGGCAAGGCCGACAAGCCGCGCGTCGACACCCCCCGCCCGCCGCGTCCCGATCGACCGGAGCGGCGCGGCCCGTCCCCCAACAGCCCCTTCGCGGGCCTTGCCGCGCTGCTCGCGGACGCGCGCAAGGACTGATGACGAGCCCCGGCGCCGCGGGCAGCATCCGGCTGGACAAGCTGCTTTGGTATCTGCGCTTCGCGCGCTCGCGCAGCATCGCGCAGGCGATGGTCGCGGCGGGGCATATAAGGCTCGACGGGCGGCGCATCACCCGGTCATCGTGCGCGGTCCACGCCGGTGCGACGCTGGTGCTGCCGGTCGGCGAGCGGATCGAGGTCATCCGCCTGCTTTCGTTGCCGCCGCGCCGCGGCCCGGCAACCGAGGCACAGGCCTGCTACGAGCGGCTCGGCCCCGCCCCCGCCGATCCCGCGCCGCCCGCTATCGACGCCGATGGAAATGCTTTGCACCCCGAACAGCCCGATCGCACTAATCAATGAGAGTGATTCGCAACTGTCGCTTAGCGTTGACGCACCGCCGTCACGCGGCATAGAGGCGAGCCGGTATGAGAGTCTGACGGCCCGTTCGCCGTCATGTGAGGGAGCCGAAAACCCATGACCTATGTCGTCACCGATGCCTGCGTCCGGTGCAAATATATGGACTGTGTCGAGGTGTGTCCCGTCGACTGTTTCTATGAGGGCGAGAATATGCTCGTCATCAATCCGAACGAGTGCATCGACTGCGGCGTGTGCGAGCCCGAATGCCCCGCCGAAGCGATCCTGCCCGACACCGAGAGCGGCCTCGAAAAGTGGCTCGAGGTGAACGCCAAGTTCAGCGCCGAATGGCCGAACATCACGGTCAAGAAGGAAACGCCGGCGGACGCCGACGAGTTCAAGGGCGTCGAGAACAAGTTCGAGACGCTCTTCTCGCCCGAGCCCGGCGAGGGTGACTGACCCGAAAATGGACAAACGGAACGGGGCGGGACTTTCCCGCCCTTTCTTTTTGCCCCCTTGAAAGAGCTCCGCTTGGCGACGATGTAGAACGTCGGAGGGGCCAGCCCGCCGGTTCTCGGCACGGCATCCCGGAAACATAAGGACGAAATTCCAATGATCGACCCGCTCGCAGCCCTGGTTCCCGTCGTCGTCGAACAGACGAGCCGCGGCGAACGCAGCTTCGACATTTTCTCCCGCCTGCTGCGCGAACGGATCGTCTTCGTCACCGGCGAGGTCGAGGACAATATGGCCTCGCTGATCGTCGCCCAATTGCTGTTCCTCGAATCGGAGAATCCGAAGAAGGACATCTATATGTACATCAACTCGCCGGGCGGCGTCGTCACGGCGGGCATGGCGATCCACGACACGATGCAGTACATCCGCCCGCGCGTCGGCACGGTGTGCATCGGCCAGGCGGCATCGATGGGCAGCTTCCTGCTCGCCGCGGGCGAACCCGGGATGCGCGTCGCGCTGACCAACGCTCGTGTGATGGTCCACCAGCCGTCGGGCGGCGCGCGCGGCATGGCTTCGGACATCGAGATCCAGGCCAAGGAAATCCTGCGCATCCGCAAGCGGATGAACGACCTCTATGTGAAATATACCGGCAAGTCGCTGAAAGAGATCGAAAAGGCGATGGACCGCGACACCTTCCTCGAAGCCGACGAAGCCAAGGCATTCGGCCTCGTCGACCATGTCTATGACCGTCGTCCCGGCCTTCCCGGCGACGAAGCGCCGAAGGATGTGAGCGAAGGCCCGACGCCCTGATTCGACAAGGCGCGGCGCGGGCCCCGAAAAGGCTCCTTAACCGCGTTTCTTGACGACCGCTTCGCCCTCCGGCGCTACGCGGGACATTGTACCCGTGTCACCCAATTGCCATATTGTAATTGGGTGACCGGGGACTAGGATAAAGGCGGCGTTGCCCCTTTTGGGCATGCCATAGGAAGTTTTATGACGAAATTGAGTGGCTCGGACAGCAAGAGCACCCTTTACTGCTCCTTCTGCGGCAAGTCGCAGCACGAAGTCCGCAAGCTGATTGCCGGACCGACCGTGTTCATCTGCGACGAATGCGTCGAGCTGTGCAACGACATCATCCGCGAAGAGATCAAGGGCGGCGTCGCCGCGCGCAAGGATGGCGCGGTGCCGACCCCGCTGGAAATCTGCCAGCATCTCGACGCCTATGTGATCGGCCAGAACACCGCCAAGCGCGTGCTGTCGGTCGCGGTGCACAATCATTACAAGCGCCTCGCGAACAGCGGCCGCGGCGACGACGTCGAACTCGCGAAGTCGAACATTCTGCTCGTCGGCCCGACTGGCAGCGGCAAGACCTTGCTCGCACAGACGCTCGCGCGTTTCCTCGACGTGCCCTTCACCATGGCCGATGCGACGACGCTCACCGAAGCCGGCTATGTCGGCGAGGATGTCGAGAACATCATCCTGAAGCTGCTCCAGGCCAGCGACTATAATGTCGAAAAGGCGCAGCGCGGCATCGTTTACATCGACGAGATCGACAAGATCAGCCGCAAGGCCGAAAATCCGTCGATCACGCGCGACGTGTCGGGCGAAGGCGTGCAGCAGGCGCTGCTCAAGCTGATGGAAGGCACGACCGCGAGCGTTCCGCCGCAGGGCGGCCGCAAGCATCCGCAGCAGGAATTCCTGCAGGTCGACACGACGAATATCCTGTTCATCGCGGGCGGCGCGTTCAGCGGACTCGAAAAGATCATCGGCGACCGCCTGCAGGGCAAGTCGATCGGTTTCGGCGCGCATGTCGCCGGCCCCGACGAGCGGCGCAGCGGCGAAGTGCTCAAGCAAATCGAGCCCGAGGATCTGCTGAAGTTCGGCCTGATCCCCGAATTCGTCGGCCGCCTGCCCGTGATCGCGACGCTCGAGGATCTCGACGTCGATGCGCTGGTCAAGATCCTCGGCGAGCCCAAGAATGCGCTGGTCAAACAGTATAAGAAGCTATTCGACCTCGAAGAGGTCGCGCTGACCTTCACCGACGATGCGCTGGTTGCGGTCGCCAAAAAGGCGATCGAACGCAAGACCGGCGCGCGCGGGCTGCGCTCGATTGTCGAGGCTATCCTGCTCGACACGATGTTCGACCTGCCCGACCTTGCCGATGTCGTCGAGATCGTCGTCGACAAGGATGTCGTCGAGGGCCGCAAGGACCCGGTACGCGTCTATGCCGACAAGACGAAAGAAGCGGCTGGCGACGCCGCCTGAGTCGCAAGGGGGCGCCCCTCGGGGCGCCCTTTATGTTGCATTGCAGCAACAGTTGCCGGAAAAAACGCATCCACGCCTGTGGATAAATCCGCAAGCCTTACGCAAATTCGCGCTTTTTTAGCGGTTCGCCAGCAGCCGCGCCGCTCGCGGGTTGCACTGTCACAATTGCTGTCACAATCGTGCCACATGCGGGCTTCAGGGGCGCTCGCAGGTTTGGCGCGCCCCATTTGTGCGCCTGCCAAATGCACCACCAAAGGGGAAATCCTGAAATGAAATTCCGTCACACGCTTGCCGCCAGCGTTGCGCTGATCCCGGTCGCGCTGCTGTCCACGCCCGCTTTCGCCCAGTCGACGGGCTCGCAGGACTTCGAAAACGAGATCATCGTCACCGGTTCGCGCACGAACCAGGGCGTCGCCGGCGTGATCACGCCCGACACGACGAAGGCCAAGGCCGTCCTGACCCAGGAATTCATCGAGCGCCAGACGCCCGGCCAGACCGTCAACGACCTGATCAACCAGCTTCCGGGCGTCAGCTTCCAGAACAACGATCCGTTCGGTTCGGCCGGCGGCAAGATGTCGATCCGCGGTTTCGACAACACGCGCATCAGCCAGACGTTCGACGGCGTGCCGCTCAACGATTCGGGCAACTATGCGCTCTATTCGAACCAGCAGCTCGACCCTGAACTGATCGATCAGGTCAACGTCAACCTCGGCTCGACCGACGTCGACAGCCCGACCGCCGCCGCTTCGGGTTCGACCGTCAACTATCGCACGCGCACCCCGAGCGAAGAGTTCGGCGTGAAGGTCGTCGGTTCGGCCGGTGACTTCAACTTCTTCCGCATCTTCGGCATGGTCGACACCGGCGTGCTGACCCCGTGGGGCACGCGCGCCTTCATCTCGGGCAGCTCGGCGACCAACGACACCGTGTTCGGCAATGTCGACGGTCCCGTCCTGAAAGCGCACCGCGGCCGCATCAACAAGAAGCAGTTCAACGGCAAGATCTATCAGCCGATCGGCGAAGACGGCGACTTCGTCGCGGTGTCGGGCCATTACAACGAGAACCGCAACAATTTCTTCGGCTCGGTTCCGCTGCGCAATTTTAACAATAACGCGACGAACTTCGTCCCCAACATCTTCCCGCAGGACAAGGACGACCGCGACTATGGCATCGCGCGTTGCCAGATCAACACGGTCGCCCGCGCCGGCCAGGCCGACGTCGCGAACAGCTGCGGCTCGACTTTCGACGAGCGCATGAACCCGTCGAACACCGGCAACGTCCGCGTCAACTCGCGCTTCACGCTCGCCGAAGGTCTCGTCCTGACGGTCGACCCGAGCTTCCAGTACACCAAGGCGAATGGCGGCGGCACCGTCGTCGCGCAGGAAGCGCGCCGCGACGTCAACCCCAACCCGTTCGTGGGCACCACGCCGACCAACTCGAACTGCAACACGACGCCCAACGGCCCGTTCGTCAGCTGCCAGACCGGCTATATCGGCGGCACGCCCTATTTCGGCCGCGACCTCAACGGTGACGGCGACCTGCTCGACACGGTTCGCGTTCTCGCGCCCAGCCAGACGCAGACCAACCGCTACGGCCTGATCACCGGCCTGCGCTATGAAATGGGCGACCACACGTTCCGCGTCTTCTACAGCTATGAACGCGCGCGCCACCGCCAGACCGGCGAAACCAACATGCTGCGCCTCGACGGCCAGCCGACCGACCCGTTCGCGGTCAACGATCCGCTGAAGGATGTCGATGGCAACGTCCTGCAAAAGCGTGACCGCAAGTCGATCGCGACGCTGAACCTGTTCGGCGGCGAATATCGCGGCGAATTCGGTGCGCTGACCGTGCAGGCAGGCGGTTCGTACAAGATGTTCAAGCGCGACCTGACCAACTATTGCGCCACGTCGAGCGTGACCGGTTTTGTCGAATGCTTCGGCACCAACACCGCCGGCCTCGCCGCCTGGCTCGCGGCCAACCCGACGGTCACGACGGGTCCGGGCGTCACCTCGCCGGTCCAGGGTCCGCAGCAGCGTATCCGCAAGTACAACAAGTTCACGCCGAACGTCGGCCTGACCTATAACGTGACCGACGACATGAGCGTCTTCGCGAACTATTCGAAGGGCGTGCAGGTCCCGGGTACGGACAACCTATACAACGCGTTCTTCTTCCCGAACGACACCGAATCGGCGAACCCGGTTCCGGAAACGACCGACAACTTCGACCTTGGCCTGCGCTACCGCACCAGCCAGATCCAGGCACAGGCCGGCGTGTGGTACACGATCTTCAACGATCGTCTCGCCTCGTCGTTCGACCCGGAAACCGAGCGTAACGTTTATCGCAACCTCGGCCGCGTCGACAAATATGGTATCGACGCCAGCGTTTCGGTCCGCCCGATCCCCGAATTCTCGGTCTATGCGTTCGGTTCGTACCTGAAGTCGAAGATCAAGGACAATGTCCAGAACGGCATCTGTAACGCGGCGCAGGTTGCAGCCGGCCAGTTCCTTTGCACGACTGTCGGTGCTCCCGCGTTCGCCCTCACCAAGGGTAAGCGCGAATCGGGTTCGCCGACCTTCACCCTCGGCGGTCGCGTCCAGGGCGATATCGGTCCGATCTCGCTGGGTGCGCAGGCCAAGTACACCGGCCCGCGTTATGTGAACGACCAGAACCTGCCGCTGCTGCAGACCGTCGATGGCCGTCCCAACACGCCGGTCTATGGTGCGAAGGCACCGGGCTACACGCTGGTCGACCTCGACGCCCGCCTGAAGCTCGATTGGGCCGGTCTTGGCGACAAGGTCTACCTCCAGCTCAACATCACCAACGTGTTCGACAAGCTCTATGTCGGCGGTTTCGATGGCCAGCTGGCGGACAACACGGTTCCGTTCACCCAGATCGGCGCCCCGCGGACCTTCATCGGTTCGATGGTTGTGGCCTTCTAAGCCTGACGGCAGACACGAAACGGGGCGCGGGAGGCAACTTCCGCGCCCTTTTTCTTTGGGGGGTAAGGTAGCCGCCCCGCGAGGCGGTGCCGGTGCGGCGATCAGCCCGCGGCGATACGCCGCGCGGTGTCCTGGACGAGAGCGATCATGTTGGGCACGCCCTGCGTGCGGTTCGACGAAAGCTGGCGCGTGAGGTCAAAGGGGGCGAGCGCGGCCGCAACGTCCATCGCGGCCACCTCGGCGGCGGGCTTGTCCTGCACTGCGGCGAGGACGAGCGCGACGATGCCCTTGGTGATCGCGGCATTGCTGTCGGCGAGGAAATGGAGCTGCCCGTCTTCGCGCGGCACCGGATAGACCCAGACGCTCGCCGAGCAACCGCGCACGAGCGTCGCGTCGGTCTTGAGCGCGTCGGGCATCGGTTCGAGCGTGCGGCCCAGCTCGATCAGCAGGCGATAGCGATCGTCGCCGTCGAGGAAGTCATATTCGTCGAAGATGTCGGTGAGGCTGCGCATGGCCGCGCCCCTCGCACAGAAGCCGTCAAGTTGGAAGGGGCCTGAAACGACACCGGCCCGCTCCCCTGTCAGCCACCGGACGGATGGCGACTGACAGGGGAGCGGGCCGGTGCCGTGGAAGGGAAAGGGTCGGTTAGAGGTCGACCCCGGCCGCGATCGCTTCGAGCTTGCGCAGCCGTTCCTTGAGGTCGGCGATTTCGATCCGCGACCCGGCATGCGGTACGCCCGGATCCTGCGCCAGCGGCGCGTGACCCGCCGCGAGTTCATCGCGCTTGAGCTGGATCCAGTCGCGCCAGCCACGCAACGCAACCAGGCTGACGATGCTCAGCGCGGTGAGCGCGATAGCGGCGGCGGTGAAGTCAGGAGTGATGAAGGCCATGAGCGTTGCTCCTTTGCCAGCGTTCAGATTTTGCTGCTGTCGCGCAGCTTCTCGATTTCCTGGTCGAGGGTGACGGCGCGGTTGTTGTCGGTGGCGATGCGTTCGAGCACCTGGATGCGATCCTTGAGTGCGCGGATTTCGGCCTGCAGCGCCTTGGTCTCGCTATTGTCGGTGGCGACGAAATAGTCGCCGCCCTTGTGATCGCGACGGATGCCGTGCTTGGCGCGAACGATGCTGCCGATGGTCACGATCAGGACGATGCCGACAACCATTTCAAACGGGCCCATGGGGAGGTTCCTTTCCGTATATCTTTGTTTTAGTTCAGCGGGGCGTCGCGCAGCTTTTCGATCTCGTCGGCGACATCAATTCCCTTGTCGGTAACGATGCGCTCGAGAACGCGAACGCGCGCCTCCAGCCGTTCGGTCTGCGCCGCATATTGCGCGGCCTTTTCGGCGGTCTCGTTGGTGATCGCCTTGAACTGCCGCTCCTTGAACTTCAGGTGACGCTCGTACGCGGCATAACCGATGCCGAGCGTGACGGGCAGCCCGACGACGATCATGAGGATGACAATGGCTTCCATGTTCGTTCCTTCAGTTCGAGGGGCGCCGCAGCGCCTCGATCTCGTGGCTCAGCCGGTGACCCTCATCGGTGACGATGCGCTCGATCACCGCGAGGCGATCCTTCACAGAGCCGAGTTCGGCGCGCAGCTGGGCATTTTCCTGGCTGATAAGCTTGACGCGTTCCATCGCCTCATCGCTGGTTTTCGGATAGATCGCCTTGCCCCAGCTATTTTCGAGCGGATAACCGTTCTTGACGCGGATCCAGGTCGTGAAGACCCATCCGGCGACCCCGGCCAGGCCGACGATCGCGGCGACGGGGGCGATGGTGTTCAGGACATCCAGATTCATTGTCTTCTATCCTCTCAGCGCAGGCGGTCGATCTGGTTGGCGAGCTCCGCCGCCTGACCATTATTTTCGGTCGCGATGCGTTCGAGCACCGAAATCCGTTCTTCCAGCCGGCTGACCTGCCCCGCCAGCTTGGCGTTGTCATCAGTCAGCAGCGCGATTTTTCGATCAGCGTCGGGGTCGGTTCGATGAACCGTGCCGCCCCATTCATTCTCGACGGGATAGCCGTGCTTAGCGCGGATCCAGGTGGTGAACATCCAGCCGCCGATCGACAGTGCGATGATGGCGAGGACGAAAGTGGTGCCACCGAAATTCATTCCTTGTCTCCCTGTTGCCGTTTCCGCTTGAGGCCCGATCAGCGGAGTGCGTCGATCTCGTCGGCGAGACGGCGGTTGTGGCTGGTGTAATATTGCTCGATGTCGGCAAGCCGGCGATCGATGTCGCGGAAGCGCGAGCGGATGTCGCGGGTCGACGCGCTGGGGTTCGACCGGACGCCCTGCCAGAATTTCGCTTCCTCGTTCGAGCCATAGAGCGCGAAGGGTTTCGGCGTGCCCATCCAGGCGACCATCCAATAAGCGATCAGTGTCCAGGGAAAACCGCCCATCAGGGTGAGGAGCACTGCCCCGACACGGACCCAGAGGACGTCAATCCCGCTATAGTCCGCGATCCCCGAGCACACACCGCTCCATTTCGCGTTCTGCTTGTCGAGATAGAATTTCGTGCGGCTGGCAGACATCTCAGTTCCTCCTGGTCTTATAGTTTTCGATTTGCGCCAGTTCTTCATCGCTACGTACCGCGGGGCGGAAGTCGGGATGGTCGGCGCTGATGATGCGTTCGACGGTGTGCAGGCGGTTTTCGAGGCGCCGTGCGGTATCGTAAAGTTCGTCGAGCAGCTGTTCATCTTCTCCGGTCAGCGTCTTGGCCTGCTTCCACTTCGTGATGTAGTGGAGGATCAGCCAGGGCAGACCGAGGAAGAGCGTTCCGATGACGATCGGGACAATGATGATCTCTTCCATCGGTCCGGCTCCTTATTTCTTGGCCTGCGCGGCTTTCAGCGCGGCGAGCTCGTCGGCGATCTTGTCGGCGGCCTGAAGCTCGGCGATCTCTTCGTCGAGCGACTTCTTGTAGCCGAGGCTGAGCGCATCGGCGCGGCCTTCGGCTTCGTCGACGCGGCGTTCGAGCACTTCGAAGCGCGAGAAGGCATCCTCGACGCGGTCGCCGTTGGTCATTTCGCGCAGCTTGTACCGGTTCTCGGCGCTTTCGAGGCGGTTGACGACGCTCGACTGGCGCGCACGCGCTTCCGAAAGCTTCTTCTGCAGCTTCGCGATATCGGCTTCATAACCGGTCAGCGCGTCGTCGAGAACGGCGATCTCGGCCTTCAGGCGGTCGGCCATGTCGCCGGCCTTCTGCTTTTCGACGAGCGCGGCGGTGGCGAGGTCTTCGCGGTCCTTCGACAGTGCGAGTTCGGCCTTTTCCTTCCAGCTGTCCTGCAGGCTTTCGAGCTTGGCGATGTGGCGGCGCATTTCCTTCTGGTCCGCGATCGTGCGGGCGGCGGAGGCGCGAACTTCGACGAGCGTTTCGTTCATCTCGAAGATGATCTGGCGGATCATCTTTTCCGGGTCTTCGGCCCGGTCGAGCAGGTCGGTGACGTTGGCGGCGATGATGTCGCGGGTTCGTGAGAAAATACCCATTTGAAACTCCTGTCGAAAACTTGAGACCATTGTCTTTTTAAGAAAGGCTGGTGCCGGGGCGGGGCAAGGGGGGAGAGTGCCCCGGCACCAGTGCCGGTCAGGCCAGAGCGCTGACCGCCGGGGTGGAAGCAGCGACCGTCAGCGGGCCGGCCGGGGAACCGGCAAGGCTGGCGGCAATCGCAGGCTGGTCGATTGCACCGACGAAAATCGCCAGTGCACCCACCGCGCTGAGCGCGAACGTAGCGGCCTGGGCAAACATCGTCTTCATGGGTCAACCTTCCTGTTTTTCGCTGCACCGGAGCGTGATGCGCCGGTTCGATGAAATCTTTGCAGGAGGCGTGCCAATTGGCGGAACAGACGGAAAACTGGGCAACTTCATGCAGAAACCACTGACGAGATCGATTCTCCTTGCCAATCAGCGGGAAAATTTGCCAATGATTGGGAATGGAGCGCGAAACGCAATTCATCGGCCAGTCGGCGGCCTTCCAGGATGCGGTCGAACGCGCGAGCCTTGCGGCGTCGCTCGACCGCCCGGTGCTGGTGATCGGCGAGCGCGGCACCGGCAAGGAGCTCATCGCCGAGCGCCTCCACCGCCTGTCGACGCGCTGGGACCGCCCCTATGTCATCATGAACTGCGCCGCGATGCCCGAAACGCTGATCGAATCCGAATTGTTCGGACACGAAGCGGGCGCCTTCACCGGCGCAACGCGCACGCGTGCAGGGCGGTTCGAGGAGGCCGATGGCGGCACATTGTTCCTCGACGAGCTCGCGACGATGTCGATGGGCGCGCAGGAGCGGCTGCTGCGCGCGGTCGAATATGGCGAGGTCACGCGCGTCGGCTCGTCGCGCCCGATCCGCGTCGACGTCCGCATCGTCGCCGCGACGAACGAGCATCTGCCCGCACTCGTCGACGACAACCGCTTCCGCGCCGACCTGCTCGACCGGCTGTCGTTCGAAGTCATCACCCTGCCCCCGTTGCGCGCCCGCGAAGGCGACATCGAGGTGCTCGCGACCTATTTCGGGCAGCGCATGGCCGCGGTGCTCGGCTGGGACGAATGGCCCGGTTTCGGCCCGCGCGCGCTCGCGGCGATGGAGGGGCACGACTGGCCGGGTAATGTCCGCGAACTGCGCAATGTGATCGAACGCGCAATCTATCGCTGGGCCGATCCGTCGAAGCCCGTCGACGCGCTGAGCTTCGATCCCTTCGCCAGCCCCTGGCAACCGGTGACGCGCAAGCCCGCCGCGAAGGCCGAAGCACCGGGAGCGCCCGCAACCGATGCCGCACCGGCGCTCGCGCCGCCCCCTGGCCCGGTGAGCGACCTGCGCGCCGCGGTTGACGGATATGAGAAGGCGATCCTTGCCGACACGATGGCGCGCTGCCGCTTCAACCAGAAGGTCGCGGCCGAAGCGCTGGGGCTAAGCTATGACCAGATACGTCATGCGCTGAAAAAGCATGGGCTGAACCAGTAGGCCGATCCAATCCATCATCGTCACCCCGGACTTGATCCGGGGTCCATGCGGCACGCGCGGTCGTGGATGCCGGATCAAGTCCGGCATGACGATTAAATGGAACTTATTGCCCCGGCAGCTGGCTGTTCAGCGCCTCGATCACCGCATCCTGCGTCGACGCGAGGTCGGCGAGCCGGTCGCGGAGCGCATAAATGTCGGGCAGGCCGTCGACCTGCTCGTCGATGCTGCGTTCGAGATAGAGGCGGTCGATGTCGGCGAGCGCGGCGGTGAGCGGCGCGCGGGCCGCGCTCAGCCGCGAGATCGCCTGTTGCGCGACGACCCAGCGCTCGCTGGCAACGGGCGCGCCTGCCGCAGCCGACACGAGCGATGCGGCCGTGCCGCGTTCGGCGGCAAAGCCCTGTTGGCCGGCGGCAGCGTCCGATTCCCAGCGCGCGAGGCGGCCCGCCAGATCGGCGGGCAGCGGCCCTGGAGGCGCCACAACGACCGCGGGCGGCGCGACATCGAATCGCCCCTCGACCGCGCGCTTCGCCAGCGAGGGTCCATCGCTGACCTGCGTCGTCGCGCAGGCGGGCAGCGACAGCAGCAGCGGAACGAAAAGAATGGCGCGCATCATCACCGCCCCTGATATGGTCGCACCGACGGCGCAGCAAGTGCCGAATCGGCGGCGCGACCGATAATCGACCCCGCGCCGCACTTTCGGACAAAAAGCGCGGAAATATGCGGTTGACAGCACGGCCCCGGCTCGCTAGTGGCGCTGACTTTCCCGCTTGCCGGAAAAATCGCCTGCTTTGGCGGGTGACTGGCAGCGCGGGTGTTTTAGTTTCTGATTGGATGGAAGACCATGTTCGCAATCGTGCGCACGGGCGGCAAGCAGTATCGCGTCGCCGCTGGAGACAAGATCGCCGTTGAAAAGATCGACGGTGAAGCTGGCGACACCGTGTCGCTGGGCGACATCCTGCTGGCCGGTGACGGCGGCGAAGTGAAGAGCGCCGAAGGCCTCGTCGTTTCGGCCGAGATCATCGCCCAGACGCGCGGCGAAAAGGTCATCGTCTTCAAGAAGCGCCGCCGGCACAATTATCGTCGCCGCAACGGCCACCGCCAGTCGCTGACGCTGCTGCGCATCCTCGCCGTCGGCGATGCCAAGAAGGCCGCGCCGAAGAAGGAAGCCGCTCCGAAGGCCGAAGCCGCCCCGGCTGCCGAAGCCAAGGCTGCTCCCGCCAAGGAAGCCGCGCCGAAGAAGGCTGCTGCCCCGAAGGCCGAAGCCGCCGCCGAAAAGAAGCCCGCTGCCAAGAAGGCAGCCCCCAAGAAGGAAGCCTGAGCGCGGCAACGCGGCTCGGCCTCTCTCTCGAACGAATTAAGGAGCATCAGTCATGGCACATAAGAAAGCAGGCGGTTCTTCGCGCAACGGTCGCGACTCAGCCGGCCGCCGCCTTGGCGTGAAGAAGTTCGGCGGTCAGGAAGTGATCGGCGGCAACATTATCGTGCGCCAGCGCGGCACCAAGGTTTACCCGGGTGTCAACGTTGGCATGGGCAAGGACCACACCCTGTTCGCGACCGCGGACGGCCAGGTCCGATTCCACGATGGCAAGCTTGGCCGCAAATATGTGTCGGTCGACGCCATGGCGGAAGCCGCCGAATAAGGACGATCTTCCAGGGTCGTCCACAGGGATGACCCGGAACGGTCCTTTCCGCACCAAGCGGGAACAAAGTTCGAAAAGAGGGAGACGGGTCACCCCTTGTCTCCCTTTTTTCTTGTCCAGAATCCGTCACTTGTGACGATCGGGCGCGAAAACGGGGCCGTCCATCTCCCTCCATATCGAATGTCGTCAAAGCGTCACCATCTGGCGCCAAGGCGACAGGAATTGGGAGTTAGAAGACATGTTCGCGCGTACCGAAAGACTGTTGCTGCGGCCCGGCTGGCTGGAAGACGCCCCCGCGCTCGCAAGGGCGATCGGCGAGGAAGCGGTGGTCCGCAATCTCGCGACCGCCCCCTGGCCCTATGGTGAAGCGCAGGCACAGGAATTTTTGAGCAAGCCGCTCGATCCCGACCAGCCGCGTTTCCTGATCTTCGCCCGCACCGGCGGCGCGCCGCGCCTCGTTGGCGGCTGCGGAATCGGACCGAGTCCTGAGGGTGACCTCGAAATGGGCTATTGGATCGCGCGGCCCTATTGGGGTCTCGGCTTCGCGACGGAGGCCGGACGCCAGCTCGTCAATATCGCACGCGCGATGAACATGCCGAAGCTGTCGGCAGGCCACTTCGTCGACAATCCGGCGTCGGGCGCGGTGCTGCGGAAGCTCGGGTTCCGGCCGACCGGCAAGGTCGCACAGCGCTTCAGCCTCGCACGCGGCGGCGAAGCGGCCTGCGCCCTGTTCGAAGAAGGCGACGCCGATGCCGATGCTGTCGTCACCCCGATGCGAAGCCGCATCGGGGTGGACGAGGATTTCCGTGAGGAATTGCGCCTGATGGCCGCATGATGCTTCCCCTCCCGCAAGCGGGAGGGGCGGTATCTATCCGCGCATCTTGTTCACCATGCCCATGATGTCGTCGAGCGGATTGCCGTCGCCGTCCATGTCGAGCATCTTTCCAAGGCCGCCGAGGCCACCAGCCGAGGACGCGCCGCCGCCCATCGCGCCGCCAAGCACATTGCCGAGCATTCCGCCAAGGCCGCCGCTCTCACCCGACTGGCCGCCCTGCTTCGCCATATAGCCCGCGGCCATCATCGCGAGGATCGGCAGCATCTGTTTGAGGATGCCCGAATCGATCCCGGTCTGCGCCGCCGCCTGCCCGGCCACAGTGCGGCTGACGTCCTTCGACCCGAAAATCTGGCCAAGCACGTCATTGCCCTGTTCGACCGGGGTTGGCGCCGATCCCAGCACCGAATCGAGCAGCCCGCCGCCGCCGAGCTGGCCGAGCAACCCGCCGAGGCCTTCGACCCCGCCGCCCGATTGCGCCTGTTTCTTGAAGCCGCCGAGGATCGCGGGAAGCAGCGCGTCGGCGCCCTGTTTGGCCATCGCGGGCGGAATGCCCAGCTGGTTCGCCATCGATTCGATCCCGCCGGCCTGCGCCAGGATGTCGGTCAGATTCATTTGCCTTCTCCCTCTCGGGCACGGATCGAACCGCGCCGATCGGCGTTTGTTATAGCAGCGCGCGGGCGGAGGACGAGTCGTTCATTTGGCTGTCATTTCCAGATGCATAGTCCTAGCCTGCGGCTATTCGACTCGCCCTGACGGGCTGGCCGCATTTCTAGTGGGAGCAGTGCAAATGAGCATTTTCGGCAAGATCAAGGACGCCATTTTCGGCAAGAAGGCACAGGCCGCGGAACCCGCCGCCCCGGCAGCCCCCAACCCCGTCGGCGCCGCGCTCGACGCCGCGACGAGCGCGATGGCGACCGCCGCCGCGACGCCCGTCGATGTCGATGCGATCCTCACCGCCGAGGCCGCAAACGCCGGGCAGGACCTCAACTGGCGCACGTCGATCGTCGACCTGATGAAGCTGCTCGGGATCGATTCGAGCCTCGCCAACCGCAAGGAGCTGGCGCAGGAACTCGGCTATACTGGCGAACTCGACGGCAGCGCCGAAATGAACATCTGGCTGCACAAGGCGGTGATGCGCGAACTCGCGGCGAACGGCGGCAAGGTACCCGCTGACCTCACCGACTGACAAAGCGCCGGATAATTTCGACAGGGGTCGGGAAGGCAGGCGCTTTCCCGGCCCCTTTTCGTTGACCGGCGCGCCGTGCCCCCTAGACAGGTTTCACAAGAAACAAGTCGCAGGGAGCCGCCCGTGTCCAATCCGCTTTCCACCCCCTTCAACCGCCGCCAGACGCTCGCCACACTTGGCGCGGGCACCGCAGGTCTCGCCTTTGCCGGCCCCGCCGCGGCGCTGCAGGCGGCGCCCAAGAGCGACGCGCAGAAACTCCTCGATTCGGTCGCCGACAATCTGCTCGCGCAGTCGCCCGAAGGCGCGACCTCGCTCGGCATCGACACCGGCGCGCGTGCGAAGATGCGCGGAGAGCTCGGCGATCGCTCGGCTGCGGGGGTGACGGCGCTCGCCGACACGCTGAAAGCCGACGTCGCGCGCGTCCGCGCCTTCGACAAGTCCGGACTCGACCATGCGACACGCACCAGCCTTGCGGTGGTCGAGAGCGCCTATGACGTCGCGCTCGCGGGCTTTGCCCTGCCCTATGGCGACGTCGCGGTCGGCGGCTGGCGCAACACGCCTTATGTCGTGATCCAGAATGTCGGCGCCTATCTCGACGTGCCCAAATTCCTCGACAGTGATCATCCGGTGAAGACGTCGGCCGATGCCGAAGCCTATCTCTCGCGTCTCAACGCCTTCCCCGGCGTGCTCGACGGCGAGACCGAACGGCTGAAGGCCGCGGGCGGACAAGGTCTGATCGCCCCCGCCTTCCTGATCGACAAGGCGGTCAAGCAGATGGAAGCGACGATCGCCGATGCGAAGGCGGGCGGGTCGATGGTCGAAAGCCTCGTCCGCCGCGCCGGCGCGGCAAAGATTGCGGGCGACTGGTCGGCGCGCTCGGCAAAGATCGTGCAGGGTCCGGTTGCCGCGGCGCTCGAACGCCAGCTCGCCGAACTGAAGGCGCAGCAGCCGAAAGCGACGATGGACGCCGGCATGTGGGCGCGGCCCGGCGGCGACGAATGGTATGCGTGGGGCCTCCGCGCCTCGACGACAACGCGCATGACCCCCGAAGAAATCCACGCGATGGGCCGCGCCGAACTCGCCGAGCTGCACGGCCGGATGGACCCGATCCTGAAGAAACTCGGCTATACGCAGGGGTCGGTCGGCGACCGCATGAACGCGCTGGCGAAGGACCCGCGCTACAAATTCCCCGACAATGATGCGGGGCGCGCCGAGATCGTCGCCTATATCCAGACCTGGCTCGGCAATATCCGCGCCGAGCTGCCGCGCGCCTTCCGCACGCTCGTGAAGGGCAATGTCGAGGTGAAACGCCTGCCGCTCGCCGAAGAGCCCGGCGCACCCGCGGCCTATGGCGGCGCGGGATCGATCGACGGCAGCATCCCGGGGCGCTTCTGGATCAACCTCCGCACCACCGAACTGCACAGCAAATATTCGCTCCCCGACTTGACCATGCACGAGGCGATCCCGGGCCATGCATGGCAGGGCGAATACGCACATTCGATGCCGCTCATTCGCACGATGCTGGCCTTCAACGCCTATAGCGAAGGTTGGGCCCTGTACGCCGAGCAGCTCGCCGACGAGCTCGGCCTCTATGACGATTTCGAGGTCGGGCGGCTGGGCTATCTCCAGTCGCTGGCGTTCCGCGCCTGCCGCCTCGTCGTCGACACCGGCCTCCACGCCAAGCGCTGGACACGCGAGCAGGGGGTCGAATTTTTCGTGAAGGAAAATGGCTCGAACCCGCTTGAAGTTTCGAGCGAAGTCGACCGCTATTGCAGCTGGGCCGGACAGGCGTGCGGCTACAAGGTCGGGCACAGCGAGATCGTCCGCCAGCGCGGGCTCGCGCAAAAGGCGCTCGGTCCGAAATATGACCTGCGCGATTTCGACGATGTCGTGGTCAAGGGCGGCAACGTCCCGCTCGACGTGCTCGCGCAGAATGTCGACGAATATGTAAGGGGTGCAAAGGGCTGATCGCTTCGCGCCGGTCGCCGCTGTTTGGAGTTGATCGAACGCGGCGACCCGGCCAGGACTATCCTTCAAAGCCGCAGGGGGATAAAGACACATGCTTTCAATGATGCAGGCTGCGGCGCTGATGCTCACCGCAACGACCGGCGCGCCCGCGGGGTGTCCCGCCGACGCCACCGTGGCCGAAGCGATCTTCCCCGAAGCCATGAAGGCCAATGGCCTGACGGCCGACAGCGTACAGGCGGGCAAATATGCGCCGGTCGCGGTCCCGGTACTTGGGGGGACCGCGACCGAAGTTTTTCGGATCACAAGCGGACGCTTTGGCGTGGAGACCCATCTGTGGCGCGTGCAATTCACGCTGCCCGGAACGCTGGCCGATTTTCAGGACGCGTTCCTCAATGCCCATGCGGCGTCGAAAAAGTTCAAGGTCGACTGCACCGATACACTTTGTTCATGGCGACCCGTCGACATGAACGACCTCAATGCCGACAGAATTGGCAAGCTGGTCCCCGAATGGGGTCTCTATATGGCAGCCTTGGCGCCAAAGAAGAGCGCGCCGGGGTCGCTCTTCCTCGACTGCACCTATCGCGGAATCTGAACGGCCGGAAGCGGCGCCAGATCGGGTTCGACGAAGCCGCGCCGCGCCGGGATCGAAAAGAGCAAGTCGCGGCTGTAGAATCGCAGCGGCCAGTCGCGGCGGCCGACATCGGAGCACAGCATCGCATTGACGCGCGCCGCCAGCCCCATCTCGGCCGTCTCCGACAGGAACCACCGCACCCCCGCGACATAGGCGCGGGTGATGCTGTCGTGATAGCCGTTGTGGTTGTCGTTCACCCCGCCGACGCTTTCGTTGTAGCGGCTGATGATGGTCGCGATCTCGGCGTCGATATCGATGTCGGGGCGCTCGCTGAGCAACCACAGGCACGCGCCCAGATGCGCTTCGTGCGTCCACGCCTCGCGCGGCAGCGTGCACGCCAGCAAGCCTGTGCCGATCGCGCTTATATCTTCGTCGCGCTCGAACAGGCGCGGTGAATATTCGGTAGTCATCTTTCCGGTCCTTCCGGGTGAATGAGCACCCGGAAGCGATCCGGGTCAATTATGCTGCGACGGCTGCCTGCGGAGCGGCCTGACGGACGCCTTCGTCGACATGCTCCGCAAATTGCGCGAAATTGTCGATGAATTGGCCGACGAGCGTTTGCGCGGTACGGTCATAGGCCGCCTTGTCGGCCCAGGCTTCGCGCGGATCGAGAAGACCGCTGTCGACCCCCGGCACCGCGACGGGAACCATGAAGCCGAAATTCGGATCCTTTCGGAATTCGGCGTCGTTGAGGCTGCCGTCGAGCGCGGCGTTGAGCAAAGCGCGCGTCGCCTTGATCGGCATCCGCTTGATCCCGTCCATCGTCGCCATGCCGCCGGTCCAGCCGGTGTTGACGAGCCAGCACTGGACGCCGCCCTTGGCGATGCGTTCCTTGAGCAGGTTGCCATAGACCGACGGGTGGCGCGGCATGAAGGGCGCACCGAAGCAGGTCGAGAAGGTGGCCTCGGGCTCGGTGACGCCGATCTCGGTCCCCGCGACGCGCGCGGTATAGCCCGACAGGAAATGATACATCGCCTGGTCGGGCGTCAGCTTCGCGATCGGGGGCAGCACGCCATAGGCATCGGCGGTGAGCATGATGATATTCTGCGGCACCGGACCCATATTATGGTCCGACGTGTTCGGAATGAAATCGATCGGGTACGAACCGCGGCTGTTCTCGGCAAGGCTCGCATCGTCGAAATCGAGTTCACGCGTGACCGGGTCGATCACGACATTTTCGAGCACGGTGCCGAACCGCTTCGTCGTCGCGAAAATCTCGGGCTCGGCCTCGGGCGAGAGGCGGATCATCTTGGCGTAGCAGCCGCCCTCGAAGTTGAAGACCGCCGTGTCCGACCAGCCATGTTCGTCGTCGCCGATCAGCGTGCGCGACGCGTCGGCCGACAAGGTCGTCTTGCCGGTGCCGCTGAGGCCGAAGAAGACCGCGGTGTCGCCCTTGGGGCCGATATTCGCCGAGCAGTGCATCGGCATCACGCCCTTTACGGGGAGCAGATAGTTGAGGATGCCGAACACCGACTTCTTCATCTCGCCTGCATAGGCGGTGCCGCCGATCAGCACGAGCTTCTCGGAGAAATTCACCGCCACGACGGTTTCGGTGCGCGAGCCATGCTTCGCCGGATCGGCGCGGAAGCTCGGCAGGTCGATGATCGTATATTCGGCGTCGAAACCCGCGAGTTCCTCGGCCGTCGGGCGGCAGAGAAGCGTGCGGATGAACTGGCTGTGCCACGCGAATTCGGTGAGCACCTGCACCCCGACGCGGTGCTCGGGCTGCGACCCGCCGAACAGCTGCTGGCGGAACAGGCGCGGACGTGTCGCAAGATGCGCGAGGAAATCGGCCTTCAGCGCCGCGAAATGGTCGGGCGTCATCGGGACATTGGTCTTGCCCCACCAGATCGTGTCCGCCGTCTCGGCGTCCTGGACGATGAACTTGTCCTTGGCGCTGCGCCCCGTGTGTTTGCCGGTTGCGACGACGAGCGGGCCGTCCTTCGCCAGCACGCCCTCATTGTGGCGCACCGCATCCTCGACAAGCTGCGCGGTGCCCCAGTTTTCGGCGACATCCGCCTTCGTCTCGACGGTGCTGGTGCCGATCACAACCTTGGTCATTTGCTTCGCCTCTCCTGTCCGGCGGCGTCGTTGCATACCTATGCAATGCTTAGCGTGCTAATGGGCTGGCCCGCATTTACATGGGTGCCGACGTGACCGCCGATTCCGAAATCCCGGCCGCGTTAGCTCGCTTGGCAGGGGAGGTCAAAAGATTAAGGCGCGGCCGGGCGGCGCCTGCGACGAATGCGGGGCGCGGGAACCGGTAGCATTGCGGCGCTGTTGTCGCTGGGCGCCGGATAGGCTAATCGCTCCCCAAGGCCCGCCAACGGAAAGAGCATGACGGCAACCATCGCGCTGGTCGACGACGACCGCAACATATTGCAATCGCTGTCGATTGCGCTGCAGGCCGAAGGCTTTGTGACGCGCGTCTATTCGGACGGCGAAGCCGCGCTGAAGCCGCTGATCGACAATCCGCCCGATCTCGCGGTCTTCGACGTCAAGATGCCGCGCATGGACGGGCTCGAATTGCTGCGCCGGCTGCGCGAAAAGAGCCAGCTTCCCGTCATCTTCCTGACCAGCAAGGACGACGAGATCGACGAGGCGCTCGGGCTCGCGATGGGCGCCGACGACTATATCGCCAAACCCTTTTCCCAGCGCCTGGTGATTGCGCGCATCCGCGCGATCCTGCGCCGCGTCGAATTGAACCGCAACCCGTCCGAAGGCGACGAAGAACCGGTCGCCGACCCGATCACGCGCGGGCGGCTGCAGATGGACCCGGCGCGCCACAAGGTCAGCTGGGACGGCAAGGACGTCACGCTGACCGTCACCGAATTCCTGATCCTCGAAACACTGGCGTCGCGGCCCGGCATCGTGCGCAGCCGCAATCAGCTGATGGACGCGGCCTATCAGGACGATGTCTATATCGACGACCGCACGATCGACAGCCATATCAAGCGCCTGCGCCGCAAGTTCCGCGAAGTCGATCCCGAATTCGACGCGATCGCCACCCTCTATGGCGCGGGGTATCGTTTTGCCGATGACAGCTGATGCCCAAGAACTCGACCGGCTGAAACCCGACGCCAGCATCGCCGAGCAGGAGGAATCGCCGCTCGTCTGGTCGGCGCGCTGGTCGCTGACGACGCGCATCCTTGCGGTCAACATCCTCGCCGTCGCGCTGCTTGCGGGTGGCTTTTATTATCTCGACACCTATCGCAGCCGCCTCGTCGATACGCGCATCGAGGTGATGAAGGACCAGCTCGCGATGCTCGACAGCGCGCTCGAGGCCGCGCGCCCCGACCAGCGCGAGCGGCTGATCAGCGAATTTGCCGAAACAACCGAATCGCGGCTGCGCTTCTATGCCGCCGACGGGCGGCGCCTTTCCGACAGCTTCGCGACCGGCCCGGCGACCTACACGCTGCGCGATCCCGACCTGCAACCGTGGAAGCGCGATGCGGCGCGCGCGATGGATCGCGGCATCGACTGGATCGTCGGCGCGCCCTCCTATCCCGATTTCCACGAACCCCGCGTCGATCGGGCGCAATCGTGGCCCGAAGTCGTCGAGGCGCAGGCCAGCGACCGCGTGGCCAGCCGCTTCCGCTATGCCCCCGAACGCACCCCGCTGCTCAGCGCCGCACGCGTCGTCGACCTCGAAACACCGCAGACGGTGCTGATGACGCTCAACGCGCGCGATATCACGCGCACGGTGCGCGCCGAACGCTTTCGCATCGCGATCGTTCTCTTTGTGGTGCTGCTGACATCGGTCCTCCTTTCGCTCTTTCTCGCGCGCACGATCGTCCGCCCGCTCCGGCGGCTGGCGCGCGCCGCGGTGCGCGTCCGCCTCGGCCGCGCGCGCGAGGTCGTCGTCCCGCGCCTGCCGAGCCGCCGCGACGAGATCGGCACGCTGGCGCGCGCGCTGTCCGACATGACGCAAGCGCTGCGCGAACGCATCGATGCGGGCGAGCATTTCGCCGCCGACGTGACGCACGAGCTCAAGAACCCGATCGCCTCGGTTCGCTCGGCGATCGAGGGGCTGGGGCGCGTCAAGAGCGACGAGCAGCGCGCGCAACTGCTCGCAATCGCCGACGAGGACGTGCGCCGCCTCGACCGGCTGGTCAGCGACATCAGCGAGGCGAGCCGCGTCGATGCGCAGTTGTCGCGCACTTTGTTCGAACCGATCGACGTCGGCATGATGATCGAATCGATGCTCGCCTCGCGCGCGGCACGGATCGATGCCGACGCGCCGCACCCCCGCATCGCCTTCGCCCGCCCGCGCAAGGGAACGACGGTCGTGATGGGCGACGGCCACCGGCTGGAACGCGCGATCGACAATGTCATCGACAATGCGATCAGCTTTTCGCCCGAAACCGGTCTCGTCTGCATTTCGGCGACGCGTCTCGGCGACGAGGTGCATGTGAAGGTCGACGACGACGGCCCCGGCATCGAGCCCGCGCAGCGCGACGCCATTTTCCGCCGCTTTCACAGCGAACGCCCCCCGGGCGCCTTCGGGCGGCACAGCGGACTCGGCCTCGCGATCGCGCGAACGATCGTCGAGGGGCACAGCGGCACGATCAGCGCCAAGGATCGCGACGACGGCAAGCCGGGCGCGAGCCTGCTGATCACCCTCCCCGCGCGCGAAGGTGGCCACCAGACGGGCTGACGCACTCATCCTATCGCCTTGCAGCACCGCATCGTCGCCGGTAAGCCATGCGCCATGCTTCCCAGCCGGACCAGAACCGAAATCGTCAATATCCACGCCAGCTGCGTCGCGGCGGGCAACGGCGGCGTGCTGATCCTCGGCAATTCGGGACAGGGCAAGTCGGACCTGGCGCTGCGGCTGATCGATCGCGGCGCAAAGCTCGTCGCCGACGACCGCTGCGATATCTGGTTCGAACGCGACCGCCTCTGGTGCAGCCCGCCCGAAACGCTCGCGGGCAAGCTCGAAGTGCGCGGGATCGGGATCATCGAGCGCCCGTGGACCGCGCGTGTGCCGCTCGCGCTCGCGGTACGGCTGACCGACCGCTACGACCGCATGCCCGCGGTGAACCAGGTCGAAATGGTCGCGGGCCACCCGCTGCCCGCGCTTTTGCTTTCGGCGTTCGAGGCGTCGGCGCCGATCAAGATCATGCTCGCCCTCGAACGGCTGGCGCCCGGCGCATGACCGACGCCGCCGAACCGCGCCTGCTGCTCGTCACCGGCCTGTCGGGGGCGGGCAAGTCGACCGTGCTCAAGGTGCTCGAGGATCTGGGATGGGAGGTCGTCGACAACCTGCCGCTCGCGCTGCTCGACGCGCTGATCGACGCTCCGGTGAAGCGCAACGAAGCGAGTCGCCCGATCGCGGTCGGGATCGACAGCCGCAGCCGCGGCTTCCGGCCCGCGCTGCTGGTCAAGCGGATCAAGGAAATGCGCGAGGAAGGCACGCACGATGTCGAGACCTTGTTTCTCGACTGCGCCGGCGCCGAACTCGAACGCCGCTTCTCCGAGACGCGGCGGCGCCATCCGATGGCCGAGGACCGCCCCGCCGCCGACGGTATCGCGCGCGAACGCGAAGTGATGGAGCCGCTGCGGCGCTGGGCCGAACATGTCGTCGACACGACCAATTACAGCAGCAACGACCTGCAGCAGGAGGTGCGCCAGCGCTTCGGCGATGCCGGCGAAGGCGAACCGGTGCTCAACATATTGAGCTTCGGTTTCGCGCGCGGCCTGCCGCGCAACGCCGACCTCGTGTTCGACATGCGCTATTTGCGCAACCCGCACTGGGACCCGAAGCTCAAGCCCGGCACCGGACTCGACGCCGACGTCGCCGCCTATGTCAAGGCCGACCCCGCCTATGAGGACAGCGTCGCGCAGATCGAGAAGCTGATCCTGACCCTGCTGCCGCGTTACCGCGCCGAGGGCAAAAGCTATGTCACCATCGCCTTCGGATGCACGGGCGGCCGCCACCGGTCGGTCCATGTCGCCGCGCGTGTTGCCGAAACGCTACGCGGCGCGGGCCATGCGCCGACGGTGACCCACCGCAACCTTGACTCTGCCCCGCAAGATGGGCTTGAGGGCAGGCCCCCGCCCGCGTCTCCCGCACCCGGCGGCAAAACATAAGGGTCGACGACTGCATGCCGAACGATAAGGCTTTGCCGCTTCTGGGAATGGTCCTTGTGACCCACGGTCGCCTTGCCGAGGAAATGGTGCGCGCGATGGAGCATGTCGTCGGACCGCAGCGCGCGGTCGCGACCGTGTGCATCGGCCCCAACGACAATATGGAGATGCGCCGCAAGGAAATCGCCGACGCGATTCGCGCCGTCGACGAAGGCCGCGGCGTCGTCATGCTGACCGACCTGTTCGGCGGCACGCCGTCGAACCTCGCGATCAGCCTGCTCGAAGCGGGACGCACCGAAGTGATCGCCGGCGTGAACCTGCCGATGCTGATCCGCCTCGAAAGTGCACGCAAGACGATGGAACTTCGCGCCGCGGTGATCGCGGCGAAGGAAGCCGGCCAGAAATATATTTCGGTCGCATCGGAAATGCTGGGAGTGGGACCGTGACCGAAATTTCCGAAACCGTCGAAATCACCAACCAGCGTGGTCTTCATGCGCGCGCCAGTGCTAAGTTCGTCACCTTCGTCAGCCGCCTGCCCGAAAGCGTGTCGGTCGAGGTCGAAAAGGGCGGATCGCGCGTCAACGGCACCTCGATCATGGGATTGATGATGCTCGGCGCCGCGAAGGGCGATTCGATCACGATCCACACGCGGGGCGACGGCGCCGATGCGGCCCTCCTCAAGCTGGTCGGGCTGGTCAAGGACAGCTTCGGCGAGGATTGACTGGATGACCGGTGGTCGCACCACAATCGAGAGCCTGTCCAATCCGCTGATCAAGCGGATGCGCCTGCTGCGCGAGAAACGCCACCGCCGCGAGGAGCGCCTGTTCCTCGCCGAAGGGCTGCGCATCGCGACCGAGGCGCGCGAGGCGGGCATCCTCCCTCTATGGCTGTTTCTTGGCCCCGAGGGCGACGCGCATCCGCTGGCAAAGGCGCTCGCGGCCGATACGATGGCGGCGGGCGGCGAAGTGATCGACACCACGGGCGCGATCCTGTCGAAATTGTCGGGCAAGGACAATCCGCAGACCGTTGTCGGTATCTATGCCGAACCCGAAACCACGCTCGCCGATCTCGACCGCGATGCCGCGCCGATCTGGCTCGTCGCCGAGCGGCTCCGCGATCCCGGCAATCTCGGCACGATGCTGCGCACCGGCGACGCGGTCGGCGCGGGCGGACTGATCCTGCTGGACGAGAGCACCGATCCCTATGCGGTCGAGGCGGTGCGCGCGAGCATGGGGGCGATCTTCACGCAAAAGCTGGTCGTGACGCGCTGGGAAGACTTCCTCCCCTGGCTGCGGCAGGGCCCCGGCCAGCTCGTCGCGACCTGGCTCGGCGACGATACCGAGGATTATCAGGCGGTGCGCTACGCCGCGCCGACCTTCATCCTCACCGGCAATGAATCGCAGGGCATGCCCGCCGATTATGCGGCCGCCGCCGATGTGCGCGTCAAGATGCCAATGATGGGCAAGGCCGACAGCCTCAACGCCGCGGTCGCGACCGCGGTGATGGCGTATGAGGTGCTGAACCAGCGGCGGAACCGATAGACGGCCGCACCGTTCATCAGCCGATCACTCCGCGTCGATTAGGAGATATCGCATGATCAGGTTCACCCTCCCCGCCCTCTCCCTCCTCGCGCTCGCCGCATGCGTCCCCGCCGCCGAAACGCCGCCGCAAACTCCCGGCGAAACGCCCGCTGCCGCCTATATGGCGCTCGGCACCGAACCCGACTGGACGCTCGAGATCACGCCGTCGCGCCTCAATTATGACGGCGACTATGGCGAGACGAAGATCATGGCCCCGAACCCCGGCGCGAAGCCGAGCGCGGGCGGCAAACGCTATGCCACCGACCGGCTCACCGTCGATATCGCGCGCGGCGAATGCAGCGACGGGATGAGCGACCGGCGCTACGCCGACACGGTGACGGTCGTCGCCGACGGCAAGACGGTGAAGGGATGCGGCGGCAGGATATTGCCCCCCGCCGCGGGGGTCGCGGGAACGCACTGGACCTTCGTGTCGATCGGCGGAGTTCCGGTCGCCGCCGACCGGCCGACCGTATTGCAGTTCAACGGCGACCTGTTGACCGGCAGCGCGGGATGCAATCGCTTTTCGGGGCGCTATGCGGTCGATGGCACCACGCTGAAGGCAGGGCCGCTGATGGCAACCGAGATGGCGTGCCCCGGGGCGAGCATGACGCAGGAAGCCGCCTTCTTCAAACTGATGGCCGCGCCGGTCGCCCTGACCTTTGCCGACGACGGCACGCTGATCCTCACCGGATCGGGCGGCCAGACCGCCGTGCTCAAGCAGATAATCTGAACAGCCGCCCTATTCGCCCGCGTCATTGACCGCAGCGGGCGCCGACGCGAGTTTCGCGAGCGGCCGCGCCGCCTGCTCCGCGACCGGCAGCACCGGAATTTCCTTGTCGCCGGTTTCGATATCGAGCGCCTCGAAGCGCTTCGCCTGCGTGAGCACCTGCGATTCGAAGCTGCCCACAAAGGCGTTATACGCGCCCGTCGCTTGGTCGAGATTGCGCCCGACCTTGGCGATGTGCGCGCCCATCACGGACATGCGCGCATAGAGTTCCTTGCCCAGCGCCGCGATCTCGCGCGCTTGGTTGGCAAGCTTCTCCTGCCGCCACACCGCCGCGACGGTGCGCGCGATCGCGATCAGGTTGGTTGGGGTAGCCAGCAGCACCTTGCGCTCGAACGCATAGTCCCAGAGGCCCGCATCCTGATCGAGCGCGGCGGCAAGGAAATGTTCGCCCGGCACGAACATCACGACAAAATCGGGGGTGTCGTCGAACTGGTTCCAATAGGCCTTGGCGCCGAGGGTGTTCACATGCGCCTTCATCGCCGCGGCGTGCGCGACAAGATGCGCCGCCTTTTCGCGTTCGTCGACCGCGCCGAACGCGTCCTGATAGGCGTTCAAGGACACCTTGGCGTCGATCACGAGATTCTGCCCGCCCGGAACGCGCACGACGACATCGGGGCGCAACCGCCCGCCGTCGCCGTCGTTGACGCTCACCTCGGTCTGGAAATCGGCATGCTCGGAAAGGCCGCAGCTTTCGAGCACGTTGCGGAGCTGCTGTTCGCCCCAGCGCCCGCGCGCCTTCGGCGCATTGCGCAGCGCGTTGACGAGCTTCGCCGCCTCGCTCGACACGCGTTCGGTGCCCTCGCGCATCGCCGCGATCTGGCCATGCAACAGCCCGAAGGCGTCGCGGCGCTCGGCCTCGACCTTCGCCACCGCGGCCTCATATTTTTCGAGCCGGTCGTGGACCGGATGGAGCAGCGCCTTCAGATTCTGCCCCGCAGTCGCCTCGCTTTCCTTGAAGCGCGCCTCGGCACGGTCGAGGAAAGACTTTTGCGCCTCGCCCAGCATCGCCTGCCCGACCTCGCGGAACTGCGCCGTCAGTGCCGCCTGCGCGTCCTTCAATTGCGCAATCTGCGCGTCATGCGCCTCGTCGCGCGCACGCTGCTCGCTGAGCAGGGCCGCAAGCTGGATGTCGGCCGCCTTGCGCGCCTCGGCCTCGGCCGCAAGGTCGGTCACCGCAGTCCGGAACCGCTCCGAAAGCCCGTCACGCTCGGCCTTGAGCACGCCCGCCTGCCGCCCGGCGAAAAGCCAGCCGATCAAGCCGCCAAGAGCGAGGGCAACAAGGGCGACGATAAGCGAGGTGGAATCCATGAACGGAACATAGGACGAACAACGCCCCTCTGGCTAGCCGCAAATTGCCGCCGCGCTCAAAGCAGATAGATGACGACGTAGCGCAGGATCAGCGCCGCGAGGATCGCGATGCTCCAGCGGCGATCCTTCACCCACATCGCCGCGACCATCAGCGCGACGAGCACGACCGTCATGACCCACGCGACCGGACGCGCAAGCGCGGCGGCGAGGTCGGGCTGCGACGCATAATAGCCGAGCTGCGCCGCCAGCAGCACGAGCAGCAGGCCGAGGATGATCCGCCGGACGCGGAAATAATGCGTGTCGAGGTTCGCAAACCCTTCGGGATGCGAAGGGAAGACGAGCCGTGCAGCGAGGAAATAGATGCTCGCGAACGCCGCGACCGCGAGCAGCGCGGTGCTCGACACCGCAATATCCCCGCGCGCGACCCACGCCGCGCTCCAGAAGGAGAGGAGGTCGAGCATCACGAAGATCGCGAGCAAGGGGGTCAGCCAGCCGATCGCAAAGGCTTCGCGGCTGTCCTGAGCCGCGAAACGCGTCTCGATCGCGCGGCCGAGTCCGCCGAGCAGCTCGACCATCGAGAGGCCGAGCAGCAGGCTGTAGAGCGCGAAGACGAATTCGAAATCATCCATCTAGCCGATATCCCACGAGGAAGGCAGGATCGCGCGATAGGCATCGACCCCCGGCGCGCCGCCGACGACCATGCCCTGCGTGAGCAGCCAGTAGTGGCGGACGATCTCCGCCTGCTGTTCGAGCCCGTAACGTTCGAGCAGCCAGCCGGGCTTGAGGCTGTAGCTGTAGGTCGCGAACGGATGGCGCATCAGCACCAGATACCAGCGCCCGCGCGTCTGCGCCTGCCAGACATGCGTCATTTCGTGGATGAACAGGCCTTGCAGCCGCTGCGACGCGACGCTGAAATCCTCGCAATAAAGATCGCCGTGCGGGTTGAAATGCAGGCTGCCCATCGGCGCCATGACGATATGCCGCGGTTGGAAGAATATCCACTTGTGGTGGTTCACGCGCACGCGGTCATAGGCGATCGCGTCGCCGAACACCGTTCGGGCGAGCGCGATTTCGCCATGTGTCAGGAGTCGCGACGGACGCGGCACCCGCGCCTACTTCTTGGCCGCGTCCGGGGCTGCCTCCTCGGCGCCCTTCTCCGTCGAACCATGGTCCATCGCGCCATGGTCCATTTCGCCGGCGGCTTCCGCGCCCTCGGCGGGCTTGATCACCATGTCGAAGAGGATGCGTTCATTATTGTTGTTGGTGAAGACGAACGCCATCGGCAGCTTGCCCGCGCGCACCGCGGCGCCGTTGATGCCCCAGATCATCAGATGCTTGCCGCCCTGTTTGAACACCAGCTCGCCCTTGGCGGGGACGTCGGCGCGGAGCAGCGGCTTCATCGTGACGACGCCATTTTCCTTGACGCTTTCGTGCATTTCGACGCGCTGCGCGAGGTCGGCGGTCACCGCGACGAGCTCGACCGGCTGCGGCCCGCCCTGGACGCGGAAATAGCCCACCGCGGGACGGTCGGGGGTCGCGCCCATCACGATATGCCCGCTGACGACATTGAGCGGCTTTGCACCGGCCAGATTTTCGCCGCAGCCCGTCAGGGTCAGCGCGGTGGCGGCAAGTGCAAGGATCGCAAAAGGTTTCATTTTGGGAGGACTCCGTAAAAGCGCGTCATTTCCCGCCCTCGATAAGCCCTGAAAGCCCTTGTGCCAAGGATTAGCGCACCTATATCGCGCCCATAGAACCCATGGATGGCGTGCCTTTTCAGGGCGCCTGAGAAGCAACAAGGACGAGTAACAAATGGCTAAAGTGATCGGGATCGACCTCGGCACCACGAACAGCTGTGTCGCGGTGATGGAAGGCGGAAAACCCAAGGTTATCGAAAATGTCGAAGGCACGCGCACGACTCCGTCAATCGTCGCCTTTGCAAAGGATGGCGAGCGCCTGATCGGCCAGCCGGCGAAGCGCCAGGCCGTCACCAACCCCGAAAATACGGTTTTTGCGGTGAAGCGCCTGATCGGCCGCCGCTTCGACGATCCCATGACCAAGAAGGACATGGAACTCGTCCCCTATACGATCGTCAAGGGCGCCAACGGCGACGCGTGGGTCAAGGCGGGCGGTGAGGATTATTCGCCGTCGCAGATCAGCGCTTTCATCCTTCAGAAGATGAAGGAAACCGCCGAAGCCTATCTGGGCGAAAAGGTCGAGCAGGCGGTCATCACCGTCCCCGCTTACTTCAACGACGCGCAGCGTCAGGCGACCAAGGATGCCGGCAAGATCGCGGGCCTCGAAGTGCTGCGCATCATCAACGAGCCGACCGCGGCCGCGCTGGCCTATGGCCTCGACAAGACCGAGAACAAGACGATCGCGGTCTATGACCTTGGCGGCGGCACCTTCGACATCTCGATCCTCGAAGTCGGCGATGGCGTGTTCGAAGTGAAGTCGACCAACGGCGACACCTTCCTCGGCGGCGAGGATTTCGACAGCAAGATCGTCGAATATCTGGCCGACGGCTTCAAGAAGGACGAAGGCATTGATCTCCGCGGTGACAAGCTCGCGCTCCAGCGCCTGAAGGAAGCCGCCGAAAAGGCAAAGATCGAGCTGTCGTCGGCCGCGACGACCGAGGTCAACCTGCCCTTCATCACCGCCGACGCCAACGGGCCGAAGCACCTTGTGAAGACGATCACGCGTTCGGACCTCGAAAAGCTGGTTGAAGATCTCGTCAAGCGCACGCTCGAACCGTGCAAGAAGGCGATCAAGGACGCCGGTATTTCGGCGAGCGAGATCGACGAAGTCGTGCTCGTCGGCGGCATGACGCGCATGCCGCGCGTCCGCGAAGTCGTGAAGGATTTCTTCGGCAAGGAACCGCACACCGGCGTGAACCCCGATGAAGTCGTCGCGATCGGCGCCGCGATCCAGGCGGGCGTGCTGCAAGGCGACGTCAAGGACGTGCTGCTGCTCGACGTGACCCCGCTCTCGCTCGGCATCGAAACGCTGGGCGGCATCATGACCAAGATGATCGACCGCAACACGACGATCCCGACGAAGAAGTCGCAGGTCTATTCGACCGCCGACGACAATCAGTCGGCGGTGACGATCCGCGTGTTCCAGGGCGAGCGCGAAATGGCGCAGGACAACAAGATCCTCGGCCAGTTCGACCTCGTCGGCATCCCGCCCGCACCGCGCGGCGTGCCGCAGATCGAGGTGACCTTCGACATCGACGCCAACGGCATCGTGTCGGTCCATGCCAAGGACAAGGGCACCGGCAAGGAACAGCAGATCAAGATCCAGGCCTCGGGCGGCCTCAGCGACGCGGACATCGACCAGATGGTCAAGGACGCCGAGCAGTTCGCCGAAGAGGACAAGACGCGCCGTGAGGCGGCCGAGGCGAAGAACAACGCCGAAAGCCTGATCCACTCGACCGAAAGCCAGCTCCGCGAGCATGGCGACAAGGTCGACGCGGGCCTCAAGTCGGAAATCGAAGCAGCAGTCGCCGAAGCCAAGACCGCGGTCGAAGGCGGCGATGCCGCCGCGATGACCGAAAAGGCCGGAGCGCTCGCGCAGGTCGCGATGAAGCTCGGTCAGGCGATCTACGAGAAGGAGCAGCAGTCGGCCGCATCCCCCGGCGCCGACGAGGCTGGTGCGGCGAAGACCGACGAAGACGTCGTCGACGCCGAATTCTCCGAAGTCGAAGACGACAAAAAGTAAGAATGAAACTCTCTCCGCCGCCCCCTCGGGGTGCGGCGGGGCAGAGGGGGCCGTTGACCTATGTCACTCGACATCGATTATTACGAACTGCTCGAAGTCGAGCGCACCGCCGACGATGCCGCGCTGAAGGCGAGCTACCGCAAGCTTGCGATGAAATATCACCCCGACAAGAATCCGGGGTGCGATAACAGCGAAGCGCGCTTCAAGGCGATCAGCGAAGCCTATGACTGCCTGAAGGATCCGCAGAAGCGTGCCGCCTACGACCGGTTCGGCAAGGCGGGCGTCAATGGCGGCGCGGGCGGTTTCGGCGGCGGCAATGGTGGCGATTTCGGCGACATCGGCGATATTTTCGAATCGATCTTCGGTTCGGCGTTCGGCGGCGGGCGCCAGCAGCGCGGCCCTGCGCGCGGCGCCGATCTGCGCTACGACATGGAAATCAAGCTCGAGGACGCCTTCGCCGGCGTCACGCGCGAAATCCAGGTCGACGTCGCCGCGCGCTGCGATGCGTGCGACGGATCGGGCGCCAAGCCCGGCACGCAGACGAACCGCTGCACCACCTGCGCCGGCCACGGCAAGGTGCGCGCGCAGCAGGGCTTCTTCATGGTCGAGCGCACCTGCCCGACCTGTCAGGGCGCGGGCGAGGTCATCGCCGACCCGTGCAACGCCTGCCACGGCGAAGGCCGCGTCGACCGGCGCAAGACGCTGACCGTCAACATCCCCGCCGGGGTCGACGAGGGCACGCGCATCCGCCTGTCGGGCGAGGGCGAGAGCGGCGCGCGCGGCGCAGCGCCGGGCGACCTCTACATCTTCCTCCACATGGCGCGGCACAAGGTCTTCGAGCGCGAGGGGACGACGCTGTTCACGCGCGCGCCGATCAGCTTCACCACCGCAGCGCTCGGCGGCGAAATCGCCATCCCCGGCCTCGACGGCAAGAAGCACGACATCACGATCCCCGCAGGAATCCAGTCGGGCAAGCAGCTGCGCCAGCGCGGCGCGGGCATGCCGGTGCTCAACGGCCGCGGCCACGGCGACCTGGTCGTCCAGATCGACGTCGAGACGCCGACGAAGCTGACCGCGCGCCAGAAGGAATTGCTCTGCGAATTCCGCGAGACCGAGACGGGCGAGGAATGCCCGGCTTCGCAGGGCTTTTTCGGCCGCATCAAGGAAATGTGGGACGATCTGACCGACTAGCGGCCCGTCGCCACCCTCTCTTTGTCATTCCCGCGAAAGCGGGAACCCAGATGCTGAGTCAGCTGATGACGCTCTGGATCGCCGCTTTCGCGGGGATGACAAATGATGGCTACCCGATCTCGCCCCTCAGCTCGTCGATCAGCGCCTTCACCTTGGGCAGCCGCGCTTCCTCCTCGTCGAGGATTGCGTGGAACGCACGGCGCTTGATCGCCTTCAGATCCGCGCCCGCCAGCGCACCGTCGCCCGTCACGCTGCTCGCGACGATATCGATCAGCCGGTCGGCGCCGTGGAGCCGCCCCCACAGATAGTCGTTCTCGCGGTACGCGCGGCTGAAGAAGGCGCCGAAGCTGTTGAACTCGACGCCTTTCAGCATCGCCGCCGCGCCGCCGGAACGGATCGCGGTCGCGTCCGACGGCGAGATGCGGTCGATCTTGATCGGGTCGAACTCGTCGAACCCCTCGCCCTGCAGCAGCGGCAAGGTCGCAATGTCGTAAAAGGGATAGCCCAGATAGGCGAGCAGCAGCGTCCGCCGGTCGTCCTTCGGCATCGCCGACAGCCCCGCGGCGATCAGCGCATCGGCCTCGCTGTCGACCGTGCGCAGGTCGCGCCGCGCCGCGATCGCGTCGATCCAGTCGCCGGGCCCGGCATCGGCGGGCAGGTCGAGGTCGGCGAGCCAGCTGTCGCCCTGCCGGTCGAGATAGAGGCCAAGCGCGGTGAAGATCGCCTCGCGCATATCCTCGCACACCGGATCGCGCCCATCGCGCGTCGCCTCGACCGCGGTGTCGAGTTCGCGTGCGAGGAACCGCAGGCGGCGGATACGAAAACCAAGGTCGTGGGTGCGGAAAAATACGATCGCATCACTGCTCGCGCCCGCACCCCTCTTGCCCGAAATCCGGTCGAGACCGCGCGCGCGCGCTTCGTCCCACAGCGCGAGGCGCCGGTTGGCCTGATGAACCGCACCCTCGGGCGGCAGCAGGCGGTCGATCAGGCTCGCCATCTCCTCGATTACCGCCGACAGCTTGAGGTGACCATAGGGCGCAAAAGCGAAGCCCGCGCGCGCCGCCGCCTGGTCCTGCGCCTTTGCGCGCCATTTTTCGAGCCGCGCGACCGTCGGGGTGTCGAGGAAGAAGGTGGTGCCGAACAGCGCCGCGACCTGTTCCTCGACCTCGACCTTCATCGCGTCGACGATATGCTGCATCCGGCGGATACGGCGCGACATGCCCTCGATCGCCTCGACATTCTCGCGGATCGGCTGTTCGCGCGGGATTTCAGACAGCGCGCCGAGAATGGTCGGGAGGAAGCCCGGCAGTTGCGCCTCTTCGGCCGCGGGCTTGCCGAAACTGATCGACCTGTAATCGGGCTTGGGATCGATATAGACAAAGCGGCGGTCGATCTCGCGCCGCGCCGGGCGCTGCTTGAGCGCCGCGATCGCGGGGCGGAAGGGTGCGTTCGCGAGCACCGACCCGTCGATCAGCACGCGGTCGGCGGGGTCGCCTTCGCCGCCCGCGGGAAGCTGCGTGCGGATAAAGGTATCGCGCGCTGGCCATGCGATCCGCCGCTTGTCCAGCACGCGGTCGAGTTCGCGCAGCGTGAAGGGAGGAAAAGCGCCGGGGAAGCTCGCCGTCGCGCGCGCCGCACCGACCAGCCCCGGCACGTCGTCGAGCCGCGCGCCCGTCCGGCTGTCCTCGCGAAAATGCAGCATCAGCCGGTGCTCGTCCTCGGTCACGCGCGCCGGGCTGTTGAGCGCCAGCGGCACGCTGTGCCCCGCAAAATCGGTAACCGACACGAACAGGTCGACGGGCTGCCCCTCCGGCACCAGCACCGGCCCGCGCGGCCCCGCATCCATCGCGTCGAAGGCGTCGAACAACAGGTTGGTGAAGGTTTCGCCGCCGAAGGGCGGCTCGAACCAGCGCGCGCGGACGAAACGCGACAGCTTCGCACGCACCTCGTCCTGTGCGCCTTCGCCGACGGTGCGGTCGATGGCGTTACCGCGCTTCTTCATCATCCAGCCGGCGATCGGCACCGCCCAGAATTTGGTCGCCGCCGACAGCGGCCGCGCGTCGGGATCGATCAGCCGATCGACGTCGGCGCTGTCGAGCCACAGGTCGGTGAGCGGGTCGAGCGACTGCCCGGTCGCCAGCGCACGCGCGAGGAAGATGCCGTTGATGCCCCCCGCGCTCGCCCCCGCGACGATGTCGGCGAGCACGCGCAGCCGCACATTGCTGCGCGCCGCAATCTCCGCGAGCAGGTCGCCATAGACCGCACCCGCACCGGTCAGCGGCGCGCCGTCGTGGAACGCGCGCGACGCCGCGGCGAGCCGCCAGACCTCTTTCGTGATCCCGTGCATATAGACGGCAAGGCTGATGCCGCCGTAGCAAATCAGGGCGAAGCGCAGTTCCTTTTCCCGCATGGGCAAGCTGATAGCGCGCTTTTCGGCACTGTGGCGATTTTTCCACGGACCCGGGCGAAATGAACAAATGGGCGCTGCCACGCGGCTTTTTCCTTGCTTATGCGAATTGCTCTCATTAGCGGCGCCTGCGAACAGGAGTTGAGAATGATTCGCAAAATTGCCGCCGCCGCCTTGTTGGGCACAATGTTGTCGTCGCCTGCCTTCGCGCAGGACAGCGCCCCTATCGACGAAAGCACCACGAGCGGCGAGGCGATCGTCGTCACCGCCGCCCGCACGGTCCTGCCGCCGAACGCGCTGCCGCTGACGATCGACGTCATTTCCAAGGACAGCCTCGATCAACAGGTCGCGGTCGCGGGCTCGGTCATCGATGCGGTCGCCAACCTGACCCCCAGCTTCTCGCCGACACGCCAGAAACTCTCGGGATCGGGCGAGACACTGCGCGGCCGCTCGCCGCTCTACGCGATCAACGGCATCCCGCAATCGACCCCGATCCGCGACGGATCGCGCGATGGCTATACGATCGACCCCTTTTTCCTCGATCGCGTCGAATTGATCTATGGATCGAACGCGCTGCAGGGGATCGGCGCGACCGGCGGCGTGGTCAATCAGGTGGTCGTTCAGGCCCCGCGCGAAGACGGCCTGTCCGGCCGCGCGCTGGTGCAGGGGTCGACGGGCAATTTCGAAAACAACAGCTTTGGCGGCAAGCTTGGCGGGCTGCTCTCCTATCGTCAGGGCGCGTTCGATGTGACCGGCGGTGTCGCCTATGAAACGCGCGGCCTCTATTATGACGGCGCGGGCCGCCGCGTCGGCATCGACAATACGCAAGGCGATGTGCAGGACAGCAAGAGCCTCAGCTTCTTTGCGCGGCTGGGCTATGACCTGTCGTCGACCGCCCGCATCGAACTGTTCGCCACACGTTTCAATCTAGAAGGCAATGGCGACTGGGTGCAGGTTGCGGGCAACCGGACGACCGGCCTTCCCACCAGCTCGCGGCGCGGTGACATACAGGGCGAAGCCGCCTCGAACCGCGTCGAAACGGTCAACCTGACGCTGACCGATACCGATCTCGGCGGCGGCAATCTGGTCTTCCAGGCCTTTTTCAACCGGTCGCGCGATATTTTCGGCGGCGATGTAAGCGCCACCTTCCAGGACGCCAGCATCGCGCCCATCGGCACCTTGTTCGACCAGTCGGCGAACCGCTCGCGCAAACTGGGCGCGCGCGTCAGCTATGAACGGCAGCTTTTCAACGCGCTCAACGTCACGCTCGGCTTCGACTCGATGTGGGACAAGACCCAGCAGGAGATGATCGCGACGGCGCGCTATTGGGTCCCGCCGACCACCTTCCGCACGCTCGCCCCCTTCGGCCAGGCCAATCTGAAACTGTTCGACGGCGCCGTCCGCCTTGCCGGCGGCGCGCGCTGGGAAAATGGTCAGCTCAAGGTCGACGATTATGTGACGCTGGCCTCGTACAACTCGGCTCGGGTCACGGGTGGCACCCGCAATTTCGACGATCTGCTGATCAACGGCGGCGTTATCGTCGAGCCTGCGCAAGGCATCCGGGCCTATGCCAGCTATGCCGAAGGCTATTCGATTGCCGACGTCGGCCGCATCCTGCGGGCGGTCAACGGCAGCCTCCAGCCGAATTTCCGCATCGAGGATGTCAACGTCACCCCCGTCATTTCCAACAATCGCGAGCTTGGCATCGAAATCAAGCGCGGGCCACTGGACGCCAGCGCGTCCTATTTCTGGTCCACGTCGAAAAATGGCGGCCTGCTGGTAGCGAACAGCGCGGGCATCTACGATGTTCAGCGCCAGCGCATCGAAATCCAGGGTTTCGAAATCAATCTTGCGGTCGAGCTTCCGGTCGACGGGTTGAAGCTTGGCACCGGCTATGCCCATCTGTCCGGCCGCACCGACAGCAACAAGGACGACAAGGTCGATATCGACCTCGACGGCGCGAATATTTCGCCCGATCGCGTCAACTTCTGGGCCAGCTACAACAGCGGTCCGGTGTCGGCGCGCGTACAGGCGGGCCTCTATCTCGACCGTAAATTCGATGGCGCGCCCGCCAATACCGCTTTTTCGGGCTACACGCTCACGGATGCCGTGCTGCGCTATGACCTGCGGCGCCTCGGCGGGATCACACTCGCGGCGTCGAACCTGTTCGATGTCGACTATGTCACCTATAACAGCCAGACGATCCGCTCGGCCGTGCCGCTGACCGACAATGCCCGCTTCTTTACCGGACGCGGGCGGACCGTCACGCTCGGTTGGGACTATCGCTTCTAGGATCTGGTACTTCCGGCATGATGAAATTGCTCGACACCCTCCACCGTTGGACCGGCGGCCTTCTCGGCCTCGTGCTCGCGCTGCTCGGGCTGTCGGGCACCATCCTGCTCTACGACTATCTGTGGATCGGGCAGCCGGGGACCGGCGATCCGCTGCGCGGCGATCTCGCCACGGTCGCCGCGACCACCGAAAAGCTGATGGCGATGCCGGGCGCGCAGGGCATCACCTATGCCGACGAACGCTTCGGGCTGCACCAGCTCCGCTTCGGCAAAGAGGCGGGCGCCTATGCCAGCCAGTCGGGCGACCTCGTCACGCGCTGGGCGAGCCAGTGGGAGCGGCCCGAGCTGTGGATCTTTGATTTCCATCACCATCTCTTCGCGGGCGACAGCGGCGAATGGGTGATCGGGATCGCGGGTCTCGCGGGTCTGTTCTTCGTGATTTCGGGCGCGATCCTGTGGTGGCGGACGCGCAAGACCTTCCAGCTTCGCCTCTGGCCGAAACGGATGAGCCGCCCGTCGATCGTCATGCACCACCGCGACCTCGGCATCATCGCCGCACCGCTGCTGCTGATCTCGATCGTCACCGGCACGATGATGATTTTCCGCCCCTTCGCGATGGTGATGATCGCGCCCTTCGGCTCGCCCGCCGAGGCGGCGAAGGCGATCGAACCGCCGAAATATAAAGGCGGCCTGCTTACCGGAAAGCCCGATTATACCGCCATGCTGGCGGAAGGACGGCGGCGCTTTCCCGACGCCGAATTCCGTATCCTCAGCCTGCCGCGCAAGCCCGGCGACCCGATCAGCCTCAGGATGCGCCAACAGGCCGAATGGCTTCCCAACGGCCGCTCGACCCTGTGGTTCGACGCCGCGACCGGCGAGCTTCTCGGCGCGCGCGACGCGCTCGCAATGCCCAGCGGGGCGCAGGCGTTCAACATGGCCTTCCCGATCCACGCGTCGAAGGTCGGCGGCTGGACCTGGCGTATATTGCTCACGCTCTCGGGCCTCGCGATGACGATGCTCGGCAGCTTTGCCGTGTGGACCTTCTGGTTCCGCCGCCCGAAGCCCGCGAAGCGCCCCGCACCGCGCGCGCTCGCGACCAGCTAACCCCCTTTTCCTCGCATCGCCGCTTCACGCACCGATTTGCCATGCGGCAATACTAAGGTATTGACCTAAGTATTGCCGCACTCTAGATCGAAGCCGAAAGGAGCTGCCGCCATGTCGAAAGTCCGGCCCGACACACCCGTCACGGCGCAGCCCGCGATGATCGACGGCATCTTCCGCGCGCTGGCCGACCCGACGCGGCGCGACGTGCTCGAACGGCTGAGCGAACGCCCGACCTCGGTCAGCGAACTCGCGGCGAAACATGCGATGGCGCTGCCGTCGTTCGTCGAGCACCTCAAAATTCTCGAAAGCTGCGGACTCGTCAGTTCGCGCAAGGTGGGCCGCGTGCGCACCTACAGCCTCGCGCCCGACCGGTTGCGCCTCGCCGAAGACTGGCTCGGGACGCAGCGCCGCCTGTGGGAAGGCCGGCTCGACCGCATGGATGACTATCTGCTCAGGCTCAAAAAGGAGGAAAACCGATGACGTTCCCGCTCCCCCAAATCGATCCCGATCTCGACCTGGTGCTCGACCGCGAGATCGACGTGCCCGTCGACCTCGTCTGGAAGGTGTGGACCACCCCCGAGCATTTGCAGCACTGGTTCGTCCCGAAGCCGTGGACGATCACCGATTGCACGATCGACCTGCGCCCCGGCGGCGCGTTCAACACGGTGATGCGCTCGCCCGAAGGCGAGGAGTTTCCGAACAGCGGCTGCTATCTGGAGGTCGTACCCCATGAACGGCTGATCTTCACCGATACGCTGCTCCCCGGCTTTCGTCCCGCGCCCGCGCCCTTCTTCACTGCCGGGCTGTTCCTGACCCCGCATGGAAACGGCACGCGCTACAAGGCGATCGCGCTCCACGGCGATTCGGCCGCCCGCCAGAAGCATGAGGAAATGGGCTTCCACGACGGCTGGGGGACAGTCGTCAGCCAGATGGTCGACTATATCAAGGCGATGTGACGCGATGGCCGGATCGGACAACGCGCAGCTGCTGCGGGCCGGTGTCGCGGCGGGGATATTCTTTTTCGCCGTGACCATCGTCGAGATATTCGCACGGCCGGGCTTCGATATCGAACGCCACGCGATCAGCATGCTCAGCCTCGGCCCGCGCGGCTGGGTCATGAAGGTGGTTTTCATCGTCTCGGGGCTGCTCGTGCTCGCCTGCGCGCTCGGGCTGCGCCGCCGCGCCGGCCGGATTGCAGGACCGGCGCTGGTCGCGCTCTATGGGGCCGGGCTCGTCCTCGCGGGACTGTTCGATGCCCCGCCGGGGCTCGGCTTCCCGCCCGGCACCGCCGCCGACCAGCAACCGGTGATGACAAACGAAGCGATCGTCCACAGCATCGCCTTCATGCTCGCGTTCGGTTCGCTCATCATCGCCTGCTTCGTCTTCGCTTTCGGCCTCTGGCGCGGGGCGGACCGCGGCGCCGCGACGCTGTCGGCGCTTGCGGGCATCGCGATGCCGGTGCTCATCCAGATGGGCATGGCGGGAACGATCGCGACCGGGGTCGCCTTCTACATCGCAGCGATGCTCGCGTGGATCTGGCTCGGCTGGATCGCATTGCGCCATCGCTGACCCGGCAGGCGGCGGGATCGCACTTTCCTAATTTGCGGGCAGCCCTATATCCTGCTCGCCCCCATGACCCGCGCCCGTGTCCTCCTCCTCACCGCCGCCCTCGGCCCGCTCGACTATCGCGTCCCGCGCGAAAGCGACGCGCCGCTGGGAAGCGTCGTGGTCGCGCCGCTCGGCCCGCGGCGGCTCGGCGGCGTGGTGTGGGAGGATGCGAGTTTCGGTGCGCCCGAGGCGGTGGGCGACAATCGCCTGCGCAATCTCTACGAAGTCGTCGCCGTGCCTCCGATCTCCGCGCCGCTCCGCCGCCTCGTCGAATGGACCAGCGACTATTATCTGGCGCCGCCCGGCGCGGTGCTGCGCATGGTGCTCCCGGGCGTCGCCTTCGCCGACGCACGGCGCCCGATCGTCGAATATCGCGCCACCGGCGAAATCCCGGCGCGGATGACGCCGCAGCGCATCGTCGCGCTCGAGGCAATCGGCGAGCGGCAGGGCATGGTGCGCGAACTCGCCGCGCTCGCCGAAGTCAGCGAGGCGGTGATCCGCGGGCTCGTGAATACCGGCGCGCTCGAAGCCGTCACCGTGTCGGCTGATCAGCCCTATCCCGAGCCCGACAGCGGCTTTGCCCCGCCCGACCTCTCGGGCGAACAGACCGCCGCCGCCGCGCAGCTGAGAGACGCGGTGCTTGCCGCGAAATTCGATACGTTGCTGCTCGACGGCGTCACCGGGTCGGGCAAGACCGAAGTCTATATGGAGGCGATCGCCGCCGCGATCGACGCGGGCAAGCAGGCGCTCGTCCTGCTCCCCGAAATCGCGCTGACCGAACCGATGCTGACGCGCTTTACCGCGCGCTTCGGCTGCGAACCCGTGGCGTGGCACTCGGGATTGCGCTCGGCCGAACGCCGCCGCGCCTGGCACAGCATCGCCGCGGGCGAAGCGAAAATCGTCATCGGCGCGCGTTCGGCGCTCTTCCTCCCCTATGCCAATCTCGGCGTGATCGTCGTCGACGAGGCGCACGAGACGAGCTTCAAGCAGGAAGATGGCGTCCATTATCATGCGCGCGACGTCGCGGTGATGCGCGGCCATTTCGAGGGGCTGCCGGTGATCCTCGCGAGCGCGACCCCCGCGCTCGAAAGCCTCGCGATGGTCGAAGCCGGGCGCTACCGCCATATCCAGCTCCCCGCACGATTCGGCGGCGCAACGCTGCCCGACCTTGCGGCGATCGACATGCGGCAGGACCCGCCCGACCGCGGCCGCTGGCTCGCGCCGCCGCTCGTCGACGCACTCGCCGACCGCCTCGCGAAGGGCGAGCAGAGCCTGCTCTTCCTCAACCGCCGCGGTTTCGCACCGCTGACGCTCTGCCGCACCTGCGGCCACCGCATCCAGTGCCCGAACTGCACCGCGTGGATGGTCGAGCACCGCCTCGTCCACCGCCTCGCCTGCCACCATTGCGGGCATGTCATGCCGCCGCCGCGGCTCTGCCCCGAATGCGAGGATGAGGACAGCCTCGTCGCATGCGGCCCCGGGGTCGAACGCGTCGCCGACGAGGTCGCGCTGCGCTTTCCCGAAGCCCGCACCGCGATCGTCACCTCGGACACGCTCTGGTCGCCCGCGAAGGCCGCCGAATTTGTCGACAATGTCGAGGGCGGGCTGGTCGATATCATCATCGGCACGCAGCTCGTCACCAAGGGCTATCATTTCCCGAACCTCACGCTCGTCGGGGTCGTCGATGCCGACCTCGGGCTCGACGGCGGCGACCTGCGCGCATCCGAACGCACCTTCCAGCAGATCGCGCAGGTCGCGGGGCGCGCGGGGCGCGGGGTCAAGCCCGGCGAGGTGCTGATCCAGACGCGCGTTCCCGACGCGCCGGTGATGGCCGCGCTCGTCGCGAACGACCGCGACGGCTTCTATTCGGCCGAAGCGGCGGCGCGCAAATTCGCGGGCGCCCCGCCCTATGGCCGCTTTGCCGCGCTCGTCATCTCGTCGGAGGATATCGAGGTCGCGCGCGGACAGGCACAGCGGCTGGGGCAGAAGGCGCCGGTCGCCGAAGGCCTCGCGGTCTATGGCCCCGCCCCCGCGCCGCTCGCGATGCTCCGCGGACGCCACCGCTTCCGCCTCCTCCTCCACGCGCCGCGCAGCTTCGACCTGCAGGGGACGATCCGCGAATGGGTGAACAGCATCGACTGGCCCGCGAAGGCGCGCCTCGCGATCGACATCGATCCCTACAGCTTTGTCTAGAACATGGAGGGCTTTACAGCCCCGCGGCGCGCTGGCAGCAAGTCGGGAGATGCCAACCGGGGGGAGCGGCGGGATGCACGGGGTTCGCGTAACGATATTCGCGGCGGCGCTCGCCGCGCTGGCGACACCGGCCGAGGCCAAATGGCTGCGCGCCGACACCGAAAGTTTCATTATCTACAGCGAGGGCAACGAGAAATCGCTGCGCACCTTCGCCGAAAATCTCCAGCGGTTCGACGCGACACTGCGTGTGCGGTTCGGCCTCGCCGAAGCGCAGGAACCGAACCGACTGGTCATTTACCTCGTGCCGCGCGCGGTGGATGCCGGGCGGCTGATGACGGGCAAGAGCGGTTCGTCGATCGCCGGCTGGTACAGCCCCGCGCCCGACGGCAGCTTCGCGATCTCGCACCGCGAAAATGTCGTGATCAAGGGAACACCGCAGTCGCAGCAAACGCTGTTCCACGAATATAGCCACCATTTCATGAAGCGGTACGCCGCCGCCGCCTTTCCCGCCTGGTTCATCGAGGGGTTCGCCGAATATTATTCGACCGTCGATTTCACCAAGGAAGGCCGGGCGGAGATCGGCAAGCCGGTCTATGCGCGCGCCTTCGGCCTCCTGACCATGCCCAAGGTTCCGGCCGAAAGGCTGTTGCTCCAGCGGCCTGGCGAGATGCGCAATTCGGGCCAGACCGACGTCTATTATGGCCGCTCGTGGCTGCTCACCCACATGCTCTACAACGATCCGGCGCGCGCCGGGCAGCTTCCGCGCTATATCGAGGCGATCAACCGCGGCGAGGATATGAAAAAGGCGGCGACCGATGCGTTCGGCGACCTCGCCGAGCTCGACAAGGAGCTCAACCGCTACATGAACAAGCCGATGACCTTCCGCACCTCGGCCGAACCGATCGCGGTTCCGGGCAAGGTCAGCGTCACCGCGCTGTCGGCGGCCGATGATGCGCTTCTGCAACTCCGCCTCGAGCGGATCAGCGCGGGAAGCGACGATGCGCGGCTGTCGGCGGTTCGCGACGAGTTGAAGGCATTGAGCGCGGTGCATGGCGGCGATGCCGGGCTGTGGTTCGAACTGGCGAGCACCGAATGGGGGTTCGACGACGACAAGCGCGATATCGCGGCGGCGCGCGCCGCGGTCGACAAGGCGCTGGCGATCGACCCCAAACATGTCCGCGCGAACGTGCTGCTCGGCCGGATCATGACCGCCGAGGTCGAGGCGAAGGCCGACCCGAAGGCAGAGGACTGGAACGCGGTGCGCAAGCCGATCGCGCTCGCCAACCGCACCAACCCCGACGACCCGGTCCCGCTCGCCGCCTATTTCAAGAGTTTCCTCGATCAGGGCCGGGTTCCGCCGCCGATCGCGATCGAGGGTCTCGGCCGCGCCTTCCTGCTGGCGCCCGAAAATATCGGCGTCCGTGTCAGCTATGCCTTCGCGCTCGCCAACGGCGGCAAATATGACGAGGCGCTGACACTGGCGAAAGCGGTCGCCTTCGACCCGCACGACGGCGGACAGGGCGAGCAATTGCTCGCGCAGCTCGAAAAGATGCGCGAGCGAAGCAACGGACGGGCGGCGGCCGCCGAAGCCGCGACGGACGACTGATCGCGCTCAATAATCGGGCTCTTCGCCCCCCAGAACCTGGCTTGCCTGCCCGCTGAGCCATGCCATCGCCGCCGCCCACGGCTGGTGGCCATGGCTGATCCGCGCAACGCCGAGCGCGGCGAGTTCCTTGTGCGTCGGACCGCCCTTGCCGCGCAGGATGTTGACCGGCAGCGGCGAGGCGTCGCAGATCGCGCCGATGCATTTGGGATCGAGCAGGAAGGGCACGAACAGCGACCCCGCGCCCGCGTCGGCATAGGCGCGCGCGCGTTCGAGCGTCGCGGCGACGAGCGCTTCGCCGTCCTTCGCCGCATCGGCGCCGCGGAAGGTGTCGCAGCGCACGTTGACGAATATCCCCGTATCGGTTGCGGCGCGATAGCGCGCGACGGCGTCGGCAACCGGCAGCAGGTCGGCCTCACCGGGCAGCCGGTCCTCCATGTTGATCCCCGCCGCACCCGCTACCCTGGCCCGGCCGACCGAAACCCCGACCGCCGCCGGGTCGGCGCCATAGCCCGACTCCATGTCGATCGTCACGGGCAGGTCGGTGACCGAGAGGATGCGGCTCAGATTCTCGAACACATCCTCAAGCGGGAAATCCTCGCCATCGGCGCGCCCCTGCGCGCCGGCTACGCCGAAGCTGCCCGTCGCGATCGCCTTCGCGCCCGCCGCGGCGACCGCCTTCGCGCTCCCCGCATCCCAGATATTGACGAGGATCAGCGGGTCGCCGGGGACATGCAGCGCGCGAAATTCAGCAACCTTGTCGGACATCAGAAACTCTCCCGCTTGAGCAATTCTTCCTTGATCGGCAGGCCATAGGCATAGCCGCCGAGCGATCCGTCGCTGCGTACCACACGATGGCACGGAATGAGTACCGCGACATTGTTCGCGCCATTGGCGCTCCCTGCCGCACGCACCGCATTGGGCCGTCCGACCGCGGCGGCGATATCCGAATAGCTGCGCGTTTCGCCTGCAGGTATTTTCCGGAGCTCGCGCCACACAGCTTCCTGAAAGGCGGTGCCCTTCACATCGATCGGGATATGATCGAAGCCGTCGACCGGCGCCTCGACCGCCGCGACCACCTGCTCGAGCAGCGCCGAAAATTCATCGCCGCCCTCGACCAGATCGGCGGCCGGAAACCGCTCTTCGAGCGCCTCGCGCCCCTCGTCGAACGACAGACGGCACACGCCCTTGGCCGTCGCGGCGACGAGCATGTCGCCGAGGCTCGTCGGCACCACCGCCCAATGGATCGTCGCGCCCTTGCCGCCGTTCACCCACGCCGAAGCCGTCATACCCATGCGTCCCTCCATATTCTCATAGAAACGCGACGGCCCCGAAAAGCCCGCGTCGTAAATCGCGTCGGTCACCCTTGCGCCTTCACTCAAAGCCTGCCGCGCGCGCTCCTCGCGCAGGGCGCGGGCATAGGCGGCGGGCGAGAGGCCGGTGTGGCGGGTGAAGACGCGCTGGAAATGCGTCGGCGAATAGCCGGTGCGCGCGGCGAGGTCGGCGAGCGCGAGCGGCTCCTCGCTCGCCTTGATCGCCGCGATCGCCGCAAGCACCGCACCCTCGTCGCGCGCGACATCGTCGGGCAGGCAGCGCTTGCATGGACGAAGGCCCGCTTCGCGCGCGCTGGCACCGTCGGCGAAGAAGCGCACATTGTCGCGATGCGGATGCCGCGCCGCGCAGCTCGGCCGGCAATAGATGCCGGTGGTGAGCACCCCGGTCACGAAGCGTCCGTCGAGCGCGCGGTCGCGGCGCAGTACCGCCGCCCAGCGATCGTCGTCGGTCATCAGGTCGGCGCTCATGGCTCATCCCTTTCGATCCGCGCGGCGAAACAGCCATAGGCGGCGTTGTGGGCATCGATATAGGCAATGCCCGGGTCAGCGAACAGGTCGCGGATGGCACCATCGGCCTCGCCCGGCCCCGCGAGCCGCGCGGTTCGCAGCATGGCGTCGCCATCGAATGCGCGGAGTGCAAGTGCGCGGCCCTCGAACACCGGGGGCAATTCGTCGCGATAGCGCGCCGCCGCGACACCGGGCCGCACATAGATGGCATAGGCGCTGCGATACGGCGTTTCGACATCGTGGCTGGTGTGATGGAGCAGGATCAGCTCCTCGCCCGCCTTCGCATCTTCCAGGCTGATACGGCATGGGAAGCCGCGATCGGCGGTGGCAGTCACGCGCCGCGCGTTGACCGTAGCCAGCTCGGCATCGCCCATCGCGAACAAGGGGGTGAAATGATCGGGGCTGAGCCCGCTAATCATATAGGTCATAAAACATCCTTTCTCGGCTGTCCGACCTTCTTTGCCACGCCGCGATTCGTACCGCGTCCCGATGCTTGCGTTCAAAGCACAGGCCCATGGTGTATTACTGTATTATATCATTGACTCACTAACACGAAAGGCGCACGATCCGGCCGGAAACGGAGGGTGGGCCATGGCCAGTATCGACGCATCGATCGCACCGGCGAGGCCCGCGCGCCGCACCGACTGGCTCGGGCGCAGCGCGACCTTCTGCTATCTCGCGATCGCGGCGGGACAATTGCTCTTCATCGCCTTCATCCTGCTCTATTATTACCCCCCGACGCTGACCGGCAATTTCGCGGACTGGAACCGGAAGCCGATCATTACCGGCTTCGTCGCGGGCGACACCGCGGGCAATCTCTTCTTCGCGGTGCATGTGCTGATGGCGGCGGTGATCACCTTCGGCGGCCTCGTCCAGCTCGTCCCGGCGATCCGGAGCCGCTGGCCCGCGGCGCATCGCTGGAACGGCCGGCTCTATCTGGTCAGCGCGCTGACCCTCGCGCTCGGCGGGTTGTGGATGACGTGGGGTCGCGGTACCTGGCTGAACTATGTCGGTGCGATCGGTATCACGCTCGACGCCCTGCTGATCGTCCTTTTCGCGGGCCTCGCCTGGCGCGCCGCGCGCTCCCACCGCTTCGCCGACCACCGCCGTTGGGCGATCCGCCTGTTCGCGGTGGCGAGCGCGGTGTGGTTCATGCGCGTCGGCTATATGGCGTGGGGCCTCGCGACCGGCGGCGCGGGGATCGGCAAGGCGATGGACGGGCCGTTCGACCTCTTCCTCGCCTTCGCCAATTCGCTGCTCCCGCTCGCGGTCGCCGAACTCTATCTGCGCGCCGGCGCGCGCGGCACCCCGCTCGCGCGGCAAGCCACCGCGGCGCTGCTCGGCGCCAGCAGCCTCGTCATCCTTGCGGGCAGCGCCGGCGCGTGGATGGTGATGTGGGGCCCCTATATCTAGGCCGCTTGCCTTCGCTTCCCGGCTGGCTAGTGTGCGCGCCATGACCCGCCTCCTCTCCCTGCTGCTCGCCCTCCTTACCCTCACCCTGACGCCCACGGCGCCCGCCCGCGCCGCCGACGACATCAGCGCCGCGTCGCGCAGCGTCGTGCGCGTCGTCACCGTCGCGATGGTCGACGGCGAAGTCGTCGGCTTCGGCCATGGCAGCGGCATCGCGATTTCACCGACGCGGATCGTCACCAACGCGCATGTCGTCGAATCGGCGGTCCAGTACCCCGGCAACGTCGCGCTCGGCGTCGTCCCGTCGGAAGGGAAAAAGAGTTTCGCGGGCAAGCTGATCGCGATCGACACCGCGCGCGACCTCGCGCTGATCGAGATCACCGAGGGGCGGCTGCCCGCCGCGGCGGTCTACACCGGCCCGCTCGATTCGGGCGCCGACGTCGTCGCGCTGGGCTATCCCGGCAACGTCGACCTTGCGACCGCGCGCAGCGCCAACGACTATATCACTCCGCGCACGCCGACACGCAGCGAAGGCAATATGTCGAACATGCAGGCGGTCGACGGGGTCGCGATGCTGATCCACACCGCCAAGATCTCGCGCGGCAATTCGGGCGGCCCGCTCGTCGACCAGTGCGGGCGCATCGTCGGCATCAACACCGCGATCACCCGCGCCGACGATGGCGATTCGCCTTTCGCCTTCGCGATCGCGGGGCGCGAGCTCACGCGCTTCCTCGCCGACGCCGACCAGCAATATGGCAGCATCGGCACCCCGTGCCTGTCGCTCGCCGAAGCCGATGCGCGCGACCGCGCCGCGATCGACGCCGAAGCGCGCGCGAGCGCCGAGGCCAATGCCGCGAAGGAAGCCGCCGCCAAGCTCGACCGCGAGTTGAAGCAGGCGCGCGCCGAGGAAGAGGCGCTCGCCTCACGCGAAAACCGCATCGCGCTCGCCGGGGTGCTCTTCGTGATCGGCGCGCTCGCGGCCGGGGCCGGGCTGCTTTTCTACAACCAGAAGAACCTCCGCAACGCGAAGATCGCGGGCGGCGCGGGCGCAGTGCTGATGCTCGGAGCGGCGGTGCTGTTCGTCACCCGCCCCGACGCGCACGCCGAGGTCGACAAGGAGGCCGCTGCCGTTCCCGCGACCGACGCGCCGAAACTCGCCGAGGGCAGCTTCCTCTGCACGATCCGCCCCGACCGCAGCCGCATCACCGTGTCGGCGACGACCGATGTCCCGATCACGATCGGCAAGGGCGGCTGCGTCAACGGCCGCACGCAATATACGCGCGCAGCCGACGACCGCTGGCAGCGCATCCTCGTCCCCAATGAAGAAGCGACTGTCATTGTCGCCTCGATCGATTCGACCGGGCGCGACTATCGCGTCGAACGCTATCTGCTCGATGCCGAAACGATGACCAAGGCGCGCGAGACGCGCGCCGCGATCACGCTCAAGAGCTGCACCGCCAACCCCGACGAACTCGCGGGCCTCGCGGCGCAGCAGGACGCGATTCGCAGCGCGCTTCCCGCCAGCCCCAACGAACGCCTCGTCTATCGCTGCCAGCCGGCGAGCGGCGCGGCGGTCAAGCCGGCGGCCGCGCCCTGAGCGGGTAGCCCGGACGATCCTGAAGATCGGTCAGTCGGGCAGGCGACCCGCCCAGTCGGCGATCAGCCCCTGCGCCGTATCGCTATACGCCAGTTCATGCCCGGCGCCGGGTACGATCGTCAGCGTCGAGCGGGGGCGTGCGGCGTGGAGCCGCCGCGCATTGGCGAGCGAAACCACATTGTCGCGGTCGCCGTGCAGAATGAGCACATCGCCGTCGACCGCTCCGATCTTTTTCGCATTCGCGAACCGGTCGCGCACCAGCCAGCGAACCGGCAGCCAGGGGACATGGGCGCCGGCGACATCGGGCAGGCTGGAAAAGCCCGATACAAGGATCAGCGCCGCAACAGGATGACGCGTCGCCATTTCGGTCGCGGGGCCCGATCCGATCGAGTTTCCGACGAGGATCGTCTGCGATGCCGCCACTCCCTCGCTCGCCAGCCAGCGTATCGCGGCCTCGCCATCGCGATAGAAACCCGCCTCGCCGGGCGATCCCGGATTGCCGCCATAACCGCGATATTCGACGAGCAGCACGCCGTTGCCATCGGCGGCGAGGCCCCGCATCGCTTCGGCCGCGCCCGCCAGACTATCGCCGTTGCCATGAAAGAAGATGATCGTGCGCCGGCCCGGCTGCGCGGCGCGGTAAAGCGCCTTCAGCCTTAACCCGTCCGAGGTTTCGGTATGGACGATCCGGTAGCCGGGCAGCGATCCGCGAGGATAGTCGCGCGGCGCCGGGTAGAAGATATTCTGCTGGTTGAAATAGAGCACCGCGCCCGCGGCGGCGGCAAGGGCAGCAATGACCAACAGTCCGAACAGGACCACCCGAACGACCGTCACCCCCCGCACGCCCTGAACAGCATCAGCGTGCGTTCGCGCGCGAGTTCGCTCGACGCCTCGTGATAGTCCTTGCGCCGATCGCTGTTGAAGCCGTGGTTCGCGTCATAGACGAAGACCTGCGCGGTTGGGTGATCCTTGGCGATCAGCGCCTCGACCCCCTCCATCGGGATGCCCGCGTCATAGCGGCCGAAATGGGCGATCGTGGCGCACCCGGGCGCCTGATCGGCGAACTGGGTCGGAACGAGGCTGCCGTAATAGGCCGAGGATGCGGCAAGGTCGGGGCTGATCTGCGCCATCCGCCACGCGACCGAACCGCCATAGCAATAGCCGGTGATGAAGACGGGCCCCTTCGCCTTGAGCGCATCGATGCACGTCTGCGCATCCTTCAGGCTCTGCCCGAAAGGATGCAGTTCGCGCGCCAGCTCGACCGCGCGCTCGAACTGCGGCCCCGAATAGTCGCTTTCGAATCCCGGATGCTCGCGGTCGAACAGCGCGGGCGCCAGCACCTCATAACCGTCGGCGGCATATTCGTCGCAAAGCTCGCGGATATGGTCGGTGACCCCGAAGATTTCCTGGATCAGGACGAGGCCGCCGCGCCGGCCGCCTTCCGGCTGCGCGTGATAGACGGCGATTTCGGCGCCATCGTCCATCGTCATCCGGATCATCTCGCCCATGCACTTACCCCTCTTCCGTTCGGACTGAGCCTGTCGAAGTCCCGTTCTTCTTTCCCGCGACCTTTGAAGAAAGAACGGCCCTTCGACAAGCTCAGAGCCTGCCCCCGCGAAGGCGGGGGGCGAACGGGTTCGGGAAGGCGGTCAGAAGACTCCCACCCCCGCCTTGCATTGCAGCAAAATCGTTGCTAGGCGCGCCGCGACTTCGCGTGGGGGGCATTCGTCGAATATCCCCGAAAAGAGCGCGACCCATCCCCCACGGGATCGTAGAAAAGGACTTTCACGCGTGGAGAATTCCGGCGGCATTCAGGGCAACATCACGGCGGGCCTCGCGGGCCGTTATGCGGTCGCGCTGTTCGATCTGGCCCGCGAATCGAACGCGATCGACGCGGTCGCCAAGAGCCTTGCGACGCTCAGGACGGGTCTCGCCGATTCGGCCGACCTGTCGGCGCTGATCGCCAGCCCGGTCGTCGGCCGCACCGACGCCGCGAACGCCATCGCTGCGGTCGCCAAGGCGCTGAAGCTCGATTCGCTGACCGCGAAGTTCCTCGGCGTGCTCGCCGAGAACCGCCGCCTCGCCGATCTGCCCAAGATGATCGACGCCTTCGACGCGATCGTCGCCGATCACCGCGGCGAAGTGACCGCGAAGGTCACCAGCGCGCACCCGCTTTCGGCCGCGCAGCTCAAGGAGCTGACCGCGAACCTCAAATCCCGTGTCGGGCGCGACGTCACCGTCGCGGCGACCGTCGATCCCGCCATCCTCGGCGGCCTCGTCGTCCAGCTGGGCAGCCAGCTGATCGATGGCAGCATCCGTACCCGTCTCAATAGCTTCGCACAGGCGATGAAAGGCTAAACAATGGAAATCCGCGCCGCTGAAATCAGCAAGGTCATCAAGGACCAGATCGCCAATTTCGGGACCGACGCCACGGTCAGCGAAATCGGTTCGGTGCTCTCGGTCGGCGACGGCATCGCCCGCGTCCACGGCCTCGACAACGTCCAGGCCGGTGAAATGGTCGAATTCGCCAACGGCGTGAAGGGCATGGCGCTCAACCTCGAAGCCGACAACGTCGGCATCGTGATCTTCGGCTCGGACAGCGAGATCAAGGAAGGCGACACCGTCAAGCGCACCGGCACGATCGTCGACGTCCCCGTCGGCAAGGGCCTGCTCGGCCGCGTCGTCGATGGCCTCGGCAATCCGATCGACGGCAAGGGCCCGATCAAGGCCGACAAGCGCATGCGCGTCGAAGTGAAGGCGCCGGGCATCATCCCGCGCACCTCGGTGCATGAACCCGTCCAGACCGGCCTCAAGGCGCTCGACGCGCTCGTCCCCGTCGGCCGCGGCCAGCGCGAACTGATCATCGGTGACCGTCAGACCGGCAAGACCGCCGTCGCGATCGACACCTTCATCAACCAGAAGCAGGCGAACGCCGGCACCGACGAATCGAAGAAGCTCTATTGCATCTACGTCGCCGTCGGCCAGAAGCGTTCGACCGTCGCGCAGATCGTGCGTCAGCTCGAAGAAAATGGCGCGATGGAATATTCGATCGTCGTCGCCGCGACCGCGTCGGAACCCGCTCCGCTGCAGTATCTCGCGCCCTATGCCGGCGTGACGATGGGCGAATATTTCCGCGACAACGGCATGCACGCCGTCATCGTCTATGACGATCTGTCGAAGCAGGCCGTCGCTTACCGCCAGATGTCGCTGCTGCTGCGCCGCCCGCCGGGCCGCGAAGCTTACCCCGGCGACGTCTTCTATCTCCACAGCCGCCTTCTCGAGCGCGCCGCGAAGATGAACAGCGACAATGGTTCGGGCTCGCTCACCGCGCTTCCGATCATCGAAACGCAGGCGGGCGACGTTTCGGCGTACATCCCGACCAACGTGATTTCGATCACCGACGGCCAGATCTTCCTCGAAACCAACCTGTTCAACGCCGGTATCCGCCCTGCCATTAACGTGGGTCTGTCGGTGTCGCGCGTCGGCTCGGCCGCGCAGACCAAGGCGATGAAGAAGGTGTCGGGCTCGATCAAGCTCGAGCTCGCGCAGTATCGCGAAATGGAAGCCTTCGCGCAGTTCGGTTCGGACCTCGACGCGTCGACGCAGAAGCTGCTGAACCGCGGCGCGCGCCTGACGCAGCTGCTGAAGCAGCCGCAGTTCCAGCCGATGCCGTTCGAAGAGCAGACCGCGTCGATCTTCGCCGGTACCAACGGCTATCTCGACAATGTCGCCACGACCGACGTGTCGCGCTACGAACAGGCGATGCTCGCCTATCTGCGCAGCGACCATGGCGATGTGCTGAAGACGATCCGCGACACCAAGGACCTTGGCGACGACGCCAAGAAGGGTCTGGTCGCGGCGCTCGACGCCTTCGCCAAGATTTTCGCGTAAGCCAAGTTACCGTGAGCCCGGCCACCTGTGCCGGGCTGACGAACAAGAGGGGCCGTAATGGCATCGCTTAAGGAACTCAAAGGGCGCATCGTCTCGGTCAAATCGACCCAGAAGATCACCAAGGCCAAGAAAATGGTCGCCGCCGCCAAGCTTCGCAAGGCGCAGGCCGCGGCCGAAGCCGCGCGTCCCTATGCCGAACGTCTCGAAGGCGTCGTCGCGAGCCTCGCGTCGAAGGTCGGCGCATCGGATTCGGCACCGAAGCTGCTTTCGGGAACCGGCAAGAGCGACACGCACCTGCTCGTCGTGCTCAACAGCGACCGCGGCCTTGCGGGCGCATTCAACTCGAACATCGTCAAGGCGGCGCGCGACAAGGCGCTCGAACTGCAGGCCGAAGGCAAGAAGGTCATCTTCTACCTGATCGGCCGCAAGGGCCGTCCGGTCATCGGACGCCTGTTCGCGGGCCAGATCGTCGAACTCTACGAGACGACGGGCATCCGCGACATCGGCTTCGAGCAGGCGCACGAGGTTTCGGCCAAGGTCATGGAGCTTTACGAAGCCGGTGCCTTCGACGTCGCGCATCTCTTCTATTCGAAGTTCCGTTCGGCGCTCCTGCAGGAAGCGACCGGCCAGCAGCTGATCCCCGTTCCCGCGCCCGTCGACGTTCCGGCATCGAGCGGCGCCGCGGTCGAATATGAGCCCGACGAGGAAGCAATCCTCGCCGACCTGCTCCCGCGCAACATCACGATCCAGATCTTCAAGGGCCTCCTTGAAAACGCCGCGTCCGAACAGGGCGCGTCGATGACCGCGATGGACAATGCGACGCGCAACGCGGGCGACCTGATCAACAAGCTGACCATCGTTTACAACCGCACGCGTCAGGCGGCGATCACGACCGAACTCATCGAAATTATTGCTGGCGCGGAAGCGCTGTAGCTCCGCGAAGAAACGGGCGCCGAAGCGCTCTAATCGATCAACCCAAGGAAGAAGACCATGGCTACCGCTCCCGCTGAAAAGAAGGCTCCTGCCAAGAAGGCCGCCGCGCCCAAGGCTGCTGCGCCGAAGAAGGCTGCCGCTCCCAAGGCTGCAAGCACCGGCACCGCCACGGGCCGCATCGCACAGGTCATCGGCGCCGTCGTCGACGTCCAGTTCACCGGCCAGCTCCCCGCGATTCTGAACGCGCTCGAAACCGACAACAACGGCAACCGCCTTGTCCTCGAAGTCGCGCAGCACCTCGGCGAGAACACCGTCCGCACGATCGCGATGGACGCGACCGACGGCCTGACCCGCGGCCAGCCCGTCGTCGACACCGGCGCGCAGATCTCGGTCCCCGTCGGCCCGCAGACGCTCGGCCGCATCCTCAACGTCATCGGCGACCCGATCGACGAACGCGGCCCGGTCAACGCCACCGCGACCGCGCCGATCCACGCCAAGGCCCCCGAATTCGTCGACCAGTCGACCGAAACGAGCATCCTCGTCACCGGCATCAAGGTCATCGACCTGATCGCGCCTTACGCAAAGGGCGGCAAGATCGGCCTGTTCGGCGGCGCGGGCGTCGGCAAGACCGTGCTCATCCAGGAACTGATCAACAACATCGCCAAGGGCCATGGTGGTACGTCGGTGTTCGCGGGCGTCGGTGAACGCACCCGCGAAGGCAACGACCTGTATCACGAGTTCCTCGACGCCGGCGTTATCGCCAAGGACAAGGACGGCAACCCGACCCCCGAAGGTTCGAAGGTTGCGCTCGTGTTCGGCCAGATGAACGAACCCCCGGGCGCCCGCGCTCGCGTCGCGCTCTCGGGCCTGACGATCGCCGAATATTTCCGCGACCAGGAAGGCCAGGACGTGCTCTTCTTCGTCGACAACATCTTCCGCTTCACCCAGGCGGGTTCGGAAGTGTCGGCACTGCTCGGCCGTATTCCTTCGGCCGTGGGCTACCAGCCGACGCTGTCGACCGACATGGGCGCGCTGCAGGAACGCATCACCTCGACGAACAAGGGCTCGATCACCTCGGTGCAGGCCATCTATGTTCCCGCGGATGACTTGACCGACCCCGCGCCGGCAACCTCGTTCGCCCACTTGGACGCGACGACGACGCTGAACCGTGCGATTTCGGAACTCGGCATCTATCCGGCGGTCGATCCGCTCGACTCGACCTCGCGCGTTCTGACCGCCGCGATCGTCGGGCAGGAGCATTACGAGACTGCCCGCCGCGTTCAGGAAACGCTCCAGAAGTATAAGTCGCTTCAGGACATCATCGCGATTCTCGGCATGGACGAGCTTTCGGAAGAAGATAAGCTGGTCGTCGCCCGCGCGCGCAAGATCCAGCGCTTCCTGTCGCAGCCGTTCCACGTCGCCGAAGTCTTCACCAACATCCCCGGCAAGTTCGTGGCGATCGAAGACACGGTGAAGTCGTTCAAGGCGGTGGTCGATGGCGAATATGACCATCTGCCCGAAGCGGCCTTCTACATGGTCGGCGGCATCGACGAAGCGGTCGCCAAGGCCGCGAAGCTCGCCGAAGACGCGTAACAAACCTACGCCCCTCCCCGTGCGGGAGGGGTTTAAGGACATATCATGGCTCTGAAGTTCGAACTCGTCACTCCCGCCCGCCTCGAGCGGACCGCCGACGTCCATATGGTCACCGTCCCGGGGACCGAGGGCGATTTCTCGGTGCTCGAAGGCCATGCGCCGTTCATGGCGACGCTGCGCAATGGCCCGCTGACCATCTATGCGACGGCGGGCGCCGAACCCGAGGTGATCGAGGTCGAGGGCGGCTTTGCCGAGGTCAACGAGGCCGGCCTGACCGTCCTCGCCGAGCATATCGCCGGCTGATCATTCCGCCCTTCGCGGCCGATCAAAAAGCCCGCATCCCCATCGGATGCGGGCTTTTTTTGTGCCCGCTCGACAATCGCCCCGGCGCATTAGGACAATGTCAAAGTTTCCGATTTATTCACCGTGTCGGATGGGGGTTCGTCTGCCACGGCCGGCGATGCTCCCGAAGATATGGAAGCAGGATAAACCGATGAGTGCATTCGGACGCCGACCCGGAACCGCTGGCCGCCCCGCCTTTGGCGTCGCGAAGCCGATGCAGACTGGCCCCGGCGTGCCCGGCGGCGCGCAATTCCCGTCCATCGACACCCCGCCGCCCGCCGACATTCCGCAGATGCCGTCGAACCTGTCGCCCGAAGAAGAGGCAATGGAGCGGCTGAACCAGCGCTCGACCGCCGAAATGGCCGAGCCCGAAAAGGCACAAGGGTTTGAAGCGTCGGTCCACAAGATCAAGGAACAGGTGCTGCCGCGCCTGCTCGAACGCGTCGACCCCGAGGCCGCGGCGACGCTGTCGAAGGACGAGCTGACCGAGGAATTCCGCCCGATCATCCTCGAAGTGCTCGCCGAGCTTCGCATCACCTTGAACCGCCGCGAACAGTTCGCGCTCGAAAAGGTGCTCGTCGACGAACTGCTCGGCTTCGGCCCGCTCGAAGAACTTTTGTCCGACCCCGATATTTCGGACATCATGGTCAATGGCCCGTACCAGACCTATATCGAAAAGAAGGGCCAACTGGTCATCGCGCCGATCCAGTTCCGCGACGAACAGCATCTGTTCCAGATCGCGCAGCGCATCTGCAACATGGTCGGCCGCCGCGTCGACCAGACCACCCCGCTCGCCGACGCCCGTTTGAAGGACGGCAGCCGTGTCAACGTGATCGTCCCGCCGCTATCCTTGCGCGGTACCGCGATCTCGATTCGTAAATTCTCGGCCAAGCCGATCACGCTCGACATGCTCTGCCAATGGGGCGCGATGAGCCAGAAGATGTGCACCGCGCTCAAGATCGCCGGCGCCAGCCGTTTCAACATCGTCATCTCGGGCGGTACGGGTTCGGGTAAAACCACCATGCTCAACGCGCTGTCGAAGATGATCGACCCCGGGGAACGCGTGCTGACGATCGAGGACGCCGCCGAACTTCGCCTGCAGCAGCCGCACTGGCTGCCGCTCGAAACGCGCCCCGCGAACCTCGAAGGCAATGGCGCGATTCACATGGGCGACCTCGTGAAGAACGCCCTGCGTATGCGTCCCGACCGCATCATCATGGGCGAAGTCCGCGGCGCGGAGTGTTTCGACCTCCTCGCCGCGATGAACACGGGTCACGACGGGTCGATGTGTACGCTCCACTCGAACAGCCCGCGCGAGTGCCTCGGCCGTATGGAAAATATGGTCCTCATGGGCGACATCAAGATCCCGAAGGAAGCGATCTCGAAGCAGATCGCCGATTCGGTCGACCTGATCGTCCAGATCAAGCGCCTGCGCGACGGTTCGCGCCGCGTCACCAACGTCACCGAGGTGATCGGGATGGAAGGCGACGTCATCGTCACCCAGGAACTCTTCAAGTTCGAATATCTCGACGAGGACAAGGACGGCAAGATCGTCGGCGAATATCGCGCGATGGGCCTGCGCCCCTATACGCTCGAAAAGGCGCGCCAATACGGCTTCGACCAGCCCTATCTCGAAGCCTGCCTGTAAGCGCTAGCGGCCGCCCAGCCAGAACGCCGTCGCGAACAGCGCGACGGCGGCCGACGCGAGTGCGATCCCGCGCCACGGCATGAAACCGACCTGTTCGACGTCGCGCCGGTTGTTGCGGCGCCAGTTGGCAATCTCGGCGATCCCGAACAGCGCCGCGGCCGCAATCCCGACCGACAGCATCGACACTTGCATTGCCGCGCATCCCTTCGCAAACAGGGCCTTCCCCCAGTCTCCGCAAAGGAGACAAATCCCTGCGCAGAGAGGTGTCCATATGCGTGTCCTATCGATTGTTGCAAGTACCGCCGCCCTGATTGCCGTTCCCGCCGCCGCGATGCAGCATGACGGCCACGCCGGACACCACGCCCCCGCCGCGCACAAGGGGCATGAAGCGATCGCCGCCGCGGTCGCCGCACCCACCCGCACCCCCGCCAACCTTGCCCGCGACCCATATCGCCACCCCGCCGAAACGCTTGCCTTTTTCGGCGTGAAGCCCGGCGATACGGTGGTCGAGCTGTGGCCCGGCGGCGGCTGGTACACCGAAATCCTCGCACCGCTCGCCAAATCGGGCGGCGGTACGCTCTACGCCGCTGCGCCGTGGGAACGCGGCCTGAACAAGGTCAAGGAATGGCAGGGCGTCAAGCCCGATCTTTATGGCGCGGTGAAGCTCGCCGAATTTCCCAACGCAGGAACCAACCCCAAGGTCCCCGATGGCAGCGCCGACGTCGTGCTGACCTTTCGCAACGTCCACAACTGGCGGTCGGGCGGCGCCGAAAGCACCGCGAACGCCTTCCGGCAAATCTATGCGATGCTCAAACCCGGCGGCACGCTTGGCGTCGCCGAGCACCGGCTGAACGAAAAGGACGACAGCGCGAAGGAAGAGAAATCGGGCTATCTGAAGGAAAGCACGGTCATCGCGCTTGCCGAAGCCGCGGGCTTCAAGCTCGCCGGCCGCAGCGAGATCAACGCCAACCCGAAAGACACCAAGGATTATCCCAAGGGCGTCTGGACGCTGCCGCCGTCGCTGACCGAAGGCGACAAGGACCGCGAAAAATATCTGGCGATCGGCGAATCGGACCGCATGACGCTGAAATTCGTGAAGCCAGCAAACTGAAGCACTTCGAGTCCATCGACCCGGCGCTACTTTTAAGCGCCTATGCGCAGGGCATTTTCCCGATGGCCGACGGGGTGGACGACCCGTCGGTCCATTGGGTTGAACCGCGGCTGCGCGCGATCCTGCCCTTGGATGGCTTTCACCTCTCACACAGCCTGAAAAAGGTGATCGTGGCGGACCGCTTCCGCGTGACGACCGACACCGCCTTCGCCGATATGGTCGCGCTGTGCGCCGAGCCCGCCGACGACCGGCCGACGACGTGGATCAATCCCGTTATCCGCGCGAGCTACGACCGGTTGTTCCAGCTCGGCCACGCGCACAGCGTCGAATGCTGGCTCGATGGCGAACTCGCAGGCGGACTTTATGGCGTGACCCTCGGCCGCGCCTTTTTCGGCGAATCGATGGTCAGCCGCGCACGCGACGCATCGAAGGTCGCGCTCGCGCACCTCGTCGCGCGGCTGGTCGCCGGCGGCTGGAAACTGCTCGACTGCCAGTTCATCACCCCGCACCTCGCCAGCCTCGGCGCGATCGAGATCCGCCAGGCCGACTATCTCGCGCGGCTCTATTCGGTGTTGGCGGGGGGTGAAGGCGGCGCGGCTTTGGGCGCCGGGGCCGGAACGACCGGCGGCGCCACGGGTGTCGCGGTACCCTCGCCGCCATTCGTCGCGGGCGACTGGGGTGCGCTCGACGCCTTCGGAGCGGCGGCCGCGCCCGATTTCGGCGCCGAACGCGCAACGGGTTCGCCGCCCGGATATGTCATCGCACAGCTTTTGACGAAGACGTCATAGATCGGGTGCTGGATCACGTTACGGTCGGGCCGCTCGCGGAAAATCCAGCCCGAAAAGACGCGGTACCATTTGTCGTCGCGCTGGTCCTGCACCGTCAACTGCACGAATGCACCCGTCTCGGGCGGATCTTCCCACGGCGCCGTCTGCTCGCACGCGCGCAGCCGCACGATCGCGCGGCCCACCCGCGCCGTATCGCCGGGCTTCATTTCGAGATCGCGGACGAGGCCGTTGCGCTTGTTGAGCAAGCCGACGACGGCGACGCGATCGGCCATCGGCGTCGCGCCTTCGATGCCGCCGACTTCCTGCGGCACGCGTTCGGATTTGGCGATCTGCGGCGCCTTGTCGCTGCCGCCCGCCTTGGTCGCTTGGGTCCGGTCGCAGGCGCCGAGCGAGACGGCGGCGATCGCCGCCAGTCCCAGCGTCGCGGTCAGCCTTTGCACCGCAGCGCTCACTCGGCGCCGGGCCGCCAGGCCTCATAATCGCCCGTCGCGGCGGCGCGGCGACCGCCGCGTTCGAGCGCGCCGGCGGGGCGGTAGGCGCCCGTGCTGCCGGTCAGGTTCGCCGTCGGCTCCTTCTCCCACGCGCGCGGCGCGGGGAGCACGTCGGTCGGCAGTTCGTCGAGCGTACCATGCAGCCAGCCGTGCCATTCGGGCGGCACACGGCTTGCATCATTCGATCCATTATAGATCACCCAGCGGCGGCTGCCCTTTTTCGCACGGAAATAGCGGTTGCCGAGACTGTCCTCGCCCACCTTCTCGCCGGTGCTCCAGCTGTTCAGCAACGTGCCGACGGTCGCGCCGTCCCACCAGGTGAAAATCTTGCCCAAGATGCTCATGGCGTGGCGTTTACAGGCAAGGGTGCAAAGTCCGCAAGCCGCAAACCACGCGGACGGGCGCTATTTTCCATCTTTCCACGTCACCTTCGCCGTCTCGTCGATACCGAGCCGCGCCGCGGTGCCGCCCGCAAGCTCGAGCACCGCCGAAACCTCGCCGCCGCTGACCACCGGCTCGAGCGATTCGGGGATGGTGTTTTCGGCGATCCGGTCGATGCTGCCGTCGGCGCGGATGAAGATCATATCGAGCGGGATCAGCGTGTTCTTCATCCAGAAGCTGCCGATCCGCGGCTTTTGGAACGGAAAGATCATCCCGCCATCGGCGGGCAGGCTGGTGCGGAACATCAGCCCGCGGTCCTGTTCCTCGTCGGTGCGCGCGACTTCGACGTTGAAGACATGCGCCTTGCCCGCCGCGGAGATCGTCACCGGGATCGTCGCGGCGCTCGCTTCCTCGCTGGCATCGCGGCTGCACGCCGCCATCGGCAGCGCGAGCGACAGTGCAAGGGCGGTAAAAATGGCGCGCATCGGCAAATCCTTATCCCGTGAATTTGCCGGACCTAATCGAGCCCCGCTTCGTCGTCCAGCGCCGCCAGCGCCGCCTCGTCCCCCGGCGGGACGGCAAGGATGCGGCGCGCGATCGTCATGCTGTGCCCCGCGCGCAGAAAGGCGGCGATTTGCCGCTCGCGCAGCTTCGGATCGTCGCTCGCGCGCGTCGCAAACGGCCCGAACCGCCGCCGCCGCGCGAATCCCACTGCTGCCGCCACCGCAGCGCCCTCAGCCGTCTCGATCGCCTCGCCGCTGTCTTGCTCGGCGATTCCGTCGACATAAAGCTGCGCCTTGACCCGCCGCACCCCCAGCCCGCGCCGCGTCATCGCTCCCGCGCGCATCGCGGCATATTGGCGGTCGTCGAGGTAGCGCAATTTCTCCATCCGGTCGGCGATCGCCTCGCACGCCGTCATGGCGTCACCTTCATCTATCCATTCGGATTCGCGGACTTTTCGGGACAGATAGCGCGTCAGCTTGGCGCGGCTCGTCGCGAATCGCGCCACATAGGCGAGCGCCAGTTCGTCGAGTTTCGCTGCGCCGAGCGGCCTTTTCGATCGGTCGGGGTGAGCGCGATGCTTGGGCATATGCCATGTTTGTGCCACAGTCGGGCCTGATTGAGAACGATCAACACCGCCATATCCGGCCATAACGCCCGGAAATGGGCGATTGTTCTAACAACACAGGGCTCGCGCACGGTAACCATGGCTCAAAAAGATGACATGCTTGTTGCCGCGCGGCCCGTTTCGCGGGATGTCGCACCCCCTATGACCGATCTCACTGCTACCGAGGCCGACGCGCTGGCGTCGACGCCGACCTTCTGCGCCCAGCCGCGCCGCTTTTCGGACTTCGCCACCGTCGGCGAAGCGCTCGATTATGCCGCAAAGGGCACGCGCGGGCTCAATTTCCACGATCCGCGCGGGAAGCTCGTGCGCCCCTATCCGTACAGCGAGCTCAAGGCCGACGCTTTGGCGACCGCCTATCGCCTGATCGCGGCGGGCGTGAAGCCCGGCGACCGCATCGCGCTGATCGCCGAAACGGGCGCCGAATTCGCCGCGCTCTTCTTCGGCACGATCTACGCGGGCGCCTGGCCGGTGCCGCTGCCGCTGCCGACAAGCTTCGGCGGCCGCGACTCCTATGTCGGCCAGCTCGTCGTCCAGCTGTCGAGCTGCGATCCGACGATGCTCTTTTTCCCCCCCGAAATCGCCGCGATGGCGGTCGAAGCGGCCGAGAAGGAAGGCGTCAAACCCGTCAACTGGAGCGAATTTGAGCAGAATGCGGCGCCGGTCGCCGCGCTGCCCGAGCAGAAATCGGACGAGACCTGCTATCTTCAGTACAGCAGCGGCTCGACGCGCTTCCCGCACGGCGTCGCGGTCACACACGCCGCGCTGCTCAACAATCTCGCGGCGCACAGCCATGGCATGGAAGTGCGCGACAGCGACCGCTGCATTTCGTGGCTGCCGTGGTATCACGACATGGGCCTCGTCGGCTGCCTGCTCTCGCCCGTCGCCAACCAGGTGTCGGTCGATTATCTCAAGACCGAGGATTTTGCCCGCCGTCCGCTCGCGTGGCTCGACCTGATCAGCCGCAACGAGGGCACGACGCTCAGCTATTCGCCGACCTTCGGCTACGACATCTGCGCGCGCCGCGTGTCGAGCCAGACGCATGTCGCCGACCGCTTCGACCTGTCGCGCTGGCGCGTCGCGGGCAATGGCGCCGACATGATCCGCCCCGATGTGATGCAGAGCTTCGTCGACGCCTTCGCCGACGCGGGCTTCAAGGCGAGCGCCTTCCTGCCGAGCTATGGCCTCGCCGAAGCGACGCTCGCGGTCAGCATCATGCCGCCGGGCGAAGGCATCGTCGTCGAACTGGTCGAGGAAACCGAATTGTCGGGCGCCGCGAATGATTCGGGCCGTCCGACGCGCTATCGCGCGATCGTCAATTGCGGCCGTGCCGCGCGCGACATGGTCATCGAGGTCCGCGACGAAGCGGGCAATGCCCTCCCCGACCAGACCGTCGGCAAGGTGTGGTGCACCGGCCCGTCGCTGATGACCGGCTATTTCCGCGACCCCGAATCGACCGCCGCCTGCATGAAGGACGGCTGGCTCGACACCGGCGATATGGGTTATTTGTCAGATGGTTACATCTATATCGTTGGCCGCGCCAAGGACATGATCATCATCAACGGCAAGAACCACTGGCCGCAGGATATCGAATGGGCGGTGGAGCAGCTCCCCGGGTTCAAGTCGGGCGACATCGCGGCCTTCGCGATCACCGCGCCCGGCGGCGAGGAAACCCCCGCGGTTCTCGTCCAGTGCCGCACCAGCGACGAGGCCGAACGCCTCGCGCTGCGCGAGACGATTCGCGACCGCGTCCGCGCGATCACCGGCATGAATTGCCTGATCGAACTGATCCCGCCGCGCACCTTGCCGCGCACCAGTTCGGGCAAGCTCAGCCGGTCGAAAGCCCGCGCGCAATATCTGGCCGGGGAAATTCAGCCTTTCGCAATGGCGGCCTGACCAACCCCCTGAACAATCAGGTCGATTTTGTCCCGCCGGGATACAAAAAAGCGTGCGCTGGCGGGCGGATAGTTACCTTCGGGTAACCCCCGCACGCTAAACGGGGCGGGTGAAAAGCCTGCTGACCGACCCGATTGCTGCCGAAGTCATTCCTGCGCGAACCCTGTTGGGGCTGGGGGCGCGAAACGAAGACATCGGCGACCTCCGCCAGCTCCAGCTCGCGCCGCTTCGCGGCCGCGGGTCGCTGCGCCTGTTGATGGGCCTCGGCATGGCGCTCGTCGCCGCCTTCACGATGATCCACAGCGTGCCGCTGCCGGTCGCCGGCGGCTGGTTCGGCTGCGCGCTGATCTTTTGCCTGTGGTCGTACAGCAAGTTCCGGAACCTGCCGCTCGGGGACCCCAAATTGTCGGGGATCGCTGAATATCGGCTATGTTGCCGCCACGCGCTCTATTCGGCGCTACTGTGGGGCAGCCCCTTCTGGCTGCAGGGAGCAAGCCCCGCACTCGACCATGTGCTGTCGATGTGGACGATCGCGGTGCTGATGATGGTGACGCTGGCGATCGTCGCGCACAGCGTGCCGATGGCGTGCGCGCTGTTCATCGGCCCCGTCACCCTGTCGGCGGCGGTCGCGCTCGTCCGCGCGGACGCCCCGCAACTCGCGGGGGTCGCGCTGGCCGCGGGGCTGCTGCTCTGTGCCTTCTGCGTCCGCTTCGCGCAAAGCCACATCCGCTTCCGCCGCGCCGAAGAGACGCTGCACGAAAAGACCGAAACGGTCAGCCTGCTGCTCCGCGAGTTCGAGGAAACCTCGGCCGACTGGTTGTGGCAGACCGACAACAGCCGCCGCCTCGTCCATGTTTCGCCGCGCCTCGCCTATGCGCTGGGCGGCACCGCCGAGGCGATCGAGGGGCTGCCGCTGCTCCAGGCGCTGTCGGGCGACGCATGGGAAACCGGGCTGTTTCCCAAAAGCCTGCACGACATGGCCGAACGGATGAAACGGCGCGAAAGCTTTTCGAACCTGATCGTACCCGTCACGATCGGCGGCATGCCGCGCTGGTGGGAATTGTCAGCGTCGCCGCGCCTCGACGAGGCGGGCAAGTTCCTCGGCTTCCGCGGCGTCGGTTCGGACGTCACCGAACAGCGCGCGACCGCCGAACAGATCGCCAAAATGGCGCGTTTCGACAATCTGACCGGGCTGCCCAACCGCCTCAGCCTGAACGAGGACCTCGCCCGCGCGCTCGATCATGCACTCGGCGCCAAGTCGCGCTGCGCGCTGCTGATGATCGACCTCGACCGCTTCAAGGCGGTCAACGATACATTGGGCCACCCGGTCGGCGACAAACTGCTCGCGCAGGTCGCGGCGCGGCTCAAGGGGCTGATGGAACGCGGTATGACGTGCGGCCGTCTCGGCGGCGACGAATTCGCCGTCGTGCTGCACAATGTGCCGTCGGCCGACGCCGCCGAGGAACTCGCGAAGCGGCTTATTACGACGATCAGCCGCCCCTATGTCGTCGACAATCACCAGTTGTTCGTCGGCGCCAGCATCGGCTTCGCGATCGGGCCGCAGGACGGCGCGACGGTCGAAACGCTGACCCGCAACGCCGACCTCGCGCTCTACAAATCGAAGGACCGCGGCGGCAACGTCGTCGCCGCCTATGTCGCATCATTGCACGCCCAAGCCGAGGAGCGGCGCGTGATGGAACAGGAACTGCGCGGCGCGCTCGAGCGCGGCGAGTTCGAACTCTATTACCAGCCGGTGGTCACCGCGACCGACGGCACGCTGAACGGCTTCGAGGCGCTGATCCGCTGGCACAACCAGAAGCTCGGCAATGTCTCGCCCGGCCGCTTCATCCCGCTCGCCGAGGACGCGCGCCTGATCTCGCCGATCGGCGAATGGGTGCTGCGCACCGCCTGCCACGAAGCGATGAAATGGCCGTCGAACCTGAAGGTCGCGATCAACGTCTCGGCCGACCAGCTCACCGACCCCAGCTTCGCCTCGGTCGTCGTCTCGGCGCTGGCACAGAGCGGGCTGTCGCCGCAGCGGCTCGAAATCGAGGTCACCGAAAGCGTCTTCCTGCGTGACGGCGGCGGCGCGGCGCAATTGCTCGACCAGCTCATCGGGCTCGGCATCCGCCTCAGCCTCGACGATTTCGGCACCGGCTATTCGTCGCTCGGTTACCTGCGCAAGACGCAATTCTCGACGATCAAGGTCGACCGCAGCTTCGTCGTCGGCGCCGCCAAGGGCAGCATCGAATCGATCGCGATCATCCGCGCCGTCGTCGCGCTCGCCGACAGCCTCGGCATGTCGACGACCGCCGAAGGCGCCGAAACCGAACTCGAGGTCGAAACGCTGCGCAGCTTCGGGTGCAGCAATATCCAGGGCTATTATTACGGGCGGCCGATGCCCGCGAGCGACGTGCTCACGCTGTTCCGCCGTCCCGACGATGTGGCGACCGTCGCCGCTTGACGGCGACGGAGTTCAGGCGCTCGCCGCCTGACGGCGACAAACCGAACCGCCCGCACGACGAATTGAAGGCCTTAACAAAAGGTTCCCCCATCCACCGCACCGACGGCGCAACTCGTCGCTATGCGGTTGGTGGCCCGCGCAAGGCATAGCAAAGACGCTCCAACGCTTGAAGACAAGCCATCGGGGGTCGCATTTCATGCTCTATCGTCGTTACCTGGCAGCCGCCATCGCGTCTGTGATGACCATCACTGGCTTGATCGCGAGCGTCCCGGCTATGGCCCAGGGCTATCTCCAGTGCGTCCCCTTCGCCCGCGCCGAATCGGGCGTCGAAATCCGCGGCAATGCCAAGACCTGGTGGTCGCAGGCCGCGGGCACCTACGAACGCGGCGACGAGCCGCGCAAGGGCGCCGTGATGGCGTTCGCCGGCACCGGCGGCATGCCGATGGGCCATGTCGCGGTGGTCAAGAAGATCGTCAGCGACCGCGAAATCCTGATCGACCATGCCAACTGGTCGCCGATCAACGGCCGCCGCGGCCAGATCGAGCGCAACGTCCGCGTCGTCGACGTCAGCTCGGATGGCGACTGGAGCATGGTTCGCGTCTGGTACGCCCCGATCGGCGACCTTGGCCTGCGCGCCAACCCGGTGCAGGGCTTCATCTATGCCAATGGCGAAGCGGGCACCCCGAACAAGGCCCCCAGCTTCAAGGCGCCGGTCTGGGCGCAGAACGACTGGAAACCCGGCAACGGCCTCGAATTCGTCGCCGCCTCGCTCGGCCAGTAAGCCCAAACGACATTCTGCCAGCGCATCGCGCGCAAAGAAAAGCCCCGGATCGCTCCGGGGCTTTCTTCATGCGCGGGCGCACCGGTGATTAGGCGTTGTCACCTTCGCTGGCAGCGGGGTCTTCGCCCGCCGCGCTGTCTTCGAACCAGGCTTCGACCTCACCCGACAGCTTGATCGTCATCGGCTGGCCGAACCGGTCCTTCGACTTACCCGCAGCGACGCGGATCCAGCCTTCGGAGATCGAATATTCCTCGACGTCGGTGCGCTCCTTGCCCTTGAAGCGGATTCCGATCCCGCGCTGCAGCACCTCCATGTCGAAATGGGGCGAGCGCGGATTGGTCGACATGCGGTCGGGGGGCGTATCGGTCATGAACTTGTTTCCCAAAAAATGATGGCGCGGCCCTAGCTGGATGACGCCGTGATCGTCAATCGAAAGGCGGCGCCAGAACTCACCGCCGCGGCCGGCCGCACCGCTGGCCAACCTGGCCACCCGGCGGATGCGCGGGCCGCGCCCCGTTGGCGGGCCGCGCGGGGTGGGAACGCGGTGCAGCTTCGCTCAACCGCGAAAATTGTTTCAAATAGGCACAGGCTTCCGAAGGGTAGCGCAGACAAGAAGCACAAAGTGAAAATAAATTATAGTTAACTTCAAATACCATTTTTGCATAAAATGCTTGGCTTTGCGTAATTCTATTGGTTTACAGCCCTGCCTTATTTACACTTTATCAATAAGGAAGGGAACTTATTCGCACGGCAGGAATATCCGGCTCAGGGACCAGATAACATGTACGAAGGGGATGTCTCATGCCTTTGTCCTGTCTTGAATTTCGTCCAGCCCATCTCATTCTCATCCCGGCGTGCTTCGCGCTCGCGGCCTGCGAATCGTCGGGCAGCTATCGTGTCGGCAGCGTCGGCAGCGGCGGTGCCACGGGCGCCGTCGGTCCGGCGGGCGCCACGGGGCCAGCCGGCCCGACCGGCGCCACCGGCCCCGCGGGACCTGCAGGTCCGGCCGGACCCGCGGGCAGCGGCCTTGGCCTCGGCAGCGCCGGCGCGCTCGCAGTCGGCGGCCTCGTCGGCCCCGGCGGGGTCGCGGGCACCGGGCTGCTCGCCAACACCGGCGATCCCGCTGCCACCAACCCGGTGATCGGCAACGTGCTTGTCAAGACGGGCGGCCTCGTCAATGTCATCGCCGACAAGGGCTTGCTGCTCGCGAGCGCGGTCGACGGCAAGGTGCCGGGCAATACCAACCTCGTCGGCACCGTCGTCGGCGTCGTGAAGAGCACCGGCGTCGCGCTCGTCCAGACGGGCAGCGGCCAGCAATATCTGGTCGACGGACTCGCCGCCGCTCCCGGCCAGCTCGTCACCGCGACGATCGGCAAGGCGACCGCGATCGGCAGTCCCGGCGCCTCGCCGCTGATCGGCGCGAGCATCTTGTCGCCCGGCCAGCAGAATGGCAGCCTGCTGACCGTCGGCGTCGGATCGGGCGGCCAGCTCGTCACGCTCCAGCCCGGCACCGGCGGCAACCTGCTCGGCGGCGCGACCGGCGGGCTGACGGGCGGCACGCCCGGCGGAAACCCGACCGCCACCCCGGTCACGCTTGTCAGCAACGTCGTCACCACCGCGACCGGTGCGCTTGCGCAGGTCGGCGGCGGGGTCACCGGCGGCACGCCCGGCGGCGGCACGGCGGTCGATCCCGTCACCGGCCTCGTCACCGGGGTGACCGGCACCGTCGGGGGCGTCCTCGGCGGCGTGAAGCCGAAGCGCGGCAACTGACGCTGCGCCCCATGCGCAATCTGCGCATCGCCTGTGCCGCGGCGGCGGCCGGAGCCCTGCTCTGCCCCGCCGCGGCATGGACTACCCAGCCCGCGGCGACGCCGCTCGACGGCCGCCCGCCCCTCGCCCCCGACCGCAGCCGCGATCCGCTGCCCGACCCCGAAGCGAAGCCGCTTTCGCTCGGCAAGGTCGAACTCGGCGCGCGGCCCGACGTCACGATCCGCGAAATCCGCTTCGTCGGCGCGGGTGTCCCCGCGAACGTCGGCCGCGCAGCGCAACGTTTCGTCGGCAGGCCCGCCTCGGCGGACAATCTCGCGAAGCTCGCCGCCGCGATGACGCGCGCCTATAATCGCTCGAGCGTCGCGCTCTTCACGCTCGTCATCCCCGAACAGGATCTGTCGGGCGGCGTCGTCACCGTCGCCTCGGCCGAGGGCCATGTCGGGTCGGTGACCTTGAGCGGCGAGCGCGAGAGCGGCCCCGCGCCGCTTGTCGAAAAAATGGCGGCGGGCCTCACCGGCCACCGTCCACTCCCGCGCGCGCGCTTCGAACGCGCGCTCGGCAGTATCGCCGACATCCCGGGGGTCACCGTCACCCCCTCGCTCGCGCTCGGCACCGAACAGGGCGCGGTTGCGCTCGACCTCGCGGTCGATGCGAAAAAGCCGACGCTCGGCCTCGGCTTCACGACGCGCACCAGCCAGTTCGTCAACGACGGCATTGTCGAGGCGAACGCGCGCGGTACCAGCCTGCTGCGCAGCGGCGACGAAACGCGCCTCTCGGGCGCCGCAGCGCTCAACTTCAAATCCCTGCTCTATATCGCCGCGAGCCATTCGACCCCGCTCGGCGCCGGGGGCACGCGCGCCGAGATTTCCGGCGCCGCGCTACGCACCCGCCCGAAGGGCATCGCGATCGACGGCGAAGCGTGGAGCGCGGGCCTCGGGGTCACCCACCCGCTGATCCGCGCGTCGCGGCGCAACCTCGTCGCGGCGGCGCGGCTCGATTATCTCGATTCGAAGAACGCGCTTTTCGGCTCGACGATCGCCGCCGAAAAGACATGGACGGCAAGCGGGAGCCTCGCCTTCCGCCTCAGCGAAGACCGCACCGTCGTCGGCGCGCGCATCGGCGGCGCCAAGGGGCTCGATTTCGCCGGCGCGCGTGTCGATCCGGGCGTCGGCGAGGTTGGCTTCCTCTATGCCGACGCGAGCATCGAGGCGAACCAGGCGATCGGCAAGGTCGCGGTCGTCCGCGCCGCCGCGACCGGCCGCTGGACGCGCGACCGCCTGCCCGCGGCGCAGCGCTTCAGCGTCGGCGGCGCGACCTTCGGCCGCGCCTTCGCCGACGGGCTGGTCAATGGCGACCGCGGCTTCGCCAGTTTCGGCGAGCTCGCCTGGCGCCCGCTGCGCAGCGGCAAACTGTCCAAAAGCGAAATCTACAGCTTCGTCGACTATGCCGACGTCACGCTGCTCGCACGCACCGCGATCCCGCGCACCGATTTCCGGCTGGGCAGCTGGGGCGGCGGGGTACGCCTGTCCTATGCCGAGAACGCCACCATCGGCCTCGAACTCGCCGATGCGTGGAAACAGCCGGTGCCGGGCTATGATCAGGACTGGCGCGTCGCGCTCAGCTGGAAATTGGCGATCCGGCCCTGATCGCGGCATCGACCGCCGCCGCAGCGTAGAGCTTGTCGGCGAGCGGATAAAGTTCACGTTCCTCGCGCTCGACCCGCACCGCCAGCATTTCGAAGATGCTCGCCGTCGCGCGGCAAAAACCCGGCCAGTCCGCCGCGGCCCGCTCGCCCGTCCATTTGTCGTCATAGGCGACAAACTCCGCGGCCAGGTCGCCCATTTCCAGCTCGAACGCGTGCGTGATCCGCATCAGTTCGGGATCGCCCGTCGCGTTGAGGCGGGGATAGAGCACCCAATCCTCGCATTTCAAATGGCGCACCAATGTTTCGCGAAGCAGGCCGCGCGCCGACGCCAATTCGCTTGCATCGGGGGGCTGGGGGGCGCGGGTCATATCGAGGATGATCCGCGACAGCGTGACCAGTGCCGCATGTTCGGCGCGCAATCGCTGCATCTCGCGGCTCAAGGGCATAGTGGCTCCAGCGGTGCGAGCGGTCCCTCGACGGCCACTATACGCCGCGCGCCGTGAAAGGAAAGTGAATCGGTATGCGCAGCCAAGGCGGCCCGAACACTGGCATAGCTGGCCCGAACGACGCGGCAACGCTCGCGATTCCGGTTGTCAAAAGCGGGACCTCGCCATAGGGCTATTTGAGAATTTCTCGCAATAACCGCGGCCCGCCAGCTTATGCAACGACCGACCATCCGCGCATGGTTCCTCGTCCACAAATGGACGAGCATCATCTGCACCGCCTTCCTGCTGATGCTGTGCCTCACCGGCCTGCCGCTGATCTTCCACGACGAAATCGATGCGCTGACCGAAACCGCGCCGCGCTATGGCCTGCCCGGCGTCGGATCCTCGGGCGAAGCGCCGGGCCTCCGCCCGCTCGACGAAATGCTCGCAAAGGCGCTCGCGGCGCGCCCGGGCGAGGTGCCCGTGTTCATGGCGTTCGACAACGACAATCCGTCGATGACGATCACCACCGCACCGCGACCCGATTCGCCCGATAGCGCAATGACGATCCAGCTCTGGGACCGCTCGACGGGGGAAGCCACCGGCGCGGTCGACGAAAGCGGGGTGATGCACTTCATCCTCCAGCTCCACACCGACATGTTCCTCGGCCTTCCCGGGATGCTCTTTCTCGGGCTGATGGGGCTGCTCTTCGTCGCCGCGATTATCTCGGGCGCCGTTCTTTACGCGCCCTTCATGCGCAAGCTCGATTTCGGAACGCTGCGCACATCGCGCAGCACGCGCCTCAAATGGCTCGACTACCATAATCTCCTCGGCATCGTCGCGCTCGCGTGGATGAGTGTCGTCGGCGCGACGGGCGTGATCAACGCCCTCGCGACGCCGATCTTCGCGCAGTGGCAGACGACCGAGCTCGCCGAGATGGTGCGCGCCTATGATGGCAAAGGCGCAGTGCCGCCCGAACGCTACGGCTCGATCGACAAGGCGATGGCCGCCGCGCGCAAGGCCGTGCCGGGCAACAACCCGCAATTCATCGCCTTCCCCGGCGGCGATTTCAGCAGCAAGCATCATGTCGCGATCTTCTTCCAGGGCGCGACACCGCTCACCGAACGGCTGCTCACCCCCGCGCTCGTCGATGCCGAGACGGGCGAGTTCACCGACGCGCGCGCCATGCCCTGGTACGCACAGGCGCTGTTCGTGTCGCAGCCGCTCCACTTCGGCGATTATGGCGGGCTGCCGCTCAAGCTGCTCTGGGCGGTGCTCACCCTCTTCACGATCATCGTCCTCGGCTCGGGCCTCTACCTCTGGCTTGGCAAGCGCCGCGCGGGGACCGACGCGCTCGTTCGCGAGGTCGAAAGCGGCGGCACTGTGGTTCCCGCCGAATGAAGAAACCTCAAAGCCTCCGCCGGATCTTCGCCGTCCCGCTGCTGCTCGCGCTGCTCAGCGTCGCGGGGCTGGTCGTTGCGCTCACCGGCGACGGCTGGCGCGACGGCGCGGCGTGGATCGCCCTCGGCATCCCCGTGCTCGTGGCCGGCTGGGCGATGAAGGCGCGCCGCCGCTAAAGCGAAGAGGGCCACGGAGCCTGCCCGGCGGCCCTCGAAAGCCTGCCGTGGACGCGGGAGGTCAGAAGCGCTTGGTCACCGTCGCAATGACCTGGCGCCCTTCGGCGAAGAAGCAGCCGGCAAGGCCGGTGCAGCGACCCGCGTAACGCTTGTCGAACAAATTGCTGCCGTTGACCGCAAAGCGCCAGCCCGGAATGTCATAGTGCAGCGCCGCGTCGAACAATGTCACCGCGGGGCTGGTGAAGGTCGCCGGGATGACGATCCCGCTCGGCGTGGTCACCGTCGCGCCGGGCAGCGCAACGACGCCATTGCTGCTGCTGAGGTGGCGCACGCCAACCCCGCCGCCCGCGCCGCTACCATGCGTATAGTCGACGAACAGCGACGCCTTGTGTCGCGGCTGCGCGGCAAGGCGCGCGCCGACCTCGGCGGGATTGTTGCTCTCGCTGACCTTCGCGTCGAGATAGGTGTAGGATGCGTTGATCGACAGCTGCTGGCGGATACGCGCCACGACCTCGAGTTCGAGGCCCTTCGAGGTGACCTCGCCCGTCTGGACCGAGAAGCCCGGGTTGACCGTGTCTTGCGTCAGCACATTGCTCTGCACGATGCGATAGAGGGCGCCGGTCGCGAAGATCCTGAAATCGTCGCCCATGTTGCGGCCGTCGAACTTGACCCCCGCCTCAATCTGCTTGCCCTCGCTCGGATCGAAGGCGTTCCCGCCGAACGTCTGCCCGACGAGCGGCTGGAACGAGGTCGCATAGCTGATGTACGGCGCGATACCGCTGTCGGTCACATAAGTCGCGCCCGCGCGCCAGGTGAACTTCCTTTCCTTCACTTCGGGGAAGGCGGCGCCGGTCGCATAATTGTTGATCGTCATCCAGTCGTGACGCCCCGACAGCGTCAGGATCAGGTTGCCGATATGCGCCTGGTCCTGCAGGTAGACGCCGGTCTGTTTCAGCCGCTGGTTGGTGAAGTCGAACAGCGAGGTCGGCGCCGGGATCGGCGTCGCGCTATACACCGGGTTGAACAGGTCGATGTTCGTTGCGGGAAGGAAGTTGAACGCCGACTGCTCGCGATAATTGCGATAGTCGAGGCCCGCGAGGACATGATGCTCGATCGCGCCCGTTTCGAACTGCGCGTCGAACCGCGAATCGACCGCGAACTGCTGCACATCGTCGGCAAAGGGGAAGTTCGAGCGCGTCACCGTGCGATTGTCGGCCGAAAGGCCGTTCGCATAGATGATCTGCTGATATTCGCTGTAATCGCTCCAGCGCGCATTTTGCGTGAAGCGCAGCGCCGACGAGAAGCGGTGCGTGAATTCGTAACCGAGGCTCCACTGTTCGCGGCGGTAATAATTATAGTCGGGCTCGCCGAGGTTGATACCGCGGCGGACCTTGCCGACCGGGTTGGGGACAAGCACGCCGACCGCGGGCAGGAAGCCGTTCGTATCGCCTTCGACGCGGTCCCACTGATAATAGCCGAGCGCGGTGATCTTCGTGTCGGGGCCGATGTCGAACGCCACGGCGGGCGCGACATAGGCGCGGCGCGCGGTGACGAAATCGGTCTGGCCGTCGCGATCGCGATACAGGCCGGTCAGCCGAGCGCTGACGCCGTTGGTCAGCTCGCCGGTGATCGTGCCTGCCGCCTGCTTGAAATCGTCGGTGCCATATTTGAGCTGGATTTCGCCGCTCGTGCGCGTCGAGGGTCGGCGGCTGGTGAGGTTATAGATGCCGCCCGGGGGTGTCGTGCCATAGAGGACGCCCGCGGGACCCTTCAATATATCGACCGCCTCGAAGCCGTAGAGATCGACCCCGACGTTCGAAATCGTCGAGCTGACCGGCGCCTGCAGTCCGTCGACATATTGCACGGGGACGAAGCCGCGCAGCGTCAGGAAGTCGAAGCGCAGGTCGGGGCCGTAATTTTCGCCGACGATGCCCGCCGTGTAGCGCACCGCCTGCTGCACATCGACGAAGTTCAACAGGTCGATCTGGTCGCGCGAGATCACCGACACCGACTGCGGCGTCTCGATCAGCGGCGCGGTCGTCTTGCTCGCGGTGATCGCGCCCGAAGGGACGAAGCGGCGCGCGGTGACGACGATTGCGCCATCGTCCTGCTTCACCGCTTCGACGCCGCCTTCCTCGACCGTGTCCGCCGGGACCGCGGCGCTGTCCTGCGCCAGCGCGGCCGACGGCGCCCAAGCCGCCCCCGCCATCAGCAACGCACCCGTGCGAAGGCCGAGGCCCCTGAATCCGCGCATTTTCCGTATCCCTCAAGCTTGATCGGTCCTGCCGAAACCGCTAAGGCAATTGCGACTGATTTGCAATAAGACTGCGGTGAAGCAGTCCATCGTTCGGGCCAAAAAGCTTCTCGATCGGGCCATGGCGACAGGGAAACAGAGGAAAAGCCGATGAGCGACGTCGACAGCATCGCGGGCCTCGAGGCCATTTTGGGGAAGGCGCCGCCCGCGGTGAATCTCAAGGTCATCGATCATGCCGACGCCACGGCGCGCCGCTGGCTCGAAGCCTCGCCGCTGATGTTCGCCGGGTTCGGCGACGCGAACGGCATCGCGATCACGCTCGGCGGCGGCGGAGCCGGCTTTGCCGTCGCCGACGACAAGACGCTCGCCATTCCCCTCGCCGCGCTCGACGATCCGGCGCTCGCGTTGCCGGGCGCGAGCTTCGGTTCGCTGTTCCTCGTCCCCGGGATCGGCGAGACGTTGCGCATCAACGGCCGCGTCGCGGCGGTGGCGGGCGGCGATGTGCAGGTCGCGGTCGAGGAATGCTACGTCCATTGCGCCAAGGCGCTGATCCGCTCGAGTTTCTGGTCCGCCGATCCGATGGCGGCAGCACCTGCCGCCAGCCCCGCCTTCGCCGCCGCGGCCTCCTTCATGGCGCTCGCGACGATCGACCCCGCGGGCCATGCCGACCTCAGCCCGAAGGGCGACCCCGCCGGGTCGATGGCGCATCTCGACGGCGACCAGCTCTGGTTCGCCGACCGCCCCGGCAACCGGCGCACCGACAGCTTCCGCAACCTCATCGCGCAGCCGCGTATCGCCGCCGCGCTGCTGATCCCCGGGTCGGCGGACGTCGCGATCCTTCGCGGCACCGCGACGCTCACCGACGACGAAACCGCACGCGCGACCTTCGCGGTGCAGAGCAAGGTGCCGCTGCTCGCAACGCGCGTCGACGATGTCGTGATCGAACGCCGGTCGAGCGCCGCCCTCGCGCGCGCCGCGCTTTGGCCCGCCGCCCCCGCACCCGCCGATATCAAGCCCGCCAAGATGTTTGCCGAACATGTCCGGCTCAACAAGGACAAGGGGCTCGGTGCGCGCATCGCGGGCGCGTTCGTCTCGGTCCCCGGGCTGATGCAGCGCGGGCTCGACAAGGATTACAAGGACAATCTCTACTAAGCCGCGTCCGACGGAACCCCTCGCGCCCCCGGACATTTGGAGTCGGGCAGCGAAAGGAACGTCGATGGCCGCACGCGCATATTGGAAGGGTCAGATCCGCCTCGCTTTGGTGTCGATCCCGGTCGAAATCTATTCGGCGACCAAATCGGGCGCCGCGGTGACCTTCCGCCAGATCCACGAGCCGAGCGGCAAGCCGGTCAAATATGAAAAAGTCGTGCCCGGCATCGGCGCGATCGACCATGACGATATCGTCAAGGGCTTCGAACTGTCGAAGGGCAATTATGTCCTGCTCGACGAGGAAGAAATCGAGGCGGTCAAGCTCGAGAGCAAACGCACGCTGGAGCTCGTCCAGTTCGTCGACACCGACGCGATCGACGTCCTCTATTATACCAAGCCCTATTATGTCGTCCCGGCCGACGAGCTTGCCGAAGAAGCCTATATCGTGCTGCGTGAGGCGCTGAAGCGCACGAAAAAGGTCGGGCTCGGCCAGCTCGCGCTGCGCGGGCAGGAACAGCTCGTCGCGCTGCGTCCGTGCGGGCGCGGGCTTGTGCTCGAAGTGCTGCGCTACGCCGACGAGGTGAACAAGGCGGCCAATTATTTCCGCGACGTCGGGGCCAGCAAGCCCGACGCCGACCTGCTCGACCTCGCCGAAACGCTGATCGCCAAGAAAAGCGGCAAGTTCGACGCCTCCGACTATCACAACCATTATATCGACGCGCTCAAGCGCGTGATCGCCAAGAAAGCGAAAGCCAAGGGCAAGCGCGTGCTCGAGGATGTCGAGGAACCCGCGAGCACCGGCCGCGGCTCGAACGTCATCGACCTGATGGCGGCGCTCAAGGCCTCGGTCGACGGCAAGAAGACCGCGCCTGCCAAAGCGGCATCTGCGAAGAAAGCCCCGGCGAAAAAGGCACCAGCGCGCAAGCGCGCCTGATACCCATGAGAATCGCGCCACACCTCCCCTGCCCGTGCCCCTGCGAAGGCAGGGGCCCATCACCTGCCCTTTCCTCATTTCGGTCCGGGTTGGTTGATATGGCCGGGTCCGGTGATGGGCCCCTGCCTTCGCAGGGGCACACGGCGGCGAGACTCTGATGGCCAGGCGTACCGACCCGCTCGCGCAATATAACGCCAAGCGCGATTTCGCGCTGACCCCCGAACCTGCGGGCAAGGTCGAGAAGGGCCAAAAACGTCAAACGCGCAACCGCTTCATCGTCCAGAAGCACGACGCGACGCGGCTCCACTACGACTTCCGCCTCGAGGTCGATGGCGTCCTCAAAAGCTGGGCCGTCACCAAGGGTCCGAGCGCCGACCCCGCCGACAAGCGCCTCGCGGTGCGCACCGAAGACCATCCGATGAGCTACGCCGACTTCGAGGGCGGTATCCCCAAAGGCGAATATGGCGGCGGCACGGTGATGCTGTGGGATCGCGGCACGTGGAAGCCCGTCGAAGGCAAGAGCGCGAAGGATATCGACAAGGGTCACCTCCACTTCACCCTCGACGGCGAGCGCATGAAGGGCCAATGGCTGCTCGTCCGCATGAAACCGCGCCCCGGCGAAAAGCGCGAGAACTGGCTGCTGCGCAAGATCGACGACGCCTTCGCAGGCGGCGCCGACGAACTCGTCGGGCGGCAGCTCACCAGCGTCCTCACCGGCCGCACGATGGCCGAAATCGCGGGCGACGAAGGCGGCGAGCAATCGTTGAAGGACGCCAGGGGCGCTGCCTTCACGAAGAAGATGCGGACGGCCGCAGCGCACAACAAAAAGGTCGCGAAACCTGCCGCCAAGGGCAAGCCGCCGAAATTCCGCCCGCCCCAGCTCGCAACGCTGGTCGACGCGGTGCCGTCGGGCAACGGCTGGTTCCACGAGATCAAATATGATGGCTACCGCGCCGAAATCGCCGCGGCGAGCGCCGACGTGCGCGTCTACACAAGGAACGGCCTCGACTGGACCGACAAGTTCGCCCCGCTCGTCCGCCACATCGCGGCGCTCGACCTGCCGCCGTGCCTGATCGACGGCGAGATCGTCGCCTATGGCAAGGACGGCAATCCCGACTTCTCGTCGCTGCAGGCTGTGCTGAAGCGCGGCCACGGCGCGCAGGACGAGAAAACCGCACTCCACCTCTTCGCCTTCGACCTGCTCGAATTGGACGGAAAATCGCTCGCAAAGCTCGGCAATCTCGAACGCAAGGAGCGGCTCGAAGCGTTGCTCCGCAATGCCAGGCCGCCGGTCGCGGTCGCCGACCATGTCATCGGCGCAGGGGAAAAGCTCTATGCCGCGATGTGCGGCGCGGGACAGGAAGGTATCATCTCGAAGCGCGCCGACGCCGCTTATTCGGGCCGCCGCTCGAAAAATTGGGTGAAGGTCAAATGCACGCGGCGGCAGGAGTTCATCCTCGTCGGCTGGAACCCCTCCTCGGCGAAGGGCCGCGCTTTCGCGTCGCTTCTCCTCGCCCAGCGCGAGAAGGGCGAGCTTGTCTACAAAGGCAATGTCGGGACCGGCTTCGACAGCGATACGATGGCCGACCTCGCGAAGAGATTTGCGAGGCTGGAACGCAAGACCGCCCCGCTCGACGTCGATGCCGCCACCGCACGCAAGGTCCGCTGGCTCAAACCCGATCTCGTCGCCGAAATCGCCTTCGCCGAATTCACCGCGAGCGGATCGGTCCGCCACGCAAGCTTCCGCGGCCTGCGCCAAGACAAGGAGGCCAAAGACGTGACCCCCGAAAAGAAGCAGCCCGCCCCCGCGCCGGAAAGCGATGTCACGATCAGCAGCCGCGACCGCATCATCTTCCCCGAAGCGAAGGCGACGAAGGGCGACCTTGCGGATTATTATGCTGCGATCGCGCCGATCATGCTCCCGCACACCGCACGCCGGCCGATCAGCCTCGTCCGCTGTCCGCAGGGCCGCGGCAAGAAATGCTTTTTCCAGAAGCATGATTCGGGATCGTTCGGCGATCACGTCCTCCACGTGCCGATCAGGGAGAAGGACGGCGGGCACGAGGATTATCTCTATGTCGAGGACGCCGACGGCATCCTCGCGTGCGTCCAGATGGGGACGATCGAATTCCACGGCTGGGGCAGCCATGTCGGCAGCCTCGAAAAGCCCGACCGCATGGTGTTCGACCTCGATCCCGACGAAGGGCTCGATTTCGCCGATGTGAAGAAGGCCGCGCTCGACATCCGCCGCCAGCTCGCCGACATCGGGCTGGTGAGCTTCGCGATGCTGTCGGGCGGCAAGGGGGTGCATGTCGTCGTGCCGCTCGATCCGGGGCATGACTGGGACGCGCACAAGGATTTCTCGAAACGCTTCGCCGAGGCCTTGAGCCTCGCCGAGCCCGACCGTTTTGTCGCGACGATGAGCAAGGCGAAACGCAAGGGCAAGATTTTCATCGACTGGCTTCGCAACCAGCGCGGCAGCACCGCGATCATGCCCTGGTCGGTGCGCGCGCGCGAAAATGCACCGGTTGCGGTCCCGATCGGCTGGGACGCGCTTGCTGGCGCCCGAAAGGCGGGGCAATGGACGATCGGCGATGCCGACGAGCTGCTCGCCCGCGCGGCGGGGCCCGACCTCAAGGGCTGGGGCTTCGCAAGCCAGTCACTCCCCGATTTCTAGCGCCTGCGGCCGCCAGAAATTGGTTAGCTTACTAATAAGCATTCTAACAATACCAATAGAATACCAAAGTGCAGCATATTTTGTTCGCTCCGGGGCAAAATCGCGCCGAAACGAGCTTGACGTATAGATTGGTATGTCTAATGTCCCCCGAAAATCAGAGCAATAATTGATTTTCGATCAAAATAAGGGAGACTCGACATGACCAATGCAAGATATCTGCTCGCTTCGGCCAGCATTGGTACGCTGCTTTTTGCCGCCAGCGCAGCCCAAGCGCAAACCTCCGCCCCCGCGACCGACACGGCAGCCGAGAGCGAAATCGTCGTCACCGGCATCCGCGGATCGCTCCGCGAGGCGATCGACGCGAAGCGCGACCTTGCCGTGATCGCCGACGTCGTCACCGCCGAGGATGTCGGCAAATTCCCCGACAAGAATGTCGCCGAGGCGCTCCAGCGCGTCCCCGGCATCGTCGTCAACCGCGAATTCGGCGAAGGCGAACGCGTCTCACTCCGCGGCACCGCGCCGAACCTCACCAAGACCCTGCTCAACGGCCACAGCGTCGCGACCGCCGACTGGTTCATCCTCGATCAGGTCGCCTCGACGCGCAGCTTCAACTATCTGACCCTGCCCGCCGAGATCATCGGCCGCCTCGAAGTCTACAAGAGTCCGCAGGCCGACGTCGAAGAAGGCGGGGTCGGCGGCACGATCAACGTCATCACGCGCAACCCGCTCGACCTCGAACCGCTCACCCTCTCGGCGTCGGTACAGGGCGTCTATTCGGACCTGTCGGGCAAGTTCGACCCGCAGCTTTCGGGGCTCGTCAGCTGGAAGAACGCCGACGAAACCTTCGGCGTTCTCCTCGGCGCGATCTACCAGAAGCGCCGCACGCGCCGCGACGGCCTCGAAATCTTCGGCTACCGCTCCTTCCCCGTCGGCGGCGGGCAGAATGCGCTCGTCCCGACGCTGATCGGCTCGACGATGTTCGAACAGGACCGCGAACGTTATGGCGCCAATATCGGCATCCAGTTCCGCCCGTCGGACGAGCTCGAAATCAACATCACCGGGCTCTATTCGCGCTTCAACGCCGACAACTTCAACCAGAATTATATCGCATGGGGCGAACAGGCGCTCGCCGGCGGCGGCGCGATCACGGGTGCCGTGGTCGAGGACGGTGTCGCGGTCGCGGGCAATATCGCCTCGGCGACCGGCGGCACGACGGGCTTCGGCGTCGTCTATGACGCGATCGACCGCCAGGCGGTCGCCAAGACCGTCTCGGCCGACTTCGACCTGACGTACCGCCCGACCGACAGCCTCTCGGTCCATTTCAAGGCGGGCTGGACCAAGGCGAACGGCGACACGAGCAACGAGAATTTCATCGAGTTCGCCGGTCCCGGTGCCTTTGCTTACGACCTGCGCAGCGGCCGCCCCGAAGTCAGCTTCTCGAACCCGAACCCGCTCAACCCGGCCGGGATCCGCCCCGACTTCGCGCGTATCCAGTCGGTGACGAACGACGATGAGGAGAAATATTTCTACCTCGACATCGAAAAACAGGTCGAATGGGGTCCGCTCACCGCGCTCAAATTTGGGGTCAAATATACCGACCACGACCGCGTCGCCGAACGCTTCGCGACCAACGGCGGGGTGTTCACCCCCGGCCTGCGCTGCGGCGGCGCCCCATGCACCTCGGCCGATTTCGCGACCGGCAGCGGGATGCCCGGCGACTTCCTCGACAATATCGCGGCGCCCGGCACGCTCAAAGACTACTGGCGCGTCGATCCCGCGAAGCTGCGCCAGATCTACGGGTCGCAGACCGCGCCCGGCACCGACCGTTTCCTCGTCCCCGGCAACACTTACTCGATCAACGAAAAGGCGTGGGGCGGCTATGGCCTCGCCAAATTCGGCGGCGAGGGCTGGCGCGGCAATGTCGGCGTGCGCGTGATCGAAACGAAGCAGACGTCGGACGGCTTCATCATCGGCGGCGCGAACCCGCAATTCACCAACCCGTTCGGCGGCTTCACCCCGTCGACCGCGAAGCGGTCGTACACCGACATCTTGCCGAGCGCGAACCTCTCGGTCGACCTGTCGGATCAGGTCGTGCTGCGCTTCGCCGCAGGCAAGACGGTGACGCGCCCCGATTTCGTCGACATCACCCCCGGCGTCGACCTCAACGGCACGCTGCTCACCGGCCGCGGCGGCGATCCGAACCTCGATCCCTATCGCGCCAACCAGTATGATTTGTCGATCGAATGGTATCCCGACCGCGAGACGATCGTCGCGCTCGCTGCCTTCTACAAGGATATCCAGTCGTACATCGTCAACACGACCTCGACCGAAATATTGCCGGGCGTCTTCGTGCCGGGGTCGCAGCCCGCGGGCTGCGTCGCGGCGGGCGGCGGCAATCCGAACCTGTTCAACTGCCCCTATCAGATCAATCGCCGCAGCAACGGCGACGGCGGGCGCAACCAGGGCTTCGAATTCCAGGTTTCGCGCCCGATCTGGGGCGGCTTCGGCGCGGTGGTCAACTACACCTATTCGGACGCCAAGGCGAACAATGGCGATCCGATCCCGGGCAATTCGAAACACTCGCTCAACCTGACGGGCTATTATGAAAACGACCTCGTCAGCGCGCGGCTCTCGTACAACTACCGGTCGAAATTCTTCATCGATATCGATCGCGCGGCGCCGCTCAACCAGGCCGCGCTCTCGTCGCTCGACGCGTCGGTCAGCGTCAACATCACCGACAATATCGCGCTCACCGCCGACGCGATCAACCTGACCAACGAGAAGATCGAGCAATATTCGGGCAGCCGTGACCGCCCGCGCGCGATCTATGACAATGGCCGCCAATTCTATATCGGGGCGCGCCTGAAGTTCTGATCCCCCCGCGGCCGGTATCGGGCGTGCCACACGCCCGATACCGGTCCGGTTTACCGCGCCGCCGCGCGGTAACGCGACGGCGGCACCCCGAAGCGCCGCGCAAAAGCCGTCGCGAAATGGCTCGGCGACGCGAAACCCGTCGCCAGCGCCACCTCGGTCACCGGCGCCGTCCCGTACCACAGCCGCCGCGCCGCCTCGTCGAGCCGCATACGCATCACATATTGCCAGGGTGACAGCCCGAACGCGTCGTGAAACGCCGACGTAAATCGCCTCACGTCCATGCCGACGAGCGCGGCGAGCGCCGCAAGGCTATGCTCTGCATCTAGCTGTCCGCGGACCGCTTCGGCAAGGCGGTTGCGATCCGACGCCGACAAGGCACGATACCCCCGGAACCGCTCGCGAAGCGCATATCGCTCACCGAAATGCCGCTCGAGCGTATCGCCGACCTCGTGGGCCGCCATCCGGGCCAGATCGTCGCCCGCGCACACCAGTTCGAACAGCCGGGCCGCCGCACGGAAAACCGCCTCGTCGCGATGCCGCACGCGCGCGGCCAGCGGGGCGTCGGCGAGCAACGCCGTCGGCACGCTCAATTCGACAAACGCCGCGCTTTCGCCCTGCGCGAGCGCGGCGTAGCGGCACGCCGCCGGGATCACCCAGATATCGCCGCGCGCCGGCAGCGCCGGCCCCGACGGCCCGACCGAAAATTCGCATTCCATCCGGTCGAGCCGGCCGCCGAGATGGACGACGATCGTGTGATGATCTTCCTCGAACGCCCAGTCGGTCGGTACTTCGAGATTTTCGGTGGCGGCCAGCACGCCGAGCTGACCGATCCGCGCCTGATGCCGTGCGACGACGTCGCGTCGCGATCGCGGCCTGATGCCATCCCAGACGGTTGCGGCTTCGGTCAATCACCCACCTTGCGAGTCCCCACGACTCGCCGAAACAATATTCGAACGCTGCGCCGGAATTTGAAAGCGGACAAGATCAAAGCGGCTTAGCCTTGGACAGGTAACGACCAAGGAGACCAAAATGGCCGATCACAGCATCAAGGGTAAGACCGTCCTCATCGCCGGCGGCGGCAAGAATCTCGGCGGGCTGATCGCACGCGACCTCGCCGAACAGGGCGCGAGAGCCATCGCGGTCCACTACAACAGCCCCGCTTCGGCCGCCGAGACCGAAGAAACGCTCGCCGCGATCCGCGCCGCCGGAGCCGAGGCGGTCGCCTTCCAGGCCGACCTCACGTCGGCCGCGTCCATGGAAAAGCTGTTCGCCGACACGATCGCCGCGATCGGGCGCCCCGACATCGCGATCAACACCGTCGGCAAGGTGCTCAAGAAGCCCTTCACCGAAATCAGCGAGGCCGAATATGACGAGATGACTGCGGTCAATTCGAAGACCGCCTTCTTCTTCCTGAAAGAGACGGGCAAACATGTGAACGACAATGGCAAGGTGTGCACGCTCGTCACATCGTTGCTCGGCGCCTACACGCCCTTTTACGCCGCCTATGCGGGCACCAAGGCGCCGGTCGAACATTTCACCCGCGCCGCGTCGAAGGAGTTCGGCGCGCGCGGGATTTCGGTGACCGCGATCGGCCCCGGCCCGATGGACACGCCCTTCTTCTACCCCGCCGAAGAGGCCGATGCGCAGGCCTATCACAAGTCCGCTGCGGCGCTGTCGGGCTATTCGAAGACCGGGCTCACCGACATCGAGGATATCGTGCCGTGGATCCGCATGCTCGTGTCGGACGGCTGGTGGATGACCGGCCAGACGATCCTCGTCAACGGCGGCTACACGACCAAGTGACCCCTCCCCCGGCCGCCGCCCCGGCGACCGGGAAGCCGGGCGGATGGCGCGACGCCGCGCCGTCCGCCCGTTCGCTCAGAACCGCCCTTCGAAGGTCAGCCCGATCATCCGCGGTTCGCCGAACAACGCCTGCATCCGGCCGCCATTCTCGTACTGATAGTCGTAATATTTGTCGTCGAAGAGGTTCGTCGCGACCAGATAGGCGCCGAAATTCTCGTTGCTGTACCCGACCTTGGCATTGACCAAAGTGCGCCCCGGCACGTCGCGACCGCCGCTCTGGTCGCGGATATCCTGGAACTGCGGACCGCGATAATTGACGTTGAGGTTGGCACTGAACCCCGACGGGTGGCGCCAGTCGAGCCCCGCCGCCCAGGTCCAGCGCGGCGCATTGGCGAACTCGAAACCCGAAAGGTCGAGCACCTGCCCGTTGGTCGTCTGGAAATCGAGGAACTTGCTGTTGGCATAGCCGACCGAGCCATAGACATTCAGCCGGTCGGTGACGTCGAAATCGCTTTCGACCTCGAAACCCCAGACGCGCGAGCTGCCCGCATTCTGCGTCTCGTAATCATAGACATTGTCCGACAGCTGGACATAGACCTGCTGGTCCTTCCAGTCGACGTAGAAGGCGTTGGCGTTGAGCGTCAGCCGCCGGTCGAGCCACTGGGTGCGCAGCGACAGCTCGTAGTTCCACGTATATTCGGGATCGTAGACATGCGTCGTCGCGCGCCCCGGATTCACCCCGCTGCCGCCCGAACGATAGCCGCGCTGGACGATGGCGGAGAGCGTCTTGTCGGGCGCGATCTCCCACGAAATACCACCCTTGGGCAGGAAGGCCTTGTAGGTGGTCGTCGATTCGGGTCCGGCGCTGTTCGCGTTCGCGACCTGCTGGCGCAGCAGCCCGTTGATCGTCTGCAGGATCAGGCCGAGCGTCGGCGTGGGCGCCGCCGCGGGGTCGGGAAGCACCGTGTTGAGGACGACGACATTGTTGTTCGCGACCTTCTGCCGCTCATGGTCATAGCGGAAACCCGCGAGCAGCTTCAGCCCCGGCACCACCTCCCAGTTCGCGTCGCCGAACAGCGCCATCGTCTCGATATCGACCGCATAGCGCTGGGCCGACGAAATGAAGACGCGCGGCGGATAATAGCTGCGCGCCAGCTGCGCGAGCCCCAGCGCCTGATCGGCGGGCAGCCCGAACTGGCTCTGGAGCAGCGCCGCGACCTGCGGGGTCAGCCCGAGGTCGGCATCGGGATCGAGGCTGAAGGTGCTGTTCGAATCCGACGCGGGGTTCTTCGTTCGCGAATAATAGCCGCCGACCAGCCCCTGCAGCGGCCCGGCATCGAAGGTCAGCCGCAATTCCTGGCTGTAGATTTTCTGGTTGGTCGCGAAATCGCCATAGGATTCGTCCTCGGCGCGGAGCTCGCCATCATAGGTCGAGAAGGTCTTGAGGTGGTTGTAGGTGCTCACCGACGACAGGGTGAAGACGTCGCTGACCGGCAGCGTCACGTCGAAGGTGAACAGGTCGGCGCTCGTCCGCGTAAAGGTCGGCCGGTTGGCAAGGACGTAGCGATTGTCCCACGCGTTCGGAACGTCGCTGAACACATAGCCGCGCCCGTCGTTGCCGAAATGGCGGTCATAGAGATACGCCGCCTTGATCTGCACCCCGTCGGCACCCGCGGGGGTGAACAGCAATTTGGCGCGCACGACCTCGCTGTTCGTCCGCGCGTAATTGCCGCCGGTCAGCCGGTTCTTGATCAGCCCGTCGCCGCGCGCGAGTTCGCCCGCGACGCGGAACGCCAGCACATCGTCGATGATCGGCCCGCCGATCGCGGCGGCAAGGCGATATTCGCCATCGGCATCGGTGATCATCGCGCGCGCCTTGCCGCGCCAGTCGAAACTGGGGTCGGCGGTCTTGAGGATGATCGCGCCCGCGAGCGCGTTACGCCCCTGCAGCGTCGACTGCGGCCCGCGCAGGATCTCGGCCTGTTCGAGGTCCCACAGATCGAGCGGTCCGCCCGCCGCCGCCTCGCTGGGGAGCGGCGATCCGTCGAGGTAGATCGTCGCGAGGTCGCCGAAACCATAGCCCGAGACATTGGTGCTCGAAATGCCGCGGATGTTGAACCCGGACTCGGCAAAGGTCGAGGCGACGTTCGCGGTGCGGTCGATCAGGTCGTAGACGCTGACCAGATTCTGCCGGTCGATCTGCTCGGCGGTATAGACCTTCACGCTTTCGGGCGTGTCCTGCAGCGTCCGGTCGAATTTCATGCCGGTGACGACGATCTCATTGCTTTCGCCCGCTGCGCCCGCGTCGGCGGCGGCCGCATCCAGCGCGGCCTCCCCGGCATGGACCGGCATCGCCGCGCTCGCGAGCATCAGGGCCAGAACCGGCCGGAAATTCTTGGTCATTGTCTTTAGCTCCCCGCTTAGCTATCGAAGGGCGCGCTATTGCTATTGCGAATGCGAGTCAATAGTGAGTCGGAACGATACAGGGGGATATATGCAAGACACTCCGGCGCTTTTGCCGGCGCTGTTGATCGCCGGAATGGCGGGCGCGGGCGCGTGGCTGCTCCGCCGCGCGTGGCGGGGCAAGGCTCCGCAGCCGGGCCTCGTGCTCGGCGGCTGGATGCTGATCGCCCTCTCGCTCGTCTGGCCGGCGTGGATGCTCGGCGCGGCGCGCGGCTTCTTCGTCGCGCTCGCGCTCGTCTCGACCGCGGCGCTGCTCGTCGTCGCCTCCAACTATAGCGTCCGTCAGGCGAAGGCGCGCGCCGCGCGCGAAAGCCTCGCCCCCGAACCCTCCGACCGCGCGACGACCAAAGGGCGCGAGACGCTGCGCTGGCTGCTCGCGGGCCCGATCGGGATGATCGCCGCGATGGGCGTCGGCATCGCTTATGCCGCGCTCGTCCCCGGCGAACAGCAGACGCGGCTCGTCGTCGGGGGGATGATCGTCCCCGTCGCGTGGGGCGCCTGCATGGCGTGGACGCTCGCCGACAACCGCATCCTGCGCGCGACCGCGGTTCTCACCGGCGTCGCGATCGTCAGCTTTACCGCCGCCATCGTGAAGGGCTTCGCATGACCGCCACCCCCGCCGGCAAGCCCGCGACCAAAAAGCCCGCAAAGAAGAAGGATCTGATGTCGCGCATCCCCGCGGGCTTCGTCCGCGCGGTGCTGCGCGGGCACAGCAGCCTCGGCCTTGCCTTCGCCGCGCTCATCTACCTCGTCTGCCTGTCGGGCAGCATCGCGGTCTTCGCGCACGAATTCCAGCGCTGGGAAAGCGCGACCGCGCCGCAAGTCACCGCCGTAACCCCCGATGCGGTCCAGACCGCGTTCGAGGGCGCGATCGCCAGGAGCGGCCCCGGGGTCGAACATGTCTATATCACGCTCCCCTCGGCCGACTTCCCGCGCCTTCTCCTTTATGTCGATGCCGACAAGGATCGCCAGTTCCTCGCCGACGCCGGGGGGCAGATCGCGCCGGGGGGCGAGGCGGCGTGGACCGAATTCATCACGCGCCTCCACATCAACCTTCACCTGCCGCGTACCTGGGGCGGCTTCCTCGTCGGGCTGATCGGCGTCGCTTTGCTCTCGTCGCTCATCTCGGGCATTCTCGCGCATCCGCGCATCTTCCGCGACGCCTTCCACCTCCGCCTCGGCGGGTCGAAGCGCTTGCAGGAGGCCGATTTCCACAACCGGCTCGGCGTCTGGGCGCTGCCCTTCCACATCCTCATATCGCTCACCGGCGCCTTCCTCGGGCTCACGACGATCATCGTCGGGGTGCTCGGCATGGCGATGTTCAACGGCGATGTGAACAAGGTCTATGCGCTGTTCATCCCCGCGCCGCCCGTCGACGATCCGCGCCCCGCGCCGGTGCTCGACCTCCGGCCGATGTTCGCGAAGCTGCCCGACCATGGCGGCCGCATCGAATATGTCTTCACCGAACATCCGACCGAGATGGGCGGCGCGGCGCTGTTCAACGTCAAGCATCCGAACCGGCTCGCGGGCACCGACAGCTATGCCTTCCGCCGCGATGCGACGATCTACAACGAAAAACCGGCGGCGGCGAACAACCTCGGCGAAGATATCCTCGCCTCGTCGGGCACGCTGCACTTCGGCTGGTTCGGCGGCGGGATCGTCAAGATCGTCTATTTCGCGCTCGGCCTCGGCCTCACCTATCTCGCCGCGAGCGGGGTCAACATCTGGCTCGCGCGCCGCCGCGACAAGGGCCGCCCCGCACCGGGGTGGGAACGCGCCTGGGCCGCGACCGTGTGGGGCCAGCCCGCGGGCTTCGCCGCCGCCGCGATCGCCAGCCTCGCCCTCGCGAGCACGCCCGCCGCGATCGCCGCGTGGCTCGCCGTCAGCCTCGCCTTCCTCCTCGCCGCGATCCGCTTGCCCGCCGCCGCCCTGTCGCGTGTCGGCCGCCTTGCGACCGGCGCGCTGATCCTCGCCGCCGCCGCGACGCATCTCGCGCTGCGCGGCGGCATCGGCGCCGCCGACAGCATGGCGTGGATCGTCAACGCCGCGCTGGTCGCGGGCGGACTGTTCCTGCTCCTGTGGAGGCGCGGTTCAGCCACCGCCGCGGCCAGGCCCGAACCCGCGACCGCCCCGGCCTGACCGGCGGCGGCGCGCGGGTCAGCAGCGCCTATTCGCAGCAGCGGTCATTGTCGCCCTGCGCATCGAGCGCGACGAGCAAGCCGATGCCCGCGACGAGCGCGAGCCCGCCGACGACGAGCGCCGCGGTCCCGGCGTCGGACATGTTGCTCCGCCCCTTCGTCGCGGCGCGCCCGCCGGGAGCATAGCGCGTCGTCGCCAGCTGCTGCCCCGCCAGCGAAAGCCGCGGCGCGCGGTCGCCGCCCGTAAAGCCGAACTCAAGCCCCTCGCCGATCCGCCACGCGGGGCCTTTCAGCCCCGTCCCGTCGCTCCGCTGCATCGGTGCGACGGTCAGGCTCGCGCGCAATTTCTCGCCGCCTTCCTGCTTCCCGCCCAGCGGAATCCGGATGCGCGCACCGACGAAGCCGCCCGTCGCGATCGGCGAAGCGCCGTTCATCGGCGCGCCGCCGCCGAAGGTCTGCGCCTGCAAGGGCGACGCGCAGCAGGCGAGCAGCGCGATCGCAGCGGAAATCTGTTTCATGGTCATAATGGCCCCTCCCTGAAACCGCTTCATCACGCGGGAATGCGGCGAAATAATGGATATGGCCACCTTCCGGAAAAGGCGGGCCGCGCCCGGGAAAAAGGCAAGATCAGGAAACCGCGGCCACCGCTTTCGTCTTGGCAAAGGGGCTGAGGCCCAACCAGGATTCGATGCTGTCCGACAGCGCGTCGTCGCCGGTCAGCATCAGCCGCCGTGCATTCGCCGCATCGGCGAGCGTATCATAACCCATCCAGATCGCCGTCATCGTCCGCAGGTCCGTCGCGACATAGAGGTCGACGTCGAAGCCGGGGTCGATCGAACATAGCTCGGTTTCCCGGTCGGGTTCGACGACCAGCCACCACGACCGCCGATCCGCGGCCAGCTCGCCAAAGCGGAATTGCACGATGACCTTGCGATCGGGCATCGGGTCGAGGACGAGGCCGCGGCGCATATCCCACATCAAGAGCTGCACATCGAGCCGTTCGAGCGTCAGGTCGCCGTCGATCCAACGCTTGCCCCAGACGCCAAAAGCCTCGACGACGGGCGCCAATTCCTGCCCTGCGCGCGTCAGCCGGTAATCGAATACGCCCGATTCGCGCGCAACCGGGGTCCGGTGGACGATCCCTGCCGCCTCAAGGTCCTTCAGCCGCTGCGACAGCAGCGCGGGCGACATGCGCGGAACCCCACGTCGCAAGTCATTGAAACGGGTCGATCCGGCCGCCAGTTCGCGGACAAGGACGATCGTCCAGCGCGTACACAATATCTCCGCCGCCATCGCGACGGGACAGAATTGACCGTAACTGGCGTTCGCCATGATACACTCCTCCGGCACATATTATAGTTCAGGAGTCGCGCGGAACGCGAGTTCAGTTTCTGTACCGGGCGGATTCAGTTCCTGAACTATCCGCCGCACCGGCAAGTCGTCATGCCATCGCCAGCAAGGAATGCTCAGGAGATGACCATGTTAATCGCAGCACAAAGTAAAACCCCGGACCATTGGTACGCGATCGCCGACCGGATAGCCGAAAGGATCGCCGCATCGGCGGAGGATCACGACCGCCACGGGCGCTTCGTCGCCGAAAACTATATCCTGCTCCGCGAGGCCGGGCTGATCGGCGCGGCGGTCCCTATCGAACTCGGCGGCGACGGGCTCGACTATGCCACGCTGTGCGGCATCGTCCGCCGCATCGGGGCCGCCTGCGGCTCGACCGCGCTCGCCTTTTCGATGCACTGCCACCAGGTCGCCGTCGCCGCCTGGCGCTGGCAGCATATGCAGGCGCCGACCGACGCGTTGCTCCGCCGCGTCGCCGCCGAAAACCTCGTCCTCGTGTCGAGCGGCGGGTCGGATTGGCTGCACGGAAGCGGAACCGCCACCCCGGTCGAGGGCGGCTACCGGATCAACGCGCGCAAGATTTTTTCGAGCGGATGCCCCGCGGGCGATCTTTTGATGACGAGCGCGGTGCTCGACGATCCGGCCGGCGAACCCACCGTCCTCCATTTCGCGCTGCCGTTCGGGGCCGAGGGGGTGACGATCCTCGACACATGGGACACCATGGGGATGCGCGGGACCGGATCGCACGATGTCGAATTGAAGGACGTCTTCCTCGCCGAGGCAGCCGTGTCGGGCCGCCGTCCGCAGGGCAAATGGCACCCGCTGTTCCACATCATCAGCATGATCGCCTTTCCGCTCATCTATTCGGCCTATCTCGGCGTCGCGGAGGGCGCGCGCGATGCCGCGCTCGCCGCGGCGCGGCGCAAGCCGGCCAGCCCCGCGCTGATAACGCTGGCGGGCGAGATGCAGACTGCCTTCTGGACCGCCGAAACCGCGCTCGCCGCGATGATCGCGACCGCCGGGAGCGCCAGCCCCGGGCCGGAGACGACGAGCGCGGTGATGACCGGGAGAACGGTCACGGGCCGCGCCGCGATCCGCACCGCCGAACTCGCGCTGGAACTGGCCGGGGGCGGCGCCTTCTATCGGGGTGCGACGATCGAGCGCGCTTTCCGCGACGTCCAGGGCGCCCGCTTCCATCCGCTGCAGGAGCCTGCACAACGCGACCTCAGCGGCCGGCTGGCGCTCGGGCTCGACATCGACGGCTAGGCCGGCCGCGCTCCGTCACCCCGAACGCAGGGTGGCAGAGCATGGCGCCGCCGGCATTATGTCGCCTCGCGCCACTCCCCCGGCGCCAGCCCGCCAATCTCCCACCCCCCGATCCGCCAGCGGACGAGCCGCAGCGTCGGATAGCCGACCGCGGCGGTCATGCGGCGAACCTGGCGGTTGCGGCCTTCGGTGATGGTGAGTTCGATCCAGCTGTCGGGCACGCTCTTGCGGTACCGCACCGGCGGGTCGCGCTCCCAGAGCTGGGGCGGGTCGATGCGGCGGACCGCCGCGGGGCGCGTCGGGCCGTCGTTCAGCGTGACGCCGCGGCCGAGCGCTTCCAGCGCGGCCCCGTCGGGCTCGCCCTCGACCTGCGCCAGATAGGTTTTGGGCGTCTTGTGCTTCGGCGACGAAATCCGCGCCTGCAACGCGCCGTCGTCGGTCAGGATCAGCAGCCCCTCACTATCCCGATCGAGCCGTCCGGCCGGATAGACGCCCGGCATGTCGATATAGTCGGACAGCGTCGCGCGCGCACCGTCCGTGCCGCGATCGGTGAATTGCGACAGCACGCCGTACGGCTTGTTGAACAGGATCAACCGTCCCACGGCGCGCTCCTCAACCCCAAAGAAAAACCGGCGGCCGATGGGGCCGCCGGTCTGTATCTTATGCCGCTTCCTTCTTGCGCGACGCCTTCTTGCGCTCGTGCGGGTCGAGCAGCGCCTTGCGGATGCGGATATTCTTCGGGGTCACCTCGACCATTTCGTCGTCGTCGATATAGGCGATCGCCTGTTCGAGCGTCATGCGGCGCGGCGGGGTCAGGCGGATCGCGTCGTCCTTGCCCGTCGAACGGAAGTTCGTGAGCTGCTTCGACTTCATCGGGTTGACCTCGAGGTCGTCGGGCTTGGCATTTTCGCCGATGATCATGCCCTCGTACAGCGCCTCGCCGGGCGAGACGAAGAGGATGCCGCGCTCTTCGAGCGGGCCAAGCGCATAGCCGACGGCTTCGCCATTGCCGTTCGAGATCAGGACGCCATTCTTGCGGCCTTCGATCACGCCCTTGTACGGGCCGTATTTCTCGAACAGGCGGTTCATGATCCCGGTACCGCGCGTGTCGGACAGGAATTCGCCATGATAGCCGATCAGGCCGCGCGAGGGGCCGCTGAAGGTGATGCGCGTCTTGCCGCCACCCGACGGGCGCATGTCGGTCAGGTCGGCCTTGCGGACCTGCATCTTCTCGACGACCGTGCCGCTATGCTCGTCGTCGACGTCGATGACGACGGTTTCATAGGGTTCGGTGCGCTTGCCGGCTTCGTCCTCGCCATAGAGGACCTTCGGGCGGCTGATGCCGAGTTCGAAGCCTTCGCGGCGCATCGTTTCGATGAGCACGCCAAGCTGGAGCTCGCCGCGGCCCGCGACGTCGAAGCTGTCCTTGTCGGCGCTTTCGGTGATGCGAATCGCGACGTTCGTTTCGGCTTCGCGGAAGAGGCGGTCGCGGATCATGCGGCTCGTCACCTTGCTGCCTTCGCGGCCCGCCATCGGCGAATCGTTCACGGCAAAACGCATCGACAGCGTCGGCGGGTCGATCGGCTGCGCGGCGATCGGCTCGCTCACGCTCGTGTCGGCGATCGTGTTCGCGACGGTCGCGTTGGTGAGGCCCGCGATCGCGACGATGTCGCCCGCCTTGGCTTCTTCGACGGGCACGCGGTCGAGCCCGCGGAACGCCAGCAGCTTCGACGCGCGGCCGGTTTCGATCACCTTGCCGTCCATGTCGAGCGCGTGGATCGGCTGGTTGACCTTGACCGTGCCCGACTGGACGCGGCCGGTCAGGATGCGGCCGATGAAATTGTCGCGGTCGAGCAGGGTCGCGAGGAAGGTGAAGGGCGCGTCTTCGGGCAGGCCCGGGGTCGGCACGTGGCTGACGATCGTCTTGAACAGCGGCTCGAGCGTGCCTTCGCGCGCTTCGGGGCTTTCCGAGGCATAGCCGCCGCGGCCCGAGGCATAAAGGATCGGGAAGTCGAGCTGTTCGTCATTGGCTTCGAGCGCGAGGAAGAGTTCGAACACTTCGTCGAGCACTTCGGCGGCGCGCGCGTCGCTGCGGTCAATCTTGTTGACGACGACGATCGGCTTCAGGCCGAGCGCGAGCGCCTTGCCGGTCACGAACTTGGTCTGCGGCATCGGGCCTTCGGCCGCGTCGACGAGCAGGATGACGCCGTCGACCATGGAAAGGATGCGCTCGACCTCGCCGCCGAAGTCGGCGTGGCCCGGGGTGTCGACGATGTTGATCCGCGTCTGGTCGGCGCCTTCGCCCCACTCGACGCTGGTGCACTTCGCAAGGATGGTGATCCCGCGTTCCTTTTCGAGATCGTTCGAATCCATCGCGCGCTCTTCGACGCGCTGGTTGTCGCGAAAGGTGCCCGACTGGCGGAACAATTGGTCGACGAGGGTGGTCTTGCCATGATCGACGTGCGCGATGATGGCGATATTGCGCAAAGACATGCGGATAAGCCTTGATGTAAGGGGGCAGCGCCCGGAGCGCCGCGAGACGCCGCGCCCCTAACAGAAGTGGTGCTGCGGCGCAACATGATTGCCGAAGCCGCGCTCTATCGCTGCGATTGCGCCAAATGCCCCGCCTCATAGAGCGAGCGATTCTCGGCGCGGCGCAACCGTTTCGCCGCGCCCCTGTCGAAATCGACCTTCCAGCGGTCGAGGGCGGCCGCCAACCGGACCGGGTCGGACATATCGCCGATTGCGCGCAATTCGCGCGACGCCGTGAGCAGCGCCGCCTGCTCGCGGGCGAACCCTCGCCCCGCGTAGCGCTCGGCGATCAGCCCCAGTTGATGGCGCATCGCCGCGATCGACAGCGCCGCCCCTTGCCGGTCGCCGCGACCAATCATCAGTTGCGCCCCCGCGATGCCGTCGTCGAGCGCGCCAAGCTGGTCGTCCAGCCGCCGCGCGGCGGTGCGTTCGGGTGTGCACGGCCGCACCGCGCGAACATAGGCGGCCAGCGCTTCGAGTGTCGCCGGGGTCGGCTCCTGCCCCCCGAATTCCTCGACGATCAGGTTGCGGACGAAGGGTTCGAGCGAGCGCGTATCGGGGTCGCGCGAGATTTTTCCGGGCATCGCCAGGTCGGGAATGACAACAGGGTCGAAGCGCGCATTGCCGCGCGCGGCGCTGAAGAAGCTGTTCGTGACGTCGGCCGTCCCCGGCGCGGCGGAGACGCCGGCGAGCAGGAAATGCGGATTGCCGCGCCCGTTGATATGGCAGCTGGCGCAGCTCAGCCCCGCCTTGGCCGCCTGCCCGCCAAGCAGCGTCGGCGCGCCGAACAGCGCGCGTCCGCTCCGCACCAGCGCGTCGTCGCCGGGCGCAAGGCAAGCCGCGGGCTGTCCGGACAACAATGCCAGCTCGGCCCCCGGCGCGGTCCAGCGCAACTGCTCGAAAACCGGCGGCGCATCGCCGCGCGTCGCCGCCACGCCAAGGAGCAGCGCCGCGAACGCAATCAGCTTGCGGATGCGCGCCCCGCCGCGATCCAGCGCCGGAGTTCGTCGACCTCGTGGCATCCGAATCCGCAGATCGTCTCGAGCTTCGCGAGATGCGCCTTCGCTCCCGCGACATCGCCGCGCTCGAGCTTCAGTTCGCCATAATATTCGAGCGCGCCGCGATGCGCCGGCGCGATCGCGAGCGCCTCGCGATAATAGGCTTCGGCCGCGTCATAACGTTTCAGCTTGCGGTTCGCGAAGCCCAGGTAAGTGAGCACATCGGGGTGCGGTCCCGCCGCCCACAGCGCCGCGTCGAGCTTCGCGATCGCGGCTTCGTAGCGATGCTCGTTGATCAGGCCGACGGCGGCGACATAGGTCGCATCGAGCGTTTCGGCCGCGGCGAGCCGTACCTCGGGCTCGACCGCGCTTTGCACCTGCGGTCCCGCGGCGACCGCCGCCTCCAGCTTGGCAACCGCGTCGGCGAGCTTCGCCGAATCGGTGCATGTCCCCGCGCACCCTTCCTGCATCGCCTTCAGCGCGCCGAGCTGTTCGTCGGCCTTTTCCGCCTTGCCGAGCTTCGCCTGCGTGATGCCAAGGTCGCGGCGCGCGTCGACCATCTTCTCGTCATAGCGAACCGCAGCTTCGAGCGGCTTCACCGCGCGCGAGAAATCGCCCTGCGCCATATAGCTCGCGCCGAGCAGATAATTGGCCTGCGGGTTTTTCGGCACCGCCGACACGACCTTTTTGAAGGCTTTCGCCGCCTCGGCATATTGACCGGAGGCGAAGGCGTCGGTGCCCTTCTGATAATCGACCGTCGGGTCGTAGCTGCTCTGGCTCGGCGGCGCGCTGCTGCCGCTCCCGCCGCTGCCGGCCGCGAAGGTCATCGGCGCGGCAAAGACCGCGCAGGCGGCAAGAATGGCTAGTGAAGATCGATACCGCATGGCGAGTCTCTCCCTCGGTCGATACGGACGTCAGCCTATCACAAGTGCGCCCCGTGCGGAACGGCGAAGCGCGGCTCAGACCATCGCGACCAGCCGCTCGATTTCCTGCCCGGCCGTCCGCGCCGCGCGGACGAGGTTGGCATGGAAATCGCCCGCGCTGTCGCCATTCGCTTCGTCGGTCACCGCCTTGATCGCGCCCCATGGCTTGCCGAGCCGCGCCGCGACCTGCGCCACCGCGCCAACCTCCATATCGACGAGCGTCGCGCCGAGCGCCGCCAGGTCGGCCGCCGCATCGGGGCAGGCGACGAAACTGTCGCCGCTCGCGATCCGCGCGCGGGGCAAGCCGAGTCCCGGATCGGCCATCGCCCGGAAGTGCGCCTCACCCGCCTCGCCGATCGGCCACTCGCCCGCGCGATAGCGGCGAAACAGGCCCGGTTGATTGGCACCATAGTCATGCTGCAACGCCTCGGCGATCCAGTACGCCCCCGGCGCCGCGCCGAGCGACCCGCAGGTGCCGGTCATCAGCAGCAGGTCGGCGTCGGCGCCAAGCACGCCCGCGCAAAGCGCGGCGTTGACCTTGCCGAGCCCGCAGGTCGCGATGGTCAGGCGGTGCCCGGAACCGTCGAATCGCCTTGCCGCGAACGGACCAGCAACGGGCTCGCCCGCGCGGGTAAACAGCGCATCGGCCTCTTCGGGCAAGGCGGCGAGGATCAGGATATCGGACATCGCACCTGTCTACCGTCTCGTGCGGCCTTGCCAAGCGCGCGTCGCAACGCCATCGCTCATGGCAATGCTCGCTCGCATCTTTCCCGACCGCTTCGTCCCCGTTCTGCTCGTGACGATCCTGCTCGCAAGCGTGGCCCCCGTGCGCGGCGCGGCGGTGCCGGTTGCGGGAGGACTGTCGACCGCTGCGATCGTCTTCCTCTTTTTCCTGAACGGCGTGCGCCTGCCGCGCGACGAGGTGCTGCACGGCATCCGCAACTGGAAGCTGCAAGGCGCTGCGCTCGCCTTCTGTTTCGGCTTCATGGCCCTCCTCGGCCTCGCGGCGCAGGCGGCGATGGCGCCGCTGCTCCCCGCAACGCTCGCGCTCGGCTTTCTCTTCCTCGGCATCCTGCCCTCGACTGTCCAGTCGGCAACCGCCGCGTCGAGCCTCGCGGACGGCAACATCGCGGCGAGCGTCGTCGCCGCCGCGCTGCTCAACCTGTCCGGCGTCGCGCTCTCACCGCTGCTGTTCGCGCTGCTCGCCGGCAGCGCGGGCGAAATCCACGGGGAGGCGGTGCTGCGCATCGTTTCGATCCTGCTTGTCCCCTTCATTGCGGGGCAGCTCGTCCAGCGCTGGCTGCGGCCGTGGGTGCTCGCGCACCGCGGCCTCGCGACCTTCATGGACCGCACCGCGATCGCAATCGCGGTCTATGTCGCTTTTTCGGCGGCGGTCGTCGCCGGCATCTGGGGCCTGCTCGACGGACGCGAGATCGGCATCGTGCTCGCCGCGGTCGCCGCGCTGCTGGCGCTGTCCTTCGGCGGCGCCTGGGCGCTCGGCGGGCTGCTGCAGCTCGCGCGGCCCGACCGCATCACCCTGCTCTTTTCGGGCGCGCAAAAGAGCATCGCGGTCGGCGCACCGCTCGCCGCGACGCTTTTCCCGCCTGCCATCGCCGGCATGGTGCTCGTCCCGATCCTCGTCTATCACATGGCGCAACTGATCCTGTCCGCGTGGATCGCGCCGGCGCTTCGCGATGACAAGGTGTAGTGCTTGAATAACACAGGTCCGCATGCCATGTAGGCAGGCGGCCCTGGATCGTAACTTGGGGCTGGAAGGAAGACGAATGAGCGAACTGACTGCAACGGCGACCGCGACCGATGAGCTGAAGCTGACCCCGCCCGAGCCGATGCCCGCGATCACGCCCGAAAAGGCGGCGGGCCTGGTGCCGCTGTCGACCGACCAGAAATCGAAGCTCGAGGAACGCGTCGACGGCTTTATCGACGACCTGATCGCGCAGGATGAAAATTCGCCCGAATTCGGCAAGCGGATCGACCAGATCACCAACATGGGCCGCAAGGAAATGCTCGACGCGGCGAACCAGTCGAACCGCTTCCTCGACCGCCCGATCAAGGCGATGGACCGCGACACCAACATCGGCCAGAGCCTGATCGAACTGCGCACCACGGTCGAGAAGCTCGATCCCTCGGCGAACGGCAAGCTGCTGAACAAACGCGGCTTTTTCGACAAGATCTTCGGCAGCAAGATCAACAATTATTTTGCCCAGTACCGCAGCGCGCAGACGCATATCGGCGGCATCCTGACCGCCTTGTCGAACGGCAAGGACGAGCTGCTCATGGACAATGCCGCGATCGACGTCGAACGGCGCAAGCTGTGGGAAGCGATGGGCAAGCTCGAACAGATGATCCACGTCGCGGGTACGCTCGACCGGCGGCTCGAGGAAAAGGCCGCCGAACTCGACAGCAGCAACCCCGCGAAAGCGAAGGTCATCCGCGAAAACGCGCTCTTCTATGCGCGCCAGCGTACGCAGGACCTGCTGACGCAGATGGCGGTGACGGTCCAGGGCTATCTCGCGCTCGACCTCGTCAAAAAGAATAATGTCGAGCTGGTAAAGGGGGTCGAACGCGCCTCGACCACGACCGTCGGCGCGCTCAAGACCGCAATAACCGTCGCGCAGGCAATGACGAACCAGAAGCTGGTGCTCGAACAGATCACCGCGCTCAACACGACGACCGCGAACATCATCGACGGCACCTCGCAGATGCTGAAGGACAATACCGCGCGCATTCACGAACAGGCCGCATCGAGCACGATCCCCGTCGAAACACTCCAGCGCGCCTTCCAGAATATCTATGACACGATGGACGCGATCGACACCTTCAAGCTGAAGGCGCTCGACACGATGAAGGCGACGGTCACCACGCTCGAAGGCGAGGTCGTCAAATCGAAGGGTTATATCGCGCGCGCCGAAGGGGCGACGCAGGCGCAGTCGAGCGTCAGCGGCGCGGCCAGCCCGCTTGCCGCACTCGAAGGCTAAAGGATGACGATGAGCGAAGTCGACAAGGTCCGGATTTCGGCGGCTTCGGCGATCGAAAGATCGCGCGAACGCCGCCGCCCGATCGGAACCAAGAGCATCGCGCTGCGCCGCCAGCATCTCTACAAGAAGCTCGGCCGCGTGCTGATCGCGGGCGGCATCGTGCTGCTCGGCGCCGCGGTCTTCGGCGCGCTGATCCAGCCGCTCGGCTTCACCGGCCTGCTCGCGCTGTTCGTCCTGCTCATCGGCGTCGCGGTGCTGTTCGGCCGGACGCCCTTCCCCGAACCGCGCCAGGCCGATTTGCCGAAGGCCGACCTGAAGCAGCTCGCGGGGCGCACCGAAATCTGGCTGGAGGCGCAGCGCCCGGCGCTGCCCGCGCCCGCACGCCAGCTCGTCGACGGCATCGGCGTCCAGCTCGACCTGCTCGCCCCGCAGCTCCAGACGCTCGACGCGTCGAGCCCGGCAGCGGCGAACATCCGTAAACTCGTCGGCGAAGACCTGCCCGAACTCGTCGCGGGCTATCAGCGCATTCCCGCGGGGCTGCGTACCGAAGCCCACGCCGGGCGTACCCCCGACGAGACGCTGGTCGGCGGGCTAAAGATGCTCGAAAGCGAGATCGGCAACGCCGCGCGTAACCTCGCTGCGGGCGAACTCGACAAGCTTGCGACGCGCGAACGCTATCTCCAGCTCAAATATCAGGGCCTCGACGGTGAGGACACGCCCGCCGGCTAAAGCCGGTGCGTCAGGTCTGGCGCCAGCGCTGCGTCCCGAACCACAGCAGCAGGATGAGCAGCAGCGGCGGGGCCAGCCCCCAATGTGCGGGTCCGGCATAGGGCGCGAGCAAGGGCGCCGACGACAGCAGCCATAGCGCCGCCAGCAAGGCGCCGACCGCGGCCGCTTCGAACGCGAAGCTGCGCCAGAAACGCGCGCGCGCGCGGGTATAGGCGGCCCGCGCGTCGATCGCGCGCTCGACTCCGACGGCAAAGCCGCGGTCGCCCGTGCGGGCGGGCGGCGCAAGCATCGCGGCGAGCAGCGCGTCGGTTTCGCGTTCGTCGGGGGTCGTCATGCGTCCGCTCCTTCGCCGATCATCTTCTGCGCCTTTGCGCGCCCGCGCAAGACCAGCGATTTGAGCGTACCGAGCGGCACGCCCATGATCTCCGCCGCCTCGCCGTGCGACCAGCCATGGCCGAAGCAAAGCGTAAGCGCGGCGCGTTCCGGTGGCGACAGCGCAGCGAGAAGGCGGTCGGCGTCGATCGCCGCGTCGCTTGCCGGGCGTGGGTCGGTCGACGTCGAATGCTCCTCGCCCGCGGCCAGTCCCTCGCGCCGCCGCGCGGTGCGCCGCTGGTCGAGGAACAGGCGCCAGCCGATTCCCATGATCCACGCCGCATAACTCCCTTGCCCCCGATATTCGCCCGCGCGTTGCCACGCGCGAACGAAAGCTTCCTGCGCCAGATCGTCGGCGTCGCACCCGGCGGCGCGGGACAGGAAGGCGCGCAACCGCGCCTCGTGTCGCAACACGAGGAGCTGGAAAGCGGCGCGATCTCCCCCGGCAACGCGCTGGTTGAGGGCCCAATCTTCATCGGCGCTTGCCTCATCACGCAGCGTTGCGCTCCTCAAGCGCCGCGGCGCGCGCGAGGCGGCGGCGGACGAGGAGCGCGATACCGACGAAGGCGGGAAATAGCGCGGCACCGGCCGAAATGCGGACCAGCTCTTCATGTCCCTGGATGATCCCGAACCCCGCCATCGCGAGGCCGATCGCCAGCAGCACCAGCGCATTGCGGTCGTCGCCGCCACTGGCCGTTTCCTTGTCGCCCTGTCCGCCGAGATGCTCATAGGGTTTGTTGAGCTTGTCGATCAGCGGGCTCACCGCGTCCGACTTGGCCTCGAGCGCGCGGCGGATCGAGCGATGCAGCATCCACGCGTGCAGCAGCCGCGCGAGCAGAAAGAAGCCGACGACGAACAGCGCGACGACCGTGATATTTTCAAGCCAGCTGAAGAAGGCGTCGCTGACCGCGACCAGCTCGGTGGTCGGCGGCGGCGCGGGCACGTAGGAGGCGACCTCGCGCGGGCTGATATAGGCCGCGACCTGTTCGGCGCTGATCGACTCGCCGGCCGGCACCGTGATCGTCGTGACGGCGGGAGGTACCGCCGCGGGGGTGGTCGCAGTGGCGGCGGCGGCCGCGGCGGCAATCAGAATATCCATCGACATATTTCTCCGTCATGCCTTTTTGGCATGGTGAAACCACAGGCGGCGGCCTCCGGCAAGGCGGAGATGATCTGCACCGGGGAGCACATATCGACCACCGCAGGGCGCCGCCGCCCGGACCGGCGCGGAGGCCGATCAGGTACTGGACGGCGCGAGAGGCCTCAGCGGATGCACGACCGGGAAATTTTTTTGCGAGAAGGGCCTACAGCCCCTCGCCGCCCGTCCAGTGCGCGTTGACGAGGCGGCGCGCAAGCGCGCTGACCTGGTTGCGGATGTCGGGCACCGCGACGACTTCCCACAGGTCGCCGCGCGTCATCGGCCCGATCGCCAGTATATGTTCGGACGCCTTGCCGGCGGCGTCGACGACATGCCCGTCGCGATCGATGTCGAGCCCGAGGCGCAGCGCATCGGGGCGGATGCGCCGCGTACCGAGCAGGCGGCGCACCAGCGGGTCGGACGAGCGCAACAGGTCGCCTTGCGGCCCGGTGCAATTGATCATCCGCGCCGCGCGCGCCGTCACCCGTTCGGCCTCACCGCGCGGCAGCCACGACACCGCGAGCGCGTCGGGTTCGACCGCGACATTCGCTATCTTGCCGGCGCGGAAATGGAGCTGGCCCGACGCGATCAGCGCATCGATCCGGTCGGCGACTTCGGGCGCGAGCCGGTGGCGGTGGACGTCCCAGAAGGGCCGCAGATGCCGCAGGAAACGCGCGCGCTTGTCGGCGTCGGCGGCGGCCCACATCATCTGGGTGATCGGGCGGATCGAATCGACGACGAGCCGCCAGTCGCGCCCGCGCGCTTCGTCACGCGCCCAGCGCACCAGTTCGGAAAGGTCGGGCGCGGGCTTTGCGAGCACGGGCTTCGGCCGCGGCAGCCCGTCGATATGGCGATGCGGGCGCAGCCCGCGGCGCGACAGCGCGGTGATCGGACCTTCATGACCGTGCGCGACGAGGCGCAGGATCACGTCGACCGCGGTCAGCCCGGTGCCGATCACCAGCACCGGCGCCTGTTTATCGAGCCCCTCTTCGAACGCGCTCGCCCAAGGATCGCCGATATAACGATGCGAGGGCAGGTGCGCGCCATGGATCGCGGGCGGGTCGTGCGGCGGCAGATTGCCGATCGCGAGCACCGCGCGGTCGGCCTCGATCAGCCCGCCATTGACGAGGCCGAGCGTCACCTGCCCGCCCTTCTCGGCGATATCGAGCACCTCGTCGTCGACCAGTTTCAACCTCCGCCCATAACGCTCCATTGCCGCGCGCAGCGTTTCGCGCAGGTAACGGCCATAGGTCGCGCGCGTCACAAACGCCGCCTCGCAGCCGAGGCCGCGCGCCGTCAGCCATTCGCAAAAATGGTCGGGACGGTCCGCAAAAGCGCTCATATTGCCCGCGCGGACGTTGAGCAGGTGCGATGTTTCGGTGCTGCTATACGCGACCCCGGCGCCCATGCGGTGCCGGTCGCGCTCGATCAGCAGCACCTCGACATCGGGCTGTTCGAGCAGGTTGATCGCGAGCAGCGTGCCCGAAAAGCCCGCGCCGACGATCGCGACGCGCGTCGCGGTGCGGAAACGCGGGCGCGGCGAATGAAGCTGCGCTTCGATCAACGCGTCACCACGTCGCCCGACACGGTGACGCGTTCGAGCAGGCGATATTCGGGCCAATAGTCGCCGACCGCATAATGCTGGGTCGACCGATTGTCCCAGATGCCGATCGCGTTCGGCGTCCAGCGGAAACGCACCTGATATTCGGGCACCTTGATCCGGTCGAAGAGCAGGCGCAGCAGGCTGTCGCTTTCTTCCTCGGGCAAATCGATGATGCGGCTGGTGAAGGTGTAGTTGACGTAGAGGATCTTCTCGCCCGTTTCGGGGTGCGAGCGCACGACGGGGTGGCGCACCGGCGGGAAGTCGCGTCCGAGCTGCGCGCGTTTTTCCTCGCTGACGCGGCCGCCGAAGCTGCGCACGATGTCATGCTCGGCCTCGAGCCCCTCGATCCGGTCCTTCACCGGCTGCGGCAGCCCGGCGTAAGCAGCGGCGGTGTCGGCCCACATCGTATCGCCGCCAAGCGGCGGCAGGTGCCGTGCGCGCAGGATCGAGGTGATCGACGGCTTCTCACGGAAGGTCACGTCGGTGTGCCACTTGTTATACGCCTGGAAAGCGCCAAGCGTTTCGGCGGTGAGCTGGACGCCCTCGACGCCTTCGATCTTGAGGATTTCGGGATAGCCCTCGACCGAGGGGATCACCGGATGGCCTTCGAGTTCGCCGAAGAAACGCCCGAGGCGGACATGGCTTTCGTGGCTGATGTCCTGATCGCGAAAGAAGACGACCTTGAAGCGCAGCCACGCCGCGCGCAGCCATTCACCCTCCGCCGACGTCAGCGGGCGATCGAGGTCGAGTCCGCCGATCTCCGCCCCGATCGTCGGGGTCGCGGGCGAAATCGACACGCCGAGCGAGCGCGCGGCCTCGAACAGGTCGGGGGTGTTGAGCTGCGTGGCCATGCACAATCCTTTCGGTCGTTCGATTCGGAAAAAGTCCCGGAACGCTTGAAAGTAACTCAACTAAAATAATTGACAAGTCCCGACGCGCCGAAGCGCGCGATATGCGCGACCTATGGCCGATAGGGGATCGCGTCGGGCAGGACCACGCCCACATCCTGCGCATAACGATCCCACGCCGCCGCAAGCTCGGCCGCGCGGTCCGGATGGACGAGCGACAGGTCACGCGTTTCGCCGGGATCGCGCGCGATATCGAACAGGCGCCAGACGCCATCGCCGATATCGGTGAGTTTCCAGTCGCCGCGGCGATACGCGCGCGATCCGAACAGCTCGGCGCCGACGCCGTCATCCGCACCATAGACGCGCGCACCGGCATCCTTCAGCCATGCGGCCCACGACCGGCCAGTGATAGGCACGACCTTCCGCCCCGCAACCTGCGTCGCCTTGGCGTCGGCGCCCGCGAGGTCGAGCAGGGTCGGCGCGATATCGGCGACCGACAGATATTGCGTCTCGGCGCCCTTGCGCGCTTCGATGCCCGCGCCGCTGATGAACGCGACCGCGCGCGTCCCGCCCTCGCTTTGATAACCCTTGGTCAGCCACGACGGCGCGGTGGCCGCCTGTGCCCAGCCCGCGCCATAGGTGAGATACGACGTCGCCTTACCGCGATTGGCGAAACCATTGTCGGCGCCCTTCAACTGCGCGGCGAGCATCTGCGCCCCCGTGGTTTCGACGTCGAGCGCCTCGGCGCCATTGTCGGCGAGGAAGATAATAACGGTATTGTCGAGCTCGCCCGATGCCCGCAGCGCCTCGACGACGCGGCCGACATTCTGGTCGAGCCGGTCGACCATCGCGGCATAGATTTCCATGTTGCGCGCCGCGAACCGCTGTTGCTCCGCGGTCAGCGAATCCCAGCTGCCGTCGCGGTTGCGCGGAAGATGCGCGGCGACATCGGGGCCAAGGATACCGAGTTCGCGCTGCCGCGCCAGCCGCCGCGCGCGCAGCACGTCGAAGCCTTCGTCATAGCGCCCCTTGTAGCGCGCAATGTCTTCGGGATGCGCTTGCAGCGGCCAGTGCGGTGCGGTGAAGGCGAGATAGCCGAAAAAGGGCCGCGCGGGCTTTCCACCGGCGGGCGTCTCGCCCAGGAATTCGATCAGCCGCGCCGCGAACGTGTCGCTCGAATAGAAATCGGCGGGAAGCTGCGTCACGCGCTTCCCCTGCTCGGTGTAGGTTGCCCGGCCGCCCTTTTCGGGGTCGGCGTCGGTGCCGAAATGATTGTGCCCGCCCTGCAGCAACGCAAAGCTGCGCTCGAAACCGCGCGCATGGGGATCCTGTTCGGGGGTCAGGCCGAGGTGCCATTTGCCCGACAGCAAGGTTCGATAGCCGCTCGCGCCCAGCCGCTCGGCGAGCGTCGCGACGTCGCTGCGCAAATAGCCCTCATAACCCGGCTTGCCCTGCTGGTTCGGGCGGATCATCTCGGCCATCGTGCCCAGCCCGGCGCGGTGATTGTCGGTGCCCGAGAGCAGCATCGAGCGCGTCGGCGAACAGGTCGGCGCGGTATGGAAGCCCGCGAGCCGGATGCCGTTCAGCGCGAGCCTGTCGAGGTTCGGCGTCCGTATCTCGCCCCCGAATGCGCCCAGATCCGAATAGCCGAGATCGTCGGCGACGATGACGAGCAGGTTCGGCCGCCGCTCCTTCGCCTGTGCGGGACCGATCGTCGCGGCGGCACCGATCAGCGCGGAAAAAAGGAGGCGGGCGAAACGCGAACCATGGATCATCGAGCAGTCTTTCAAAAAGGCCGGCGCGCCCGGCGAATGAAACCGGGGCGCGCCGCAGACAGGACCGGCGCCAGTCACAGGAAGGAAAGGGAGAACCTTAAACGCCGGCCGATTTCGTCAGGCGGGTTCGTATTGAACCGCCTTTTCCTTGCGGACGGTGCGGCTCTGCCGCCCATCGATCCCCACCGGCACGTCGCCCAAAATCGTCGCGCGGCGAAGCGTCCGGCGCTGCAACCCGAAGTCGGCGGTCGCGCGGTGCTGCGTCGACTGATTGTCCCAGATGGCAACGTCGCCCTCGCGCCAGCGCCAGCGCACGACATTTTCGGGCTTGGTGATATGATCCTGCAACGTCTGGAACAGCCGCGCGCTGTCGGCGGCGTTCAATCCGACGAACTGCTTCACAAAATGGCCGAGCAACAAGCTGCGCTGCCCGCTCACCGGATGGACGCGCACCACCGGATGCTCGGTCTCATAGACCGTCGAGGCAAAGACGTTGCGATGCTCCTTGATCCGCTTCGCCGCGCTTTCGCCGTCGGGCGCCGACTGCAGGATCGACGCATAGTCATAGAGGTTGGTGTGCGTCGCCCAGAGGTTGTTGACGAGCTGGCGCAGCACTTCGGGCAGGCCCTCATAGGCCGTCTCGCCATTCGCCCATTGCGTGTCGCCGCCCGCTTCGGGGATCGTCAGTGCGCGCAGGATCGACGCCTTCGGATAAGCGTCGACGAAGGTGACGTCGGTGTGCCAGCTCGACGCGGCATAGCCTTCCTTGCTGTCGAGCTCGAGCAGGTAGCGCGACCCTTCGGCGACCGGCACCGTCGGATGCGCGACCGGATCGCCGAGCAGCGCAGCAAAGTCTTCATGCTCCTGGTCGGTAAGATGCTGCTGGTCGCGGAAGAAGAGCACCTTGTGCCGCACGAGCGCCGCCTGGATCGCCTGCACCGTCGTGGCGGGGAGGTCGCCCGATAGCTGGACGCCGTTCACGATCGCACCGATCGTGCCGGTCACCGGGGTGACGTCGAGGTCGATAGTCTTGTCGCGCGCATTGGCATAGCTGTTGTGAAGGTCCGTCATGTCAGTCTCCTTTGGGGGTTGGACGGCGGGTATTCGGCGCAGGCGCGTCCGGCCGGTTCCGGCTGTCGTCGCGGCGAATTTCGGGAATGGGCGGGGCGCATCACAGCTTTGTCCGCAACGTCGCGCCGATCGTGCGCGGTTCGCCGATCAGCGAGGTCACGATGCCGGTGACGGCGGGCGAAAGCGTCTGGAAATAATCCTTGTCGAACAGGTTGCGCGCCCAGATCGACAAGTCGAACAGACCGTCATCGGTGCGGATGCCGATCCGCGCATTGGCAATGCCATAGGCCGGAACATCGGCATAACGGCTGTCGCTCGACGAGGTGTTGAAGGTCGACCGGTGCGAATAATCGGCGTGGCCATAGAGCGACAGGTCGCGCCCGCCGAGATTGCCGAGCGGTGCCGACACGTCGCCGCCAAGCGTGTAGGTGAGCTTCGGCACGCCGGGCAATTGCTCGCCTGTCAGGTCCTGGATACCCCCCCGGTTGAGCCGCTCGGGCGCCTGCGGCGCGGTGCGGTAATCGCTGTACGTCGTGTCGGCATAAGCGACCGAGGCATAGAAGCTCGCGCGCTCCGACGGCGCATAGCTCAGGTCGCCCTCGACCCCGCGTGAGCGCACGCCGGGGATATTCGCGATATATTGGCGGACGTTGACCGTGTTCGGCACCTGCTCGGTGATCGCAGTCTGGTAATCGCTGATCTCGGTCCAATAGCCCGCAACGTTGAGCGTCACCGCCTTGTCGAACCATTGCGACTTGATGCCGAGTTCGTAGCTGTCGACCTTTTCGGGCGCGACGTCGGGGTCGATCCCGGCGGGCAGGTTGGTGAGGTTGAGCCCGCCCGACTTGTTGCCGCGCGAATAGGTCGCATAGGCGAGCGCATCGTCCGAGAATTGCCACGACAAGGTCGCGAGCCCCGATATGCTGTTGTCCTTGAATCCCGTCGAGTAGCTGGTGACCGGGTTGAATTGCGCGCGGAGCGCCGCCGCCTGCGCCGCGATTCCGGCCGGCAATGTCGACAGATCGGTCCCCGCGACATGGATCTGCGTGAACGAGCCGCTCTTCTTTTCATGCGTGTAGCGCAGCCCCGCGGTCAGCGTCAGCCGGTCGGTGAATTTCCAGTCGAGCTGGCCGAACAGCGCATAGCTTTTGGTCCGCGGGTCCGAGGTCGAATTGGCCTCGAAGCCGTTCAGCGCGGCTTCCCATGCCGCAAGCGGGATCGGCGAGGTCGCGGGGCGGTTCCACAACGCGGCCGCCGGGCCATAGGCGCTCGCGCCCTTGCCGCGGATGACCTGCCAGAAATAATAGGCGCCGACGACATAATCGATCGGGCCGTCGCTGTCGGACGCCAGCCTGATTTCCTGGCTGAACTGACGCTGGCGGTTCGCCTGCTGCGCCTTGGTGATGACGGGGAGCGAGGTCGAATCGCCGTCGTTCGCGGGGTTCCAGTCCCACCAGCGATAAGCGGTGATCGAGGTCAGCTTGACGGCGCCGACGTCCCAGTCGAGCTGCCCCGATACGCCATAGCCGTCCATGTTCGACTGATAATGGCTGTTCGCCTCCCCGCGCCGCGCGAAGGGATCGATCGTCGGGAAGCTGTAGCCGGGAAAGCGCGCCGCGCGTTCGGCAAAGCTGTTCGGAATCGCGGCGCCATTGTCATAGGTACCGAAATAATCGGCGAAGACGTTGAGGACATGGTTCTGCTTCTGCCGCGAGAAATCGCCGATGATGCGCGCCTCGAGATTGGGCGTCGGGGTGAACAGCAACTGCCCGCGCACGCTCCAGTTGGAATAGTCCTGCGCCCGCTCCTTCTGCGTGTCATTGTAGAGGAAGCCGCGGCGCTCGGTGGACGAGCCGCTGATGCGAATGGCGAGCAGGTCGTCGATGATTGCCCCCGACGCCGACGCGCGCAGCTGGTAATAGCCATAGTCGCCGACGCTCGCCTCGCCCGAAAATTCGGGATCAAAGCTGGGCTTCTTCGACGTGATGTTGATCGCGCCCGAGGTCGTGTTCTTGCCGAACAAGGTCCCCTGCGGCCCGCGCAGCACCTCAATCTGCTGCAAATCGACCAGGTCGAACTGCGACTGGCCGGGGCGCCCGTAATAGACATTGTCGACATAGAAGCCGACGCCATTCTCCAGCCCGTCGTTGGTCAGCGCGACATTGCTGCCGAGCCCGCGAATGTTGATATTGGTGTTGCGCGGGTTGAAGCTGAACACCTGCAGGCTCGGCACGATCTGCTGGATCTGCGTCAGCGAGTAATTGCCCGTTGCCTCGAGCTGCGACGCGCCCACGACCGACAGCGCGATCGGCACATCCTGTGCGCTTTCGTCGCGGCGGCGCGCCGACACGATGATTTCGGCGCCGTCGTAGGAGGCGGCAGACGCGGCGGCCACCGCGGCGCCGGCAGCGTCGTCGTCCACGGCGGCACCGTCGGCGGAGGCCGTTCCGGTTTCGGTGGCAGCGGCGGGTACGGCAGGCAGCAACAGCGCGGCGCCGAGGAGAAGCTTCAAACGATGATCGGGAGAGAAACGGTTCATTGGATATGGTCCCCGGGCGGTGCTCCCGCCCCCTTTTTGATGTGATGGATGGTGGCGCGGTGCGCCGCGCCCGATCCGGCCGCCAGCTGAGCCCCCCACAGCGCACGGGCGGCGCTGCGCAGGGACGCAGGATAGCGAGCCAGATCCGACAGGTCGGATTGGGTCAGCAAAGGCATGATATTTCCCCGCGCCGGCGCTCGGGTGCCGGACGTCAGGCCGCAAACGTCTCGCGTGAGGAGGCGCGGCTGGAGAGGATGGAGAGCTGCCGTGCACGGCGGGGCGCGGTCGGTCCGCTACCCCGCGCACGCACGCGGCGATGATCTAGTCGATGGTGCTACACATACGCATCGCAATACCCCTTCTGGGGGGAACGCAATGCCTGGCGCTGTCGCCCGAGCATCACGCGCTTTAGCCGTTGGTAACGCGGAGCAAGCTGCTTCCCGGTCAAAAGCCGCGGGTCGAGGAGGAGAGCCCGTCATCCGTCTCGACCAGTCCCGAATGACAATGTCAACTTAATCGATTGATTTTAGATTCGTCAATGACGGGTACCGCTTTTTGCGACGAAGAAAATCTTTCGCCGGACAAGCTGCGGCTTATCAGACAAGCGCAAAAGCAGGAAAACGGGGGATCTGGGCGGCATCTTCGGGCGGAACGCCGCGCGCCGCAAAGCGAAGGCCGGAGGATCTCATCGATAGGAGGAGTCTGCGGTATTAGGTAGCAAACGCACCAAGAGCTACCTAGCCGGACTCGAGCGTCGTTCCCTATGCTTTGGGGCATGGGAATTTCAAACTTCAAGAAATCGCTGGAGCAACGCTACTCGGCCCTTACTGGTGAGTTGCAGGTCGTCCACGCGTCGATCGCCCGGATACGGCGCGAAGCCGAAAAGCTGCCTGAGTTGGAGGCACGCATCCCGCAGTTGGAGAATCTAATCTCCGGTGCAGAGTTGCTACTTCGTGACGCGCATCCAGATTGGAAGCCCGAGCAAGCCCCTCCCATTCAACCATGGACGCATACCTTGCCCGTTCCGTTCGGTTCATGCGGGAGGCGGGGGATGAACATTCTTCGCGACGCTTCCGAACCGATGACCGCGCGCGAAATTGCGATGCAGGTATTGCGGGAGGTAGGGTGTGAAAATCCAGATCAAAAGCTGGCCCAGCGAACTGTAAATGCAGTTGAAGCCTCACTTCGACACCATCGAGGCAAGACCGTTGAATCTTCCGGACGCTACCCGATGCAATGGCGAGCTATCAACAAACCGGAGGTCGAATTTGATCCCTAATTTAATACCGTCAATGTAAGGTATAAATATACATTGACTGTAAATCCGACTCCACATAGTAGCAATTAAACTAAAAGCTCTTAGTCAAGCAAAAAAATGCTTGCCCTTGCGATTTTTCACGTCTATTTGCGTTTCCGTCGTCAGAAACGACGAAGCCCGCAGCGGGTAGGACCGTCTGCGGGCTTCTGGAACCAACCCTTGAGTCAGAAGGGAGGGCTATCTGTATGCGCGTTTACCGCGATACGAAGGCTTATTACTTGCGGATATGAAAAATGTCCAGCCTTTTCTCTATTAGAGATGGAGCGTTTTGACGCCCATCGCATCCATGCACTCGAAGAGAAAAGCGGCAGTGAAGGAGCCCCGGCTGACCTTGTTCCTGAGGTTTGCTTCGGACTCCTTCACGCCGTTTTGGGCCAGAGCCGTGACCAAATCGGCGTAGCTCATCCCCTTGCGGAGCATTTCCGCCCTTAGAATCCCTTTTGCATATGCCGACCAATCTGTCACAAACGTAATCCTTATGATTCAAATATCATCAAATATGATGCGATTTAGCTTGACCTGCTTGGACTGAGTCATCATATCCGATGCGAACGTAACGCATTGGAGGGTGAGTCGCAGCATTTTCTTCTCTCGGCATCGGCAAGGACGCTTGATCTCAAGCGCGTCGCCCGCATGTCCGAAGAGGAGGCGGAAGACGCATTCATCGCGCTTCGCTACGTAGAGACGGACGGCGAACCTTTTTGCCATCACTGCCAGTGCGCCGTCGTCTATCGCATCACCCGCACCGTGAAGAATCGCAAGACCGGCGAAATCCGGAAGCGTCGCCTTTTCAAATGCGCCAATTGCTTGAAGCAGTTTTCGGCCACATCCGGGACCATCTTTGCTAGCCGAAAGCTAGAGCTTCGCGACATTCTCTTCGCGATCGGCCTGTTCGCCAACGGGGCAAAAGGACTCAGCGCTCTCCAGCTATCTCGGGATTTGAATGTGCAGCACAAGACCGCGTTCGTTTTGGCGCATAAGTTGCGGGAAGCGCTCGGCGCGCTCCAACATGCCGAACGGCTTGCTGGGTCGGTCGAGATCGATGGAGCCTATTTCGGCGGCTATGCGAAGCCTGCCACGCGGAAGGAAAATCGACGGGACAGGCGACAACTCGCGAACCAAACGGGCAAGCGAAAATGTGTCACTGTTATGCGCGAACGCGGCGGTCGGACCCGCCCTTTCATTTGCAGCGAACTGGAAGGCGCAAAACTGGCGGTGAACGTGATCCAACCGGGTAGCATCCTCTACGCCGATGAGTCCAAAAGCTATGACGGGCTCGAAGCGATCTTTGATACGAGGCGTATCGATCATTCAAAGAGTTACGCGGAAGGGGAGGTTTCGACCAACCATGCCGAATCCTATCATTCGCGAGTTCGCCGCAGCGAGCAGGGTGTCCATCACCGCATTGCGGATAAGCTCGAAGCCTATGCGAATGAAATGGCATGGCGGGAAGATAACCGACGCAAATCGAACGGAGAGCAATTCCTGACGATTACGGCGGCTGGGCTGCACCATCCCGTCTCGCGGCAGTGGAAGGGCTATTGGCAGCGTCGGAAGGAGGCCGCGTGATGGCTGTCTACCAAGTCTATCTGATGGGCCACAGTCATCCGCTCGCGATCGATTTCCCTTTTCGTGATCTCGGCGAACTGATGACCGAGGCCGCGCGCGCCAAGTTTCTGGCCGGCCACATGCCTATGGCGGACGACCATGGCGTCTGTCGGGGCGTTATGGTTGCGACCGGCCGGATTCAGTGTGTAATCGAGGCCGATTAGTTTGACCCAATGATACGTGCCTTGGCCGCTGCAAACTCCTCGTCGGAGATCGCGCCCTTTCGGTGAAGGTCGGCTAGATCGGCCAATTGCTTCGACAGGGAATTACCCGCATCCTGCGGTGCCGGCCGAAAGATAGCAGCAACCGTTGTTGGCCTTATCGGAGGCAATCCGCCCGAGGCACAGACCCGCCCTAATACCGGGTATTTGGAACTGTCGAGTGTTGTCGTCACCTGGCCCTGCAAGCTGATATGAGCGAGGAAGATTGTCTCGCCGACATATCCGCCCATACGGTTGCGCGAGTTCACCGCGCCGCAGGTGAAATAGCCCTGCATATCGACGCCCCAGACCTTCCATGTCGTGGGCTGGGGCGTGAAGCCGTAGGGCAAAGTAATGCGGGCTGAACCGGGATCGACGAGCGAGCTTGTCAGTTGCTTGGTTACAGCCGACATCCAGTCGATTTCGCGCTTCGCTGCCGGGTCAGGCTGCGAGCCCGTTTCGGATTGCTGTGCAGTAACCGGCGCAACCACCGCGATTAACGCGCCGAATAGACAAGCCAGTCTCATATCGTCCTCCCGAATATCAGTCCCAGCCCATTTATCCGACAAAGGTTAACAAGGGGATTCTTACTCCGTGGACTGATACTCCCCTATGCCGCGACTTGGCGGCGTGGACCCGTATCTCGACATCCTCGGCAAACGCATTCGAGCCCGCAGAAGCGAGCTTGGCATGTCACAGGAAGGGCTTGCCCATGAGGCGGGGTTGGATCGCAGCTACGTGGGCCGGATCGAGCGCGGCGAACATAATCTGACGTTCGTCGCGTTGGTAAAGCTGTGTCGGGCGATGAAGTGTGACGTGGCGGCGCTAACTACCGACCTGCCACCGGGACGCCCGACATAAGCATTCAGCGCAGGATCAGAGGCCAGCGATGTTCAGTTCTTCACCGACATTACGAAGGGATTCCGCGTAGCCTTTCGGCATTGTGGCGGCAAAGGCCATCACTGCCGCATAACTTTGGATCGTATCGGCAAGATCGAAATTTGCCCGACCGTATTCGGCACTCGGGCTTTGTGCCTTGTCCATAGTCATTAGGAGAAACCGAAAACGCTCTGCTGCGTCTTTGGGAGCACCCATGGTGCCGACTTTGACGTAAGAGATCACCCGGTCATAGAACAGCTTCCGGCAATTCCACTTGGTGGTATCCAAAATCATTGTGCAGCCAAGTTCGAGGCCATGTCGGAATCCATCACTCGCTACGGGGCTCAAGTTCCTGTGGCCGTCTTCGAGCGCCAGTCGCGTATACTGATCTCGCAGACCGAAAGCCGCAAAAGCCAAGGTTTCAAATGCGAACACGTCTCGACTAGAGGCCTCCATTGGGATTGCGTCTTCGTCGTCAACGCTCCTTAGGAAGTGCCCGGCAAGGGCATTGGTGAACATAAAAACCGAAAGGCCAACTAAGCGCGGAGAGCTTATGTTCGCATCAAGGAAGTTAGCTGCGCGTTGCGGCGTAACGCCCTTGATGAAGTCAAAGAGCGGTGACGGTGGGCGGCGGCGTTTGAACAGGTTGAGCATCTGATCCTCTAGGGAGAATGACGATGCTACTATGGCATAGATAGTCAATGCGCCAGCGCTTGGTGCGTTTGCTACCTAATACCGGGAGTCTGGATGCCCCGTGAGGATTCGAACCTCAATAGACGGAATCAGAATCCGTAGTCTTACCATTAGACGACGGGGCAACGAGGCGCGCGCAATATGACCCGGCGGACCCGCTGTCAAGGCCGCTGGGGCAGGCCGAACAAGTCCGCTTGCCCTGACGCATTTCGCCGCTAGCATCGCGGGGACAACAAAGGGGGCTGCGCCCCGGCGCAGAACACCCATAAGGAGTGGGCTGATGCGTCACGTCGCGATCGTCGGGTCTGGGCCGGCGGGTTATTACACCGCCGAAACATTGCAGAAAGCCGACGATATCGCGGTCGACGTGATCGACCGGCTGCCCGTCCCCTATGGCCTGATTCGCACCGGCGTCGCCCCCGACCATCAATCGATCAAGGCGGTGTCGCGCCGCTACGAAGGGGTCGCGCTCACCGACAATGTCCGCTTCGTCGGGCATGTCGCGGTCGGCACCGACGTCACGATCGACGAGCTGGTCGCGCTTTACGACGCGGTGATCCTCGCGACCGGGGCGCCCAACGACCGGCCGCTCGACATTCCGGGTGCCGACCTGCCCGGCGTGATCGGCAGCGCCGCCTTTGTCGGCTGGTACAATGGCCATCCCGATTTCGCGGGCCTCAACCCGCTGCTCGATGCGCCCGGCGTCGCGGTGATCGGCAACGGCAATGTCGCGCTCGACGTCGCGCGCATCCTCGCCAAGACCCCCGCCGAGTTCGCGGGAAGCGATATCGTCGCACATGCGCGCGATGCACTGGGCGCGAGCGCGGTGCGTCATATTCACATCCTCGGCCGCCGCGGTCCGCACCAGATTGCGATGACCCCGAAGGAACTGGGCGAGCTCGGCCATCTCGAACGCGCTAGCCCGCGCGTCGACCCCGCCGACCTGCCGCCCGAGGGCGACGACGCGCTGCTCGAACCCGGGATGCGCAAATCGGTGACGCATTTGCGCAGCTTCGCTGCCAACCCCGTCGCCAAACCGGTGACGATCGATTTCGACTTCTTCGCCATGCCCATCGGAATCGAAGGCGACGGGCGCGTCCAGCGCGTCATCGTCGAACGCACGACGCTCGATGCCGATCTCAGGAGTCATGGCACCGGCGAGACCTACGCGATCGACGCCGGGCTCGTGATCAGCTGTATCGGTTACCAGACCCCGCCGATCCCCGGCGTGCCGTACGAACATGGCCGTGGGCGCTTCGCGAGCGACGACGGGCGGATCCTGCCCGGGCTTTATGCCGTCGGATGGGCGCGGCGCGGCCCGTCGGGGACGATCGGCACGAACAAGCCCGACGGCGCGCGGATCGGCGAGATGGTGATCGAAGATATCGGGCGCGGCGCGGGCAAGGCGGGCCGGGCGGGGCTCGACGCGCTGCTCGCGAGCCGCGACATTACCCCCGTCACCTTCCGCGACTGGCGCCGGATCGAGGAGGCCGAGGTCAAGGCCGCGCTCGACGGCAACCCGCGCGAGAAATTCACCAGCATCGAGGCGATGCTCGAAGCCATCGGGCGTTGAGTCCCGGCCGGACGGGCGTCCGCACCGCGCTCCGCTGGCTGCTGGCCTTGGCCTATGGCTATGCGGGTTATCGGCACCTCGCGACGCCCGCGCCGTTCTTCGCGATCACACCGCCATGGGTACCTGCACCCGGACTGGTCGTCGCCGCCACCGGCATTGCAGAGATCGCGGGCGCGATCGGATTGATGATCCCGGCCACCCGCAAGGCGGCGGGCTGGGGCCTCGCGCTCTACGCGCTGTGCGTCTGGCCCGCCAACTTCCATCATGCACTCGCCAACGTCGCGATCGGCGGCGAAACGCTAAGCTGGTGGTATCACGGCCCGCGCCTCGCCGCGCAGCCGCTGATCATATGGTGGGCGCTGTGGGCAAGCGGCGCGGCCGATTGGCCGTTTCGCCGCCGCTCTTCCTAGCCGCTATTTCGCAACCGGCGTCTCGATCGGCGGCTGGCCTTTCTGGCTCGCCGCATAAGCCTCGACCGCCTTCAGCACGCGCAACATGTTGCCGCTCGAAATCTTTTCGAGCTCGGCCTGCGTATAGCCGCGCCGCGCGAGTTCGGCGAACAGGCGCGGATAGCCGGTGACATCCTCCAGCCCGACCGGAGTTGCGTCCATCCCGTCATAATCGCCCCCGATCCCGATATGGTCGACGCCGATCGTCTTCTTGATATGGTCGATATGGTCCGCCGCGATCCCGATCGGCGTCTGCGGGGCCGGGTTCGCCGCGTCCCACGCTTTCAGTGCCGGGGCGACAGCATCGGGATTGCCGACGTACAGCGCGTCGAGCCGCGCCTTCTCCGCCGTCCGTGCCAGGCCATGCGCGCGCAGCTTGGGGTCGAGGAAGGCGGCGTAGAGAACGACCATCACCACGCCGCCATTGGCCTTCACCGCGGGCAGCACGCTGTCGGGCACGTTGCGCGGATGATCGTTGACCGCGCGCACGCCCGAATGGCTGAACATCACCGGCGCGTGCGAGACTTCGAGCGCGTCCTTCATCGTCGCTTCGCTGACATGGCTCAAATCGACGATCATGCCGATGCGGTTCATTTCCCGCACGACCTGTTTGCCGAAATCGGTGAGCCCGTCGTGCTGCGGCGCGTCGGTCGCGCTGTCGGCCCAGGGCGTCGTCTTGCCGTGCGTCAGCGTCATGTAGCGAACGCCCATGCCATAAAGTTCGCGCAGCACCGCAAGCGACGAGCCGATCGACTGGCCGCCCTCCGCGCCAAGCATGCCCGCGACCTTGCCCGCCTTCATCTGGCTTTCGAGTTCGGCCGAGGTCCGCGCGAAACCAAGGTCGTTCGGATAGCGCGCGATCAGCCGCTTCGCGACGTCGATCTGCTCGATCGTCTGCTGCACCGCCTGCTGCTCGTTCGTGTTGCTGGGCACATAGACCGACCAGAATTGCGCGCCGACATGCCCCTTGCGCAGCCGCTGGATATCGGTGTGCATCACGCTTCCGTCGGGCTTGGGCCTGGTGGTGTCGTTGAAGTCGAAATTATTGATCACATTGCCGACGCTCCCGCGCAGCTCCCACGGCACATCATTATGCCCGTCGAACACCGGCGCTTTTTTCAGCGCCGCCTCGGCGACCGCTTCGGGCGATTTCTGCGCCATGGCGGGGGTGGATATCAGGGCGAATGCGGCGAGGCCGGCGAGCAGGTGCGACTTTGTCATGGCACGCGACCTTAGGTCGTTGTTCGCACGGCGCAAGCCTTGCCTTGACGTTCGCGTAAACCCCGCGCAGCATCGGCATCATGACAGCCTTCGACGACTGGCGCGCCCGCTCGCCCTATTATGACGAAACCCACGAAGCGCTGGCGCAAAGCGTCCGCCGTTTCGTCGCGCGCGAGATCGCGCCGAACATCGATCGATGGGAGGCCGAAGGCGAGCTGCCGCGTGAGCTCCATAAAAAGGCTGCGGAGGCGGGCATCCTCGGGCTGCGCTATCCCGAACAATATGGCGGGCACAGCGAGGGCTTCGACAATTTCCATGGCCTCATCCTCACCGAAGAACTCGCCGCGGTCGGCGCGGGCGGTCTCGGCGCGTCACTGATGACGCACGGCATCGGCCTGCCCCCGATCCTCGCCTTGGGCTCCAACGATCTCAAGCAACGCGTCGCGCCGCCGGTGCTCGCGGGCGACAAGATCATCGCGCTCGGCATCACCGAAGCGGGCGGCGGCAGCGACGTCGCGAACCTCAGGACCACCGCCGTTCGCAACGGCGACCACTATGTCGTGAACGGCGGCAAGATGTTCATCACCAGCGGCATGCGCGCCGACTGGCTGACCTGCGCGGTGCGCACCGGCGGCCCCGGCGCCGCGGGTATCTCGCTGTTGCTGATCGAGATGGACGCGCCGGGCGTCGAACGCACGCGGCTCGACAAGATGGGTTGGCGGTGCAGCGACACCGCCGCGATCCATTTTTCCGATGTCCGCGTCCCCGCCGACAACCTGATCGGCCCGGAGAATGGCGGCTTCATCGGCATCATGCGCAACTTCAATTCGGAGCGGCTCGGCATGGCGATGGGCTGCTGCGCCTATGCGCGCGTCGCGATGGCCGAGGCAGCCGAATGGGCGCTGCAACGCGAGACCTTTGGCAAGCCGCTCGTCGACCACCAGTCGATCCGCATCAAGCTCGCCGACATGGAGCGCCAGATCGAGGCGACGCAGGCATGGGTCGACCTCTGCGCCTGGCAGGTCAAGACCGGCAAGGACCGCCCAGCCGACTTCGCGATGCTGAAGGTACAGGCAACGCGGATGCTCGAAGCCGTCGCGCGCGAAGCCGCGCAGGTGCTCGGCGGCGCATCCTATATCACGGGCAGCAAGGTCGAGCGCATCTACCGCGAGGTGCGGGTCAACGCGATCGGCGGCGGCAGCGAGGAAATCATGCTCGACCTCGCGGGGCGGCAGTTGTTCGGGGGCAAGCGCTAGGCCTCGCCCCCCTCCTCGCGCCGCTTGTCCGCCAGCGCGCGCGATTCGGCCTTCAACGGCCGCGACACCGGGCAGACCTCCTGCACATAGCCGTTGAGCACATTGGTCAGCGCGTCGGGCAGCAGGCGATAGAAGACGAACTGGCCGCGCTTCTCGCTCACGATCAGCCCGGCGTTCTCCAGCACCGACAGATGCTGCGATACCGCCGGTTTGCTCATCTCGAACCGCGCCGCGATGTCGCCCGCGCTCAGCTCGGCGTGCGCCAGATAGGCGAGAATCTTGCGTCGCGGCGTCGACGCCAGTGCCTGAAAAACCCGTTCCATATGCCCCAAAATGGGCATGGCACGCGCCCTTGACAAGCAATAATTTATTTAAGTAATTACTTATATTCTTTTGAGCGAGGAGTCGGGTGATGCGCAGCGATGATGACCCCCATGCCGTCAATTTCCTGATCGACGCGCCCGGCGCCGATCCGCGCGCGGGAAGCGTTCGCGCCGATGCGCCCAGCATCTTCTGGAATGGCGGCATGGCATTCGTCGCCCTGATCGCCGGGCCTTTCTTCATCACGCCATCCGCGATCATCCTCTTCTTCGTCACCACCGGCGCGGCGCTGCTGCTCGGCCACAGCGTCGGCTATCATCGCATGATGATCCACGGCAGCTTCAAGGCGCCCCGCTGGCTGACGCGCACGCTCGTCTGGTTCGGCGCCTTCGTCGGCATGGCGGGTCCCTATGGCATCATCCGCGCGCACGACACGCGCGACTGGGCGCAGCGGCAGGCCGATTGCCATCCGTTCCTCCGGCACGGCACGACTATGGCCCGCGACGCCTGGTGGCAAATCTATTGCCGCCTCGACCTCGACCACCCGCCGCGCTTCGACTTTGCCGAACTCGACCGCGACCCCTTCTACCGCTGGCTCGAGGCGACATGGCGCTGGCAACAACTCCCCGTTGCGCTGCTGTTCTTCGCGGTCGGCGGATGGGGCTGGGTCATATGGGGTGTCGCCGCGCGCGTCGCGGTCGCCAATCATGGCCACTGGCTCGTCGGCCACCTCGCGCACAACCGCGGCCCGCAGCACTGGACGGTCGACGCGCACGGCGTGCAGGCGTTCGACGTCCCCTGGGCCGCGATCCCGACGATGGGCGAAGCGTGGCACAATAATCACCATGCCTATCCCGGCTCCGCGCGCATCGGCCTGCACCCCGGGCAAAGCGACTGGGGCTATGCCTTCATCCGCCTGTGCGAGCAATTCGGACTGGTGTGGGACGTCCGCACGCCCGACACGATGGGCGTGCGCCCGGGCCTTTCCGAGGTCCCTCGACACGGGCCGGGCTTCGCGGCACAGTCGCCGCATGGACACGCCATCACATAGCTGGCCCGCCGAGGCCGAAACATTGCTCGACGATCTCGTCGACCTTCGCCGCGCCATCCACCGCGAGCCCGAACTGGGACTTCAGAACCCGAAGACGCTCGCGAAGATCAAGGACGCGCTCGCGGGTCTGCCGCTCGAATTTCGCGAAGGGCCTTCGACGACCGGCCTGATCGCGATCCTGCGCGGCCCCGCGAACGGGCGCACCGCGCTGCTGCGCGGCGACATGGATGCGCTGCCTCTGCTCGAGGACACCGGGCTCGATTTCACCTCCGAGATCGCCGGCGCGATGCACGCATGCGGGCACGACACGCATGTCGCGATGCTCGTCGGCGCAGCGAAGTTGCTGTGCGCGGCGCGCGACCGCTTGCCCGGCACGGTGATGTTCATGTTCCAGCCGGGCGAGGAGGGCCATCATGGCGCGCGCTTCATGCTCGACGACGGGATCATCGACCCGCTGCCCGACGCCGCCTTCGCGCTCCACATCATGCCCAATGCGCCGCATGGCATCTTTGCCGGACGCGCCGGCCCGCTGCTCGCCTCGTCCGATGTGCTGAACATCAGCGTCAAGGGCGCCGGCGGCCATGCCTCGATGCCGCACGACAGCATCGACCCGATCCCCGTCGCCTGCGCGATCGTCGCCGCGATCCAGACGATGGTCACGCGCCGCATCTCGGTCTTCGACCCCGCGGTCGTCACCATCGCCAAGATCGCGGCAGGGACGACGAACAATATCATCCCCGAGACCGCCGAGATGCAGGGCACGATCCGCACCCTGTCGCCCGAACGCCGTGCGATGGTCGCGCGCGAGTTGAAACGCCTCGCCCCCGCGATCGCCGAGGCGCATGGCTGCACCGCCGAGGTCGAGATTATCGAGGGCTTCCCTGTTACCGTTTGCGATGCGCGCGCGGTTGCCTTCGGCCAGTCGGTGGTAGAAGACACCTTCGGCGAGCAAGCGTGGCTGACGATGGACAATCCGGTGATGGGCGCCGAAGATTTCTCCTACGTCCTTGAAAAGGTCCCCGGCGCGATGTTCTGGCTCGGCGCGAGCGAGGCGGGCAGCGACTGGCGCCAATGCTGCGGACTCCACAGCAACCATATGGTGCTCGACGAGAGCGTGATGGCGCGCGGCGCCGCGCTGCACGCCGCGCTCGCCGAGCGCTTCCTGAACGAAGGATTCAACGCATGATCAACATCATCGGCGCGATCATTTCGGGCCTGATCATCGGCGCGCTCGCGCGCTTCTTCTATCCCGGCGCGGTGCAGATGGGCTGGATCGCGACGATCCTGCTCGGCATCGGCGGCTCGCTCCTCGCCGGCCTCGCAACATCGCGCGGCCGCGGCGACTTCAGCCGCGCGGGCTGCCTCGCCTCGGTGATCGGCGCGATCGTGCTGATTTTTATCGGGCGCCTGCTCGGCGTCGGCGGTTAGGGGACCAGCACCGTATCGACCGCCTCCGGCAGCATGTCGGGGTAATCGAGCGTATAGTGCAGTCCGCGGCTTTCCTTGCGGTGCAGCGCGCTCCGCACGATCAGCTCGGCGCATTGCAGCAGGTTTCGAAGTTCGATCAGGTCGGTCGTGACGCGGAAATGGCCGTAATAATCGCCAACCTCGTCGGTCAGCATCTTGATCCGGTGCTGCGCGCGTTCGAGCCGCTTGGTCGTGCGCACGATGCCGACATAATTCCACATGAAGCGGCGAATCTCGGTCCAGTTCTGCTTGATCACCACCTCTTCGTCCGAATCGGTGACGCGGCTTTCGTCCCACGGCCGGATTGCCGGCGGCGCGTCGAGTTCGTCCCAGTGCGCGATGATGTCCTTCGCCGCCGCTTCGCCGAACACGAAACATTCGAGCAGCGAGTTCGACGCGAGGCGGTTCGCGCCGTGCAGCCCGCTCTCGGTGCACTCGCCCGCCGCATAGAGCCCCGGCAGGTCGGTGCGCCCGTCGAGATCGATCAACACCCCGCCGCACGTATAATGCTGCGCGGGCACCACCGGGATCGGCTGCTTCGTCATGTCGATGCCGAGCGTCAGCAGCTTCTCGTAGATGTTCGGGAAATGCCCCGCGACGAAATCGGGGTCGAGATGGCTGATGTCGAGGTGGACATAGTCGAGGCCGAAGCGCTTGATCTGGTCGTCGTTCGCGCGCGCCACGACGTCGCGCGGTGCGAGTTCGGCGCGCGCGTCATAATCGGGCATATAGCGGTGCCCGGTGACGGGGTGCTTGAGGATGCCCCCCTCGCCGCGCACCGCCTCGGTGATCAGGAAATTCTTGACGTCGAGATTGTAGAGGCAGGTCGGGTGGAACTGCATCATCTCCATGTTCGAGACGCGCGCGCCCGCGCGCCACGCCATCGCGATGCCGTCGCCCGTCGCGCCGCGCGGCGCGGTCGAAAACTGGTACACGCGCCCTGCCCCGCCGCTCGCGAGGATCGTCGCGCGCCCGACATGCGCGCGCACCTTGCCGCTCTTTTCGTCGAGCGCATAGACGCCCCACACGCGCCCCGAACCCGAATAGCGTTCCTCGTGCCGCCCCGTGATCAGGTCGATGCACGCCTGCCCGGGGAGCAACGTGATGTTCGGATGCGCCTCGGCGGTCTTGAGCAGCGCCGCCTGCACCGCCCAGCCGGTCGCATCGTCGACATGGACGATGCGGCGGTGCGAATGCCCGCCCTCGCGCGTCAGGTGCAGCGCCTCGGCATCCTTGTTGAACGGTACGCCCATCTCGACGAGCCGTTCGATCGCGTGCGGCGCATTTTCGACGACGAACTCGACCGTCTCGCGCCGGTTCAATCCAGCGCCCGCGACCATCGTATCCTCGATATGATTTTCGAACGTGTCGCCCGCGTCGAGCACCGCGGCGATCCCGCCCTGCGCCCATGCAGTCGACCCGCCGGTGAGCTCGCCCTTGGCGAGCACGAGCACGCGGCAATGATCGGCAAGCGCGATGGCGGCGGTGAGGCCCGCAGCGCCCGATCCCACGATGATGACGTCATATTCACTCATGGCGTCTCTGTTGCACAGCAAGGCGCCGCATGACAGGGGGATCGAAGACGCAGGTCACGGGAATTTTTCAGGATGCACAAAGCGAAACTTGACCGGCGCGTGCTGCTTGCAACCATCGCGGCGCTCCCGCTCGCCGCCTGCGCGCATCGTCTGCCGGTCGACGCGAAGCGCAGCATCGGTGTCGCGACCTTCAATATCTGGCACGATGCCGGCGGGCACTGGCCGGTGCGGCGCGCGCTGCTTGTCGCGGCGCTGCGCGGCGCAGACGCGGACGTCATCGCGCTTCAGGAAGTGCTCGAAGACGCGAAGAAGGGCCTGCCGAATCAGGCGGAGACGCTCGCCAGCGACCTCGGCTATCCGCAAGTCCACTTCGTCGCGCCCGAACCCGACGGCGCCCCCCGGCGCTATGGCAATGCGATCCTGACGCGCCTGCCGGTGATCGAGGTCGCGCGCCGCAGGCTCGAACCGCTGTCGGATTATCGCACCGCGATCCGCGTGCGCGTGCGGACCGGCTCTGGCCCGGTCGATATCGTCGCGACGCATCTCGCCTGGCAACCCGAAGCCGCGGCGGTCCGCGCGCAACAGCTCGCCGACCTGCTCGGCTGGCTACCGGCCGACGGCACCCCGCTCGTCATCATGGGCGACTTCAACGCGCCCCTCGACGATCCTGGCCTTGCGGCGATGGGGCCGCCGCGCTTCACCTCGGCGCTTGCCCCCGGCGCCGCGCCGACAACGCTCAACCCCGCACGCGGCCACGCCCCACGCGTGATCGACCATATCTTCGCCGACGCGGCGAACTTCGCCGTTTCCGGCACGCGCGTCATGGGCGATACGCCGGTGGATGGCGAATATCCGTCCGATCATTTCGGGGTCGCCGCGCGCCTGACGCGGCGCTGAGCCTCAGGCGACGCTGCGCGTCAGGTTCAGGAAAACATCCTCAAGGTCGGCTTCGCGCGTCGAGACGTCGACGATGCCGTGGCCCATCGCGTTGACCGCGGCGAGCACTTCGCCCGCGTTGACGCGGTCCTTGTTGTAATGGATCGCAAGGCCCCGCTCGCCCTCGCGCTCGACCTTGTCGAACGCGGGATGCGCGGGCAGCTCGGTGACATCGGCGTCGAGCGTCACGACCACGATCTTCTCGCGCGCCATGTCGACCAGTTCGCGCGTCGGCTTGTTCGCGATCAGCTTGCCATGGTTGATGATCGCAATGCGGTCGCACAGCTCCTCGGCCTCTTCGAGATAATGCGTCGTCAGCACCACGGTGACGCCGCGGTCGTTGAGGCTCTGCACATATTCCCAAAGCTGCTGCCTGAGTTCGATATCGACACCGGCGGTGGGTTCGTCGAGCACGATGATCGGCGGCGAATGCACCATAGCCTTCGCGACAAGCAGGCGGCGCTTCATCCCGCCCGACAGCGTGCGCGCATAGGCATCGCGCTTGTCGCTGAGGTGCACCGCGGCGAGCAGCGCGTCGGAAATGCGCTTGTCCTTCGGCACCCCGTAAAGCCCCGCCTGATTTTCGAGCGTTTCATACGGCGTGAAAAAGGGATCGAAGACGATTTCCTGCGGCACGATGCCGATCGAATATTTGGCGTTCCTGGGATCGGCGTCGATGTCGAAGCCCCAGATGCTCGCATTGCCGCTCGTCTTGTTGACGAGGCCCGCAAGGATGTTGATCAGCGTCGACTTGCCCGCGCCGTTCGGCCCCAAGAGACCGAAGATCTGGCCGCGCGGCACGTCGAAACTGACATTGTCGAGCGCCTGCTTGCCGCCGGCATAAAGTTTCGAGACGGCGTCGATGCGGATGGCGGCTTCACTCATGGCCGCTTCCATAGCCGCGCGCCTGCCCTCGCGAAAGCCCGCTAATTTTTCGTCAGCGCGGCATTAACGCTCAATTGGAAACTCGCCGCTAGGAGGGAGCTTGTGAGGACCAGCCACATCATTTGCCCGCTGCCGATGCAGCGCGGTTTAGCCGCCTTTGCGCTTTGCCTCGTGCCCGCCGTCCCGGCGCTGGCGCAAGCCAACACGCCGGCCCAGGCCGAAGCCATCGTGCTTCGCCCGCTCAGTTTCTTCAAGGTCAACGATCTCGATTTCGGCGATATCATCCCGTCGGCGACCGCGGGGACGGTGACGATCGAACCCGATGGGTCGCGCAGCCGCACCGGCGGCGTGACGCTCGCGGGCGATGCCGGCGAACCCGCCCGTTTCGCGGGACTCGGCAGCTTCAATCGCCAGGTCAATATTTCGCTCGGATCGAACACGATCTGGCTTACCGGGCCGGGCGTGCGGATGCGCGTCCGCGATTTCGAGATCGGCAGCACGCCGACCGCGATCCTGTCGACGACCCCGACGCGATTCCGCATCACGTCGCCGCTCGGCAATTATAATTTCCCGGTCGGCGGCACGCTGGAGGTCGGGGCCAACCAGGCACCGGGCGACTACAGCGGCACGTTCACGGTCACATTGAACTATCTCTAGGCCTTCTGTGGGGGGAGGACGGCACCGGGGACCACTTGCGCCCGAAAGGGCGCCTGCGCCGGTGCCGTCAAGTCCCTTCCCTGATTGTGCAGACCCGATTGCCGAGCCTTCGCGCGCTTGCTATGGGCGCGGTCGATGACCCAGCCCGCCCCCGAAACCATCCGCACGCCCAAGACCCGCATCGCCTGTGACGGCACCGGCGACGGCCTCGCCGATGCGGCGCTCGGCCATCCGCGCGTGTGGCTCGAAATCGACACCGACGAAGGCTTCGCCGACTGCGGCTATTGCGACCGGCGCTTCATCCTGATCGGTGGCGTCGCCGACAAAGCCTGAGCCTGCCGCAAAAAGTAAACGGCTGCTTTACCAACCCCATGCATGAGTGATGAAGGTCCCGCTGGCACAAGATGTGCCAGACAGGAGCAGAATCTGTGGGGATTCGAGGGACCAGACACTGTCGGGGCACGATGCGCGCCCTGACCATCACCGCGACAGCGGCGGGCGCGGCTCTGTGCGCGCCGGCGCACGCCGCCGACATGGCCGGAACTGCCAACGCGGCAATCGTCCGCCCGAACACGCTGATCAAGACCGACGATCTCGATTTCGGCACGCTGATCAGCGGCGCGACCGGCGGCACCGTCACGATCAACCCCGTCACCAACGCGCGCACGACCAGCGGCGGCGTCACCCCCGTGGGCTCGGCGGCGCAGCGCGCGACATTCCAGGGCACCGGCGGCATCTTCCTGATCACCGTGTCGGGCAGCACCTCGGTCACGCTCACGCGCGCGGGCGGCGGCGCCGCGCCGATGACCGCCACCCTCGTCCGCGCCGCGAGCACCAGCGGCGGCGGCATCGCGCTGCTCGGCGCGACCCTGCTGCCCAGCGGGGTACAGACCTATTATATCGGCGGCACGCTGACCGTCCCCGCGAACCAACCCGAGGGCGACTACAGCGGCACCTTCACGCCCACCGTCAATTATCTCTGACGAATCTTTGCGGTCGGCGGGCGCCGTGCCTATATCGCTCTCATGACAAGCCCGACCGACCCCCGCCGCTTCCTCTATCGCGCCGACGCGCTCGACCCCGATCTGGCGCAAGCGCTCGCGCGCGAAGCCCTCGCGAAAGCCGACGACGGCGAGCTCTACCTGCAATATCGCGCGACAGAGAGCTTCGGCTTCGACGACGGGCGGCTCAAGACCGCCGACTATTCGACCGACGCCGGTTTCGGCCTGCGCGCCGTGTCGGGCGAGATGACGGGCTTTGCGCACGCGAGCGACATCAGCGCCGGCGCGATCCGCCGCGCCGCCGAAACGCTCGCCCTGCTCGACCCTGCAAAACAGGCGCACGCCGCCCCGCCGCCGCGCACCAACCGCCATCTCTATGACGAAGCGAACCCGCTCGACCTGATCCCCTTCGCAAAGAAGGTCGCGCTCTGCCAGGAAATCGACGCCGCCGCGCGCGCGCGCGATCCGCGCATCGTCCAGGTTTCGGTCGCGCTCGCGGGCAGCTGGTCGGTGGTCGAGATCGTCCGCGCCGACGGCTTCCTCGCGACCGATATCCGCCCGCTCGTCCGCCTCAATGTCTCGATTGTGGTCGAGGAAAATGGCCGCCGCGAAACCGGCTATTTCGGCCTCGGCGGCCGTTACATGTACGATCATCTTTTCGAACCCGCGCAGTGGAACCGCGCGATCGACGAGGCGCTGAGCCAGGCGCTCGTCAACCTGCGCGCCGTCGATGCCCCCGCGGGCGAGTTCACCGTATTGCTCGGCCCCGGCTGGCCCGGCGTGCTCCTGCATGAAGCGGTCGGCCACGGCCTTGAAGGCGATTTCAACCGCAAGGGCACCAGCGCCTTTTCGGGCCGCATCGGCGAGCGCGTCGCCGCGCCCGGCGTCACCGTGGTCGACGACGGCGCGATGGAAAGCCCGGTCGGTGGCGGACGCCGCGGCTCGCTCAGCATCGACGACGAAGGCACGCCGACCGGCGAAACGGTGCTGATCGAGGACGGCATCCTCAAGGGCTATATGCAGGACCGCCTCAACGCACGGCTGATGGGGGTCGAGCCGACGGGCAACGGACGGCGTGAGAGTTTTGCGCACGCACCGATGCCGCGGATGACCAACACCTTCATGAAGGGCGGCAACGACGATCCCGCCGAACTCCTGAGCCGGGTCAAGAACGGCATCTTCGCCAAAAGCTTCGGCGGCGGACAGGTCGACATCGTGTCGGGCAAGTTCGTCTTTTCCTGCACCGAGGCGTACAAGATCGAGAATGGCAAGCTGGGCGACTCGATCAAGGGCGCGACCTTGATCGGCGACGGGCCGAGCGTGCTCACCAAGGTCACCGGCATCGGCAACGACATGGCGATCGACGAAGGTATCGGCATCTGCGGCAAGGGCGGCCAGAGCGTCCCCGCGGGCGTCGGCCAGCCGACCCTGCTGGTGAACGGGCTGACGGTCGGCGGCACGGCGTAAAATTCCTTCTCCCTGGATGGGAGAAGGATACGCAGCCTTGCCGCGAAGCGGCTAGGCGAAGTTGGATGAGGGTGAGGGCGCGGGATCAAGCCATCGCTTCAGACCGACACCGCACCCCCACCGCTGCGACTAGCCAGCAAGCTGGCAAGTCTCGCTGCCTCCCCCATCAAGGGGGAGGTTGAACAGCTGTGACCCTCCTCACTTGGCGTTCGCCATTCGCGCGCATATAGAAAAGCCCAACAAAGAAGAATCGGTCGCATCATCCGCAGGGCCATGCCCCGCAACAGGGAGGGTAATATGCGTTCGAGTCTGCGTTTCGTTTCCGTGGCCGCCGTCGCCGCGATGCTCGCCGCCGTTCCCGGCTCGGCGCAAAAATCGACCGGTCCCAAGGAACGCTATGAAATGGACGTCGCGACGATGTCCGGCTTCGCCGCGATGGGCGGCGGCAAGGGCGGCATCGGCGGCGCGATGGGGATGATGTTCGGCGGCGATCCGTCAAGCAAGGTCGCGCACCAGCTTCTCCTCCGTCTCGGTTCGAACGATGCGGCGACCGCGCCGCCGCCGAAGGGCGACCATTTCTTCCAGCCGCAAGCGAAGATGGGCAAATCGGTGCCGCTGTTCTGGGAGGAAGGAAAGGAAGCGCCCGGAACGGACACGTTCGAACGCCCCAAGGGCCGCCTCCTGCTCTATTGGGGATGCGGCGCCAAGGCCGGCCCCGGCCAGCCGGTGATCATCGATTTTGCCAAGGTCGCCGCGGGCCAGATTCCGCCGAACCTGTTCTCAAGCGCGGTGCCCGTGATCCGCGAAGTCAGCAAGGCGAACAGCCGCTCCTATATCGACTGGCCGAACAAGAAGGGTGGCCGGCAGCCCGGATCGGGATCGTCGCTGATCGGCGCGCACCGCGTCGCGAGCAATATCGGCCCCGATATCAATTTCACCCTCGCGCAGGATTATATGCAGGGCCTTTCCGCCTCGACCGCGATCCAGGGCGACCAGTCGGTGATGGTCCGCTGGAATTCGGTGCCGAGCGCGACCGGCTATGTCGCATGGACGATCGGCGGCATGGGCAATGGCGGCGGCAAGAACGACGTCGGCGACATCGTCTGGTGGACGAGCAGCGCGTCGAAGGAATTCGGCGGCGGCCTGTGGGACTGGCTCCCCCCCTCGGTGGTCGCGAACCTGATCACGAAAAAGATCGTGATGCCGCCGTCGCAGACAAGCTGCCAGATCCCGGCCGAGGTCAAGAAGGCGTCGGGCGAGATGCTGATGGGCAATTTGAACGCCTTCGGCCCCGAAGCCAATTTCTCCTATCCGCCGAAACCCGCGGGCAACGCGGTGTGGAATATCGACTGGACCGCGAAGGTGCGCTTCCGCTCGCACACCATGCTGCTGGTCGGCGCCGATTTCGGCGGCATGGGCGGGGCATCGACCGGCGGCAGCACCCCGGCCGAACCGGCGAAGAAAAAGAAGTGCAAGGGCCCGCTCGGCATCCCGCTTCCCGACGGGGCGTGCTGAAACAGCGGCGAGTCAGGCCCCGTTCACGCGGCCAGGCGTAAGGAAGCGCGGGGTAGGGTATGATGAAGACAGGAGTCGAACCCATGCGTCACCTCATCCCGACGCTTCTTGCCGCCGCCGCAATCGCGGCCGCACCCGCCGCGACCGCGCGCGAAAAGCTCGCGCCCGAAGACCAGCTCGCCAAGCTGCTCGAAGGCCGCGTCGCGGGCGAGCCGCAGGATTGCATCTCGCTTTCGAGCGCGCGCAGCTCGCAGATCATCGACAAGACAGCGATCGTCTATCGCGTCGGCAGCACCCTCTGGGTCAACCGGCCGAAAGGCGGCGCCGAATCGCTCGACGACGACGATATCCTCGTGACGAAGACGATCGGCAGCCAGCTGTACAGCATCGACCCCGTCGAGTTGCGCGACCGCAGCAGCCATTTCTACACCGGCTTCGTATCGCTCGGCCAATTTGTGCCGTACAAGCGCGTCAAGGGCGAATAGCCTCTTCATTGCGGGTACAGCGAGCGATCCGGGGTTGCGTAAATCGCTCCGGATTGCTTCGCTGTGCGCGCAATGACAAATGACACCCAAACGCCCGCCCCGCCCCCCGCCGACTGGGCGCAGCAACTGCTCGGCTTCTGGTTCGATGCGCACGGCATGAGCGACTGGTACGGCGGCGGTCCCGAATTCGACGCCGAAGTGCGCGACCTCGCCGAAGGCTGGCACGAAGCGCTCCGCTCGCAGCCGCCCGCAAGCTTCCTCGCCGATCCCGACACCGCGCTCGCCGCGGCGATCCTGTTCGACCAGGTACCGCGCAACCTGTTTCGCGGCCATGCCGACGCCTTCGCGACCGACGAACTTGCGCGGGCGATCGCGCGCGGCATCGTCGCCAGGGGCTGGGACCAGAGCTGGCCCGATGACCGACGCCCGTTCGCCTATCTTCCCTTCGAGCATAGCGAGGATATCGCCGACCAGCGCGAATCGCTGCGCCTGATGGGGCAGCTCGCCGACCCCCTGTTCGCCGACTATGCCAAGAAGCATTTCGACATCATCGACCGCTTCGGCCGTTTCCCGCACCGCAACGAAGCGCTCGGCCGCACCAGCCGCGCCGACGAGGCCGCGGCGATAGAAGAGGGCAAGAATTGGTGATAGGGCCGGTTCGACACGGAGAAGAGCCATGGCCGAATTCACCGACACGCTGACCGACAAGCATATCGCCTTCATCGAAAAACAGCCGGTCTATTTCACCGCGACCGCCGCCGCCGATGCGCGCATCAACCTGTCGCCCAAGGGCTATGCCGACAGCTTCCGTATCCTGTCGAACGCCCAGGTCGCCTATCTCGACCTCGGCGGATCGGGGAACGAGACGCACGCGCACCTCGCCGCCGACGGGCGCATCACGATCATGTTCTGCGCCTTCGACCGCAGCGCGCTGATCCTGCGCATCTATGGCCGCGGCCGCCCCGTGCTGCCGCAGGATGGTGAGTGGGACGCGCTCGCCGCCCATTTCACCCTGATCCCCGGCACGCGCCAGATTTTCGTGATCGACGTCGAAAGCGTGCAGACGAGCTGCGGCTGGGGCGTGCCGATGATGGAATTGCAACACGAACGCGACACGCTGCAAAAATATCACCGTCAGGCCGACCGCGACCTGTGGGTCGAAAAATTCAAGGGGCGCACGAAGAGCATCGACGGCCTGCCCACGCGCCCGACCGACCGCTTCATTTCCGGGGAGGCCTGATGCCGCTTGTCGAACTGGTGCGCCTGCCCAACGGCGCCGAAGCCGAATTGCTGCGCGGCCGCCTCGAAAGCGCCGGTGTCCACGCGGTCTGCTTCGATGCGGGCATGAACATCGCCGAAAGCGTCGGTCTGCTCATCCCGGTGCGCATCATGGTGCTCGACGAGGATCTGGCCGAAGCGCAGGCGCTGATCGCCGAATTCGAGGGCGCCGGGAACGGAAACGCGGCCTGAGCGCTTGAAAAGCAAATCATGATCAAGGTCGCCAGTTACAATATGCGCAAGGGCATCGGCCTCGACCGCCGCCGCGATCCCGGACGGGTGCTCTCGGTGCTACGCGAGCTCGACGCCGATATCGTCGCGCTGCAAGAGGCCGATCGCCGTTTCGGCACACGCGCGAGCGCGATCCCGCCGCACATGTTCGAAGAGCATAGCGACTATGTCCCCGTCGACCTGCTCGACGGGCGGCCCTATGCGATCGGCTGGCACGGCAATGCGCTGCTTGTCCGCAAGGGCGCCGAGGTCGAGGAAAGCCACGCGCTCCACCTGCCGACGCTCGAACCGCGCGGTGCGGTCGCGGCGACCGTGCGCATCGGCGACACCCGCCTCCGCGTCGTCGGAATGCACCTCGACATTTCGGGCCTGCGCCGCCGCCAGCAGGCGCGCGCGATCCTCAATCATGTCGCCGAGGGCGAGGATTTGCCGACGATCCTGATGGGCGATTGCAACGAATGGCGCGCGACAGGCGGCTGCCTTTCCGATTTCGGCGCGCAGCACCGGCTGGTCGACACCGGCCACAGCTTTCACAGCCGCCGCCCGGTCGCCAAGCTCGACCGCATCTTTGCGACCCCCGATCTGGAAGCGGTCGACGCGGGCGTGCACCGCAGCGCGCTCGCGGCGCGCGCATCGGACCATCTGCCGATCTGGGCGCGGTTCAAGGCAGCTACCGACCCTGCCTAAAATTTAGGCAAAAGCCTGCCTCACCTGCCCAGCGAACGACCGATTCTTCGCTGCCTTGGTTCAAAATCGTCACAAAATGTTAACCTTCGCGCGCCCCGCGCAATCTGGCACGGCTGTTGCAGTGCAACATCGTGCCATTAGCAAAAGGGGGCGTCATGAAGCTGATCCTGGCCATCATCAAACCATTCAAGCTCGACGAGGTGCGCGAGGCGCTCACCGGTCTGGGCATCGCCGGCATGACCGTGACCGAGGTCAAGGGCTTCGGCCGGCAAAAGGGGCAAACCGAAATCTACCGCGGCGCCGAATATGCGACCAACATGGTGCCGAAGGTGAAGATCGAACTCGTGTGCGACGATGCGCTCGCACCGCGGGTCGTCGAAACACTCCAGCAAAGCGCCGGCACCGGCTCGATCGGCGACGGCAAGATTTTCGTCCTCGACGTGGGTCAGGCCGTGCGCATCCGCACCGGCGAGACCGGCGAGGCCGCTCTGTAATGACAAAGGGGGAAGCAATGAACTTCGCAAACAAGATTGCGGCGGGAGCCGGGGCCGCGGGCCTCGCGCTGTTCGCCGCGCTGCCCGTCTGGGCGCAGGAGGCGGCGCCCGCCGTCGCCGAAGCCGTCAAGCCGACGCCCGACAAGGGCGACACCGCGTGGATGATGGTCGCGACCGTGCTCGTCATGGCGATGATCGTCCCCGGCCTCGCGCTCTTTTACGGCGGCCTCGTCCGCACCAAGAATATGGCGTCGGTGCTGACGCAGATCCTCGCCGTCGCGGCGCTCGCGATGATCATGTGGGTGATGTTCGGCTACAGCCTCGCCTTCGGCGGCGACGCCAACCAGTTCATCTCGTCGGGCAAGCTCTTCCTCGCCGGGGTTGCGGCAGATTCGACCGTCGCGACCTTCACCGACGGCGTCGTGATCCCCGAATTTGTGTTCATCGCCTTCCAGATGACCTTCTCGGCGATCACCGTCGCGCTGGTCCTCGGCGGCCTCGTCGAGCGCATGAAATTCTCGGCGGTGATGGTCTTCGCGATCGTCTGGCTGACCATCGTCTATTACCCGATCGCGCACATGGTCTGGTATCTGGGCGGTGACGAGGCCTCGACCGGCCTGATCTTCGGCTGGGGCGCGCTCGATTTCGCCGGCGGCACCGTCGTCCACATCAACGCAGGCATCGCGGCGCTCGTCGGCTGCCTGATCATCGGCAAGCGCACGGGTTACCAGAAGGAAATCATGGCCCCGCACTCGCTGACGATGACCCTGGTCGGTACCGGGCTGCTCTGGGTGGGCTGGTTCGGCTTCAACGCCGGCTCGGCGCTCGAAGCCAACGGGTCGGCCGGCCTCGCGCTGATCAACACCTTCACCGCCACCGCCGCCGGCGTCCTCTTCTGGATGCTCACCGAACGCGTCCTCGGCCACAAGGGCTCGCTGCTCGGCGCCTGTTCGGGTGCGATCGCCGGCCTTGTCGCCGTCACCCCCGCCGCAGGCAACTCGGGTCCGTTCGGCGCGATCCTGCTCGGTGCGGTCGCGGGCATCGTCTGCTGCTGGTTCGTGATGAAGCTCAAAGCCAAGCTCGGCTTCGACGACTCGCTCGACGTGTTCGGTATCCACGGCATCGGTGGCCTGATCGGTTCGATCCTGACCGCGGTCACGATGCTTCCCGCACTCGGCGGTCCGGCGGGCGACGACTATGTCCTCGGCAGCCAGCTGTGGATCCAGGTCAAGTCGGTCGGCGTCGCCGTCCTCTGGTCGGCGGTCGGTTCGGCGATCGCCTTCACCATCGCCAAGGCGGTCACCGGCGGGCGCGTCTCCGAAGAAGTGGAGCGCGAAGGCCTCGACCTCGGCGAGCATGGGGAGCGCGCCTACAACTACTGACAACGAGACAGGATACCCGTCGCCGCACGCTCTCTCTCCTTTCAAACGGCGGCGGCGGGGTCCTCCCCAGGTTCCTCCTGCGAACCACTGGCCGGGGCTTGTCCCCGGCCTTTTTTTTTGCCGGCCTTGGAACCGTGGCCGGGATGCAACAGCTCGCGACCATTTTTTCGGGCGGCTCCATTTCGTGCAACCTTTGCGCCGCGCGCGCACTCCTCTGCCAGACCGGTCACAGAGCCGGCTAACAGGAGGAGAAAAAGGATGCTTTCACGCACATATATGCTTGCGGGCCTGTCGCTGCTCGCACTTGCTACCGCACCGGCCGCTGCGGCGCAGGACGCGCCCGACGACAGCTATGACGGCAATGCGATCATCGTCACCGCGACGAAGCGCGACGCCAGCCTGCAGGACGTTCCCTTTTCGATCAACGCGCAGACCGAAAAGGCGATCGAGCGCGCCAATGCGAGCACGATCGAAGACCTCTCGCGCAATGTCGCGGGGCTGACCGTCCAGAATCTCGGGCCTGGCCAGAGCCAGGTATCGGTGCGCGGCGTATCGGCGGGCCAGATCGCGCGCGACCAGCCCGGGGTCAAGGAACAGGTCGGCGTCTATCTCGACGAATCGGTCGTCTCGCTGTCGCTGTTCACCCCCGACCTCGACCTTTTCGATTTGAACCGCGTCGAAACGCTGCGCGGGCCGCAGGGCACGCTCTTCGGCTCGGGTTCGGTCGGCGGCACGCTTCGCTACATCACCAACCAGCCGACGACTGACCGCATCGAAGGCAAGGTCGAAGGCAATGTGAACCTCGTCGACGGCGATGATTTCGGCGGACACCTCAAGGGCGCGATCAATCTGCCGCTCAGCTCCAATCTCGCGCTGCGCGCGGTCGGCTATTACACGCGCTACGGGGGCTTTATCGACGCGTTGCGCGAAGGCGGCGGTGTGACCGAGGACGTCAACAGCGGCGAACGCTATGGCGGCCGCGTGTCGCTACGCTGGGAGCCCGCCGAGGGGCTCTCGATCACCCCGCGCTTCCTCTATCAAAAGGTCACGACCGACGGTTTCAACCGGCAGGAAGTCTATAATCTCTATGCCAACCAGTTCACGACGACGCGGCCGCAGGTCGCCTTCAAGGAACGCCAGCAATATCTGCTGCTCGACGAAGGGTTCAAGGACGAGGTCAAACTCTTCGACCTGACGATGAATTATGACGGCGATGCCGTGGGTGTCACCTCGGTGACCACCTATACCGATCGCGATATCCTCGTCAGCCGCGACGCGAGCGCGCTCACCGGCAGCGTGTCGTCGGACCTCGGCTTCGTCGATGCCGGGATCCTGCTCCCCGCGAACCTCGTCGACACGACGGGGGTCAAACAGTTCACGCAGGAAGTGCGCGTAAATTCAGCGGGGACCGGCCCGTTCCAGTGGCTCATCGGCGGCTATTATGCCCATGTAAAGCGCGACTATACCCAGCGCTTACCGACGCCGGGTTACGACCAATTTGACGACGGCTTCCTCGCGGGCCTCTGTTCGCGACCCGTCAACCCGGTGTGCCGTTCGCCTGGCGTGCCACTCGAGTCGTCCGACCTCGCCAACGGCTTCGGGCCCGATTCGCCCTATAATGCCGACATTCCCTATAATCTGACGCAGATCGCGATCTTCGGCGAGGTGAGCTACGACTTTACCGATCGCCTCACCGCGACATTGGGCGGGCGCTATTATGCCTTCGACGAAAGCCGGCGTTTCGTATCGGGCGGCCTGTTCCCGAACGGCGACAACGCGCGCGACAAGACCTCGTCGACGGGCTTCTCGCCGCGCCTGCTGCTCAGCTACGACGTCGCCGACGGCGTCACGCTCAACGCGCAGGCGTCGAAGGGCTTCCGCCTCGGCGGGGTCAACGATCCGCTCAACCTGCCGCTGTGCGACAGCGGCGTGCCGAACGGACCCGACGCAGCAACCTTCGGCGGTCGGCCGCGCTACGACGACGAAACCTTATGGAACTATGAGGGCGGGGTGAAGGCGCAGTTCGGCGGTATCACCTTCAACGCCGCTGGCTTCTATACCAAGATCAACAACCTGCAGGTCACCGCCGATGCCGGAAGCTGCTCGTCGCGCATCGTGTTCAACGCCGACGCGCATACGATGGGCCTCGAATTCGAGCTGTCGGCCAGCCCGTTCACCGGGCTCGATCTCGGGCTGTCGGGCAGCTATGTCGAGGCCGAATTCGATTCGACGCTGACCCGCCCGAACGGCACGGTGATTGAGGGGATCCGCAAGGGCAACCGCCTCCCCTCGGTGCCCCGGTTCCAGATGGCGGCGAACGCGACCTACAGCTTCCCGATCGACGCATCGGGGAACAGCAACGCCTTCGTGACCGCGTCGTTCCAGCATGTCGGCAGCCGCTACACGCAGCCCGGCGACCAGGAAAACAACCCGCGAACCTTTGTCCATGGTTTCACCTTCGGCGGGGCGCCGGTCGGTTCGGCGACGACGATCGACCTCAAGCTGCCTGACTATCAGCTGGTGAATATCGGCGCCGGGATCGAGTTTCCCGACGAACTCGAAATCTCGGTTTATGTGAACAATCTGCTCGACGAAAACGCGCTGCTCGCCTTCGATCGCGAACGCGGCGGACGCGCGCGGCTCGGCTTTGCGACGAACCAGCCGCGCACCTTTGGTGTCACGGTCCGCAAGGGCTTTTGACCGGTATGAAAGGGGTCCGGGCAGCCGAGTTTGGGCCCCTTTCTACCCGCTGAAATGCTGCACAAATTTTGTGCAGCATTGCCGCAATTTTGCCCTTTTCAACATGACATTAATATGGCATTCATTGCGTCAACAGTTTCAGGAGGGGAGAGCCTGAAAGGCTGGGCCGGGACGAAAGTTCCGGCCCTCTTTTTTTGTGCGCAGCATGAATGCCGTCACAAATCGGCGGTTTTCAGGGCTTTGTGCGCCGATAGCGCAGCATGGCAAAGACCCGCCAGTTGCCGTCTTCCTGCAGCACCGAATCGCTGATGACGAGCGTTCCGTCGCCCTCGAGACTATAGGTCGAGCGGCCGATCTCGACGTCGGCGCTGCCCCAATGCGTCCACCATTTCGCCGCGTTCACGCCGCCCGCGACGGCCCGCGTCCGGCCGCTGCTGTCGGTCCATTGCCCGCGCAGGCGCCGCTTCGCATCGAAGGCATAGTGGGCCTCGGCCGAATAGGTGATCGGCGGACTTCCCGCGACATGCAGGCGATAGGCGAGCCGCGTCGCCCCCGCCTCGCCCGGCGCGATATCGAGCGTCGCGGTCGCGGGTTTGCCGAACGCCTGCCCCTCCCCGATCCAATGGCCATGCCATGCCGCAAGCGACGGAGTTTCGGCGGGCGCCGCCGGTGCCGCCAGCACCGCGGCCGCCCACCAGAGCGGCGTCATGCCGCCATCTCGGACTGCGAGAACATGAAAGCGTTGCCGTCGGGATCGTAGAAGGTGAGCAATTTCACCAGCCCCGGGATATGCTGGATATCGCCGTCCTGCCGCACACCCTCGGCATCGAGATGCGCCTTGGCTTCGACAATATCGGCGACCTCGAACACATTGGTCGCGCCGCCGCCCTGCGCCACGCTCTCGACCTGGCTGAGGCCGATATTGACCCCCGCCATCGGGGTTTTGAGCTCGCACCAACCGATCTCATCGGCGCGGTAGAGCAGTTCGCACAACATCACCCGCTCGTACCAGGCGATCGACGCGGTCATGTCCTTGACCCCCATCGAACAGGTCAACTCGGATCCGATCTTGAGCGCCATGTCCTTCCTCCCTTTTCGCAGCATCCGACCGGACGGAGAATCGCACCGCCCATATCGCTTGCCCCATGAGTCTGGTTTGTATAGTTAGTTGCAAATGCCGTCAACTACGCCCGATCCCCTGCTCGTCCAGCTCGGCAGCCACCGCTGGCTGGTGCCGCTGCTCGCAGACCTCGCGGCGCACAGGGGTGCGCGCTTCGTCGAGTTGATCCACCGGCTGGGCCTCTCGCGCGATAGCTGCGTGCGGACTCTGGAGGCCGCAGCGGCGATCGGCTGGGTCACGCGCAACCCCGGCCACGGCCATCCGCTCCGCCCCGAATATATCCTCACCGAAGCGGGGGCAGCGGCCGCCGCACGCGCCGCAACGATAGCCGAGGCGCAGGATGCGCTCGGCCTGCCCCCGGGCGCCGCGACGCGCTGGGGCCTGCCGCTCGTCGCCGGGATCGGCGCCGGGCATGACCGTTTCAACGCGCTATCGCGCCTGCTCGCCCCCGCCACCCCGCGTGCGCTGTCGCAGGGGCTGACGGCGCTCGGCAAACATGGGCTGATAACGCGCGAGGTACTCGACGCGAGGCCGCCCGCGAGCCGTTACGATCTGACGGGAAATGGCGCGCTGCTCGCGGCCGCCTGCTCCGGCTAGTTCAGCGCCGCCTTCACGAAATCGGCGGCCCTCTCCCCGATCATGATACTCGGCGCATTGGTGTTACCGCTGACCAGGCGCGGCATGACGCTCGCATCGGCGACCCACAGCCCGTCGATGCCGCTTAGCTTCAGCGTCGGATCGACCACCGCCTCGGCGTCGCTCCCCATCCGGCACGTACCGACCGGGTGATAGACGGTGTCGGCGCGCGACCGGATCAGCGCGTCGAGCGCCGCGTCGTCGTCGAGATTCACCGGATGCCGGTCGACCCCCGCATAATCGCTGAGCGGCGGCGCGGCGGCGATGCGGTGCATCATCCGCACCCCGGCGCGCAGCGTCGCGATGTCGCGCGCGTCGGTCAGGAAACCCGGATCGATCGCGGGCGCCGCGGCGGCATCCGCCGAAGCGAGCCGCACCGTCCCGCGGCTTTCGGGGCGCAGCACGCAGGCGTGGCACGAAAAGCCGTGCCCCTTCACCTTGGTGCGACCATGATCCTCGAGCATCGCGGGGACGAAATGATACTGGATGTCGGGCGCGGGCAGGTCGGGGCGCGATTTCCAAAAGCCGCCAGCTTCGGCGAAACAGGTCGTCATGATCCCCGTGCGCTTGGTGCGATGCTCGAAGATCGCCTTCACCATCCGCCAGGTGCCGCCGAGGCTGTCGCCGAACGGCTCGGTCGAGCGCGTCTCCCAGCTCGACACATAGTCGATATGATCCTGCAAATTCGCGCCGACGCCGTCGCGGTCGAGGGTCACCTCGATCCCCTTGTCCTTCAGATGCGTGCCCGGCCCGATTCCCGACAGCATCAATATCTGCGGGCTGTTGAAGGCGCCCGCCGAAAGGATCACGCCGCCGCGTGCGCGGAGCGTCTCGCGGTTGCCGCCGCGGCGGATCACGACCCCCGTCGCGCGCCCATCCTCGATCAGGATTTTCTCGACCAGCGCCCCCGTGCGCACCGCGAAATTGCCGTGCGCGCGGAGCGGTTCGACATAGGCGCGCGCCGCCGACCAGCGCTCGCCCGCCTTTTGCGTGACCTGATAAAGGCCGAAACCCTCCTGCTGCGCGCCGTTGAAATCGGCGGTGCGCGGCAATTGCAGCGACGCCGCGCTCTCGATGAAGCGCTTGCTCGTCACATTGGGCCAGCGCTGGTCCATCACGTTGAGCGGCCCGCCGCTCCCGTGAAATTCGTCGCCGCCGCGTTCATTGCCTTCGCTGCGCTTGAAGAAGGGCAGCACGTCGGCATAGCTCCAGCCCGTCGCGCCCAATGACGCCCATTGATCGTAATCGAAGGCGTGGCCGCGGATATAGACCATCGCGTTGATCGCGCTCGACCCGCCAAGCCCGCGCCCGCGCGGCTGATATCCGGTTCGGCCGTTCAGCCCCGGCTGCGGCACCGTCTCGTACCGATAGTTCGACGCATCGGGGATGAAGGGCATGAAACCCGGCGTCTTGACGCGGACATTGTCGTTGGTCCCGCCCGCCTCGACGAGGCACACCGTCCGCCGACCGTCCTCTGCGAGCCGCCCCGCCGCCGCGCTCCCCGCGCTGCCGCCGCCGATAACGATGATGTCGAACTGATCCATGCTTGCGACTCTCCCTCGCGCCGCCTGCTGGCGGTCGTCTGCGTGCTTACATGAATGTCATTAGGGGGCGAGGCAAGCTGCTAGATGAGGTAGCTCTACTCCGCCGGTTCTTCGGCCGGCCGCCCTGCTGCCCAGCGCTCCTTGATCATCGCGCTCGTCGCGCGGCTGCCGTCGTGGCTCCAGCCGGGTTCGCGCCACATATAGTCGAGCTTGTGCTTCCACGGCGCATGCCAGACGTCTTTCGCGATCCCGACCCATTCGTGGACCGCGGCCCACAGGATATTGAAGCTGCCGAGCTGCTTGACGATGCCATAGCGCACCGGTTCGTCGTCGCGTTCGGCGACGAAGCTGCCGAACATCTTGTCCCAGATGATGAACACGCCGGCATAATTGGCATCGAGATAGCGCGGGTTCACCCCATGGTGGACGCGGTGGTGCGACGGGGTGTTCATCACCGCCTCGAACCAACGGGGCATCCGCTTGATCGCCTCGGTATGGATCCAGAACTGGTAGATCAGGTTCAGCCCCGCGCAGAAGAACACCATCGCGGGCGGAAAGCCGATCAGGAACAGCGGCAGGCGGAACAGGAAGGTCAGGCTGAAGAAGCCCGTCCATGTCTGCCTGAGCGCGGTCGACAGATTATAATGCTGCGAACTGTGGTGAATGACATGGCTCGCCCAGAACCAGCGCACGCGGTGCGCGCTCCTGTGGAAAGCATAATAAGCCAGATCGTCGAGGAAGAAGCAGAGGATCCACGCCCACCACCAGCGGCTGAACTCGATCCCGATGTCGAACAGGTGGAATTGGTACACCCAAACCGACATGCCGATCACCGCCGCGCCGACGAGCGCGCCGGCAACCTGGCTGAACGTGCCGAGCATCAGCGAGGTCAGCGTGTCGCGCGCTTCGTAGCGGCTCTTGTCGGCACGTAGCGAGATCAGCATCTCGGCGATGAGCAGCAGGATGAAGGCTGGAACGGCGTAGACGACCGGATCGGGCAGCTTATCCACGGTTAAACTCGCGCATCCGGCTCGCCCACATCCCCGCATCCTTCCCCAATTGCAGCGTCACCGCGCCGAATCTTTTCTCCGGTGTCGTCAATGTCAGGAAATCCTTGTCGAGCCGGCCCTCGACGCTGGCATCGACCGGCCGCGCGGCAAAGAAATTGCCGTGCGCGCGCACCAGCATCATCCGCCCCTCGGCATTTTGCACGATCGCGGCAAAGCCCGCGCGGTCGCGTGCGACCTCGACTCCGTTAAACCCCGCCTCGGCCTCTTCGGCGAGCCGGATCGCGTGCGCCGCGTCCGCTATCCGCGGGTCGCTTCCCAGCCCGATCTTCCCGACCAGCCAGGCGATGAAAAGCACCGCGACGAGCGACGCGCCGAGCTGGATCAACGCGGCCTGCGTCATTTCTCGCCTGCTAATGCGTCCAGCATCGGCCGCAGCCCCGAAAGATCATATCCCCCCTTTGCCGCCGCCTCGACGATGCCATCGACATCGTCGCCCGCGCGCGCGCGCGTCAGCGCCCACAGGTGCGTCGAGCGCGTGCCCGAACGGCAATAGGCGAGAATCGGCCCCGTCGCATCGCGCAGCAATTTGTCGAGCGCATCGATCTGCGCATGGCTGAAACCCGCATGGCCGATCGGGATCGCGGCATAGGCCAGCCCCTCGGCCGCCGCGGCGTGCGCGATCTCGTCCCCCTGCGGCGCCGACGGCTCCTCGCCATCGGGGCGGTTGTTGATCACCATCGCAAAGCCCGCGGCCTTCGCCTCGGCAATATCCTCGATGCTGATCTGCGGGGCGACGCTATAGTCGGCGGACAGGGTTCGAAAATCGCTCATGCCAGCGATCTACTCCCGCCGCGCCCTTGCTGACAAGGGTGAAGGTGGCACCGGAAATGCGTTGCCGCTTCCCTTGCTCCGCGCGTCGCTTATGGTCGCGCCATGAACGATCATTTTCAATGGGCCTTCGGCTATTGCGCGGCGCGCGGCTATGCTCCCCCCGTCGCTGCCACGATGTCCCCGGCCCTGTGGTTCGATGCCGATAAACCCGATCAGGCCGGGCGCTTCATCCTCGGCGACACATCGGGCGAAGCCGCCGCCGCCGCCTTCGCCGCGGTCGATGCGCCGCACATCTACATCGATATCGCGGCCCCGCGCGACGCGATTCTTCCGCACATCCCGCCGCGCTGGCAGCCGCGCGATCCGATGTGGCTGATGGCGACCGGGACCGACATGCCCGCCGCACGGCCCACCCCCGACTTCACGATCGAAGTCGATGAAGGTGCCGACCGTTTCGAAGCGGTCGCGCGCGATGCCGACGGTGCACTCGCCGCGCGCGGCGTTGTCGGCATCCATGGCGCGGTCGCCGTCTACGACCAGATCGTCACCGAAGCGCAATTCGGCCGCCGCGGGCTCGGCTCGGCGATCATGGCCGAACTCGGCCGCCGCGCCGCGGGCCGCGGCGTCACGACGCGCCTGCTCGTCGCCACCGCCGACGGCAAGGCGCTCTATGAACGGCTCGGCTGGACGCTGCGCAGCGACATCGTTTCGGTGATTTCGCCGTCCGCCTGAGGCCCCGCAATCTCGCGCACCGGCGGGCGCGACACGACCGCGTGGAACCGTTCGGCATAGTGCGGATGCTCGGTCCCCATCCATTTGTCCCACCAGGTGAAATAGAGTCCGTAATTGCGGTTGAACCCGCCGCTGTGGTGCAAATCATGGTGCGTCGTCGTGTTGATCCAGCGCGTCAGCGGCGTCGCCAGCCACCAGCGCGGGTGCAGTTCGAAGCCCGCATGTCCCATCGCATTGCGAACGATCTGGAAATTGATCCAAAGGAACATCACCCAAGCAGGGGTCGCGACGAAGAACAGCCAAATCGGCACGAAGGCGATCATCACGAACGCTTCGGGAATCGCGAAGCTATAGGCCGCCCAAGGCGTCGGGGTCACCGAACGATGATGCGCGCGGTGGAATGCCTTGAACAACCGCGGATGGTGCATCGCGCGGTGCACCCAATAGAAATAGGCGTCGTGCGCGACGATGATCGCCGCGAGCAGTGCCATATCGCCGATCAGGCCATAGCTGCCCTGAAAACGATGCAGCACGCCCGAATCGACACCCCAGACAATGAACAACGACACGAGCAGATAGACCCCGACGGTCTGCAGCGATTGCAGAACTTCGCGGCGCCGGTCGGCTGCCGTCGCCTCGCGCGCCTGGATCTTGCGCGCCGCAAGGCTCGACCGCCGCAGCCCCCAGACGATCGCGCTCGTCACCCCCGCCGCGACAAGGTAGCGGCCGAAGTCGAAGGCGAAGATCGCGGGCCCCTTTTCGAACAGGATCGCGAGCGGCGGCAGGTCTTGGATCATGCGGACATCCTTCCAATCGATGTCCGCCGTCGACCAGCTTTTCCGCGCCGCCGCGCCGCAATGTCGAAAATCGGCTAGCCGATTCCGGAATCGGCGAGCCGGCCGGCGCGATACGCGCTCGGCGTCATCCCCTCGGCATCGCGAAACGCGCGATTGAACGGCCCCAGCGAACCGAAGCCCGCATCGAGCGCGATCGTCAGGATCGGCACCTCGCGCTGCGCCGGGTTGGCGAGCGCGGCGCGGATCTCGTCGAGACGGAAGCTGTTCAGGAACGCGGTGAAGTTGCGAAAGCCCATCTCGCCGTTGATCGCGCGCCGCACGCGATATTCGGGCTCGCCGAGCTGCGCCGCGAGGATCGTGATCGAAAAGCCTTCGGCGCGATAGGCGCGCGCCTCCGCCATCACCGCGTGCAGCCGCTGCGCGAGCGCCGAGGGTGTGTCGGGCGGCGGCACCTGCTTCGGCCGCGGCCCCGGCGCCGCGAACAGTTCGGCCAACCGAAAACGATACAGGCCGACCGATACGATGAAGGTGGCGACCAGGATCGCGACGAGCGTCACCGACCGCCCCGGATCGGACGCCGTACCATGGCCGTCGAACATCTCGATAAAGGTGACGAGCAGGATAAAGCCGCCGATCGCGCAAACGAGCGCAGCACGAAATCCGCGCCGCGCCTCGATCAGGTCGTTCGCACGCCCTCGCCACGCGATCCACATGCCCGCCACCGCAAAGGCGAACATGCCGATGCGCACCAGCACCCATATCTCGAAGCTGAACGTCCCCGTCGCCGCCATCAATATGATCTGCGTCAGCGGCAGCACGCCGAACGCGGCAACGAGCAGCCAGCTGCGCCAGCCGATGCCCTGCTGGTCGTCGAACCACAGCCGCACGAACAGCCAGAAGAAAGCCGGCACCATCACCGACAGCGCGTCGCAGATGGCAAAGGGAAAATGCGCCCGTCCTCCGGGGCTGAAGACCGGGACGAGCAGATAGGCGATGATCGACAGGTTCATCGCGATCGCGACGCGCGCGGGAAGGACATGGCCATGGTCGCGCGCCAATATGGCGATCCACAGCAGGAACAGCGCGATGGCACCGCCACGAATCATCGGGTCGAGGATCATCAGCGACGCCATCACATTCTGCTACTGCAAGCCACGTCGGCGCGCCACCATCGCGGCCGCGCTGCGCCGGGTCATTGCGCCGCCAGTTGCTGGAGCTGCCGGCCCTGCAATGTCCGCATGGCTTGCTCGCGCGTCGCCTCGCGGCACTGGCGGGCCACCCGCCGCGCCTTGAAGCTCAAATGTTCGACATGGCTGCGGCACGCGGTCCTGACGGCGCGCGCGATCCGGCGCTCGGCGGTCTTCACATCGGCGGGCGCGCGCAGGTCGAGCGCCCGCATGTCGACCCGAACGGTCGCTACGCTGTCCGAGGCCTGGACCGCGACGGGGATCGCGGCAAGGCATCCGGAGACGAGCGCGAGGATCAGTCGGTGTTTCATGGTCGAAATCCTTTCATCGATCGGCGCCGCGAAGGGAGAGCGGCCGCGATGAAAGCGAAGTGTCGACGATCGGCGCACCGGTCGCGCCGCGTTCGGAATATGGCTAGCCGTTTACGAAATCGGCCAGCCGCACGGTCCGATATCGGCTCAAAATTGCCGGATCACATTCAGGAACGCGTCGCCCCACGCGTCGAGCTTCTTGCCCCCGACGCCCGGGATGTCCGCCAGCGCGCTCCGCGTCGCCGGCCGCTCGCTCGCCATCGCGCGCAGCACCGCGTCGTGGAAGATCACATAAGGCGGGACATTTGCCTCGGCCGCGAGTTCGCGCCGCATCGCGCGCAGCGCATCGAACAGCGGATCGCCGACCGGGTTCGGCGTCGCACTGGCGCCGCCGCGCGAGGCGCGCTGTGTCCGCTTCACCGGCGGTTCGGCCATCAGCACCGCGGTTTCGCCCTTCATCATCGCGCGCGCCGCGGGACCGAGCATCAGTCCGCCATGCTCGGTGGTGTCGAGCGCCTCGCGCGCCATCAGCGAGCGGACCAGCGGCTTGATCAGCCGCGCCTCCTCGCCCGCGACGATCCCGAACACCGACAATTTATCGTGTCCGCGGCTCGCGATCCGCTCGTCGCTGCGCCCGGTCAGCACCGCCTCGATATGCCCCGCGCCAAAGCTCTGCCCGGTGCGATACACCGCGCTGAGCAGTTTCTGCGCGAGGATCGTCGCGTCAACCTGCGCCGCGGGTTCGAGGCAATTGTCGCAATTGCCGCAGCGCTCGGGCGGGTTCTCGCCGAAATGGCGCAGCAACAGCGCGCGGCGGCACTCGACCGTCTCGACCAGCGCCGCGAGCGCGTTCAATCGCACCCGCTCGCCCGCTACGCGCGCCTCGGGCAATTCGGACAGCCGCATCCGCGCGCGCGCAAAATCGTCGGCGCCCCACAGCATCATCGCCTCGGCAGGGTCGCCGTCGCGCCCCGCGCGCCCGGTTTCCTGATAATAGCTCTCGATCGACTTCGGCAGCCCGGCATGCGCGACGAAGCGCACATCGGGCTTGTCGATGCCCATGCCAAACGCGACCGTCGCAGTGACGATACCGTCCTCCGACGCGACGAAATCATGCTGGACCTGCGCGCGCCGTTCGGGATCGAGCCCGGCGTGATAGGCCGCGACCCTGCGCCCGGTCGCCGCCGCGATCTGTTCGGCAAGCCGCTCGGTGCCGTTACGCGTTGGCGCATAGACGATCCCCGGCCCCGGATTGGCGGCGATGAAATCGACGAGTTGCTTCGCCGGGCTCACGCGCGGGCGGATCGCGTAACGGATGTTCGGCCGGTCGAAGCCCGCGAGGATCAGGCCATCGGCCGGGATGCCGAGCTGGACAAGGATATCCTCGCGCGTGTGCTTGTCGGCCGTTGCCGTGAGGGCCAATCGCGGCACCGCCGGAAAGGCGTCGAGCAGTGGGCGCAGCAGGCGATAATCGGGGCGGAAATCATGCCCCCATTCAGACACGCAATGCGCTTCGTCGATCGCGAACAGCGCGGGCGTCTGCGCTTCGAGCAGCGTACGGAAACCCTCGCCCGTCGCGCGCTCTGGCGCGACATAGAGCAGGTCGAGCTGGCCGTCGCGATACGCCTGCCGCGTGTCGGCCCAGTCGGCGTCGACGCTGGTAAGGCTCGCGGCGCGAATCCCCGCCGCGCGCGCGCCGCGCAGCTGGTCGTGCATCAGCGCGATCAGCGGCGACACGACGACGACGCATCCGTTCAGCGCGACCGCGGGCAATTGATAGGTCAGCGACTTGCCTGCGCCCGTCGGCATTACCGCGAGCGTGCGCTCGCCCGCCATCACCCGGCCCACAACCTCGCCCTGACGCCCGCGAAAGGCATCGAAACCGAAGGTGGATTTGAGCAAGGGGAGGAGAGCGTCGGCGGACATCGTGCCGCCGCGATAGGCAAGATGGCGAAGCGGGGGAAGCCCTTAAGCGAGCGTCAGCATCGCCCGCTCGGCCATCCGCGACGCGGTCTCGCGTTCGGCCATAACGACATGGTCGGCGCCGCGGCGGACAAGGTCGGTGACCTCTTCGTCCGAATGCGCGCGCGCGACGATAACCAGCTGCGGATTGATCGCGCGCGCGCGCCGCACGATGGCCCCCGCCTCAACCCCCTCGGGGATCGCGATCAGCAGCGTCGCCGCCTCGTCGAGTCCGGCCTGCCGCAGGACGCTTTCCTTCGTCGCATCGCCGACGATCACCGTCGCGCCCGCCTCGCGCGCCGCCGCGGCCATGTCCTTCTGGTCCTCGATCACCGTCAGCCCCTCGCCTCGCCCGCAGATCAGGCTGCCGATATGGCTGCCGACGCGGCCATATCCGATCAGGACAACGCCGGCGTTGCACGCGGGGGCGACCTCTTCGTCCGTTGCCGCCACCGCCTCCTCGGATTCCTCGGCACGGAGGCGCTTGACCGCCAAGGTGAAGAGGATCGGGTTGAACAGGATCGAGAGGAGCGACCCCGCGAGGATCAGGTCGCGCCCGGTTTCGGGCAGCACCTTCAGCCCGACGCCAAGCCCTGCAAGGATAAAAGAGAATTCGCCGATCTGCGCCAGGCTGACCGAAATCGTGAGCGCGGTCTGCGACTTGTGACCAAAGGCGCGGACCAGCGCAAAGGCGGCCACCGACTTACCGACGACGATGATCGCCACGGTCGCGATCACCGGCCCCGGCTGCTCGACGAGTACCATCGGATCGAACAACATGCCGACCGAGACGAAGAAGAGCACCGCGAAGGCGTCGCGCAGCGGCAGCGTCTCTTCGGCGGCGCGGCGGCTGAGCTGCGTCTCGCCGAGGATCATCCCCGCAAAGAAGGCGCCCAGCGCGAAGGACACGTCGAAAATGACCGCCGCGCCGAACGCAACCCCCAGCGCGATCGCAAGCACCGCGAGACGGAACAGTTCGCGCGACCCCGAATGCGCGACCCAGTGGAGCACCCACGGCAGAACCCGCCGCGCGATCACGAACATGAAGGCGACGAAGCCGACGACCTTGACGAGCACGATCCCCGCCGATTGCAGCAGCCCTGCGGAGCCGCCCTCATCGCCGCGCGACCCGAACATCGCGGGCAGCAGTACGAGCGCAAGCACCATGACCAGATCCTCGACGATGAGCCAGCCGACCGCGATTCGTCCCTTTTCGGTCTCAACCATGTCGCGCGCCTGCAGCGCGCGTAGCAGCACGACGGTCGATGCGACCGAGAGCGCGAGTCCGAAGACGATACTGCCCTCGACCGACCAGCCGAGCCACAGCCCGAGCATCATGCCGAGCGCGGTCGCGACGGCGATCTGTGCGATCGCCCCCGGCACCGCGATCTTGCGCACCGAAAGCAGGTCCTTGAGCGAAAAATGCAAGCCCACCCCGAACATCAGCAGGATCACGCCGATCTCGGCGAGCTGGAGCGCGAGCCCGGTGTCGGCGACGAACCCCGGCGTAAACGGCCCGACCATCACCCCCGCGAGCAAGTAGCCCGCGATCGGCGAGATTTTGAGGCGGTGTGCTAACGCCCCCATCAGGAAGGCGACGCCCAGACCGGCGACGATGGTTCCGATCAGGCTGGTGTCATGTGGCATGACCCCTTGCGTAAAGGGCGCGGGCGGAACGGGTCAACCCAAGGCAAGTAATTTAGTTGCGATTGCCTATCCCGGCCGCTCGACCTAGCCTCATGCGATGCCCAACGGACCCGAACAGGCCGCCTATTGGCGCGATTTCGTGATCGCCCGCTGCGCTTATCCCAATGCGGCGCGGCTGGCGGCGCAGTTCGACGGCGCCGAACTGGCGGATTTTTGCGCGTGTGGGTGCAACAGCTTCGGCGTCCGGGTGCAAACGGGCACGCCGCCGCTCGCCCGCAAAACCAAATCGGGCGGCGTCGTTTTCAACGCCGATTTCGCCGTGACCGCCGACCGCCAGCTCGAAATCATGCTGTCGGTCGACGACGCCGGCAACCTCGACCGGGTCGATGTCAGCTGCAACGGCAACAGCCATCCGGTGCCGCACGCGATCCCGATCGACCTCGAACCCTATCACATCTGGGCGTCGGACAGGCTGATCGCCTGACCCGCGCGGTCAGGCGTCGACGGTACCCTCGTCGCGCTCGGCCTGCTGCCGCGCCCACATGTCGGCGTAGAGTCCGCGCATCGCGAGCAGCTGGTCGTGCGTGCCCGTCTCGGCGACGCGCCCTTTTTCCAGCACGATGATCCGGTCGGCGCCCGTGACCGTCGACAGGCGGTGCGCGATCACCAAGGTCGTGCGCCGTGCCGCGATGCGGTCGAGCGTGTCCTGGATCGCCGCCTCGGTCCGGCTGTCGAGCGCGCTCGTCGCTTCGTCCAATATCAGCACCGGCGGGTTCTTGAGCAGCGTGCGCGCGATTGCGACGCGCTGTTTCTCGCCGCCCGACAGTTTGAGCCCACGCTCGCCGACCTCGGTATCATAGCCTTGCGGCAGCAGCGCGATGAAGGTGTCGATCGCGGCGCCCTCGGCCGCCGCGGCAATCGCGTCGGCACCCGCGCCTTCGCGGCCATAGGCGATATTGTAACCGATCGAATCGTTGAACAGCACCGTGTCCTGCGGGACGATGCCGATCTCGGCGCGCAGGCTTTTCTGCGTGACCGCTGCGATATCCTGACCGTCGATCAGGATGCGCCCGCCCTGCGGATCATAGAAACGGAACAGCAGCCGCGCGATCGTCGACTTGCCCGCGCCCGACGGCCCGACGATCGCCAGCGTTTCGCCCGCGCCGACGGCGAAGCTCACGCCATTCAGGATCGTCCGGTCGGACTCGTAGCCGAACACCACATTCTCGAACGTCACCGCGCCGCCGTTCACGACGAGCGGCCAGGCATCGGGCGCATCGGAAATCTCGGGCGGGGTGTCGATCAGGCGGAACATCGCCTCCATGTCGATCAGCCCCTGCCGGATCACGCGATAGACCATGCCGAGCATGTCGAGCGGGCGGAACAGCTGTGCGAGCAACGTGTTCACCAGCACCACGTCGCCGACCTTATATTCACCCGTCGACCAGCCCCACACCGTATAGGCCATCGCCCCGGCGAGCGCGGCGTTGGTGATCAGGCTCTGCCCGATGTTGAGCCAGGCGAGGCTGTTCTCGCTCTTGACCGCGGCGCGCGCATATTGGTCGGCGACGTCACGATAGCGCGCTTCTTCACGCTCCTCGGCGCCGAAATATTTGACCGTCTCGTAATTGAGCAGGCTGTCGACGCTGCGCCCGATCGTCAGCGTATCGAGGTCGTTCATCCGCGTGCGCAGCGCGTTGCGCCAATCGGTCACCTTACGCGTGAAGATGATATAGACGACGACCATCAACGCGGTCGCGCTGGCGAGGCCGAAGCTGAACTTGGTCCAGAAGATGATCAGCACCGCCGCAAGCTCGATGATCGTCGGCGCGATGTTGAACAGCAGGAAGTAAAGCATCGTGTCGATGCTCTTCGTCCCGCGCTCGATCACCTTGGTGACCTCGCCCGTCCGCCGCGCGAGGTGGAAGCGCAGCGAAAGCGCATGCAGGTGGCTGAAGGTCGCGATCGCCAGCTCGCGCGTCGCATCCTGCCCGACGCGCTCGAACACCACATTGCGGAGGTTGTCGAACAACACCCCGGCAAAGCGTGCCCCGGCATAGGCGAGCACCAGCCCGATCGCGAGCGCGACGCCCTCCTCCATCCCCGGCGCCATCTTGTCGATCGCGGCGCCATAGAGGAAGCCCATCGACAGCTGCACGCCCTTCGACGCGAGCACGATCAGCGCGGCAAGGACGATGCGGATCTTGTGCCCGCGATTTCCCGCCGGCCACAGATAGGGCAGGAAACGCTTCAGCGTCGCGAGGACGGGCGGTTCGCGCGAGGCGTCGGCGGAGGTGCTGCTGTCAGGAGGCATGGACGCCCCATGTAGGGGGCGAATGCCGTTCCGCCAACGGGGCTAGCGCGATTCGCGATACCCTGCGTGACGAATGATCCGGTCGATCAGGCGCCGTTCTTCGGATGTCGGGGTCGGGATGATCGCGGCGGGCGGCTCTTGACGCCGGCCGAATATCGGGCGCCGGGGCGGAACGAGCGGGGAAAAGCGCATGGGGGTTCGCTTCCATTGAGCGGCCGCCCCCCGGCACCGCGGTGATCTGGTCCCACGCCCTTGGTGAAGGCGCGTGGTTGCAGATCCGTCAATCGCTGTGGTTACTGCTTTCTTTCCGGTACCGTGAAGGTGCCGGTGACGCGCCCGCCGGTGCCGCCCGCCACGGGATTGCCGTCGGGTCCGCGCGCCGCGCCGCGCCCGTCGACCGTCGCGCGGCCACTCGTCAGGTCGATCACCAGCCGCCCGCCGCGCAAATGGTTGCCGCGCTGGCGCAACTCGACATTGCCGACCATCGTGATCAGGCGGCGGTCGAGGTCATAGATCGCGACATTGCCCTTCGCGGTCTCGTCGCCCTTCACCACCGTCACACCCCCGGTCGCGTCGAGCCGGTTGACGTCGGTGCCGCCCGAGCGCGTATAGGCGACGGTCATCCGCGGCGCGGTGACCGTCAGTCCGGCCTGCGTCACGCGGACATTGCCCGCCAGAACGACACGGTCGGCGCGGTCCTGCACCTCGATGCTGCCCGCGGCGAAATCGACCGGCGCGTTGCTATTGTGATTGGCGAGCGCCTGCGCGTGCGCGGCGTCGCCGCCGCCCGCCGACAGGAGGGCGAGGCTGGTCAGGGCGAAGCCTGCTCCCGCGAGCGCCATGCTCTTCATGGTCCAAAAACGGTTCATTTGAGCGCTCCCTGATTGATCCGCAGCCGCGCATTGCCTTGCAGGCGCACGACGCGCTGGTCGAGGTCGGCGGACAGCTGGTTGGCGGAAAATTGCCCGATGTTCAGGCTGCCGTTGACGCCGCCCTGTCCCAGCAGGCTGCGTGTCTTGAGGTCGACCGCGACATTGCTCGCGTCGATGCGATAGCCGTTCGCGCTCTTGACCTGCACCGTCCCCGGCACCGCGACCTTTTCGGTCTCCATATTATAGGCACCGTCGCGCGCGACGATCGTCGCCGGGCCGTCGGCGAGCTTGATCGCCCCAGAGAGGTCGGTCATCCGCACGATCGGCTCGGCCGAGCTTTTCTGCACCGCGCTTCCCGCGAGCAGCGCGAACGGCTGCCCCTTCGCGTCCTGGCCGCGATATTCGGCGCGCGTCACCTTCATCCGCTCGCTCGCCATGTCGACCTTGTCCTTGGACAACAGGAAGCTGATTTCGGCGCGCTGGGTGAAGGGCGAAAAGACGAGCACCGCGGCGACGACGCCGATCACGAGCGGCAGGCCGAAACGCAGGATGCGCACCAGCCGGTCGTGGCTCGACCCGCTGGCCGCCCACATCTGGCGCATCGTGCGGTCAAGATCGGCGCGTTCGGACATCCATCAAAGCCTTGTGCGAATCACTTTCAGCTATGCGCGAAAATATCGGTCTCGGGCCAGCCGGCGAGGTCGAGTGCTGCGCGCGTCGGCAGGAAATCGAAACAGGCCTGCGCGAGTTCGGTGCGCCCCTCGCGCGCGAGACGCGCGTCGAGGATGCCCTTCATCGCGTGCAGGAAGCGCACGTCGCTCGCGGCATAATCGCGCTGCGCGTCGCTGAGTTCGGCGGCGCCCCAGTCGCTCGACTGCTGCTGCTTCGATACTTCCTGACCGAGGAGTTCGCGCACCAGTTCCTTGAGGCCATGGCGGTCGGTGTAGGTGCGGACCAGCTTCGAGGCGATCTTGGTGCAATAGACGGGCGCCGTCACGACGCCGAGCGCCTGCTGCAGCGCCGCAATATCGAAGCGAGCAAAATGAAACAATTTCAATCGGTTGGTGTCGGTCAATATCGCCTTCAGCACCGGCGCGTCATAGCTGCTGCCGGGCTTGAAGCGCACGAGGTGCTCGTCGCCCGACCCGTCGCTGATCTGGACGAGGCACAGCCGGTCGCGCAGCGGGTTCAGCCCCATGGTCTCGGTATCGATCGCGACCGCGCCGGGACCCAGCACGCCCTCGGGCAGATCTTCTTCGTGGAAATGGACAGTCATAGCGCCGCCTTAGGCCAAGCCGCCCCGCCGCTCAATGACTGGTTTTCGCGCAGGCCAAGGGCGCCGCCGCGGCAGCGGCAAATCGTGCAAAATCCGGCATCGCCTTCCTGAAATTTTCTGTTCGCAGCCTGTGGACAATTAGGCTATATCTTGCGCCCTTGGTGGCATGGGGCGAGTCCGTGCCTGAGGTGAACTGCGTCCCCGTCCGGCGCAATGAGCCGGTTGAATGGGGTGTGGACGACCGAAAGCGACTAACAGACTATGAGTTTCAACAAGGATCGGCGCGGCCAGCGTGGACGCGGCAAGCGCGATGATTTCGGCAATTTCGACAGCTTCGAACCTGCACCCTACGGCGGCGACAGCTATGGCGGCGGCAACCGCGGCGGCGGTTTCGGCGATCGCGGCGGCTTCGGCGGCGGTGATCGTGGCGGCTTCGGCGGCGGCGACCGCGGCGGCTTCGGCGGCGGCGATCGTGGCGGCGGCTTCGGCGGCGGACGCGGCGGCGGCATGCCGGCGCAGGTTGTCGGCGAAGGCAATGGCACGGTGAAATTCTTCAACCCGTCGAAGGGCTTCGGCTTCGTCGCACGCGACGACGGCGGTGAAGACGTGTTCGTGCATATCAGCGCGGTCGAGCAGGCAGGCCTCCAGGGTCTGGCTTCGGGCCAGCCGCTCGGCTTCACGCTCGTCGAACGCAACGGCAAGGTGTCGGCGATCGACCTCAAGATCGAAGGCGAACCGCTGCCGATCGAAGAATTCGCCCCGCGTCGCGACGATCGCGGTGACCGTCCGGCTCCCGGCGGCGCCCGCGGCCGTCGCCAGCTCACCGGCGAACGCACCTCGGGCACGGTGAAATTCTTCAACACGACGAAGGGCTTCGGCTTCATCGCGCGCGACGACGGACAGGCCGATGCCTTTGTCCATATCAGCGCGGTGCAGCGCGCCGGCATGGCGGGCCTCGACGAAGGCGACCGCGTCGCTTTCGACATCGAAGTCGACGACCGCGGCAAGTTCGCGGCGGTGAACCTGCAGCCGCATCAGGACTGATCGGCAGCACGACCAAAACGGAAAGGGCGGCCCTCGGGCCGCCCTTTTTGTTTGGGCGTCACAGTATCGAAGGTGATCGGCGGCAATCGGCCGATTGCGGACGATAGAGATGTGAACCCCGGCGAAAGCCGGGGTCCAGAATTCCAACGCTGGCTTGGCTTTTCCGCACTCGGCCCCGGCTTTCGCCGGGGTTCACGAGAGGACAGCTCCCACCCAAAAAGCCGCCGCCGCACCCCGATGTGTATTATCCGAACAAAACCCCTTGCCAAGCATGCGCTACAAATGTAGCACGCTACAAATGTAGCGCATGAGGTGAGTCGCATGTTGTCCAGTTTGCCCCCGCGGGAACGCGAAATCGTCGATATCCTGTACGAGCGCGGTGCGTCGACGGTGACCGAGATCGGCGAGGCGCTCGCCGACGAATTGTCGGGTTCGGCGATCCGCGCAATGCTGAAACGGCTCGAGACGAAGGGCTTCGTCGTGCGCGAACAATCCGAGCGCGGCTTCGTCTATGCGCCGAGCGTGTCGGACAAGACCGCGCGCAAGTCGGCGCTGAGCCAGGTCGTGCGTGTCTTTTTCAACGGATCGGCGACAAGCGCCGCCGCCGCCCTCCTCGGTATGCAGGACGAGATGAGCAATAGCGAACTCGACGAACTCGAACAGATGATCGCCAAAGCGCGCGAAGGGAGAGGGTGATGTTGACCACCGCCATGTTGCTGGGCCTCGCCTGGAAATCGATCGTCGTCGCGGCGCTGACGCTGGGGCTGCTCCGCCTCGCGCGCTGGCGTTCGGCGGGCGAGCGGTCGATGATCGCGCATATGGGGCTTGCGGCGCTGCTCGCCTTGCCCGCGGCGATCCTTTTGCTGCCGCAATGGGTACCGCTGCCCGCGACCTGGTTCGCCGCGCCCGCCGCCGAAATGGTATCAACAGGGGGATCGGCGATCGATCCGGCCCCCGCCGCGACGTCAGTCCCTGTCGTGGTCGAAAGCGCCGGATCGACGCCGGTCGTTGCCGAATGGAGCGACCTTGCCCCCTTTCTCTATCTTGCCCCGCTCGCGCTGCTGTTTGGAATGATGGCGCTTGCGGTGGTGCGGCTGTTCGCGATGCGCGGGCGCGCCGAAATATTGGTCGAACGGTCGTGGCTGTCGGCACTGGCCGAAGCGCAGCGGCGCATGGGGTTCAAACATGGCACCGCGCTGCTCGTCAGCAACGAATTGCGCTCGCCGATCAGCTGGGGCGTGCTGCGCCCGACGATCGTGCTGAGCCCCAAGGCTGTCGCGGCATCGGGTGAGGCCGAGGCGATCATCGCGCACGAGCTCGCGCATGTCGCGCGGCTCGACTGGGCGAAGCTGCTCGGCGCGCGCGTCGCCTGCGCGGTCTTCTGGTTCAATCCGCTGGTGTGGATGCTGGCGCGTGAGAGCCATCAATTGCGCGAGGAAGCCGCCGACGACGCCGTGCTGATGGCCGATATCGACGGCCCCGACTATGCGACTTTGCTGGTCGGAGCGGCGCGGCACGACAATCAGGGCGCGCTGCTCGCGGCGCATGGCGTCGCGCCGGGCAAGGACAGCCTGAAGCGCCGGATCACCCGCGTCCTCGACGGCAGCCTGAAGCGCGGCCCGGCGAGCGCGAGCTGGATGCTGATGAGCCTTGTCGTGCTGGCGGGAATCACCGTGCCGCTCGCCGCCTTTTCGGCGACGGCCAAGCCCGGGGCGGCGGCGGAAGTCCACGCCGGCGCCGCCTCGACCGTCACCCGCGAGGCGACGACCATGACGTCGCAATCGGCGGCGGTCGCGAAAAGCGATGCCGACGACGACGCAGCGGCGGCCGCCGCGACCGCAAAGACGCTGAGCGCCGATGAGTTGGTGAGCATGCGCGCGGTGGGGGTGACCCCCGAATATGTCGCGCAGATGCGTGAGCATGACGGGTCGATGACCGCCGACGAGATCATCGGTGCGAAGGCGGCCGGCGTCGATCCCGCCTATATCAAAACGATGCGCGGTATCTTCCCGGGGGTCGATATCGACGAACTGGTCGGCGCGTCGGCGCTGCACATCGAGCCGAAATTCGCGCGCGACATGAAATCGCATTTTCCCGACATCGGCATCGACGATGTGATCGCGCTCCGGGCGATGGGCATCGATTGCGACTTCGTCACCGACATGCAGAAGGCCGGCGTGAAGATGCGTAGCGCCGACGACGCGATCGAATTGCGCGCGACGGGCGGGTTCCGGCCCGTCGCGAAGCCGCGGCCGGCAGCGACGCCGCGCCCTGTCGCGAAAGCCATGCGCGGCGACAATGTTGCGATTGTCGACATGGAGCGCGGGGTGATCGAGGCGCGCCGCGGCGATGGCCGGACCGCACGGATCGAATTCCCACAGGCGCCCGAACCGCCCAGGCCGCCAGCGCGCGACTGACGTTCGGACATTCGTCCGCACCGACGGACGATTAATCGAAACCTGATTCAAAATTGCCGTTGCGACGGCGAGCGATGACGCTCGCCCGGCGCACGGAGGGAGGAGTGCACCAATGAAAGCCCTGTATCTTGCCGGCACCGCCGCGCTGCTGTCGATCCTCGCCTGTGCGGCGCCGACCGCGGCCGCCGACCCGCTCGTCCTGACCGATGTGCGCTGGGTCGCCGAACCCGCCAGCGGAAAGAAGGGCGCGCCGCGCGTCCGCATCCAGCACCAGCGGTCGAGCAGCGATCGGACACTCGATGGCGCACGGGCCGACTTCGCCGAAGCGCAAGCGGCGCTGGGCCGCGCGACGCCGGGGCCGGTCAGCTTCGCGGTCACGCACGATGCGGGGACGCTGTCGTGCACCGGCACGCTGACACGCGCGTTCGAAGGCAAGGGCGCGTGCCGCTTTACCTCGAACCCCGGATTCGAGCGCGCCTTGAGCGAGCGCGGGCTTGTCCCCGACCGGCGCGCAACCTTGCTGGCGATGCTGATGGTCGACGCGACGATCGACCTCGCCGATGGCCTGACGCGCGAGGGGGTGCGGCCGAAGGACGCCGACGACCTGATCGCGGCGGCGGCGCTCGACGTGCGGCCCCAATATATCCGCGACCTCAAATCGGAGGCGCTGGTGCTGACCGATGTGGAGGATGCCATCGCGTGCAAGGCGCTGGGCGTCGACGGCGCCTATGTGCGCGGGCTTGCCGCGGCGGGGTACCGGAAGCTGAGCGCGAACGAGGTCGTGAGCATGAAGGCGATGGGGGTCACCGCTGATTATGCGCAGGCGATGAACCGCGCCGCCAAGGGGACCGGCAAGTGATGCGATGGACGAGCCTAGCGGCCATCGCCGCCGCGCTTTCGACGCCCGCATGGGCGCAGGAAACGGCGGCGCCGACAGGCGACACCCCGCCGCCCGCGCCGGCCGAGATCGCGGCGAGCGCTTCGAACGCGGCGCGGCAGGTGTATGCGCCCGCCGAATTCACGCGCTACGCGCCGAAGAACGCCTATGACATGCTGATCCAGGTTCCGAGCTTCCAGATCCGCGACAACGAAAATCTGCGCGGGTTGGGACAGGCGACGGGCAATGTGCTGTTCAACGGCGAGCGGCCGTCGAACAAGGCCGACGACATGTATACCCAATTGTCGCGCATCCCCGCCGGCAATGTCGAGCGGATCGAGATCGTCGATGGCGCGACGCTCGACATCCCCGGCCTGTCGGGACAGGTCGCCAATATCGTCTATCGCGCCGACGCCTTTTCGGGGCAGTTTTCGTGGAAGCCCGAGTTTCGCGCGCATTATACCGACCCGCTGTTCACCCGCGCCGACGTGTCGGTGCGCGGCCGCACCGGGGCGGTCGAATATGAGGTCGCGCTGAACAACGACGATTCGGCGCGCAGCGGCGCGGGCGGCCCGACGCTGATCTATGATGGCGCGGGCAATATCATCGAACGGCGCAAGGACATCTGGAACACCCATTATGACACGCCGAAGCTGTCGGGGCGCATCACCTGGGACCCCGCCGGCGATACGGTGGCCAATCTCGGCGGCCATTATCAGCGCAAGTATGACCGCTATTACGAGGATGGCGTGCGAACGGGTCCCGGCCTGCCCGATCGGGTGCGCACCGTGTATGAAAATGCCGACAGCTGGAATTACGAGATCAGCGGCGACTATCAGTTCGGGCTGGGGCCGGGCAAGCTGAAGCTGATCGGCCTGCGGCGTTTCAGCCACGAACCCTACCGGCAAGAGATTGTCACGACGCCCGCGGGCGGCATTGCGACCGGCGATCGCTTTGCGCAGACGGGCGATATCGGCGAGACGATCGGGCGCGGCGAATATCAGTGGAAGATGTTCGGCGGCGACTGGCAATTGTCGGGCGAAGCGGCGTTCAACACGCTCGACAATGTGGCGTCGATCGCGGTGCTCGATCCGACGGGGGCGTGGGTCGACCAACCCTTCGAAGGCGGTACCGGCGGGGTGAGCGAGGATCGCTACGAGGGGCTGCTGAGCTTCGGGCGCAAGCTGACCGACAAACTCAATTTCCAGATCATCGCCGGCGCCGAACATTCGACGATCACCCAGACCGGAATGAACGGCCTGACGCGCAGCTTTTTCCGGCCCAAGGGCTCGATATCGCTCGCGTGGACCCCGTCGCCCGATTTCGACATCTCGGTCAAGCTGCGCCGCCGCGTACTCCAGCTCAGCTTCTATGATTTCCTTGCGCGCGCGTTCCTGAACGACGGGAACCAGAATGAGAGCAACAACGACCTCCGGCCGCAGCAGGACTGGACCTATGAGGCCGAGATCAACAAGAAATTCGGCGCGTGGGGTTCGACCAAGATCATCCTGATCTATCGCGACGTCGAGGATCGCGTCGACGTCATCCCGATCGGCACCAATGGCGAGGCGGTCGGCAATATCGCCAAAGCCAAGGCGGGCGCGATCGACTGGACCGCGACGATCAACCTCGATCCCGCCGGGGTCAAGGGCATGAAGCTCGAACCGCGGCTATTGCTGCAGAAAAGCTCGCTTCGGGATCCCTTTACCGGCGAGAAAAGGCAGTGGAACGGCTTCACCGACACGGTGATCAGCCTCGGCCTGCGCCACGATATCCCCGGCAGCGACTGGGCGTGGGGCGGCGACGCCGAATATGCGCACTACCAGCCCAATTATCGACGCACGCAGGTCGACAAGGTGTGGGAAGGGCCGGTCTGGGCGTCGGTGTTTGTCGAGCATAAGGATGTGCTGGGCTTGACCGTCCGCGCGTCGATCCGCAACATCGCCAATGCCCGGTCGAAACGCGACCGCACCGCCTATACGGGGGTGCGCGGCGAAAGCCCGGTGAGCTTCGTCGAGGAACGCGACCGGTTGATCGGCCCGATCTTCTCCTTTTCGGTGCGCGGGAAATTCTGAGCGGATAAGGCAGTGCGATGACGAAGCGCCGCATCAAGATCTATTTCGACGGCGGGTGCCGCCCCAACCCGGGAAAGATGGAAACCGCGGTCGTGACGGGCGGCGCTGCCGTGGTCGTGCGCGACGCAGGGATCGGCAGCAGCATGGACGCCGAGTGGCTCGCGCTGATCGCGGCGCTGCGGCTGGCACAGGACCTGGGGTTGACGAACTTCATCCTGCTCGGCGACGCGGCGGCGGTGGTCGCGCAGGCGAACGGCATGGTGCGCGCCCGCGACGGGACGGCGGCGCATCTGGCCAATTTCCTCGCGCTCGTCGGCGACGGACCGATGCCGAGCGTGCGGCACATCAAGCGGACGCAGAATCTGGCGGGAATCGCGCTGGCGCGGCAGAGATTGCTGTAAATCCGGATCATCACTTGTTAAGCGCCGGCGCCTATCCTTGGCCGACCCAATGGACACCAGCGCGTTGAAGCCGACCCATCCCTTGCCCGTTCATCACAGCTGGCCGCTGTACGAGCGCGACCGCTTTTTCGAACTGGGCCAGCTTCATGGGGGCGATACGCTGGACCCGGTTCCCGACCTGGTCGACGTCGTTGTCCCCGTGCGGCCCGCGCGGCTCGGCCAATGGCAATGCGACCTGACCGACAACAACCGGCTAGACTGGTCGGACGAAGTCTATGACATTTTCGGCATTCCGCGCGGGGCGGCCGTCACGCGCCACGAAGCCGTTGCGCTCTATGCCGAAGGGTCGCGCGCGGCGATGGAGAAGCTGCGCGCCTATGCGATCAGGCATCGGCGCGGTTTCACGCTCGACGTCGAAATCAGGCCCGTGCAGGCGCCGCGCCGGTGGATGCGGCTGATCGCGGCGCCGGTCTGCGTCGGCGACAATGTCGTCAGGCTGCACGGGCTGAAATTCCTCGTGCCCAGCTCGGGCGGTCCCGAATTTTGAACCGATCGATCAACCGGGCCTGAGAAACCACCGTTCTGGCAGTATTGGCGGAGGCTTTCGTTGACGCGCCCGCGCCTTCGACGCAGCGATCAACGGGCAGACGCCGGGCGCGCCGAAGGGCGAGCCGCGTCTGATGATTCCGTCAATTCCCGAAGGCATTCGCCCTGCATATGAAGTTTTTTAATCGGTTTGCGTCGGCCGCGCACAACATGGCCATCGATCTCGGTACGGTGAACACTGTCGTATATTTGCGGGACAAGGGCATTGTATTGAACGAGCCGTCGGTCGTTGCGCTCGAGACGCGTGACGGCGTTCGCCGCGTCAAGGTCGTCGGCAACGAAGCCAAGTTGATGATGGGCAAGACCCCCGACAATATCCAGGCAATCCGGCCGCTCCGCGACGGCGTGATCGCCGACATCGACGTCGCCGAACAGATGCTGAAGCATTTCATCGACAAGGCGCAGGGCGGCGCGAGCCGTTTTGCGCAGCGCAGCCATGTCGTCATCTGCGTCCCGTCGGGGTCGACGATGGTCGAACGCCGCGCGATCCGCGACGCCGCGACCAATGCGGGTGCGGTGTCGGTGCAGCTGATCGAGGAATCGCTCGCCGCCGCGATCGGCGCCGGGCTGCATGTCACCGAGCCGCGAGGCGCGATGGTCGTCGACATCGGCGGCGGCACCACCGAGGTTGCGGTGCTGTCGCTGAGCGGCGTCGCGTACAGCACGTCGGTGCGCGTCGGCGGCGACAAGATGGACGAGATGATTTCCTCGTCGATCCGCCGCCGCCACAATCTGATGATCGGCGAGATGACCGCCGAGCGCGTCAAGCTGACGATCGGCTGCGCAACCCCGCCCAAAGGCGACGGCATGGTCATGGGGGTCAAGGGCCGCGACCTCGTCACCGGCCGTCCTGCAGAGGTCCGCGTGACCGAGGCAGAGATCGCCGAAGCGCTCGCCGAGCCCGTCGGGCAGATCGTCAGCGCGGTGCGCGCCGCGCTCGAACAGACGCCGCCCGAACTGTCGGCCGATATCATCGACGAGGGCATCACGCTGACCGGCGGCGGCGCGCTGCTGCGCCGGATGGACGACGCGATCGCGCGCGCGACCGGGCTGCCGGTGGCGGTCGCCGACGATGCGCTGATCTGCGTCGCGATGGGCGCCGGGCGCGCGTTCGAGGACCGCGCCTATCATGGGGTGCTGATCGCGGCGTAACCCCGGGTCAGGCGTAGGCGTCGATCGCCGCGAGGTGCCGCGCCTTGTCGGCGTCGCCGAGGAACGATCCGGTGAAGCTGTTGCGCGCCAAGGTCAGCAGCTCATCCTTCGACAGGTCGAGCGCGTCGGCGACCGCCCGGTAATTGGCGTTCACATAGCCGCCGAAATAGCTGGGATCGTCGCTGTTCACCGTCGCGGCGAGGCCGGCGCCGAGCATGATCTTGAGCGGATGGTCGGCGATGTCGCCGACGACGCAAAGCTTGAGGTTCGAGAGCGGGCAGACGGTCAGCGTCATGCCTTCGGCCGCAAGGCGCGCGACGAGCGCGGGATCTTCGAGGCTGCGGTTGCCATGGTCGATGCGGTCGACTTTCAGAAGGTCGAGCGCTTCGTGGACATAGGCGGGCGGGCCTTCCTCGCCCGCGTGCGCGACGATCTTGAGGCCGAGGCCGCGGGCGCGCGCAAAGACGCGTTCGAACTTCGCGGGCGGGTGGCCGACCTCGGAGGAGTCGAGGCCGACGCCGTGGATCCGGCCCAGAAACGGCAGGGCTTCGTCGAGCGTCGCCTCGGCCTCGGCTTCGCTGAGGTGACGGAGGAAGCACATGATGAGTTTCGACGTCATGCCATAGCTGGCTGCCGCGTCGTCGAGTGCGCGCGTGATGCCGGCAATGACGGTCTCGAACGCGACGCCGCGTGTCGTATGGCCCTGCGGGTCGAAGAAGATTTCGACATGGCGAACCGCGTCGGCGTGCGCGCGCGCCAGATAGGCGGCGGTCAGGTCGTAGAAATCCCGCTCGCGGTGGAGGACGCCCATGCCCTGATAATAGATGTCGAGAAAATCTTGAAGGTTCGAGAAGGCGTAGGCGGCGCGCACTTCCTCGACGCTGGCGAAGGGGATCGCGACATTGTTGCGCTGCGCGAGTTCGAACATCAGCTCGGGTTCGAGTGAGCCCTCGATATGGAGGTGGAGTTCGGCCTTGGGCAGGCCGGCGATGAAGGCGGCACGCTCTTCCACCGATGCAAACCCGTCAGCCATCGGATTTCCCCTCTTCGCGCAGGATGATCGCCGCCTCGGGCTTATGCTCGCGGATCTCGTCGATCGTCAGCCCGTCGACCTCGTGCGGGAAGATCAGCCACTGGTCGGTTTCGTGGACGAAGAAATCGGGACGGAGGTCGGTGACGTTGCGACCCGGCTTGAACCAGACGGTCGCGATACGGATGTCGCGCGGCATATTGTGGCGGCAGCGCGCCTTCAGCTCGGCGATGAAGGCGCGGATGCTGCGCCCGCTGTCGAAGACGTCGTCGATGATGAGTAGCCGGTCCTCGGGATTCAACGTGTCGATCAGATAGCCCAGCGCGAAGACTTTGACGTGCGCATCCTGCTTGTCGATGCCGTGGTAGGACGAGGTACGGATCGCGATATGGTCGCAATGCTGGCCGTGATAGTCGAGCAGTTCCTGCACCGCGATCCCGACCGGCGCGCCGCCGCGCCAGATGCCGACGAGGTGTGTCGGCTGGAAGCCGCTATCGAGCACCTGCATCCCGAGCCGGAAGGAATCGGCGAGCAGGTCGTTCGCGCTGATGAAGATCTTCTCGCCGCTCATTTCGGGTTCGCCGATCCTGTTACCGCTTGGCCGCGATATAGCGCGTTACCTGCTCTTCGAGAATATCGAGCGGGAGCGCGCCTTCGCTCAGCACCGCTTCGTGAAAGTCGCGGATGTCGAAGCGCGGACCGAGTTCGCTTTCGGCGCGTTTGCGCAGCTCGGCGATCCTGAGCTGGCCGACCATGTAGCTCGTCGCCTGACCCGGCCAGTTGAAATAGCGGTCGACCTCGCGCGCGATATCGGTGTCCGACACCGAGCTGTTCGCCTTGAAGTAAGCGATTGCCTGTTCGCGCGTCCAGCGCTTCGAATGGATGCCGGTGTCGAGCACCAGCCGGATCGCGCGCCACACCTGCAGCGACAGCATGCCGAAGCGGTCATAGGGGGTCTTGTAGACGCCCATCTCGTTCGCAAGCCGCTCCGAATAGAGCCCCCAGCCTTCCATATAGGCGCCGTAACCGCCGAACTTGCGGAATTTCGGGATGCCCGCGAGTTCCTGCTGGCGCGCGATCTGGAAATGGTGGCCCGGCGCGCCTTCGTGCGCGGCGATCCCGGCGACCTGCACCTTCTGCGTCTGGTTCATGTCGACGAGGTTGACATAATAGATGCCGGGGCGCGCCCCGTCGGCCGACGGCGGGTTGTAGAAGGCGGTCGATGCCGTCCGCTCGCGCCATTTCTCGACCGCGCGCACTTCGAGCGCCGCCTTCGGCAGCACCCGGAAATAGTGCGGCGCGGCGTCCATCACCGATGCGATCACCGCGCGCGCGTCGGCGAGATAGGTTTCGCGGCCGGCTTCGGTGTTCGGATATTTGAACTGCGGATCGGTGCGGATGTGGTCGAAAAATTGCTCGAGCGTGCCGGTGAAGCCGACCTCGCGCTTGATCGCCTCCATCTCGCCGCGGATAGCCGCGACCTGGGCAAGTCCGAGGTCGTGGATCTGGTCGGCGGTCAGGCTCGTGGTGGTCGAGCTTTTCAGCCGGTCGGCATAATAGGCCGCACCATCGGGCAGGTTCCACGCGCCGAAATTGCCCTTCGATTTCGGTTCGATTTCATCGATCGCGGCGACGAGCGTGGTGTAGCCATGTTTGAAGGGCCCGGTCAGCGCGGCGCTGGCGTCGGCGATCAGCTTCGCCTTCGTCGCCGCGGGGGCGTCGAGCGCATCGACCTTTTTGCGGAAATCGGCCATCAGCGTCGAATCGGCGCCGCCGTCGAAGGGCGCGCCGGTGACGATTTTCAGCGCGTCGGCGCGCGCGGGCGCGAAATTGACCTTGTTGGGGACGATCCCCGCCGCCGCCTGTTCGCGCATCGTCGCCGCGACTTCGCGCATCACGCGGTCGGTGTCGCGCAGGCGCGCGATATAGGCCTCGGCATCGGCGACGCTGTCGACCTTGTGATTGTTGATCAGCAGCACGGGGATCGCGCCCGCGGGGCTGCCGTTGGTCGAGACGGGAAAGCGGAGGTTGCGGAAGCGGAGCGATTCGCGCCCGCGTTCGACCTCATATTCGAACAGGCGAAAGCTCACGCGCGCGCTTTCGCCGAGCTGGCCGGGCTGGAAGCGCGCGCGCATGTCCCTGAGCTGGCGTTCGGCGAGCTCCTGCTCGCGCACCGATGCGGCGTCGGTGTAATCGTCGAGCTTGCCATAGTTGGTCTTGAGCCCGAGCTGCGTCTGCGATTCGGGGCTGAGCGCCAGCCGTTCGTCGAATGCCTGATCGAGGAACGCGAGCAGCGCCTGATCCTGCGCGCCGGCTTGCGGTGCCGCCTGTGCGAAAGCGGGCGCGGTCAGCGGAGCGAGCGGCAGGACGGGGAGCAGCATCAGGGCAACGGCAAGGCGCATCGGGATCTCCTATCGAATGAAGGGCTTGTCGCGCAGTGCCGGGCCGGGCGCAATAATATTTCAGCGGCCGTTTATCGTCGTGCGGTGCAGATGACTGGATTGGGCTAGGGAGCTGCCCTTTCGCCGGGGTGCACAATGTCCCCAACCGGTCGAAACCCGCAATCGCCGCCCCTTATTTCCGCGACGCGGCGCTCCGGTCGCGGATCGCCTTGAACTCGCTGCCGTCCTTCCAGCCCGGCCATTTGGCCGAGCGCGCGAGTTCGTCGCCGATCGTGTAGAAGACCGAAATATCCTGAACCGCACCATCGAGGTTCCAGCTTTCGTCCCACGCGTCGCAGGCCTGATGATAGCATTTGCCGGTATAGGCATCGACCCACGCCTGTCCGGCGGGCTTGCCGCCCTCGACGAGATCGGAGGCGCCCGCAATGCCCATCATCAAGAGGACGGGGACGCCGCGCTTGGCCATGCTGAAATGGTCGGCGCGGTAGAAGAGCCCGCGTTCGGGGAGGCTTTCGACGCTGACGGTGCGGCCTTGGGTCGCGGCGACGCGCGCGAGATCATCCTCCAGACTGCCCTGCCCCTTACCGACGAGGATGACGTCCTTTGCCTTGCCCGCAGTTTGCAGGATGTCGAGGCCGAGGTTGGCGACGGTCTTTTCGACCGGGAAGATCGGGTTTTGGGCGTAGGCTTCCGAGCCGAGCAGCCCGCGTTCCTCGGCGGTCCAGAAGGCGAAGGCGATCGTGCGGTCGGGCGCGGGCGCCACCTTGAACAGCCGCGCCATCTCGAACAGCCCCGCGACGCCGAGCGCGTCGTCGTTGGCGCCGGCGCGGTAGATGCGGCCCTTTTCATCGGGCGCGCCCTCGCCATAGGCGTCCCAGTGCGCGCCGTACATCACGACCTCGTCCGCGCGTTTCGTGCCGGGGATTTTCGCGAGGACATTCTGGCTCTGCACCACCGCCTGCGTCACGGGGATCGCGGCGTTGAAGCTGGTGCCGAGGTCGACGGGTTTGAAATCCTTGCGGCGGGCGGCGGTGCGCAGCTTCGCGAGATCCTGCCCGGCGCCCGCAAACAGGCTCGTCGCGGTTTCGCCCGAAATCCATCCCTGCAGCGCGAGGCTCGTGACCTTTTCGGGGGGCATGACGAGGCCGTAATTTTCACCGCCCGGTGCTTTGACGACGTTCCAGCCATAGCCGACGCCGTCGGTATCGTGGACGATCAGCGCGGCGACCGCGCCGCGGCGTGCGGCTTCCTCGAACTTGTAGGTCCAGCGGCCATAATAGGTCATCGTCCGGCCGCCGAACTTGCCGAACGCGTCCTCGCCCTTCGCCGCGACGAAATCGGGGTCGTTGATCAGAAAGACCGCGACCTTGCCCTTCAAATCCTGTCCCTTGAAATCGTCCCAGCCGCGTTCGGGCGCTGATACGCCGTAACCGACGAAGACGAGCGGGGCGTTTTCGACGACCGCGCGGTCCTTGGGCTGGAGCGTCGAGACATAGATGTCGGTGCCGAAGGCGAGCGGCGTCGCACTGCCCTTGCGGCCGAACGCCAGCGTCGTCGGGGTGCCGAGCCGCGTGTGGAGGAGGGGCACGGGCTGGGTCCAGCCGCCGTCGGTACCGGCGGGTTCGAGCCCCAGCGCCTGCAGGCGGCCGATCAGATAGCCGATCGTCCGTTCCTCGCCCACCGTGCCGGGCGCACGCCCCTGAAACTGGTCGGAGGCGAGCGTGCGGACGGTTTCGGTGAGGTTCGCGGCGTCGATGCCCGATTGGGCCGCGGCGGGGGCGGCGATGGCAGCGACGAGAAAGGCGGCGGCAAGACGGTTTTTCATGGTCGCTTTCCGGTGATCAGCGGTCGAGGCAGCGTTTGAGATAGGCGCGTGCGCCGACAAAGTCGCGCATTTCCACCTCCATCGGCGCGGTGTTTTCGAAGGTAAGAGACAGGGCGAAGTCGGCGGGGAATTTGTCGAGATTTTCGACATGACCCAGCGGGACATTGTGCCACATGCGGTCTTCGCCGATCGCGAAGCTGGTCACTTCGACCTCTCCGCCGCCCATTCCTGCGATTTCGAGCTTTGCCTTGCGCGGTTCGAGTTCGCGCGTTTCGTCCTTTGCCAGCGGCTTCGGATCGCTGGCCCGGGCGCGGGCGGCGATCGCGACGTTCATATTGTTCGTGTCGCTGGCGACCGCCAATGTCCAGGCGTCGTCCATTCCGCCGGTGTCATTCCATGTGACGGTGCATTGCATCTTTCCCCTCCACGGCGGATCGGCGGTATCACCGGGTTGGGCGGCAAGCATCAGGAGCGGCATGAGCGCCGTGGCGGAGAAGAAGGGCATGATCTTGTTTCCCGTTTCGGGTTTGGAAACCGGCTCTTAGCATGACCGGGCGCGTTGTGAACCGCTGCGGCGGTGACGACCGCAACCTAATGCGTTAGGGGCCGGTGATGACTTCCAAACGGCCCGTTTCGATTTCCCGCCGCGCGCTGGCCGCGGCCGGTGCGCTCGCGCTGGCGGGGTGCGGGTCGAAGCAGCCGCTGCGCGTGATGGCGTGCGACGCAGCTCCCGCCGCGCCGGTGCGGGTGGCGGCCGACGGGCAAACGGCGACCGCGACGCTGTCGGTGCTGACCTATAATCTCGAGGGGCTCGGCTGGCCGGCGCGCAAGGGGCGGTCGGCCGAACTCAAGGCGATCGGCGAGCGGCTGGCGGCGATGCACGAAGGCGGGACCGGCCCCGACGTCATCCTGTTCCAGGAAATGTTCAGCGGCGCGGCGAAGCGCGCGGTCGCGGCGAGCGGCTATCCCGCGATCGCGCCGGGGCCGCGCCGGACGACACCGCCCTATTTCGCCGATCTCGACAAGATGGCGGGCAGGGCCAAGCCGCTGAAGGGCGAGCTGGGGATCAAGCTCGTCGGCGGCGGGCTGGCGATCGCGTCGCGCTATCCGATCGTCGACAGCGCGCGGGGCGCCTACGGCCGGCGCGCGTGCGCGGGACTCGACTGCCTGTCGAACAAGGGGGTGATGCTCGCCCGCATCGCGATGCCCGGCGTGCCGGTGCCGATCGACATCTATAACACGCATATGAACTCGCGCGGGGCGTCGGGGGTGACGGCGGAGCGCGACGGCGAAGCGCATGCCCGACAGGCGATCGCGGCGTCGGATTTCATCGCGCGGACGCAGGACCTTGCGGCGCCGCTGATTTTCGGGGGCGATTTCAACATGCGCCATTCGGAGGATCGCTGGGCGGGATTTTCTCGATATCATCCGCTGACTTTGGTGCACGAGGCGTGCGTCGACCCCGCGTCGGGATGCGAGGTCAAGATGTCATGGGACGGCGATGCGCCGTGGATGGACACGCAGGACCTGCAATTCTTTGCCGACGGCGAGCGGCTGACGGTGCGCCCGGTGCGCGCCGAGGCGCTGTTCGACGGCGGCGCGAGCGGCCCGCAGCTGTCGGATCACGACGGGTTCCTGGTGACCTATGAACTGCGCTGGCCAGCGGGGATGGCAGCGAAGCGAGGCTGCTAGGGTCGGGACCCTAGAGCGCCATGAACAGCGCTGCGGCGGTTGCACCGGCGATCGCGAGCAGGATCGCGGCGCGCGGTCCATAGGTACGGACAAGGCGCGCCGTTCGCGGTTCGGCGGGCGGCCAGTCGGCGATGCCGGCGGACTCGGTTTCGGGCCGGGCATGGGCGATGCGATCCGGGACGGCGGGCCGCGAGGCGAGGTCGGGGCCGCTGATCCCGCTCGCGAGCGCGAGCTTTTCGAACGCGACCGCCATCTTCCCCTCCTTGAGGATGCGCGCGACGCGCCCCTGCCGCGCGTCGCCCGGCGAGACGGGAAGCGCGCCGACGAGGCGTTCGACCTCGGCATCGAGTGCGTGCAGGTCGTCGATCGCCTCCATCGCGCGCGACCGGTCGCCGCGCTCGAGCGCGAGTTGCAGCCGGGTCAGCGACAAGAGGCCGATACGGCAGAACTGGAGCCCCAGCGCCTGATCGTCCGCGGTCGGCGGCGGGCCGAGCGGGTCGGGCTCGTGCCGGGTCGAAAGCGCGCTCATCATCCTTGCTCCTGTCCTCGCTCACCCCCCTGCCCGACTAGAGCGAAGCCGCGCGTGCGGGGAAGCGCCGATAGGCCCGCTGTGCCGCGGATGCGGCGGATGGTGGCACGGCATGGGCATGCGAGTTTGAAAGCAAGAAACGGGGCGCGGACCGGACGCCGCGATGGCAGGATCGGCGCATGACAGAGACGATGGAAACACGCATCGGCGCGCGTATCGAAGCGCCGGACCTTGACGCCATGGCTGCGGCGCTCGATCGCGACGGGTGGGCAGTGCTGCCGCGGCTGCTCAGCGACGCCGCGTGTGACGATATCGCGGCGCTTTATGCCGACGAGACGGGGTTCCGCAGCCAGGTACTCATGGCGCGGCACGGCTTCGGACGCGGCGAATATCGCTATTTTTCCTATCCGTTGCCGCCGCTCGTCGCGATGCTGCGGAGCGGGCTATACCTGTCGCTCGCGCCGATCGCCAACCGCTGGCACGAGCGAATGGGGATGGCGGCGCGCTTTCCCGCCGACCACGCCGAATATCTCGCGCGCTGCCATGAGGCGGGGCAGCGGCGGCCGACGCCGCTGCTGCTGCAATATGGGCCGGGCGATTATAATTGCCTGCACCAGGATTTGTACGGCGAGCATGTCTTTCCGTTGCAGGCCGCGGTGCTGCTGTCGGCGCCCGGCAGCGACTTCGACGGCGGCGAGTTCGTGCTGACCGAACAAAGGCCCCGGATGCAATCACGCGCCGCGGTGGTGCCGCTGGCGAAGGGCGATGCCGTCGTCTTTGCGGTGAACGCGCGGCCGGTGAAAGGCGCGCGCGGCGATTACCGCGTCGCGATGCGCCACGGGGTCAGCGAAATCCGGTCGGGACGGCGGCACACGCTGGGGGTGATTTTCCACGATGCCACCTGAGGCGGCGGCAGGAGGGGATCGCCCGGCTCAATATCCCAGCGTCGCCTCGAGGAACCAGATGCGCTGCTGCGTCTCGTCGGCCCAGCCGTCGACCAGCCCGCTCGTCGCGATATCGCCGTCGGCTTCGGCGGCGGCCTTCACCTCCTTGAGCTGGCCGAGCAGGATCTTGTTGTCGTCGGCGAGCGCGCGGATCATCGCCTCGGCGCCCAGGCCCGCGCTGTCATCGTCGCGGATCGACGCGCGGCGGCCGATGTCGCCGATCGAACGCAGGGTCGGCGCGCCATTCTTGCGCACCCGCTCGGCAATCAGGTCGGTCGTCGCGAAAATCTGCGCCGCCTGTTCGTCGAACAGCAGGTGCAATTCGCGAAACTGCGGACCCTGGACGTGCCAATGATAGTTTTTGGTCTTGAGATAGAGCGCGAAACTGTCGGCGAGCAGCGCGTTCAGCGCATCGGCGACGGCGGGAGCATTGTCGGTTTTCTGGGACATGGGAGCATCCTTTCTTTGCTCCCCCGATATAGCGAAGAGGGGCAGGGCTTTCCCATTGAAGCTTTGGGTAAGCTTCATCGATAAAAACGATAAGAACTAATTGGTCGAATCAATCATCCGATCAATCCAAATGCGCCCAACGCCATGCGGATGCCCCAAAGCGTCAGGATGACCGCGCTCGCCCAGCGCAGGACGCGCGCCGCGCGCCGTTCGGCGAGCGCCGGGCCGAAGGCGAGGAAGGGCAGCATCGCGAGCGTCCAGCCGATAAGCCCGCCCGCCGCGGCCCATTGCCCCGCACCGCTCGTCGCGGCGAGCGCGCCGATCAGGAAATGGCTGCGATCGCCGAACTGCGCGGCGAGCATCCGCCCCGCCAGCAGCGCCGGCGGAGCGTCATCGGCGCCGGCATCGGAGAGGAGCCTCACGCGCCAGAGCAGCGCCACCGCCGCCGACAGCATCGCGAGCGCAACGAGCAGGGCGGCTACTCCCTGCCCGATCAGGCCGTTCGCGATCGCCCCCGCGACCGCCGCAACGACGGCATTGATGATGAAGGCGCCGAACGCGATGACCACCGTGACGCGGCGGTCGGCGCGAACGCTCAGCAGCCGCGACAAGAATATCCCGCTGCGCCCGTCGGCATTGGCGAGCAGCACCGCCACCAGCGCAAGCATGATTGCATCCATCGACTATGTCTGAATCGTCGGCGCTTTGGCGTCAATGCCCCAGCCGCACCGCGACCGATGCCAGCCACGCTTCGTGCGCGGCCGCCGGAAGAGTCCCGCGCGGCGCACTCGCGGCATCGCTCATCGCATCGAGATAGGTCAGGATCGCCGCGCGATAGCCGCCCCCGGCGACCGCCGATTCGAGCCGGCTCGCCAGCGTCTCGACCGCGGCAAAGCCGTTGTCGCGCGCGAGGCAGCGGATGTCGTCGATCCCCTGGACGATCTGCGCGAGCGCGCAGTGCGGCAGCGCTTCGGCGAGCGCGCCGATCTGGCCGGTAATCCGGTTCTGCATGTCGAGATATGGGTCGGTCTGGTTTCGCATCGTCCACCCCCTTGTTCGCACGGGAAACGATGCGCTTTTTTGGTTAACGCGCGGTTAGCGGTGACCGGGCAGGCCGCCGAGGCTCTGTTTGCTGCGATACATGTCGCGGTCGGCGGCGGCCAATATGTCCGATTCGGTCATGCCGGTCTGGAGCATCGCAATGCCGAAACAGGCCGACAGCGCAATCTCGTGCCCGTCATAATGCGTCGGCGCGGCGGTCAGCACCTCGCACAGCCGGGTAACCTGCGCGCGTGCGCCTTCCTCGCTCGACTGGTCGAGGATCAGGCCGAACTCGTCGCCGCCGATGCGCGCCGCGACGTCGGTCGCACGGATCGACGCGGCGAGCCGCTTGGCGATTTCGAGCAGCGCAAAGTCGCCTGCGGCATGGCCGAAATTATCGTTGATATATTTGAGCTGGTTGACGTCGACAAAGACGACCGCGGCGCGTTCGGCGTGGCGTTCGAAGCGCGCCATGCGGTGATGGATCGCGGTCAGGAAATAGCGGCGGTTGAACAGCGGGGTCAGCGTATCGCGCTCGGACACGCGTTCGAGTTCGGCGACGGCGATCTTCAATACGCGGTTTTCGCGGCGCAACGCGTCGCGTTCCCGGCGTATTTCACGCAGCTGGTCCTCGATGGAGTCAACGGATACGGCGCCGAACTGGTCGACTGCGATCCGTGCCCCCCCTACGCTATCCATGCCTGATCCCCGGCGCGCCCTACCCTCCGCCGGCCGAACGCCAACGGATCTAAGTCCGGCAACCCTAGCCGCGACTTGATACCAATCGGTAAACGCCCCGGACATCAATTGCGCGGCGTTGCCCGCAGGGAACACAGTCGCTAGGGGGAAGGCGGCGGCGATTCATCGCCGCCCACAGGAGGGATCGGGTGATGGGCGATAGTGCGCCGCAAGTCGGTGTGATCATGGGAAGCCAGTCGGACTGGCCGACGATGGCGCACGCGGTCCAGATCCTCGAAGAATTCGGCATCGCGCACGAGGTGCAGATCGTCTCGGCGCATCGCACCCCCGATCGCCTCGTCGCCTATGCCAAAAGCGCGGCCGACCGCGGACTGAAGGCGATCATCGCGGGCGCCGGCGGCGCCGCGCACCTGCCCGGCATGGTCGCATCGATGACGCGCGTGCCGGTGCTCGGCGTGCCCGTCCAGTCGGCGGCCTTGAGCGGCGTCGACAGCCTTTATTCGATCGTCCAGATGCCCGGCGGCATTCCGGTCGCGACCTTTGCGATCGGCAAGGCGGGCGCGACCAACGCCGGACTGTTCGCCGCCGCGCTGCTCGCCAACGAAGACGCGGCGCTCGCCGAAAAGCTCGTCGCATGGCGCGAGGCGCAGGCGAACAGCGTCGCCCCTACCCCTGTGCGCGAGGGCTGATCTGTTGCTCCCACCCGGTTCGACGATCGGCATATTGGGCGGCGGCCAGCTCGGGCGCATGCTCGCGGTCGCAGCGGCGCAGCTCGGCTACCGGGTTCATATCTACGCCCCCGACGCGGAAAGCGTCGCCGCCGAGGTGACCGCGCATCACACGCAGGCGGCGTGGGACGACGAGCCGCGCCTCGCGGCCTTTGCCTCGCATTGCGACGTCGTCACCTATGAATTCGAAAATGTCCCGGTCGACACGGTGCGCTTCCTGTCGGGGCATGTCGCGGTCCGTCCGGGGTATGAAGGCCTCGAAATCGCGCAGGACCGGCTTTCCGAAAAGAATTTCGTCGCCGGGCTCGGCGGCCGGCCCGCCCCCTTCGCCGCGGTGCCCGACCGCGCGGCGCTCGACGCGGCGCTGGACCGGATCGGCGCCCCCGCGATCCTGAAGACGGTGCGCATGGGGTATGACGGCAAGGGGCAGGCGCGCCTCGCCACCGCCGCCGACGCCGATGCCGCGTGGGAAATGATCGACCGCCACGCCGCGGTGCTCGAAGGCTTCGTCACCTTCGCGCATGAATTTTCGGTGCTGCTCGTGCGCGGCATCGACGGCGAGGTCCGCTTCTGGGACTCGCCCGTCAACGTCCACGAAGGCGGCATCCTCGCGACATCGACCCTGCCCCCGCCGGGGGCCGTGCTCGACCAGCAGGACGAGGCGCGCGCGCTGATGGCCCGGATCGCCGCGGAGCTCGATTATGTCGGCGTCCTGACCGGCGAATTTTTCGTGAGCGACGACGGCCCGATCTTCAACGAGATGGCACCGCGGGTTCACAACAGCGGTCACTGGACGATCGAAGGCGCGGTCGTCAGCCAGTTCGAAAATCATATCCGCGCCGTCGCCGGCCTGCCGCTCGGCAGCACCGAAACCGCGGTCTTGCCGGTGGTCATGCACAATCTGATCGGCGGCGGGATCGAAACCGTCCCCGACCTGCTCGCCGACCCCGCCTGCCATGTCCATCATTATGGAAAAGCCGAGGTTCGCGACGGCCGCAAGCTCGGCCACGCCACCTGGGTTGGAACCTCTCCCGCATGAATCATCCCGAAATCACGCTGGTTCTTGCGCGCGCCGCCAACGGCGTGATCGGCGCCGACGGCAAGATGCCCTGGCACCTGCCCGCCGATCTTCGCCGCTTCAAGCAGCTCACCATGGGCCGTCCGATGATCATGGGGCGCAAGACCTTCGACAGCCTGCCCGCGATCCTCGAAGGGCGCCGCCACATCGTCCTCACCCGCGATCCCGAATGGCAGGATGAGGGCGCCGAGCCGGTGGCGACGATCGAGGAGGCGCTGAAGCTCGCCAACGCGCCGCATGTGATGGTGATCGGCGGCGCCGAAATCTATCGCCTGTTCCTGCCGCTCGCCGACCGCATCGAACTCACCGAGGTCGCCCTCGAACCCAAGGGCGATGCGATCATCGATTATCCCGCCGCTGCCGACTGGAACGAAAGCGCGCGCGAAGATCATCCCGCCGACGACGCCGGCCGCCCGGCCTACAGCTTCGTCACGCTGACAAGGAAATAGGCCGATGCGCCGCTGGATCCTGAGCATCCTCATCCTGATCGCACTCGCCGCGGCCGCCTTTTTCACGCTCGCCCCCGGCATGATCGAACGGGATCTCAACAAGATCGACGGCAAGCCGCTCCCCGCGGTCAGCGCGCGCGCAGAGGCGCTGCACAAGACGCTGACGATCGTCGACCTGCACAGCGACAGCCTGCTCTGGAGCCGCAACTTCCTCGATCGCGCCGACCGCGGCCATATGGACCTGCCGCGACTGCGGGACGGCAATGTCGCGCTGCAGGTGCTGGCGAGCACGACCAAATCGCCCAAGAACCAGAATTACGACGCAAACGGCGCCGACACCGACAACATCACTGCGCTAGTGATTGCCCAGCTTCAGCCGGTGCGGACGTGGAACTCGTTGCTCGAACGAGCGCTATGGCATGCCGAAAAGCTGGATCGATTTGCCCGAGCAGACGGCAGCAAACTGCGAACCGTGATGAAAGACGATCATATCGATGTCGTTTTGCGCGCACGAGATCGCGATAAGAAGCTGGTCGGCGCGATGCTCAGCATCGAGGGGCTGCACGTCCTCGAAGGCAAGCTCGCCAACCTCGACAAGCTCTACGCCGCGGGCTTCCGCATGGCGGGGCTCACCCATTTCTTCGACAATGATCTCGCGGGGTCGATGCACGGGCTCAAAAAGGGCGGGCTCACTCCGCTCGGGCGACAGGTCGTCGCCGACATGGAAGCCAAGGGCATGATCGTCGACATCGCCCATTGCTCCAGCGCCTGCGTCGCCGACATCCTCAAGATGGCGCGCCGCCCCGTCGTCTCCAGCCACGGCGGCGTGCAGGCGACGTGCAAGGTCAACCGCAACCTCAGCGACGAACAAATCCGGGGTGTCGCCGCGACCGGCGGCCTCATCGGCATCGGCTATTGGGACGCCGCGGTGTGCGACACCTCGCCCGCGAGCATCGCGAAGGCGATGAAGCATGTCCGCGACCTCGTCGGCATCCAGTATGTCGCGCTCGGCAGCGACTATGACGGCGCGACCACGGTGCGCTTCGACACGTCGAAGCTCGTGCAGGTGACGCAGGCGCTGATCGATGCGGGCTTTTCCGACGACGAGATCCGCGCCGTCATGGGCGGCAACGCGATCCGCGTGCTCAGGGCGGGGCTCGTGCCGCTCACTCCGCCCGCCCCATGATCCGCCTTGACGGCCACGACCGCGTCGACGAACCCTTGCGCGGCGGAGTGATCGCGCTCGGCAATTTCGACGGCTTCCACGCGGGACATCAGGCGGTCGTCGGCCGCGCGGTGCGCCACGCGCGCGACGAGGGCCGCCCGGCGATCGTCGCGACCTTCGACCCGCACCCGGTGCGCTTCTTCAAACCCGACGTCGCGCCCTTCCGCCTGACGACGCTCGACCAGCGGCAGGAACTCTTCGCCGCCGCGGGCGCCGACGCGATGCTCGTCCTGCCGTTCGACGCAACGCTCGCGGGGACCACGGCCGAGGATTTCATCACCGAACTGCTCCTCGACCGCTATGGCGCCGCCGGCGTCGTCACCGGCGCCGATTTCGTCTTCGGCAAGGGCCGCGGCGGCAATGTCGTCACGCTCGCCGACCACGCGCGCCGTCTCGGCTTCTTCACCGAAATGGTCGCGCCCGTCGACGACGCCGAAGAGGTGATTTCGTCGAGCCGCATCCGCGAAGCGTTGCAAGCAGGCGACTGCCCCGCCGCGGCGCGCCTCCTCACCCGCCCCTTCACGGTGCGCGGGCAGGTGCAGCACGGCGACAAGAACGGCCGCCTTCTGGGCTTTCCGACCGCCAACATCGACATGGGGCAATATCTGCGTCCGCGTTACGGCATCTACGCCGTCACCGGGAAGCTTCCCGACGGCCGCATCCTCAAGGGCGCGGCAAACCTCGGCATCCGCCCGAGCTTCGATCCGCCAAAGGAATTGCTCGAACCGCATTTCTTCGACTTTGCCGAAGATTTGTACGGACAGGAAATCGACGTCGCCTTCCACGCCTTCATCCGCCCCGAGGCGAAATTCGACGACATGGACGCGCTGATGGCGCAGATCGCGGCCGATTGCGACGAGGCGAAGCGATTGTTGGCTGACGTTTAATTGACGAGGGGGCGTGATGACCGATAGCGACTGGGCATCAGCCCTCGAAGGCCCACCGAAAAAACCCATGAAGCGCCGCACCAAGATCCTGCTCTGGATCTTCGCCGCGATCGTCGCCTGGCTCACCCTGTCGAACGCCAGCTGGCTCGCCCCCGATCCTGCCGGAAAACCGAAGCTCATCGCACACCGCGGCGTCTATCACCTCTACGACAAGCGCGCCGCCGCCGGCCGCGACACCTGCACCGCCGCGCGCGCGCTGCCGCCAAGCCATGATGTGTTCGAAAACACCCCCGAATCGATGCGCTGGGCGGTCGGGCTCGGCGCGAACATGGTCGAGGTCGACGTCGCCCCGACGAAGGACGGCCGCATGGTCCTCTTCCACGACTGGACCGTCGATTGCCGCACCGATGGCAAGGGCGAGACGCGCGACCTGACGCTCGCCGAATTGAAAGCGCTCGACATCGGCTATGGCTATACCGCCGACGGCGGCCAGACCTTCCCCTTGCGCGGCAAGGGCATCGGCAAGATGCCGACCGTCGAGGAGGGCCTCGCCGCGCTCCCCGTCCACCCGATCCTCTTCAACTTCAAGTCGAAGGACTCGCGCGAGGCCGACCAGCTTTTCGCCATCCTGAAGGCATCGGGCCGCGACAGCGCGAAACTCGGTGACGCCTTCTATGGCGCCGAAGCGCCCGTAAAGCGCATGCGCGAACTGCTGCCCGCCAACTGGTCGTTCGACCTCAAAGGCGGCGCCAGGGCATGCACCAAGGACTATGCCCTCTACGGCTGGACGGGCATCGTCCCCGAAAGCTGCCGGAACGGCGTGATCGTCATCCCGATCAACTATCAATGGGCTTTCTGGGGCTGGCCCGACCGGCTGATCGCGCGAATGGACAGCGTCGGCGCGCGCGTGATCGTGCTCGGCCCCTATGAAAGCGGCAAGTCGAACGAGGGGCTGACGACGCCGCAGCAACTCGCCAAGGTCCCCGCGAGCTTCAACGGCTATATCTGGGTCGAGGATATCCGCGAGGTCGGCCCGGCGCTCAGGCCGCGGCAGAAATGAAAATCCTCTCCCGTCTTGCGGGAGAGGGCAGCGAGACTTGCGAGCTTGCTCGCTAGTCGCAGCGGGTGAGGGTCCGGCAACGTCACATACCCTCACCCAGCTCCAGCTAGGCAGCAAGCTGCCAAGCTTCCACATCCCTCTCCCCCAAGGGGAGAGGAAGGTTTGCTCCCACGCAAATCTGCGCTAAGCGGCCGCGCATGACCGACAGCACGCCCACCGCAGAACAGCGCGATTATCGCGACACCGTCTTCCTGCCCAAGACCGACTTCCCGATGAAGGCCGGCCTGCCGCAGAAGGAGCCGTTGATTCTGGCGAAATGGATCGAGGGCAATCTCGAAGGGCAGATTCGCGAGAGCCGCAAGGGCCGCGACCAGTTCATCCTCCACGACGGTCCGCCCTATGCCAATGGCGACATGCATATCGGCCATGCGCTCAACCATATCCTGAAGGACATGGTCGTCCGCACCCAGACGCTGAAGGGCAAGGACGCGCCCTACGTCCCCGGCTGGGACTGCCACGGCCTGCCGATCGAGTGGAAGGTCGAGGAGCAGTATCGCAAGAAAAAGCTCAACAAGGACGAGGTTCCGGTCGAGGAATTCCGCGCCGAATGCCGCGCCTATGCGCAGCACTGGGTCGACACCCAGCGCGAGCAGCTGAAGCGCCTCGGCATCGGCGGCGACTGGGACCATCCGTACCTGACGATGGATTATGAGGCCGAGGCCACCATCGTGCGCGAACTGCTCAAATTCGCCGCCAACGACATGCTCTATCGCGGCGCCAAGCCGGTGATGTGGTCGCCGGTCGAAAAGACCGCGCTCGCCGAGGCCGAGGTCGAATATGAGGATATCGTCTCGACGCAGATCGATGTGGCGTTCGAGATCGTCGAAAGCCCGATCGCGGAACTGGTCGGCGCACATGCGGTGATCTGGACGACGACGCCTTGGACGATCCCGGTCAATCAGGCTTTGGCCTATGGGCCGGATGTCGAATATCAAATCGGCGACGTCACGGTGCACGCCAAGGGTTTGGAGCGGTTCCAAGGCCGCTTCATTGTAGCGGTCCAGTTGCTGGATACGTTCAAGCAGCGCGTCGAACGCTTTCTTCGCGCGCAGCCGGAAGCGAGTGATTGGCCGACGGACGCTCCGATCCTCGAATGGGATTACGTCGCGGTTCCCGAGCGGGCTGACGTCGCATTCCCTGGCGCCGTCATCAAAGGCTCCGACCTCGCCGGCACCATTGCACGCCACCCGATGCACAAGCTCGGCGGCTTCTTCGCGCGTCCGCGTCCCTTCCTCGCGGGCGATTTCGTCACCACCGACAGCGGCACCGGGCTCGTCCATATGTCGCCCGATCATGGCGAGGATGATTTCGACCTGTGCAAGGCGAACGGGCTCGATCCCGTGTTCGCGGTCGAGGGCGACGGCAAATATCGCGCGGATTGGGGCTGGCTCGGCGGTCAGGGATCGGTGATCAACCCCAAGTTCAACGCGCCCGACGGCCCAATCTGTTCGGACCTTCGCGACGCCGGCGCACTGCTCGCCGCCAGCGCCGATTACCAGCACAGCTATCCGCACAGCTGGCGCTCGAAGGCCAAGGTCATCTATCGCTGCACCCCGCAATGGTTCGTGCCGATGGACAAGGTGATGACGCATATCGAGCCCAAGACCCCGCGCGAAAAGCGCTGGGAGAATGAGGGCGGCGCGCTCAACCCGCACGAGGAGGATCTCTGCGACGCCCCGACCTTGCGGCAAGCGGCGATGCAGGCGATCGACGACACGCGCTTCGTCCCCGCCAAGGGCCGCAACCGCATCGGGTCGATGGTCGAGGGGCGCCCCGACTGGGTGCTGTCGCGCCAGCGCGCCTGGGGCGTGCCGATCACGCTCTTCGTCGACCGCAAGACCGGCCATTATCTGAACGACCCGATCGTCAACGACCGCATCGTCGCGGCGGTGCGCGAGGGCGGGGTCGACGCATGGAACGACGCGCGCGCGCAGGAATATCTTGGGCCGGACTATGACGCCGCCGATTACGAGCGCATCGTCGACATTCTCGACGTCTGGTTCGATTCGGGCTGCACCCACGCCTTCGTGCTCGAAAGCGGCAAATGGCCCGCGCTCGTCCGTCACGACGGCGGCACCCACAGCGCCGACCTCTATCTCGAAGGCAGCGACCAGCATCGCGGCTGGTTCCAGTCGTCGCTGCTCGAAAGCTGCGGCACGCGCGGACAGGCGCCGTACAAGGCGGTGCTGACGCACGGCTTCACGATGGATGCCAAGGGCTTCAAACAGTCGAAGTCGCTCGGCAACACGACCGATCCCGTCAAGGTAATGGAAACCAACGGCGCCGACATTATCCGCCTGTGGGCGCTGAGCGTCGACTTCACAGAAGATCACCGCATCGGCGACGAGATCCTGAAGGGCGTCGCCGACCAGTATCGCAAGCTGCGCAACACCTTCCGCTACCTGCTCGGCGCGCTCGACGGCTTTACCGAAGAGGAACGCGTCAGCGACGTTTCGGCGATGCCCGAGCTTGAGCGCTATATGCTCAGCCTGCTCGCCGACCTCGACGCGAAGATGCATCAGGCGGTCGATGATTTCGACTTCAACAGCTACACACGCCTGCTCGCCGATTTCTGCAACGAGGATCTGTCGGCCTTCTATTTCGATATCCGCAAGGACGTCCTCTACTGCGACCTCGGCCCCGCCGCGCCGCTCGGCACCGACACCCGCCGCGCCTATCGCAGCGTGCTCGATGTGCTGTTTCATGCGCTCGTGCGTTACGCCGCGCCGGTGCTGGTGTTCACCAGCGAAGAAGTGTGGGGCACGCGCTATCCCGATGCGGGCAGTGTGCATTTGCTCGAATGGCCGACGGTCGATGCCGCATGGAATGACGCCGCGCTTGCCGCCAAATGGGCGGGCGTGCGGACCCAGCGCGAGGCGGTGACCGAAGCGATCGAACCCTATCGCCGCGAAAAGACGATCCGTTCGAGCCTCGAGGCCGAGGTCACGATTCCTGATCCGACGCTCGATCCCGCGGCGCTCGAGGAAATCTTCATCGTGTCGGTCGCGCGCGCCGGGGACGAACTGGCCGTCACCCGCACCGAAAACCACAAATGCGGCCGCTGCTGGCGCCACCTGCCCGAGGTCGAAACCGACGGCGCCTTGTGCAATCGCTGCGACACGGTATTGACCGCGGCATGAGCAGCACCCGTTCCCCGCACCTGCGCTTCGGCCTGATCTTCGCCGCGGTCGCCTTCATCCTCGACCAGATCACCAAATGGGTGATCACGGTGCCGCTGTCGCTCGAACCCAAGGGGCAGATCGAGGTCGTCTCCTTCTTCAACCTGACCTGGGCGGAGAATTGCGGGATTTCGCTGTCGATGTTCGCGAGCTGCACCGACACGACGCGCTGGACGCTCGTCGCGGTTACCGGGATCGTCGCCGCCGCGGTCGCCTTCTGGATGACGCGCGAACAGGCGAAGGGCGACGTGATCGCGCTCGCGATGATCCTCGGCGGCGCGCTCGGCAATATCGTCGACCGCGTGCGTTTCGGCTATGTCGTCGACTTCGCCGACCTGCATTTCGGCGATTTCCGCCCCTTCATGATCTTCAACGTCGCCGATGCGTGCATCACCATCGGCGTGCTTTTGCTGGTTGCGCGCGCGCTGCTCTTGGGCGAAAAGGCCGGGAGCACGGGCGGCCAGCCGTCCGCCGAGTAACGGGGCGCATAGGAGAATATATAAGTGAACCGGACCACCGCCATCCTGGCCGCCTCGATCCTTGCCACGACGCTGTCGGCCTGCGGGTCGAACAGCCTGTTCAGCCGCGACCGTCCCGACGAAATGATGGTGTCGCGCCAGGCGCCGCTCGTCGTGCCGCCCGACTATGCGCTGACCCCGCCCGCCCCCGGCACCGCGCGTCCCGGCGGCGAATCGACCGCCGAACAGACGCTGCGCGCGCTCTTCGGCGGCCCGTCGGCGCGTAGCCCCGGCGAAACGCAGATCATCGGCAGCGCCGACGGCGCGCGCGCCGACCCCGGCATCCGCAGCCAGGTCGGCAGCCCCGACACGCAGGTCGTCGACAAGGGCCTCGTCGTCCGCGACATCCTCGCCGCGCCCGAAGGCGACGGCCGCGACGCGTCGGCGGCGATCCCGACCGCCTGAACGGCCCCGTGAACCGTTTATGAGGACGGCCCGGCATCCCCGGGCCGTTTTCTTTTGGGGCTCAGCTGAACAGGTTCGACAACAACAGCACCGCAATCAGGCTTTCGACCATCGCGCGCGAAGCATGGCCGAATGCGCGCAACCGGCTACATTTCAGATGCTGGACGAACCAGGCGGTCTGCAGCGTGCCGAACCACAGCAGCGCAGCCAGCCCCAGCAGCGCGCCCGTCAGGATCGACCATTCGTGCGCCAGCCGGATCAGCACCTCGCTGGCGCCGAGCAGGATTGCGAGCAGCGCGACGACATAGCATTGGCTGTAAAAGGGGGCGCGCAGCGTCGCGCGCGTCAGTTCGACCTTGCGCGCGCGCAGCAGCCGCGTCGCCATCATCACCGCGAACAGGCTGTACGACACGATACGCAGCATGATCAGGTCGGTGTTGGTGCTTACGAGCGCCGACAGGCCGACCTTGCTCGTCACCACCGCATCATTGCCGATCAGCGCGAGTTCGGCGGCGTGGACGATGATCAGCGACAGCAGCAGGAACAGCGGCGGCGACAGCGTGTCGGTATATTGCTGGTCCTGGGTGTCGCCCTGCTCGAGGTCCGAATAATCCATCATCTTCAACGGACGGACAAGCGTGCGCCACAGCGTGATCGGATAAAAGACCAGCCACGACATGACCTCATAGAGCAATTCGTCGAGCGATTGCAGGAGGTTGAAGAAATTCACCTGTCTACCCCCTTGCGGCATTCATCCGCGCAAGGCGGAGAAAATATCAGCCCTTATTTGAAGACCTTCTTCGGCGTCAGGTCCAGGCACTTCTCCCAGATCGGTTTCGCCTTGTCGGCATCGATCTTGACCACCAGATGCCGGATATAGACGGTGTCCTTGTCGAGACCCAGCTTCGCACCGCGTCGTTCGCTTTCGGCAACCCAGTAACGGGCAAATTTGTCGCCGGTGGGCGAAGGCACAGCGACCGCCGCAAACTGGCTGTATGCCCGGCATTCCATCGCCTCGTCCAGCCCGGCTTCCTTTGCGGCGATATCGTCGGCCGCCGCCGAAGCCAGCAACAGCATCGCAGCGAGCATGGTACCGCCGCTCAAGCCCGTGCGCCCGCTTCCTCGACGCCCGCGCTGTTGTGGCGCAGCGCCTTCAGCACCGTATCGACGATCTGCGGCGCGTTGAGCCCCGCCTCGTCATATTGCAGCTCGGGCTTGTCCTGGTCCTGGAAGACGTCGGGCAGGCGCATCGTGCGCAGCTTCAGCCCCGCGTCGATCAGCCCCTCGTCGCTCGCGAGCGTCAGCACGTGCGCGCCGAGCCCGCCGACGCTGCCTTCCTCGACCGTCACGCACACCTCGTGAGCGGCAAGCGTCTTGCGGATGAGCTCCTCGTCGAGCGGTTTCGCGAAGCGCAGGTCGATCACGCTCGTCGACAGCCCGCGCGCCTCCAGCGTGTCGGCCGCCTTCAGCGCCTCGGCGAGCCGCGTGCCGAGCGACAGGATCGCGACGGTCTTGCCGGACCGCACGACGCGACCCTTGCCGATCTCCAGCTTTTGCGGAACCTCGGGCAGCGCCACGCCGGTGCCGTTGCCGCGCGGATAGCGGAAGGCGATCGGGCCATCGTCATATTCGGCCGCAGTATAGGTCATGTGCACGAGTTCGGCCTCGTCGGCCGCCGCCATCACCACCATGTTGGGCAAGGTCGCGAGGTAAGTGACATCGAACGACCCCGCATGCGTCGAGCCGTCGGCACCGACGAGCCCCGCACGGTCGATCGCAAAACGCACCGGCAAATTCTGGATCGCGACATCGTGGACGACCTGATCGTACGCGCGCTGGAGGAAGGTCGAATAGATCGCCGCGAACGGCCGCATTCCCTGCGCCGCAAGCCCAGCAGCAAAGGTCACCGCATGCTGCTCGGCAATCCCGACGTCGAAGGTGCGGTCGGGGTGCGCCTTCGCAAATTTGTCGACGCCGGTGCCCGACGGCATCGCCGCAGTGATCGCGACGATGCGCTTGTCGGTGTCGGCGAGCTTCGCGAGCGTTTCGCCGAAGACATTCTGATACGCCGGCGGTCCCGGAGGCGCCTTCGCCTGCACCCCGGTGATCACGTCGAATTTCTGCACGCCATGATATTTGTCGGCGGCGGCCTCCGCCGGGGCATAGCCCTTGCCCTTCACCGTCACCGCGTGGATCAGCACCGGGCCATGGTCGCTGTCGCGCACATTTTCGAGCACCGGGATCAGATGCTCCAGATTATGCCCGTCGATCGGCCCGACATAATAAAAGCCGAGTTCCTCGAACAGCGTCCCGCCCATCGCCATGCCGCGCGCATATTCGTCGGTCTTTTTCGCCGCCTTGTGCAGCGGTTCGGGCAGCTTGCGCGCAAAGCGCCGCGCGATCTCGCGCAGTTCGATGAACGGCCGCGATGACACCAGCTTCGCCAGATAAGCCGAAAGTCCGCCGACGGGCGGCGCGATCGACATATCATTGTCGTTGAGGATGACGATCAGCCGGTTGCCCGCCGCGGCGGCATTGTTCATCGCCTCATAGGCCATGCCCGCCGACATCGACCCGTCGCCGATCACCGCGATCGCGCGGCCCGGCTCGTCCTTCAGCTTGTTGGCTATCGCAAAGCCCAAGGCCGCGCTGATCGAGGTCGACGAATGCGCCGCGCCGAACGGGTCATATTCGCTCTCGCTGCGCTTGGTGAACCCCGACAATCCGCCGCCGGTGCGCAGCGTGCGGATCCGGTCGCGCCGCCCGGTGATGATCTTGTGCGGATAGCATTGGTGCCCGACGTCCCACACAATCTTGTCGCGCGGGGTGTCGAACACATAATGGAGCGCGGTCGTCAGCTCGACGACCCCCAGCCCGCTGCCCAGATGCCCTCCCGTCGTGCCGACGGCCGAGATCATCTCGGCGCGCAGCTCGTCGGCGAACTGGCGGAGGTCTTCGGGCTTCAGCTTGCGGAGGTCGGCGGGGACATCCACCGTGTCGAGCAGCGGCGTATGCGGACGGTCGGTCATGTCGCCGTCATACTGCCAAGCGCATGGGGTGTCGAACGAAAAGGGGCCGCCTCAACGCCCCGGAATCGCCGGGTTGCGGATATCCTCGACCAGCCGCCAGCATCCGCCGGCGGGTTCGAAGACCAGCGAACCGCTCGTCCCGATCCGCTCGATCAGCGTTCCCGGCCCGTCGCCCTCGCCCGGTTCGAAGCGCCCCTCGGTCCAGTCGGCGCGGCGGCGGCCACCCGGCGCATCGCGGAAATCGACCTCGACATAGGCGAGCAGCGCGGGGTCGCCGCCGCCGGGCGCCTCGAAGGCCCGGATCGACGTTCCCGTGACATAGCTGTAGTCGATCATCGCAATCGGAAAATCGCCGCGATCGAGATAGGCCCTCGCCGGGACGTCGCGCGTCCGGCCGCCTTCGGTCACGCGAACGCTTGCGGCGCTGTGGCGTTCGCGCACTGCGCCGCTGTTGGCAAAAGGCCACACAAAGGCCGGAAAATCCTGCGCATCGCACGCACCCTTCGCTTCGGCGAGATGAAAGCGATCGCTTTCGTCCGACGCCGCATCGGCCGCCGACGCCGTCGATGCGAGCAGCGCGAGCGCTGCCGCCATCAGCCGGCCGATAGATCGTTCAGTCCTTGTCATCGCGGTTTGTCTCCTTGTCGTTCGCGGCCGCCTTCGCCGCGTCGACCTGCGCATAGAGGCCGCGCACCATCAAATCTGTGAACACGAGCATAACCCCGACCATGCCGAGGAACAGCGCGACCGCGACCGCGGGAAGCGGACCGATATTCTCGATCCCGTCGCGCTTCATCAGGACCGCGACAAGCGCCGCAGCGGCCATCAGCGCATAGCCGATAAAACGCGGCACGCGGCTCATGACGCAGCGCTCGCCGGGGAACCAATGGCGCAGTGGGGGGATATGAAAGCGGCGAAGGCGTTTCGGTGCATGAAAGGTCCATGCGGCCAAACGCATACTTCGGCAAGACGAAGCCGTTGCAATGGCGGGTCAATCACTTACACCCCCGATCAGAGGGGGCAAAAAAACAAGGATGCGGATACTCATGCCCGATTTCACGATGTTGTTCCGCATAGGCCGTCCATTGCGTTCGATCCCGGCGCTTGCCCTTGTCGCCTTTGCTGCCTTCACATCGCCCGCCGCCGCCGAAGAGGCGCCGCTTCCCTACGACATCGCCCGTGCCGCCGACACGCGCCTCGCTCCGGGTCTCGAACCGGGCATCGAGGAACCGGCGCGCTATCTCCAGAACAGCGAGATCGACGAGAATATCATCCTCCCGCCCGCGCGGCCGCAGGACGACGATCCCGACCGCAAATGGTCGCGCGACTATTTTGCGGTCGCCGCGGGGGTGCTCAACAACCCGCGCTACAACGGCTCCGACGACCGCCGCACCCTGCCCGCCTTTTACCTGCGCGGACGGATCAGCGGCTATTCCTTTTCGACCCGCGGCACCAATTTCCAGGTCGATTTGATCCGCCAGCGGCGCGGCCAAAAGACCGATTTCAAATTTGGCCCGACGATCAGCCTGCGCGGCGATCGCAGCGGCAAGGTCGACGATCCGCAGGTCGCGGCGCTCGGCAAGCGCAAGGTCGCGGTCGAAATGGGGCTGTTCGCCGGGGTCACCCACACGGGGGTGATCACCAGCGAATATGACCAGCTCGGCATCCGCCTGTCGGCGTCGAAGGACATATCGGGCCGCCACGGCAGCTGGACCGCGTCGCCGACGATCGACTACGGCACCCCGCTGTCGAAGCGCGCCTATCTGGGCTTTTCGGCGTCGGTGAACTTCTACGGCAAGGGTTTCGGCCGCTATTATTACGACATCGACGCCGCGGACAGCGCGGCGAGCGGGCTCCCCGTCTATGACGCCGCGGGACGCAAGGCGACCGCGGGTAAATATACGCTCGGCGTCGCGGGCGCCTATGCGCTGTCGGGCGACCTGCGCAAGGGCTTCACGCTGATCGGCGGCGCGCAATATGGCCGCATGCTCTCGCGCTTTGCAAAATCGCCGATCGTCGCCGACGTCGGCAGCGCCGACCAGTGGGTCTTCGGCGGCGGGCTGGCATACCAGTTCTGACGGGCGCGGCCGGTTGCGGGCATACTATTTTCGCCTATGATCGGGTTATGAATTTCATTGCTCTTGTAGCAAGCGCCGTGGCGTTCGCCTCATGCTTGGCTGGCCTCGTCTTGCTTTGGCGCGCGAAGGCGTATGCGGTGCTGACCTACCTGTTTGCGCTGCCGGTGCTACAATTGTTGGCGCTTGGGTTTTTACCGATTGGTCCGCGTATCATTGCGTCGGGAATCGGTGCTCTTGTGATTGCTGCTCCAGTTGCGTTTATGCAAAGGAAAGCGAAGGCAAGGGCGGCAAAAACGGCGCTCTAGCCGAAGTCCGCTCTCGACCGGTTGCGGACTCTCGGTTCTTATAACTTCGTCATTCCCGCGAAAGCGGGAACCCAGTGTGGGATCAGCTTACGCACGCTCTGGGTCCCCGCTTTCGCGGGGATGACGAATATTGGGTGTGGCAGCTTCCCACACCAAAATCGCCCCTATCCCAATCCGGCCATCCGCAACCGCACCTTCATCGCATCGATAAACAACCGCACCGCGGGCAGCGCGGCGCGTGAGGGCTCGAACAGCAGGTGCACCGGCAGCGCGGGCGGCTGCTCGTCCGCGAGCAGCGAAATCAGCCGCCCCGCGTCGACCGCCTCGGCAAGCTGGTAACTCAGCAGGTTCGCGATCCCGAGCCCCGCTTCGGCGGCCGCCAGCACCCCGTCGACGGTGTTGACGACAAGCCGCGGCGGCGCGTCGAGCCGCCACCGTCCGGTCGCGAACTGCCATTCGCTCGTCCAGCGCGGTCCCATCGTCCCGATCAGCTCGTGTTCCGCGAGGTCGGCGACCGTCGCCGGCGCCCCGCGCCGCGCGAGATAGGCCGGGCTCGCGACGAGCATCTGCCGCACCGCGCCGACGCGCACCGCCTTCAGCCCCGAATCGGCCAGCGGGCCGACGCGTACCGCGACGTCGATCCCTTCCTCGACGATGCGGACATTGCGATCGATCAGCATCATCCGCACCATGAGGTCGCGGTGCTGCGCCATCAGGTCGCCGACGACGGGCAGGACATGCAGCCGACCGAACATCACCGGCGCGGTCAGGTGGAGCTGCCCGCGCGGCTCGGCCGCAGCGCCGCGCAATTCGCGCTCGGCGCCCGCCAGCTCGGCGAGGATGCGCCGCGCCTGGTCGAGAAACGCCGTCCCCGCATCGGTCAGCGCCACCGCGCGCGTCGAGCGGTGAAACAGCGTTGTTCCCAGCCGTGCCTCGAGCGCCGCGATGCCGCGCGTCACCGCGGGCGGTGAGCTGCCGAGCTTGCGCGCCGCCGCGGCGAACCCGCCCTCGCTCGCGACCGCGACGAACATTTCGAGCGTGAGCAACCGGTCCATGATTATTCCAGTTCCCGGAATTAACTCGTTCGATCTTCGCCCATTATCACGAACGGCGCAACGCCCTAGATCGCCCTCCGAAGGGAAACGGCCATGGCGCAAAATTACCGGCACATCATGTTCAGCGACGCGGTGAAGGCGGTGCAGGAACGCCATGGCTCGCGCGCCGCCTACCTCAAGATGGACGCCGCCGCCGACGGCACGCCCGACGCGCTGACCGCCAAGGAAGTGGATTATATCGCGCAGCGCGACAGCTTCTACATGGCGAGCGTCACCGCCGACGGCTGGCCTTATATGCAGCATCGCGGCGGCCCTGCGGGTTTCCTGCGCCACATCGCGGGCAACCGCATCGGCTTCGCCGACTATCGCGGCAACCGCCAATATATCAGCACCGCCAATCTGGCGGACGACGATCGCGTCTCGCTGTTCCTGATGGACTATCCGAACCGCGACCGGCTGAAGCTCGTCGGCCATGCGACGATCGTCGAGCTCGCCGACGATCCCGCGGCGGTCACCGCGCTGATGCCCGACGGCTATCGCGCGACGCCCGAGCGCGCCTTCTTCGTCGATGTCATCGGCTGGGAATGGAATTGTTCGCAGCACATCACCCCGCGCTTCACCGAAGCCGAAATTTCCGCCGCGGTCCGCCCGATGGCGGCCGAGATCAACCAGCTGCGCGCCGAGATCGCCGCCTTGCGCGCCGCCTCTTCCGGAGACGCCCGATGATCACTCTCTATGGCTCGCCCCTGTCGGGCAACACGCACAAGGTCCGCATGGCGCTCGCCTTCCTGGGCCTGCCGTGGGACGAGCGGCCAACCGACGCCGCGGCGCGCCAGTCGGACGCCTTCGCGGCGCTGACCCCGATGCGCCAGATCCCGCTGTTCGTCGACGGCGATTTCACCCTGCGCGACAGCCAGGCGATCCTCGCCTACCTCGCCGCGCGCCATCGCCCCGGCATATGGGACGGCGACACCCCGGAGGAACGCGGCGAAATCGCGCTCTGGCTCTCGCACGCGGCGAACGAGATTGCGAACGGCCCCGCGGCGCTCCGCCTCGCCCGCCGGTTCGGTCTCGCGATCCCGGAGGGCCATGCCGCCGCCGTCACCGCGCGCTTCCTGCCCGTGATCGAGGCGCATCTGGCGGACCGCGACTGGCTCGTCGGTGACCGGCTCACCGTCGCCGACCTTGCGGCAAGCCCCTATCTCGCGCTGATGGCGGACGCGGGAATCGGCCTCGCCGACTGGCCGGCAATCCATGGCTGGACGCGCCGCATCGCCGCGCTCCCCGCTTTCCCCGACATGCCGGGCTGGCCCGCCGAAGGAGCGAATTGATGCCCTATGTCAACATCCGCATCACCCGCGAAGGCGCGACCGCCGAACAGAAGGCCGAGCTGATTGGCGGCGTCACCGAACTGCTCCAGCGCGTGCTCGGCAAGAATCCCGCGACCACCGTCGTGACGATCGACGAGGTCGAGGCTGCCAATTGGGGGTTGGGCGGATTGCCCGTCCTCGACTATCGCGCCGCGCAGGCCGCCAAGGAGACCCAGCGATGACCGCGAACAACGCCGCCCCCGCCTTTGCCACGATCATGTTCCTGACCGGGGTCGGCATCCCGATCCTCGCCGCGCTGAACGGCGGGCTTGGTGCGCGGCTCGAAAGCCCGATGGCGGCGTCGGTGATCCTCTTCACCCTCGGCCTGCTCATCGCGGTCACCGGCGCGATCGCGACGGGGACGCTCGGGCAGGTGCGGCTGTCGTCCGGCATTCCGGCGCATTTCTATTTCGGCGGCGCGTTCATGGCCTTTTACGCGATCTTCTTCGTGCTCGTCGGCCAGCTGATCAGCGCCGCGACGATCGACCATTTCGGCCTGTTCGGCGCGATCCGCTCGGCGATCGACCTGAAGCGCGTCGCAGGGATCGCGCTGATGGTCGCCGGCGTTTATCTGGCGCGCCGCACCGCCTGACCTACATATGCGCGGTCACTTCGGGCGGGTTCCACCAATTGTTGCCCGCGCCGTCCATATGCTGGACCGGCAGCGCCGCCATTTCGGCGGGGGTCAGGTCGTCGAGGCACGCGATCGACACCGAATAATAGGCGCCGCCGATCTCCTCGACATAGCCATGGCCAAAGGCGGAAACGCCGCACGTCTTGCAAAAGACATGATGCGCGCTCCCCGATCCGAACACATATTCCTCGAGCGCCGCGGGATCGGTCAGCAGGCGAAAGGCCTCGGGCTTGATCTGCGCGCTCCAATTGCGTTTCTTGGTGCAGATCGAGCAATTGCATTTGCCCGTCCCGGCATCGAGATCGATATCGGCCTCGAATTTGACGGCGCCGCAGTGGCACGAACCATGGTGGGTCTTCAGCATTTTTCATCCTCCGGTCGGGCGGCGCGCGCTGCGCCCCTCACCCGAAGGGGATAGCCCACCCCCCTGACAGATATTGTCAGGAGGCCGCATCCAATCCGTTCTGCCGCCACCAGTCGGCCATCAGCACCGCGCGGCGGCGACCGAAGCCCTCGCTGCCGATCCGCGCCGCGGCGATGCGGTCGATGCGAAAACTGCGGAAATCCTGCCGCAGCAGGCACCAGGCCGCGATGATCTGCTTGTCCTCGAAATAGGCGAGCGCGGCGGGCCAGATCGCGCGTTCGGTGGCCGCGCCCTTTTCGTCGGCATAGTCGATGTGCAGCACCTTCTCCGCCCGCATCGCATCGCGCACGACGGCAAGCAACGGCGCATTGCTCTCGCGCCAGCGGCTGTTCACCGGCCACAGCCCCGACTCGTCGATCCGCTGCTTCAAATCGTCGGGACTCGCCGCCGCGATCTTCGCGAGCGCCAGCCCTGCGGCGCGTGACAGCGCCCCGTCCTGCCGCCCCTCGACCCAGCGCGCGCCGAGCACCAGCGCCTCCAGCTCTTCGGCGGTGAACATCAGGGGCGGCAGGAAAAAGCCCTGCCGCAGCACATAGCCGACCCCCGCCTCGCCCTCGATCGGCGCGCCGAGCGCGATCAGCGCCTGGATGTCGCGATAGAGCGTGCGCACCGACACGCCCTGTTCCTCGGCCAGCACCTCCGCCGTCACCGGCCGCCGCCGCCGCCGCAAGCCGTCGATGATCGCAAACAGCCGCCCCGTCTTCGCCACCATCGCTCCTCTTCATCCGCCCTGTTAGCGGCGCGTCAGCGGCGACGAAAGGTCCAGCGCATCGGCTTCGACCCGTCGATCGCCGAAATCGTCGCCGTCATCGTGTCGCCGTCGCGGACATATTCGATGCGCTGCGGATAATCGTGCGCGGCGTTCTCGAATATCGCGCGCATATCCTCGCGCCGGACCAGCTGGAACGCGACCGGCGCGCCGCCGCCGGGCTGCGCGATATAGGCGGGCGTGCCATCGGCGCCCGCCGCGATCCGCAGAAACTCGAACTCGCGCAAACTGTCACCGCGCCCCGATCTGCTATGCCCCAGCATCACGCCGCCGCGTGGGCCGGTCCAGCTCTCCTCGGTCCAGCGCTCGCCCTCCTCGCGGATCCACTGTCCCGCCATCCACGCCAGATCGTCGACCGTCGCCGCCGGGCTCGCCGCCGTCAGCACCGCTGCCGCGGCCATCGCGAAAATTGCCTTCATATCCGCCTCCTGTCGCGCGCCCTCTGACAGAGTGCTCGCGCGCCGTCTTGAACCGACACGACAATCATCGTCTAACGCGCAAGATGGACTATCGCGAGACCCCGCCACCGCCGCATCTCGCCGGGCTGGTCAAGACGCGCTGGACGCTCTCGGCCAAGGGCGCCGCGTCCGAATGGCTGCCGCAGCAGGCGACCCCCGACGGCTGCGTCGAAATCATCCGCCGCACCTGCGGCCGCTCGCGCTGGGACGGCGACCAGCCCGCGAGCTTCGTCGTCGGCCTCGTCGCCCGCCCGCAACCGTTCGAGATCAGCGGCGACGGCGCGTTCGAGGCGCTCCGCCTCTGGCCGTGGGCGTGGGAAGCGATCGGCATGATCGCGCTTGCCGGGCTGCACGGCCGCTGGGCCGCATGGGACGCGCCCGCCCTCGATACCATCGAAGCGCGGCTCGCCGACGAGCCCGGCCTCAACGCCATCGGCGCCGCCATCCTCGCCGCCCCGACCGTCGCCGCGATGGGCGAAGCGACCGCGATGCCGCCGCGTACGCTCCAGCGCTGGTTCGCCCGCCACGTTGGCATGCCGCCGCGGGCCTGGCTACGCCTCCGCCGTTTCCAGGCGAGCTTCGAAACCCTCCCCGGCGAAGCCAGCCTCGCGGGCCACGCCGCGACGCAGGGCTATGCCGATCAGGCGCATATGGCGCGCGACTTTCGCGCCCTCGCCGGGGTCACCGCCACCGCCGCGCGCACCCGCGCGCGCGGCCCCTTTCTCGACTGACCCCCTTCCCCTTCGCGCGCCCGCCGCCTATAAGCGCACCATCCCCGGGGAGCCGCGTCTGTGATGGCCGGTTGAGAGCGGAATAGACCGCGACCCGTTGAACCTGATCCGGGTAATACCGGCGGAGGGAGGGTCGGTATTCCATACGCGGAATCCCCATTCTCGCTCCGAACAATTGGAGCGACTGCACATGGCCGACATCGACGCGAAATTCGAAAATACCGCCCCCATCGGGGTGACGACCGGCCCGATCCGCGGCAGCCGCAAGATCCATGTCGCGACGCAGACCGGCAGCGGCATCCGCGTCGCGATGCGCGAGATCGACCTCGACCCGCACAGCGGCGAGCCCCCCGTCCGCGTCTATGACACCAGCGGTCCCTACACCGACGCGAACGCGACCATCGACATCAACGCCGGCCTCGCCGAACTCCGCCGCGACTGGATCCGCGGCCGCGGCGATGTTCAGGAAGTCGCGCAGCGCGAGGTCCGCCCCGAGGACAACGGCCAGCTCGGCCCCGACCGCAGCGGCGGCGTCCCCGCCTTCCCCAACGTCAAGAAGCAGGTCCTCCGCGCCAAGCCCGGCGCCAACGTCAGCCAGATGCATTATGCCCGCCGCGGCATCATCACGCCCGAGATGGAATATGTCGCCGAGCGCGAGAATCTCGGCCGCGCGCGCCTCGCCGAGTATAAGCGCGACGGGCAGGACTGGGGCGCCAGCATCCCCGATTATGTCACCCCCGAATTCGTCCGCGACGAAGTGGCGCGCGGCCGCGCGATCATCCCCAGCAACATCAACCACCCCGAATCCGAGCCGATGGCGATCGGCCGCAACTTCCTCGTCAAGATCAACGCCAATATCGGCAACAGCGCGGTCGCATCCGACGTCGCGAGCGAGGTCGACAAGATGGTCTGGTCGATCCGCTGGGGCGCCGACACCGTCATGGACCTGTCGACCGGGCGCAACATCCACGACACGCGCGAATGGATCATCCGCAACTCGCCCGTCCCGATCGGCACCGTCCCCATCTATCAGGCGCTCGAAAAGGTCGGCGGCATTGCCGAGGACCTGACGTGGGAAATCTTCGCCGACACGCTGATCGAACAGGCGGAGCAAGGAGTCGACTATTTCACCATCCACGCCGGCGTCCGGCTGCCCTACGTCCCGCTCGCGGCAAAGCGCATGACCGGCATCGTGTCGCGCGGCGGCAGCATCATGGCGAAATGGTGCCTCGCGCATCACAAGGAAAGCTTCCTCTACGAACGCTTCGACGAGATTACCGAGATCATGAAGGCCTATGACGTCGCCTACAGCCTCGGCGACGGCCTCCGCCCCGGCAGCATCTATGACGCGAACGACGAGGCGCAGTTCGCCGAGCTCTACACGCTCGGCGAGCTCACCAAGCGCGCCTGGGCGCAGGATGTGCAGGTGATGATCGAGGGGCCGGGCCACGTCCCGATGCACAAGATCAAGGAGAATATGGACAAGCAACTCGAAGCGTGCGGCGAGGCGCCCTTCTACACCTTGGGACCGCTCACCACCGACATCGCGCCGGGGTACGACCATATCACCAGCGGCATCGGCGCCGCGCAGATCGGCTGGTACGGCACCGCGATGCTTTGCTACGTCACGCCCAAGGAGCATCTGGGCCTGCCCGACCGCGACGATGTGAAGGTCGGCGTCGTCACCTACAAGCTCGCCGCGCACGCCGCCGACCTCGCCAAGGGCCACCCCGCCGCGCAGGTCCGCGACGACGCGCTATCGAAAGCGCGCTTCGAATTCCGCTGGCGCGACCAGTTCAACCTGTCGCTCGACCCCGACACCGCCGAGCAATATCACGACCAGACCCTCCCCGCCGAGGGCGCCAAGTCGGCGCATTTCTGCAGCATGTGCGGCCCCAAATTCTGCTCGATGAAGATCAGCCAGGAAGTCCGCGACTTCGCCAAGCTGCAAAATCAGGACAGCGCCGGCTTCATCGCCACCGAAGAGGCCGAAAAGGGCATGGCGAAAATGAGCGAGGTTTATGAGGAAACCGGGCGCGAGTTGTATATGGGAGCGGGTGGCCGGGAGCATGATTGACAAATCGCCAGCTCCACCTGCGATTAGCCTGGCCATCGGCTCAGAGCCCATTCGACGAGTTCGTCAGATCTCGCTTTGAGCAGGTCTGGCGTCCAGTCGGCATATTTGCTCGCAAACTGGCGTGCCGATTTAAACATCGCGTCCGCTTGATACTCGGACCGCTTAATTGTGTAGCTTGTATTCTTTAGCTCTCCGTTCATTTCCGCGGATAGAGGGATCAAATTGGCCCATAAGTTTGTTAGTTTTGACCGCTGCTCAGTATCGAACTTTTCATCCCACGAATGATCTGGGTTTCGAGGCAATACGTGCTCAATCCATGGGATATTTGCTGGAACATCGCCACCTAGGGCTTCATCATGCTGACGGATTACAAAGGATGCCACCGAAGAGCCGTAAAGAGCCCTCGTTCTAATTGAACGGGCAACCAGATCGTCGTCGGGCCACGTTACGGTGGACCGCTCTCTAATTTTGGCGACCACCGATTCAGGTGTTCGATCGCTTTTTGTGTCCTCCCAAAGCCGCCTGAACACGGCATGCAGGCCCGTCGGCTCAATTCCGCATAGCGCTCGCCTAATGAGGAAAGCCTCTATGCGGCCCAATATTTCGATGCCGTTGTGAATCTCGACACTTCCGTCAGCCATTGCTTTCGCCAGCTGCATCAAAAATGGCAGAGCGGAGGCTGGGAAACCGAAATCCTTAAATCGCCTAATGGCAGCGGCGGCATCTTTCGGCAAATTCTGCAGATTGGATCCGGTCATCAAATCCAGGAAGGCGTCCTGAAACGAAGCCAGCTTTTCTATAATTTCTGCAGGATCATTGTGCTTTTCCCATTCCTTCCGTAGATATCCATATACCTGAGACTTGTTCAAATTTGGATTCTGGATGAGGCCGAATGGGAAAAAATACGCTTCAAATAGTGTAGTCGTTTGATTTATTTTGAATCTTTCATAAAATGGCTGCCAAGCATGTGTGTCGACGTAATCTATTTTTTCGGATCCCAGATCCGATACGCGAGAAAATATTTCATTTCTCACGAGATCGCCAACAGTCATTGGCTCTTGCCTAGAATTTAGACTGTCAAATATCTTTGGTCCATTGGTTGGATCGACAACGTCTATTTGAACTACGCTCATCCTTTCCAGAAGAGCATTCAGCACGTCTGAAACTCTTTCAGTCCCGTAATTATCTACTTGATCTTTAAAAAATCTCTTTGCCGCCAAATAATTCTTCGACAGAGCACCGCTTTCCCATCCGGTGGGGCTAAGCTTTGTTGGCTTGAACGACCCAATCTTTACCGCAAAATCGGAGTTCCTTTGCAAATCTTCCATAAGAAAATTGAGCTGTTTCCTGTCTTCTTTACATGAGTGAAGCTTGAAATTTGATTCGAGCTTAACCATTCTTCCTATTGCCAAGTATTTTTGGAAGAGAGACACGGCTTCATCCACCATGCCATTGTCGGAAAGTGTCTTGAGCCCGGCCGACAAGTAGAGGTAAATCGTCGTAATTCTTTGCTGGCCGTCAATCACCTCATATAGAGTTGGGTCAGAGGGTGAGCTTCGACGACCATGAATGATAACCGCGCCCAAGAAATGAGTTAAGCTCTCATCGTCGACAAGCGCCAACAGGTCTGCTTCAAATTGGTCGAGGCGTGCCTTTTTCCATTTGTAGGGGCGCTGAAAGTATGGGATCGAGAAGACAGAGTCTCCAGAAAGCAATCCTGACACATCAGATTCTTCCGAATTATTTGTGAGCTTACCCGCTACGACCACGCAAACCTCCATATCCTGCAACAAGTGATCCAAGCGAAATTCTGCGACTATGTCTACGTCGATATCGCCCGCGCTGAAGATAAACCGCTAAAGGGTTAGGCCGACAACGGCCACGACTGCCGCTCCATCTCTACTAACCGCGCATAGCCAGTTCCCGCGCAGGGCTATTGTCGTCCAACTGACGCCTCTAGCCGCATCCGGGCCAAACAAATCGGCATCACCCCTACACCATGCTACACTCCACCCATGCGCCCCCGGAACCCCCTCTACGTCATGGCCAAGCCGCCGCCCGAGGTGCAGGCGGCGATCGCCGCGCTGCCGCGCAACGATCCCGCGCGCGGGCCCGACCTGCTCCATGTCACGCTCATCTCGCTCTACGACCTCCATTATGCGCCGCCCGAGTGGCTGCCCGCGACCATCGCCGCGCTCGACGGCTTCGCCGCGGCGCCCTTCCCGCTCCGCTTCGACCGGATCGAGAACCGCAAGGCGGTGACGCTGCGTACGCGCGATCCGCTGGCCGAGGCGCGGGCCTTCCAGAAGGCGCTGGTCAACCATCTGCTGCGCGAAAAGGCGCCGATCATGGACGGCACCACCCCCGAACCGCACATCACGATCAACTATCGCGGCGACCGGCTGGGTTCGCAGACATTCGGCGCGCTGAAGCTGCCGCCGATCGCATGGACGGTGCGGGAAATATTGCTGATGGAAAGCGTTGTCGGCAAGACGACGCATATCGAGCACGGCCGCTGGGCGCTGACACCGCCCGGCGGCTGAGCGCGGCGCGGGCACGACAACGGGCGGCACGAGAGAGGAGAGCAGCCATGGCGACGATCACGATCGGCACACCCGCGGACAGAGCGCGGCTGCTCCACACGCTCGTGCTCGGCTTTGCCGCCGACCCGGTGGCGCGCTGGGCCTCGCCCGACGCCGCGACCTATATGGACCGCCGCCACGAATTTTTCGGCGCCTTCGGCGGCGCGGCGTTCGATCATGGCACGGCGTTCGTCGCCGACGACGGCGCCGCGGTCGCGACCTGGCTGGCGCCGGGGGTCGAGCCCGACGGCGAGGTCATGGCCGCGATCATGGACGAACAGACGCCCGCGCACCGCAAGGCCGAAATGGACGAGCTCGTCGAACAGATGGACCGCTTTCACCCCGCCGAGCCCGTCTGGTACCTGCCGCTGATCGCCGCCGATCCCGCGCATCAGGGCCGCGGGCTCGGTACCGCGCTGATGGAGGCGGCGATCGCGGTGATCGACGCCGACGGCCGCGCCGCCTATCTCGAAAGCTCGAACCCGCGCAACATCCCGCTCTACCGGCGCTTCGGCTTCGACATCATCGGCGAGATCCGCACCCAAAGCTCGCCGGTCCTGACCCCGATGTTCCGGCCGGGCCGGGATTAGCGCGCGAAAGGATTTTCCCATGTCGCACCCCTCGAAGATCGTCCATTGCACCGGCCCCGGCGACCCGCACGCGCTCGACGGCATTTCGCGGCGCCACCGCAGCGGTAGTCTCGACGCGCTGTGCCCGGTCTGTGCCGGTTACGGCCAGTGGAACACCCAGATCGACCTCGTCAGCCATCGCTCGATCCGCCATGCCTGCCCCAAATGCGACGGGCGCGGCTGGATCGAGACCGGCGACGACATGGTCCCCAGCCACGACATCGAGCGGAGCGAGGCAGGGCATCCGGCGTGGACGGTGCGGCTCGACCCGTCAGACGATCGCGAATAGGCGTCAGCCCGCAGGTTTCAGCCAGTTGTAGAGAAAATCCTGGATCGCGTCGCCATAATGGCGGTCGGTGTCCGCCGCGGCATCGTACAGCAACTGCTTCCCTCGCGGCCATTGCGGCTGCGGCAGCTTCAAGGTCGCATCGCTGTACAGGCGGATCGTGTCGCGGAACGGCGCCCAGCGATTGCCCGCGTTCGACGCCTGCCACTTCGCGGTCAGCATCGCCTGTCCCGCCGCGCGCACGCGCTTGTGCAGCAGTTCGGCCTTTTTCGGATCGCGCGCATAAATGCCGACGAGCGTGGGCCAGCCCGCCGCGTCGGGCTTTTCCCACTCGGTCTGCCACATCGCGACCAGCTCGCGCGCAAAGCTCTGCATCATCCCCGGCGGCGTCGTCACCGCGGTCTTGCTCGCCCCGTCCCCCCTATCGTCGGGCTTGCCGTCGGCGCCGAGGCGGGTGAGCTGGACGACGCGGTCCTTGGGAAAGGCGAATTCCTCGAGCAGGTCGATCTCGCCCGCATCGAGCTTTCCGTCGCGGCGGAGGTGGCGGATCACCAGCTTCGCCTCGTCCTCGCCGATATATTTGCGGTACAGCGCGGGGTTCTTCGGGTCCTTTACCGGCGCCCATTCAGTGAGCAGGCGGAAAATCTCGGGCGACGCGACCGCGGCATCGTCGAGCGGTTTCGCATAACCCGCCTCCCACTCGGTCGCGGGCAGCCCCTTGACCGCGGCGACGGTGGCGCCGGTCTGGGCGAAAGCAGGGGTGGAAAGGGTAAGCGCGAGGGTAAGCGCCGCCATCGGCGCACGGATCGATCGAAACATAGTTCCTCCATCGACCCATGCCCTGCCTATCAGCCCGCCGCGAACAGGCAAGCAGGAACCTATGCCGCCGCCGCCAGCCCCAGCGCCCCGCGCACCCATGCCGGCCACCAGTCGCTGTGATAGGCGACCGCCGCCGCCGCGAACGCCAGCGCATAGGCGCCGCCGCCCCACAGCAGCACCGGGTGCACCCGCCCGCGCGTCGCAATGTCGAACAGCGCCGCCGCCACGATCAGCGCGATCGTCCCCGCCCAATTGCCGAGGATGATGCCCCCATAGCCGTCGCCCAGCGTCATGCCGATCGGCTCGCCCCACCAGCGCCCGAACGCCGCCGACAGGATCACCGCGGTTGCGAGCAGGATCAGCCTTTTATGCGCCGCGGGGTAGCCGCGCTTCACAAAGGCCAGCGTCGCGGTACCCGCGAACAGGATCATCGACGTCAGCGGCAGCGCAAAGAAGCGCGCATTTTCGGGATCGCGCGGCGCGTAGAAACGCTGGCTGTGGATTTCGGCGGCGATCGCCGACACCGTCATCACCGGGACGAGTATGACGATGCTCAGCCCCAGCAGCCGGTGCAGATCGTGCCGCCGCGCGCCGATCAGCAGCGCCTGCACGGTCAGGATCGCCATCCACGCGAAAAAAGCCCAGACATGGATTTCCAGCATCGCGGGCGCGGGATAGTCGGCGGTGCCGCCGAAGCGCTTGGCGATCTGCGGCGCAAAGCCCATCGCGACGCCCAGCCAGGACATCGCGATGAAGCTCAGGAAAAACGCTCGGTCGGCGCGATGCCACGCCGCGAACACCGGACGCGTATCCGTCATAAATCCCCCTCACCGACCCGGCGCCAGAGCATCATGGTGGCGGCCGGTGGTCAAACGAAAACGTCCCGCCGCAAACGCGCGTGCACGACGCACGCGGGGCTCGACTCGTCTGCCTGGCCCCGATAGGATGACAACGGTTACCGCTACGGGAGAGTGACGATGCGTGGACAGGCTTGGCTGACGGGTGGACTGATGACGTGCGCAGCGCTGGCGCTCGCCGGATGCGGCAAGGCCGAGGCGCCTGCCGCGGCGCCCGAAAAGTCGGTGCTCGCCGACGGCCCCGCCGCCGACATCAGCAAGGTCGCTGCGGCCGACCTGCCGCCCGGCGTGCGCGACGCGGTGCTCGCCAAGGTCCCCGGCATGACAATCGCCGAGGCCGAGCGCAAGGAACGCGGCGGCAAGATCTTCTATGATGTCGAGGGAACGCGCCCCGATGGCAGCGAAGTCGAGCTCGACCTGATCGAGGAAGCCGGAAAATATCGCGTCGTCGAGATGCAGCGCGACATCGCCTGGGCCGACGCGCCCGCCCCGGTGCGCGCCGCCGCCGCCGCGGCCGACGCCTTCACCCCGGCGCGCGTCATCGAAAGCACGCAGGAGGACGGGATGGTCGTCTATGAACTCTTCGCGCCCGGCAAGGCCGACGAACCCGCCGCCGAGGTGAACTGGAAGGACGGCAAGGCGGTGCTGCGCAGCGAACGCAACGAATATTGACGCCGATGACCGACGCTGCCCCCACCGGCCCCGATGCGGGTGCGACCTTCTATCACGGCACGCGCGCCGACCTTGCCATCGGCGACCTGCTCGTCGCCGGCCGGGGCAGCAATTACCAGGCCGCGCCGATGTCGTGGATCTATTTCTCCGCCGCACTGGAGTCGGCGATCTGGGGCTGCGAGCTCGCCGCGGGCGACGGCCGCGAGCGCATCTATATCGTCGAGCCGACCGGCGACTGGTTCGACGATCCCAACCTCACCGACAAGAAATTCCCCGGCAACCCGACGCGAAGCTATCGGTCGCGTTTCCCGCTGCGCATCGTCGGCGAGGTCGAAAGCTGGACCCCGCACGCGCCCGAAATATTGCAGGCGATGAAGGACAATCTTGCCCGGCTGCAGGTCGAAGGCGCGCCGATCATCGACTAACCGGAAAATCGCGCTAGGCTGCGCCACCCGAACCGACAACCGGAGCCGCCGCCATGCTGACGACCCTGCTCACCCTCGCCGCCGCGGCCGCAACGCCCGCCCCTGCCACCCCCGCCGCCGATCTCGCCGCGATCGAGGCGACCTGCTTCGACTATGTCGACGGCCAGCTCGAGGGCGATCCCGAACGCGTCAAGCGCGCGCTGCACCCCGACCTCGCGAAGCGCCGCGTGCTCGGCGACACCCCCGACGAACGGCTGGGGCTGCAACGCATGAGCCGCGAGGAGCTGGTCGACCTGACGAAGCGCGGCGCGCTCAAGACCCCGAAGGCCGAGTGGGACCGCGCGTGCAGGATCCTCGACGTCGCGGGCGACGCGGCGGCGGTGCGCGTCGAAACGCCGTGGTTCGTCGACTATTTCCACATGGGTAAATTCGGCGAACGCTGGGTCATCGTCAATGCGATGTGGCACATGAAGCGGGGCAGCACCCCAGCGGCAACGCCGGCGACCGAGGCGGCCGCCGCGCCGCTCTTTGCGCTCGCGCTGGCACCGGGTCGGGCATGGAAACCCGGGCGCCCCTTTTCCGAACAGGGACTGCGGCCCCATTTCGACTATTGGATGGCGCTGTTCCGCGAAGGCCGTATCGCCACGGCAGGGCCGGTCGGGACCGATTCGGGCCTCGTCCTGCTGCGCGCGCCCGACCAGGCCGCGGCCGAGGCGATCCTCGCCGCCGACCCCGCGATCGCTGCGGGCATCTTTACCGGGACCGTTCGCCCCTATGCCCCGCCGATGGTGAACGGCGCCGCACTCCCGCGCCCGCGCGCGGCAACGAAATGAAGCTCCTCTTCGCGGCTTCGGCGGCGCTTCTGCTCGCCGCGCAAACGGCGGCACCGCCCGCGCCCGACCCGCGCCGCCCGGCCCCCAGCTTCGACAGCGTACCGCCCGAACTGCCACCGTTGACGCGCCCCGCGGTGCTGATCGTCAGCAAGACCAACGGCTATCGCCACGACAGCATTGCCGAGGCGGTGCCGGCGATCGAGCGTCTTGTGAAGGCGCGCGGCTGGAGCAGCTTTGCCACCGAAAATGCCGCGGTGTTCAACCCCGAACAACTCGCCAAATTCGACGTCATCGTCTTCGCCAATGCCAGCGGCGACATCTATACGACCGACCAGCGCGCGGCATTTCAGGCATGGATCGCGAAGGGCGGCGGCTTCGTCGGCCTCCACAGCGCGGGCGACGGCAGCCATCCGGGCTGGTTCGTGAAGATGCGCGGCAACGGCAATTTCACCGGCCACCCGGGCGGTGCCGACCAGTTCCAGACCAGCAATCTTATCGCCGCGGACCGTAGCCACCCCGCGACGCGCCACCTGTCCGCGATCTGGCCGTGGACCGATGAATATTACAGCTGGGACGCGCCGCCCGCCGCCGATGCGCATATTCTGGTGCGGCTCGACGAAACGAAAATGCGCCTCGAACCCAAGCTGCAGATGGGCGAGCACGCGCTCGTCTGGTGGCGCTGCGAGGGCCGCGCGCGCGTCTTCTATTCCGCGCTCGGACACAAGGCCGAGGCGTGGGCTGACCGCGTCCATCTCCGCATGGTCGACGGCGCGATCGGCTGGGCCGCACGCGCGGACGGCATGGGCTGCGACTAGGTCCTTTTTGCCCGCGCCGGCTTCTCGAGGTTCGCCTCGACCGCCGCGCGCACCAGCGCCTTGAACGCCGCCTCGTCGACGCCGTCACCCTCGAACAGGTCGATCGCGCGCCGCGTGTTGCCGTCGAGGCTCGAATTGAACAGCTTCGCGGGATCGGCGAGCGCCGCGCCCTTGGCAAAGGTCAGCTTGACCTTGTCCTTATAGGTTTCGCCGGTGCAGAGGATGCCGGCATGTTCCCACACCGGCACACCCGCCGGATTCGTCGGCTTCTGCCACTTCACCGTCTCTTCGACCTCCGGATCGGCGGCATGGATCAACGCGCGCAGCTTGGCGAGCGTCGCCCCGCGCCAGTCGCCTAGCCCGGCAATTTTCGCGTCGATCAGCTCCGATGCCATATCCCGCTCCTCACATCTTCTCGCCGGGCAGCGCCGCGGCCTGTTTCACCCAGTCGGCGAACGCCGCCGCGTCGACATTATCGTCCTCATGGATATGGAAATAACGCGTGTCGCCGCTCTTCGACGCGACCGGCGGAACCGGGTCGAGCGACTGACCGCGAAAGAAAGCGACCTTGATATAGCGGTCGAAGCAATGGATGCTGAGGAACCAGTGCGTCGGCTCGGCGCCCTGCCCCGGCGGGCCATAAAGCGGCGAATTCCATTTAACCGCCTTCGCAACCCCCGGAACATTCTTTTCGATCAGCGTGTCGAGCCGCCGCCAGACGCCGGACTTCCACCCCGGCATCGCCGCGATATAGGCCTGCACCGGCGCGTCGCCATAGCCTTTCGGAATCTGTGGATTGCCGCCCGACAGCAGCACGGGCTTGGGATCGGCCGCCATTCCCTCAGCGTTCGTCGCGATAGAAGGGCCGGTCGCCCGCGATCGTCACCCGCTCCATGCGCCGCACCGCGGGGAAATAGTCCGACGCCGCATAATGCTGCCCGGCGCGATTGTCCCAGAAGGCGATCGAACCCGCGCGCCAGCGAAAACGGCACTGGATTTCGGGCACGGCCGCCTGCGCGTAAAGATGCGCGAGCAACCATTCGCTCTCCTTTGCCGACACGCCCTCGATATGGCTGGTGAAGGCCGTGTTGACATAGAGCGCCTGCTCGCCCGTTTCGGGATGCGTGCGCACCACCGGGTGGAGCTGCGGCGGATATTGCTCGTGCAATTCCTCGATGCTCTTGCCCAGCCTTCGCGCAAAGACCCGCGCGATATCGTGCACCGCACTCAGCGAGCGGCACCAGTCCTGCATCGCGGGCGACAGGGCGCGGAACGCCGCCGCCATGTCGGCGAACAGCGTGTCGCCCCCGACCGCGGGCACCTCGATCGCGCGCAGGATCGACCCGAGCGATGGTTCGGCGCGCCACGTGACATCCGAATGCCATTCATTCTCGCGCCCGCGCGAATCGGGTCCGTGCGCGATATGCAGCACCTCGGGATTGGGCTGGTCCTTGGGTGTCGCGGGGTGGATTTCGAGCGGGCCGAAACGCCGCGCAAAGGCGATATGCTGTTCGGGCGTGATGAACTGGTCGCGAAAGAAGATCACCTTATACGCGAGCAGCGCAGCCCGAATTTCGGCGATCACCGCCTCGTCCTGCTCCTCGGCGAGATCGATCCCCGAAATCTCGGCGCCGATCGACGGCGTCAACGGTGCGACCTTCAGGCGCTCGAAAACCCGCTGCGATGCAACAAGGGCCATGGCATTCCGCTCCTGCTATTTTCTTGTCGGAGCATGAGAAGACGAGGGCGACGGCGAGTCAAGCCGCGCTGCGACTAGCCGACGATCTCCGCGGTCGCGGCGCGCTCGATCACGGACCGCCAATGCGGCCGTACCGGCAACAGGAAAATCTCCGCCAAGGCGCGTTCGATCTCGTCGGCGGACAGGTAGCGGCGATCGATACGCCCGTCGATCAGCCGCACCGTCAGGCGGTTGTCGCGCAGGCCATAACGCGCCTCCGCGGTTGTGCGCGCCGCGATCAGCTGGTGGCGGAAATGCGAGTCGGGATGCGCCGAGGTATACCAGTTGCCCAGCTCGTAATCGATCGCGGGCGGCGCGACATGGTCCAGCCGGTACAGCGTCCGCCATGCACCCTCGATCGACGCGGCGACCTGCCACGCGTCGCCCTGCCGCACGACGCGGTAGCTTTCGTGCCGCGTCGGCTGCGGCTCTTCGCTGTCCATCGCCAGCGGCCGCGGCGGCACCGCCGCGCCGAACCCGACATCGGCGAGCCAGGGGCGGCCGCCCAGCCGGACCCGGACGACCATGTGCGTGCGCGGCGTCGGTGGGGCATCGTCGGGCAGCATCCAGCGCACCCGGCCCAGCAGCCCCTCGGCGTCGAAGCCGATGGCGAGCAGCGCGCGGAGGAACAGGCTGTTCTGTTCGAAACAATAGCCGCCGCGCCGCTGGCCGATCAGCTTGGCATCGACCGCCGGCGCGCCGATGTCGATCCCCGCGCCCGTCAGCGCATCGATCGCCTCGAACGGGATCGCCGCGATATGCGCGGCCTGCAATGCGGCCAGCACCTCCAGCGTCGGCGCCACCGGCCCGGCATAGCCGATGCGCGCCAGATAGCGCGGCAGGAAGGCCTCGGCAGGCGCATCGACGTCGTCATCGACGGGGTCGGAAGGCGGGGCAGCGGGATAGTGCAGCATGGACAAGGCTCCGGTTCGCGAATCAACTGTCCCGCGTTTATGAAAGCTCAAGCCCGGTTGAGGTCAAGCGCCGATCGGCGCGACGTTTGTCCGCGGCTAAAGCGCCAGCATATTGGTAACTTAGCCATTGCAGGCGGGCATTTGCTGCGGCAGACGCATCACACAACATAAGTCGCATAACATAAACATTTCAGGGAGCCCCCATGCGCACCACGACTTATTCCCGTCTCGCCGCCGCGCTCGCGCCGGCCGCACTGTTTTTCACCGCCGGAACCGCCAATGCCGCGACCTGCGAGGAAGCCTTCGTCAAAAAGGGCAACCCGATCACCGCGCTGCGCTTCACCGCGGCGGTGACCGTCGCCGACCTGCCCCCCGCCGTCGCGATCGGCCAGATGCGCGGTATCGTCGCGGCCAAGGGTTATGACATCATGGCCGACGAGGCCGAATATGGATCGATGCTGATCGAACAGCCGATGACCGGAACCGTCCGCGCCTTTCCGATCCAGATCACCGCGACGCAGACCGGCGGCATCGGCACCGTCGTGATGGAGGCCAAGCTGCGCGCCGGCCAGTCGGTCGGCAGCGATGCGGCAAAGGCCGAAATGTGCGGCATCCTCAATCAGATCAAGGGCGGCAAGGCCGGCGCCGCCGCGGCGAAGAAGGGCGCGACCGCGACCACCGTCGCCGCCGCGCCGGTAAAGATCAGCGCGCTGGGTTTCTCGCAGCAGGTGTCGAAGGACACCGAACGCAACGCCGCGGGCATATTGACCCGCTACAAGGGCAAGCAGTTCACGATCGACGGCACGGTCGACTATGTCACGAAGGACGGCAAGGATTTCCGCGTCGGCTACAAAATCCCCCAGCCCTATGAACAGGCGATCCGCCTGCCCAACCAGGCGCCGTTCAAGACCGACATCGTCTGCTATATGGCGCCGGGGCAGGCCGCTTTTTCACTCCAGCTCAAGCCGAACAAGGGCATCAAGCTGACCGGCACGGTCGAGGATTTCGACGAATATAAGCATGTCATCTGGCTGAAGGACTGCCGCCCGGCGCAATAGGCCCAGCCGTCCGCCCGCTCGTCGCCAAGTGCCGGCACCCTGTCGAAGCACTGGCGACGACCGAAAGAGTTTTGGTGATCGTCAGCAGGCGGCTCTCGAGGCCGCTATCGACGTCGACGCCGAAGGAGACGCCCATGCGATTCATGCTTCTCGCCGCTGCTCTTGTCGCCGTTCCCGCCGCGGCGCAGGGCGATGCCCCGATCGTCGTCACAGGTATCGAGAAACAGATTGAAAGCTTCGTCGGCGCGCTGACCCAGGCGTCGCCGCGAGGCAAAATCGCGCGGTTCGAAAAGGCGGTATGCCCCGGCGCCTTCGGGATGCCCGACGCCCAACGCGCAGCCGTCAGTGAACGTATCCGGACCGTGGCAGCAGGCGTCGGGCTAAAAATGGCAAAGGCGAACTGCAAACCCAATCTGGTGGTCATGGTCACGCCGGACAAAGCTGCCTTTCTGGAAGCGCTGGGCAAAAAACGCTATTACATGTTCGGCAACCGATCCCCTGCCGAGGTCCGGCGCATTTTGGCCCAGCCAGGCCCGGCAACGGCATGGCAGATTCAGGAAATGGTGAACGGCGACGGCAGGCCGATATTCAATGAAGCAGGCACCCCGATCAATCGTTCGATCCGGGCGGAATCACGCATCACCCCGCCAGCGCGGCCCGCGTTCATGGCAGCGATGGTGGTCGTGGAAAGCAAAGCGATCGACGGACTCTCGACCACCCAACTCGCCGATTATGCGGCGATGCGCGCTTTGGCGCGGATCGACCCGGCGCGGATCAACGCGTCGGCGCCTTCCACGATCCTGCGGGTGCTCGACGCCACGGTCGACAGCGAAGTGCCGGTCACGCTGACCCAATGGGATTTCAGCTTTCTGAAGGGGCTTTATTCCAGCCCCAGCAATCTCTACGCCCCGTCGCAGCGCTCCGAAATTGGCCGTGTCATGGAACGGGAGATGGAGCGCACGGATGGCGGCAAAACCCGGCATCCCGATGGGACGAAGGAATGACGAGCGATCATGGCGTGCCGGGCGGCAGGCCGCACCAAGGGCTCTAACATGCGAAAAACTTGTGCGCTTTTCTTCGCCTCAATGCTGATCCTGACCCCGGCTCAGGCACGCGATGCCGCCGACCTCCGCGCCTTCGCCGACGCGTTCGACGCGGCGCAGATCGCGCAGGACCGTGCCGCGCTCGAGCGCATGGTCGCCGACGATCTCGTCTTCATCGACGGTAGCGGCAAGCGATATGGCAAAGCCTTTTTCATCGACGGCTGGACCGGCGTCGATGACGATTATGACCCGGTGACGCTCAAGGACCGCGTCATCCTTCCGATCGGCGCGGACGCTGGTCTGGCGAGCGCCGAAACGGTCGTGTCAGGCCGCTCGGCAGGAAAGCCCTTTCGCGTCCGCATCCGTTTCACCGACATCTTCCGGCGTCACGGCGACACTTGGCAGGCCACCTATATCCATGTGACGCGCATGGCGATGGAGGACGCCCCGAAACCATGACGCGCGCGCGCCGCATAGTCCGCTTGGCGGTCCGCGCGGTCGGGATCTTGCTCCTCTTGCTCGCTCTCTTCGCGCTGGTCATTGCGGTGAACGGGTGGAACGCCTTCGGGCAGGCGCCGTCGGGGCCGCGGCTCGAAAAACTCGAACGCTCGCCGCACTGGAAAGACGGCGCCTTCACCAACGGCCGCGGCGGCTGGATCGACCGGCAGGCGGCGTATCGCGGCCTGCTCACCGCATCGGCGATCACCGAGCCGGAGCCCGGCGCGCCGGTGCCGGTGCTGCGCACCGACGCCGTCACCCTCGCCCACCTCCCCGCCAGCGGGCTGCGCATCACCTGGTTCGGCCACAGCTCGACCCTCGTCGAGATCGACGGCAAGCGCATCCTCGTCGATCCGATGTGGGGCAAGCGCGCCTCGCCGGTCGGCTGGCTCGGCCCCGCACGCTGGTACGCGCCGCCGATCGCGATCGCCGACCTGCCGCCGATCGACGCGGTGGTGATCTCGCACGACCATTATGACCATCTCGACCGCGACACGATCCGTGCGCTCGACCGCCGCGGCACGATGTTCGTTGTTCCGCTCGGCATCGGCTCGCATCTTGCCTATTGGGGCGTCGACGAAAAAAAGATCGTCGAACTCGACTGGTGGGACCGGAAACGGATCGGCGACCTCACCATCGTTGCCACGCCCGCGCGTCATGCCTCCGGCCGCCTCGGCAGGCAGAGCAATCAGACCTTCTGGGCGGGTTATGCACTTGTCGGGCCGCAACACCGCGTCTGGTATTCGGGCGACACCGGCTTCACCCCCGAATTCGCCGAGATCGGCAAGCGTCTCGGCCCGTTCGACGCGACCTTGCTCGACGCCGGCCAGTACGACCCGGCATGGCCCGACAATCATCTCGGCCCCGAACTCGCGGTCGAGGCGCACCGACTCGTCGGCGGCAGGACGCTGATCCCGATCCACTGGGCGCTGTTCAACCTCGCCCCGCACGCGTGGACCGAACCGCCCGAACGCATCCTCGCCGCCGCGCGCTGCGCCGGCGTCCGCCTTGCGATGCCGCGTCCCGGCGAAAGCATCGACCCATTGACCACCCCGCCGCCGACGCGCTGGTGGCCCAAACTCGCGTGGCGCACCGCGATTCAAAAGCCGCAGGTCGCAACCCTCGACGGCAACCCGGCGCACCGCGTCCCGGTGCCGGCTTGCAAGACAGCCTCCTGACGATTCGACTCTTGTTGCGGATGAGAACATAATGGGAACATTGATCCGATTCGGAGGAATGGATGATGGACCCGATGTTCCGCTATTTTCTCGGCTTTCAAGTAAGTGCCGACCGGGCCGGCTGGCTGGCGCGCCAATTGCCGCCCGTTTCCGGCGACCTGTTTGCGGGCCTCAAGCCCCAGCTTTACCATCTGACTTTATGCACGATCGCCGAAACGATGGAGCCGCAACCCTTCCTGCGCGGAAAGGTGGCGAAAGCGTTCAGCGCCGGCCTTCCGGCCACGAGCGCGATTCCCTTCGCGCGCATCGTTTCGCGGAGCAGCGGGGCCGAGTTGGTCACCGCTGGCAGCGTCGGCGCCATTCGACAGGCCTATGACGCAATTGTCGCCCGCCTCGCGACGCAGGGCATCGATCCCATGCACCGCAAGTCAGGCCTCCGGCCGCACGTCACCCTCGGCTATGGGACATGCGCCTTCGATCCCGTTTCGGTCGCATGGAACTGGGCGCCGCGCGACCTCGTGCTGATCGAAAGCCATGTCGGCCACCGCCGCCACCGCGTGCTGCAAAGCTGGAGGCTCGAACCGCCCGCGCAGGGCAGCTTCGACTTCATGGCCGACGAGCTGCCCGCACCGCTGCTCCGCGCCGCCTAGTCCTCGAGGCTATGCTCGAGCGTGATCTCGCAGTTGAGCAGCTTCGACACCGGGCAGTTCTTCTCGGCCTCTTCGGCGATCTTCGCAAATTCGTCGGCGCCGATCCCCGGCACCTTGCCGGTCAAGGTCAGCGCCGATTTGGTGATCGCAAAGCCGCCGTCCTGCTGCTCCAGCGTCACCGCCGCGCTCGTTTCGAGCGTGTCGCCCGAATAGCCCGCGCGTGCGAGGCCGAACGACAGCGCCATCGTGAAACAGGCCGCATGCGCCGCGGCGATCAGCTCTTCGGGGTTCGTCCCCGGCTGTCCCTCGAAACGCGTGCCGAAACCATAGGGCTGCTTGTCGAGCACCCCCGACTTCGTGGTGATCGATCCCTTGCCCTCCTTGCCAAAGCCTTCGTAACGGGCCGATGCGCGATTGACGGTCATGGACATACTCCTTGGTTCGAGGGGACAGAATGAAAGGCGGCCGGGGACTCGCGAGCCTCAGGCGGCGAGCAGCTTAGGCCGGGCGCCGACGCGCTTCCACGCCTTTTCGTGGAAGAAGAAGGCCACCGCATTGATGCACGGTTCGATGACCGCGATCCCGCCCGCGAGCGCGACCGATCCGGTCATCACATAGGCGACGCTGAACCCGATCGTCAGATGGATCGAGAGGTAAGTGAAGGTCTTGATCAGGTCGGTGGGCATGGCCCGTCTCCAGAAGGTCGAACCCGATTTAGTTAAGAATGATTCGCAACAAATGCCAGCCGGCACTTTCGGTCAGTGTGATCGTTTTTCCCGAACGACACCCGCACGGTCGAGTTCGGGTCGCAGCCGTCCGGTTAGCCACAGCCACCACATCCGGAAATCGGCAGCGAGGCTCCACAACGGATAGGTAAAGGTCGCCGGGCGGTTTTTCTCGACCCCGAAATGCGCGACCCACGCGAAGAAATAGCCCGCGACGGGCAGCGCGATCAGCCAGCCCCACCGCCCGCTCAGCACCGCCGCGACCGCGATCGCCACGACAAGGCTCGTCCCGACATAATGCAGCGCGCGCGTCGACGCCTTGCTGTGCTCGCGCAGGTAAAAGGGCCAGAATTCGGCGAAACTCGTATATTGGCGCGCCATCAACGAATCTCCTGCTACAGGCTGCGCGCCGCTTCGTCGATCAGCGCCGCAACCTCGACCGGGTGCGAGGCGAGCGAGGCGTGCCCCGCGTCGAGCGTGATCACCCTGCGCGCGCCGAGCCGGTCCGACATCGCTTTCTGGTTCGCAGGGTCGATCATCCGGTCCGCGCTCGAAATCTGGTACCAGCTCGGCTTCGACCGCCACGCCGGGTCGCTGACCGCCTCGCCAAAAGCCGATGCGAGCGGCGCCTTTTGCGTCACCGCCATCACCAACGCCTCGTCGGCGCCGAGGTCCTGGCAAAAGCTTTCGTGGAACTTGTCGGGCTTGATCCACAGATAACCGTCGGCATCGGGCGCGAGGTTCGCGGCACCCGCCGGCGGATGCTGCTGCGTCAGCGCGCCGGGACTCTCGCCCGCGTCGGGCGCAAAGGCGGCGATATAGACGAGCCCCGCGACATTCGGCGCCGTCCCCGCCTCGGTGATTACCGCGCCGCCGTAACTGTGCCCGACGAGCAGCACCGGTCCTTCGACCTGCGCCGCGATCTGGCGCGTCCGCGCCGCATCGCCCGCGAGCGAGGTCAGCGGCAGCTCGACCGCACGCATGCCCCGATGCCCCAGCCGGTCGAGCTCGACGATCGCCTTCGCCCAATGCGCCGCGCCGCCCCAGAAACCGTGAACGAGGATGATCGTGGGAAGTGTCGCCATGGTCCCGACTCCTGTGGAATTTCGCGAAACCCGAAGCTAGCATGGACGGCAGGTATCCGACAGCGAAGAAGGTGTCGGAACCGGGGGAGGAAAATTCATGAAGAAATCAATGCGTGCGCTGGCCGGGCTCGTCCTGCTCGACCTGATCGTCATCGTCGGCGCCTGGTGGATGATCGAACGGACACGAAGCGGCGCGTGGAATTCGAACGATCCGGCGGGCTCGATCACGATGGTGACGACGACCGCAGGCATGCTGGTCGGCCTGATCTCGGTCGTCCTCCTGTTCGCCTTTATAACGCACCGCCGCGCCGGCAACTGACCGCCGGAGCTAGGCCGGAAATTAGTCAGCCCTCCCGCCTGGGTCGCAGGGGCGGGAGGGCTGTGTTCCGGCCCGGCGTGGTGGGCCGGGCCGAAGGCGAAAACCGGATATCTTTACCGTGCCGCGGCTTCGCGGACCTTCTGCACCGCGGGAAGCAGCAGCCCGATCAGGATCTGCACCGGGTTCGACGTCACCGTCATGCTGCCCTGCGCGGGCTGCGCCGACTGCGCCATCGCAGGGGTCGCCGACGCGAGGATAGTGAGCGCGAGGACGGGGGCGAGGATCAGCTTCTTGGTCATCTTCATTTCCTTTTCAATCGGTCGATATGGTTCGAATTGGGTTCGGGGCGTTCCCGATGCCCCGCTTATGCCGGGCATCGCCATGGCCGGCCGTGATCGGCATCACTCGCCCAGAAAAATTCCACAAATGACTGAAAAGAAAAGAAAGAAACTTATAGCTGGCGCTTGAGCCGGACCAGCGCGCTATCGAGCGCCTGCAGGAATTGCGAGCGGTCGGCCTTTGAAAAGGGCGGCGGACCACCCACCCCGTCGCCCATTCCGGAGCGCAGGTCGGCCATGATCGCGCGCGTCGCGATCGCAGGTCCGATCGACGCCGGGGTAAAGGGCTTGCCGTTGGGGCCCAGCACATTCGCGCCCGCCTTCAATGCCCGGTCGGCGAGAAGAATGTCCGCCGTGACGACGATGCTCCGCGCGTCGGCGTTGTCGGCGATCCAGTCGTCGGCGGCGTCGAACCCGTCCGACACGACGACCCGCTCGATCAGCACATGGTCGGGCACGCGCAAGCGGCTGTTGCTCACCACCTTCACCGCGACCTCGTGCCGCCACGCGACGCGGTATATCTCGTCCTTCACCGGGCAGGCGTCGGCGTCGACGAGGATCCGGATCGCGCTCATCCGCCGAGTCCGTCCCAAAGCAGCTTCGCGCCGAGCAGCACCATCAGAACATAGATGAGGACATAGAAACGCTCGGGGTTCATCCGCTTCATCCAGCGCACCGTCAGCAAGGTCGAAACGATCGCGACGGGCATCAGCAGCAGCGCCGCGACGACGACCTCGTGCGGAAAGGCACCGAGCGCCAGATAGGCGGGCACCTTCATCCAGTTGATCAGCGCGAAAAGCACCGAACTCGTCCCGATGAAGACGAGGTGCGGCAACCGGCGCGGCGTCACCCACATCTGGAACGGCGGCCCGCCGGCGTGCGCGATCTGGCTCGTGAGCCCCGTCAGCGCGCCGAAGATCGTTCCGACCCAGCCGGGCGACTGCGACGCCGCGACGATCCGCCCGTCGCGCTCGACCCACAGCCGGTAAAGCCCGAAAGCGAGGGTGATCGCACCCAGCGCCGCCATCAACTGCGCCTCGTTCACCCGCTCGGCATAATACCAGCCCGCCGCGATGCCGATCGCCGCGCCGGGCAGCATCCAGCCAATGATCCAGCCGTCCCACGTCTTGCGGAACGACCAGACGCTGATCACGTCCTGCACGATCAGGATCGGCAACAGCAGCGCCGCCGCGGTTGCGGGCGGCAGCACCAATGCCGCCAAGGGTGTCGCGAGCGCGCCGACCCCGGCCAGCCCGCCCTTCGCCATGCCGAGCAGCACGACCGCGACGATCAGGATCGCCAGCGTCGCCGGATCCGCCAAAATGCTCATATCACGATGGTCATGCGATGGCGGTCTCGGGATTGTCGGGCAAGCGCCAGTCGATTGCCCCGCGGCCCTGCGCTTCGAGGAACGCGTTCGCCTGGCTGAACGGCCGCGACCCGAAAAAGCCGTTATGCGCCGACAGCGGCGACGGATGCGGCGCGCGCAGGATCAGGTGCGGACTTCCCGCGCCGAGTCCCGCTATATTCGCGGCCTTTTTCTGGGCATGGCTGCCCCACAGGATGAACACCTTGGGCGCCGGTTCGGCCGCGACCGCCGCGACCACGGCATCGGTGAACTTCTCCCACCCCTTGCCCTGATGCGACGCGGCCATGCCGCTCTCGACGGTCAGGCAATTGTTGAGCAGCAGCACCCCCTGCTCGGCCCAATGCTTCAAATAACCGTGTGCGGCCCGCGGAATGCCAAGGTCGCTCTGCATTTCCTTGTAGATATTGACGAGGCTCGGCGGCGTGCGCACGCCCGGCTGGACCGAGAAGCAGAGGCCATGCGCCTGCCCCGGCCCATGGTACGGATCCTGCCCCAGGATCACGACGCGCACATCGCGCGGCGGCGTCGCGTCCAAGGCCGCAAACCAGTCGCGCGGACGCGGATAGATCGCCTTGCCCTTTTCGCGTTCGCCCGCGAGGAACGCCTTCAGCGCCGCCATATAGGGCTGCTCGAACTCGCCGCCGATGCGTGCGAGCCAGTCGGGATGCAATTTGACCTCGGACATGCCCGCGCTTCACCAGAGCAGCGCGGGCTTGTCCAGTACCGTCGCCCGCGAATGGCGTTTAGCGACCGGTTGCGGACGTTCTCTTGCAAAGCTAGGCTAATGCTACTCTCAGCCGAGCCGGCGGATTAGACTTGGCGAGGGGATCAGCCGGGGCCTTGAGAAAGGCAGAGGAGTTTCCGTCGCTCTCCCGGCACCAGCGGTCAAAGTGACGGGCCGCGAAACTACTAGGAATTCTTGCTCAGCGTAGAGTTATGACGGACACCCTGAAATGATCGATTTGGACGCCCTGCTTGAACAGGTCGCTGACGAAAATGGCTTCATCGCATTCGTGGAAGCGCTCGCTAACGATTTTGCTCGTGAACGAGACCTTGAAGCGGAAAGCCCATCAGGTCCGTATGGCCCCGGTCAGCTCGGTTGGGAAAATGGAACGGTCGACGCCGTGCTCGGTGCAGCCGCAGCTTGGGGGCACGCCAAGCTTTTGACGGGCGCGTCTCTTGCCGAAGACAATCCTTGGAAGCGTTGCGCGCACATTATCTATGCGGGCAAATTCTACGAATAGAATGCCCGCTCCCAACCCCGTTTTGGTCGTTCGGCAACGATCCTGCGCGAACGTCTGCTAACGACCGGTAGCGGCCGTTCTTCTCCCCTCCCGCTTGCGGGAGGGGTCGGGGGTGGGCAGCCACGTTACGATCAGGCCCACCCCGCTGCGGCTAACGAACAAGTTCGCAAGCCTCGCTGCCCCTCCCGCAAGCGAGAGGGGAAATCAGTTCATCACTGCAACGTCCGCTCCCCACCCACCCCAAACCGGCCATCAAATCTTCCCGCGCACGCTCAGGAAGAAGCGCCGCCCCAGATAATCATATTGCGTCCCGAACGCCGGCGCCTGCCCGATCACCGGCGGCGTCGCGGCGACCACCGTCGATACGCGCGGCGGCGGGGTGTCGAACAGGTTCGCGACCCCCAGCGTGATGCGAAAGCGTTCGGCAACATCGCGGCTCAGCGACAGCGAATGATAGAAGGTCGCGGGCACGCTGACGTCGGGGCAGAAACGCCCGCCGGGGCGGAAGCCCGAGGTGCGGCACGCATCGCCGCCCTGCGCGCGAAGCAGGTCCTTCATGTTCGACGCTGCGCCGGTAACGTCGAGCCCGTAGAACAGCGTCCAGCCGTCCTTCATCCAGCCGAGGTTGAAGTCGCCGACCCATTTCGGGTTACCGATCTTGCCATTGTCGTCGACCTCGGTGCCGGGGAAGAGCGCGACCTTGTCCTCGACCTGCCAGGTCATCTGCGCGCGGAACGCGAGCGCGCCGAGCTTGCCGAGATCCTGGTCGATCGCCACCGACAGGTCGACGCCGCGGTTCCGCTGGCGGCTGATATTGACATAACGGTCGGTGACGCTCGCGATGCTCTGCCGGTCGGGACCGGTCGCGGTGCGCGTGAACAGCCCGCACAGCGGTTCGTCGGCGACGTCCGAATCATAACAGCCGCGCAGGATATTCGCCGCGCCGAGCAAAGTGATTTCATCTTTCACCTTGATGTCGAAATAATCGACCGCAAGGCGCGTCTTCAGCCCGCCCCATAGCGCCCCCGACAGATCGGGGGTCAGGATGATCGACACCGTCTTCGCCGTCGAGGTTTCGGGCCTGAGCTGGCCGATCCCGCCCCCCGACACGATCGTCGCGGGACCGATCCCGCCGGCATAGTTCGGCGCGATTCCGTCGGCCGCGCAATTGTCGAAGATGCGCTGGCTGATCGCGCCCGCCGCGAGCCTTGCCGCGGTCTGGACGCACGGATCGATCGCCTGCTGGCCGAGGAAGCCCGTCTGGTTTTCAAGGAAAAGTTCGAACAGCGCGGGCGCGCGGAACGAGGTCCCCCAGGTTCCGCGGAAACGCAGCCAGTCAGTGACCGCCCAGTCGGCGCCGACCTTCCACGTCGTGTCGCTGAACTTGTCGCTCGCCCCGTCGCGGCGCGTCGCCTCGACATGCGTATAGCGCGCCGCGCCCGACAGCGTCAGCCGCTCGACCATCGGCACGCCTTCGAGCAGCGGCACTTCGATTTCGCCGAAGAGCTCCTTCGACACGGTGCGGCCCGCGGTGATGCCCGAGGTCGTGAAATTGGCGACATTGCCGGCCAGGGTCGCCTCGCCCGGCGTATCGTTGATTTCGTCGCGTCGGATATTCGCGCCGACCGCGACGCCGACCGATCCCGCCGGAAGATTGAACAATTTGCCGGTCAGCAGCGCCTCGGCCGAGGTCTGCTTGAACAAGGTGCGCCCCGTTTCGCGTCCCGTCAGGAAGGCCCGCTCTGCCGGCGTGAAATCGCCGCGCAGCACGCGCGGATCGGTAAAGTCGATATCGATGCACGGCACGCCGCGGATCGCGGTCGTCGTTCCGGCGCACGAGCGTGTACGCAAGGTCTGCGACGCGATGGCGTCCTGATAGATTACGTCCTGTGTATAGCTCGCGTCCGAGCGGCTGTGCTGGCCGTGGACGTCCCACTTCCACCCGCCGCCAAATTCGCCACGCAGCCCGAACACGCCGCGATAATAATCGACGTCGGCCGCGCTTTCGGTTTTCACCAGCACGCGCGGGCGCAGGATGAGATTGCCCGCAAACTCGCCGTTGAGCGGATCGCCGAGGTCATTCGGGTCGCAATTATAGGCGGTCGGATCGCACAGGAAAAAAGGCAGCATCGACGCGCCGGTGAACTGCTGGAGCTCGATGCGCTGGAAGCCATTGTTATGCGACTTGCGGTTGCTGAACAGGAATTCGCCATAGGCGGTGATGCCGTCGGTCACGTCATAGGCGCCCTCGATAAAGGCACTCACGCGGCGTACGTCCGAAAAGACGTCCGAATCCTGTTCGACCGGCTCGAACTGGTTGAGCGCGCCGGTCGACGGGCCATCGAAATTGACCCCGTAGAAATTGGCCGGCCCGGCCACGCCGATCGGATTATACGCATTGATCGGAATGCCGACGCCCGCAAATTCATTGCCATATTGGCCGGCGAAGATCGCCTGCCCGTTCGGCGCGATCAGCCCGGGACCAAAGGTCGGAAAGCCGTTCTGGTCGACCCCCGAAAAATCGCTGAACACGATCATGTTCGCCTGCGTGCTGCTGCACGCCGGGCGCCCGGTGCGGAAATCGACGATATCGGCGCGGCTGCCATCGGCCTCGCGCTTCAGATATTCCTCGGAACAGAAGAGGAAGCCGCGATCGCGGCGGGTGAGATTCTGCTGGCGGAAATAATCGACCGTCGCAAAGAGATGGCCGCGGTCGAATTTCTTCCCGAAACTCGCATCGACGCCATAGCTCTCGCCGCCGCCATGCTCGGTGATCGACGAGAAGCCGCCGCCTTCGAACCCGTCGAGGTCGTCGCGGGTCAGGATGTTGACCACGCCTGCTACGGCATCGGAGCCATAGATCGACGATGCGCCGGTCTTGAGTATCTCGACCTGCCGCACCACCGACAGCGGCAGCACATTGAGGTCGAACGGCGCGACCGATCCGCGGATTCCCGCCGGGCCGGCGCGGCGGCCGTTGATCAGCACCAGCGTCCGCTCGGCACCGAGCCCGCGCAGCGACACCGTCTGCACATCGTTACCGCCGTTGGCGACGAAACGGTTCGAGATCGCCGAGGTGATCTGGATCGATCCCTGCGCCGCCGGGACCTGCTGCAGCACATCGGCAAGCTGGACCTGCCCCTGCAATTTCGCATTTTCAGGGTCGATGACCTGGATCGGGTCGGCGCTGGTGAATTCGCTCTTCGCGATGCGTGATCCGGTGACGACGATCTCGTCGCTCGCCTGCGCCATCGCCGGGCTCGCCGCCAGCGCAATCACCGAGGCCGTTGCGGCCAGAAACACCGTGGGGGTGGTGTCCATTTTCATAATCTTCGTCCGATTTAAAAACTGTCTCGCCCCCCGGCGTCTCGGAATCTAGGCGGCGTGCGTTTCGATATGGTTTACGCCGCGGTAATTTTTCGAAGGGCCGCCGCCCGCTTGTCGCGGCGGCATGTCGCGGCTAGGCACGCTCGCGAAGGATCGGGACAAAAGGATCGCGCGATGAGCAAGGCAATGGGCGAAACGCTGGGGCGGCTCGAGGCGGTCATCCACGACCGGCTCGCCGCGGGCGAGGCCGAGGCCTCCTATGTCGCGAGCCTCGCGGCGAAAGGCCGCGGCAAAGTCGCGCAGAAGCTCGGCGAGGAAGCCGTCGAAACCGTCATCGCCGCGGTCAGCGAGGACGATGCCGCGCTTGTCGGCGAAGCAAGCGATCTCGTCTTCCACCTCTCGATCCTGCTCGCGACACGCGGCCTCGCGTGGGACATGATCGCCGCCGAACTCGACCGCCGCCACGGTACCTCGGGCCACGCCGAAAAAGCCAGCCGCCAGTAACCGGAGTTTCTCCCATGCCGATCGACGCCACCCTCCCCTATGACGAGACCAATATCTTCGCGCGTATCCTGCGCGGCGAACTGCCGTCGAAGACCGTCTACGAGGACGAATTCGCGCTCGCCTTCCACGACATCAATCCGCAGGCGCCCTTGCACATCCTCGTGATCCCCAAGGGCCCCTATGTGAGCTGGGACGATTTTTCGGAGCGCGGCAGCGACGCCGAAATCGCAGGCTTCGTCCGCGCGGTGGGCAAGGTCGCGCGCGATCAGGGCCTCGTCGCGCCCGGCTACCGCCTGCTCGCCAACGTCGGCCTCGACAGCCATCAGGAAATCCCGCACCTCCACGTCCATATTTTCGCGGGACAGCCCCTCGGACCGATGCTCGCACGCTGAATCCCGCCGCTGTCTATGACGGCGGTCACAGCAATTTCTCCAGGCGCGATTAACCGTGGGCGATATGCGGCGACGGGTGGACTCTGTCCCCTGTTTCCAGCAGGATAGCGTTCGGACCGAAACGGGGAGTTGACGATGGGCAAGGGATGGCGCGCGCTCGCTACGGCATTGGCCGGCAAGGCAAAACTGGCGCTGGTCCTGCCCCTGACCCTCGCGATGGCCGCGACCGCCGCCGACACCGTTCCGCAGGTCACGCTCGCGACTCCCGGCAGCTCGGGCACCGGCGACGGCACGATCACGCGCTTCACGCTGCGCTTTTCGGAAGACATGGTGCCGCTCGGCGATCCCCGCGCCCCTGCCCCTGCCACGAACGACTGCAAACTCCCGTCGTCGTCCCGCTGGGTCGACACGCGCACCTGGGTGCTCGAATTCGAGCGTGCGCTCCCCGGCGGGCTCGCGTGCCATGTCGAGCTGCGCGACGGGCTCAAGACCGCGCGCGGCGTCTCGGTCGCGGGCAACAGCCGCTTCGCGCTCGACACCGGCGGCCCCTCGGCGCGCGCCGTGCTCGCGGGCGGGATGGACGGCGATATCGAGGAGGATCAGGTCTTCCTCGTCGCGACCAACGTCGCTGCCGACCGCGCCTCGGTCGGCCGCTTCGCCTATTGCGCGGTCGACGGCATCGGCGAGAAGATCCCCGTCGACGTCCTGCCGCGCGACACCGCGACGCAGATATTGACCGGGCTCGGCGACAACAACTGGTCGCGCCAGTCCTTCACCTACGACGCGGGCCTGCCGCAGCGCTTCCCCGCCGCGGGCGCCGACCGCGAGGCCGCGCTCGACCGCATCGTCCCCGTCAAATGCCGCCGCCCGCTGCCCCCGGGCCGCGAAATGGCACTGGTCTGGGACGCGCGCATTTCGCAGGCGGGCGTCCCCGGTCGCACCGCCGGGCGCGACCAGCGTTTCGACCATGATGTGCGCCCCGCCTTCACCGCGAAAATGTCGTGCAGCCGCATCAATCCGCAGGCGGGCTGCAACCCGATCAAGGATGTGACACTGAGCTTCGCGTCGCCCGTATCGCGCGAAACGATCCTCGCCGCGACGCTCAACACCGCCGACGGCAGGAAATTGACGCCCAAGATCGACGACGATGACCGCAACGACGCCTGGCTGACAAGCGTCCGCTTCACCGGCCCGCTGCCGCAAAATGTCGACGCAACGCTCGTCCTCCCCGCCGACGTCACCGACCAGAGCGGCCGCAAGCTGCAGAATCAGTCGAACTTCCCGCTGAAATTCCACATCGACCGCGCCCCGCCGTTGGTCAAATTCGCCGCCGAATTCGGCATCCTCGAAGCGGGCGAGGGCGGCGTGCTGCCCGTCACCGTGCGCGGGGTCGAAAGCAGCCTCGTCCAGTCGAACCTCAAAATGCCCGCCGCGACGCTCAAGGTCGGCAACGACGATGCCGCGATCGCGCGCTGGCTGAAACGCGTCGCCGACGCCGACGACACCGACTATCGCGAGGAAAAGAACGCGGCCGGCAAGGAGGTCACGGTCAATTACACCGGCACCAAATCGGTGTTCGACGGCGCGCCGTCGGGCGGCGAGCGCCGGAACATGCAGCTCGCGCCCGCCGCGGGCGGCAAGGAATTCGAAGTCGTCGGCATCCCGCTCGCCGAAAAGGGCTTCCACGTCGTCGAGATCGCGAGCCCCGAACTCGGCGCCGCACTCCTCGGCCGCAAATCGACGCGTTACGTCGCGACCGCCGCGCTCGTCACCAATATGGCGGTGCATTTCAAATGGGGCCGCGAAGGCTCGCTCGCGTGGGTGACGTCGCTCAATAGCGGCCTCCCCGTTTCGGGCGCCGAAATCCGCGTCACCGACAGCTGCACCGGGCGCCTGCTCGCGCGCGGCACCGCCGACAAGGCGGGCCGCCTCGCCTTCGCGGGCGGCTTGCCGCAGCCCGAAACCTATTCGAGTTGCCGCGACGATGCGGATCCGGCGAGCAGCGAAGGCCATGCGCTGATGGTCAGCGCGCGCTCGGGCGACGATTTCAGCTTCACCCTCACCGACTGGGGCAGCGGCATCCGCCCCTATGATTTCGACCTCCCCTATGGCTGGTCGGAACGGAGCGACATCCTCCACACCATCTTCGACCGCGCGCTCGTGAAAGCGGGCGAGACGGTGCATATGAAGCATATCCTGCGCCGCCCCGTTGGCTTGGGCTTCCGCACCCCCGAGGCGCTCGCGGGCAAACTGCGCCTCGTCCACCGCGGTTCGGACACCGAATTCGAAATGCCCTTCGCGATTCCCGCGAGCGGCAGCGGCGAGTCCGTTTGGAACGTCCCCGCCTCGGCGCCGATGGGCGATTATGAACTCGTCTTCGTCACCAAGGACATGGACGGCGAGGACAAGACGATCTGGTCGGGCCAGTCGGTCAAGGTCGACGAATATCGCCTGCCGACGATGAAGGCGACGATCACCGGACCGAAGACCGCGCTCGTGCGCCCCGCTGCCGTCCCGCTCAACCTGTTCGTCGGCTATCTCTCGGGCGGCCCCGCGCCGAACATTCCGGTCGAACTGCGCACCAATTTCCGCGCGAGCTGGTCGCCGCCCGAGGATTATAAGGATTGGGATTTCGACGGCCAGCCGGTGAAGGAAGGCGTCGTCCAGCTCGACGACAGCGGCGACGAACCGTCGGCCGAACTGCCGCTCGCGCGCTCGGTGCCGCTGAAACTCGACGCCAATGGCGCCGCGACGACCAATGTCACGGTCGACCAGCCGATCACCGAACCGACGCTGATGGCCGCCGAAATGGACTATGAGGATGCGAATGGCGAAACGCTGACGTCGAGCCGCCGCATCACCCTCTATCCGTCGGCCGTCCGGCTCGGGCTCAAGACCGACGGCTGGCTGATGCGCGACAACGACCTGCGCCTTAACTTCATCGCGCTCGACCTCGACGGCAAGCCGATCGCCGGCCAGCGCGTGCAGGTCGCACTCTATAACCGCGAAATCATTACCGCGCGGCGCCGCCTGATCGGCGGCTTCTACGCCTATGACAACCAGATGCGCACGACGCGCCTCGACGCGACGTGCAGCGCGACGACCGACAAGCTTGGCCGCGCGAGCTGCGCGATGGCACCCGGCGTCTCGGGCGAAGTCACCGTCGTCGCGACGGCGCAGGATGCCGACGGCAACGAAGCGCGCGCGGTGCGCTCGGTCTGGCTCGCGGGCGACAATGACTGGTGGTTCGGCGGCGACAATGGCGACCGCATGGACGTGATCGCCGAAAAGCCGCGCTACGCGGCGGGCGACACCGCCCGCTTCCAGGTCCGCATGCCGTTCCGCGAAGCAACCGCGCTCGTCACCGTCGAACGCGAGGGCGTGCTGTCGAGCTTCGTCGTGCCGCTCAAGGGCACCAACCCCGTCGTGCAGGTCAAGCTGCCCGCCACTTATGCGCCCGACGTCTATGTCTCGGTCATGGCGGTGCGCGGGCGTGTAACCGGCGGCGAAAGCTGGTTCCGCCAGATGAAACGCGCGGTCGGCTTCAAGATCGAGAATAGCGAAGCCGCCCCGCCCACGGCATTGGTCGACCTTGCCAAACCGAGCTACCGCATGGGCATCGCGCGCATCAAGGTCGGCTGGGAAGGCCATCAGCTCGGCGTGAAGGTGAAGGCCGACAAGGCGAAATATTCGGTCCGCGAAACCGCGAAGGTCGCGATCGAGGTCAAGACCCCCGACGGCAAGGCGCCCAAAAACGCCGACGTCGCTTTCGCCGCGGTCGACGAGGCGCTGCTCCAGCTCGCGCCCAACGAAAGCTGGCAGGTCATCGACGCGATGATGGGCGAACGCACGCTCGACGTACTCACCTCGACCGCGCAGATGCAGGTTGTTGGCAAGCGGCATTACGGCCGCAAGGCGCTCGAACCCGGCGGCGGCGGCGGCGGCGACCTGTCGGGCCTGACGCGCGAGGACTTCCGCCCCGTCCTGCTGTGGAAAGGCAATGTCCCGCTCGACAGCAAGGGCCGCGCGATGGTCGACGTACCGCTCAGCGACAATCTGTCGGGCTTCCGCCTCGTCGCGATCGCCACCGACGGCTCGCAATATTTCGGCACCGGCGAGACGAGCGTCCGCACCGTACAGGATCTCGGCGTCTTCGCCGGCATGCCCGAACTGGTACGCACCGGCGACACCTATGATGCGCGCTTCACGCTGCGCAACGGCACCGACCAGCCGATGGAGGTCACCGCGACCCCGACGCTGTCGCCCGCCGTCGCGACCGCGCCCCCGCTCACCGTCACCATTCCGGCGGGCGGCGCGGTGCCGATCAGCTGGTCGATGACCGCCCCCGAACAAACCGGTCCCATCCAATGGACCGTCGATGCGGTCGCAAAGGGCGGCAAGGCGCGCGACCGCCTCGTCTTCGAACAGGTCGTCGAACCCGCGGTGCCGGTCGAAACCTGGGCCGCCAGCCTGTTCCGCGTCGGCCCCGCGACGACGCTGCCGATCGCGATTCCGGCGGGCGCGCTGCCCGGCGGCTATGTCGATATCGCGCTCGCGGGCACGCTCGCGCCGCCGCTCACCGGGGTGCGCGACTATATGGCGGCCTATCCCTATACCTGTTTCGAACAGCAGACGTCGCGCGCGGTGGCGCTCGGCGACGTCGGGCGGTGGCAGGCGCTCGCGGGCGCGATGCCGACCTATCTCGATGACGACGGGCTGCTCCGCTACTGGCCGAACGAGAATCTCACCGGATCGATCGAACTCACCGCCTATGTCATGAACGTGACCGCGGCGAACGGCTTCGCGATCCCCGAGGCGTCCAAAGCGAAGATGGTGAAAGCCTTGCAGGCGGTCGTCGAAGGACGGCTGACGCGCAAGGGCTATGGCCCGTGGGACATCCGCCCCGTCCGCATTGCGGCCTTGGCGGCACTCGCGCGCAACAATGCGTCGAGCGCCAGCCTCGTCGCGGCGATCGACGTCGCGCCGATCGACATGGCGACCGGCACGCTCGCCGACTGGCTCGTCGCGCTCGAAAAGACGCCGGGGGTGCGGAACGCCCCCGCGCTGCGCACCGCGGCCGAAGCCGAACTCAGGAAGCGCCTCGTCTACGAAGGCACGCGCCTCGACCTCGTCGACGATGCGAAAGCGCCGTGGTGGATGATGACGAGCGGCGACGAAATGGCGATCAAGGCTCTCGAAGCCGTCCTCGGCCGCAAGGGCTGGGAGGATGACGCGGGCAAGCTGATGGTCGGCGTCGCGCAGCGCCAGCGCAAGGGCCATTGGGACACCACCCCCGCCAACGCATGGGGCGCGGTCACCGTCCGCCGCTTCGCCGAGCTGTATCCCGCGAGCGCGATCACCGGCGTCACCAATGTCAGCCTCGCGGGCGCCACCGCCTCGCAAAGCTGGCCGCTTCCCGCCGAGCCAGTCTCGCCGCTCCGCGTCGCGCTCAATGCCGCGACGATGAGCCTGAGCCACGAAGGCACCGGCACGCCGTGGGCGACCGTCAGCGTCAAGGCGGCGGTGCCATTGAAGGAACCGCTCAACGCGGGTTACCGGATCAAGCGTTCGGTCAGCATCGTCAAGGCGGCGAACAAGGACCGGCTGACGCGCGGCGACGTGATCAAGGTGCGGATCGAGGTCGTCGCGGCCGCAGGGCGGACGTGGGTCGTGATCAACGATCCGGTCGCGCCCGGCGCGACGATCGTCGGCAACCTCGGCGGTCAGTCCGAAATGCTCGCACAGCAGGCCGGCGGATCGGGCGCGCAGCCGAGCTATGTCGAACGCGGCAAGGACAGCTGGCGCGGCTATTTCGGCTGGATGCCCGCGGGCACCCACGCGGTCGAATATGTCGTTCGCCTCAACGGGTCGGGCCGCTTCACCCTGCCGCCGACGCGCGTCGAGGCGATGTATTCGCCCGCGATCCGCGGCCAGTGGCCGAACGCGCCGCTGACGGTGGCGAGCGTGGGGTCGTAATGGCTTCACGCGCGCGCGCCACTCTATCCATGTGTCCCCGCGAAGGCGGGGACCCATCTCCGGTGGGTTCAAACTCGCACCGGCCGGAGATGGGCTCCCGCCTTCGCGGGAGCACGCGCTAATTTAGACGATGGATTCATCCCGCAAACGCAGCTGGCGTGACGCTCTCGCGTGGGCCGCGCTCGCGGCGCTCGTCCTCGTCACCATCGCGCATCTTTTCACCCGCCCGCCCGCGATGCCGGAATATGAGAAGGTGCGCGCCGGCTGGAAAGCCAGCGAGGCCTGGCTCTACGACCGCGACGGCCAGCTCCTCGACAGCGAGCGCGTCAATTTCGAGCGCCGCCGCCTCGCCTGGGTGCCATTGGACGACATCAGTCCCGCCGTCCGCGACGCCGTCGTCCGGAACGAGGACCGCCGCTTCTGGTCGCACGGCGGGGTCGACTGGCTCGCGATCGCGAGCGCGGCGCGTACCCGCCTCTCATTAGGCGGGGCCGGCGGGCGCTCGCGCGGCGCCTCGACGCTGCCGATGCAGCTTGCCGCCTTTCTCGATCCCACGCTTGCGCAGCCCGGCCAGCGCGACTGGCGCAAGAAGATCCGCCAGATGCGCGCGGCACAGGCGCTCGCCGCCGACTGGTCGCACGAGGAAATGCTCGAGGCCTATTTCAACCTCGTCCCGCTGCGCGGCGAAGCGCAGGGGATCGGTGCGGGTGCGCAAAGCCTGTTCGGCAAGACGCCCGCCGAGATGAACCGCACCGACGCGGCGCTCTTAGCTGGGCTTCTCCCCAACCCCGCTGCGGGCGCCGAGGCGCTCGGCCGCCGTGCGTGCCGCGTCGCGCAGGCAAAGGATTGCACCGCGATCCGCGCCGCCGCCGCAACGCTCGTCTCGGGCGAGCAAGCCGCGCGCTTCGACCCCGCGCTCGCGCCGCACCTTGCCGTCCGCCTGCTCGATCAGCCCGGCAAGCGCGTCAAAACCACCATCGACCGCCGCATCCAGACCGCCGCGATCATCGCGCTGCGCCGCCAGCTCGCCGGACTCGGCTCCGACCGCGTCCGCGACGGCGCGGTCGTCGTGCTCGACAATGCCACCGGCGAAGTGCTCGCCTATGTCGGCGGCGTCGGCCTCAAATCGACCGCGGCGTCGGTCGACGGCGCCAACGCCCGGCGGCAGGCGGGCTCGACCTTGAAGCCGCATCTCTATGCACAGGTGATCGAGCATGGCTGGCTCACCGCCGCCTCGATCCTCGACGACAGCCCGGTCCAGCTCGACACCGCCTCGGGCCTCTATGTCCCGAAAAATTACGACCACAGCTTCAAGGGGCCGGTCAGCGTCCGCCATGCGCTTGCCAGCTCGCTCAACGTCCCCGCCGTCCGCGCGCTCGTGATCGATGACGTCCAGCAGTTCCGCGACCGCCTCTGGACCCTGGGCTACCACGGCCTCGTCGAGGACGGCGAATATTACGGATTCTCGCTCGCCCTCGGCTCGGCCGAGGTTTCGCTCGTCGAACAAGCCAACGCCTTCAGAACATTCGCAAATTCCGGAAAATGGTCCCCGGTCCACTTCGGCGATATGCGCAACGATCGAGAAGTTCCCCGCCAGATCGTCAACCCCGCCGCCGCCTTCATCGTCGGCGACATCCTTGCCGACGCCTCGGCCCGCACCGACGCCTTCGGCGCCGACAGCGCGCTCCGCCTGCCCTTCTGGGCCGCCGCAAAGACGGGAACCTCGAAGGGCATGCGCGATAATTGGTGCATCGGCTGGTCCGACCGCTTCACCGTCGCGGTCTGGGTCGGCAATCTCGAAGGCGATTCGATGCGCGCGGTGTCGGGCACTTCGGGCGCCGCCCCCGTCTGGCGCGACGTGATGCTCGCGCTCCACGCGGGCAACCCCGGCAAGCCGCCGACGATGCCCGACGGCGTCGAAGCGCGGCAGATCGCACTCCCCGGCACCCGCGAACCGCCGCGCCGCGAATATTTCCTCGCCGGCACCGCGCAGAACGAAATGGCAGCTGCACCGCAAGCCGCGCGCCGCCCGCGCATCACCAGCCCGGTCAGCGGCAGCGTCTATGCGCTCGACCCCGACATCCCGATCGACCGCCAGCGCTTGGCCGTCACGGTCAGCGGATCGGTGACCGGATACCGCCTGATCCTCGACAAAAAACCGCTCGGAGACGCCGACGCCGGCCAGCAGATATTACCGCGCCCCGGCAGCCACATGCTCGCACTCGTCGATCCGGGCGGGCGAATGATCGACCGCGTGCGCTTTACCGTACGGTAAAGCCACGCTCACACGACGAAAGCTGCGCTCGCCCCGTGAAATTAAGTTGCGCTGACGCACGGAGCGGCTAGTCTACCCCGCCATGAGAAGGCCCGCACTGGGCCCCAAAGGGGAATATTGGATGATATTTGGTCGCGTCAAACCGCTCGACGCCATCTTGGCCACTGCCGAGAAAAAGTCGCTGCACCGAACGCTCGGTGCATTTCAGCTGACACTATTCGGGATCGGTTGCGTCATCGGCACCGGCATTTTCGTGCTAACCTCTGCCGGGGCGCAAAAAGCCGGCCCCGGCCTGATGCTTGCCTTCGCGATCGCCGGACTGATCTGCATCGTCGCCGCGCTCTGCTATGCCGAGATCGCCGCGATGATCCCGGTCGCAGGCTCCGCCTACACCTATACCTATGCGACCATGGGCGAAGTCCTCGCCTGGACAGTCGGATGGGCCCTTGTCCTCGAATATGCGGTCGCAGCGTCGGCGGTGTCGGTCGGGTGGTCCGGCTATTTCACAGGAACGATCCTGAACGAGTTCCTCGGGATACAATTGCCATCCTATCTCGCTGGCGCGCCGCTGGCGCTCGGCGGAATCGAGGGCGGCTTCATCAACCTGCCGGCCGTTTTCATCGCCCTGCTGATCACCTGGCTGCTGATGATCGGCACCACCGAGAGTGCACGCGTCAACGCAATCCTCGTCGCGATCAAGGTCACCGCGCTCACCGCCTTCATCGTGCTGACCTTGCCCAGCGACTATTTCTCCACCGACAAGTTCAACCCCTTCCTGCCCGCCGGCGTTTTCGGCGGCTTCGGATCGGGCATCGGTGCTGTCGGCGCCGCCGCAACCATCTTCTTCGCCTATGTCGGCTTCGATGCGGTCTCGACCGCGGCGGAGGAAACCAAGAATCCGCAGCGCAACGTGCCGATCGGCCTGATCGGCTCGCTGCTGTTCTGCACCGTCTTCTATATTCTGGTCGCGGCAGGCGCGATCGGCACCGTCGGCGGCCAGCCGATCATGGGGCCGAACGGCGTGCCCTTCCCCGCGGGTTCGGAAGAACTGGCGCGTCAGTGCGCCACCTTCGCCGCCGACCAGCTGCCGCTCGTCTGCTCGAACGAAGCGCTGGCACATGTGCTGCGTCAGATCGGCTGGTCGGGTGTCGGCAACATGCTGGGCATCGCCGCCTTCGTCGCGCTGCCGTCGGTGATCCTGATCCTGCTGTTCGGCCAGACCCGCGTCGCCTTCGTGATGAGCCGCGACGGCCTGCTCCCCGAATCGTGGAGCAAGGTCCACCCGAAGTGGAAAACGCCGCACGTCATCACCGCGATCACGGGCGTCGCGGTCGCGATCGCCGCCGCCTTCCTGCCGGTCGGCAAGCTGGCCGACATCGCCAACGCCGGTACGCTCTATGCGTTCATGATGGTCGCCGTCGCGGTGATGATCCTGCGCAAGACCGCGCCGAACCAGCCGCGCGCTTTCACCACGCCGGCGCTGTGGCTGGTCGGCCCGCTGACCATTGCGGGCACGATCTTCCTGTTCCTCAACCTGCCGCTCGATGCGATGCTCGTGCTGCCGATCTGGGGGGCTATCGGACTGGTCTTCTATTATCTCTACAGCCGCAGCCGCAGCCATCTCGGCCGCGGGGTTGTCGAGGTGCACGAGGATGATCTGGAGCCGCACGCTCCGATCAACTGAGGCCATCAGCCAAAGATAAGAAAGGGGCCGTCCGGGCAAATGCCGGGACGGCCCCTTTTCTTTGTCAGTAGGGGCTTTTCGGTGCGGTTCCCGGCCGGGTGAACAGCTTGCCGCGTTCGGCCCAGAAGACGAGGGCAAGACCGACGACGGCGCTGATCAGGAAGGCATAGGCCAGCGGCAGCGTCGACCCGTCATATTGCTGTCCGATCGCCGCGCCGACGGTCGCGGCGAGCAGCGTCTTGGCAAAGCTCTGATACGAGGAAGCGACGCCCGCCATATGGCCGAAATCCTCCATCGCGATCGAGCCGAAATTGCTCCCGATGAAACCGACAAGCCCGACATTGACCATCATCAGCGCGGTGAACATCCACAAAGTCTCGGCGCCGCTCAGTGCCGCGACGATCTGCAGGATCGACGTCGCCATGAAGGCGAAGACCGCCGATTGCGACACGCGCCGCGCACCGAAACGCTCGACGATCGCGGCGTTCGAGAAATTGGCGATCGCGATGCCGATCGCGACACAGGCGAAGATCAGCGGGAACAGCGCCTGCGCGCCGAACACCTCGGAAATGATCTGCTCGCTGCTGTTGAGATAGCCGTAAAGCGCGCCCTGCATCATTCCCGACGCGATCATATAGCCCGCCGCACGGCGGTGGCGCGTCACCGTCGCCCAGCCCGCGACCATCGTCTTGAGGTCGAGCGGCCGCACGTCCGCCGGATCGAGCGTTTCGGGGAGCCTGCGAAGCCAGAGCAGCATCACGATCGACATCACCGCCAGCACGATGAAAATCGCACGCCAGCCCGCGACCGCCGCAATCCCTGCGCCGATCGTCGGCGCGATGATCGGCACGATCATGAAGACAAGGAAGATCAGCGACAGCCGCTTTGCCATCGCGTCGCCCGCGAACAGGTCGCGGATCACCGCGACGACGATGACGCCGAGCGCGGCGCTGACCAGCCCGTGGATGAAGCGGAGCACGAGCAACATGGTAAAGCTGGTCGCGAGGCCGCAGCCTATCGACAGCGCCAGATAGGCGAACAGCGCAGGGACGAGCACCCCCTTGCGCCCGAAACGATCCGACAGCGGGCCGTAAAGCAGCGAGCCAAAGCCGATACCGAGCAGGTAAATCGAAATGACGTGCTGGCGATCATTGGCCACCGTGACACCCAGCGTCTGGCCGATCGCGGGCAGCGCGGGCAGCATCGAATCGATGGCGAGGGCGTTGAGCGCCATCACCATCGCCATCATGACGACCATTTCACGGGCGCCCGGCAGGCTCCGTTGGGGGGATTGGGCCGGTTTGTGCATGGCAGCAGCCTATGCGCCTAACCCGCCGCTTTGGATAGCCCCTCATGGCCAAGGGCATTGCTATGCAAAGCAAAAGGGCCGCCCGCCCCCTTTGAGGAGCGGACGGCCCTTCGCTTGTCTTAAGGCGTAGCTCAGCCCTGACGGGTGCCGGTCATCGCCATCGAACCGAACGCACCGGCCTTGATCGTGCCGGTCAGCGCATCGCCGTCGATCGTCGCTTCGCATTCGAGCGTCATCGGCATCGGCACCTTCATGTTCATGGTCCAGGTCAGCTTGTTGCCGTCGACCTTGCCATTTTCGACATCGAGCGAACCCATCGCGCCGGCGTTCTGGCCGGTGAAGCTGCCGCCGTCGCTGTTCACGGTGAACACCGACTTCTGGTCGCCCATCGGCGACTTGGTGACGCAATCATAGCTGCCATCGACTTGGGACATTGGGGCTCTCCTTACTGAAACTGATGTTAGTTAGACAGGGACACCGTTTCCACAGGCAGGCCCAGTCCGTCAAGCTGCGGTTTCACCACCGCAGCATCGCCAACGACAACATAAACGAGATCGTCGGTACTGAGCGCCTTACGCGCCGCAGCGTCGATTTCGGCGGCGGTCATCGCTTCATAGGTTGCCGGCAGCGTTTCATAATAATTGTCGGGACGGCCGAACTTGACGATCTGGCGGAGCCCCCCGAGCACGTCGCCCGAGGTCTCGAAGCTGCCGGGCAGTTCGCGGACGCTGCCGTTGATCGTACGCTCGAGCTCTTCCTTCGTCACGCCCTTGTCGCCGAGGAAGCCCTTGAGATCGCTCCGCAGCTCCTTGATCGAATCGCCCGTGCGGTCGGCCTGCACCGGTGCCGCCGCGACCCAGGTCAGCCGATCCTGGTCGCCCGAAATGCGGCTGCGCACGCCATAGGACCAGCCCTTCGTTTCACGCAAATTCGTGTTGAACCGCGACAGGAAATTGCCGCCGAAGATATCGTTCGCCGAGCGCAGCACTTCGAGCTCGTCGCCGCCCTTGGCAGCGAGCACCTTGCCCGCGAGGATCACCGACTGCGGCGACTTGGGCCGGTCGAACAAGAGGATACGCGGCTTCGGCGCCGGGATCGCGATGTCGAAATGCTTGACCGGCTTCGCGGTCGCCGGCGCCTTCCATTGGCCCAGCGTCGCGTCGAGCTGCTTTTTCACTTCGGCGAGCGTCGTGTCGCCGACGACGAATACGCGCGCATTGTCGGGGCGAATCCACGCCGCGTGGAAGGCCGCAAGCTGGTCGCGCGTCGCTGCCGTGACCGACTTCGCATCGCCCAGTCCCGATGGCGGAATGCCATAGGGATGATCCGCGCCATACAGCACCGGCGCCAATATGCGCGAGGCGATGGCGTTCGGATTGTTGAGCTCGGCCTTGAGCCGGTTGAGCTGCTGCGCGCGCACGCGCTCCAATTCCTTGCCGTCGAACGCCGGGTTGCGGATGTAATCGGCGAGCAGGCCGAGCGAGGCACGAAGATTGGGTTTGAGCGCGAACAGGCTGAACACCGTCTCGTCGGCGTTGGCCGTCGCGTCGATCTGCGCGCCGAGCCGCTCCTTCGCTTCCGCAAAGGCGATCGAATCGAGGCTCGTCGTGCCTTCGTCCATCAGGCTGAGCATCAGCGACTGGGTGCCGAGCGCGCTGTGCGGATCGGCGGCGTAGCCCGCGTCGAAGCTGACCGCGACATTGACCGTCGGCACCGTCGAGCGGCGCGCAAAAACGACCTCGACGCCATTTTTGAGCTTGGCGCGTTCGATCGCGGGAAAGTCGAGAGCCTTGAGGTCCGCGACCGCCGGCAGCTGCGAACGGTCGGCGAACGACGATGCGCCGCCCGTGTCAGGGCCGACGTCACCGAGCGCTTCGTTCCAGTAACGATCGGGCTGGACCGGCGCGGTCACCTTGCCGCCCGTCACGGCACCGCCGCGATTTTCGCCACCCTCGGTGCGCTCACCGGGGGTGTAGGTCAGCGAAAAGGCCGGGCGCGAGAGCCACTTGTCGGCGACCGCCTTGACCTGCTCGGGGGTCGCCTTCGCCATCCGGTCGAGCTCGACCTTGTAATAAGCGGGATTGTTCGAATAGAGCGCGCCCTCGGCCAGCGTCACCGCCTTGCCGCCGAAACCGCCCACCGATTCGAGTCCCGCGATCGTGCCCGCCAGATAGCTCGCCGCGGTGCGCTGCAATTCGTCGGCGGTCGGACCGCTCGCAAGGAAGCTGGCGATTTCCTCGTCGAGCCGCTTGGCGACGGTCGCGGGTTCGACGCCCGGCTTCACATCGGCCTGGACGAGCAGGATGCCCGCGTCCTCGAACGGCTGCGCCACCGCCGATACGCTGACGGCGACGGGGTCCTTGCGCACCAACGCATTGTCCAGCCGCGACGACGACAGCCCGCCGAGCACGCTCATCGCCATCTGGAGCGGTACCGCTTCGGGATCGTTGAGGCCGGGGATCGCCCACATGCGGTAGATGCGCGTCGTCGGGACGAGGTCCTTGACTTCCTTCGCGAGCGGCGCGGGTAGCGTCGGGACGGGAACGGCGGGCATCTGCACTGCCGGGCCGCGGGGGATGTCGCCGAACCATTCCTGGACCTTGGCCTTTGCAGTGGCGACATCGACGTCGCCCGCCAGCACCAGCACGGCATTGTTCGGGCCGTAATTGTCGGTGAACCACTTCTTCACGTCGGCGAGGCTTGCCGAGTTGAGGTCGCCCATCGAACCGATCGTGCTGTGGTGATAGGGGTGACCCGTCGGGAAGAGATTTTCGAAGATCTCGTAGCGCAGCAGGCCATAGGGATTGTTGTCGCCCTGGCGCTTTTCGTTCTGGACGACGCCGCGCTGGTTATCGAGCTTTTCCTGCGTCACCGCGCCGAGCAGATGCCCCATGCGGTCGCTTTCGAGGAACAGCGCGCGGTCGAGCGCGCCCGTCGGCACGGTTTCGAAATAGTTGGTGCGGTCGACGTTGGTCGTTCCGTTGCTGTCGGTCGCGCCGACCTGTTGCAGCGGCTCGAAGAAATCGCCGGGCGAATTTTCCGACCCGTTGAACATCAGATGTTCGAAGAGGTGCGCGAAGCCCGTCTTGCCCTTGGGCTCGTGTTTCGACCCGACCCGGTACCACACCGACACCGCGACGACGGGGGCCTTGCGGTCCTCGTGCACGATCACGCGCAGGCCATTGTCGAGCGTGAACGCCTGGTACGGAATATCGACCGCCTTCACCAGGTCGGCGATCGGCGCAGCTTCGCCGGCTTTCGCTTTGGCGAGGGCGGGACCCGCGGCGACGAGCGAGGTCGTGACCGCCAAGGCAAGGGCGAAGCGATGGAAACGGGGCATGGATATCCTCTTGAAAGCGTGCAGGCACGGACAGCCTGTCGAAAGCGGGGGTGCCGGACGGCACTGTATCAATGGTTTAGGACAGCGTTTCGCGGCTTTCAAGGCCGATAGAATCGCGCCCCGCTGGCCTTGAGCGCCGCCGGATCGAACAAGACGGGTTTCAGCTTGTGCGCGACAAACAACGGCGCCTGATCATTATAGTGCGGGTTGCCGGGCCGCGTCGTCGCAGCCCCGAACGGCTGGATCGACTCCGACCGGACCCGGCCGTCCCGGTCCCAGGTGACGAACATGATGAAGCTGTCGCCGTGGCGGACCTTCAGCCGCCCGTCGGGTTCGGCGTCCCACAATGTCGACGCACGCACGGTGTCGTTGCCACCGTCGAGCGGCAAGTCGACACGGTTCGCCCCCTCGCCGTGGCGGAGCCGCAGCACCGTCCCGAGCTTGGGATCGAGTCCGTCGAAGTGATCCTGCAGGTGCGCGACGACGTCTTTCAGAACGGTGCGCGGGTCGGGTTCGGCGCGGCGCTGGTAGTGGCTGCCGTTCGCAGGGCGCAGCACCATCAGCGCCAGCGCATCACCCTTCCCCTTGCCATCGAGATTCCAGTCCCATTGGCGCAGCAGCTTCTGCGCCTGCGCGAGCGCGGGATCGCCCTTCGTATCGAGCGCGAGCAGCCGGTCCATCCACGCCTTCGCATAGCCCGTCTTCGCATAGGCGGTGTCGTATTTGATCGCCTTCAGCCGCGCTTCGTCGATCTGCCCCGATGCCTCGAACAGCTCGATCAGCCGCACTGCGCGATTGGTCATGTCATCCTCGACCCCCAGCAGCGGCGAAAAGGCCGCGGCATCGAGTTCGTCGCCCGGCCCCGCCGCGACCCATGGCGTGTTGTTCGCGTTCATCACATAGCCCGAGCGCGGATTGACCAGCGCGGGTACGCGGTCGAACGGGAGCGTCTTGGTCCACAGGTCGGCCGAGGTATCGCCGGGCAGCACGCCGCGCCAGTTGAACCCCGGCTGCCGGTCGGGGAACATCGCGTTATAGAAAAGCCCGATATTGCCCTTGGCATCGGCGTAGATGAAATTGGTCGCGGGCACGCCCTGCCCCGCCATCGCCGCGCGCCATTCGGCGAAGCTCTTCGCCTTGTTCAGCCGGTAATATTGGGTGACCATATTCGCCTGGTCGATCCCCGCGTAGCGGATCGCGAAGGCGCCCTTTTCATTCTTCACCACCGGGCCGTGGATCGAGCGATAGACGGTGCGCGGCACCGGCAGCACGAACGGGCCGACCTTTACCCTCAGCCAGATGCGCTTTTCCTCGAGCGGCCGCCACGCGCCATCGAAACGATAGTTCTTGCCGCCGTCGTCGAGGGTCAGCTTGTAGACGTCGATCAGGTCGGGCCGGTTCACCGTGTTGGTCCAGCCAAGATATTTATTGTGCCCGAGGAAGGGATAGGGCGATCCGGGAAAGTTCGCGCCGGCGAAGTCCCATCCCTCTTCCGAATGGACGACCAGTTCGTACCATGCGACGCCGCCCGTCCACGGCTGGTGCGAGTTGGAGACGAGCCGCGTCGCGCCGTCGGTCGAACGGGCCGGCGCCACCGCCATGCCGTTCGATCCATTGTCGGCGGGATCGCGGCCGACCGGCGTCAGATCGCGCGGGACCAGCTTGCCCGTCGCATCGAGCGCGGGGCCGCCTTCGCGGTACATATCCTTGCCCTCGACAAGCTGGCCGAGCACCGAATCGAGCCCGAAGAAGAAGGGCGAGCGCAGCACGAACCCCGCGACGACATCTTCGCCGGTCACCGGGAACAGTCCCGACAGGCGCACCTCACCCGGATGCTTGTCGGCATAATGGTTGAGCCCCGCCGCATAGGCGGTGAACAGCGCCTTCACATCGGCAGGCAAGCGCGGCCAGTCGCGTTTGGTCGTCGCGCGGACGTCGAGCAAGGCTTCGGCATAATCGACCTTCGCGCCGTCCTCGCCGAGCATCGCCCCGGCGCGGCCGCGTGTCATCGCAAGCACCTCCTGAAGCGTCGGAAAATCATCTTCGGCGTGGGCGTAGGCGACCCCATAGGCGACATCGGCGTCGGTCTTGCCAAAGATATGCGGGACGCCGAACCTGTCGCGCGCGATGCGGACATCGGTTGGCTTAAACGCCGGCGCCGCAGGGGCCTCCGCGGTCAGCGGCTCCCAGAGCGCGAGCGATGCGGCGGTGATCACCAGCAGCAGCAGGAAACCGAGCAAAATCCGTCGCAACATGTCTGGTCCTCTTCGGCGGCTCGCCCGCAGCGCTATGTGGCGGGCATGTCGTCCGATGGCAAGCAGCTGTCGTTCGTCGAGGCGGATTTGCGGGCGAGCGCTACGCCGCTATGCAGGGGTCAGGTTATTGAACAACGGGGAATATCCAAACATGCGCATGAAAAGCCTGCTCCTTTCCGCCTGCCTGTCGCTCGCCGTCACTCCCGCCGCGATGGCCCAGACGATTGCCGGATCGGGCGTCGTTCCGGCAACCGCCGGCAACAGCGCCGAACGCGCGATCGGCTTTGCTGCGAGCGCTCCCGCGGGCGCTGCGCTTGCCATCGTCATGACCGACGCAGCGCTGCCGCCGCTCGACGGCGTGACGCTCGGTGCCGGCGAAAGGCAGGCGATTACCGCTGCGATCGCGGCGGCGAGTTTCGACGGCAAGGCCGGCTCGACGCTGTCGCTGCGCGGTATTGGCGCGCATCCGCGCATCCTGCTTGTCGGCGCGGGCGCAGCGCCCTCCTCGCTCGCGCTCGCCGAAGCGGGCGGAAAAGCGGCACAGGAGCTCAAGAGCGAAGCGCAGCCGGTGGTTGTCGCGGGCGCTTATGGCGATGCGAATGCCGCCGACGTCGCTTACGGCTTTGCGCTCGGCCAATATCGGTTCGACCGCTATCAGACGGTCGGCAAAAAAACGCCGGCGACCGGCGCCGTGACCTTCATCGGCGCCAATCCGTCGGGCGCGGAGACTGCCTTCGCCAATCGCTGGAAACCGCTGGCCGACGGGGTCCGCCTGTCGCGCGACCTCGCTAACGAGCCCGCGAACGTCATCTACCCCGAAACCTTCGTGACCGAAGTGCGCAAAGCCGTCGCCGGCGTCGCGGGCGTCAGCATCGAAGTGCTCGACGAAGCCGCGATGCGCAAGCTGGGCATGGGAACGATCGTCGGCGTCGGCCAGGGCAGCCCGCGCGGATCGCGACTGCTGCTGGTACGCTATCGCGGGGCGGGTTCGCCCGATGCGCCGACCGCCTTCGTCGGCAAGGGCATCACCTTCGATTCGGGCGGCCTGTCGCTCAAGCCCGGTGCCGGGATGGGCAATATGAAGGGCGACATGTCGGGTGCCGCGTCGGCGATGGGTGCGGTCGTCTCGCTCGCCAAGTCGCGCGCGCCGGTGCACGTCGTCGGCGTCGCCGCGCTGGCCGAGAATATGCCCGACGGCAATGCGCAGCGGCCGGGCGACGTCACTCGCACCATGTCGGGCAAGACGATCGAGATGGTCAACGCCGACGCCGAAGGCCGCCTCGTCCTCGCCGATGCCAATGAATATGTCGCCAAGGCCTACAAACCCAAGGCAATCGTCAACATCGCAACGCTCACCGGCGCGGTCGTCGGCGCGCTCGACAACAGCTATGCGGGACTGTTCGCGCGCGACGATGCGCTCGCGGCGCGTCTGACCGCCGCCGGCACTGCGAGCGGCGAGGAATTGTGGCGCCTGCCGCTCCACAAGGATTATGCCGAACGGATGAAGTCGGACATCGCCGACATTCGCAACTCGGCGACCGGACAGGGTCCGGGCGCAAGCCTGGGCGCGCATTTCATCGGCTTCTTCGTCGACGAGGCGACGCCGTGGGCGCATCTCGACATCGCCGGGGTCAACCGTTCGGAGAAGGCTACCTCGCTCGTGCCCAAAGGCATGACCGGCTTCGGCGTGCGCCTGCTCGACCAGTTTGCACGGAGCGAATAGAGTTTTGCGGAACCTCGGAAGGCCCCTTGTGTTGCACAATAGCAACACTATCTTGCTCGGCAAGAAAGGGGCTTTCTGAATGAACCTCGAAAAATTTACCGACCGCGCCAAGGGCTTTTTGCAGGCGGCGCAGACGATCGCGATCCGCATGAACCATCAGCGGATTTCGCCCGAGCATATCGCCAAGGCGCTGCTCGAAGACAATGAAGGCATGGCCGCGGGCCTGATCGCGAAGAGCGGCGGCGACGCCCCGCGCGCGGTGCAGGGCATCGACGCGCTGCTTGCCAAGGTTCCTGCGGTGTCGGGTTCGGGCGCGCAGCAAACGCCGGGCCTCGACAATGACGCCGTGCGCCTGCTCGATCAGGCCGAACAGGTCGCGTCCAAGGCCGGCGACGGCTATGTCACCGTCGAACGGCTGTTGCTCGCAATGGTGCTTTCGGCGACGACCCCGGTTGGCAAGGCCTTCGCCGACGCGGGCGTGAAGGCCGACGCACTCAACACCGCAATCAACGACCTCCGCGGCGGCCGCACCGCCGACACCGCTTCGGCCGAAGACCGCTATGAAGCGCTCAAGAAATTCGCGCGCGACCTCACCGAAGTTGCGCGCGAAGGCAAGCTCGATCCCGTTATCGGCCGCGACGAGGAAATTCGCCGCACCGTGCAGATCCTCGCGCGCCGGACCAAGAACAACCCCGTGTTGATCGGCGAACCCGGCGTCGGCAAGACCGCGATCGCCGAGGGCCTCGCGCTGCGCATCGTCAACGGCGACGTGCCCGACAGCCTGAAGGATCGCCGCCTCCTGTCGCTCGACATGGGCGCGCTGATCGCGGGCGCCAAATATCGCGGCGAGTTCGAGGAACGCCTCAAGGGCGTGCTCGACGACGTCAAGGCCGCCGAGGGCGAGATCATCCTCTTCATCGACGAGATGCACACGCTCGTCGGCGCGGGCAAGGGCGAGGGCGCGATGGATGCGTCGAACCTCCTGAAGCCCGCGCTCGCGCGCGGCGAGCTCCATTGCATCGGCGCGACCACGCTCGACGAATATCGCAAGCATGTCGAAAAGGACCCCGCACTTCAGCGGCGCTTCCAGCCGGTGTTCGTCGGCGAGCCAACGGTCGAGGATTCGATCTCGATCCTGCGCGGGATCAAGGAGAAATATGAGCTGCACCACGGCGTGCGGATCACCGACGGCGCGATCGTCGCCGCCGCGACGCTGTCGAATCGTTATATCTCCGACCGCTTCCTGCCCGACAAGGCGATCGACTTGATGGACGAGGCCGCGAGCCGCATCCGCATGGAGGTCGAATCGAAGCCCGAGGAGATCGAGAGCCTCGACCGCCGCATCATCCAGATGAAGATCGAGGAAGCGGCGCTCGGCAAGGAAAGCGACGCCGCGTCGAAGGACCGGCTCGCGACGCTCCAGTCCGAGCTCGCCAACCTGGAGCAACAGTCGGCGGGCCTCACCCAGAAATGGCAGGCCGAGAAGGACAAGATCCACGCCGAGGCGAAGATCAAGGAAGAGCTCGACGCCGCGCGCTCAGCGCTCGATCAGGCGCAGCGCGCCGGCGACCTCGCGAAAGCGGGCGAGCTTAGCTACGGCACGATTCCCGGCCTCGAAAAAAGGCTCGAGGAGGCGCAGGCGGCCGCAGGAAACGCGATGCTCCGCGAGGAAGTCACCGCCGACGATATCGCCGCGGTCGTGAGCAAATGGACCGGCATCCCGGTCGACCGGATGATGGAAGGCGAGCGCGAGAAACTGCTCGGCATGGAGGCGACGCTCGAACAGCGCGTCATCGGGCAGGACGAGGCCGTCCGCGCCGTCTCGACCGCCGTACGCCGCGCGCGCGCGGGCCTTCAGGATCCCAACCGCCCGCTCGGCAGCTTCCTCTTCTTGGGGCCCACGGGCGTCGGCAAGACCGAGCTCACCAAGGCGCTCGCGCGGTTCCTGTTCGACGACGACAATGCGATGGTCCGCATCGACATGTCCGAATTCATGGAAAAGCACAGCGTCGCGCGGCTCGTCGGCGCGCCGCCGGGCTATGTCGGCTATGAAGAGGGCGGCACGCTCACCGAAGCGGTGCGCCGCCGGCCCTATCAGGTCGTGCTGTTCGACGAGGTCGAGAAAGCGCATGCCGACGTGTTCAACATCCTGCTGCAGGTGCTCGACGACGGGCGCCTCACCGACGGGCAGGGGCGCACGGTCGACTTCACCAACACGCTGATCATCCTGACGTCGAACCTCGGCAGCCAGGCGATCGCTGCGCTCCCCGACGACGCCCCGGTCGAACAGGCCGAGCCCGCCGTCATGGAAGTCGTGCGTGCGCATTTCCGGCCCGAGTTCCTCAACCGGCTCGACGAGATCGTGCTCTTCAACCGGCTCGCGCAGCAGCATATGGGCGGGATCGTCGACATCCAGGTCGCGCGCGTCCAGAAGCTGCTCACCGATCGCAAGGTCACGCTCGACCTCACCGATGCCGCGCGCGCGTGGCTCGGCCGCGTCGGCTATGACCCGGTGTATGGCGCAAGGCCGCTGAAGCGCGCGGTGCAGAAATATCTGCAGGATCCGCTCGCCGACCTGATCCTGAAGGGCGAGGTCAAGGACGGCTCGACGATCAAGGTCGACGAGGGAGACGGGGCCCTGAAACTCACCCCGGCATAAACGAAAGGGCGGCAGAAATGCCGCCCTTTCCTGTTTCTGCTCGGCCGATTTTCAGCAAAGGGCCCCCGGCGGGCAACCGCCTCCCTTGCTGCCGAAATGATCTACCGTGTCACGCGCATCCTGGTTGCCCTGCATCCACAGCCGCTTCCATTGCTCGTTCGTGTGACAGACGCGCGCCTTCTTCACCAGCGAGCCGATTTCCTCGATCTTGCGGCACTTGATAAAGTCGGGATGCGTCGGCGCCAGCCCGACATTATAGGCCCGGATCTCGCTGCTCGTCATTGTCGAGGCGGGCCGATCGAGCGGGGGGCGGCGCTCAGGACCCACGCTGGCGACAGGCACCGCATGGGTCGCGAGCGTCAGAACCATCATCGTGCGGATCATCGAAGTCCCCCTGTCGCAGCCGAAATACCCGCTTCAGCAGGTGCCGGTTGCCCGGCAATCGCCCGCCTTGCTCGAAAAGGCATCCATCGTGTCGCGCGAATCCTGATTGCCCTGCACCCACAACTGCTTCCACTGCTCGTTCGTGTGGCAAACGCGCGCCTTCTTCACCAGCGAGCCGATTTCCCCGATCTTGCGGCATTTCACAAAATAGGGGTGCGTCGGCGGCAGCCCCTCGTTGTGCGCCTTGATCTCGCTGCTCGTCATCGTCGACGGCGGACGATCGGGCGCTGTCCGGCTCGCAGCAGGGTCCGCGGCAGACACCGAGGTGACGACAAACGCGACCATGGTCAGCATATGCAACATCGCACCGGTTCCCCTATTTTGGAGGCGTGTAGATGATCGATCCCGCAGGTTCTTGCGAATTGCTCCAGCCGCGTGCGAGCGTTTCCATCGAATCGCGGGCATCCTGGTTGCCCTTGTCCGCGATCCGCCGCCACTCGCCGTTCGTGTTGCAAACGCGCAGCTTCTTGACGAGCGATCCCGGCACCTCGATCCGGCGGCACCGGATATAGTCCGCATCGTTCGCCGTACGCCCCTGGTTATAGGCATCGATTTCGGCGCTCGACATGTCCGATGGCGCGCGCGCGAGGTTCGTCGTGCCGCCTTCGTTCGCGGCCGCCGATGTCGCCGCGAAGATAGTCAGAAGCACCGGGATGAGCATCTTACGCATCGTCTCGCTCCTTCGAGGGAATCGGCCGCCGATCAGTTGGACGAACTGCCCGCTCCGCTGACGAAGGCCTCGGTCGTCTCGCGCGCGTTCTGGCTGCTGTTCGCAATCACCTGCTTCCACTTCTCATTGGTGTAGCAGGTACGGATCTTCTTCACGAGCGAGCCGATTTCGAGCGTCTTGCGGCACTTGATATAATAAGGATGGGTCTCCGCCAGTCCGACATTATATTCTTTAATTTCGGTCGGCGTCATCGCCGACGGCGGCTTGGACGGCGGCGCCCGATCGGCGGCGGTTTGTTCGGCGGCGAAAGCCGCTGGCGCGGCCAGCAACGCAAACGCTGCGAATGCAGGCAAAATCCGGTTCATATAAATCCTCCTCCCGCGGGTTCGGCCCGCAGCCTGATACGCCATCATATTTCCCCGCGGGGCTTTCGCAAAGCTGAATTTCGGCCGCGCCCGGCCCCGCCGTCCCCGGCTTGGCGCCTAGCGCGGAACCGCATAGCCCGACGCGTCGGCCGAAGCGAAATAGCGCCGCAGGACATCGCACTCACGCTCGCTCAGATGCGGGTTCCACACATCGAAAATCAGCACCGCGCGCAAATCGTCGCTGTCGTTCCACGCCTCATGCTCGATCGTGTCGTCGAAGGCAACGGCCACCCCCTCCTCCCACCTTCGCGTCTCACCCCCGACACGGAAACCGCAGCCGGGCGGAACGATCAGCGGCAGGTGGATGATCGCACGCGTGTTCGTCACCCCGGTGTGCGGCGGAATACGCGTGTGCGGTTTGAGCATCGAGAAGAAGGCGCTCGGCGCCCGGCCCGGAATACGCACGCCGGGAATCGCCGCGAGCGCGGCAGCGGTCGCGGGGCAGCGATCAAGCACCGGCTGGTTCGGCTCCCCATATTCCCACAGGAAGCAGGCGCCCCAGTCGAGCCGGTTGTCGAGGCCCGACCAGATCGTGTCGGGTGTCCCGGCCTCCAGTCGCACATAGGGGCGCAGCGCTTCGCCGGGATCGTCGAGCAAGGCAAGCAGTTCGGCACGGATCGCGTCGGTCTGCGCTTCGATACCGGCCAGCCACGGGAAATGATCGCGGTCGAAAAACTCGTCCGCGGGCAGGAACGGATAATAAACCCCCGCGCATTCATTCTGATAGACGCGGCGGCGGCCGAGCGCGCTTGCAATGAACGCTTCGCCCCGTCGCGCTTCGGTTTCCGAAAGCGCGGCGCGAACCTCACCGAACGCGTCCATGGCGGCATCGTACATCGTTCCCGTCGCACCCGCGACAAAGGCCTCCCCTTGCGCCAAAAGCGCCTCGAGCGGTTGCGGCACCGGCTTGAGCTGGCCGCCGAGCGCGATCGCGGCGCTCCATGCGGCGAGCGCAGCGCCCTTTTCGCCCCGTGCTTCGTGCCGCTCGCCCTTGCGGACCCACGCCATCAGGTCGCGGCGATCGATCGCCAGCGCGGCATCGAGCGCCGCCAATTCGCGATCGTCGTCACCCAGCGCACGCCATGCCGAGGCAAGGTTGCGCTGCAACGCTCCCGAATGCGGATCGCCCGCAATCGCGATGGAAAAATGCCTTGTGGCGGCCTCTGCATCGCCCGCCTGCAGGGCAGCGATCCCAAGCCTGTTGGCCTCGATCGGCGAGGCGGTCGGAGATGTGCTGGTCATGCCCATGCTTGCCATCGGCAGGGGCAATCGGCAAGGTCGATTGATGACCGCCGCGCTTCCCGTGACCGCCATCGTCGACGATGCCGAATGGCTCGCGCATCGCTATGATCCGGGACATGACGCCTTTCATTTTCGCCGCGTCGGCCGCGCGACGCGCGCGCAGATTCCCTTCCTGACCGACCTGCATCTGGGCGAAGAAAATTCGCCGCTCGTGATCCGGCGAACCGACTGCCGCGAGGCGGCGACCGGCCGCGGTGCGCCGATCCATTTCCTGTTTCATTCGGCCTATTGCGCATCGACGATGCTGGCGCAGGCGCTCGACCAGCCGGGCGTCTCGACCAGCCTCTCCGAGCCCGTCTTGCTCAACGACATGGTGGGCTGGCGTCGGCGCGGCGCAAGCGCGCGCGATCATGCGCCGGTGATGGACGATGCCCTCGCCATGCTCGGACGCGGTTTCACCCAACGCGAGGCGGTGATCGTCAAGCCGTCGAACATCTTCAACCCGCTCGCGCGCGGCGCGTTGATGCTGCGCCCCGAAGCGCGCGCGATCCTGCTTTACGCACCGTTGCGCGCCTTCCTGCTGTCGGTCGCGCGCAAGGGCATGTGGTGCCGGCTGTGGTGCCGCGAACTGCTCGAAGGCTATCTGACCGATGGCTTCGTCACGCTGGGCTTCGAAGCGCGCGACTATTTTCGCCAGTCGGACCTGCAAGTCGCCGCGGTCGGCTGGCTCGCGCAACAGCAAGCGTTCGAAGCGCTGCTCGCCTGGGCGCCCGACCGGATTGCTTCGCTCGACAGCGAAGAACTGACGCGCGATCCGGCTGCGATGGTTGCGGCGGCGATGGATCATCTGGGGCTTGCGGGCGACCGCGCCGCGATCGCCGGTCACCCCGCGCTCGGCCGGAACAGCAAATCGGGCACGCCCTTTCTTGCAGGCGAGCGGCAACGCGATCTCGCCGCGGCCGAAGCCGCCCATGGCGAAGAGATCGAACAGGTCGTCGGCTGGGTAGAAGCCGTCGCCGATCAGGCGGGCATCCCGATGATGCTCCCCGGAGCGCTTCGGCCGCGCTAGCGCCATCCGCGTTCGTCTCCCTTGCTAACGCCACTTTTTCGTCAGCTTCCGATCGGTTTCTGCCGATAGAGACGTGCGCCCCGGCGAAAGCCGGGGTCCAGAATTCCAATGCCAGCCTTACGCTTTTCCGCGCTGGCGCCCGGCTTTCGCCGGGGTTCGCAAGGGGCAGGTCCCGCCCCGAAACCATCCTTCCACCCGGCGAGCGAGCGCATAGAAAAAGGGGCGGACATTGCTGTCCGCCCCCAATTCTTGCCGAAGCGTGAAGCGACTAGAACTTCAGCTTCGCCGACACCGCGTAACGGCGACCCAGCGCGTCGTACGACGACGGGAAGGTGTTGCCGCTGTTGTAGGTGGTCGAACCGATCGAGTTGCCGACGATCGGCGGCTTCTTGTCGAGCAGGTTCTGCACGGTCATCGTCACCGTCAGGTTGTCGCTGACGCTGAAACGGCCGGTCAGGTCGAAGTAATGTGCCGCCTTGATCTTGCGGAACTCCGGATTGACCATGCAGCCGTTCGGATCGGTGCCCGTCGGATCGGGGCAGCCGTTGACCGGGTCGACACCGGCGTCGATCGCCGCGTCGAGGTCAGCCTGCAGCTGTGCGGGTTCGAACGACACGCTGTCCTGCCAACGCCACAGCAGCGACAGGTCGACCTTGTCGAAGCCGAGCGTGAAGCGGTTCGAGAACTGATACTCGGGCTGGATCGAGCCCGTGAACGAGCAGTTCACGCTGTAGTAGCCGACGCATTCGCGGTTGAGCGACGACGCCAGGTTCACGTCCGACTTGAACTTCGACGAGTGCGTCCAGTTGCCGACGAACGACCAGTCGAGGCTCGCGAAGCCCAGATCCATGTTGTAGTTCATCAGCAGGTCGATGCCGTCGGTGAACAGGCGGCCGTTGTTGTTCGTCTGACCGAACAGGCCCGGCGTCGTTGCCGGATCGCCGTCGAGACCACCGGTGGTCGGGTTACGACGGATAACGGTACAAGCCGGATCAGCAGCGCTGGCGGCGGTCACGTTGCCGAAGCAAGCCGAGATGATGTCACCCGGCAGCGGAGCGCCGATCACGTTGTCGATCTTGATGTTGTAATAGTCGACCGACAGGTTGAAGCGCGGCAGGAAGTCGGGCTGGAACACCGCACCGATCGTCCAAGTGTTCGCCTTTTCCGGCTGCAGCGCGAGGCTGCCGCCCGCGTTGATGTTGGCCTGGGCCGCGGTCGGATTGGTGATCGACCCGATCGTGCCGACCGGAGCGCCCTGTGCGAGACAGACGGCGCGCAGGTTGGCATTGGTCGTCGGCGCGGCACCCGCGCAGGGATCGATACCGAGGTTGGTCAGGCCGACCGAAAGCGGCGTGAACAGTTCGCCGATGTTCGGCGCGCGGACAGCGCGGCTGTAGTTACCACGGATCTTGACGCCCGCACCCGGTTCCCAGCTACCGCCGGCTTTCCAGGTCCAGGTGTCGTAACCTGCGCCACCCGCGATGCTGTAATCCGAATAACGGATGCCGGCTTCGAGGGTCAGGCTTTCGAAGAACGGCTTGTCTTCGATCAGCGGCGCGACGATTTCGGCATAAGCTTCATAGACGTCGTACTTGCCGTCGATGTCGGGAGCCGCACCGCCGGCGCCACCGAGTTCACCCGGGGTCTTGGCGAGCGTATCCGACGCCTGCTGCGCGGTATACTTGCGATATTCGGCACCGAGAGCGAAGCCGATCGGCTGGACCGCGCCCGGCGAGGTGAAGCCGAGGTCGCCCGAGATGATCGCGCGAACCTGCGACAGCGCGGTGCGGTTGGTCGTCGAGCTGTTTTCCGACAGGAATGCAGCGGCTTCCGGCGTGATCGAACCTTCGGGGCCGAAGATGTTGACCGGCACACAGCCGTTCGACGTGTCCTGGCAGACCGGGTTGGCGAGCGTGCCGTTGACGAGCGTGCCCTGACGGAAGCGCGACTGCAGCGTGTAGTTCTGGATCGTCTGGACGTTCTCCGATTCGCCGTAGGCGCCTTCGATGTTCCAGTCGATCGTGTCGGTGATGCCGCCACGGGCGCCAACGCGATAGTCGAAGAAGGTCGTCTGATAGTCGCTGATGCGCGGACCGACTTCGGGCGTACGACGGTTCAGCGTGACGGTGACTTCACGATAGTTCGGGTCCGAACGACCGGTTGCCGTTGCTGCGTTGGCGCAATCCGTCGGGTTGATACGCGCCGAGTAGGTGCCATCGGTTGCCGTGTTGAATGCGCAGAACTGGTTGCGCAGCGTTGCGGGCAGGAACGGGTTGTTCAGGTTGATCGTGACGTTGCCGCCGAACGAACCCGACGGTGCGATGATCGTCGAGACCTTGTTCTTCGAGAACATGCCGCGGGTGTAGACTTCGATCGCGTCCGACACTTCATAGTTCGCCTGAGCGTAGATGTTGTAACGCTCGAACGGGGTCTGGAAGATGTTGTCGGGGTTGAAGTTGAACGTCGAGAAGGTGCCGACGCCCTGGCCGGCGGCGTTGACCTGACGCAGGCCGCCGTTGGCGACGGTCGGGTCGAGATTCGGGTTGTTGGTGCCGGCGATCAGCGGGCGGGTGCCCGAGAAGCGCGACGGAACCGCGGTGCCCGAACCGCCATTGCCGCCGGTGTAGCTGTCGACCTGGAAGAAGGAGAAGTCGCGGTCGCCCTGATAGATGGCGTCGGCCGACTGGTAGCCGATGCTCAGCACTGCGTTACCACGGCCATCGTCGAAGTTCGCGCCGATGGTGGCGTCGACGCGGAAGGTGGCGCCATCGCCCTGTTCGGTGATCTGCTGCGAAGCGGTGACTTCCAGACCGGCGAAATCGCGCTTGGTGATGAAGTTCACAACGCCGGTGATGGCGTCGGCACCATAGGTGGTCACGGCGGCGCCGGTCAGCGCGTCGACGCGCTCGATCAGGGCCAGCGGGATGTTGTTAAGGTCGACGCGGCCGTTGACGTCCGACGGAGCGACGCGGTTGCCGTTCAGGAGGACGATGTTGCGGGTCGAGCCGAGGCCGCGAAGATCGACGTACGAACCGCCGGTGTTGCCGTTGTTGACGGCCGAACCCATGCTGGGGACGACGCCGGGCATTTCGCGCAGGACTTCTTCGGCGACGTTCGACTGCTTCAGTTCGATCGTGTCCGAGGTCGTGACGTTGACCGGGGTCGACTGCTCAAGGTTCGGGTTGCGGATCAGCGAGCCGGTGACGACGATTTCCGACTGCGCAGCGGCAGTCTCTTCGGCGGCGTCCTGCGCGTAGGCAGGAGCCGAAACCAGGGCGACGCTCAGTACGAGCGGCGCAGCGCCTAGCTTCAGCTTGGAATATTGGGTTTTCTTCACAGTGCAGTCCCTTGCTACTGGTGGATTGAGTTACCCGGACCCCCGACATGACGGCAAAAAAGCCGGCACACAAACGCCCCGATAGCGTGCGGGATGACCTTTCGTTCATGTCGAGTAAAGGGAATTCCCGGCGCGATTGGCCGTTTCGCAAGCCATTGTGACGTATTTGCAACAAACGCGGAAACTCGGCGAAACACAATATGCTGCAGCGCGTCATTCGCGACATATTGTTTCAATGGTTACGAATTCGCAGCGCACTGTCCGCGCATTACCGGGGCATCGCTCCCGCCAGCTTCCCGGGGTCGAGGCGTGCGTCGCGCCATTTCAAACCCCAGTGGAGATGCGGGCCCGTCGCACGTCCCGTCCGGCCCACCGTCCCGAGCGGCTGCCCCTGCACGACACGGTCGCCGACCTTCACATCGAGCCGCTGGCAGTGGAGGAAGGCGCTGCTCAGTCCCATGCCATGATCGACGATCAGCAGATGGCCCTCGAGCGTGAAGGGCGTCGCCGCCGCGAGCACGACCACACCGTCGGCGGGCGCGACAAACGGGGTGCCGGCGGGGACCGCGACATCGGTGCCGCTATGATAGGTTCCGGGCTTGCCCTGATACACGCGCTGCGACCCGAAGAAGCCCGACAGGCGCCCCGTCACCGGCCAGCGGAACGCCTGCCGCCACCCATCGGACTCCACGGCCGTGTTGCGCGCCGCGGCGATCTGCGCGAGCTCGGCCGGACGGCGGCGCTCGAAATCGGCGTCGCTCGACGCGCTGCCGCGATAGGGGGCGTTGATATGTTCGAGCCGCCAGCTGCCCGCCGCAACGGCGAGGACGCGCTCGACCGCGCGGCCGTCGGCCAGCGTTGCGACGAGGCGCGCGCTTGGCGCGGCATCGCGGTCGAACGCGATCAGGAAACGGCCATCCGCGGCGACGGGAATGGGTTTGCCCTCGAAGGTAAGGGTGCGCGTGTCGCTAGGCGCCTGTCCGACCATGACCGAGCCTTGTTCGGCGAGCCCTGCCAGCGTGAAATCGGGACGAACCGGCGCGCGCGGCGGCGCGGGCAACGGCGCTGTAGCGACCGGCTCGGCGGCGGGCCGGGGCGCAGGCCGCGCTTCGGTCTCGGCAGGCGGCACACACCCGGCAGCGATGATCAGCAACGCCAGCGCCGCCCCATGCCGCCGCCAATCCGTCGTGACCCTCATGCGTCGCGCGCGGCGTCCAGTTCGGCTTTCACCGATATTTCGGCACTGGCATAGGGTTCCTGCCGCGCGACCGACCAATAGCGCAGTTCGTCGAGACCAATCGGCGCGCCCGTCACCGCGCAAAGGACATGATCGCCGGGAGCAAGGACGCGAAACCCGTTCGGTCCGTACTGGAGGCGGGCGAGGCGGTTGCGGCTGGCGATCAGCATGATTCTTGGTCCATTCGGGGGGATGTCATCGCCACGACTATAACAGCATCGCCGCGCGCGGCCACCCCCGCCGACATCAGAAAAGCTCGCCCTGCCCTCGCTTGGGCCCTGTCGGGGGCGCCTTGCGCGGCGGTCGCGGCGCAGGAGACGGACCATCCCCGACCTGCACCGGCAGTTCGCCGTCGGCGAACTGGAGCCGCAGATGCCCGGCATCTTTCGCCTTCGCGGCGGTCGTGACGATCGCGCCGCCGCTATCCCGCACCATCGCATAGCCACGCGAAAGCAGCGCGCGCGGATCGAGGCTGTCGAGCAGCCGCCCGAGTCCTTCGAGCTGCGCACGATCGCGGTCCCAGCGCCGCGCAAGCAAGGCCGGCCGCAGCGCCGCGCCGCGCGTCGCGAGCCGTTCGGAAATCACCATCAGCCGGTGACGCTGGCTGCGGTCGAGCCGCTCGCCGGCGTCGTCGAGCCGCTGGCGCTGCGGCGCATAAAGCGCGTCGCGCTTCGGAAGGTGGCGCGCGAGCGCGGTCAGCCGCTCGCTTGCCAGCGACTGATGGCGGTTCGCCGCGCCGATCATCCGCCCGTTCCACGTCGCGAGCTGCGCCTGCAGTTCGGCGCGCACCGGCACCGCCATCTCGGCGGCGGCGGTCGGCGTCGGCGCGCGCACGTCGGCAGCATAATCGGCGAGCGTCACGTCGGTTTCGTGACCGACGGCGCTGATCGTCGGGATACGGCAGTCGGCGATCGCGCGCACGACGGCCTCCTCGTTGAACGCCCACAGATCCTCGATCGAGCCGCCGCCGCGCGCGACGATGACAAGGTCGGGGCGCGGCACCGGCCCGCTGGGCGCGATGGCGTCGAAGCCGCGGATGGCATTCGCGACCTGCGCCGCCGCGCCATCGCCCTGCACCAGCACCGGCCAGACGATGACATGCGTCGGGCAGCGGTCGGCAAGGCGGTGCAGAATGTCGCGAATCACCGCCCCGGTCGGCGACGTCACGACCCCGATCGTGCGGGGGAGATAGGGCAGCCGGTCATATTTGCGGTCGCGATCGAACAGCCCTTCGGCGCCGAGCCGCGCCTTCAATTTCTCGAAGAGGAGCATCAGCGCGCCCTCGCCCGCGACTTCGAGCGTGTCGACGACGAGCTGATATTTCGACCGGCCCGGATAGGTTGTGAGCTTGCCGGTCGCGATCACCTCGATCCCGTCCTCGGGACGGAAAGCAAGGCGCGCCGCCTGCCCCTTCCACATGACCATGTCGATCAGCGCATTATCGTCCTTCAGCGCCGCATAGAAATGCCCCGACGCCGCGCGCTTCGCCCCCGACAATTCGCCGCGCACGCGCACGCGCGCGAAGCCGTCCTCGACCGTGCGTTTGATCGCGGCCGACAATTGGCTGACCGACAAAGCAGGCGCATTGTCGCCGGGCCCGCCCTCGGCTAACAGCCGCGCGGGCGTATCGCTATCGGACGCCGGGTCGGGAAAAGGGACAGACATGAATATCCTGCTGGTCGGATCGGGGGGGCGCGAACATGCGCTCAGCTGGCAGTTGGCACAATCGCCAAGCTGCGCCAAGCTCTATGCCGCGCCGGGCAACCCGGGGATCGAGGCGCACGCCGAATGCGTGGCGATCGGAGTGGACGACATCGATGGCCTCATCGCCTTTGTGAAGGCGCAGGCGATCGATTTCGTCGTCGTCGGCCCCGAAGCGCCGCTCGTCGCGGGCCTCGCGGATCGCTTGCGCGAAATCGGCATCGCCGCCTTCGGTCCGAGCGCCGCTGCCGCCCGCCTCGAAGGATCGAAGGGCTTTACCAAGGATCTGTGCGCCCGCGCGTCAATCCCGACCGCCGCTTATGTTCGCTGTACCAGCGCCGAGGAAGCGCTCGCGGTGCTCGAAGGCTTTTCGATCCCCGTCGTGATCAAGGCCGACGGCCTCGCCGCGGGCAAGGGCGTGATCATCGCCGAAACGCGCGAAGAGGCCGAAGCCGCCATCGACGATATGTTCGACGGCGCGTTCGGCAGCGCTGGCGCCGAGGTGGTGATCGAGGAGTTCATGACCGGCGAGGAGGCGAGCTTCTTCGCGCTGTCGGACGGAACGAACGTGATGGCGTTCGGCAGCGCGCAGGACCACAAGCGCGTCGGCGACGGCGACGTGGGGCCGAACACCGGCGGCATGGGCGCGTACAGCCCGGCGCCGGTACTGACCGCCGATCTCGAGGCAGCGGTGATGGACCGCATCATCCGCCCGACCGTCGCCACGCTTGCCGCCGAGGGCACGCCCTATGTCGGCGTGCTCTTCGCCGGCCTGATGCTCACCGACGAAGGGCCGAAGCTGATCGAATATAATTGCCGCTTCGGCGATCCCGAATGCCAGGTGCTGATGATGCGCACGACCGGCGACCTCGCCGCGCTGCTTCATGCGGCGTCGACCGGTGCGCTCGAGGGTGCGGCCCCGCCCGCCTTCGCCAGCGATTATGCGCTGACGATCGTGATGGCCGCCAACGGCTATCCAGCGACCCCCGAAAAGGGCGGCGCGATCCATGGCATCGCCGACGCCGAAGCGGGCGGCGTGCGCGTCTTCCACGCTGGCACGGCGCGCGCCGACGGACAGATCGTCGCTGCGGGCGGACGCGTGCTCAACGTCACCGCGACGGGGCGCACGGTCACCGAGGCGCAGGCGCGCGCCTATGCCGCGGTCGACAAGCTCGATTTCGCCAGCGGCTTTTGCCGTCGCGACATCGGCTGGCGCGAGGTTGCGCGCGAAGCGGAGTAAGCGCGGCTGGACGCGGCATGGCAGGCCGCATAGGCTGGACCTAAATCACAAGCGGAGAAGATCATGGCCTGGCTTCAGGAAAACTGGATTATCGCGGTTGTCGGACTCGTTGTCGCCGTCGTGTTGCTGTGGTGGCTGTTCGGCCGGTCGAAACCCCAGGAGATTGCACCACCCGCCGCCGAGCCGGCAAAGCCGGCCAAACCGCTCGAACCGGTAAAGCCCGAGATTATTGCGGCCGAACCCGCGCGCTTCAAGCCGGTCGAACCCAAGCCGCAACCCGTCGCTGCGACTGCACCGCCGCCTGCGCCCGAACCGGCCGCCAAGGCACCTGCGCCGGAACCAGCGCCCGTCGCCGAACCGGTGGCCGAGGCTCCGTCTCCCGCACCGAAACCCGCGGCGAAACCCAAAACCGCCACAAAACCCGCCGCGAAAAAGACCGCGGCCAAGGAGCCGGTGGCGAAAGCAGCGGCGAAGCCTGCAACGAAAGCGGCGGCCAAACCGGCGGCCAAGAAAGCCGCCGCGAAGCCAGCACCGGCTGAACCCGCAGCCATTCCCGAGGAGCCGACCGTTCCGCCGCCGCCCGCCGCAAAACCCGCCGCGGCGCCTGCGAAATCGGGACCCGACAATCTGCAACTGCTGAAGGGCGTGGGGCCGAAGCTCGTCGCGTTGCTCAACGGACTCGGCGTCACCAGCTTCCGCCAGATCGCCGACTGGACCGACGCCGACGTCGCGCGGATCGATCCGCAGCTCGGCGCCTTCCAGGGCCGCATCGCGCGCGACGCTATCGTCGATCAGGCCGGCTATCTCGCACGCGGCGACAAGGCCGGGTTCGAAGCGAAATATGGCGCGCTCGGCGGCGAGCTCTAGCCTTCCGCTTCCTTCGGCTTGCTGACCTCGGTGACGAGCAGCTTGTCGATCTTGCGCCCGTCCATATCGACGATCTCGAAGCGCCAGCCCCTGTCGGTGAATTTCTCGCCTTCAGTCGGCAGGTGCTTCAGGATCGCGAGGACATGGCCCGCCGCGGTCGCATAGTCGCGGTCTTCGCCCAGTTCGATCCCCAGCCGTTCGGCCATCTGGTCGGCGGGCATCGACCCGGCGATCAGCAGGCTGCCGTCGTCGCGCTCGACGACGAAGGGCTCGCTGCCGATATCCTGGTCCGACGCAAACTCGCCCGCGATCGCCGAAAGCAGGTCGGCGGGGGTCACCAGTCCGTCGAAATGACCATATTCGTCATGGACGAGTAGCATCGGCACGTCGGCGGCACGCAGCGCCTCGAGCGCGTCCATCGCGTCGATCTGGTCGTGGATGACCTTCGCGGGGCGCATCAATTGCTCGAGGTCGAGGACGTCGCCGCGGAACAGCGCCGAAGCAATGTCGCGCGCCTGCACGACGCCGACGATATCGTCGACCGAGCCGCGCGCGACCGGCAGGCGGCTATGCGGGGTTTCGAGCAACTTGTCGCGCACCGCGCGCGCGTCGAGCGCGACGTCGACCCAGTCGACATCCTTGCGCGGCGTCATCACCTCGCGCACCGGCCGGTCGGCAAGGCGCACGACGCCCGAAATGATCGCGCGCTCGCTTTCCTCGATCACCCCCGATTTCGACGCCTCGGCGACGATCAGGTGCAATTCCTCGGCGGTCACGCGATCTTCCGATTCGCGGTTGAGGCCGAGTAGGCGGAACACCAGCGCCGAACTATTGTCGAGAATCCAGACGAGCGGCGCGGCAATCCGCGACAGCCAGTACATCATCGGCGCAACGATGATCGCGATCCGCTCGGGCGCGCGCAGTGCAAACTGCTTGGGCACGAGTTCGCCCGCGATCAGTGAGGCATAGGTGGTGAGCGCGATGACCACGGCGAACGCAACCGACAAGGCGGTCTCGGCATCGAGGCCGAAGAGCGCCTGCAGGCGCTCGGCCACCGGCTGGCCCAGGCTGGCCCCCGAATAGGCACCCGTCAGAACGCCGATCAATGTAATCCCGACCTGCACGGTCGACAGGAAGCGGCCGGGGTCGGACGCGAGCAGGCGCGCAATCTTCGCACCGCGGCTGCCGCGCTTTTCCGCCGCCTGCAAGCGCGGATCACGCGACGAGACGATCGCAAGTTCGGACATGGCGAAAACGCCGTTGAGCAGGATGAGGACCAGGATGATCGCAACATCCGACCAGGGAAAAGGGGTCATTGGGCGGTCGTACGGCGCGTCGGCGCCCGGCCCCTGTCAGCTTCGGTCATGTGCCCCCTATAAGCGAAAGGCGTCGCATTGCACAATGGCACGCGCTCGCGCCTCCGGCTCAGCCTTCATTCAGTCAAATTCTGGAACCAGATTGCCCGCCATATGTTATCCGCAGGACGGGTGGTATATGCAGGACCAGAAGCAACCGCCGAATAAAGGGAGCGAAAAAATGAACAGCAAGGCAATCAAGCTCACCATCCTTACCAGCATCGGTGCGATCGCGCTGACCGGCTGTGTCACCGATCCCGTAACGGGCGAACGCAAGATATCGAAGGCCGCGATCGGCGGCGTCGGCGGCGCGCTGGGCGGTTACCTGCTCGGCGACCTGATCGGCGGCCGCAACAGCCGCACCGAGGAAATCGTCGGCGCCGGTATCGGCGCGGTCGCGGGCGCGGGCGTCGGCTATTATATGGACCAGCAGGAAAAGAAGCTGCGCGAACGCACTGCGGGCACCGGCATCGACGTCGAGCGTCAGGGCGACCAGCTCGTGCTCAACATGCCCGGCGATGTCACCTTCGACCTCAACAGCGCGATGGTGAAGTCGCAGTTCCGCAGCGCGCTCGACAATGTCGCCTCGACGCTCGCCGAATATCCGAGCACCTATATCGACGTTTATGGCCACACCGATTCGACCGGCAGCGACAGCTATAACCAGGGCTTGTCCGAACGCCGCGCGTCTTCGGTTGCCGACTATCTCGCCGGCCGCGGCATCCAGCGCGCGCGCATGGCGACGCTCGGTTACGGCGAATCGCAGCTCAAATGCTCGCCCGAACGCAGCGAGGCCGATTATCAGTGCAACCGCCGCGTCGAAATCCGCATCGCCCCGGTGACGCAGGCCGACGTCAACGCGGCGCGGTAAACAGGTTCCATTCCCATGGAAAAGAAAGGGCGTCGCCGAAAGGCGGCGCCCCTTTTTATGCCAGACTCGGGAAGCTCGCCTTCAACCCGTCGATCACGAACTGCGCCGCGAGAGCGGCGAGCAGGACGCCGAGAAGCCGGGTGATCACTGCTTCGCCCTTGTTGCCGATCAAGCGCATCAACGGCCCCGCCGAAAGAAGCGCAGCCAGCGTCAGCAGCAGCACAAGCAGCAGCGCGCCGAAAATGACGAAGGCGCGGTCGAGCCCGTTGTTCTGCGACACGAGCAGCATCACCGACGCGATCGACCCCGGCCCAGCGAGCATCGGCATCGCCATCGGGAACACCGACACATCCTCGATCTCGGGGGTCGCCATCACCTTCTCGGCGCGCTGTTCACGGCGTTCGGTGCGCTTTTCGAACACCATGTCGATCGCGATGATGAACAGCATGATACCGCCCGCGATGCGGAAACTGTCGAGGTCGATGTGGAGGAAGCTCAGCAGGGCTTCGCCGAACATTGCGAAGAAGACGAGGATCAGCCCCGCAATGATCGTCGCGCGGATCGCCATCGAGCGGCGTTGCGCCGCGCTCGCGCCCGTCGTCAGGCTGGCATAGATCGGCGCACAGCCGGGCGGGTCGATCACGACGAACAAGGTGACGAAGGCCGAGATGAACAGGTCGATCATGGCTGTTTCGGCGCCGCCACCTGGTCGTCGACGACCGTTGCTATATCCTTGCCGTCCCACAGGCGGATCTTCACACGGCGCGACTTGTCGGCGCGGACGGTCGAGGTCCAGCTCAGCGTCTGATCGGCCGACAAGCCGACCGCCATATCCTCGCCCTCGCCGCCAGCCTCAATCGGCACCGCTGGGCGCGATCCGCACACCGCCTGCTTCGACGCGATGAAGTCGGGGGCTTCACGCGGCGCTTTAAGTTCATCGCCATGGTCGAGGATCCAGTTGATCCGGCCCTTTTCGTCACGCACCCACACGGTGGTGAAAAAGCCGTTCGCCGGCCCCTTCTGCCACGCGCCGGTTGTTGCACCGGAATTGCCGTCGCAGCTGACATAAACCGCGTGCGGCTGCCACTTCACCGCCTCGGCGGGGTCCTTTTGCGACTTCAACCAGTCGCGCGCCTTCACCCGCTGCGGCACGAACATTACCGCGTCGGGATGCGCGGTCTCGCGAAACGCGGTCCATTGCCCCTTTTCCTGTGCAAGCCGGGCAAAGCCGATTTCGGCGGCGATGAAGGCGCTGGGGTTCGCGGCAAGCGGGCGGTTGCGGAACTCGTCGTGCGGCGCGGCGCAGCCCGCCAGCATCGTCAGGCCGAGCGCGGCGACCAGCAAGCGGCGCATCAGAACCCCTCCGGATCGGCAAGCCCCGCGCGGCGGTGCGCGGCGACAAGCGTGTTGCGGAGCAGGCAGGCAATGGTCATCGGGCCGACCCCTCCGGGAACCGGCGTGATCGCATCGGCGACCGCCGCCGCACTGTCATAATCGACGTCGCCGACCAGCCGCCCTTTCGCGGCGCCGTCGGCAGGCGGCAGACGATTGATCCCGACGTCGATGACAATCGCGCCGGGCTTGATCCAGTCGCCCTTGACCATTTCGGCGCGGCCCACTGCGGCGACGACGATATCGGCGCGGCGGACGAGATCGGGCAAATCCTTCGTCCGGCTGTGCGCCATCGTGACGGTGCAATTGGCGCCGAGCAGCAATTGCCCCATCGGCTTGCCGACGAGGATCGAGCGCCCGACGACGATCGCGTCCTTGCCCGACAGGTCGCCGAGCCGGTCCTGGAGCAGCAGCAAACAGCCATAGGGGGTGCACGGCACCATGCCGGCAATGCCGAGCGCGAGGCGCCCGGCGCTGACCGGGGTCAGCCCGTCGACATCCTTGTCGGGATCAATCGTCGCGACCGCCGCCTGTTCGTCGAGATGGCCGGGCAGCGGCAATTGCAGCAGGATGCCGTCGACCGCATCGTCGGCGTTGAGCTGCGCGAGCAGCGCCTCGACCTCATCCTGCGTCGCGGTCGCGGGCAGGCGATATTCAAAGCTTTCCATACCCGCGGCGACCGTCGCCTTGCCCTTCGACCCGACATAGACCGCGCTCGCCGGATCGTCGCCGACCAGCACGACCGCGAGGCCGGGCGCACGGCCCGTCGCGGCTTCAAACGCCGGAACCGCGTCGGCGATCCGCGCCCGCAGGCCGGCGGCAAACGCCTTGCCGTCGATCACCTGCGCCGCGGTCATCACGCCATCCCGTTGGCGTAGGCGAGGCGCGCGAGATAGCTCAGCACCGGCCCGTCGATGATGATGATCAGGATCAGCACCAGCATCGGCGTCAGGTCGAGTCCGCCGAAATCGGGCATGATGCGGCGGAACGGGCGATAGAGCGGTTCGGTGATCCGGTCGAGCACCGTCCAGAGCTGGCCGACGAACTGGTTGTGCGTGTTGATGACGTTGAACGCAATCAGCCACGACATCACCGCCTGCGCGATGATGAACCACCACAGGACCGTCAGGATGATGTGGACGATCTGGAGGAGCATGAGAAGCAAGGCGAATTCTCCGAAAAAGGGTCTTGCCGCGTCTCTTAGCGGTGAATGAGCGTCCCCGCACCCCTCGCGGTGAAAATTTCCAGCAGCATCGCGTGCGGGATACGCCCGTCGAGGATGACCGCCGCCTCGACCCCGGCGTCGACCGCCGCGACGCAGGTTTCGACCTTCGGGATCATCCCGCCGGTGATCGTGCCATCACCCTTCAGCTCGTCGATCGCCGGGCGGTCGAGGTCGGTGAGCAGCGCCCCCGATTTGTCGAGCACCCCGGCGACGTCGGTGAGCAGGAAAAAGCGTTTCGCGCCGAGCGCGCCCGCGATCGCGCCCGCCATCGTGTCGGCGTTGATATTATAGGTCGCGCCGTCGGCGCCAAGCGCGACGGGCGCGACTATGGGAATGAAATTGTCGTTCGTCAGGTTGACGAGGATCGTCGGATCGACCGCGACGGGTTCACCGACGAAGCCGAGGTCGACATGGCGCTCGATCCCCGAATTGGGGTCGGGCTCGGTCCGGCTGACCTTTTCGGCGAGGACGAGGTTCGCGTCCTTGCCCGAAATGCCGACCGCCCGACCGCCGAGCGCGGCGATCCAGCTCACGATTTCCTTGTTGATCTTGCCCGCGAGGACCATTTCGGCGACTTCGGCGGTCGCGGCATCGGTGACACGCAGCCCGCCGACAAAGGTCGATTCGATCCCGAGTTGCTTCAGCATCGCGCCGATCTGCGGCCCGCCGCCATGGACGACGACCGGGTTGATCCCGACCGCTTTGAGCAACACGACATCTTCGGCAAAATCACGCTGCGCCTCGGGATCGCCCATCGCGTGGCCGCCATATTTGATCACAAACGTTTCGCCGGCATAGCGCTGCAGATAGGGCAGCGCCTCGACGAGCGTTTCGGCCTTGGCAAGCAGATCGGGCATTTTCGAGGGATCGGTCATCGACATCATCCGGCGTTCTTCGCATCGAGGCTGCGGCCGAGAGCGACCAGGCCGGTGATGACGAAAGGAATGACGAGCACCGACAGCGCAACCTTGGCGAGCATCTGTCCGCCCATCAGGTTGGCGATCGGGAACACGCCGTAAAAGGCGATCGTGACGAACAGCAGGGTGTCGACGATCTGGCTGAGCGCGCTGGCGATCGCGCCGCGGATCGCAATCCATGTCGCGCCGGTACCCGCGCCTTCGCGCCCGCGAAGCTTGCTGAAGATCGTGACGTTCAGGAATTGCGATGTGCCATAGGCGACGATTCCCGCCGCCATCAGGCGCGGGCTCTGTCCGAGGATCATGTCGAACGCCGCCAGCCGTTCGGGCTGCATTTCGGGCGAGGCGGGAAGCGCCAGGACCAGTGCGGTCAGCATGATCGACAGCACGAGCGGGACGAAGCCCCAGAGCACGAGGCGGTTCGCGGTCGACTGTCCGTGGAGCTCCGACACCGCGCTCGACAGCGCCACAAGGATCAGGAAGGCAAAGATGCCCGCCTCGACCGCCAGCCAACTTCCCAGCGCGACCTGCTTGTTCCCGAGCACGCCGGCGAGCACGACCATGCCGCCATAGACGATCGAGAAGAGGAAGAGCGAGGGCGAAAGCGTGCGCGGCAGCGCCGCCGAGGTCGGTTCGGTCATGCCGCCCGATAGTCGGTTTTGCAGGCGCTGGAAAGACCGGGAAGCACCGCTCGACGCGCGGCGCTTGCCCCGGCGCCAAAGCCCGTTATTCAGGCCCATTAACTTGCGGGGGACGCATCAGCATTATGGAACGCCTTATCGGTTTGGTCGGCATCGTCGCATTGCTTGCGATCGCCGTGCTTTTTTCGTCGAACCGCCGCTGGATCCGGCTCCGCGTCGTCGTGCCCGCCTTCCTGCTCCAGGCCGGATTCGCGGTCCTCGTCATCGGCACCCCGTGGGGGCGTGCGGTGATCCAGGCGATGTCGAACGCCGTCTCGAACCTGCTCGGCTATGCCAAGGCCGGCACCGATTTCATCTTCGGCCCGCTCGCCGCGCCCGAAATGGGCGGCCACAGCTTTGCGATCGCCGCGCTGCCGGTGATCATCTTCTTCGCCTCGCTCATCTCGATCCTCTATTATCTCGGCATCATGCAGTTGGTGATCAAATGGGTCGGCGGCGCGATCCAGAAAATCACCGGCATCACCAAGGTCGAAAGCCTCGGCGCCGCGGCGAACATCTTCGTTGGCCAGTCCGAATCGCCGCTCGTCATCCGCCCCTATCTCGCGGGGCTCAGCCCATCGCAGCTCTTCACGATCATGACGGTCGGCATGGCGGGGGTCGCAGGCACGATCCTCGGCGCCTATGCGAGCATGATCGGCGAACAGCTGCTGCCCTATCTGCTCGCCGCCAGCTTCATGTCCGCGCCCGGCGGCATCCTGATGGCCAAGATCATGATGCCCGACGATCCGAAGGACCTCGGCATCGAACCCGTGATCATGCCCGAGGCGAGCCACGACGAGGAAAAGCCCGCGAACATCATTATGGCGGCGGCGCAGGGCGCGCAGACTGGCGTCAAGCTCGCGGTCGCGGTCGGCGCGATGGTGCTCGCCTTCGTCGCGCTCGTCGCACTCGCCAACGGGCTGCTCGCCGGGATCGGCGGCTGGTTCGGCTATCCCGACCTGTCGTTCCAGGCGGTGATCGGCGCGATCTTCCGCCCCGTCATGTGGCTGATGGGCGTGCCGTGGGAAGAAAGTGCGGTGGTCGGCGGCCTGTTCGGCAGCAAGATCGTGCTCAACGAATTCGTCGCCTTCATCGACCTGGGCAAGGCGCAGGGCGACATGTCGCTGGCCGCGGTCGCGATCGCGACCTTTGCGCTCTGCGGCTTCGCCAATTTCAGCTCGATCGCGATCCAGATGGCGGTGACTGGCGGCCTCGCCCCGAACCAGCGCCCGATGATCGCCAAGCTGGGGCTGAAGGCGTTGCTCGCGGGCAGCCTGTCGAACCTGATGTCGGCGGCGCTCGCGGGGCTGATGCTGGGCGTTGCCCCGCCGCTGGCGACCCCCGCGCCCGAACCCGCCACGCCCGTTGCCGCACCGGCGGAAACGCCGAAGTCCGATGTTGCGGCACCCCCGGCGACGGCGCCCGCCAAGGTGCCCTGACCTAATCGTTACGACACGAGCAAGTATTAGCCTCCATCGGTTGGGAAAATTTGCAAGCGGCCCCTGAATAGCGTAAATTCTGTGCCGCAGAACAAATCCCACGTCGCGTTCGTCAACAGGGAGGCCGTCATGAAAACCGCTTATCGTTTGTCGATCCTTGCCGCGGCTGCGGCGTCGATAGGGGCGGGTTTCCTCGCCACCTCGAACGCGCAGACCGTCGAAACCGAACGCTACCGTCCCGACCGTCCTCCCGAAGCGACCATCTATCGCGATGCCGGCTATCGCGGCCCCGCGGTATTCATCGGCGAGGAAAAGCCCAATCTGGGCCTTTCCTGGCCGGTCAATTCCATCCGCGTCCCCAACGGGCGGTGGGAGCTCTGCGAGAAATCGCGCTATCGCGGCAATTGCCGAACGGTCGATCGCGACACGCCCATGCTGAACAACGTTCTTCGCGGCCTCACCATCCAATCGATCCGGCCGGTCGGCGGTGGTGGTGGCGGCTGGAACCCCAATCCGCCCGCGAACGACCAGGTCGCGCGCGGCAATTTCGCCGAGTTCCACACGCAGCCCGCAGAGCGCAACTATCGCGTGCTCGCCTGCACGCGCGGATCGGCGACGGCCAATTGCGCAGCGCAGACTGCGGATAACTGGTGCCGCTCGATCGGCTGGAACGGGTCGGCGCGCGAACATATGGAAACGGTGAGCGGGCGGGTCTATCTCGCCGACGTGCTGTGCGTCCGTTCGGGCTATTGAGGGGGAACGGATATGAAACCGACCGCCATTTTCGCGGCAGGCGCCGCAGTCCTCGCGCTCGCGGCCTGTTCGTCGGTGCCGCGCAACACGGGCACGACGTATGAATGCAACCGCGGTACGAAGCTGAAGGTCGACTATGTCGGCAACACCGCGATCGTCCGCGTCAACGGCCGCGGTTCGATGGTGCTCAAACAGACCCCGTCGAACGGCGGGGCGGTCTATGAGAACAAGAGCGGCGCGCGGCTGCAGCGCAACGGCAATGACGTAACGTGGAACACCGCGCTGCGTTCGGCGCCCGAAAGCTGCCGCGTCGTCTATACGCCGCTGTGACCGATCAGGGCCGGGCGGGCGCCTTGCAGCCGCGCTCGAGCCCGACGCCCTTCAGGAAACCGCGCCGCACCGTTCCGGCGTAGACGGCGAGCGCATAGCGCCGCCGTTCGGCATTGGCGCCGGTTACTTCGGCAATCAGCCCGCGAAACGGAATGATTCCGCCTGCCACCGTACCGGCGACGCGCCCGGCGGTTTCCTCGCGCTTCTTGGCGCGGCTCTTGTCGACCTGTTCGTTGACGTCGGCACCAAGCACCGCGTTGAGCTCTTCCACCTCGCGGATGATCGCCGCGCATTTGCCAAGCCCCGCCAGCGAATAGGGATCCTCCTGGATCGCCAGCAGCTTGGGCGGCACTTCCTTGCCATCGAACGGTTCGGTCACCGAATTGGCGGTATCCTTGATCGTCGATTCTTCGGGGGCGCCCTGCTGGGCATATGAATGGACCGGGACGGCGAAGGCCGCGACGGACAGGCTCATCAACCAGATGCTGCGCATGGTCTTTCCCTCTGTTGGCGCGCCGGAACGGCGCATCATATCAACGCATAAAGGCCCGGCCGGCTCCGCTATTTCTTCTTCGTATAGCCGCCGTTGATCGCTTCGGTCCCGATCGCCGAGGTGTCGGCTACCCAATAATCGAAAATACGCTTGAGCTCGCTGCGCGGCAGGCCCTCGACCACATAAGCGCCGAACATGTAAAGTTGTCCCTTTTCGTTCCTGCCGACGCGCAGGAGGTCGAACTCGTCGTTCATTTTCTGCACCCACACCGTCGGCGGATTGATCACATCGCTATAAGACGCGACGAGCGTGATATATTTACAATCCGCGCCGCCCGAGCACCCCACCAGGCGAAGCGTCGTTCCGAAACCATCGATGCTGACATCGACCTCGGGCGTCGTATCGACGTTGCTGAGCGCGCCGGGCGCATAGCCCATGGCTTTCAGGGTTGCGACAAAAGCCGCCGGATTCTTGATCGTAACCGACTGGGCGTGCGCCGGTGCCGCCGCAATCGAAAATGCCGCCGCCGCGGCGGCCAAAACCAAACGCATATATTTCCCCCCAACAGACAAGGATGTCCGACCCCGAAAGCATCGTCGCCAATGCCGCGCGGATCGTCCAGTCATAAAAGTCGGGGGAAGGTCCCTTTTTATTGGCGTCAGCGGGTTGGCACGGGCGCCTCACCCGTCCAGTCGTAAAAACCGCGCCCCGCCTTCTTCCCGACCCAGCCCGCATCGACATACTGGACGAGCAAGGGCGCGGGCCGGAATTTGGGGTCGCCAGTGCCGCTGTAAAGCACGCGGATGATTTCGAGGCACGTATCGAGCCCAATGAAGTCGGCGAGCGTGATCGGTCCCATCGGGTGGTTGAGCCCGAGGCGGCAGCCGGCGTCGATGTCCTGCATCGTCGCGACGCCTTCGCCGAGCGCGAAGATCGCTTCGTTGATCATCGGCATCAGCACGCGGTTGACGATAAAGCCCGGCGCATCGTTGGCGTGGACGATCTCCTTGCCGAGCCCGCGGCCATAAGCCTCGACCTTCGCAAGCGTGTCGTCGCTCGTCGCGAGGCCGCGGATCAGCTCGATCAGGCCCATCACCGGCACGGGGTTGAAGAAGTGCACACCGATGAAGCGCGCTGCATCGGGCGCGGCCTGCGCGAGGCGGGTGATCGGAATCGAGCTGGTGTTGCTGGCGAGGATCGCTGTCGCCGAGAGATGCTGGCCGACACTGGCAAAGATAGCGCGCTTGATTTCCTCGCGCTCGGTCGCCGCCTCCATGACGAGCTCGGCGGGCGCGAAGGCGGCATGGTCGGCGACCGGGGTGATGCGGCCGAGGAGCGCGTCGGCGTCAGCCTGCGTCATTTTCTCTTTCGCGACGAGGCGCCCGAGCGCCTTGGCGATCCCTGCCTTGCCCGCTTCGGCCCGCGCGAGGTCGATATCGGACAGCAACACGTCATGCCCGGCGCCTGCCGACACCTGCGCAATGCCTGCGCCCATTTGCCCCGCACCGATAACGCCGACGATCATATGCTGTCCTTTCGCTGGAAACCGTGCCTGTGCCCCTACGGCGTCGGTCCCGCGCGTCAAGTAGGCAGCATCAGGGCGCGGAGCGGAACGCCGTCGCTTCGGCGAGGATCAGCGCAAAGGCGGGATCGACATCGTCCCATGTCGCGACGGGGGTCCAGCCCGATGCGCGCAAAAGCAGGTTGGCATCGCGCGCGCCATATTTGTGGCTATTCTCGCTGTGGATCGTCTCGCCCGCGGCCATATGATAGGCGCGGCCGTCGACGGTGAAGTCCATGTCGCACGCGGCAACGAGGTGCATTTCTATGCGCGCGTGGATATCGTCCCAGATCGCGCGATGGGTGAAATTCTCGACCGGGATATCGCCGTCCAGCTCGCGGTTGATGCGTTCGAGCAGGTTGAGGTTGAACGCGGCGGTCACCCCCGCGGGGTCGTCATAAGCGAGCTCGAGCGTCGCGACATCCTTGATCCGGTCGATCCCGATCAGCAGGAGCGCGCCTTCGCCGAGCGCGCAGCGCCAGTTGCGCAAGAGGTCGACCGCGGTGCGCGCGACCATATTGCCGATCGTGCTGCCCGGGAAAAAGCCGAGCTTGGGCAGGCCTGCGATTTCGTCGGGGAGCGTGACGCGCTGGGTGAAATCGGCCTCGACCGGATAGACCGCGAGCCCCGGAAAACGCGCCGCGAGCGCCAGCGCGCTGTCGCGCAGGAAATCGCCCGAAATATCGACCGGCACATAGGCGGCCGGCGCGATCGCGTCGAGCAGCAGCGGCGTCTTGGTCGAGCTGCCCGACCCGAGTTCGATCACGGCGCGGCCCGGCCCGATCGCCGACGCCATGTCGGCGGCGTAGCGGGTGAGAAGGTCGGTTTCGCTGCGCGTCGGATAATATTCGGGGAGCGCCGTGATATCCTCGAACAGCGCCGACCCTGTCGCGTCATAGAACCAGCGCGCCGGAATCGCCTTCTGCTGCTGCGACAGCCCGGCGCGGACGTCGGCGCGGAATGCGACATCGACGCCCGCATCGTCGGCGGAAATCTGCCGAAGTTGACGCACAACGCCCATGTCAAAGATCCTTGGCTAGCCGCACGCCGGTGAACTGCCAGCGTTGGTGGGGGTAGAAGAAGTTGCGGTAGGAGGCGCGCATATGCCCGCGCGGGGTCGCGCAGCTGCCGCCGCGCAGCACGAACTGCCCGCTCATGAACTTGCCATTATATTCGCCGACCGCGCCGGGCGCGGCGCGAAAGCCCGGATAGGGACGATAGGCGCTGCCGGTCCATTCCCACACGCTGCCGAACATCTGTTGCAGGCCCGTGTCATCGTCGGCGGGCGCCGCGGGCCGCACCGGTCCCGCGGCGTCGAGCTGCTGACCGCCGTGCGGATCGAAGGTGGCCGCGGCCGCTTCCCATTCGAACTCGGTCGGCAAGCGCGCGCCGGCCCAGCTCGCAAAGGCGTCGGCCTCGTAAAAGCTGATGTGCGTGACCGGCGCGGCGGGATCGATGTCCTGCCATCCCGCCAGCGTAAACTGGCGGCCGCCGTCCCAATAGGCGGGGGCGTCGACATCCTCGGCCTGCACCCACGCCCAACCATCGCTGAGCCAGAGCGACGGCGTGTGATAACCGCCATCGGCGACGAATTCCTGCCATTCGCCGTTGCTCACCGGGCGGCTGGCGAGCGCGTGCGGGGTCAGCAGCGCGTCATGGCGCGGGCCTTCGCAATCGAAGGCGAAGCCGGTGCCGCCATGCCCGACCTGTACGATGCCTTCGGCACCCGCGATCCACTTCATCGCGGAAAACTGCCGAACTTCACTCGCGATCCGCATTTCCCACGCGGCGGGTCCGAGCGGATTTTGCGCGAAGAGATGCTTGAGGTCGGTGAGCAACAGTTCCTGATGCTGCTGCTCGTGATGGATGCCGAGTTCGACGAGCGCGCGCCCCGGGGGGGGCAGATCGGGCAGCGCGCTCTGCACCGCGGCGTCGACATGCGCGCGCCAGATGCAGATTTCGTCGAGCGACGGGCGCGTCAGGAGGCCGCGCTGCGGGCGTGCATGGCGCGGCCCTTCGGCCTCATAATAGCTGTTGAACAGAAAGGGATAACGCTCGTCGAAGAGGCGGTACCCCGCGACATGATCGCGCAGGATGAAGGTTTCGAAGAACCAGGTCGTGTGCGCGAGATGCCATTTGGCGGGCGAGGCGTCGGGCATCGACTGCGCGCTCGCGTCGGCGTCGGAGAGCTTCGCGACAAGATCGAGCGACAGCCGGCGGGTCGCGGCGAAGCGCCATATGAGGCTCTCCGGCGTGTCGGTGGTCGGCGAAGCGTCGGTGCGGCTGGCCATGGTGAGACAATCCCCCGAGGTGCGATTCGGTTTCGCGTTGGAGCCGATTATGGTTACAGCGCGATGGAATGTCTAGAACATTTAGGGAACATTTACCCCCTCAGCCAATCATCGCGTCGCGCCGGGTTTCCACAATATGTCGCCGCCCGCCGCAGCGTTGATGTGCCGCGCGAGTACGAAAAGATGGTCCGACAGGCGGTTGAGGTAGTTGAGCGCGAGCGGATTGAGATCGCGCGCAGCACCCGCCGCAACGGCCGCGCGTTCGGCACGGCGCGTCACCGCGCGTGCGAGGTGGAGGCGCGCTGCGGCTTCGGTGCCGCCGGGGAGGATGAAGCTCCGCAGCGGCGCGAGCGCGTCGTTCATGCCGTCGATCTCGTCCTCGAGCCGCGCGATCTGGCTCGGCACGATGCGCAGCGCCATGTCGTGCGGACCGAATCCGAACTGGATGTCGGGCGGGGTCGCAAGGTCGGCGCCGAGGTCGAACAGCTCGTTCTGGATGCGCGACAGCATGGCGGCCTCATCGCTTTTCGGGTCGAGCACGGCGGCAGCCATCCCGATCGCGCTGTTCGCTTCGTCGACGTCGCCGATCGCCGCCATCAGCGCGTCGGACTTGGCGATGCGCGAGCCGTCGACGAGCCCCGTCGTGCCGTCGTCGCCGGTACGCGTGTAAATCTTGTTGAGCTTAACCATGGCCCGAACTTATTTGCCCGCGGCGAAGAGGCCGATCAGCACGAGCAGGATGATCGTGATCGCCTGCCATTTGACGCGCGCCATCATCATCCTGTTCTGCATCACCTGATTCTCCTGCGCGGTGCCGTCCATCTGGGCGCGGTGGCCTTGCGAGAAAAAGAAGAGCCCACGTGCGAGCGAGAAGAGGACGAAGCCGGCGGCAATCACGACGCCAAGGATGAGCAGGATTTCCATGTGCCCCAATTTAGGGATTTTGCAGCGAATAGCCAGCGGGAAGCCGGTCCGCCGCCAAATCGGCGGCGAGCGCCCGCCCGTCAACGCCGGCGGCGCGCAGTAAGGCGAGCGACGCCGCGGCGTCGCGTTTCGCCAGCCTTTTTCCATCGGGGCCGCAGACAAGCGCATGGTGGCGATAGAGCGGCGTCGACAGGCCAAACAGCGCCTGGAGCAGGCGATGAACGTCGGTCGAGGCGATGAGGTCGGCGCCGCGAATGATATGCGTCGCCCCCATCGCGGCGTCGTCGAGCGTACTCGCGAGATGATAGCTCGCGGGCGCGTCCTTGCGCGCGAGGACGATATCGCCGTGCGCGAGCGGGTCGGCGACGCGAAGCCCCTGCCCCGCCTCCTCCCATTGCAGTTCGCCGGTTTCCGCTAGCGCGCGCGCCATGTCGAGGCGCCAGCAATGCGGTTCGGCCGCGATCCGGCGCTGGCGCTCGGCATCCGGCAGGGCGCGGCAAGTACCGGGGTAGACGGCTCCCGAAGGACCATGCGGCGCCGAAAGGCTCGCCGCGATATCGGCGCGGGTACAGAAACAGGGATAGACGAGCCCGCGGTCGCGCAGCGTTTCGAGCGCAGCGGCATAGGCGCCGAGCCGCGCCGACTGGCGCAGCGGATCGCCGTCCCAGCCGATCCCGAGCCACGCCAGATCGGCGAGCGACGCGCCGACATATTCCTCGCGCGAGCGGCTGCCGTCGATGTCGTCGATGCGGATCAGGAAACGCCCGCCGGCCGCGCGCGCGGCCTCATGCGCCAGCACCGCGCTATAGGCGTGGCCGAGGTGGAGCTCGCCGGTCGGGCTGGGGGCGAAACGCGTCAGCATCTTTCCGCCCATGAATCCATATGCTGTGCCGAGTCAAAGGCAAACATTCCATATCTTGCGGGCATAAGCCCCCTTGACGTCAGATTCTGATGCGGCATGTAATGATGGTGTCATGCAGGAACGGCAGTGGCGCGCCATCCCGCGAGCAAAGGGGGCAGCGTTATTTAGCCATGTTCCATCCCGATCTTGCCCGGCATCCCGATAGCTGTCCGGCACTCGTTCTCAACGCCGACTATACGCCGCTGAGCTATTATCCCTTGAGCCTCTGGCCCTGGCAGACCGCAGTGAAGGCCGTGTTTCTCGACCGCGTCACCATCGTCGAAAATTACGAGCGCGAAATCCATTCGCCGACGTGGACGATGCCGATCCCGAGCGTGATTGCGCTGCGCCAATATGTGAAGCCGTCGGAGCATCCGGCGTTCACGCGCTTCAACCTGTTCCTGCGCGACCGCTTTGCGTGCCAATATTGCGGCTCGGGCAAGGATCTGACCTTCGATCATGTCGTGCCGCGCCGGCTCGGCGGGCGCACCACGTGGGAAAATGTCGCGACCGCCTGCGCGCCGTGCAATCTCAAAAAGGGTGGCCGCACGCCGCAACAGGCGCATATGCCGCTCTATCGCCAGCCGTGGCGCCCGACGAGCTGGCAGCTGCAGGACAATGGCCGCGCCTTTCCGCCCAATTATCTCCACACGAGCTGGATCGACTGGCTCTATTGGGACGTTGAACTGGAAGGCTGACGAGCGCACAACAGGGGCGACAGCGTGGGTTCACCTCGATGGGACTAGGCGGCCGCCAACCATCGAAAAAAGGAGAAACATCATGGTTCGCATCACCCGCATGCTCGCCGTCAGTGCGATCGCCGCACCGCTGCTCGCCGCGTGCGCGACGATCATGCCGCCGTCCGAAGCGCCGGTGTCGGTCACCGGCAGCATCACCTATCGCGAGCGCATGGCTCTGCCCCCGACCGCGCAGGTCGAAATCCAGCTCAGCGACGTCAGCCTGATGGACGCGCCGTCGAAGACGATCGCCCAGCAGTCGTTCACCGCCGACGGCCGGCAGGTGCCCTTTGCCTTCTCGCTGACCGTCGACGAGCGCAAGCTCGACCCGCGTGGCCGCTATTCGGTCTCGGCGCGCATCACCGACGCGTCGGGGAAGCTGATGTTCATCACCGACACGCATAATGGCGTGACCTTCGACGGCCGACCGCGGATCGACATGGGCACGCTGGTCATGGTGCGGACGCGTTAGGCGTGCCCTGAACAATTAATGTCGGTCGGGACGTTCATGGCTTTGAGCATGGCAGCGGCGCCTTCAAAATCGAAGTCAAAGACCTCGCCTCGCGCCCGTCGCGGGTCGTCAGAATAGACCCGGACCTGACGACAGCAGTAACAAACCTCCAGCTTGCCCACCTGCTCGCCCTTCGCATTGAAATAACGAAAGACGTGATGTGGATCGTAGCAGGCGGGCGTTGCGTGCTGTTCGGACGGCAGCAAGCGGTGGCGGATAAGCGACCGATCTAGAATCGCCCGATCCGCGCTGGTAAGCGGCAAGCCATCCGTCCGATCCATGAGCGCCTGTACATGTGGCGTCTCGCGGAAAGGCAGCCCCTCAACAAAAAGCCGAACCTCGACCGCATCAGGACTTACCGGTACCCTCCTGCTCTCTCCCGGTTTCAACTCGCTTTCCGGTACGAAGAATGGGTCGTCCTCGGCGGGCGTCCCGGCGTCCTGAACAGCGAGCGCCAATGCCGAGCCAACGGCAATGAGCAGCGCCGCCCAAACAGCAATCATGGCGTTTCGTTGCTTCATAGACCCCATATCCCCGCGAGCAATTTCAACAGGTTTAACGCGCCCGCAATAAAAGCATAGCTATGCGCGCCTTGACCCCGCTTCTTCGCAGGTGCAGCAAGCTGGGCCCATGGGCCCGCCTATCCAGATCTCGCAAAATCCCGACATCCGCTATTTGGGGCGGATCCTCGGCGACGTCATCCGCGCTTATGGCGGCGACAAATTGTTTCGCCAGACCGAATATATCCGCTCGTCGAGCGTCGACCGGCACCGCGGCATCGCGGGGGCCGAGGCGATCGATCCGGGGCTCGACGCGCTGAGCCTCGACGACACGATCGCCTTCGTGCGCGGTTTCATGCTCTTCTCGATGCTCGCGAATCTCGCCGAGGACCGGCAGGGGGTTGCGGCCGAGCCCGAAGCGACGGTCGCGGCGGCGATCGAGAAACTGAAAGACGACGGGATCGACGGCGACGCGATCGCGGCACTGCTGGGCGCGTCGCTCGTCGCGCCGGTTCTGACCGCGCACCCGACCGAGGTGCGGCGCAAGTCGGTGCTCGACCACAAGAACCGCATCGCCGAGCTGATGCTGCTGCGCGACGCCGGCGCCGACGAGACCCCCGAGGGCGATGTCGTCGAGGATGCGATCCGGCGCCAGATCGTGCTGCTGTGGCAGACGCGCCCGCTGCGCACCGAGAAATTGTTCGTCGCCGACGAAATCGACAATGCGCTGACCTATTTGCGCGACGTTTTCCTGCCCGTGGTGCCGAAACTCTACGCGCGTTGGGAAGCCGAGCTGGGGCAGCGTCCCGCGAGCTTCCTGCGCGTCGGGAGCTGGATTGGCGGCGACCGCGACGGCAACCCCTTCGTGACCGCCGAGACGATGCACATGGCGACGTCGCGCAACGCCGCCGCCGTGCTCGGTCATTATATCGACCGCGTCCACGCGCTCGGCGCCGAGCTGTCGGTATCGGCGACCCTCGCCGCGGTTCCCGAGGCCGTCGAAGCGCTGGCCGAGGCGAGCGGCGATACCGCGCCGAGCCGCCGCGACGAACCCTATCGCCGCGCGCTGTCGGGCATTTATGCACGGCTGTGCGCCACTTATACGCAGATCGTGGGCCGCGCGCCCCCGCGCCCTTCGGCACTGCCCGGCGAGCCCTACGCGACCCCGGCCGATTTCCGCCGCGACCTCGTCACCATCGCGGGCGGCCTGTCGGCGAGCGGCAAGGGCCAGTTCGCCGGCATCGGTGCGCTCGGACGGCTGATCCGCGCCGTCGAAGTATTCGGATTCCACCTCGCGACGCTCGACATGCGGCAGAACAGCGCGGTGCACGAACGCGTGCTCGCCGAACTGCTGGCGGTATCGGGCGTGTGCGCCGATTATCTGGCGCTGGGTGAAGAGGAACGCGTCGCGCTCCTCACCGCCGAGTTGCAAAGCGACCGGCCGCTCGCCGCGCCCTGGCACGAGTGGAGCGAGGAGACCGCGGGCGAACTCGCGATCGTCCACGCCGCCGCCGATGTGCGCGCGCGGCTGGGCAATGACGCGATCTGCCAGTGGATCATCAGCATGGCGCAGGACCTGTCCGACCTGCTCGAGGTCCATGTCCTCGCACGCGAAGCCGGATTGTGGCGGAGCGGCGAGGCGGCGGGCCTGTCGAACCTGATGGTCGTGCCTTTGTTCGAAACCATCGCCGACCTCGACCGCGCGCCCGCGATCATGGCGCGTTATTTCGCGATGCCCGAAATCGGCCCGCAGATCGGCCAGCGCGGGCATCAGGAAGTGATGATCGGCTATTCGGATTCGAACAAGGACGGCGGTTACCTGACCTCGACCTGGGGTTTGCATCAGGCGTCGCAGGCGCTGACCCCGGTGTTCGAAGAAGCCGACACCGCGATGCAATTGTTCCACGGCCGCGGCGGCGCGGTCGGGCGCGGCGGCGGCAGCGCCTTTGCCGCGATCCGCGCGCAGCCTGCGGGCACGGTGCAGGGGCGCATCCGCATCACCGAACAGGGCGAGGTGATCGCGGCGAAATATGGCACCGCGGCGAGCGCGGCGACGAACCTCGAGGCGATGGTGTCGGCGAGCCTGCTCGCGAGCCTTGAACCGGAGGCGACGAGCGACGAGGATGCGGCGCGCTTCACCGCGGCGATGGACCAGCTGTCGGACACCGCCTTCGCCGCCTATCGCGGGCTCGTCTACGACACCCCGGCGTTCAAGGATTTCTTCCGCGCGATGACGCCGATCGCCGAGATTGCGACGCTGAAGATCGGGTCGCGGCCGTCGAGCCGCACCAAGTCGAGCGCGATCGAGGATCTGCGCGCGATCCCGTGGGTGTTCAGTTGGGCGCAGTCGCGCGCAATGCTGCCCGGCTGGTACGGCACCGGCGAGGGTTTCGCGGCGTTCGAGGACAAGGCGCTGCTCGCCGACATGGCAGCGGGCTGGCCCTTTTTTGCGGCGCTGCTCGGCAATATGGAGATGGTGCTCGCGAAATCCGACATGGGGATCGCGGCGCGCTATGCCGAACTGGCCGGGCATATCGACGGGCATGATGCGATCTTTACGCGCATCCGCGACGGGTGGAACCGCGCGCATGACGGGCTCTTGGGCATCACCGGCCAGACGCGCCTGCTCGAGAAGAACCCGGCGCTCGAGGCGTCGATCCGCCTCCGCCTGCCCTATATCGAACCGCTCAACCTGCTCCAGATCGAGCTGATGAAGCGCCACCGCGCGGGCGAAACCGACCCGCGCATCGCCGAGGGCATCCAGCTGACGATCAACGCGATCGCGACGGCGCTTCGGAACAGCGGCTAACAAGCGAACCCCGGCGAAAGGTGTCCGGAGGCACGTGACTCCGGTCACGGCCCAACGCGGCTTGAGAATTCTGGGCCCCGGCTTTCGCCGGGGTTCACATCAAAGCCTCACTAAAGCCGCGCTCAGACCTTCGTAATCACGACCTCGCCCTTGGCGTTTGCGCCGTCGGGGACGAAGTTGATGCGGAAGTCGGCGCCGTCCTTGTCCTTGCCCGCGAGCGTGTCGCCGGTGCGGGTGACCTTGACGCCCTTCTTGGCGAACTCGCCCGCCATCCAGTCGGCGGCCTTGGCGGGCGCGGCAGGCGAGGTGAAGCCGAGCTTTACCGTCGCCTTTTCGGCGCCATTCCTGTCGGTCGCATTGACGTCGACCTTGGTAACCTTGCTGCCCGGGTAAAGCTTGACCCCGTCGATGTCGAAGTCGCTTTCGATGTCGAGGTCGACGAAATCGGGGACGTCGATATTGATTGCGGTGCCGTCTTCGCCATCGATCTTGATATTGCCGCCGTCCTTGCCGGTGTTGATCTTTACCCCGCCGCTATCGCCGTCGGCGTTGATCGAGATTTCGGTGCCGTCCGATTTTTTATCTTCAGAGCCGCAGGCGGCGAGGAGCATCATCGGGGGAATGAGGAACGCGAGACGCATGGTCGATCTCCTTGGTGCATTAGTTAAATAATACACCCTGGAGTGGCCGAGTCAACTTCTCCGCCGTCGTCATCCCGGACATGGTCCTGGATGACGATGCAGGTGTCAGGCGTCGATGCTGGTCTTGAGGTCGCCGTGCACCAAGCCGCCGTCGACGGTGATCGTGTCGCCGACAACATAATCGCCCGCCTTCGACGCGAGGAAGATCGCAGCGCCCGCCATATCTTCGGGCACGCCGATGCGCTTCACCGGGATGCTTTTCGCCACCGCGTCGCCATGGTCGCGCGCCGCCTTGTTCATCTCCGACTGGAAGGCGCCGGGCGCGATCGCGGTGACGAGGATATGGTCGGTGACGAGCCGCGCGGCGAGGCGCTTGGTGAGATAGAGGATCGCCGCCTTCGACGCATGATAGCTGTAGGTTTCCCACGGATTGAGGCGCTGGCCATCGATCGAGCCGATGTTGATGACCTTTGCGGGGCGGTCGGCGGTGCCGCCAGCCTTGAGCAGCCCGTGGAGCGCCTGCGTCAGGAAGAAGGGCGATTTGACGTTGATGTCCATCACCTTGTCCCAACCCGCCTCGGGGAAGCCCTCGAACGGTTCGCCCCACGCAGCGCCGGCATTGTTGACGAGGATGTCGAGGCGTTCCTCGCGCGCTTCGAGTTCCTTGGCAAGCGCGCGGCAGCCCTCGACGGTCGACAGGTCGACGGGGAGCCCGATGACCTTGCCCGGATAGCGCGTTTCGAAATCGGCGACCGCTTCCTCGATCTGCGCGGTCTTGCGCGCCGAGATATAGACGCGCGCCGCGCCCGCGGCGAGATAGCCCTCGACGATCATCTTGCCGATCCCGCGCGAGCCGCCGGTGACGAGCGCGATGCGGCCGTCGAGGCCGAACATGTTTTGAAGGTTCATCTGATTTCTCCTGCGGCTCAGTAGCCGTTCATCCGGGCGACCTGATCGATATGATAATGCACATCGCCCATATATTCGGCGAGCGCGCGATCGCGCTTCATATAGAGGCCGATGTCATATTCGTCGGTCATGCCGATGCCGCCGTGCATCTGTACCCCTTCGCGCACCGCGAGATTGGCGGCACGGCCAGCCTTGGCCTTCGCGACCGATACCATCAGCTTCGCACCTTCGCTGCCCTCGTCGAGCAATTGCTGCGCCTTCATCACCGTCGCGCGCGCGACTTCCATCTCGCCATAGAGATGCGCGGCGCGATGCTGGAGCCCCTGGAATTCGCCGATCAGCTTGCCGAACTGTTTGCGTTCCTTGAGGTAGGTGACGGTCATGTCCATCGCGCCCTGCCCGACGCCGACCATTTCGGCGGCGGCACCGGTGCGCGTCGCGGCGAGCAGCGCGTCGAGGATTTCGCCGCCGGCATCGACCTCCCCGATCACCGCGTCGGCATCGAGTTCGACGCCGTCGAGGGTGACATGGCTCGCAAGCGAAGAGTCGACGAGACGGCGCGGATCGGCGGTGACGCCCTTGGCATCCTTCGGCACCGCGAACAAAGTGATGCCGCCGTCGGTTTTCGCCGCGACGATGCTGACATCCGCGACATGGCCGTGGAGCACGAAGCTCTTCTTGCCGTCGAGACGGAAGCCGTTGCCGGCGCGCGTCGCGGTGGTCGCGATGCGGTCGGGGCGGTGCTTGGCGCCCTCGTCGATCGCGAGCGCAACGATCGCCTCGCCCGATGCGATCGCGGGGAGCCAGCGGCCCGCCTGCGTGCCACCCGCCTTTGCGAGCGCGGCAACCGCGCCAACGCTGGTCGACAGGAAAGGCGACGGGGTCAGGTTGCGGCCGATTTCCTCAAGCACGATGCCCGCTTCCATATGCCCCATGCCGAGCCCGCCATGCGCCTCGGGAACGAGCATGCCGGGCAGGCCCATTTCGGTGAACTGCGCCCAGAGCTCGCGCGAGAAGCCGGTGGCGTCGGCGGTATCGCGGAGCTTGCGGAGGTGCGAGACGGGGGCCTGTTCGGCCACGAAGGGCGCGACGCTGTCCTTGAGCATCGCCTGGTCGTCATTGTGATAGAGAGGCATGGTTCAGGCTCCGGGCAGGTCGAGGATACGCTTGGCGATGACGTTGAGCATGACTTCGCTCGTGCCGCCTTCGATCGAATTGGCCTTGGTGCGCAGCCAGCCGCGCGGACGCGCGCCGCCCTTCGTCTCTTCGCTGTCCCATTCGAGCGCTTCGCTGCCGCCGCCCGACATGACGAGTTCGTGGCGGCGCTTGTTGAGTTCGGTCCCGACATATTTCATCATGTTCGAGCTCGCCGGATGTGCACGCCCGGTCTTCCACATGTCCATGAAACGCTCGCCCATCGCGCGGTACGCAAAGACGTCGACGTCGAACGCCGCCATTTCGGCGCGCAAGATCGGATCGTCGAGTTCGCCCGCCGCATTCTTGCCGAACGCCTTGGCAAAGGCACCGCCGATGCTGACCATGTCGCCGCCCGCGCCGCCGCCCGAGATCATCTCGCGTTCGTGGCCGAGCAGATATTTGGCGACGTCCCAGCCGCGGTTGATCTCGCCGACGAACTGCGTCTTCGGCACTTCGACATCGTCGAAGAAGGTTTCGCAGAAGGGCGAGTTGCCCGAAATCAGCAGAATCGGCTTGGTCGTGACGCCCTTGCTCGCCATGTCGAAGAGCATGAAGGTGATGCCCTGATATTTGTTCGTCTTGTCGGTGCGGACGAGGCAGAAAATCCAGTCGGCCTTGTCGGCGTAGCTGGTCCAGATCTTCGATCCGTTGACGACCCAGTGATCGCCCTTGTCCTCGCCGAAGGTCTGCAAGCTGACGAGATCGCTGCCCGAGCCGGGTTCCGAATAGCCCTGGCACCAGCGGATTTCACCGCGCGCGATCGGGTTCAGATAATGGACCTTCTGCTCCTCGGTGCCGAATTGCAGCAGCGCGGGGCCGAGCATCCAGATGCCGAAGCTGTCGAGCGGCGAACGCGCCTTGATGCGCTTCATTTCCTGCTTGAGGACCTTGGTCTGCTCTGCCGTCAGCCCGGCGCCGCCATAAGGCTTCGGCCAGTCGGGCACGGTATAGCCCTTTGAAACACAGGCATCGAGCCACGCTTTCTGGGCGTCATTCTTGAATTTGAAATTGCGCCCGCCCCAGCAGACGTCGTCCTCGTCGCGGATCGGTTCGCGCATTTCGGGGGGACAATTGGCTTCCAGCCATTCGCGCACCTCGGTGCGGAAAGCGTCCAGTTCGCTCATCCTTTTGGCTCCTCTTCTGACCCCAAATCTACGTCCGCTTCGCTGCTTTACGCAAGCGTCAACTTGGAGAAGCCGGCCTGCCGTTACGGCGCCGTAGCGTCGGATCGACCGGCGTTGACGCGGGTCCTCTGGCGCCTAAGCTAAGTGGCAAAAGAAAACGGGAGAATGGGTTCATGCGATTCGCAGGCAAGGTCGCCGTGGTCACCGGCGCGGCGTCGGGTATTGGCAAAGCCACAGTGTTGAAGCTCGCGGGCGAGGGCGCGCACGTCTTCGCCGCCGACATCGACGAGGCGGGCGGACGTGCGCTCGCCGAACAGTCGAACGGCAAGATCGACTTCGTGCGCTGCGACGTGACCCGACCGTCCGATATCGAAGCGCTGATGGACACCGCCGCCGCAAAGGCCGGCGGGATCGACATCGTGTTCAACAATGCCGCCGCGGGCGGCGACCGCGCGCCGATCGACGAGATCAGTCCCGAAGGCTGGGACCGCACGATGGACCTTGTGCTGAAATCGGTCGCGATGGGCATTCGTTACGCCGCGCCGCATATGAAACATCGCAAGGGCGCGAGCATCGTCAACACCGCCAGCGTCGCGGCGCTCGGTGCGGGCTATTCGCCGATCGCCTATGCGGTCGCGAAGGCGGGGGTGCTCCACCTCAGCAAGGTCGCGGCAACCGACCTCGCGCAATATGGCATCCGCGTGAACGCGATCTGCCCCGGCTTCATCAACACCAACATCTTCACCGCCTCGCTCGACGTGCCGGGCGAGTTCAAGACGCAGGCGAATGAAGTGATCGCGCAGATGAGCGCGCAGGCGCAGCCCGTCGCGCGCGGCGGCCAGCCCGAGGATATCGCGAACGCGGTCGCCTATCTCGCGAGCGAGGAATCCTCGTTCATGACGGGTACCCACCTGCTCGTCGACGGCGGGCTGACGATCGGCCAGCGGCACGCGTGGGACAAGGAAACGCCGGGTATGTTCGATGCCCTGCTCGCGATGGAGGAAGCGGCCAAAGCCGGGTCCGCCGCGTGAGCACCGCGCGCATTGCGGCGCCGAAGACCGAGCGCCTGCCCGTCTGGCTGAAGGCGACGCACGGGCTCGGCAGCATCGCCTATGGCGTCAAGGACAATGGTTTTTCGACCTTCCTGCTGCTGTTCTACAATCAGGTGATCGGGCTCGACGCGGGGATTGTCGGCGCCGCGATCATGGTCGCGCTGATCGCCGACGCCTTTGTCGATCCGGTGATCGGCGAGCTGACCGACCGCACGCGCAGCCGCTGGGGCCGCCGCTTGCCCTGGCTCTACGGCGCGCCGATCCCGCTCGCGATCATGTGGATGCTGCTGTGGCACCCGCCCGAAATGAGCGACTCGATGACCGTGGCCTGGCTGATCGGCTTTGCGATCATCGTCCGCTCGCTCGTGTCGATGTGCGAAGTGCCGTCGGTCGCGATCGTCCCCGAACTCACCGCCGATTATGACGAGCGCACCGCGGTCATGCGTTACCGCTTCCTGTTCGGCTGGGGCGGCGGGCTGCTGATCCTGCTGCTCGCCTATGGGGTATTTTTCGGCGGCGCGAAGGGGCTCGTCGATCCCGACGGTTATTTCCCCTATGCGCTGACCGGCGCACTGCTGATGGCGGGTGCAGTGATGATTTCGGCGGCGGGGCAGCACAAGCGCATCGCGGTGTCGAACGTCGCCGATGTCAAACCGAAGACAACGCTGCGCCAGGTCCTCGCCGAGATGCGCGACACGCTGTCGAACCGCGCCTTCCTGTGGCTGGTGTTCGCGGCGCTGTTCGGCTTCGTCAATCAGGGCATCACCTTTTCGATGAACAATTACCTGCTCGGCTTTTTCTGGCAGTTCACGCAGGGCGAGATGGTCGCCTATGTCTTCCTGCTGTTCGGCACGATGATCGCGGCCTTCATCCTGGTGGCGCCGATCTCGGCGAAGCTCGGCAAGCGCGACGGCGCGATCGTCGCCGGCGCGGTGGCGCTGCTCGTCAACAGCGGCATCTATTTCGCGTGGATTCAGGGCGTATTCCCCGGCTTGCCCGGCAAACCGAGCGTCGCGACGATGTTCGCGCTGGTGTTCGTGTCGAACACCTTCTCGATCATCCTGATGATCCTGTCGTCGTCGATGATGGCCGACGTTGTCGAGGCGTCGCAGAGCGAGACCGGCCGCCGGTCCGAAGGGCTGTTCTTCGCGGGCTATTTCTTCATGCAGAAATGCGCGACCGGCATCGGCATTTTCGTCGCCGGGCTGATCCTGTCCTTCGCGGCCTTTCCGGCCAATGCGAAACCGGGCGAGGTCGGCGGCGACGTGCTCGGCAACCTTGCGCTCGGCTATGCGCTCGCGGTGCTCGTCATCGGTACCTTGGGGCTGATCGTGATGCGCAAATTCCCGATCTCGCGCGCCGACCATGAGGCGCGGCTCGCGCTGCTGGGCGATGCCGCGCGCGGCGAACCCGACGCAAGCGGTGTGCACCCGTAAGCGAAAAGTGCGCGGCGTGACCAAATGAGGTAATTTTCGGGCCGCAGGACTTGGCAAGGCCGGCGAATCGGTCCAATGGTTTACGTGAACGTAAAGGGAAAGGAAGCGCAGATGGATTTCGACCTTACCGACCGGCAGGTCTATTGGCGCGATCGGGTCCGCGATTTCATCGAGCGCAAGGTTCGCCCCGCCGTCCCCACCTATAACGAACAGGACAAGGCGGGCGACCGCTGGAAGGTGATCCAGATCGTCGAGGATCTCAAGGCCGAGGCGAAAGAGGCCGGCATCTGGAACCTGTTCATGCCGCCGCGCAGCGCCGTGCATCACCATGTCGACGAGACGTTCGAATTCGAGGGACCGGGGCTCACCAACCTCGAATATGCGCTGTGCGCCGAGGAGATGGGCCGCGTCGGTTTTGCGAGCGAGGTGTTCAACTGCTCGGCGCCCGACACCGGCAATATGGAAGTGTTCCATCGGTACGGGACGCGCGCGCAGAAGGACAAATATCTCGGCCGGTTGATGAATGGCGAAATCCGTTCGGCCTTCCTGATGACCGAGCCGCGCGTCGCCTCGTCCGACGCGACGAACATCGAAACGCGCATCGAGCGCGACGGCAGTGATTATGTGATCAATGGCACCAAATGGTGGTCGTCGGGCGCGGGCGATCCGCGCTGCGAGGTCGCGATCGTGATGGGCAAGACCGACTTTGCCGCAAAGCGCCACGCGCAGCAGTCGATGGTGCTGATGCCGCTCGACACACCCGGTGTGAAGATCCTGCGCCACCTGCCGGTCTTCGGTTACGACGACGCACCGCATGGCCATATGGAAATCGAGCTGAAAGACGTCCGCGTCAACGCCGAGGAAGCGATGCTGCTCGGCGAGGGCCGCGGTTTCGAGATCGCGCAGGGGCGCCTCGGGCCGGGCCGCATCCATCACTGCATGCGCACCATCGGCGTCGCCGAAGAAGCGATCGCCAAGATGGCGAAGCGGCTCCAGTCGCGCGTCGCCTTTGGCAAGAAGGTCGCCGAATACAGCATCTGGGAACATCGCCTCGCTCGCGCGCGCATCGATATCGAGATGACGCGGCTGCTCTGCCTGAAAGCCGCCGACATGATGGACAAGGTCGGCAACAAGACCGCGGCGGCCGAAATCGCGATGATCAAGGTGCAGGCGCCGAACATGGCGCTCAAGATCATCGACGACGCGATCCAGGCGCATGGCGGCGCGGGCGTGTCGGAGGATTTCGGGCTCGCCAAGGCCTATGCGCACCAGCGCACCCTGCGCCTCGCCGACGGACCCGACGAGGTCCACGAACGCGCGATCGCGCGGATCGAATTCGCCAAGCACAGCGAGGCGAGCGACCCGGGCTTTTCGTCGGGCGACATCGGCGTTTCGCGTTAAAACCTGAATTCGGAGAGATATTGTGACCAAAGCCGCGATTCTGATCGAGCCGGGCAAGCCGCTGTCGATCGAGGATGTCGTCGTCGCCGACTGCGGCCCGCACGAGGTGCGCATCCGCACCGCCGCGTGCGGGCTCTGCCATTCGGACCTGCATTTCATCGACGGCGCCTACCCGCACCCGCTGCCCGCGATCCCCGGCCATGAAGCCGCGGGCATCGTCGAAGCGGTCGGCAGCGAAGTGCGCACGGTGAAGGTCGGCGACGCGGTCGTCACCTGCCTCAGCGCCTTCTGCGGCCATTGCGAATTCTGCGTGTCGGGCCGCATGTCGCTCTGCATGGGCGGCGACACGCGCCGGCCCGCCGGATCGGCACCCCGCATCACGCGTCCCGACGGGTCGCCGGTGAACCAGATGCTCAACCTCTCGGCCTTTTCGGAAGTGATGCTGGTCCACGAACATGCGTGCGTCGCGATCGACCCCGAGATGCCGCTCGACCGCGCCGCCGTCATCGGCTGCGCGGTGACGACGGGCGCGGGCACGATCTTCAACGCGTGCAAGGTCACCCCGGGCGAGACCGTCGCGGTCGTCGGTTGCGGCGGCGTCGGGCTCGCGACGATCAACGCCGCGAAGATCGCCGGCGCGGGGCGCATCATCGCCGCCGATCCGGTTCCCGAAAAGCGCGCGCTCGCGGTCAAGCTCGGCGCGACCGACGTCGTCGATGCGCTGTCCGACGATGCCGCGAAGCAGATCCTGGAAATCTCGAAGGGCGGCGTCGACCATGCGATCGAAGCGGTGGGCCGGCCGGCGTCGGCGAGCCTCGCGGTCGCGTCGCTGCGCCGCGGCGGCACCGCGACGATCCTCGGCATGATGCCGCTCGCCGAGAAGGTCGGCCTGTCGGCGATGGACCTGCTTTCGGGCAAGAAATTGCAGGGCGCAATCATGGGCGGCAACCGCTTCCCCGTCGATATCCCGCGCCTCGTCGACTTCTACCTCCGCGGGCTGCTCGACCTCGACAGCATCGTCGCCGAGACGATCCCGCTGGGACAAGTCAACGAAGGGTTCGACAAGATGCGAAAGGGCGACGCCGCGCGGTCGGTGATCGTATTCGACCAATGACGCTCGACGCCCAAAAGGCCTTCAGCGGCACCGTTGCCCCCGAAGGCGCCGATATCCTCGACGAGGCGAAGCTGACCGCGTGGATGGAAGCGAATGTCGAAGGTTTCACCGGCCCGCTGACGCAGAGCAAGTTCGCGGGCGGTCAGTCGAATCCGACCTACAAGATCAGCGCGCCGTCGGGAAATTATGTGCTCCGCCGCAAGCCCTTCGGCCCGCTGCTGCCGTCGGCGCATGCGGTCGACCGCGAGTATAAGGTGCAGGCGGGTCTCCACAAGACCGGCTTCCCTGTCGCGCGCCAGTACGGCCTGTGCACCGATGACTCGGTGGTGGGCAGCTGGTTCTATGTGATGGGGATGGTCGACGGCCATACGATCTGGGACGGCGCGATGCCCGGATCGACCCCCGAAAACCGCCGCGCCACCTATGAAGCGATGATCGACACGCTCGCCGCGCTGCACAATGTCGATGTCGAGGCGGCCGGGCTGTCCGATTTCGGCAAGCCCGGCAATTATTTCGGGCGGCAGGTCGATCGCTGGACGAAGCAATATCGCCTCGCCGAGACCGAGACGATGGACGAGATGGAGCAGCTGATCGCGTGGCTGCCCGCGACCTTGCCCGAACAGACGCGTACCAGCGTCGTCCACGGCGACTATCGCATCGACAATATGATCTATGCCAAGGACCGGCCCGAAGTGCTCGCGGTGCTCGACTGGGAGCTGTCGACCTTGGGCGATCCGCTCGCCGATTTCACCTATGTCGCGATGGCGTGGGTGACCGAGAATGGCGGGCGTTCGGGGGTGATGGACCTCGACCGCACCGCGCTCGGCATTCCCGAACTCGACGAAATGGTCGAACGTTATTGCGCCGCGACCGGCCGCGACGGCGTGCCCGATATGAACTGGTATTTCGCCTATAATTTCTTCCGCCTCGCGGGCATCATCCAGGGCATCAAGAAGCGCGTGATCGAGGGCACCGCCTCGTCGCAGCATGCGAAGGACATGTCCGAACGCGTCCGCCCGCTCGCCGAAAAGGCGTGGGACTTTGCACGGAAGGCCGGCGCATGAGCCTGTTCGACATGACGGGGCAGGTCGCGCTGATCACCGGATCGTCGCGCGGCATCGGCAAGGCGACCGCCGAGGCGATGGCCGAACAGGGCGCGAAGGTCGTGATTTCGAGCCGCAAGGCCGACGCCTGCGAAGAAACCGCGGCCGAGATCAACGCGAAATATGGCGAAGGCACCGCAATCGCGGTGCGCGCGAACATCTCGTCGAAAGAAGAGCTGGAGATACTCGTTGCCGAGACGCGCCGCGTCTTCGGCAAGATCACCACGCTCGTCTGCAACGCCGCGTCGAACCCCTATTATGGCCCCGGGCTGGGGATCAGCGACGACCAGTTCCGCAAGATCATGGACAATAATATCCTGTCCAACCACTGGCTGATCTCGATGGTCGCGCCCGAGATGCTCGAACGCGGCGAAGGATCGATCATCATCATCAGCTCGATCGGCGGACTCAAGGGATCGCCGATCATCGGCGCCTACGGGATTTCGAAGGCCGCCGACATGCAGGTCGCGCGCAATTTCGCGGTCGAATTCGGGCCGCGCGGCGTGCGCGTCAACTGCATCGCGCCGGGGCTGGTGCGCACCGACATGGCGCGCGCCTTGTGGGAAAATCCCGACAATCTCAAACGATCGACCGCCGCCTCGACCTTGAAGCGGATCGGAGAGCCGCACGAGATCGCGGGCGCCGCGGTCTTCCTCGCCAGCAAGGCGGGGGCATTCACCACCGGCCAGACCATCGTGTGCGATGGCGGGGCCACGATTTCGGGAGGCGCATGATGGGCGCATTGGACGGCAAGGTTGCGATCATCACGGGGGCTGGCAGCGGCATCGGCCGCGCGAGCGCGCTGCGCTTCGCCGCCGAGGGCGCGAAGCTCGTTATCGGCGACAAGACGGCCGCGGTGCACGACACGGCAAAGCTGGTGAAGGATGCAGGCGGCGAAGTCGCCGCGCTCGAAATCGATGCGGGCGTCGAGGCCGATGTCGCCTCGCTCGTCGCCACGGCGAAAGACAGCTTCGGCGGACTCGACGTCGCCTTCGCCAACGCCGGGATCATCGGCGACATGGGCGGCATCTTCGACTTCGACCCCGATGCGTGGGCCGAGACCTTGCGCGTCAACCTGATCGGCCCCGCGCTGATGGTGAAGCACGCCGGCAAGGCGATGGTCGATCAGGGACGCGGCGGCGCGATCGTGCTGACCGCGAGCGTCGCGGGTCTGAATTCGGGCGCGGGTCCGGGCGCCTATTCGGCGTCGAAGGCAGGCGTGATCAACCTCGCCAAGGTCGCGGCGCAGCAGCTCTCGACCAGCGGCGTGCGCGTCAACGCGGTGTGCCCCGGCCTTACCGAAACGGGGATGACCAAACCGACCTTCGACTATGCGAAGGCGAAGGAAGTCACCCACAAGCTCGGCCAATTGAACCCGCTGCGCCGCGCCGCGCAGCCCGAAGAGCTCGCCAATGTCGCACTCTTCCTCGCGAGCGACCAGGCGAGCTATGTCAACGGACAGGCGATCGCCGTCGACGGCGGGCTCACCAGCTCGCACCCGGTGACGCGCCAGTTGCTCGGCCAGACCTCGCACTGATAGACCGATCATCATGGCACATGGATTCGACACCGCGCGGCTGGGCCGCATCCCCGCATTTCTCGCCGCCAAATATGTCGACACCGGCCGCCTGCCGCACGCGGCGACGCTCGTGTCGCGGCGCGGCGAGATCGCGCATCTGTCGTGCATTGGCGAGGGGCGTCCCGGCGAGGCGCTGAAAGAGGATGCGATCTTCCGCATCGCGAGCATGACCAAGCCGATCACCAGCATCGCCTTCATGATGCTGGTCGAGGAGGGCAAGGTCGCGCTGTCGGACCCGCTCGTCAAATTCTGCCCCGAGTTCAAGGACACCGGCGTGTTCGTCGCGGGTGGCGGCAATGTCCCCTTCCTGACGCGGCCGCCGACGCAGCCGATCCGCATGGTCGACCTGCTGCGCCATACTTCTGGGCTGACTTACGGCTTTCAGGAACGCACGCCGGTCGACGCCGCGTATCGCAAGGCGAAGATCGACGATTTCGACGCCGATTATACGATGGACAGCTTCATCGCCGATCTCGCGAAAATCCCGTTGCAGTTCGACCCCGGCGCGCACTGGAATTATTCGATGGCGACCGATGTGCTCGGCGCGGTGATCGAACGCATCGAGGGCAAGCCCTTCGCGCAGGTTTTGCAGGAGCGTATCTTTGGCCCGCTCGGCATGGTCGATACCGGCTTCAAGGTGCCCGCCGACCAGCAGCACCGGCTGACCGACGCCTATGCCTTTCATCCGAAGGACAAGAAGCAGGGTTTCGACAGCGGTGCGCGCAGCCGCTGGGCGAAGGACCGCAGCTTTCATTCGGGTGGCGGCGGGCTCGCCTCGACGCTGCACGATTACCACCGTTTCTGCCTGATGCTGCTCGGCAGCGGCAAGCTGGGCGGCACGCGGATCATCAGCCGCAAGACGCTCGATCTGATGACCTCGAACCATCTGCCCGGCGGCGGCGACCTGACGCAGCACAGCGTCGGCATCTTCAGCGAGGACGAGAATGCCGGGATCGGCTTCGGTCTCGGCTTCGCGGTCACGCTCGATCCCGCGCGCGCCGGCATTCCCGGCTCGGCGGGCGATTTTTACTGGGGCGGCATGTTCTCGACCGGCTTCTTCGTCGATCCGGTCGAACAGATTTGCATGGTCTTCATGACCCAGCTCATGCCCTCTTCCACCTATCCCGTGCGGCGCGAGGTCAAGACCTTTGTCCACGCCGCGCTTGATGACTGACATTAGACCAAGGAGTTCTCCCATGTCCGAAGACACCCCCGTTTCCGTCACGATGGAAAAGGATGGCGAAGTCGCCGTCATCATCGTCAACAACCCGCCCGTGAATGCCCTGAGCTGGCACGTCCGCCAGGGGCTCGAGGATCATTTCACCGCCGCGCTTGCCGACGATAGCGTCAAGGCGATCGTGCTGCGCTGCGCCGGTGCGACCTTTATCGCGGGCGCCGACATCAGCGAATTCGGCAAGCCGCCGCGCGGCCCCGATTTCAACGCGGTGCTCAACAGCATCGAAGCCGCATCGAAGCCGGTCGTCGCGGCGATTCACGGAACAGCCCTTGGGGGAGGTCTCGAAACCGCGCTCGTCTGCCATTATCGCGTCGCCGTGCCCTCGGCGAAGCTCGGCGTTCCCGAGGTCAAGCTCGGCCTGCTCCCCGGCGCGGGCGGCACGCAGCGCCTGCCGCGCGTCGTCGGCGTCGAAGCCGCGGCGACGATGGTCTCGACCGGCGATCCGCTGCCCGCATCGAAGGCCAAGGAACTTGGCCTCGTCGACGAACTCGCGGGCGAGGACAGCCTGGCGGCCGATGCGATCGCCTTCGCGCGCGCCAAGATCGCCGACGGCCCGCGCCCGACGCGCGAGCGTCCGGTGTTCGGCGACGTCGCGGTGATCGAACAGCTCAAGGCCGCGAACGCCAAACGCTGGCGCGGTTTCGAGGCGCCCTATGCCAACCTCGCCTGCGTCGAGGCCGCGACGCGCCTGCCGTTCGACGAGGGTCTCGCTTTCGAACGCGAACAGTTCATGAAGCTGATGTTCGGCAGCCAGTCGGCGGCGCAGCGCCACATCTTCTTCGCCGAGCGCCAGGCCGCGAAGATCGACGGCCTGCCCAAGGACACACAGCTGCGCGACATCAAGAAGGTCGGCGTGATCGGCGCCGGCACGATGGGCGGCGGCATTTCGATGAACTTCCTCCAGAAGGGCATCCCCGTCACGATCGTCGAAATGGCTGAGGACGCGCTCGACCGCGGCGTCGGCGTGATCCGCAAGAATTACGACGCCTCGGCGGCCAAGGGCCGCTTCAAGCCCGAACAGGTCGACCAGATGATGGGCATCCTGACGCCGAGCCTCAGTCTCGACGACCTTGCCGACTGCGACCTGATCATCGAGGCGGTCTATGAGAATATGGACGTCAAGAAGGACATCTTCGGCAAGCTCGACAAGATCGCGAAGCCCGGCGCGATCCTCGCGTCGAACACCAGCTACCTCGACGTCGACGAGATCGCGACCGCGACGAGCCGCCCCGGCGACGTGCTCGGCATGCACTTCTTCTCGCCCGCCAATGTCATGAAGCTGCTTGAGGTCGTGCGCGGCGAAAAGACCGCACCCGACGCGCTGGCGACGGCGATGGCTACGGGTAAGAAAATCGGCAAGGTCGCGGTGGTTGCAGGCGTGTGCGACGGCTTTATCGGCAACCGCATGCTCAAACCCCGTCAGGTCGAGGCGATGAACCTGCTGATGGAAGGCGCGACCCCGGCGCAGGTCGACAATGTGCATGTCGAATTCGGCATGCCGATGGGACCGTTCCAGATGAGCGACCTCGCCGGCGTCGACATCGGCTGGCACCGCGATCCCAACCGCATCGAAAGCATCCGCGACGCGCTCTGCGCCGAAGGCCGCTGGGGGCAGAAGAAGCAGGCGGGCTTTTACGACTATGACGAAAAGCGCAATCCGTCGGAAAGCGCACGCGTCGCCGAGATCATCGAGCAGTTCCGCGCCAAGGCAGGCGTCGAGAAGCGCGAGATCACCGATCAGGAGATCATCGAGCGCACGCTCTATCCGATGGTCAACGAAGGCGCGCTGATCCTCGCCGAAGGCAAGGCGCAGCGCGCGTCGGACATCGATGTCGTGTGGATCTATGGCTATGGCTGGCCGGTCTATCGCGGCGGCCCGATGTTCTGGGCGGGGCTCGAAGGCACCGACAAGATCGTCGCGGCGCTCGAAAAACATGGTTTCGAGATCGCGCCGCTGCTCAAGGAAAAAGCGGAGGCGAAAACGGGCTTCTAAGCCCCCTTCGCTTACGAAAAGACGGCCGTCTGTCCCGGTGCGGGGCAGGCGGCCTTTCTTTTGGCCTGTGGACGCCGCAGGCATGAGCAAAAACTTGCGATTCAGGGTTAAAGCGCTGGCAAGGCCTGCCGTTACGGCAGAGCATGATCGCCATGTCGTTCCTCGCCGTCCTCCTGCTCACCGGCAGCGTGCCGGTGGCTGCGCCGCCCACGGGCCCGCAGGCAACGGCGGTCGCGGTCGCCCGCGCGCGCATCCTCTCGCCCGCCGAGGTGCGGCGGGTCGACGGGCGGCTCGAAATACGCACCGGCGAGCGCAAGGCGCCGACGCAGGTGCATCGCACCGAACGCCGCGACGGCGGCGAGACCGCGGATTTCTACTGAAGCGTCTTGATGATCGCCGAAAAGTCGCGGCCGTCCTTGTCGGCCTCGACAAAGGCGTCGTAGAGCTCGCGCGCCTTCGATCCCATCGGGACGTCGGCATCGACGCTCGCCGCCGCCTCCATCGCGAGGCGCAAATCCTTGAGCATCAGCGCCGCAGCGAACCCGCCCTTGTAATCATTGTCGGCGGGGGTGGTCGGGCCGACGCCGGGAAGCGGCGCATAACTCGTCAGCGACCAGCACTGCCCCGACGAGACGCTCGCGATGTCGAAGAATTTCTGCGGATCGAGCCCGAGCTTCTGCGCAAGCGCGAGCGTTTCGCACGTCGCGACCATCGAGGCGCCGAGCAGCATGTTATTGCAGATCTTCGCGCCCTGTCCCGCGCCCGCGTCGCCCGCGTGGATCACCGCCTTGCCCATAAGGCCAAGGATCGGTTCGGCGCGTGCGAAGCCTTCGCCGGTGCCGCCGACCATGAAGGTCAGCGTAGCCGCATTGGCCGCCGCGATACCGCCGGAAACCGGCGCATCGACCGCAACGAGGCCCTTGGCAGTCGCGGCTTCGATATTGGCGCGCGCGGTCGCGACGTCGATCGTCGAACAATCGAGCAGCAAGGTGCCCGGCGCGGCATTCGGGAAAACGTCGCTTTCATAGACAGAGGCGACATGCTTGCCCGCGGGAAGCATGGTCACGACGGCTTCGGCACCGGTGACGGCTTCGGTGGCCGACGCAGCGCGCGAACAGCCCGCCTCGACGGCGCGCGCGAGCGCTTCCTCGCTGAGATCGAAGGCGCGGACCTCATGCCCCGCCTTCGCCAGATTCGCGGCCATGCCGCCGCCCATGTTGCCGAGTCCGATAAAGGCGATTTTCATCATTCTTTTCCTTGTTTTGCTTGTCGGCGGAGCTTCAACCACGACTGAAAGTCGCTAAGTCCATATGAAGCCAACACGATGAGGCTGACGATCGGCAGAACCCACAGAGCGACAACCCACCAAAGCAACTGCTCAAGCCCGCGCGAGTCATATTGGGCGCCGGTAGCTGAAACGGTCGCCCAAAGAGCCAGATGCAACCCGATCAACGCGCCGGCCGGACCGAGCGCTTCACGGGAAAACATCCTCACCGCCCCTTCCACACGCCTTCGCGCTTTTCGATGAAGGCGGCCATGCCTTCGGCCTTGTCCTCGGTCGCGGCGAGGATCTGGAACAGGCGGCGTTCGTAGACCAGCCCCTGGTCGAGAGTGGTTTCGAACGCGGCGTTGACCATGTCCTTGTTCACCATCGCGGCCATCGGCGGCATCGACGCGATCGTGGTCGCGGTCTTCACGGCCTCCTCGACCAGCGTTTCATGTTCGACGACGCGCGCGACGAGGCCCGAACGTTCGGCTTCGGCGGCGTCCATCATGCGGCCGGTGAGGCACATTTCCATTGCCTTCGCCTTGCCGATCGCGCGCGTGAGCCGCTGCGATCCGCCCATGCCCGGCGCGACGCCGAGCTTGATTTCGGGCTGGCCGAATTTCGCCTTGTCCGATGCGATGATGAAGTCGGCCATCATTGCGAGTTCGCAGCCGCCGCCGAGCGCGAAGCCATTGACCGCGGCGATCCACGGCTTCCGCACCTTCTTCACGAAGTCGCTCGTCCATTTCGAGAAGAAATCTTCGAGGTAGAAATCGGACGCGGGCTTGTCGGCCATTTCCTTGATGTCGGCGCCCGCGGCAAACGCCTTGTCGCCCGATCCGGTGAGCACGGCGCAGCGCTGGCTGTCGTCGGCCTCGAACGCCGCAAAAGCCGCAATCAGATCGTCGAGCACGCCCGAATTGAGCGCGTTCAGCGCCTGCGGGCGGTTCAATGTCACCAGCGTGACGGCCCCGCGCGTTTCGACGAGGAGGGTTTCATAGCTCATGGTCTTGTCCTGTATCAGCGGTTGGCGTCGATATTGCGCAGCAGCACCTCAAGCTGCGCCGGGGTGGCATGGTCATGCGCCTCGTCGGTCGAGGTCGGCTGGTTGTCGTAAGGGATAGGCTCGTCGAACTGGTCGGCCGCCAGATCCCAATAACGCCCGTCGATCCGGTTGTAGAAATGCGTGCCGCCCTTCGTCGCGGTCTTCACGATGTCGCCGCCGAAATGATGATGCACGGCAAGCGCGGTCACCGCGCACTGGTTGCGGCACGGATTGGCCGGGTCGAACGGGTCCGATATCGTCTCCGCCGACCAGCTCTGCTTTACCGCATGATAGAGGACGATCGGATCGGCGAAGCTCATAACGGCGTCCATTTCTCATTGTCGGGGAGCGGCGCAAAGATCGCGTCGATCCAGTCGTCGGTGACAGCCTCGGGCGTGGCCGGATTCCATTTCGGGCTGTTGTCCTTGTCGACGATCAGCGCGCGCACGCCCTCGATGAAGTCGTGCATTGCGACGACGCGGCTACCGATCGCATATTCCTGCGCCATTTGCGCGGCGAAGTCGTGCATTTCGCCGCCTTCCTTGAGCTGGCGGAGCGCGACCTTGCACGTCTGCGGCGATTTGCCGCGAAGCGTCGCCAGCTCCTTTTCGGCCCATTCGCCGCCATCGGCTTCGAGCGCAGCGAGGATGTCCTCATAGGTGTCGCTCGCGAACAGGCGGTTGATCCGTTCGAGATGCTGGGAGATTCCAGCGGGCGGCGCGGTGACCGACAGTTCGCCCAATATACCGCCGATACGGTCGGGATCGACCGCGATCCGCGCCTTTGCCTCGGCGAGCTTCTCGGACGGCAGATAATGGGTAGCGAGGCCGAGCGCCAAACACTCCGCGCCGTCGAGCCGCGCGCCGGTGAGCGCGAGATAGGCGCCGACGCGGCCTTCGAGGCGCGGCAGGTACCAGCCGCCGCCGACGTCGGGGAACAGGCCGATCCCGGTCTCGGGCATTGCGAAACGCGTATGTTCGGTCGCGACGCGATATTTCGCCGGCTGCGAGATGCCGACCCCGCCGCCCATCGTGATACCGTCCATGAAGGCGACGACGGGCTTGGAATAAGTGAAGAGCAGATGGTTGAGGCGATATTCAGTGTGGAAGAATTGGCGCGCCTCCTTGCCGTCCTTCGCGCCGCTTTCCGCAAGCATGCGGATATCGCCGCCCGCGCAGAAGCCGCGGCCCTCGCTATGGTCGATGATCACCGCCTCGACCGCGTCGTCGTCGCGCCATTTCAGCAACGCATCGATCATCGCCTGACACATCGGAAGGTTCAGCGCGTGGATCGCCTTCGGGCGATTGAGCGAAATGCGGCCGACGCGAAGGTCGGTCGAGATCAAAACATCGTCCGTCATTGGCGCAGCAAGTCCCTTCCGACGATCATCCGCATCACCTGGTTGGTGCCTTCGAGGATCGAATGGACGCGGAGGTCGCGCCAGAAACGCTCGATCGGATAGTCGCGCAGATAACCATAGCCGCCGAACAGCTGGAGCGCGTCGTTGACGATCTTGCTGCCGTTATCGGTCGCGAGCCGCTTCGCCATCGCCGAGAAGCGCGACTTGTCGGGTGCGTTTGCGGTGACCTTTGCCGCCGCAAGATAAAGCAAAGCGCGCGACGCTTCGAGATCGGTCGCCATGTCGGCGAGGGTGAATTGCGTGTTCTGGAAATCGGCGATCGGCTGGCCGAACTGCTGGCGGTCCTTGGTGTAGGCGATCGCCTCGTCGAGGCAGCGCTGCGCGCCGCCCAAGGAGCAGGCGCCGATGTTGAGGCGGCCGCCGTCGAGCCCCGCCATCGCGAAGCGGAAGCCGTCGCCTTCGGCGCCGACGAGATTTTCGACCGGCACGCGGCAATCCTCGAAGATCACCTGTGCGGTCGGCGAAGCGTTCCAGCCGAGCTTCTTCTCGGGCGCGCCGAAGCTCAGTCCCGGCGTATCCTTTTCGACGACGAGGCAGCTGATGCCCTTCGACTTCTCCTCGCCGGTGCGGACCATGCAGACATAGATGTCGTTATAGCCCGCGCCCGAAATGAACTGCTTGGTGCCGTTGAGCACATAATGATCGCCCCCAGAATCCTTGGCGCGTTTCGCCGTCGCCTTGAGCGCGGCGGCGTCGGATCCCGAACCGGGTTCGGTGAGGCAATAGCTGGCGATCTTTTCCATGCTCACGAGGCTCGGCAGGAAGCGCGCCTTGATCTCCGCGCTGCCGAAGCGGTCGATCATCCACGTCGCCATATTGTGGATCGAGACATAGGCGGATGTCGCGGGGCAGCCATAGGCCATCGCCTCCATGATCAGCGCCGCCTCCAATCGGCCGAGCCCAATGCCGCCCGATTCCTCGGCGACGTAGATGGCGCCGAAGCCGAGTTCGCCCGCGGCCTTCCACACGTCGACGGGATAGTGGCTTTTCTCGTCCCATTCGGCCGCGAAGGGCGTGATGCGGTCGGCTGTGAATTTGCGCGCCATATCCTGGATGGCGAGCTGATCGTCGGTAAGCTGGAACTGGTCGGTCATGGTCATTTCTCGATAATGGCTTCGGCTTCGATTTCGACTTTCCATTCGGGCCGGATCAGCGCCGGCACAACCAGCATCGTCGATGCCGGACGGACATTTTTGAATGCCGATCCGTGCGCATGGCCCACCAGATCGGCGTCCGCGGCGTCGGTGATATACATGCGCGTGCGCACGACATCGGCATAGCTGCCGCCGAGCGCTTCGAGCGCCTCGCCGATGATCGCGATGCAGCGCGCAGCCTGTGCCCCCGCGTCGCCGGGGGTCGAGCTGCCATCGGGTTCGATCGGCGCACAGCCCGCGACGTCGATACGGTTCCCCACCCGAACCGCGCGGCTGTAGCCGTAGACCGGTTCGAAGGGCGATGCCGAACTGTGGTTGCGACGGTCACTCATTGCCCGGTTCCGACACGACAGATTCATCTCCCATAATCATTCCCCAACCATAAGCGTAAGTGCGGTCGCAGCGCGGCGATCGTCCGCTATGTTGCAAAAGCCGCTTCAGCAGCGGCTCGTCGCGTTTCGAACCGTCGAGCGCGCCCCCCGCGATCCTGAGATCGAGGCGCATTTCACCCTCCTCACCCGCGAGAAACGCCAGATAGAGATCGGCGCTGTCGCGCTTTCGATAAACCGAATAGTGCCCGAATTCGCCGACAAGACGGCCGCGCCCGCGCGGCGGCTGCCAGCTTTCGCTTTGCTTGAATTCGATCGCACCTTGCGGCCCCTGCCACCGCAGCGTTCCGTTATGGATGCCCGAATAGCCAAGATAGACGGTTTCGCCAGCGCCGGCCTCCACCGCCAGTTCGCGCATGCAGATGATCGCCGGACCCGTGGTGGAAAAATCCTCCGCCGTTCCCAGAACCGCCCCGTTGACGGTTCTGGGTGGCTCCGGCTGGGTACCGGCCAACAAGGATAGGGCGAGCAGTCCGAACACCGTCTTCGCGATCCGGTCAGTCGTGCCGCATATCAGCCACAGCTGACCTGCGTGATCTTGTAGGCGTCGTCGTACATCACGTTCACGCGGTCGACGCGATAATCCATCGTCATCGCCGAGCGCGGCGGGCCCCAACGAAGCGTGCGCGCGCCGGTGGCTTTCAGGATCGCGCCACCAAGATCGGGGGTCGCGGTCTGGCCGACATAGCTTTGCGCCGCGTCGGCCTTGCACGTCATTTCGGCTGGCGGCGGAGGAGCGGATTCGACGGGCGGCCGTTCCTGCGCGCAGGCGGCGAGCGGCAGGACGGCGGCGATTAGAGCCAAGCGAATGTCCATCTTCAGTCTCCCTTTCAAAAAGCCGTCATCCGGCGCAGCGCGTATAGCGCATTGGACCAGCGGCGGCACCCTCGCCCGTATCGCGGCGAACGAGCGTCTTGCCGCCGTCGGCAAGGTCGAGTTGCATCTGCCTATCCCATTCGACGCCTTCGCCGCTGAATTTATAGTCGGCGACGATGCGGTTCGCGTCGCTTTCGCGAACGCGCGCCAGCTCGCCATGCGATTCGTAGAAGCGCAGGTTCGTCGCGTCGATCGTGAGCGCGGTGAGGTCGGTGCCCTTCTTTGCCTTGCAATCGGCCGCCTTCAGCGCCCAGCGGCCGCGGATTGCAGGGGGGATGGCCTTGCCATCAACGGCGGTTTTGGTTTCGGGTTTCGCGGGGGTTTCTTCCACCGCGGCGGGCAGATCGGCGTCGACCGTCTCGGGCGCAGCCACGGGCGCGGGACGCTCGGCTTTTTGCAGCGGGCTGATCGTGGCGCTCGCCTCGGGTCCCGATTCTTCGTCCTTGCCGCCGCTGCACGCGGCAAGCAGCAACAGGGCGGCAGGAAGCATCAGGCGGGTCATCGGCAATCTCCTTTGGGAGGAGAAATGCGTAGCGCGGCGCACGAGTTTCATTCGCCGTCCCCTTCGCCGAGAACCTTTTCACGGAATGCCGCGGTCGCGAGATCGACCTGGTTATAGCGGTACCAGCGCGGCGCCGGCACGCCGGCAGCCCAAGCCAGCGCTTCGGTGAGCGTTCCGTTTGCCACCGGCACGTCGGGCATTTCCCCGCCGATCGGATCGGCATAGGCGGTATCGGCGCTGACGATGGTCCAGCCAGCCTTGCGCAGGGCGCGGACGAGATCGCCGATATGAAACGCCGCGAGATCGGTTTCGTGGAGCAGCATCACCTGCACCGGCTGGCGGCCCGTGACGCGCCGCATCATCGCGTCGGCGAAGTCCGCCGCCTCGACATGCCAGGTGACGTAGAGATTGCCGAGCGCCGTGCGATCGATCTTCTTTCCGGCCAGCACCGCGTCGCGCGTCAGGCTCTCGAGGTGCCAGTCGGACGATTCGGCGGTGACATAGCCGTTGCGGAGGCCGCGTGCGGCAAGGCCCTGCCGCAGCGCGTCGCGCTTCGCCTTGTCCTTCCCGCCTTCGTCGAGGAAGGGGAAACGAAACCAGGGGCGATAGCCGGGCCGGCCCTTGAGCGAGACCTCTGCCGCGTCGATGTCGGCGAGATAGGCGGCGGTGTCGGTGGTGCTGAGGCGCTTGTGGCTGTTGCCATGGTTCGCGATGACATGGCCCGCCGCGACATAGGCGGCGATGCGCGCTTCGCCGCCGGCGCCGTCACCATGCCCGATCGCGCCCGGGTTGACGAAGAAGGCCGCCTGCGGCGCTTTCGCCTTTTTCAGCGCGGCAATGATACGCCGCGTGCGCTCTTCGGGCGTGAAAAAGGCGCCGCGCCCGCGCGGCACATCGTCGAACGACAGCGCGATCATCTTCTGCGCTGCCGCCGGAACCGGCAGCAGCAACAGGAGCATCAAAGGCAGAAGCAGCCGCCGCAGCAAGGCGGCGTCAGCCCATCGTGGGGATGACGAACGCGTTGCCCCCGTCGGGCGAACCGTCGGGCCAGCGCTGGGTGATCGTCTTGACCTTGGTCCAGAACTTCACGCCTTCCATGCCGTGCTGGTTGGTGTCGCCGAACGCCGAACGCTTCCAGCCGCCGAAGCTATGATAGGCGACGGGGACCGGGATCGGCACGTTGATGCCGACCATGCCGACATTGACGCGCGCGGCGAATTCGCGCGCGGCGTGGCCGTTGCGCGTGAAGATCGCGACGCCATTGCCATATTGATGCTTACTCGGCAGTTCGAGCGCGGTTTCGAAATCGGGGGCGCGGACGATCTGCAGCACGGGGCCGAAGATTTCTTCCTTGTACGATTCCATGTCGGTGGTGACATGGTCGAACAGGGTCGGGCCGATGAAGAAACCCTTTTCGTGGCCCTGAAGCGCGAAGCCGCGGCCGTCGACGACCAGCTCGGCGCCTTCGTCGGCGCATTTCTGGATCCAGCCTTCGACCTTCTCCTTGTGCGCCTGCGTCACCACCGGGCCGTAATGCGCCTCGGCATCGGTCGAGACGCCGACGCGCAGCGCCGCGATCGCGGGGATGAGCTTTTCACGCAGCCGCTCGGCGGTTTCGTCGCCGACGGGGACGACGACAGGCAGCGCCATGCAACGCTCGCCCGCCGACCCGAAGGCGGCGCCGGTGAGGTCGTTGACGACCTGGTCGAGGTCGGCGTCGGGCATGACGATGCCATGGTTCTTCGCGCCGCCCATCGCCTGCACGCGCTTTCCGTTCGCGACGCCGCGGTTGTAGACATAATGCGCGATGTCCGACGATCCGACGAAGCTGACCGCGCCGATGTCGGGATGGTCGAGGATCGCGTCGACCATTTCCTTGTCGCCATGGACGACCTGGCAGATGCCTTCGGGCAGGCCGGCTTCGAGGAAGAGTTCGGCGAGGCGGACGGGAACCGACGGGTCACGCTCGCTCGGCTTGATGATGAAGGCGTTGCCCGTCGCGATCGCGACCCCCGACATCCACAGCGGGATCATCGCGGGGAAGTTGAACGGGGTGATGCCTGCCCCGATGCCGATCGGCTGGCGCATCGAATAGACGTCGATGCCGGGGCCCGCGCCCTGCGTATATTCACCCTTCAGCACATGCGGGATGCCGCAGCAGAATTCGATGACTTCGAGGCCGCGCTGGATGTCGCCCTTCGAATCGGCGATCACCTTGCCATGCTCGCTCGACAGCAGGTGCGCGAGTTCATCCATATTCGCTTCGACGAGGCGCTTGAATTCGAACATCACGCGCGCGCGGCGCTGCGGGTTGGTGGCGGCCCAGGCGGGCTGCGCCTTCTTCGCTGCGGCGACTGCGCGCTCGAGGAGCGCCGCATCGCCGAGCGCGACCTGCGCCTGTATGCCGCCGCTGTTGGGGTCGAAGACGTCGCCCTGGCGGGCGCTGCCGCCGGCGCCGCCGACGATGTGATGGTCGATCTGTCGCATATTCGAGTCTCCCATAAGATGTTGCCGCTGCCACAGCCGAGTTACGGGGCGATTGCAAGGGATAGACTTGCAGGGATATCCTGCATATTTGCAGCTCATGGACTGGGACAGACTGCAATATTTCCTGTTCGTCGCGCGCCACGGCACGCTCGCGCGTGCCAGCGCGGCGCTGCACGTCGACGCGACAACCGTCAGCCGGCAGGTGAGCGCATTGGAAACCGCGCTCGGCCAGACCCTGTTCGAACGTGCACCGTCTGGCTTCGTGCTGACCGCGGCGGGTCGGGCGCTCGTCCCGCACGCCGAAGCGATGGCCGCCGCCGCCGCACGCATCCACTCGGCGCGCGAAGATGCGTCGTCGCTGTCGGGGCAACTCCGCGTCAGCGTGTCGGAAGGATTCGGCAACAGCTTCATCGCGCCGCGGCTGGCGGGGTTCGTCGCCGCGCATCCCGAACTCGAAATCGACCTTGTCGCCTCGTCGGGTTTCCTCAATCCGTCGCGGCGCGAGGCCGACATGGCGGTGCTGCTCGCGCGGCCCAGAAAAGGCCCGCTGATCACGCGCAAGCTGTCCGATTACAGCCTCGGCATTTATGCCCCCGCCGACCGGCCCGACTGGCAGGATGCGGTCGCCGCCGCGCCGCTGTCGCGCACGGGAATCCCTGTCATCGGCTATATGCCCGACATCCTCTACGCCCCCGAACTCGACTATCTGGGGGAGATCGAGCCGGGGCTGCGCGCGACGGTGCGCTCATCCTCGATCCTCGCGCAGCGGCGGATGATCGCGGGCGGCGCGGGTGTCGGCGTCCTCCCCTGCTTCCTCGCGGCAGGCGATCCCGCGCTGGTGCGCGTGCGGCCCGAACAGGCGATCGCGCGCGCTTTCTGGCTCGCGCTCCACCGCGACGTCGCACCGCAGCCGCGCATCCGGGCGTTCATCGACTGGCTTGATGCCGAGGTGCGCGAAAGCCGGGGTTTGCTGGTTCCGGCTTAGACAGGGCGCCAGTCGGAAGCGATCAGGCCGCCGTCGCCGAACAGTCTTTCGATTGCATCGGGGCCAGCCGCAGCTTCGCGCAGCCGGTCCGCGAGCGGGTCGTCGATCGGATGGTCGCTGCGCAAGAAGGCGATCCATGCCGCAATCGCGGCTTCGAGCGACGGGCAGCGATGCCCACGCGCCTGATGCCACGCCAGCGTTTCGAGCCAGCGCTGCGGAATCTTCTGGCTGCCGTCCATCGCGATCTGGACCAGGCGGTGGTGGAGCGCCGGATTGGCGAAACGGGCGAGCAGGGCGTCGGCATAGGCACCAAGATCCTGCCCCGGCGCGGCGTCGATCGTCGGCGCCGCTTCGTTGCGCATCAACCTTTCGATGGCCGGACGGATAGCGGGATCGGCAATCGCCTGATGCACGAATTCATGCCCGCCGCCGAGGCCGATATAAGCGAGCGCCGAATGCGCGCCGTTGAGCATCCTAAGCTTCGCGGTCTCATAAGGCACGACGTCGGCGACCAGTTCGGCGCCGACGGCCTCCCAGCGCGGGCGCGGTCCCGCGAAATCATCCTCGATCACCCACTGGCTGAAGCCTTCGGTAACCACCGCCCCCTCGTCGCGCGCGCCGAGCGTGGCTTCGACCGCAGCGCGGTCGGCGTCGGTCGTCGCGGGGACGATGCGGTCGATCATCGTCGCGGGGCATCGGCATTCGCCGTCGAACCAGTCCACCAGGTCGGGATGTTCGGATGCAAGATATTCGCGCATCAGCCGGCGCAGAACCGAGCCGTTGTTCGCGAGATTATCGCAGCTGAGCAAAGTCAGTCCGCAAAGCCCCGCTGCCTTGCGCACCGCGAGCGCGGCCCCGACGAAGCGATAGAGGCTCGACAGCTCGGTGGCCGCGGCAAGATCAAGCGAGCCGTCGGCGCGGCGCAAATAGCCCTTCTCTGTGACCGTGAAGCTGACGATATGCGTCGCCGGCGCGGCGATGGCGTCGATCACCGCTTGCGGGTCGTCGGCCGCGACGAGCACCTTCTGCACCGCACCGATCAGCCGCAATTCACTGCCCCCCGCGCTGCGCGTGCTGACCGTATAGAGTCCGTCCTGCGGGTTCAGTTGTGCCGCGACGTCGCCCGAGCGGAGCGACACGCCGACGATGCCCCAGTCGCAGTCGCCCGCGCCCATCGCATCGTCGGTGTAGACCGCCTGATGCGCGCGGTGGAAGGCGCCGATGCCGATATGGACGATGCCCGCCGCCTGCGCCGCGCGATCATAGGCCGGCGCCTGCACCGACACCGGGAGCGGCATGTCTGCGGACAATCTCACAGCTTGTAGGCCGCCTTGGCGAGATTGTAGCTGAGGTCGGCCGCGAGTTCGGCGGCTTCCCACTCTTCCATCCGATGTTCGGCGACGAGCTGGGCAAGGAAGCCGCAGTCGATACGCCGCGCGACGTCGTGGCGCGCGGGGATCGACAGGAAGGCGCGCGTGTCGTCGTTGAAGCCGACGGTGTTGTAGAAGCCCGCGGTCTCGGTGACCTGGCTGCGGAAACGCCGCATCCCTTCCGGACTGTCGTGGAACCACCAGGCGGGGCCGAGCTTCAGCGCCGGATAATGGCCCGCGAGCGGCGCGAGTTCGCGCGCATAGCTCGTCTCGTCGAGCGTGAAGAGAATGATCGTCAGCGCCGCTTCATTGCCATATTTGCCGAGCAGCGGGCGCAGCGCGTGGACATAGTCGGTCGCGGTCGGGATATCGGCGCCCTTGTCGCGGCCATAATGGGTGAACAGCCACGGATTATGGTTGCGGAACGCCCCGGGATGGATTTGCATGACGAGGCCGTCGTCAAGGCTCATCCCCGCCATCACGGTCAGCATATGCGCGCGGAACAATTCGGCATCGGCGGCGCTCACATCCGTTCCCGTAACGCGTGCGAACAGCGCTTCCGCCTCTGCGTCCGAAAGGTCGGCGGTCGCCGCGGTCGGATGGCCATGATCGGTCGAGGTCGCGCCCATTTCGGCGAAGAAAGCGCGGCGGGTGCGGTGCGCGGCGAGATAGCCCGTGTAGCTGAACGCATCCTCGCCCGACAGGTCGGAGAAACGTGCGAGGTTGTCGCGAAAGCCCTCATACTCCGGGTCGACGACCGGGTCGGGGCGATAGGCGGTGATCACCCGCCCGCCCCACTCGCCGCTTTCATTCGCGGCGCGAATGACGGCGTGGTGATCGAGCGTGTCGATCGGGCTTTCGGTCGTCGCGATCACTTCGATGCGGTAGCGGTCGAACAGCGCGCGCGGCCGGAAAGCATCGGTCGCCAGCGCCTCGGTGATGCGGTCGTAATAGAGGTCGGAGGTCTCGGCGGAGAATTGCACGTCGAACCCGAACGCCTCGGCAAACACCCAATCCATCCACATCCGCGACGGGGTGCCGCGGAAGAGGTGATAGTTTTGCGCGAACAGCCGCCAGCTTTCGCGCGGGTCGGCGTCCCGGTTCCGGATACCCAGCGCATCCAGCGAGATGCCCTGCGAATAGAGCATCCGGAACACATAATGGTCGGGGTGGAGCAAGAGCTCCGCCGCGTTGCCGAAATGGGCATTGCCTGCGAACCAGCTCGGGTCGGTGTGCCCGTGCGGGCTGATGATCGGCAGCCCCGCCACCTCTTTGTACAGCCGGCGCGCGATGTCGCGCTGCGCCGGGTCGGACGGAAAGAGACGATCGGGGGAGAGCTGCAGCGGACGCGGCATGGGATCAGGCCTTGCTTTCGACGGTCACGGGCGCGAGGCGCGGGCTGAGGAGGTGGATCGCCAGCACGGCGAGGAAATAGACCACCGTGCAGGCGGCGAAGATGATCGTGTAATTGCCACCCGTCGCATCGAGCACGAGCCCGGTCGACTTCGCCATGATCATGCCGCCGACGCCGCCCGCAAAACCGCCAAGCCCGATCACCGACCCCACGGCGCGCTTCGGGAACATGTCGGGCGGGATCGACAGGATCGTCGACGAAAAGGCCTGATGCCCCGCGAGCGCGATGCCGATCAGCACGACCGCGAGCCACATATTGTCGAGTCCCGAGACAAAGAGCAGGGGCAGCACACAGCAGCCCGCGCCGAGCATCGTCGCCTTGCGCGCGAAATTGACGCTGCGCCCGGTCTGGATCAGCTTCGACGATACCCAGCCGCCGAGGATGCTGCCGACGTCGGAGAGCAGATACATGATGATCATCGGGAGCAGCACGACCTTGAGGTCGACATTGTAGGTGGTGCTGAAATATTTGGGCAGCCAGAAGAGCATGAGGAACCAGACGGGATCGGTCAGGAACTTGCCGCTCGCATAGGCCCACGCTTCGCGCTTGGTGACGATGGCGCCCCAGCCGAGACGCTCGATCTTTTCGGGCGGATCATGTTCGATCCACGCAAGCTCGGCCTCGCTGACCTTCCCGCTCTCGCGCGGGTTGCTGTAAAGCCAGAGCCAGAGCAGCAGCAGGACGACGCCGAAAACGCCAGTGTAGATGAAGGTCTGGCGCCAGTCGAAACCCATCCAGACCATGAACAGCCAGATCGTCGGCGCGGTCAGGATAACGCCGATCGTCGTCGCGCTGTTGACCCAGCCGATCGCGTAGGAGCGTTCCTTTTGCGGGAACCATTCGCTCGATGCGCGGACGACCGACGGGAAATGCCCTGCCTCGCCCACACCAAGGACGACGCGCGCCATCATGAAGGAGACGACCGACGAGGCGAAACCGTGCGCGACATGGCCGACGGTCCAGATGCTGATCGCGATCGCGTAACCGACCTTCGGCCCGAAACGGTCGATCAGCCAGCCCATGAGCAGGAAGCCTAGCGCATAGGCGGCCTGAAAAGCGGTGACGATGTTGCCATAGTCATTCTCGCTCCACCCGAGCTCGGTGCCGAGCGTCGGCGCGAGCAGGCCGAGCATGGTGCGATCGATATAATTGACCGTGGTCGCGGCGAACAGCACCGCGACGATCAGCCAGCGGTAACGGCCGGACCGTGGCACCGGCGCCGCCGTCACCCCGTCCGCGAATGCCTGTGCCATAAACCTCTCCCGTTATGTTGTCTTAATAGCTTTTGATCGAGCAACCGACGCGGATTTTTCCGTCGAACAGCGCTTCGGCACGCTGGCCGGGCCTGATTTCATGAATACCGGTGATCGCGCCGGCCGACACCCAGGTCCCGGGCGGGATCGCGATGCCGCGCGTGCGCAATATGCCGATCAGGAACAGCGCCGAGCCGAAGGGGCCATCGAGCATATTCTCCATCGTCGCCGCGCCGACCGTCTCGCCGTCGATCGCCATTTCGACCGGCATGCGGATCAGGTCGGCATCGCGCCAGTCGGCGATCGACGGGCCGAGGATCAACCCCTTGTTATTTCCATAGTCCGACGCAGTGACCGCGGGACCATGGCGGTTGATTTCGGGAAAGGGCGAGCTTGCGATTTCGATGCCCGTGCGAACGTCGGTGATGCAATCCTTGACGCTGTCGACGTCATAATCGCGCGTGCCGACCTCGCCGAAGCAGAGCAGCACCTCGGCCTCGGCGGCGGCAAATCCGTCGGTATAGACGGGCATCGCCGGATTGACGGCACCCTCGAAGATTTCGTCGGCGAAGATCGGGCCGGTGAGGCGGTTGCCGCCATAACGATCGACGAGTTCGGACGCGATTCGTCCGACCTTCCATCCGCCGACGCGGCGCCCGTCGAGCGCGATCGCGCGATCCTGGATCGCATAGGCCTCGGCCATCGTCTGCGGCATCGCGCCGGGATAGACGGTAAGCGGTGTCTTTCCCGCACGCGCGTCGATTAGTGCGCGCGCCACATTCTCTTGATCGCTTGTCGCCAGCATCTTTCTCATTTCCCTCTTCCGCGAAGCGGTGTAAGAGACACCGGTGTCAAAGGCAAGCGAATATCGGATGTATGACAAATTGTCCCGCAGCGCCGGGCGCGGCTGAGCAGCGATGACTGGTAACAGCCGAATCCGTGCGATCCGCGTCCATGACGCCGACAATGTCGCGACCGCGATCGCCGACATGGCCGCCGGCGACGCCCCGTTCGCGAATCCGGACATCCGCGCCGCCGTAGCCATCGGGCGCGGACACAAGATGGCCCTCGCACCGATCGCGCACGGCGAAGCGGTGATCAAATATGGCTTCCCGATCGGGATCGCGACCGCCGACATCGCGCCCGGTGACCATGTCCACAGCCATAATCTCGCGACCGCGCTCGGTAGCGATGGCGATTATCGCTATGCGCGCGGCGCGAGCGAAACGCCTCCCGATACCGAAACGCCGCCGACCTTTCGCGGCTATGCCCGCCCCGACGGGCGCGTCGGCACGCGCAACGAGATATGGATCCTCCCGACCGTCGGCTGCGTCGGCAACCTCGCCGCGCGTGTCGCGCGGATCGCAGGGGCGCGCCACGCCGGGCGCATCGATGGCGTCCATGCCTTCAAGCATCCCTTCGGCTGCTCGCAGCTCGGCGACGACCTCGGCCATACGCGGGCCTTGCTCGCCGCGCTCGCGCAGCATCCCAACGCCGGCGGGGTGCTGATCGTCGGATTGGGCTGCGAGAGCAATCAGCTCGGCGCGCTGCTCGACCTGATCCCGCCCGACCGCCGCGCGCATATCCGCACGCTGTCGGCGCAGGCGGTCGAGGACGACGAGACAGCGTGCCTCGCGCTCGTCGACGAACTGGTCGACGGCTGCGCCGCGACGCCGCGGAGCGAAGTGCCGCTGTCCGCGCTGGTGCTGGGGGTGAAATGCGGCGGGTCCGACGGCCTGTCGGGGCTGACCGCCAATCCGCTCGTCGGGCGCATGGCCGATGCGGTCGCGGCGGCGGGCGGCAAGGTCGTACTGACCGAGATCCCGGAGATCTTCGGCGCCGAGCAGGTGCTGATGGACCGCGCGGTATCGCGCGAGATTTTCGACGAAACCGTCCGGCTGGTGCAGGATTTCAAGGACTATTTCATCCGCAACGGCGAGCCGGTGAGCGAAAACCCCTCGCCCGGCAACATCGCTGGCGGGATCACGACGCTCGAGGAAAAATCGCTCGGCGCGGTGCAGAAGGGCGGCAAGGTACCCGTCGTCGATGTCCGCCGCTATGGCGGCGAGGCGACGCTTCCCGGGCTGACCCTGCTCGAGGCGCCCGGCAATGATGCGGTCTCGTCGACCGCGCTGACCGCGGCGGGGGCGACGATCATCCTCTTCACCACCGGCCGCGGCACCCCGCTCGGCTTCCCCGCGCCGACGCTGAAGATCGCATCGAACAGCGCGCTCGCCGCGCGCAAGGCCGGGTGGATCGACTTCGACGCGGGGCAGGTGCTCGACGCGGGTTTCGAACCCGCCGCCGGCGCGCTGCTCGACCTGATCGCCGCGACCGCTTCGGGCGAGGCGACGAGGGCCGAACGCAACGAAGAGCGCGACATCGCGATCTGGAAATCGGGCGTGACGCTTTAGGGCTTCCGCGTGAGGTCGGGCCAGCCGCCCACCGCTGCTTCGGTATCGATGATTCGGCCGCGCCGCGCGGCGACATCGGCGACGACGCGCGCGTCGACCGCATCGCGCGGCTGCGACGCCCCGCTGTGCGCGAGCACCGCCGCGCAGCCGCTCGGAGCCGGGTCGGACGCCACCGGGGCCACCTCCGGCGGCTTCGCGAGCGGGTTATGCAGGCCTTTGACGAGGCTCCATTGATCGGCGGGGATGACACCGTTCAGGCTGTTGCCCGAAAACCAGCTCTTTGCGTTCGGGTTTTCCTCGCGAAAGATGAAGGCACCCTGCGTGTCGGGTCCGGCGATGTAGCAATTGTCGATGAAGGCGTAGGTCGCCGCGCTGTCGGTGTCGGCATTATAGCCCGACGCGGTGCCGCCCCAATTGTAGAAGATGTTCGACCGGAACTCGATCAACGGGCCTTCGGGATCGTCGGCGACCGGCGTGTAATTGCCGGGACGTGGCATACGCTGGACATGGTGCGCCCACAGATTGTGGCGGAAACTGAAGCGTGACCCGCGGCCGCCGCGGATCAGGCTGCCATAGCCGTGATCGCCCTTGCTGTGCCCGGCACGCCGCAGCGATTCGGAGATGATCGACCATTGCACGGTGACGTCGTAGATGCCCGGTGTCCGGTCGTAGCGCGCCGACACCGACAGCGTCTCGTCGACCGACCAGCTCGCCGAGACATGGTCGAGGATGATGCGCCGCCCGCCGGCGATCGAAATCGCATCGCCCTCCTCGCCCGACTGGCTGCCGAGCCGCGAACGGATGTAGCGGATGACGACATCGTCGGCGTTGACGATCAGGCTGTGGTCGGCGAGCGCAATCCCGCCCGCGGGCGCGCCGAGCCCGCTGATCGTGATGCGCGGGTTGCGGATCACCAGATCCTTCGTGAGCCGGATTGTGCCGGCGACATCGAAGGCGATGATCCGCGGGAAATCCTGTTCGACCGCGTGACGCAGGCTACCCGGCCCGTCGTCGTCGAGATTGGTCACACGCAGGGTCTGCCCGCCGCGCCCGCCCGCGGCAAAACGCCCCGCCCCTTCCGCGCCGTCAAAGGCGAGCGGCGGGTCGGCTTCGGGTGCCGCGAGCGTCGCGGCGGGGCAAAAAAGAAGGGCGCAGACCAGGAGCTGCGCCCTTCCCCCCTTTGGACCGCGGATCATCCGGTCAGAACTTGAACCGCACGCCGGCGAGGAACTCGCGTCCGGTGTGGCTATAGACCACCGCGCTGTTGCGATCGCGGCTGATGAACTGATCATTATATTCGTCGGTCAGGTTCACGCCTTCCAGCGTGAGTTCGAAGACGTCGTTGATCTTGTAGGTCAGCTGCGCATCGACGTTGAGCGTGCTGTTCTTGCCCTCGACGTCATTGTTGTTCTGCCCCGGCACGCGCTGCAGATAGGCCGAACGATAGGCCACCGAACCGCGCGCGCTGAACTTGCCATCGTCATAATAGAGCGTCGCGTTCCATGATTCGGGCGACAGGTTGAGCAGGTCGTCGCGGATGATCTGCGTGCTCGTCGGCGACACCTGATAATCGATCTTCGACTTCACGCGCGTGTAGTTCGCGGTCATGCCGAAATGCTTCAGGAAGCCCGGCAGGAAATCGAACGGCTGCTGCACGTTGATTTCGAACCCCTTGAGCGGGCCGCCGCTGGTGTTGATCGGCGTCGTCACCTGGAAGATTTCGTCGCCGGTGAAGTTCGCCGGCAGCAGGTTGAGCGGCAGACCCGTCTGGTTGAACGGAATATTGTTCCGCAGGCTTTGGATATAGGTGCCGATATCCTTGTAGAAGAGCCCGAGCCCGATGAACGCGCCCTTGCCGTGATACCATTCGAAGCTGGCGTCGAGCGTGTTGGCGCGGAACGGCTGGAGGAACGGGTTGCCGACGGTGACCGACAGGTTGCCGGTCGTCGTGATCGAACCGCCCGGATTGAGATTGCCGAGCTGCGGGCGCGCCATCACCCTTGCGGCGGCCAGACGCACGATCAGGTCGTCGGTGACGTTCGCCGACAGGTTGAGCGACGGCAGCCAGTCCTCATATTTGTTCTGGACGGTGACGAGCGTTCCGCCGCCCGCCGCCTGATAGCCCTGCGCAGTGACGTCGGTTTCGACATAGCGCACGCCGAAATTGCCGCGCACCGGAATGCCGAGGACATCCTGTTTGAAGTCGAACATCAGGAAGCCCGACTTGTCCTTTTCGACGATCCGGCGGTTGTTGCCGCGCGCATTGCCGTTGGTGATCGACGACAGGGTGAAATCGCCCGGCCCGCCGGCGGGTCCGCTCTTCAGGCAGTTGCAATAAATGTCATAGGCGGCGGCGATCGCCTTCAGGTCGGGGATCAGCCAGTTGGTGACCGAGCCATTGGGCATGCCGAGCCCCTTGCCGAAGCCCTCGACCATCGTCGTGAGATTGCTGCCAGGCGCCGGCGCGAAGATCGTGTCATTCTGGTTTACGCGGCGGAATTCATAGGTGTCGAACGTATATTTCTTGTAATCGCCGCCGATATTGACGCTGAACGCGTCGGGAACGATGTCCCACACGAGGTCGACGTGGAGGACGTCGTTGCGGTTGTTCGCGCCCTGCGGCCGGATGCGGATTTCGCTGGTCGTCGTGTTCGGCACCGTCGCGGGCTGCGTGCCCGAGGTGACCACCGGCACGCCGACGAGCTGGAGCGCGCCGTTCGGGTTGGTGGGGTCGAACCCGTAACCGATGAACGGCTTGCGATCGCTTTCGCGGAAATCGAGCGTATATCCGTTGACGTTCAGCGCATCGAGCGTCGTCGTCGTCTGGATCGGGTTGCGGAATTTCGATTCGGCGCGCCCGATGCGCGCGTTGATCCGCACGCTGTCGCTGAACGCATGTTCGATCGTCAGCGTCGGCTGGGTGAAGGTCGTCGACAATTTGTCGAAGCGCGATTCGGCGCGGACATCGACGCCATTATAGACGCCATAGAGCAGCGCCCCGTTGGTGTCATATTGCGCCTCGACGACGCTCGTCTGCGGCTTGCCGCCCTGCGCCGCGTTGCGGCTGAACGAAATCGCCTCGAGGAAATCTTCCTGCCGCGTCGCCTTCAGCTTCGCGTAGAGGAATTCGGCGGTGATCGTCGTATTGTCCGACGGCGCCCACTGGACCGACGCGGTGACGCCGAGGCGGTCCTGGTCGTGCGTCAGGCGGCCGTAGCGCGGCAGGCGGGGGTGAAAATTATTGGGATCGTTCGCCGCATTATAGGCGGCGACATTCGCCGGGGTGTTCGGCAGGCGGGCGACGCCTTGCGCAGCGGGGCCGCACGTCGCCTGCGTCGCGTTGGTGCCCTGCGAGGTCAGTCCGATCGGGGCGCAAAAGCCCTGCGACGAGGGGCCATTGTCCCAGCGCACCGTGCTGAAGCCCTCTTCGTTGAGGCGGCGCTTCGAATAGGCGGCCGACACGAGCACGCCGAAGCGGCCGTCGGCAAAGGTGTTCGAGATGAGCAGCGCGGCGCGCGGATCGATCTTTTCGTTGAGGTCGTTGTAACGCCCCTTGATCGACCCCGCGATGCGCAGGCCGTTATAATCGAACGGCCGCGCCGCCTGCAGGTCGACCGTCGCGCCGAGCGAGCCTTCGTCGACATTCGCCGACGCGCTCTTGCGCACGGTGATCGAATTGAAGAGTTCGGAGGCGAAGACGTTGAAGTCGAAGCCGCGCGAGCGGTTCGCGCCGCCCGAACTGTCGGTGCCGCCCGTCGTCGCGAGCGCCTCGATCCCGTTGATGCGGATGCGGGTGAAATCCTGCCCAAGGCCGCGGACGACGATCGAGCGGCCTTCACCGGCGTCGCGATCGATCACGACGCCCGGAATGCGCTGGAGCGATTCGGCGAGGTTGGTGTCGGGAAATTTGCCGATATCCTCGGCCTTGATGACGTCGACGATCCCGCCGTCGGCGCGCTTCGCGTTGAGCGCCGCGTCGAGCGAGGCGCGAAAACCCGTCACCACGATCTCGCCTTCGGGGGCCACCGCCTCGTCCGTTGCCCCTTGTGCCGCGTCCTGCGCATAGGCCGGCGAAACCGCCAGTACGGCAAGCGACGCTCCGCACGCCAGCCAAGTCAAAGTGCGAACGCCCCGCGCTGCATGAATAGCCATTATCATCCTCCCTTATCGCCCCGTTGCCCCCGCTCGCGCAAGGAATGACACCGGTTACTTTGCTGGACAAAACGATTTCGCCAACCGTTTCGTCCGTCGATTTTTCAGAGGTTGATGGCGGCCGCCGTCTAAATGCAGCGAACCGGATCAGACCCTCTCCCTTGGAAATATTTTCTCGTTGACCGATTGGGGTAACCGGTGTCAGAAAGATTGCGGATTGTGACGAACATGTCAATACCCCAATGATGAGGAGAGACGGGATGGCCAAAAAGCCTTGGGTAACTGCGCTTTTTCTGGTGCTTTCCCTGTCATCGGGCACGGCGATGGCGGCCGATGCGGCGGCGCTCGCTTTCCCCGGCGCGGTCGGCCCGGCGGCGCAGACCCCCGGCGGACGCGGCGGCCAGATATTGCGCGTCACCACCCTCGCACCCGATGGCCCGGGGTCGCTGAAGGCCGCGATCGAGACCCCCGGACCGCGCATCATTGTGTTCGAGGTCGGCGGGGTCATCGACATGGGCCGCAACACGATCGAGATCAAACATCCCTATCTGACGATAGCGGGCCAGACCGCGCCCGGACCCGGCATCACGCTGATCCGCACCGGCATCGACGTGAAGACCCACGATGTCGTGATGCGCCACCTGCGCATCTACACCGGCGTCGACGGCCAGCCGAAGCGCAGCGGCTGGGAAGCCGACACTTTCTCGACCGTCGCGGCGCATAATGTCATCGTCGACCATTGCACGCTGATGTGGGGCATCGACGAGAATATGTCGGCGTCGGGACCGCGCTTCACCGGCAAGACGGTCGATGAGTGGCGCAAGGGCACGAGCCACAACATCACCTTTTCGAACAATCTCGCCGCCGAGGGTCTCGCCGACGCGAGCCATCCGAAAGGCGAGCACAGCAAGGGATCGCTGATCCACGACAATGCGACGGGCATCGTCTTCTACCGCAATGTCTGGGCGCATAATGTCGAGCGCAACCCGCTGATCAAGGGCGGCGGGCAGGCGCTGATGATCAACAACCTGATCTACAACCCGCAGCACCGCGCGGTGCATTACAACCTGATGAACCTCGAATGGGTCGGGCATGATTATGTGACGGGGCAAATCACCGCGATCGGCAATGTCATGCGCGGCGGCAACGACACCGACAAGGATCTGCCCTTCCTGATGCTCGGCGGCGACGGCGACCTCGAATATTATGGCAAGGACAATCTCCACGTCGACCGCCACGGTGCGCCGCTGCCCGAGTTCGGTCGCTATGGCGAGACGAAGGCGAAGCTGATTCGCGCCAAGGCGCCGCTCGCCCCGGTCGGCGGGTACAAAGTCCTGCCGGTGCGCGATGTCGAAACCTCGGTGCTGTCGACCGCGGGCGCCCGTCCCTGGGCGCGCGACGGCGAAGAAATCCGCGTGCTCTTTTTCGTTGCCGAGGGACGCGGCGCGGTGATCGACGACGAGCAGGAAGTCAGCGGCTACCCCAAGGTCAAGGAGGTGCGCGCGCCCTTCGTCGAGGGCGAATGGGACCTCGCGACGATGGAACCCAGGTCGGGCACCTACCCCGGCCAGACCGCCCCGCTGCCGCAGGAGACTCTGTCGGCGCGCGACCGTGCGTCGCGGACCGGAAACTGACGATGAGCGTGTTGCTCGCGCTGCTCGTCGCGGGCAGCACCGCCCCGGCGATGGTCGTGATCGACGAAGCCGCGACGGTGCGCGAAGAAGCGCCGCCGCACGGCGCGATCGGCCTGTCGACGGCGTACCGGATCAGCGATGCGGTCCCCGCCCCGCGCAGCTTCGAATTCCGCAAGCGTGCGCTCCACGTCGGCGCGGCGATCGGCGTCCATCCGATCGACCATGACGAGATTTATTATGTCCTCTCGGGCACCGGCGTCGTCCATTCGGACGGTGAGGAAAAAGCGCTGAAGGCCGGCACCGCCGCGTGGCTCTACAAGGGCGCGAAGGTCGGCATCCGCCAGACGGGGAGCGAACCGCTGGTGCTGATCATCGCCTATCCGAACAAGGCGCCCGCGCCATGACCGTGGGCCGCCGCGCACTGCTGACGGCCAGCCTCGCGCTGCCTTTCGCGAGCGCGGCTGCGAAAGAGGCGTGGACGCGCCCCGCGGGCCTGACGCCCGATGCGAGTATCGCGCTCTGGCCCGAGGGGCATGTCCGGCCGCCCGCCGGACTCGTCGAAGCGGTCGTCCAGCGCAGCGACGACGCGGACGCGAGCGACCGGATGCTGCAGGGCATCATACGCCCGCGCCTCGACATTTTCCGCCCCGCAAAGCCCAATGGCGCGGCGGTGATCCTCGCGCCCGGCGGCGGCTATCGCTACGTCGTGATCGACAAGGAAGGCTATGAGCTCGCGCGCTGGCTGCGGGCGCGCGGCGTCACCGTCTATGTGCTCTTCTATCGCCTGCCCGGCGACGGCTGGGCGAACGGCGCCGACATCCCGCTCGCCGACGCGCAGCGCGCGATGCGGCTGGTGCGTAGCCGTGCCAAGACGGACGGCATCGATCCGGCGCGCGTTGTCTTCGGCGGCTTTTCGGCGGGCGGGCAGGTTGCGACCAGCCTGCTCACACGCTCCGATGCGAAGGTTTACGATCCCGTCGATACGGCCGACACGCTGCCCGCGCGCCCCGATGCGCTCGCTGCCATCTATCCCGTCGTCTCGATGGACCCCGCGATCGCGCATGCGGTGAGCCGCGAGAAATTGATCGGCGCCAACCCCGATGCCGCGCGCGAGAGGCTCTATTCGCCCGAACGCAATGTCCGCGCCGGCCAGCCGCCGCTGTGGCTGCTCCACGCCGAGGACGACGATGTCGTGAAGGTCGAGAACAGTGTTCGGCTACGCGCGGCGACGCGGACCGTCGGGGCACCGGTCGAAGCGCATTTCTTCGAACGCGGCGCGCATGGCTTCGGGCTGATGAAGACCGCGGGGCTGCCCGTGGCAATCTGGCCCGAGCTGCTCTGGAACTGGCTCGGCGCACACAAGATGGTCTAGCTGCCCGGCTGGATGTACGGCACACGCGCGAAGAGCTTGCGTTCCCACTGGCGCGGGTCGTTTTCGACGCGGCTCTTGCTATCGAAGACCATCGTCTGCCGCTTCGCCAGGCCATAAGCAGGCCAACCGGGATTGCCGGTGCGGGCGAAACGGACGAAGGCATCTCTCACCCGGTCGCTCATTTCCTGCTGCGCGGGGGTCGGATCGGACAGTGTTCCAAAGCTGAGTCCGATATCGTCGGTATGTTTCGCACTCTCGAAATCGAGCTGGTAGACGAAGGCGGGCGCACCGGCGCGCGCGCGCGCCTCAGCCTCCTCGACCTGCCCGCGCCAGCTTCGCGCCGAGGTCACGATGCGGTGGAACAAGTCGATCGGCGCCGCCTTCGGGTAACGCGCCCGGAACTGATCGACCACCCATTCGGGACTGATATCGATCCGCATTTCGGGCGCGATACGCGCGGCAAGATTGTCAAAGGTCAGCCCCGACAATTGCCTGCCTGCCGGCGCATAGAAAGCTCGCGTCTCCATCACCGTGTTGCCGAGCATCATCGGAATATTGAGCGACTGCGGTGCAGCGTCGGGCCAGAAAGGGTGCCGCGTCAGATGCTGCATATCGAGCACCGGACCCATATAGACGCCGCCGCCGAGGATCGGATCGACCGCCGAGAGCGCCGCGACCAGTTGCTCCACCTGCGCGGTCGCCGGATCGACGCCCGGCCCCAATTTGTCGAGGAATGCCTGCGCGCGCTTCGTCGCGTTGAGCGGTCCCGAGGCGGTGACCTGCTGCCCGCTCATCGTGATCGCCTTGTGGAAGAGGCCCTTGGCTTCGGGCATCGCCATCAAGGTCGCGATCTTCGCGCCGCCGCCCGACTGGCCGAAGAGGGTGACATTGCCGGGATCGCCGCCGAACGCCGCGATATTGCGCCGCACCCATTTGAGCGCGAGGATCAGGTCGAGTTGCCCCGCATTACCGCTGTCGGGGAAACGCGGGTCGAGCCGTGCGAGATAGAGATAGCCGAGCGCGTTCAGCCGGTGGTTGACGGTCACGACGACGACCTCGCCACGCGCCGCAAGCGCTGCCCCGTCGTTGAGCGCGTCGGAGACGCTGCCCGTCGAATAGGCGCCGCCGTGAAAATAGACCATCACCGGGCGCTTTGCGGGCTTCTCGATATCCGGCGTCCAGACATTGAGGAAAAGGCAATCCTCGCTCTGCGGCCGATAAGTTTCGCCGGTCTGGGGGCAGGCTGGACCAAAGACATCGCCCCGCAGCTGCTCGGCCTTCGTCACAGCTACCGGCGCCCGAAAACGCTCGGCACGACCATAGCGAATACCCGTGAAAGCCCAGGACTGGCCGTCGCCAAAACTGCGGAATGTGCCCGAACGATAGGTGCCGTCGAACGCGCTTACCCCACCGATATGATGGACCGGTGTGAAAATCTCGGCGCGGGCAAGCATGGGCAAAAGAAGCGCGCCGCCGGTGGTTGCCAGTAGCGCCCGGCGGCCGATCATGTCAGCGCCGGACATCCAGCCCGCCGCCGTGGAAGGCGTCGATGTCGGCCTGCCCGAAAAGGCTCGCGTCGCCCGGCAGCGAATGTTTGAGGCAGGTGAGCGCGAGGCCGCTTTCCGCCATCGCCCTGGCATCGCCGCCCGAAAGATGTGCGTGCAGCACCCCGGCGGCAAAGGCATCGCCTGCGCCGATCCGATCGACGATGCCGGTAACGTCGATTTCGGGGGTTTGGTAGCCGCTCCCGCGCAGATCGACCCGCGCGGCGATGCGATGATGGTCGGCGGTGACCGTATGGCGTGCGGTCGAGGCGATCAGCTTGAGACCCGGAAAGGCGGCGAAACCCGCCTCGGCGGCTTCGCGGCGCCGGTCTTCGCCCTCGCCGCTGAATTCCTGTCCCAGCACCAGCGACAGGTCGCGGTGGTTGCCGAAGAGGATATCGGCGCTACCGATCAGTTCTGACAGCACCGTGCGCGGATCGCTGTCCCACGCTTCCCACAGCATGGCGCGGTAATTGCCGTCGAAGCTGACCGGCACGCCGAGCCGCTTTGCCGCGCGCGCCGCCGCCAGCGCGGCTTCCGCCGAACGCGGCCCGAGCGCGGGCGTGATCCCCGACAGGTGGAGCAGGCCCGCTCCCGCCAGAAGGCGGTCGAAATCATAATCCTCCGGCCCCGTCGCCGCGAAGCTCGACCCGGCGCGGTCGTAGACGATCTCCGACGCGCGCAGCCCCGCGCCGACGCTGAGGAAATAGAGGCCCATGCGGCCCGGACAAGGCGTGACGGCGGCGCAATCGACGCCTGCGCCGCGCACCGCCGCCACTGCTCCGCGACCCAGAGCATTTGCAGGAATCTTGCTGACCATCGCGCAGTCATGGCCCAGATGCGCGAGCCCGATCGCGACATTCGCCTCGGCGCCGCCGACGTGGAGCGCGAGCGACGGCGACTGCATCAGCAGCTCGTTGCCCGGCGAGGTCAGGCGGATCAGCAGTTCGCCGAAAAAGACAAGGCGGCCTTCGGTCATCTCACTCCCCGCTCACCCTACCCGTGCCGGCGGGTGGCCTTTCCTGTTATCGCGCGAGCCAGCCGCCGTCGACGGCTAGGATATGGCCCTGCACATAGTCCGATGCGCTCGACGCAAGGAACACCGCGGCGCCGCCGATGTCGCTCGGGTCGCCCCAGCGGCCCGCCGGGATGCGTTCCATGATCTGGCGGTTGCGCGTCTCGTCGCCTTGCAGCGCGGCGGTGTTGTTCGTCGCGATATAGCCCGGGGCGATCGCGTTGACCTGCACGCCCTTCGCCGCCCATTCGTTCGCGAGCAGCTTGGTGAGCCCGCCGACCCCCGATTTCGACGCGGTATAGCTCGGGACGCGGATGCCGCCCTGAAAGGTCAGCATCGAGGCGATGTTGATGATCTTGCCCGAACCGCGCGCGATCATGTGACGCCCGACGCTCTGGCAAAGGAAGAAGAGCGTCTTGAGGTTGGTGTCCATGACGGCATCCCAATCCTCTTCGGTGAAGTCGACCGCGTCGGCGCGGCGGATGATCCCGGCATTGTTGACGAGGATGTCGATGCGTCCGAACTCGGCGAGCACCGCATCGACGAGCGGCTGCACCGCGCCGACGCTCGACAGGTCGGCGGCGAAATTTTCGCCCTTCCGCCCCAGCCCGCGCACCTTGCCGACGGTCTCGTCGGCAGGCGAGCGCCCGGCGGCGGCGATGTCGGCCCCCGCCTCGGCGAGCGCGAGCGCAATCCCCTGCCCGATGCCGGTGTTGGCACCGGTGACGAGCGCGACCTTGCCCGAAAGATCGAAGAGACCCGCCATTACGACAGCTGACAGATGTCGAGGACGTTCATGTCGGTATAATCCTGGTTCTCGCCCGCCATCGCCCAGATGAAGGCATAGGATTTGGTGCCCGCGCCCATGTGGATCGACCAGGGCGGGCTGATCACCGCTTCCTCATTCTGCATCACGATGTGGCGCGTCGCCTCGCCCTCGCCCATGAAGTGCATCACGCGGTCGGTGTCGACATTGTCGAGCTCGAAATAGAAATAGATCTCGCTGCGGCGCTCGTGGATGTGCGGGGGCATCGTGTTCCACACGCTGCCTTCCTTGAGCACGGTCAGCCCCATCACGAGCTGCGCGCTGTCGCACACGCCCGGAATGACGAGCTGGTAGATCGTGCGCTCGTTCGATTCGGCGAGGCTGCCGCGGTCGAGCGCATTGGCGTCGGCGATGCCGAGCTTGCGCGTGGTAAACGCCTTGTGCGCCGGGCACGACGCCAGATAATAGCGCGCGCCTTCGCCCGCGAAGGTGACGTCGGTCGCGCCCATCGTCACATAGAGGCAATCCTTGTTGCCGAGCGTGAAGCTCTCGCCGTCGACGGTGACGGTGCCTTCCACCGACGACACGTTGATGATCGCCAGTTCGCGGCGTTCGAGGAACGGGTGCCCGGCCGCCGACGGCGGCTCGCTCTGTGCGGGCAGCTTGACCGGCGCCGAGCCGACGGCAACCCCGCCGATCACGAAGCGGTCGGCGTGGGTGTAGTTGAGGACGCACTCGCCGGTGCGGAACAGGTCCTGGATCAGGTAGCGATCACGCAACTCCGCATTCGACACCTCCTCCATCATCACGGGATGGGTGGCGTAATAGGTCTTGGAAAACATGGGTAGCATCCTCGCTCGAGATTTCTGGCTTGCCGCCTTGCTAGATTTGATGGTAACCGGTGTCAAGAGGTGTTGGCACCCCCGCCGGGCGGTTGATTTTACGCTTTCGAGCGCCCATCAGACAGAAAAGGCGAGCTCGGCTCCGGCCGGACTTGCAGGGGAAAGAAGATTATGGCGGCACAAGACAGGCCGGGGGGCAAGGGGCCGGGAGGCAAGCAACCGACGATCAACGACGTGGCGGCGCTTGCGGGGGTATCGAAAAAGACGGTGAGCCGGGTAATCAACCGGTCCGAATTCCTGACCGACAAGACGCGCGCAGCAGTCGAACAGGCGATCGAGCAACTCGGCTTCGTCCCGAACCCGCAGGCGCGCGCGCTCGCCTTTCGCCGCAACTTCCTGATCGCGCTGCTCCACGACAATCCGAACGCGCAGACCGTGCTCAACTTCCAGCGCGGCGTGCTCGATGCGATCAAGGACAGCGATCTCGCGCTGCTCGTCCGCCCCGTCGACCGCGGGTCGGACAAGCTGCTCGACGACGTCCGCACCTTCCTCGAAAAACAGCGGCCGATCGGCGCGATGCTGCTCCCACCGATTTCGGAGAATGACGATCTCGCCGCGCTCTGCGAAGATCTTGGCGTGCGTTATGTTCGCATCGGGTCGGCGCGGATCGACGATGCGAAACATTGCATCTCGTCGAACGACCGCGAGGTCGTCGCCGAAGCGGTGCGCGGGCTGGTCGCGCTCGGCCACCGCCGCATCGGCTTCGTGCGCGGCCCCGTCGGCTTCCGCTCGGCGGCCGAGCGCGAAGAAGGGTTCCGCGAAGCGCTCGCCGAGGCGGGCCTCGACCTTCCGGCCGAACTCTACGTGCCGGGCAATTATCGCTACACCGCCGGCATCGAAGCGGGCGAGGCCCTGCTTTCGCTGTCCGCACCGCCAACCGCCGTCTTCTGTTCGAACGACGAGATGGCGGCGGGGCTGATGAGCGTCGCGCATGGCAAGGGCATCAAGGTCCCCGGCGAACTGTCGATCATCGGTTTCGACGACAGCCCGACCGCGACGCATATCTGGCCCGCGCTCAGCACGGTGCGCTGGCCGATCCGCGAAATGGGCATCCGCGCCGCGCAGGTGCTCGTCCCCGACTTCCTCGGCCCCGGCGCCAAGGTCGCCGAAGACGATAGCACGGTGCTGGCTTCGACCTTCGTCGAACGGCAATCGGTCGCCGCGGCGCCGGAGCGTTAGCCGTCAGCGCCGCCGGCGCGCGAGCTGATATTCATAGAGCGACGGCGCGGCATCCACCGCCTGCCCCGTGCCTTCGATATAGGGCGCGGGATTGTAGCTGACGGCAATCTTGCGGTTCGCGTGGAGCCCGACGATCCGCTCGCCCGGGCCTTCGAGTCCGCTGGTGATCGTCACCGTTGCATCGACGGGAACGCTTTCGGGCATCACCAGCTTCGCGTTCCACAGCGTGTTATAAAGCCCGTGCCCCGGCTTCCAATAAGGCGCGCCGCCGCCGACCCACAGCTGGTACTGCCACGCGCCCTTCACCAGCTTCGGATCGATGTGCATCTCGATTGCATCGAACAGATTCTGGTGGTTCGACCCGCTGTGCTGGTCGATGATCGCGTGCGTGTCGACGACCGAGCGCAGGAACACCGATCGCGTCGAGCGCGTGTTGATACTCACCGGATGGATCACCGGATTCGCGACTTTCAGCTCCTTGACCAGCACATTGTGCACCGCGCCGACATGCACCGAATAATGCGCCCGGCGCGTGCCGGTAGTCGTGATGTCGGCGATCGTCAGGCTCGCCGCATTGTCGGTGAGGATGCCGCTGTCCGAACTGTCGATCGTCAGATCTTTCACCCAGCCGTCGAACACGCCGGTCATGTAGATGCCGTTGTAACCCTGTTCGAGATGATGCCCGAACGACGGCGCATCGGGGAATTGCAGCCGCAGGTTCTGGATGCCGACATTGGTGAGATGCTTCCAGTCGGCGACCACCGCGGGCTGGTCGGCGCGGATATCGTGAAGCAGCGGATCGCCGAGCGTCACTTTCGTCCCGCGCACCGCCGCAACACGCGTCGCCTGCACCACCACCGGCCGGTTCGGCGACGTCCAGTGGTGCGACCCGATCGGCAGGTCGGTGTCGCCATAGAGCGATTTCAGGATCTGGCTCTTCGGGCCGTCGACCGAAAACCATTGCAGCTGCACGACATCGCCGGCCTTGAGCCTGGCCGCATTGTCGACCGTCAGCGTGCGGGTGAACTGCTTGCCCGCTACCCCGGTCGCGAGCACCGGGTCGCGCACATCCTTCGTCCCGTCATAGGAAACCGGCCGGCTCTTTTCGGGGGCGACGAGGATCATCCCGCCCGCCCAGCTATATTCGGTGAACAGATAGTCGATATTATGTTCGGGCTCGACCTGCTGCTTCTTCTCGCGCACCAGATAGTCGCGCAGCTCGTCATAATCATGGCTCTGGTCGATCAGCTTCAGCGGGCGCGGGAACCAGAGCTCGCTCCCTCCCGGCCCATCGCCCGCGCCGTCGAGGACGATGTCGCTGCGCGTGATCCGCAGCACCTCGGTAATCTGCGTGCGTCCCTTGGGAAAACGCAGTGTCACCTTGCCCTTGACCGCGTTCGCCGCGGCAAGCGCGCGCAGCACCGCCTTGGTATCGTCGAGCTCGTCGTCCGGAATCGCGCCATATGCGGTCACGTCGATGATCGTGCCCGCATCGGCGGGGATCGGCGCCAGCCCGAAACCATAGCCGGCATAGCTGAAATCGGGCAGCGGGTTTGCCGCCGCGGTCGCCGGGTCCGAAAGAATCTTCGGCAATTTCGTCGGCTGTGCGTGAGCCGGGAGCGTGAGCAGCGCGCCGAGCGCCAGAACCGAAACAAGGCGCGCGCGCCGAACACCCGAAATCATGACCCGTAACACTCCTTGCGATCCGGTGGACCGGCGGCGCACGACCCCGCACCGCCGGTCCGGGGACCCCTGCTAAAACTTCGCGCGCACGCCGACCGAAAAACGCCGCTCGGACAGCGCATAGCTGTTGAGCGCGGTCGTATTGAAATTGCTATACTCGGTCGTCGCCGATTTTTTCGGCATCAGATTCTGTGCCTGGAGCGACAGCGCGATATTCTTCGTGATGTCGACCCCGACCTGCGCGTCGAGCTGCGAGCGCGACGCGACGAAGCTCGGTCGGCCTTCGGAAAATTCGAACACCGCCTCGTCGCGATAATTATAGGCGATACGCGCAGAGAAGGGCCCCTTCTCGTACAGCCCGACGAGGTTGTAGCTGTTCTTCGACACCGCGACGAGCGGGAAGCCCGCGCTGTCTTCCGAATCCGAATAGGTATAGTTCGCGATCACGCCGAAACCGTCGAGCGGCGAGGGCAGGAAGTCGAAGAACTGCTGGATCCCGACCTCGAACCCCTTGATCTTCGCGCTGGCGAGATTTTCGGGGCGCGAGAAGGTAAGCTCGCGGCCCTGCGGGTCGAGGTTGGTATCGACCCCGGTGGTCACGAAGCTGGCGATGAAATTCTTCACATCCTTGTAGAAAACCGCGCCCGAGATCAGCGAGCTCTTGCCCGTATAATATTCGAAGCTGACATCGGCCTGCGTCGAGATCGGCGGTTCGAGGTTCACATTGCCGCCGGTGACCGACAGGTTCGTCGCGTTGAAGAAGGTCGAGGGCGCAAGGTCGGCGATCGACGCGCGCTGCATCGTCTGCGACCCCGATACGCGGATCAGGAAATCGTCGGTGACGTTGAAGGCGATGTTCGCGCTGGGCAGGATGTTGGTATAGCGGTTCTTGTCGTTGACCAGCGTACTGACAGCGCCGACGTTGACATAGCTATCGACCGACAGCCGCGTCGACGCGATGCGCACCCCGGCATTCGCCTTGTAGGGGATGCCCGCAATCTCGCCCTCGCCCGACACCATCAGGTAACCGGCGAGCGTCTTTTCGCTGAAATCATAGTCGCGCTGGAGATTGGGCAGCAGGGTCGACTTGCCGTTCGGATCGGGATTGGGCTCGGCGGCCTGCGCACGGGTGAAGACATAGTCGAAGGTCGGCGCGGTGCTGAGGAAGCTGCGCGGGAAGGTCCCCGGAATATCGGTGAGGAAATCGCCGGCATCGACGAGCTTCAGATAGGGTTCGAGTTCGGCGCGCGTCGGCGTAACCTGGCTGCGGAACGCGTTCGAGCGCGCGTGGAGGTCGGTGTAGCGCACCCCTGCCGCGATCGTGACACCGCCGCCGGTTTCGTAACTGACGTCGAGCTTGCCCGTATATTCTTCGAGCAGGCCGATCAGGCGATTGCTGCGAACGCCGTTGTTCGCGGGGTTGTACGACGCATAGCTGGTCGGATTGAACGGCCCGGTCAGCGTCAGCGACGGGATCGTCGTATCGCGGAAATCGAAGGCGCCGGGAACGAGCGCGGTCCCCTGCAAGGTGATGATCTGGATCGTCTGGTCGATCGTGCCCTTGCTGTAATAGCCGTCGGCCTCGATCGTCAGCCCGTTATCGCCCTCATATTTGCCGTTGAGCCCATAGAGGAAGCTTTCGGTCGGCTCGTTGCGGATCTGTCCCGCCGTGGTCACCGTGCCGTTGGCATTACCCGCAACGACCATGCCGTCCTCGACAACGCGGTTGGCGACGGGATTGCTGCCGGTCGGGAGGCGGAAGGCGAAAAAGTCCTGCCGACGCCCGGTCTTGAGCTTCGAATAAAGCGCATCGGCGGTGATCGTGAATTCGGGGGTCACCTCGAACTGGATCGCGCCGTTGAGGCCAAGGCGCGAGCGATCGACGGTGAACTGCTCATATTGCAGCAGCACCGGGGTCGGCAGCACCCCGCCGCCGGTCCCCGTGTAGGTGCGGTTGAGGAAATTGTTGCGCTCGAAGGTCTGCGTCGTCGAGGTGCGTTTCTGATATTCGCCCGCAAGCATGACGCCGATGCGGCCGTCGGCGAATTTCGTCGTCGCAAAGCCGGTGATCGCGGGTTCGAACTTGTCCGAATTTTCCGAATAGACCCCCTGCGCGCGCACCGAGATCGTCGGTTCCTTGAACGACAGCGGCTTCGGCGTGACGAGGTTGACCGTGCCGCCAAGCCCGCCTTCGGCATTGCTGGCGAGCGGCGACTTGCGCACCTCGAGACGGCCGAACAGGCTGGATGGGACCGAGTCGAGCCCCGACGAGCGGCCGAGCTGGTCATTTTCGGGCGGCGACAGGCGCGCCGACCAGCCGAGCAGGGTGCGGCCGTCGACTTCGACACGCACCTGCTGGAGACCGCGCACCGACACCGACTGGCCTTCGCCGAAGACGCGGGTGATCTGGACCCCGGTGACGCGCTGGAGCGCTTCGGCGACATTGGCATCGGGCAGCTTGCCGACGTCCTCGGCGGTGATGACGTCCATCACCTGTTCGGCTTCGCGCTTGATGTCGGCCGCCTGTTCGAGCGAGGCGCGGATACCGGTGACGACGATCACATCTTCTTCGGCCGGAGCCGCCGCATCCTGTGCATGTGCGGGCGCCACCATCAGCGCCGCGAGCGAGGCGCCGCCCGCCAGCTTCGCCCATGCCCGAAAGCCCCGCCTTGCCTGAATCGCCGCCTGAATCGCCATCGTCATCCTCCCACGCGGGCGGCGGACCTGCTGCCCGCTCGCCCCTGATTTCCCTCGGAGATACCGCCCGATGAACCGGCCCTTGGACCCGCCCGGCGGCTCTCTTCCATTTCTATAATCGTTGCCCGGAACTGGTAACCGGTGTCACGAATGATGCGGGATTTGCCGAGCCCATGTCAAGCGATAATTGTATGACAACTCATGTCGTTGTATGACAACTATATTTTGAGCGGCGGCTGGCGCGCGCGCCCGAAAAATTGTCGCAATTTGTCGTATCGCGCCCATTGGGCTTGCCAGCGGCAGGCCAATGGGTTGAATAGGCGCAAAACCTCCCTCCTCCCGACTGCGACTTGAAACGAGATTGACCCCTATGCTGGACAAGAGGCCGCTGCTTCGTGCCGGAGCCCTGTGCGCCATGGCCCTGTCGCTGGCCGCCTGCTCGGCCGAAGAGGAAAAGGCGGGCCGCGGCGCCCCCGAAGTCGGTTATGTCACCGTCGCGGTGCAGCCGGTGCCCGTCACGACATCGCTCGGGGGGCGCACCGTCGCCTTTGAAACGAGCGAGGTGCGGCCGCAGGTGAACGGCCTGATCCGCCGCCGCCTGTTCACCGAGGGCGGCTTCGTCCGCGCCGGCCAGCCGCTGTACCAGATCGACGCGAGCCTCTATCAGGCCGGGGTCGACCAGGCCGCGGCGAACCTCGCCAGCGCGCGCGCCAGCGCGCAGGCCGCCGACGAACGCGCGCGGCGGCTCGAACCGCTCGCCAAGATGCAGGCGGTCGCCGAACAGGATTATACCGACGCGCTGGCGCAGGCGCGCATGGCGCGCGCCGCGGTCGCACAGAACAGCGCCGCGCTCGAAACCGCGCGGATCAACCTGCGTTATGCGACGATCACCGCGCCGATCAGCGGCCGCATCGGGCGCAGCCTCGCGACCCCCGGCGCGCTCGTCAGCGCGAGCCAGGCAACGCCGCTCGCGGTGATCCAGCAGACCGACCCGATGTATGTCGACATGCAGCAGTCGAGCGCCGAGCTCACCGCGCTGCGTCAGGCGATCGAAAGCGGCGGGGTGACCGCGGGCAGCACCTCGGTTCGCCTGCGCATGGAAGACGGCAGCACCTATGGCTTTGCCGGGACGGTCCAGTTTTCCGATATCACGGTCAACGAGGCGACCGGCACCGTCACGCTGCGCGCGCGCTTCCCCAATCCCAAGGGAATCCTGTTGCCCGGCATGTTCGTCACCGCGCTGTTCGACCAGGTGGTGAACCCGTCGGCGATCCTGTTGCCGCAGCCCGCGGTGCAGCGCGATTTCGACGGCTCGGCCTTCGTCTATCTCGTCGGCAAGGACAATAAGGCGGCGCGGCGCAAGATCGTCGCCGACCGCACCTCGGGCGCGAACTGGGTCGTCACCGACGGGCTGAAGCCCGGCGAACGCGTGATCACGCAAGGGATCGGCAATCTGCGGCAGGGCGCCGATATCCGTCCGGTCGCGGCAAGCAGCGTCCAGCGCGTGGGCGCGCCCAAGGGCGACGCCGCCGCGGCAAAGGGCAAGTAGCGGGCGATGTCGCGCCTTTTCATCAACCGGCCGATCTTTGCGTGGGTGCTGGCGATCATCGTCATGCTCGGCGGCGCGGGCGCGCTCTTTTCGCTGCCGATCGAACAATATCCCGACATCGCGCCGGCGCAGGTCAACATCCGCGCGACCTACCCCGGCGCCTCGGCCGAAACGATCGAGAACAGCGTCACGCAGGTGCTCGAACAGCAGCTGACCGGGATCGACGGCCTGCTTTATTTCAGTTCGCAGTCGAGCTCGCGCGGGCAGGCGAACATCACCGCGATCTTCGAAAAGGGCACCGATCCCGACATCGCGCAGGTGCAGGTCCAGAACAAGATCGCATCGGCGGTCTCGCGCCTGCCGCAGCAGGTGCAGCAACAGGGCGTGCGCGTCACCAAGTCGAACTCGGACACGCTGCTGCTCGTCGGCGTCTATGACGAGACCAACACGCGCGTGAACCAGGACGTGTCCGACTATATGGCGTCGAACATCCAGGACCCGCTGTCGCGCGTCGAGGGGGTGGGCGAGGTCAATATCTTCGGCGCCCCGCACGCGATGCGCATCTGGCTCAATCCGCAGCGGCTCGCCGCGATGTCGCTGATGCCGAGCGACGTGATTTCGGCGATCAGCGCACAGAATAGCGAAGTCGCCGCGGGCGACGTCGGCGGCCTGCCCTCGCCGCAGGGACAGATGCTCAACGCGACGGTGACCGCGCAGTCGCGGATGCAGACGGTCGAAGAATTCCAGAATATCGTCCTGAAGACGCTGCCCGACGGATCGACGGTGCGCATCAAGGATGTCGCGCGCGTCGAGATCGGCGCCGAAAGCTATGCCGTCGTCAGCCGCATCAACGGTCATCCCGGCGCGGGCATGTCGATCTCGCTGTCACCGGGGTCGGACGCACTCGAAACCGCCGACCGGGTGAAGGCGCGGATGGAGGAACTCGCCGCCGATTTCCCCGACGGGCTGACCTACAGCTATGCCAACGACGCGACCGCCTTCATCAAGCTGTCGGTCAGCGAGGTACAGAAATCGCTGTTCGAGGCGATCTTGCTGGTCATCCTCGTCATGTTCGTCTTCCTGCAGAGCTGGCGCGCGGTGCTGATCCCCGCGATCGCGGTGCCTGTCGTGCTGCTCGGCACCTTCGCCATCTTCTATATGCTGGGGTTCAGCATCAACACGCTCACCCTGTTCGGCCTGACGCTCGCGATCGGGCTGCTCGTCGACGACGCGATCGTCGTGGTCGAGAATGTCGAGCGGCTGATGGAAGAAAATCCGGGCATGTCGGCGCGCGACGCGACGATCCAGTCGATGAAGGAATTGCAGGTCGCGCTGATCGCGATCGCACTCGTGCTGTCGGCGGTGTTCATGCCGATGGCCTTTTTCGGCGGCTCGACCGGCGTCATCTACCGGCAATTCTCGGTCACCATCGTCTCGGCGATGGCGCTGTCGGTGCTCGTCGCGCTGATCCTCAGCCCCGCGCTCACCTCGACCCTGCTCAAACCCAAGGCGCACGGCGACGCGGCCGGAGGCGGGGGGCGCTTCCCCCGCGTTCACGCCTTCCTCGAGCGCGCGAAGAACGGCTTCAACACCCGCTTCGATCGCTCGGTCGATCGCTATGTCGGAAGCGTGACCAAGGTCGTCGACCGCAAATGGCTCTTCCTCGGCATCTACGCCATCCTGCTCGTCGCGCTGGTATTCCTGTTCCTGCGCCTGCCGAGCGGCTTCCTGCCCAACGAGGATCAGGGGCGCGTCCAGGTCCAGTTCCGCCTGCCCGCGGGTGCGACGCAGGCGCGCACGCTCGAAGTACGCGACGAAATCGAAAAATATATGCTGACCCACGAAAAGGCGAACACGCAGGCGCTGTTCCTGATCGCGGGCGGAGGCGGCGGCGCAGCGGCGGGACAGAACACCGGCCAGGGCTTCGTCAATCTCACCCATTGGGACGACCGGCCGGGCAAGGAAAATACCGCCGACGCGATCGCCCAGCGCGCGCGCGCAGCGCTGAGCGGGCTGCGCGATGCCCAGATCTTCGCGCTCGTCCCCGGCGCGGTGCGCGGGCTCGGCGATTCGTCGGGCTTCACGATGCAGTTCCAGAACCGCAGCGGGATGAGCCGCGCCGAGTTCGCCGAAGCGCGCGAGAAACTGCTCGCCGCGGCGAACGCGAACCCCAAGCTGACCTCGGTGCGCCTGTCCGACCTTCCCGACGTCGCGACGCTCAAGATCGACGTCGATACGCAGCGGCTGACGGCGTACGGCATCGACAATGCCGACGTGAATGCGACGCTCGCGGCCGCATGGGGCGGGCGCTACGTCAACGATTTCATCGACAAGGGCCGCGTCAAGCGCGTCTATGTCCAGGGCGACGCCCCCTATCGCGCGCGCCCCGAGGACCTCGGCCAATGGTATGTCCGGTCGGCCGACGGCCAGATGTCGCCCTTCTCGGCCTTTGCCAAGACCGGCTGGTCGACGACGCCGAGCAGCAGTTCGCGTTTCCAGGGCGTGCCCGCCTTCGAAATCTCGGGCCAGCCCGCGCCCGGCACCAGCTCGGGCGAGGCGATGGACGAGATGGAGCGGATGGCGGGCGAAATCCCGGGAACCAGCGTCGCCTGGTCGGGCTCTTCCTATCAGGAACGCCTCTCCTCGGGACAAGCGCCCTTGCTCTATGGCCTGTCGCTACTCGTCGTCTTCCTCTGCCTCGCCGCGCTTTACGAAAGCTGGTCGATCCCGCTCGCGGTGCTGCTCGTCATCCCCTTGGGGCTGATCGGCGCAGTGTTCGCGGTGAATTTGCGCGGGCTGGAGAATGACGTCTATCTCCAGATCGGCCTGCTCACGACGATGGGGCTCGCGGCGAAGAATGCGATCCTGATGATCGAATTCGCCGAGCAGGAAGAACGCAAGGGCAAGCGCGTGATCGAGGCCGCGATCGCCGCGGCGCGCATCCGCCTGCGCCCGATTTTGATGACGAGCTTTGCCTTCATCTTCGGCGTGCTGCCGCTCGCGATCGCGACCGGCGCCGGCGCGAACAGCCGCGTCGCGATCGGGACCTCGGTGATCGGCGGGATGCTCACCGCCGCCTTCCTCGCGATCTTTTTCATCCCGCTCTTCTTCGTCCTCGTCCGCCGCGGGGTGCGCGACGGGCTGGCGGCAGTGCGCGCGCGCTTCGGCAAGAACAAGGGCGACGGCCCGGCGGAGGTCCCGGCATGATCCGCGCCCTGCTTCTCACCGGCACGCTGATGCTCGCGGGCTGCTCGCTCGCGCCCAAGACGGTGCTGCCGACGCCGCCCGTCCCGCAAAGCTGGCCCGCGGGCGACGCTTATCTGCTGCAAAGCGAAGCGGCGCTGCCGATCCTCTCGTACAAAAGCGTCTTCACCGATCCGCGCCTCCAGTCGCTGACCGAACAGGCGCTGGCGAACAACCGCGACCTCCGAACCGCTTATGCCAATGTCGCCGCGGCGCGCGCGCAGGTGCGTGTCACGCGGTCGGGGCAATTCCCCGAACTCGGAGTGAGCGCGGGCGCGGATTATTCGGACGGCGGAAGTACCAACGGCGCCGGCGACTTCTCGCTGCGCGGCGGGATCACCAGCTTCGAGCTCGACCTGTTCGGCAAGCTCGCCAACGCGACCGAGGCCGACCGCAACCGCGCGCTCGGCACCGAAGCGGCGTCGCGCACCGTGCGGCTCGCGCTGATCGCGAATCTCGCCGACGCCTGGGCGACTTATGGCGCCGACCGCGACCTCCTCAAAATCGCCGAGGACACCGCCGCCAATGCGCGCGAAAGCGTGCGGCTCACCAAAGCGCGGCTCGACGGCGGCGTCGCGCCGCGAACCGACCTCCGCCAGGCCGAACAAATCCTCGCGACCGCCGAGGATTCGATCGCGCGGCAAAGGACCGCGCTCGCGCAGGACGAGAATCTCATCCGCCTGCTCGCCGGCGGCGATGTCGACCGCGCATTGCTCCCGGCGAGCCTTGCCGAAGTGACGCCGACGATCGTGTCGCTGCCCGCGGGGGTCAGCTCCGAAATCCTGCTTCGCCGTCCCGACGTGATCGAGGCCGAATATGGCCTGCGCGCCGCCAATGCGAACATCGGCGTCGCGCGCGCGCAGCTCTTCCCTTCGATCTCGCTGACCGGGCTGCTCGGTTTCGCCAGCAACGCGCTCGGCAGCCTGTTCGACAGCGGATCGTTCAGCTGGTCGGCGGGCGGCGACGCGACCGCGACGATCTTCGATGCTGGCGGCCGCCGCGCGGGGGTCGCGGTCAGCGAAGCGCAGCGCGATGCCGCGCTCGCCGGCTATGAGGGCGCGATCCAGACCGCGTTCCGCGAGGTCGCCGACGCGCTCGCGGTGCAGGGCACGATTTCGGAACGCGTCCGCGCCGCCAGCGCGAACAGCGCCGCCGCCGCCGATACCGCGACGCTCACCGACGCACGCTACAAGGGCGGCGTCGACAGCTTCCTCTCCAGCCTCGACGCGCAGCGCAGCCTCTATGCGGCGCGGCGGAGCGAGATCGCGACCCAGCTTTTGCTCGTCAGCACGCGAATCGCGCTGTTCCGTGCGCTCGGCGGCGACAGCAGCGCGGGAAGCCAAACGGGCGCGCCCTAACCCTTTCCGAGAACAGCGTTTCCTGACCCTTCTTGACAAGCGCCATATCGAAGGCGCTAATAGAACATATCAGGAACAAATGATGCGCGAGTCGTCTCCCCTACTCGCCGGGCTGCGCAAACGCATCGCCCGGCTGGCCGCCGATGGCGGTCTCGAAAGCCGCCGGGCCGAGGGCTGGCTGGCGAGCGGGCACGCGTCCTTCGACGATGCGCTCGGCGGCGGGCTGATGATCGGGCGCACCCATGAATTTTTCGCCGCCGACGCGCTCGACGCGACGAGCGCCGCGGCCTTTGCCGCACTCATCGCGCTGCGCACGCCAGGAAAGGCGCCGCTGATCTGGCTGCGCACGAACGACGCGGGCAAGCGCGCCGGGCATATCTATGCCCCCGGCATCGCCGAACTCGGCGGCGATCCCGACCGGCTGCTGCTCGTCGAGACCGTCGATCCGAAGATGCTGCTCGCCTGCGCGAACGATGCGATCCGCTGCGCCGGGTCGGCGGCGGTGATCGTCGAAAGCTGGGGCAAATTCCCGCTTTTCGACCTTACGGCCGGCCGCCGCCTCGCGCTCGGCGCGCGCGATGCGGGCACGACGCTCCTGATGCTCCGCCTCAATGCCACGCCCGCGCCGAGCGTCGCCGAAACCCGCTGGAGCGTCGCCGCCGCGCCCTCGCGCGAACTCGAAGCCAATGCTCCCGGCGCACCCGCCTTCGACCTCGAACTGCTGCGCTGGCGCGGCGGCCCCGCCGGCACGCACTGGCGACTGGACTGGAACCATGACGAAAACGCTTTCGGGCCAAATGCCGACGAAGCGGCGCTATCTGGCGCTCTTCTTCCCCTTCCTGCCCGCCGAGCGATGGCTTCGCACGGCGCCGCGGCGGCCTGACGCGCCGCTCGTCTTCGCCGAGAAGCAGCGCGGCGCGATGCGTCTTGCCAGCGTCGATGCGGCGGCGCTCGCGGTCGGGCTGCGCCCCGGCATGCCGCTCGCCGATGCCCGCGCGCAAATCGGCGAACTCGCCGTCGTCCCGCACGATCCGGTGCTCGATCATGGATGGCTCGACCGGCTCGCGCAGGGCTGCGCACGCTATACGCCGCTCGTCGCGCTCGACGCCCCCGACGGGCTGATCCTCGACATTGCAGGCGCGGTCCACCTGTTCGGCGGCGAGGCCGGACTGGTCGCCGATGTCGAGCACCGCCTCGTGCGCCTCGGCCTGACCTTGCGCCACGCGCTCGGCCCCACCGCCGACGCCGCGCGCGCGCTCGCGCGCTACCAGACGCGCCCCGCCCCCGACGAAGGACAGGCGATCCGCCGCCTGCCCGTCGCCGCGCTCGAACTCGAAGCCGAGGCGACGACCGCGCTCGTCCGCGCAGGATTGAAGACGATCGGCGACCTTGCGAGCCGCCCGATGGCGAATATCGCCGCACGCTTCGGCGCCGATGCCGCGATGGCGCTCCGCCGCCTGCTCGGCGACGCGCCGAGCCCGCTCGACCCGCGTATCACCCTCCCGCCCGTGGTCGCCGAACGCCGCTTTGCCGAGCCGCTCGGCAGCACCGCCCATGCGACCAGAATATTGGCCGAACTCACCACCGAAGCGATCGGGGATCTGTCCGAACGCGGCAAGGGCGGGCGCCATTTCCGCGCGACCTTCTTCCGCAGCGACGGCCTCGCGCGCAGCATCGCGATCGAAACCGGTCACCCGACGCGCGACACGGGGCTCGTGATGCGCCTCTTCGCCGAGCGTATGGACAGCCTCGCCGACCCGCTCGACCCCGGCTTCGGCTTTGACATGATCCGCCTCGCGGTGCCGCGGCTCGAGGCGCTCGGCGCAAGCCAGCTCAAGCTCGAGGGCGGCGCCGTGAAGGACGCCGCGATCGACGAACTCGCCGACCGGCTCGCGACGCGGCTCGGCCGCGGGCGCGTGCGGCGGCTCCGCCCCGCCGATACGCATATTCCCGAACAGGCGCAGCTCGAACTGCCCGCGGCCGACGCCCCGCCCCCGCTGCCTTGGCAGGAGCCCGATCCCGGCGAACCCCCGACACGCCCCTTCCACCTCTTCGACCCGCCGCAGCCGATCGAGGTGATCGCCGAGGTGCCCGACGGCCCGCCGCACCAGTTCCGCTGGCGCCGGCAGGCGCACGCGGTGCGCCGCTACGAGGGGCCCGAACGCATCGCCGCCGAATGGTGGCGCCGCCGCGACAATGGCGGACTGACGCGCGACTATTACCGCGTCGAGGACGCGCAGGGCCGCCGCTTCTGGCTCTTCCGCCACGGCCTCTATGATGAAAAGCCCGACCCGCGCTGGTATATCCACGGGGTCTTCGCATGAGCGACACAGACGCCGATCCCGGCCCAGATTCCGGCTTTGCCGAACTGGTCGCGGCGACCAACTACAGCTTCCTGCGCGGCGCCTCGCATCCCGCCGAGATGGTGGCGGAGGCGATCGCCCTCGGCATGACCGGTATCGGCATCGCCGACAGGAACAGCGTCGCGGGGGTGGTGCGGGCGTGGGCCTTCCTGAAGGATTTGCAGGTCAAGCAGCCCGAAACCGTAGCAAACTTCCGGCTGGTGGTCGGGGCAAGACTTGTCTTCGCCGACGGCACCCCCGACATCGTCGCCTATCCGGTCAGCCGCCACGGCTGGGGCCGCCTGACGCGTCTTCTCTCGGTCGGGAATCTGCGGGCAGAGAAAGGCGACTGCATTCTCGAACTGGGCGATCTGCTCGACCATTGTGACGATCTTCTTCTAATCGCGATGGAAGGCGATGAGGAATTGCTTCGCACCCTCAAACACAAACGGCCAAAATCGGTCTGGCTGGCCGCCATGATGCCGCAGTCAGGCGCCGACACTCGACGGCTGGCTGAACTCCAGCGTGTGTCGGCAGTTACGAATGTTCCCCTGCTTGCGACTAATGACGCCCTCTATGCGACCGCTGCACAGCGCCCCTTGCATGATATCATCACCAGCATTCGCGAAGGGACAACGGTCCAGAAAGCAGGCAAGCTGCTTCGCGCCAATGGCGAGCGCCACCTGAAGGCGCCGGCCGAAATGCGGCGGCTTTTTGCGCGTCGTCCAAAGGCAATCGAAGCGAGTGCGAAGCTGCTCGCCCGCATCGGCTTTCGCCTCGACGATCTGCGTTACGAATATCCGCACGAGCCGGTACCTCCGGGCTGGAAACCCTTCAACTATCTCCACCATCTGGTGAAGACGGCGGCGGAAAAGCGCTATGGCGCGCCGTTGAAGCCGAAAATCCGCAAGCTGATCGGCAACGAACTCCGCCTGATCCGGCGACGGAACTATGTTTATTACTTTCTTACCGTCCACGATCTCGTCCGCTTTGCCCGCGAACAGGAACCTCCGATCTTATGTCAGGGCCGCGGCTCGGCCGCCAATTCGATCGTTTGCTTTCTGCTCGGCGTGACCTCCGTCGATCCGGACGAACACAAGCTGCTCTTCTCGCGCTTCGTGTCGGCCGAGCGTGACGAGCCGCCCGACATCGACGTCGATTTCGAGCATGAGCGGCGCGAGGAGGTGATCCAATATATCTACGACCGCTACACGCGCGACCGCGCGGCAATCGCCGCGACCGTCATTCACTATCGGCCACGCAGCACGATCCGCGAGGTCGGCAAGGCACTCGGCCTCAGCGAGGATGTGACCGCACGGCTCGCCGATACGAGCTGGGGAAGCTGGGGCGACGAGGTGCCGATCGAGCGGCTCACCGAAGCGGGGCTCGATCCGCACAATGGTGAGATCGAGCGGCTGCACCGCTTTGTCGGCGAACTGCTCAAGACGCCACGCCACCTGTCGCAGCATGTCGGTGGCTTCGTGCTCACCGAAGGACGGCTCGACGAGCTGGTGCCGATCCACAATGCCGCGATGGAGGATCGCACCTTCATCGAATGGGACAAGGACGACATTGACGCCCTCGGGCTGATGAAGGTCGATGTGCTCGCGCTCGGCATGCTGACCTGCATCCGCAAATGCTACGATCTGATGCGGGAGCATGGGCTGGGTGACCACACGCTGGAACTCGATATCGATTCCAAAGATCCGGCGGTCTACGACATGCTTTGCAAGGGCGACAGCATCGGGGTCTTTCAGGTCGAGAGCCGCGCGCAGATCAACATGCTTCCGCGCTTACGACCCCGAAAACTCTACGACCTGGTCGTGCAGGTCGCGATCGTCCGCCCCGGACCGATCGAAGGCGACATGGTGCATCCCTATCTGCGCCGCCGAAACGAGGAGGAAGAAGTCGAATATCCCTCCCCAGCGCCGCCGCATGACCCCAATGAATTGCGGGAGGTTCTGGGCCAAACCTTCGGCGTACCGCTTTTTCAGGAACAGGCGATGAGCCTGGCAATCACTGCGGCTGGCTTCACGCCCGAAGAAGCCAATGGCCTGCGCCGCGCGATGGCGACCTTTCGCAATGTCGGAACGATAGACAATTTTCGCGAGAAGATGGTCGGGGGCATGGTTGCGCGTGGTTACAAAAAGGACTTCGCCGAGCGCTGTTTCAAACAGATCGAGGGGTTCGGCAGCTACGGCTTTCCCGAAAGCCACGCGCAGTCGTTTGCGCGGCTCGTCTATGTGTCGTCATGGATCAAACATTATCACCCCGCCGTCTTCGCCTGCGGCATCCTCAATTCGCAGCCGATGGGCTTCTACGCCCCCGCACAGCTCGTCCGCGATGCGCGCGAGCATGGGGTCGAGGTGCGCGCGGTCGATGTGAATGCGAGCCTTTGGGACAACAGCCTTGAGCGGAAGGACGATGGCAGCCTCGCGCTCCGGCTCGGCTTCCGGCAGGTCGATGGTTTCCGCGAGGAGTGGGCCGGGCAGATCGCCCTTGCGCGAACCACCCCCTTCGCCTCGGTCGAAGAGCTCGCGCGTCGCGCGAACCTGCCGTCGCGGGCGCTGCGCCTGCTCGCCGAGGCCGATGCGTGCCGCTCGATGGGGCTCGAACGCCGCCCTGCGCTGTGGGACGCGCGGCGCGTCCGGCAGGGGGTGCTGCCGCTGTTCGGCGCAGCCGAAACCGATGAGCTGGGCGCCGAGGAGGATGCGCAGTTGCCGCCCACCCCGCTCGTCGAGCATGTGCTGACCGATTACCAGACGACGCGGCTGTCGCTCAAAGGCCATCCGATGGCGTTCCTGCGCGGCGATTTCGAACGCGAAGGCGTACTCAGCGCGGCTCAGGTCGCGGCGGCGAAGAACGGGTCGATCGTCCGCACCGCGGGGATCGTGCTGATCCGCCAGCGGCCGGGGAAAGGCAATGCGATCTTCATCACGCTCGAGGATGAGGGCGGGATCGTCAACATCCTGCTCTGGGCGCGCCACTTCGAACGCTATCGCCGCGCCGTGATGGCCTCCCGCCTGATGCTCGCCGAAGGCGAGGTGCAGCGGAGCAAGGAGGGGGTGATCCACCTGATGGCGACACGCATCGTCGATCGCACCCGCATGCTCGATACGCTGGGAAGCGACCGGCGCTTCGACCCCGACGTCTGCCGCGCCGACGAGGTCCGGCATCCGCAGCTGCCGCGCGGCCATGCGGCGAAACATGGGCATCCGCGCGACGTCCGCATCCTGCCCAAGTCGCGCGATTTTCATTGAGTGCTTTTGTCCCGGCTGACGCCGGGAACGGTTCCAGCCCACTCCCCCTCCCAGCCTCCCATAGGATACCATGTCGGGAGGCTGGGAGGGGGAGTGGGCTGGAACCGCGCCTGTTTCGGCTTTGCCGAGACAGAAAAAGAAGATGCCCCGGCTGTGGGGGCCGGGGCATCGGATCAGGCTATCTAAGGGACCAACCGAATATAGCCTGAAAGTCGTTCGCGGATTTTAGCCGCGGAGCAGGTTCATCACGCCCTGCTGGCTCTGGTTCGCCTGCGCGAGCATCGCGGTCGATGCCTGCGACAGGATGCCGGCGGCGGCAAGCTTCGTCGATTCGGCCGAGAAATCGGCGTCTTCGATGCGCGACCTCGCGTCTGCCAGATTCGTGACGGTCGACGTCAGATTGTCGACAGTCGCTTCGAGGCGGTTCTGCTGCGCACCGAGGTTGGCGCGCTGCGTCGCAACCGTCTGGATCGCGGCATCGAGAACGCTGAGCGCGTCCGAAGCGCCCGCGACATCCGAAAGATCGATATCCTCGACCAGGGCGGCGGTGACAACCGGCGGGCCCGCAGCCGCTGCACGACCCAGGGAAGAAGCCCGCAGGTCGGCGATCGTGATCGTGACGCTCTCGCCCGAGTTGACGCCCGTCTGGATGGCGATCGGCGTCGTCGTTGCACTGCCGTCGAGCAGCTTGGTGCCGTTGAAGGTCGTGCGGTTCGCAATATCGCCGATCTGCGAGATCAGCGCGGTCACTTCGGTCTGGATCGCGGCGCGATCGGTCGTGCCGTTGGTACCGTTGGCCGACTGGACAGCCAGTTCGCGCATACGAACGAGGATGTTCGAGATATTGCCCATCGCGCCTTCGGCGGTCTGCGACAGCGAAATGCCGTCGTTGGCGTTGCGCACGGCCTGGTTCAGGCCGCGGACATTGGCGTCCATGCGGGTCGCGATGGCGAGGCCGGCGGCGTCGTCCTTCGCGCTGTTGATGCGCTTGCCGCTCGACAGGCGTTCCATCGCCTGCGACTGCATCTTGTTGGCAACACGCGAGTTATTCTGGGCGCGAAGCGCACTCACATTGGTGTTGATGACGGTCATAATGATCCTTTCTGGCCTTGGTGGCCATTCCCGTTCGTGCGGCTCGGTGCGCGTCACTCAATCCAGTAACGGCAGGTAACGACACGGCTTAAGCGGCACGCATATAAAATCCTGGCAGCCCCTCCTCGCCAAAGCGCGCGGGCCAAAGACACCCCGGCCGCAGGCCGGGGTATCCATGTCAGGCTATCAAAGGGATCAACCCGAATAGCCCTAATCTTCGTCGCTCAGCTTAGCCGCGGAGCAGGTTCATCACGCCCTGCTGGCTCTGGTTTGCCTGCGCGAGCATCGCGGTCGATGCCTGCGACAGGATGCCGGCAGCCGCGAGCTTCGTCGATTCGGCCGAGAAATCGGCGTCTTCGATGCGCGACTTGGCGTCTGCCAGATTCGTGACGGTCGACGTCAGATTGTCGACAGTCGCTTCGAGGCGGTTCTGCTGCGCACCGAGGTTGGCGCGCTGCGTCGCAACCGTCTGGATGCCCGTGTCGAGCAGGCCGAGCGCCGTCCCGGCACCGGCCGCCGTCGACAGGTCGACCGCGGCGACGCCGAGGCCGGCGGCGGTGAGGTTGCCGATCGCGATCGTCACGCTCTCGCCCGAGTTGACACCCGTCTGGATGGCAATCGAGGTACCGCCCGAAAGCAGGTTGGTGCCGTTGAAGGTCGTGCGGCTCGCAATATCGCCGATCTGCGAGATCAGCGCGGTCACTTCGGTCTGGATCGCGGTGCGATCGGTCGTGCCGTTGGTGCCGTTGGCCGACTGGACAGCCAGTTCGCGCATACGAACGAGGATGTTCGAGATGTTGCCCATCGCGCCTTCGGCGGTCTGCGACAGCGAAATGCCGTCGTTGGCGTTGCGCACGGCCTGGTTCAGGCCGCGGACATTGGCGTCCATACGGGTCGCGATGGCGAGGCCGGCGGCGTCGTCCTTCGCGCTGTTGATGCGCTTGCCGCTCGACAGGCGTTCCATCGCCTGCGACTGCGCTTTGTTGGCAACACGCGAGTTATTCTGGGCGCGAAGCGCGCTCACATTGGTGTTGATGACGGTCATAATGATCCTTTCCGGCCTCGATGGCCATTCCCATGATGTGAGGGCTCGAGGAGCGGTCACGATTGCAGTAACGGCGGAGAGCGGAGGCGCTTAAGCCCACCCGTCAAAAAAATGCCGGATGCGCACGAGATCCGGGTCGGCAGTCGCACATATCACTGAAAACGCGCATTTAAATTTATTGGCACGGCCTTTGCATTCTTCTTTTGCGTGCGGCGCACCGCCGCGCAAAGGACGGATGGAAAGCAATGAGCACGATTGACCCGAGCCGGCTGCTGCAGATGCGCAGTTCGATCCTCAATCAAAACCAGGCGCTGCAACGTGCCGCCGGAAAAGGCGGCGCCGGGGCCAGCGAAGGCATCGGCGGAACGCCCGATTTCGGGGCCGCGATCAACAATGCGCTGCAGCAGGTCAACGCACAGCAGTCGAAGGCGAGCCAGGTCACCGAAGCTTATGAGCGCGGCGACACACACGACATCGTCAGCGTGATGATCGAGCGCCAGAAGGCCTCGCTCGGCTTCGAAACCACCCTGCAAGTCCGCAACAAGCTGCTGTCCGCCTATCGCGACATCATGAACATGCCGGTGTAATCCATGGCCGAAACCCAGATCCTTACCCCCGTCGACGACGGGTCCGCGAACCGCCTCCCCGCCCCCGTCCTCGGCGGCCGCTTCGCACCATTCACGCAATTCGTCCGCCAGCCGGCGGTGCAGCGCGCGCTGCCCGCGATCGCAATGACCTCGGCGATCGGCATCGCCGCGCTCGCCTATTTCACGATGCAGGCCGCCCCGCAGGCGCAGCTTTTCGCCGGGCTCGACGACGCCGACAAGGCGGCGGTCGCCGACGCGCTGCAGACGCAGGGCATCGCCCACAGCATCGACCCGACCACCGGCGCACTGACCGTCGACGCCAGCAAGCTCCATCAGGCGCGCATCGCGCTTGCCGGGCAGGGTCTGCCGAAAGCCGCTCCGAGCGGCGACAGCCTGATCGCGTCGCTGCCGATGGGATCGAGCCGTGCGATCGAAGGCGAAGCGCTGCGCTCGGCACGCGAAGCCGACTTGTCGCGCACGATCGAGACCATCGACGCGGTCAAGAGCGCGCGCGTCCATGTCGCCGCCGCCGAACCCAGCCTGTTCGTTCGCGAAGACAAGCCCGCAACCGCATCGGTGATGCTGACATTGCAGAACGGCCGCTCGCTCAGCGACGGCCAGGTGCAGGCCATCCGCTTCCTCGTCGCCTCGTCGATCCCCGGCATGAACGCCGACCAGGTGTCGGTGATCGACCAGCGCGGCGCGCTGCTGTCCGACACCGCGTCGGGCAGCGACATGAAGGCGTTCCAGCTGCAGCTGCAGGTCGAGGACCGCTTTCGCCGCGCGCTCGACACCTTGCTCGGCCCGATGCTCGGCGCCGGCAATTACACCGTCGAAGTCCACGCCGACGTCGACATGTCCGAAAGCCAGGCGACGCGCGAAAGCTTTCCCGAAAACGACCGCGCGCTCACCAGCGAACAGATCACGCGCTCGACCAGCGGCACGAGCAACGCTCCCGCCGTCGGCATTCCCGGCGCGCTGTCGAACCAGCCGCCGCAGGCGACCACGATCGCTGCGACCGGGCCGCAGCCCGTTCCCGCCCCCGCCCCCACGGCGGGGACCGAGAGCAACGAGAACGCCGCCCGCGCCTATGAAGTCGGCCGCGAGATTTCGGTGACGCACTCGCCGCAGGGCAAGCTGCGCCGCGTTTCGGTCGCGGTCGCGCTCAACCAGGGCAAGAAGGCGCTGACGCAGGCCGACCTCACCAAGATCGACAATCTGGTCAAAGGCGCCATCGGCTATGATGCGACGCGCGGCGACCTTGTCGCGATCAACCAGCGCCCGTTCGTCGTCGCCGAAGACACGTCGCCCGCCTTCTACGACCAGGGCTGGTTCATGCCGCTGGTCCAGCAGGTCGGCGCGATCCTCGCCGCGCTGCTCGCTTTCCTGTTCATCGGCCGCCCGATGATCCGCGCCGCGAAGGAACGCGCCGCGAAACGCATCGCCCAGAACCAGGAGCTCGAAGCCTCGCTGCTCGCCGCAACCGACCGCCCGGCGCTCGCCAGCGGTCAGGGCGGGCGCGAAATCACGCTCGAGATGATCGAGCAGGCGCCGAGCTATGAAGCGCGCGCCAATCTCGTCCGCGCCTTCGTCCGCCAGGATTCGGCGCGCGCCGCGCTCGTCGTCCGCCACCTGATGCAGGAGGGCGCCCGTGCCTGACGCCGCCGAAATGGACCTTTCCCCCGCCACCCCGGCCATCGACGGATCGTCCGCCGCCGCCATCCTGCTGATGCTGCTCGACGAAAGCGAAGCCGCGACGATCCTGAAGCAGCTGGCACCTGAAGAAGTGCGCCAGCTCGCGAAGTCGATGTTCGACACCGCCAATGCGAGCGAACAGCAGATCGGGCAGGCGCTCGACCGCTTCGTGACGCGCAGCCGCGACGTCAGCGCGCTAGCGATTGGCGCCGACACGCGCATCCGCACCGTGATCAACGAGGCCGTCGGCAATGTCCGCGCCGACAATATCCTCGCCGCCGTCGCGCCGCAGCGGAGCGCCGCGTCGCTCGAAATGCTGCGCTGGATGGACGTCGACGCGATCAGCGGACTGCTCGCCAGCGAACATCCGCAGGTCGGCGCGCTGATCCTCTCGGTGCTCGTCCCCGACGTCGCCGCGCGCGCGATCGAGACGCTCGACGAAGTGCTCCAGGCCGATCTCGTGCTGCGCGCGGCACAGCTGACCTCGGTTCCCGCCGCGGCGATCGAGGATCTCGAATCGGTGCTCGCAAGCGCCAATGTCGACGGCCAGCGCGTCGCCAAGCAGGCGATCGGCGGCCCGAGCGACGTCGCGAAGATCATGAAGAAGATGCCGAAGCAGCTTTCGGAGCGCACGATCCGCGCGCTCAAGAAGCACGACCGCGTCCTCGCGCAGACGATTGAGGAAGAGATGTTCATCTTCGAGAATCTCCGCGACCTCGACAAGAAGAGCCTCAGCAGCGTGCTGCGCTCGGTCGACGCCGCCCAGCTCGCGATCGCGCTCAAGGGCGCCGACGAAGAGATGGTCGACATGTGCCTTGCCACCATGTCGCAGCGGGCGGCCGAAACGATCCGCGACGAAATGGCGGAAATGACGATGGTCAAGCGCGCCGACGTCGACGATGCGCAGAAGAGCGTGATGCAGATCGTGCGCCAGATGGCGGCGGCCGGCGAAATCATGATCGCGGGCGGGGGCGACGATTATGTCTGATCGTCCCGCCACCGCGAGCTTTGCTCCCATTGCCCTCGCCGACGCGATGGCGCGGGGCGGCGGCTTTCGCCCGCTAAACTTCGCACCCACGGCTTATGCCGCGCCGGACGAGCTGGAAATCCCCGCCGACGCCGATCTCGACGACCCGTTCGCGCGCGGCCTCGCCGAAGGGCAGCGCCTTGCCGAAGCCGCCTTCGTCGCCGAACGCCACCAGCTCCTCGCGCTGCTCGCGGGTGCCGAAGCGTTGCAGGACGAACCGAGCGAGGAACTCGCGCAACTGATCGCCGACACCGTCGAACGGCTGGTGCGCCAGATCGTCGCCTCGGCGCCGATCGACGCCGACTGGCTGCAGGCGCAGGCCGAAATCGCCGCGGCGATGGTCGCCGACGCCGACAAGGCGCGCACGCTTTGGGTCCATCCCGAAGATGCCGCGTTGCTCGCCGATTGCCCGCTGACCCTCGCGATCGAGAGCGACCCGGCAATGGTACGCGGCACCGTCCGGATCGAAACCTCGACCGGCTGGATCGAGCATGGCCGCGCGGTCTATCTCGACGAACTGCGCGCCGCGCTGGGTACCGGGGACGCCGCATGACGCGCCGCCTCGCCCTCTCCGCGCAGCAGCTGCTCGATCCCGTCGACCTGACGCACGCGAGCCCGCGCCGCATCGGCACGCTCGTCTCGCACGAAGGGATCATGCTCGAAGTATCGGGTTTCCCGCAGCCGCTCGGCAGCAACGTCCGCATCAAGTCGGCCGACAACGACTATGTCTATGGCGAAGTCGTCGGTTTTCGCGGGCACCGCAGCCTCGTCCTGCCCTTCGACACGAACAAGCCGCTCGTCACCGGCGCGCCCGTTGAACCGCATGGCGCCAGCTCGATGGTTACCGTCGGCAAGGCGCTGCTCGGCCGCATCATGGACGCGCAGGGCAACCCGCTCGACGGCCGCCCGCCGATCCAGTCGCAGTTCCAGTGGCCGCTCGCCGGCCGCAAGGTCAATCCGCTGCGCCGCGGCCGCGTCACTCGCGCACTCAACATGGGCGTGCGCGCGATCAACGGCCTGCTCACCGTCGGCGAAGGCCAGCGCGTCGCGATCATCGCGGGCTCGGGCGTCGGCAAGTCGGTGCTGATGGGCCAGATGATCGCGGGTACCGAATGCGACGTGATCGTCGTCGGACTGATCGGCGAGCGTAGCCGCGAGGTCAGCGACTTCGTCGAGACCAAACTGCCCCCCGAGGTGCGCAAGAAATCGGTCGTCGTTGCGGTTCCCGCCGACCACCCGCCGCTGCTCCGCCTCCGCGCCGCGATGCGCGCGACCGCGATCGCCGAAGCCTTCCGCGCCGAGGGCAAGAAGGTGCTGCTGCTGATCGACAGCCTGACCCGCGTCGCGCATGCGCAGCGCGAGATCGGGCTGACCCTCGGCGAACCCCCGACGATGAAGGGTTATCCGCCGTCGGTCTTCGCGCTGATCCCGTCGCTGTGCGAACGCGCGGGCATCGATCGCGAAACCGGCGGATCGGTCACCGCGCTCTACACCGTGCTCGCCGACGGCGGCGACATCGACGACCCCGTCGTCGACTCCGCAAGAGCCATCGTCGACGGCCATATCATCCTGTCGCGCCAGCTCGCCGAACAGGGCGTCTACCCCGCGATCGACGTCGCGCGCTCGCTGTCGCGCACGATGGTCGATTCGGTCGACCCCGACCACGCCGCCGCCGCCGCGCGCTTCCGCCAGCTCTGGTCCGCTTATGAAGAGAACCGCGACCTGATGCTGATGGGCGCCTATGTCGCCGGCGGCGACCCGATACTCGACGAAGCCATCGCCCGCCACGCCGACCAGCTCGCCTTCGTGTCGCAGCCCGCCAAGGCGCAGGTCGATTTCGAACTTTCCCGCCAGACCCTGATTGAAGGATATTCCGCATGAACGCCCGCACCGCACGCCGCAAACGTATCATTCGCGTGCGCACCGTCGAACATCAGCAGGCCGAAGCCAACCTCGCGCGCGCCAATGGCGAACTCGCGAACCTTGTCGAACTGGCGAAGCGGCTCGAAACGCTGCGCGTCGACCTCGCGATGGCCAAGGGTGCGGTCGCCGGCCGCGCGCTCAACACGATCGGCGAACTCGCGATGCGGCTCGATATCGCACAGGAAAGCCTGACTGCGCCGCTGGCGGGCGCCAGCCAGCGCCGCGACGAAATGGGCGCGCGCGCGCAGAGCGCGATGGTGAAGGAAGAATCGGCGGTCCGCCTGTACGAACGCAGCCGCAAGTCGGCCGAAGCCGAGCTGGAACGCCGCAGCGACGCCAACCGCCCGCACCGCGCGCGCGCCGGAATGCGCCTGCGGCTGATCGAAGGCGGCGCGGCATGATGGGCGCGCCTTCCCTTCCGACGCCGCAGTCCGCGATGCCCGCGGGCTTTGCGGCATTCCTCGCCAATATCGGCCAGGTTCCCGACGGCACCGGCGAAGGCGCCGGCTTCGACCAGCTCCTCGCCGCCGCACCGGTGGCGGCGGCCCCGATCGCGGGCGCGGCTGCGACGATCCGTATCGCCCCCGCCGCGCAGCCTGCCGAAGCCGCGCTCCCCCAAACCGAAACGGCGCCGGTGCCGGACAAGGCCGATACGGCTGCCCAGTCCGCGGCGACGAACGGCGAGGCCGATGCCGCGGCGCTCGCCGCGAACCTGCTGGTCATGCTGAACGGCGCCACGCCGGGCACCCGCCCCACATCCGGCAAGCCGGTCCAGGTCGAGGTCGAGGCCGAAGCCGATACGGCCACCGAAACGGCGCCCAACGCCGACACGTCGGCGGCCACGCCCGCCGCGAACTGGGCCGCGGTCGTTGCCGCCGCGATCCCGGCGGCCGCCAGGACCGCCAAGCCGGCCGCTACCCCGGGCGCCGCGAAGACCGACACCGCACCGACCCTGCCCATCGCGCCGCGGCCGCAAGCCGCTGCGCTGCCGGCACCGGCGCTCCCCGGTGCCGAGGCGCCTGCCGCCCGGCCGGTCGAAGCCGCACCGTCGATGACGATCCTCTTCACCCAGCCCGCAACGCAGGGTGCGGCGACGCTCGCCGAACCCGCCGCGCCTGCGCTCGTCGCCGAACGCGTGCTCGACATGGACAGCGACGGTGCATGGATCGACCAGCTCGCGCGCGACATTGCCGCGACGAAGTCGGACAATGGCGACATCAGCTTTCGCCTGATGCCCAAGCATCTCGGCCGCCTCGATGTCGCGATGCAAATGGGCGACGAAGGTGTGTCGCTGAAGATGGATACACGCCATGAAGCGACCGCGACGATCGTCACCGCCGCGCAAGGCAAGCTTGTCGACGAACTGCGCCAGCAGGGCGTCCGCGTCGCCGGCGCCGAAGTGACCTGCACCCCCGGCGAAACCGGACGCCAGTCGCAGAGCCAGGGCCGCACCGGCGCGCCCGACGCCGCCCACCTTATCGAAACCGCCACCGAACGCGCCGAACCGCGCGACGAAGACCGCGCCGCCGACCGCCGCGGCCGCTTCGCCTGATCAGAAAGGGTCCGACCATGACCAAGGATAAAGTCGAAGCCGAGCCCAAGAAGAAGGGCAAGTTCAAGAAGCTGCTGCTGATCGGCGTCGCAGCGATCGCGCTGATCGGCGCCGGCGCCGGCGCCGGCATCTATTTCGGCGCGCTGTCGGCGCACGAGGCCAAGCCCGAGGATAATTACCCGAAGCTGGTCGAACGCAGCACCAAGGACGAGGCGCCCGCCGCCGAAGGCGCCGATAAGGAAGCGCCGCCGAAGGTCGGCACGGTGTCGGTCCCGAACGACAAGTTCAAGGTCGACCCGCGCAAATATGAGATCACCTATTATCCGATCACCGACGCCTTCACGACGAATCTGGCCGACGGATCGGGCTTCCTCCAGATCGGTATCAGCCTTTCGACCTTCTACGACGGCAAGGTTATCAATAATATCAAACGACAGGCCGTGCCTATCCGCTCGGTTGTGCTTATGGTGCTTGCCGAACAGGATCCGGCCTTGCTCGCGACATCGCAGGGGAAGCAGCGGCTGCAACGTCAGTTGACCGCCGCGATCAACGATGTGCTGCGCGACAAGGAAGGTTTCGGGGGGATCGATAATGTTTATTTCACGAGCCTGGTAATCCAGTGACCGTCCGTGCGAAATCGGTAAAGGCCGTCGCGGCTCCGGCCGCGCCTGCGGTCGAGCCCGCCGATACAAAGGCGTCGCTGCTGCTGCGCAAGGCGGAGGGCAGCTATGCCTTTCCCGCGCTCGAGGGCGTGGCGAACCAGTTTGCGCGCAGCTTGCGCGACCTTCTCCGCGCGCTCGGCGCCCCCGCGATCCAGGTCGAGCGCGCCGGTGCCGAGCAGACGAGCTTCGGCGACTGGAGCGCCTCAGTCGCGCCCGCAATCTTCTGGCGCTATCATGCGCCACCGCTGAAGGGGCCGGTGCTGCTCGCCGCGGCGCGGCCGCTGATCCTCCAGCTCGTCGACATCTTCTATGGCGGCAAGGGCAAGCTTGCGGGCGAACGCGAAGAGCTGACCGACGCCGAAGAGCGTTTCGCCGCGCGCCTCGGCCGCGACATGGGGCTGCAGCTCGCCGCCGCCTGGCGCGACAAGCTGGGGCTCGAACCCGAACTCGACTGCGTCACCGGCGATCCCGCCAAGCTCGCCGCGGTGCGCGCCGACGACGACATGCTCGTCCAGCGCTTCATCCTGCGCGGCGCGCCGTTCGAGGGGCGGACGATCGTCTGCGCCTATCCCGTCGCCGCGCTGCGCGGTGTCGTGGGGGCCGAGCTGCTTCCCGAAATGCAGAGCGCCAGCAGCGTCGATCCCTTGTGGTCGGGTGCGCTCGACAAGGCCTTGCGCGACGTGCGCATGCCGGTCCGCTCGGTGCTCGCGCGCCCCGAAATCAGCCTCGTCAAGCTGCTCGCGCTCGAAGTCGGCGACATCATTCCGCTCACCATGCCGCGCCATGTGCCGGTGACCGTCGCCGGGCGCAGCTTTGCGTTCGGCAGCATCGGCGAGGCCAATGGCAACGCCGCCATCATGATCGATCATATCGAAAAAGGACCGGACCATGACTGATATCAGCGACGCCCCGAAGGCGCGCGCCGACCGGCGCGACAAGTCGATCGCCGCCGCCCCCAATTTCGACCTGCTCGCCGGCGTCTCGCTGCGCGTGTCGGTCGAGGTCGGGTCGACCTCGATGACGCTCGCCGAACTGCTGTCGATCGACGAAGGCAGCGTGATCGAACTCGACCGCGCCGCGACCGACCTGCTCGACATCTATGCCAATGGCACGCTCATCGCGAAGGGCGAGATCGTCAGCGTCGATGGTCGTTACGGTATCCAGGTCGCCGAAGTCGTCGCGCCCGCGCGCGGACTCGAAGGCTTCGAGCGGAGGGCCTGATGCTCGAATATATCCTCCGCCTGCTGATCCTGCTGCCGATCGTCGGCGGCATGGCGTGGGGCAGCCTGTGGCTGTGGAAGCGCGTCCAGATGGGCGTACCGCTCGTCGGCGGCGCTACCAAGGCGCGCGCGGTCGAAATGGTCGACGTGCTGCCGCTCGGTCCCGGGTCGAAGCTCGCGGTGGTCGAATTTGCCGGACAGCGCGTCCTGATCGCGGTGTCGCGTAACGGCATCACGCGCATCGCCGACGACAGCCAGGGCGATTTCCATGCGGACTGATCGCCGCTTCTGGCTGCGCGCCGCGGCGCTCGCGGGCGGTGCCGCGCTGCTCTGCGCCGCGCCCGCCGCCTGGGCGCAAGCCGCCGACGGGCTGAACCGCGCGGTGGCCGAGATCGGCGGCGACGGCCGTCCCTTGAGCCTGTCGCTCCAGATCCTTGTCCTGATGAGCCTGCTGACGGTCCTGCCGTCGCTGCTCCTGATGATGACCAGCTTCACGCGCATCATCATCGTGCTCTCGATCCTGCGCCACGCATTGGGCTTGCAACAGACGCCGCCGAACCAGGTCCTCGTCGGTCTCAGCCTCTTTCTCTCGCTATTCGTAATGCAGCCGGTGATCAGCGAAGTGAACCGCGTCGCGATCGAACCTTACGGCCAGGAACAGATCGATATCGGCGAGGCGGTGTCGCGCTCGGGCGACGCGCTCCACGGCTTCATGCTGAAGCAGACGCGCAAGACCGACCTGATGATGTTCGCCAAGATCGCGAAAGCCCCGACCTATGCGAGCCCGAAGGACGTGCCTTTCTCGATCCTGCTGCCCGCCTTCGTCACCAGCGAACTCAAGACCGCGTTCCAGATCGGCTTCCTCATCTTCCTGCCCTTCCTCGTCATCGACCTGATCGTCGCATCGGCGCTGATGTCGCTCGGCATGATGATGCTGTCGCCAACGATCATATCGATGCCGTTCAAGCTGCTGCTTTTCGTCCTCGTCGACGGCTGGGCGCTGACGATGGGATCGCTCGCCTCTTCTTTCGTGGGTTAGCGAGGTGGAGGCGGATTATTTCATCGGCGTCGCGCAGCAGTCGCTGTGGATTCTCGCCCTCGCCTCGGCGCCTTTGCTGTTGCCGGTGCTCGTCATCGGCGTGCTGCTCGGCATGGTGCAGGCGGCGACGTCGATCAGCGAACAGACGCTGACCTTCGTGCCGAAACTGATCGTCGCGGCGATCTGCCTCGCGATCTTCGGCGGCAGTATCCTCGTCCTGCTCACCGATTTCACCCGCGAACTGTTCGCGCAGATACCGCAACTCGTCCGGTAGGACGCCAGTGAACCCCGCCGACATCCCGAATATCGAGGCGATGCTTCAGCTGTGGATGCTGGGGATGATTCGCCCCGGCGCCGCGTTCATCGCCGCGCCGGTGTTCGGCGCGACGAGCGTGCCGGTGCAGCTCCGCCTCGTGATCGCGCTCGCGGTCGGGGTGCCCGCGGTCGCCGCGTCGGGCATGACGCTGCCGCCCGAAGGGATCGTGTCGGTCCCTGGGCTTTTCCTCATCATTGGCGAGGTCGTGATCGGCCTCGCGATGGGCTTCGTGCTGCAGATGGGTCTCGCCGCCGCCTTGCTCGCGGGCGAAGCGATCAGCAATGCGATGGGCCTCGGCTTCGCATCGATGGTCGATCCGCTCAGCGGCGCGTCGAGCTCGGCGATCGGCCAGTTCCTCTCGATGCTCGCGACCGCGCTCTTCCTCGCCGCCGACGGTCATCTCGTGCTCATCGACATCATCGTCGACAGCTATAGCGCGCTCCCGCCCGGCAACGCCTTTCCGTCCTGGGATGCGATCGGCGGGCTGCTGCGCTTCGGCAGCCTGATGTTCGCCGCGGGGCTGACGATCGCGATGCCCGTCGGCTTCGTGCTGATCCTCGTCCAGATCATCATGGGCGTGATCGGCCGCTCGGCGCCCGCGCTCAACCTGTTCGCGGTCGGCATTCCCGCGACGCTGCTCGCCGGGATCGTGCTGCTCGGCGTCGCGACGCCGGCAATGGCCGAAGCGATCGCGCGCATCCTGTCCGATGCGCTCGACGCCGCGCGCATGATGGCGGGGATCTGAACCGTGGCCGAGGGCAGCGACAAGGACCAGAAGACCGAACAGCCGACCGCGAAGAAGCTGGCGGATTCGGCGCGCGAAGGCGATGTGCTGATGTCGCGCGAGCTGGCCACGGCGTTGATGATGCTCGCCGCGGCGGGGTGGATCGTCGCCGCGGGCGGCTGGTTCGTCCAGTCGGCGGGCGACCTCCTTCGCCGCGGGCTGACCCTGACCGCCGCCGACGTCGCCGATTTCGCGCCCGCCGAGGCACTGATGCGCAACGGGGTCGAGATCCTGCTGCCGCTCGCGAGCCTGTTCGCGCTCGCGCTCGGCGCCGCGGTTGCGGGACCTGCGATGCTCGGCTCGATCGGCTGGCGCGGCAAGGCGCTGCATTTCAAGGGCAACCGGCTGAACCCGCTGAGCGGGCTCAAGCGCATGTTCGGGATGCAGGGCGCGACCGAACTCGGCAAGGCGCTCGCGAAAGTGCTGCTCCTCGGCACCATCGGTTACTGGCTCGTCGAAAAGAGCCTGCCCGCGATCATGACGATGGCAACCACCGACCTGATCGCCGCGATCGGGCTCGCCGGAAAGGCGATCGGCCACGCGATGCTGACGCTCGCCGGCGGACTGGTCGTCATCGCGCTGATCGACGTGCCGGTACAATGGTTCCAGCGCAACAAGCGCCTGATGATGAGCAAGCAGGAGGTGAAGGACGAAATGCGCCAGTCCGACGGCGCCCCCGAACTCAAGCAGGCGCAGCGCCAGCGTGCGCACGATATCCTGAGCGGATCGGCGCGCAAGGCGGTGTCCGACGCGACCGTCGTCCTGACCAACCCGACGCATTTCTCGGTCGCGCTGCGCTATCGTCCGGGGGTCGATGCAGCACCCGTCGTCGTCGCGCGCGGCCGCGGCGACGTCGCGCTGTCGATCCGCGAACTCGCGCGCGGCGCCGATGTCCCCATCCTCGAATATCCGCAGCTCACGCGTGCGATCTATTTCACCGCGCGCGCCGGGCGCGTCATTCCCGAAGAGCTGTTCGTCGCGGTCGCGACGGTGCTCGCTTTCGTCTTCCAGCTGGAGCGTGCAGTCGCCGACGGCATCGCCCAGCCTGCGGTCGACGTGCCGTCCTCGCATCATTTCGACCCCGAAGGGCGCCGCTCCGCTTAATATCGCTCCGCCGCCGCCGTTAAGGGGTTCGAAGGATATTCTGCCATGGTCAGTTCAATCGCCAACTCCCTCGGCTTCGGCTCGGGTATCGACACGAAACAGCTGGTCACCGACCTGTCGAACGCGTCGCGCGACCCCAAGATCAAGCGCATGTCCTCGCTGACGCAGGCGAACCAGACACGCATCAGTGCGCTTGCGCAGGCGCGATCCGATCTCGAGGGCTTTGCCGATTCGCTCGGCCAGATGATCAGCGACGGAACCCTGCGCAGCACGCCGACGGTGTCCGATGACAGCGTGCTCGGCGCCACCGCGCGCGCCGGGCTGGCCGCCGACAGCTTTGCCGCGACCGTCATCGTCAACCAGCTCGCGCGCGCGCAGAGCAATTATTCGGGCGTCGTCGCCGACCGCGCCGCTGCGATCGGCACCGGCACGATGACGCTGACCGTCGGCGGGGTCGCCAAGACGATCACCATCGGCGCCGCGAACAACAGCCTCGACGGCCTCGCCAATGCGATCAACGCCAGCGGCGCGGGTGTGACCGCGTCGATCATCGCCGACGAAGGCGGCCATCGCCTGATCCTGAAGGGGCCATCAGGCGCCGCGAACGCCTTCACCCTCGCCGCCGATGCCGGTGCCGATCCCGGCCTCTCCGCCTTTTCTACCGCCGGCGGGATGACGCAGGGCCAGAGCGCGGCCAACGCCGAATTCACGATCGACGGCGTCACCTTCAGCCGCGCGACGAACATCATCGACGACGTCGTGCCCGGCATGTCGCTCACGCTCAAGAAGGCCGCCCCCGGGCAGCCCGTCGACATCGGCGCCAGCCGCCCGCTCGACATGATCAAGCAGACCGTCGGCGACTTCGTCTCGGTCTATAACCAGCTCAAGAAGAGCCTGGCGTCCGCCGCCGGCCTTTCGGGGTCGACGAGCTCGCTGCGCGAGCTCGAACGCGAGCTTTCGGGCCTCGTCGGCAAGGTGATTTCGAGCCATGGCAGCATCAACAAGCTGACCGATATCGGGATCGCGACGACGAAGGAGGGCCTGCTCAGCCTCGACAATGCCAAGCTCGCCAAGGTGCTCGAAACCGATGCGGGCGCGGTCGAGGCCCTCTTCAATCCGCGGCGCGACGCGACGCACAACGAGACGACCGACCCGGGCATCGCCTTTGCGCTCGACGCGATCCGCGACAAGGCGGTTGCCACCGACGGCGTGATCGACCGGGTGACCAAGTCACTCGAAGGCACCCAGAAGACGCTCGCCGAGCAGCTCGAAAAAATCGAGGAGCGCGAAGACGTCTACCGCAAGCGTCTCGAGAAACAATATGGCGCGCTCGACGCCAGGCTCGCCGCGTTCAAGGCGACGCAGACCTATCTCGAACAACAGATCAAGCTCTGGACCAACCAGGGTAACGACTAGGGACCGCCACCGTGACCGCTACCGCCTCGACCGTCCGGGCGACCGGGCTTTATCGCCGCTTGCAGCAGGAAAGCCGCGCCGCCGCCGCCGACCCGGTCGAGCTGGTCACGATGCTATATGACGAACTCGAAACCGCGATCGGCGTCCTCGCGGCGATGGTCCGGCAGGGACAGCGCGTGTCGGCGACCGAGCCCGCGCACCGCGCGCGCGCGATCCTGATCGGCCTCGACGCCGGCCTCGATCACGACAAGGGGGGCGATGTCGCCGCGGCCTTGTCGCGCGTCTATCGCAGCATGCGACGCAAGCTCGACGAAGCGGTGGCGCAAAACGATGCCGAGGCGCTGGCCGACCTTCTCGAAGGCATCCTGACCGTCAGCGCCGCCTGGCGGCAGCTTCGCTGAACCCAATTCCCCGCAAACAGGGAACGGCCCACCCTTCGGAATGAAGGAGCGGGCCGGCGTCGGTTACCCGGTAAAAAATGGGGTACCCGGCCGCCCTTGGTGGGGACGGGCGGCCGGGCGGTGCGGGGGCGGACCAGAGCCCCCTTTTTTTCAGCGGGTGCTGAAAAACCTGTATCGCAGCCGATCAGGCGGCCTGCTGGTGCACGCCATATTTGCGCATCTTTTCGATCAGCGTCGTGCGCTTCAGCGTCAGCAGGCGCGCGGCTTCCGAAATGATGCCGTCGGCGAGGTCGAGCGCGACGTGGATCTGTTCGAGTTCGATCGTTTCGATCTCGCGCTTGAGGTCGATCGGACGGCCCGGCGCCGGCGTCTTGGCGTGCGGCGGAGCCGATGCGAAGGGCTGCGCGGCGAAGTCTTCCGCGCTGGCCTGCGCCGCGACGGGGCTGCTGGGGACAGCGTGTCGCGGCGCAAGCGCTGCGGTGGGGTTCAAAAGCATGGCGACATCGTCGAGGCCGAGCGTCTCGCCGCCATGGAGGACGCTGGCGCGTTCCACGAAATTCCTGAGTTCGCGCACATTGCCCGGCCAGCCATGCTGCATCAGCAACGCCATCGCCGCATCGTCGAAACGGCATTTGGCGTCGGCGGGCATCTGGCGCTGGAAATGGCGGATCAGCGCCGGAATATCCTCGACGCGGTTGGCAAGGCTGGGGACCTGGAGCACAACCACGCCGAGCCGGAAGAACAGGTCTTCGCGGAATTTGCCATCGGCGATCGCAGCGCCGAGATCCTGATGGGTGGCCGAAATGACGCGAACGTCGACGGCCTTCACCTCGCTGCTGCCGACGCGGACGATCGTCCGGTCTTCGAGCACGCGGAGCAGTTTCACCTGCATGTCGAAACGCATGTCGCCGATTTCGTCGAGGAAGAGCGTGCCGCCCTCGGTCGCTTCGAAATGGCCGATGCGGCGGGCATGGGCGCCGGTAAAGCTGCCCTTTTCATGCCCGAAAAGTTCGGATTCGATCAGCTCGCCGGGGATCGCACCGCAATTGATGGCGGAAAAGGCCTGGCTGGCGCGGGCGCCTTCGTCGTGGATCGCCCGGGCGACCAGTTCCTTGCCCGAACCCGACGGGCCGCAGAGCATGACCGAAGCGTTGGAGCGGGCGACGCGGCGGATCATCTCGCGCAGCCGGCACGTCGCCGGGCTCGTCCCGATGATCAGCGCTTCGAGCGCCATGTTGTTGTTCTGCCCCACGGTCATTTCAGTCTCCACCGCGCCCCCCGTCGGCGCCCTTTCGATGGACCCAGAGATTGACGAAAGTGGTAAACAAAAGCTTATCGGACGGGTCATAACCCATTCAAAACAAAGGGTTATTGCCAAAATGGAAGTAATGAGGGCGCGATTGCGTTAACCACCTCCGAAACGCTGCCAAATTGGCATTAATTGTTCGCGGCGGTTCGCCAGCCGAGGGTGATCGAGATACGGCGATTGCGCGGATCGAATCGGTCGGTGGGGACATAGGGTTCGCGATCGGCGACCCCTTCGATGCGCGAAAAGCGATCCGAAGCGATGCCGCGAAACTCGAGATAGTGACGCGTAACCTCGGCGCGGTCGACCGACAGGCGCCAATTGTTGGTCCCGGCCTTCGCCGACCAGGGCGCCGCGTCGGTGTGGCCGCGGATCATCAGCTGGTTGGGCACCTCGGCAATCGGCGCCGCGATCTCGCCGAACAACCGCGCGCCGGCCGGGGTCAGCTGGCTGGTCCCGATCGCGAACATCGAGAAATCGGCATCGTCGACAATGTCGATACGCAGCCCCTCGGCGGTTTCGGTGAAGCGCAGGTTGCGCGCAAGGCGGCGCAGCTCGCCTTTCGCCTGCACCCGTTCCATCAGCGACTTGGCCACCTGCTGGAACTTCATCTTCTCGCTCTCGCGTCCCGAAGCTTCCTTCGGCCCACCGACCACGTCGCGCGGGATGGTGATCGACCGCGTCCCGGTCTGGCCGGCGGCGTGCGGGTAATCGTCGACCGACACGATCGAATCGCCGCCGAACATCCCGTTCGAGCCGGCGCTTTCCATCTTCGTCGTGACGATCGTCGGCGCGAAATAGTCGGCGAGCGCCTTGCGCTGCTTCTCGGTCGTCGCGCCGAGCAGCCACATCAGAAGGAAGAAGGCCATCATCGCGGTGACGAAGTCGGCATAGGCGACTTTCCATGCGCCGCCATGGTGGCCGCCGTGCGCTTCCTGGATCACCTTCTTGACGATGATCGGCCGCGGCATGTTGGGACGCGCGGCCATCAGCGGCCCCGCATCCCGTCAAAGACCTCGGCGAAGCTCGGCTGGTTGAGATGGTCGACGCCCGAACGCGCCGCCTCGATCACCAGCGGCTGCGGATGGCCGTGGAGCGAGGCGATGATCAGCTGCTTGACCGTGTGATAGATCGCGCCGTCGCTCTCGATCACCGTCTTGGCGCGCGTCGCGAACGGACCGACGAGGCCATAGGCGAGCAACACGCCAAGGAAGGTGCCGACCAGCGCCGAGCCGATCATCGCGCCGAGGACTTCGGGCGGCTTGTCGATCGACCCCATGGTCTTGACCACGCCGAGCACGGCCGCAACGATGCCGAGCGCGGGAAGCGCATCGGCAAGGCTCTGCAGGCCTTCGGCGGGCTTCATGCTGTGATGATGGTGGCTCTTCAGCGCATTATCCATCACCTCCTCGACCGCGTGCGGATCGAGCGTTCCCGACGACACCACGACGAGGCGCAGCGTGTCGCAGATCAGGTGGACGAGCGTGTCGTCCTTGAGGAGCTTGGGATATTGCTGGAAGATCGCCGAGCTTTGCGGATCCTCGATGTGCGGCTCGACCGCGACGGGTCCTTCGGTGCGCATCATCTTCATCAGCGTCGAGACGAGCAGGATGCAGTCGAGATAATCCTGCTTCTTGTACTTCGGTCCCTTGAACACTTTTCCGAGACCGCCGGCGAGCGCCTTCAGGTCGGCGCCCGAATTGCCGATGATCAGCGAACCGAGCGCCGCACCGCCGATGATCAGCATCTCGTGCGGCAGCGCGTGCATGACGGGTCCGAGGTTGCCGCCGGTCAATGCAAAGCCCCCGAAGACCAGCAGGATCAGAACGACGATGCCGATAACGGGAAACATGCGGGGCAACTCCATTCGGGACCCGGCCTGCGAAGCCGGACACCCGCCAATTCAGGGACGTCTTGATGATTAACGGCAGCGGCGCCGGAAAATTGAGGGCCGTCAGTTCAAAATATCGAACAAGGTCTGCCGGTTGATCTTTGCAAAGGCCGCCTGCGCCGCGCTCAGCGTCAGGTCCTGCGCATTGAGTTCGGCGATCGCGACCGACAGGTCGGTATCCTCGACCACCGAGCGTTCGTCCTTGAGCGTGATCCCGCGCGCGGCGAGCCCGTCGCCGATGCGCTCGAGCCGCCCGCCCGAGAGGCCGAGTTCGGCATGTTTGTCGGCGACATGGCCGATCGCGGTCGCGAGCGTATCGAGCGATGTTCCCATCGCGACCTTGTCGCCCGCCGCGATCGCGGTGGCCGCGTCGCGGATTCCCGTCGACAGGCTGTTTCCACCGAGGACAAAGACGTCGGCGGCCGCGGGAACGGGCGCAAAGCTGATATCCGAATCGAACCGCATGACGCGCGCGGTCCCCGCCGCGAACACCGGTTCGCCGTTCGAATCGCGCGTCGCGGCCAGGCTGTCGATCTCGTCGGCGATCGTGCCGAGCTCGGCGGCGATCGTGGCGCGGTCGGCGGGGCTCGCCGAATCGTTCGCGGCGGCGAGCGTGAGTTCGCGCGCGCGCACCATCAGGTCGCTCACCGACTTCATCACCCCGTCGGCCTGTGCAACCAGCGCCGACGCCGAATTGACGTTCGCCGACCAGGCGGTCATGCTCGCCTGGCTGGTGCCGATCGTCGCGATCCGCCGCGCCGCGACCGGATCGTCCGACATGCGGAGCAATTTCTTGCCACCCGAAATCTGGATCTGGGTCCGCTCGAGTTGGTCGGCGAGTTTCTGCTGGCGCGCGATCTCGCGCGTCATGCGATTGCCCACGGCGTTGATCATGATCGGGCCTTCCTTACAGCGAGCTCAAGAGCGTTTGCATCGTTTCGCGCGCGACCTGGATCGTTCGCGCCGCGGCCGAATAGGCTTGCTGGAAGCGCAGCAATTCGGCGGCTTCCTTGTCGAGGTCGACTTCGCTGACCGAATCGCGCGCCGCGGCCGACGCGTCGGCGCGCGTCGCGGCGGCGGCATCCTGCGCGCGCGCCGAAGCCACCGTCTGCGCCTGCGACGCCAGATGTCCCGACCAGCGCGATTCGGGATCGGTCGCCCCGCGCATCGCGCCAAAGGCGAGCATATTGCCGTTGCTGCCCGACGCGTTCGCCGCGGCAACCTGATCGGGGCTGAGCGCCGCGGCGGTCAGCGTCGCTGCGCTCGTGCCGGTGAACAGCGGCTGCCCCGGATTGCCGTTGGCGTCGGTGCCGGCCTGGTGCGCAGCGTTGAGCTGGGCCGCAAAATCATTCGCCATCGTGTCGAGCGCGACGCGCTGGTCGGCGACATGGTTCGCGCCTTCGGCCAGCCCGGCGAGCGAGCCGGTCGAGATCGCCAGCGGCGACCCGCCGATGCTATATGACAGGCGCCCGTCGGCGGCGGCAGTCACCGCGATCGGGTTCACCGCGCCGCCGCCGACGAGCAGGTCGCCCGATCCGGCCGCGCGCAGCGTCACCGCGCCATTATTGTCGAAGGTCGCGCTGACCCCCGCCTGCGACGACAATTTGTCGAGAAGCCGGTCGCGCTCGTCGAGCAGGCTCGCCTCGTTGGTCGATCCCGGCCGCGCCTTGCGCAGCCCGATGTTGATCTGTTCGAGCGCATTGAGATTGCTGTTGAACTGGTCGACCCCGCTCGCCGCGGCGCCCTCGATCCCCTCACCCATCTTGTCGAGCTGGTTCGCCGCGGTGCGGAAACCCGACGCGACATCGTCGGCCGATTGCAGGAACTGGCTGCGCAGCGTCCGGTTCGACGGGTCCGACGTCAACTGGTCGGCGGTGGTGAACAATTTGGTGAGGCCGGTCTTGATACCGTTGGTCTCGTCGCTGAGCGCACCTTCGACCTTGTCGAGCCACGAAAGCTTCGTCGACGAGCGTTCGGCATCGCCCGAGGTGATGCGCGAATCCTCGATCAGCCAGGCGTCGACCGAACGATCGAGGCCGCGGATGTCGACCCCGCCGGGGTTGGTGTTGCCGCGATAGAAGATCGAATTGCCGCCACCGACGGCTTCCATCATCTCCAGCCGGCGCCGCGCATAGCCGGGCGTCTGCGCGTTCGCGATATTGTCGCCGATAGTCGACAGCGCGCGCGAATAGGCCTTGAGACCGCTATAGCCGATGCCGAGCAGGTCGCTCATTGCACGCCTCCCCCGGATCGCGCGGCAAGCCCGCCGAGCTGGCCGCGGAACTGCTGTTCGACCATGTCGGCGATACCGAACTGGCGCATCGCGGCGATCGAATCGGCGGTGCGCGCATCGGCCATCTCGCGGAAATTGTCGGTCGCGCTCGATCCGAAGATATCGTCGCCAAGCTTGGCCTGCCGCATCGACGCCATCAACTGGCGCAGGATCACGGCTTCGAACGCCTCGGCCGCCTTGCGCAGCCCGCCATCGCCGCCGCCTGCGGCTGCGGGGGTCGGCGTAGCACCGATCGAAGAAATGGGGCTCGTCATATGATCACCAGTTCCGCAGTGAGCGCGCCGGCCTGGCTCAGCGCCTCGAGGATGGCGACCAGGTCGCCCGGGGGAACGCCCATGCGATTGATCGCATCGACGAGTTCGGAAAGCGAAGCGGTCGGTTTGACCAGCATCACCGGACGATAGTCCTGCTCAACCTCGATCTCGCTCGACGGCTCGATCGCGGTCTGGCCGCGGCTGAACGGCGCGGGTTGGACGACCATCGGCGATTCCTTGATCGAGACGGTCAGCTTGCCCTGCGTCACCGCGGCGGTGCCGACACGGACCGCGCCGTTGATCACGACGGTGCCGGTGCGGGCATTGACAATGACCTTGGCGGGCGGTTCGGCGCGCTGGACGCCCAGATTTTCGATCTGCGAAATCAGCCGCATGCGCTCGTCACCATTGCCGCCGGTGCGGATAGCGATGCTGGCGCCGTCGATCATCGAGGCGCTGCCAGGCAGCGCCGCGTTGATCGCATCGGTCACGCGCTTCGCATTGGTGGCATCGAACTGGTGGAGGTTGAAGGTCAGAAAGCTGGTCGTGGCAAAGCCGGTGTCGACCGCGCGTTCGACCGTAGCGCCGCCTGCGATGCGGCCGCTCGACGGGACATTGACCGTCAGTTTCGATCCGTCGGCGGCATCGACTCCGAGGCCGCCGATGACGAGGTTGCCCTGCACCATCGCATAAATCTGTCCGTCGGCACCATAAAGCGGGGCGAGCACGAGGGTGCCGCCGCGCAGGCTTTTCGACTTGCCGATCGCCGACACGGTGACGTCGAGACGCTGGCCGGGCTTGGCGAAGGGCGGCAATTCGGCGGTGATCATCACCGCTGCGGCATTCTTCAGCGCCGGGTTCACCCCGGGCGGCAGCGTCAGGCCGAAACGCGAGACCGCGCCCTTCATGCCCAGCGTCGAATAGTCGAGGCTGTCGTCGCCGGTGCCCGCGAGGCCGACGACGATGCCGTAGCCGGTGAGCTGGTTGGCGCGCAGGCCCTGGAACTGGCCCATATCCTTGATGCGCTCGGCGTGCGCCGGCGCCGCAAAGGCAAAGCTGGCGAGCAGGAGCGCGAACAGGGTGAACAGGGTCGGACGCTGGGTCACTTCAATATTCCTCGTTTTAAAAGGGGCTGATGAGCGAGAAGAAGCGCTGGAGCCAACCCTGCTGGCTGGCACGCGCAATCTCGCCCTTGCCCACGTAACGAATGTTCGCATCGGCAACGCGCGTCGACAGGACGCGGTTGTCGGGGCTGATGTCGATCGCGCGGATGATGCCCGAAATCTGGACCCGCTCGTCGCCGCGATTGAGGGTGAGCAGCTTTTCGCCGCGCACCAGCATCGTCCCGTTGGGATAGACGGCGGCGATCGTCACGCTGACTTCGCCCGACAGCGCGTTCGACTGCGACGCGTCGCCCTTGCCCTTGAACTGCTGGCCGCCGCCCATCGCGATATCGCTGGGGTTGAACAGCGACAGCGGCCCGGTGGCGGGCGGCGTCAGGCCGATATTGCCGTCGCGCTGCGTGCCCGCGGCGTTGCTTTTGGTCGCCGCGGTTCGCTCGACGAGCTGGATCGTGACGATGTCGCCGACCGCGCCCGCGCGCCCGCCCGAGGTGAGCGGCACATAGCCGCCCTGGAAGATCGAGCCGTTCGCCGGCAGCGGCGCCGGCGGCATCGGCATCGTGACCGAAAAGGCGTCGGGCGGCAGCTTGTCCTTCGCATGCGCCGCAACCGGCGCGAGCGCGAGGGCCAGCATCGCCAGCTCAGAGAGTCTGCGACGCATTTTTCAGCATCTCGTCGGTGGCGGAGATCATCTTCGAATTGACCTCATACGCCCGCTGCGTCTCGATCATGTCGACGAGTTCCTCGACGACGTTGACGTTCGATCCCTCGAGCATCCCGCCGCGCAGCGTGCCGCGGCCTTCCTCGCCCGCACCGCCGACCTGCGGCGCGCCCGAGGCCTGCGTCTCGACGAGCAGGTTGCCGCCGATCGCCTGCAGCCCCGCGGGGTTGGCAAAGCGCGCGATCTCGATCCGGCCGAGTTCGGTCATCGTGCCATCGGCACCGGTCGCCGAAACGGTGCCGTCGGCGCCGATCGACACATTGGTCGCATCTTCCGGGATCTGGATCGCCGGGGTCACCGGCTTGCCGTCCGAGGTGACGATCGTCCCGTCGGGCGCACGGCCGAAATTGCCCGCGCGGGTATAGCCGGTGCGCCCGTCGGGCATCTCGACCTGGAAATAGCCGGCGCCGTCGATCGCAACGTCGAGCCCGTTGCCCGTCGTTGCGAAGCTGCCCTGCGTATCGATACGCGCGGTGCCGTTGAGCGCGACGCCGGTGCCGAGATTGAGCCCGGTCGCATAGCGGTTCTCGGCCGACGACGGCGCACCCGGCGCGGTCATCAACTGATAGCTCAATGTCTCGAAGCTTGCGCGGTCGCGCTTGAAGCCCGTCGTGTTCACGTTGGCGAGGTTGTTGGCGATCACCTGCATCCGGAAGCCCTGGGCATCCAGACCGGTTCGTGCGACGTGCAAGGCACCGTAGCTCATTTCATATTCTCCTTAACGGGGGAGCTGCATCAGGTTGGCGGTCGCGCTGTCCATGTCGCGCGCGTCGCTGACGAGCTTGAGTTGTGTGTCCCAGCTCCGGCTCGCCTCGATCATCTCGACGAGCGCGGTGGTCGCCGCGACGTTCGATCCTTCGATCGAACGGGTGAGAAGCCGTGCTTCGGGATCGTCGGGCAGGATGCCGCCGCCCTTCACGCGGAACAGGCCGTCGAGGCCCTTGGCGATGTCCGAACCCGTCGGGGTCGCGAGCCGCAGCCGGTCGACCTCCTGCGGATTTTCGGGATCGCCGCCCTGCGGCACGACCCACACGCGGCCTTCATTGTCGATGGTCACCGCGTCGGCGGGCGGAATCGTCACCGGACCCTGCGTCCCCTGTACGGGATTGCCGTCGCCGGTGGTCAGAAGCCCGCTGGGCGAGATCTGCAGGTCGCCGCGCCGCGTATAGGCTTCTTCGCCATCCTTTGCCTGCACCACGAGCAGCGCATCGCCCTGCATCGCGATGTCGAGGTCGCGCCCCGTCGATGTGACGGACCCGGCGCGCATGTCGGCGCCGAGCACTTCTTCCGAAGCCATGGCGCGCGCGTCGAGCCCGCTGCCGTTCAGCCACAAGGACTGCGCCTCGGCCATGTCGGCACGGAAGCCCGGCGTCTGCGCATTCGCCAGATTGTTGGCGATCGCCGTCTGCCGGGCCATGCTGCCCCGCATCGCGGTGAGGCTGGTGTAGATGAGGCGGTCCATCGATATTCTCCCGGCAGGCGGCGGTCAGCGCGGCGTCAGCGCATGCCGATGATCGTCTGGGTCAGCGAGGACGCGCCCTCGATCGCCTTGGCATTCGCCTGGAAATTGCGCTGTGCGGCCATCAGCATCACCAGTTCCTCGGTGATATCGACGTTCGAACGTTCGAGCGCGCCGGCGCGGACCGCGCCCATCGGACCGTTGGTCGCGGCGTCGATCGTCGGCGGACCGCTTTCACCCGTCGATTGCCAGTGCGCGTCGCCGGTCGGGCGCAGACCCGACATCGTCGGGAAGGTCGCCATCGCGACTTTCCCGAGCTTCTGGTCTTCACCGTTCGCAAAGGTCGCGGTCACGAGGCCGTCGAGGCCGATCGAGACGTTGACCAGCGCCGAGGTCGGATCGCTCGGCGCACCCGCGGGGAGCCGCATGTCGAATGCGCCGGCCAGCGTGTTGTTCGTGACATTGCCGTTCGCGTCGATCGGCAGGAGCTGGAGCTTCGCGCCCGTCGAATCGATGATATAGCGATCGGGGGTCGGCTCGAACGAGCCGTTGCGGGTATAGGTGATCGCCTCGCGCGGCGGATCGCCCTTCACGATGAACATGCCCTCGCCGACGATCGCAAGGTCGAGCGTCTTTTCGCTCGCCTCGTACGACCCTTGCGTAAACTGCTGGGTAATGCCGTTGAGGCGCGTGCCCTGCCCCGCGATCATCTTCGTCGACTGCGTCGGCGACGAGGCGAAGATGTCGCCGAACTGTGCCTTGCTGCGCTTGAAGCCGACCGATCCGGCGTTCGCGATGTTGTTCGAGATGACCGACATATCGGTCTGCGCGCCCTTGAGGCCCGAAAGCGAAGTATAGAATGACATGGACTGATCCTTCTTAGGTGGTGGGGGGAGTCGGCGCCGGGGTGGCAGCCTTGATGTCCTTGAGCAGCTGCGTCTGTGCGGTGAGCTGCTCCGAGATTTTTGCGAGCGCGGTGTTGGTCTCGCTGATCCCCGCGAGGCTCGAGAATTGCGCCATCTGCGCAACCATCTGCTGGTTATCGACGGGGTTGAACGGATCCTGCTGCGACAGCTGCGCGGTCATCAGGCGCAAAAAATCGCTCTGCCCCATCTGCTGGCCACCCTTGGGCTGAAGCACGGGGTTGCTGTTATTGTTGATGCTGTTGACGCTCATCTTACTGTCCCATCCTGAGGGTTTCGTTGATCAGGCCCTTCGCGGTTTCGAGGACCTGGACATTGCTCTGGTACTGGCGCGCGGTCTCGACCATCTCGACCAGTTCGGCGGCGCTATCGACCGCGGCTTCCCATACGTTGCCGTCCTTGTCGGCGAGCGGGTTCGACGGGTCGTGACGCTTCGACGGCGCCATTTTCGAGGTCGTGACCTGGTCGATCTGGACCGTCGCGCGGCCCTGGCCGTCCATCACGGTGCGAAAAACCGGCTTCAGCGAGCGGAAAGCGCCCGCCTCGCTGCCCGCGACCGTTCCCGCATTGGCAAGGTTCGATGCGGTGGTGTTCAGCCGGACGAGCTGCGCCGACATCGCGCGGCCGCTGATGTCGAAGACGGAGAAATTGCCGTTCATCGTTATTCGCCCTTGAGCGCACGCGTCAGCGTGTTGATGCGGCCGGAAAGGAACGACAGGCTCGAGCGATAGGCGAGCGCGTTTTCGGCATAGGCCGTCTGCTCGGTCGCCATTTCGACCGTATTGCCGTCGAGCGACGCCTGGACGGGGACGCGGTAGGCCACCGCGCCCTCCACGGCGTTGGCGGTCGATCCGCCCTGCCGCGCGAGGTCGAGCGCCTTGGCGAAGTCGAGATCGCGCGCCTTGTAACCCGGCGTCGCTGCATTCGCGATGTTCGACGCGAGCATCATCATGCGCTGGCTGCGCAGCTGGAGCGCCGTCGCGTGCAGGCCAAAGAGTTTCTCGGATGCCATCATCAACTTCCTTTCGCCGGGGTCCGGACCGGCTGCAGCACGGACACGCGGAAAATCACCCAAGGAATTATGCAACCGCCGTGCCAAATTAGATTTTCTATTTATTTTCAGTCGTTTAATTCACAAATAACCGATGCCACAGCGAGGCTCGTCAAAAATCCGACGACACCGCGCCTTGCCGCACGCAACCGCGCACCAAAGCGCGACTGGCACGCTTCCTGCACAATATCGGGCGAGCCATTGGACCCGAAGGAGATCGACCGTGTCCCGCAAGACCCCCACCCGCTTCGCCTGCCTTGCGGCGTGCCTTGTCGCCGCCCCGACCGCCGGACACGCGCAGCAGGCCAATGAGGATTGGCAGGCCATCGACGCGCTGACCAACATGGTGGCGGCCGCGATGGGCCAGAGCGCGGCCCCGATCGATCGCCGGATCAAGCTGGCGCGCTGCCCCGAACAGGCGTCGGTCACCGCGATCGATGCCCAGACGCTCGCGGTGCGCTGCGCGCCGCTCGGCTGGCGCCTGCGCGTGCCGATGACCGGCCCTGTCGACGCCGCCCCCGCGGCGGCAGGCTTTGTCCGCCCGTCATCCGGCGCCCCCGTGATCCGCCGCGGCGACAATGTCCGCGTGACGATCGAGACACCGAGCTATTCGATCAGCTATGCCGCGATCGCAACCCAGGACGGCCGCCTCGGCGAAACCATCGCCTTGCGCGGGAACGACGCCAAATCGTCGCTCAGCGCCACCGTCACCGGCCCGGGCCGCGCGCGCCTCGACAACTGATTTACGCACCTTCCGCCTAACCATCGGCCCGGGGGCTGTCGGCATTCCGACGCCGCCGGGCCTTTCTTTTGCCTTTTTGCGGCCAGTCGCCTTAATCGCGGCATACACCGTCCGTTAAAGCCTTCGTGAACCGCGTCGTCACTTTTCTGACGGCATCGGATGGAGGCTTTTATGTCGGGTGACAGCAAGATCGGACCAGTCGGCGGCATCGGCCGCGCCGTCCCGTTGCGCCGGGTCGCCAGCGAGACGGCGGCACCGATGCGCGCTGCGGCGCAGCTCCAACCGACGCCGGACAGCCTGCCGACCGCACGGCTCACGCGCCTTGCAAGCAGCCTCGCCGACCAGGCGCCACCGGTCGACGTCGCGCGCGTCGCCGCGCTCCGCACCGCGATCGCCGGCGGCAGCTATGGCGTTCATCCCGCGATCATCGCGAGCGCGATGCTCGATTTCCACGGCGGAGCCGATTGATGCTTTCGCAAATGGACGAAATACAATCGCGGCTCGACACGCTGGTCGGCGCGCTCGACGGGCACGATGCCGGCGCCATCATCGCCGCCACCGAAGAACTGGCTACCGCGGTAATCCTGTTTCGCGGCGCGAGCATCCCCGCAGGTAGCGAGCTTCGCGCGCGGACGCTGATCGGCCAGACGCTCGGACGGCTGGAGGCGGCAGCAGTGCGCGTCAACATCCTGAAGGACTGGACGCGTCAGAGGATTGACAGGAGCCATGAAATCCGTGGCACCCATCATCGCGGCGCCGCTTTAAGATACTGATAACCATGTGATTTCATGCCGTTTCGGGGAAATGGCACGATGATTGCTTTTGTTCTGCTGAACCAGCGGAACGACAGCCATGAACGCAATCAACAATCCCCAGGGCCCATCGCGCATCGCCGCACCCGTCATCGATGCGGTGCAGAATGCGTCGGCGCGCTCGGGAATCGATTTCGATTATCTGGTCGACGTCGCGCGCGTCGAAAGCGGGTATAACCCGACCGCGAAGGCGCCGACATCGTCGGCGCGCGGGCTGTACCAGTTCACCAAGCAGACCTGGCTCGCGACGCTCGACCGCCATGGTGCGAACCACGGGCTCGCTTGGGCGGCCGACGCGATCGGCCGCGACGCATCGGGCCGGCTGACGGTGACCGACCCGACGCTCCGCCAGCAGATTTTCGACCTGCGCGACGACCCCGCCGCGTCGTCGAACATGGCCGCCGCGCTGACCGGCGACAATCGCGACTATCTCGAAAGCCGGATCGGCCGCAGCGCCGAACCCGTCGACCTCTATCTCGCGCATTTTCTTGGGTCGGGCGGCGCCGCCAAATTCCTGTCGGCGCTCGAGGCGAACCCCGACCAGCCCGGCGCATCGATGATGCCCGAGGCCGCAGCCGCGAACCGATCGGTCTTCTATGCCCCCGACGGCAGCATGCGCAGCCTTGCCGAGATCCGCGAACGCTTTCGCGTGAAACTCGAGGACGGCGGCAAGATCGAAAATATGAAACCCTTCGCCCCCTCGGGCTGGCACGCGCAGGCGAGCAGTTCGGCAGGCCTCGCGGGCTCGGGCGGGGGGCGCCCGCCACTTCAGATGATGGATATCCAGCCTATGCCGAAAAAGCTCTCGATGGGCTTTGCCGCCGATGCCTATCGGCGGCTCGCCACGCTTTCGGGAGGCGCGGCATGACCGGCGGCTTCAACCTCGGCAACATCGGCCGCATCGCCGGCCTCTCGGCGCTGCCCGCAGGAATGTTGATCCTCGTCGGGCTGATGGTGATCCCGGTTTCGCCGTTGATTCTCGACATCAGCTTCGTCGCCAACATCATGATCAGCCTGCTCATCCTGATGGTCGCACTGCAGGCGTCGAAACCGCTCGACTTCTCGGCCTTCCCGACCGTGTTGCTGCTCGCGACATTGTTCCGGCTCGCGCTCAACGTCGCCTCGACGCGCGTCGTGCTCGTCCACGGCCACGAAGGGACGGCGTCGGCGGGGCATGTCATCGAGGCGTTCGGCCAGGTGCTGATCGGCGGCGACTATGTCGTCGGCCTGTTCGTCTTTTTCGTCCTGATGATCATCAACCTGATCGTGATCACCAAGGGCGCGGGCCGCGTGTCCGAAGTGTCGGCGCGCTTCACCCTCGACGCCTTGCCGGGCAAGCAGATGGCGATCGACGCCGATCTCAACGCCGGGCTGCTGACTCCCGAAGAAGCGAAGGCGCGCCGCGTCGAAGTCGCGACCGAAGCCGATTTCTACGGCTCGATGGACGGTGCGTCGAAATTCGTGAAGGGCGACGCGGTCGCGGGCCTGCTGATCCTGTTCGTCAATATCGTCGGCGGGCTCATTCTCGGCATCTTCAGCCACGGGCTCAGCTTCTCCGAAGCGGGCAGCACCTATGTCACGCTCGCGATCGGCGATGCGCTCGTCGCGCAAATTCCCGCGCTGCTGCTGTCGATCGCCGCCGCCGCGATCGTCACCCGCGTCGCCTCGCCCTTCGACCTTAGCGGCCAGATCGGCAGCCAGTTCGCCTCGCCCGCCATCTGGATGGCGGTCGGCGGCATCCTGTTCATCCTCGGCCTCGTCCCCGCGATGCCGCAGATGCTGATCCTGCCCGCGGCCGCGCTGTCCTTCGGTATCGGCTGGCAGCTGCGCCGCAGCGCCGCCGCGGTCGCCGACCTGCCCGAGCCGGCGGCGCCCGCGCCCGACCCGTCGCACATCGAATGGGCGGACGTCAGCGACGCGAGCGCGTGCCAGCTCGAGATCGGCTATGCGCTCGTCAGCCTCGTCGACGAACGCAAGGGTTCGCCTCTGATGACGCGGATCACGGGCATCCGCCGCCAATTGTCGAAGGAGCTCGGCTTCGTCGTCCCGCCGGTGAAGGTCACCGACGACCTGTCGCTGCCGGGCAATGTCTATCGCATCTCGGTCGCCGGGGTGATCGTGGGCGAGGACGAAGTCTTCCCCAACGAAATGCTCGCGCTCGATTCGGGCGACCTCGTCACCAAGGTCACGGGGCGCCCGTGCAAGGACCCGACCTTCGGCCTCGACGCGCTGTGGATCCCGAAGGCGATGCAGAATGACGCGATCGCCGCGGGTTATACCGTCGTCGACCCGGCGACCGTGGTCGCGACGCACCTCAACAACAGCATCGTCGGCGCCGCCGCCGAACTGTTCGGCATCGACGACGCGCAAGCGCTGATCGAAAATCTCAAGATCCATTATCCGCAGCTCGCGCAGAATCTCAGCCCGCAGGGCTATGCGCTGCCGCGCGTCGCTAGCCTGTGCAAATCCTTGCTCGTCGAACGCGTGCCGCTCCGCGACTTCCGCAAGATCGCCGAGGCGATGGTCACGCTGTCGGGCCAGCAACTCGGCGAGAGCGACCTCGTCGAGGCGGTGCGCCAGCGCATCGGCGCGCTGATCGTGCAAACGATCGTGCCCAGCCGGATGCCACTTCCCGTCGTCACTTTCAGCCCCGAGGTCGAGATGCTGCTCAACCAGGCGGTGCGCGCCAACCCCGCCGCCGAATGGCCGTTCGAGCATGGCATGGCGATGACGATCATCGAACAGGTCGGTCAGGCGGTCGAACCCTTGCTGCTCCAGACGCGCAGTTTCGCGCTCGTCGCCTCGCCGATCTGCCGTTCGGCGCTGTCGCGGCTCGTGCGCGCCACCTTCCCCGACGTTGCCGTCATTTCCTACCTCGAAATCCCGGCGAACAAGCAGACCGAAATCGTCGCGACGATCGGCGCCGAAGTGCCGCGCCTCGCGAACGGGGCCGACGCCCACATGGAGGACCAACCGCATGAGAATTGAGCCCGCCGAGCAATTTGCCGGGACCGTCGGACGCGCTCCGCGCGCGCGCGGCTATGGCGAAAGCGTCGAGGCGCTGGTCGAGGAATATTCGCCGCTGGTCCGCAAGATCGCGTGGCAGGTGTTTTCGCGCGTGTCGCGGACGAGCGAACTCGACGACCTGATCCAGACGGGGCTGATCGCGCTGATCGAGGCGAGCCGCCACTATGAAGAGCGCGGGTTCGCGTTCGCCACCTATGCCACGACCCGCATCCGCGGCGCGATGATCGACCAGCTGCGCCGCGAAGCCGATGTCGGCCGTTCGGCGATGACCGCGACGAAGCGGATCCAGGCGATGCGCGGCACGCTCGAACAGCAGCTGATGCGTGCACCGACCGCCGCCGAGATGGCGGTCGCGTTCGACATGTCGGCGGAGGATTATTTCGCGCTCGAACGCAATGCGACGCACGGCCGTTCGACCTCGCTCGACGAGCTGACCGACATCGGCGCTTTCCTCGTCGCCGACGAGGGCATCGGCGCGGGCGAGAAATGCGAGCAGGAGGATTTGATGGGTGCGCTGCGCCAGTGCGTCAGCCGCCTGTCCGAGCGCGAGCAGATGGTGCTGCAGCTCTATTTCTTCGAAGAGCTCAACCTGCACGAGATCGGGCTGACCCTCGACGTCAGCGCCGCGCGGATCTGCCAGATCAAGCGCGAGGCGATGATCAAGGTCGACCGCATGATGCGCGAGATGACCGAATGACCCGCGCGGGCGGCCGGGCCTGCCGCCTTCGGGACCGTCAGGCCGCCAGCGTCTGCCCGGCCTGCCACGCGGCACCGACCTTGTCGAAATAGCTCGCCATGCGTTCGGTGCCGACGTCGGTCAGCCGAACGATCGTGCGGCGGCGGTCGCGCTCGTCGATCGCACGGTGGACCAGTCCCAGCCGTTCGAGCGCGCTGATCATGCGCAGTCCCGACGACAGCGGAACCCCCGCGCCGGTGGCAAGGTCGCTCGCGCTGAGCACGCGTGCGTGCGTCCCGGCCAGCATCAGGTCGAGCATCATGTCCCATGTGGGGCCCGACATCTCCGCGGTGCCGAAATGGCTGCGGCGGATCCGCCGGATCTGGATGCTGAACGACAGCTGGTCGAGCAGCCCCGCCGTCAGTGGCGCTTCGCCCCGCGTGCCGGCTTCGGCCCGCACAGGACCCACCGGCTCTTCGGCACGGCCGGCGAGCAGCTCCTGAATCTGGTCGACACGCGATTTCAGCTCGGCAATTTCTTGGTTCGAAAATTGCTGCATGTAGTGATGCCCCCTGGGGAGCCACGAACACTAGGCTGCGACGTCGTTCCGCCGACTGGACGATCCCGATGCGTAGATGATCAGCAACAGGATCGGGTACGATATATAGACTGAGAGGAGCGAATAGGGTCGCGCCAATATCTCCGAGAACATGAACTTCTGGATGTGCCCGAAAATGGCGATGAGCTGCCATCCGGTGATCCAGTAGGGCCAGAAACTGTGCGCTTTCATGGCGATGAGCCAGAAACTCAGCAGAACCAGCATGTCGATAACGAAGATATTAAACTCAATATCGGTCCAGGTCGGGAAAGGTGTCACGGCACTGGTGAGGACCGAGGCGATCAATGCTGTATAGGCTGCCCAGCGTTCCAGCGGCCCGCCGCGTCGGATCGCGACGGCCACCGTGATGAACAGCACAACATAATAGATCGCCACGGACCACATTGTGGCTATCAACCTTTCTTGCGGATCAACCGGCCTTCGCGAACGCGGGCGCGTCGACGCCCGAGCGATCGTTGCTGCCTTCGTCGACCAGCTTGGCAGCCGCCGGTTTGACGCCCGCGCCGAACATCCGCGTGCCGAGGCCGACTTCCTTCTGCGTCACCGTCAGCGCCAGATGCGCGTCGGTCAGGAGCTGGCGGACCTCGCCGGCGGCGGCGAGAGCATGGGCGACCTTCGCCATCGCTTCCTGCCCGACGATCGCCGACATGTTGGTTTCGCGGCGCGCGGTGGGCAGCGTCGCGGCAAGCTGGGCGATACGGATCATCGCTTCGTCGATGGCGTCTTCGGCCAAATGCAGGTCGGAAGCGATCTTCTTTGCTGCAGAAACTCGTTCGTTCAGCATCTTCTTTTTCCTTGAAAAAGAATGCTACCGGTTTCCCCCCCGCAGCATTCGGTTCGAACATTCAGGTCATCACACGACCGAGTCCGACAAGGATCGAATAGAGGGCGGAAAAGGCCAAAATCGTCGCGAATGCGATCAGGATCGGCCAGATTATCCTTTCCATCAACCCATGCCGGTTGGCCGGCTGGGACGCGGTCGGAAATGGCGAACCAATATCGAATAATCGCCGAAACGAACTGCGCCCCGGCTTGGCATCGTCGGCGGGGGTAACCTCGCCTAGGTCGATCAATTGATATGTCAAAGGCTGATAAGGGGTAACATGATCGAAGACACCGTTAACAGCCAGGATGCGCGCTGCCTCTATCCTGTTAGAAACATTAAGTTTCTTTAACACACGCCGCACGCGTTCGTCGACCGTGTGCGGCGAGACATTCATCAGGCGGGCGATCTGCTTGGAATTTTTGTGCTCGTAAACGTGCCGCAACGTTTCAATCTGCGCCGCCGACAGCAGGCTGATGTAATTGTCGGGGTCGCCGTGCACGGGGTTGGAATAGAGCATCACGAGTCGAAATCAAGGTCGGTAGATAGCTAATTTCCTGCCTGCCCCATTCCCGGCCATGCGCCCGCACGTCCGTGCGGGCCGTAACAGCCCCGGATGATGTGGCTCTTCGCTATTGTGCTTCCTTCAGGGTGCGATAGCGCAAGATCGATTTTTCGATATGGCGCCGCGCCGCGCGCCGCGCCGCGGCAGGATCGCCCGCCTCGATCGCGACGACGATCGCCTCGTGATCGCGATTGATCGTATGCGCATAGCGCTGGTGCTGGACCGGGTCGTCGCCTTGCAGGTACAGCCGCCGCGACGGGACGAGGCGCACGCCGAGGAACTGGGTGAAGCGGAGGAAATAGGGGTTGCCCGTCGCGCTGGCGATCGCCGCGTGAAAGGCTGCATCGGCGGCGACAGAGGCGTCGACGTCGCTGCTTTTTTCCATCGCGTCGAGCGTACGGTGCAGCTCGACCAGGTCCTTGTCGGTGCGGCGCCGCGCAGCAAGGTCGGCCATCTCGGCCTCGAACCCCATGCGCATTTCGAGAAGCTTGAGCACATCGTCGATCTCGCCGACTTCCTCGGCGGTGACCTGGAACGCACGATATTGCGCACCGTCGGGGACATAGGCGCCCGACCCGCGCCGCGATTCGAGCAAGCCGCGCGCCGCGAGCCGCGAATAGGCCTCGCGCACGACGGTGCGGCTGACACCGAAATCTTCGGTCATCGCCTTTTCGGTCGGAAAGCGCGATCCGGGCGGCATTTCGCCCGTCTCGATCCGTTCCTCGAAACGCTGGACCAGATCGTCCGCCAGCGATGCCGCCTTGGTTGCTACCATGGTTGACGCGTTATCATTGCGTTTCAAAACTGGCTAGGGCCGGAAATCGGGGCGCTGCGCATCGACATAGCTATTCCAGCCGCCCTGCGTCGCGAAGTCGCCGCCGCGGTCCCACGCCGCGCCGCTGTAATATACGAAGGGCTGCCCCGGCAGGATGCGCACGAGGATGAGGTAATTGTCGGCATCTTCGGCAAAACCGGCAAAGGCGGCCGGGTCGACGATCACCGCCGCCGCCATCCGCCCCTTTTCGCCATCGGCCGGCCCCCACCAGACGAGCCGCGCCCCCGCCTTATCCTTCTTCACCTCGCCCAGCTTGCCGCCGCCCACCGGCCGCTTCGAAATGCCGATACCGACGACCAGCTCCGCATCGCTGCTCGACGCGATGGTCGAGGTCATGCGGGTGAAATTCGTCCCCGCGGGCAAGTTGAAGCGGCGCGTCTCGCGCACCGTCCGCATGACATCGACCGGCCAGGGATCGTAATCGACAGAGAAATCGGCGACATCGGGCCCCGATCGCAGGATGCGCGGCCGCACATAGTTGCGCGAGGTCCACAGCTTGTTGTCGTGCCAGATGCCGAGCCCGCCGACCCCGCGCCCGGTGCCGACATTATAGAAATCGATGCCTTCGCCATGGTCGGCATGTTGGTCGCCGGTGCGGAGCTGGCGGTCCATGAAGGGCCAGCGCACGCGCTTGCCCCACGCGTCGATCCCCGACGACGAAGGCGGCTCGGCCGCTTCCAGCGCGCGGCCATAGATGCGGTAGGCGATGCGGTCGTTTTCCCAGAGCAGGTCGTCGAAGCGATAGTCGGCGATTGTCACTGCGGTGCGCGCTTTCTGTTCCTCCGCCGTCGCCGACCGGAGCGGCTGGTGCTCCTGCGCCGCCGCAGGCACCGCCAGCAAGCCAAGTGCGAGGATTGCCAACCGCATCACCAACTCCACATCGTCCCGTCCTCGAGCCGGTTCACCGGCAGATAGGCGCGGGCATAAGGGAATGTCTCGGCGAGCGCCTCGTCGATATCGACGCCCAGCCCAGGCACATCGCCCGGGTGGAGCATCCCGCCCTCGAAGCGATATGCGTGCGGGAACACCGCGTCGGTTTCCGCCGTGTGGCGCATATATTCCTGCACCCCGAAATTCGGGATCGACAGGCCGAGGTGCAGCGCCGCCGCCATCGTCACGGGCGACAGGTCGGTCGCGCCATGGCAGCCGGTGCGAATCTGGTAGAGGTCGGCAAGCGAGGCGATCTGGCGCATATGGGTGATGCCGCCCGCGTGGAGCACGGTCGCGCGGATATAGTCGATCAGCCGGTTCTCGATCAGCGCCTTGCAGTCCCAGACCGACGAGAAGATTTCGCCGACCGCGAGCGGGGTCGTCGTATGCTGGCGGATCAGGCGGAACGCGTCCTGATCCTCGGCCGGGGTCGCATCCTCGATCCAGAAGGGGCGATATGGTTCGAGATCCTTGCCGAGCCGCGCCGCCTCGATCGGGGTCAGCCGGTGATGGACGTCATGGAGCAAATGGACGTCCCAGCCGAGCGCCTCGCGCGCCGCTGCGAACAATTCGGGGACGACGCGCATATATTTCGCGGTCGACCAGATATTCTCGGTCGGCAGGTCGTTGTCGGCGGGTTCGTAGAAATAGCGGTCCTTGCTGACGCCATAGGTTGACGCCATCCCCGGCACGCCACATTGCAGCCGGATCGCCTTATATCCCTGCCGCTGATAATCGAGCGCCGCATCGATCGTGTCCTCGATGCTCGCGCCATTGGCATGGCCATAGACCATACACCCCTCGCGCGCCGCGCCGCCGAGCAACTGATAGACCGGCAAGCCGGCGACCTTGCCCTTGATATCCCACAGCGCCATGTCGACCGCGGCGATCGCCGCCATCGTCACCGGGCCGCGGCGCCAATAGGCACCCTTGTAAAGATATTGCCAGATATCCTCGATCCGGTGCGCGTCGCGCCCGATCAGGCACGGGACGACATGCTCCGAAAGATAGCTTGCGACCGCAAGCTCGCGCCCGTTGAGCGTCGCATCGCCGACGCCGGTGGTGCCGTCGTCGCATTCGATCTTCAGCGTCGTGAAATTGCGGCCCGGCGAGGTCAATATCACCCGCGCTGACACGATCTTCGGCATTCGATCCCCTCTGGGCATATGGAGTAGTTGTGTGACAACCTTATTGACACTCGATCAAAAAGGAAAGACATATGTCACCGGTGTCAAGGCCAAAGGCCGTCACCTCTGAGGGAGAGGAAATAGGATGCGCAGCGCCGGATGCTCCCCGCATTCGGTGAAACCGCACCGAAGCGCTTCTCCTTTCGCCGGCCACCCCCTCGATCCCGCAAAGGAAATGACATGCCGCTGAGCCTGCTTGCCCTGATGATGACCAGCCCCGCAGCCGCAGCAGCTCCGGCCGAACCGGCGATGCCCCGGCCCGCTGAGATCCTTGAGCAGACGCGCCGCGTCGCCGACTGGCAGCTCGCGAACCGCACCAACTGGGCGACGATGCCCGCGGCGCGCAAGAGCGTCCGCGACGTGCGCGACTGGCAGCAGGCAACCTTCTGGGTCGCGCTGACCGAACTCGCGAGCCGGGACAGAAGCTATGCGAAGCCGCTGCTCGAACTCGGGCACACCGAGGGATGGCAGATGGGCGACCGTCCCTATCATGCCGACGACCAGTTGATCGGGCAGGCGTGGTTGTGGGCGGCGCAGAATGGCGGGGGGAAGCAGGCGGCCGTACCGATGCGCGCCTATTTCGACCATTTGCTCGCCAACCGCCCGACGATCGGCCTCGAAGTCATTCCGGTCGCGCCCGGCAAGGGGACCTCGACCTGCACCGACCGCTGGTGCTGGTGCGACGCTTTGTTCATGGCGCCGCCGACGATGCTCCGCCTCGCCAAGGCGACGGGCGACAAACGCTACGCCGATTTCGTGCACGAGGAATGGAAGGCGGCGACCGACTATCTCTTCGACCCATCCGAACAGCTCTATTTCCGCGACAGCCGCTTTTTCGACATGCGCGACATCAAGGGCCGCAAGCTGTTCTGGAGCCGCGGCAACGGATGGGTGATGGGCGGCCTCGTCCGCGTCCTGCAGGTGCTGGACAAGAAGGATCCGCAGCGCCCCTATTATGAGAGGCTGTTCAAGGACATGTCGGCCAAGCTCGTCACGCTGCAAAAGGCCGACGGCTATTGGCCTGCGTCGCTGCTCGACAATGATCCGGGCACCCCGCCCGAAACGAGCGGCACGGCCTTCTTCACCTATGCCTTTGCATGGGGCGTCGACAATGGCCTGCTCGACCGGCGCGTGTATGAGCCCGCAGCAGTGCGCGGGTGGCACGCGCTGCAAGACGCGGTGCAGCCCGACGGGATGCTCGGCTGGGTCCAGCAGGTCGGAGACCGCCCCGACAGCGTGTCGGCGAAGGAGACGCAATTTTACGGCAGCGGCGCCTATCTGCTCGCCGGCACCGCGATGTACGACCTGTCGAAGAAGCGCATAAAGCGTTGATATAGAAGGGATGGCCTGCCTCAACCGGCCCCATGACACTCGTGATTGACTTACCCTCGCAAAGTTGTATTACATTTCGCAAGTTGTATTACATCTAAGATTGACACCGGTATCAACCGGGTCGCGCCTCCGGCAGCGGCGGTGCCAAAAAAGGAGAGGGAAATGACGTCACCATCGGCCTTGCCGCCCCGCGCCGCGCTGCTGGCATCCGCCGCATTGTTCGCCGCCCTGCCGGCACAGGCACAGGAAGCGCCCGCCGCAATCGAAGGCGAGCAGGCCGCAGCAATCGATGGCGGCGACGAAATCCTCGTCACCGGCACGCGCGCGACGCAGCGCAGCTCGATCGCGTTCAAGCGCGATGCCGACATCGTCGTCGACGGCCTTGTCAGCGACGAAATCGGCGCGACCCCCGACAATTCGGTCGGCGACACGCTCGAACGCATCGTCGGCGTCTCGGCCGACCGCTTCAAGGGCAACGCCAACGAACTGTCGGTGCGCGGCCTCGGCCCCACCCTCAGCTTTTCGACCTTCAACGGCCGCGAAGTGTCGACTGCGGGACCCGACCGTTCGGTCGCCTTCCAGCAATTCCCGTCCGAACTCGTCAACGGCGTGCTCGTCTACAAGACACAGCGCGCCGACTTCCTCGAAGGCGGGGTCGGCGGGATCATCGAGCTCAAGTCGATGAAGCCGCTCGATTACGGCAAGCGCCGCATCCAGTTCGAGGTGCGCGGCGATTTCCAGCCGCAGGACAATGACGTCTACCAGCACGACGGGCTCGGCTATCGCGCCAACTTTTCCTACACCGACCAATATTCGACCGGGATCGGCGATATCGGCATCTCGATCGGCTACCAGCGGCAGGACACCGCGGCACCCGAAGATTATTACAACGCCAATTCGACCTTCCAGCTGTGCAACACCGCGGCAACCAACGGCGCGACCAACGCGCTGAACTGCACCTTTGCCGCCGCCCCGCGCAACGCGAACGAGACGATCGTCGATCCCTATTTCGCCAATTCGTCGCGCAGCTTTCGCACCCAGCGCACCTCCGAGGTCCGCGACGGCCTGATCGGCGCGATCCAGTGGCGGCCGTCGCCCGATTTCGAGATTGCGCTCGACGGGCAATACTCGAAGCGCAACAGCCTCGAAGATCGTAACGTCCTCGGCATCACCGAGGGGCTGCGCGGGGTCCAGCCGCTGGTGATCGGCAACGAGAGCAACGGCTATTCGCGCGGCGCACTGATGAGCTATCGCGGCAATTCGAACCTCGAAAACCAGCTCGAAACGCGCCAGCGCAACGAGGAATATCTGGGCGGCGGCGTGAGCCTGATCTGGTCGCCCGACCGCTGGAACGTCGCGTTCGATGCTTCCTATTCGAACAGCCACCGCACGGAGACACAGAAGCAGACGCGCATGCGCTCGACGCGCCGCGTCGGCTATACGCTGACCTATATGGACGACGATGTCGTGCCCGTCGTCGCGTTCGACAATTTCGACATCACCGACCCCGGCCTGTTCCTCGCCAACGCGAACAACGCGGTCTATGCGCGCCGCCGCTTCGTCACCGACCGCACCGACCGCATCTGGGCCGCCCGGCTCGACATCGACCGCGAGTTCGACGGCTTCATCACCGGCGTGAAGTTCGGCGGCCGCGTGTCCGACCATCACCGCACCAACGACAATGCCCGCAACAACGACCTCAACACGATCCCCGGCAATGCCGCGACGGTAACCGCGCTGATCACGCAGGCGAACCAGCAGTGCCGCACCCCCTTCACCACCACCAGCTATATGAAGGGCATGGGGACCAACGTCACCCGTTGGGCGAGCTTTGACAATGACTGCCTGTTCCGCACCTTTGCCGGCAGCGACGACGCGCTTCCCTATCCCGCCGACGGCCGCGACCCGAGCGATATCGACGTCACCGAACGCATCTACGCCGCCTATGCGATGGCGAATTTCGAATCGGATGCGGGCGGCGTACCGTTCAGCGGCAATATCGGGCTGCGCTGGGTCAAGACTGACATCACGTCGATCGGCTTCCGCCAAGCCTATCGCCTCACCATCGACACCGTGGGCGACGATTATTCGATCGCGATCGATCCGACGCAACCACTGTCGACCAACACCGGCAAGGGCAGCTACAATTATTTTCTGCCGAGCGCGAACATCGCCTTCGACCTGTCGCAAGAGGTCAAGCTTCGCCTCGCGGCCTATCGCGCGATCGCGCGATCGGGCATCGAAAGCTTCGGTGCGGGGATCAGCCTGACCCCGACGGTCGATGCCATCGGCGTGAACAATATCATCTTCAACGCGACGACCGGTAACCCGAATCTCAAGCCGCTGCGCGCGTGGAATATCGACGCCAGCCTCGAACTCTATGCCTCGCAGGACACGCTCGTGTCGATCGCAGGCTATTATAAATGGGCGAAGGGCACCGTCATCGGCCGCTCCGAGCCGATCCCGACCGACATCACCGTCACCACCATCCGCGACAATGGTGCGCCGGTGACCGAGACCTTCACGATCAACCCGGTCGCGCCGTCGAACGACCTCGAAACGCGGCATCTTTATGGGGTCGAGGCGACCGCGAGCCACGCCTTCACCTGGCTGCCCGATCCGCTCGACGGCTTCGGCGTCCAGGGATCGGTCAACCGCGCCTTCGCCAATTTCGAATATCCCGACACCTCGCCGATCGCCGCCTATGTCGACCCGGCGAATTTGATCGGGCTGTCGAAATGGACCGCAAGCGGATCGGTGTGGTTCGAAAAATGGGGCCTCTCGCTCCGCGCCAACCTTCGCTACCGCTCGGGCTATTACAAGCCGAACGGCGGTACCAACCGCGAGATCCGCGGCGGCACCTATCTCAACCTGTCGGCGCAGTACGACCTTACGAAGAATGTCCAGCTCAAGCTGCAGGCGCTCAACGTCACGGGCACCGAGGACGTGATGTACAAGGGCGGATACGACAGCATCGCCGAAGTGTCGCGCGGCGGGACGCAATATTTCTTCGGTTTCCGGGTCCGCCTGTGAAGCCCATGACTTTAGCCCGACTCCCTTGGGCTATCCTGGCCGCCGTCGCATATTTTCCGTCTGCGGCGGCGGCTTTTTCCTCACCATCGGCGGCGCCACCGTCCGCAGCGCCACCGTCCGCAGCGCCAACGTGCGCGGCGGACGAGGGCTATGCAGCGTCGTTCGGCGGGCGCCGCACCTTCACGCTGCGCCCCGACGACCTCGAGGCAATCAAGGCGGCACTGCCGACCGACCCCGCGATCGGCGCCGCTTATCGCGGCCTGATCGCCCGCGCCGACAAGGCGCTCGCCGCCAAGCCCGCTTCGGTGATGGACAAGCGCAGCATCCCGATATCGGGCGACCGCCATGATTATGTCAGCCTTGCACGCTATTGGTGGCCGAACCCCGCCGATCCCAAGGGCGCCTATATCCGCCGCGACGGCGACACCAATCCCGACGTCGAAAGCAACCGCTTCGACCGCAGCGCGCTCGGCCGCATGGTCCGCGAGGCCGACACGCTCGCGCTCGCCTATTATTACGGCGGCGAGCGCAAATATGCCGACGGCGCGGCGCGGGTGATCCGCAGCTGGTTTCTCGATCCCGCGACCGCGATGAACCCGAACATGAATTTCGGACAGGCAGTACCCGGCGTGTCGAACGGGCGCCCCGAAGGCGTGCTTGACGGCGCGGGCTTCATCGCCGTGATCGACGCCGCGGGGCTGATCGCGCCGTCGGGTGCGCTGGCGCCCGACGAGACCGCGGCGCTCGAAGGCTGGTTCGCGCGCTATGTCGACTGGATGCTCAAAAGCCCCAACGGCAAGGGCGAAGGCAGGGCCGCGAACAACCACGGTCTCTGGTACGATGCGCAGGTCGCGCGCTTCGCGCTGTTCGCGCGGCGGCCCGATATCGCGCAGCGGATCGTCGCGGCATTCCCCAAGTCGCGGATCGCAAAGCAGGTCGATACATCGGGCGCCATGCCCGCCGAACTCGGCCGCACGCGCAGCTTCCATTATTCGCTGTTTTCACTCGATGCCGCCTACACGCTCGCCGATAGCGCAGCCTGTCTCGGCGTCGACATTTATCGCGCGGACGAAGGCGGCCGCTCGCTGCGCAAGGCGACCGATTATGTCGCGGCGTATCGCGGACGTGCGGCCGACTGGCCCTATAAGGAAAAGGGCTGGCCCGCCGACATGCTCGACGCGCTGCTCGTGCGCGCCGACACCGCATGGGGTCCCGGCGCCTATCCGCGCACGATCGACGGCGACCTGTTACTGCGCCAGCACGCGCGCTAGCACCGGAACATGATCGCCCGCCGCGCCCTCCTTCTCGCCGCTTTGCTGGCCGGTCCGGCCGCATGGGCGCGGCCACGGCCCGGCCGCCTCGACATTCGTGCGATCGAACGCCGGCGCCTGACGCCGCAGGCCGACGCGCTGCGCGCCGCGGTCCCGCGCACGACCGCCGCCGTCGCGGCGCCGCGCAGCCCGGCCGGCCGCCACGACTATTATTCCGAAGGCGATTATTGGTGGCCCGATCCGGCGAACCCCGGCGGCCCCTATATCCGCCGCGACGGCCGATCTAACCCCGACAAGTTCGACGGCCACCGTGAAGCGCTGATCGCCTTCGGCCGCACCGTCCCGGCGCTGGCCGCGCTGTGGGACCTTACCGACGAGGCGCGCTTTGCAGACGCCGCGATGCGCCATCTCGCCGCATGGTTCGTCGATCCGAAGACGCGGATGAACCCAAACCTCAACCATGCGCAAGCGATCATCGGCGTGAATACCGGCCGCGCGATCGGCGTGATCGATACACTGCAAATCGTCGAGGTCGCGCGCGCCGCCGCCCTGTTCGCGCGGCGGGACGCGCCGGGCTATGCGGCGATCCGCGCCGACGTCGAGGGCTGGTTTACCGCCTATCTCGACTGGCTGACGACCTCGCCCTTCGGCACGACCGAACGCGACGAGAAGAACAACCATGGTACCTGCTGGCTGCTTCAGGTCGCCTCCTTCGCCGCCTTGCTCGGCCGACAGGACATCCTCGCCGATGCGCGCACGCGTCTGCAGGCCATAATCATCCCGACCCAGATCACTCCCGACGGCCGCCAGCCGCTCGAACTAGCACGAACCAAGCCCTACGCTTATGCACTCTTCAACCTCGATGTCCTTGCCGCCTCGGCATGGCTGCTCGGCGGTCGCGAGCTGATCGACTGGCAGACGCAGGACGGTCGCTCGATCGGCGGCGCGATCGCGTGGATGGCGCCGTTCATCGCCGACAAGACAAAATGGCCTCTGCCGCCCGATATCGAATATTGGGACGGCTTCCCGGTACGCCAGCCGAGCCTGCTCTTCGGCGGCCTCGCGCGAGGGCGCGCCGACTGGCTCGACCTCTGGCGGCGGCTGAACCCCGATCCCGTCATCGGCGAGGTCGTGCGCAACTTCCCGGTGCGCCAGCCCCTGCTCTGGCTCTAGTTGCGCCCGCCGACCAGCCCGCGCGCGATCACCTGCGCCTGTATCTCCGCCGCGCCTTCGAAGATGTTGAGGATACGCGCGTCGCACAGCACGCGGCTGATCTCATATTCGAGCGCATAGCCGTTGCCGCCGTGGATCTGCAGGCTCGCATCGGCGTTCGACCAGGCGGCACGCGCGCCGAGCAGCTTCGCCATCCCCGCCTCGATGTCACAGCGCTTGCCGCCGTCCTTCGCGCGCGCCGCGGCGTAGCTCAGTTCGCGCGCCGCGACGAAATCGACGAGGCTCATCGCGAGCTTGTCGGCGACGCGCGGGAAATGGACGATCGCCTTGCCGAACTGCTTGCGCGCCAGCGCATAGTCGAGGCCGAGCTCGAGCGCGCGCCGCGCCACCCCCACCGCGCGCGCGGCGGTCTGGATGCGCGCGCCCTCGAAGGTGCGCATCAACTGCTTGAACCCCTGCCCCTCCTCGCCGCCGAGCAGCGCCTCGGCGGGCGCACGCATCGCGTCGAACTGCAACGCATATTCGCGCATCCCGCGATAGCCGAGCACCTCGATCTCGCTGCCGGTCATGCCATCGGCCGGGAAGGGGTCGGCCTCGGTCCCGCGCGGCTTGGGGACGAGCAGCATCGACAGGCCTGCATAGCCCTTCGCGTCGGGCATCGTGCGCGCGAGCAGGGTCATCATGTCCGAGCGCGAAGCGTGGGTGATCCAGTTTTTCGCGCCGTCGATCACCCAATGATCGCCCTCGCGCCGCGCTCTGGTTTGCAGCGCGCCGAGGTCCGACCCAACATCGGGTTCGGTGAACACCGCGGTCGGCAGCACGTCGCCGCTCGCGATGCGCGGCAACCATTCGGCCTTTTGCGCGTCGGTGCCGCCCATCGCGATCAGCTCACCGGCGATCTCCGACCGCGTGCCGAGCGAGCCCGCGCCGATCCAGCCGCGCGACAATTCCTCGGTGACAATGCACATCACGAGTTTCGACAGGCCCAGCCCGCCATATTCCTCGGGAATGCAGACGCCGAAGGTGCCGAGGTCGGCCATCGCCTGCACGGTCGCGTCGGGTATCAGGGCGTTCGCGAGGTGCCAGCGATGCGCGTTGGGCACGATCGCGGCATCGGTGAAGCGCCGGAACTGGTCGCGGATCGAATCGAGATCGGCGTCGAGCAGCGTCTCGCTCGGCCAATGCCCGTCAGCAAGCGCGGCCGCGACGTCGGCGCGGATCGCGGCATGATCGGCGTCGAGCAAGCCGGCGCAGGCGTCGGCTAGCGTTCGCGCCGCCGCGCCTAGCCCAAGGTCGGCCGGGCGGAAAATCTCATTCTGCCCCATCGGCAGCCCGCCGACGAGCTGGCCGATCCCCTCGGCAAAAGCGAGGGTCGCGATCTTCGCATCGAGCGGATTCGCGCCCCGGCCGGACTCGCACCATGTGAGCACCGCCTCCAGCGAGGCGACCGTCGTCGCGACCCACGCGAAGCCATGCGCCGCGCGCTGTTCGCGATCGATCGGGGCGTGCGCCAATCGTTCGGCAAGCGCGGCCTCCGCGACGCCGCGATAGGCCTGTCCGGCGGCGAGGGCCTCGCGAAGGCCGGCCATGCTCAGACGGCGCGTTCGAAGATCGCGGCGATGCCCTGTCCGCCACCGATGCACATCGTCTCGAGACCGTAGCGGCCGTCGCGGCGCACCAGCTCGCGCGTCAGGTTCGCAAGGATGCGCCCGCCGGTCGCGCCGATCGGGTGACCGAGCGAGATGCCCGACCCGTTGACGTTCAAAATCTCGTTGCGGCTGTCGTCCTCGGACCAGCCCCAGCCTTTCAGCACCGCGAGCACCTGCGGCGCGAACGCCTCGTTGAGTTCGACGAGGTCGATGTCACCCCAGCCGAGGCCGGTGCGCGCGAACAGGCGCTCGACCGCGGGGACCGGGCCGATGCCCATCCGGCTCGGGTCGCAGCCCGCCGCCGCCCAGCTGTGGAACCAGGCGACGGGTTCGAGCCCGAGTTCGCCCAGCTTGTCCTCGGCCACGACAAGGCACGCCGCCGCGGCGTCATTCTGCTGGCTTGCATTGCCCGCGGTCACGACCCCGCCTTCGAGCGGGCGCAACTTGCCGAGCGATTCCATCGTCGCGTCGGCGCGATATCCCTCGTCGTGCGCAAAGACGACCGGATCGCCCTTTTTCTGCGGCACCGACACCGGCACTAGCTCGTGGTCGAACAGGCCGTTCGCCCACGCCGCAGCGGCGCGCTGGTGGCTGCGCACGGCATAGGCGTCGGCCTGCTCGCGCGTGATGTCGTAATCCTTGGCGAGGTTCTCGGCGGTCTCGATCATGCCCGTAATCACGCCGAAGCGCTCGACCGGCTGCGACATCAGCCGCCCGCGCGTCAGCCGATCGTGGAGCGTCAGGTTGCCCGCGCGCAGGCCTTTGCGGATGTCGGTGCTGTAATGTTCGACGTTCGACATCGATTCGACGCCGCCCGCGACGACAAGGTCGGACATGCCCGTCTGGACCATCATCGCGGCGTTCGCGATCGCCTGCAGCCCCGATCCGCAGCGGCGGTCGAGCTGGTAACCGGGCACCTCGAGCGGCAACCCCGCGGCCAGCCACGACCAATGACCGATGCTCGGCGCCTCGCCATTGCCATAGCCCTGGCTGAAAACAACGTCGTCGACGCGCGCCGGGTCGATCTTCGTCCGCTCGACCAGCGCCTTCAGGATCACCGCGCCAAGCTCGCCCGCGGTCATAGACGAAAGCGCGCCGCCGAACTTGCCGACGGCGGTGCGGATCGGGGCGACGATGGCGGCGCGGCGCAAGGTCATGTCTTCATTTCTCCAATGTTGCGACGCCGACGATACCCGCATCGATCAGGCGCGCAATCTCGCCCGAGGACAGCGACAGGCGTTCGCTCAATATTTCTTCGCTGTGCGCACCGTTGCGCGGCGCGGGCCCCGGCGGCCGCCGTTCCTGCTGCGGCAAGGTCGCAAAGGCACCGGCGGCGGGATAGGCGAAACCGCTGGGATTGTCGGCGGTGCCGAAGATCGGGTTATCGGCGACGAGCGCCGGATCGTGCACCGCCTCATACATCGTGCGATAGGGCGAATGGACGATGCCGCCCGCGTCGAAGGCGGCGGCAAGGTCGGCATGATCGCGGCCGGCAATCGCCGCGTCGAACAGTGGGTAGAGCGCGTCGCGGTGCGTGAAGCGGAGCCCGTCGTCGGTCGCAAAGGACACGCGCCGCGCCATCTCGACCGCGCCGATCGCGTCGCCAAGACCCAGCGCCGACACAAGGTTCGCCCATTGGCGCGGGGTGACGACGACGATCATCGTACGCTGTCCGTCGCGCGTCACGAAATCGCGTCCGAACAGGCCGTAAACGGCATTGCCGAGGCGCGGCCGGTTCGCACCCGAATAGAGGACCTCGGCAATACCGCCGAGATTGGCGACGGTGCCGATCGCGACGTCGGACAGCGGCAGGCGCACCTCGCCGCCTTCGCCGGTGGTGCTGCGCCGCTGGATCGCCGCGAGCAACGCAAAGGCGGCATAGGCGCCGGTGAGCAGGTCCCACGCGGGAAGCACATGGTTGACCGGGTCGGGCCCGGCGCCGGTGAGCATCGGATAGCCGACGCTGTTGTTCACCGTATAGTCGAGCGCGGGCGAACCGTCGGCCCAGCCCATCACGCGTATGGTGATCAGGTCGGGGCGACCTTCGGCCAATACCTCGTGCGACAGGAAACCGCCGACCGGGAAATTGGTGACGAACTGCCCCGTCGCGCGCACCAGCGCCTGGAGCAGCTCGCGCCCCTCGGGACGCCCGAGGTCGAGCGCGACCGACTTCTTGGCGCGGTTGAGATTTTCCCAATAGAGCGAATCATTCGCCGTCGTGACCGGCCAGCGGCGAAAATCGGGGCCGCCGCCGATCTGGTCGACGCGGATCACTTCCGCCCCCATTTGCGCGCAATAGAGCCCGGCGGTGGGGGACGCGACGAAGGACGAAGCCTCGATCACCGACAGTCCGGCCAGCAGGTCGTACATCCGGCCCCGTCTCCCGCAAAACTCCGGCTCATAGGCCGTTTCCATCCGGCGCAATCACGGGTCGGAACCCGCCGCCCGGCGGGTAGTAACGACCTCCATCCGTTAGCGCAAGTTTCTTCGCTTACTAAGTAACTTCATATAATATCATGATAAAATAGGCGGTAATTTGGCGACCGCCTGCCCATCCGCGCGAATATGGTGACGCATGGCGAGCGCCGCGCAAAGCTGCTATGCTGCGCCCAAGCCTGCGTAACAGCCATGAGGTTGATTATGACGGACGATTGGCGAGTGGATGACCTGGCGCTGTGCATCAGCCGGCACGAGCGCTACCCGCCCGAGGTTCGCCCGGGTGCCGTCTTCACGGTGCGGAGCGTGCTGGCGGACATGCCCGACCTTATCGGCGGGCAATCGGGTACTGCGCTCAACTTCCGCGATGTCCCCGATCTCGGCCCGCGCGCCGCCTATTGCGCGCGCCGCTTCCGCAAGATCACGCCCGTCGCGCCCGACGATTTCGACGTCGAGGTGATCGACCTGCTGGCGGGCGTGACGGATCGCTGCCGCTGATCGCACTTTTGCGCGAAATCTCTCCTTTGATCGATTCAACCGATAAGTGTACCCGGAAAATTGGGGTTGAGTGCGTGCGCCAGTCGGCATAGCTGGCGCCCTGCAAATCATTTTGCAGTGCAGCAAACAAAGGAATCACTCTCCCATGGGTATCATCGGAAGCTCGATCAAGCCGTTCAACGCCACCTCGTACCACCAGGGCAAGTTCGTCCCCGTGTCGGACGCCGACACCAAGGGCAAGTGGGGCGTTTTCTTCTTCTACCCGGCCGACTTCACCTTCGTCTGCCCGACCGAGCTCGAAGACCTCGCCGACCAATATGCGACGCTTCAGGGCCTCGGCGTCGAAGTCTATTCGGTGTCGACCGACACGCACTTCAGCCACAAGGCATGGCACGACAGCTCGCCGGCGATCGGCAAGATCAACTATCACATGCTGGGCGACCAGAACCACGTCCTCGCCAACAATTTCGGCGTGCTGCGTGAAGATTCGGGCCTTGCCGACCGCGCGACCTTTGTCGTCGATCCCGACGGCGTGATCCAGGTGATGGAAATCACCAGCGAAGGCGTCGGCCGCAACGCCGAGGAACTTGTCCGCAAGATCAAGGCCGCGGTCTATGTCCGCGCCAACCCCGGCCAGGTCTGCCCGGCGAAGTGGGAAGAAGGCGCCGAAACGCTCGCGCCCTCGATCGAACTCGTCGGCAAGATCTAAGCCGACAATTTGCGAGGACCGGGCGGACGAAGCTCGCCCGGTCTTAGCCCCCAAAAACACAATGATTTCTGGCGCCGTTCCCCCGGCGAACCCCTGCCCCTGCCCGAAAGGCTCTCCCCATGCCGATGCTCGACGCCAACACGACTGCCCAGCTCAAAACCTATCTCGGCAATCTCCGCCGTCCGATCGAGCTGGTTGCGAGCCTCGATGCCTCGCCCAAATCGGCCGAGATGCGCAGCCTTGTCGAGGAGGTCGCGGCGCAGTCGGACCTCGTCACTGCACGTTTCGACGGCGACGACGCGCGGAGGCCCTCCTTCGCGATCCGCGCCGATGAGGGCCGCGCCGAAGCCGTGTTCGCGGGGTTGCCGATGGGGCATGAATTCACCTCGCTTATCCTCGCTTTGCTCCACGTCGGTGGCCACCCGCCGAAGGAAGACGCCGAACTGCTCGACGCCGTCCGCGCGCTGGAGGGCGACTTCGTCTTCGAAACCTTCTTCTCGCTCTCGTGCCAGAATTGCCCCGATGTCGTGCAGGCGCTCAACATCATGGCGGCGCTGAACCCGAACATCCGCCACACCGCGATCGACGGCGCCTTGTTCCAGGACGAGGTCGAGCGGCGTCAGGTAATGGCGGTGCCCGCGGTGTTCCTGAACGGCGAACCCTTTGGGCAGGGCCGCATGGACCTCGCGCAGATCGTCGCCAAGCTCGACACCGGCGCGGTCGCGCGCGCGGCAGAGAAGATCGCCGCGAAGGAGCCGTTCGACGTGCTCGTCGTCGGCGGCGGCCCCGGCGGCGCTGCGGCGGCCGTCTACGCCGCGCGCAAGGGCATCCGCACCGGCATCGTCGCCGAACGCTTCGGCGGGCAGGTGCTCGACACGATGGGGATCGAGAATTTCATCTCGGTCCAGCACACCGAAGGCCCGAAGCTCGCCGCGCAGCTTGAGGCGCATGTGAAGGATTATGACGTCGACGTGATGAATGTGCAGGAGGCCGCCGAACTGATCCCCGGCGGGGCGGGCGGCCTGCACGAAGTGAAGCTGAAGAGCGGCGCGAGCGTCAAGGGCAAGACGGTGATCCTGTCGACCGGCGCGCGCTGGCGCCAGATCGGCGTCCCCGGCGAGGCTGAATATCGCAACAAGGGCGTGGCATACTGCCCGCACTGCGATGGCCCTTTGTTCAAGGGCAAGCGCGTCGCGGTGATCGGCGGCGGCAATTCGGGTGTCGAGGCGGCGATCGATCTCGCCGGGCTCGTCGCGCATGTGACGCTGATCGAGTTCGATGCAGAGCTCCGCGCCGACGCGGTGCTCCAGACCAAGCTGTGCAGCCTGCCCAATGTCACAGTGATCACCTCGGCGCTCACCACCGAAGTACTCGGTAATGGCGAGAAGGTCGTCGGACTGCGATACCGCGACCGCAATCGCGACGAGGAACATCTCGTCGAACTCGAAGGCATTTTCGTGCAGATCGGCCTCGTGCCGAACACCGAATGGCTCGGCAGTGCGGTCGCGCTCAGCGATCGCGGCGAGATCGAGGTCGATGCGCGCGGCGCGACGAGCCAGCCGGGCATCTTCGCCGCGGGCGACGTCACGACGGTGCCCTACAAACAGATCGTCATCGCAATGGGCGAGGGATCGAAAGCCGCGCTGTCGGCCTTCGATCACCTGATCCGGTCATAGCTCCTACGTGCCGCGCGTCACCCGGCGCGCGGTCAGCGGCACGAGCAGTAGCAGCGCGGCAAGGATCCAGAAGGCGGCGGGCAGGCCGACCGCCTTCGCCACCACGCCGATGCCCGCCGGCCCGACAAGGATGCCCGCATAGCCCAGGGTGGTGAGCGCGCCGATCGCCAGCGCCGGAGGCATGTTCGACTGGCTACCGGCGCGGCGGAACAGGACCGGCACAAGGTTCGACGCGCCAAGCCCGATCAACACGAAACCGCCGAGCGCAACCGGCGCCAGCGGAACCGCGAGCAGGACGGCGAAACCGAGCACCGCGACCACCCCGCCACCGAGCAGCGTCCGATAGTCGCCGATCCGGGCGACCAGCCCGTCGCCCAGCAACCGCCCCGCGGTCATCGCGATCGCGAACAGGATATATCCGACCCCGCCCTGCTTCACATCGACGAGTCCTCCCTGCGTGATCAGCAGCGCGCTCCAGTCGAGCATCGCCCCCTCGGCCAGGAAGGTGACCATCGCGAGGATCGACAGGAGCAGCACGATCCCCTGCGGCCGCACGAACAGCGGGCCATCCTCGGCGCCGCGCGCCGCGAGCAGGCGCGGGCGCGCGGCAAGCATCGCCGCGAGCATGAGGGCGGCGCAGATCGATGTCGCGGCCAGCGTATCGACCTCGAGCGACAGGAACAATGTCATCAGCCCCGCGCCGGCAAATCCCCCGATGCTGAAAAGTGCATGAAAGCCCGACATCAGCGGCACACCCGATGCGCGTTCGACCTCGACCGCATGGACGTTCACCGCCACGTCGAGCGACCCGAGCGCGCCGCCGAAGATCAGCAGGACCGCGCCAAGGGCAAGCGGGGTTTCGGCGATCGCAAGGAAGGGCAGGATGGCCGCGAGCAGGAAACCGCTCGCAACGATCACCGGCCGGCTTCCAAAACGCGCGGTCAGCGGCCCCGTCGCGAGCATCGCGGCGACCGAGCCCCCGCCGATACAGAGCAGGAGCAGCCCGAGCATCGCATCGTCGATCTGGAGCCGCGCCTTGGCAAAGGGAACGAGCGGCGCCCAGCAGGCGATGCCAAAGCCCGCGACGAAGAAGGCCAGGCGGGTCGCCAGCCGCGTAGCCGGACGATCGGCGGACATCATGTCATCCATCCCAAGAAACATCAGTCGCGACCCGCGACCATCACGGCGCGCACGCCGGCTGCATCGAGCGATGCGCGCTGATCGTCGGACACGCCGGGACCGACGACGAGCATGTCGATCTGGCGAAGCGACGCGATATGATGGACCGCGCGGCGTCCGAGCTTGTCATCGGTCGCAAGGACGACGGTGCGCCGCGCCGATGCGACGACCGCGCGCTTGAAGGTCGCGTCCTCGAAATGATCCGCCGCCGCGCCGTCTTCGGAGATCGCGCAGGCGCCGATAAAGGCACGGTCGAACCGCATCTGGACGATCGCCTGCACCGCCACCGCATCGATGCACCCCCCCACCAGCGAATCGGCCACCCCGCCGACGACGATCAGGCGCAGGTCCTGCCGCCGCAGCACCGCCGCGGCGATGTCGACCGAATTGGTCGCGACGGTCAGGTCGGCGTCTTCGGGCAGGAATTCGACGAGCGCGAGGTTGGTGCTACCGCTGTCGAGGAACAAGAACTCGCCCGGCCCGACGGCCAGCGCAGCAGCACGCGCCAGACGATGCTTCTCCTCGCGCCCCTCGCCCAGCCGCGCCGCGAGGGGCGCCGCGTCGGGCAGGATCGGCAGCGCGCCGCCATAGACGCGGCGGCACCGGCCCTCGGCAGCGAGCGCGCGCAGGTCGCGGCGGATCGCATCTTCGGAAACATCGAATTCGGCCGCCAGCGCGGTCGCCGAGACTGGCTGCTGGTTCGCGAGTCGGGCGGCAATCGTGTCGCGCCGGATGGTCGGATGGTCATTCATCATGGCGGCGCCATAACGTGCACAATCGTGCACTTCAATTTACACGATTGTGCACGATCTACTTTCTCATCGCAGGACTCTTCATCGTAGCCCTGCCCGGCGGAGCGCCGAAATCCGGCCTCCAAATCCGGCTCCGCGATCGATTTGCGCCGGTGGCCAACAAATTTTGCAAGATCGACTTCGTCGAAAATCTATGGTTTCCAGAGCGATGACACCGGCGCGGCGAAATACGCCGTGACAAATTTTCCACAATTGAAAATTTTGTCCATATCAGGGTTGCTTTTTCCATTCAGCCCGACTTTATAGAAATCCGCAAAGGCGAAGGCCGTACGGGCCTCTTAGTGAAAATAGAAGACGATCACCGGGCAGGGAGCAGGTCTCGCCGTCCGTTTTGGCAAAGGGGATATCTATGAAGCTCGTTCAATCCTGCTGGTACGCCGGTACCGCGCTCTCGATGCTGGCCGGCATCAGCCCGGCCTACGCCCAGTCGGCCGATGCTGCCCCCGAAGCCGCCGCTTCGGACAGCGAAATCATCGTTACCGGTTCGCGCATCCAGCGTTCGGGCTTCGACGCGCCGACGCCGACGACCGTGATCGGCGAGGCCGAACTCGCGCTCGGCAACCGCCCCAGCATCGCGCAGGTCCTGAACGATGCACCCCAGTTCCGCGCGAGCTCGACGCCGTCGACGACGCCGGGCAATACAAACAGCGGCGTGTCGACCGCCGACATGCGCGGCCTCGGATCGGTCCGCACCCTCACCCTGCTCAACGGCCATCGCTTTGCGGGTGCCAACGACCTCAACATCGTACCGCAGAGCCTGGTCAAGCGGATCGACGTCGTCACCGGCGGCGCATCGGCTGCCTGGGGTTCGGGCGCGGTCGCGGGCGTGGTCAACATCATCCTCGACGATGATTTCAACGGCTGGCGCATGGGCGTGCAGTCGGGGATCTCGTCGCGCGGCGATATGGCGCGTTACGGCGCCGACATCGCATGGGGTACCGACTTCGCCGGCGGGCGCGGGCATTTCATGGTCGCGGGCGAATATATGAACGAGCGCGGCGCGCTCAGCCGCGACGATCGCCCCAATCTCGTCGCCGGCCTGTTCCAGCGCCCCGACAACAAGCTCGAACTGGTGCGCGACCCCAATTCGACGCAGCTTTACAACGGTGGCTCGATCCTCACCCTCGCTGGCGCCCCCCGCAATCTGGTCTTCAATTCCGACGGCAATATCGGCGCCTTCCCGCTTGGCAGCGTCACGAACGGCGTCACGACGATCGGTGGCGGCGGCCAGAATATCTTCGACTATGTCGCGGTCAGCACGCCCTATGAGCGCGCTAACCTTTTCGCGCGCGCCAGCTATGACCTCACCGACTCGCTGAAGGTCTGGGCCAATTTCAGCTATCACCGCATGTCGGCGAACTACAGCTTCTTCCCCGAAACGCCTGCTGCGGTCATCATGCCCGACAACGCCTTCCTGACGCAGGCGAACCGCAACCAGCTCGCTGCCGCAGGCGTCACGGGTCCCTTCCTGCTCGGCCGTGTGCTCGACGACGTCGGCCCCGACGGGGTGATGACGTTCAAATACAGCCGCCGCAATCTCGAAGGCTCGATCGGCCTCGAAGGCAGCTTCGGCGACGGCTGGAAATATGACGCCTATTATAATCACGGCGAAATCCGGCTCAACCAGCGGCTCAACAACCAGCGGATCAAGTCGCGTTTCACCAATGGTGTCGATTCGGTGCTCGTGAACGGCACGCCTACGTGCCGCATCAACGCCGACGCGTCGACGACGAACGACGACGCCAGCTGTGTGCCGATCAACCTGTTCGGCAACGGCAGCATTTCCGACGCGGCCGCCGCGTGGGCCTTTGGTGGTTCGCACCTGATCTATACGATCAAGCTCGACGCCGCAGGCGCCAGCGTGTCGGGCCAGCCTTTCTCGACCTGGGCCGGCGCCGTCGACATCGCGTTCGGCACCGACGTCCGCTGGGAAAAACAGGTCACCAACTATGTCGACCCGCTGTCGCTCGCCAACGCGCTCGGCACGCTCAATTCGTCCGCGACGAACGGCAGCTTCAACGTCAAGGAAGCCTTCGCCGAAGTGAACGTACCGCTGCTCGACATCGCCGACACGCTGAAGCTCGAAGTCAACGGCGCCGCGCGCTATTCGGATTACAGCACCAGCGGCGGCATCTGGTCGTGGAAAACCGGCGGCACGCTGCGCGTCGTCAATGACCTGCTCTTCCGCGCCGTCTATTCGCGCGATATCCGGTCGCCGAGCATCACCGAATATTATCTCAGCCGCTCGACGAACATCGGCACGGTCTTCGATCCGTTCCAGGGTCAGAACGGCGCGGTCCAGAACAATGTCGTCGTGTACGGCGGCGGCAACGCCAATCTGACGCCCGAAATCGCCCATACGCTCACGCTCGGCGGATCCTATTCACCTTCCTTCGTTCCGGGCTTCCGCCTGTCGGTCGATTATTATGATATCGACATCGACAATGTGATCACGACGGTCACCGCGAACGACATCCTCAAGCAATGTTTCGCGGCCGCGCCGAACGATCCGACGTGCAAGGGCACGATCGTCCGCGAAGCCAATGGCACCATCGGGTCGATCACGAACGGTTTCCGCAACCTCGCCAACTACGCGACGCAGGGGCTCGACATCGAGGCATCGTATCGCATGCCGCTCGGCGACGGAAACCTGTCGTTCCGCGCACTGGCCAACCATGTCTTCAACCTGAAGATCAACGGCGCCGACGTTTCGGGCTACGTCGGCGGCGATACCGCCTTCTCGACCCCGAAATGGCGCGGGACGGGCACGATCGCGTTCGACAACGACAGCTTCGGTGCGAACCTGCGTGTCCGTTACGTCGACGGCGGCCTCGACCGCCCGCTGACGGTGGTGAACAATGTCCCGGTGCCGATCGTGAACAACAAGGTCGGTAGCCGCACCTACATCGACCTCGGCGCCCAGTTCAAAGCCGGCCCGTTCACCCTGTTCGGCAACGTCAACAACCTGTTCGACCGCGACCCGCCGATCACGCCCTATACCAGCCCCAACTTCGACGTGATCGGGCGTTATATTTCGGGGGGCGTGAAACTGAACTTCTAACCCTCGTTACAGGGTAGTCCCGGGGGGCAGCGGTATCGACGATACCGCTGCCCTTTTCTTTTGCGGCGGTCGCAGGCGGCGCGTCGTTATCGCGCGCGCGCGGCCTGATGCGCGATGTCGGTCATCAGCTTGCGGAACAGCACCGCCCCCGGCGTGCCCGACGATTTGAGCGCGCGTTCGCAGTCGATGAGCCGGCTCATCAGCCGCGCGATACGCACCGAATCCCAGATATGGAGCTGCGCCGTCACCGCGTCGCGTTCCTTCCAGAAAATACCGCTGGTGCGCGCCGACACGACGGTCGCGGGGTGCGCGCCGCCGTCGACCTCGGCCCGCAGCCGCGCGAGCGCCAGCGCGCGGATCGCCAGCGCACGGATGATGCGGATTTCGGCGACGCCGATCGCCGCCGCTTTCGCAAGCATCGCGGGAAGCTCGCGCACCTTGCCGCCCAATGCGACATTGATGCACTCGCTGACATCCTCTTCATGCGTCGCGGCGCCCAATGCCGCGATGTCGGCGGCGGTCACCTGTCGCTGGCGGTCGGGACCGGCGTCGAGATAGAGCGCCATCTTCTCGATCTCGCGCCGCATCAGCGCCTGATCGCCCGACACCAGGTCGACGAACAATTGCGCATCGGCGTTGGCGATCCGCAGCCCCTGTTCCTCGGCCGCCGCCATCGCGATGCCGACGAGCTGGCGCCGGTCTGGCTGGTAGCAGATCGCGGCGACGGCATGGTCGGCGCCTTCGACGAGCTTGACGAGTTTCGATTTCGCGGTGACCGACGCGCCGGTCGCGATCACCGGATTGATCGCGGTGTCGACGGAGAGCAGCGCCTCGACCGCCGCAAGGCTGTCGTCGCCGCTGCCCGACAGTTCGAGCCGGATCACGCGAGAGGGTGAAAAGAGCGACATCGACGCCGCCTCGGCCGCGAGCAGCGACGGGTCCTGCGACAACTGCGATCCGGTCAGGTCGAGCCGCTCGGCATCCTTGCCCGCGAGCCCGATCAAATGGCCCGCGACGGCTTCCATCGTCGCCTCGTCGGGGCCGGTCAGGAGGGTGAAACGAACCGCGGGGTCGAGGCGCGAGAGACGTTCGAGTTCGGCCGGCTTGACGCTCTTCATTGCCCTGCGGGAGCCGGGGCGGGCGCGACCGCCGGCTGGCCGCCGCCACGGTTCGCATAAACCGCGAGCCGCGCGACGATCTGGTCGGCGACCCCCGAGGCGAGGCGTTCGAGCGCGGTCGATTCGGCGGCGATCGTCGCATATTCGCTGCCGACGACGTCGATCCCGGCGTCCTGCGCCGCGGTCGCGTCGAGCAGAACCTCGCCCGACGCCGCATCGACGAGCTGGTAGCGCGCGCGCAGGGTGCGGCGTTCGCGCGTCACCGCATCGTCGGCACGGACGCCGAAGCCGGTGATCGAATCCTCGAGCCGGACGTCGAGGCGGAGACGCTTGCCCGCGCCCTCGCCGCCCTGCGTCGCCTGCAGCCGATCGCGCAGCGCGTTGCGGACGAGCCAGCCGTTGTGCCCCTCGATCGGCGCGACATCGACATCGGCCAGCACCTGCGCCACCGCCCCCTTGCTGCCGTTCGCGTAGAGCGGACGCAGCCCGCAACCGCCGATGGTCAGCGAGGCGGCCGCGAGGCAGGAGACGAGAAGCAAGCGCATCAGGGAACGATATTCACCAAACGGTCGGGGACCACAATCACCTTCTTCGGCGCGGCGCCGGCGAGCAGCTCGACGATGCGCGGGCGCGCGAGAGCGGCGGCTTCCACTGCATCCTTGTCGAGGCCTTTGGCGAGCGTCATCGTATCGCGCAGCTTACCCGCCATCTGGATCGCGATTGTCACCTCATCATCGACGAGCAGTGCCGGATCGGCGGCGGGCCAGGCGGCATCGGCGATCATCGGCGTCGTGCGCTGGCTTGTCGGCAGCGCCGCCCACGCCTCTTCGGCGAGGTGCGGCAGCATCGGCGCGACGAGCAGGATCAAGGTGCGGCACGCCTCGGCGCGCGTTGCCGAGGGTTTCGCTTTCTCGACCTCGTTCGCGAGCGCATGGATCTTGGCGACCGCCTTGTTGAAGCCGAGCGCCTCGATATCGGCCGCGACCCCGGCGATCGCCTGGTGCAGCTTGCGCGCAAGGCCCAAGTCTTCGCTGCCGTCGCCGACATTTTCGGTATCGCCGAACAGGCGCCACAGGCGCTGGACGAAGCGCCACGCGCCCTCGATCCCCGCCTCGCTCCACGGCAGGTCGCGCTCAGGCGGACTGTCGGACAGCATGAACCAGCGCGCGGCGTCGGCGCCATATTGGTCGAGGATGGCGTCGGGATCGACGACATTCTTCTTCGACTTCGACATCTTGATCACGCGGCCGATATCGACCGGCGCGCCATCGGCGGTCAGCGTCGCGCTATCGGCGCCGCGTTCGATCTCGTCGGGCGTGAAGAAAAGCGGCGGCAGGCCTTCGCCCTGCGCGCGGCTATAGGTTTCGTGCGTCACCATACCTTGCGTGAACAGGCTCGCAAAGGGCTCGGCGATGTCGATCATGCCCATCTTCTGCAGCGCGCGCGTCCAGAAGCGTGCGTAGAGAAGGTGGAGGATCGCATGCTCGATCCCGCCGATATACTGGTCGACGGGCAGCCAGCGGCGGATCACCTCGGGATCGAACGGCTTGTCGGCCGGCGAGCTCGCAAAACGCAGGAAATACCAGCTCGAGTCGACGAAGGTATCGAGCGTGTCGGTTTCGCGCACCGCTTCGCCGCCGCAGCTCGGGCAGGCGACATGCTTCCACGTCGGATGGCGGTCGAGCGGGTTGCCGGGGACCGAGAAATCGACATCCTCGGGCAGCACGACGGGAAGCTGGCCCTTGGGAACCGGCACCGTGCCGCACGCATCGCAATGGATGAACGGGATCGGCGTGCCCCAGTAACGCTGGCGCGAAACGCCCCAGTCGCGCAGGCGCCACACGGTCGTGCCCTTGCCCCAGCCTTCATGTTCGGCCCGCGTGATGACAGCGGCCTTGGCTTCGTCGATCGTCATGCCGTCGAGGAAGTGGCTGTTCACGAGGCGGCCGGGGCCGGTGTAGGCCTCGGTCCCGGTGAAATGCTGGTCGGTCGCGTCGCCGTCCGCGATCACGCGATAGACGGGCAGCTCATATTTATGCGCGAAATCGAGGTCGCGCTGGTCGTGCGCCGGGCAGCCGAAGATCGCGCCGGTGCCATAGTCCATCAGCACATAGTTCACGACCCAGACGGGCAGGTGCCAATTGGCGTCGAGCGGATGCTCGACCGAAAGCCCGGTGTCGAAGCCCATCTTCTCGCCCGTGTCGAGCTGTTCGGCGGCGGTGCCCTGGCGGCGGCATTCCTCGATGAACGCCGCGAGCTCGGGCGAATCCTTGGCAAGGCGTTCGGCGAGCGGATGGTCGGGCGAAATCGCCGCGAAGCTCGCGCCGTAGAGCGTGTCGGGGCGCGTCGTGAAGACATCGAAACCGACCGCGCCGCCCGCGAGCTTGAAGCCGAACTCCAGCCCCTGCGACTTGCCGATCCAGTTTTCCTGCATCAGCCGCACCTTGTCGGGCCATTTGTCCAGGGCATCGAGGCCTTCGAGCAACTCGTCGGCGAAGTCGGTGATCTTGAGGAACCACTGCGACAATTTCTTCTTTTCGACGAGCGCGCCCGAGCGCCAGCCGCGGCCGTCGATCACCTGCTCGTTCGCGAGCACGGTCATGTCGACAGGGTCCCAATTGACATAGCTGTGCTTGCGCGTGACGAGGCCGTGCGCGAACAGATCGAGGAAAAGCGCCTGTTCCTGCCCATAATAATCGGGCTCGCACGTCGCGAGTTCGCGGCTCCAGTCGATCGCGAGGCCGAGGCGCTTCAGCTGCGCGCGCATCGACGCGATATTGTCGCGCGTCCAGCCGCCGGGGTGGACCCCCTTTTCCATCGCCGCATTTTCGGCGGGCATGCCGAAGGCGTCCCAGCCCATCGGGTGGAGCACGTCGTGGCCGGTCATCCGCTTGAAGCGCGCGAGGACGTCGCCCATCGCATAGTTGCGGACATGCCCCATATGGATACGCCCCGACGGATAGGGGAACATCTCCAGGATATAGGCCTTGGGCCGGTCCGCCGTATCGGTCGTGGCAAAGCTGTTCGCCGCCTCCCACGCCTTTTGCCAGCGGGCGTCGGCGGCGAGGGCGCCAAAGCGCGGTTCGCGGGTCATTCGTCGGTTACCCCGTTTGTCTGTCTAAGGGACGCGCAAGCCGCGTCGCCGGATTAGCCCTTGATGGCCGAGCGACGCAGGTCGCGGGCGCGGGTGAGGATGATTTCCTCAAGCTTCTGCACCGTGGCGGCCTGCACCGGCGCGTCGACCCAGGTGCCGCCCTGCGCTACCTGGCGCGAGGCCGCGATGCGAAGCGCGTCGGCACGCAGGTCCTGGTCGAGGATCGACACGGTGACTTTCATCCGCTCGCCCGGATTGCCCGGATTCGCATACCAGTCGGTGATGATGACGCCGCCCGACGAATCGGCCTGCAGCAGCGGCATGAACGACAGCGCATCGAGCGACGCGCGCCACAAATAGCTGTTCACGCCGATCGTCGTGACCTGGCTGGCCGCGAGGTCGGCACGCGGCCGGTCCTTGCTCGCGCATGCCGAAAGGCCGAGCGCGGTGAGTCCGAGCAGCGCGAGCGTAGCCGGACGACGGCCGAGCGTGGCAAGGACGGAAAGCTTGGACATGCCGATACACCTTATCTCTTGAGCGCCGCCGGAATCAGGGAAAACCGCGCCGCGCATAACGGAATTGCCAGCGTCTCTATCGCCCTTGTCGCCGCCCCGCAAGCGCGGCAATTCCGCCCGGCCCGCCGTTCAGATTCTGGTCAGATTGGCGGGCCACTGTGACGATCCCGCAACAATTCGGGCAAAAAGCAGAATCATTGCAATAATCTGGCGGGATTCACTGGCAATCTCGCTCCGGGAGTCTTATTTGACGAATCGATTGGGGTTGGAGTCGCAGAGCAATGGCGCGGACATCGCGACATTTTTGGAAAGTCAGTGTCACCGCTTTCGCGGTGGCTTCGCTTGCGCTTCCCCCGGCGCTGGCCGCGATGTCGCGTGCCGACCGTATCCGCGACACCTCGCTTTCCGAAACCCTGCTTGGCCAGTTCACCCCCGCGTCGGGCGACGAACGGCTGATCGCCCGCTACAACAAGATGTCGGCCGAAGCGCGCCGCAGCTTCAGCTTCACCCCCGCGCTGACCGACAGCAGCCGCAAGAACCGCGCGATCACCGTCGTGATCCGCGCCCGCGACGACGCCTCGAGTGCGGCGCGCACCTCGGCGCTGGCGGCAGGCCGCACCGCGCCGATCGCGATCGCCCCGGTCAAATATAATCTCGGCGCGTCGGTCGGGTTCGAGAAATTCGTCACCCCGTCGCTTCCGCGCGGCACCGACCTGCGTAACCTGCCGGTCGCGAAGGCCCCCGAGCAGGACGAGAAAAAGTCGCGCTTCGCCACGCGGATGGTCAACCGCTCCAGCGACCCTAGCGGCGCGACCGACCGCGTCACCGCTCCCGGCGAAGCGCCCGCCGTCGATGTCGTCAGCAGCTATCGCCTGACCAAGAATATCGATGTGACCGCGGGCGTTCGTTATCGCGCCGACGACCGTGTCGAGCCGCTGACCGATTCGCGCCGCGACAGTCAGGCGGTCTATGTCGGAACCGCGTTCCGCTTCTGACGCGCCCGGCGTTTCGACGCCTTTGCTTCCCACGCATCGATCGCCGCCCAGCCGACGCTGATTCCGCTCGCGCGCCGCAGCGCCCGCGCCCGCGCCGGGGTCATCCCGCCGAGCGCGAACGCCTGCCCACCGGCGAGCCGTGCCAGTCGCAGCCATGCCGCACTGCCGAGCGCGGGAGCACCAGGGTGCGAGCGCGTCGGATAAAGCGGCGAGACGAACACGCCGTCGGCGCATGCGCGGTACGCGCGGCGCGCCTCTTGCGCGTCGTGGACGGGCATCGTCACGAGCAGCCCGGCGCGGCGCGCCTGCGCCGCGCGGCACGCGTCGTGCTGGCGAAGATGCACGCCGTGGGCGTGCCAGCGCGCCGCCGCCGCGGGTGTTCCGGCGAGCAGGACGGTGAGCCCGCGCGCGCGCGCCAGCCGCATCAGGCGGCGCAGCAGGCGCCACCGCGCGCCGGACGCCAGGCTGTCGTGCCGAAGGACGACACCGCTGCCCGGCGGAAGCAACGCGGCGAGCGCAATCACATCGGTATGTGCCCGCGTGTCGCTGAACAGCCAGCTGTTGGGCAATCGCGTCGGGGGCAATTTGCGGGGCAGGGGGTGGCGCGGGCGCATCGCCCTTTCTATAGGCGCGTCGCGAGCGCACGCAACGCGCGGAACGGGACGATATGATGAGCGAAGCAGCAGAGCGGCTGGCGCAGGTACAGGCCGATATCGCGGGAGCAGCGCAGCGCGCGCAGCGGCGCGCAGCTGAGATCGAGCTGATCGCGGTGTCGAAGACGCACGGAGCCGACGCGATCCGCCCGCTGATCGCTGCGGGTCAGCGCCACTTCGGCGAGAACCGCGTGCAGGAAGCCGCAGCGAAATGGCCCGAGCTGCAAGGCGAAACGCCGGGTATCGTCCTCCACCTGATCGGCCAGTTGCAGTCGAACAAGGCCGACGAGGCGGTGGCGCTGTTCGACGCGATCCACTCGGTCGACCGCTCGTCGCTGGTGCACGCACTCGCCAAGGCGTGCGAGAAAGCGGGCAAGCAGCCGCAGCTCTTCGTGCAGGTCAATATCGGCGACGAGGAACAAAAGGGCGGCTGCACGGTCGCCGACCTGCCCGCACTGCTCGCCGAAGCGAAGGACGCCGGCCTCGCGATCGACGGGCTGATGGCGATCCCGCCCGCCGACGTCGATCCCGCCCCCTATTTCGCGTTGCTCGACGAACTCGCCGAGCGCCACGGCTTGCCGCTGCGTTCGATGGGAATGAGCGGCGATTACGAGAGTGCCGTCATGCTCGGCGCGACGCATGTGCGCGTCGGAACGGCGCTGTTCGGCGCGCGCGAATGAGCACGCCCGGTCGGCGGTAGCCCGTCAATCGCTCTGCAACGCGATGCGGTTTCCCTCGCTGTCGGTAATCTCCGCGACGAACAGGTTTTCGCCGGCCGGTGTTTTCGGGAACAGGAGCACGCTGCCCTCGGCGACCGCCCGCGCGATGGTGCGATCGATGTCGGGAACGCGCAAATAGACGATCGCGCCCTCGCGCGTCGGCACATACACCTCGCCTTGCACAAGCGCGCCGCTGGCGCCGTCCTGTCCCTCCCCGAAAGGAAAATACGCCATCCGGTTGTCGTGGATGGTGACGACCTCTCCAAAGCCGATGTCGAATAGCCGGCCGTAGAAACGCATCGCGCGCTCGAGGTCGGTGACGGGGATTTCGACGTGCGCGATCAGGTTCATGACAAATTTTACCGGCCAGTTGGGGGACGGACCATCGCTTTGCTTCGTGTCGATGGAAAGCGTGTTCGACCGATCTTCTATTGATATTCGACCGTAACCGGGATCCGACCGCGATAATCGCCGTCGTCGAGGCCGGCGATCTGGAGCCGTCCGCCGAAGCGGAAAACGAGGCGGCCGTCGAGGCCAAGGCGCGGCGCGGCCGAAAGGTCGGTCGCGAGCCCGGTGACGCGTGCGGTCCGCCCGTGGCCGCTTTCGAGATCGACGCTCGCGGGCAGGATCACGCGCACTTCGGCGCCGGGCTCCCCGCGCACCGTGACGGTGCCCGTCAGCGCGAAGCCGCCAAGGTCGACGACGTCGCCGCGCAGGCGCCGCGCGCCCGACGCGGGATCGATCTCGACCTCGCCGCCCATCGCGCCGACCGCGATGCGCCCCATGTCGAGCCGCGTTTCGACGTCGACGCGCAACGGCGTTGCAGCCTGACGCGCCGCGGCCCCACTGGCCGTCGTATCGGGCGCGCAAAGCTGGCATTGCGCCGCAGCGGGGGGAACCGCGGCAACAAGCAGACCCGACAAAAGAAAAAGGCGCAGTTTCACGCAGGCACCCTACCCGCCTCATGGTTAATCCGCGGTAAAATGGCACCCTCGCTTATCCGCTGGCCAGCCGCCCGCTTTTCGGTCAAACCCGCGGCATGAGCAGTCCCCCGGCCGTTTGGCTCAATGCCCTCGCCACCGCGGTGCCCGACCACGACATCCATCAGGCGTTCATCGACTGGGCGACGCCGCGACTGGCCGACCCGCGGATGCGCGCGCTCTTTGCGCGCATGGCGGCGCGATCGGGAATCGACCACCGCTGGTCGGTGCTGCCGCCCACCGCCGACGGCGGATCGCCTGTCGGCGCGGGCGGATTCTACGACGTCCCGGGGCTGCCGCCGACCTCGGCGCGGATGGCGGCCTATGCGCAATATGCGCCCGATCTCGCGATGGAAGCGGTCGCGACGCTCGGCGACGCGCTCGACCCGGCGCGCGTCACCCATATCGTCGTTGCGAGTTGCACCGGCTTCGTTGCGCCCGGGATCGATCAGATCATCGCGCAGCGGCTGGGCCTGTCCGCGACGGTCGAGCGCGTGCTGATCGGCTTCATGGGCTGCTATGCGGGGGTCACCGCGCTGCGCACCGCGCGGCATATAGTGCGGTCCGAACCCGGCGCTGTCGTGCTGGTGGTCAGCGTCGAACTGTCGAGCCTGCACCTGTCGCCCGCCGACGCGGCAGAACCGCTGCTGATGATGCTGCAGTTCAGCGATGGTGCCGCGGCGGGCGTCGTGTCGGCCGCGCCGCACGGGCTGGCGCTCGGCGAAGGGCGCAGCCTCGCGCTCGAGGACAGCGCCGACCTGATCCGTTGGGACATCGGCGACAGGGGGTTCGAGATGCAGCTGTCGGGTGAAGTGCCCGGACGGCTGCGCGAAGCGCTGGCCGCGCCCGCGGTACGGCACCAATTGTTCGGTAGCGACGAACCGCCGGCTTTGCTCGCGGTCCATGCGGGCGGCCGCTCGGTGCTCGACGCGGTCGAACATGCGCTCGGCGTCGGTCCCGATGCGCTCGCCGACAGCCGCGCGGTGCTCGCGCGTTTCGGCAATATGTCCTCGGCGACAATCTTGTTCGTGCTCGCCGACATGATGGCGCGCGGCGCAAGCGGGGAGGGGATTGCCATTGCCTTCGGCCCCGGCCTCGCCGCCGAAGCGATCCGCTTCACCGCGTCATGAACCCCTTCGCCAGCCTTCGTGTCCCGATCGAGGCAGAAGAGGAGATGGACGCCGCCGAGCTGGCACCCGAACGCTATGCAAGGGTGCTCGCCGATCTCTCGCGCATCAACGGCCTGACGATGGCACCGCGGCCGACTCTCGGCTTCCTCGACCGGGTGCGCACGCGCGGCGCTGGCGAGCGCCCGTGGCGCATCCTCGATGTCGGGTTCGGCGCGGGCGACATGCTCGCGCGGATCGCGCGCTGGGGCGACCGGCGCGGGGTCGCGCTCGACCTTGTCGGCGTCGACCTCAATCGCAAGAGCGAAGTGGTAGCGGCGACGCGGCTCGGCGGACGCGCGCGGCTGATCACGGGCGATTATCGGGCGCTCGCGGGGCAGGGGTGGGACATCATCCTCTCCAGCCTCGTCACCCATCATATGACACCCGCACAGCGCACCGAATTCCTGCATTTCATGGAGCGAGAGGCGGGGCGCGGCTGGCTCGTCAACGACCTCCACCGCCGACGGCTGCCCTTTGCCGGCTATCCGCTCGTCGCGGCACTGGCGTGGGTCGATCCGATCGTGCGGCGCGACGGGCAGCTATCGGTCGGGCGCAGCTTTCGCCGCGCCGAATGGCGGGCGATGCTGGCCGAAGCGCTGCCCGATACGGCGAGCGAATGCCGCATCTTTCGCAGCTTTCCCTACCGCCTCTGCGTCGAGCGCCTGCGGTGACGCCGTGACGGGGATGGGGACCGGGACCGACGCGATCGTCGTCGGCGCCGGACCCGCCGGGGCGGCCGCGGCGATCGGACTCGCACACGGCGGCGCAAAGGTCCTGCTACTCGAACGCGCGCGCGAAACCGGCGACGCGCTGTGCGGCGGGTTCCTGAGCTGGCGGTCGCTCGCGCGGCTCGACGCGCTCGGCATCGACCGCGCGGCACTCGGCGGCCAGCGGGTGACATGCGTGCGGCTGTTCGCGGGCCGCCAATGCAGCGAAACCGCGCTCCCCGCTCCCGCGATGGGCGTATCGCGCCGCCGCCTCGACAGCGCCTTGCAGGCCGCGGCGGGGGCAACGGGCGCGGGCCTCGATCGCGGCGTTCATGCGACGATGATCGAGAATGGCTCGGTACAGACACGCGACGGCGCCACGCTTTCGGCCCCCTCGCTCTTCCTCGCCGCCGGCAAGCATGGCTTTCGCGGCTTTCCGCGCGAGCCCGCGGCATGGCAGCGCGCCGATCCGGTAATGGGCCTCCGGCTGCGGCTGCCGCACCACGCCGCGCTCGACCGGCTGGTCGGCGACGCGGTCGAGCTCCACCTGTTCGACCGCGGCTATGCGGGGCTGGTGCGGCAGGAGGACGGCACCGCCAACCTGTGCCTCGCGGTGCATAAATCGCGGCTCGACGAGGCCGGGGGCGACCCGGCGGCATTGCTGCGTGCGCTCGGCGATGCGGCCCCCCGGCTCGGCGATCGGCTCGCGCATGCCGACTGGACACAGACTATCGATGCGATCGGGCACGTTCCCTACGGGTGGCGCGCGCGCAATACGGCGCCGGGGCTGTTCCGGCTCGGCGATCAGGCGGGCGTGATCCCGAGCCTCGCGGGCGAGGGCATGGGCCTCGCCCTCGCGAGCGCCGACGCCGCGGTGGCGGCGTGGCGTCACGGCGGTGGCGGCGCAGCACCCGCATATCAACACATGCTCGCCGCCCGCATGGCGCAGCCCTTCGCTATCGCGAACCTCGCCTGGCGGACAGGCGAGAATCCGCGGACGGCGCGCGCGCTGGTGTCGCTGGCGTCGGGCCTCCCGCCCCTCGTCCGCTGGGCGATGTCCGCGACACGCATTCGCGGCGACTGAGCGGCGCGGCCTTGCAGCGCGGCGCGTCCGGACCGATATAGGAGACAACGCGGGGACGCCCGGGCCGGGCGTCCCCTTCAGGAGCCGAGCCGCCATGACCGACAGAAAATCCGACGCCGACCTCGACCCGATGGCCTATCACGTGCTGCGCGAAGGCGGCACCGAACGCGCCTTCACCGGCAAATATACCGACCATAAGGGCGATGGCATGTATCGCTGCGCGAGCTGCGGCGAACCCTTGTTCGACAGCCGCACCAAATATGACAGCGGGTCGGGCTGGCCGAGCTATACCGCGCCCGCGGGCGATGCCGCGGTCAGGGAACTGACCGACACCAGCCACGGCATGGTTCGCACCGAAGTGCGCTGTGCGAAATGCGAAGGCCACCTTGGCCATGTCTTCCCCGACGGCCCCGGACCGACGGGCTTGCGCTATTGCATCAACAGCGCGGCGCTTGACTTCGCCGACCGCTCGCCGGATGAGGCGCAGACCGGCGAAGGCTGAAACCTCCTTCCCGGACTGACGCATCAGGGGCGCAGCAAGGGTCAGAACCCAAGGAAGGAAATCGGGCTTTGCGCCGCGAAAGACAGCAGGCTTCGTCGAAACAATCGTCATCGTCCAGCAAAGGCAGCGGCACGCCCGGCGGCGAGCCGCCGCGCTGGCGCGTGTGGCTGCGCCGCGCCTTTCGCTGGGGCCTCGGCCTCGCGGTCGTCGGGCTTGTCGCGCTCGCCGTCGCGGTCGGCATTGCCGTCCAGCGTATGCCGAGCTTCGAGGAGCTCAAGAAATCGCCCGCGGGCCAGACGATCCGCGTCCGCGCCGCCGACGGCACCGTCTTCCTGTCCTTGGGGCCGAACTACGGCCGCTGGCTGACCCTGCGCGAAACGCCGCAGGTCATGCAGGATGCGATGGTCGCGGTCGAGGACCGGCGTTTTCGCTATCATCCCGGGCTCGACCCCGTCGGCATGGCGCGCGCCGCGGTCGTCGCGCTCCAGAATCGCGGCAGCGGCCGGCGCCTGCAGGGCGCATCGACGATCACGCAGCAGCTCGCGCGCAACATCTTCCTGTCGAACAGCTATGATTTCAAGCGCAAGGCGCGCGAGATGATCCTCGCGCTCGCGCTCGAATGGAAATTCTCGAAGGACGAGATCCTCGAGCTTTACCTCAACAAGGTGTATTTCGGCGGCGGCAGCTATGGCATCGACGCCGCGTCGAACAGCTTCTTCGGCCACAGCGCGACCGAAATGTCGCTGTCGGAAGCCGCGGTCGTCGCCGGGCTGGTCAAGGCGCCGTCGCGCTATTCGCCGACCGCCGACGCGCAGGCGGCGCTCGGCCGTGCGGGCGTCGTGCTCGACGTCATGGTCGACGCCGGCGTGATCACGCAGGCACAGGCCGACAGCGCCGAACCCGCCAACGTCCAGCTCGCGAAGGAAACCGGGCAGAACAGCGCGCGCTATTTCAGCGACTGGGCACTGCCGCAGCTCGACATGCTGATCGATGAGGGCAGCGAGGCGCTCGACGTCTATACGACGATCGATCTGGGTATGCAGCGCGCCGCGACCGCATCGATCCAGGCGAACACCCCCAAAGGCGTGCAGGGCGCGCTCGTCTCGCTCGACCGCGACGGCGCGGTGCGCGCGATGGTCGGCGGCACCGATTATGTCGCGTCGAACTATAACCGTGCGACGCAGGCGCTGCGCCAGCCGGGGTCGGCGTGGAAGCTGTTCGTCTATATGGCGGCGCTCGAAGCGGGCTATAAGGTCGGCGACGCCGTCGTCGACGAACCCGTGACGATCAACGGCTGGAGCCCGCGCAACTCGTCGGGGCGCTTCTCGGGCACGATGGACCTGCGCAGCGCCTTCGCTTATTCGGTCAACACCGTCGCGGCGAAGCTTGGCGACGAGGTCGGCTTTTCGGCGGTCGCCAACATGGCGCGCCGTTTCGGCATCACCACCCCGGTCAACACCCACCCATCGATGGTGCTTGGCAGCGCCGAGGTCCGCGTGATCGACATGACCGCCGCCTTCGCCGCGGTCGCGCGCGGCGGCGTGTCGGTGCAGCCCTATGGCATCACCAAGGTGACGACCGCGAGCGGCAACCTTCTCTATCAACGCCCTGCCGAGCGCGGGCAGACGCTGGTCGATCATTGGGTCGCCGCGGGGATCACCGACCTGCTCCAGACCGCGGTGAACACCGGCACGGGCAAGGCGGCACAGATCGGCCGCCCCGTCGCGGGCAAGACCGGGACGACGTCGAGCAACAAGGACGGCTGGTTCCTCGGCTTTTCGAGCGGGATCACCACGGGCGTCTGGATGGGCCGCGACGATGCGAAGCCCGTCGGCGGGCTGCAGGGCGGCCGTGCACCCGCCAAGGCCTTTGCCGATTATATGCGCGTCGCGGTGGCGCGCCGCCCGGTCGAACAGTTCGACACCGAAGTCGTGCTGCCCGAATGGCAGCTCGAGGATGAGGGCGAAGCCTATATGGGCGAGCCCGGCGAAGGCGCGCTCGTCGACGAGAATGGCATGCCGATCGAGCTGCCCTATGACAGCCGGCCGCCCGAAGGCGCGGCGCCGCCCCCGCCGACCGAGGACGGCCCCGTGCTCGACCAGCAATGGATCGAGGAACAGACCGGCCGCCGCCCGCCGGCCGACAATGGCGCGGCGCCGAAAAACGGCGGACAGCCCAAGATGGTGACGGTGCCGAAGGTCGCGCCGCCCCCGGCCAAGGGGTCGCAGCCGCGGCCGCCGTCCGAAACCTCCGAATGAGCGCGCTCAGGCGGTAAAACGATACCGGTGGAGTGCGCGCCCTTCGCGGCGCAGCCAGCCGCGCGCCGCCGCGACGTCGCCGTCGTGCAATTCGTCGACGAGCGCGTGGAACGCGGCGCTGTGATCCATATGGCGCAGGTGCGCGACCTCGTGCGCGACCGTCGCGCGCCGGACATGGTCGGGCGCCATCACGAGCCGCCAGCTGTAGCGCAGGTCGCCATCGTGCGTGCAGCTGCCCCAGCGGCTGCGCGGGTCGCCAACCCCGACACGGCCGACCGATAACCCCGCCGCGCCCGCGATGTCGCGGCTCTCGCGCTCCATCAGGTCGAGCGCTTCCGCCTTCAGCCAGCGTTCGATGCGCCGCCCGACGCTTTCGGCGGGACCGCCCACGCGCAATGTCATGTCGTCGAGCCGGATCGCCCGCGGCGCCGTCGGCGTCCAGTCGATGTGCCGCAAGGTGCCGCGGAAAGGCAGCGATGCGCCCGGCCCGACGATCACGGGCAACGCCGCCTTGCCGACCTGTTCGACAAGCCACGCCTGCTGCTCGCTCGCCCATTTCAAGGCGGCGCGTTCGTTCGTGCGCCGCGGTACCGTCAGCCGGAGTTCGCCGCGCGCGCCATCGAAAACGAGACGATAGCGGCGCGACTGCGCATGGCGCACGACACGCACCGGCCAGGCCTCGTCGCCCACCCGGATGTGCGGCCCCTCGGCAAGGAAATCAGACGGCGCGTTCGACAAGATGATTCTCGAGCGGCCCGGCCATGTCTTCGCCGACCGTCCAGCCGACGATCGACTCGCCCGCGCGGTGCACGGCATCGCGGTCACCGCAGACCAGATAATGCCAGTCGGGCAGCGCCTCGCCCTCGGCGCGCAGGCGATAGGCGCAGGTCTGCGGCAGCCATTCGATGTCGGCGACCTTCGCCTTGGTCAGCGTCAGGCAGTCGGGGACATGGCGGCGGCGATGCTTGTAATCGCCGCAGCGCGCGGTCGAAAGGTCGAGCAGGCGGCACGCGACATTGGTCGGATAGATGCGGCCCGTGTCCTCATCTTCCAGCTTGTGGAGGCAGCATTTGCCGCAGCCGTCGCACAAGGCTTCCCATTGCCCCGCGTCGAGAGTGGCAAGCGGCGCTTCCCAGAAGGGGCGCCTCACAGGGTCAGAGTTCGGGATTTGCACGTTCGAGGCACCGAAATGGCAAAGATATCGACTTCGCGGGGCCGCCGCGGCTAGTGGTTCTAGCGGCAAGGCCGCGCGGAGACGAGATCGAAGCCATTTCGGTGTCCCTGCGGGATTTGACCGATTTTGTCCATCGCCGCGTCAGCGAGCCTTGGAATATGCCTATATGCCTTCGGCCCGCTTCCTCGCGCTGAACAAAATCGCTTCAAACCTCGAACGTGCAAATCCCGAACTCTGACCCCTGCGTCACTTGACCCACTTCGCCAGTTCGGCGGCGACCTTGTCGGGCGTACCCTCGTCGGCGTCGGTCGACGGATCGTCGAGCGGCAGCAGCGCGAGCGGCTTGCCGTCGGGATCCATCAGGAAAGCGAGCTGGCTGTGCGCCATCAGATAGCGGTCGGGCGCCGAGCCCGGCACCTTGTTGTATGTGACGACAAAGGCTTTCGCGACCGCGGCGATCTGTTCGGGCGTGCCGGTGAGGCCGAGCAGGCGCGGATGATAGCGCGCGACGAAGGGCTTAAGCGCTTCGGGAGTATCGCGCGCGGGATCGACAGTAATGAAGAGCGGCGCGACCTTGGCGCCGCGCGCGGCGTCGGCCTTTTCGAACTGCGACAGACCGCGCATCAGTTTCTGGAGGTCGACCGGGCAGATGTCGGGGCAGAAGCTGTAGCCGAAATAGACGAGGCGATATTGCCCCGCAAAATCGCTGTCGCGGACCGTCTTGCCATCCTGGTCGGTGAGCGTGAAGGCGCCGCCAATGCGCGCGCCTTCGAGCGGCGGCCGCGCGGGCGCGCTGTCGGCCGCGCCATTGCATCCGGCGAGCGCCGCACCGAAAGCGAGGATCAGGCTTGCACGGACGAACCTTTGTCCCATATTTGCGATATTCATCATGTGGCCAGCCTTGGTCGGCTAGCCGCCGAAAATCAACCTTTGTCGTCGCGCGAGCGGCGGACATATTGCCCCAGGGGTCGCCCAGATCATGTCTCGACGCGCGGAGTTCCGCCTCGCCTCCTTCCTCCTCGCACTGGTCGCGGCGGCAGGCTTGTTCCATGCGCCCGCGCAGGCGCAGTTCCGCGGTGGCTATGCCTTCCTGCAAGCGGTCGAAAGCCGCGACGGGACCAAGGCGACCGACGCGCTGAAAGGCGATGCCTCGCTGATCAACACGCGGCATCCCGAATCGGGTGAAACCGCGCTGGCCATCGTTACCAAGCGGCGCGACGCGAGCTGGCTGCGCTTCCTGCTCGCGAAGGATGCCGATCCGTCGATCGCCGATCGGCAGGGCATGACCCCGTTGATGCACGCCGCACTCATCAATTTTGCCGACGGCGCCGAGGAGTTGCTCAATCGCCGGGCCCCCGTCGACCAGGCGAACCGGCGCGGCGAAACGGCGCTGATCCTCGCGGTGCAGGCGAAAAATAGCGCGATGGTCCGCCTGCTCGTCAAACGCGGCGCCAATCCCGACAAGGCCGACCATGTCGCCGGCATGTCGGCGCGCGACTATGCCAAGCGCGACGACCGCAGCGGGCAGATCGTCGCGCTGCTCGATGCGAAGAGCGATGCGCCGGCTCGCGAATTCGGCCCGAGCTTCGGCCCCAAATAGCCAGCTCAATGTGATATATGGATTGACTATCACATTTCAGTGTGAGACATGATCTGCATGTCAACACAGCTCATCGATCGCATCCGATCCATCGTCGACGACGGAAGCATGTCGCGCTCGGGCCTCGCCCGCGCCGCGGGCCTCCACGCCAATAGCCTGCGCGACCTCGATTCGCCCGGCTGGAACCCCACCGCCGAGACGCTCCGCAAGCTCGAAAACTGGCTCGCGAACGGCAGCGAGCTGTCGCCGATGGCGACGCCCGAAGAGATTATCGCCGAGGCGCGCAACGGCCGCATGTTCATCCTCGTCGACGACGAGGATCGCGAGAATGAAGGCGACCTCGTCATTCCCGCGCAGATGGCGACCCCCGACGCGATCAATTTCATGGTCACCCACGGCCGCGGCCTCGTCTGCCTGACGCTGACCAAAGCGCGCGTCGACACGCTCGGGCTCGAACTGATGAGCCGCAACAACGGCACGCGGCACGAAACCGCCTTCACCACCTCGATCGAAGCGCGCGAAGGCGTCACCACGGGCATTTCGGCGGGCGACCGCGCGCGAACCGTCGCGGTCGCGATCGACGCGGGAAAGAGCCGCGACGATATCGTCACCCCGGGGCATATCTTCCCGCTGATCGCGCGCGACGGCGGCGTGCTCGTGCGCGCCGGCCATACCGAGGCTTCGGTCGATATCGCGCGGCTCGCGGGGCTTAATCCCTCGGGCGTGATCTGCGAGATCATGAACGACGACGGCACGATGGCGCGGCTCGACGACCTCATTCCCTTCGCGCGGCGCCACGGGCTGAAGATCGGCACGATCGCCGACCTGATCGCCTATCGCAACCGTACCGACCGGCTGGTCGAATGCGTGTCCGACGAACCGTTCGAATCGGATTATGGCGGCGACTGGCGCCTCAAATCCTATCGCAACAAGGTCGACGGCAGCGTCAATCTGGTCCTGCAGAAGGGACCGGTCGATCCCGACGGCGTGACCTTGGTGCGGATGCACGCGGTTTCGCTTTTCGACGACATCATGGGCCGCCCGGGCCCCAAGAAGCGCCGCCTCCAGCGTTCGATGGACGCGATCGGCGAGGCCGGCGCGGGCGTGATCGTCATGCTGATGCGTCCGCTCCCCGGTTCGGCCGATGCCGACGCGCTCCCGCCGCCGAGCGGCGGGATGGACCTTCGCACTTATGGTATCGGCGCGCAGATCCTCGCCGACCTCGGCGTCCATGCGATGGAACTGCTCACGCCCACCCACAGCAATATCGTCGGGCTCGAAGGCTATGGCCTGTCGGTTGTCGGCGAACGCCCCATTCCCGGAGAAGCCTGATGGCGCATGTCCTGATCGTCGAAGCCCGCTTTTATTCGCACCTCAACGACATGCTGCTCGACGGCGTGCGCAGCGCGCTCGAGGCCGAAGGGCATAGCCACGAGACGGTGACCGTACCCGGCGCGCTCGAGGTTCCCGCGGCGATCTCGCTCGCCGCCGACAGCGGCCGCTACGACGCCTATGTCGCGCTCGGCGTCGTGATCCGCGGCGAAACCTATCATTTCGAAGTCGTGTCGAACGAAAGCGCGCGCGGCATCATGGCGCTGACGCTCGACGGACTCGCGATCGGCAACGGCATCCTCACCGTCGAGGATGAGGAACAGGCGCTTGCGCGCGCCGACAAGACGCGCAAGGATAAGGGCGGCGAAGCGGCGAAGGCCGCGCTCGCCATGCTCGCGCTCAAGGAACAATTCGGCATTGGTTGATCGCCCACCTCCCAGCCGCTTTTCCGTCGTCGAACGCGGCGGGCGGCTGGTGGTGATCGACAAGGAAACCGGCCAGACCCCGCCGACCGCCGCCGAGCGGATGGACATGCACGATCGCAAGATGGGGGTTGAACCGATCCGGCCGGCGGCGCGGCACACGCCGCCCGAACCCGCCGCCGACATCGCCGCGGCAGCTGCGGCGCCTCAGCGCAATCCGCCGCGCCCGCCGAACGACCGGATGGCGGCCGCCGTCGCCGAACTCAACCGCAAGCGGCCCTGGCAGGAAAGCCCGCGAAGCGCGGCCCAACCGCAACCCGCGCGCCATCCCCCGCGCCCCCAGCCGCAAGCGGGCGGCCGAAAGACGATCGTCACGGGGAAATGGTGGGACAGCAAGGGCCCCCGCACGATCGAATTGGGACCCAAGGGTCAGAGCGAATTGACCGGCGGCTTCATGGCGCTGGTCTTCGGGCTCGTCATCGCGGCGATCTTCGCCTTCTTCGTCGAGCCGTTGCTGCTCTTCGTCGGCGCCTTCGTCCTGTTCCGCTTCGGCGGCAATTTTCTGGCGCCCGTCGGCGCCCGTATCATCGACAAGGCGATCGCCGAAAGGGGCTGACCCGGACGGCACACACCGCCCGGGCCATCCTTCACCTACGCCGTAACCAGCGCGGGATAGTCGGTGTAGCCCACCGGACCCGGCGAATACCAGGTCTGCGGATTGTCCGCCGCCCATTCGGCGCCGTTCCGGATCCGCTCGACCAGGTCGGGATTGCCGATGAAGGGGCGGCCGAAGGCGATCGCGTCGGCGGTGCCGCTCGCGATTGCCGCTTCGGCGAGCGCGACGTCATAGTCGCTGTTGAGGATCAGCGGCCCCTTGAACGCGGCACGGATCGACGGCGACTGCTTCGGAACGTCGGTGCGCCCGAAGGTTCCGTCGGGGCCCGGTTCGCGCAATTCGAGGAAAGCGATGCCGAGCGCGTCGAGCGCCGCCGCGGCAATCGGGAACAGGCGTTCGGGGGCGCTGTCGTCGACCCCCTGCGTGTCGCCGTTGGGCGACAGGCGCACCGACACGCGGTCGGCACCCCACACGCTGATCAACGCTTCGGTCACTTCGCGGAGCAAGCGGATGCGGTTCTCGACCGGGCCGCCATAATCATCATCGCGCAGGTTGCTGTTGTCGCGCAGGAACTGGTCGATCAGATAGCCATTCGCGCCGTGGAGCTGCACACCGTCGAAACCGGCCCGCTTCGCATTTTCGGCCGCCTTCACATAATCGGCGATCACGCGCGGGATTTCGCCGAGTTCGAGCGGACGTGCGACCTCATAATCCATCCGGCCGACGGGGGTGTGCGCCTTGCCGGGCGCCTGCGTCGCCGACGCCGAAACGGGCGGCTTGCCGTCGTTGAACACCGAATGGACGACGCGGCCCATGTGCCAGAGCTGCGCGACGATGCGCCCGCCGGTTTCGTGCACCGCGTCGGTCACGGGCTTCCAGCCTTCGACCTGCGCATCGGTCCACAGCCCGGGCGCGCTGGGCCAGCCAAGGCCTTCCTGCGAAATTCCCGTGGCTTCGGAGATGATCAGCCCCGCCGAGGCGCGCTGGCGGTAATAGTCGCGCGCAAGCTCGTTCGGCACGAAACCCGGCCCGGCGCGGCCGCGCGTCAGCGGCGCCATGATGATGCGGTTCGGCGCCTCGATGGCGCCCAATTTGATCGGATCGAACAGGGATAGAGTCATCTTTCCTCCACGTCGCACTTTCTTCGCGACGGCCCCATCGGTCGTCGCTATGGCCCGCGAAGCTATGGACGCCGCGGCGCCGGCACAATGGTTAAGTATCAAAAGAAAATCTAAATGACAGCGAAGATGGACAGCATCGACAGCGATTCGGCCGCCGGCGCAGGCGCCGGGCGCTGGGCATTCGCCGCGCTGCTGGGTGGCAATATCGCGCTGTCGCTCGGCGCGATGCTCGTCCGCATGGCCGATACCGGCCCCACCGCCTCGGCCTTCTGGCGGATGACGCTCGCGCTGCCGCTGCTCCTGATCTTCGCATGGCGCGAGACGGGTGGGCGGATGCCGCCGCGCCCTGCACTGGCCGTCGCGGCGGCCGCGGGCATCTTCTTCGCACTCGACCTCGTCGCGTGGCACCTCGGCATCCTCCAGACCAAAGTCGCCAACGCGACCCTGTTCGGCAATTGCGCCAGCCTGCTGCTCGTCCTCTGGACGATCTTCCTGACCCGCTCGCTACCGCGCGGCTGGCAGGCCGCCGCAATCCTGCTCGCCTTCGCCGGATCGGCGCTGCTGATGGGGCAAAGCTATGAATTGTCACCCGACTATCTCGTTGGCGACCTGCTGAGCGTGCTCGCGGGCGTGCTCTACACGGGTTATGTCATCCTGATGCAGCGCGTGCGCGGCGAGCTTGGCCCATGGGCCGCGCTCGCCATCGCTTCGGCGGTGTGCGTCCCCATCCTGCTCGGCACCGCGCTCGCGCTCGGCGAGACCGTGATGCCGCACGACTGGACCCCGCTGATCCTGCTCGCGCTGTTGAGCCAGGTCGTCGGTCAGGGGCTGATGATCTGGTCGCTGCCGCGCTTTTCGCCGCTGGTGATCGGGCTGACCTTGCTGATCCAGCCCGCCTTCGCTGCGTTCACCGGGTGGATCGGCTTCGGCGAGACGCTGTCGGCGATCGATATTGTCGGCGGGCTGATGGTCGGCGCAGCGCTCGTCCTGATAAGGTTGCCGAGCCGCCGCGCGGCGCCTATCTGAAGACCATGGCTTCCATCCTGCCCGCCGACCCGACGCTCGACGAGATTCGCGCCGCCCTCGCTCCGCTGATTGCCGCGTCGGCGGCATTCGACGGCTTCAGCCCCGCGGCGCTCGATGACGCCGCGCGCCGCGCCGCGGTCGACCCCGATGTCGCGCGCCTCGCCTTTCCCGGCGGCGGACGCGACATGGTCGACGCGTGGTTCGCCGATATCGATGCCGAAATGGAACGGCGCTGGCCCGCCGAAAAGCTCGCGACGCTCAAAATCCGCGAGCGCATCACCACGCTCGTCGAAACGCGCATCGCGCTGCTCGCACCGAACCGCGAATCGCTGCGCCGCGCGCTCGCGCTGCTCGCGCTGCCGACCAACGCACCGCACGCCGCGAAGCTCGGCTGGCGCGCCGCCGACCATATGTGGCGGCTCGCGGGCGACACCGCGACCGACTATAATCATTACAGCAAGCGCGCGATCCTCGGCGCCGTCTATGGTTCGACGATGGCGGTGTTCCTGAACGACGAGAGCGAGGGTTTCGCCGATACACGCGCCTTCCTCGCGCGCCGCATCGATCAGGTGATGCGCTTCGAAAGCTGGAAGCATCGCCGCGCGTCGCGCAGCATCGAACGGCCCAGCCTCGCCCGCTTCGTCGGGCGGCTGCGTTATCCGGGGCGGTAATCATAAATTACAAAGGAGGGGTGGCGCTCCCTTGCTGTTATTGATAATCGCTCGCAAATGACTGCTTTGCTCGAAAATCTGCTCGATCGGGCGCCGCTCGGCGTGATGGTGCGAATTGCCCGCATCGACTGGACCGCGATGTCCGAAGACGAGGGCCGCCGCCTGCGCGAATTCGGCCTGATGGAAGGGTGCGAAGTCACCCCGCTCCATCGCGGCAGCATTTTCTCGCGCGATCCGCTCGCACTGACCGTCGGCCGCATGAAGGTGATCATCCGCGCGCGGCAGGCCGCGGCGATCACCGTCGAGCCCGCGGCATGACCGGCGCCGTCCCCTCGATCGCGCTCGTCGGCAATCCGAACGCAGGCAAATCGAGCCTGTTCAACGCGCTGACCGGCGCGCGACAGAAAATCGCCAATTACCCGGGCGTCACCGTCGAGCGGAAGGCGGGGCATGCGAGCTTTGCCGACGGCCGCCCGATCTCGCTGATCGACCTTCCCGGCACCTACAGCCTGACCCCCGCGAGCCTCGACGAGGCGGTGACACGCGACGTCGTGCTCGGCAAACAGGACGGCGAGAAGCGCCCCGACGCGCTGATCGTTGTGCTCGACGCCGCGAACCTCGACAATCACCTCAGCTTCGCGCTCGAATTGCTCGCGCTGAATCTGCCCACCGTGGTCGCGCTCAACATGGTCGATCTCGCGGCACGCGACGGGCTGACGCTCGACGCCGAACGCCTGTCGAAGGAGCTCGGCGTTCCCGTCGTCCCCACCGTCGCCGTGCGCAAGCGCGGGATGGCCGAGCTGCTCGCCGCGGTCGATGACGCGATCCGGTCGCACGGCGCGGGCGAAATCGCTGCGCCCGCCGAAGCGAACGACGCGTCGCTGCACAAGCGGGCGCGGACGATCGCGCGCGCCGCCATCCTCAGCGAAACGCCGGTGCGCCGCTGGACGCAGCGCGTCGATAATGTCGTGCTGCATCCGGTCGCCGGCATGATCATCCTGCTCGCGCTGATGTTCGTGATGTTCCAGGCGGTCTATGCCGCCGCCGAGGCACCTGCCGACTTCCTCGAAGGCGGGATCGGCGTGATCCAGCAATGGGTCGTCGCCACCTTCCCCGACAATTTCCTGCGCGGGCTCGTCGTCGAAGGCCTGCTCGCGGGGGTTGGCGCGGTGGTCGTCTTCCTGCCGCAGATCCTGATCCTCTTCCTCTTCATCCTGCTTCTGGAAGCGTCGGGCTATATGACGCGCGCCGCCTTCCTGATGGACGGGCTGATGGGCAAGGTCGGCCTGTCGGGACGCGGTTTCATCCCGTTGCTGTCGAGCTTTGCCTGCGCGGTCCCCGGGATCATGGCGACGCGCGCGATCCCCGACGAAAAGGACCGGCTGACGACGATATTGATCGCGCCGCTGATGACCTGCTCGGCGCGGCTTCCCGTCTACGCGCTGATCATCGCAGCCTTCATCCCCAACACCAATGTCGGCGGAACCCCGGTCGGACTGCAGGGGCTCGTGCTCTTCGGCCTCTATCTGTCGGGGATCGTAGGCGCGCTCGTCGTCGCCTATGTCCTGCGCCGCACGGTGGCGAAGGGCGCCGGCGCGGGCTTCATGATGGAAATGCCGCGATACCAGATGCCGCGCTGGCGCGACATCGCGATCGGCCTGTGGCAGCGCGCGTGGATCTTCCTGCGCCGCGCGGGCACGATCATCGCGATGACCACCGTTGTCCTCTGGCTGCTGCTGACCTTCCCGCAGGCACCCGAGGGCGAAAGCCAGGTCGAATATAGCGTCGCCGGCCGCATCGCGAGCGGGCTGGAAGTCGTCGTCAAACCGATCGGCTTCAACCACGACATCGCGCTCGCGCTGATCCCCGCAATGGCGGCGCGCGAAGTTGCGGTGTCGGCGATGGCGACCGCGAACGCGATCGACGCGGGCGACGACGAAGAGGCGATGGCTCAGTCGCTGGGCGAACGACTGCAGGGCAAGTGGAGCCTTGCCACCGCGCTCGCTTTCCTCGCCTGGTTCGTCTTCGCTCCGCAGTGTATTTCGACGATCGCGATCACAAGGCGCGAGACCAATGGATGGAAATGGCCCATGTTCATGGTTGGCTATTTGTTCCTGCTCGCCTATGCCGCTGCCGGAATCACTTACTGGACAGCCGTCGCCTTTGGACTAGGCTGATCCTCCACATTTTCTAGCGGAGCGGAGCGGCAATGGCTGGCAGCGTCAACAAGGTAATTTTGATCGGCAACCTCGGCGCCGACCCCGAAATCAAGTCGTTCCAGAACGGCGGCAAGATCGCGAATCTCCGCATCGCGACGTCCGAACAGTGGAAGGACCGGATGACCGGCGAGCGCAAGGAGCGCACCGAATGGCACCAGGTCGTGATCAACGGCGAGGGGCTGGTCGGGGTGGTCGAACGCTTCCTGAAAAAGGGCAGCAAAGTCTATATCGAAGGCAGCCTCCGCACCCGCAAGTGGCAGGACCGCGACGGCAATGACCGCTACACGACCGAGGTCGTGATCGCGGGCATGGGCGGCACGCTGACCATGCTCGACGGCGCCCCGGGCGGCGGTGGCGGCGGTTCGCGCGGCGGCGGTGACGATTGGAGTGGCGGTTCGTCGGGCGGCGGCTGGAACCAGGGCGGTGGCGGCTCGTCGGGCGGCGGCTTCGGCGGCGGCAGCTCGGGCGGCGGTGGCCGTCCGCCCTTCGACGACGATCTGGACGACGACGTCCCGTTCTGAGGACGGACTTTAAGCGATGACGGATATGATCACCGCCGCGGATGTCGCGCGCGGCGTGTGCCGGCTGTTCGCGCAGCAAGGGCTGGTCGCTATCCCCGAAGTGCCGCTGCCCAACGGGCGGCGCACCGACCTCACTGCGATCGACGCCAGGGGCAATATCACCATCGTCGAGATCAAGGTCAGCCGCGCCGACCTCCACGGCGACGGCAAATGGCCCGACTATTGCGACTGGTGCGACCGCTTCTATTGGGCGCTGGCGTCAGGCCTCGACCCTGCGATCCTCGAAACCGAGGGCTATCGCCGCGAGACATCGGGGCTGATCGTCGCCGACCGCTATGGCGCGGCGGTGGTGCGCGAGGCCGCAAGCTGCAACCTCGCCCCCGCACGCCGCAAGGCCGAGCTGCTGCGCATCGGGCGGCTCGCAATGCGGCGGTCGATGATCGCCGCCGACCCCGAACTGGCGGCCGGCTGGCTGGAGGGTTAGGCGCTCCGCGCCTGCATCCGCGCGAGATAGCGCGCGAGGATATCGATCTCGAGATTGACGGGGCGGTTCGCGGCAGCTTCGTCGAGCGTCGTCATCTCCTGCGTGTGCGGGATGATGTTGAGCGTAAAATGCGCCTCGCCATTCGGCTGGTCGGTCACCTCGTTCACCGTCAGCGAGACGCCGTCGACGGTGATCGAGCCTTTCGGCGCGATATGCGGGGCGAGCGATGCGGGCGCCGCGACGGTGACCGTCACGCTGTCGCCGGCGGGTTCGACCGACACGATGCGGCCGATGTCGTCGACATGGCCGGTGACGATATGCCCGCCCAGCTCGTCGCCGATCTTCAGCGCGCGTTCGAGGTTGAGCCGGCGTCCCTGGTCCCACATGCCGGGCGCGGTGCGCGCCAGCGTTTCGCCGCTCGCGTCGATCGCGAACCAACCCGCGGGGCCGTTGCTCCCCTCGTACACACCCTTGTCGACGACCGTCAGGCAGGCGCCCGAGCAGGCGATCGACGCGCCGATGTCGACGGTGCCGACATCATAGGCGGTGTCGATGACGAGCCGCGTGTCGCCGCGATCCTCGCGGCTGCGAATGGTGCCAATGTCGGTGATGATGCCGGTGAACATGGAGTCCTCTTATCCTTCTCTGACGCGCTCGTAGACGTCAAGCCGGTCGCTGCCAAGCAGGCGGCTGTCGGAAAGGCGCCAACGACCGTGCGCCTGCGCGAGGTCGGCGAGGCCGATGTCGCCGAGCGCGGGCCGGCCGCCGCCGATCAGGATAGGTGCGCGATAAAGCAGAAGCCGGTCGACGCCGTCGGCGGCGAGGAACGCCGATGCCGCACCCGCGCCGCCCTCGACCAGCACCGAATCGACGTCGTCGATAGCGTCGGGCGAGGCGACCGCGGTCCATCCGTCGGGCGCGGTGCCCGACGTCAGCACCAGTTTCTTCGGGCTGCGATCCTCCAGCCCCGGCAGCCGCACATCGAGCTTCGGAGCATCGGCGTCGAGCGTCCCGCGTCCGACGAGGATCGCCTGATGCTGCGCGCGCTCGAGATGCCCGTGCGCGCGCGCACGGTCGCCGGTGATCCAACGGCTCGTCCCGTCGGCCATCGCGATCGCGCCGTCGAGCGAGGTCGCGAGCTTGAGGGTAACGAACGGCCGTCCCTCCGTATGCCGCGTCCACCACGGCGCCATCGCGGCGCGCGCTTCGGCGGGAAGGACATTGAAGACGACCTCGATCCCCGCGGCCTGCAACCGCGCGATTCCCTTGCCATCGGTGCGCGGGTCGGGGTCCTGCGCCGCGATCACGACGCGCGCGATACCTGCAGCGATCAGTGCATCGCTGCACGCCGGTCCACGCGCGCTGGCGTGGGCGCAGGGTTCGAGCGTGACATACGCGGTCGCACCGCGCGCCGCGTCGCCCGCCGCCGCGAGCGCCATCGCTTCGGCATGCGGACGCCCGCCCGCCTGCGTCCAGCCGCGCGCGACGACCGTGCCTTGGCTGACGATCAGGCAGCCGACATTGGGGTTGGGCGCCGAGCCGGGCCGGCCGCGCCGCGACAGCGCGATGGCGGCCGCCATCCAGTCGGCGTCGGCGGGCCCCCGCTGCATTGGGTCAGTCTGCGGCTTTGGGTTGCGCGCCGCGCGCCGCGCGTTCGGCGAGCGTCGAGCGCACCTGCACCGGCGCGGGCTTCTTTTTCGCCTCAGCCGCGGCTTCGTCGCCTAGCGTTTCGCGGGTCACCTTGTCGGCCTCCGTCGAATCATATTCGATGCCGAGGCTGTCGGCGAAGCGCTGATATTCGGCGCGCTTCTGCGCGTTGTGCAGCGTCGTTTCCTTCGCGCGCGCGACCCAGTCGGCGCGGATTTCCTCGGCGCTGCGGTTCGCGGTCCAGTTTTCGAAATAGATGATCTGTTCCTTCGGCTTTTCATACGGGATCAGATATTTCTCGACCCCGGTGAAAATCAGCCAGGTCAGCGCGAGCGCGACGCCCCAGATCGCCCAGCGATGCGGTCGCGGTTCGCGGATATAGGACCAGAAATCGGACAGGCCGCCGCCGACATCCATATTGTTGAACATTCCCATCGGCGCAATTTAGGCGATGTCGCGGCAATTTGCGAGGGGCTGCAACGTGCGCGGACGATTGCGCCGGACGATCGCTGATAACGTTCTCGATTGCAAAAAATGCAATAGCAGATGCTCTTTTCGCAGTTGCAACATTCATTGTGCAGTGCAATATCACACTTGCCTTTTAGGCATCCTCTCCCAAAACTTTCACGGGCCACCTTCGGGTGGCCCTTTTTTTTGGCCTTTTTCGGCTCAAAACCTGACTTTTTTGGTCGAGAAATACGATCCGGTTCGAATCAGGGGTGGGCGAATCAGCCCTGAACCGGGGTGCGCGTTTCGAATCGCCGCACCTCGGCGATGAAGCTTCCGGGTAGCGACGTCGGTTGTCCGCTATCGCTGTCGATATGCGCATAGCTGATCTCGATGTCGGTCAGCCGCTCATTCCCGCGAAAAATCCCGCAATGAAGCGTGAAGCTCGTCCGGCCGAAGGCGCTGATCCGCGCTGCGATCGTGATCAGTTCGTCGAGCCGCGCCGGCGCATGATAGTCGATCTCGCAATGCGTTTCGCGAATATCTGTACCATATTGGTGAAAATAGGGCCCGGGCTGCCCTTCGCCGAGCGCGCGGAAATATTCGGTGACGCCGATATCCGCGTAGACCAGATAATTGGCGTTGAAGACGATATTCTGCCCGTCGATCTCGTTGAAGCGGACGCGGACGCGTTCCTGCACCCGGAAATCGGCGAGCGGCACGTCGCTGCGGGTCGCAGTCATGGCAGCGTCAGGCGGCAAGCGCGGCGGGCGTACGGTCGAGCGGCGCGCACGCCGCCGCAAGCCATTCGCGCTCCTCGCCCTCTGTCCCGGCCGACAGTTTCGCGAACACCTCGGCATGATAGGCGTCGAGCCAGTCGGCCTCAGCCCCCGACAGCAGCGCGACGTCGACGAGATTCTGCGCGATCGGCGCGAAGGTGATCGTCTCGAACCCCAGCATATCCTCCTCGGCGCCGGCGATGCTCTGCGGCACGACGATCACCAGATTTTCGATGCGGATGCCGAAGCTGCCCGCCTTGTAATAGCCGGGCTCGTTCGAAAGGATCATGCCCGCGTGGAGCGGCTCCTCGGTTCCCGCTTGCCCGCCCGACGGCTTGGCGATGCGCTGCGGCCCCTCGTGCACCGCGAGATAGGTGCCGACGCCGTGCCCGGTGCCATGCGCATAATCGACCCCGTCGGCCCACAGATATTGGCGCGCAAGGATGTCGAGCTGGCTGCCGCGCGTCCCCTTCGGGAAGCGCGCGGTCGCGAGCGCGATATGGCCCTTCAGTACCTGCGTGAAGCGTCGGCGCATCTCGGCGGTCGGCGTGCCGATCGCGATCGTGCGCGTGATGTCGGTCGTGCCGTCGGCATATTGCCCGCCCGAATCGACGAGGTAGAGCGTGCCGGTCTCGATCGCGCGGTTCGTCGTTTCGTCGACTTTGTAATGCGGCAAAGCGCCGTTCGGCCCGGCGGCCGAGATGGTATCGAACGACAGGTCCTTGAGCGCGCCATTCTCGTCGCGGAACGCGCGCAGCTTCGCCGCCGCGCCAAGCTCGTCGAGGCAGCCCTCGGGCGCGACCTCTTCCATCCATTTGAGGAAGCGCGACACCGCGACGCCATCGCGAACATGCGCGGCGCGCGTGCCGTCGAGTTCGGTCGCATTCTTGATCGCCTTGGGGAGCACCGCGGGGTCGCGCCAGCGCGCGATCGCGGCCCCCGCGCCTTCGAGCGCGGTAAAGATCGCAGCGACTGCGCGGTCGGGGTCGACCGCCACCTTCTTGTCCTTGAGATCGGCAAGCGCCGCCTCGAACGCGTCGCGGTCGTGGATCCGCACGCTGTTGCCCAGATGCGAACGCACCGCGTCGGTCACCTTCTCGGGCGCGATGAACAGGTCGGCGGTCGCGTCGGCGTGGAGCAGTGCGAAGGCGAGCCCCACCGGCGTATGGCTGACGTCGGTGCCGCGGATATTGAAGGTCCAGGCGATCGAATCGAGCGCGGTCATCACCGTCGTGTCGAGTCCCTTCGCCTTCAGCCAGTCGGCAATAATCTCGCGCTTCTCGACCGCGCCCTGCCCGGCGAGCGCGGCATCGTGGACCGTCACCACCGCGGCGCTCGGCGCGGGCTGGTCGTCCCACGCCGCGTCGATCGGGTTCGTGTCGACCGCGACAAGGCGCGCGCCCTTCGCCGCCAGCGCCTTATCGAGGCCGCGCGCCCAGTCGATGCCGTGGAGCCAGGGATCGTAACCGACCTTCTGCCCCGCGCTGACATTCGCGCCGAGCCATTCGGCGACGCTCGACTGCGGCACGCCGACATAGTCGAAGAGCGACCCGTCGACCTGATCGCGCACCTGCACCGTATAGCGCCCGTCGACGAACACCGCCGCCTTTTCGGGCAGCACCGCCGCGGTCCCCGCCGATCCGCCAAAGCCCGTCAGCCACGCCATGCGCTGCGCATAGTCGCCGACATATTCGCTCATATGTTCGTCGCTGATCGGCACGACGAAACCGTCGAGACCGCGCGCGGCGAGTTCGGCACGGACGCGGGCGAGGCGCTCTGCATAAACAGTTGCGGGGACGGGGCTGGACATGGTCGCTTCCTTGTTCCTACATCGCGGACGATCCCGCCCATAGGGGCGACACCGCGGGGGATTTTGTGATGCGCGCTATTTGGATGTTTCTGGCGGCAATTGCCACCCCGCTTGTCGTATCGCCCCCACTGCTCGCCCAAGAGAAAGACCCAGCATTGACCAGCACCACCCCGGCCCTGCCCGCCGCCCCCGTCGCGGAAAAGCGTCCGCACGAAATGACGCTGCACGGCAAGACGCTCTCCGACCCCTATCACTGGCTGAAGGACGAGAGCTATCCGACGATCGATGACAAGGATGTGCTCGATTATGTGAAGGCCGAAAATGCGTATTTCGACGCGGCGATGAAGCCGCACGCCGCGCTCGTCGAAACCCTGTTTCAGGAGATGAAGGGCCGGATCAAGGAAGCCGATTCGAGTGTACCGCAGAAGGACGGCGACTGGATCTACTGGGTCGAATATGAGGAAGGCGCCGAATATAAGAAATGGTATCGGAAGCCGGCGTCAGGCTCCGGCGATGCGGTCCTGATCCTCGACGAAGTCGCGATGGCCGCGGGCAAGGATTATTTCCGCCTCGCCGAAGTGTCTGTCAGCCCGAACGGCAAGCTGATGGCCTATTCGTTCGACGACAATGGCTCCGAGCGGTTCGAAGCGCGCATCCGCAATCTCGAAACGGGCGAACTGCTGCCCGATACGATCCCCGGCACGCTCTCGTCGCTCGTCTGGACGTCGGGCAACGACGCGATCCTCTATGGCCTCGCGAACGAGAATTGGCGCACCGACAATGTCCGGCTGCACAAGCTCGGACGTCCCGTGTCCGAGGACAAATTGCTCTACAAGGAAGCCGACATCGGTTTCGGGGTGGGGATCGGCAAGACGGCGGCCGACAATTATATCGTCATCGCGACGGGCGATAACGAGACGAGCGAGGTCTATCTCCTCCCCGCCGACAATCCCGAAGCGAAGATGCAGCTCGTATCGGCGCGCAAAAAGGGCCGCGAATATAGCGTCGATGAGCGCGACGGGACGCTTTATGTCTACACCAACGACGAGCATCCGAATTTCCGCGTCGCGACCGCGAGCGTCAAGAAGCCCGACGAGTGGAAAACCCTCATCCCCGGATCGGACGGAAGCTACATCACCGGCCTCTCGGTCTTCCGCGACTATTTCGTGCTCGAAACGCGCGAAAAGGGCGTCGATCAGGTCGATATACGCAAATATGACGCCCCGCTGACCCCCGGCCGGATCCAATTCCCCGAAGCCACCTATGTCGCAGGGCTTGGCGACAATCCCGAATATCATCAGGACAAGCTGCGCCTCGATTATGAATCGATGGTCACCCCCGACACCGTGTTCGATTACGACCTCACAAGCGGAAAGCTCGAAACGCTCAAGGTGCAGGAGATTCCGTCTGGTTATAATCATGACGACTATGTCACCGAATTGGTAAACATGCCGTCGCGCGACGGCACCCCGGTTCCGGTGTCGCTCGTCTATAAAAAGGGCATGCCGCGCGACGGCAGCGCGCCGATGCACCTCTATGTCTATGGCTCTTACGGCTACCGCGTCCCGCCGGGCTTTTCGACGACGCGTTTGAGCCTCGTCGATCGCGGCATGATCTATGCGATCGCGCATGTCCGCGGCGGCGACGACCTCGGTCGCGCCTGGTATCTCGCGGGCAAGACGACCGAGCGCAAGAACACGTTCAACGACTTCATCGACGTCGCCAAGGGTCTGATCGCCGCCAAATATACAAGCGCAGGCAAGATCTCGATCGAGGGCCGCTCGGCGGGCGGTCAGGTGATGGGCGCGGTCTATAACCAGGCGCCCGAACTGTGGGGCGCGGTGCTCGCGGGCGTGCCCTTCGTCGACGTGATCAACACAATGGTCGACGAAACGCTACCGCTGACCCCCGGCGAATGGCCCGAATGGGGCAATCCGATCACCGACAAGGCGGCGTTCGACTATATGCTGAGCTACAGCCCCTACGACAATGTGGCCGCCAAAGCCTATCCGCCGATGCTCGTATCGGCCGGGCTCAACGACCCGCGCGTGACCTATTGGGAACCCGCCAAGTGGGTCGCAAAGCTCCGCGCGACGCGGACCAATGATGCGACCTTGCTGCTGCGTACCAACATGGGCGCGGGCCACGCCGGCAAGTCGGGCCGCTGGGGCGCGCTGCGCGAGGACGCCGAGGAGTTCGCCTTCGTGCTGACGCAGCTCGGAGTGGAAAAGTAGCCGCAATTACCCGCATCGACGACTGATCGCCGGGGCGCGGGCATGCTGCGGGCCTTCACGGGTTGCTTCGGCGGCAGGATATATATAAGCGCTTATATATGGACTATCGATCGGGACTGGGAACACGGTTGCGCCTGCTGGTGGCGGCGCTCGACGACGCTGTCGAGCAGGCCTATCGTGACGCCGGACTGAATTTCCGGCCGCGCTTCTACCCCTATTTCCGGCTGCTCATGGCCTGCGAGTCGGCGTCGGTCGGCGAATGCGTCGCCGCGCTCGGTTTCACGCAGCCGGCCGCCACCCAGACGCTGCAGACGATGGTGCGCGAAGGCTTGATCGAACCGGTGTCCGGCCGCGACAGACGCGAGCGCCGTTTTGCGCTCACGACCCCGGCGCGCGCCATGATCCCCGATCTCGAAGCGGCATGGGCCGCAACGGCCGGCGCCGCGCGCGCCCTCGATGCGGCGCTCCCGCAGCCTTTGGGCGCGACGGTCGATGCCGCCCTCGAACAACTCGAACGCCAATCATTTGGTGATCTCATCAGGAAGGAACGCGCGCGATGATACGTGCCCTGCTTTTGCTGGCGCTCGCTTGCCTCGCGCTGCCCGCCGCGGCGCAACCGATCAGCGCCGCCGACCGCAGGCAGACGGTAGACGAAATAGCCCGGCTGCTTCAGGCACGCTATGTCGATGCCGACAAGGGGCAGCGGATGGCCGCCGAGTTGCATCGGGCGAAGGCGAAATGGAGGGACATCGCCGACGGCCCCGCCTTCGCTAAAGCGCTGACCGGCTGGCTACGGCAGGCTTCGGGCGACGGGCATTTCGCAGTCGATTACAGCGCCAGCCCGATCCCCGCCGACGGCGGCGACAAGGCCTTCCTCGACGCGGAGATCGAGCGTTATTATGGCGCGCACGTCAATCATGGCGTGCAGAAGATCGAACGTCTCGACGGCAATATCATGCTGATCGACCTTCGCGTCTTCCCGCCCCCGGCGCTCGGCGGCGATGTCATTGCCGCGATGATGACCGTCGCGGCGCAGGGCGACGCGCTGATCATCGACCTGCGCAAGAATGGCGGCGGTATGGAAACGGTCGACACGATCGTCAGCCAGCTCGTCCCCACGGGGTCGCCGCTCAGCGGCAGTTTCGACCGCCCGAGCGGCAAGACGACGGCCCGTGTCTCGCCTGCGCCGCCCGACGGTCGCCGGTTCGGCGACACGAAGCCCGTCTATATCCTGACCAGCAAGCGCACCTTCTCGGCGGCCGAGGCGCTCACTTACGATCTTCAGGCCCTGAAACGCGCGACGATCGTCGGCGAAGTCACGGGGGGCGGGGCCAACCCGTTCGAATATCGCCGCGTGCACGCGCATTTCGCCCTGAGCCTGCCCGAGAAACGGTCGGTCAACCCGATCACCGGAACCAACTGGCAGGATGTCGGGGTCCAGCCCGACGTTGCGGTCCCCGCGGACCAGGCGCTCGCAACCGCGCTATCGCTCGCGAAGGAGGCGCTCGCCAAAACGCCCGTCGGCGATCAGGGCAAATAGCCACGCGCGACGAGGTCGCGCTCCAGCTCCGTCGCGCCGCGAAAATGATGCCCCGCAATGCCCACCGATTCGCCGCCCGCGACATTCGCCGCAACATCGTCGATGAACAGAGCCCCTGCGGGGTCGATGCCGAATCGTTCGATCGCAAGGGCGTAGATCGCAGGATCGGGCTTCATCAGCTTCTCGGTCCCCGACACGATAATATCGCGGAAGCGGTCGAAGACCGACTGGGTAGGGCGGAAGCCTTCCCAGAATTCATGCCCGAAATTGGTGATCGCGAAGACCGGCACGCCCGCATTGTCGAGCCGTTCGACGAGTTCGAGGCTGCCCGGCATCGGACCGGGGATCGTCTCGTTGAAGCGCGTCGCATAGGCGTCGATCAGTGGCGCATGATCGGGAAATTCGGCTTTCCGTTCGGGCACCATCTCGGCGAGCGGACGGCCCGCATCGTGCTGGAAATGCCACCCCGGCGTGACGACGTTGGTCACGAACCACTCAAGCTCGTCCTTGTCGGCGATCAGCTTGGCGAACAGATAGCGCAGGTCCCAGTCGAAGAGGACGCGGCCGACGTCGAAGATCACGCTCCGGCGAATCATAACTGCTCCAGACACGCGAAAGCGCCGCCGGAAGCATCCGACGGCGTAACGCTATTCACCAAAAGCAAACGGGGCAATCCTGCCCCGCGCAGGGGCATTAGCCCTGGCGCGCCTTGAAGCGGCGGTTGGTCTTGTTGATCACATAGGTGCGGCCACGGCGGCGGATAACGCGGTTATCCCGGTGACGGTCCTTCAGCGACTTCAGGCTGTTGCGAATCTTCATGATCTGTGTCCGTAAATCTTGGCGTTGCTACGCGAAGCGGCGCAACTATGGGGAAGCGGCCGAAAAGTCAACCGCTCTGCAGCCATATTTCGTCACCCGGCCAGCGCTTTCTGCCGCCGCCTTTGCACTGACGAGCCATATCCCATCGCCTCGCGATATTTGACGACGGTGCGCCGCGCGATGTCGTGCCCCTCGGCCGAAAGTTTCTGCGCGATGGTCTCGTCGGACAGGATCGCCTTCGCATCCTCGCCCTCGATCATCGCCTTGATCCGGCTCTTCACCGCCTCGGCCGACACCGCACCATCGCCTTCGGTCGCCGAAATGCCGCTCGAGAAGAAATATTTGAGCTCGAACAACCCGCGCGGGCAGCTCAGATATTTGTTGCTGGTGACGCGGCTGACGGTCGATTCGTGCATGCCGATCGCCTCGGCGACCTGGCGCAAGGTCAGCGGGCGCATATGCGCGACGCCGTGGAGGAAAAAGCCTTCCTGCTGCTTGACGATTTCGCTCGCGACCTTGACGATCGTGCGCTGGCGCTGATCGAGCGCACGTACCAGCCAGTTGGCGCCCGCGAGCTGCTCGGACAGCCACGCCTTGCTCTTCGCCGCGGCGCCCTGCGCCAGCTCGGCATAATAGCGGCGATTGACGAGCAGCCGCGGCAAGGTGCCGCTGTTGATCTCGACCGCCCAGCCTTTCGTCGTCTGGCGGATATAGAGGTCGGGAACGACCGCCTGCGCGCCGCCACCGCCGAATTTCAACCCGGGCCTCGGGTCATAGCCGCGCAGCTCGCGAATCATGTCGGCGAGATCCTCGTCGTCGACCCCGCAGATGCGCTTGAGCTGCGGAAAGGCGCCTTTCGCGACAAGGTCGAGGTGCGCGATCATCGTCGCCATGGCGGGGTCGTAACGATCGGCCTCGCGCGCCTGGATCGCGATACATTCGGCGAGGTCACGCGCACCGACCCCCGACGGGTCGAAGCACTGGATGGCGGCGAGGATTTCCTCGACCAGCGCGAGCGGCACCCCGAGCTGCGCCGCGAGCTCCGCAAGGTCGGCGCGCAGATACCCTGTCTCGTCGATCAGCGCGACAAGCTGCCCCGCGACAATCGCCTCGATCCCGCCGAACCGCTCGCCGACCTGCGCGAGCAGATGGTCGTGGAGTGTGCCCTCGGCTTCCGCAAAGCTGTCGAAATCGATGTCCTCGCCCGATCCCGACAGCCCGACATTGTCGCTGGCACTATCGTGGTGGAAGCTGTCGGCTGCCAAGTCGACGTCGAGATCGTTCGCGGTGCCGCTGTCCGAAGACAGCGCCTGATCGGCGTCGAGCGACGCGGCTTCGGTCGGCGACACGTCGCCGCCGGGCGTGAATTCGGGATCGCCCGCGCTTCCGTCGCTGTCCGCCGCGGCGGCATCGAGCAGCGGGTTGCCCTCGAGCGCCTCGGCCAGATAGGCTTCGAGTTCGAGGTTCGACAACGCCAGCAGCTTGATCGCTTGCTGAAGCTGCGGCGTCATCACCAGCGATTGCGACTGGCGGAGATCGAGGCGCGGACCCAACGCCATCAGCGGCTCACATCGTCACAAGGAGAAACCCTCGCCGAGATAGAGGCGGCGCACCTCGGGGTCGGCGACGAGTTCGGCCGGCGAGCCGGCAAGCAGCACCTTGCCGTCATAGATGATGCACGCGCGGTCGACGAGGTCGAGCGTTTCGCGCACATTATGGTCGGTGATCAGCACGCCGATGCCGCGCGTCTTCAGATCGGCGACGAGGTCGCGAATGTCGCTGATCGACAGCGGGTCGATGCCCGCAAAGGGTTCGTCGAGCAGCATGATCGACGGGTTGGCGGCGAGCGCGCGCGCGATTTCGGCGCGGCGCCGTTCGCCGCCCGACAGCGCCATCGCCGCCGACGAACGAAGCCGCGTCAGCCCGAATTCGTCGAGCAATTCCTCCAGCCGCCGCTCGCGCGACACCTTGTCGGGCTCGCTGAGTTCAAGCACCGCGCTGATATTCTGTTCGACGGTCATGCCGCGAAAAATCGAGGTTTCCTGCGGCAGGTAACCGAGGCCGAGGATCGCGCGGCGGTACATCGGCAGCGCGGTGATGTCGGCGCCGTCGAGCATGATGCGCCCGGCATCGGGCTTCACCAGCCCCATGATCGAATAGAAGCAGGTCGTCTTGCCCGCGCCGTTCGGGCCGAGCAGGCCGACGACCTCGCCCTTGCCGACCGACAGCGACACGTCGGACAGGACGACGCGCTTGTCATAGCTTTTGGCGATCGAAATCACCGCGAGGCCGTTGCCGGCGGCGGCCTCCTCGCGGACATGCGCCTTATGCTCGGTGACGCCATGATCGCCCTCGGTCATCGTGCCCGCAGTGGATTCGTCATCGGTCATAGGTCGGTCGGTTCCGTTTCTAGCGCACGAGCGGCGTTACCCCAGCGACGCGGCGAACGTCAATCTGGCAAGATTTTTGCAGGGCAACGAAAGCGGCGCAGGCAGCGGCGCTTAATGCCCCGCCTGCGGTCCGCGCACGATCCCCGACAGGGCGAGCTGTTCGTCGATCGCGGCGAGCAGGCGCGCCAGCGCCGCCTCGTCCTTCGCCTCCGCGCGCGCGACGAGCACGTCCTGCGTGTTCGACGCGCGCAGCAGCCACCAGCCGTCGTCGGTCAGCACGCGCGCACCGTCGGTGCGGTCGACCTGTGCACCCGATTCGGCAAGCCGGTCGAGAACTTCGTCCACAATGGCGAACTTGCGCACCTCGTCGACCTGAAAACGCAATTCGGGCGTGTTGACCATCGGCGCCATATCCCCGCGAAGCTGCGTGACGCTCTGCCCGAGTTTCGTCGCCGCCTCGATCAGCCGCACCGCGGCATAAGGCGCGTCGTCATAGCCATAATAGCGATCGGCGAAAAAGATGTGCCCGCTCATCTCGCCCGCGAGCGGGCTGCCGGTTTCCTTCATCTTCGCCTTGATCAGGCTGTGCCCGGTCTTCCACATCAGCGGCTTGCCGCCGAGCTCGGCGACGCGATCAAACAGCGCCTGACTCGCCTTCACATCGGCGATCACCGTCGCGCCCGGCAAATCCCGCAGCGCCGCGGCGGCATAGATTTGCAGGAGCTGGTCGCCCCAGATCACGCGCCCCTGCCCGTCGATCGCGCCGATGCGGTCGCCGTCTCCATCGAAAGCGACGCCGAAATCGAGGCTCTTCTCGGCGACGAGCTTCCGGAGGTCCGCCAGATTCTTTTCCTCGGTGGGATCGGGATGGTGGTTCGGGAAATGGCCGTCGATATCGGTGAAAAGAAGATGATGCTCGCCCGGCAGGCGCGCGGTCAGTTTCTCGATGACGGTACCCGCGGCGCCGTTTCCGGCGTCCCAGCCGATGCGGAACGCCCCGCCCGCGAAACCTTCGACCAGCCGGTCGACATAGGCGTCGACGATATCGATGCTCTCCGCCGTGCCTTCGCCGCTTTCCCAGTCGCCGACGGCGGCCATTTCGCCGATCCGCTGAATGTCGGCGCCGAAGAAGGGACGCCCCTGAAACACCATCTTGAAACCATTATAGTCGGGGGGATTGTGGCTGCCGGTTATCTGTATGCCGCCGTCCACATCCTCGGTTGACGCGGCATAATAGAGCATCGGCGTCGGCCCCAGCCCGACGTTCAGCGCGTCGATGCCCGCGGCATTGATCCCGGCGATCAGCGCGTCGGCGAGCATCGGCGACGACAGCCGCCCGTCGTAACCGACTGCGATGCGCTTGCCCCCCGCGCGGCGGATCAGCGTCGCAAAGCTGCGTCCGATCGCGTTGGCGTCGGCCGCCGACAGCGTGTCGCCGACAACGCCGCGAATGTCATATTCGCGCAGCATGGTGGGGTGGAAAGCGTGAGTCATGGTAGGTCCTTTGGGGAAGCAGCAGCGTCAGGCAGCGGCGAACAGGTCGCCGTCGGGATGGAACCGCTCGCGCGCGGGAAGGTTCAGTCCCCCCATCGCTTCGCGCAATTCCTGCCGCGCGACGACATGGCCGATACCCATGCCGCCGAGATGCGCCTTGTCGAGCAGGGTGAGGCCCGCCGGGAACAGCTCGCGATAGATGACGCGCTCGCCAAGTCCGGGGATGACGCGGAAACCCACGCGGCGCGACAATTGGGTCAGCGCTTCGCCGACGCGGCGCATATTGTGCGCATCGACATGCTGGAGGCGGTTCCTGAGGATGATCCAGTCGATCGTCCGCCCGTCGGTCTTGGCGCGCGTCTTGCGCGTGTCCCAGATCAGCTCCGAATAGAAGCTGGGGCGGGTGACCTGGAATGTTTCGGGATCGACCTGCCCGATCAGGTCGAAATCGATGAAGCTGTCGTTGATCGGGGTGACAAGCGTGTCGGCGCTCGTCGCCAGATGACGCGCAAAGACATCGTCGCGCCCCGGGGTGTCGGCGATCAGATAGTCGGCGTCTTCGGAGAGCCGCGCGACCTGCTCGTCGAGTTCCTCGATCGTCGTACCCTCGAACACCTCGAAGCGCGGCGTCGGCAGCGTGATGTCGCGGCGCTTTTCGGTATTCTGGCGATTTTCGAGATAGCGGTGGAAGGTACGCTGGCGCGGGTCGAGATCGATCCCGGCGACGCGCCACCCCTGACTGGCGAGTGCGACCGCGAAATGCACGGCGCAGGTCGATTTGCCCGTCCCGCCCTTTTCATTGGCAAAGATGATGCGGTGCGGTGCGGGCTTCGTCGCGAGGTTAGTCATGGGGCGTTGCGATTTTCCTGTTTGCGCGGCATGGGCGGCCGGCGCGCGAAGTGATATAGTCGCGCCAATATCGGAGGGCGATCGGGCGTGCAAATCATCCGTGACATCGCGATGCTGCACCGTGCCGTTACGGCACTGAAGCAGGGCGGCAAGAGCGTAGCCTTGGTCCCGACAATGGGGTCGCTGCACGACGGCCATCTCTCGCTCGTCCGCATGGCAAAACGCGTCGCCGACCATGCCGTCGTGTCGATCTTCGTCAATCCGACGCAATTCGGCCCGAATGAGGATTTCGACGCCTATCCGCGCGACGAGGCGCGCGATGCGGCAATGCTGGTCGAGGAAGGCACCAGCCTGCTGTGGGCGCCCGATGTCCGCACCATGTACCCCGGCGGCCACAGCACGCATATCGAGGTCGCCGAACTCGGCGCCGATTATTGCGGCGCCGCGCGCCCCGGCCATTTCGACGGTGTCGCCACCGTCGTCGCGAAACTGTTCAACCAGGTCCGCCCCGACGTCGCGATCTTCGGCGAAAAGGACTGGCAGCAGCTCGCGATCATCCGCCGCATGGCGCGCGACCTCGATTTCGCGATCGACATCCTGGGCGCGCCGATCGCGCGTGATGCCGACGGCCTCGCGCTGTCTTCCCGCAACGCCTATCTTTCGACCGACCAGCGCGCGGCGGCGACCGCCTTTCCGCGCGCGCTGAACGCTGCGGCGAGAGCGATCGCGGGCGGCAGCGACGTCGCCGGGGCGCTCGTCAAAGCCGAAGCGGCGATCGTCGCGGGAGGCTTTGACAGCGTCGATTATGTCGCGCTCGCCGATGCCGACAGCCTCGAACGATTAGGCGATTTTCGCGCCCCCGCGCGCCTACTGGCGGCCGCGCGGATCGGGAAAACACGGCTGATCGACAATTTGCCGGTCGGCTGATTGACCGAAAAATCCTAGGATTTCTGGGGCGCTCGCACGATATCCACAAAAAACTGCGATCGTCGTTAACGCTTTGTTGACCATAAGTCGCAACTTTGGACCCCGAGGTCTCCATGTGGGGTGGAGGCAAAAGGGGGTTATCATGGCGAACAGTCTGAAGTCTGCCCAATATCTGATCGAGAGCCGTCTGCTCGACGCCGCACGCGGCGACGCCAATGCCTATTTCGATCTCGGTATCGCTTTTTCGACCGGCACCGGCGGGGTCGATGTCGACCTGATCCAAGCGCATAAATGGTTCAACCTTGCCGCGCTCGGCGGCAATATCGAAGGCCAGCAGTGCCGCGCCGACCTGTCCGACGAAATGTCGCGCGATGAAATCGCCGAAGCGCAGCGCCAGGCGCGCGCCTGGCTCGACGAGACGGCGCGCCGTCCCGCCGCGCGCCGCTTCGCGGCCTAATCCGTCCGCTTGAAGGGCGTATGCCCTTCCAGCCATTCCATTTCACTTTCTTCGGCGCGGCGTTCCTGTTCGAGATAATCGGCAACCGCTCGGCGAAAACCCGGATCGGCGATGAAGTGCGCCGACCAGGTCGCAACGGGGCCATAGCCGCGCGCGAGCTTGTGTCCGCCCTGCGCGCCCGCCTCGACGCGGGCGAGACCGCGTGCAATCGCAATGTCGATCGCGCGGTAATAGCATAATTCGAAATGCAGATAGGGGATCTCGACAAGGCATCCCCAGTAACGGCCGTACAGCGTATCGGCGCCGAGGAAATGCAGCGCGCCCGCCACCGGCCGCTCTTCGGCGTCATAGGCGATGAGCAGGACGATCTTGTCCGCCATCCGCGCACCCATCAGGTCGAAGGCTGCGCGCGTCAGATAGGGATGCCCCCATTTGCGCGCGCCCGTGTCCTGATAGAAAAGCCACATCGCGTCCCAATGTTCGGGACGGATCGCGTCGCCCGTCAGCTCCTCGATGCGCAGGCCGTGGACGGCGCGTTGCCGTTCCTTGCGAAGCTGCTTGCGCTTTTGCGAGTTCAGCGTGCCAAGGAAGTCGTCGAAGCTCGCATAACCGGCATTCGCGAAATGAAACTGGATATCGCGGCGGACGAGCCACCCCGCTTCCTCGAACAGCGGCATCTGGTCGGGGGCGACGAAGGTTGCGTGCGCCGACGACAACTGATTCTGCCGCACCACCGCCTCGGCGGCGCGAAGCAACAGCAGTGCGTCGGCCTTGTCCGGCGCCAGCAACCGCGGCCCCGGAACGGGGGTGAAGGGCACCGCAATCTGCAGCTTCGGATAATAGTCGCCGCCCGCGCGCGCCCAGGCGTCGGCCCAGGCGTGGTCGAAAACATACTCGCCCTGACTGTGCGACTTGAGATAGGCGGGGGCGGCGGCGACCAGCGCACCCGCCGCATCCTCGACAAGCAAGGGCGCCGCCTGCCAGCCAGTCCCCGCCCCCACGCTGCCCGATTCTTCGAGAAGCGTCAGGAAGGCGTGGCCGGCGAACGGATTGCCGCCATCGTGGAGCGCATCCCACGCCGCCGCGTCGATCGCGGCGATGCCGGTTCCGAGCGAGATCGTCCGGGCAGGCGGGTCGGCTTCGGCCACCGGATTCCTTAGGCGGGCTTCACCGCGACGATCGCATCGGCCTCAACCGCGGCGCCGAGCGGCAGCACCGCGACGCCGACTGCGGCGCGCGCGTGGCGGCCGGCCTCGCCGAACAGCGCCTCGAACAGGTCCGACGCACCATTGGCGACCTTCGCCTGGTCGGTAAAATCGGGGGCGCTGTTGACGAACACGCCGAGCTTGACGATCCGTTCGACACGCGACCAGTCGCCGCCGAGCGCCTGTCCGATCTGCGCGACGAGCATCAGCGCGACGCGCTGCGCGGCATCCTGTCCGCCCGCAACATCGACATCCTCGCCAAGCCGTCCGGTCACGACCTGCCCGTCGCGGAAGGGCAGCTGGCCGCTGATATGGAGCAAGCCATTATGCTCGACGACGGGCACATAGGCCGCGACCGGCGCGGCGGGTTTGGGGAGTTCGAGGCCGAGTTCGGCGATCTTGGCGGCGATATCCATGCTTATGTCCTTGTCTTAAACCGGTTCGGGGGTCGGGGCGGGGATGTTTTCGGCGAGGCGCGCCAGGATCCAGTCGCGCGCCGCCGTCCAGTCGTCGATGCGCGCATGGGCATATTTCGCCGGTCTGATCTTGTCGGCGATCGCCGGCTCACCGACGAGGTGGAGCCGCCACACGTCGGGCGCGACCTCCGCCACCGACTGGTGATGGCCGGCCAGATCGTCGATGAACACCGCGACCGAGGGCTGATATTCCTCGATCAGGCGCCGCACCGGTTCGCCCTTGCCGCCTCGGCTGCCGATGACCGGTGCATGAAAATCATGCAGCGCAAGCTGGTCGACGCGGCGCTGCTGATGTTCGGGCCCGACGTTGGTGAGCACGACGATATCGGCCTCGGCGCCGATCGCCGCCATCGCAGCGAGCGCACCGGGGATTGGATATTGCCGCGTCATTTCCCGGCGGAAAAAGCCGTCGAGCAGCGGCCACACTTCGGCCGCCTCGAGCGGCGTGCCGCATTCCTTGCGCTTCAACGCGTTCGCGAAGCTCGCATCCTCGATGCGAAAGATCACGCCATGCTCGGCGTCGACCCATTCGGCGAAAGGAACGACCATGTGCATCAGCACCTCGTCGCAATCGGTGATGACGAGCGGGCGGTTCATGTGGCGGTTCCTTCGAGTCTTTGGGCGGCGGCGGCAAGGCTCGCTGGCGGCACCTGCAACGCATCGGCGCAGGCGACAAGGTCATTTTCATGACCGGCAAGAAAAGCAAGGATCGCCGCGAGCGTCGCGCGCTCGCCCAGCGAAGCGCGCAGCTCATCGGGCGCCAGCCCGGTCAGCCCGAGCAGCCGCTCTGCGCGTGGTTCGTCGCCCAATATCCAGCCGAGCGCGTGCAGCGCCAGCGCCTCGTCACCCTCATGCAAAACCCGCTATCCCTTCGTCGCGATGCAATTGTGTCGTGCGGCCGATTCGCCTAAACGGGCCGCGGACGCAAGGTGGGGAACACAAGCAACATGGGCAAGACCATCCTGGTCGTCGAGGATAACGAGCTTAACCTCCGCCTGTTCTGCGACCTGCTCAACGCCCATGGCTATAGCGCGCATCCCGTCCGCGACGGGCGCGACGCGCTGGCGAAGGCGCGCGAAATTGCGCCCGACCTGATCATCATGGATATCCAGCTGCCGCACGTCAGCGGACTCGAATTGATCGGCCAGATGAAGGCCGACCTCACCTTGCGCGCGGTGCCGATCATGGCGGTAACCGCCTATGCGGGGAAGGGCGACGAGGAACAGATCCGCGCCGCCGGAGCCGAAGCCTATGTGTCGAAGCCGATTTCGGTGATCAAGTTCATCGAAAGCGTCGGCGCCTTCGCCTGACGAACCCGACGAACGCCATCCCCGGCCAGCGCCGGGGATGGTGGCCGCCGCGGGTCAGGCCGCGCAGCCGCCCCGATTGGTCCGGAGCACCGTATCCGATGCCGCCGCGGACTTCCACGGCGCGGCATAATGGATCGCCACCGCAGCGGCGGAGGCCCCGGCCACGATATTCCAGAGGCGGCTGATCGGGTTCGATTCGCGATGCTGGGTCATTTTCAGTCTCCTCGACGCAGGCGGCGGGGAGGGAGCGGGCCGGAGGCCATGCCGCTGCGTCACCTGCCTTTTACGTCCGAGCCGATGGCGATTGTCGCCCAAATTGGCCGTGCGAGCGACCAATTTTAGCGCTATAGACCTATATATGCGAAAAATGATCGATCTCGACGATTTCGACCGGCGGCTGCTCGAGCTGGCACGCGCCAATAACCTCGAGCCTGCGCGCGTGCTGGCGGAAAAGGTCGGGCTGTCGCTGTCGGCAGTGCTCCGGCGGTTGCGGCGGCTGCGCGCCGAAAAGGTGATCGTCGCCGATATCGCGGTGGTCAATCCGGCGCTGACCGGATCGGCGCTGACGATGCACGTGCTCGTTCAGATGCAGCAGGCGGGTCCGCAGACGATGGACAGCTTCGCCCGCGACATCGTCCGCCACCCCGAAATCACCGGCGCGTGGGACGTCACCGGCGACGATGATTTCCTGCTCAAGGTCCAGGTCGGCTCGATGGAAGAATATGACGTCTTCACGCGCCGTGCGCTCGGCGAGGACAAGGGCGTCCATTCGTTCAAGACGCTCATCACGATCCGCAACATCATCGAGAATGACGTCGCGCGGCGCCCGCTGCGCGACCGCTAGCGGACCGCCCGGCCAGCCGCGCACGAAAAAGGGCGGCACGCGGCCGCCCTTTGGATCCCCGCTTCCGCAGGAATGACGCATTTTCAAACCGCACGGCAATGCCGCACGGGAAAAGCCATTACTTGATCTTGGATTCCTTGAACTCGACGTGCTTGCGGACACGCGGGTCGTATTTCCGCACCGACATCTTTTCGGTCATCGTGCGCGGGTTCTTTTTCGTGACATAGAAAAAGCCCGTGTCGGCGGTGCTCACCAGCTTGATCTTGACGGTCGTCGGCTTGGCCATGGCCCTGTTCCTCGAAGTAACTGCACATCCGCCGGAGGTCCGATGGATGCGGCGGGACTAGGGCCCCGACGTTGGTGTGAAAAACATGAAAGGGCCGCGCGACGCCGCGCCGCCCTCCAATATCCGGGCGCCTTTGGCGGGATTCGGCCTTTCTGTCAAGCGAAAGGAACGGGCGGACGGCAATATCGGCCGCCCGCCCGGGAGGGGTCTCCTCGCGCCGTCAGGCGTTCTTGATCTCGAAGCGCACCGTCATCACCTTCCAGCTTTCCTCGGCCACCCCGCCGCGCGTCGCGGGCTTGAAGCGCCATTTGGCAAGCGCCCTGCGCTTCGTCTCCTCGAAAAAGCCGGGGCTGTCGGTGCTGACCAGCTCGACCGCCTTCACGCGTCCGTCGGTGCCGATGAGCACGCGCACCTTCGCCACCCCCTCGACCTCGCGGCGCTGCTCGCTCGCCGGATAGTCAGGCTGGAAGGCGCCCGCAAAGCGCGGATCGAGCTCGGCGAACACCAGCTTGGGAAGCGGCGGCGGATCGGCCGGGCGGGCGGGCGGGCCCGGATCGATCGGCGGCAGGTCGACGATCACGGGTCCCTTTTCCACAAAATCATTGGTGAGCGGGGTTGTCTTGACCAGCGGATCGACGCTGTCGGTCGCCGACGACGCCTTCGGCATCGGCTTGGCATCCTCGACCACATCGGGCGGCGGCGGGGGCGGCTTGGGCAGTTCGATGATCGTGCCGATCAGCGGGGTGGTCCGCGGCTTGGACTCCATGACCATCGGCGACAGCGCGACGGCGACAACGAGCGCGACGGGCAATCCCACTGCGAGCAGCGCGGCGACCGGGCGGTGGCGGTTGCCGGTACCATAGCTGTTGCGCGGCAGCAGCGCGGAAGCCCCGGCGGGCGCCGTCGTCGTTTCGGGGGCGGCCATGATGGCCGAAATCAAAGGTATCAGGGTCATGGCATCTCTCCTTGCCTTGATGACCCGGCCCCGCGGCGTTCTGACCGTCGCTATCGGCCAGGTCAGGAATAAGTGATATTATAACATAACTTATCTTGTCAAGCGGATCGGTAGGCAAGTTTTGCCTCGATTGTCGCGGCAAGGATTCAGGCGGCGGACAGCCGCGCGATCGCCTCGTCCTTCGCGACCAGCGGCAACAGCTCGCCCATGTCGGGACCATGGTCGCGCCCCGTGAGCGCGCGGCGCAGCGGCAGGAAGAGTGCGCGCCCTTTCGCACCCGTCGCCTCCTTCACCGCGCCGGTCAGCGCGTGCCAGGGATCGGCGCTCCAGTCGACACCGGGCGCGGCGGCGGCGGCGGCGGCGATCACCGTCCGGTCGGCCGGATCGGCGGGCGGCGGCACGAACGGGCCGTCGAACACCGCCACCCAGTCGGCCGCCTCGGCAACCGTCATCAGGTTCGGCCGAATCGCGTGCCAACGCGCCGCGGTGATCGCGGCCGGCAGGCGGTCGGCAACCGCTTCATGATCGGTGTGGTGCAATATCTTCTGATTGATCAGCGCCAGTTCGGCCTCATCGAAGCGCGCTGGCGCGCGGCCGAAGCGCGCGAAATCAATGCTTTCGATCAGCGGCGCGAGCGAGGTCACCGGCTCGACCGGATCGCTCGTCCCAAGCCGCGCGAGCAAGGCGGCGAGCGCAATAGGCTCGATCCCCGCCTCGCGCAGGCTCGCCATGCCGAGCGAGCCCAGTCGTTTCGACAATTTCCCTTCGGTCCCGACGAGCAGCGCTTCGTGCGCAAAAGCGGGCGGCGCCGCGCCGAGCGCGTCGAACATCTGGATCTGTGCCGCCGTGTTCGACACATGGTCCTCGCCGCGCACGACATGTGTAATTCCCATCGCAATATCGTCGATCACGCTGGGCAGCAGGTAGAGCCAGCTGCCGTCGGCGCGACGTACCACCGGGTCGGACATGGTTTTGGGTTCGAAATGCTGCTGTCCACGAACCATATCGGTCCACTCGATCGGTGCGTCATGGTCGAGGCGAAAGCGCCAGTGCGGCGCGACCCCTTCGGGCACCGGCGCGTCCGCGGACTTGCGTTCGTATACGGGGGGAAGCCCGCGCGAGAGCAGGACCTTGCGGCGGATATCGAGTTCTTCGGGGGTTTCGTAACAGGCATAGACGCGTCCCGCCGTCTTCAGCTTTTCAAACTCAGCCTCGTACAGCGCAAAACGCGCAGACTGCCGTTCCTCGCCGTCGATATCGAATCCGAGCCAGCCGAGGTCGGCGCGAATCGCCTCGACATATTCCTCTTTCGACCGCTCGAGGTCGGTGTCGTCGATCCGCAGCAGGAAACGGCCGCCATGCTTGCGCGCCCACAGCCAGTTGTGCAGCGCGGTGCGGACATTGCCGACATGCAGGGTGCCGGTCGGCGAGGGGGCGAAGCGGGTTACGACGGTCATGCGCGGCGCCTATAACCGCATAATCGCCCGCCGTCAGTTGTCTTCCGCGATCTTGCGGTTCTGGACGATGTGCGCCGCCCAGCGCAGCCCCATGCCGATCACCGACAGGACCGCGCCCGCGACGATCACCCACGCCCACAACCTGTCCTCGCCGGGCGCCGGCCAGGCGGCCCACGCCAGCAACGCCACGCTGACGATCGACAGCGCATAGCCGATCCCGGTGAGCCAGTTCGCCACGCCCTCAGCCTTGCCCGCGGCGCCGCGGCCAATAGGCCCAGGCAATCGCGAGCAGCGCGACGATCAGCAGAACGCTATACTCCATTCCATTACGCCCGCCGCCGACGACGAACCAGCCTGCGGGCAGGTGGACGAGGATCATGCCCAGCGTGAGGATGCCCGCATGACCGAGCGCGGCAAGGCTCGTCCAGCGGCGCGCGAGCATCAGCGCGGGGCCGACGAGTTCGTACAGCGTCACCGCCATCGCCCAGCCATAGCCGAAGGGAAAGCCGAGGCTGTCGAGCCAGGTTCCGAACGGTTCGACCAGCCCCGCTGCGAGCCGATAGGCACCATGGATGAGGATGAGGGTCGCGACGGTGACGCGCAGCGTCTCCAGTGCCATTGCGGCGCGTGGCGCCGGGGCCGCGGGTCCGATCAAAGCCATAGCTCCCCCCTGCCTTTATCCCGTGCGGAACCCGTGGGTAATCGGATAGCGCCGGTCGCGCCCGAAATTGCGGGTCGACAATTTGACCCCCGGCGGCGCCTGCCGGCGCTTATATTCGGCGAGCATCAGCAAACGCTCGATCCGCACCACCGCGTCGCGGTCGAAGCCGTAGCGCTGGACGACATCGTCGACGCTCGCTTCTTCCTCGACGAGCATGTGAAGCATCCGGTCGAGGTCGGCGTAGGGCGGCAGGCTGTCCTCGTCCTTCTGGTCGGGGCGCAGCTCGGCGCTCGGCGGCTTGGTGACGATATTCGCGGGCATCACCGGGGTCACCGGGTTGCGCGACAGGCGCGGGACATGTCCGTTGCGCCACGCGGCGAGCGCGAACACCGTCATCTTGTACGCGTCCTTCAGCGGATTATAGCCGCCCGCCATGTCGCCATAGATTGTCGCATAACCGACGCTCATCTCGCTCTTGTTGCCCGTCGTCAGCAGCATCGGGCCGAATTTGTTGCTGAGCGCCATCAGCGTGACGCCGCGGATGCGCGACTGGACATTCTCTTCGGTGATGTCGACGTCCTTGTCGGCGAAGCTGCCCGCGAGCATCGCGTCGAACGCGTCGACCGCCGCAGCGATCGGGATCGCATCGAGCCGGCATCCGATCATTTCGGCGCAACCCGCGGCATCGTCGAGGCTTTCCTGGCTCGTGAAGCGGCTCGGCAGCATCACGCACCAGACCTTGTCGGGGCCTAGCGCGTCGGCGGCGATCGCGGCGCAGATTGCCGAATCGATCCCGCCCGAGAGGCCGAGCACGACGCCCGGGAAGCGGTTGCGTTCGACATAGTCGCGCAAGGACAGGATCATCGCGCTGTAGATGTCGGCGGGATGCGCTTCCCATTCGGCGATCGCACCCGTCTCGCAGCGCCAGCCTCCGGCGCCTTTCGTCCAGTGCGTTACGCGTTCCTCGGGCTCCCAGTCGGTCAGCCGGTGCGCGGTGGTCCCGTCGCCGTTCAGCACGAACGAGCAGCCGTCGAACACGATCTCGTCCTGCCCGCCGATGCGGTTGAGGAAAATCACCGGCAGCGCGGTTTCGGCGACACGGCTCGCGAACACCTGCGTCAGGCGCCGCTCGTCCTTGTCGATCTCATACGGACTGCCGTTGACCGAAATCAGCAGTTCGGCGCCCTGCCCCGCCAGATGCCGGCAAACCTTCGGCAACCATCCGTCCTCGCAGATCGGCAGGCCCAGCTTTACACCGCGCCATTCGACGATATCGGGGAGCGGGCCGGGGACGAAGACGCGCTTCTCGTCGAAGGTCCCGTAATTGGGTAGTTCATGCTTCCTTCGCGTCGCGACGATTTGCCCGCCATCGAGCAAGGCGACGATGTTGTAGAGCACGTTGTTCCCATATTCGTCCTTGGCGCGCTCGACCGATCCGACGAGCATCGCCGGGCCGCCATCGCCGGTCTCCGCGGCGAGTTCGGCGAGGAGCGTCGTGGCGCGGTCCGCCAGCGCGGGCTTCAGCACAAGGTCCTCGGGCGGATAGCCGATCAGCTGAAACTCGGGATAGAGAATCAGGTCGGCATCCGCATGCCGCGCGCGCACCGCGCGCATCGCGTCGGCGTTGGCGGCAAGGTCGCCGACGACCTGCGTCATCTGCGAAAGGACGATGGAGAGCTTTTGCGTCATGCGGGCGATTTAGGCGCAACCGCCCTGCGCATTCAACCGAAGAGAAGCCCCCACAGCGTGCGCCCGGGCGCCATCGCGAAAAACCCGGCGGCGATCAGTCCGAAAAACACGCCGCGCATGATCTTCATGTGGCGCTCGACCTGCCCCGTCCTCGCGAACCAGATCGCGCGCGGCAACTGGACGATCGTCACCGCCGAAAAGATGTGGATCGGACCGATGCCGCCGGTGATCGTGCGGATCCAGAAGCTGTCGATCGCGGTAACGATCATCAGCAGGACCCAGATGCGCCCGCCGATCCGGTGCGCGGCGTCGCCCTTGCGCTGCCGTCGGAGCAGCCAGGCGCCGAGCGGCAGCGCGGGGACGACCGTCGCCAGATGGATCCAGATCGCCCACGCCGGCGTGCGATAATCCGACGCGCCGCCGAACGAGCGGATAAGGACCGCCAGGATGATGGCAGCGAGGACGAGCAGGGCGATCAGCCCGGCGCGGCGAAGAGGGGCAGTGCGGGACGGTGCGGCGGTCATGGCAAAATCCTGTCGGTTGCAAGTCATGCATTCTCCCCTGCCTGCCCGCCGTTCGCCGGCAATCCGTCCTTCGCAAAAGCGGCGAATTTCTTCGCCAGACCGGCCGCCCGGCCAATTGACGCTTCGTGAAATGGCACGCAAAAGGCGCGACATGGCGAAACGGCTGACGATCGAAATATTGGTGATGGTGGCGCTTGGCCTGCTGGTTGGCCTGCTCGGGCCGTTCGGGACCTTCGCCGCCCCGCCCGCGCAGCGGATGCTCAGCTGGGTGATCTGGCTGCTCGCGGGCTATGCGCTGTTTCGTCCGATCAATATCGCGGCCGGCTGGCTGTGCGAGGCCACCGGACTGCCGCACACTGCGGGAAGGCTCCTCGCCCTTGTCGTCGCCAGCGTGCCGCTGACGCTGCTCGTCACGATGATGGTGACACAGACGGGATTCGCCGACACGCTGCGCTGGCCGGGCTTCTGGACTATGTATCTCTACATCTGCGTCATATCGGTCCTGGCGTCGGTCGTGATGGCGGCGGTCTTTGGTCGAAAAGACGATCGCAGGGCGGCTGTGGTATCCGGAACGCAATCGGACGAACCCGCCGCATCGCCGCCTCCCGATTCGTCGTCGCCGTCGCTGCCCCTGCCGCCAGGATTCGGTCCCGTCTGCGCCCTGAAGGGCGAGGATCACTACGTCCGCGTCATCGGCGAAGCCCGCGAGGAATTGATCCTGATGCGGATGCGCGATGCGATCGAGCGGCTCGGCAATGCCAATGGCCTGCGCGTGCATCGCAGCTGGTGGGTGGGGAAAGAGGCGGTCGCTTCGGTGCGCCGCGACGGCCGCACCGCCATCCTCACGCTCCGTTCCGGCCATGAAGCGCCCGTCGCGCGCGACATGATGCCGCAGCTGCGCGCTGCGGGATGGCTTTAAGCCCTTCCCCTATCCGCCCACGCTGGCTAAGGGGGCGCGCAATCCCACCCCGCGCGAAAGGGCCTTGCACGCCATGAAACTCATCTCCGGCAACAGCAACCTGCCGCTGGCCCGTGCGATCGCGGACTATCTCGAACTGCCGCTGACCGACACCAGCGTGCGCCGCTTCGCCGACGAAGAGGTCTTCGTCGAAATCCATGAGAATGTCCGCGGTCAGGATGTCTTCGTCGTCCAGCCGACGAATTTCCCCGCGAACGACAATCTGATGGAATTGCTGATCATCAACGACGCGCTGCGCCGCGCCTCGGCAAAGCGCATCACCGCGGTCGTTCCCTATTTCGGCTATGCCCGCCAGGACCGGAAGCCCGGCCCGCGCACCCCGATCTCTGCGAAGCTCGTCGCGAACCTGATCACGACCTCGGGCGCCGACCGCGTGCTCGCGATCGATCTGCACGCCGGACAGATTCAGGGCTTCTTCGATATCCCGACCGACAATCTCTACGCCGCGCCGGTGATGAGCGCCGACATCCAGGCGCGCTTTGCGGGCAAGAATCTGATGGTCGTGTCGCCCGACGTCGGCGGCGTGGTCCGCGCGCGCGCGCTCGCCAAGCGCCTCGACAACGCCCCGCTGGCGATCGTCGACAAGCGCCGCGAACGTGCCGGCGAATCCGAAGTGATGAATATCATCGGCGACGTGAAGGGCCGCTTCTGCATCCTGATCGACGATATCGTCGATTCGGCGGGCACGCTGTGCAACGCCGCCGCCGCGCTCAAGGCCGCGGGCGCCGAAGGCGTCGTCGCTTATTGCACCCATGGCGTGCTGTCGGGCGGCGCGGTCGCGCGCGTCGACGCGAGCGAACTCACCGAACTCGTCATCACCGATTCGATCCAGCCGACCGACGCGGTGAACGACAGCAGCAAGGTCCGCGCGCTCACCGTCGCGCCGCTGCTCGGCGAAGCGATCAAGCGCATCGCCGACGAATCGAGCGTCTCCTCGCTCTTCGACTAAGCCCCGCGCCCAATCGACACATTGCCTTGGCGCCGCTTTGCGCCCAGTCTTGGCGCAGGCGAGGCTTGGAGACGCGGCGGGGGCGATGCACGACAATGGCGAATGCGGTTGCCTGAACGGAATCCACGGCGCCGGCGGCGGATCGTCCGGCGCATGATCGGGTCGCTGATCTTCCTGACCGGAAGCTTCGCGCTGCTCGCCATCGCGCTGTGGGCGGCGTTCCCGCTGCCGTCGCTCGACGGCCGGCGCGCCAGTGCAGCCCTCGACGGGCAGGACACCCCGATCGCCGCGGCGATCGCGCCGGTCGCAGCGCGGCACCCGGGGATGAGCGGCATCTATCTCCTCCCCGACGCGCTCGACGCCTTTGCCGCGCGGGTCGAGATGATCCGCGCCGCCCAGCGGTCGGTCGACCTGCAATATTATATCTGGAACAACGACCTGTCGGGGCGCATCCTGCTCGCCGAACTCGTGCGCGCCGCCGACCGCGGCGTGCACGTCCGCCTGCTGATCGACGACAATACCACCGCCGGGCTCGACCCGATGCTGGCGGGCGCCAACGCGCATCCGCGAATAGAGGTGCGCCTGTTCAACCCGCTGACCCTGCGGCGCGTCCGCGCGGCGAATTATCTCTTCGCCTTTCCGCGCCTCAACCGGCGGATGCACAACAAATCGCTGACCATCGACGGCGCGGTGACGATCGTCGGCGGGCGCAACGTCGGCGACGAATATTTCGGCGCCGAACAGGACGGGCTGTTCATCGACATGGACGCGCTCGCGATCGGCGCGGTGCTGCCCGAGGTATCGGCGCAGTTCGACCGATATTGGAATAGCCGTTCGGCCTATCCCGCCGAATTGTTGATCGCCGCCGATCGCGCGAAGCCGATGGCGATGCTACGCGATCCGCCCGAATCGAGCAGCGTGCGCGGGCAGCAATATCGCGAAGCGATCGCCGCGACCGCCTTCATCCGCGATGCGATGGCGCAAACGCTCAACTGGCAATGGACCGACGTCCAGCTGTTCAGCGACGATCCGGCGAAGGCGCTGGGTGCCGAGCCGCCCGAATCGCTGCTCATCAACCGGCTGAAACCGGTGATCGCCGATGCCCGCAGCAGCTTCGACCTCGTGTCGGGCTATTTCGTTCCGGCCAAATCGGGCACCAGTTTGCTGACCGGCCTCGCGCGGCGCGGGGTCGACACGCTTGTCGTGACCAACAGTTTCGCGGTGACCGACGTGCCGCTGGTTCACGCCGGCTATGTCAAGAAGCGCCAGCCCCTGCTCGCTGCGGGGGTCCATCTGTTCGAAGTGCGCCCGGGGCCGAAAGGGCGGGGCGCGGAGACCGCGCATAATGCCACCCGTTTCAGCGGCGGCGGCGAAAGCCTGCACGCCAAGACCTTTGTCATCGACCGGCGCAAGCTGTTCGTCGGCTCGTTCAACTTCGACCCGCGCTCCGCCGAACTCAATTGCGAGATGGGCTTCCTGATCGACAGCCCCTATCTGTCGGGCCTCGTCGCCGACGGACTACGCGAACGCCTCCCCGATCACAGCTATGCCGTGACCCTGTCGCCAAAGGGCAAGCTGCAATGGGGCGATACGGCCGATGGAAGGCAAGGCGTCCTCACCGTCGAACCCGGAACCACCGCCTGGAACCGCACGACCGTGTGGCTGCTCTCGCACCTGCCGATCGACTGGCTCCTCTAGCCTCGCGCCGGCAGGCATGGCATTGGCCTTTGATTGCCACCCATTGGAGCCCCCATGCGCGCCGAAGACATCGCCCTCGCCAACCGCCTTGCCGACGCCGCCGGCGCCGCCATTCGCCCGCTGTTCCGTTCCGCCTATCAGCACGAAGCCAAGGACGACGCCTCGCCGGTGACCGAAGCCGATCGCGCCGCCGAAGCCGCGATGCGCCGCCTGCTCGACGCCGAAGCGCCCCGCGACGGGATTATCGGCGAGGAATATGGCGCCGAACGCCCCGATGCGTCGCGCCAGTGGGTGCTCGACCCGATCGACGGCACCGTCAGCTTCATGGCCGGCCGGCCGATCTTCGGCACCCTGATCGCGCTGCTCCAGGACGGTTGGCCCGTGCTCGGTATCATCGACCAGCCGATCGCCGGCGAACGCTGGGTCGGCGCGATGGGACAGCCCACGCTGTTCAACGGCAAGCCCGCCCGCACGCGCCCCTGCCGCAATCTCGCCGACGCGGTGCTCGCGACGACCGGGCCGCAATATTTCAGCGACCATGACGGCGAGCATTTCATGGCGCTGGCAGCGAAAACGTCGCACAAGCGGATGGTCTTCGGCGGCGATTGCTACAATTACGGCCTGCTCGCCAGCGGGCACATCGACCTCGTCGTCGAAGCAGGGCTGAAGCTGCACGATTTCGCCGCGCTCGCACCGATCGTCGAGGGCGCGGGCGGGACGATGTGCGACTGGAACGGCGACCCGCTGAGCGCCGAGAGCGAAGGCCATGTCATCGCGCTCGGCGACCCCGCACGGCTCGAGGATGTTATCGAAGGCTTGGCCTGCCACCACTGAACGGAGAGGAACCGACATGGCTTTTGAAGGAAGCTGCCACTGCGGCGCGGTGAGCTATAGCGTCGAGGGCGAAATTCCCGATACCGCCATGAGCTGCAATTGCTCGCACTGCCGGCGCAAGGGCTTCCTCCTGACCTTCGTGCCGATCGACCGGTTCCGGCTGGAGAGCGGCGCCGACCAGCTCGCATCATACCGCTTCAACAAGCATAATATCGACCATCAGTTCTGCGCGACATGCGGCTGCCAGAGCTTTTCGGTCGGCACGGGTCCCGACGGGTCGAAGATGGCGGCGGTCAATCTGCGCTGCGTCCCCGCCGCCGACCTCGACGCTTTGAATATCCAAAAGGTCGACGGCGCGAGCTTCTAGAATCGCGGGCGAGTCCGGCGTCGGGATTTTAGGTGACCGGCCCGCCGATCGACCAGATATGGCCGAACGGGTCGGTGACCTGCCCGTAACGCTGGCCCCAGAACTGGTTGTCGAGCGGGAAACGCACCGTCGCGCCCGCCGCAAGCGCCTTTGCCCATGCGGCATCGGCATCGGCCACGTCGAGATGCAGCCCGACCCCCGCTGGCGGCGGTGCCGCGCCGCCCATCATCTCCGGGAAATCGTCATTGAGCATCAGCGACCCGCCGTTCAGATCGAGATGCGCATGCATGACACGCTTGCCGTCGTCGGCCATATGGCACCCGCTTTCGGTGGCGCCGAAGGCGCGGGCGTAGAAATCGATCGCCTCGGCCGCGCGATTGTCCCGGATCGTCAAGTGCGGGACGACGCCTTTCATGGCACAATATTCCTCGCTCATGCGACTCGCTCCCTTTCGAAGGTGGAGCCGCAATTTAGCCTGCTGCGCTTGCATTCCTAAGCGAATCCGTCTAGGCGCGCGCCTTCCGATTGTGTCGGCTGGCTGAAAGGGCTGCCAGGCCGATACGCAAACGGACTTCCAAAGGAGACCAAAATGCCCAAGTTGAAGACCAAGAGCGGTGTGAAGAAACGCTTCAAATTCACCGCCTCGGGCAAGGTGAAGCACGGCGTCGCCGGCAAGCGCCACCGCCTGATTTCGCACAATTCGAAATATATCCGCACCAACCGCGGCACCAGCGTGCTCAGCGATTCGGATGTGGCCCATGTGCGCCTCTGGGCGCCCTACGGCCTGAAGTAAGGAGCGCTAAGGCATGTCACGCATCAAACGCGGCGTCACCACGCGCGCCAAGCACAAACGCGTATTGGAACAGGCGAAGGGCTATTATGGCCGTCGCAAGAACACCATTCGTGTCGCCAAGCAGGCGGTCGAAAAGGCCGGCCAATACGCCTATCGCGACCGTAAGGTTAAGAAGCGGTCGTTCCGCGGTCTGTGGATCCAGCGCATCAACGCCGCGGTTCGCGCCGAGGGCCTGACCTATTCGCAGTTCATGCACGGCGTGAAGCTGGCCGGGATCGAGCTCGACCGCAAGGTCATGGCCGACCTCGCGATGAACGAAGGCGGCGTGTTCACCGCGATCATCGCACAGGCGAAGGCGGCGCTGCCCAAGGCAGCCTGACGCTTTTTCAGCCAATCGAACGAAACAAGGGCGGTCCCGGCGGGGCCGCCCTTTTTCTTTGGGACTTCACGCGTCCTTACTGCGTGCTGTTGCACGCCTGTCCGCTGACGACCGTATATCGCTCGGCCCGTGCCATGCAGGCATTGCTGAACGTCTTGCGCTTTCCACGCTTCACCGCGCAGACCGGCGCATATTCCTGCGTGCAGGCCATCGGCCTTTCGGGACGCGGACGTTCCGGACGCGGCATGTCTTCCACACATCCGGTTGTGAGGAAGACCGTGACAAAACCAATAGCCGATAGTGCAGAAAGTTTCATGGCAACTCCCCTTCGACCCGGCCCCTGCCGGGTTTCGCAATGGTGATCCCCGATCCGGCTGGTTGCAAGCCCCCCGTCGATCGCCCAGACACGGGCCAATCCCGCGAAAGCGCTGAAAAGGAAGAGGCGGCGCCGGGCTTCCGCCCTGCACCGCCCCGACAATGGTTCCAGTGGAAACCATCGCCCCCCGTCCGATCCGAATAGCCGTGGGTCGCAGAAAGCTGACGGCCGGAACGAAGCTCGGAAAATCAGTCGTTTATTTCAGGTCCCCGCCAAGCCCCATCCCCTGGCGTCACGCCGCGATTCTCCTCGCACGCCCCTTTCGAAGCAGACCACGCAACTATGCCGCAGCCGCTGCGAGTAAAATTGTAAGAACCCGACAAATATCGGCACCGGGACATTGTTTTTCATGCACTTCGGTGGCTAAAATGGGACAGCATGCCGCACAGCGACGCATCTCCCCACCTTCCGGCCAGCGCGCGGGTCGCGACGCGCTTCTTCCCCCTGTCGCCGGTACTGCGCCCCTACCTCAGCACCATCTACCTCACCGAAGTCGCAGTTCCCGGCGACGATCGCGTCGAAGACCATTTGCACCCCGAATGGGCGAATATTCGGTTTATCGAGGGCGAGGCCCCGCTCGCGGCGGTCGGCGGCCGCCCGGCCGAACTCGCCCCGCGCTTCGTCGTGACCGGCCCGACCAGCCACGCGACCTATTTCGCGGCGGGCAACATGCGCCTCTGGGGCATCGGCGTCCTCCCGATGGGCTGGGCCAAATTCCTCTCCCTGCCCGCCGACGAGCTGGCCGACAGGTCGTGCGACGGCGCCGCACACCCGGCCTTCGCGCCTTTCGCGCCGCTCGCCGCTGCGCTGCGGCAGGTCAATGACATCGACGCTGCCGTCGCGCTGATCGACGCCCATTTCTGCGCGCTTCTCTCCCATGCGCCGCCCGACGATCCGGCTATCCTCGCCGCGCACCGGGCGTTGGTCGACGATGAGCTGTCGAGCGTTGCCGACCTCTCGGCCAAGCTCGCGCTGTCCGAACGCTCGATCGAACGGCTCAGCCACCGCGCCTTCGGCTTCTCGCCCAAGCTGCTCCTGCGCCGCCAGCGCTTCCTGCGTTCGCTCGGCCGGTTCATGCTCGACCCGTCGATGGCGTGGATCGACACGATGGATCATCATTATTACGATCAGGCGCAGTTCACCCGCGATTTCCAGCGTTTCATGGGGATGAGCCCGCGCGACTATGCCGCACGCCCCAAGCCGATATTGGGCGCCGCCGCCGTTGCGCGCGCCGCCGCTGCGGGGGCCGCGGTCCAGGGGCTGCACCAGCCCGGGGAATAACCGCCGCATAGCCCGGTTTTCCGCCGCCCGTCGCACCGCAAGACTTGACCCGCGCCGCGCCTTCGGTGCAAGCGGCTGGCAACGGACGCGCGGGCAGCCGCCTGACCCACATGACGCACGAAACATAAGGCCGGCAGCGACGGCGCCGCCGGAACAGGACAAACGACGATGAGCGATATCGAGGCCATCCGGGCCCAGCTGGTGAGCGAGATTGAAGCAGCGGCCGACGCAGGCGCGGTCGAGGCACTGCGCGTCGCCGCGCTCGGCAAAGCGGGCAGCATCACCGCGCTGCTCAAGACGCTGGGCGGCATGACCCCCGAGGAACGGCAGGCGCAGGGTCCGCGGATCCACGCCCTGCGCGAAACGGTCACCGCCGCGCTCGGCGCGCGCAAGGCCGCGCTCGACGCCGCCGAACTCGACGTCAAACTCGCGGCCGACACGATCGACATGTCGCTGCCCGCCGACGCATCGCCGCGCGGCAGCGTCCACCCGGTCAGCCAGGTGATGGACGAACTCGCCGAAATCTTCGCCGACATGGGCTTTGCCGTCGCGACGGGTCCCGAGATCGAGGACGACTGGCGCAATTTCACCGCGCTCAACATTCCCGAAACGCACCCCGCGCGCGCGATGCACGACACCTTCTACTTCCCGCCGCAGATGAACGACGCCGAAGGGCGCGCGATGCTGCTGCGCACGCACACGTCGCCGGTGCAGATCCGCACGATGATGTCGCAGGAACCCCCGATCCGCATCATCGCGCCCGGCCGCGTCTATCGCAGCGACAGCGACGCGACGCACACGCCGATGTTCCATCAGGTCGAGGGGCTGGTGATCGATCGCGGCATCCATATGGGGCACCTCAAATGGACGCTCGAAACCTTCCTCAAGGCCTATTTCGAACGCGACGACATCGTGCTGCGCCTGCGCCCCTCCTATTTCCCCTTCACCGAGCCCTCGGCCGAGGTCGACGTCGGCTATAAGCAAGAGAAAGGCCGCCGGATCGTCGGTGGCAATGGCGACGACGAAGGCCATGCCTGGATGGAACTCCTAGGCAGCGGCATGGTCAACCGCCGCGTGATCGCCAATTGCGGACTCAATCCCGACGAATGGCAGGGCTTTGCTTTCGGGGTCGGCGTCGACCGGCTGGCTATGCTGAAATATGGGATGGATGACCTACGTGCTTTCTTCGACGGCGACCTGCGCTGGCTGTCGCACTATGGGTTCGGCGCGCTGTCGGTCCCGACGCTGAGCGGAGGAGTATCGGCATGAAGATCACCCTCGACTGGCTCCGCGAACATCTGGATGGCGACTATTCGGTCGCCGATGTCGTCGCGACGCTCAACCGCATCGGCCACGAGGTCGAAGGCGTCGAGAATCCGGCGGAGAAACTTGCCGGCTTCCGCGTCGCGAAGGTACTGACCGCCGAAAAACATCCGCAGGCCGACAAGCTGCAGGTGCTGACCGTCGACACCGGCGACCGCGGCGCGCCGCTGACCGTCGTGTGCGGCGCACCCAACGCGCGCGCGGGTCTGGTTGGCGTGCTCGGCCTGCCCGGCGCGGTCGTCCCTGCCAATGGCATGGAACTGAAGGTGGCAGCGGTGCGCGGAGTCGAATCGAACGGCATGATGTGCTCGACGCGCGAGCTCGAACTCGGCGACGATCATGACGGGATCATCGAATTGCCCGCCGACGCCCCGGTCGGGACGCCCTTCGCCGACTACAGCGGCGCGGGCGATCCGGTGATCGACATTTCGATCACCCCGAACCGGCAGGACTGTATGGGCGTTCGCGGGATCGCACGCGACCTGGCCGCCGCCGGGCTCGGCAGGCTGAAGCCGCTCGATATCCCGACGATCGCCGGCGAGGGTGCGCCCACGACCGAAATCCGGACCGACGACCCCGAGGGCTGCCCCGCCTTCTATGGCCGGACAATTTCGGGCGTCACGAACGGCACCGCCCCCGAATGGATGCGCCGCCGCCTCGAAGCGGTCGGTCAGCGTTCGATATCGGCGCTTGTCGATATCAGCAATTATGTGATGTTCGACCTCGGCCGCCCGAGCCACATTTATGATCGCGCGACGCTCACCGGCGCTCTCGTCGCACGGCGCGCGAAGAACGGCGAAACCGCCGTTGCCCTCAACGGCAAGGAATACAGCCTCACCGATACGATGACCGTGCTCGCCGACGACACCGGCGTCCACGACATCGCGGGCATCATGGGCGGCGAGCATAGCGGGTGCAGCGAGACGACGACCGACGTGCTGCTCGAAATCGCCTATTTCACCCCCGAACGCATCGCGCTCACCGGGCAGGCACTCAGCCTCTCGAGCGACGCGCGCAGCCGCTTCGAACGCGGGGTGGATCCGGCCTTCCTCGACGACGCGACCGCGATCGTCACCGCGCATGTGCTCGCGATCTGTGGCGGCACGCCCTCGGCGGTCGCGCGCGCTGGCACGCCGCCGGCCGAAGTGAAGACGATCGATTATGATCCGTCGCTGTCGGCCACGCTCGGCGGGATCGAAATCGCACCCGACCGGCAGAAGGACATCCTCGCCGCGCTCGGTTTCGGCGTGATCGAACAGGGCGGCCGTTGGCAGGTATCGGTGCCGAGCTGGCGCCGCGACATGGACGCCGCCCCCGACGTGGTCGAAGAAGTCACGCGCATCACCGGCTTCGACGCAATCGCGTCGGTCCCGCTGCCGCGCACCGATGGCGTCGCCAAACCGACCGCGACGGCCGAACAGATGATCGAACGCCGCCTGCGCCGTGCCGCTGCTGCGGCGGGATTCGACGAGGCCGTGACATGGTCGTTCATCAGCGAGGCCGACGCTGCGCCCTTCGGCGGCGGCACCTGGAGCCTCGCCAACCCGATCAGCGAAGATCTGAAGGTCATGCGCCCGTCGCTGCTGCCCGGCCTGCTCGCCGCGGCGCAGCGCAATCAGAATCGCGGCGCCGGCAGCATCCGCCTGTTCGAGATCGGACGGCGTTACCTGTCGGATGCCGAGCATCCGACTCTCGCCGTCCTGATGGCGGGCGACAAGCGCGCGCGCGGCTGGCAGGCAGGCAAGGCCGCACCGTTCGATGCGTTCGACGCCAAGGCCGCCGCGCTTGCCCTGCTCGAAGCCGCCGGCGCCCCCGTCGACCGCTTGCAGGTGATGGAAGCGGTGACGACCGGCAGCATCTGGCATCCCGGCCAGTCGGCAACGCTGCGCCTCGGCCCCAAGGCAGTTCTCGCCGAATTCGGCGCGCTGCACCCGCTACTCACGCGCGCCTTCGACGTCGACGGCCCCGTAATGGCCGTGCAGATTTTCCTCGACGCAATCCCGGCGAAGCGTGCGAGCGGCCCGGCGCGCGCAGCCTTCACCCCGCCCGCGCTGCAATCGGTGCGCCGCGACTTCGCTTTCCTCGCTCCGACGAGCCTGACCGCCGCCGAACTGGTGCGCGCGATCCGCGGCGCCGACAAGGCGAACATCACGGAGGCGCGGCTGTTCGACCGCTTCGCAGGCACGGGCGTCCCCGAGGGCCAGGTCAGCCTCGCGGTCGAGGTCGAGTTGCAGCCGCTGGAAAAAAGTTTCACCGATGCCGATCTGAAAGCGATCGCCGACAAGGTCGTTGCCGCCGCGGCGAAGGTCGGAGCGACGCTGCGCGGCTGATCTTCGCATCGCCGACGACAAAGGGGAGAGTTTGATATGGACACCCGCCACCTCGTCGACCGCGAGATCGCGCCGATCATCGACCTGTTTCCGCGCGTCGATCTCGACGCGGCGCCGATCGCGCAGATTCGTGCGCGCGCGGCGGAGACCTATGCAATACTGCCGCCACCGGTGATCGCGCCCGAAAAACTGGTCGTGCCGTCGATCCATGGCGGGCCCGACATCATGGTCTTCCTCTATCGCCCGGCCACAACGCATCCGGATGGTGGTGCGATCCTCCACATCCATGGCGGCGGCATGGTGATGGGATCGGTCGAGCAGATGCAGGCGGGACCTGCAGCGCTGGCTGCAGCGGCGGGCGTGCCGGTCGTATCGGTCGAATATCGCCTCGCCCCCGAACACCCCTTTCCCGCGCCGCAAGAGGATTGCCATTCGGCGTTGAGCTGGCTCGCGGCGCAGGCCGATGCGTTCGGCTTCAATGCAAACCGGATCGTGGTTGCGGGCGAGAGCGCGGGCGGCGGGCTCGCCGCCGCACTCACCATCATGGCGCGCGACCTCGGCGGGCCAGCGGTCGCGGGACAGCTCCTGACCTATCCGATGCTCGACCACCGCACCGGCAGCGAGGCCTGTCCGTATAATAACCCCACGACCGGCGAATTCATCTGGACGCGCGCAAGCAACCGGTTCGGCTGGGCGGCGCTGCAAGGCGACTACAAGGCCGCAGACGCGCGGCGCGGCTGGTTTTCGCCGAGCCTTGCCGAGGATCTGTCGAACCTGCCCCCAGCCTATATTGCGACCGGCAGCCTCGACCTCTTCTTCGACGAGAATCTCGACTATGCGCGCCGCCTTGTCGCGGCAGGGGTGCCGGTCGACCTGCACAGCTATGCTGGCGCGATCCATGCGTTCAACGCGATCCCCGACGCCGCGCTGTCGCAGCGTTTCAACGGCGGGCTTCTCGCCGCAGCGGCGGCGATGGCGGGTCCAGCGAGCAGCTAAAGGCAAACATCCCCGGCGATATGGTTGGGACAGAATATTTCCCTATATCGAACCGAAGATGAGGGACGAACATGCCCGGTCATAACCGCTACCAGCTTTTCGAAACCGCCGCCGGGATCGCGGCCATCGGTTGGACAAACACCGGCATTTCCAGCTTTCGTCTGCCTGCGCCGAGCGCGGGCGAAACCGAGCGCGCCGTTTTGCGCCGCCTGCCCGACGCGATGCGTGCCGAGCCCCCGGCCGAAATGCGGGCGGTGATCAACGACACGATCCGCTATTTCGACGGCGAGCGGATCGAGTTTTTCGACATACCGATCGATCCGGGCCAGCAGCCGCCGTTCTTTGCTCAGGTCTATGCCTTGGTACGCAAGCTCGGTTGGGGCGAGACCACCACCTATGGTGCCGTCGCACGGGCGCTGGACGCGGGTCCCGAACATGCCCGCGCCGTCGGGCAGGCGATGGCGACCAACCCCATCCCGCTGATCATCCCCTGCCACCGCGTCTTGGCGGCAGGCGGCAAGATCGGGGGCTTCTCTGCGTCGGGCGGTTCGACGTCCAAGGCCCGGATGCTCGAACTCGAAGGTGTCGCGGTCGCCGTCGCCCCGGTTCAGCACGGCTTCGACTTCTAGGCCGCGACCGCATCCTCGCTGTGGCTCGCCGCGGCTTCGAGCAAGCGTTTCTCAAGGCTTTTCACGCGCGTCGCGCTGTCGATCTTGTCGCCGATCAGGTCGGTAACGTAAAATGTATCGACCGCGCGCTCGCCATAAGTCGCGACATGCGCCGAATGCACCGTCACCTTCGACTGGAACAGCGCATAGGCGAGCTGGTTGAGTAGTGCCGGCCGGTCCTGCGCATTGACCTCGATCACAGTGAAGCGGTTCGACGCCTTATTGTCGACAAAGACATTGGGCGCGACACGAAAGGCCTCGGCACGCGCGCGTGGCAGCGCGCGCGCCTCGAGTTTCGGCAGCAATTTCTGCCGGTTTGCGAGCGCATCTTCGATCGCACGCGTCAAGCGCGCGATCTGGCCGCTCTCGGCGAACGGTCGCCCGAGCGGGTCCTGGACGAGGAAATTGTCGAGCGCGAGCCCATCGCGCGTCGTGTGGATTCGCGCGTCGATGATATTACCGCCAGCGAGGTGGATGCCCCCCGCCATGCGATAGAAGAGCCCCGGATGGTCGGCAGCCAATACCATGACGAGCGTCGCGCCGCGATCCTCGTCGGGCACCGCGGCGATATGGAGCGGCGCGTCGCCCGCTTCCTGGATGTGACGCAGGTTTGCCGCGATCACCTCGACCGGCTCGGCGATCCAGTAGCTCTCGGGAAGCGGCCGGATCAGCCTGGAAAAAGCTTTGGCATCGAGGCCGAGGAGTGCCGCAGCGGCTTCTTTCTTGGCCGCGATCCGCGTCTCGCGCCCCTTCTGCTTGTGGCCGAGGCGCAGCACCTCTTCGGCGGCGTCGAACAGTTCGGTGAGCAATTGCCGTTTCCAACTGTTCCAGACACCCGGCCCGACCGCGCGAATGTCGACGACGGTCAGCACGAGAAGCAGGCGGAGGCGTTCGGGGCTTTGCACGATCTGCGCGAAATCGAGGATCGTCTTGAAGTCGGCAAGGTCGCGCTTGAAAGCGGTCGCCGACATCAGCAGGTGGTAGCGCACGAGCCACGACACCGTCTCGGTCTCGGCTGCGCTCAGCCCCAATCGCGGGCAGACGCGCAACGCAAGTTCGGCGCCGAGCACACTGTGATCGCCGCCGCGCCCCTTGGCGATGTCGTGGAGGAGCACCGCGACATAGATGACACGCCGCGAATGGATCTGGTCCATGATCGCGGTCGACAGCGGGTGATCGTCCTTCAGCCGGTCCTGTTCGATATCCGCCAGCAACCCGATCGCGCGGATCGTGTGCTCGTCGACCGTATAATGATGGTACATGTCGAACTGCATCTGCGCGACGACGCGCCCGAAATCGGGAACGAAGCGGCCGAAAACCCCGGCCTCGTTCATCCAGCGCAGCACCGTTTCGGGATCGCGCGGGGACGTCAGAACGTCGAGGAACAGCTCGTTCGCGCGCGCGATGCGGCGCACGCCCTGCGTCTCGATCAGCTTGGCGTCGTGGCGCGCCTGCCGCATCGCCTGCGGATGGATTTCGAGTCCGTGCTTGTCGGCGAGCGCAAAAATCTCGACCAGCCGCACCGGATCCTGCTGGAAAAAGTCGTCCGACGGCAGCGCGAGCCGCCCGCGGTCGAGCACGAAGCCGTGGAGCTTGCCTGGCCGCCGCCGGATCGTTGGCAGGAAGCGCCGTCCGCGCGCCGCCATCTGGTCGTCGAGATGTGCAAGGAAGGTGCCGGTGACGTCGCCGACGCTTTTGGCGTGGAGGAAATAGAGCTGCATGAAGCGTTCGACCGCGCTCTTCCCTGGCCGGTCGGCGAAATGCATCCGCCGCGCGATTTCGGGCTGGAAATCGAAGGTCAGCCGATCCTCGGCGCGGCCCGCGAGGATATGGAGGTGGCAGCGCACCGCGAGCAGGAAATTTTCGGCGCGCTCGAACTGGCGAAGCTCGCGCGCCGACATCAGCCCCGCATCGACGAGTTCGGGGACGGTGCGCACACGGTGGATGAACTTGCCAATCCAGAAGAGCGTGTGGAGGTCGCGCAGACCGCCCTTCCCTTCCTTCACATTGGGCTCGACGACATAGCGCGAATCGCCCATGCGCTTGTGCCGCTCGTCGCGTTCAGCAAGCTTTTCGGCGACGAAGGCACGGGCATTGCCCGCGACGACCTCGGCATCGAAACGCGCCGACGCCTGGTCGTAAAGGTCGCGGTCGCCCCAGATGAAGCGTCCTTCGAGAAGCGCGGTGCGGATCGTCAGATCGTCCTTCGCGGCGCGGATCATCTCGTCGAGCGACCGGCTCGAATGCCCGACCTTCAGCCCAAGGTCCCACAATGTATAAAGCTGCGCCTCGATCACCTGCTCGGTCCAGCTCGTCTGCTTGAACGGGGTCAGGAAGCCGATGTCGATGTCGCTGTGCGGCGCCATTTCGCCGCGTCCATAACCGCCGACCGCGATCAGCGTGATGCGCTCGCCCGCCGAACGGTTCGGCGACGGATAGAGATGGCCGACGGTGAAATCATGGCTGAGCCGGATGAGCTGGTCGATCAGGAACGCCGTCGCATTCGCCGCGACCCGCCCCGACGACGGCCGTTCGAGCAGCCGTCGCTCGATCTCTGCACGTCCATCATCGAGCGCCGCCTTGAGCAGCGCCACCATCGCGCGACGCCGCACCGCCGAATCACTGCTTTCGGCGGCGATCGCGTCGAGCCGGGCCGCGAGGTCGCGCCGGTCGATGATCGCCCGGCGATGATCGAGATTATCGAACAGGTCGCTCATCGCCCGATCCCCACCCTATTCGTCCGCCATCAACCGCTTCAGCGCATAAAGCGCATCGAGCGCTTCGCGCGGCGCAAGCGCATCGGGATCGATCTGGCCCAGCGCTTCGCGCAGCGCGTCCTTCACCGCCGCGGGCGCTTCGGCAAGCGTGGCTGCGAAAAGTGGCAGGTCGTCGAGCCCGGCGGCGAGCCCGCCGGTCGCCTCGCGCCCCGCTTCGAGCTTGGCGAGCACCGCCTCGGCGCGCTTGACGACGCCCGCGGGAACCCCCGCGAGGCGCGCAACCGCGAGGCCGTAGCTGCGGTCGGCAGGGCCTTCGGCGACTTCGTGGAGCAGGACGAGATCCCCCTGCCATTCGCGCGCGCGCACATGGTGGAGCGAGAGCGCATTCAGCGTTTCGGCGAGCCGCGTTAGCTCGTGATAATGTGTCGCGAACAGGCAGCGGCACTTGTTCACCTCATGCACCGCCTCGACCACCGACCAGGCGAGCGCGAGCCCGTCATAGGTCGAAGTACCGCGCCCGACCTCGTCGAGAATCACGAAGCTTTGCGGCGTTGCCTGTGCAAGGATCGCTGCGGTCTCGACCATCTCGACCATGAAGGTCGAGCGTCCGCGCGCGAGATTGTCGCTCGCCCCGACGCGGCTGAACAACCGGTCGACGAGCCCGAGTTTCGCTGCCGCGGCGGGCACGAACCCGCCCGCCTGCGCGAGCACGACGATCAGCGCATTCTGGCGCAGGAAAGTCGATTTACCACCCATGTTCGGGCCGGTGACGAGCCAGAGCCGATCGCGTTCGGACAAGGCCACATCGTTGGGGACGAAGCGTTCGCCCGATTTCGCGAGGGCTGCCTCGACCACCGGATGGCGCCCGCCGGTCACGTCGAGGCAGGGTGTGTCGACAAGGTCGGGACGGCACCAGTTATGGCTCATGGCATGGTCGGCAAGCGCGGCGGAAACGTCGATCCGCGCGAGCACGTCGCACGATGCCGCGATTGCCTCGCGCCGCGCGATCGCTGCGTCGGTGAGCGATTCGAGATGCGCGGCTTCGGCAGCGACCGCGTGGACGCCGGCCTGGGTCACGCGACTCGCGGCCTCGTGAAGGTCCGACGAGTTGAAGCGCACAACACCCGCGAGCGTCTGGCGGTGGGTGAAGCCCGATTCGGGCGCCATCAGCGCATCGGCATGCTTCGCGGGCACTTCGACATGATAGCCGAGCACGCCGTTGTGGCGGATCTTGAGCGAGGCGATGCCGGTACGGTCGCGATAACCGGCCTCGAGCGCGGCGATCGCCTTGCGCCCGTCGCGCGCGGTTTCGCGCAGCGCGTCGAGCGCATGATCATAGCCCTCGGCGACATAACCGCCCTGTGCGGCGTCGACCGGCGGGGTTTCGATCAGCGCGCGCGTCAGTTCGTCGACGAGCGCACCATGCCCGTCGAGCCCGGGAAGCAACCGTGCGAGCAATGGCGGCAGGTCGGCACGGCGCGCCAGATGTTCGCGCAAGAGCCGCGCGCCGCCGAGCGCGTCGCGAAGCTGCGCCAAGTCGCGCGGACCGCCGCGTCCAGCGACGAGGCGGCCGAGCGCGCGCCCGGCATCGGGCAGCGCCCGCAGCGCCGCGCGCAGCTCGCCGCGCCACAAGGCGTCGCGTGCGAGCCCATCGACAAGATCGAGCCGGTCAAGAATCGCGCCCTTGTCGGTGAGCGGGCTGGCGATATCGTCGGCGAGCAGCCTCGCGCCCGCCGCGGTGACGGTGCGATCAATCGTACCAAGCAGGCTGCCGTCGCGCGCGCCCGCCATCGTGCGAACAAGCTCGAGGCTCTCGCGCGTCGCGGCGTCGATCGCCATCCGTCCCGACGCGAGGTGGCGTAACGGGGGCTGGAGGAAGGTCGGCCCGCCGGTCCCGACATGGTCCAGATAGGCGACAAGCGCGCCCATCGCCGCAACCTCGCCACGCGAAAACTGACCAAAACCGTCGAGCGTCTGGACGCCGAAGAAGCTTTCGAGGCGTTTCTGCGCGCTCGTGCTCGAAAAATCCGATGCCGGACGGCGGACGATCTGGCGCGCCGACGAAATCGGTAACTCATCGGCCGCCTCGCTGAGCAGCAGCTCCGATGGTGCGAGCCGGGCGAGTTCGGCATCGACCGCCAGTGCCGGCACCGCGACGACCTCGAAACGCCCGGTCGAGATATCGGCGGCGGCAATCGCGACCTCGCCGTCACTGCCGATCTGCGCCAGCGCCGCGAGCCGGTTTGCGCTCCGCCCTTCGAGCAAGCTCTCCTCGGTCAGCGTGCCTGCGGTGACGAAGCGCACGATGTCGCGCGCGACGAGCGCCTTCGACCCGCCGCGCGCTTTCGCCTCAGCCGGGGTCTCGACCTGTTCGGCGATCGCGACGCGGTGACCCGCGCGGATCAGCCGCGCAAGATAGGATTCGGCAGCGTGCACCGGCACGCCGCACATCGCCACCGGCTGCCCATCATGTTCGCCGCGCGACGTCAGCGCGATGTCGAGCGTCGACGCAGCAGCCTTCGCATCGTCGAAGAACAGTTCGAAAAAGTCGCCCATACGATAAAAGAGCAGACAATCGCCCGCTTTGGCCTTGAGCGACCAATATTGCGCCATCATCGGCGTTGCGGCGGGCGCGGGACTGTTTGAATTGGCGGCGGAGCGGGCGGTAGCAGGCATAGGACATGCTTAGGGACGGATATGGGCCCGTGGCAAGCGACGCCGCGCGATTCGCGGGTTCCATTTCCGCTTGGCGACGCTAGGGAATGGGCTCGGGCGCGCGTCTGAGTAGAGTTTTGTTAGGGGATTGATGATGGACAGCGGCAGCAAGGTGCAGTTTTCGGATCGCGAGGCCCTGCTTTACCACGAATATGGCCGTCCCGGGAAAATCGAGATCGTCGCGTCGAAACCGATGGCGACGCAGCGCGACCTCAGCCTTGCCTATTCGCCCGGTGTCGCGGTCCCTGTAAAGGCGATCGCCGAAAATCCGGCGGCCGCCTATGACTATACGGTCAAGGGTAACCTCGTCGCGGTGATCTCGAACGGCACCGCGATCCTCGGGCTCGGCAACCTCGGCGCGCTTGCATCGAAGCCGGTGATGGAAGGCAAGGCGGTGCTGTTCAAGCGCTTTGCCGACGTCGATTCGATCGACCTCGAGGTCGACACCGAAGATCCGCAACGCTTCATCGAGGCGGTCGAACTGCTCGCGCCGAGTTTCGGCGGCATCAACCTCGAGGATATCGCCGCACCCAACTGCTTCATCATCGAAGCCGCGCTCAAAGAACGCATGAACATCCCCGTATTCCATGACGACCAGCACGGCACCGCGATCATCACCGCCGCGGGGCTGATCAACGCCTGTTACCTGACGGGACGCGACCTTTCGACGGTGAAGGTCGTCGTCAACGGCGCCGGCGCGGCGGCGATCGCATGCACCGCGCTGATCAAGGCGATGGGCGTCAAACATGAGAATGTCATCATGTGTGACCGCAAGGGTACCATCTATCAGGGCCGCACCGACGGCATGGACCAGTGGAAATCGGCGCATGCGGTGCCGACCGAAGCCCGCGACCTGACCGAAGCACTCGTCGGCGCCGACGTGTTCCTCGGCCTTTCGGCCGCCGGCGCGCTGAAGCCCGAGATGGTGAAGGATATGGCGCCGGCGCCGATCATCTTCGCGATGGCGAACCCCGATCCCGAAATCTCGCCGCCCGACGCCCGCGCGGCGCGGCCCGACGCGATCATCGCGACCGGACGCTCGGACTATCCGAATCAGGTCAACAATGTGCTCTGCTTCCCCTTCATCTTCCGCGGCGCGCTCGACGTCCATGCGACCGCGATCAACGAAGAGATGAAGATCGCCGCAGCCTATGCGATCGCCGACCTCGCGCGCCAACAGGTGCCCGAGGAAGTCGCCGCGGCCTATGGCGGGCGGGCATCGAGTTTCGGCCCCGAATATATCATCCCCTCGCCCTTCGATCCCCGCCTGATGGAAATCGTACCCGCGGCGGTCGCCGAAGCTGCGATGAAGACCGGCGTCGCACAGCGGCCGATCGAGAATGTCGATGAGTATCGCACCCAACTCCGTGCCCGGCTCAACCCGACGACCTCGGTCCTCACGCTCGCCTATGAAGCCGCGCGCAACAATCCGAAGCGCGTCGTCTTTGCCGAGGGCGAAGAAGAAACCGTGTTGCGCGCCGCAATCCAGTTCCGCGACGGCGGTTACGGCATCCCGGTGCTCGTCGGACGCGAGGGGCTGCACGACAAGCTGCGCGCGATGGGCGTCGCCGACGCCGAAAGCTTCGAGGTCCACAACAGCGTCAATTCGCCGCATGTGCCGCAGATGGTCGACTTGCTCTACGAGCGGCTGCAGCGCCGCGGATATCTCCGCCGCGACGTCGAGCGCATGGTCAACCGCGATCGCAACATCTTCGGCTCGCTGCTGCTCAAAATGGGGCTCGGCGATGCGATGATCACCGGCACGACGCGCACCTATTCGCAGACGATGCGCGAGATCCGGCGCGTGATCGACCATGCCGAGGGCAAGACGCCCTTCGGCATCCACGTCCTCGTCGACCAGCATCACACCATCTTCATGGCCGACACGACGGTCAACGAGCGGCCGACCGCCGAAATGCTTGCCGATATCGCCGAACGCACCGCGCAGGTCGCGCGGCGCATGGGCCACGAACCGCGCGTCGCCTTCCTCTCCTATTCGACCTTCGGCAACCCCGAAGGAAGTTGGCTCGAAAGCATCCGCGAGGCGGTGTCGATCCTCGACCAGCGCAAACCCGCGTTCGAATATGAAGGCGAAATGGCGCCCGACGTCGCGCTCAACGAAAAGGTGATGAAGAATTATCCCTTCTGCCGCCTGTCGGGACCGGCGAACGTGCTCGTCATGCCGGGACTCCAATCGGCGAACCTGTCGGCCAAGCTGCTTCGCGAGCTCGGCGGCGGCGCGGTGATCGGCCCGATGCTCGTCGGCATGGAAAAGCCGGTGCAGGTCGCAACGATGGCGTCGACCGCATCGGATCTCGTGACGCTCGCGGTGCTCGCGGCGGGCGGAATCGCGCAATAAGAAAAAAGCGGCGGCGCCCTGGGGGCACCGCCGCTTTTTTGTCCGTTGCCGTGCCTTCGGGCTTTACCGGCCTGCCGGTGCGCCCGCACCCGGCGCGCCAACCGCGCCGATATTGCCGAAGATATCTTCGAAGAAGCTGCGGTGACGGCCGAGCGTCGGCGTCTTGTCGCCTTCGGGGCTGATCTTGCTCACCAGTTCGAGGCCGGTGCGATCGACCGCGGCGACGTTGCCGGCGGCATCGAAACGGACGCGCAACACCTGCTGTTCGACCGGGCGCGGCTTGGCGAAAGCGAGCTGGCGCGTTTCGCGCGACACATAATAATATTCATTGTTGCTGAACTGGCCGACGAAGGTCGGGCGGCCGAGCGTCTTTTCCACCGATTCGCGGTTGTCGACACCGGGCGTGATCGCTTCGGTCAGCAGCGGGTCGACGACATAGCCCTGTCGTCCCTTGAGCTGCGCGCAGCCGCTAACAGTCAGGGCGACGGCGAGGCCGAGCACGACGAGGCGCGTGCGCCGGGCAGGAAACGAAAGGATCGAATTCGGCATCAAATATCTCCGTTGCGCCTGTCCGCCGCATCTCCGGCGGTCGGCGCTGGCTCTCGCGCCTCTTAACCGCAAGCGGATAGCGCGCACAAGCCGCTTGTGCCGCGGCAAAGCTTGCCACAAGCTGACCGGAGCATCGAGCCAGCCGGTGCGTTTGCGCCTCTTTTCCGGCGGCACGAATGCGCCTAAGCGGAACCCATGTTCTCGCTCCGCAACATCTTTCGTCCGCAGCCCGATCCGCGCGAGGCACGCCGTCCGCTGTGGAACGCGGTCGTCGCCACCGCACGCGCCCCGCACTGGTATGCCGAAGGCACCGTTCCCGACACGCTCGACGGACGTTTCGACATGATCAGCCTTGTGCTGGCGCTCGTCCTCCACCGGATCGACGAAGATCCGGCGCAGGGAATTGCCGGCGTCCAGCTCACCGAATTGTTCGTCAACGACATGGACGGCCAGATGCGCCAGATCGGCTTTGGCGACATGGTGGTCGGCAAGCAGGTCGGCCGGATGATGAGCGCGCTCGGGGGTCGGCTCGGCGCCTATCGCGCCGCCGACGGGTCGAACGAATTGCGCGGCGCGCTAGTCCGCAACCTGTGGCGCGGGGCGGAACCCACCGAAGCGGGAATCGCACATGTGATGACCGAGGTCGCGGCGCTGCGGAGCCGGCTGGCGGCGACCCCGGTGTCCGAACTCATCGCCGCCGATCGGCTGGATGGAGCGCGGCCATGACCGCATCCGAATTCCCGCTGATCGTGACGCTCGCCGATGCCGCGCATGGCCGCGCCATCGCGGTCGAGGCCGACGCCGATGCGCGCAAGGCTATCGCGCGCCGGCTCGGCCTCGTCGCGCTCGACCGCTTCTCGCTCACCGCCGAAGTCCACGCGATTGCCGGCGGCATCGCGGCGAAGGGCGAGGTCGGCGCCGAAGTCGTGCAGGCCTGCGCCGCGACCGACCTGCCCGTCCCCGCGACGCTCGCCGAAGCCTTCGATCTCCGTTTCCTGCGCGATGTGGATGCGCCCGCGAGCGAAGATGACGAAATAGAGATCGGCAGCGAGGATCTCGACCTGCTGCCGCTCGAGGGCGACCGGATTGACCTCGGCGAAGTCGCGGTGCAGACGCTTTCATTGGCGCTCGATCCTTTCCCCCGCCACCCCGACGCGGCGCGCATTCTCGCCGAAAAGGGGGTCCTCAGCGAAGAGGCGGCCGGCCCGTTTGCGGCGCTCGCAAAATTGCGCGGAAAGCCAGACGCCTAACGTTCTTCGGGAGCCGGTTTCGGCTCTTTGTCGACCAAGTCGGCAACCGCCGCATCGAGCCCCGGTTCGTCCTTTGGCTGCGCGTCGGCCTTCGGCTTTTCAGCCGCCTTTTCGTCGCGCGTCGGCGGCAGCGCGCCGCCGAGCGCGTTGGCAAGGCCGAGAAGCTGCTCGCCGATCACCTTGTCGACCGCCGGTGCGATATCGGCAACCTTAAAGCGCATATAACCGCCGACGACATAATCGAAGCGCAGCGCGCTGCCCGTCGGCGTCTCCTTGATCTGGATCGTCAGTGTGCCGTTCAGCGCCTCGCCCTGTAGCGGGCCAAAGGCGCCGGAGAGACGAAGGAGTTGGTTCGGTTTCGCAAAGAGGATGCGCGCGTGCTGGACGCTGCCGACACCGCCCCCCGTATCGGGCAATTTCTCGCAGAAACAGCCGCCGGCCTGCTGGTCGAGCCAGAAGTTCGCGGCGTCGCCCGACCAGCTATGGTCCTTCGACCACCAGCTTTGCGGCATGCGGAGCATTTTCCACACGTCGGCGGGCGTCGCTGCGACCTGCGCCGTGTGTGCGACGGCAAAGCCCGCCTCGCTCTGGTCGACGACTTTCGCGGCCGCTATCGGCGCGAACGCGAGCGCCCCGATGACGGCGGCGACCGCAAGATATCTGGAAATTGCCATCAGCCTGTTCCCCCTGACGCCTCAATAACCGGCGCCGGGGGCACTGACTAGCCTCAGCTCGCGAGGATCGTTTCGATCGCGTCGTTGACCTGATCGATCGGCGCCATCCCGTCGACGTGCGTCACAATACCGCGCGCTTCGTAGATCGGAAGGATCGGTGCGGTCTTGGCGCGATATTCGGCCATGCGCGTGCGCACGGTTTCCTCATTGTCGTCCGGACGGCGCTTGAATTCGTCGCTGCCGCAAACGTCGCAAACATTGTCCACCTTGGGCAGCTTGTAACGGTCATGATAGCCCGCACCGCATTTAGCGCAGCTGAAGCGGCCGGTGATGCGGTCGACGAGAGCGTCTTCCTCGACCTGCAGCTCGATCACATGGTCGAGCTTGCGGCCGCGTGCCGACAGGATCGTGTCGAGCGCCTCGGCCTGCGCCGCGGTGCGCGGATAGCCGTCGAAGATGACCGAGACATCGGCGCCGAGCTGATCGAGCCGTTCGCCGATCAGCCCCGAGACGATTTCGTCCGAGACGAGTTCGCCCGCGTCCATCACCGCTTTCGCCTGCAGCCCGATCGGTGTGCTCGCCTTGACCGCCGCGCGCAGCATGTCACCGGTCGAGAGCTGGACCATGCCATGCTCATCCTCGAGGCGCACCGCCTGCGTTCCCTTGCCCGCTCCCGGCGGCCCAAGCAAAATGATATTCAGCGTCATGAAGACCCCTGTTTCCCCTGCCCTGTGAGAGAATCGCCTAGCGGCGCTATCAGCGCCGCGCAACGCCGCCCTTCAATTTGGCCTTCTTGATGAGGTCGCCATATTGATGCGCGAGCATGTGGCTCTGGATCTGGCTGATCGTGTCGATCGTCACGTTGACGATGATCAGCAGGCTGGTGCCGCCGAGCTGGAACGGCAGCCCCGATCCGGCGATGAAATATTCGGGGACCAGACAGATCGCCGCCAGATAGGCCGCGCCCAGCACCGTGATGCGCGTGAGCACGAAGTCGAGATAGGCGGCGGTGTTCTTGCCCGGGCGGATGCCGGGGATGAAACCATTCTGGCGCTTCAGATTGTCGGCGGTTTCTTCGGGATTGAAGACGACCGCGACGTAGAAGAAGCAGAAGAAGATGATGCCTGCGGCATAGAGCGCCATATAGAGCGGCTGGCCGTGCGCGAGATACTGGTTGAGCGTGATCAGGAAATCGCCCGTCGCGGTGTCGCCCTGGACATTCTGCCCCATCATCTGCGTGATTGTCAGCGGCATCAGCAACAGCGAGGAGGCGAAGATCGGCGGGATCACACCCGCGGTGTTGATCTTCAGCGGCAGGTGGCTGCGGTCGGCCTGCATCACGCCGCGCTGCGTCGCGCGCTTCGGATACTGGACGAGGACGCGGCGCTGCGCGCGTTCCATGAAGCTGATGAAGGCGATGATGACGATCGCGCCGCCAAGAACCGCGAGGATCGTGCCGCCGCCCATCGATCCTTCGCGGACCTGTGTGAACATCTGCGCAAAGCTGCGCGGGAGCTGGGCGAGGATGCCCGCCATGATGATCAGCGACACGCCGTTGCCGATCCCGCGGCTGGTGATCTGTTCGCCAAGCCACATCAGGAAGAGCGTACCGCCGACGATGCTGATCACCGCACCGATGCGGAACATCATGCCGGGGTCGACGACCGCGGCGATACCCTGGCTCGCGCCGAGCGATTCAAGCCCGACGGCAATGAAATAGCCCTGGATCGCGGTCAGCGCGACGGTGCCGTAGCGCGTATATTGATTGAGCTTCTTGCGTCCGCTTTCGCCCTCTTTCTTGAGCGCGGCGAGGCTGGGCGACAGCGCGGCCGCCAGCTGCACGACGATCGACGCCGTGATATAGGGCATGACGCCGAGCGCGATGATGCTCATGCGCTCCAGGCTGCCGCCCGAAAAGGTGTTGAAGATGTCGAGGACGCCGCCCGATGCGGCCTGGCTGTAGAGCGACGCCAGCGCAACGGGGTCGACCCCCGGCAGCGGCACGAACGACAGGAAACGGAAGACGATCAGCGCGCCGATCGTGAACCAGATGCGGTTCTTGAGTTCGGTCGCCTGACCGAACTTCGAAAAATTGAGGTTGGAAGCAAGCTGGTCGGCGCGAGAGGCCATGGGTGTATTCCTCGGATAGTCCGGACCGCGCCCCCCGCGACCCGGCGCCTATGTGCGTTCGGCGGTGGCGAAGCGCAAGGGGAAAGGCCTATTTTGCAACGCAGCTCGTCGATACCGGCTGCTTCATCCGTTCGCATCGAACGGGAAATAAGGGATCGTCAAACGACGAAGGGGCGGATCGTATTCCGAACCGCCCCTTTGCCTTGATTATTCCGCCTTGGCTTTGGCGCGGCGCTGGGCCTTCTTGCCGTCGCCTTCGGGCTTCGCTTCGGGCAGTTCGACCTTGCCGCCAGCCTTTTCCACCGCTTCGATCGCGCCCTTCGACGCGCCGGCAACGGCGAAGTTCAGCTTCGCGGTGAGTTCGCCCTTGGCGAGGAGGCGGACGCCGTCCTTGCCGCCACGAGCAACGCCGGCAGCCTTGAGCGCGGCGTGATCGACAACCGCCTTGGCGTCGAGCTTCTTCTCGTCGATCAGCTTCTGCACCTGACCGAGGTTCACGATCGCGAAGTCCTTCGCGAAGATGTTGTTGAAGCCGCGCTTCGGGATGCGCATGTGGAGCGGCATCTGGCCGCCCTCGAAGCCGTTGATCGCGACGCCGCTGCGGGCCTTCTGGCCCTTCTGGCCGCGGCCGGCGGTCTTGCCCTTGCCCGAACCGATGCCGCGTCCGACGCGCATACGGCCCTTGCGGGCGCCATTGTTGTCACGAAGTTCGTTAAGCTTGATAGTCATTGCACTCGCTTTCGCTTTTATCGCGCTGATAGATTGGGGTCGGGTCGCGAGGGGCTCAGCCCTCGACGACTTCGACCATGTGCGGAAGCTTGCGGATCATGCCGCGCACTTCGGGGGTGTCGACCAGTTCGACCTCGCGGTGCATCTTGCCCAGGCCGAGGCCGGTCAGGATCGCACGCTGGCTTTTGGGACGACGGATCGGCGAACCGATCTGGCGGATCTTGATCTTCTTGTCGGCCATCGTCTTACTCCGTCACCGCCGCGGCTTCCGCCTCGGCTGCGCGGTCGGACGAACCGCCACGCTTGATCAGGTCCGAAACCTTCTTGCCGCGACGCTGCGCAACCGACTTCGGGCTGGTCTGTTCGCCGAGCGCTTCGAAGGTCGCACGGATCATGTTGTAGGGGTTCGAGGTGCCGACCGACTTGGTCACCACGTCGGCCACGCCCAGCGATTCGAACACGGCGCGCATCGGGCCACCGGCGATGATGCCGGTACCGGCGGGTGCCGAACGCAGCGTCACATTGCCGGCACCGAAATGACCGCGGCCATCATGATGCAGCGTGCGGCCGTCGCGCAGCGGAACGCGGATCATCGCCTTCTTTGCGGCAGCCGTGGCTTTCGAGATGGCTTCGGGCACTTCGCGCGCCTTGCCATGACCGAAACCGGCGCGGCCCTTGCCGTCGCCAACGACCACGAGCGCGGCGAAACCGAAGCGCTTACCGCCCTTCACGGTCTTCGAGACGCGGTTGATGTGGACGAGCTTTTCGATCAGCTCTTCGCCACCCTCTTCGTCGCGCGGGCGACGATCGTCGCGGCGGCCACGGCCACCGTCACGACCGCCACGGCCACCGTCGCGGCCGCCGCCACGGCCGCGGCGCGGGGCCTGGCCATCGGTGGGGGCTGCTTCGGGAGCGCCTTCGACGTTCTGTACTTCGTCTGCCATAATCAGAACTCCAATCCGCCTTCGCGAGCCGCGTCGGCCAGCGCCTTGATGCGCCCGTGGAACAGGAAACCGCCGCGGTCGAACACGACCTGCGTCACGCCCGCCTTCTTGGCGGCAGCGGCGAGGCGCTTGCCGACGTCGGCAGCAGCCGCAGTCGTCGCGCCGGTCTTGCCGCGGACATCCTTGTCGAGCGTCGAGGCCGAAGCCAGCGTCGCGCCGGCAGCGTCATCGATGAGCTGCGCATAGATGTGACGGCCCGAACGGTGCACCGAAAGGCGCGGACGCCCGGCAGCGCGCTGACGGAGAGCGGTACGAACGCGCTGGCGGCGTTTTTGGAAAGGGGTAAGATGTGCCATGGCTTACTTCTTCTTGCCTTCTTTGCGGAAGATGTACTCGCCGCGATATTTGATGCCCTTGCCCTTATAGGGTTCGGGCTTACGCCAACGGCGGATTTCCGCCGCGACCTGGCCGACCTTCTGCTTGTCGATACCGCTGATCTCGATCGTCGTGTTGTCCGGCGTCTTGATCTCGATGCCTTCGGGCACCGCGTAATCGACATCGTGGCTGTAGCCGAGCTGCAGCTTCAGATTCTTGCCCTGGGCGTTGGCGCGATAGCCGACACCGGTGATTTCGAGGACCTTGGTGAAGCCTTCGGTCACGCCCGTGATCAGGTTCTGGACCAGCGTCCGCTGCATGCCCCAGAAAGCGCGTGCTTCGCGGGTTGCGTTCGCGGGCTGGACCGAGATGCTGCCTTCGGCGACTTCATATTTGATGTTGTCGGAAAGCGGCATCGCGAGCGTGCCCTTCGGCCCCTTGACCGACAGCTGACCGCCGTCGATCGCGGCGGTGACGCCGCTGGGAATCGAAACTGCCTTTTTACCAATGCGCGACATCAGAACACCTCCGCCAGCACTTCGCCGCCGACATTATGCTCGCGGGCTTCGGCATCCGAAAGGACGCCGCGCGGGGTCGACACGATGGTGATGCCAAGGCCGTTGCGCACGATCGGCAGTTCTTTCGAACCCGAATAGACGCGGCGGCCCGGCTTCGAGACGCGGGCCACGTGGCGGATCGCCGGCTGGCCTTCGAAATATTTCAGCTCGATGCGGATGCCCTTGTGCTGGCCCTTCGCGCCCAGCGCTTCTTCGCTGTAGCCGCGGATATAGCCTTCGCGCTGGAGAACATCGAGAACGCGGACACGCAGCGTCGAAGCCGGCGTCAGGACGCTGTCCTTCTTCGCCTGCTGGCCGTTGCGGATGCGGGTGAGCATATCACCCAAAGGATCGGTCATTGCCATCTTGCGTCTTCCTTACCAGCTCGACTTCACAACACCGGGGATCAGGCCCTTGTTGGCCAGATCACGGAGCTGGATACGGCAAAGCCGGAATTTGCGATAATAGGCGCGCGGGCGGCCCGTGAGTTCGCACCGGTTGCGGATGCGGGTCGGGTTACCATTGCGCGGGATTTCCGCCATCTTGAGGCGCGCGATCAGACGCTCGCTCTCGTCGAGCGACGTGTCCGCCGCAATCGCCTTCAGCTTCGCGTAACGGCCGGCGTACTTCTTCACCAGCTGCTTGCGACGCTCGTTCTTGTTCATCGAACTCAGTTTCGCCATGACTTAAGTTCTCTTTCCTTCTTGAAAGAGCCTGCCAGATCCCGAGGGGATCAGGCGGCTTCCTTTTCCTGCGCTTCGATCGGGAAGGGGAAGCCGAACAGCTTGAGCAGTTCGCGGGCTTCTTCGTCCGTACGGGCGGTGGTGGTGACGATCACGTCCATGCCGCGCACCTGGTCGATGCGGTCATAGTTGATCTCGGGGAAGATGATCTGCTCTTTCAGGCCCATGGCATAGTTGCCACGGCCGTCGAAGCTGGTCGCCGACACGCCGCGAAAGTCGCGGATGCGCGGCATGGCGATCGTGATCAGACGATCGAGGAATTCGTACATGCGTTCGCGGCGCAGGGTCACCTTGCAGCCGATCGGCATGCCTTCGCGCAGCTTGAACTGTGCGATCGACTTCTTCGCCTTGGTCACGACGGGCTTCTGGCCGGCGATGAGTTCCATCTCGGCAGCGGCCGATTCGACCTTCTTCTTGTCCTGCGTGGCTTCGCCGACACCCATGTTGAGCGTGATCTTTTCGATCTTCGGCACTTCCATCGCATTCTTGTAACCGAACTTCTCGGTCATCGCCTTGACGATCACGTCGTCGTAGCGCTTGCGCATGCGCGGGGTGTAGTTATCAGCCATTGATCGTCTCCCCGGACTTCACGGCCACGCGGACCTTCTTGCCGTCCTTGGTTTCAAAACGAACGCGCGTCGGCTTGCCGGTCTTGGGATCGGCCAGCGCAACCTTGCTTGCGAACAGCGGCGCTTCCTTGCGTTCCAAACCGCCCTGCGGGTTGGTCTGGCTCGGCTTGCGGTGACGCGTGATGACATTGACGCCGGCGACAACGACCTTGCCGTCCTTGGGCAGGCTCTGCGTCACTTCGCCGGTCTTGCCCTTATCCTTGCCGGACAGGATGACAACCGTGTCGCCCTTCTTGATCTTGTTCGCCATGGTCAGAGCACCTCCGGCGCCAGGCTGATGATCTTCATATAGCCGCGGCCGCGCAGTTCGCGGACGACGGGGCCGAAGATACGGGTGCCGATCGGCTCCTCGTTCTTGTTGACGAGCACGGCGGCGTTGCTGTCGAAACGGATGACCGAGCCATCGGCGCGGCGCACGTCCTTCGCGGTGCGGACGATGACGGCGCGATGCACGTCGCCCTTCTTCACCTTGCCGCGCGGCTGGGCTTCCTTGATCGACACGACGATCACGTCGCCGACGCCGGCAGTACGACGCTTCGACCCGCCCAGCACCTTGATGCACTGGACGCGCTTGGCACCGCTGTTGTCAGCGACTTCCAATTGTGACTGCATCTGGATCATCGATGCATTTCCTTCTTTTTTGGCCTACCGGGATGCCCCGGCGGTTCCGTGAAACTCAGCTTAGGCGTCAGCAGCCGTCTTGGGCTTGCTGTGGGTGTCGACCTTGTCGAGCACCTTCCACGTCTTCAGCTTCGAAATCGGCTTCGTTTCCTCGATGCGGACGGTTTCGCCAGCCTTGATGGCGTTGTCCTCATCGTGGGCGTGATACTTTTTCGAACGGCGGATGATCTTGCCGTACAGAGGGTGCTTCACCTTCCGTTCGACCTTCACCACGACGGTCTTGTCGCCCTTGTCGGACACCACCGTACCGGTCAGAATGCGCTTCGGCATCGATAGTCTCCTTACTTCGCGGCCGAGCGCGAACGCTCGGTCTGCTGCGTCTTGATGCGCGCGATCGAACGGCGCACTTCCTTGACGCGTGAGGCCTTTTCAAGCTGGCCGGTGGCCGCCTGGAAGCGGAGGTTGAACGCCTCGCGCTTCAGTTCGCCAAGCTGTTCGGCGAGCTGGTCGTCGGTCTTGGCCTTGAAATCTTCGGTCTTGGCCATGTCCTTAACCCTCCAGGTGCGAGGTGTCGCCGAGGCGGGCGATAACCTTCGTCTTGATCGGCAGCTTCATCGCGGCGCGTTCGAACGCCAGCGCGGCCACGGGGCCGGGAACGCCGTCGAGTTCGAACAGGATGCGACCCGGCTTCACGCGCGCGGCCCAGAATTCCGGCGAACCCTTGCCCTTACCCATACGGACTTCGGCAGGCTTCGACGACACGGGGACGTCGGGGAAGATGCGGATCCACAAACGGCCCTGACGCTTGATCGCGCGGCTGATCGCACGGCGAGCCGCTTCGATCTGGCGTGCGGTGATCCGCTCGGGTTCCATCGCCTTCAGCCCGTACGAGCCGAAGTTCAGGCTGGTACCGCCCTTGGCATTGCCATGGATGCGGCCCTTGAAGGCCTTGCGGAACTTGGTTTTTTTCGGTTGCAGCATGTCAGCAGTCCTTAGCGGCGATCTTCACGAGCCGGACGGACACCGGTCGTCTGCGCATCGAGCATCAGACGGTCGGTTGCCATCGGGTCGTGACCAAGGATCTCGCCCTTGAAGATCCAGACCTTGATTCCGCACACGCCATAGGCGGTGTGGGCTTCGGCCTCGGCATAATCGACATTGGCGCGCAGCGTGTGCAGCGGCACGCGGCCTTCGCGGTACCATTCGGTACGCGCGATTTCCGCGCCGCCAAGACGGCCCGCGCAGTTGATGCGGATGCCCTCGGCGCCAAGACGCATCGCCGACTGAACGGCGCGCTTCATGGCACGGCGGAACGCGACGCGGCGCTCGAGCTGGTCGGCAATGCCCTGGCCGACGAGCTTGGCGTCGACTTCGGGCTTGCGGATTTCGACGATGTTCAGCGACACGTCGCTGCCCGTCATCGCGCCGAGCTGCTTACGCAGCTTTTCGATGTCCGCACCCTTCTTGCCGATGATGACGCCCGGACGGGCGGCATAGATCGACACGCGGCACAGCTTTGCCGGACGCTCGATCACGACCTTCGAGATAGCGGCCTGCGGCAGGTGCTTGAACACGAACTTGCGGATCTTGAGATCCTCGACAAGCATGCGGCCATAGTCCTGGCCTTCGGCGAACCAGCGGCTGTCCCAGGTGCGGTTGACCTGCAGGCGCAGGCCGATCGGATTGCTCTTCTGGCCCATCTTACGCCTCTTCTTCCTGTTCGCGCACGACAATGCGGATGCGGCTGAACGGCTTGACGATCCGGGTCGACTTGCCGCGGCCGCGTGCGTGCCAGCGCTTCATCGAGATCGACTTGCCCACGCTCGCTTCCTTGATGACGAGCGCATCAACGTCGAGGTTGTGGTTGTTTTCCGCGTTGGCGACGGCGCTGGCGAGAACCTTGCGCACGTCGACAGCCATCGCCTTCTTCGAGAAGGTGAGGATGTTCATCGCGTCTTCGACCTTGCGGCCGCGGATCAGCGCGGCAACGAGGTTCAGCTTCTGCGCCGAACCGCGAATCTGCGTGCCGACCGAGAGCGCCTCGTTATCGGCAACGCGGCGGGGGGACTTTTCCTTGCCCATTAGCGTTTGCCCTTCTTGTCAGCCGCGTGGCCGGGGAAGAAGCGCGTCGGCGCAAATTCACCCAGCTTCATGCCGACCATGTCTTCATTGACCGACACCGGCACGAACTTGCGGCCGTTGTAGACGTTGAAGGTCAGCCCCACGAACTGCGGCAGGATGGTGGACCGGCGCGACCAGGTCTTGATCGGGGCAGAGCTGCCGCCGTCCTGGGCCGTTTCGGCTTTCTTGAGCAGATGGAGGTCCACGAACGGACCCTTCCAGACCGAGCGAGCCATGGCTTACCTCTTCTTCTTCGCGTGACGCGACCGGATGATCATCTTGTCGGTCGACTTGTTGTGGCGCGTACGCGCACCCTTCGTCGGCTTGCCCCACGGGGTAACCGGGTGACGGCCGCCCGAGGTGCGGCCTTCGCCGCCGCCATGCGGGTGATCGACCGGGTTCTTTGCGACACCGCGCGTCAGCGGACGCTTGCCGAGCCAGCGATTGCGGCCGGCCTTGCCGAGGTTGGTGTTCTGGTTGTCGGGGTTCGACACCGCGCCCACCGTGCCCATGCACTCGCCGCGAATGTAACGCTGCTCGCCCGAACCGAGACGCACGATGACGAGACCGCGGTCACGACCGACGACCTGTGCATAGGTGCCAGCCGAACGGGCGATCTGGCCGCCCTTGCCCGGCTTCATCTCGATGTTGTGGACGATCGTGCCGACGGGCATCTGCGACAATTCCATCGCATTGCCCGGCTTCACGTCGGTCTTCTTGCCCGCAACGACGGTGTCGCCAACAGCCAGGCGCTGCGGCGCCAGGATGTAAGCCACTTCACCGTCTTCGTACTTGACGAGCGCGATGAACGCGGTGCGGTTCGGGTCATATTCCAGACGCTCGACGACAGCCGGCATGTCCCACTTGCGACGCTTGAAGTCGATGAAGCGGTACTTCTGCTTGTGGCCGCCAGCGATGCCGCGCGAGGTCACATGACCCTTGTTGTTGCGGCCGCCGGTCTTGCGCTTGCCTTCGGTCAGCGCCTTGACGGGCTTGCCCTTCCACAGCGACGACTTGTCGACGAGGATCAGGCCGCGCGAACCGGGGCTGGTCGGATTATAGGACTTAAGTGCCATTTTCTTTCGCCTCTTCCTACAATCAGACGCCGGTGGTGACGTCGATCGACTGGCCTTCGGCCAGGCGAACGATCGCCTTCTTCACGTCGCTGCGGGTGTAGGGCTTGCCCTTCCAGCGCTTGGTCTTGCCTTTGGTGACGAGCGTGTTCACGCCGATCACCTTGACATCGAACAGCGCCTCGACGGCGGCCTTGATGGCGGGCTTGGTCGCGTCGTTCGCGACCTTGAACACCACCGCGTTATTTTCGCTGAGCAGCGTCGACTTCTCGGTGATCACCGGAGCGAGGATCACGTCATAGTGACGCGCGTCGATGGTCTTTGCCTTAGCCATTGCAGCGGGCCTCCAGCTTTTCGACCGCCGCGCGGGTCAGGACCAGCGTGTCGGCACGGATGATGTCATAGACGTTGGCACCGATGGCGGGCAGGGCGTCGACACCGATGAGGTTGGCCGAAGCCATTGCGAAGCTTTCGTGCACCGCGTCACCGTCGATGAAGAGCGCGCGATTGCCGAGTTCGAGCTTGCCGAGCTTGCCGGCGAGCGCCTTGGTCTTCGCGTCCTTGAGCTCGAGCGTGTCGAGAACGACGAGCTTGCCGCCCTTCGCCTTGTCGCTCAGCGCCATCTTCAGGCCGAGGGTGCGGATCTTCTTGTTCAGCGAGTGGCCGAAGGTGCGGGCACGGGGGCCATGCGCCTTACCACCGCCGATGAAGATCGGCGCCTTGCGATCGCCGTGACGTGCGGTACCGCCGCCCTTCTGGCGACCGAACTTCTTGCCGGTGCGCGACACATCGCTGCGTTCGCGGGCGGCACGAGCCGGACCACGGCGCTTTTCGAGCTGCCATGCAACGACGCGATGCAGGATGTCGGCGCGCGCGTCGACACCGAAGACGTCGTCGTTGAGATCGATGTCGGTGCCGGCCTTGCCGTCGAGGGTCTGAACCTTGACCTTCATGATCAGGACTCCTGTGCGCCGTCGGTGGCCGCGGTGTCGACGACGGTTTCTTCAACCGGCGTTTCGACCGGCGCGTCGACCGGGGCATCGTTGGTATTGGCCGCGCTCTTGACGCCCGCCGGATAGGGGGCCTCCGGGTGACGCGGCAGCTTCACCGCATCGCGGACGAGCAGCCAGCCGCCCTTCGAGCCAGGGACCGAGCCCTTGACGAAGAGAAGGCCGCGCTCGACGTCGGTGCGGACGATTTCGAGATTCTGCTGGGTGCGGTTGCGCGCGCCCATGTGGCCGGCCATCTTCTTGTTCTTGAAGACGCGGCCCGGATCCTGGCGGTTACCGGTCGAACCATGCGCACGGTGGCTGATCGAAACACCGTGGCTCGCGCGCATACCGCCGAAACCCCAACGCTTCATCGCACCGGCAAAGCCCTTGCCCTGGGTCACGCCCTGGATGTCGACGATCTGGCCGGCAACGAAGTGATCGGCCGACAGTTCGGCGCCGACGTCAAGCGTCGCGTCGTCGGCGACGCGGAATTCGACGAGCTTCGCCTTGGGCTCGACTTCGGCCTTGCCATAGGCGCCGCGCTGCGGCTTGGCGACGTTCTTCGCCTTGGCCGAACCGGCACCGAGTTGAACGGCTACATAGCCGTCACGTTCTTTATCGCGCACAGAGACGACCTGGCAGCCTTCGAGGCTCAGAACGGTGACGGGCACGTGGCGGCCGTCGTCCTGAAACAGGCGGGTCATCCCCATTTTCTTCGCGATCACGCCAGTACGCATGATCATACTCCTCAACAGAGGCCGGGCGGACCATTCCGCACGGCGTGTGGGACCTCATCAAGGCGAACCCCAACGAGAACCCTCCCAGCCCAGAATTTCGATGCATCGCCCCGTCCGGGCTGAGGTGCCGCGCCCCGTAGGAGAAGCGGCGAGACGGGGGACGCAGCCCGGACCATGTTTCTTCCGAAGAAGAGGTCCGGCGGTATCCACCCTATCGTCGGTCCGGATCGCGCCGGACAATGCAGTCACCGAAGTGTCCTGCCGATAGAGACCCCGGCTTTCGCCGGGGCTGCGTTGGCTTAGGCCAACTTGATTTCGACGTTCACGCCCGCGGCGAGGTCGAGCTTCATCAGCGCGTCGACCGTCTGCGGGGTGGGCTGCACGATGTCGAGCAGCCGCTTGTGGGTACGCACCTCGAACTGCTCGCGCGACTTCTTGTCGACATGCGGACCGCGGTTCACGGTGAATTTTTCAATACGCGTCGGAAGCGGGATCGGACCGCGAATGAGTGCGCCCGTACGACGTGCCGTGTCGGCAATGTCGGTGGTGGCCTGATCGAGCACGCGGTGATCAAAGGCCTTCAGGCGAATGCGAATATTCTGCGTTTCCATGACTGTTCCAGTCGAATCCCGTCTAACGATGCGAAAGAGCCGAAATGGCCTGCTCCGACTTCCGCAGGGAAGCCGGATCGGCCATCAAAAACCTTTAAGCTACGAGCCGCGCGAATCAGTCCGAATCGCGCGGCTCGCGGCCCTATATTACTTTGTGATCGTCGCCACAACCCCTGCGCCGACCGTACGGCCACCTTCGCGAATTGCGAAGCGGAGACCCGGGTCCATCGCGATCGGGGCGATCAGCTTGACCGACAGCTGGACGTTGTCGCCCGGCATGACCATTTCGGTGCCCTCGGGGAGGATGACCTCGCCGGTGACGTCCGTGGTGCGGAAGTAGAACTGCGGACGATAGTTCGCGAAGAACGGCGTGTGACGGCCGCCTTCGTCCTTCGACAGGACGTACACTTCCGAGGTGAACTCGGTGTGCGGCGTGATCGAGCCGGGCTTCGCCAGAACCTGGCCACGCTCGACTTCTTCACGGCCAACGCCACGGATCAGCGCACCGATGTTGTCGCCAGCCTGGCCCTGGTCGAGCAGCTTGCGGAACATTTCGACGCCGGTGACGACGGTCTTCTTGGTGTCCTTGATGCCGACGATTTCGACTTCTTCACCAACCTTGACGATGCCGGTTTCGACGCGGCCGGTGACAACCGTACCACGACCCGAGATCGAGAACACGTCTTCGATCGGCATCAGGAAGGGCTTGTCGAGCGGACGTTCCGGCTGCGGGATCCACTCGTCGACAGCCGCCATCAGCTTCAGGATCGCGTCCTTGCCGATGTTGTCGTCGCGGCTTTCCAGCGCGGCGAGCGCCGAACCGGCGATGATCGGAATATTGTCGCCGTCGAAGTCACGCTTCGAAAGTTCTTCGCGGATTTCGAGTTCGACGAGTTCGAGCAGTTCGGGATCGTCGAGCTGGTCGACCTTGTTGAGGAACACGACCATCGTGGGAACGCCGACCTGCTTCGCGAGCAGGATGTGCTCCTTGGTCTGCGGCATCGGGCCGTCAGCGGCCGACACGACGAGGATCGCGCCGTCCATCTGGGCGGCACCGGTGATCATGTTCTTAACATAGTCGGCGTGACCCGGGCAGTCGACGTGCGCATAGTGGCGGCCGTCGGTTTCATATTCGACGTGGGCGGTCGAAATGGTGATGCCGCGCTCGCGCTCTTCGGGAGCCTTGTCGATGTTCGCGAAGTCGACGGCGGCGTTGCCGGCGACGTTTTCGGCGAGCACCTTGGTGATCGCTGCGGTCAGCGAGGTCTTGCCATGGTCGACGTGACCGATGGTGCCGATGTTGCAGTGCGGCTTCGTCCGCTCAAATTTAGCCTTGGCCATGATGGTATAACCTTCTTGTTCAATGTTTGCGTTGATCAGTCCTGGACGAGCCTGCTGAATCAGGCGCCGCCCTTAGAGGGTCTTGCCGCGCGGTGCAAGCCCGCGCGGCTTTGACCCATCAGGCCATCTTGGCCTTCACTTCTTCGGCGACGTTGGTCGGCACTTCTTCATAATGCGAGAATTGCATCGAGTAGCTCGCGCGACCCTGGCTGAAGCTGCGCAGCTGGTTCACATAGCCGAACATGTTCGCCAGCGGAACGATCGCCTCGACGACCTGGGCGATGCCCCGGCTGTCGGTGCCCTGGATCTGGCCGCGGCGGCTGTTAAGGTCGCCGATCACGTCGCCCATGAACTCCTCAGGGGTAACGACTTCGACCTTCATCACCGGCTCGAGCAGCTTGATGCCGGCCTTCGCCGCCACTTCGCGCATCGCCGCACGGCCTGCGATTTCGAACGCCAGCGCCGACGAGTCGACGTCGTGGTACGCGCCGTCCGTGAGCTTGATTTCGAAGTCGATGATCGGGAAGCCGATCATGTGACCGTTTTCGGCCGACTCGCGCATGCCCTTTTCGACCGACGGGATATATTCGCGCGGAATGTTACCGCCCTTGATCTCGTCGATGAAGGTGATGCCCGCGCCGCGTTCGCCGGGGGCGACGCTGACCTTGACGCGGCCGAACTGGCCCGAGCCGCCCGACTGCTTCTTGTGGGTATAGTCGACGTCGACAGCCTTCGCGAGCGATTCGCGGTACGCCACCTGCGGCGCGCCGACGTTCGCTTCGACCTTGAACTCGCGCTTCATGCGATCGACGAGAATGTCGAGGTGAAGCTCGCCCATGCCCTTGATGATCGTCTGGCCCGATTCATGGTCGGTCGACACGCGGAACGAGGGATCCTCGGCGGCCAGGCGATTGAGCGCGATGCCCATACGTTCCTGGTCGGCCTTGGTCTTCGGTTCCACCGACAGCTCGATGACCGGCTCGGGGAATTCCATCCGCTCGAGGATGATCGGCGCGTTGGTCGCGCAGAGCGTGTCCCCGGTGGTGGTTTCCTTGAGGCCGGCGAGCGCGACGATGTCGCCCGCATAGGCTTCTTCGATGTCTTCGCGGCTGTTCGCGTGCATCAGCAGCATGCGGCCAACCTTTTCCTTCTTGTCCTTCACCGAGTTCAGGTAGGTGCCCTTGTTGAGCGTACCCGAATAGATGCGGGCGAAGGTGAGCGAGCCGACGAACGGATCGTTCATGATCTTGAAGGCGAGCAGCGACAGCGGCGCCGAGTCCGAAGTCTCGCGCGAGTCGGGCTGGTCGTTCGACGGGTTGATGCCCTGGACGTCAGGAATGTCGAGCGGCGAAGGCAGATAGTCGACGACCGCGTCGAGCAGCGCCTGCACGCCCTTGTTCTTGAACGACGAGCCGCACAGCACGGGCACGAACGCTTGCGCCAGCGTACCCTTGCGGATCAGCGCCTTCAGTTCGGGAACGGCAGGCACCGTGCCTTCGAGATAGGCTTCCATCGCATCGTCGTCCTGTTCGACGGCGAGTTCGACGAGCTTTTCGCGATATTCGGCAGCCTTGTCCTTCATGTCCGCCGGAATCTCTTCGTAGAAGAATTCGGCGCCGAGGCTTTCGTCCTTCCAGATGATCGCGCGTTCGTTGACGAGGTCGACGAGGCCGATGAAGTCGCTTTCGGCGCCGATGGGCAGATAAAGCACCGCCGGCGTCGCACCGAGGCGATCGATGATCGTCTGGACGCAGTAGTAGAAGTTCGCACCGGTGCGATCGAGCTTGTTGATGTAGCACATGCGCGGAACTTTATACTTGTCCGCCTGGCGCCACACGGTTTCCGACTGCGGCTCGACGCCGGCCACGCCGTCGAACGCGGTGATCGCGCCGTCGAGCACGCGCAGCGAACGCTCGACCTCAATCGTGAAGTCGACGTGTCCGGGGGTGTCGATGATGTTCAGACGATGCTCGGGACCCTTGCCTTCGTCGGCCTTCCACAGGCAGGTCGTCGCGGCGGACGTGATCGTGATGCCGCGTTCCTGTTCCTGCTCCATCCAGTCCATCGTCGCGGCGCCGTCATGGACTTCGCCGATCTTGTAGGACTTGCCGGTGTAGTAAAGGATGCGCTCGGTCGTCGTGGTCTTGCCGGCGTCGATGTGCGCCATGATCCCAAAGTTGCGATATTTATCGAGCGGATGGCTGCGTGCCATGGTCTTTTCCTTGGATTTGGGGGGCGGCCCTTGCGGCCACCCCCGATATAGGAACGATTGTTACGATTGCGAGACGCGCCCCACGAGATGCAGGGGCGTCCGCGCGGGTTACCAGCGGTAGTGCGAGAAGGCGCGGTTCGCTTCCGCCATGCGGTGCGTGTCTTCGCGCTTCTTCACGGCGTTGCCACGGTTGTTCGACGCATCGAGCAGTTCGCCCGACAGGCGCGCCGCCATCGTGGTTTCGCTGCGGTTGCGCGCCGCGGTGATCAGCCAGCGGATCGCGAGCGCCTGCGCACGGTCCGGACGGACTTCGACCGGAACCTGATAGGTCGCACCGCCGACGCGGCGGCTGCGGACTTCGATGTTCGGGCGGATGTTCGCGAGCGCTTCGTGGAACACGCCGAGCGGTTCCTTCTTGGCGCGGGCTTCGACCGACTCGAGCGCACCGTAAACGATGCTTTCGGCGACGGACTTCTTCCCGTCCAGCATGACGCTGTTCATGAATTTCGACAGCACCGTATCACCGAAACGGGGATCGGGCAGGATTTCGCGGCGTTCAGGACGACGACGACGAGCCATAGGTAATTCCTTTTACAACAGCATCCCGGCGCATACGCAGCCAGGGATGATCAGATAGCCGAAAAAGCGGTCCTTACTTCGGACGCTTCGCGCCGTACTTCGAACGGCTCTGCTTGCGGTCCTTCACGCCCTGCGTATCGAGCACGCCGCGCAGGACGTGGTAACGCACACCGGGAAGATCGCGGACACGACCGCCGCGGATCAGCACGACGCTGTGTTCCTGGAGGTTGTGGCCTTCGCCGGGGATGTAGGTGATGACTTCGCGCTGGTTGGTCAGGCGGACCTTCGCAACCTTGCGGAGCGCCGAGTTCGGCTTTTTCGGGGTCGTCGTGTAGACACGGGTGCAAACGCCGCGCTTTTGCGGGTTTGCGTCCATCGCCGGGACCTTGGACTTCACCTTCTGGGGAGTCCGGCCCTTGCGGACCAGCTGGTTGATCGTGGGCATGAATGCTTCACCTTTAAATGTCCGCCCATCAAAGCGAACGGTTACTGTACTGCGGTGGATGAAGCTCCGGCCGCTAACCCGCCAGAAATGGCGAAAAACGGCCGACCTGATAACAGCAAAAGACCCCGGCAGACCTGCAAGATCTCCCGGAGGCTCCATCCGCGCCAGCAATGTTCAAGCGCTGTTGTAACCGAAAGAGGCAGCAAACCGCCCTTTTCGGTCGAGCGCGCCCCTAGACCCGATTCCTTCCGCGGTCAAGGGGCGGGCAATATTGTTGCGCCGGTCGGGGCGGGCTATCGGTCGGCGATGCCCGCCGTCCGCCACGCCAGCTTTGCCCCGCACGTCGCGCCCGACACACGGTTGCTGATATTGGGAAGCCTGCCTGGCGTCCGTTCGCTCGCCGAACGGCAATATTATGCGCATCCGACGAACCAGTTCTGGCGCCTGCTCGGCGCGGTTACGGAGCGGCCGCTTGCCGATATGCCCTATGACGACCGGCTGGCGGCGCTGCGCGCGGCAAAGGTCGGGCTGTGGGACGTGATCCGCAGCGCCGAGCGGCGCACGAGCAGCGACGCGCTGATCCGCGAGGCCGAAGCGCACGACCTTGCAGCGCTGATCGCCGATCTGCCCGACCTCTGCATGATCGCCTTCAACGGCGGCAAGGCCGCGGCAATCGGGCGAAAGCAACTGCCGCCGCTCGAAGGCATTACGCTCGTCGACCTGCCGTCGAGCAGCGCCGCGCATACGATCGGCTTCGACAAGAAGCGCGACCGCTGGCTGGCGCTGCGCGGCGCGCTCTGATCAGTCGACGACGCTGCCGCGCGCCATCACGAAATCGACCTTCTTGAGCACGCGCACGTCGGCGACCGGATCGCTCGCGACCGCGATGATGTCGGCGCTCTTGCCCGGCGCGATCGTGCCGATCTCGTTCGACAGGCCGAGCAGGTCGGCGGCGTTGACCGTCGCGGCCTTTAGGGCTTCGACCGGGGTCATGCCGTTCTGGACCATCAGTTCGAACTCGTCGCCGTTGCGGCCGTGCTTCGACACGCCGGCATCGGTGCCGAACGCGATGCGCACGCCTCTGGGCACGAGCTGCTGGAGGCTCTTGCCGGTGATTTCGATCCGCCATTTGATCTTGGCCAGCACGTCGGGTTCGTACGCGTTCGCATTCGCCGCGAGCCGTTCCTTGTAGCCGTTCACCGTCGACAGCGTCGGGACATAATAGGTCTTCGACTTCGCCCATTGGCTGATCGTCGCCTCGTCGAGGATCGTGCCATGTTCGATCGAGTCGGCGCCCGCGGTCAGCGCGAGGCGGATGCCGTCGGCGCCGTGCGCGTGGACCGCGACCTTCTTGCCGAACAGATGCGCGGTATCGACGATCGCTTGCGCCTCGTCGTCGAACATCTGCTTGCCGAGGCCCGCGCCGATGCGGCTGTTCACGCCGCCGGTCGAGGCGAATTTGATCACGTCGGCCCCGCGGCCGATCTGGAGCCGCACCGCACGCCGACAATCGTCGGCGCCGTTGCAGGTATTGCCCGCGCCCGCGAAGAAGGGGCGGAGCTCGTCGCGATAGCCGAGCGAACCGTCCATATGCCCCGCGCTGCCCGAGATGCTGTTGCCCGCATCGACGATGCGCGGGCCCTGCACCTTGCCGTCGAGGATCGCGTCACGCAGCGCCAATGTCGCGCCGTCGCCGTCGCCGAGGTTGCGGACGGTAGTGAAACCCGCACGGAGCGTCTTCATCCCGTTCGCCTCGGCATTGAACGCCTGCGCCGCGGGACTGAGCGTGACCTCTTCGAGCTGGCCCGCGATGCCGCCGGCGTCGCTCGTCAGATGGACGTGGCTGTCGATGAGGCCGGGGAGGACATATTTGTCCTTGAGGTCGATCAGCGTCGCGCCAGGGTCGGCGGGCTGGAAACCGTCGGCGATCGCGACGATCCGGCCGCCCTCGACGACGATCGTCGAGGCGCCGCGCGCAGGCTTGCCGGGTTCGGCGAGCAATTGGCCGGCGTGGATGACGGTGCGCGCCGGCGCCTGCGCGGCGAGCGGCGTCGCGAGCGCCGCACCGACAAGCGCGAACGGAAGAAGGTGAATCGGCTTCATTCTGGCATCCCCTGTTTTGGATTTGGGGAGCGTTAAAGCCGATCAGAAGCCCATCGTAAAGCGCACCGCCGCACCCTGGTCGTCGGGCATCGCGGCGATGTGGCCGGGATCGCGGCGCCACCATGTGTTGGCGACCAGATCGCCGCCGAACAGCGCCATCGCATAGCTCGCCTCGACCACCAGTTCGCGTCCCGTTGGCGCCAGATGATAGGTCCGGCGGCTGAAGTCGGTGCGGCCGCTCGCATAGTCATGCGCGACGGGAAGCGTCAGGTCGATGCCACCGCGCGCGACGCGCAGTGGCTGCGCGAAGCGGAGCGCGGCGCGGTCACCCGGCTGCACCAGATTCGCCTTCGCGATGTCGAACGAGAAGGCCGACGACCAGAGCAGGCCGTCAGCGACGAGGCCGCGGCTGTCGGCGCGCGTCCGCATCTGGCGCCAGGCGGCTGCAATTTGCCAATCATCGCGCATATCGAGGATGAGGCTGGCGTCGCCGACGAGGCTGGTCGCGCCGCCCGCGCCGAAAACGGGGCCGAGGCGCGCGCCGAGGAGGCTGTCCGATTCGCGCAGCCAGCTGGCGCCGAGCGCGGCGCGGACGGGACCGAAGCGCGCATCCCACGCGGCGCCGAAGCGCTGGTAGCGGCTGTCGCGGCCCGAGCGATAGCGGAGCAGGGGGTCGTCCTGCCAGCGCGAACCCGACACCCAGCCGCTTTCCGCATATATATTAACGTATTGATTAGTAGTAATATTATGTCGGATTAGGGTTCCAATACCGGGGCTCGATGCAAAGCCCAGCCCCTCATGCGCGCCGTCGCCGATGAGCATCGCATGGCCGCTGTCGCCGCGCTCGCCCGCGAGCAGGCCGCCGGTGCCGCGCCCGGCGGCGAAGCCGATGCGCGTGTGCGCATCGAGGCGCGTGACGACCGAGGCGGCGATGGTGCGCGCACGCTGCGCGTCGTGGAAGGAGAGGCCGGCGAGCGCATCGCTGCCGCCCGTGCCCGGCGCGGTGACGAGCGACAGCGCGGTCGCCCGGCTCGCCGCACTTTGCTGGCGGACAAGCCCCCCGATCGCCCCCGACAGCTTGAAGTCGGGGCGTCGCCGCGCGAGCGACTGGCCGAAATCGACGTTGAAGGCGCGGCCGAAACTGTCGGTGACCAGCCCCATCGTACCGACGCGGCCGGCATCGCCCATCGGGCCGCCGAGTATCCCGAGCGGCGCATCGAGCGCCACTGCGGTCGACGTGCCGGCGAGCGCGGTCGCACCCATCGGCTGGAAAGCGCGCGCGATATCGAGAATGCCCTGCCCATAGACCGCATCGTCGCCCGTCGCCCCCGCATCGCGCGCCGATTGATAGAGCAATTGCACGATTTGCTGGCTCGACAGGTTGGGAAAGGCTTGCGCGATCAGCGCGACCGCGCCTGCGACCTGCGGGGCGGCAAAGCTGGTCCCGTTGAGCACGAAGACAAAATTGCCCTCGGTCTTGAGCACGCCATTTTGATAGGCGCAGCACACGCCTTCGCCGAGCGCCGATAAATAGGAAGCGGCATAAGCGCCGGCGCGGTTGCTGAACGCCGAGCTGACGCCATTTTCATTGACCGATCCGGCGATGATGATGAGTCCGCCGCCCGCATCGCGCAAACCCTGCGCGAAACGATCGGGGTTGTTCGGGTCATTGCCGTTCGCGGTCGTATCGCCGTCATTACCCGCCGAGACGATGACGATGATCCCCGCAGCCGTCGCGCGCGCGACCGCCGCACGCAGCGTCGTACCCGGCGGATCCTGGCCGCCGAGCGAGATATTGACGACGCGCGCGCCCGCGCTGACCGCGCGGTCGAGCCCCGCCGCGATCGCGGTTTCGGGATAACGGCAGCCGCTTTCATCGTTCGACGGATCCTCGGTCGCGCAGCTGCCCGGCCGGTCGGCGCGCAGCACGAGGAGGTTGGCGTTGAACGCGATGCCGAAGGTCCCGGCGTCATTTTTTCCGCCGAGCAGAACCTGCGCGACGTTGGTCCCGTGCGTCCCTTCGCCGTTGATCCCGCGCGTCCCCGCCAGGTCGGCCGACTGGGGCGAGATGCGGCCGGCAAATTCGGGGCTGTCCTCGTCGATCCCGTCGTCGATGACCCCCGCCAATATGCCCTGTCCGGTCGCGCCCGCCTGATAGGCGGTGATCGCGCCGTGGAAATTGACCCCGTCGGACATGCGGGTTTCGGCGGTATTGAAATTGCCCGTGGGCGGCGGGGTCGGCGTGGGGGTTGGCGCGGGCGTCGGTGTCGGGGCGGGAGCGGGCGGAGGTGCAGGTGTCGGGGAGGGACGGGCGCCGCCGCCACCCCCGCCGCAAGCCGCCAGCGACAGCGCCGCGAAGCCGAGCAAAAGGGACAAAGACCGTCCAGCCATCCGGTGGATGCGGCTGCGTCGGTTCGCGTCGGCCATGGCCGTTCCCCTTTGCCCTGATATCCGCCTCTTAGCGCAGCGGAGAAAGGAGGGGTAGCATCATGCGGTTAATTGCACGTTCCCGATCCTCCCTGCCGCGAAGCGGTGGCGAGGGGGACCGCCAAAGACGGTGGAGGGGCGAAAACGTCGCGGCCCCTCCGTCAGCGCTTTGCGCTGCCACCTCCCCACGGCTCCGCCGCAGGGAGGATCTTTCGTTGCCGACATCTTCGTGAACCCCTATGCGGCCCGCATGTCCGCCCCGCTCGACCATATCGACAGCTGGATCTTCGATCTCGACAACACGCTCTATGCGCCGTCGGCGAAGCTGTTCGATCTGATCGACGAGCGGATGGGCGCCTTCATCATGCGGCTGCTGAATGTCGACGCGGTCGAGGCGCGGCGCGTGCAGAAGCAATATTTCCACGACCATGGCACGACGATGGCGGGGCTGATGCGCCATCACGGCGTGCAGCCCGAGGATTTCCTTGTCGACGTCCATGATATCGCGCTCGACCGGCTGGGCGTCGATACGCGGCTGCGCGCCGGGCTCGAGCGCCTGCCCGGGCGCAAGCTGGTCTTTACCAACGCCGATGCCGATTATGCGGCGCGCGTGCTCGCCGCGCGCGGGATCGCCGACCTGTTCGACGGCATCTGCGACATCCGCGTCACGCGCTATACGCCCAAGCCCGACCCCGCCGCCTATACGATGATGATATCGCATCTGGGGGTCGATCCGGCGAAGAGCGTCTTCGTCGAGGATATGGCGCGCAACCTGACGCCCGCGAAAGCGCTCGGCATGACGACCGTCTGGCTGGACAATGGCAGCGAAAGCGGTCATCGCGACCACCTGCCGGAACATGTCGATTTTCACGCAGCCGACATCGCCGACTGGCTCGACAACCTGCCTTTACCTTGGGGAATTTCATGACCACCGACCTCATATCGACGATCGAAGCCGCTTGGGATGACCGCGACGCGCTGGGGCTGACGACGACCGGGGCGGTGCGCGAGGCGGTCGAAACCGCGCTCGCGGGGCTCGACGACGGCAGCTATCGCGTTGCCGAGCGGGACGCGGGCGGGACCTGGCAGGTCAACCAGTGGCTGAAGAAGGCGGTGCTGCTGTCCTTCCGCCTCAACGACATGGAACTCATCGAAGGCGGCCCCGGCGGCGCGCGCTGGTGGGACAAGGTGCCGTCGAAATTCGCCGGCTGGGGCGAGAATCGTTTCCGCGACGCGGGCTTCCGCGCCGTTCCCGGCGCGATCGTCCGCCATGGCGCGCATATCGCCAAGGGCGCGGTCCTGCTGCCGAGCTTCGTCAATATTGGCGCACGCGTCGGCGAGGGGTCGATGGTCGACGCCTGGGCCACCGTCGGCAGCTGCGCGCAGATCGGCGCGAACGTCCATCTGTCGGGCGGCGCGGGGATCGGCGGCGTATTGGAACCGCTGCAGGCGGGGCCGGTGGTGATCGAGGACGGCGCCTTCATCGGCGCGCGCGCCGAGGTCGCCGAGGGCGTGATCGTGCGCGAGGGCGCGGTGCTGTCGATGGGTGTCTACCTCGGCGCCTCGACCAAGATCGTCGATCGCGCGACCGGCGAGGTCTTCATGGGTGAAGTTCCCGCTTATTCGGTCGTCGTGCCGGGCGCGCTGCCGGGCAAGCCCTTGCCCGACGGGACGCCGGGGCCGTCGCTCTATTGCGCGGTGATCGTCAAGCGCGTCGATGCGAAAACGCGCGCGAAGACCGGGATCAACGAGCTGCTGCGCGACTGATCGCCGCCCGCGCCGCGATCAGCGCATCGTGGCGGGCGACAGGCACGGGACGGTGTCGGCGGTCCAGTCGATCTCGTCGGTCGCGGGTACGACCCGGCTGCCGGGCACCAGCGGCTTGGCGACGGCGGGCTTGTAAAAGACCCATGCCATGCTGTTGTCGAAGCCCGCGATCCGGCCATTGTCGCGTCGTGCGCTGACTGCATCGATTTCGGGTTGTTCGACGCGCAAGCCGCGAACCATCCGGATCGAGCCGTCGCGGACATCGATGGCGCGATAATAATTCTTGCCGAAAATGCGCGTGTCATAACCCGATTTGAAAGACCAGTTCGCGGCGTTTGTCGTCGCCGGCAGCCGCAGCGTCGTGACGCGGCAGTCGAATTCGGGGGCGCTGTAATAGGGCAGATCCTGATTCTGGTCCGCCGCGCGCGCGCGCCGTTCGGGCGGGCTGAATCCGCCGCCGGGAAGCGCGACCGACTTGTCGCCGTCCCCGTCATCCTTCCAGTCGACCGTCCATGTGCCGGTGATCGTGAGAATGCTCGCTTCGGCCTTTTGGTCGTAGCGCCATTTGACGTCGTCGACCGTCTCCCACGTTCCCCCCACCAGCTGCTGGCGCATGCCGTCGCGCAACTGATCGGCGGTCAATCCGGACAGCTCGACCTGCTGTTGCAGCCCCGGGATGCCGCGAACGATGCTGGTGTTCGTCACCCGCGCCGGCCGGTCGAAGCCCGCGCGCGCGTCGATGTCATAGAGGGTGATTTCGTTCGGCTTACTGGCCATCCGCCATTCGAGTTTCTGAAGCGCGCTGCCCTTCGCGGTCACCGGCAAGACCCAGCGATAGGGAATCGCCGGCGTGGCGGCGGCCGGAACGACCGGCGGGAGCGTGCCGTCGAGCCAATAGGCGGAACCGTCGATCTTTGCCCGCACCAGCACATGGTCGAACATCCCCGGATTGGGCAGGCGTTCATCGAGGCCGTCGTCGGCGCCGCTGTTGTTGGCGAGGACAGCCTCGGCATCGATCCCTAGCCTGCCGAGCAACCCCAGCAGCAGCGCGGTCTTGCCCTTGCAGTCGCCGTAACGCCGCTGCCAGCTTTCCTCGGCGGTGGCAGGGGTCAGGTTTCCGCTGTCCAGCCCGACATAGATGTAACGCACATCCTGTTGCACCAGTTTCAGCGCGGCGTTGACACGGTCGAGCGGCTTTGCGTGCGCGGCGGCAATGCGCTGCGCCTCCTTGTCGAGCGGCGAGCCATCGGCGATCGCCGCGGCCTTTGCGTACAGCGGAGCGAAGTGCCGCGAAATCGTCGCCCAGTCGGCGAAGTCGGTGAATTCGACGATCCGCTGCCATTGAAAGCGTGCCGGCGCCTCCTTCGGCGGCGTCAGCAGCGCCGGATTGTCGAACCGGAAGTCGATGCCGCCGTCGCGCGATACGCCGATCGCCGTCATGTCGGAGGTCATCCGGACCGCGGGCTTCAGCCCCTTGTCCCAACTCAGCCCCAGCCGGTAGCGGCCGGGCGCCGGGCTGGGCGCTAGAAAGAGAAGCCCCGAATCATTCTTTCCGAGCGTGGGGTCGCTCGATCGCGTCGTCAGCCCGACCTCGAGCTCGTCGCCGACGCGCAGGTCGGGCACGCGAAGCACCGCGGTGAGGACGCCGTCGAGCTTCGCGGCTTCCAGCTGATCCTCGCGGCGGAGGATTTCGAACGATGTCTTTTCGAGAACGTCGATCGTCTCGTCGCCCCGATGAACCTTGACCAGATGCACCATGGGAGCGCCCGACGCGGGATTCCAGGCGGTCGAGACATTGCCGATCTGCAACGCGTTCGGATGGAGGATCCGGATGCGATAGCCCAAATATTGCGCCTGTCCCTGTTCGTCGAGATGAATGAGCACGTCCTGACGCCGCGTGAAGAACATCCCGCCGGCGTCATCGGGAACCGCCATCAGATCGGATGGTACCGCCCAGTCGGGCACCGGACCCCGCTGTATCCGATTGTCTTCGGCACGAACCGGCGCCTGCGCGAGCACAGCCACCATGAATATCGAAACTGGAAAGCGCACTATAACCCCCCGCAACTGCGCGGCATAATGTCGTGAATTCACCGCGATGCAAGAAGAGACCCGGGACCCTCGCCAAAAGCGGGGCCGAAGCGCGTCGCCATGCCCTCGTCGAATGACGCCAACCGTTGGTAGACAATATGGCGCCGGATAATTATTGCGAACTATTCGCGATTGTGCGCTGCGCTTGTTTCATGGCGGCTGCGAGGGGGAAATATGCCGGCCGTTTTTCATGCGTCATCGCTTGCCATTGCGGCGCTGCTGTCGGTCGCGCCGGCTGCAGCGCAGGAGCCGACGGGCGATGCGCCGCCAGCCGTGCCGACACCCGCGAACGGCGCGCAGCGTTATGCGCCCGTCGACTTTACCCGCTTTGCACCGCGCACCGCGCTCGACATGGTCGAAAAGGTGCCCGGATTCCTGATCGTCACCGGGACCAACGGCGGCGAGCGCGGGCTGGGCGCGGCGACCGAGAATGTGCTGATCAACGGCGAGCGCATCGCGAACAAGTCGACCGACGCGCGCACCGCGCTGGCGCGCATCACCGCGGCCGAAGTCGCCTATATCGATATCGTCGACGGCGCCGGGCTGAACGTGCCGGGACTGACCGGACAGGTCGCCAATGTCGTGCTCGTCGCCGGCGCGGGGAGCGGCGGGTTCCAGACGACGGTCCGCTGGCAGCCCGAATGGCGGCCGCGGCTCGACAAGAACTGGCTGAACGGCGAAATTTCGACGACGGGCAGGATCGGCGGCACCAATCTGACGCTGAGCCTCAAGAATGAGGCGAACCGGCAGGGCCATTGGGGGCCCGAGCGCGTCTATGACGGAAACGGTGCGCTGCTGTTCACGCGCGACGAGTTCGGCGCCTATAATGGCGACCGACCGCGGCTGTCGGCGGCGCTCGCGCGCACGACCGCGAACGGCAACAAATGGAATCTGAACCTTGGCGGCCAGCTCCAGCTCCTCGACGAGCGCGTCGACAGCGTGTCGGAGCGGCCCGTCGCCGGCACGGTGCGCGAGACGTTCAAATTCACCGAAGACGAATATAATTTCGACATCGGCGGCGATTATGAGCTGGGGCTGGGCAAGGAGCGGCTGAAGCTGATCACGCTCTATCGCTTCGAGCACAGCCCCTTCGTCGACAGCTTCATCGTCGACCGCGAGATTGGCGGACGCACCGGCGAGCGGTTCAAGCAGACTGCCGACGAGGGCGAATCGATCCTGCGCGGCGAATATAGCTGGCGCACCGCCGGCGGCACCGACTGGCAGGTCGCGCTCGAAGGCGCTTACAACACGCTCGACGTCGATTCCGAATTTGCGGTGCTGCAACCCGACGGCAGTTTCCGCCCCGTCGTTTTCGGCGGCGAGCGCACGAAGGTCGAGGAAAAGCGCGGCGAGGCCTCGCTCACGTGGGGGCGTTCGCTGGCTTCGAACCTGACCGCGCAGCTCAACCTTGGCGCCGAATATAGCGAGCTCACCTCGTCGGGCCCGGACGGGCTGACGCGCCGCTTCGTCCGGCCAAAGGGCAAATTGGCGCTGGCGTGGAAGGTCGGCGAAAAGACGACGATCAACTGGTTCGTCCAGCGCCGCGTCGACCAGCTCGACTTCTTCGATTTCGCAAGCTCGGTCGACGTCGCGAACGGGCAGGGCAATGGCGGCAACGGCCTGCTCGTGCCACCGGTCCTCAACCGCACCGAGCTGGAGGTCGTGCAGGACATGGGCGGGTGGGGCAATGCGTCGATCGCCTTCGCTTATGCTTATGCGCAGGACCTCGTCGACCAGGTACCGCTCTCACCGACGACCGAAGGGCGCGGCAATTTGCCGCCCGCGCACCTGTATCGCATCAGTTCGAAGGCGACCCTGCTGCTCGACCGGCTGGGATGGAAGGGCGCGCGGATCAACAGCGATGTCACCTGGCGCCGCAACCGCGTACGCGATCCGCTCACCGACCTGTGGCGCGACCAGAGCGAGGGGCAGGAATATGTCGTCGACCTCAGCCTGCGCCACGACATCCCGCACACCAACCTTGCGTGGGGCGCGGGCTATTTCGACGAGCGATTCAGCCCGAATTTGCGGCTCGGTGCGATCGAGAAGGAATATACCGACGGGCCGTTCGCCACCGCCTTTATCGAGCATAAGAATGTCGCGGGCTTCACGGTGAAACTGTCGTACCGCAACCTCGCGAACATGAAGGACGGGTTCAACCGGACGGTGTTCGTCGACCGGCGCGATGGGCCGGTCGCGTTCAGCGAGCGAAGGCTACGCAGATTCGGGCGGTTTTTCCAGCTGACGGTGACGGGGACGCTTTAGGCGCCCACCGCCGCCGCGTGAACCTCAACGCTCGCTGAGATAATAGCGTTCGCGCGCGCTGAGATCGTCGTTCAGCTCGTAAACGATCGGCTGGCCCGTCGGGATTTCGAGCCCGGTGATGTCGGCGTCCGAGATGCCGGAGAGATGCTTGACGAGCGCGCGCAGGCTGTTGCCGTGCGCCGAGATCAGCACCGTCTTGCCCGCGGCGAGTTCGGGGACGATCGCGGCTTCATAATAGGGCAGCACGCGTTCGATCGTGTCCTTGAGGCTTTCGGCCGACGGGATCGCGATGCCCGCATAGCGCGGGTCGGTCGACAGGTCCCACGGCGAACCGGCTTCGAGCGGCGGCGGCGGGATGTCGAAGCTGCGGCGCCAGATCTTGACCTGTTCGTCGCCATGCTTCGCCGCGGTCTCGGCCTTGTCGAGCCCGGTGAGCCCGCCATAGTGACGCTCGTTGAGGCGCCAGTCCTTGGTGACGGGAAGCCAGAGGCGGCCCATCGCCTCGAGCGCGAGGTTCAATGTCTTGATTGCGCGCGACTGGACCGAGGTGAAGCAGGTGTCGGGGGCGATGCCCTTTGCCTTCATCAGCTCGCCCGCCGCGACCGCTTCGGCGACGCCCTTTTCGGTGACATCGACATCCCACCAGCCGGTGAAGCGGTTTTCGAGATTCCACTGCGACTGGCCGTGACGGATGAGGATGAGCTGGGGCATTTCGGATCCTTGCGCTGGAGGAGATGTGCCGCCCTTTAGCGCGGGTTTTCGGTAAAGGCCAACGCCCCTCTTGAAATGGTTTCGAGGGCTACCAGATTGACCCTGTCCGGCCGCCGACACGGGGCCGGGCGGCGATCGCGGTACGTCCCCCGCGGTCCCTTTGCTTCGCTTTTGAAAAGGAAGAAAGACCATGCGCAACAGCTTCGACTGGACCCCCTATCGCCGTTCGACCGTCGGGTTCGACCGGCTCTTCGATTTCCTCGAAACCGGCGGTTCGGGCGCCGAAAATTATCCGCCCTTCGACATCGAAAAACTCGCCGACGACCATTTCCGCATCACCGTTGCGGTCGCGGGCTTCAAGGCCGACGAGATCGACATCACCGCGCAGCAGAATATGCTGACGGTCAGCGGCCGCAAGGCACCGGTCGCCGAAGGCGAGGGGCGCCAGCTCCTGTATAGCGGTATCGCGACGCGCGCGTTCGAGCGCCGCTTCCAGCTCGCCGATTTCGTGCGGGTCGAGCAGGCCGACCTGTCCGACGGGCTGCTCGCCATCGACCTGGTGCGCGAAGTGCCCGAGGCGATGAAGCCGCACAAGATCGCGATCGGCGGCGCACAGCCGGTGATCGAGGACAAGAAGGCCGCGTAAGCGACGCCCGATTGACCGATTTGAACACGGGGTCCGGAGTCCCTTCCGGGCCCCGTTTTCGTACCTAAAGTACCCGCGTCATGAAACGGCTGAACGGGTCGGGCTGGTAATCGGCGAAGGGTTCGCACGCGGTGAAGCCATAACGCTGGTAAAGCGCGACCGCGGGTTCGAAAGCGCCGCTCGATCCGGTTTCGAGGCTGAGGCGTTCGAGCCCGCGGGTCCGCGCCTCATCGATGATATGATCGAGCATATGCGCGGCGACGCCCTGCCGCAGAAAGGCTTCGGCGGTGCGCATCGACTTGATCTCGCCATGTGCGCTGTCCAGCATCTTGAGCGCGCCGCAGCCCGCAAGCTCGTCGCCGCGGTGGATCGACCAGAAGGTCACACCGTCGGCGCGCAATCCTTCAAAATCGAGGAAATGACAGCTTTCGGCCGGCGAGTTTGCGAGCATGCCCGCGAAATGCACTTCGAGCAGCGCACGGATCGCGGCGCCCGACAGATCGTCCTCGACGATCCGCCAGGCGCCCGCGCCGGGCATCAGAGCAGCTGGTCCAGCGTCTGGAGACACGCGTGCGCAAGCAGCTTCGAGCGTTCGGGCGACCAGCCGGCGACGGGATCGGGCAGGTCGCGATTGTCCTTGAACGGCATTTCGAGCGTCATCGACACCGCGCCGAAGCGTTCGGCGAGCTGCGTTGTCGACATCGACAGATTTGCCTGCCCTGGCGCGGTCTGCTCATAACCGAGGTCGAGCTGGAAATCGGGAGTGTTCGCGGCGAGCGCCGCCTCGAATGCCTTATATTTTTCGGTCTGTTCGGCCTTGAGCGACGGGATGCCCTCGAATCCCGCGAGGAAGACCGCGGGGATCGCCTCGTCGCCATGGACGTCCATGGCCCAGTCGACGCCGGTCTCATCCATCGCGTTCCGCACGCACAGCACTTCGGGGCTGCGCTCGGCGGTCGGTTCGTGCCATTCGCGGTTGAGGTTCACCCCGGCAAAATTGGTGCGCAGGTGCCCGCGGCACGACCCGTCGGGATTCATGTTCGGCACGATGTGGAAGCGGCATTTGGCGCGCAGCGAGCGCGCGTGGGGGTCGGCGGGATCGACGAGCTTTTCGAGCGCGCCCTCCATCCACCATTCGGCCATGCTCTCACCCGGATGCTGGCGCGCATAGAGCCAGACCTGCGTCTCGCCGGTGCCGAGTTCGAGGCAATCGATCGGCTGGCCTTCGAGGCTGGTGCCGAGGCAGCGATAGGTCACGCCTTCGCATTCGGCGATCTGCGCGACGAGGTCGTGATGGCGCTCCATCGAATAGGGCGCGAAATAGGCGATATAGAGGATCGGGCTTTCGGCGGTATGCTGGATCGTCAGCGTGCCTGCATCATAGCTGGTGTCGAGGCGGAACCAGGTTTCGCGATCGGTGCTCGCACACGCGGCATAGCCCGGCCAGCCGTCGGGGTAGGCCGAATCGGCGAGTCCGGTGATCGCGAGGTCGAGCGCATCGCCCACCGCGCACGACACGCGGAAATGGAACCACTGGAAAAAGTCCGAGTCGCGATCCTTACGGATCGACAAGCGGGCGGAGGTGCCGTCGATGGCCTCCACGACGATATTGCCGCTGTCGAAAGCGGCGTTGATGGTGATGGTCATGGGACGCTGATAGTGCGTCCGGATTCGCCGGGGAAGTCCTTGAATAGCGCCTCGGCCAATTTCGCCGCGGCGAGGCTCGGCTGGTTGGCGGGCGCCTTCACCGGCACCGCGGTCAGCGCGCGGCCTTCCCAGAGCGCCTTGCCGCTCGCGGCATCGTCGATGCGCACCGAAAGCTGGAGATCGGCCATCCTTTTGGGACCCCCGCCGAGGTTGATCCCGATTCCGAGTCCGACCCCCGACCCATAGCTGCCGGTCGAGCCGCCGACCCCGACCGAGACGGGCGAGCGGCGGGCTTCGGCGAGCTGTTCGCTGCGGTCGAAGGAAATGCGGACGAGGAGCGGGGCGCGTTCATTACTGCCCGCCGCGACAAGACCCTGCCGCTGGAGCTGCTGGTCGACCGCGGTGCGATAGCTGTTCCATTCGAGCGACGGCATCGCCGCGCCCGGAACGCCTGCCCCCGGCGCATCGAGCGGCGCGGTGGCGATGGCGTAGCGCGTCCCCGGCGCCCAGCTCGGCGCCGCATTGGTGTGGAAGCGCGTGACTTCGACCGGGGGAACCGCGGTGGCACAGCCGCCGAGAGCGAGCGCCGCTGCCAAGGGCAGGGCGACGGAAAGATGACGCGTCATCCGCGCATCATGCGCCAGCAATTCTGGCTTGGCAATGAACGGGATGCGCGCGCGCATCCCGCCTCATCAGCCGATCAGCGATAGAAGATGTGGTTGTCGATCTGCGCGATACGCGTCTTGCGCCAGCCCGGCGAGACATAGCGCGCGTGGAAGAAAAGCGCGCCCGGGGCGTGATTCTTCCAGCTGCCGTCGCGCGCGATCTGCGCGATCGCGACGGCGTTGTTCCACTGTGCCCCATTGCGAATGGCAGGCATCCGGCCGCCGCGCACGAAGCTGAACTGGCTTTTCTGGTGGACGACGCCGCACAGGCTCTTGGGGAAACGGCCCGACTGGGCGCGATTGAGCACGACATGTGCGACCGCGAGCTGTCCGGGGAGTGATTCGCCGCGCGATTCGAAATAGACCGCACCGGCAAGGCAGCGCAGCTCGGCATCGAGCATCGCCGGCTGCGGCGTCGCGGCGACGAGTTCGGCGAGCGATTCCGCGGTCACCGGCGCGGGCTTCGGCGCGGGAGCGGTTTCGTTGGGGGTCTGGGTATCGGCTTCGACCGGCGCATCGGTCTCGGTCGGCAGCTCCGCTGTTTCACCCGTCACCGGCGCATCGGCGCCCGGCAGGATGATGGCGGGAAGATTGGCGTCGGCAGCAAGATCGCTTGCAAAGCCGGGTTCCGCCAAAAGCAGCATGGTGGCGGCAGTCATGCCGACGGCAGCCACGCTGGCTACATTCAAAATGCGACTCATATTGTCCGTCAAAAGTGCGGCCGATGAACCGAACCTCTCAAAACAGGCGGGGGACTATCATCCAGTATCGCCGCCTGCGGTCATCGTCCGACTGCGTGTCCAATCCGTTTGCCGGGTCCCTGCAAAAAAGAGGCAGGCAACCCGCGGAACGACCTACGCGTTATCGAATGGGCGCCACCTATGTTGCGCCGCAACAGAGTCAAGTTAACGCGCCCCACTCCGCGACGAGTCGTGGCGCATCTGCGATATCCAGTTCGATGAACCACAGATCGGGATCCGCCTTTCGCCGCCGATCCTGATAGTTTGCGCGCGATTCACTATCTTTTGCGTCGGTCGGGCCAACCGCCTCCCAAATATAGTGGCCGTCCGCCGAAAAGCGCCGTTCGAGCAGCGGTCCCGGCTCGCCGCGCTCGCAACACTGGACGAGGATGATTCCCGCGGTGTCGTCGCCTTTGGCAAGCACGGTCGCAAAACCGCCCGCCGCTTCGGTACGTCGAAGCAGCAGGTCGACGAGAAAACGGCTTTTCAGCCGTGTCACGGGAAGATTCGCGGCGTGGCGTTACGCCGCGTCACGCGTTTCGGTGTCGGCGAGCAGCGCATAGAGCGCCTCGTCACTCTTCGCCCCGCGCAGCCGTTCGGCGATCGCTTCGTTGCGGAGCATCCGCGACACGCCCGCGAGCGCCTTCAGGTGATCGGCGCCGGCGTCGAGCGGCGACAGCAGGACGAACAGGAGGTCGACGGGCAGACCGTCGACCGCGTTGAAATCGATCGGCTTGGCGAGTTGCAGGAACAGCCCGCGCACGCCGCCGAGGTCGGCCATCTTGGCGTGCGGCAGCGCGATCCCGCGGCCGAATCCGGTCGAGCCGAGACGTTCGCGTTCGAGCAGCGCTTCGCTGACTTCGCCCGCGTCGAGCCCGAGCGAGCGCGCCGCGAGATCGCCGACGAAGGGGAACAGCGCCTTTTTCGAATCGAGCTGAACATGCGCGCGCACGGTCGCCGGATAGAGAAGGGAAGAAAGATTCATTGCTCTGGTCAAATCTTGTTAAACGCCGGCCGCCGCCAGAAACCATGCTGGCAGACGATCGCGGATCTGTCGTGGCAGGCCCCCCGCCAACCCGGCTTCGGGCATCGTTGGGCGCGGCCCTTAAGCCGGATGGCGGAGAAAATCCAGTCCTATCGTGGTTCGACCCAGCCGATCGTCCCGTCGTCGCGGCGATAGACCATGTTATGTGCCCCGGTCTTGCTGTTGACGAACAGCAAGGCGTTGGTGTTGCGCAGGTCGAGCATCATCACCGCGTCGGACACGCTGCTGCTCGGGATATCGACGCGCGTTTCGGCGATGATTGCCGGCGCGTCGCCCGCATCCTCGTCGTCGCCACCGTCGAACACGGTGTAGCTGGCGTTGTCTTCGATCTCGTCGACCGTCGGCGACGGCTGCGCGACGCCGTTGTTATGATCCTTCAGCCGCCGCATGTAGCGCCTGAGCTGTTTTTCGATGCGCTCGGCGGCGCCTTCGAACGCGACATGCGCGTCCTGCGCCTGGCCATGCCCCTTCAGCACCAGCCCCTGCATCACATGCGCGACGATGTCGCACTGGAAACTGTCGTGCGGCCCCTTCCCGAAGGTCGCATGCGCCCCGATCGCGCGCGAGAAATATTTGTCGGCAATCGCGTTCATCCGGTCCGACACATGCGCCTGGAGCGCTTCGCCGGTTTCGATCTGGTGGCCAGAGACGCGGATTTCCATTTTTCTTCTCCTTCTTGGCCGGCGCGATGACTTAAGGGAGGGTCATCACACCGTATCGAGCCACAGCGGCTGGTTCAGCCCTGCGACAAATTCGGCGTGGCGCGCGCGTTCGGCGGCCGAGGCCATATGGGGACGGGGTTCGCGAAAGGGACGGTCGGAGCCGGCCGATGCGGCGGGTACCGGCGCGGTCGAAGCAGCGGCGCCCGCGGCCGTGGCGGCGAGTCCGAGGCCGATCTGCCGCCCGCCGGTCATTTCGATATAGAGATGCGCGAGCAGTTCGGCGTCGAGCAGCGCGCCATGCTTGACGCGGTGGCTGCGGTCGATGCCGTAGCGCGTGCAGAGCGCGTCGAGGCTGTGCTTCGCGCCGGGGTGGAGCTTGCGCGCCATCTGCACGGTGCAGCACATGCGCGCCATGTCGAGCGCCGGGCGCCCCGCGCGCGCGAGCTCCGCGTTGACGAAACCGAAGTCGAAGACGGCATTGTGCGCGACCAGCGGCGCATCGCCAAGGAATTCGATCAGCTCGTCGACGCGCGTCGCGAACAGCGGCTTGTCCGACAGGAACTGGATCGACAGCCCATGCACGGCTTCGGCCGCGGCGGGCATGTCGCGTTCGGGATTGAAATAGGCGTGGAAGGTGACCCCGGTCTCGCGGCGGTCGACCAGCTCGACACACCCGATTTCGACCAGCCTGTCCCCGGTCCTGGGATCGAAACCCGTGGTTTCGGTATCGAAGATAATCTCACGCATCGAAGCCATAATCTGGACCCTATCGGGCGCGGAAACAAGAGGCGATGAAGCGAATTTGCCGGTGCGTCTCGCTTTTGGGACGGCCCGTTTCGATGATGAAATCGGCGCGCGCGCGTTTGACGCGGTCGGGAACCTGCAGGCGGCGGATCGCCTTGAGCTTGGCCGCGGTCATCCCGGGACGACGCATCACGCGCTTTCGCTGCATCCACGCGGGCGCCGAAACGACGGCGATCGCACCCACGCGGCGCCAGCCGCCCTTTTCGAAGAGCAGGGGGATGTCGAGCACGACGACATCGCGCGCGCGATTCTCGGCAAGAAAGCGTTTCTGCGCCTTGCCGACCGCCGGGTGGACGATCGCTTCCAATGCGGCGAGTTCGTGGGTGTTGCCGAGCACGAGGCGCCCGAGTTTCTGCCGGTCGACGCCCTGCGGGCCGGTGGTGCCGGGAAACCGCGCCTCGATCGCGGCGACGAGCGCGCCGCCAGGGCCTTGCAGCCGGTGCACTTCGGCATCGGCGTCGAAGACGGGGACGCCCTCGCGCTCGAACATCGCCGCCGCGGTCGATTTTCCCATGCCGATCGATCCGGTGAGTCCGATGACGAAGGGACGGCGAAGCCGCGAGCCGGGGCGCGGGCGGTGCGTCATGCCATCAAAAGCGCGCGGAGCTCTTCATCGCGGCCTTCGGGCGGAGCCGCGCCGAAGAAGAGTTCGAAGGCGAGCGCGGCCTGACCGATCAGCATGTCGAGCCCGTCGACCGTGTCGAGCCCGCGCGCTTCGGCGGCCTTGAGCAGCCCGGTCTGGAGCGGCGAATAGACGAGGTCGTAAACGATCGCGCCTTCGGGAAGCGGCGACAGGTCGAGCTCGAGCGGCGGCTGGCCCTTCATGCCGAGGCTGCTCGAGTTGACGAGCAGCGATACCGGCGGAAGCTGGGCATCGAGCGCGACGACGTCGCCCTTGAGCCCGAAGGTCGCGAGCAGGCCCATGGCTTTCAGGGGTGAGCGATTGAGGATGGTGACCGGACCGACGTTCGCGCGGGCGAGGGCGAAGAGCACCGCGCGCGCGGCGCCGCCCGCGCCGACCACCGCGACCGGCGCGCCTTCGAGATCGAGCTCGGCGAGCGGGGCATAGAAGCCCGCCGCGTCGGTGTTCGTACCGATCAACGCGCCGTCAGGCTGGCGAACAACGGTGTTCATCGCGCCGATCGTGCCGCGGATATTGCCGGGATCGTCGACGAGATCCATCACCGCCGCCTTGTGCGGCATCGTGACGTTACAGCCGCGCCAGCGGGGATCGCCCCGGCGTTCCTCGATATAAGCGGCGAGGCCTTCGGGTTTTACATGCGCGCGGGCGTAGTCGCCTTCGAGCCCGAGCGCGTCGAGCCAGAAACCGTGGATGAGCGGCGATTTCGACTGGGCAATCGGGTCGCCGATCACTTCGGCATAAGGCGCGCTCATTGCGGAGCCAGCCCGGTCGCGCGCAGCCACGCCAGCAAGGGAAGCATCGGCATGCCGATGATGGTCCAGGGATCGCCTTCGACCCGTTCGAACAATTGCACGCCCGCTCCTTCGATTTCGTAACAGCCGACGGTCCAGCGGATGCTGTCCCAATTTTGCGCGACATAGTCGGCGATGAACGCATCCGACAAGGGGCGCATCCACAGCTTCGCCTCGCCGATCGCGCGCCACACCGGGGCGCCGTCGCGCGCCGCGACCGCAGCGCTGAACAACCGGTGGCGAGTTCCCGCCATGCGGCGGAGGTGATCGGCGGCCTCTTCGGGGCTTTCAGGTTTCGACAGCATCGCGCCGTCGTCGAGTGCGAGCGTCGAATCGGCGCCGAGCACGGTGACGCCCGGCAGCCGCGACGAGATTTTGACGGCCTTGGCCTCGGCGAGCGCATCGGCGATATTGCGCGGGGTCTGCCCGGCGGCAAGCAGCGAGGCGGTCAGCGCTTCCTCGTCTACATGCGCCGCGCTCGTTTCAAAGGTCAGTCCGGCGGCGCGGAGCATCGCGGCGCGGCCGCTGCTTTGCGAGGCAAGGAGGAGGGTCATGCGGTGCCGCGGTCTTCGACGAGCTTGATCACCGCTGCGGCGGTTTCCTCGATCGAACGGCGCGTCACGTCGATCACCGGCCAGCCATTGTCGGCGAACATCCGTCGCGCATAGGCGAGCTCGGCCTTCACACGCTCGTCGTCGACATAGGCGGTTTCGGGCGCCTGATTAAGCGAGAGCAGCCGGTTGCGGCGCACCTGCACCAGCCGGTCGAGCCCGGTCGTAAGCCCGACGACCATCGGGCGCTTGAGGTTGTAGAGCGCGTCGGGCGGCGGCGATTCGGGGACGATCGGGATATTCGCAGTCTTGAAGCCGCGATTGGCAAGATAGATGCTCGTCGGGGTCTTCGACGTGCGCGACACGCCCGCGAGCACGATGTCGGCCTGTTCCCAATTTTCCCAGCCGATGCCGTCGTCGTGGGCGACGGTGAACTGGATCGCCTCGACGCGCGCGAAATAGGCGGCGTCGAGCGCGTGCTGGCGGCCGGGGCGCGCCTTTGCTTCCTGCCCGAGCATTCGCGACAATGCGTCGGTGACCGCGTCGAGCGCGGCGACGGTCGGGAGGTTGAGCGCCCCCGCGCGGCGCTCGAGGCTGACGCGCAGCTCGCCGTTGACGAGGGTGAAGAGGATCATGCCGGGGCTTGCCTGTACCTCGGCCATGATGCGGTCGAGATGCGATTCCGAGCGCACCATCGGCCAGAAATGGCGCACCACCTCGACATCGTCGAACTGCGCGATCGCCGCCTTGGCGATATTTTCGAGTGTCTCGCCCGTGGAGTCGGATATGAGATGAAGGTGGAGCCGGCCCATCGCGCCACCATGGCGGGAAAGTGCCGAAAAAGGCAATCCCGGATCAAGGCTGGAACGACGAACAAGGCCCTGTGGATAAGTTTTGGCATAAGCGCAGGGATGATTTCGGCAGGCAGGATTCATCCCCGCGCGTGCCGATTCCGCTCCACCGCTTATCCACAAGGGATGAATCTTATCCACAGGCTGTGAATTAGGGGGAAAGCGCCGAACGACTCTGCGGACGGCGGCGCGGCACGGAGAGTCAAGCTGTTGGCAAAAGGGACGCCTCGGCCTAAAGCCGCGCTTGTCCGCCGACCAACAAACCACCACAATTCTATTTAAATATTTATGAAGAGAGAAAGAGGGGCCGCGTGAAGGCGTCATCGAAGAGTCTGCTCGCAACGCTGCGCGGGGTGCGGCAGGAGCGCCCGTCGCTCTGGCTGATGCGCCAGGCCGGACGCTATCTGCCCGAATATCGCGCCCTTCGCGAAACCAAGGGCGGGTTCCTCGAGCTTTGCTACGATCCCGAGGCCGCCGCCGAGGTGACATTGCAGCCGATCCGCCGCTTCGGTTTCGACGGCTCGATCCTCTTCTCCGATATCCTCGTCATTCCGCATGCGCTCGGCCAGCATCTGTGGTTCGAGGCGGGCGAGGGGCCGCGGCTCGCCCCGCCGCTGGTCGACAGCGCGCTGGCGTCGCTCGAAGCGGCGCCGCAGCGGCTCGACCCCGTTTACGCAACTGTCGCGCGCGTGGCGGCCGCGCTGCCGCCTGAGACGACCTTCCTCGGCTTTGCGGGAAGCCCGTGGACGGTTGCGACCTATATGGTGGCAGGGCAGGGGTCGAAGGACCAGGCCGCCGCACGGCGCCTCGCGTTCGGCGATCCGGCAGCGTTTCAGGCGATCATCGATGCGATCGTCGAGCTTTCGGTCACCTATCTGTCGGGGCAGATCGAGAATGGCGTCGACGCCGTGCAATTGTTCGACAGCTGGGCAGGGAGCCTGAGCCCGGCGCAATATGAGCAATGGGTGATCGCGCCCAATGCCGAAATCGTCCGCCGCCTGAAGGCGCTGCATCCCGATACGCCGGTCATCGGCTTTCCAAAGGGTGCGGGCGGCAAGCTTCGCGCCTATGCCGACGAGACCGGGGTCGATGCGATCGGGCTCGACGAGACGGTCGATCCGGTGTGGGCCGACAAGGCGCTGCCGCCGCATCTGCCGGTGCAGGGCAATCTCGACCCGCTCGCGCTCGTCGCCGGCGGCGCTGCGCTCGATACGGCGATCGACCGCATCCTTGCAGCTTTCCCGTCGCGCCCCCATATCTTCAATCTCGGCCATGGCATCGTGCCCGACACGCCGATTGCGCATGTCGAGCATCTGATCAGGCGCGTTCGCGGCGGATAATCTATGGAACTGGCGGGATTCTTGGGGGCGACGATGCTTTGGATCAAAGCCGCGCATATCATTTTCGTGATTTTCCTGATGGCCGGCCTGTTCATGATGCCGCGCTTCTTCGTCTATCACCATCAGGTGCCCGTCGGGTCCGACGAGGATAAGAAGTGGATCGAACGCGAGGACCGGTTGCGGCGGATCATCCTGGGTCCGTCGATCATCATCGTCTGGATCTTTGGCCTGATGCTCGCTTTCAACGGCGACTATTGGCGCGAGGGCTGGTTTATTGCCAAGCTTGTCCTCGTGCTCGCACTGTCGGGCTATCACGGCTGGATGATCGGCTATTTCAAGAAGCTCAAAAAGGGCGAACGCCCGCTGACCGAAAAGCAGCTCCGCCTGCTCAACGAGGTCCCCGGGATCGCCGCGGCGATTATCGTCATCCTTGTCGTCGTCCGGCCCTGAATCGCGGTCTTCGGACGCAGGTCGATTGACTTGAACCCGGCCCGGTTATAGGGGCCGGTCAACCCCGCTTTGCGCGGGCGGCGCGTCTCCCGCGCCGACGCTATCGAAACGGTCGTCCCACGGCCGGATAGGCACCGGCAGGTGCAACGAATTAGTTTTCATTTTCTCCCTGATTTTCTACCCGGAATCCATCCCATGCACCTTAAAGAACTCAAGACCAAAGCGCCCGCCCAGCTCGTCGAAATGGCGGAAGAACTGGGCGTCGAGGGCGCATCGACGCTGCGCAAGCAGGACCTGATGTTCTCGATCCTGAAAGAACTTGCCGAAGAGGGCGAGGAAATCATCGGATCGGGCACGATCGAGGTTCTCCCGGATTCGTTCGGTTTCCTGCGCTCGTCGGACGCCAATTATCTCGCCGGTCCCGACGACATCTATGTCTCGCCGAACCAGGTCCGCAAATATGGACTGCGCACCGGCGACACCGTCGAGGGCGAGATCCGCGCGCCGCGTGACGGCGAACGCTATTTCGCGCTGACCAAACTGATCAAGGTCAACTTCGACGATCCCGAAGCGGTGCGTCACCGCGTCAATTTCGACAACCTCACCCCGCTCTATCCGAACCAGAAGCTGTCGCTCGACACCGTCGACCCGACCGTCAAGGACAAGTCGGCGCGCGTCATCGACCTCGTCAGCCCGCAGGGCAAAGGCCAGCGCGCGCTGATCGTCGCGCCGCCGCGCACGGGTAAGACGGTGCTGCTGCAGAATATCGCCAAGGCGATCACCGACAATCACCCCGAGGTTTACCTCATCGTCCTCCTCGTCGATGAACGCCCCGAGGAAGTCACCGACATGCAGCGCAGCGTGAACGGCGAAGTCGTCTCCTCGACCTTCGACGAACCCGCGACGCGCCACGTCCAGGTCGCCGAAATGGTGATCGAAAAGGCGAAGCGCCTCGTCGAGCACAAGAAGGATGTGGTCATCCTCCTCGACTCGATCACCCGCCTCGGCCGCGCGTACAACACCGTTGTTCCCTCGTCGGGCAAGGTGCTCACGGGCGGTGTCGACGCGAACGCACTCCAGCGTCCGAAGCGCTTCTTCGGCGCCGCGCGCAACATCGAGGAAGGCGGTTCGCTGTCGATCATCGCGACCGCGCTGATCGATACCGGCAGCCGCATGGACGAAGTCATCTTCGAAGAATTCAAGGGCACGGGTAACTCGGAAATCGTGCTCGACCGCAAGGTCGCCGACAAGCGCATCTTCCCGTCGCTCGACGTCGGCAAGTCGGGTACGCGCAAGGAAGAATTGCTCGTCGAGAAGGACAAGCTGTCGAAAATGTGGGTGCTCCGCCGCATCCTCATGCAGATGGGCACGGTCGACGCGATGGAATTCCTGCTCGACAAGATCAAGGATTCGAAGACCAACGAGGATTTCTTCGACAGCATGAACCAGTAGGTTCGTATCGCAATGGCCGTGATCGAACATGCCTTGCTCCCTGTGCGTGCGGGAAGCGAGGCAGCGTTCGAAGCGGCGGTCGCCGAAGCCAAGCCGCTGATCGAGGCGTCGCCGGGCTTTATTTCACTGGAAATCCGGCCTCCGGTCGACCCGGGACAACCCTACCTGCTTCTGGTGCAGTGGGGCTCGGTTGCCGATCATCGCGACGGCTTTCGTACCTCCGAGCGGTATCAGCGGTGGCGGGCGTTGCTGCACCCGTTTTACGACCCGGTGCCTGCGGTCGGCTATTTCGGCGATCCGCTATGATCGCACGGATATTTTGACGATAAAAGTGTGAAGCCGGGCCGGTGGGGCTGGCTTTTTTTCCGTCCGCTTCCCATCTCGCCGACATGTCCAGATTGCACATGACCCGCGTTGCGGTCGGCTGTTCCGACTATCCGGCGCTGCAGGCGCGGATCGCCAACTATGCCGAGAACGGCGAGATCCGCTTCACGACGCGGTTCCGGCCCAAACGCGCCGACGAGCTGGTCGGCGGCAAGCTGCATTTCATTGTGAAGCATACGCTCGTCGCGCGCGTCGAGATCCTGCGCTTCGACGACCGCAGCGACGGGCGGGTCGATATCGTGTGCGTCGCCGAACTCGAACGCATCCACCCGCAACCGAAGCGCGCGCATCAGGGCTGGCGCTATCTTGCCGATGCCGATGCGCCCAAAGGCGTTGACGATGAAAGCGGCGTCGGCGACCTGCCACCCGAACTCTATCGCGAGCTCGCCGAGCTCAGCCTGATCTAGCGCGTTTGCGCCGCCAGCATCTCGCCCATCTTTTCCCAGACCTTGTTGATCGCCTTGAGCGGCCGGACCATCACTTTGAAATCGCTTATCTTTCCGTCATCATTCCAGCGAATGATATCGACGCCGTTGATCTGGATCCCGTCGAGTTCGCTCTGGAACTCGAGCACCGCCTGGTCGCCGTCGACGATTTCGCGCAGATAGCGGAAATCGTCGCCGCCGAGGACATGGCTCGCCGCGTGGAGATAAGCGAACACCTTGTCGCGCCCCTCCTGCGGCGTGTGGACGACCGGCGAGTGGAACACCGCATCCTCGGCAAGCAGGTCGCGCAGTGCCTGCGGATCGCCGCCGTCCGCCATATAGGCGTGCCAGGCGGCGAGGCCGGGATGCGGCGCGCTCATGCGAGCTTCTCGGCGAAGAAGGCGCGGGTGCGGCCGTCGGCGACCTGGGCGCCCTCTTCGTTGCGGCGATTGCCCATCGTCGCGGCGAAACCATGGTCGAGCCCGGGATAATCGTGGAGCGTCACCTTCGGATGCGGGTCGAGCGCTTCGTGGATCTTCGCCTGTGCAGCATGGTCGACGAAATGATCTTCGGTCGGGATGTGGAGCATCAGCGGGTTCGCGATCGCGTGGCTTTCGTTCAGCATCTGGTCGATCATGACGCCATAATAGCCGACCGACGCGTCGATATCGGTGCGCGTCGCGGCCATATAGGCCAGGCGGCCGCCGAGGCAGAAACCGACGCAGCCGATCTTTTCGGCGCCCTGGCCGCGCAGCCAGTGGATCGCGGCCTCGATATCCTGAACCCCGTCATCGGCGTTATACTGGCCGAAATAATCGAGCGCCTGCTGGAATTCGGCTTCGATATCGGGGCTGAGTTCGACCCCGGGGGCGAAGCGCCAGAAAATGTCGGGTGCGATCGCCAGATAGCCTTCGGCCGCCCAGTCGTCGCATTTCTTGCGGATGCCTTCGTTGACGCCGAAGATTTCGGGAATGACGATGATCGCGCGCGTGCTGTCGGCGTCGGGGCGCGCGACATAAGCGGGGATCGTGCCGGCGCCGTCGAGCGTCGGGATCTGGGTGTTGGTTGCGGCCATGTGGGGAGCTCTCCTGTCTCTTGCTTCTTTGCTGTGAAAGCGCGAAGCTAGCGGGGCGAAGAGCGCGGCTCAAGCGGCTAACCGGCATTTTTCGGGGCGGAGACAGGCGATGAAGTTCAATATCGAGATCGATTGCACCCCCGAAGAGGCGCGGCGCCTGTTTGGCCTTCCCGACCTCGAGCCGCTGCACGACATCTATCTCGACCGCGTCAAGGAATTGATGGCGAAGGGGATCACCCCCGACATGGTCCAGTCGATGGTCAAGACCTGGGTCCCGATGGGCGAAAGCGGACTGGGACTCGTCCAGTCGCTGCTCGGCCAGTTCGGCGGCGGCCTGATGGGCGGGGCATCGAAGGCGGCGGACAAGGCCGACGATGACGACAAGCCCGCCAAGGGACGCAAGACCTGATCCAAACATCTGTAAATGATACGATTTTTGCGCTGTCGAGCGGGATGCCGCCGGCAGCGATCGCGGTCGTGCGCGTCAGCGGACCACAAGCCGGAGCGGCGCTGAAGACGCTGGCCGGACGGCTGCCCGAGCCGCGCCGTGCGTCGCTGGCGTTGTTGGCGGATGCGGGGGGTGCCCCGCTCGACAAGGCGCTGGTCCTGTGGTTCCCCGGCCCCGCGACGGCGACGGGCGAGGATCTCGCCGAGCTCCACCTCCACGGCGGGCGTGCGGTGGTTGCGGCGGTCGAGGAGGCGCTGGCCGCGACGCCCGGGCTGCGGCGCGCTGCGCCGGGCGAATTCACACGGCGCGCGTTCGACAATGGCCGGATCGACCTCGCCGAGGCCGAGGGGCTGGCCGACTTGCTCGCGGCGGAAACCGAGAGGCAGCGCGTACAGGCGCTGGGGCATGCAAGCGGGCATGTGTCGCGCGCGGTTGCGGCGTGGCAGGACCACTTGCTCGGGTTGATGGCGGGCGCCGAGGCCGAGCTCAATTTCGCCGATGAGGATGATGTCGAGGTCGGCGACGCGGTTGCGCGGCATTTGATCGCCGGGATGACGGAGCTTGCGGACGAGTTGGGCGAATGGCTGGCGCGGCCCGCGGCAGAGGTGATCGCCGACGGGCTTTCGGTGGTGATCGCGGGGCCACCGAACGCCGGAAAATCGACCCTGATCAATGCCTTGGCGCAGCGTGAGCTGGCGATTGTGTCGCCGGTCGCCGGGACAACGCGCGACGTGATCGAGACCCCGCTCGCGCTCGACGGGATCGCGATGCGTTTTTCGGATACGGCAGGGATTCGCGGTGAGGGGGCGGATGTGATCGAGGCGATCGGAATCGATCGCGCAAGGGCCGCGGTCGAGGCGGCGGATATCCTCTTGTGGCTGGGGCCGCCCAAAGCGGTTCCCGATCATCCGCGTGCGATCCTCGTCGCGGCGCAATCCGATCGCTGGTCGGGCGATGCGGCGGCCGAGGCCGAGGCGGCGCATTGCGACCTGATCCTGTCGGCGGCGACGGGCGAGGGGATGGACAAGCTCCACCGCTATATTGTCGATATGGCGCGGACCTTGTTGCCGCGCGAAGGCGAAGCCGCGCTGCGCCAACGCCAGCGCGCCGCGCTGGCCGAGGCAAGGCAATGGCTTGAGATCGAACCCGGATCGCGCGAAGCGGACGATTTAATCCTGCTCGCCGAGCGACTTAGACTCGCCGCCACCGCGCTCGACCGAATCACCGGGCGCGCGGGGGTCGAGGAGATGCTCGACGCGCTGTTTGGACGTTTCTGTATCGGCAAATGATGTTCCACGTGAAACATCGCATTGCGCGCGGCGCGGTGGATTTGCCGCCTGTTTTGCGCTAAAGGCGCCGCAATCATGCAGAAACCAGCCATTTTCGATGTCATCGTTGTCGGCGGTGGGCACGCCGGGACCGAGGCCGCCGCGGCCGCAGCGCGGCTCGGCGCGCGCGTCGCGCTCGTCAGTTTCGACCCCGCGCTGATCGGGACGATGTCGTGCAACCCGGCGATCGGCGGGCTCGGCAAGGGCCATTTGATGCGCGAGGTCGATGCGCTCGACGGCTGGATGGCGCGCGCCGCCGACAGCGCGGCGATCCACTACCGGATGCTCAACGCGTCGAAGGGCGCGGCGGTGCAGGGGCCGCGCATCCAGGCCGACCGCAGACTTTATCGCGAGGCGATCCAGACTATACTCGCGGGGGAGGAGGGCATCACGGTCGTCGCCGGCGAGGCGGCAGCGCTGCGACTGTCCGACGCGGGTCGGGTCGAAGGCCTTGAGCTGGGCGACGGTGCGGTCTTGATCGCACCCGCGGTCGTGCTCGCGACCGGCACCTTCCTCGGCGGCAAGCTGTTTCGCGGCGAGGAGCGGATGGAAGGCGGCCGCATCGGTGAGGCGGGCGCGCATCGGCTCGCCGATCAATTGCGCGCGGCCGATCTCCCGATGGCCCGGCTCAAGACGGGAACGCCGCCGCGGCTCGACGGTCGCACGATCGACTGGGCGCGGCTCGACGAGCAGCCGTCGGACAGCGTCGATGGCGCGCATTGGACCTGTTCCACGTGGAACAGTGCGCGGACAGTACCGCAAATCTTCTGTGCGATCACGCGCACGAACAGCGAAAGCCATGCGATCATCGCGGCGAACCTCGATCGCTCGCCCTTGTTCACGGGTGCGATCGGCGCTGCGGGTCCGCGCTATTGCCCGTCGATCGAGGACAAGATCCACCGTTTCGCCGATCGCGATGGGCATCAGGTATTCCTTGAACCCGAGGGGCTCGACACGCATCTCGTCTATCCGAACGGGATTTCGACCTCTCTTCCCGCCGATGTGCAACTCGCGATGCTGCGCACGATGGAAGGACTCGAAACGGTCGAGATGGTCGTTCCGGGCTATGCGGTCGAATATGATCATATCGATCCGCGCGCGCTCGACCGGACGCTGCAGGTGCGCGCGATGCCGGGGGTGTGGTGCGCGGGACAGATTAATGGCACCACCGGATATGAGGAAGCCGCGGCGCAGGGGCTGGTCGCCGGTGCCAACGCGGCGCTCGCGGTACAGGCGCGCGAGCCATTGATCCTCGACCGGACCGAATCCTATATCGGGGTGATGGTCGACGATCTCGTGCTGCAGGGTGTGACCGAGCCGTACCGGATGCTCACCGCGCGCGCCGAATATCGATTGCGGTTGCGCGCCGACAATGCCGCGACGCGATTGACCCCGAAGGGGATCGCGCTGGGATTGGTGAGGCCCGCAACGGCGGAATTGTTCGCAGCGCGTCAGGTCGAACGCGCGCGCGCCGAAGCCTTGCTCGAAGCGGCCGTGGTTACCGCCGACTATGTAGCAATCGGCTTGGCGCTTCCGGGAGACGGCGTCGCGCGGCGGCGGATCGACCTGCTCCGCTATCCGGAGGTGACGATTTCGCGGCTTGCAGCGCTTGCACCCGAGCTCGAATCGATCGATCCGGCGATCCTGTCGGAGGTCGTCGAAGATGCGCATTATGCGCCCTATATTGCGCGGCAGGATGCCGAGCTGCGCGCGCTCGCGGCGAACGAGGCGATCGCGCTCGACCCCGCGCTCGACTATGGCGCGATCGGCGGCCTGTCGCGCGAGATGGTCGAGCGGTTGACGAAAGCGCAGCCCGAGACTTTGGGACAGGCCGCGCGGATCGACGGAGTCACGCCGGCGGCGCTCACCGCGATCATGGTGCACAGCCGGCGACGCGCGGCATGATCGACGCGCTCGATAGCGAAGACTCGGCGCGCGGCTGGATTGGCGACAGCTTCGCGCCCACCCGCGACACCTGGACGAAACTTGACCGCTTTGTCGATATGCTCATCGCTGAAAATGCGCAGCAGAATTTGATCGCGGCCTCGACGATTCCGACGATCTGGGTGCGGCACATCGCCGACAGCGCGCAGCTGCTGTCGCTCGACACGCGCGAAGGCGAGGGGCTCTGGATCGATCTGGGCAGTGGGCCGGGATTGCCGGGGCTGGTCGTTGCGATCCTGAGCGCGCGACCGATGCTGCTCGTCGAATCGCGCAAGCGGCGCTGCGACTTTCTGCGCACGGTCGCGTCCGAACTCGACCTTGGCCATGTCGTGGTCGCCGAGGCGCCGCTCGAACGTGTCGCGACACGGCCCGCGGCGACGATCAGCGCGCGCGCTTTCGCGCCGCTCGACAAGCTGATCGACTTATCCGCGCGTTTTTCCACCGAATCGACGCGCTGGCTGCTGCCAAAAGGGCGAAACGCGGTTAAGGAACTGGCTTTGCTGCCCCAGCCATGGCAGAGAATGTTCCACGTGGAACAAAGCCGCACCGACGCCGACAGCCAGATTTTGGTGGGAACCGGGAAAATTGCGGCAAAACAGCGAGGAAAGCGATGATCCGCATTGCCGTGGCGAACCAGAAGGGTGGGGTCGGCAAGACGACGACCGCGATCAATCTGGCAACCGCACTCGCGGCGACCGGCTGGCGCACGCTGATCATCGACCTCGATCCGCAGGGCAATGCGTCGACGGGGTTGGGTATCAAGCAATCGCAGCGCGAATCGTCGAGCTATGAGTTGCTGCGCGGCGATGCCACGCTCGCCGAATGCGCGATCCCGACCGCAGTACCGCGGCTCGACATTGTCACTGCGACGGTCGACCTGTCGGGCGCCGAGATCGAGCTGATCGAATTCCAGGACCGGCTCCACCGGCTGCAACAGGCGCTGTCGAGCGCCGAGGCGGGGCAGTGGGACATCTGCCTGATCGATTGTCCGCCGTCGCTCGGCATGTTGACGCTCAACGCGCTGATTGCGGCCGAATCGTTGATCGTGCCGCTGCAATGCGAGTTTTTCGCGCTCGAGGGACTGAGCCAGCTGCTCACCACGGTCGAACGCGTGCGCGAGCGCTTCAACCAGAAATTGTCGATCCTCGGGGTCGCGCTCACCATGTTCGACCGGCGCAACCGGCTGACCGACCAGGTGTCGGACGATGTTCGCGAAGTGCTCGGCCCGGTCGTGTTCCAGACGGTGATTCCGCGCAATGTCCGCCTGTCCGAAGCGCCGAGCCACGGGCTTCCGGCGCTGATCTACGATCATCGCTGCGCCGGGTCGGCGGCCTATATCGCGTTGGCGCGCGAGTTGATCGATCGTTTGCCTAACGTCCGCAAGGCTGCATAAATGGCTGATAATAAAGACGAAACTGGATCGGAAGCAACCCCGGCCCGCAAGCGTCCATCGGGATTGGGGCGCGGCCTCAACGCGCTGTTCGGCGACGTCGCGGTCGAGGCGCCGGTGCTCGCGACTCCCGGCGCCGCTGCGGAGGCCGCGCCGGTTTCAGGCGATGCCGTGCAGCATATCGGGGTCGGGTCGATCCGCCCGCTGCCCGGCCAGCCGCGTCGCCATTTCGACGAGACGGCGATCGCCGAGCTCGCCGATTCGATTGCACTGCGCGGCTTGCTCCAGCCGATCATCGTCCGCCGCTCGCCCGATGGCGACGGTTATCAGCTCGTGGCGGGCGAACGCCGCTGGCGCGCGGCGCAGCGTGCGGGACTCCACCAGATCCCCGCGCTGGTGCGCGAACTCGACGATGCCGCGACCTATGAGATCGCGCTGGTCGAAAATATCCAGCGGCAGGACCTCAACGCGATCGAAGAGGCGAGCGCCTATCGCCGCCTGATCGAGGATTTCGGCCATAATCAGGAAGCGCTGGCGAAGCTCGTCGGCAAGTCGCGCAGCCATGTCGCGAACCTGATGCGCCTGCTCGACCTGCCCGCGAGCGTACAGACGCTCGTCGGCGACGGATCGCTCGCGATGGGTCACGCGCGCGCGCTGGTCGGCGCGCCCGATGCCGAGGCGATCGCGCGCCGCGTCGCGAAGGAAGGCCTGTCGGTGCGCGCGGTCGAGGCGTTGGTCCGTGCGGGCAAGGACGAAGTTTCGCCGCGCAAGGCGTCGCTCGACACCCATATGAGCACCGACGGCGGACGCGATCCCGATATTGTTGCCGTCGAGCGCCATTTGTCCGAACTGCTCGGGATCGGCGTCGCGATCCAATATGCCGGCGGTGGCAAAGGGGCGTTGACGCTCAAATTCGCGTCGCTCGACCAGCTCGACATGATCTGCCAGCGCCTGTCGGGCGAATCGATCTGAATCGAACAGCCGGTTCCCAGCCTTTCGGCGCGGTCTAATTTGTACCAGTCCGGGCCGTCAAACAGAAAGCGCGGGCTTCACAATCCGCCATATATCGAGCTAAGATACTGATTTTTACTGGTTACATGTCGTAACATGAGCCAATCATTATTGCGCTGTTAACCAAGCTTGCTGGCAAAGCCTGAACAGGTCGTCCCCTAAACAGGTCGGCGAATGGGGTGGGATATCCATTCGAAATTCGACTTCCAGTTTTTGGATTCAAGGGACCAAATCATATGCGCAACTTTGGAATGAAGCGCGCCCTCTTGGGCGCCGCGATTGCTGCTCTCGCCATGAACGCCTCGGCGGCCCATGCGGCGTCGGCCACGGGGACGGCGACGGCGAAGATCCTGCGCCAGATCACGCTCACCAAGACCAGCGACCTGCAATATGCGACGATCATCAGCGGCGCGACCGCTTCGACCGTCGCGGTTTCGACGGCTGGCGGCGTGACCTGCGGCGCGGGCCTGACCTGCACGGGGACGACGACGGCCGGCAGCTTCAACGTTCAGGGCACCAATGGCGCCGTCGTTCTCGTTGGCGGCGATTCGAGCGTCACGCTCAACGGCTCGCTCGGCGGCACGATGTCGTCGACGCTGACCTATTCGGCGCCGAACATCACGCTGGGCACCACCGGCGGCAGCTTCCAGGTCGGCGGCACGCTGAGCGTCGGCGCCAACCAGGCGTCGGGCGACTATTCGGGGACGTTCAACGTCACCGCCAACTACCAGTAAGATTTGGGGGGCGTGGCGGGCCAATATCCGCCAGCCGTGAAAATGGGGTCGCCGGGCACGGGTCCGGCGACCCCTTTTTTGTGCAAGCTGCCAGCATGGTTAGCGAAATATCAACCATGTTGTCGCAGGCAGGATACGACCATCGGGGCGGTGTGGGGCCGTTTCCCGGACGATTGTGGGGATCGTATCCATGTTTCGCTTTCTGAAGGCCCTTGGCCTGTTCACCGCGGCTGCGTTCGGCACCGCGGCATCGCCCGCGCTGGCGGCGGGCGACCTGCTCGTCGCGCCGACGCGCGTCATCCTCGACGGATCGCGCGGGACCGAGGTGGTGCTCAACAATATCGGCAGCGAGCCCGCGACTTATCGCATCAGCCTCGAAATCAAGCGGATGACCGCCGAGGGCGGGCTCGACGAGATTGCCGAGGAGAATGTCACGCCCGCCGAACGCGCGGCGCTCGACATGATCGCGTTCAGCCCGCGGCGCGTCACGCTGCCGCCGAACCAGCCGCAGGTCGTGCGCGTCGGGGTGCGCCTGCCCGAAGGGACGCCGCCGGGCGAATATCGCGCGCATATGCTGTTCCGGTCGGTTCCCGACACGGCGCCGGCGTCCGCCGAACCGAAACCGGCGGGCGAGGGGGTCTCGATCGCGCTGACGCCAATCTATGGCATCACGATCCCCGTGATCGTGCGCGTCGGCGACCTTGGCGCCGAGGCGGCGATCGGCGAGGCGTGGGTGAGCGATACGCGGGACGGGCCGGCGTTCAATTTCGACCTCGCGCGCACGGGCAATCGGTCGGTCTATGGCGATATCGAGGTGACGCGGCCGGGGGTGCCCGAGCCGCTGCTCGTCGCGCGCGGCATCGCGGTCTATCCCGAAGTTAGCGCACGCAAGGTGTCGCTGCGCGTACCGGGGGAGCTCGCCGCGAAACTGAAGGGGCCGGTGCGCATCCGTTACAGCGAGGATCGCGAAATCGGCGGCGGCACGATCGACGAGGCGGCGCGGATGGTGAAGTGACGCGGTAGAATCGGAGCGAAGCGGGCGGGGCGATGATCCGCGCGGTGCTTGCACGGTGGAAACCGGCGATGTTCGCCGGGCTGGCGCTGGCGGGATTCGTTTCCGCCGGCGCTCAGGCTGTCGAGAAGAAGCCCGTTTCGCTTGCCGCCGACAATTGGGCGCCGAACGAGGATGATAGCTGGCTGTTCGATGTGCGTTCGGGGCCATATCGCCTCGGCGACGGGGTGCGCGGCTATCAGACCCCGCAGGGCATTTGCGTCGATCTGGGCGATGTTGTGCTCGCGCTCGATCTCGCGGTGCGCGTCGACAAGAAGTTGCGCCGCGCAACCGGTTGGGTGTTCGACGAGCGGCGCAGCCTGACGATCGACCGCGAAGCGGGCGAAGTGCGCGCGGGAAGCCAGGGTTTTCGCCTGGACGCGACGACGATCCGCGATACGCCTGCGGGCTGGTGCGTCGACCTCGACAGCCTGAACGACTGGCTCGGCGTGCCGCTCGCGGTCGACCTGTCGAATGCGGTGCTGCGGATCGATTCGAAGGACAAGCTGCCCTTCCAGCTCGCCGCCGAGCGCCGCGCGCGCGCCGCCGCGATCCGTCCGCAAGCGCAGTTCGACCTCGCGAGCCTGCCGCAGGCGGCGCGGCCGTATCAGGCGTGGGCGACGCCCTCGATCGACGTTGTCGCCTCGGCCGGGGGCGTGTCGGACAAGCGCGGGGGATCCTATGTGCAGGGCCGCTATGAGGTTTTTGCCGCGGGCGAGGTGCTGGGCCAGAGTTTCGACGCGCGGTTGTCGTCGGACAATGAGGGGGTGCCCGACAGTTTGCGGATGCGGCTCTATCGCACCGATCCGCAAGGGCGATTGCTCGGGCCGCTGAAGGCGACGCATTATGGCGTGGGTGACGTCAGCCTGCTGTCGACGGGAATCGTCGCGGCGTCGGCGCCGGGGCGCGGCGCGGTGCTCACCAACCGCCCGATCGAACGCCCCGATGCGTTCGACAAAACCAATTTTCGCGGCGATTTGCCCGCCGGCTGGGATGCCGAGCTGTACCGCAACGGCCAGTTGCTCGCCTTCACGAGCCCGAATGGCGACGGGCGCTATGAATTCATCGATGTGCCGCTGCAATATGGCGCGAACCGGTTCGAGATCGTGTTGTACGGACCGCAGGGGCAGGTCCGGCGCGAAATCCGGCAGGTGCAGGTCGGCATGGATTCGATCCCGCCGCAGCAGACCTGGTATTGGGCAGGTTTCGCGCAGGAAAATGCCGATCTGATCGAATTCGGAAGCCGGCTGCGCGGCGCGTTCCGACGCGGCTGGCGCGGGACGCTGGGCATCGAACGCGGGCTCGACACGCGCACGTCGGCCGCCGCCTATATGCACAGCCTGCTGATCGAAAATGTCCGGTACAATTATGGCGAGGTCGCGCTGCACCGCTCGATCGGGCCGTCGTTGCTCGAGGTCGGCGGATCCTATGCCAACAATGGCGGAGTGGCGGCACGCGCGAGCTGGCTGGCGGCGTTCGGCGAAACCTATGTCCGCGCCGATGCGATGCGCGGCTGGGGCGGGTTCGTGTCGGACCGTTTCCTCGGCAATATCAACGGCCAATATTCGATTTCGGTCGATCAGTCGGTGACGCTCGGGCGGACGGTGCTGCCGCTCCATTTCGATGTGCGGCAGGTCGAGCGGCGGTCGGGGATCGAAAGTCTCGAGGCCAGCGCACGCGCATCGGCGAGCTTCCGTGCGCTGACCTTTACCGGCCAGCTCGACTGGAGCCGGACCAAGGTGCCCGTCGGCCCCGACCCGCCCGACAACCTCTCGGCCACCCTGCTCGCCAATGCCCGCATCGGCCGCGTTCGCGTCCGGGGCGAGGCGCGCTTTGCGCTGGCGGGGGACAATAGCGACACGCGCATGACGCTGATCGGCGAATGGGCGGGGAAGGGCGACGCCGAATGGCGGACCGAGCTCGGCTATGACCGCGGGCTCGATCGCGCACGCGCGGGCCTTGGATATACGCGCCGTTTCAACAAGTTGCAGCTGACGGGGTTCGGCGAGGTGGCGAGCGACGGGTCCGTCGCGGCGTCGCTCGCGCTCGCTTTCAGCTTCGGCCCCAAATCGAATGGTGGCTGGCGCGTGTCGAGCGAGAAGCTCGCGAGCCGCGGGCAGGTGATCGCCGATGTATGGATGGACGACAATGGCGACGGCATTCGCCAGCCCGGCGAGGCGGCGTTGCCCGGTGTGCCGCTGACCGCGGGCAATGCCGTGGTCGAGGCGGCGACCGACAAGGAGGGTCGGGGGACGATCGACGGGCTCGAACCCTTCCGCGCCGTGATGATCGGGATCGACGCCGGCAGCCTGCCCGACCCCTATGTCCAGCCCGCGCTGCCGGGGGTGGTCGTGTCGCCTCGGCCGGGTGTCGCGACGCGCGTCGCGTTGCCGATGACCGCGGCGGGCGAGGTGGAGGGGACCCTTCGCCGCGATGGCGGCAACCCGATCGAGGGACTCGGTGTCGAACTCGTCGATGCCGAAGGGCGCGTGCGGGCGACGACGGTCACCGAGTTCGACGGATACTTCCTTTTCGAAAGCGTCGCTTACGGACGCTACACGATTCGGCTGGGCAAGGCGTCGGCGGCGGCGCTGCGGCTCGACAGTGATTTCGCAGTGGGCGCGGTGCCGGGCAAGGCGACGCCACGCGTCCGGCTCGGCGTGCTGGTACTGAAGCCGCTGCGCCGCGACGTCGCGTTGCGTGATGGGAGCCCATCGGGCGGAAACAGCGCACGCGGGCCGCCGGAGGAAGAGGAGCGCCGACCGTAGCGGTCATGGAAGAATCGACAATTTGCTTGCTGCGCCGCGCCGGGGAAGGGATGAAGCACCGCAACGAGGTCGGCCCCGGAAGGCGATGACGTGCGAAAAACTGTGTGGATCGCCGTGGCGCTGGGCCTGCTGCTTGCGGCAGCGGGGCTGTTTGCGGTGCTGGTTTCTGCCGTACCGTCGCCGCGGAATGACGGCGCCAAGCGATCTTCGATCGATCGCGCCCCGATGGGAGAAGCGCAGCACAGGCAGGTCTATTCGCCGGTTATCGCGAAGGACCCATATGTTGCTGCGCAATGGGAAAAATCGATCCGGGCGCTGGAAGCGGCGTGTGCTGAACGCGGCGAATATTGCGATGAGGCCCGAAAAGCGCGCCTGTCGGTGAACCGATAGCGGCGCTTTTGCGTCGATTCAGCTCAACAGCGGTTCGAGCGCGTCCCATTCGCGGTCGACCGCGCGGCGGCCGGCGTCGATCGCGGCGCGGATTTTTGCCGGGTTGAATTCGAGCGTTTCGGCGACTTCCTCTTCGGGTTCGATGATGCGGATCGGCGCGAAGCGATAGCGTGCGATCTGGACGTCGAGCGGGCGAAGGATGCGCGCCGCCTGCGCGCCGCCGATGCCCTCGTTCTGCAGCGCGCGAAGCTGTCCCTCGCGCGCGGCGATCAGGTCGTTGATCAGCGCCGCGCCGGCGAGGTCGTTCGCCGACACTTCCGATTGCAAGATATCGACCGCGCGCAGCCCGATCTTGATCAAATCGGGAAAGACGCGAACCGGGCCGGGCCGCGGTGCCGGCGACGCGCGCACCGCGATCACCCCGCGCGGGTTCATTTCGAGCGCCGCGCTCAAAGGCGTCACGTCGCGCACCCCGCCGTCGACCCATTGCTCCTCGGTCCCGTCGCTCGCGCGCGTCTTCAAGGGATCGAAGAAAAGCGGCATCGCGCAGCTCGCATAAACCCAATTGTGGATGCCGGGCACGCTTTCGTCGATGCTGCGATAGGTGCCTGTGCCGAGATTGACGACGCCGAGCAGCAACTTGCGCCCGCTCGCGCGGAGCTTCGCATCGTTTGCGAAGCCCTTGAGCAGTTTTTTGAGTGGCGCGGTGTCGTAAAGCGCATCCTCGCCGAGCAGCCCGCCAACGACGCCGAGCGGGCGCGATTTGTAGATCGAGCTGTTGCCCTTGATGCCGAGCCAGGCGTCGAGCAGCCCCGGGACATCGTCCTGTGCAACGCCGAGCGCCTGGATCGCGCCGGTCGATACGCCGGCGACGATGTCGAGGCGAACGCCGCGATTGACGACGAGTTCGTGGACGACGCCGACCTGGAAGGCGCCTTTCGCGCCGCCCCCGCTCAATACGATTGCCAGACCGCCTGCCATGCCGTGCGCCTCCTTGGCCGGTGCCAGTTTACAGCAATTTGGGAGGCTTCCCAAGCGGCGAAGCCGCGCTTTTTCGAGAAACTCCGCGGGTCATTAACCAATTTTTATCCATGATTGGCCACAGCGGGTGTGAGCATGAATTTGCCTGTGGGGAAGTCAAACAATGTCCGATGCCTTGGGTTCGAAAAACCGTCCGACGAGCGCCGATGTCGCCATCATTGGCGCCGGGCCGGCGGGGCTGACCGCCGCCTATCAGCTGACCCAGCAGGGTTACAGCGTGACGGTGATCGAAAAGGACCCGGTCTATGTCGGCGGGATCAGCCGCACCGTCGAGCATGAGGGATTTCGCTTCGACATCGGCGGACATCGCTTCTTTTCGAAGAGCCGCGAAGTCGTCGACCTGTGGAACGAGATTTTGCCCGACGATTTCATCGAGCGCCCGCGGATGAGCCGCATCTATTACGAAGGCAAATTCTATTCCTATCCGCTGCGCGCGTTCGAGGCGCTGTGGAATCTCGGTATCATACGCTCGACATTGTGCATGGTGAGCTATGCGCAGGCGAAGCTGTTCCCGAACCGGAAGGTCCGCAGTTTCGAGGACTGGACGATCAACCAGTTCGGACGGAAGCTCTATTCGATCTTTTTCAAGACCTATACCGAGAAGGTGTGGGGCATGCCGTGCGACGAAATGTCGGCCGACTGGGCGGCGCAGCGCATCAAGGGGCTCAGCCTCGGCGCCGCGGTACTCGACGGGCTGAAGCGCAGCCTCGGGCTCAACAAGAAGCCCAATGACGGCATGGCGACCAAGACCTTGCTCGAAACCTTCCGCTACCCGCGGCTCGGCCCCGGCATGATGTGGGACGCGGCGCGCGACAAGGTCGTCGCGGGCGGCAACCATGTGCTGATGGGCCACAGCTTCAAACAATTGACGCAGGACCAGAGGACGGGGCGCTGGCGGATGACTGCGACCGGCCCCGACGGCGATATCGTGATCGACGCGGGCCATGTCATCAGCTCGGCGCCGATGCGCGAACTGGCGGCGCGTATCCATCCGCTGCCGGCGTGCGCGCTGAGCGCGGCGCCGAACCTCAAATATCGCGACTTCCTGACCGTCGCGCTCAAGATCCGGTCGGAGGACCTGTTCCCCGACAACTGGATCTATATCCACGACAGCAAGGTTCGGGTCGGCCGCGTGCAGAATTTCCGCAGCTGGTCGCCCGAGATGGTGCCCGACCCCGAACTCGCGTGCGTCGGCCTCGAATATTTCTGTTTCGAGGGCGATAACCTCTGGGCAGCAAGCGACGAGCAGCTGGTTGCGCTGGCGACGAAGGAAATGGAAATCCTCGGCCTTTGCGATCCGGAAGATGTCGTCGGCGGCGCGGTGGTGCGGCAGGAAAAAGCCTATCCCGTCTATGACGACGACTATGCCGCGCATGTCGAGACGATGCGCAGCGAACTCGAGGCGCGCTATCCGACGCTGCACATGGTCGGGCGCAACGGCATGCACCGTTATAACAACCAGGATCATGCGATGATGACCGCGATGCTGACGGTGCGCAACATCGTCGCGGGCGAAAAACTCTATGATATCTGGGGCGTCAACGAGGATGCCGAATATCATGAAAGCGGCACCGAGGGCGAACGGGCCGCACTCGCGTCGGTCCGCGATGTTCCGACGCGCGTGGCGAAGGCCGCCTGAGGCTTTGGCCGGGGGGATCGGCGCCATGCAACCTGTGACCCGATTGATCGCGTCGGTGCGGCGCGGCGAGATTCGCTGGCTCAACTATCTGCTCGCCAGCGGGCTTGCGCTCGGCAGCGATGCAGGGCTGTTCCTGCTGTTGCTCGATGCCGGGCTGTCGCCGGTACCGGCGTCGGCGACCGGCTATTGCGCCGGGATCCTTGTCCACTGGATGATCTCGAGCCGACTCGTTTTCGCCGACGGCGCCGCGGCGCGCGGCACGGGTGAGCGCCACCGCCAGAAACTGCTCTTTGTCGGATCGGCATTGGTCGGTCTTGCCGTCACGACGGCGATCGTCGGGGGCGGCAGCGCGCTCGGCCTCGATCCGCGGCTTGCAAAGCTTGCGGCGATCGTCGTCAGTTTCCAGACCACCTATCTGCTCCGCCGCCATATCGTCTTCCGGGCCGCAGCGGCATGAACGGCACGCCCGCGCAGGGCGGCCTCTCGCTTGGGCCGTGGTTCACCCCGGTGCGGATCGCGCTGATCGTCTGGGCGGCGATGAGCCTGATCGCGATCATCTTCAACTGGCATGCGATCGTCGCGCTCGACCTCTCCGATACCGACGACGCGATGCGCATGGTGCAGGTCCGCGACCTGCTCGCCGGACAGGGCTGGTGGGACCTCGCGCAACATCGCGTCAATCCGGCGGGCGGTGGGGTGCTGATGCACTGGTCGCGGATCGTCGATGCGCCGCTGGCTGCCGGGATCGTCGTGCTCGAACCATTGTTCGGGCAGGCGATGGCCGAACGGATCGTGATGACGCTGTGGCCACCGCTGCTTGGCGCGGCGCTCAGCGTCGCGTGCGTGCTGGGATACCGCGATCTGTCCGATCGCCGGATCGCCTATGTCGTGCCGCTGTTCCTGATCATGGCGGGCTACATCATCGTCCAGTTCCGGCCGCTGCGCGTCGATCATCACGGCTGGCAGATATTGCTCGCGATGATCGTCATCGGACAGGCGCTGCGGCCCGCGACCGTGCGCGCGGGGGTGTATGCGGGGCTTGCCGCCGCCGCGCTGATCGCGGTGTCGATCGAGGGGCTGCCGATCGCGGCGCTGTTCGCGGGTCTCGCGGCGCTACGCTGGGTGCTCCATGGGTGCGGCGAGGATCGTGCGCGCCTGTGCGGCTATATGGCCGCGCTCGCGGGCGGTGCGCTGTTGCTCCAGTTCCTGACGCACGGTCCTGCGGGGCTCATTGGCCGCTGGTGCGACGCGCTTTCGGTACCCTATCTCGCGGCGTTCATCGCCGCGGCGGCGCTGACCCTTGCGGTAGCGCGCGCGAACCCCGCGCAATCCTGGGTCCGCTTTGCATCGCTCGGGGTCGCGGGCGCGGCCGCGGCGGGTGTGCTCGTCTGGACCGAGCCGCAATGCGCCAAAGGCCCGTTTGCGTCGCTCGACCCGATCGTCGTGCAATATTGGTATCGGCATGTCCTCGAAGGGCAGCCGGTGTGGGCGTCGAGCCCGGCCGACGCGATTCATGTCCTGCTGCCTTCGCTTATTGGCCTCGCCGGGGCTTTGCTCGCCTGGCGCGGTGCGGCGATGGCGGTCGATCGCCGCAACTGGGCGACCCTGATCGTCGCGCTGGCGGGGGCGGCGGCGCTGTCGCTGTTCGTCCTGCGCAGCGCCGGGACCGCGCATCTGTTCGCCTTGCCCGGCTGTGCCTGGCTCGGGCTGCGTGCGTGGGCCTGGGCGCGCTCGATCGGTTCGACGCTGCCGCGGATCCTCGCGTCGGTCGCGGCGGCGCTGACCCTGCCGCTTCTGGGGAGCATGGCGGTCGTCGCCGCGTTCGAGACAGTTTTTCCGGCATCGAAAGCCGCCGAAAGGGAAACCGGCGCCGCGGTATCCCACAAAGCGACCTGTCTCGACCGCGACACGATCGCGGCGCTCGACCGCCTGCCGACGACGACGATCCTGACCCCGATCGACCTCGGCCCGTCGATCCTGTTCTGGACGCGCCACAGCCTCGTCGCGACCCCGCATCATCGCAACCGCGAGGCGATGGCGGATACAATTCGCGTGTTCGCCGGCGATCCGGCGGCGGCCGAAGCGCTGGTGCGCAAGCAAAAGGCGACGCTGATCGTCTATTGCCCGACCGCCAATGATTTTCGCGGCTATCGCCGCGCACGCAAGGATGCGCTCGCGGCGCAGCTTTATGCGGGGAAGCCACCGGCCTGGCTCGAAGCGGTGCCGCTCACCGCGCGTGCGGGCCTGTCGGTGTGGCGCGTCAAGCCCGAGTGAAGTGCTTCAGGCGGGTTGGAAACTGAGCGCCGCGCCGTTCATGCAATAGCGCTTGCCGGTGGGTTTCGGCCCGTCATTGAAGACGTGGCCGAGGTGGCCGCCGCAGCGTTTGCAATGCACCTCGGTGCGCGCATAGCCGAGCTCATGGTCGGTCGAGGTGGCGATCCCGCCCTTCAGCGGCGCCCAGAAGCTGGGCCAGCCGGTGCCGCTGTCGAACTTGGTCCGGCTCGAATAAAGCGGCAGGGCGCAGCCCGCACACAGGAAGGTGCCGGCGCGTTTTTCCTTGTCGAGCGGGCTGGTGAAGGGGCGTTCGGTCGCCGCCTCGCGCAGCACGCGATATTGCAGCGGCGACAGGCGCTTTTTCCATTCGGCGTCGGAGAGCTGCCACCCGGCCTGCGCTTTCGGGCGCGCCGATCGGGCGAAGAGCATCGGCGCGCCGATCACGGCGCCGCCGAGCGCAAGTCCGCCGAGAAGATAACGACGTTCGATCATGCCTTGCGATACGTACGCCTTCGCCGAAGGGTTACAAGCCCGCGTCAATATTTCTCGATTTGCACGGGCAGCGACCGGAAACCGTGGACGAAGCAGGCGTGGACGCGTTCGGGGGTGCCGGTGACGTTCACGCGCATCCGCCGCGCCGCCATCTCTTCGAGCAGGATGCGGAGCTGAAGCTCGGCGAGCCGCGCGCCGACGCAGCGGTGGACGCCATAGCCGAACGACAGGTGGCGCCGGGCATTCTCGCGGTCGAGTTTCAGCGCGTCGCCATCGTCGAACACGCTCTCGTCGCGGTTCGCCGACAGATACCAGAGGATGAGCTTGTCGCCCTTCTTGATCTGGTGTCCGAAGAGGTCGGCATCCTCGAGCGCGGTGCGGCGCATATGCGCCAGCGGCGTCTGCCAGCGAATGATTTCGCTGACCGCATTGGGGATCAGCGACGGATCGGCTTCGAGCTTCGCGCGCTGGTCGGCGAATTTGTCGAGCCCATAGGCAAGCCCAGACATGGTGTTGCGCGTCGTGTCGTTGCCGCCGACGATGAGGAGGACGAGGTTCCCGATGAACTCATATTTGTCCATGTTGCGCATCGCCTCGCTGTGCAGCATCATCGACAGGAGGTCGGGCGTCGGCGGCTGGTCGAGCTTTTCCATCCACAGCTTCTGGAAATAGACGAAGGCTTCCTCGAGCACCGCGCGGCGCTGTTCCTTGAGCTCGACCTTCTGCGCGAGTTCGACGTCGCCCATCCAGTCGGACCATTCGGTGAGCTTGCGGCGGTCTTCCCAGGGGAAATCGAAGAGCAAAGCGAGCATCTGCGTCGTCAGCTCCATCGACACGCGATCGACCCAGTCGAATTCGCTGTTCCACGGCAGGCTGTCGAGCACCTCGCCCGTGCGGTTGCGAATATCCTCCGACAGGCGCGTCATTTCGGCGGGCGTAAAGGCGGGGGCGACGGTGCGGCGCTGGTCGGTGTGCTGCGGCCGGTCCATCGCGATGAACATCGGCAGGCGGAAATCCTCATCCTCGTCGCGTTCGAGGATCGTGATCCCGCCATATTCCCATGACGAGCTGTAGATGTCGGGGAGCGCCTCGACGTGCTGGATCGCCTGATGGCTTGCGATATTCCAATAGGGGCCGTGGACGCTGTCCTCGCACTTCACGATACCGCCCAGTTTGCGAAGTTCGGCAAAGGGTTCCTGCCAGCGATCCTCCGAATAGATCGCGGCGGGGCTCATGTCATAGGCGTGGGTGACAGGCTGGGGTTTGGCTGCAGTCGCCATCGGGCATCCTCTCTTCGCAAGGGACTCGCCGCGACGCTTGCCGCCGTCGGCGAAATCAGTTGCAGAATGCCACTGCTAACAGCTTTGTCAATGACGTGCGGTGCGTCCCGTCGGAGCGCGGCGCCAGAATTTCCAGCCGCTCCCGCTGCTCAGCACCCCCGACCGGAACAGCCGGACCGAAACCCAGATAACGAGCGCGACCCAGATCGCCTGCCAGCCAAGCGCGAGCAGGTGGACCGCCTTGGCATCGTCGGTCGCGGCGCGCGCCGCCATCGCGAGCGGTGATGAGAAGGGGAAAATCTCGGCGAAGCGGGCGAGGCTGCTGCCCGGCGCGCTCGCGGCGCCCGCTGACAGGCTGAACATGCCGACCTGGAAGATGGTGATCGGCAGGCTGAGCATCTGGATTTCGCGCACCGTCGCCGCCTGCGCCCCGACGCCGAGGAAGGCGGCGCCGAGGAGGAGGAAGGACAGGATGAAATAGGCGAAGCCGATCCCGAGAAAGAAGGGCCAGCCGGTCGCGGGCATCGCGGCGAGCGCGGCCGCAGGCTTGCCCGCCGCGGCGAGCGAAGCCGGATCGACCTGCGTCGCGGCGACCAGCCCGCCCCCCATGGCGATGATCACCCAGAAGGCGATGAAGAGCATCGCGACGCCGAGCATCCCGAGCAGCTTGCCGAGGAAAACGCTTTCGAGCGGCACCGCGGCGGCGAGGATCTCGATGACCTTGTTGCCCTTCTCCTCGGCGAGCGAACTCACGGTCTGGCCGGCGAGAAGCAGGGTCAAAAGGAATATGATGAACACCGCGCCGAAACCGATCGATTGCTGCACCGCGATGCTGGTGCCGCCGTTCGAGAGCGCTTCGAAGCGTGGTGCGACGGGCGGCAAGGGCCCCGCGGCCCGGGCGCGCTGCACGTCGCTCGCGAGCAGTGCGAGATAGCGTCCCGAACTGCTGTCCCTTTCGCGCTCGACGATGTACGGCGCGGCGAGCGGGCCGATCATCACCGCATAGGTGTCGCTGCCCTTTTCGTGCGCGATCTTCACCGGATCGGCGGCGGGGCCGGCGATCCGGATGTCGAGCAGCGCGGGTTCGCGGCTCATCGCCGCGCGAAGCCGCGTATCGGCGCTGCGCAGCGCTTCGACATCGGCCGCGTCGGCGACGATAACGATGCGGCCCGCGCCGCGCGCGCTGTCGGCGAGCTGCGACGCGCCCATCCCGCCGGCCAGTCCCATCGCGACCATGAACAGCGGCGCCAGCAAGAACAGGAGGAAGGTCGGGGTCGCGACGATCGCGAGGAAGTCGCGCCGCGCAACAACGAACATGCTGCGGATGAAGGGGGTCATGCGCTGGCCTCCTCTACGGCGTCCCCGGTCGCGTCGGCATCGAAGCCAGCATCGACCTGGCGGACGATATGGACAAAGGCGTCGTGGAGCGCCGGGCGGCTGATCGAAAGACCGGTGACGCCATGACCGCTCGCGGTGATGCGCGCGAGCAGGGGTTCGACGTCGCCGTCCTGAATCGCGAAATGCCATGCGTCGCCGCGCAGTTCAGCGCCAGCGGGAAGGTTGGCGGCGACGATGGCGGGGTCGCCGGCGGTTCGTGGGGTGTAACGCACCTGCATCGGCAGTAGCGCGCGCGCTTCGTCGACCGTGCCCTCGAAGCGGCGTGCCGAGCGCGCGATGATCGCGATGCGGTCGCACAGCCGTTCGGCATGCGCCATGACATGCGTCGAAAAGAGGATCGTCGCGCCGCGGTCGCGCTCGCGCCGGACGAGCATTTCGAGCCGTTCCTGGTTGACCGGATCGAGTCCGGAGAAAGGTTCGTCGAGGACGATCAGGTCGGGTGCGTGGACGATCGAGCCGATCAGCTGGATCATCTGCGCCATGCCCTTCGACATCTTGCGGATCTTTTCGTCGATCACGCGCTCGAGTCCGAGTTCGGTCATGAAGCCTGCGGCGCGGCGGCGGCCTTCGGACCAGTCGAGCCCGCGCAGCGCGCCCATGAAGGCGATCGCCTCGCGCGCTTTCATGCCGGGATAGAGTCCGCGCTCCTCGGGCAGATAGCCGATCCGGTTGCGCACGGCTTGCGGCCGGTGCCCGCCGAGCAGCCGGCTCGTTCCCTCGTCGGGATCGATGATGCCGAGCGTCATTCGGAGGCTGGTCGTCTTGCCGGCGCCGTTGGGGCCGAGCACGCCATAGATGCTGCCCGCCGGCACCGCGAGGCTGACATGATCGACCGCTTTGTAATCGCCGAAATATTTGGTGAGGCCGTTCGCCTCGACGCTGAAATCGCTCAAACCTGGGTCCCCGATCATTCGCTCACCGGACTATGGCACGGCGAGACGGCTCGCGTATAGAGCGCCAATGGTTGCCGAAGCCTTGCCTCCTCTGGAAGACCGCCTCGAAGCGGTCGCGCGCGAGCATGGATTCGCGGCGTTCGGGATCGCGCACGCCGATGCGGCGCCGCAATCCGCGGCGCGGCTCGACCAATGGCTGGCCGAGGGGCGCCACGGCGACATGATCTGGATGGAAAGCCGCGCCGAACAGCGCGGTTCGCCCAAGGGTCTCTGGCCCGAGGTCCGATCGGTGATCGCGCTCGGCATGAGTTATGCACCCGCGCTCGATCCGCTGGCGCTCGCCGATCATCCCGACCGCGGACGGATTTCGGTCTATGCGCAGGGCGGCGATTATCATGACGTCGTCAAAAGGGCGCTGAAGGCGGTCGCGCGCTGGCTGGTTGCCGAAGTGACGGACGCCGAGGTCAAGGTGTTCGTCGACACCGCGCCCGTGATGGAAAAGCCGCTGTCCGCCGCGGCGGGGCTCGGCTGGCAGGGCAAGCACACCAATCTCGTCAGCCGTGACCATGGCAGCTGGCTGTTTCTGGGGGCAATTTACACGACGCTGGAACTGGCGCCGTCGAAACCGGGGCGCGACACGTGCGGCAGCTGTTCGGCGTGCCAGGATGCCTGCCCGACGCAGGCCTTTCCTGCGCCGTACCGGCTCGATGCGCGTCGCTGCATCTCGTACCTCACGATCGAACACAACGGCCCGATCCCCGTCGCGCTGCGGCGCGGGATCGGCAACCGTATCTATGGCTGCGACGATTGCCTTGCGGCGTGCCCGTGGAACAAATTTGCGGAAACCGCGCAGGCGCACCGCGCTTTCCTGCCGCGAGCCGAACTCGCCGCGCCGTCGCTCGCCGACCTGCTGGCGCTCGACGATGCCGATTTCCGGCAGGTCTTCGCGGGCTCACCGATCAAGCGGATCGGGCGCGGACGGATGGTGCGTAACGCGGCGATCGCGGCGGGAAACAGCGGCGACATACGCTTTGTCCCGGTGCTCGAACGGCTGGCGAAGGATGATTCGCCGATGGTGGCCGATGCGGCGTTATGGGCGCTCGCCGAATTGACGCCGTGACGTCATTCGCCTGTAAAACGGCACCGGCCCATTCCCGCCCATCCTAACGCTGCAGCGACTGCGCGCAGCTGTTGACCTCGGCGTTGCGGCCGTCGGGGGTGCGCGCGTCGACATGCGTCGCGACCGGATTGGCGCCCGCGCGCGGGGCATAGAAATAGATATCGAGGATGCAGTTCGTCCCCGCGAACTGGAGCTTGCGCCCCGCACCCTCGGTGACGTCGAGCCGCGGTTTGCCGAACATGCGGCCGATGGCATCGGCGCTGTTGCCGATCAGCGCATTATTCTGCACCGGCTTCACCACCGTCGGCTGCTGCGTGACCGGGGGCGGCGTCGAGGGGCGCGGGATTGCGGGGCCGGCGCAGGCGCCGAGCGTCAGCGCAAGGCCGGAGATGGCGGCCAACTGTCCATTTTTGGTCATCTTTTTTCGTCCCCGTCCCGCAGGTGCAGCATGTGCACGGCCATAGCGGCACTCAGGATAGGCGCCAACAGATTGGCGACGGGCACCATGAAGCTTGCGGCGGACAGCAGCCCGAGCGACCAGCGCGCCGGGCGATCGAGCCGCGGCCGGTCGGGATGGCGCGCGAGCACCATCGCCTCGAGATCGCGTCCGAGGAGCAGCGCGTTGACGAACAGTGCAAAGATCGGCGTGCCGATTCCCGTCACGAGCAGCAGGATATAGACCGGCAGCGCGAGCAGGTTGCCGCCGACGAGCCGGACGAGCGACGCGAGCGCGAGGCCGATATTCTGGCGCCAGCCGACATCGACGGCCCCCGCCGCCGCAGCGGGATAATGACGTCCCTCGACATCGGCGACGATGCCGTCGGCGAACAGCCCGACGACCACGATCGCGACCGCGCGAAACAGCAGCCAGCTGCCGGCGAGGATGACGACGACGACGAGCAGGCCCGCCATATCCTGCTCGGTTTCGCCCAGCCATTGCCAATGCGCGAGCGCCCAGCGCGCGGACCAGAAGATCGCGGCGCCCGCGGCGGCGAGCAGTAGCAAAGTGAGGGCAAGGCTCTGCGCGAGGACGCGGAGCACGCGCGGCTGGGGCAAGTCCCTGAGTGCGAGCAGGAAAGCATGAACGGCGCGGGCCATGACCAGGGGATGGCGCGAGCGAACCCCTCCCGTCAAGCGCAGGTCGACAATCTATTCCTCTCGTCACCCGGGGCTTGATCGCGGGTCTGAAGAGGGGAGGGATGGCGCTCGCGAGCGTTCTGCTTGCCTTGATGCGCCGCCGCCCGTAAAGGCCCGCGCAGCTTTTTCCACGCATCACAGGATATTTCATGGCCTCCACCGCCCGTTTCGACGTTGTTGCCATCGGCAATGCGATCGTCGACGTCATTGCCCGCGCCGACGATGCGCTGATCACCGCCGAAGGCCTGACCAAGGGGTCGATGCGGCTGATCGACGCCGAAGAGGCCGAACGGCTTTACGCGGCGATGGGGCCGGCGATCGAAATGTCGGGCGGTTCGGCGGCGAATACGCTCGCGGGGATGGCCGCGCTCGGCCAGCGGTGCAGCTTTATCGGGCAGGTCGCCGACGACCAGCTCGGGCATGTCTTCACGCACGACCTCCGCGCGCTTGGCGTTGCGTATGAAACCCCGCCGCTCAGCGAAGGCGCGCCGACCGCGCGCTGCCTGATCCTCGTCACCCCCGACGGGCAGCGGACGATGAACACCTTCCTCGGCGCGAGCCACCTGCTCGAACAGTCGATGATCGATGAGGCGTGGATCGCCGATTCGGATATCCTCTATCTCGAAGGCTATCTGTGGGATCCCGAACTGTCGCGCGCGGCGATGCGGCGCGCGATCGACGTGTCGCGGGCCGCGGGGCGCAAGGTCGCCTTCACCCTGTCCGATGCCTTCATTATCGACCGCCACGGCGCCGATTTCCGCAAGCTGATCGCCGAAGGGCTGTTCGACATATTGTTCGCGAACGAGGTCGAGATTTGCGCGCTCGCCGAAACCGACGATTTCGAAGCGGCGGTCGCAAAGGTCGCGCCGCAGGTGCCGCTGCTCGTCGTGACGCGCGGTTCGCACGGCGCGCTTGCGATCACCGGCGGCGAACGCACCGAAGTGGGCGCCGAGCCCATCGACACCGTCGTCGACACGACGGGTGCCGGCGACCTGTTCGCGGCGGGCTTCCTGTCGGGTCAGGCGCAGGGGCGTTCGATCGCCGACTGCCTGACGATGGGCGCGGTGTGCGCGCGCGAAATCATCGCGCAGGTCGGGCCGCGCGCCCAGACCGACCTCAAGGCGACGGTCGCGGCGCGCCTCGCCTAGGAACTTTCACCGGGATGAAGCGTCCTATGCGCCATCAGCATAGGAGGTCGACATGGCCGATGAAATTCACGAGACGCGCACCCCCGACGGGTCGACGCACACGACGACGATCATCGATCGCGAACCGCGTCGCGGCGGCGGATTGGGCATGGGCCTGATCCTGCTCGTTGTCCTCGCGGTTGCGGCCTTTGTCGCATTCCAGTTCCTCGCCAACGACAGCGCGCAGACGGGCGCAGTTACCGAAGCCGCGCAAAAGGTTGGCGATGCCGCGCAGGACGTCGGCGACGCCGCGCAGAAAGCGGTCGATTAGGCCGCGGCCGCCGGCGCTTCTTCCGGGTGCTTCTTGAACAGCGCCCGGTCGGCGGGGCCGAAACCGCGGGTCCAGATCAGCCAGGCGTAAATGCCGAGGATGAAGGGTACGCCGATCAGCAGCTCGGCCCATTCGGGAAGCTGCGTCGCCCCCCAGCCGAGCACCGCCGCGCCCGCGGTCGCCCAGACGAGCGCCCAGCGCAGGCTGTTCACCGGCGCGCCGAGGATGCGCGCAAGCAGCCGCGCCTTGACCAGCGATGCGAAGCCGAGCGCCAGCATCAGCGCGAGCGCGACCGCCCCGGCATAGGTGATCGGGGGCAATCCCATCGATTTGGCGATCAGGATCAGCGCGACGCTGAGACCCGCCTGCAGCGCGAGCGTCGCGATGCTGATGAGCAGGTTGCGGTGGCGCGCGACATAGACGAGCGCCGCCTCGCTGACGACCGCGGTCGCGGCGACGACCTCGGCGGCAAGCAGGAAGGCGAGCGCGGCGGTGCCGCTGACGAATTCGGGGCCGACAAGGCCCATCACCGCCTCGCCCGGAATGCCGAGCGCGAGCGCGACGCCAGCCTGCGCCGCGATGATCCAGAAACCGACCTGGCTGACCTGTGCCGCCACGGCGGCAAGCCGGTTCTCGGCCAGGTTGCGCGTGATGACCGGGCCGAGAATCGGCTCGAAGCTCGTCTTCAATTTCTGCGGCAGCGAGGCGACCTGCTGCGCCATGTAATAGATGCCGTAGATCGTCGGCGAGGTGAACTGGCCGAGGATGAAGAGGTCGAGGCGGCGCGTACCCCATTCGATCGCATCGGCGGCGGCGAGCGGCGCGTTACGCCGCGCGAGGGTGATCAGGTGCGCTGGATGCGGCCGCCAGACCCCGGGACCGCCATAGTGCCGGATCATCGGGATCAAAGCGGTGAGGAAGGCGCCGAGCATCGCCGCGGCATAAGACAGCATCAGCCCGTCGCGCGCCGAGACGAACCAGAATCCCGCGGCGGCGATGCTGATCACCCACGGTTCGACGATCGCACGCGCGCGCACGGTGGCGCCGATGTCGAATTTATATGCGCAGGCGGCGAGCGCGATGTCGGTCCCCGCGATTGCGAAGACGAGCAGCGCCATCCAGCGATCGGCGCCGTCGATCCCGCCCGCCGGATACATGAGTTGCGGGAGGAGGAAGAGGATCGCCGACCCCGCCGCCGAGGCAAGGAAGGCGACGAACATGCCGTCCCACACGACGATACGATGATCGGCGCCGGGCGCGCTCAATTGCTCGGCGAGGCCGCGCTTCAGCCCCAGCGTCGCGAGCTGCGCGACGAGTTCGATGACGAGCACGGCAAAGGCGAAACGCCCGACCGCCTCGGGCCCGTACCAGCGGCCCGCCACATAGAGGAAGGGCAGGCGCGCGACGAGGCGAAGGATGAAGCCGAAAAAATTGGTGCGTCCGCCCTTGGCGAGCGCGGCCGTGTCCGCATCCCCCGAAGATGCGGCTGGCGAAGGGGGCGCGGCTGCGCTGTCCGTCTGGCTCAAGCCTGGCGCCCCTTCTGCTGCTCCCCGAAGCGCAGTCTAGCGCGGCGGGAAGGTGCAGGCAATCGATCGAAGTACTTCATTGCCCTTCGGATCGCAGCGGGCGGCTGAGCAGCGCCTGAATGGCTTCGCCGACGCGGGTTTCGCCCGCGACGAGGCGCGCGACCGTGTCGGTGATCGGCATGTCGATGCCGTCGGCGCGTGCGGCTGCGGCGACGACGGGGGCGCTGAAGGCGCCTTCGGCGACGGTGCGCCGGTCGGCCATCAACGCCTCGGCGGCTTCGCCGCGCCCGAGCCCCTGACCGAGCGCGAAATTGCGCGAGTTGGACGAGGTGCAAGTGAGGACGAGGTCGCCGAGCCCGGCGAGGCCGGCGAGCGTTTCGGCCTGTGCGCCGCGCGAGAGGCCGAACCGCGTCATTTCGGCGAAACCGCGGCTGATCAGCGCCGCGCGCGCGTTGAGCCCCAGCCCGGCGCCGTCGACGATCCCGCATGCGATCGCGAGGATATTCTTAACCGCGCCGCCGATCTCCGCGCCGATGACGTCGGTCGAGGCATAGGGCCGGAAATGCGGGCGGGCGAGCGCCTGCGCGATTTCGCTCGCGAGGCTGGCGTCGGCGGCAGCGAGCGTGATCGCGGTGGGAAGCCCGGCGGCAACTTCGTGTGCGAAGGTCGGCCCCGAAAGCACAGCATGGGGGCGCTGGGGCGCGAGATCGCGCGCCATGTCGATCGGGAAGGCAAAGCTGCCCGCTTCCATCCCCTTGCTGCAAAAGATCAACGGCGCATCGCCGGGCGGAAGCGCGGCGAGTACCGCGCGCAGATAGGGTACGGGAACGACGACGAGCAGCGCGTCGAGGTCGGCCATGTCCGCGAGAGCGCCGGTCGCGGTCAGCGAGGGCGAGAGCGCGGCGCCGGGAAGAAAGACCGGGTTGCGATGTTCGGAATTAATCGCGGTGACGACCTCTTCTTCGCGCGCCCACAGCCGCACCGGCGCGCCTTCGGCGGCGAGTAGCTGGGCAAGCGCCGTGCCCCACGCACCGCCGCCGATCACGCCGAAATTCGAATATGACGTCATGCCTTCACCCCTGCTCCGCGCACCGCCTCGGCTTCGGGATCGAGCGGCCAGCGCGGGCGTGCGGCGACGCCTAGGTCGTCGGTCAGTCCGGCGGCGAAGCGTTCGGCGCCCGCCCATGCGATCATCGCGCCATTGTCGGTGCAGAGCCACAGCGGGGGCGCGACAAAGGCCTTGTCGAACCGGGCCGCGAGATCGGTCAGCGCGCTGCGGATCGCCGTGTTCGCCGCGACCCCGCCCGCGACGACGAAGGCGGTCGCGTCGGAGCAGGCGGCGAGTGCGATGCGGCTGCGGTCGACGAGGCAATCGACGACCGCCTGCTGGAACGAAGCGGCGAGATCGGGGACGCTGTGTTCGCCCGACGCCGCCGCGCGCGCCACGGCGCTCTTGAGGCCGGCAAAAGAAAAATGCGGTTCGGCGCTGCCGACGAGCGGGCGCGGCAGCGGCACCGCGTGCGGGTCGCCGTCCCTTGCGATGCGCTCGACCGCGGGGCCGCCGGGGTAGCCGAGGCCGAGCAGCTTCGCGGTCTTGTCGAACGCTTCGCCCGCCGCGTCGTCGATCGTCGTCGCGAGACGGCGGTAATCGCCGACGCCTTTGACGAGCAGCAGCTGGCAGTGGCCGCCCGACACGAGCAGCAGCAGATAGGGGAATTCGAGCGCCGGATCGGCGAGGCGCGGGCTGAGCGCATGGCCTTCGAGATGGTTGACCGCGATCAGCGGCTTGTTCGCGGCGTGGGCGAGCGCCTTGCCGGTGACGAGCCCGACCATCACCCCGCCGATCAGTCCGGGGCCGGCGGTCGCCGCGATCGCATTGACCTCGGCGAGCGATACGCCGGCGTCGGCGAGCACACCCTCGACGATCGGCGCGAGCCGGTCGACATGCGCGCGCGCCGCGATCTCGGGAACGACGCCGCCATAGGGGCTGTGCTCGGCTTCCTGTCCCGCGACGCGATGCGCCAATATGCGCCGTTCGCTGTCGACGAGCGCTGCCGCGGTTTCGTCGCAGCTCGATTCAAGGCCGAGGATCAGGGTCATATTGTTGCGCGTCCTTTACCCGCCCCTTTATCGACAGGGCAACCCGCGCTAGCAGCTTGCGCATGAATGGCCTTCCTACTCCCCAAAACCCGCTTCGCATCGGCACGCGCGCGTCGCCGCTCGCGATGGCCCAGGCGCATATGGCGGCTGCGGCGCTGATTGCCAGTCATGGCATCGATATGGCGGCGCTCGAAATCGTGCCGATGACCGCAACCGGTGACAAGATCCAGGACCGGGCGCTCGCCGAGGTCGGCGGCAAGGCGCTCTGGACGCGCGAACTCGACGCCGCGCTCGACGCCGGGACGATCGATATCGCGGTCCATTCGCTGAAGGATGTCGAAACGCTGCGCGAGGCGCGCTTTTTCCTCGGCGCGATGCTCGAACGCGCCGATCCGCGCGACCGGCTGGTCGTGCGCGAGGGCATAGCGGCCATTTCGATCGCCGATTTGCCGCAGGGCGCACGGCTCGGGACGAGCAGCCCGCGCCGCGCGGCGCAGGTGAAGCGCATTCGCCCCGACCTCGAAACGGTGCTGCTGCGCGGCAATGTCGCGACACGGCTTGCCAAGATCGCCGGCGGCGACGCCGACGCGACCTTGCTCGCGGCGGCGGGGCTCGACCGGCTGGGGATGCACGACGTTGGAACGGTGCAGGACGTGCGCCTGCTGCTTCCCGCGGCGTCGCAGGGTGCGATCGGGATCGAATGCCGCGCGGGCGATGCGGCGACGCGCGCGCTGCTCGCCGCGGTCGATCACGCGCCGACGCATCGCGCGGTGATGGCCGAGCGTGCGTTTCTCGCGGCGCTGGGCGGCGATTGCCGCTCGCCGGTCGCGGCGCACGCGCATTGGCGGGATGACGGCACGCTCCGCCTCGATGCCGAGGTTTTTTCGGAGGATGGCGCCGACCATGTTGCCGGACATGTCGTTGTCGCGAATTCGGAGGCGCCCGAAGTGCTGGCGCGCCGCCTGCTCGGCGAAGCGCCCGACAGCGTCCGGCGCCTGTTCGCGCGATGACCGACGGCCCGCCATTGATCGTCACGCGGCCCGAACCGGGCAACGCGGCGACGGTCGAGCGGGCGATGGGAATGGGGTTCGACGCGCGCGCCATGCCGCTTTTTGCAGCGCGCGCGCTCGATTGGGACGCACCGCCCCCCGAAGATTTCGACGCGCTGCTGCTCACCAGCGCGGCGGCAGTGCGGCTCGCGGGTCCGGGCCTTGTCCGGATGGCATCGCTGCCCGCCTATGCCGTCGGCGCGGCGACCGCGCGCGCGGCAGAGGCAGCGGGACTGACGGTGGCGACGGTCGGATCGACGGACGCCGGGCAGCTTCTTGACGCCATGACGTCAGAAAATATCCGAGATATATTATGGCTTTGCGGGCGAGACCGGTCCGAATTCGACCTGCGCGGCGCGGCGATCACGGCCTTGCCCTGCTATGCTGTCGATCCCGTCCCGCCGCCTGCCGAATGGATGGGGCTGATCGCCGAACCCGCGGTCCTGCTCGCCCATTCGGCGCGTGCCGCACGGCGGATTTCGGACCTTGTAGGCGCCGCACGCGACCATCTGTCGCTCGTTGCAATCAGCCCCGCGGTCGCGGCGGCCGCCGGGAGCGGGTGGCACGATATCGCCATCGCGGGACAGCCGGACGATGTCGCAATATTGGCACAGGCGCGTGCTTTGTGGCACAAGGGTGCAAAATAGGGTCGTTCGAAAGAGAAACATGGCAATCGACAGTATCGACACCACCTCGCCCGTGCAGGACGAGGCGGTCCCGACGAGAGGGCTATCGTTCCGCGCGGTCGGCCTTGGCGCCCTCGTCCTGCTCCTGATCGGAATCGCCGGAGGCGGATGGGCGGTAAATCGTTGGCTGACGGGCGATAATTTGCCGTCGGCTCCGAAAGCGATCGAGCCATCGGCAGGGACCGCGAATCCGCTCCTCGTTGCAGGCGCGGCGAAGGGTGCGCCCGACGGCCAGCCGATGGTGGTTGCGCCCGTCGACGGCGCGAATGCGCTCGCGGCGCGCGTCGCCGAACTCGAACAACGATTGTCGCGAATCACCCTCGAAGCCGAATCGGCATCGGGCAATGCGTCGCGCGCCGAAGGGCTCCTCGTCGCCTTTGCCGTCCGGCGCGCGCTCGATCGCGGGCTGTCGCTTGGTTATCTCGACGCCCAGCTCCGGCTGCGCTTTGGTGATGACCAGCCCAATGCGGTGAAAACGATCATCGACACCTCGCGCGAACCGGTGACGCTCGAACAGCTTCGCGCCGAACTCGACACGCTCGCGCCGCAACTCGTCGGGCGGAACGGTGACGGCAATGGCAGCCTGTGGACCGGGCTGCGCCGCGAACTGGGCGAGCTGTTCGTCGTGCGCGCGGCGGGAACGCAATCGCCGCGTGCATCCGAACGTCTCGATCGCGCGCGGCGCTATCTCGCGGCCGGCCAAGCCGACCTTGCGATTGCCGAGGTCGAGGCGATGCCCGGCGCGGCCGCGGCGAACGACTGGCTGATCGATGCGCGCCGCTATCATGAGGCGCGGCGCGCGCTTGACCTGATCGAGACGGCGGCGATATTGGAACCGCGCGACAGCCCCGCTGCCGCGATGGCCCCGAAAGCGGCCGAACCGACCCCATAGCGCGCATTCCGGTAAGGGCTGCCCGCCCTTTAGAGAGAAAGCCCGTTCCATGGCCCTCGCCGACCCGCAGCGCATCGAAGCGCTCGACCCGCTCGATCCCCTCCAGCTCGACGCCGAGCTCAGCGAAGAGGAGCGGATGGTCCGCGATACCGCGCGGTCCTATGCGACCGACGCGCTGTTGCCGCGCGTGACCTCGGCGTTCCTCGACGAACGCTTCGATCGAGAGATCATGTCGGAAATGGGCGCACTCGGCCTCCTCGGCGCGACGATCGATCCCGAATATGGCGGCGCGGGGCTGAATTATGTCAGCTATGGCCTGATTGCGCGAGAAGTCGAACGGATCGATTCGGGCTATCGTTCGGCCTGTTCGGTGCAGAGCAGCCTCGTGATTCACCCGATCAACGCCTATGGCAGCGAGGAGCAGAAGCGCAAATATCTGCCCGGGCTCACTTCGGGCGAACTCGTCGGCTGTTTCGGCCTGACCGAGCCCGACGCGGGCAGCGATCCCGGCGGGATGCGCACGCGCGCCGAAAAGATCGAAGGCGGATATCGCCTCAAGGGCGCGAAGATGTGGATCACCAATTCGCCGATCGCCGACGTTTTCGTCGTCTGGGCGAAGTCGGAGGCGCATGACGGCGCGATTCGCGGTTTCGTGCTCGAAAAGGGCATGAAGGGCCTGTCGGCGCCCAAGATCGAGGGCAAGGTGAGCCTGCGCGCGTCGGTCACCGGCGAGATCGTCATGGATTCGGTCGAGGTGGGCGAAGATGCGCTGTTGCCGCATGTTTCGGGGCTCAAAGGGCCGTTCGGCTGCCTCAACCGCGCGCGCTACGGCATCGGCTGGGGCGCGATGGGCGCGGCCGAATTCTGCTATGAAGCGGCGCGGGGCTATACCGGCGAGCGCAAGCAGTTCGGGCGCCCGCTCGCGGCGAACCAGATCGTGCAGCTCAAGCTCGCCAACATGCTCACCGAAATCACGCTGGGCTTGCACACCGCGCTGCGCGTCGGCCGGTTGATCGACGAGGGGCGGCTCATCCCCGATGCGATCAGCCTGCTCAAGCGCAACAATTGCGGCAAGGCGCTCGATATCGCGCGCGTCGCGCGCGATATGCACGGCGGTAACGGGATTTCGGCCGACTATCATGTCATCCGCCACGCGGTGAACCTCGAGACGGTGAACACGTATGAGGGCACGCACGATGTTCACGCGCTGATCCTCGGCCGCGCGATCACGGGTATTTCGGCCTTTGCCTGAGCCCCAGGGCTTAAAACCTTTGCAGGGCATCCGCGTCGTCGAACTGGCGCGTGTGCTCGCGGGGCCGTGGTGCGGGCAATTGCTCGCTGACCTCGGCGCCGAGGTGATCAAGGTCGAGCGGCCGGGCGCGGGCGACGATACGCGCGAATGGGGCCCGCCCTTCGTCACCGGCGCGGCGGGCGAGAATCTGGGCGCGGCCTATTATCACAGCTGCAACCGCGGCAAGCTGAGCGTCGCGATCGACATCGCGTCGGCCGCGGGGCAGGCGGAGGTGCGGGCGCTGCTCGCCGATGCCGATGCCGTGATCGAAAATTACAAGGTCGGCGGGCTCGTCAAATATGGGCTCGACCCCGCGCGGCTCTGCGCCGATTTCCCGCAGCTGGTCGTCTGCTCGATCACCGGCTTCGGCCAGACCGGGCCTTATGCGCACCGCGCCGGCTATGACTATATCGTGCAGGCGATGAGCGGCTTCATGTCGCTGACCGGCGAGCCCGACGGCGCGCCGCAAAAGGCCGGGATCGCCTATGCCGATATCTTCACCGGCATGTATTCCGCCGTCGCGATCCTCGCGGCGCTGCGACGCCGTGACGTCACCGGAAAGGGCGCACATGTCGACATGGCGCTGCTCGATTCGCAGGTTGCGGTGCTCGCCAATCAGGCGGCCAATTATCTGGCGAGCGGCGTCGCGCCGAAGCGGATGGGCAACGCCCACGTCAATGTCGTGCCCTATCAGGTCTTTGCGACCGCCGACGGCCAGCTCGTGATCGCGGTCGGCAACGACGGCCAGTATCGCAAGCTCTGCGCGATATTGGGCGTGCCCGAATGGGCCGACGATCCGCGTTTCGTCAACAATGCCGCGCGGCTCGCGAACCGCGCCGAATTGATCCCGCTGCTCGCCGCAAAGATCGCCGCGTGGGACGCGCAGCCGCTGTCGCTTGCGCTCGAGGCCGAGGGGGTTCCCGCGGGGCCGATCAACGACCTCGCGCAGGTGTTCGCCGATCCGCAGGTCCGGGCGCGCGGGATGCGCTTCCGGCCCGAGGGCGCGTCGATCGATGGTGTCGCGAGCCCGATCGTGATCGACGGCGAACGCATGGTCGCGCGCGCCGGGGCGCCGCCGCTCAGGCCATAGAAAAAGGGGCGCCGCGACGGACGCCCCTTTCTCCCCTTATCCGAAGATCAGAATTTGACCGTGCCGGTGACGAAGACCTGGCGCGGATTGCCGTAAAAAGCGGTGAGCACGCCTTCGCAGCCCAAGGCCGGGATCAGGCTGCCCGCGGGCAGCGGCGCCATGCCGGGGCATGCCGCGACGGGCGTCGGTGCCGCAGTCTGGACGAGCGCACCGGTTGTCGGGTTCGCGACCATGAAGGTATAGCCCGACGTCTTATACTGCTTGTCGAGCAGATTCTTGCCGAACAGCCCGATGCTCCAGCGTTCGTCGGGCGCGGTATAGACGAGGCTCGCATCCCAAAGCGCGAACCCCTTCTGGTCGATATAGGGGTTCGGGATTTCGAACTGATAGGTCTTGCTGCGGTACGACAGCGTGGTGGCAAAGCTGATGTCGCCGTCGCCGACCGGGGCCGAATAGGCGAGCGTGCCGCTTGCGGTCCATTTCGGCGTGTTCTGCACTTCGCGGAACGCGGCGACATCGGTCGGAACGCTCGCGATATTGGTGATATATTCCTTATACTCGGCGTCGATATAGCCGAGTGCCGTCGAGAAGGTCAGCCGGTCGCCCGGCGTGGCCATGTCCTGACCGAGGCGTGCGCGGCCTTCGAATTCGAGGCCCTTGAACTTCGCCTTGCCGGCATTCGACACGACGCCGCAGAAGGTCGGCAGGCCCGACACCGTACACGCGACCGAGCCCGGGATCTGGACGTCGGTATAATCGGCGTAGAAGCCCGCAAGCGCGACATTGACCGCGCCGTCGAGCAGGCTGCCCTTATATCCGACTTCATAGCTTTCGACCTTTTCGGGGCGGAAGCTCAGGAAGTTCGCGACCTCGTCGTTGGTCGGCCGGCCGGGGATTGCGGCGGGGGCGTTGGCGCCGACCCCGCGCGGATCGAAGCCGCCGCCCTTGAAGCCCTGCGAATAGCTGGCGTAGAAATTATGGTCGGGGTTCGGCTTGTACGACAGCGATACGCGCGGGGTGAATTTGTTGAAGCTGCGGCTGCCGTCGAAATTGGTGCTTGGCGCGCCTGCCGCGATTCCCGCGCCGCCGAAGACGGGCGACCCGCCGCCGATATAATTCTGGCGCAGGATATGCGCCTCGCGCTTGTCCCAGGTGTAGCGGCCGCCGACCGACAGGCTGAACTGGTCGGTGAAATCATAGGTGAAGTCGCCGAACACGGCAAAGGTCGTGGTGTCGACATCGGCCTCGGTAAAGGCGGTCAGCCCGGCAACATTGTTGAAGATGCGCACGTCGAACAGCGTGTCGGCCTTGGCATCGAGATAATAGAAGCCGAGCAGGCCCTTCAATTTTTCGCCTTCGTAAAGCAGCTGGAATTCCTGGCTCAGCTGCTCGTTGAAATAATAGCCGGGGACGTCGACGTCGACCGCGGGCAGTGCGTCGAAATCGATCGGGGTCGCCGAATTATCCTTGCGCCAGGCGCTGATCGAGCGGAGGGTCACCGTGTCGCTGAGTTCGGCGGTGACATTCATCGCGAGGCCGTAAGCCTCGATTTCCTGCTTGGGATCGTTGAGACCGCCGCGGCTGTCATAGACGTCGTCGAGGACCGGTGCGCCCGTCTTGAGACCGGCGATCAGGCGATGCCCGCCGCGCGGGTCGCTCTTGTCCTTGCTATAGTCGCCCGAGATGCGGATCAGGACCGGCGCGCCATAGCCGCCGAGTTCGACCGTACCGCGCCCGGCCCACACGTCCTTGTTGTAATTTTCGAGGCCGGTGGTGAGGTTGTCGCCGAAGCCGCCGCGCGACAGGCGCGCGCCCGACACGCCGACGCGCAGGAGGTCGCCGATCGGCGCGCTCGCGGTGACGATCAGGTCGGCCTGGTCATAGGTGCCAAGCGTGCCCTTGATCTTGAGCGAGAATTCCTCGGGCAATTGCTTGGTCACATATTTGACCGCGCCGCCGATCGTGTTGCGGCCGTAGAGCGTGCCTTGCGGCCCGCGCAGCACTTCGATGCGTTCGACGTCATAGATGTCGAGGACTGCGGCCTGCGGGCGGTTGAGATAGACGTCATCGAGATAGATGCCGACGCCCTGTTCGAAGCCCGATACCGGATCCTGCTGGCCCACACCGCGGATGAAGGCGCTGAGCGTCGAGTTCGAACCGCGCGACACTTCGAGCGTCGTGTTCGGCGTGGTCTGGCCGATGTCGGTAATGTCGATCGCGCCGGCCTTGGCGAGCGCGTCGCCCGAATAGGCGGTAATCGCGACCGGAACGTCGATCAGCCGTTCGTCGCGGCGGCGTGCCGTCACGATGATCTCATTGTCGCTGGCGTCGGTGCTCGCGCCCTCTTCCTGCGCAAAGACCGGGGGGGCAAAGGCGATCATGGAAAGCGCGCTGGTGGCGAGGACGGCACGGCGCAGCGAGCGGGCGAAAGGACGCATGAAGACTCTCCCATGTGGCGGGCGGCCCCTCGCCACCCTTGTCGGTTTTCTTGGGCTGGTGCTTGCCAAGCCGCGCCGCTTCCAATAATGAAACATGAACCAAGTTTCAACTTGGAATGTGCAATCGTCGTTTTTTGCTTGCCAGTGGTGCGAAAAAGCCACGATGCAGCGACGGAGGGGAGGCAAGGGCAGTTTATGGATCAGCCGCCAGTCGCGACAGAACATGCCGAGAGCGAACCGCGCGACAAGACGCCGCGCACCGAGCGCGGGCGCCGGACCTTGCGCAAGCTGCTCGACGCCGCGGCGATCGAATTCGGCGAGCGCGGTTTTCATGAAGCGTCGATCAGCGCGATCACGCGCCGCGCCGGGACCGCGCTCGGCAGTTTCTACACCTATTTCGATTCGAAAGAGGAAATCTTCCAGGCGCTCGTGCGCTATATGAGCGAACAGTTACGCGATCATGTCACCCCGCTCGTCCAGGCCGCGCCCGATGAGATCAGCGCCGAACGCATCGGGCTCGAATCCTATCTGGGCTTCGTGCGCGAGCATAAGGAGATTTACCGCATCATCGACGAGGCCGAGTTCGTCGATTATGCGAGCTATCGCCGCCACTATGAAACGACCGTCGCGCGCGTCCGCCAGCGGCTCGAGGGCGGCGCGGCGCGCGGTGAGATCCGCGATGACGTCAGCGAGATCCACGCCTGGGCGATCGGCGGGATGAACGTGTTCCTTGGTATGCGCTATGGTTTGTGGGACGAAGAGAGTGACATATCGGAGATTGCGCGCATCGCGAACGACCTGCTCGCGAACGGACTGAAGAAGCGCGACTGACTTAACGCGAAATCAGGAAGATCGCATGTTCGGCGCGCCAGCTCGCGGCGGCGTCGCTCGTCGGCCGGTCGCCCGACAGGTGCCAGACGCGTTCGACCGCGATGCCCTTGTCGCGCACGAGGTCGCGAAAATCGCTGACCGTGACATGGTGGATGTTCGGCGTTTCGTACCAGGCGACGGGCAACAGCCGCGTCACCGGCATCCGCCCGCCCCACAGGAGCGCGAGGCGGATCCGCCAATGCGCGAAATTGGGGAAGCTGACGAAGGCGCGCGGCGCGATGCGCAGCAGTTCGTCGACGACACGGTCGGGGCGTTCGGTCGTCTGCAGCGTTTGCGACAGGATCGCATAGTCGAAGGCGTCGTCGGGATAGTCGGCAAGGTCGCGGTTGGCGTCGCCCTGCACCACCGACTGGCCGCGCGCGATCGCCGCGGTGACGTTGTCGGGATCGATCTCGAGCCCCCGGGCATCGACGCCCTTGTCGCGGAGTGCCGCCATCAGGTCGCCGTCGCCGCAGCCGACGTCGAGCACGCGCGCCGTCGACGGGACGGCATCGGCGATGATCGCAAGATCGGGGCGCAGCTTCATCGTCAGGCCTGCCTGTAGACGTCGGGGAAGTGTCGCTGCATGAACGGCGCGCTGTCCTCGACCGGGGTCCAGCCGAGCGCGGCATAAAGGCCGTGGGCGTCGCTGGTCGCGAGCATCCAGCGCCGGAGCCCCTGCAGATCGGGGTGGTCGTGCAACGCGGTCACCATGCGCGCGGCGAGGCCGTGCCCGCGATGCGCCTCGAGCACATAGACGTCGGCCAGATAGGCGAAGGTCGCGCGATCGGTGACGACGCGGGCAAAGCCGACCTGCGCGCCGCCCGGTGCAAAGACGCCGATGCAGAGCGACCCCGCGATGGCACGTTCGACAACGCCGCGCGCGATGTTCGCGGCCCAATAGCTCTGCGCCAGAAAAGTATGAATCGCATCGACCTGCATGTCGGCCGCGTCGAATGACAGGCGATAGTTTCCGGTCATGCCAGCCCTGCTTTCAGCGATCCGGCGACGAGCCGGTCGAGCGCGGGCACGTCGAGGAGGAAGCTGTCGTGGCCGAAGGGCGCCGACAGTTCGACGAAGCTCGCCGCAGCGCCGACGCTTTGCAGCGCCTGGACGACACGGCGCGATTCGGAGGTCGGATAGAGCCAGTCGGTGTCGAAGCTGACGAGCGTGAAGCGCACGTTCTTTGCGTTTGCGAACGCGCCTGCGAGGCGTCCGTCATGCGGGTCGGCGAGGTCGAAATAGTCCATCGCGCGCGTGATATAGAGATAGGCGTTGGCGTCGAAGCGATCGGTGAAGGCGAGTCCCTGATGCCTGAGATAGGATTCGATCTGGAAGTCGGCGTCGAAACCGAAGCTCTTGATGTCGCGCGCCTGCAGGCGGCGGCCGAACTTTTCGGTCAGCCCTTCCTCGGACAAATAGGTGATGTGCGCCGCCATGCGCGCGACCGCGAGACCCTTGGTGGGCGCGCGCGCGCTGCCATAATATTGGCCGTCCTGCCAGTCGGGGTCGGCCATGATCGCCTGCCGCCCGACCTCGTGGAACGCGATATTCTGCGCCGAATGCCGCGCCGCGCTCGCGATCACGAGCGCCGAGGCGAGGCGCTCGGGATAGGTCGCGGCCCAGGCGAGCGTCTGCATACCCCCCATCGACCCGCCGACGACGGCATGAAGCCGTGCGATGCCGAGATGATCGAGCAGCATCGCCTGCGCGCGCACCATGTCGGTGATCGTGATGACGGGGAAGTGCATGCCGAGCGGCGCGCCGGTCGCGGCGTCGGGCGAAGCGGGGCCGCTCGTCCCCATGCAGCTGCCGAGGACATTGGCGCAGATCACGTGGAAGCGGTCGGTGTCGATCGGCTTGCCCGGGCCGACCATGCGCGCCCACCAGCCGGGTTTGCCCGTCGCGGGATGGTCGCTCGCGACATATTGGTCGCCGGTCAGCGCGTGACAGATGAGCACTGCGTTCGACTTGTCGGCGTTCAACGCGCCATAGCTCTGATAGGCGATCGTCACCGAGCCCAGAACCTGCCCGCTGTCGAGCGGCAGCGGTGCCGGAATCGTCACGCTGTGATGCTGGATATCGTGTAGCAGGCTCGCCATGGTGCGGCGGGGCTAAGCGGGTGCGCGAAGACTGTCAACGTGCTGGACTCGCGTCGCACAGCCGCTAAACGCCACCGCATGACCGACACGACCCAGACCCTTACGCCCAAGCCGTGGATCAGCGGCATCGCCCCCTATGTTCCCGGCAAGTCCGCGGGCGCCGACGGACGCCCGCTCATCAAGCTGTCGGCGAACGAAAATACGCTGGGCACCGGCGAAAAGGCGCGCGCGGCGTTCGCTGCGGCGCAGGCGGCGCCCGATGCGTTGTCGCGCTATCCCGATCCGGGTTCGGCCCTACTGCGCGAGACGATAGCGGCGAAATTCGGGCTCGATCCGGCGCGGATCATCTGCGGCAACGGGTCGGACGAGCTGCTCCATCTTGCAGCGGGCACCTACGCCGGCGTCGGCGACGAGATTTTGTACGTTCGCTATGGCTTTGCGGTCTATGAAATCGCCGCGCGGCGCGTCGGCGCGGTGCCGGTCGAGGCCGATGACAAGGATTATGCGACCGACGTCGATGCGCTGCTCGCAGCGGTCACCGACAAGACGCGTGTCGTCTATCTCGCCAATCCGAACAATCCGACGGGCACGCTCGCGACGCGCGAAGAGGTGCAGCGGCTCTACGCCGGGCTGCCCAAGGATGTCCTGTTCGTGATCGACCAGGCCTATTCTGAATATCTGTCCGAAGCCGAGGATGACGGCGGGCTCGAGCTTGCGAAAACTCAGCCGAACGTCTTTATCACGCGTACCTTCTCGAAAATTCACGGCCTCGCCGCCGAACGTATCGGCTGGGGCTATGCCGCCGCCGAGGTGATTTCCGCGCTGCACCGTATCCGCCTGCCGTTCAACGTCACGCGCGCGGGGCAGGCAGCAGCGGTCGCGGCGCTCGGTGATGACGCGTTCGTCAACAACAGCCGCGAGCATAATGCGAAATGGCGTGCCTGGCTGGCGGGTGAGCTCGAAAGCCTCGGCAACCATGGCGTGCGCGTCGTGCCGTCGGCGTGCAACTTCCTGCTCGTATTGTTCGAGGGCGATGTCAGCGCCGAGACCGTCTACAACCGGTTGATGGACGCGGGCTATATCGTCCGCTGGCTGCCGGGGCAGGGGCTGCCGGGCGCGCTGCGCATGACGATCGGCACCGAGGACGAGACGCGCGGCCTTGCGGCGGCGATTCGCGCCGCGCTGAACGGCTGATGCGTATCGACCGCGTCGCGATCGTCGGGCTGGGCCTGATCGGCTCGTCGATCGCGCGCGCGATCGGCGAGCGCTTGCCGCAGGTGACGGTCACCGGCCATGACGCCAGCGCCGACGTCCGCGAACTCGCCCGCGATCTGGGGCTTTGCGACACGATCGCCGACGATGCGCTGGCCGCGGTGGCCGAAGCCGACCTCGTCATCCTCGCGGTGCCGGTCGGGCGCACGGCCGATGCCGCGGCGGCGATCGCGCCGGGACTGAAGCCCGACGCGATCATTTCCGACGTTGGCTCGTCGAAGGCCGGGGTCGCCGAAGCGCTCGCGAAGGCGCTGCCCAATCATGCCGTCATTCCGGCGCACCCGGTCGCGGGCACCGAAAACAGCGGGCCGGCGGCGGGCTTTGCGACCTTGTTCGAGGGCCGCTGGTGCATCGTCACGCCGGGCGCCGACGCATCCGAAGACGCCGTGACGGCGTTGACGTCTTTCTGGCAGGCGCTCGGCGCCAAGGTCGAAACGATGGATGCCGCGCATCACGACATGGTGCTCGCGGTGACGAGCCACCTGCCGCATCTCATCGCTTACACGATCGTCGGCACCGCGAGCGAGCTCGAAGAGGTCACCGAGAGCGAGGTGATCAAATATTCGGCGGGCGGCTTTCGCGACTTCACGCGCATCGCGGCGAGCGACCCGGTGATGTGGCGCGACGTCTTCCTCGCGAACAAGGATGCGGTGCTCGCGACCCTGCAGCGCTTCAACGAGGATCTGACCGTGCTCCAGCAGGCGATCCGCCGCGGCGACGCCGACAAGCTCGAGGACTGGTTCACGCGCACGCGCGCGATCCGCCGTTCGATCATCGAACAGGGGCAGGATGACGCGGCGCCCGATTTCGGGCGGAAACATTAGGCTTCCGACACGAACGGGAATCAGGAGGCTTTGTAGCCTTCCAGCAACGCTTCGGGCGGGTTCAGCGCGTTGATCGCGCGCCAGACGCGCTCTTCGGCTTCCTCGCGCGGCAGGCCGGCGGGGATCGTCTCGCCGACCTTGTAGGTGATCGTCCCCGGCCATTTGACCCAGCGGCGCGGCGGATAGGCGATGCCGCTGTTCACTGCGACGGGGATCACCGGCACGCCGAGCAGGCGGTAGATGCCGGCAAAGCCCGAACGCAGGGGAGGCGCCGATCCGTGCGGGATGCGCGTACCCTCGGCAAACAGAACCAGCGGCCGGTCCTTGGCGAGCGCGGCCTTGGCGGCGTTCAGCATGGCGCGCATCGCCTTGCCGCCGCCGTCGCGGTCGACGGGGATCAGGCCATAGAAATGCGCCGCCTGACCCCAGACGGGAATGTTGAACAGCTGCTCTTTCGCGAATACCGCGGGGTGCCTAAACAGCCCCGGCTGCTCGATCGTCTCGAACGCCCCCTCATGCTTGAAGACATAGAGGACCGGAATGTCGGGCATGTCGCCCTCGACAACGATCGTCTGGCCCAGGACAAAGCGGCAGATCAACCGGTGGAATTGCGCCCAGATGCGCACGAACCAGATCGTCGCCTTGTGCGAGACGGGGAGCGAGATCACCGCACCGATCGAACTGAAGCTGCTCATCAGGACGAACAGCAGCCAGAACAAAATCGAGCGGGCAAGGGCAATGATGTAGCGCATCGGCGCGCTTCTTAAAGCCCGAGGACGCCGCCCGCCAGCCCCGCGAGATATTTATGATATTCGCGAAACAGCGTTGCGAAATTGGGCCGGCTGCGCACCGCGTCGGGCAGGATCGTCACCTTGTCGCCGACCGCGCGGCCGATTTCATATTCGGCGCGGCGCATATGCCAGTCGGTGGTGATCAGCCGGATGCTCTTGTAGTTGCGCCGCGCAACCCAGGTCGCGACCTCGGTCGCGTTCGAGCGCGTATCCTCGGCCTCGAACCCCAGCGCGATGCAGCAGTCGAACAGGTCGAGCGGACGCTTATATTCGGCGGCGAGTTCGCGCGGCTTCACCTCGCGCGCGACGCCGCTGATCAACAGGCGCTTCGCATCGCCCGCCTCGAGCCGTTCGAGCGCGCGGTCGATGCGTCCGGGGCCGCCCGTCAGCACGACGATCGCGTCGGTCTTTTGCGCATCGGCGGGCAAGGGCAGCAACAGCGCAAACCAGGCGAAGCCGAGCACCCAAGCCAGGAACAAAAGCGAAATCAGGCGCTTGATCATAAAATCTTCTTGAGCGCGGCGAGCAGCGTCTGGCGCGCCGTCAGGGCTGCGAGCGCGATAGCCAATAGCGGCAGCGCCAGCAAGAGCACCCAGCCCGCCGCGCCGAGCGACGCGGTCGCCGCGAGTCCCGAGGTGACTCCCGACCATTGCCAACCGATGAGCAGCAGGATCGCGGTGGCGACGAGGCTGCCGAGCGCGATCCCATAAGCGGTGTCGATCGCGATGCGGCGCTGGAACAGCCGGGTGATCTGGCGGTCGGTCGCGCCGATCAGGTGGAGCATCTCGATCGTTGCGTAATGGGTGCCGAGCGCGGCGCGCGCGGTCATGATCACCACCGCGGCGCTGGCGAGCGCCATCAGCAGCACCATGGCGCCGGCGATCCACGCGAGCGAGCGGATCAGCCGCGCGACCGGACCGAGCCATTCGGCGTGCGGGATGATGCGCGCTCCGGGCGCTTCGCGCGCGACGAGCGCCCGGAGCGCGCGCATGGGACCGGCGCGGTCCTCGCCGACGAAATCGATGTCGACCAGCGCGGGCAGGGGCAGCGATTTGAGCACCGGATCGTCACCTTCGCTGCTCCCGAACCATTGTCCCAGCGTCGCTTGCAACTCTTCCTGTTCGACCGAGCGCGCGGAGAGCACGAAGGGCTGCGCGGCGGCGGCGCGGCGGAGCGCGGCGGCCTGTTCGGCGCGCGTGACCGGGTTTGCGGTGACGATCTGCACCGTGACGCGCCCCGCGATCGCATCGCCGATCGCATTCGCCGACCGTGCGAGTCCGACGCCGGCCGCGGCGGCGAGCAGGGTCAGCATCATCAATATCGCGATAACCCACGGCGTCGGCCCCGAGAGGCGATGGTCGGGGAGCAGGCGGCGATGCTGGACGGGAACGCGCGGAATGATCATGCCCGGTTCGCCGGGGGATAGCGCAGCGCACCGGTGGGGTCGGACAGGCGCCCGCGTTCGAGCCGCATCATCTGCGCATTTTCGATGCGGCTGATCAGGTGGATATCGTGCGTTGCGACGACGACCGTGGTGCCAAGGCGGTTGAGCGCCTCGAACAAGCCCAGCAGGCGCATCGCCATTTCGGGGTCGACGTTACCCGTCGGCTCGTCGGCGACGAGCAGTTGAGGCCGCGCGATCACCGCGCGCGCGATGGCGACGCGCTGCTGCTCGCCGCCCGACAGCGTCGCGGGACGCGCATCGGCGCGGTCGCCCAGCCCGATCCAGCTCAACATTTCGCCGACCGGGCCCGACAGGTCTTCCTCGCTCACCCCTGCGATACGCAGCGGCAGCGCGATATTGTCGCGCGCCGACAGGTGCGGGATCAGCCGGAAGTCCTGGAAGACGACGCCGATGCGGCGGCGAAAGCCGGGCAGGCGGTGGCGCGGCATCGCGACCAGATCCTCGCCGAACAGACGGACGATGCCGCGGCTCGGGCGCTGCGCGAGATAGAGCATCTTGAGCAGCGATGTCTTGCCCGCACCCGACGCGCCGGTCAGGAAATAGAAGCTGCCGGGTTGCAGGTTGAAGCTGATGTCGCTCAAAATCTCGGCATCGGGGCCGTAGCGCAGCCCGACGCCGTCGAATTCGACCATCGCCCCGCCGGGACGCGCAGGAGAGATGTCCGTCATGGCGTCACCCGCGCGCGTCGTCGCGCCATGGCCGGTCTGCGGAACAGGGGAGCATCGGCGCTCATGCCGAAGCCTGTTACACGGCTGTTCACCGACGTAAAGCGGCGAGTAACGGCGCGGCCGCCACGCGAGGCTTGCAACGCTGCGAATCAGCGTGTTTAGAGGAACCCCATGATCCTCGCCTGCCCGTCCTGCCATACGCGTTATGTCGTGCCCGATACGGCGATCGGACCGACGGGCCGCACGGTTCGCTGCGCCAATTGCCGCCATAGCTGGTTCCAGGAACCCTCGGCAGCCGCCGCCGAAGCCGCGCCTGCGCCAACGCCTGTTGCGCCGGCTGCACCGGAGAGCGTTCCGGCGCCCGAACCGGCTGCCGCGCCCGTACCCGCGGCGACATATTCCGATTTCCCCGAACCGGCCGCAGACCCGGTAACCGCGCCGCCGGCCTTTGCCTCCGCTAGCGAACCGGCGCCGCGCCGCGCCCTTGCCGACGACGCGCCGCTGCCGTTCCGGCGCCCGCGGCGCAATCCGGCGAAGCGCTGGACGATCATCGCGGCGAGCGCGGCCGCCCTGATGCTCGCGGCGACCGCGGGGCTCGCTTGGTTCGGCCTGCCAAGCTGGGCACAGGGGCTGGGGCTGCCGGGGATGGTCGCCGAGCCCGATCTCGTGATCGAACTGCCGCCGAACCAGGATCATCGCGAACTCGCCGACGGCACGATCTATTTCGCGGCATCGGGGGTGATCATCAACCCGACCGACCGCGAACAGCGCGTGCCGCCGATCCTTGCCGAATTGCGCGATGCGCAGGGGACGATCGTCTACAGCTGGACGATCAAGCCGCCGGTGCGGATGTTGCCGCCCAATGAAAAGGTCAATTTCAGCGAAGCCAAGCTCGATATCCCGCGCCGCGCGACGCAGTTGACCGTCAGCTGGGCGCTTCCAAAAAGCTGAAACCAGAAAATGTTACGGTGAAGCCACGCCGTCACAGGCAGAGCGCGGCGGCGAGCGACAGCAGGAAGCTGGCCAGCGTCGCGACGATGATCGGTGCGAAGCTCCGCCACCCCTGATCGAGCAGCAGGTGCAGCCGCGCCTTCATCGCGGTGGCGACGATCGCGAGCAGCAGCAGCGCCTGCGCGCCCGTGGCGGCGGCATCCTGCGCCGGTTTCGGGATCGCGACGACCGAATTGACCGCCGCCACGGCGAGGAAGCCGAGGATGAACCAGGGCAGGCGCAGCGGGATGCGCGTCTTGCCGTCGCCTTCGCCGCTTCGCCCGAGCCACAGCGCGACAAGCATCAGCGTCGGCGCGAGCAGCGCGACGCGTGTCAGCTTGACGATCGTTGCGACCTCGCCCGCCTGCGGCGAGAAGGAAAAGCCGCCGCCGATCGCTTGCGCGACGTCATGGATCGACGCGCCGATCAGGAATCCCGCCTGCGCATCGGTCAGCCCGAGTTCGGCGGCGAGCACGGGATAGAGCGTCATCGCGAGCGCGCTCGCGACCGTGATGCCGACGAGCGTCAGCGTGAAACGCGCCTGGTCGACGCGCCGGTCGCCGATCAGCGAATAGAGCGCGAGCGCGGCCGAGGCGCCGCAGATCGCGGTCGCGCCGCCCGCGAGCAGCGCGGCGTGCCGGTCCTGCGCGAACAGCCGTGCGCTCGCGACGGTGACGATGATCACCGTGAGCATGATCACCACGAGTAGCGCGAAGGGCAGGGGGCCGAGTTCGGCGAGCTGTTCGGCGGTGATGCGCGCGCCGACGAGCACGATCCCGACGCGCAGCGCGGTCTGCGACATCAGGTCGAGCCCGGCGTGGGTACGCCTATCCTGCGACAGGAAGGAGAGGGCGAGGCCGATCAGCAGCCCCATCAGCACGATCGGCGCGGCATAATGGTCGGCGAGCCAGGCCGCGGCGAGTGCGGCAATCGCGGTGACGAGGACGCCGGGCAGATAGTCGCGCCAGCGCCGGCGCGCCGGCGGATGCGCCTCGAGCTGCATCTCGCCATAAAGATCGGCGGCCATTGGCCAATTCTGTTCGGACGCTTTCACCGACGCTCCCTTGTTTCGCGCGCGCCCGCTTCGCATATCCGCGCGCGGCGGTCGATAGCCCATTGCTGGCGGGGCGCGGGCTTGCTAGAGGCGCCGCTCTACCGGCACCCGTAGCTCAGCTGGATAGAGCGCTGCCCTCCGAAGGCAGAGGCCAGGGGTTCGAATCCCTTCGGGTGCGCCATTTTTCCGATAATCGGTATTTTTGTGCCCCGGTGCGGGGCGCCAAGGCGCGACCTGCCGCATAGGGGTGTCGCCCGGAAACGGCCGCCAAGTGGCGGCTTTGCGGCTTGCTGCGCGGGGCCGACGGACGAACCCGTCCGCGGCCCAATAGGCTTTAATAGCCCCTGCGATCGGGTGCGGCGAGCTCGGCCTCCGACGGCCAATGCCCTTGCGGATTTTCGCGGACGATTTCGGTGAGCAGTGCCTTTGCGCCCTTTTCGTCGCCGGCGAAGCGGCGCTCCATCGCGATCGCGAACTTGATCGTGCTGTCGCGGCTGTCCTTGAACGCCGCCGGGGCGAGGCGGCCCTGCATGATCTGCACCGCCTGATAATAAGTGAAATTCTCGATCAGCTTCAGCCCCGGCTCGATCGCGTCGATCGCCGCGCGCGCCTTGTCGTGCTGCCCCATTTTCCGGTACGCGAGATAGGTCCAGTAAGCGGTCGGCACGCGCATGTCGTCGCGCGCGAAATCGGCGGCGAGCTCGAGCGATTTCGCCATTCCCGACACCATCGTCGGATAATCGCCCGTCGCGAAGCTCGTCTGCGCATGATAATAGACGATGTTGCCGCGATAGGTGCTGATCGTCAGGCCGATCGGATTGGGCATGCCGTCGGGTTCGAAACTGTCGGGGGTGTCGCCCATCAGTTCGAGCGCCTTTGCATAATCGGCGAGCGCTTCCTCGAACCGGCGCGCGCGCGTCAGGTCGCGGGCGCGGAAGCGGTAGAGTTTATAGCTCTCCGGGAATTGCTTGATCCCGGCGCTGAAGGCATCGACCGCGTCGCAGATGCGGCCCGCATAATCGAGGCGGCGGCCGTACCAGATATGGCTGTCCTCGCGGTCCGGCGCGATGCGCAGCGCTGCCGCGGCGATCGCGATATCCTCGTCGAGCATCTTTTGCGTCGCGGCCGAATATTTCGGGATCGTCAGCGGCGTGCCGATCAGGCTGGTCGCGCAATTCCCCGCGTCGGCGCCAGGGACGTTCGCCGACGCGGGGGCTGCTGCCAGCAGCAGTGCAAGGGTGAAGGTGGAGATGCGGAGGCTCATCCGATGACCTCCTGATAGATGCGGCGGACGTTGGTCCCCATGATCTTTTCGACGGTGGCCGAGGGATAGCCGAGCTTGCGCACGCCATCCCACACCACTTCCATGCGGCGCGGGCCATTGAGTTCGTTGATGAACAGCGGCCAGTCGTCCGCATTGAAGTTCGCGCCCTCTTCGGCCTTCAGTTCGGCGATATAGGCATCGGTCATTTCGACGACGCGGTGGTCGCGGTCGCTGCCGATCGCGACATGGTCGGCGCCCATCACCTTCACCGCATGGTCGATATGGCGGAAATATTCGGGCAGCGCGTCGTCGCGCTTCGTCGTCAGGAACGGCCGCATCTGGCAGATGCCGGCGACGCCGCCCTTGTCGGCAAGCAGGCGCAGGTTCGCATCGGTCGTGTTGCGGACATTGCTGTGCACCGCCATGCACGCGGTATGCGAGACGATGACGGGGACTTTCGATGCGGCGATCGTGTCGGCCATCGTCTGCATGTTGGAATGCGACAGGTCGATCAGCATCCGCTGTTCGTTCATGCGGCCGACGAGATCGCGACCGAAGTGCGTCAGCCCGTTCGCGCCGAGTTCCTTGCACCCCGCGCCCGCCCAATTCTGGTCGTTGTAGGTGATCTGCGCCGACGTCACGCCGAGCTTGCGGAACAGGTCGACATTGTCGAGGTCGCGTCCGAACTGGGTGCTGTTCTGGAACAGGTAGAAGAGCGCGAGCTGGCCGTTCTTGCGCGCGACGTCGATGTCGCTGGCCTTGGTCGCCTTCAGGAACAGGTCGGGGTGCTTCGCGATATGCGCGTCGTGGTCGAGGACGGCCTGTATCGCTTCCTCATAAGCCTGGCCTTCATAGACCTTGGGATCGCAGAGCGTGACGGTGATCGCGTCGAGCCCGCTCGCGCGCATCTGGCCGATCAGCGCAGCATCATATTCGAAGCGCACCTCGCCCATCGCGTCGAAGGTGAGCGGGCGCGTCTTCGCCAGTGCTGCCGCGGCGGGTGCCAGTGCCATCGTGGCCGACAAGGCCGCCCCCGACAGGATGAAATTCCGTCTGTCCATCGCTTCGCCCTCTCCAATTCTCTATTGGAAAGAAATTAGCGTATCGGAAAATTATTGCAAGCCCGATGATCGGGCGGGTGGGCGGACGCTCAGCCGGTGTTGACCCACAGCACGACGGCGTCTTCCTCGCTCGTCGAATAGGCGGCGTGCTGCATGCTGCTGTTGATGTAGATGCTGTCGCCGACGCCGAGGATCGCGGGTTCGTAATGCTCGGTCTGGAAACAGATTTCGCCTTCGAGCACGTAGAGGAATTCCTCGCCGCTATGCTGCGACCAGCTCTTGAAATCCTCGAGGCTGCGCGCCTTGATCGTCGTGACGAACGGCAGGATCCGCTTGTTCTTGAGCTCGGCGGCGATCAGCCGGTGGCGATAGACCGCGGTTTCCATCAGGCGGCCCGCGCCGTCCATCGTGACGCTGCGCCGCCCCGCGGCGTCCTGCCCCGAATTGCTCGCGAAGAGTTCGGTGATGTCGATGTCGAAACCTGCGGCGAGCTTTTGCACGACGTCGAACGTCGGCGACATCTGGTCATTTTCGATCTTCGACAGGGTCGAGGCGGCGAGGCTGGTGAGGCGCCCGGCGTCCTCCAGCGTCATGCCGCGTTCCTTGCGCAACTGGCGCAATCGCTCGCCCAGGTGAAACCCTTCGGAACGGGGCCGTTTCCTGGTACGTATGGCGTCCAGAACTTCCGGCTCGTCTCCATTTCTGGGCGGCATAAGTCTCCAATCCTCAACTTGCTCGAGATCATACGGTATCGGCCATTGGAGGACGGCTGGGGGAAGGAGTCCGGCCAATCAGCCACCGCAATCTATAAAGCACAAATTTCCGATAGGCTACGATGTTGGCATATCCGCTATGCCGCTATCGCATATGCCCACCGGAAATATTGGCCGATCCCGAACAGACGAGATCAGAATTTATACTTAGCATTCAAATAATAGAAGCCGCCGGCGACCCCGAATACGCTGTGATTGTCGTAAATCAGGCCCGACCGTGCGCGCGCCGGGCCGCGGCCCGGCGGAAAGATGTTGAAGATATTGCGTGCGCCGATGCTGAGGTCGACGCCTTCGATCCCCGAATAGGTCACTTCGGCGTCGAACAGGGTCACGGCCTTGCGCGGCAGGAAGGTCGCGCCGTCGAGGCGGCGCCACGCGCCATAATGGATCGCGCGGCCCATGAAGGCGAAATCGCCGACCTTGGTCGTTGCCGAGAAGTTGCCGCGCCAGCGCGGGGTGCCGCGTTCGAATTCGGTGACGATCGCCGAGGTAAAGCCGACCGGCGGTGCGCCGCGCAGCTGCTGCTCGTTATAGTTCACGGCGAGGCTGAAGTCGGTCGAGGCATTGTCCGACCAGGTCTGGCGATAGGTGCTCACCAGGTCGAAACCGCGCACGCGGGTGTTCATTTCATTCTGGAAATAGCGCACATCCTCGATGTCGGCGCCGTTCGGGAAGCCGAGCGCCGCCAGCGCGGCGCGTTCCGCCGCGGTGGTCTTGCGCGATGGCGTCAGCAGCAGGCGATCGTCGACCTTGATCTGGTAAAAGTCGAGCGTGGTGAGGAAGCCGTCGAGGCCGGTGAAGACCACGCCCGCGGACATGTTGAACGAGGTCTCAGGCTTCAGCGACTTCGACCCGAAGACCTGCGCTGCGGGCGAACCCGGGACCAGCACGGCGTCGAGAATGAAGCCGCCCAGCCCGTCGAGCTGCGAGGTCAGGCTGGTTCCGAACACCTGCCCGGCGGCCGGAGCGCGAAAGCCGGTGCTGACCGAGCCGCGCAGCGCAAAGGCGTCGCTCAGCTCGAAACGGGTCGCCGCCTTGTAGCTGAAGTTCGTGCCGAACTGGTCATAATCTTCGTAGCGGCCAGCGACCGACAGGTTCCACCAGGGCGTGATATCGGCATCGACTTCGGCGAAAACCGCGTAGCTCGCCGAATCGAAGCTGCCGGCGAATTCGGGCGAGAAGCCCTGGAAGCCGTTCGAACCCGCGGGCAGGTCCTGCAACGGACCCGTCGTATAGCTGGCGACGTCGCCGCGGCCGATGACATAGGTTTCCTTGCGATAGCTGGCGCCAGCGAACGCGAGGATGTTGTCGGTCAGTTCATAGGATGTTTCGGCGTCGAACTGGATTTCGCGCTGGGTCAGCGACCCCGGCTTGAACGAGGTCGGCGAATTGACCCCCATCGACGCGTTGATCGTCCCGGTGATCGTATAGTCGACGGTGTTGGTGCCATAGCGCGCCGACAGGTCCCAGTTCCACGGGCCGACCTGATCGCGCAGGCCGACGAGGGCGCTGAAATCCTCGAGATTGCCGGAGAATTCGGGCGTGAACCCGCCCGGATAGATTGCGGCAAGATTGAATTCTTGCGGATGCGCGGGGCTGAGGTCGAAGCGCGAATTGGCATAGGTGCCATGGCCGTTCACGCCGCCCGCGGTAAAGGGCTGGCGCAGGCCGAAGGTCACCGCGCTTTTGCCCGTCATATAGTTGCCGAACGTATAGGCTTCGAGTTCGTCGCCCAGTTCGACGCCCGCGTTCCACACCGCCTTGAATGCCATGTAGCGCGGATCGAGATTGCCTTCGGGATGTTTGGGTACGCCGGGGACGCCCGCGGCTTTCAGCGCTTCGGCGCCGGCGTGGCGCGCCTTTTTCGCATAGGCTTTGGCCTGATCGGTATATTGGGCGGCGAGGTTGAAATAGGCGTTGTCGCCGACGGGGACGGCAATATGGCCCTGGATGTCGTAATTGCGGCCGCCGCTTTCGAAATATTCGCCGACCTGCGCCATGATCGAGCCGCCGCTCTTCGCCTTTTTCAGCTCCATGTTGATCACGCCGGCGATCGCGTCCGAACCATATTGCGCCGACGCGCCGTCGCGCAGCACTTCGACGCTCGACAGCGCGATCGGCGGGATGACGTTGAAATCCTGCCCCTGCGAGCCCGAGGTCGAGGCATGGCCGGTGCCGATCTGCACGATCGACGCGCGGTGGCGGCGCTTGCCGTTCATCAGCAGCAGGACATGGTCGGCGGGCGAACCGCGCAGCGTGATCGGGCGCACGAAGGAGGAGCCGTCATTGCCCTGCAGGCGCTGGGCGTTGAACGCCGGCACCAGCGTGCGCAGCGCGTCGTTCACGTCGGCATAACCCGTCGCGGTGATGCTTTCGGGCGAAATGACGTCGATCGCGACCGAGCTGTCGGTGATCGAGCGATCCTTGCGACGCGTCCCGATCACGACGATATCGTTGCCGCCGTCATCGGTCGTGGCACCGTCGGCTTCGGGCGGCGCCGTCTGGGCCTGCGCGGCAGGCGCGATTGCGAAAGCGACCGCCGACGACAGCAGCAGGCGTGAAACGAACTTCGACATTTTTCCCTCCTTGGTAACCCATTTCCCCACCCGGAAATGTCCAAATTTCCGGAGTCCATCTCATTGTTGATAATTTTCCTATCATAAAATTTATTGCCCAACCAGCAAAATATTCCTATGCGATGGGAAAGGCCCCGGAGCCGATCTTCGGCGCCCGGCCGGCGGGAGTTTTTTTAAGGTGATGGGCTTTCAGGTGACGGACAGGACGCGGCGCGCGGCGCCTGTGCGCTCGCGGCTGCGGGGTGGCGTGCTCCCGGCGTCGATCATCGGTGCGTTGCTTGCGGGCACGGCGGCCGCGGCCCCTGCCCCGCATGAAGAGCTGGTGATCCACGCCGGCGCGGTGATCGCGATTCCCGGCGAACGCACACTCGGCCCGACCACGATCGTCGTCCGTGACCGGCGGATTGCCGAAATCCGTGCGGGTTATGTCGATTTCCCCGCGGTGCCGACGATCGACCTCAAGGATCGCACCGTGCTGCCCGGGCTGATCGACACGCATGTTCATTTCAGCTTCGCCCCCGAAACCAAACTCTGGTCGGCGGCGATCGACACGCCCGAGGATGTCGCGCTCTTCGCCTTTTCCAATGCGAAAAAGACCCTCGAAGCGGGGTTCACGACGGTGCGCGATGTCGGGTCGGACGGCTATTCGATCCACGCGCTGCGCGATGCGGTGAACGACGGCACCGTCGTCGGCCCGCGCATCTTCCTGTCGGGCACGTCGCTGTCGATCGTCGGCGGGCATGGCGACATGTCGGGGCTCAACCGCAAGACGACCGAGGCCTTGTTCCCCTATGACTATACCGGCGCGTGCACCGGGGCGGTCGAATGCGCGCTGCGCGTTCGCGAGGCGGCGAAATATGGCGCCGACCTGATCAAGATCACCTCGACCGGCGGCATCATGTCGCAGCAGGCGCGCGGGCTGGGCCAGCATCTGAGCGACGAGGAACTCGTCTCGATCGTCACCACCGCGCACGGCCTCGGACTCAAGGTCGCGGCGCATGCGCATGGCGGCGCGGGTGTCGCCGCATCGGTGCGCGCGGGGGTCGATTCGATCGAGCATGGCACCTGGCTCGACGCCGAAACCGCGCAGGCGATGGCGAAGCGCGGCACCTGGCTGGTGCCGACGCTCGGGCTGCTCGACGCGCGCAAGGAAGCCGACGCCAGCCCCGCGGTGCAGGCCAAAATGGCCGAAGCGCGACGCGTCGCGGGGCAAAATATCCGCCTCGCGGTCCGGCACAAGGTCAACATCGCCTTCGGCACCGACGCGGGCGTATCGCCGCATGGGCAGAATGCGCGCCAGTTCCGGCTGATGGTCGAGCATGGGCCGATGACGCCGATGGCGGCGCTGCGCTCGGCGACCGTCGATGCCGCGACGCTTCTCGATCAGTCGGAGAGCCTCGGGACGATCGAGGTCGGCAAACTCGCCGACATCGTCGCCGTCGCGGGTGACCCCGCGCGCGACATTACGGTGATGGAAAAGGTCGCCACCGTGATCAAGGACGGCCGCATCATCATTCACGACCGGCGCTGAGCCGCAGGTTGACCCCCTATTCTCGCAACGCTTTTTACGGACACAAAAATGAACGCCATCGACACGTCTCTCTCCTCGCAGCCGGCATCGGGCGCCCTCGCCGACGCCGTGACCGGCATTTTCGACGAACTCGGCCTGTCGCTCGCGGGCGACCTGGGGCCCGACCTTGACGTCTTTTCACCGATCGACGGGTCGACGCTGGCGACGCTGAAAACGCACCGGACCGCCGACATGGACGCGATGGTCGCGAATGCGCAGACGGCCTTCCTCGCGTGGAAGCAGGTTCCCGCGCCGCATCGCGGCGAACTCGTCCGGCGCTATGGTCAGCTGGTGCGCGAGCATAAGGAAGTGCTTTCGCGCCTGCTGACGATAGAGAATGGCAAGATCCTGACCGAGGCGCGCGGCGAGGTGCAGGAGGTGATCGACATCTGCGAATATGCCGTCGGCCTGTCGCGCCAGCTCTTCGGGTTGACGATCGCGTCGGAGCGCGCCGAGCACCGGCTGACCGAATATTGGCACCCGCTCGGCCCGCTCGGGCTGATCTCGGCGTTCAACTTCCCCGCCGCGGTCTGGGCATGGGGCACCACGGTCGCGCTCGTCTGCGGCGACAGCGCGATTTGGAAGCCGTCGGAAAAGACGCCGCTGACCGCGCTCGCCTTCGGCAAGCTGCTCCAGAAAGCCGCTGCCGACTATGAATTTGCGCCCGAACATCTGGTGCAGGTCGCGATCGGCGCCGCCGAATGCGGCGGTACCCTCGCCGACCATCCGGGAATCGCGATCGTCAGCGCGACGGGCAGTGTGCGCATGGGGCAGGACGTCGGCGTCCGCGTCCAGCGGCGCTTCGGGCGCGCGGTGCTCGAACTCGGCGGCAACAACGCCGCGATCGTCGCGCCGAGCGCCGACATCGGCCTCGCCCTGCGCGGGACGGTCTTTGCCGCGACGGGCACCTGCGGCCAGCGCTGCACGACGCTGCGCCGCCTGATCGTCCACGACAGCATCCGCGCCGATTTCGTGAAACGCCTCATCGCCACCGCCCGCAGCCTGCGCATCGGCAGCCCGCTCGTCGACGACACGCATGTCGGCCCGCTGATCGACAAGGCGGCGTTCGATGCGATGCAGCGCGCGCTCGATCAGGCGCGCGCCGAAGGCGGCACCGTCCATGGCGGTCAGCGGATCGAGATCGCCGGATCGCCCGACGCCTATTATGTTCGCCCCGCTATCGTCGAAATGCCGGGCCAGAGTGAAATCGTCCGCGAAGAGACTTTCGCGCCGATCCTTTACGTCCTGTCCTATTCGACCCTCGACGAAGCGATCGCGCTCCAGAACGGCGTGCCGCAGGGGCTGTCGTCGTGCATCTTTACCAATGACGTGCGCGAAGCCGAGCGCTTCCAGTCGGCGACAGGCAGCGACTGCGGCATCGTCAACGTCAATATCGGGACGAGCGGCGCCGAGATCGGCGGCGCGTTCGGCGGCGAGAAGGTGACCGGCGGCGGCCGTGTGTCGGGGTCCGACAGCTGGAAGAATTATATGCGCCGCGTTACCGCGACGGTGAATTACTCGACTTCGCTCCCGCTCGCGCAGGGCGTGAAGTTCGATCTCGACATCGACTGAACATATCTGTTGGAGGAGGTTTGAAATGGTCCCCGGGAAACTGAAATGGCTGGCGTCGGCCGGCCTGCTGATGCTGGCGATGCCGCTGTCGGCAGCGGCGCAGGAAGGCAGCGTGCAGGGCACCTCCCTGCTCGGCAAGCCGATGGTCACGACGCAGACGCGCAACGCCAATGTCGCGGCGATCGAGACGCTCGACCGCGCGGCGCGCGATGCCAAGGCGGCCTATGAAGCCAATATGACGGTCGACAGCGCGACCTGGTACGGGCGCATCCTCTTCTACCAAGGCTATTCGAAGGAATCGGCCGCAGTCTACGACCAGGCGCTCAAGCGCTTTCCCAATTCGGGCAAGCTGCTGCGCCACCGCGCGCACCGCGCCTTTTCGCTGCGCGACTTCGACAAGTCGATCGAACTCGGGCTGAAGGCGGCGAAGCTCTACGAGAACCAGCCGCTCGAACGCGAAAAGCCGGGTCCGGACTATTTCCCGGGCGACCCCGACGTCGTGCAATATTATCTCTATTACCACCTGGGCCAAGCCTATTTCGCCAAGCATGATTTCGACAATGCGGCGAAATGGTTCGCCAAGTCGGCCGAATCGGCCGCCTTCACCCACGATGTCGAGGCGCGCACCGCGAACGGCTATTGGGAATATCTGTCGCTCGCGCGCGCCGGGAAGCTTCGCGAAGCGCAGAAGCTGCTCGACGACTATGACCTGACCTTGTTCGAGGTCCATCCGAAGGGCGGTTCGGACACCTATTTCGACGGGCTGCAACTGTTCAAGGGCCACCGCGCCGCCGACAGCTTCTTCAGCGACAAGGACAGCGGCCGCGCCTTCGCGACCGCCGACGGCGTCGCGGCATCGACCGCGTACAGCCTTGCCAACTATTATATCCTCAGCGGCGAGCCCGAGAAGGCGAAGCCCTGGCTGAAGCGTTCGATCAATGTCGACAGCTGGGGCTTTTTCGCGCGCATTCAGGCCGAAGCCGACTGGCTCCTGCTCTTCCCGGGCGAACAGCCCTGATCGGACCAGTGGTCCGCGACTGAAGGACCGCACCCCGGCGCCGCACATTTTTTGCCGGCGCCGGGGATGCACGCATTTTATAGCGAACGCAATTTTCGTGCGCGAATCAGCGCAAGCGCCGTTGAAATGATGCGGCTTCGCCCTTACGCGCTTTCCGGGAGAGGAGAGCCGATGGCGAGGATATTGGAAGGCAAGGTCGTCGCGATCACCGGCGCGGGGCGCGGCATCGGGCGCGAACTGGCGCTCTATTGCGCGGCCGAGGGCGCAGCGGTCGTCGTCAACGACCCCGGCGTCGCGCAGGCCGGCGACGGCGGCGATGCGGCACCCGCCGAGACCACCGCGAACGACATCGTCGCGGCGGGCGGCAAGGCGATCGCGAACTTCGGCAATGTCGCAGATCCGAAAGAAGCCGCGGGCATCATCGAGGATGCGGTCGCGAAGTTCGGCCGCATCGACGCGGTGGTGAACAACGCCGGCATCCTGCGCGACACGATCTGGCACAAGATGAGCTACGAGGACTGGAAGAGCGTCATCGAGGTCAACCTCACCGGCGTCTTCAACGTGTCGAAGGCCGCGACGCCCTGGTTTCGCGAACAGCAGTCGGGCAGCTTCATCCACTTCACCTCGACCAGCGGGCTGATCGGCAACCTTGGGCAGGCGAATTATTCGGCGGCGAAGCTCGGCGTCGTCGCGCTGTCGCAGTCTATCGCGCTCGACATGGCGCGCGTCGGGGTGCGCTCGAACTGCATCGCGCCGTTCGCGTGGAGCCGCATGACCTCGTCGATTCCCGCCGAAACGCCCGAGCAGCAGGAGCGCGTCAAGCGCCTCCAGTCGATGTCGGCCGACAAGATCGCGCCGCTCGTCGCCTATCTCGCCTCCGACCGCGCCAAGAACGTCACCAACCAGATTTTCAGCGTGCGCAAGAACGAGATATTGCTCTTCTCGAAACCGCGCCCGATCCGGTCGATGGCGAAGCTCGAAGGCTGGACCGCCGAGGCGATCGCCGACGAGCTGATCCCCGCGTTCCGTCCCGACTTTGCGCGCGCCGACGAGGTGTCGGCGCATGTTTTTCCCTACGACCCGATTTGAGGATCACCGCCATGAGCAATCCCGGCATGGACGCCGACATCTTCGACCAGTTCATCGAGCAGCTCGAGCGTTATGTGCGCGAGCGACTGATTCCCGCCGAACAGGGGATTATCGAGACCGACCAGATCCCCGCCGACATCCTCGCCGAAATGCGCGACATGGGGCTGTTCGGGCTGACGATCCCCGAGGAGTTCGGCGGCGCGGGAATGAACGTCAGCCAATATGTCCGCACCATCCACACCCTGTCCTATGCGATGCCGGCGTTCCGCTCGATCATCTCGATCAACATCGGCATGGTCGCGTCGGCGCTCAAAAATGGCGGGACCGACGCGCAGAAGGCCGAATGGCTGCCGCGCATCGCGGCGGGCGAGATCGCCTGCTTCGGCCTGACCGAGCCGGGCTCGGGATCCGATTCGGCGGGACTCCAGGCGAGTGCGGTGCAGACCGACAATGGCTGGGTGCTCAACGGGACGAAGCGCTACATCACCAATTCGCCCTTCGCGAAGCTCGGCCTGATCATGGCGCGCACGACGAAGGAGAATCTTCCCAAGAACGCCCATGTCTCGGCCTTCCTCGTCCCGCTCGACGCGCCCGGCGTGACGATCGGCAAGTCGGACAAGAAGATGGGCCAGTCGGGCAGCCATATCGCCGACGTCATCATGGAGGATGTCCGCGTCGGCGGCGAGGCACTGCTCGGCGGCGAATTGGGCAAGGGCTTCGCCTATGCGATGATGAGCCTCGACAATGGCCGCATGTCGGTCGGCGCGGCGGCGACCGCCTACGCGCGCCGCGCGCTCGACAGCGCGATCCGTTACGCGACCGAACGCAAGGCGTTCGGCGAGCCGATCGCGAATTTCCAGCTGATCCAGCAGATGCTCGCGCAGAGCGAGATCGATATCTATGCCGCCGAATGCATGATGGAGGATGTCACGCGCCGCGCCGATGCGGGCGAGAATGTCCTGCGCAAGGCGGCGGCGTTCAAGGTGTTCGCGAGCGAAATGTGCGGGCGCGTCGTCGATGCCTGCGTGCAGGTCTACGGCGGTGCCGGCTATCTCGCCGAATATGATGCCGAACGCTTTTTCCGCGATGCGCGCATCTATCGCATCTATGAAGGCACGACGCAGATCCTGCAGCTCCAGATCGCGAAACATATGCTGCGCGAGTTCGCTGCGGCGAACTGACGAGCGGCGGATGACGCGCCGTCTTTCGGTGCGGCGCGCCGGTCGAAACCGGCGGGCGTGCTCCGCGCGACCCCGGAGCGACGGGCTTTATGCCCGGCTGGCTGGCCGTTCCCGGGCTATCGCTGCTTGATCGGCGAGAAAAATGCGCAAATATGTGCAAGATGAGAAAATCGATTGAAAGGACCGAGATGCCGGCCATGCGCCAACCGAGCTCGCCCGCCAGCGATCGCCGGACCGCCGTCGACGGCAATCCGGGCACATTCCTGCGCGAATTGCGGACCGAAAAGGGCTGGACGCTCGCCGAAGTCAGCGAGCGGACGCGGATTCCCGTTTCAACTTTGTCAAAGATTGAAACGGGCAAGATGTCGCTCAGCTATGAAAAGCTGCTACGCCTCAGCCAGGGACTCGGTATCGACATCACCCGGCTTTTCGCGGCCGCAGCGGCGCTGCCCGCCGCGACGCACACCGCCAACGGGCGCCGCAGCATTACGCCCGCGGGCGAGGGGCCTTCGATCCAGACCGCGACCTATAATTATACCTATCCCTCGGCGGACCTGCTCAACAAGCTGCTCAATCCGATGATCATCGACATCAAGGTGCGCTCGATCGAGGAATTCGGCGACCTGATGCGCCATTCGGGCGAGGAATATGTGCTCGTCCTCGAAGGCGAGTGCGAGTTCCACAGCGACATTTACGCGCCCTCGCTCCTCCAGACGGGCGATTCGGTCTATTTCGACGCGTCGATGGGGCATGGCTATGTCGCGGTCGGCGACAAGCCGTGCCGCATCCTGTCGGTCTGTTCGGCGACCGACGCCGACCTCAAGTCCGCGCTCCATCCGATCGAGGGCGAAAAGATCCTTTCGGACTAAGCGGCGGAGTTGCCGCGCGCCGCTGCGGCCGCAGCGATGCCATTTTCATCCATGGAAAATTGTACCGGTCCGGCGGCGGACAGCGTTCCGCGCCGTCGTCGACGGGCGCCGTCGCGAGCGCCGTTGACAAATTTCCGTACAGGATGTTTATGCTCCAAATTGAAAATATTTCAAAATGAGAAATTTCCTGTGCGACGATCATCGTCGCCATGGTGAAAGGGGAGGCTGATGCGGGTCCTGAGTTCGTGCGGATGGCTGGGGGCGGCCTTGCTCGCCCTGTTCGCGGGTCCGCTGACGACCGATGCGATGGCGCGCCCGGCGGCCGTTCCGGCTGTGGAGGCGCGCGACGCAGCGACGTCCGGGTCCGCACCCGTGCTGGTAAAAAGCGACGTCGATGCGTGGCTCGACGGTTATATGCCCTTTGCGCTGCGGCGCGGCGATGCGGCGGGCGCGGTGGTCGTCGTGGTCAAGGACGGCGCGGTGGTGACGCAGCGCGGCTTCGGCTATGCCGACGTCGCGGCGCGCCGGCCGGTCGACCCCGAAACCACGCTGTTCCGGCAGGCTTCGGTATCGAAACTGATCACCTGGACCGCGGTGATGCAGCTTGTCGAGCAGGGCAAGATCGACCTCGACCGCGACGTCAACGCCTATCTCGATTTCCGGATCGCCCCGTTCGACGGCAAGCCGGTAACGATGCGCAACCTGATGACGCACACTGCGGGCTTCGAGGAGGTGCAGCGCGGGCTCAACAGTTATGATCCGGCGAAAATCCCGTCGCTCGGCGCCGCGCTGAAGCGGCAGGTGCCGCATCGCATCTTCGCGCCGGGAACGACCCCGGCCTATTCGAACTTCGGCACCTCGCTGGCGGGCTATATCGTCGAGCGCGTGTCGGGGCTTTCGTACGACGATTATGTCGAGCGGAACATCTTCGCGCCTGCGGGCATGACGCGATCGAGTTTCCGCCAGCCGCTTCCGGCGGCGCTGCGTCCGCTGATGGCGAGCGGATATATGCTCGGGTCGGGCGAGCCGGGGAAGTTCGAACTCAGCAGCTTCACGCCGTCGGGCGCGATGACCGCGTCGGGCGCCGACATGGGACGCTTCATGATCGCGCATCTCGCCGATGGCGGCGCGCTGCTGAAGCCCGCGACTGCGGCGCAGATGCACAACACGATCCTGCGGCTGATCCCGCCGCTCAACGGCATGGCGCTCGGCTTTTATGAACAGAATATCAACGGCCGCAAGGCGCTCTCGCACGCGGGCGACAGCCTGAACTTCCACAGCCAGCTCTGGATTTTCCCCGAAGAGAAGGTCGGCATCTACATGTCGATGAACGCCGCGGGGATGCAGAATGTGTCGGGGCCGATCCGCAGCCACTTGTTCGAAGCCTTCGCCGATCGCTATTTCCCCTTCGCGCAGCGGGACGGCCGCGTCGATGCGGCGACCGCGCGCGAACATGCGCGCATGATGGTCGGCACCTACAACAAGACGCGGCGGCTCGAATCGAGCTTCCTCAAGGCGATGGAACTTGCCGGGCAGGTGACGGTCTCACTCGACCGCGATGGCGGGATCGTGCTGAGCGTGGCGCCGGGGCTTGACGGGAAGCCGCGCAAATGGGTCGAAATCGCCCCGTTCGTCTGGCGCGAGCAGGACGGCAAGATGCGCCTCGCCGCAAAGGTCGAAAAGGGCCGCGTCGTCCGGTTCAGCGTCGATTCGGGATCGCCCTATATCGCGTTCGACCGGGTGCCCTGGTATCTGTCGACGGCGTGGATCAGGCCGGCTTTCCTGGCCGGTCTCGGCGCGCTGCTGCTGACCGCGATCGCATGGCCCGCCGCCGCGCTGATCCGCCGCCGCTACGGCGCGAACACCGGTCTCTCCCCCGCCGCGCTCAAAAGTTATAGGTTTACGCGCGGCTTCGCGGCGCTCGCCGTCGCGGTGGTCGTCGGGTGGATCCTGTTCGTCAGCAAGCTGGTCAGGGACTTTTCGTCGCTCAGCGGCGAACTCGACGGCACGCTGATCGCGCTCCAGATCCTGACCCCGGTCGTCTTCTTCGGCCTGTTTGCCAGCGCGATCTGGAACATCCGCCACGTTTGGACGGGAAAGCGCGGCCGGTTCGCCAAATTCTGGAGCATCCTATTGCTGCTGTCGGCGATCATCCTGCTGTGGGTCGCCATCGGCTTCCACCTGATCGGCTTTGGCACGCGTTTCTGACCGCCGCGCGCCAGCGGACGGGCTCCCCTCGGCCTCCGCTGGCGTGACCGGTCAAAGAAAATTCTCCATTTCTGTTGCAATTATCAAAATCTGAAAATAATGTCCTAAGCAGGTCAACAGGGAAAAGAGGCCGAACCGTGCGCCATCAGGGCGCCGTGTCGAGGCCTTCTCCCGATTTTGGTGAGAGACGTGAACATTCAAACCTCCCTCGACATCGCCGGTGGCGCCTTGCAATTGCCCCAGCCCTATCTGCTGTTCCTCGGCGACACGACCGAGCCGGGCTTTGCCAAGACGGCCTATGGCCTGCGCGACTGGGCGCCCGAAAAATGCGTCGGCGAATATGGCTTGCCCGCGGCGACGGTCAGCACGGGATTGCCCGCTCTGACGCCCGCAGAGGCGGCTGCCAGCGGCGCGCGCGCCCTGCTTATCGGGGTTGCCAACAGCGGCGGTGTCATTCCCCCAAGCTGGGTCCCCGCGCTGTCCGAGGCGCTCGAGGCGGGACTGGATATCGTGAGCGGGATGCACATTCGCCTCGCCGACGTCCCGGGGCTCGCTGCGCAGGCGGAGCGGCTCGGCCGCCAGCTGATCGACATCCGCCATCCCCCGCGCGGCCTGCCGGTGGGAACGGGGCGCAAGCGTCCGGGCAAGCGGCTGCTGACGGTCGGAACCGATTGCGCGCTGGGCAAGAAATATACCGCACTCGCGATTGCGCGGGCTTTTGCCGAGCGCAACGTCGATGTCGATTTCCGCGCCAGTGGCCAGACCGGCATCATGATCGCCGGCGGCGGCATCCCGATGGACGCGGTGGTGTCCGATTTCGAAGCGGGCGCCGCCGAGACGCTCAGCCCCGACGCCGATCCCGCGCACTGGGACGTGATCGAGGGGCAGGGTTCGTTGATGCACCCCGCCTATGCCGCGGTGTCGCTCGGGCTGCTGCACGGCAGCCAGCCCGACGTGATCGTCGTATGTCACCAGCCCGGCCGCGAACTGATGCTGGGGACGCCGGGCTATGCGGTGCCGAGCATCGAGGACACGATCGGTCTCAACCTGCGGCTTGGCTCGCGCACCAATCCCGCGATCCGCTGTGCGGGGCTTTCGTTCAACACCTCGCACCTCGGGGAAGACGAGGCGCACGCGCTGATGGCGGCGGAAAGCCGCAGGCTGGGACTGCCCGTCGCCGACCCGATCCGCGGCGGCGACGCCTTCGCCCGCCTGGTGGACAGCTGCCTCGCATGAGCGCGGCGAACGCCCCGGCAACCGCGGCTGGTTCCTCCTGGTTCCAGCGCTTCCTGTTGCCGGGCTTCGCTTTCAAGGCCGTCGTGATCGGCGGCGGTTATGCCACCGGGCGCGAACTCGCGGAATTTTTCCTGCCGAGCGGGCCGTGGGGCGGGCTGGCGGCGATGCTGCTTGCGATGCTGCTCTGGAGCATCATCTGCGCGACCACCTTCGCCTTCGCGCGGGCGATGCAGGCGTTCGACTATCGCAGCTTCTTCGAAAAGCTGCTTGGCCGCGGCTGGATCCTCTTCGAGGTCGGCTATGTCCTTCTCGTGACGCTGATCCTCGCGGTGTTCGGCGCCGCGGCGGGCGAGATCGGCGCCGCGATCTTCGGCTGGCCGCCGCTTGTCGGCACTGCTTTCCTCGCCGCCTCGATCGCGCTGTTCGTGACCTTCGGCAATGCCTCGGTCGAGGGCTTGTTCAAATATGTCTCCTTCCTGCTCTACGGCGTCTACGCGCTGTTCATGATACTCGCGCTCGGCAGCTTCGGCGACGAGATCGCGGCGCGCTTTGCCATTCCGGCCCCGTCGGACGGCTGGGTGATGGGCGGGCTGACCTATACGGGTTATAATGTCATCGGCGCGGTGGTGATCCTGCCGGTGATCCGCCACTTGACCAGCCAGCGCGACGCGATCGTCTCGGGCCTCATCGCCGGGCCGCTCGCGATGGCACCGGCGATCCTCTTCTTCGCCGCGATGATCGCCTTCTATCCCGGCATCATGCACGAAACGCTGCCGTCGGATTTCATGCTGCGCCAGCTCGACATGCCGCTGTTCCACCTCCTGTTCCAGTTCATGATCTTTGCCGCCTTGCTCGAAAGCGGTGCGGGATCGGTGCACGCGATCAACGAACGCGTCGATGCGGCACGCCGCGCGCGCGGACATGCGGCGCTCGGCAAGCGCGCGCGTGCGGGCATCGCCGCCGCGCTGCTCGTCGGCTGCATGTTCCTCGCCGACCGCTTCGGCCTCGTGACGCTGATCGCCAGCGGCTACCGCTTTCTCTCGTGGGTCTTCCTCGCGGTCTATGTCGTGCCGCTGCTGACCGTCGGGCTGTACCGCCTGCTCCGCAGCCGGAAACAGGACCTTCAACCCGCCGTCCAGGGAGCTGCGGCATGACGAAATTGACGGGCTGGCGGCGGTTCCGGCGCTGGGTGAAGCGTATCTTGCTGGGCCTGCTCGCGCTGCTGGTGCTGCTCGTCGCGGTGGGCGCGATTTACGAGGCGCTGGGCCGCAAGAACGCCGCAGCGCATTATCCGCCGCCCGGCAAGCTCGTCGATGTCGGCGGGCGCAAGATGCACATCGATTGCCGCGGCACCGGGTCGCCGACCGTCGTTTTCGAATCGGGGCTCGGAACGGGCGGCACGATCGACTGGACGCTGGTGCACGACAAGATTGCGGGCTTTACCCGTGCCTGCGCCTATGACCGCGCCGGCATCATGTGGAGCGATGCTAAGGACACGCCGCAGCGGGCATCCGCCGTCGCCGACGATCTCCATGTGCTGCTGAAGGGCGCCGGGATCACCGGTCCGCTGGTACTCGTCGGCCATTCGATCGGCGGACCCTACACACGGACCTATGTCGGAAAATATGGCGAACAGGTTGCGGGGCTTGTCCTGGTCGACGCGTCGCACCCCGACCAGGTCGCGCGGCTCGGAAAGGCGGTGAAGGTCGATGCGCATCCGGGACAGGCGGGATGGATCATGCACACCGCGACCGCGCTGTCGTGGACGGGCATCGTGCGCTTCGCGATGGCGAACGCGGGGCAGGGCAAATTGCCGAAGGACGCTGCGGCGCGGATGGCGGCCTATGCCAGCACGTCGGTGCACGGCGCGACGTCCGAACTCGATGGCTTCGATGCCACGATGGACGATGCGCGCGCGGTGAAAAGCTTCGGAAGCCGGCCGGTGATCGTGCTGACCGCGATGGCGCCGTTCAAGCCCGCAGAACTGAAGGGATTGTCGCTGAAGGCGTCGGACGGCGCGCGCTTCAAACAGGAATGGAAGGCGCTCAACGCCGAACAGGCCGCGCTTTCGACCCGTGGCCGCCAGCAGATCGTGGGCGATGCGGGCCATTATATCCAGATCGACCGGCCCGACGTCGTGATCGCCGCGGTCCATGCGGTGGTCGACGAGGTGCGTGCCGACGCAGGGACCAGCGCCGGAAAAAAGTGAGAACCAACGGCGCCCCCCCGCGCCGACAGGGAGATGAATGATGAAGCGTAAGATCCTCTTGGGTGCCATGTCGATGCTGCCGCTGCTGCTCGCCGCGAATACCCCGGCGCCCGACTATGACATCGTCATCCGCGGCGGCCGCATGCTCGACGGCGCGGGCAGCCCGTGGGTCAGCGCCGATGTCGCGGTGAAGGACGGCCGGGTCGTTCGCATCGGCCGTGTCGCAGGGCGCGGCGCCAAGGAAATCGACGCGACGGGGCGTTATGTCTCGCCGGGCTTCATCGACATGATGGACCAGTCGGGGCGCGTGCTGGTCAAGAACGGCGCGGCCGAGAACAAGCTCTTGATGGGCGTGACGACCGTGATCGCCGGCGAAGGCGGCCCGCCGGCCGAGGCGGCCGAGATTCCGGCGCATTTCAGCCAGCTCGAAAAGCAGGGCATTTCGGTCAATTACGGCACCTATTATTCGGCGACGCAGGCGCGCGTGAAGGTGATGGGCGACGGCGCCGGGCAACCGACCCCGGCGCAGCTCGAGGCAATGGGCCGCGAGGTCAAGATCGCGATGCAGAATGGCGCGTTCGGCATCACCAGCGCGCTCATCTATCCGCCGAGCAGCTTCCAGACCACGTCCGATCTCGTCACCTTGGCGAAGGTCGCGGCGCAGTGCGACGGTTTCTATGCGACGCACATGCGCGACGAGAGCGAGGGTCTCGTCAAGGCGATCGAGGAAGCGATCGAGATCGGCGAAAAGGGTGGCGTGAAAGTCGAGATCTTCCACCTCAAGGCCGCTTACGCCCCCGGCTGGGGCAAGCTGATGCCGCAGGCGGTGGCGACGATCAACGCGGCGCGCGCGCGCGGCGTCGACGTTGCGGCGGACCTTTATCCCTACACCGCGGGCGGCACCGGGCTCGAGATCATCGCGCCGAGCTGGGTGTGGGCCGACGGCATCCAGAAGGGGATCGAACGGCTCCGCGATCCCAAGGTGCGCGAGCGGATGAAGAAGGAAGTCGCCGCGGGCTCGATGCCCGGCTGGTCGAACCTCGTCCATGCGTCGGGCGGCTTCGCCAACGTCCGGCTCGCCAACGGTTTCAGCGACAAATACCGGCCGTACCATGGCAAGAGCCTCGCCGAGATCGGCAAGGCGCTGGGTCGCGACCCGGCCGATGTGGCGTGGGACATCTTGCTCGAAGGCCTGCCGAACCGCTCGGTCGCGCTCTATTTCATGATGAGCGAGCAGGACATCGAAACCGCGATCAAGCAGCCGTGGGTGAGCATCGGCAGCGACGCCGCGGCATCGGAAAAAACGGGCGAGATGGACGCGCTCGGCCTGCCGCACCCGCGCGCCTATGGCACTTTCCCGCGCATCATCGCCGAATATGTGAAGCGCCGTCCGGTGCTGTCGCTCGAGGATGCGGTGCGCAAGATGACCGGCTGGCCGGCGCAGCGCATGGGGCTCACCGACCGCGGGCTGATCCGCGACGGGATGCGCGCCGATATCGTCGTGTTCGATCTCGACAAGCTCGACGATGTCGCGAGCTGGGAAAAGCCCACCGCGTCGCCGACGGGGATCGAGACGGTGATCGTCAACGGCGTCGTCACGATCGCGAACGGCAAGCATACGGGCGCCAAGGCGGGCGCGGTGCTGCGGCACAGCTGCGGCGTCTGACGATATGGCGCGGCCCGTCTTTGCCCTCATTCTTGCGCTTGCTGTCTCGGGACCGGCCTTTGCCGCCCCGGCGATTGCGACGCCCGAAGACCTTGGCACCGCGGTATCGGCGCAGATCGCCTGCGCCGGCATCTTCGTCGCCGAGCGCGCCGAGGCCGATGTGCTGCGCGAGGATATCCATCCCTTCGCGCCGTTCATGAAGGCCGTGACGCTCGCGGTCGATCGCAAGGCGCGGACGGTCACCGCATCGGCGCCGGGCGCCGCGACGCGCACCGCGCTGTTCCGCCCGGTCGCGGGGTGCACGCTGCTCACCGGCGATGTTTCGACCGCCGCGCTCGATGCGCAGGCCGCGAAGCTCAAGCCGATGCGCGGGAAGGCGGCAAAGCCCTGGCCCATCGGCGACGCCCCGGTGCCCAAGCTTGCCGCGGCCGCCGAAGCGAAGCTCGACCGCGCCGCGCTCGACAAGGCGGTGCGCGCCGCCTTCGACGAGCAGAATAAGGGCGGCTATCCCGACACGCGCGCGATCGTCGTCGTGCAGGGCGGGGCGATCGTCGCCGAACATTATGCGCCGGGGTTCGATCGGAACACCGAGATGCTCGGCTGGTCGGCGTCGAAGAGCATCATGGGCACATTGGTCGGCCTGCTGGTCGACGACGGGGTCCTGAAACTCGACGAACCCGCGCCCGTTCCCGAGTGGAAGGGCGAAGGCGATCCGCGCGCGAAGATCACGCTGCGCCAGTTGCTCACCATGTCGAGCGGCCTGACCTTCAGCGAAAGCTATGTCCCCGGCAACGACTCGATCAAGATGCTGTTCGAGGCGGGCGACATGGGCGCAATGGCGGCGGCGAAGCCGCTGAAGGACGCACCCGGCACGAGCTGGAGCTATTCGTCGGGGACGACGAATATCCTCTCGCGCATCGTGTTCGACGCGACCGGCGGGACGCTGGAGGGCATGACGCGCTTTGCGCAAAAGCGGCTGTTCGAGCCGACGGGCATGACGAGCGCACTGATCGAACCCGACGAAGCGGGCGTGCAGGTCGGCAGCTCCTACGCCTATGCGACCGCGCGCGACTGGGCGAGATATGGCCTGCTGCACCTCAACAAGGGCAAGGCCGGGGGCAAGCAATTGCTGTCGAAGCAATGGCTCGATTTTGCGGTCACGCCGACAAAATCCGCGCCGCGCCCCGTCTATGGCGCACAGCTCTGGCTGAACCAGGCCGAAGCCGACGGCGAGCGGCGGAAACTCTATCCCGGCCTGCCGGAGGATACCGTCATGGCGCGCGGGCATAGTTTCCAGATTGTCGCCGCGATCCCGTCGCAGGATGCGGTGATCGTCCGCCTCGGCTGGACGCCCGAGGGACACACATTCGACTGGAACAAATATCTCTCGCAAATCGCGGCGGCACTTGCGCCCGCCGTCGCTGCGCCCTGAATCGACCGAAGGACAAAATCGATGACCACGCCTGCCCCCCTCACGCTCGACGTCGCGATCGAATCGCTTCCGCTCGCCAAGCCGTTTCGCATTTCTGGCCATGTTTTCACCGACACCCCGGTCGTTCTCGTCACGCTATCCGACGGCGAGCACGCCGGGCGCGGCGAGGCGTCGGGGGTCTATTATCTCAGCGACGATGTGCCCGCGATGGTCGCTGCCATCGAAAGCGTGCGCGGCGCAGTCGAGGCCGGGATTACGCGCGAGGCGTTGCAGACGCTCTTGCCCGCGGGCGGCGCGCGCAACGCGATCGATTGCGCGCTGTGGGAACTCGACGCGCGGCGCCGCGGCGTTCCGGTCTGGGAACTCGCGGGCCTCGCCGAACCGCGCCCGCTCCGCACCACCTTCACGCTCGGCGCCGACGATCCCGAAGTGATGGCAGAAGGGGCGCGGGGCTACGCACAGGCGCGCGCGCTCAAGCTCAAGCTCACCGGCGACCTCGACCTCGATATCGCGCGGGTGCAGGCGGTACGCGCGGCGCGGCCCGAATGCTGGATCGGCGTCGATGCCAACCAGGGTTTTGCGATCGGCGATCTCGACGCGCTCGTCGCGGCGCTGGTCGCGGCCGACGTCAAGCTGCTCGAACAGCCGCTGGCGCGCGGACGCGAAGCCGATCTCGACGGCTACCAGTGCCCGATCCCGATTGCGGCGGACGAAAGCGCGCTGACGCTCGCCGATGTCGAGGGGCTGGTCGGCCGCTTCGACGTCGTGAACATCAAACTCGATAAATGCGGCGGGCTGACCGAAGGCCTCGCCATCGCCAAGCGCGCGCGCGAACTCGGTCTGGGCGTGATGGTCGGCAATATGGTCGGCTCCAGCCTCGCGATGGCGCCGGCGTTTATCGTCGGACAGCTCTGCGACATCGTCGACCTCGACGGACCGATCTTCCTCGCCGACGATCGCAAGCCCTCGATCGAATATACGGACGGCAATGCATGGTGCGGCGAGGCGATCTGGGGCCGCGACGTCGGCTGATTGCGATAACGGGACAGGGAGAGGCACGATGAAAAAGACGATATTCGCAGGGCTCGCGCTCGTGGCACTGATCCAGCCGGCCGCCGCGCAAGAACCGGCGAAGACATATATCCACGCGGGCCGGTTGCTCGCCGATCCGGCAAGCGGCCGTGTCGAAACGAACAAGACGATTGTCGTCACCGCCGGAAAGGTCGCCGAAATCCGCGACGGCTTCGTCGGGGAAGGCAGGGTGGTCGACCTGCGCGACCAGTTCGTCATGCCGGGCTTCATCGACAGCCATGTCCACCTGACCTTTGAATCGAGTCCGACGAGCCGCCTCGACGCGGTGACGAAATCGACGGTCGATCAGGCGTTCGACGGCGTCGTCTTCGCCAAGCGCACCGTGCGCGCGGGGTTCACGACGGTGGTCGACCTCGGCTCCGATCCGCAGGCGATCAACGCGCTGCGCGACGCAACCGCGACGGGCAAGGTCGTGGGGCCGCGGATCATCGCCGCGGGCGGTGTCGCCGCGCATGGCGGGCATGGCGACGTCCACGGCTATCGCCAGGAAATCATCGACCTGTTCCGTTCGCCGACGCTCTGTTCGGGCGCCGACGACTGCGCGCGCGCGGTTCGGCTCGCGGTGCAGCAGGGCGCCGACGTCATCAAGACCGCCTCGACCGGCGGCGTGATGTCGAACACCGCAGCGGGGCTCGGCCAGCAGATGAGCGACGCCGAACTTGTCGCGATCGTCGACACCGCGCACCGCCTCGGCCGCAAGGTCGCGGCGCACGCGCATGGCACCGACGGCGTCAACGCCGCGCTTCGCGCCGGGGTCGATTCGGTCGAGCATGGGACGTATCTGGACGCCGAATCGATCCGCCTGTTCAAGGCGAAGGGAAGCTATCTCGTTCCCACCCTGCTCGCGGGCGATACCGTCGCGCGGCAGGCAGAAACCGCCGACTGGATGCCCGCTCCGGTTCGCGCCAAGGCGCGCACCGTCGGCCCGCTGATGATCGACGCGCTACGCCGCGCGCACCAGGGCGGCGTTCGGATCGCGTTCGGCACCGACAGCGCGGTGTCGAAGCATGGCGAGAATGCCCGCGAATTCGCGCTGATGGTGAAGGCGGGGCTGACCCCGCTCGAGACGATCAAGTCCGCGACCGTGTGGGCGGCAACGCATGCCGGGCTCGAAGCCGAGATCGGCACGCTCGCCGCAGGCAAGTCGGCCGACATCGTCGCGGTGAAGGGCGATCCGCTGACCGACGTCAGCAGCCTCGAAACGATGGGCTTCGTGATGGCGCGCGGCGTCGTCGTGCGGGCGGCAGGGGAGTGACGATGCGTTCGATGAAATTATTCGCGCTGCTGCCGCTCGTCATGATGCTCGGCACCGCGGCGTCGAAACCGGCGACCCCCTTGGCGCCCGTGCTGGCCCCCAAGCCGGCGGCCGAAGCGCAAAAGGCGGCGGCGCCCGCCCCGGCGCTTCCGGCATCGGCGGCTCCGTTGACGAAGCAGGACGTCGACAGCTGGCTCGACGGCCTCGTCCCCTATGCGCTGAAACGCGGCGACCTTGCGGGCGCGGTGGTCGTCGTCGTCAAGGATGGCCAGGTGCTGACGCAGCGCGGCTTCGGTTATGCCGATGCCGCGAAGCGCACGCCGGTCGACCCCGCGCGCACCTTGTTCCGTCCCGGTTCGGTGTCGAAGCTCTTCACCTGGACCGCGGTGATGCAGCAGGTCGAAGCGGGCAGGATCGACCTCGACAAGGACGTCAACACCTACCTCGATTTCAAGATCCCGCCGAAGGATGGCAAACCCGTCACGATGCGCCAGTTGATGACGCATACCGCTGGGTTCGAGGAACATGGCAAGCTGACCATGTTCGAGGACAAGAAATTCCAGATCCCGCTCGGCGCCCTGGTGAAGGGCGGTATCCCGAACCGCATCTATGCGCCCGGAACCACGCCCTCCTATTCGAACTATGGCACCGCGCTCGCGGGCTATATCGTCGAGCGCGTGACGAAGATGCCGTTCGACGATTATGTCGAACAGCGGATTTTCCAGCCGCTCGGCATGACGCAGTCGACCTTCCGCCAGCCGCTGCCGGGGGCGTTCGCGCCGTGGATGGCGACGGGTTATCGCCAGCTTTCGGCCGGGCCGTCGAAGTTCGAAATCGTCGGTCCGTCGCCCGCGGGCGGCCTCTCGTCGACCGGCGCCGACATGGCGAAGTTCATGGTCGCGCACCTCAATCAGGGCGCGGGGCTGATGAAGCCCGAAACCGCGCGGATGATGCACGACACCCCGCTGACGATCCTGCCGCCGCTCAACCGGATGGAGCTCGGCTTTTTCGAAACGAACATCAACGGCCGTCAGGTGATCGCGCATCTGGGCGACACGCAGCTTTTCCACACCGCGCTGCACCTGTTCATGAACGAGAATGTCGGCATCTACATGTCGTTCAACGCCACCGGCGAACAGGCCTCGGTAGGCCCGCTGCGCCGCGCGCTGTTCGAGGATTTCGCCGACCGCTACCTGCCGGGCAACGAAATGCCCGCGACCCGCGTCGATGCGAAGACCTCGGCCGAACATGCGAAGATGCTGGTTGGCAACTGGCTCAACAGCCGCCGGGCCGAGACGAATTTCTATGCGATCGCGTCGCTGCTCGGGCAGGTCAAGATCAGCGTCGATGCGAAGGGCGAGCTTGTCGTCCCGGCGGGACGCGACCTCAACGGCAAGCCCGCCAAGTGGATCGAAACCTCGCCCTTCGTCTGGCACAACGCCAACGGCCACGGCCGGCTCGCCGCGCAGGTGGTGGACGGAAAGGTCGTGCGCTGGAGCATCGACGGCCTTTCGCCCTTCATGGTGTTCGACCGCGCGCCCGCGTCGAAGTCCGCGGGATGGATCATGCCCGCGATGTACGTCAGCCTCGGCATATTGCTGCTCACCTTCCTCCAATGGCCGGTCTCGGCGCTGATCCGCCGCCATTACAAGGCGCCGCTGACGCTCCCGCGCCGCTCGCTCCTCGCCTATCGCGGCGTGCGCGCCGCGGCGGGGCTGGTGCTTGCGCTCGTCGCCGCATGGGTGGTCAGCATGTCGACGCTGAAGGCCCTGCCTTCCTACGATCCCTGGCTGTGGTTCCTCCAGATCGCCGGCCTGATCGTCCTCGTCGGCGGCGTCCTGCTCGCGGCGTGGAATTTGCGGACCGTCGTCCGTGAAAGGCGCGGCTGGTTCCGCACGCTCTGGGCGCTGCTCCTGCTGCTCGCGACGGTCATGCCGCTCTATGTCGCATGGACCTTCGGCCTGCTCGCGATGACGGTGAACTACTGATGTCACGTCTGAAAATGGGGGTTTCGGTCGAGAAGCTCCGCCTTGCCAACCCGTTCCGGATCTCGGGCCATGTCTTCGACGGCCGGAACGCGGTCATCGTCACGCTCGACGACGGCGAACATGTCGGGCGCGGCGAGGCGACGGGCGTCTATTATATCGGCGACGATCTCGAACAGATGCTCGCGGCGCTCGCCAATGCGCGTGGCGCGATCGAGGCGGGTCCGTCGCGCGCCGACCTCCGCGCCATCCTGCCCGCCGGCGGCGCGCGCAACGCGGTCGACGCGGCGCTGTGGGAGCTCGAATCGAAACGCGCGGGCCGGCCGGTCTGGGCGCTCGCCGGGCTCGATGCGCCGCGCCCGCTCCGCACGACCTTCACCGTCGGCGCGGACGAGCCGGCAAGGATGGCCGCCGAGGCTGTCGCCTATCGCGGCGCGAACTCGATCAAGGTCAAACTCACCGGCGAGCTCGACCTCGACATCGCGCGGGTCGATGCGATCCGCGCGGCGCGCCCCGACGTGTGGCTGGGAGTCGACGCCAACCAGGGCTTTTCGGTGGGCGATCTCGACAAGCTCGTCGCCGCGATGGTCGCGGCGGGCGTGTCGTTGATCGAACAGCCGCTGGCGCGCGGGCGCGAGGCCGATCTCGACGGTTATGATGCACCGATCCCGCTCGCCGCCGACGAAAGCGCGCTGACGCTCGCCGATGTCGCGGGTCTCAGGGGGCGTTTCGACGTCTTCAACATCAAGCTCGACAAATGCGGCGGGCTGACCGAGGCGCTGATGATTGCCGCCGCAGCGCGCGAGGCGGGGTTGGGCGTGATGGTCGGGTGCATGGTGTGCAGCAGCCTCGGCGCCGCGCCGGGGTTCGTCGTCGGTCAGCTTTGCGACCTCGTCGACCTCGACGGGCCGATCTTCCTGAAACAGGATCGCACGCCGGGCGTCGTCTATCGCGACGGGACAGTCTGGTGCGATGAATCGGTGTGGGGTGCGAAGGCGGCCGTCGCCGCATGACGCACGCCGCCGCTCCGACCTGGTTCGGCCAGCCGCGCGGGCTGACCGTCCTGTTCCTCACCAATATGTGGGAGCAATTCTCCTACTATGGGATGCGCGCGCTGCTGGTCTATTACATGACCAAGGAACTGCTGCTGAGCCAAGGGCACAGCAGCTTCGTTTACGGCGCCTATACCGCCTGCGCCTATTTCACCCCGATCGTTGGCGGGGTGATCGCCGACCGGCTGCTCGGCAAGCGGCGCGCGGTGATTCTCGGCGCGACGATCATGGCGATCGGCCATTTCATGATGGCGTTCGAACCGCTTTTCTATTTCGCGCTCGCGACGATCGCGCTCGGCAACGGGCTGTTCCTCCCCAGCCTGCCGAGCCAGATCAACGACCTTTACAAGGCGGGCGATTCGCGGCGCGGCTGGGCGTATAATGTCTATTATGTCGGCATCAATATCGGTGGTTTCCTCGCGCCGCTGATCTGCGGCACCCTCGGCGAGCTTTACGGCTGGCACTATGGTTTCGGGGCCGCGGGCATCGGCATGTTCGCCGGGCTGGTCATCTATCTGTGGGGCCAGCGCTACCTGCCGCCCGAACCGCCGCGCGTGCCGACCGCCGACACGCCGCCGATGCGCTGGGCCGATCACAAGGGCACCTTCATGGTGCTGCTCGCGGTCGCGCTGTCGGTGACCGTGTTCCGCGGCGCTTATGAACAGGTCGGCAATACCGTCGCGCTGTGGGCCGATACCGGGCTCGACCGCGCCGCCGGTGCCTTCACCATCCCGATGACCTGGTTCCAGTCGCTCAACCCGCTGCTCGTCATGCTGATGACCCCGCCGCTGCTCGCTTACTGGCACCGCCGCGCCGACGCGGGGAAGGACATGTCGCCCGCGCGGCGCATGGCGCTCGGCGCCGCCGTCGTCGCCTGTGCCTATCTGCTGCTCGCTGCCGTCGAGTGGGGCAGCGGCGATGCGAAGGCGCCCTGGCTGTGGTTCGCGGTCTTCTTCGCGATCTTCACCTTCGGCGAGCTGCTGATCCTGCCGACGGGGCTCGGACTCTTTGCCCGCCTCGCGCCGCCGCGTCTCGGCGCGACGACGGTCGCGGCCTGGTATCTCGCGATCTTTACCGGCAGCCTGTCGGCGGGGCTCGTCGGGATGCTGTGGAGCCACATGGGGCAGGCGCCCTTCTTTGCGATGCTCGCCGTGATCGCGTTCGCGGCCGCGCTGCTGCTGCGCGCGCTCGACGGCGCGGTGCGGCGCGTCGACCCGACCTGGGCACCCAAGGGCGACTGACCGCACCCAAAGGAAAGGGCCTGACGCGACAGTGCCCGGCCGCGGCAGGCCCTCCCTACGCCCTCCCCGGATTTGGGGAGGGGGAGAGAGCGGTCAGAACTGTCCGCGCAGGGTCACGCCATAGGTGCGCGGTTCGCCGGGGAAGCCGACGAACAGCTGGTTCGCGGTCCCCGCCAGCCCTGAAGATGCGGGCGCCGCGACGGCGCGGAAGGTGCCCCCGCCTTGCAGCGGCATGTCGGCGCCGATCTGGTAATATTTCTTGTTGAGCAGGTTCTGGCCCCACAGCTCGATGCCCCAGCGCCGTTCGGGCCCGTAAAGCCCGACGCGGCCGTTGAAGATCGCGAAGCCGTCCTGGATCTTTTCGACGTCGAGGTCGGACCCGGTGTTGGTGTCGCTTTGCAGGCGCGCGTCGAGATAGACGAGCGCGCTCATCCCCGAACTGCCGATCGGCGGCGTCCAGCTGATCCCCGCGGTCGCGACATAGCGCGGCGCGTTCGACACCCCGCGGCCGGGAAGCTGGAACAGCACCGGCGACAGTGGCCGCCCGCCCGTGCCGACGAGGTTGCGGCGATAAAGCGTGTCGACATAGGTCAGCCCCATGTTGACCGACACATAACGCACGGGGCGCATGAACGCCTCGATCTCGATCCCCTTCGACCGCACGCCGGGTTTCAGCCGGTCGGAGGGGCACGCTCCGGTCGTCGCCGATCCGTCCGAATCGGCGCCGTTCAGGTCGTCCTTGCACGCCTGGATATTGGTGACCTCGAAATTGACGCCGTTGAAGGTGTTGAGCTGGTAATTGCTATATTCCTGATAAAAGGCCGCGATATTGACGTCGATCCCGGGGCCGTCCCATTTGATCCCGAGTTCATAGGCGTCGACCTTTTCGCTCGCGAACTGCAGGTCGCTCGCCTCGGGCCGCCCGTTGCCGGGGGTGTTTGCGGGCAACGCCAGGCGTGCTGCGCAGGCGGTGTCGAAGGTCACGCTGCACGTCCGGTCGAGCGCCGAGAAATCGAGGTTGAAGCCGCCGGCCTTGTACCCCTTCGACGCCGACCCATAGACCAGCCATTCGGGCGCGGGTTTCCAGCTGAGCACCGCGGTCCCCGTCCATTCATTGTCCTTGAACTTCGTCCCTGCGCTGCCGCGCGGCAGGTCGGGCGCGGTGCCGTTGATCACGCACGGCAAGGTCGCGAGCGACTGGAACGGCGAATTGACGATCAGTGGGCAGATCGCATTGTTGAAATTCGCGTCGGCATCGAGCGTCTTGCGTTCGCTCGTGTAACGCGCGCCGATCGTGAAGGTCAGCACGTCGGGAACGATGTCGAAACTGTTATGCGTAAAGACCGCGAAATTGCGGCTGCGCTGCGCAAAGGTCGATCCCTGGTTGCCCGTTCCGTTGATCGCGAGCGCCGGCTGGCCGAGCGCCGCGGCGAGCGAGCCGAAGCCCGGGCGCGCCGGATTGGCGATCAGCGACTGGAGCAGCGTGCGCGTCGCCCCCGGGGGCAGCACGGCGATCGTTCCCTGTACCACCGGCACGTTTACGCACGACGCATTCGAGGGTAGCACCGCGCTCGGCAGCGCGCTCGCGAAGAGCAGGCAATTGGCGAATTGCTCGTAATTATTGCCATAGACGATGTCGTCGTCGACATCGAGTTTCTCGTTCGCATAATAGCCGCCGATCAGCCAGTCGAGCCGCCCGTCGAACGCTTCACCCTGCAACCGCACCTCCTGCGTGAACAGCCGGAAACGCCGGTCGAGGTCGGTGCGGCGCAATATATCGAGCGCGCTGAAATCGGCGTCCTGCCCCTGCGCATTCTTGTAATCGCGATAGGCGGTGATCGAGGTCAATGTCGCCGCGCCAAGCTCCCAGTTCAGCTCGCCCGACACGCCCCAGTCCTTGGTATCCGAACGATAGGTGACCCCCGGCGTTGTCGCCTGCCGCCGGACGAACGGCGTTCCCGCCGGTGCGACCTGATGGTTCGCCCCCAAGGCCTGCAGGATCGGCAGCAACGTGTTCGCCGATGCCACGGGGAAGCCGTCGGGGCCGCGCGCGAGGTTGCGCACGGGGTTCAACAGGATGCCGCCGCAGCAATTTTCGTTACGTTTGCTGTAATCGGCGATCAGGCGGAACTTCAGCGTCTCGCTCGGCTCGAACAACGCCTGTCCGCGCACCAGCCAGCGGTCGCGGTCGTTGATATCGGGTTCGCCGGCGGTCGCATTGTCGATGAAACCGTCGCGCTTCTGCCAGACGCCGTCGACGCGCACCGCCGCCTTGTCGCCCAGCGGTGCGTTGACCATGCCGTCGACGCGCCAATAATCATAATTGCCATAGGATATCGAACCCTTGGCGCCGAAACGGCCGAGGTCGGGACCCTTGGTCACGATGTTGATCAGCCCCGCGGTCGAGTTGCGCCCGAACAAGGTCCCCTGCGGCCCGCGCAGCACTTCGACGCGCTCGATATCGCCGAGCTCGGACAGTCCGACCCCCGTGCGGCTGCGATAGACGCCGTCGATGAACAGGCCGACCGACGATTCGAGGCCGGGATTCTCGCCGACCGTGCCGATGCCGCGGATGCGCGCGGAGAAATTGACCTCGCTCGTCGCGCCCGACACGAGCAGCGACGGCGCGACCTGCCCCAGCGCGCGGACGTCGGTCGCCCCGGTCTTTTCCAGCGTGTCGCCGGTGACCGCGGACACCGCGATCGGGACATCGGATAGCGCCTCGCTGCGCCGCGTTGCGGTGACGATGATCGTTTCGTCGTTCGTCGTGGTGCCGGCTTCCTGCGCCGCGGCAGGCGCTGCCCACAGGGCGAAGACAAGCGGCAGGCCGGCAACGCTGGTGCGCAGCAGGCGGGTACGGTGGGAACAGTCTGTCATGGTCATGGCCCTCCTCCACAGGTTTTTTCGTGCGGGAGAGCGTCGCGATATTCTACTTGCGGCCAGCCTATCACGACCGGGACGCGGCAAGCCAGTGCAAGCCGTTCCGTAACGTCATTGTCCGGCGCGGCGCGGCATTTATGTCACAGCTGTCAGAAGTGACGGGTTGACGTCATCCGCCAAAAGAAAAGGGGCGAGGCCAACGGCCCCGCCCCTCTGTTACAAAGGTCGCTGCGATCAGAACTTGCCGCGCAGCGTCACACCATAGGTCCGCGGTTCGGCGAGGAACTGCGAATAGATCTGGCGGCCACCCGGATATTGCGGGTCGGCAAAGGCGCCCGTCGTCGCACCTTCCTGGAACGGCGAGTTGAAGGCGACCTGCGCATATTGCTTGTTGAAGATATTCTGGCCCCAGAATTCGATGCCCCACTTCTCGTCGGGACCGCGAACGCCGATACGCGCGTTGAAGATCGCATAGCCATTCTGTTCCTTCTGCGGGAACAGGTCCGACCCGGTGTTGTAGTCACTGGTCATGCGGCCATCGACATAAACGAGGCCGGTCAGGCCGCTGCTGCCGATATCCGGCGTCCACGCGACGCTGCCGGTTGCGACCAGTTCGGGCGCATTCGACATATTGTCACCGGGCAACAGGCGGAGCGCCTGATCGAGCGGCGCGCCCGATTTGGTGCCGACCAGATTGCTGCGATATTTCGTCTTTGCATAGGTCAGGCCCGCGGTCATGCGGAAGCTCGGCGCCGGAACCAGCGAGGCTTCGAGTTCGAACCCTTCCGAACGCACGCCCCAGCCCACCTTGTCCGTTGCGCACGCGCCGGTCGTTGCCGCTGCGGCGCTATAGTTTGGTGCGGTCGTGAACTTGCTCTGGTCGCGGTCGCCGCCATTCAGGCTGTCCTCGCACCCGTTGATATTCTGGACGAGGAAGACCGTGCCATTGAACGTGTTGAGCTGGAAATTCTCGAAATCGGAACGGAACAGGGTCAGGCCGACGCTGAACGGGCCGGTCGCATATTTCGCGCCGATTTCATAGCTGTTGACCAGTTCGGGATCGAACTGGAGATTGCCGACCAGCGCCTGTGCGCCGCCGACCGCTGCGAAGGTGGAGCTGGGCGTCGCCCCGGTGATGACCGGTGGCTTCAGCGCCGAACGGTCGAGGTTAAAGCCACCCGCCTTGTAGCCGCGCGAATAGCTTGCATAGACCATCAGATCATCGACCGGCTTGTACGACAGGATCGCGGTGCCGGTGAACTCGTCTTCGCTGCGCTGGTCGTTGATCGAGACGCCGTTGAGTTCGGCGGTCGAATTGCCCTGGCAGCTCAGGCCCAGGATGCCGGCAACGAGCGGTTGCAGCGCCGCGTTGGCGAGCAGCCCGCCGATGGCAGCCTGATTCTGGGTACAGATGGTATTGTCGTTGGTGAACGACGCGCTGAACTTCTTCTTGTCGTGCGTGTAACGGACGCCAAATGTGAAATCGAGCTTGTCGGTGATGTGGAAGATATTGTGCGTGAACAGCGCCCAGTTGGTGCCGTTCTGGTGGTAGCGATCGTTGATGCTGCCCTTGTCACTGAGCGTTCCGAGACGGTCGATTGCCCCCAGCAGCAGCGGCGTTGCCGCGCCGAACTGACCGGCACCGCCGTTTGCGCCAAGCAGGCCCGCGCGGCCGGCGGGGCTGAGACAGCCGGGCGAGGTCGGGCCATAGGCGAAGGCAAAGCTGCCCGAAACGAGGCGGCACGCCGCGAACTGGCCATATTGCGTGCCGAAACGCAGATTGTCGCGAACGGTCAGCTTCTCGTTCGAATAGAAACCGCCAACGAGCCAGTCGAGCTTGCCGTCGAAAGCCTCGCCTTGCAGGCGCAGTTCCTGCGTGAAGGTGTGAAACTGACGATAGGCGTCGTCGCTCGGTGCGCGATAGAGGATGTCGACCGAACCATAGTCGAGGTCGCCCGCCTGTCCCGACCGATATTCGCGATACCCGGTGATCGAGGTCAGCGTCGCGCTGCCGATGTCGTAATCGATCTGGCCCGAGAAGCCGTAATCCTTGGTCTCGCCGGCAAAGCTGCGCCCCGGGGTGACCGACAGGTTGCGGCTATATCCCTGGTTGAACGCACCGATCGGCTGGCCGAGGTCGCGAAGCACGGTGACGATATTGTTGGTGCCGGCCGGAATGGCCGCGCCGGGCGGCAACGGCAGCGGCGAGGGGGTGTTGAGACCGCCGATATAGGGATTGACGCTGTTGTCGACATAGATTGCGCCGCAGCAGCGTTCGTCGCGATAGGTATAGTCGGCGATCAGCCGGATCGAGAGCGCATCGGTCGGTTCGAACAGCAACTGACCGCGCACGAAATAGCGGTCGCGATTGTTGACGTCGGTGTTGTTTGCCGTGTCCTTGAGGAAGCCGTCGCGCTTGACCCACACGCCGTCGAGACGGAAGGCGACGGTGTCGCCGATTGGGCCAGTCACGCCGCCGGCGAGGCGCCAATAGTCGTAGTTGCCGTAGGTGATCTCACCCGAGCCGCCGAATTCGAAGCTCGGCTTTTTGGAGTAAATGCTGATCAGGCCTGCCGACGAGTTGCGGCCGCCCAGCGTGCCCTGCGGACCGCGCTGCACTTCGACACGGTCGATTTCGCCGAGTTCGTTGAGGCCGATGCCCGATCGCGAGCGATAGACGCCGTCGATGAAGACGGGGACCGAGCTTTCGAGACCGGGGTTGTCGCCAACGGTGCCGATCCCGCGGATACGTGCCGAACCGTTCGCTTCCGAACCCGTCGACGAAACGAACAGCGACGGGGCGACCTGGTTCAGCTGGCGGATGTCGTTCGCGCCGCTGTTCTGCAAGGTTTCGGCGCTGACCGCCGAGATCGCGACCGGCACGTCCGAAAGCAGCTGGGCGCGGCCCTGTGCGGTCACGATGATCGGGGTGTTGTCGCTGTCGTCGGTCGCGGTATCGGCGGGCGCGTCCTGTGCGAAGGCCGGAGCCGAGACCGCCGCGAGGGCAATCGAGACACCGAGCGCGCTGGTGCGCAGAAAGCGGGCAGCACGAAGGGAAGATGATTTCATATCGGGCACTCCTCTCAACATTTCATTATTTTTGTTGCGAGGGGAGCATAACTCAATTGCGCGGGCGATCCAGACGAAGGCACGCTTTTGCGTCGTTTTTGATCGGGTGATGCTTTTAGGCCACAGGCGGAAAAGCGCCTGTTCGGCGGGGCTTAGGCGTTCGTTTGCCGCGTCGGCGGGCTTGCCGTAGCGTCATTGGCCCCGCGGCCGCGGCACGGGAAGCGCAAATGGCGGCCGCGCGCGACGAGCATCGCGGCATAAGGTCCGGCAAAATTTGCCGCGATCACCGGATCGTCGGCGGCGAGGCCGCCCGTCAGGCTGCCAAAGGCGGGCAGGATCAATCGCTGCGCGTCGCCCGCGAAACAGGGCCGCGAAATCGGGCGGCCGCGCACATTGATCCGCAGCTTGGGATGGAAATGCCCCGAAATTTCCGGCCGTGTCTCGCTGCCTTGGCTCTGGTGACGAAAGACGATGCCGTCGACGACCAGCTCGTCGGCGACGTTGCCGCCCCACGCGCCGCCGCTGAGCCCATCGTGGTTGCCCGCGATCCACAGGAGTTTGGCCGCCGCTGCCTGCCCCGACAGGCGCTCGGCCACCGCGGGCACGATCCGTTCTGCGGCGTCCCGGTCGTGGAAGCTGTCGCCGAGGCACCAGATCGCGCGCGCGCCGGTTTCGGCAGCCAGCGCCGCGAGCCGGTCGAGCGTGTCGTGGCTGTCATAGGGCGGCAGCGGCTGGCCGAGCGCGGCGTACCAGCTCGCCTTTTCGAGGTGCAGGTCGGCGACGATCAGCGCGCCGTGACGCGGCCAGAACAGCGCGCGGTCGGCCAGCATCTGGAACGGCTGGCCCGCGAAGTCGAAGGTCGGCGCGGCGGACATGACGCCGCTATGCAGGCGCGGCGGGGGCGCCGCAAGCGCCCTAACTGCCCTGCATCGCCATGTTTGCGGCGAAGCGTTGGCCGGCCTTGCGGCTCGCTTCGTCGGGCAGGTCGAACACGACGCGTTTGTTGGGGAAATCGATCTCGACGCGGTCGAACAGCGACAGGCTGTCCATGCCGAGCAGCAGCGCGGGCCGTTCGTGCAGGCCGAGCGCGCGAAACGCCTGGCCGTCGGCAAAGGCGACCGGCAGGTCGTTGACGTCCATGCCGTTGATCACGATCCGCCTGATCGCCGTCTGCATGGCGGGGACCGACTCCCCCGTCACGGCGTCGAGGATCGTCGCGGTAAAGGGAAAGCGGTTCGCTCGCTTGCTCGCGACCAGCCGCTGCAGCGCCATATTGCCGACGCTCGTCTGTGCGCCGGTGTCGACGATGACGTCGATGCGTTTGCCGTTCAGCCGCGCGTCGGACAGGATCAGGCGCCCCGCCGAATTGCGCGCGGTGACGACGATCGCGTCATCGTCGCGAATGATCGGCTGCGCGCGCCGCCGCGTCTCCAGTATCTGCATGCTTTCCTTGCGGAAATCGATCAGAACGCGGCGTTCCTCGAGCATGTCGACCCCGATCAGCCCCGCGGCACCGATATGCCGTCCGAAAAAGGCCGGCGCCTCGACCGAGGCAAGGTGGAGCTTCGCCATCTGGAGCGCCGCGATGCGGTAGCTCGGGACCGTCGCCGACCCGCCGATCGTCGCAAGCCGCAGCTTCGCGCCCTCGGCCAGCCCCAGCCGCTCGGCGAGCTCGCGCGCGATCACCGTGCGTTCGGCGCCGGTATCGACGAGGAAGGAGAAAGGACCCTTGCCGCCCACCATCACCTTCACCGACATCCGCCGCGACGCGTCGAGGTCGAAAGGTTCGATGAAGGGGACAACGACGACCGGCGGCGCGACCACCTCGCCCGTCGCGGCGGGGGTCGCGGCCGGTACGGGTGCCGGGTGGGGGGGAGCCGGCGTTGCGCCGACGAGCGCCGGGGCGGCGAGCAGCAGCGCAAACAGGACGGACCGCGGAGTAGCTTGGGTCATCGCTGGCATCCTCTGTATATTTTGTCCCAATCTACGCCTCATCGGGCCGCGCAGCAAGCGAAACGCCGGTCACTGGTCGAGGCGCATCGCCCGTTCGGCGAGTGAGTCGGCAAGCTCGCCGAGCAGCGCGTCGTCGATATCCGCCGCGGCGACATTCTCGCGCCCGATCAGCACGAGCACGGGGATCGCGAGCGGGCTGATCCGGTCCAGCCTTTGGTGGAGCATCGTCCCCGCCGCGCGGTCGAGCAGGTCGCCGAGCCGCGCGACATCGGTCAGTCGCTCGCGCGCGTCGGCCCATGCCGCCTCGAGCAGCAGATGGTCGGGCTCGTATTTTTGCAGCACGTCGAAGATCAGGTCGGTCGAAAAGGTGACCTGCTTGCCCGTCTTGCGCTTGCCCGGATGCTGGCGCTCGATCAGCCCGCCGATCACCGCGACCTCGCGAAACGCGCGCTTCAACAGATGCGACCGCTCGACCCATTCGACGAACTCCTCCGACAGGATTTCGGCATCGAACAGATTTTGCGGATGCGGCACGGGCCGCAGCGACCAGATGGCGATGGCATAGTCCGACGCGACGAAGCCCAATGGCTGCAACCCGGCGCGCTCCATGCGCTTGGTGATCAGCATGCCGAGCGACTGGTGCGCGTTCCATCCCTCGAACGGGTAGCAGACGAGATAATGATGGCCCTCGTGCGGGAAGGTCTCGACGAGCAGCTCGCCGGGACGCGGCAAGGCCGAACGCAATGCCTGCATTTCCAGCCAGAAGCGCACATCCTCGGGAAAGCGGTGCCAGCTCGTCCGGTCGGCAAGGAATGCGCGGACGCGGTCGGCGAGCCGCGTCGAGATCGCGAGGCGCGCGCCCATATAGCTCGGGATGCGCGCGGGGCGCGTCGTCGCGCGCACGATCAGGTCGGTGTCGCGGATCGATTCGACCTCGAGACTGAGGCCGGCGAAGGCGAAGGTGTCGCCGGGCGACAGCGTGCTCGCGAAATATTCCTCGACCTTGCCGAGCCGCCGGCCGTTCCTGAAGCGCACATCGGCCATCGGCGCCTCGACGATGATCCCGGCGTTGAGCCGGTGCTGCGCAGCAAGCCGCGGGTGCGCGATGCGCCAGCGGCCCTCTCCGTCGGGGGCGAGGCGGCGGAAGCGGTCATAGCTTTTGAGCGCATAGCCGCCGTCGCGCACGAAACTGATGAGGCGCGCAAAGATGTCGGCGTCGATCCATTTGTAGGGCGTCGCCGACCGGATCTCGGCGAGCAGTTCGTCCTCGCGGAACGATGCTGCGCAGGCGAGCGCCATCACATGCTGTGCCAGCACGTCGAGCGCGCCGGGGCGGAAGCGGTCGGCGTCGCGCTCGCCGGCGTCGACGGCATCGAGCGCCGCGCGCGCCTCGAGATATTCGAAGCGGTTGCCGGGGACGATCAGCGCCTTGCTCGGCTCGTCGAGCCGGTGGTTGGCGCGCCCGATGCGCTGGAGCAGCCGCGACGAGCCTTTCGGCGCGCCCATCTGGATCACGCAATCGACATCGCCCCAGTCGAGCCCGAGGTCGAGGCTCGACGTCGCGACGAGCGCGCGCAGCCGCCCCTCGGCCATCGCCGCCTCGGCGCGCAGGCGCGCCTCGCGGTCGAGGCTGCCGTGGTGGATCGCGATGGGGAGCGACAGGTCGTTGACCTTCCACAGCTCCTGGAAGATCAGCTCGGCTAGTCCGCGCGTGTTGCAGAAGATGATCGTCGTGCGGTTCTTCGCAATCTCCTCCATCACCTGGTGGACCGCATAACGCCCCGAATGCCCCGCCCAGGGCACCGCGCCCTCGGGCAGCAGGATCGCGATGTCGGGATCGGCGCCCGCCTCGCCCTCGACCAATGTCACCGCGTCCGCGTCGTCATCGGGCGCGAGCCAGCTGCGATAGGCGGCGGTGTCGGCGATCGTCGCCGACAGGCCGACGCGGCGGAGGGCGGGGGCGATCGCCTGCAGCCGCGCCATCGCGAGGCTGAGCAGGTCACCACGCTTGCCGGGGGCAAAGGCGTGAATCTCGTCGATCACGACCGTCTTGAGGTCGGCGAACATCGTGAAACTGTCGGGGTAGGACAGCAGCAGCGACAGCGATTCGGGGGTGGTCAGCAAGATGTTCGGCGGCCGGCTGCGCTGGCGTGCCTTCTTGTCCGACGATGTGTCGCCGCTCCGGCTCTCGACGCTGATGTCGAGCCCCATCTCGGCGATCGGGCCGAGGAGGTTGCGCTCGACGTCGGCGGCGAGCGCCTTCAGCGGGGAGACGTAGAGCGTGTGCAGCCGGTCGGTCGGATGCTGCGCGAGGTCGACGAGCGTCGGCAGGAAACCCGACAGCGTCTTGCCCGCGCCCGTCGCGGCGACGAGCAACGCATGCTCGCCGCGCATCCCGGCCGCGAGCATATCGGCCTGGTGCCGCCGAAGCCGCCACCCGCGCGCGCCAAACCATTGAGCGAAAGGGGCGGGCAAATCCATAAGCCGAACGTGGGGCCGGATACGCGCGCGCGCAATGCTTCTCTCATCGTCTGCTCACGACCGGTTATTGCCGTAGAGATGTGAACCCCGGCGAAAGCCGGGGCACACGGGTGGGCAGAAACCGACCGGTTGCGGACATTGCGTCCCATCTTAGTTTGTCATTCCCGCGAAAGCGGGAACCTAGTGTGGAGTAAGCCCACGCGCGCTCTGGGTCCCCGCTTTCGCGGGGATGACGAAAGTGGAGAACATCCGCTCCCCACCCCAAAGCGGTCTTCATTCAAAGCCCCGCTTCCATCCCTTTCAGCAACCCGCGCCAATATTCGCCTAGCCGCCGCTGGAACAGCATCAGCTCGAACCCGTGCCGCGCGACATGTTTCTGCGGGATGCTGTCCCAGCCGCGATGCTCGACCGTCACGCGGGTCTCGGCGCCGACGGCCTCGAAGCGCACATCGACCGCGGTCGCCTGATCGGCCTTGAAACTCGGCAGCCGCCAGCCAAACGCCAGCCGCTCGCCGGGCAGCCAATGATGCACGGCGCCGATCTCCCACTCCTTGCCGTCGTCGAAGCGGGTGACGAGCCGCCCGCCCGGTCCCTCCGGATCAAATCGCAACGTGCCGTCGCCCTTTCGCGACAGCTGGAACAGCGGGTGGCTTTTCCACCACATGCCGATGTCGCGCGTAAAGGCGGTAAAGGCGACGTCGGGTGTCACGCCGATACGCAAGGCGACGATCACCGCAGCGGTCATGCGCCGCCCTCGACATGGCGCTTGAAAGACGCGAGCTGGTGCGACCATAGCGCCTCGGTCTCGGCCAGCCATTGCTTGAGCTCGGCGGTCGCGCCGTCCTTCAGCGAATAGATGCGCACCCGCGCGTCGAAGTCGGGATGCCCGTCCTCGACGAGCCCGCCCTCCTTCAGCGCGCGCAAATGGCGGCTCATCGCCGGGGGTGCGAGGCCGAGTTCGCCGGCGAGTTCGCCCGCGCTGCGCGGGCGCTCGCCCAGCAGTTCGATCGCGCGCCGCCGTTTCGGGTCGGCGAGCGCCCCCAGCATCCGGTCGAGCGCGGCGCTCAATCGTCGAGCCGCGTCTTGGTCGTGAAACCGCCCTCGGCGTCCCATTGTTCGGCGGTCTTTTCCTCGACCGTCACGCCGAAGGTCCAGATATGGCCCTCGGGGTCCTTCGCGCGGTAGCTGCGGTCGCCGTAGAATTGGGTTTCGGGTTCGGCGATGATCTCGGCTCCTGCGGCACGCGCCTTTTCGCAATGCGCGTCGATATCGTCGCCGACGGCGAGCTGGACATGCACCGACTGGGTGTTCTTGCCGCCGATCGACTTCGGGCTTTTGTGATCGTCCGACCATTCGTTGCCGACCATGATCGCCGAATTGCCGAACTCCATTTCCGAATGCGCGAGGTTGCCGTCGGCATCGAGCAGCACGAACAGCGGCTCGAACCCGAACGCCTCCTCCAGCCAGCGGAACGCCGCCTTGCTGTCCTGATAACTGACGGCGCTCGAAAGCCCCTTGCCGCGCGGATGATCCACCATCTTCCTTCTCCCGAGTCGCTGGATTGGTTTCCGTTTCATAGAATATTTTCGCAATAATGAAAATACTCGTCGATGTGCGCGAAGATGCTAAAGTTGCGCGATGACCGATGACCTCCGCATCCATATCGACGAAGCGATGACGCTGGCCGCCGCGCACCTCGGGAAAGGCCGCGTCGCCGACTATATCCCCGCGCTGGCCGGGGTCGATCCGAACAAGCTCGGCTTCGCGCTCGCGCTCCCCGACGGCACCGTCCACACATCGGGCGACGCTGACGAGTCCTTCTCGATCCAGTCGGTATCGAAGGTGTTCACGCTGGCAATGGCGCTCAGGCGGGTTGGCAGTTCGCTGTGGGACAGCGTCGGGCGCGAACCGTCGGGATCGGCATTCAATTCGATCGTCCAGTTGGAAAGCGAGCATGGCATCCCGCGCAACCCGCTGATCAACGCGGGTGCGATCGCGGCGACCGACCGGCTGATCGACGGGCGCGGCGGCGATGCGGTCGCGGACGAGATCGTCGATTTCATGCGCGCGCTGGCGGGCGACGACAGCGTCGAAATCGATTTCGACGTCGCTTTCTCCGAATCCGAAACCGGTGCGCGCAACCGCAGCCTGTCGCATTTCATGGACGCGTTCGGAAACCTGAGGCATCCCGTCGAAACGGTGGTCGGCGTCTATTTTCGCCAATGCGCGATCGCGATGTCGTGCCGCCAGCTCGCGCGCGCCGGGCTGTTCCTTGCGATGGAGGGGCGCGACCCGCTGACCGGCGAGCAGCTGATAGAGCCGCACCGGGCGCGGCGCATCAACGCGATCATGATGCTGTGCGGCCATTACGACAATTCGGGCGAGTTCGCTTTCCGCGTCGGCCTGCCGGGCAAGAGCGGGGTCGGCGGCGGCATTCTCTGCATCGCGCCGGGGCAGGGATCGATCGCGGTCTGGTCACCCGCGCTCAACGAGGCGGGTACCTCGTTGGCGGGCGCCGTGGCGCTCGAACATTTCGCTTATGCGGCGGGCTGGTCGGTGTTCGACTGATTGTTGCGATGACAGACATCGAACTCGACATCACGGACCTTCGCACGGTTGCGGCTTATGCCGCCGCGAGCGCGGAGAAGGCGCTGATAATTTTCGAACGGGCTTGTCCGTCGGACCCGCGCCCGGGCGAGGCCATCGCGGCCGCCAGGGCTTTCGCGGACGGCGGCAAGCGTGTTGCGGCGCTGCGCGATACGGCGTGGGCCGCGCTGAAAGCCGCGCAGGGCGCCGGCGATCCGGCAGCGTGCGAGGCGGCAAGGGCGGCGATGTCCGCGCCCTCGGCCGCTTTTCTGCATCCCTTGGCGCGTTCGACGCAGGTTCGTCACATTCTCGGCGCCGCCGCGCACGCTGCCCGTGCGGCGGAGCTCGCCGCCGGCGACGACCTCGCTGCCGGGGATGCTTTCGTCGAAGCCGCGGCATGCGAAGCTACGCCTGCGGTTATAGACATATTGTGTCGCTACCCTCCGGCGCCGAGGGGCGGCGGGCGGACCGGTGAACTTTTGCGACTGCTCGATATGAAGCTTCGCGGGAAACGCCGCGAAGGCGGCGCAACCTAGTCGTCGCTGAGCAATGCCAGCTTGACGCGTGCGGTGCCGCTGCGGTGCATGCCGATTTCGCGCGCGGCGGCCTGGCTGACGTCGATGACGCGGCCGTGCGCAAAGGGGCCGCGGTCGTTGATGCGGACGATCACGCTGTCGCCGTTCGACGTGTTGGTGACGCGTACCATGCTGCCGAAGGGGAGCGACCGGTGTGCTGCGGTGAGCTGACCGGGATCGAAGCGTTCGCCGCTCGCGGTGCGATTTCCGGCAAGTTCGTTGCCGTAATAGCTGGCCATGCCGCCGCCGATTTCGGTTTCTTCATCGATGTCGGCGACGCTCTGGCCGGCTTGATCGATGGCTTCGACTTCCTGCGCTGCGGCCGAAACCGTCAGCAGAAGCGGTATCATCATGGCAGAAAAGGCCCGCATGACATCATCCCCTTGTCAGAGGAGGCGCCAAAAGCAGCGGCGGCCTGCCAAGGCAAGCCGCCGCGCGTTGGACTGAAGTGATTTTGCGTCCGGATGTGCGATTTGTCCGGTTTTAACCGAACAATAACTGAAACTATACGTCCAGATTTGCCACCGACAGCGCGTTCGTCTGAATGAAATCGCGACGCGGTTCGACTTCGTCGCCCATCAGCCGTTCGAAGATTTCGTGCGCGACATCAGCCTGCTCGGCCTCGACCCGCAGCAGCGAACGGTTGGCGGGATCGAGCGTCGTTTCCCAGAGCTGCTCGGCATTCATCTCGCCCAGCCCCTTGTAGCGGCTGATCGCGAGCCCCTTGCGGCTGTGCGCAAAGATCGCCTCGAGCAGTTCGGACGGGCGCGTGACCGGGCTGGCCTTTGCACTCGTTGCCGCAGGCAGGTCGGGCTCTTCGCCATCGGCGATTTCCGCTTCGACCTCGGCGGCCGCGCCCGTCGCCTTCACCAGCCGTGCCGGGCGCGCATAGCTGTCGGCCTGTTCGGCGGCGAGCTTGTGCATTCGGCGCGCTTCCTGGCTGCCGAGGAAAGCGGCGTCGATCGCATGATGGTCGCTGACCCCGCGCCAGCGGCGTTCGAGCGTGTAACCGCCGCCTTCGACCGCCTCGACGGTCCATACGGCTTCGGCGCCGCCGGTCAGCGCACGCTCGGCGGCGTTGAGCCAGGTTGCGGCGGTCGCGGCGGCGCTGTGGCGTCCCGCGGTGTCGAGATCGGGGTCGAGCGCGCCGGTCAGCGCGAGCGCTTCGATCAGCCCATGGTTCAGGTTGCGCGGCACATAGCGCATCAGCGCGCGCAGGCGCCGGCCATGATCGATCAGCCCGCGCAAATCCTGCCCCGAACGCGCGCCGCCCGGCGTTTCGAGCAGCAGCGCGTCGATCCCGGCGTCGACAAGGTAATTTTCGAGCGCCGTGTCGTCCTTCAGATACACCTCGCTCCGCCCCTTCGCGACCTTGTAGAGCGGCGGCTGGGCGATGTAGAGATGGCCGCCCTCGATGATCTCGGGCATCTGGCGGTAAAAGAAGGTGAGCAACAAGGTGCGGATATGCGCGCCGTCGACGTCGGCGTCGGTCATGATCACGATCTTATGATAGCGCAGTTTTTCGAGGTTGAACTCGTCGCGGATCCCGGTGCCGAGCGCCTGGATCAGCGTGCCGACTTCCTTCGACGAGATGATGCGGTCGAAGCGCGCACGCTCGACGTTCAAAATCTTGCCCTTCAGCGGCAGGATCGCCTGCACATGGCGGTCGCGGCCTTGCTTCGCCGATCCGCCTGCCGAGTCACCCTCGACGAGGAAGAGTTCGCATTTGGTCGGATCGCGTTCCTGGCAGTCGGCGAGCTTGCCGGGCAGGCTGGCGATGTCCATCGCGCCCTTGCGCCGCGTCAGCTCGCGCGCCTTTTTCGCAGCCTCGCGCGCCGCGGCGGCGTCGATCACCTTCTGGATCACCGCTTTCGCATGCGCGGGATTTTCTTCGAGCCATTCGGTCATCCGGTCTGCCATCAGGCTTTCGAGCGGCTGGCGAACTTCGCTGCTGACGAGCTTGTCCTTGGTCTGCGACGAGAATTTCGGATCGGGCAGCTTGACCGACACGATCGCGGTCAGCCCTTCGCGCATATCCTCGCCGGTGAGGCTGACCTTCTCCTTCTTCAGCATCCCTGACTTTTCGCCATAGCCGTTGAGCGTTCGCGTCAGCGCGGCGCGGAACGCCGCAAGGTGCGTGCCGCCGTCGCGCTGCGGGATGTTGTTCGTGAAGCAGAGGACATTCTCGTAATAGCTGTCGTTCCACTCCAGCGCGACGTCGATGCCGATGCCGTCGCGCTCGCTGCTGATCGCGATCGGATCGGGAAGCAGCGCATTCTTGTTGCGGTCGAGATATTTGACGAAGGCCGCGATGCCGCCTTCGTAGAAGAGGTCATGGCTTTCATGCTCGGCATGGCGCGCGTCGACGAGCTTGATTCGCACGCCCGAATTGAGGAAGGCGAGCTCGCGATAACGATGCTCGAGCTTTTCGAAATCGAACTCGGTGACATTCTTGAACGTCTCGGTCGAAGCCATGAAGGTCACGCGCGTGCCCTTCTTGCCCGCGGGGGCGGGGCCGTTGACCTTCAGCGGCGCGACCGAATCGCCATGTTCGAAGCGCATCCAATGCTCTTCGCCGTCGCGCCAGATCGTGAGTTCGAGCCATTCGCTGAGCGCGTTGACGACGCTGACGCCGACGCCGTGGAGGCCGCCCGACACCTTGTACGCATTGTCGTCGCTGGTATTCTCGAACTTCCCGCCGGCGTGGAGCTGGGTCATGATGACCTCGGCCGCCGAAATGCCTTCCTCGGCATGGATGCCGGTGGGGATACCGCGGCCGTTGTCCTCGACGCTGACCGATCCGTCGCTGTTCAATGTGATCAGGACAAGGTCGCAATGCCCCGCGAGCGCTTCGTCGATCGCGTTATCCGAAACCTCGAACACCATGTGGTGCAGACCCGACCCGTCGTCGGTGTCGCCGATATACATGCCCGGCCGTTTGCGCACTGCGTCGAGGCCCTTGAGAACCTTGATCGAATCGGCGCCATAGGCGTTGGTGTTGGGCTGGTTGGAAGGCGCGCTCGGCGCGTTATTTTCAGGCGTGTCCGTCATATCGATTATATAGGGTCGAAGGCGCAAAAACCCAAGCGAAAATGCGGCTCTCGCTGCCGTGGCGACGAGCGTTGCGCGCGCGCGCCGCGGCGGCTAGTTTCACAGGCATGAAACATCGTCTCGTCTTCCCCGCCGCCGCTCTTCTGACCGTCTCGCTCGCCGCGTGCAGCCAGCCCGCGCCACCCGCCGAAAACGCGCCCGCGGTTGCCGGCGAACCGCTCGCGACCCGCGCAGTGATGATCGGCACCGAAGGGCCGAGCCTGCCCGCCTGTTCGAGCATCAGCCGCGTCAAGGCGGGCGGCACCGACGTCTATTGGGCGCCCGGCGAAACACGCGCGATCAAGGCCAAGCTTGCGGGCGGCGCAAATGTGTCGCTGTGCGAAGCGGCCGAAAATGATGCCTGGTTCGGCGTCGTCTTCGCGGCACCCGGCACCGACCCCGACATGTGCGGCGTCGGCAAGTCGGTGCAGAACGCCCGCGAATATCAGGGACCGTGCCGCTGGGGCTGGATCAAGGGCGGGACGGTCCAGCTCGGCGGCTGAACGGCCTGCCTAGCGGCAATCCTCGATCACACGGCCGATTTCGGACTGCACCGGCAGCGTCATTGCGCCGCCACCCGGCGTTTCGAGCGCGAAACGCCCGCGGCTGAAGGCGATGCGGTCGAGACGCGGGTCGCGGTTCGCGAGGTTCGCGCTACCGCCATCGAAGCGGATCTGGTCGGTCCCGGCGCTCGTGCGCAGGCTGACATTGCCCGATAGCGACGAGGTCATCCGGATGCCGCCGCCGCTGCACGTCATGCTGAGCAGCGGGTTGGAACTGCCCGTCGGGACGAACGCTGCGGTACGGCTGCCCGCGTCATAACGCCAAGCGCCCGCATCGACCGCGCGGTCCTCCCAGCCCGACGTCGGCGTCGGCAGCGGCGCGGGTGTCGGCGCGGGAGCAACCGGGCGCGGCGCGGGCGGCGGGGTTTCGGGTTGCGGGATGGCGGCGCACCCCGCGACGACGAGCATCAGCGCGCCCGCGGCGCCATAGCGAAAACCCTTGCTCATCATCGTCTAAAATCCCTGCCAATCAATCACTTCGTCGAGCGATACGCGCGGCACCGCCCACTGGTTTACCGCCGCATCGGTATCGGCATGGCCGATCGCCAGCCCGGTGAACAAAATCTGCCCTTCGTCCAGCCCCACCGTGCGGCGCACCGTCGCTCCGTACATCGCCCAGCATTCCTGCGGGCAACTTGCGAGCCCGGCCTCGACGAGCAGCAGCATCACCGATTGCAGCCACATGCCCATGTCCGACCATTGCGGCGGCCCCATGATGCGCGAGCAGTGGAGGAAAAGCATCACCGGTGCGTCGAAACCCCGGTAATTATCCATGAACCGAGCGAGCCGCCCCGCCTTGTCCTCGCGCGGGATGCCGAGCGAGGCGTAGAGCGCCTCGCCGACGCCGAAACGCCGATCGGTCCAGGGTTCGATCAGCCCCTTGGGATAGATGTCATATTCGGGTTCATAGCCCTCGCGCCCCATCGCGATCCGCGCTGCGACCGCATCCTTCACCGCCTGCCAGGGTTCGCCGGTCAGCACCGTCGCCTGCCACGGCTGGAGATTGCCCCCTGACGGCGCGCGCTGCGCCGCGGCGAAGATTTGCTTGAGCAGTGCCGGGTCGACGGGTTTGTCGGTGAAGGCACGCACCGAACGGCGCGCATGCAGGGCTTCGGTAACGCTGGTGTCAGTCGCTGGCATATTTATCCTCTCGCCGTTTGCCGAACAGCAGTTTGCGTTCGAGCCGGGCTTTCAATTGCCGGTAATAGGAAAGCAGGAACACGTCATCCTCTTCGGCGACAGGCCGCCCGATCTTGGCGCGGATCGCGTCGGCGACGTCGCGCATCGCGCGCGGATCGCGGCCGCGCAGGACACGCTCGAGTTCCTGCAGCTCGAAAATACCGTAGACTGCAAGTTCTTCCTCGCTGAACGTCATCGCGCCCCCCGCCGCATCGACCGCGATATCGGTGTCGAGCTTGACGCGCTGTGCCATCACGACCCACGTCCCGGCGATCAGGTCGCCCATCCGCATCCGGTCGCGATTGAACAGCAGGAACAGGCTGAGCGTCAGCGACCAGAGCACGCCCGCGAGCATGATCCATCCCGACACGCTGTCCTGCGCGACTCCGGCCCCCAGCATCATCAGCGGCAGGAACAGCTCGAGTTCGCGGATCAGGTTGCGCGCGACCACGGCATCGGCGGTCAGGCGGCCGCCGTCGCGCGCGACGACGCGGATGCCCATCAATCTCTTACCCGGCGTCGCGGCGCGCGACCCCAGCTCGAACCCGATGAACCAGAAGGTGCGGAGCAGGAAGGCGCCGAGCATCCAGATCACCTCGGTGACATCGGATTGCGCGGCGACCCCGATCCACAGCATCAGCAACCAGAAGAGGAGCAGCGCGAGCTGGATCAGGATCATGTCGATCAGTAGCGCGCCGAAGCGTAGCCCCGCGCTCGCGATCTTCAGTTCGAGGTCGACGCCCTCGGGGGTGACGAACTGGCGGATCTTTTTCGCGCGCGCGGCGCGCGATTTCGCGTTGGCGGCGGCGGCGGTCATGTCACATCCTCGCGCCGCGGAATGTAATAATAGGCGAGCCAGAACAGCAGCATCAGCGATCCGATGGCGTAACGCAGCATCGTGTCGGTGATCAGCTGGCGCCCGAAACCTTCGAGCAGCCCGGCGGCGAACAGCATCAATATGACGCCGACCATCACCTTGCCCGCGGTTCGGCCCGCGTCGGCTGCTGCCTGCAACCGTCCGCGCGCACCGGGGAAGACGACGGCGCTCCCGATCCGCAGTCCCGCGGCACCCGACAGCGCGGCGGCGAACAATTCGGTGGTGCCGTGGATGAACAGCCAGCCGCCGAAGTCGAAGCCGAGCCCCTTGGCGGAAAAGATCGCCATCATCGCGCCGAGCCCGATCCCCTGATAGTATTCGAGCATCATCGTCGGGATGCCGAAGGCGAAGCCGAGCGCGAAGGACAGGATCGAGACCTGGCTGTTGTGGGTGAACAAATAGGTCGCGAAGACGTGCAGCCCGCTTTCGCCCTTCTCCGCCGCGGCCTTGCCGTGGCCCAGCGTCGACTGGAGAAATTCGGCGGTCGCGCGCGGGTCGCGACCGCCCGACATCTCCTCGTCGACGAAATTGAAATACCATTCGGGGTTGCTCGAGACGAGCGAATAGCTGGTCAGCGCACCGAGCAGGATGATCAGCGAAATGATCACCGTCTCCTTCCACACCGAGCGCACTGCGGCAGGCCAGTCGTAGAGGAAGAAACGGCGGAGCCGGTTCCAGCGGCTCTCGCGCACGCCATAGACGAGGAAATAGCCGCGGATCGACAGCGCCTCGAGATGATCGAGCAGCGCCTTGTCGAGGCTCGTCGCGCGCGCGATCGACAGCGACGACAAGGTTGCACGATAGAGCAGCGGCAACTGCAGCAGCTCGTCGCTGGTCAGCGCCGCCGCGCCCTTCTTTTCGAGCCGGGTGAGCAGCAGGTCGAACGCGATCCAGTCGGCCTCGCGCTCGGCGCGAAAGCGGCTCGTCGAAAAGCTCGGCGCGTCGATCGCACGCGGGGAGGCGGCGGGCGGGATCACAGGCTGCCCTGCCGTTTGATGCCCAGATAGGCCTCGACCGCGCTCGCCCCCATCGCGTCGGCGGGCACCTCGATCACATCGGCGCCGAGCCGCTGGAGGCGCGCGATGACGAGCTGGCGGTCGCGCAGCATCGCCGCGGCGACGTTCGAGCGGGTAACGTCGGCGGCGCTTTCGGGGCGGCGGCGCTCCTCGCTCTCGACCTCTTCGTCGCGGATCACGACGAACAGCAGGCGATGCTTTTTCACCAGCCGTCCGGCGGCGCGGATCATCAGGTCGGCGCTCGTCGCATCGGTAAATTCGGTGAACAGGATGATCAGCGACCGGCGGTTGAGCTGCGCGCTGAGCGTCGTGAGCGCGAGGGTAAAATTGCTTTCGACGTGCGCATAGTCGATCAGGCTCGCCGCGCGCTGCAGCGCCGGGAAATCCTGCGTGTGCATATAGGCGGGGGTCAGCGCGTGCGGCTTCGCGGCAAAGGAGAACAGGCTGATCCGGTCGTTGAGTTTCAGCCCGACATAGGCGAGCAGAAGCGCTGCCGACACTGCGCGGTCGACGCGCGGCATGCCGCCGACGGGCTCGGCCATCGTCCGTCCGCCATCGATCGCCAGCACGACGCGATTGTCGCGCTCGACCCGATATTCCTTCGCGAGCAGTTTGACGTGACGCGCCGACGCGTTCCAGTCGATCGCGCGGCGGTCCATCCCCGGCTGATATTCGGCGAGCGCCTCATATTCACTGCCTTCGCCGCGAAAGCGCTGTTGGCGGAGCCCGAACCAACTGTTGCGCTGGAACAAGCGGCTGCCCTCGTCGGTCACCGCGCGCAGGCTCGGCACGATGTTGATCGCGCCGTCGATGACAAATTTCCGCTGTTTCCAGACGAGCCCGAGCGGCCCCGCCCAGCGAATCCACAGCGCCTCGATCCGCGCCAGCCCGCGCCGCGAGGCAGTGAGCGACAGCGTGCGCGTCAGAATACCGCCCTCGGCCACCCTGCGCATATCGCCCGCCAGCCGCCCGCCCTCGGCGAGCCGTTCGTCGAGCGCGAGCGCGATCTCGGCACGCGGCGGCACCGCGGCGCCGGTCGCGGCCAGCGACAGGTCGAACGGGTCGCCGACCCCGACCTGGTGCGGAAACCGCGCGTCGAGGCCGAGGAGGCGCGGGTTCGCCCCCGCCACGCAATCGACGATCAGGCAGGCGAGGATCACTCCGATCCAGCCGGGCGCAACGAGCCACAGCTCGGGCCGCACAAGCCCGAGCGCGAGCGCCATCGGGGCGCCCGCGAGCAGCAGGTAGATCGCGCGGCGCGTCGGGTAGATCAACGCGGCACCTCCTCGCGTTCGAGCAGTGCCGCGACGACCTGTTCGACATTGCGGCCCTCGATCTCGGCGGCGGCCGACAGGATCACGCGGTGGCGCAGGACGCCTGCGGCAAGCCGCTGGATGTCGTCGGGAATGACATAGTCGCGCCCGTCGAGCGCCGCCGCTGCGCACGCCGCACGCGCCAGCAGGGTCGCTGCGCGCGGACTCGCTCCGCATTCGAGGTCGGCGCTTTCGCGCGTCGCGCGCACCAGCCGGACGATATAATCGACAATCTCGTCGGCGAGCCGCACGGTCGCGATCGTGTCGATTGCGGCCTCGATCGTTTTCGCATTGGCGACCTCGGTCACCCCGAAATCGGCGACCGCGGGGCTTTTGAAGCGCCCGCCATGGTCGGCGACGATCCGCCGTTCCTCTGCGGCGTCGGGATAATCGACGACCAGCTTGAACAGGAAGCGGTCGAGCTGCGCTTCAGGAAGCGGATAGACGCCCTGCTGTTCGATCGGGTTCTGCGTCGCGAGCACGGTAAAGCGCGGGCTCATCACATGCGGTTCGCCGTTGATCGTCACGCGGCGTTCCTGCATCGCTTCGAGCAGCGCCGCCTGCGTCTTCGGCGGGGTCCGGTTGATTTCGTCGGCGAGCAGCAGCTCGGTGAAGATCGGTCCCTTGGTGAGGGTGAAGCTCGACGTCTGGAAGTTGAAGAGGTTCGACCCCAAAATGTCGCCGGGCATCAGGTCGGGGGTGAACTGGATGCGTCCGAACGCCAGCCCCGTCGCGCGCGCAAAGGCCTGCGCGAGCAGCGTTTTGGCGGTTCCCGGCGGCCCTTCGAGCAGCACATGCCCGCCCGCGAGCAGCGCGATCGTCACCATGCGCGTGAGCGGTCCTTGCCCGAACACGACCTTGGCGACCTCGCCCTCGATCGCGGAACCGAGCGCCTGGACGCTCTCGATGGGGTTAGCTGTCACGGAGTAGATCCTTCCTGATGTCGTGCAACGCCTGTGCGTCGCCGAGAAATTCATGCGTATTGCGCGCGAGCGGCAGGCGCCGCGCGAGCGAGGAGAAGAGGTCGCTGCCGGCGCGCAGATGCTTGTCGATCCAGCGATCGGTTGCTTCGTCGTCGAGCCCGGCGGGCGCGTGCAGCCGCCGCGCGATCGCAGTGCGCTGGCTCTTTACATAGGCGTCGGCACCGTCGAGCTCGCGCCTTGCCTGTTTGATCAGGTCGGCGCTGTTCGCGATCAGCGCCGCCTTCGATACCGGGATCGCGCGTCCGGGCCGGGTCGCGGGGCCGAAGCGCATCCACGCCTGCCACAGCGCGAACAGCCCCGCCGCGATCAGGCAGAGCGTGATGCCGATAAAGGGCGGGACGAACGCGAAGCGGAGCAGCGAGCGCTGGCCGCCGAAGCCGTTGAGCGTCACATCGAAGGCCAGACCGTCGGCGTCCGCATATTCGGCGAGTGCATCGACCAGCGTGACGCCCGCGCGCGCCTTGTCGCTCGAAGCAAAGGCGAAATTGTTGATCAGGTCGGGGTCGGCGAGGATGTAAAGGTCGCGGTCGCCGACCTGCGCCAGCACGGCGCCGCCGCTTGGCCCCGCGATCAGCGTTTCGAGATTTTTACCCGTCACCGTCTGCACATTGTCGGGGAGCAGCGCGGTGAAAACATGGCCGGTAATGTTGGCGGGTACCGGTTGCGCCTTGCTCGGCGCCGTCTTGATTTCGAGTGTCCCGAAATGGGCAGGGGGCAACATTTTTGCGGGCGGCTTGACGGCGATGCCCGCGCTGACCCAGCCGGGCTTCGGCGTCTGGCCGGGAACCGCCATCGTCTGCCATTTCGGCAGCACGACCAATATGGGCGCGTTGCCGTCGGCATCGATCAGCTCGGCGATTTCCGGCGCGCGGGTGCGGTGTGTCGGGGTCAGTATCAGCAAGGGCTCATGGTCTTCGTAACGCGTCGTCTCGACGCGGCGGCGCAGCTCGACCCCGGCGCCCGCGCGCTCGGCGAGGTCGACGATCCCGGCATAGCCCGGTGCCGCCTTCGACAGCGCATGGCCGCCGCCGTCGTTGCCGCTGCTGATCTGCGGCCCCAGGGCGATCAGCGCCCAGAGCGCGATGAAGGCGATCACGCCGATCGCGACCACCGCGGCGATCAGCCGCGGGTTGAAGCCATGATCGTCGGCCGCGCTGCTCATGCGCGCGCCCAGTTCTTCGCGACGGTCAGCTCGGCATAGGCGGCACGGCACTGTTGCCACGCCCCGGCATCGATCGAACGCCCGCCGAACAGGCTGATCTCGACCGCGCGCGCGATGCGGCTGAACGCCCCCCGCGCGACCGACGGCAGCCCTTCCGCCTCGGCGAGGTCGCGCGAGGTCATCGCGGGTTTGACGAGGCCGGGACGGCGCCCGTCGATGTCCTCGACGCTGCGATAGAGCAGCAGATGCACCGCCTCGGCAAAGCGGCCTTCGGCGGCGAGCGCGTCGGCTTCGCCGAGCAGCGCGCGCGCGGCGCCCGCTTCGGCCTGCCCGACATGGTCCGCCGCATCGGCATCGCCCGCCTTGCGGCCGAAACGCAGCCTGTCGACCCACTGCGCAAAGGCGGGGACGAAGTGATAGAGGAGGAACAGCACGAGCGCCGCGACCGCGATCCACATCAGCGGCTTGGCGGCGGGCGCGCTCCACTCGAAAAACCGGCCGATCGCGTCGAACAGCGATCGCATCCATTCGGGGGGCGGCGGCGGGGGCGGCGGGGGCGGCGGAAAGGCGGTCTGGATACCGCCGCCCGCGATCGTCTGGCTATAGCCTGGATCGACGAGTTCGGGATCGAGCAGCCAGCCCTGACCCCCGCCGGTGCCGGACGTGTCGGCCGCGGCCGACGCCTGGGCGATCCACAAGGATATCATGTTGAAAAGATGGCCCAGCCCCGGTCGTTCATTGTGAATGGTGGTAGCGCGAGGCGGCGCGGGAAGGCAAGAGAGGAGGACAAGAGATGCTTGCGCGCCGAACGGCCTCGTTCTAGCGCGCGGCAAAACCGGCCGGGTCGTTACAGGTGTAACCGTAAGGCCGCGCGACAGGAGAGACAGGTGGACGCGGCGCAAGCGGTACATGAGAAGTTCCTCGCAGCCTTGGCGGGGGGGCGTCTGCCCGATCGCGCCGACGCGCCCGATCCCGCGGTCGCCGGCCTGTCGCGCGGCCAGGCGACCGACATCTTCCTGTCGCAGCTCACGAGCCGCCAGATGGACCGGCTGTCGCGTGCGCTTCAGGCGCGCGGCGAAGGCTTTTACACGATCGGCTCGTCGGGGCACGAGGGCAATGCCGCGGTCGCGGCGGCGCTCCGCGTCACCGACATGGCGTTCCTCCACTATCGTTCGAACGCGTTCCAGCTCCACCGCGCGCGCCAGCTTCCGGGCGGCACGCCGACGTGGGACATGCTGCTGAGCTTCGCGGCGTCGTCCGAAGACCCGATCTCGGGCGGGCGGCACAAGGTGATCGGGTCGAAGCCGCTCAATATCCCGCCGCAGACCTCGACGATCGCCTCGCACTTGCCGAAGGCCGTCGGTGCCGCCTTCTCGATCGGCATCGCGCGCCGCCTCGGCATGACCGGGCTGCCGCTTCCCGACGATGCGGTCGTGCTCACGAGTTTCGGCGACGCGTCGGCGAACCATTCGACCGCGCAGGGCGCGTTCAACACCGCGGGCTGGGCGGCGTTCCAGGGCTCGCCGATGCCGCTCATCTTCCTGTGCGAAGACAATGGCATCGGCATTTCGACGCGCACGCCGACGGGCTGGATCGAGGCGCAGTTCCGGCACCGCGCAGGGCTGCACTATATCAAATGCGACGGGACCGACCTCGTCTCGGCCTATGCCGGTGCCGCCGAGGCCGCCGACTATGCGCGGCGGTATCGCAAGCCCGTTTTCCTCCATATGGGCACCGTTCGTCTCTATGGCCACGCCGGGTCGGACGTGCAGGGCGCATATCTTCCCAAGGCGCTGATCGAGGCCGACGAGGCACGCGACCCGCTGCTCGCCGGCGCGGCGCTGATGGCCGAGCATGGCTGGATGTCGCCCGCCGAAATCGCCGACGCCTATGAAGATATCGGTGCGACGCTCGCGCGGCAGGCCGAGGCGGCGATCCTGCGACCGAAGATCACGACGCCTGCGCATGTGATGGAAAGCCTGGTCCCGCCGAAGCGCGAAGTCGCGCGCGCCAACACGCTGTCGGACGATGATCGCAAGGCGATGTTCGGCAGCGACGCCGGCCAGATGGACAAGCCGATGCACATGGCGCGGCTCCTCTCGTGGGCGCTCGCCGACCTGATGCTCGCGCATGAGGAAATCGTCGTCGCGGGCGAGGATGTGGGGCCGAAGGGCGGCGTCTACAACGTCACGGCGAAGCTCCACCAGCGCTTCGGGTCGGCGCGTGTCGTCAACACCTTGCTCGACGAACAGGCGATCCTCGGGCTCGCGATCGGCATGGCGCACAATGGCTTTGTCCCAATGCCCGAAATCCAGTTCCTCGCCTATGTCCACAATGCCGAAGACCAGATCCGCGGCGAGGCGGCGACCTTGAGCTTCTTCTCCGACGGCCAATATACCAACCCGATGGTGATCCGCATCGCGGGGCTCGGCTACCAGAAGGGCTTCGGCGGCCATTTCCACAATGACAACAGTCTCGCGGTCTTCCGCGACATTCCGGGCGTGATCCTCGCGGTGCCGTCGAACGGTCGCGATGCGGTCGCGATGCTCCGCGAATGCGTGCGGCTCGCGCGCGAGGAACAACGCGTCGTCGTCTTCGTCGAACCGATCGCGCTCTATATGACGCGCGACCTGCACGAGGAGGGCGACGGCCTGTGGACCAGCACCTACGAGGCGCCGGGTGCGGGAGCGCCGATCCGCCTCGGCGACGTCGGGGTTCATGGTGACGGCACCGACCTTGCGATCGTCACCTATGGCAACGGATATTATCTCTCGCGGCAGGCCGAGAAGTTGCTTGCCGCCGATGGGGTGAAGGCGCGCGTGATCGACCTGCGCTGGCTTGGCCCGGTCGATGAGGACAAGCTCGTCGCCGCCGTCGGCGACGCGAAACGCATCCTGATCGTCGATGAATGCCGCATCACCGGGTCGCAGAGCGAGGCGCTGATGGCGACCTTTGTCGAGCGCACGCCCGAAAAGAAGCTCAAGCGCATCGCCGCCGACGACAGCTTCATCCCGCTGGGGAGGGCGGCGACGCTGACCTTGCCGAGCCGCGACTCGATCTACGCTGCCGCGAAGGCGCTTCTCGCATGAGCGCCCGGCGGACCGCGCTGGTCGTCGCGCCCGGCCGCGGCACCTATGGCAAAGGCGAGCTGGGCAGCATCGCGCGGCTGCACGGCGCGCGCTTCGGCGAGCTGATCGCCGATTTCGACGCGCAGCGCCGCGACCGCGGCCAGCCGACGGTCAGCGAACTCGACGGCGCCGAACGCTTTAGCGTCGCGACGCACATGCGCGGCGATGTTGCCGCGCCGCTGATCTACACGGCGACGGTGCTCGACTGGCTGAGCATCGATCGTGACAAATATGATGTCGTTGCGGCCCTCGGCAATTCGATGGGCTGGTACAGCGCGCTGGCGCTGGGCGGTGCGGTGTCGGCCGAGGACGGGTTTCGCATCAGCAATGCGATGGGGCTCAACAGCCAGACGCACGGGCCGGGCGGGCAGATATTGCTTCAGCTTGTCGATGACGACTGGCGTCCGGTGCCGGGCCTGCGCGAAAAGCTGCTCGGCCTCGTCGCCGATATCGCATTGCGCCCCGGCCACGCACTCGCGCTCTCGATCGATCTTGCCGGGATGCTCGTGCTCGCGGGCAATGAAGAGGGCCTTGCCGCGCTTCTCGCCGCCGCGCCGCCGACCCCGGGGCGCGATCCGCTTCGCCTCGCGGGCCACGGGCCGTTCCACACCCCGCTGATGTTCGGCAGTTCGGACAAGGCGAAGGCCGAGCTGCCGCATTCGTTCTTCCATCGTCCTGCGCTGCCGCTTGTCGACGGGCGTGGGCATATCTGGCGGCGTTTATCCGCCGATCCGGCCGCGATGTGGGATTACACCTTCGGTCAGCAGATCCTCGCACCCTATGATTTTGCTCTGTCGGTGCAGGTCGCGGTCCGGGAATTCGCCCCCGACGTGATCATCCTGCCCGGCCCCGGCGACACGCTCGGTGGCGCGATCGCGCAGTCGCTGATCGGCATCGGATGGCAAGGGATTGCGGGCAAGGCTGACTTTGCCGCGCGGCAGGCGGCCGACCCGATCCTGCTGTCGATGGGCCGCGCCGAACAGCGCGCGCTGGTCGTCTGAAAATATCGGAGGACAAAAGGGCCGGCAAGGAAGGAATATTCCTTGCCGGCCCTGTCGTTTGTACAAGGTCAGGTGGGGTTGACCCCGTACGGATGAACGGCAGCGCCCATGGGGACCAACTCAGGAGCGGTACGCCGTTCATATCCCTTATAGGTGCGTCGACCGGCTCCCGGCCAGGTTCCGCCGCGATCATGCACCGAAACGGACCTGTTTTGCCGGCACGTCGCGTGTAAATTCGGCGATGAACTGCAGCCGCAGCAGCTCGGCGACATTGCCCGCACCGGCGCGGCGCATGATGTTCGCGCGGTGGACTTCGACCGTTCGTGGGCTGAGGTCGAGCTGGCGCGCGATTGCCTTGTTGCCGAGTCCCGCCGCAATCGCGTCGAGGACGGCGCGCTCGCGCGGTGTCAATGCCGCCAGCCGCGCCTCGGCCTCGTGATGCCGGTCGAGCGTCGCCTGACGGTGGCGCCATTCCGCGAGTGCGGCATCGACCGTCCGGCGGACGAGCCGCGGATCGAGCGGCGCGGGCAGCAGGTCGCGCGCGCCTCCACACAGGATCGCGCGCGATTCGGCGATGCTGAGCTGTTCGGCGGCGACGAAGACCGCGATGCCGGGCCGCGCCGCAGCACGGTCGAGCAGCGCGGCGCCATCGGCGGTGCCCGGCTGGCGCCAGTGAAAAAGCAGGATCGCGCACGAATCTTCGCTCTCGGCTTCGATCCACGCGTCGGCGCTGGCGAAGCTGCGCACGATGCGCCCGCCCCCCGCCGCCAGCGTACGGAAACAGGCGGCGCGTTCGGTCGCGTCGGGCAGGACAAGATGGATATGGCCCCCGATGTCGGTCACCCGGCTGTGCTGCCCGCGCGGCCCGCGCAGGAACAGCGCGAAAGGCTCGGCAACGGCGTCATTTCGGAGCACTTCGCGGTCTCGACCGTCCGGGCGACGGCGGCAATACCCGAATATTGGTGACCCCTACGGGACTCGAACCCGTGTTTTCGCCGTGAAAGGGCGACGTCCTAGACCGCTAGACGAAGGGGCCGTCTGATCGGTGAGCGGGCGCCTTAGACGGGCGTTTCGGCGCGGTCAAGCGCGGCGGCGGGGTCGCGCGCAAAAATGTTGCGCAGCGGCAAATCAATCGGCCCAGGCAGCATCCTCGAGATGGAGCTCGGCCGCCGGGCGGCTGCCCCAATCGTCGCGTTTCGCGCGGCCCGCGAGCCACAGCTTGCGCCCGCCGCGCGCGTGGAGCAGAGCCTGCCCCAGTTCGGTTTCGGCGCTGCGAAAAGCGACCGCCTTGAACCGCGCGCCATCGTCGCCCGACACGATCAGGCGAACATGGTCGGTCCCGACGATCCCCGATTCGACGATTCGCACCGGCCCCGTCGCAACGCGCGGCGCGGGCCAGCCGGCACCATAGGGACCGGCGCTCTCGATCGCATCGCACCACAGGGGATTGATCCCGCGCGGCGCGAGCACCGCGTCGATCAGCAGCGACTTGTCGCCGCTCGCGCGCTCGACGTCGGCGGCGAGCCGGTCGTTGAGGAAGATGCCGAGCGCGTCGACCTTGTCGGCGGCGACGGTCAGCCCAGCCGCCATCGCATGGCCGCCGCCCGCGACGAGCAGCCCCGTTTCCTTCGCGGCGAGGATCGCGGCGCCGAGGTCGACGCCCGAAATCGAGCGCCCCGACCCCTTGCCGACGCCGTCTTCGTCGACCGCGATGACGATCGCGGGGCGGTGGAGGCGTTCCTTGAGGCGTCCGGCGACGATGCCGATCACGCCGGGGTGCCAGCCCTGTCCCGCGACGATCGCGACCGGCGCATTGCCGCATGCGGCGCTCGCTTCGATTGCCTGTTCGAGCACCGCGGCTTCGATCGCGCGCCGTTCCTCGTTCAGCCGGTTGAGCTCCTGCGCGATTTCGGCGGCTTCCTGCGGGTCCGACGTGGTGAGCAATCGCACGCCGAGATCCGACTTGCCGACGCGCCCGCCGGCGTTGATCCGCGGTCCGAGCGCAAACCCCATGTCGCTCGCACTCGGCGGCTTGGTCAGCCGCGCGGCGTCCATCAGCGCCGCGAGCCCCGTGTTGCCGCGCCGCGCCATCACCTTCAGCCCCTGCGTCACCAGTGCGCGGTTGAAGCCGGTCAGGCGCGCGACGTCGGCGACGGTGCCAAGCGCGACAAGGTCGAGCAGGTCGATCAGTGCGGGTTCGTCGCGGCCTGCAAAAAAACCGCGCGCACGCAAGGTGCGGAGCAGCGCGGCGCCAAGCAGGAAGGCGACCCCGACCGCGGCGAGATTGCCGTGGATCGCGGCGTCGGGTTCCTCGTCGAGCCGGTTCGGGTTCACGAGCGCGAGCGCTTCGGGAAGCATCGTCGCGCACTGATGGTGGTCGACGACGATCACCTCGACCCCCGCCGCCTTCGCCTCTGAAATCGCGTCGAACGCCTGCGCGCCGCAATCGACGGTGACGACGAGTTTCGACCCCGCCTCGCCGATCCTGACCAGCGCCGCGCCCGAGGGCCCATAGCCTTCCATCAGCCGGTCGGGGATATAGGCGCCCGCAGGCAGTCCGAGCCCGCGCAGCAGCCGGACGAGCAACGCTGCGGAGGTCGCGCCGTCGACGTCATAATCGCCGAAGATCGTCACCGCTTCTTTGCGCTCGACCGCATCGGCGAGCCGCGCCGCGGCGGCGTCCATGTCGCGGAACAGCGAGGGATCGGGCATGAAACCGCGCAGCGTCGGCGTCCGCTGCCGGTCGAGATCGTCGCGCGTCACCCCGCGCGCGAGCAGCAATTGGGTGACAAGGTCGTCGGGTGCGAGATTTTCGGACGCCATGTCGGCGCTCGCGCGCCGCCAGTGCCACGGCTGGCCCTTGATCGAATGCATAATGCCCAGGGCGAGGTTGCTTGCATCGCTCATCGCCGCGCCCTCGCGGCAAGGATTCGGGTGCGCAGGTCGCGCGCTGCGGTGGCCGGGATCGCGGGAATCTCGTGCGTCGCAAGCGAACTGCCGCCCGGCACGCCGAAGACCAGAGTCGCGAGGCCGAGGGGGCGCAGGATGAAGTCGGTCTTGAGGTCGACGCTCTGCACCGATGCGTGCGGGAGCAGGGTCATCTTGGGTTTCCACGCGCCGCGGCGGATTGCGACCTGATCGCCAAGGTCGGCCCAGCGATGGAAGCGTGCGGCCCACAGCGCGATCAGCGCGATCAGCGGCGCCGCGCCGAGCGCGAGCCAGCCGACCGCGTTGCCGAGATACAGCGCCACCCCGCCGCCGATTGTCGCACAGATCGCACCGACGATCGGTCCCAGCGCGACGATGCGGTGGCTGTGCTGCCACGCCTGACCGGCATCGGGACGCACGATCGCGACCTCGGCGAGCACGGGGTCGATCGCGTCGAGCTGCGCAAAGGGGACGACCTGGTGGTCATTTTCCTTCCCGCCGTCGCTCGCAAGGCTTTGCAGGCGCAGCTCGTGCCAGCCGAAGCGCCGGCGGAACCAGCCGGTCACGAGGATCGCCGCCTGTACGCGCTTCACCGGCACCGCGACATCGGTGCGCGTGGTGAGGCCGCGGGTGCGGCGCAGCGTGCGTGGCTCCCGCGTCAGGCGGAAATCCCAGTTCGCAAAGAACATCGTCGCGATCCCGCTCGCAAAGCCGATGAAGAGGAGCGAGATACCCGCGCCGACCCCCGCGATCCAGCGGTGCGCGATTACCCATTGGTCGAGCCCATATTGCTCGGCGAGGTCGATCCAATCACCGGGGTTGAAGACGTTGAAGTCGAAGGGCAGCAGGTCGTCGAAGAACTGCATCGCGGCGCCGACAACGGCGAGCGCGGCGAGCGAGAAGTTGAACAGCCCCGCAACCAGCAACTGGCGCGGCGTCATCGCGAAGAGCAGCCGGTCTTCGGCGACGGGTACGACCGACGCACCGGGAGTCTCGGACGATGCGGCGACCGGCGCCGCTTCGCCGCTGCGGTGCGCGCGGATCGTCGTGCGCAACGCCTGCGCCGCATCGAGCGCGATCGCGTCGAGGCTCGCGTCATTCTCCTTGCCGCCCGCGCCCGTTTCGAACCCGACCTTGGCGATGCCGAGCGCCCGCGAGACGAGCCCCTGTTCGATGCTGACGTCCTGGATGCGGTCGAACGGGATCGTGCGATGCTGGCGCGCGAAGACGCCGCTTTCGATCACCACCTCGTCGTCGCCGACAAGGAAGCGGAAGCGCAGCCACTGGAACCATGCGGCGAGCAGCGAGATGAGGAGGAAGGCACCGACCGCGGGGACGATCCAGACCCAGTTGCCGGTGAAGCCCAGCGCCGCGACCGCGGGCAGGAACTGCAGCGACCGCGGCCCTAGATCGACGATGGCGAGCGCGAGCGTCGCGGGGTGCAGCCGTTGCCACTCCGGCTCGCCTTCGCTGGCGGGGATCGCTGCGGCGATGTCGCTCATGCGAAATCGGTCTGGATATGGCGGCGGATCGTCTCGCGCATCGCGGCGGCAAGGTCGCTGTGCAATCCCGGTAGCGTCACCGTGCTGTTGTGCGTCCCCGATGTATGGACGATCAGGTGCGACAGCCCGAACCAGCGTTCGATCGGTCCTTGCCCGACGTCGATATGCTGGACGCGCACGAAGGGCACGATCGTGTCGGTACGGAACAGCCAGCCGCGTGCGACGCGAAGCTGCCCTTCGCCGATTCTGTACCCCCAGCGCGACACGCGCCGCGAGGGGAAGGTAGCGATGACGATGATTGCGGTCAGCCAGGCGGCCGCGGTGATCAGCCCGTACGGTCCCTCGATATGCCGGATCAGCAGCGCATCGAAGATGCTCGCGCCAATCGCCAGCGGGATCAGGTTGAGCGCCGTCGCGATGCGCAGCACCTGTGCATAGGCCGGATCGACCGGGTCGAGCCCCTCGATTCCGCCCAGTGCATCGGCGTCGAAGGGGTCGGTCGGGTGCGCAGTGGGGGTTTCGGTCATGATCCTCCGTTAGTCGGTTAAGCCCTCAGGGGACAACCACATTGAAGCGCGGGTCGGCGGGGGGATGCAGCGCGAACCATGACAGGAATGCCATGCGGTCGCCGTCGATCTTGATCGCACCCGACTGGAGCAGCGTCGGGAACTGCGCCTGGCCCAGCATCACATCGTCGAGCGTCTTGCGGTCGAGCGTCACCGTTGCGGTCGGCGCGGCGTCGGTCACCCCATATCGCGGCACTTCGACCCCGCCGCCGACGACGATCGCGATCGTCTCCTTGCTGTCGGGCAGCACGAATTGGAATGTGCCTTTGAGCGCGGCGCCCTTTGCGGCGTCGAACCGCGTCGCCAGCGCATCGAAAAAGACCGCGGTCGGGATCGCGCTGACGAATGACCGGCTTTGTCCGTTCCCCGACAGATTCTCGACTGCGGTGCCGCGTAAGCTGGCGGCGGCGGCGAGATAATAGTTCCGCCATGCGCCCGACTCGGCTTGATAGCCGAGCTGGTCATAAGCCGAAGCCAGCGCGCCACGCGCATCCTTGTTGTCCGGCTGCGCGAACACGAGCTTGTTGAGCAGTTCGGCCGCCCAGCGATACTCGCCCGCCTTGATTGCGTCCTTGCCTGCCGCGAGCAATTTGTCGGCACCGCCCGCCAGCGCGACATATTTGGGCGCGCTCGCTTCGGGGGGCAGCGGGTTGAAGTTCGCGGGGTTGCCGTCCCACCAGCCGAAATAACGCTGATAGGTGGCCTTCATGTCGTGATTGACCGTCCCATAATAGCCGCGCGAGGCGAAGTCCGCCGCCTGTCCCGGAGCCTCGGGGGTGACATCGGCGAGCTCGTGCAGCGTCGCGCCGCGGTTGGCGAGAAACAATGTGCGGTCGTGGACATAACGATAGATATCGCGCTGGCTGGTCAGCAGCGCCGAAACCTCGCCCGCGCCCCACGTCGGCCAGTGATGCGACGCGAGCGCGACCTCGGCCTTGCCGCCCCAGCGGAGGAGCGCGGCGTCGATCACCTTCGACCAGTGCAGCGCATCGCGGACCTGCGCACCGCGAAGGGTGAGCACATTGTGCAGCGTGTGCGTGACGACTTCGGTCGTGTGCAGCGCCTTGTAGGCGGGGATATAGAAGACGAACTCCGACGGTGCCTCGGTCCCGCCCGCGTCGAGGAAGTCGAACGCCAGCCCGTCGATCGTCAGCGTGCCGCCCTTGGAGCCGACCGTCTCGGTGGGCTCCATATAGCCGATCGTTCCCGACGACAGTTTCGGACCCAGCCCGGTGTCGACCTGTCCCGCGGGTCCGGGCGGCAGGATCGATCCGAACATATAGAGCGCGCGCCGCCCCATCGCGGTGCCGGCAAGCACATTCTCCGACGTGGCTTCCTCCGAAAAGCCGTGCGGCGCGATGATGCGGATCTTTTGCGCCTTGACCTGCTCGGGGGTCACGATGCCGCCGACGCCGCCGAAATGGTCGCTGTGGCTGTGTGAAAAGATCACCGCGCGGATCGGCAGCTTGCCCGCCTTCGCCTCGACCGTGTCGGCGAACAGCTTCCAGCTCGCCGCGGCGGCTTCCTCCGAGAGCAGCGGATCGACGACGATCCACCCCGTCTTGCCGCGGATGATCGTCATCACCGAAATATCGTAACCGCGCACCTGCCAGATCTTGCCCGGCACGACCTCGAACAGGCCGTGCACCGCGTTCAGCCGCGCCTGCCGCCACAGCGACGGGTTCACCGTATCGGGCGCCTCCTTGGCATCGAGGAAGGCGTAGGGCCGACGGTCCCACACCGTCTTGCCGTCCTTCGACAGAATCACGCCGCCCGGAATCTCGGCGAGCTTGCCGCGCATCACATTGGCTTCGTCGCTCGGATCGCCCAGCGGCAGGCGTTTGGCGATTTCGGCCTGGGCCGCGCGCGTCGCCTCGCTTGCGGTATCCTGCGCGGTGGCGGCGAAGGGCAGGGTGCCGGCAAGCAGCAGGGCGGTCAGTCGGCGCATATCATGTCTCCCCCATGTTTCGGGGCAGCTTGCGCCGCGGGCCGGTGCTTGGCAAGCATCTGGGCATGACCGCCGCGCCGCACCTCCTGATCGCATGGCACAGCCGCACCGGCGGCAGCGAGGCGCTTGCGCGTGCCGCTGCCGAGGGCTCGGAGACGGCGAAGCTCGTCGCGGCGGACGATGTCACGCCGGAGGCGCTGCAAGCCGCGGGCGGCTATCTTTTCGTCGGTCCCGAAAATCTCGCCGCGCTGTCGGGCGCGATGAAGGAGATGTTCGACCGCTGCTATTATCCCTGCCTCGGGAAACTCGAAGGGCGGCCTTATGCGACGATCATCTGCGCGGGCTCCGACGGCGAAAACGCCCAGCGCCAGCTCGACCGCATCGCGACGGGCTGGCGGCTGAAGCGCGTCGCCGATCCGGTCATCGTGAACACCGCCGCGCAGACGCCCGAAGCGATCCTCGCGCCCAAGACGATCCCCGCGGATCGGCTCGCGGCGGCGCGTGACCTGGGCGCGGCCCTCGCCGAAGGTCTTGCGGCGGGAATCTTCTGAGCTGCGGGTCATCGCGATCCTTGCTGTATTGCATACATAATACAGTAAGGATCGCGCGGTCAAGCCGGGACGGCGCTATGCTATTTGCCGCCGGCCTTTCGCGCTGCCTTGCGGGTTTCGAGCTCGGCGGGCGACGGGATCGCGCGGCGCAGTTCGGCGATCACGTCGTCGGCGGCGAAATATTGCGTCGGCGCCATCATCGGCTCGCCCGGATTGCCGAAGCGGACGAAGCCGTAGAAGGGCTGTTCGCGGTCGCGCCAGAAGGTGAAGCCCGCCTTGCCCTTTTGCTTCGCGAGCAGCGCGGCGTGGAGCAGCATGCTGTCGTTGCACGGTTGCCAGGCGGCCGGACGGCAATCGATGTAGAACATGCCCTTGGCCTTGGGCGATTCCTTGCCCAGCATCTTGCTTTTCTCGACCTTCCACACGCGACCCGACATCGTCTCGAACGAGCCGACGTCGGCATAGGGCAGGATCTTTCCGAACAGCGTCTTGTTGTCCTTGTCCTGCGCCAGCAGTTCGGCGAGCCGCGTCTCGCGGCGCTTCTTCCGGATTTCGGCGGGATCGGTCGCCAGCGCGCCGACCAACTCGGCGGGACCCGCATTCGCCCGCAGCAGGCCGTTCAGGTGGAGCGACTGCGCCAAGGTGATCCCTACCCATTCGGAACGCCCGGCATAGCGCCGGCGCGCTTCGGCCATTTCGCCCCGGTCGACCAGCTCGAGAATCTCGAACAGGTCGAAATGTTCGATGATCCGCGAGGTATCGGTTTCGGGCTTTCCGCGCGTCTTGCGGTCCTCGAAATTGCGGCGCGCGTCGGCGATCAGCGTGCGGGCGCGGTCGCGGTTGCCCGCGATATGCTGCGCGATCGCCGTCGCCGTCAGATATTCGGTGTTGCGTTCGTCGAAGCCCAGCCCGCCATGATAGTCGAGATAGCCCTCGTCGGCTTCGGCCGCTTCCCGCCAGCGGCCGGCAAGCTGAAGCCGTGCCGACAACACCCATATCTGGTTGTGGTCCACCCGCGCGAGGCTGCGAAGCCACGCGATCTCGGCTTCGGTGACGTCGGTAGAGAGGCCGATGAAATCCTCGGTCGCACCGACAACGAACAGGCTGTTGGGATAAGCGACCGCCTTTTCGAGCAGCTTGGCCTTGGCCTCATTGACCAGCCCCTGCCGCGCCATGATCGCGGCCTCGATCCGGTCGAGCGACTGGCCGAAAGAGCGGTCGAAATAGATGTCGCCGTTCAGCCCGGCGGCGGCAGCTTCACCGCGCGCCTTGTCGACATCGGCGCGCGCCCCGGCGTAGTCGAGCGCCTCGACGCGGTGCACCGCGCGCGCGAGGATCAGCGGCAGGCGCCGCGCGACATTGCCTTCGGCCTTGGCGCCGTCGATCAATGTCGAACAGGCGTCGACGCCTTCGCTTCCGAATTTTCGCGCTTCCGCATCGGGGGCTTCGACGGGCGGCGCGAACAGCGCGAGCAGCGTTACCGCGCCGATGAAGCGCGCGATGCCTTCGCCCGCCGACATATTGTTCGGATTGCCGTCGCATTGCAGATAGAGCGACGGCGCCTTGCCGCCCTTCGCCTCGTCCGCAAGCGCTGCCGGCGCAATGCCGTTCGTCGTCGCCGCGGCCAACGCCGCGGCGATTGCCAGTCCAGTCCTCACCCTTGCCCCTCCCCCGATGTCATCAAGACGCTTCGGTGAAGCCGGAATTTTCGGTCATGGCAAGGGGGGCTGTTTCAGAGTCGGTCAGTGCGACCGATGTTCGCCCTTCACCCAGCGCACGGTGCCCGACGATGCGCGCATCACGACCGTCTCGGTCGTCATCACGCCGTCGCGGCGGCGCTTGACGCCGCGCAGCAGCGATCCGTCGGTGACGCCCGTCGCGGCGAAGATGACGTCGCCCTTGGCGAGGTCCTCGAGGTCATAGACGCGGTCGAGGTCGTCGATACCCCATTTCTTCGCGCGCAGCCGTTCGTCGTCGTTGCGGAACAAGAGGCGGCCCTTGAACTGGCCGCCGACGCAGCGCAGCGCCGCCGCGGCGAGCACGCCCTCGGGCGCGCCGCCCGATCCCATATAGATGTCGATATTGGTTTCGGGGTTCGTCGTCGCGATCACGCCGGCGACGTCGCCATCGGGGATCAGTGCGACGCCGCAGCCGATCGCGCGCAGTTCGGCGATGATCGCCTCGTGGCGCGGACGGTCGAGCACGCAGACGATGATCTGTTCGGGCTTGCAGCCCTTTTCGCGCGCGACGGCTTCGACATTCTCGCGCACGCTATTGTCGAAATTGACGATACCCGGCGAATAGCCCGCGCCAACCGCCAGCTTGTCCATATAGACGTCGGGGGCGTTGAGCAGGCAGCCTTCCTCGGCGATCGCGAGCACCGCGAGCGCGTTCGGCCCGGCCTTGGCGGTAATCGTGGTGCCTTCGAGCGGGTCGACCGCGATATCGATCTTCGGACCCTTGCCCGGCGCGTTGCCGACCTTTTCGCCGATATAGAGCATCGGGGCTTCGTCGCGCTCGCCTTCGCCGATCACGATCGTGCCGTCCATATAGAGCGTGTTGAACGCAGTGCGCATCGCCTCGACGGCGGCGGCGTCGGCGGCCTTTTCGTCGCCGCGGCCGATCAGCTTCGCGGCGGCGATTGCCGCGGCTTCGGTGACGCGCACCATTTCGAGCACGAGCACCCGGTCGAGGTTGCTGCTATTCGTCATGTCGGTCACTCTCCGTCTTTACTTGTTCGGCCCCGTCGGCATGGTGGCGCCCATATGGTTGCCGAAGCCACTTGTCGAGGATGCTTCGCCCGATTCGGGGCGCCTTTCGCGATGGCCTGTGTCATCGGAATGACAATGGCGGGGATTGCAGCACCGGCGAGCGCGCAGACGCAGGGGCCGCCCGCACCCCCGCCGCCGCGCAATGCCGAGGCGGCGGCGGCCAATGCGAAGGAGATGGTCGACCCGATCAAGCGCTGCAAACCTGCCGAGGACGGATCGATCAATGTGTGCGGCACCGACACCGAACGCCACCGGCTGACCCCCGAATTGCGCGCGATTGCGAATGAGGGCCGCGAGGCGCCGCCGAAGCTGCCGCGCGCAGAGGCGAAGGCGATGTCGCTCGACAAGCTGCCATATAACTGGATTTCGATCGGCGGCCGCGCGAAACCCGGTCCCGAATATAATGCGCAGTTTGAAGCCGTGAAGCGCGCGACCGACCCCGAAACGGGCACCCCGGCGCCGCCTGAGGAAGAGCCCTAGGCGAACGCCTCGGCCGCGCCGCCGGATTGCGCGGCGCGATACAGGCCTGCCGGCACCACCGTCACGGCGGCGAACCAGACGCACCAGAAAAGCAGCCATCCCGAACTCATCGCCATAGCGGCAGGCCGCGTCTCCTCGCCGCCGAGGATCAGATAGCTGTGGAGCAGGATGAGCAGCATGACGGCGGCCGCCACGACAAGATTGAACGCCATATAGAGCGCGAACAGCCGCCACTGCGGCCGCGCGGTGCGGCGCCACGATTCGACGAAAGCGGTCACCGGCTCCAGCTTGCCGCCTGCGGCCATGATCGGCCCGATCAGGCAGAGGCGCGCGCTGATCCACGCGCTGACGATCGCGAGCAGGATCTGGCGTGCGATCGCGATCGGCGTACCGTCGGCGCGCGCCACCTCCATCCCGACCGTCAGGCGGAAGGGGAGGGCGAGCAGGAAGCCGACGAGATAATAGAAGAGGAGCCCGGCGATCAGGTACGCCGCACCCGCGACCATGCCGTACATGATTTCGGAGACATAGCCCTCGCGGATTTCGGCGAGCAGCGCGTTCCACAGCGCGAGCATCGCGCCGCACATCAGCGCGGCGCAGATGCCGAGCAGATAGAGCGGGCCGACGATCGACCCCGTAAGCCGGAAATCATCGGGGGCGATCGCCAACGCGAGGATGGCGTCCATGCTCAGCACCGGTTCGCTCGCGAGGAGAAGGAAGGGCAGGACAACGCCGAGCAGCATATAGGCGAGCAGTGCCCGCCAATGCTCGCCCGCCAGTACGCGCGCCTCGGCCAGACCTCGCCTGATGTCGATATCCATGCTTGCCCCCCTTTTCCCCTCGTCGGGGTAACAGCGGTGCGCGCGATTTCAAGCGTGGTTCAAAGCGCGAGGATCGGCATGTGCATCGGTGTCCCGACCACATGATCCGACGCGGCGAGAATGCCGAGCGCGGCATGGATGGCGCTCGCCGGTCCGTCATGAGTAACGAGCGCGATGACGACACCATCTTCCTCGTCGGTGCCGCGCTGGATGAAGCTTTCGATCGACACGCCCGCATCGCGCATCGCCGTCGCGATTTCGGCGAGCACGCCGATCCGGTCCTCGACGATCAGGCGGACATAATGTTTGCCGACGCGCGCCCCCGCGTCGGCGACCGGCGCGGCGTCGAGCGAATCGACGGGCATCGCGAAGGCGGGGCCATATTCGTCGCGCGCGATGTCGATGATATCGGCGACGATCGCCGAAGCCGTCGGCCCCGCGCCCGCGCCCGCACCTTCGAAGAACAGGCGGCCGACGAAATTGCCCTCGGCGACGACGGCGTTAAGCGCACCCGGAACATAAGCGAGCGGATGGTCTGCGGGGACGAGGCACGGCTGGACATGCTGGTACAGCCCGCCAGCATCGCGCTCGGCCATGCCGATCAGGCGGACGCGGTGGCCGAGCGCTTCGGCTTCGCGAATGTCGGCGGCGATCAGATTGCGGATGCCGTTCGCGGTTACGGCGCCGATGTCGAGCTTGGTTCCGAAGCACAGCGCCGCAAGGATCGACAATTTATGCGCCGCGTCGATCCCGTCGACGTCGAAGGTCGGGTCGGCCTCGGCATAACCCTCCGCCTGCGCGGCGGCCAGCGCGTCGGCGAAGCTCGCGCCGTTCCGCTCCATCTGCGTCAGGATATAATTGCACGTGCCGTTGAGGATGCCATAGACGCGCGCGATCTCGTTCGCCGACGCGCCCTCGCGGATCGCCTTGATGACGGGAATGCCGCCCGCGACCGCGGCTTCATATTTCAGCGGCGTGTCCTTTTGCTCGGCGAGCCGCGCCAGGTCGAGCCCGTGGTGCGCGATCATCGCCTTGTTCGCGGTGACGAGCGCCTTGCCCGCGCCGAGCGCATGGCGCGCGAGCGTCAGCGCCGATCCGTCGGCGCCGCCGATCATCTCGACGACGACGTCGACATCGTCGGCGGCGACGATCGCGTCCATATCGTCTTCCCAGCGATAGGGCGAAAGGTCGATGCCGCGGTCCTTGTGGCGGTCGCGCGCCGACACCGCGACGATCTCGATCGGCCGCCCCGCGCGCCGTGCGATCAGGTCGCGGTTCGCCTCGAGCAGGCGGACGACCCCGCCGCCGACGACGCCAATCCCCGCAAGCGCGACACGCAGCGGCGGACGGGGAGCGGTCGGGGCGGAATAAGGCGACATGCGGGGACTCCGGACTGGATGCGCGGGCAATCGCCCGCCGGGTGCCAGCGCCCTATCGGCTTTTGTCGCGGAAACAAGCCCGCTGCGCCTAGGGCGCGCCGAAGCTGAGCTTTATTATCCCGCAACCGGCGGCTTGCGTGTGCGTGTGCATTCGCCCAGCGCGCCGAGGACGATGGCGTAGTCGGACGCCGCCTTGCGGCGATCCTCGGGCGCGGTTCCCGCGAGCTTGTTCAGCGGCAGCGTGCGCGGCAGGCCGCAGGCGAGCCGATACCAGGCCAGCGTACCCCGCGCGGGCACTGCGGCCGATCCGTCGACGATCTCGCCAAAGGCCGCGGCCCAGCGCCGCGACCCGTCGGCGGCGGTAAGGATCGTCAGCGAGACCGGTTCGCCGGTCCGCGTGTTGAGGAAGAGCTGGGTTTCGCCTTCGCCAGGCAGCGTGCCGGGTACGTGGAAGCCGTTGGCGATACCGGTGATCGCGGGCGGCGCCCCGGGTTTCACCAGCTCGGTCAGGATCGCGCGCAGCTGCGCTTCGGTCGCCGGATCCCACGGCAACTGGGCGTCGGGCGCGATCAGCCGGACGCTGCCGGTGTTGCTGCTTCCCGCGGTCGCGCCCGCGACGGGGCGGGCGAAGAGCAGGACCGGCTGCTTCTTTTTAAGCTTCGGCGGCTTGCCTTTGGCATCGAGCGGCAGGTCGACGAGGTAAGAGATTCGCGCCGCGAGCGGTCCCGATCCGCGAATCAGGCTGACGACATCGGCCTCGATATAGAATCGCGCGTGACCCGCCGCGACTCCGGGCGCTTGTGCGGGTTTGAGCGCGGCGGCACTATATATGCGCGCGTGGAGCGCGATCGGTGCGGCGCTCGCCAGATCGGCGATATCGGCATAGCTGTAGGGGCTGGCCGCCGCCGCCGGGGCCGGGGCCTGCATGGCGGAAACGCTTGGGATTCCAAGGGTAAGGGTCAGGATTCCGGCGATAGCTGCCGGGTGGGGGAGGCGCATGGTCGATCCACTTTCCGTCGTTTATGACACCGGTATCGGCGCCTGAATCCCCATGATGGGACAAGGCACATTAACCGCTGATAAAGGGTTTGCGAACTTGCCGCCACCGCGATAGGACGGGCCGCGAAGCGTCCGGCAAAAACATAATAAGCCGAACGTAGCGCCGTCGGGTCTCGCGGAACGCATCGGAAATCATCCGGGCATTTGGCAACCGAACCCGCCGGCAGGGAATTGGTGTCAGGATGATCTAGCAAGGAGCGTCGTCCCTGAATGGCTTATGGTGATAATGTCGACCCTAAAAACAGGGTAGTGGCGATTGTCTTGGTTGGTCTGTTTACTGCTGTGCTGGGCTATGGCCTGGTGAACGGCTTGAATATCAGTATCGTCAAGAAGCTCGCCGAAAAATTGGATGTGGTGGACGTTGAAGAGCCGCCGCCGCCGGAGGAACCCCCGCCGCCGCCGCCGCCGGACAACAAGTTGCCGCCGCCGCCGCCGGTCGTGACGCCGCCGTCGCCCATTCCGCCGCCGGTGACGACCAATACGGTCCAGTCGGTGCCGAAGGCGCCGCCGACGCCGCCCCCGCCCGTCTATACGCCGCCGGCTCCGCCCGCGCCGCCGCCGACGCCGGATCTCAGCGCCGCCGGTACGCCGAAGGGCAATCCGGGTCGCTGGGCGACGAACGACGACTATCCGGCCCGTGCGATGCGCGAAGAGCGTGAAGGCACCACCGGGTTCCGCGTTACCTATGGCGCCGATGGCCGCATCACCTCGTGTGACGTGACCTCGTCGAGCGGCCACGCCGATCTCGATGCCGAAACCTGCAAGCTTATCCAGCGCCGCGGCCGGTTCAATCCGGGCAAGGACCGCGCGGGTAACCCCGTGGGCGGAAGCTACAGCAATCGTATCCGTTGGCAGATTCCGCGCTGATCCGGCGCAAGGACATCTGTTTTCGATTTTACCGAATATTTTGAGAGGGATTTTCCAGTATGTTTAATCTGATCGCAAATGCCGCCGCTGCGGCGCCGGCTGCCGCTCACGACGCAGGCCTCAGCCTGATGCCCGCATCGATGTGCGTGAAGGAAGAAGGCCAGAACCCCTATGGTCTGGTCCCCGCGCTTTGCGAAGGCGGCATCGTCTCGCAGGTCACCTTCCTCGTCCTGCTGATCATGTTCATCGGCACGCTCTACATCCTGTTCACCAAGCTGTTCGAACAGAACAAGGTGATCAACCAGGGCAAGGCGGTCGATGCCAATTTCTGGCGCGCGCCGACGCTGGCCGATGGTGCCTCGAAGCTCGAAAAGAACAGCGCGTACCGCCAGGTTGTCGAAGACGGCCTGCGCGCCAACGAAGAGCACAACAAGCTGACCGATCCCGTCGAAGCACATGACTGGATGCACGGCACGCTCGAGCGTTCGCAGAACCACATCAACTCGAAGCTCAACGGCGGCCTCGCCTTCCTCGCGACCGTGGGTTCGACCGCACCGTTCGTCGGTCTGTTCGGTACCGTTATCGGTATTCTTCGCGCGCTCGTGAAGATCGGTGCATCGGGCCAGGCCTCGATCGACACCGTTGCCGGCCCGGTCGGTGAAGCGCTCATCATGACCGCCATCGGTCTGATCGTGGCGGTTCCCGCGGTGCTCGCCTTCAACTGGCTCCAGAGCCGCAACAAGGCGATTGCCCGCCGCCTGTCGACCTTCTCGAACGACGTTCTCGGTTCGATCATGTCGAACGGTCAGGTGAAGCCGGCTTCGACGCAGGCTGCCGCCAAGGCCGCTGCTCCGGCCGCGGCACCGAAGAAGGCCTGATTGGTCTCCTGGACCCCCGCCTTTCGCCATGGGGCGACGGGCGGGGTCCGTTGGACAGGGTTGCCAGGCCGTCTGGCGTGTCGACCCGATGTCCGTGACAGAAATTTTGTGACAGGATGCTAATCCTATGGCGATGAGTGTAGGCGACAAGGGCGGCGAAGAAGCCCCAATGTCCGAAATCAACACGACTCCGCTCGTGGACATCATGCTTGTGTTGCTCATCATCTTCCTCATCACGGTTCCCGTGGTGTTGGAGACGGTGAACCTCAAGCTGCCCGACGTGCCCTTTGAACCGACGACGACGAAGCCCGAAAACGTGCTGCTGTCGATCCGTTCGGCGGACACCGACGGCGATGGCGAGCCGAATCCCGAGAGCACGGCGTGCGAAGTCTATTGGGGCCAGACCCCGGTCGATTCGAAACAATTGCTCGAACGCGGTCAGCAGAAGCTGGAAAAGCTGCTCGAAGACATCGGCGGCCCGCAGAACATCACCGAGGAAAATTTCCCCGAAGTGCATATTCGCGGCGACGTCAACACGCCGTACCAGTGCATCGGCGGTGTGATCTATACGATGCAATATGCCGGCTTCCAGAAGATCGGGTTCATTTCGGAACCGGCTCCTGGGTCGGGTACGGTGGGCCGCCTGTAAGGGCGCGCTCCGTTTAGGAACGAAGGAATAATCGCATGTCCATGGCAGTTGGAGATCGGGACGAAAATGAACCGATGATGGACATGAACACGACGCCGTTGATCGACGTCATGCTCGTGCTCCTCATCATGTTCATCATCACCATCCCGGTCCAGACCCACGCGGTGAAGATCGATCTGCCGATCCCGACCGACAGCCAGAGCAATGTCGACCCCGAAAAGAACAAGGTGATGATCGACCCCGCGGGGACGATCACCTGGAACGGTTCGCCGGTCGATCTCGCTCAGCTGGCGCAGTATCTGGAACAGACCAAGGCCTTGCCGGTCGAACCCGAACTGCAGGTCCAGCCCGACCCCTATGCACGCTATATCGTCGTCGACAATGTCATGGCGGTGATCAAGCGCAGCGGCGTCGGCAAGCTGGGCTTCGTCGGCAACGAGCAATATGCCCGCGTCTTCTGATCTCTGATCGGAGCCGTGAGGCGAAAATGGGGGCCGCGAAGAAATTCGCGGCCCCTTTTTCTGTGCCGCAACGCTTTGTCACAGCTCCGCCCTCATAAGGGCTTGGAACGCGGGGCAAATGGCGGCATCGTCGGCGCATGGGATCGAAACGCGCGGTCGCGACGTATAGATTCAGGTTTCAAGTGCAGGGAGCAGCAAGATGGTGATTGGTTCGCGCCGCAAACAGGCAATGGCACAGGGGCTGATTGTCATCTCGGCCCTCGCACTCGGCGGCTGTGCCGGGATGGGCAAGAAGTCGACGACGACGCTGCCCGCGCCCGACGCCTATGCCCAGCTTTATGACGCGAAGGGCGCCGACCGCGGCCGCGCCGACATTTATCGTGATACGAGCGGGCTTCGCGTCGAACTCGTCGCGCGCGGTTTCGCGCCGGGCACATACGGGATGCACGTCCATGCGGTCGGCCAGTGCAACGCGCCAGATTTCGCGAGCGCGGGGCCGCACTGGAACCCGACCGGGGTTCAGCACGGCCGCGACAATCCGATGGGTGCACATCACGGCGATCTTCCGAACCTTGTCATCGAGCCCGACCAGATCGGCCGCGCGACGCTGCGCCTCGTCGGTTCGCGCTTCGAGGGCGACGGCGGCTTGCTCGACGCCGACGGTGCCGCTTTCGTGATCCATGCCGGGCCCGACGATTACAAGACCGATCCCAGCGGCAATAGCGGCGGCCGCGTCGCGTGCGGCGTGATCGTCAAAGAGGGCGCGAAGTAAAACGGCTTCCGCTTCGTCGCTTCCCACCACGGGGGGACGACGGCGCGGTCCCGGAGCTTCAATGAAAGCTTGGGCGGGCGTCTCGACCGAAAGGTCAGGCGCCCGCCGCGCGTTCGGCGATCGTCGCTTCGGCCCGCGGGACGGCGCGATAGGCATAGATCAGCAGGCCGAGCGCGATCGGCGCCACGCCGATCAGCGACAATATGCCGGTGCGCAAGTCGCCGACCGGTTTCCCGTCGACCATCGTGCCGGCGAGGTCCGAAATCTGCCCGACCATATACGGGCCGAAAGACAGGCCGACGAGCGTCGTGCCGAGGAAGAAGGCGGCAGTCGCCGTCCCGCGCATCCGCGGCAACACCAGGTCCTGCGTCGTCGCGGCCGCGGCGCCGAGCGCCGCCGCGCCGAACAGGCCGGCAAGGAAATTCATGATGTAGAACAGCGCCGCATTGTCCGTCGTATAGCCGATCCAGATCGGCACGACCGGTGCAACGACGCCGAAGATGATCATCAGAATCCGTCCCGCGGGGTTCCGCGCGCGCAGTGCATCGGCGATCCGGCCGCCGATGATCACGCCGACGAAACCGCTGATCGCGCCGTTGGCACCGAGATAGAAAGCCAGTTCCTGCTTGGGCAGGCCCAGCACGGTTTCGGCATAGGGCGCCGACCAGAAAGCGAGCGCATAAGCGGCGAGCGCCACGAGGCCATAGCCGAGCGTCGTGCAAATGAAGGCGGGCGTGCCCCAGATCAACCGGAAGGTCGCGGGGTCGTGCGCGCGGAGCCCGCTCGCCCAGGAAAAGACGGCATAATAGCCCAGTGCAACCGCCGACCATTGCGGAAGGTTGCCCGTCAGCCCGATCATCCACCAGGCGAAGGCGGCGATCGCGAGGGCGAAGCCGATGTTGATTGCGAGTGCCGCCGGACCGCGCTTCCACGCGCCCCATAGCGTCAGCGGCGGCACGATCATCGACAGATCCTTGCCGAATTCGCGGAAGGGTGTCGGCGATCCCTGAGTCGGTGCGCCGTCCATCGCACCGCGCACCGGTTCGCGCAGGCTGGCAACCCACAGCGCGAGCAACAGGCCGGGAATGCCGACCGCGAGAAAGGCCGCCTGCCAGCCGACCAGTCCAATCGGGCCACCCGCTGGATACGCCATGTTCCATGTTTCGACGATCGATGCGCCGATGAACAGCGAGACACCGCCGCCGAGGTAGAGCCCCGACGAGTAGATGGCGAGCGCGGTCGCTTTCTGCCGCTTCGGGAAATAGTCGGAGATCAGCGAATAAGCGGTCGGGCTTGCGGTTGCCTCGCCGACGCCGACGCCCATGCGCGCGAGCGTCAGGGTCAGCTGATTATATGCGAAACCCGACAGTGCCGTCATCGCCGACCAGAGGGTCAGGCCGATCGACAGCAGTTTGACGCGGCTCCAATTGTCCGCGAGGCGGCCCAGCGGGATGCCGAACAGCGCATAAAAGACCGCGAAAGCGGCGCCGCCGAGAAAGCCCATGTCGCCGTCGGTGAGTCCGAGGTCGGCCTTGATGTCGACCGCGAGGATGCTGATGATCTGCCGATCGATGAAATTGAGGATATAGACGACGACGAGCACCGACAGGACGTACCAGCTATAACCCGTGGCTTGCGGCTCGGCCGAACCCGGCGCGCCGGACATGACATTTTCGCTGGCGGTCTCGGCCATCTGGCAACCCTCTCCCTGACCCATTATCTCTTGGCGATCATGGCTAGCAGAGCGGGGCGAAGGCGCAAGTTGAAAGTCGGTTCAACTTTGTGCGAAGGGAGAAACATGCACGACGATACCGAAAAAAGGCCCGCGATCCTTTTCCTATGCCTCGGCAATATCTGCCGTTCGCCACTTGCCGAGGGAGCGGCGCGTGCGGCCTTTGCAAGGGCGGGGATCGACGCGCTGCTCGATTCGGCGGGGACCGGCGATTGGCACGTCGGCCATCCGCCCGATACCCGCGCGCAGGCCGAGGCGCGGCGCCGCGGGGTCGATATTTCGGGTCTGCGCGCGCGCCAGCTGTCACCCGGCGACTTCAACCGCTTCGACCTGATCCTCGCCGCCGACGAGAGCAATTTGCGCGACGCGCGGGCGATCAGGCCCGTCGGCGCAACCGCCAAGCTCCGGCTGATGCTCGACCTGCTGCCTGGACGGGGCGGCGAGGGCGTCGCCGACCCCTATTATGGCGAGGACGGTGGTTTCGCGACCACCTGGGACGATGTCGACGCGGTCGCGGCAGCGCTCGTCACCGAATTTTCGCCGTCCAGCGGATAACGCGCGACGGGATGATAGCGCGAGCCGCCGTGGCCGAGCTCGCTTTCGTAGAGCGTGACATGCCCGAATTCGAAGGCCGGGCTTGCAAGGCCGCTGTTCAGCGCCAGGAAGGGCGCGACCGGCCCCGCGCTGCGGTTCAGCCGCGCGAGTGTGATGTGCGGGACAAAGGCGCGCGCTTCTGGCGCGATCCCGACGCGCGCAAGCAGCTGGTCGACCTTGCGGTGTAGCGCATGAAGCGGCTCGTCCGGTTCGACCCCCGCCCAGGCCATGTGCGACCGGCCCTGACGTTCGAACACGCCGACCCCCGCCACACGGGCGACGATGGTCGGCGCGTGCAGCGCACCGAGCGCCGCGGCGATATCTTCCGCCCGATGCCGGTCGACCTCGCCGATAAAACGCAGAGTCAGGTGAAGCTGGTCGTCGATTTGCCAGCGCGCGCCCGCAATGCCGTGCATCGCGGCGATCAGGATTTCGCGGGTCGCGCGCGGCGGGCGCAGCGCGACGAAGAGGCGGTGCGTCGACATAATGCAGAGCATAAGCGGCTTGTCGCGCGATCGCGACCCCTTACCGCCGGGCGCCGATATTGTTGCTTAATATTGCTCATGTCCGGTTTCGCTTGAAACAGGCGGCCAAACTCCCGATATTGCTGCATACGGCCGGTATGGGCTGGCCGGTGATGGAGTAATGACAATGGCGAATTGGAACGACCCCAATATGGCGGCTTCCGGTTTTGGCGCCGGCGCGAACGCAATGGACCAGGCCGTCGATGCCGGCCTGCGGTCGTACATGCTGTCGGTTTACAACTATATGGGTTCGGGCGTGCTGCTGACCGGCATCGTCGCGATGCTGGCGTATAACAGCGGCTTCACCGCTTCGCTGATCGGCAGCCCGCTGATGTGGGTGGTGATGCTTGCGCCGCTGGCTTTCGTGCTGGTGCTGAGCTTCGGCATCAACAAGCTCTCGACCGGTGCCGCACAGGCGCTGTTCTGGGTCTATGCCGCGGTGATGGGTCTGTCGATGTCGACGATCTTCCTCGCTTTCACGGCCTCGTCGATCGCCACGACCTTCTTCGCGACCGCGGCCGCCTTCCTCGGTCTCAGCCTCTATGGCTACACGACCAAGAAGGATCTGTCGGGCTTCGGTACCTTCCTGATCATGGGTGTCGTCGGCATCCTCGTCGCGATGCTGATCAACCTGTTCGTGCAGTCGAGCGCCCTTGCGATGGCGATCAGCGTCATCGGCGTGCTGCTGTTCGCAGGCCTCACCGCCTATGACACGCAGAAGATCAAGAGCATGTATTTCTATGTCCGCGGGACCGATTTTGTCGGCAAGTCGGTGATCATGGGCGCGCTGACGCTCTATCTCGACTTCGTCAACATGTTCACCTTCCTGCTCAACCTTCTGGGTAGCCGCGACTAAGCGCGGCGGACAGGAACGAAACAAGGGAGCCCGGCGAAGCGATTCGCCGGGCTCTTTCTTTTGGGAGAGGGGCATTGGCATGATTCGCATCGGAATGGCTGCAGTCGCGGCGATGCTGGTCCTTCCCGCCCAAGCGGCCCAAGCGGCTCAATCGGCGCCGGGCTGTGTTGTCGCCCGGCCGGCAGGCGGCGACCTCAAAGCCTATGCGGCGACCTACTTTCCGAAGGCCAGCCTTGCCGATCTCGATGCGCTCGCCGCGTGCCTTGGCGATCCCGATCCCGCGGTGCGCGACGATTTTGCCTTCACGCTTTGGTCCGAAGGGCTGCGCGGGCGGCATCTGGCCGCCGACCAGATGCGCCACGTGCTGGCGCGGCTGAGCGCCATCGTCGCCGGCCCCGACGATGCGGCGGGCTTCCAGAAACCCTTCGCCGCCCTCGCCTTGTCCGAGGTGGCGCGCGCCGACCGGGTCGCGCCCTATTTGAGCGAAGCCGAATTGCACGCGCTCGCGGGATCGGGCGCCGCCTATCTGCGCGGCGTCACCGATTATCGCGGCTTTGTGGCGGGCGAGGGGTGGCGTCATGGGGTCGCGCATGGCGCCGACCTCCTGATGCAGCTCGCGCTCAATCCGCGGCTCGCGCGCCCCGACGCCGACCTGTTGCTGGCCGCCATCGCGGCGCAGGTCGCCCCCGCCGCATCGCCTTCCTATATTCATGGCGAGGCGCGGCGCCTCGCGCGACCGGTACTCTTCCTCGCCAAACGTTCCGACATCGACGATGCCGCATGGGCGGCGTGGTTCCAGGCGCTGCATCCCGACGACGCGCCGCGCTGGAAAGCGCCCTATGCCAGCGCGGCAGGGCTCGCGGCGGTTCACAACAGCAGCGCGTTCGGCGACGCCATCTATGTCGCGGCCAGCGAATCGCAGGATCCGCAGGTCCGGCGGCTCGCGCCGCTCGCCGCCGGATTGCTGAAGTCGCTGCCCTAGGCCGGGGCCGCGCCCGCCGCCTGCATCTTTGCGATCAGGCCGTTGTCGATTTCCTTCGCGCGCTTGTATGCCGGGCGTTCGCGCAAGGGTGCGACATAGGCCTCGAACGCCGGGCGCGACGCGATGGTGCCGAACTGGAGCCCCCAGTCGATCTGGCTGCCGACATAGACGTCGGCGGCGCTGAAGCGGTCGCCCGCGACGAAGGCCTTGCCCGCGACCGCGCCTTCGAGCGCGTCGAGCGCGGCGGGCAGCGATCCGAAGCCCGCCATGCGCTGCTGGTCGGCGTCGGGCTCGACCCCGAAATGCTTCGCGGTGATCGCCTGTTCGACCGGCCCCGCGGTGAAGAACAGCCAGCGGTAATAATCGGCGCGGTCTGCGGCGGCGGGGGCAAGGCCGGCTTCGGGAAAAGCATCGGCGAGATAGGCGCAGATCGCCGCGCATTCGGTCACCGCCTTGCCGCCGTGGACGATCGCGGGAACCTTGCCCATCGGATTGACCGCCAGATAGGCTGTGTCTTTCATCGTCGTGCCGTAATCGAGGATGCGCGGCTCATAGGGAGCGCCGACCTCTTCGAGCATCCAGCGGACAATCTGCCCGCGCGACATCGGGTTGGTATAGAAAATCAGGTCGTCGGCCATCGCGCTTCTCCCATGTGGTTCGATTCGGACGAGAACATATCAAGAACATCATCCAACTGCCAGCAGGCTTGTTTTGTCACCATAGGCAGCTAAGGCAAAGGCATGAGCGACGAACGCATCTGGACCGCCGCCGTGCTGGTGATCGGCGACGAGATTCTCTCGGGCCGCACGCAGGACAAGAATGTCGCGCAGATCGCGACCTGGCTCGAAGTGCAGGGGATTCGCCTGCGCGAAGTGCGCATCGTTCCCGACGTCGAGCAGGAGATCGTCGATGCGCTGAACGCGATCCGCGCGCGCTACGATTATGTCTTTACCACCGGCGGCATCGGGCCGACGCACGACGACATCACCGTCGACGCGGTGGCGAAGGCGCTGGGGGTCGGCGTCATCATCCATCCTGCGGCGCGGGCGATCCTCGAACGCTATTACACCGCACGCGGCAGCGAGCTGACCGAGGCGCGGCTGCGCATGGCGCGCGTCCCCGACGGCGCCGAGCTGATCCCCAACCGCATGTCGGGCGCGCCGGGCATCCGCATCGGCAATTTGTTCGTGATGGCGGGGGTGCCGCACATCACCGCAGGCATGCTCGATGCGCTCACCGGCGAGCTCGAGGGCGGCGCGCCGCTCGTCGCGCACACGATCGGCGCCTGGGCACCCGAAAGCGAGATCGCCGACCTGCTGCGCCTCGGTGAAAAGGATCATCCGGGGGTGGCGATCGGCAGCTATCCCTTCTTTCGCGAGGGCAAGACCGGCGCGAATTTCGTCATTCGCTCGACCGACGGCGAACAGGTTGCGGCGTGCGTCGCGATGCTCACCGCGGGCTTCGAAGCGCTCGGCTATGCAGTGACCGACGGCGGCATCTGATCGGCCGGCTGCGCGCGCGGGAGGCGGCGCAGCATCAGGATCGCGAACAGGCCGAAAATCGCTGCGACGACGAACGCCGCGCCGGGAAAATGTACCGGCGCGGCGTCTGCCGTAAAATATGCCATTGTGCCGGTGAGCAGCAGCGGCGCGAACAACTGGCCCAATCCCATCGCCATGGCCGAAATCCCCTGCACCTCGCCCTGCGTCTCCGGCGTCGCGCGGCGCGACATCATCGCCATCAGCGACGGCTGAACCGGTGCCTGCAACGCGACAGGGATCAGCAGCAGGAAAGCGCCGATCGTCGAGGTGGTGAAGGCGTAACCGATATAGACCGCCACCGCGACGAGGATACCGAGCGTCGCCGCGTCGCGTTCGCCGAAGCGTGCGACCGCGGGGCCGACGACGAAGACCTGGCCGAGCGCGATCATCACCCCGACCGCGGCAAGGCTCGCGCCGATCATTCCGGGCGTCCAGCCGAGCTGCGCGATGCAGTAAAAGCTCCACGTCATCGGATAGACGAGGCTGGCGATCTGCCACAGCACGAGCACCCCCGCGACCCCGTCCATGCCGGGCAGCGCGCGCATCGTCTTCCACGCACCGAGCGGATTGGCGCGGCGCCAGTCGAAGGCGCGGCGGCGTTCGGGCGGCAGCGTTTCGGGAAAGATGAAATAGCCGTAGAGCATATTCGCGGCGGCGAGGATCGCGGCCGCGACGAACGGCGCGCGCGGGCTGATCTCGCCGAGGAAGCCGCCGAGCGCCGGCCCTGCGACGAAGCCGATACCGAACGCCGCGCCGACGAAGCCGAAATTGCGCGCGCGCTCCTCGGGCGCGGTGATGTCGGCAATCGCCGCCTGCGCCGCGGCATAGCTGCCGCCGAAAATCCCCGACAGCGCCCGCGCGACAAACAGCCAGGGCAAAGTTTCGACGATCGTCAGCAGCGCATAATCGACTGCGAGCCCGCCGAGCGCGAGAAGCAGCACGCGCCGCCGCCCGAAATGATCCGACAAATTGCCGAGCACGGGCGACGCGAGGAAGGTCGCGACCGCCATGACAAGGCCGATCCACGCGCCAACCTCGATCGCGTGCGGAAGGTCGATTTCGCCGACCTCCATCACCAGTTGCGGCAGCACCGGCATGATGATGCCGAATCCGACCGCGTCCATGAAGATGGTCGCAACGATGAACGGGATGGTACGCTTCGCCGTCACTTGCTCTTTGCCCCTGCCATGCCTAGCGCCACCGAACCCTTCCTCATGCGTTGCCGATAGATGAAACTCGAAATTTCCGCCTCCCTAAATTACCGGTTGCCCGAGCCGGTCGACCTGATGCTCCAGATCGAGGCCGCGGACGGGCATGGCCAGCGTGTCCTCGATGCGACGCTCGACCTCGGTGCCCCCGACCGTATGTCGCGGGTGCCAACCCCGAACGGCCTTTGCGAACCGATCTGGCTGCGCGAGCATGGCGAACTGCATGTCGCCTATCGCGCTCATATTGCGATCGATCGCCCACCCGCCGATCTGGAGCGGCTTGCGCCCGTACCGCTGCATCGCCTCCCGGCGGATGCGGTCCCCTATCTCAACGAATCGCGCTATTGTCCGTCGAACAAGTTCCACGCCTTCGTCGACCGGCGCTTCGGCGAGCTTGCGGGCGGGGCCAAGATCGCACGAATGCGCGACTGGATCGAAAGTCGCTTCACCTATCTGCCTGGCACCAGCACCGCCGAAACCGGCGCGCTCGATAGCTTTGTCGAACGCCGCGGGGTGTGCCGCGACTATGCACATGTCATGATCGCGCTTGCCCGCGCCGCGCACATCCCTGCGCGCATGGCGAGCGTCTATGCGCTCGGCGTCGATCCGCAGGATTTTCACGCGGTCGCCGAAGTCTATCTGGATGGCGACTGGCATCCGGTTGACGCGACGGGCATGTCGCGCGCGGATGCGATGGCGCGCATCTGCGTCGGCCGCGACGCCGCCGACATCGCCTTCCTCACCGCCTATCGCGAGATCGAGCTCATCGAACAGTCGGTGTCGGTGCGGCCGGGGTAAGATGCTGGAGCGGGTGAAGGGAATCGAACCCTCGTCGTAAGCTTGGGAAGCTTCTGCTCTACCATTGAGCTACACCCGCGTGGCCTGCGCGATTGGCACAGCCGCGCGCGGCGGTCAATCGCCTGTGTCAGCGCGCCGATTCGCAGATCGTCTCCATCGCGACGAAGGTCGAGGTGCTCGCGACATGCGGCAGGCTCGAGATTTTTTCGCCGAGCACGATGCGGTAGCGGCGGATGTCGGGGGTGCGGACCTTGAGCAGATAGTCGAAGCTGCTCGCGATCATATGGCATTCCTCGACTTCGGGAATCTGCCGCACCGCCATGTTGAACTGCTTGAGCGCCTCCTCGCGCGTGTCCGACAGCTTCACTTCGGTGAAGGCGACATGGTCGAGCCCGACCTTGGCGGGATCGACGATCGCGCGGAAGCCGACGATCAGCCCGCTGTCGACAAGGCGCTTCACGCGCTGCTGGCACGGTGTCTTCGACAACCCGACCTGTAACGCAAGTTCGGTAAAGGTGATGCGTCCGTCGCGCCCCAGAATCGCGAGGATCTTGCGATCGAACTCGTCAATCTCGACTGTTGAAGAGGAGTTTTTCATACGTTCTGACTAAGATCGATCCAAAACTTGGTCAATTCATATATCAAATGGGCAGAAACAAGTCGGATCGACTTCGGCCAATATGGTATCGGAGGCCATGACCCAAAGCCCCGACCGCGCCGCCATCCGCGCCCTCGCCCGCCGCAGCGAATCCGACATCGTCGGCGAGCTGCGTAGCGCCCTTGCCACCTCGTCGGCCAGCGTCGAAGCCGTGACGCAGCGCGGTCTCGAATTGATCCGCAAGGCGAAGGCCGAGGGCGAGCGTGAGACGCTCGTCGCGCAGCTGATGAACCGCTATCGCCTGTCGACCGAGGAGGGCGTCGTGCTGATGTGCCTCGCCGAGGCGCTGCTGCGTGTCCCCGATAATGCGACCGCCAATGCGCTGATCCGCGACAAGATCGCCGGACGGCACTGGAAGGACGGCGAGGATGAGGATAGCCCGCTGATCGTCGCGCTGTCGTCGCGCGGGCTTTCGCTGGGGTCGGCGACACTGATGCTCGACGCGATGGGCAGCAAGGCGAACCCGCTCACCCTGATCAAATCGATGGTCCGGCGTTCGGGCGAGCCGGTGATTCGGCAGGCCGCGCTCGCGGCGATGAAGATGCTCGGCCAGCAGTTCGTGATGGGCGAGACGATCGACGCCGCGGTCAAGCGCGCCGACAAGGAAAAATCCGAACTCGCGAGCTTCGACATGCTCGGCGAAGCGGCACGCACCGCCGAGGATGCGGCGCGCTATTACGACAGCTATGCGAATGCGATCGCGCGAATCGGCAAGGGCGCGAAGCCGGGCGACCCGCATGCCAATCACGGCATTTCGATCAAGCTGTCGGCGCTCCACCCGCGCTACGAATATCTCCAGCACACGCGTGTCGTCGGCGAGCTGATCCCGAACGTCATCGAACTCGCCAAGGCGGCGCGCGCGGTGAACATCCCGCTGATGATCGACGCCGAGGAAAGCGACCGCCTCGAACCGCATATGGACGTGTTCGCGGCGCTGATCGACGCCGGGATCGCCGACGGCTGGACCGGGCTCGGCATCGTGATCCAGGCGTATCAGAAACGTGCGCCGGCGGTGATCGACTGGCTCGCGAACCGCGCGCGGACGCGCGGGGTCAAGCTGTCGATGCGCCTCGTCAAGGGCGCCTATTGGGATACCGAGATCAAGCGCGCGCAGACATTGGGGCTCGGCGATTTCCCGGTGTTCACGGCAAAGCTCCACACCGACCTCAACTATATGCGCTGCGCCCAGCTGCTCCGCGATTGCCAGGATTGCATCTTTCCGGCGTTCGCGAGCCACAATGCGATGACGCTCGCTTTTGTGTCCGAACTGTTCGCGGGCGCCGATTACGAGCTGCAGCGGCTGCACGGCATGGGCGAGGGCGCGCACGACGCGCTCGTCGCCTTGTTCCCGCCGCCGCGCCCGGTGCGCGTCTATGCGCCGGTGGGCACGCACCGCGACCTGCTCGCCTATCTCGTCCGCCGCCTGCTCGAAAATGGTGCGAACTCCAGCTTCGTGCATCAATTCTCCGACCCCGGCGTCACCGCCGAGCAGCTCGCGGTCGACCCGCGCAGCGTCGCAAGCGCGGCGACCTCGAACATCGCGACCGGCCTCGGCCTGTTCGACCCCGTGCGGCGCAATTCGCGCGGCTATGACCTAGGCGATCCGGGCGTGCCCGAAGCGCTCGTGTCGGCGATCGGCGCGGCGCGGCGGAGCGATCTCGTCGCGGCGCCGATCGTCGGCGGTGCAGCGCGAAACGGCAAGGCCGAAGCGGTGCGCAACCCTTCGACGGGCGCCGTCGTCGGACAGGTGATCGAGGCCGATGCGGCCACCGTCGCCGACGCCGTCGCCGCGGCACAAAAGGCACAGGGCGACTGGAGCCTCGCCGGCGGCGCCTTCCGTGCCGAGCGGCTCGAACGCGCCGCCGACCTGCTCGAAGAGCGCGATGCGCTTTTCCTCGGCCTCGCGATCGACGAGGCGGGCAAGACGCTCGTCGATGCCGTCGCCGAGGTGCGCGAAGCGGTCGATTTCCTGCGCTATTATGCGGGCCAGGCGCGCGCCGATTTCACCTATCCGGTCGCGCTGCCCGGTCCCACGGGCGAGCGCAACGAACTGATGCTCGAAGGCAAGGGCGTGTTCGTTTGCATCAGCCCGTGGAACTTCCCGCTCGCGATCTTCCTCGGTCAGGTGTCGGCGGCGCTGGCGGCGGGCAACAGCGTGCTCGCGAAACCCGCCGAGCAGACCCCGCTGATCGCGCACGCCGCGGTCGAACTGCTGCTCGAAGCGGGCATCCCCGGCGATGTTCTCGCGTTTCTCCCCGGCCGCGGCGAAACCGTCGGCGCGGCGCTGACGGGCAACGATGATATTATTGGCGTGGCTTTCACCGGATCGACCGAGGTCGCGCGGATGATCAACCGCAGTCTCGCCGGGCGCGACGGCCCGATCGCGACCTTGATCGCCGAAACCGGCGGCGCCAACGCGATGATCGTCGATTCGACCGCGCTCCCCGAACAGGTCGCGCGCGACGCCGTTGCCTCGGCCTTCCAGTCGGCGGGCCAGCGCTGTTCGGCGCTCCGTCTGCTCTGCGTGCAGGAAGACGTCGCCGACACGATGATCGAGATGGTCGCGGGCGCGATGGCCGAACTCAATGTCGGCGATCCGTCGATTCTCGCCACCGATGTCGGCCCGATCATCGACGAAGAGGCGCGCGCCAACATCGCGGCTTATGTCGCTGAAGCGCGCGCCGCGGGGCGGGTGGTCGCGGAAGCGGGACGGACGAACCTGCCGGCGGACGGCCATTTCGTACCGCCAGCGCTGATTCGCCTCGACCATGTCACCGACCTCAGCCAAGAGATTTTCGGCCCGGTGCTGCACGTCGCGACATGGAAAGGCGGCGAGCTCGACGGGCTCATCGATGCGATCAACGCTTCGGGCTATGGCCTGACGCTTGGCGTTCACACGCGCATCGATGGCGTCGCGGCGCATATCGCAGCGCGCGCGGCGGTCGGCAATGTCTATGTCAACCGCAACCAGATCGGCGCGATCGTGGGATCTCAACCCTTTGGCGGGCGCGGCCTGTCGGGCACCGGCCCCAAGGCGGGCGGCCCGCATTATCTGCACCGCTTTGCCGAAGAAAAGTCGATCAGCACCGATATCACCGCGGCGGGCGGCAATGCGGCGCTGATGGCGGGCTAACAGTCGGCTAGGACCACGAGGCCCGATACAGAGTGGACGGCTGTCCCGGGCAAATACGTCCGAAATCGTCTCGCGGCTTCATGCCGCGGCGACCCTATGTTCTGGTTGCCCCCCGCAGCGATGACGGCCTACCGCTTTGGCGTGGGCGCGCCAATGGGTAATTTTACGCACCCGGAACGCCGAGCAGCTGCGCCTGCGCGTTCAGCCGGCCCGCCGCCCCCGGGTTCGCGGCGATCCCGTCCTTCAGCGCCTGCGCGGCCTTGGCCGTCTCGCCCAGCGTCATCCGGCTGCGCATCAGCATGATCCAGCGGTCGACGTCGGCGGGGTTGGCCTTGAGCTTGGCTTCGAGCCCGCTGACCATGCCTTCGATCATCTGGTCCTGCTGGCCCTTGGGGAGCTGCGACGCCGCTTCCATGTCGGCGCGGCTCGGCCCCGGTATCGCGCGCGCGGCGACGGGCATTTCATCGGCGGTCAGCGGCCGGGGCTGCGTGCTCGCGAGGCGCGCGGCGACGTCGATCTTGTGGATCTTGCCGACCTGCTCGATCGTGCGGCGCAGGTCCGCCTCCCACGGCGCGCCTTGCGGCGTGTCGGCAAGTAGCGCGAACCAGTCCTCGATCGCGCCCTTGTGGTCGCCGCCGATATCCTTTTTCACCGCGAGGAAATAGCGCGCGCGCGGATCCTTGGCGTCGAGCGCGACGGCCTTGTTGAACGCGTCGAGCGCGGCTTGCGGCATCGGATCGCTGTCGCTTTTCATCACCCGCGCCTCACCGAGCGCAGACCACAGACCCGCCGATTCGGGCGAAAGCGCGACGGCTTTTTCATAGGCTGCTGTGGCGCCGGCGAAATCGCTCATGTCGAAACGTGCCGCGCCGAGCGCGGTCCAGGCATCGGCGCTGTTCGGTTCGCGCTTCGTCCGCGCCTCCAGCTCGGCGAGCTGGTCGGACGGTCCGGCGGTGCCCTGCATCGCCTTGTCGCTCGCCGGAGAGGCGGAATCGCGCCAGATTGCATAGCCGATCGCTGCTGCCAGCAGGATGAAGGCCGCGATCAATATCGCCCGGTTCGCGCCCGTCATGCCCTGCTTTCGGCTCTCCGCCATGCCGTTGCTCTCGCTCATTTTTACCCCTCTAGTGCGCGCCGCGAAAAAATGCCGCCTGTGCGCGCTGTCATATTGCCTTTGCTTGGCGATGGTGTAGCCTTTGGCATACAAGGTCGGTCAACGATAAAATCGTCAGGGGTCGCACCGGCTTTCCCAGTCATACAGGGGAGGGGTGCATGGCAGTATCGGATCACGTCGACTTTTCGACGTTCATGGAAGGCGTAAAAAAGCGCAACCCGGGTCAGCCCGAGTTCGTCCAGGCGGTGCAGGAGGTGTCGGAGGACATCTTCGATTTCATCGCCGACAAGGAAGAATATCACGCGCAGCAGATCCTGCGGCGCATCGCCGAACCCGACCGGGTCGTGTCCTTCCGCGTCTGCTGGGAGGACGATAACGGCAATATTCGCGTCCAGCGCGGCTGGCGCGTCCAGAATAACAACGCCATCGGGCCGTACAAGGGCGGTATCCGTTTCCACCCGAGCGTCACCGAAAGCGTGCTCAAGTTCCTCGCGTTCGAACAGACGTTCAAGAATGCGCTCACCGGGTTGCCGATGGGCGGGGGCAAGGGCGGATCGAATTTCAATCCCAAGGGCAAGAGCGTGCGCGAGATCATGCGCTTCTGCCAGAGCTTCATGACCGAGCTTTATCGCCACATCGGTGCCGACATCGACGTTCCCGCGGGCGACATCGGCGTTGGCGGCCGCGAGATTGGCTTCATGTTCGGCCAGTATAAGCGGATCACCAACGAGTTCACCGGGGTACTCACGGGCAAGGGGCTCGAATGGGGCGGTTCGCTGATCCGTACCGAGGCGACCGGCTATGGCGCAGTCTATTTCCTCGCCAACATGCTCGCGGCCAAGGGGCAGGACCTGGTCGGCAAGACGGCCGTCATCTCGGGATCGGGCAATGTCGCGACGCATGCGGCCGAAAAGATCGTCCAATTGGGCGGCAAGGTGCTGACGCTGTCGGATTCGGGCGGCTTTATCCACGACCCCGACGGCATCACGCAGGAAAAGATCGATTGGGTGAAGGCGCACAAGACGCACCGCCGCGGCCGGATCGAGGAATATTGCGACGAGTTCAAGGGCGCGAGCTTCACGGCGGGCAAGACGCCGTGGGGCGTAAAGTGCGACGTCGCGCTGCCGTGCGCGACGCAGAACGAACTGCTCGGCGAGGACGCCAAGGCGCTGGTCAAGAACGGCTGTATCGCGGTCAGCGAAGGCGCCAACATGCCGACGAACCTCGAGGGCGTGCATGTCTTCAAGGATGCGAAGATCATGTTCGCGCCGGGCAAGGCCGCCAACGCCGGCGGCGTCGCGGTGTCGGGGCTTGAAATGAGCCAGAACAGCGGGCGGCGCGCGTGGAGCGAAGGCGAGTTGCAACAGATGCTGAAAGACATCATGGACGGCATCCACACGAGCTGCCTGACCTATGGCGACCGCGGCGGCGGCTATGTCGATTATGTAAAGGGCGCGAACATCGCGGGCTTCAAGAAGGTAGCCGACGCGATGCTGGCATTCGGGGTGGTATAATTCGGCCCAAGGCGTAAAGGCGCCGGGTTGGGGAAAAGGGGTTCTGCGGATGACGACGCACGCTGGAAAGGAGCGCGCTGATCGGCCTTGGGCGGCGTTTGCCGTCCTTGTTCCGAAGCTTGCGGTGTTTGCCGCCTTGCTGCTGTTCGCGCTTGCCGTTGCGGCGTTCGTCTTCGCAGCCCCCGCCCGCTCGCAGGGCGAAAGCGGCGCACGCTATACCGGGGTTGCCTCGTGCGCGGGCTCGACGTGCCACGGCCGGATGGAAGGCGACGGCACCGTCGTTCGCCAGGACGAGTTGATGAAGTGGCAGGAGCCCTCGACCCCCGGCGGCGCGCACAGCCGCGCCTGGGCCGTACTCAACAACAACCGCAGCCAGTTCATCGCGCGTAACCTCGGCATCGGCGATCCGTCGAAGGCGCAGATGTGCCTCGGCTGTCACAGCACCGCGGGCACGGCGCGGGCGGTGCCCGCCGAGGACGGCGTCGGCTGCGAATCGTGCCACGGCCCGGCGGGCGGCTGGCTCGCGAGCCATTACGCCGGGGTCGGCACGAACGCCGATCCCGACCGCGAAATGCGCGCCAAGCATCTGGCGAACCTGTCGGCGGGGCTGAAGAAGCTCGAAGACCCGGTCGTACGCGCGGGCGTGTGTGTCGACTGCCACTTCGGGTCGGCCGCCGATGGTCAGTTCGTTACGCACCGCATCATGGCCGCGGGCCATCCACGCATTTCGTTCGAGCTCGACCTCTTCTCGTCGCTGCAGGCGCATCACCAGGAGGATGCCGACTATGGCTGGCGCAAGTTCGGCGCGGCGGGCCGCCGCACCGATCATGTCCAGATGTGGGCGGTGGGGCAGGCGACGGCGATCGAACGCAGCCTCGCGCTGTTCCAGACGCGGCGCGGGACCGAGGGCATGTTCCCCGAATTTTATTTCCTCGACTGCCACAGCTGTCATCGTCGCATCTTCGATCAGGCGAAGCCCGTGCGCACGGGGCTCGACAATCCCGGGCGCAACCTGCCCGAAGGCATGCCCGCCTATAATGACGAAAATCTGATCATGCTCGCCGCCGCCGCGCGGCTGGCCGCCCCCGCGCTCGCCGACCAGCTCGCGGTGCGGACTGCCGCCTTCCACAAGGCGATGGCGACCGACCGGCAAAGCGCGGTCGCCGCCGCGGCGCAGCTGTCGCAGACGGTCGCGGCGCTCAAAAATGCGTTCGCGTCGCGGAGTTTCTCGGGCGCAGACGCCTTTGCGATGGTCGACGCAATCTCGGCGAAGGCGATCAGCGAACGCTACACCGACTATTCGGGGTCGCAGCAGGCGGTGATGGGTGTCGACACCTTGCTCAACGCGATGGTGTCGTCGGGGCGCGTCACCGTGGGTGCCGCAGCGGGTATCCGCGGCGATATCGACCGGGCCTATGCTTCGGTGAAGGATCCCAACGCCTACAAGCCGTCCGAATTCCAGGCGTCGTTCGGCAGCGCGGTGCGCGCGATCGGGGCGCTGCGGTAAGATCATGCACAGCAAGACCCATCTTTTCCGTTCGGCCGCCTTCGCTGCGATGGGCGCATTGTTGCTGACGTCGTGCGGGGGTGGCGGTGGAGGCAGCGGCGGGACGCCGACCCCGACACCCACCCCGACGCCGACTCCCACGCCGACGACCGTCTACACGCCGCCCGCCGCCGAAGCGCTGACCACGGCGGACGTCGAGCGCGTGCTCGCGCAGGCGATATCGGAAGCGCAGGCGCGCAGCCTGCCGTCGGTGATCGCGGTGACCGACCGCGTCGGCAATGTGCTGGGCGTGTTCCGCATGACCGGCGCGCGCGCGACCGCGACGACCGCACCCGCGCCCAATGGTGTGAACATCGACGCGCAGAATGTCACCTTCCCCGCCGAGGGCGGCGCGATCGCCAAGGCGATCACGGGCGCGTATCTGTCGAGCGGCGGCAACGCCTTTTCGACGCGCACCGCGAGCCAGATCGTGCAGGAGCATTTCCCGCCCGCCCCGACGACCGTCGGGCTGGAGAGTGGTCCGCTGTTCGGGGTGCAGTTCAGCCAGCTCCCGTGCAGCGACCTGTCGGCGCGCTTCGGCGCCCCGGGCGCGGCGGCGCTGATCGGGCCCAAACGCTCGCCGCTCGGGCTCGCCGCCGATCCCGGCGGGCTGCCGCTTTACAAGAATGGCGTGCTCGTCGGCGGCATCGGGGTGATGGGTGATGGCGTCTACGGCAGCGACGCCAACATCCTCGACATCGACAATGATCCCGAGGAATTCATCGCGCTCGCTGGCACGCGCGGGTTCGAGGCGCCGAGCACGATCACCGCCGACAAGATCACCGTCGACGGGACGAGCCTGCGTTTCTCCGATGCGACCTTCGCCGGGGTGATGTCGAGCGGGGGGGCGAGCTTCGCGAGCCTCAACGGCACCGCAGGCAACCTCGTCGCGGTCATCGGTTATGCCAATGCCGCGGTGACCGCCGGGATCGCCTACGGCAGCGAAGCGTCGGGCATCCGCGCATCGACCGCCGCCGAATTTTCGAACCGCGACGCATTTGTCTTGACCAACGGCAGCGGCACCAACCGCTATCCGCTGCGCGCCGGCACCGACGGTGCCACGAACAGCGCGCCGCTGACGCAGGCTGAAGCGCGCGCCGTGCTCGAGGAAGCCTTCACCGTGATGAGCCGCGCGCGCGCGCAGATCCGCCGCCCGCTCGACAGCCGCGCGCAGGTGACGATCAGCATCGTCGACACGCACGGCGCGGTGCTCGGTATCGTGCGCTCGCCCGATGCGCCGATTTTCGGCACCGACGTCAGCTTGCAAAAGGCGCGGACCGCCGCCTTCTTCTCGGGCGCCCAGGCGGGCAATGAACTCGGCGCCAATGCGAGCGCCGACGTCCGCCAGTTCGTCCCCGCGACGCGGACTTTCCTGAACAACCCGGCCGCGCTGACCGGCACGATCGCCTTTTCCGATCGCGCGAACGGCAATCTGTCGCGCCCCTATTTCCCCGACGGCGAGGTCGGCCGTCCGAACGGACCGCTGTCGCGCCCGATCGCGCAGTTCAATCCGTTCTCGACCGGGCTGCAATCGGCGCTGATCATCGGCAATCTCGGCGCGCACCTCGGCTTCGTTTCGGGCGCCAGCCCGACCGATACGCCCGCGCGCTGCACGACGCTGCCCGACATCGCGGCGGGGCAGAACCGTCTGCAGAACGGCATCCAGATCTTTCCCGGATCGGTTCCCATCTATCGCGGCAACCAGCTCGTTGGCGCAATCGGCGTGTCGGGCGACGGCATCGATCAGGACGACATGATCAGCTTCCTTGGCGCGCATAATGGCGGTGCGCGCGTCGGCGGCATCGGCAACGCGCCCAAGGCGATCCGGTCGGACAATGTCGTCGTCAATGTCGGCGCGGGCGTGCGCCTGCGCTATATCAGCTGTCCCTTCGCCCCGTTCCTCGACACGGCGAACCAGAATGTCTGCGACGGGCTATAGGCGATGATGACGGGGGGAAGCCTTTGGCCGATCATCGCAACGCTCGCGGCGCAGGGTGCGCCGGGAGCCGATGTCACGCCGCCGCCACCCGCGCCCGAGGGGCCGCCGGTTGCCGGCGATGCCGCGCCCGCGCAGCAGCCTGCCGACGAGCTGATCCCGCCGCCGCCGCCCGTCGACTGGCAGCAGATGGTGAAGGACGATCTCGTCACCGACATCATCGAGGGGCGCCGCCGCCCCGGCTATCGCCCCGACCTGCCCGACGCGCTGACGCAGGACAATGTCGGCGCGCTCCGCCCGCCGCCGCCGCAGGCGTTCCCGGGGATGGAGGACCAGCTTCCGGTCCCCGACCGCTGGCGCCTGATCGAGACATTGGGCGTGGTCAAGGAACGCTGGTTCGACCCCTATCACCAGAACACCTACAAGGGTGACCGGGCGATCGACCGCAGCAAGGTCAAATGGCTGCCGATCAAGGGCGATGACTGGTTCATCGTCGCCAACGCGGTGTCCGACACCGTGTTCGAGCCGCGCACCTTCCCGATCCCCGTCGGCGTCCAGACGACCGAGCGGCCGGGCAGCCTCGACGTGTTCGGCAAGGACCGCAGCTTCGTCTTTGCGCAGACTTTCATTGCCGGCGCGGCGCTGATCAAGGGTTCGACCGCGTTCAAGCCGCCCGACATCGAATATCGCGTCACGCTCGCCTATCAGGCCAATTATGTCGACGTGCCCGAACGGCGCGTGCTCGACGTGCGCCCGTCGAAGGCGAGCCACCGTTACGACAGCTTCCTCGGCGTGCAGGAACTGTTCGTCGACAAGCATCTCGGCAACACGTCCGACCGCTATGATTTCTACTCGATCCGTCTCGGCATCCAGCCGTTCCAGAGCGATTTTCGCGGCTTCCTGTTCAACGACAGCCAGCTCGGCATCCGCCTGTTCGGTAACCGCGACAACAACCGCTTCCAATATAATCTCGCGGCCTTCTGGCGGCTCGAAAAGGACACCAACAGCGGCCTCAACGACATCACCCAGACCCCGCGCAGCGATTTCATCTTCACCGGCAACCTCTATCGCCAGGATTTCCCGGTCGTCGGGCTGACCAGCCAGGTCAGCGTGACCTACAATATGAACCGCGAAAAGAATGACGTGCAGATCGACCACAATGGCTTCCCGGTGCGCCCGGCGTTGCTCGGCGATTTGCGCGGGCGCGAATATGATGTCGTTTATCTGGGCTACAGCGCCGACGGCCGCATCGGGCGGATCAACGTCACCGCGAGCTTCTATGCTGCGCTGGGCGAGGACCGGAACAGCTTCTTCACCAGCAAACCGGCCGAAATTCGCGCGGGTTTCGGCGCGGTCGAGCTCAGCTACGATCATGACTGGATGCGTTTCCGGCTGTCGGGGCTCTATGCGACCGGCGACGGCGATCCGTATAACAAGACCGAAGGCGGCTTCGACGCGATCTTCGAGAATCCGATCTTCGGCGGCGCCGACACCAGCTACTGGATCCGCCAGACGATTCCCTTTGCGGGCGGCGGTCGCGTGATTTCGATCAACGGTCGCAACGGCATTCTCAATTCGCTCCGCTCGTCGAAAGAAGAAGGGCAGTCGAACTTCAACAACCCCGGCACCGTCTTCATCGGCGCCGGCGCCGATTTCGACCTGACCCCCGAATTTCGCGTCAGCACCAATTTCAACCATCTGTGGTTCGAAAATACGTCGAGCCTGCAGGCGCTGCGCACCGAAGGCTCGATCCCCAAGGATATCGGCTTCGACCTGTCGCTCGCGACGATCTGGCGGCCGAAGGCGACGCAGAACATCGTCGGGCGCCTCAGCGGCGCGGTGCTGCTGCCCGGCAAGGGGTTCAAGGACCTGTTCGACAACAAGAAAAAGAACGACGCCTACGTCTCCATCCTCGCCAATGTGATTTTGAGCTTCTGATGCTGCTGCGCAAACTCTTCGCCCTGTTCGCTTTTGTGACGATGTGCGCCGCCTTCGGCGCGAGCGTCGTGCGCGCGGCGGAAGAAGAAAAACCGCTCAAGATCGAATATCGCTTCACGCCGCCCGCGCCGCGCGAGCAGAGCGACGCCGACGTCAGCGCCAAGTCGGAGGGCTGTTACAGCTGCCACACGCGCACCGACCAGCCGTCGATGCACGCGACGCCCGCAGTGAAGCTCGGCTGCACCGACTGCCATGGCGGCGACGCGAGCCAGCGCGGGACGCCCAGCCTCGGCTACAAGCATCCGACGAACAAGGCGGTGATGAAGCTCGCGCACCCGCAGCCGACCTTACCCGGCGCGTGGCACGACAGTTCGGCGAACCCGCAGCGCAGCTACACGTTGCTCAATAAGGAATCGCCCGAATTCATCCGCTTCGTGAACCCCAGCGACTATCGCGTCGCGCGCGAGGCGTGCGGTGCATGCCATCTTGAGGTGATCGAGGCGACCGAGCGGTCGATGATGTCGACGGGTGCGATGCTGTGGGGCGGCGCGGCGTATAACAACGGCATCGTCCCCTATAAGAATTACGTCTTCGGTGAGGCTTACACGCGCACCGGCGAACCCGCGTGCATCCTCTCACCCTCGTCGCGGCTGACCGCCGAGGAATATAAGGAAGCATGCAAGCCGAGCTTCGGGTTCGACAAGATCCTGACCGATGAGGAAAAGAAGCGCGGCGCGCTCGCGAAAATGTATCCGCTGCCGCGCTGGAGCGTGCTGCCGCCGGGCGACGTTTTCCGTGTGTTCGAGCGCGGCGGGCGCAACATCAACACGCAATTCCCCGAAATCGGCTTGCCGAACCCGACCGGCAGCATCCAGCGGCTCGAGGAGCCGGGGCGCCCCGACCTCAAGCAGTCGAACCGCGGTCCCGGCACCGGCCTGCGCGTCTCGATCCCCGTGCTCAACATCCACAAGACGCGCCTCAATGACCCGCTGTCGTGGTTCATGGGGACGAACGACCAGCCCGGCGACTATCGTCATTCGGGCTGTTCGGGCTGCCATGTCGTCTACGCCAATGATCGCGAGCCGCGGCACAGCCTGACCTACGCCAAATATGGTCGCGATGGCGAAACGGCGACGGTCGATCCGACGATCGCGGAAAAGAAGCGGAAACCCGAGGGCGGGCATGGCGGCGATGCGCATGGGGCGGATAACGACCACCAGGCCGGCGGCGGTCATGGCGCGCTGATCGACCCCGCCGATCCCGACGTTCCGGCCCGCCCGGGATCGCCGGCGCGCGGCGAATCGGGCCACCCGATCAGCCACGCCTTCACACGTGCGATCCCGACATCGCAGTGCATGTCGTGCCACATGCACCAGCCGAACATCTTCCTGAACTCGTACCTCGGCTACACGATGTGGGATTATGAATCCGACGCGCCGCAGATGTGGCCGGGCCCCGACAACACCGCGCCGCGCCCGCCGGGGATGAGCGACGAGGAATATCAGAAGAAATACAAGCAGCAGCGCTATCCGACAGCCGCCGAAGTGCATCAGGTGCTCGAACGCAATCCGGAGGGGGCGGCGACGCGCGGCCTGTGGGCCGATGTCGAGTTCCTGCGCGACGTCTATGACGTCAACGACAGCAACAAGGATACGCAGTTCGCCGACTATCACGGCCATGGCTGGAACTTCCGCGGCATCTTCAAGCGCGACCGGAGCGGCAATCTGCTGACCGCCGACGGCAATATGTCGACCTACGGCACCGACACCGCGAACATCATCGATCCGAAGGATCCCGAGAAATGGCGCAAGAGCTGTAGCCACTACAGCGACCCGAAGCAGCGCGATCTGTGCATTTCGAGCGCCGATCCGGGCAAACCGGGCGTCGAGGGCAAATTCGTGCCGCCGGGGATCAACCCCGGCAAGGCGGTCCATATGATGGACATTCATGCCGAAAAGGGCATGCAATGCGCCGATTGCCACTTCGCGCAGGACAGCCACGGCAACGGCTATATCCAGGGCGAAGTGGCGAACGCAGTGGAAATCAGCTGCAAGGACTGCCACGGCACCGCCGACGCCTTCCCGAATCTCCTGACCTCGAACGTCGCGGCGCGGCCGCAGGGCAATAATCTCGCGCTGCTTCGCAACCCCGACGGGCGGCGGCGTTTCGAATTCCAGTATAATGACGATGCCGAAGTCATCGGCCTGATCCAGCGTTCGATCGTCGATCCGAAGCTCGAATGGCAGGTCAGCCTCGTGAAGCAGGCGGTGATGCCGGGGCCGCATTTCAACGCCAAGGCGGCGCGCGCGAAGCTGATGGCGCGGGCGGGCAGCGAGGACGGCAAGTTCGAGTGGGGGCCGGGGGTCGCGAAGGAAGACCGCGCGCACGGCGACGACAAGATGACCTGTTTCACCTGTCACCTCAGCTGGACCACCAGTTGCGGCGGCTGCCATTTGCCGATCGAGGCGAACTGGAAGACCAAGATGCACCATTTCGAGGGCGAGGAGACGCGCAACTTCGCGACCTATAACCCGCAGGTGGCGCGCGACGAGATGTTCCAGCTCGGCCGGCACCAGCTCACCAAGCCCGGCGAACCCGGCCCGAATGGCGAGGCGCGCGGCATCATCACGCCCGTCCGCTCAACCTCGGCGCTGGTTCTGTCGTCGACGAACATCAACCGCGAGCGCATCTATGTGCAGCAGCCGCCGATCTCGTCGGCGGGTTATTCGAGCCAGGCCTTCGCGCCGCACTTCCCACACACGGTGCGCCGCTCGGAAACGAAGCAGTGCAGCGACTGCCACCTGTCGGCCGCCGACGATAACAATGCGATCATGGCGCAGCTCAATCTGCTCGGCACCAACTTCGTCAACTTCGTGGGTCTCAACGTCTGGTCAGGTCAGGAAAACAGCTTCCAGGCGACGCGCGTCACCGAATGGGACGAGCCGCAGGCGGTGATCGGCAGCTACCTCCAGAAATATGCCTATCCCGATTATTGGAAGCTGCACGTCGAACGGAACGGGCGCGAGCTCAGGAACTGGGTACGCGGCAAGACCTTCGACAAAAAGGGCTCGGGCGAAACCCACGCGCTCGAGGAATTCGCCAACATCGTCCAGGGGACGAGCGGCCGCGTGAACTGCCTGCAACAGCGCGGCGAATATATGTTCGTAGCCGAGGGCAAGGGCGGCTTCCGCGTCTATGACGTCGCCTCGATCGGCAACAAGGGCTTCTCCGAACGCATCATCCGCGCGCCCTTCTCGGCGCTCGGGCACGACACGCATGTGAAGACGAAGAATGCCACGTGCATGGCGATCGCGACGACGCAGCCGATCAGCGTGTCGCGCAACGAGAATATCGTGAAGAATTTCCCCGAGAACCACGAACAGGTGATGCACGACATCTATCGTTATGCGGTGATCACCGACAGCGTCGAGGGGGTGGTGCTCGTCGACATCGACACGCTTGCCGATGGCGAATTCCGGAATAACAAGTTCAAGCGCGCGCTGACGTGGAACGAGGGCAATGTGCTGGCGGGCGCGCGGCATGTGACGCTTGCGGGCAGCATCGCCTACATCGCCACCGACGCTGGACTCGTCGTGCTCGACCTCTCGACCCCGCTTCAGCCCAGGGTGACGGCGCAGCTGCCGCTGACCGACGCGCGCGCGAGCGCGGTGCAGTTCCGTTACCTGTGGGTCACCGATGCCGAGGGGGTGAAGCTGTTCGACGTCACCAACCTCGCGCAGCCGGTCGCGGTGCCGTCGGGTACGGTGCGGCTGGCCAACGCGCGGAAGATCTATCTCGCACGCACCTATATGTATGTCGCGGCGAAGGCCGACGGGCTTGTCATCGTCGACGTCACGCGCCCTGCGGCGCCGATCGTCTGGCCGGGGCTGACCTTCGGCGGCGCGCTTAACGACGCCGAGGACGTGATCGTCGCGTCGACCAACGCCTCGCTGTTCGGTTATGTCGCCGACGGGCGGAACGGTATCAAGGTGCTCCAGCTCACCAGCCCCGACAACCCCGGCCTCTATGGCTTCTCGCCCAAACCGACCCCCGAACTGATCGCCTGGGCGAAGACGCCGTCGCCCGCGCTCGCGCTGTCGAAGGGGCTCGACCGCGACCGCGCCGTCGACGAGACCGGCGGCCAGATGGCAGTGTTCGGGCGTGTCGGCTCGCGCCCGTTCACGCGGCCCGAAATGGAGAAATTGTTCCTCAACAGCCGTGGCGTCGTCTACAAGGTCAGCGACGAGGTCGACCAGAATGCCTGGCGGCCACCGCTTCTCTACGCGAACTGATAAATCGTCGTCCCAGCGAAAGCTGGGACCGCTATCGTTCCGAAATATTGCCAGCGATCCCAGCTTTCGCTGGGATGACGGTTACTGCCGCTCGGCCTGAACCACCGTGTCGGACGCGCGCAGCGCCGACAATATGCGCATCACATGCTGGACGTCGCGTACCTCGACGACGACGTCATAGGTATGAAATCCGCCCTCGCGGTTCGACAGGCGCAAATTGGTGATGTTCGCCATATTGGCGGCAAGGATGCCCGACATTTCGGCGAGCGTTCCGGGTTCGTTGAGGATGACGATGCACAGGCGCGCATTGCCGCCCTCGCTGTCTTCCTGCCACCGCAGGTCGATCCAGTCGGCATCGATCCCGTCGGCAAGCCGCGGGCAATCGATGACGTGCACCTCGATCCCCTCGCCGGGGCGTGACAGGCCGACGATGCGGTCGCCGGGAACGGGATGGCAGCAATCGGCAAGCTGATAGGCGACGCCGGGGGTGAGCCCGGCGATCGATACCGCCGCGCCCTGCACGAGCTTGCCGGGCTTGGTCTTCATCTCGGCGGTGATGCCGGGGACAAGGGCTTCGAGCACCGCATTGTCGCTGAGCCGCTGCTTCGCGATCGCGACATAGAGCGCGCTGTCGTCGTCGAGCTTCAGCCGCTCGCGTGCCGCCGCGCGCGCCTTGTCGCCGACCTTGTTCGGCAGGCGCGCGACGATCTCGTCGTACATCTTGCGGCCCAGCGCCGCGAGTTCGACCTTTTCCTTCGACCGCACATGGCGGCGGATCGCCGCGCGCGCCTTGCCGGTCACCGCGAAGCCCAGCCACGCGGGCTGCGGCGTCTGCTTGTCGGACGACAGGATTTCGACCGTGTCGCCGTTGTTGAGCTGGGTGCGCAGCGGCACGAGCCGCCCGTTGACCTTGGCACCGACGGTGCGGTCGCCGAGCCCGGTGTGGACGGCATAGGCGAAATCGACCGGAGTCGCACCCTTGGGGAGCTGGTGCAGGCTGCCTTTCGGCGTGAAAGCGAAGATGCGGTCCTGGTACATTGCGATGCGCGTATTCTCGAGGAATTCCTCGGGATCGTGCGTCTGCTCAAGGATTTCGATGAGGTCGCGAATCCAGCCGGCCTGACCGTCGGGCGCGGCGCCGCCCTGCTTATATGCCCAATGCGCAGCAAGCCCGAATTCGGACTGCTGGTGCATGCCAAGGCTGCGGATCTGGATTTCGATCCGCATATTCTGCTGGTGCATGATCGTCGTATGCAGCGACTTGTAGCCGTTGCGTTTCGGCGTCGAGATATAATCCTTGAAGCGTCCCGGCACCATTTTCCATTTGCGATGGATCAGCCCCAGTGCGGCGTAGCAATCGGCGTCGGTCGGGGTGAGGATCCGGAACGCGATGATGTCGGTCACCTGCTCGAAGCTGACGTGCCGTTCCTGCATCTTGCGCCAGATCGAATAGGGGTGCTTTTCGCGCCCCGACACTTCGGCCTCTATGCCGTTCTTGGCGAGCAGCTCCTTGAACTCGCGGCTGATCGCGGCAACCTTGTCCTTGCCGCCGGCGGTCAGTTTGGCGAGGCGGCCGGTGATCGTCGCATAGGCTTCGGGTTCGAGTTCGCTGAACGCGAGCAGCTGCATCTCGCGCATATATTCATACATGCCGATCCGCTCGGCGAGCGGGGCATAGATATCCATCGTCTCCTTGGCGATGCGGCGGCGTTTCTCGGGATTCTTGATGAAATGCAGCGTCCGCATATTGTGCAGCCGGTCGGCGAGCTTGACGAGCAGCACGCGGATATCGTCCGACATGGCGAGCAGGAATTTGCGAAGGTTTTCCGCCGCGCGCTCATTTTCGGTCTGCGCCTCGATCTTGCTGAGCTTCGTCACCCCGTCCACCAGCCGGCCGACGTCGGCGCCGAACAGCCGCTCGATTTCCTCGGGCGTCGTCAGCGTGTCTTCGAGCGTGTCGTGGAGCAGCGCGGTGACGATCGTCTCGCTGTCGAGGTGGAGGTCGGTCAAAATCCCGGCGACCTCGACCGGATGGCTGAAATAGGGGTCGCCCGACGCGCGCTTCTGGCTGCCGTGCTTCTGGACAGTGAAGACGTAGGCGCGGTTGAGCAGCGCCTCGTCGACGTCGGGATCATAAGCGCGTACGCGCTCGACAAGTTCATATTGCCTCAGCATCGCCCTCAATGTCGTTCATGCGGTCCCAATTGCAATGCGAAATTTGCTTGCGCAGGACCGCCAGAGGTTAGCAACTTTGGTAAAGCCCGTTGGAAGCATCGTTCGTCGCGGGTAGGACAATCATCAGATGGGGACTGAAGCTCTTGATTCGACGCCGACACCGCGGGTGTCGATGGTCATGCCCGTGCACAATGGTGCGCGCTGGCTGGCCGATGCGATCGCGTCGGTGCTCGCCCAGGATTTTAGCGATTTCGAGCTGATCCTTGTCGATGACGCGTCGCGCGATGCGTCGCCCGCGATCATGGCCGAAGCCGCGGCAAGCGATCCACGCATTACGCTGCTGCGCCTCGACACGAACGTCGGTTTGCCGGCGGCGCTCAATCATGGTTTCGCCGCAGCGCGCGGCGAAATGCACAGCTGGACGTCGGACGATAATCTGCTCCGGCCGAATATGCTGGCCCGGCTTGTCGCAACGCTCGATGCGCAGCCGGAGGCGGACATCGTCCACGCCGACTTCGCCCTGATCGACGACGCGGGCGTCGAGCTCGGCATTTCGCGCGTCGGGCCGGTCGAACGGTTGCTCTACGGCAATAATATCGGCGCCTGCTTCCTCTATCGCGCGCGCGTGACCGAAGCGCTCGGCGGCTATGACACCGGGCTGTTCGGGGTCGAGGATTATGATTTCTGGCTACGCGCGGCGCAGCGCTTCACCTTCGTTGCGTTGCATGAGGATCTGTATCTCTATCGCAAGCATGGCGGCAGCTTGACCAGCCAGCGGTCCGAACAGATTCAGGCGCTGACAGCCCAGATCGTCGAACGGGCATTGCCCGATACGTTGCCCGCGCGCAGCCGCAGCGAAATCCTTCTCGGGCTGGCGCTGCGCAGCAGCCGCAGCTGGCGCCTCGATCTGGTGCGCCGTGCCTTTCGCGCCGACCCGCAGCCGGTCCTTGCGCGGCTGCCCGCGCTCGCGCGCTGGTCGCTCGTCGTCGCGCGCAACCGCCTCGCGGCCTGATCGCTCCCGATTTCGTGGAAAAGGCGGCCGCGGCGGCCGCCCTTTCCAAAAAACCTATTTCCCGGCGTTGCAGCGCGCGAGTTCGTCGGCATCGAGCGCTTTGCCGCCCGCGGTAAAGCTCGTCACCGGACCCGCCGCCTTGGCGAGCGCCGAGCACATGATGAGGGGGCGGCTCGTCCCCTGGCCGGCGATGCAGCTCGCGCCCTTGCAGGCCCAGACGACATCGCGTGCCACGAAACGGGCATTGGAAGCCGGGCTGACGAGTTCGGCGCGGTAATAGGCGCCGCCTGCGGCGCTGGCCGCAACCGACCAGAAGGCCAGGCCGCCGATCAGCGCGGCGCCGGCCAGCGAACGTGAATTTGGAAGGGGAGAAAGCTTGAATATGGGCATCTGGACCTCCTGTTTTTGCGCGACCGCTAGGTCGCGAAACGCTGCCTAGTGTTTGAGTTGCGAAATGCAACGGAGGCACTATATTTTTTTGGCGCATGGGCGGATTTTACGTTAGGGCTTTGGCTATGGGAAAACTACGCGAACTGTTGAACGACCTCGATGGGGGCAATTGTGCCCTGCCGCTTGCGCTTGAGGCGATGGGCGAGCGATGGTCGTTCATGATCCTGCGTGCGGCGTTCAACGGCGTCCATCATTTCGAGGAGTTCCAGCAGGAGTTGAACATCGCGCGCAACATCCTGTCGAACCGTCTGTCGAAGCTGGTCGACCATGGCATCATGGCGCGCGAGGTGATGGCCGAGGATCGGCGCAAGGTTCGCTACCAGCTCACCGAAAAGGGCATCGAACTGCTTCCCGCGATGATCGCGCTGCGCCAGTGGGGCGAGAAATGGGGGCGGGCGTTCCCTCGACCCCGGTGCTGGTCGACGCGCGCGACGAACAGCCGATCGGCCCGGTGACGCTGACCGCGCACGACGGCCGCGTGATCGGGTACAAGGAACTGTTGTGGAAGCATCGTTCGGAATTGCAGCCGCTGGGACAGGCGCGCGTGCGCAGCGAAAATGCCGCGGCGCCGGTCGCGGCGGAATGACCGGCGACGCGTGCTTCAACCCCCGCGCGCGCGGCCGCTGATCTTCCTATCGCCCGGATCCCCATGCCGCTGTTTCGACTGACTTCGCCCGGCCCCTTTTTCGACAATAAGGTGCGGGCTTTCTGGAACCTGCAGCTGTTGGGCTGGGCCGCCTGGCTTGGCCTGCGCGGGGTGTCGGGACTTGCCAATGGGCAGGCCTTCACCTTCCTGATTCCGCAGATGATCTCCGCGATCACCGGTTTCTCGCTGACGCTGATCCTGTCGGTCTGCTATCGCGCGCTGATCAATCGCCGCCCGCTTTTGATGTGGGGCGTCAGCTTCGGCCTTGCGGGGCTCGCGACCGCGCTCTGGGCCTTCATCGACGCGTGGGTCGCGCAAATCCAGAATCCGGCGAGCGAAGCGGGCTTCACCAGCCTGTTGCTCGGTGCGATGTATATCGACGCGACCTCGCTCGCGGCCTGGTCGGCGCTCTATTTCGCGATCAACTATTTCCTCCAGCTCGAGGAACAGAATGATCGCGTGCTGCGGCTCGAGGCGCAGGCGGCGTCGGCGCAGCTCGCGATGCTGCGCTACCAGCTCAACCCGCACTTCCTGTTCAACACGCTCAACAGCATTTCGACGCTCGTCCTGCTCAAGCAGTCGGAGCCCGCCAATGCGATGCTGTCGCGCCTGTCGGCGTTCCTTCGCTACACGCTCGCGAACGAGCCGACCGCGCAGGTTACGCTGGCGCAGGAGATCGAGACGCTGAAACTCTATCTCGATATCGAGAAAATGCGTTTCGAGGAACGGCTGCGGCCGCATTTTGCGATCGATCCCGCGGTTTCGCGGGCGCGTTTGCCGTCGCTTTTGCTCCAGCCCCTGATCGAAAATGCGATCAAATATGCGGTCACACCGCAGGAGGACGGAGCCGATATCACCATTTCCGCACAGCTGGCCGGTCAAAATGTCCGGATCACCGTGTCTGACACCGGCGCGGGATTGTCAGGTGAGACCACGGACCCCACCACTGGCTTTGCAACGGAATCGACCGGTGTGGGTTTAGCCAATATCAGGGACCGGCTGGCGCAGGCTTTCGGCGACCAGCACCGGTTCGATGTCCATATGGGCGCTGAGGGTGGATTCACGGTGGTAATCGAGTTTCCGTTCCAGCCCGACGGGCAAATGACGATTGGAACCGAGAGAACATGACGATCAGAACCATCCTCGTGGATGATGAAAAATTGGCCACCCAAGGCCTGCAACTGCGGCTTGAACCGCATTCGGATGTCGAAGTCGTCGACACCGCGCAAAATGGCCGCGAAGCCATCAGGAAGATCAAGACCCACAAACCAGACCTCGTGTTCCTCGACATCCAGATGCCGGGGTTCGACGGCTTTTCGGTGATCCAGGGGCTGATGGAGGTCGAGCCGCCGCTCGTCGTCTTCGTCACCGCCTATTCGGACCATGCGATCCGAGCGTTCGAGGCACAGGCGGTCGATTATCTGGTGAAGCCGGTCGAACCCGAACGGCTCGCCGATGCGCTGGACCGCGTGCGCCAGCGCCTCGCCGAAAAGCGCGGCGCCGCCGAAGTCGAGCGCTTGAAGACCGTGCTCGCCGAAGTCGCGCCCGAGGCGGTCGAAGATTATGACGCCGAGGCCGCCCCCGACGCGCACGCCGCCGACCGCTATGAAAAGATGATCAACATCAAGGATCGCGGGCAGATTTTTCGCGTCGACGTCGACAGCATCGAGCGCATCGACGCCGCGGGCGATTATATGTGTATCTACACTGCCGCTAATTCGCTTATCCTGCGCGAGACGATGAAGGACCTCGAAAAGCGCCTCGACCCGCGCAATTTCCAGCGCGTCCATCGCTCGACGATCGTGAACCTGAGCCAGGTCAAGCAGGTCAAACCGCACACCAACGGTGAATGCTTCCTCGTGCTCGGATCGGGCGCGCAGGTGAAGGTGAGCAGAAGCTATCGCGACGTCGTCGCGCGCTTCGTGCATTGATGATCTGAGAAGGCGTCGGCATCGTCCGGCGCCTTTTTCGTTAGAGCTGGTGTCCTGTCCGGTCGCGCTTGGTCGCGAGATACTGCTCGTTATATTTGTTCGTCGGCAGCGCGAGCGGGATGCGCTCGGCAACTTCGACGCCCTCTTTTTCGAGCCGCGCGACTTTCTCCGGGTTATTGGTCATCAGCCGGATGCGCGGGATGTTCAGCAGTTCGAGCATCCGCCCGGCAATCGCGAAGTCGCGCGCTTCGACCGGGAAGCCGAGCCGCAGGTTCGCGTCGACCGTGTCATAGCCCTGGTCCTGCAGCGCGTAGGCGCGCAGCTTGTTGACGAGCCCGATCCCGCGCCCTTCCTGCCGGAGGTAAAGCAGCACGCCCCACGGCGCGTCGGCCATCGCGTGGAGCGCGGCGTGAAGCTGCGGCCCGCAATCGCATTTGAGGCTGCCGAGCACGTCGCCGGTCAGGCATTCGCTGTGCAAGCGCACGACCGGCGGATTGCCGTCGCGTTTGCCGATGATCAGTGCGACATGGTCCGACGCTTCTTCGGGCGAGCGGAAAGCGACGATCTCGGCAGTTTCGCTGGCTTCGACGGGCAGGCGCGCGCGTGCCGCGACTTCGAGCCGCGTCGGGTCGAGCAGTGCGGCGACATCGCCGGTGGTACAGACGGTTTCGGCTTCCCCCGCCGCTTCGCGCACGAAGAAGGCGGGGAGCAGGCCGGCGTGGCGTGCCATCGTCATCGCGGCGGCGGCCGCGGCGTCGCCGCCGGTCGCCACGGTGCGGAACGGGCCTTTGAGCGGATTGGCGAGATCGAGCGCCGGGTCGGCGATCGCGAGCGCGGCGGCTACCGTGCCGGCGGCCTTTGCCAGCCGCACTGGGCCGGGCGTTGCGGCGACGCGCTGGTTGGTGAGTTTGAGCGTGACCGCGCGTTCGCCCGACAGCAGGACGTCGTGACTGGCGAATTCGTCGAGCGCGTCGTCACGCGCGCTTTCGACCGCAAGCAGGTCGAGCGCACCGTCCGCGCCCTCGACGCGGAACGGCCAGCCGCGCCGCAGCGCGTCGACCGCGCGCGCGGCCTGACGGGCGCCGATATCGCTCAAAAATCGAACTCGGTGATGAGCGGAATATGGTCCGACGGCCGTTCCCAGCTCCGCGCGGGCTGGACGATACGATGCGACACCGCTTTGGATGTCAGGTCGGGGGTCACCCACATATGATCGAGCCGGCGGCCGCGGTTCGACGCTTCCCAATCCTTCGCGCGGTAGCTCCACCAGGTATAGAGTCGTTCCGGCGCCGGAATGAAATGGCGGCCGAGGTCGACCCAGTTCGACGCTGCTTGCAACCGCGCAAGCGTTTCGACCTCGATCGGCGTGTGGCTGACCACGTCGAGCAGCGCCTTGTGATTCCAGACATCGCTTTCGAGCGGCGCGACATTGAAATCGCCGGTCAGTACTGTCGGCGTTTCATTCAGCGCGCCCGACCATTCGGTCATGCGGCCGAAGAAATCGAGCTTCTGGCCGAATTTGGGGTTCAATTCGCGATCGGGAATGTCGCCGCCCGCGGGGATATAGACATTGTCGAGCCGCACGCCCGACGGCAGCGTCACGCCGACATGGCGCGCCTCGCCATTCGCCTGCCAGTCATATTTGCGCACGTCGGCGAGCGGCACCTTGCTGACGATCGCGACGCCGTGGTGCATGCGCTGGCCGTGGGTGACGATATGCTCATACCCCAGCCGCCTGAACATCTCGGGCGGGAACAGCGTGCATTCGACCTTGGTCTCTTGCAGACAGAGGATGTCGGGGGCTTCTTCGCGCAGGAATTTTTCGACGATACCGATGCGGGCGCGGACGCTGTTGATGTTCCACGAAGCGATGCTGGTGCGAGTCATGCGGTGGCTCTATCGGCGCGGGGGAAAGCGCGCAACGTTGCGGCCGAATCTTTTGTCGGCCCGGATGCCGGACAAATTAAACCCCCGTCCCAGGGGCGGTGGAACGGGGGTTCAAGGTCAGCGTTCGTCACGCTCTTGAATGAAGGTGCCTGGCAGTCCGGGTGGGGCAACAGGGGGAAACCCAAATCCGGGAGCCGTGTTGGCGCCTTCGAGAGTTGGAATAGCGGGTCTTCCCTGTCGCCAAGCTGAACGAAAAGGAACGGCTTCGCGTCGCTTTTGCAGTTCGTCGATGCAGGACGACGGTTGGTCCGGAAAAACGGCGCCGAATCCTTCGGAGGATTCGGCGCCGTTTGAACGGGTCGTCAAAAGAGCGGGTAGGTCAGCCCGCGCGGCCGCGCTGCTTGGGGCGCGGATCGGTCCATTTGAACGCCGAATCGGCGACCGCGACGTTGAATTTCTGGTTGCTGAGGTCGATGCGCGTGCGGTTGTTTTGCGAATCGAGCGCGACCCAGCCGCGCAGGCGCAGGCCCGCGGGCGCCGATCCGTCGCGCACGAACACCATCGTGATCGTGCCATATTCGGGGCGCTTCGGATCCTTGACCTCGACGCTCAGCACGTCGCCGCTGCCCGTCGGCAGGACCTTGGCATATTTGGTCAGGTCGCGGTCGGGATCGAGCAGCGCACCGAGCGGCGAGTTCTTCACCGGCCAGCGCTGCACCTGCTTGACCTCATAGTCGATCATCGTCAGCGAACTGCCGTCGCCGACGATCAGCAAGGGCACGCCCTTTTGATATTGGAAGCGGATCTTGCCCGGACGCTTCAAGGTCAGCTGGCCGCTTAGCCGCTGGCCGTTGCGGTCGGTCTGCACGAAGTCTGCGGTCATCGAGCTGGTGGATTTGAGGTGCGACTGTACCGCCGACAACGTGCCTGACGATTGCGCGATCGCGGGAACGCCGATGGCAAGGCTGGCCGCCGCGACGGGGGCGAGCGTCCAGGCGGCGAGGCGGGTCATGGGGGTCTTGAAGATCATCTGGCTCTCATTCTGCGATATGTCTGCGGTCCATCGCAGGCGGGCATTGAACCCGCGCTGAACCTTTCGTTAGACGCTGTTCAAGTCGTGAAGCCGGCAAAGGTTGCTCATCTTTGCTGTCCGTACTGGTCGGTGAGCACGTCGCGGCGGCCGACATGGTTGGGCGGGCTGACCAGCCCTTCTTCCTCCATCCGCTCGATCAGGCGCGCGGCGCTGTTATATCCGATGCGCAATTGCCGTTGCAGCCAGCTGGTCGAGGCCTTCTGGCTTTCGACGACGATCTGGCAGGCCTTGGCGTACATGCGGTCCTCGGCGCTGTCGCCGCCCGCGGGCGCGCCCTCCATCGCGAAACCGCCGTCCTCGGGATCCTCGGTGACGCTTTCGATATAGTCGGGGCGGCCCTGTGCCTTCCAGTGGTCGGCGACCGCGCGCACCTCGTCGTCGGATACGAAGGGGCCGTGGATACGCGTGATCTGCTTGCCGCCGGGGACATAAAGCATGTCGCCCTTGCCGAGCAGTTGCTCGGCGCCAGCTTCACCCAAAATGGTGCGGCTGTCGATCTTCGACGTCACGTTGAAGCTGATGCGCGTCGGCAGGTTCGCCTTGATCACGCCGGTGATGACGTCGACCGACGGGCGCTGCGTTGCGAGGATCAGGTGGATGCCCGCGGCACGCGCCTTTTGCGCGAGGCGCTGGATCAGGAATTCGACTTCCTTGCCGGCGGTCATCATCAGGTCGGCGAGTTCGTCGACGACAACGACGATCTGCGGCAGCGGCGCATAGTCGAGCGTCTCTTCCTCATAGACCGGCTGCCCGGTGTCGGGGTCGTAACCCGTCTGGACGCGTCGCCCGAGCGACTTGCCCTTGGCGAGCGCGCCGCGCACCTTGTCGTTGTAGGACGCAAGGTTGCGAACCGACAGCGACGACATCATCCGGTAGCGGTCCTCCATCTGCTCGACCGCCCATTTGAGCGCTCGGATCGCCTTCTTGGGCTCGGTCACCACGGGGGCGAGCAGGTGCGGGATATCGTCATAGACGCTGAGTTCCAGCATCTTGGGGTCGATCATGATCATCTTCACCTGATCGGGACCGAGGCGATAGAGAAGCGAGAGGATCATCGCGTTCAAACCGACCGATTTACCCGAACCCGTCGTACCCGCGATCAACAGGTGCGGCATCGGCGCGAGGTCGGCGATCATCGGATCGCCGCTGATATTCTTGCCGAGGATGATCGGCAGTGCGCCGGTCTGGTCCTGGAACAGCGCGCTGCCGATGATTTCGTGCAGCACCACCGATTCGCGGTTCGCGTTGGGCAGTTCGATGCCGATCACGGTGCGCCCGGGGATCGGCGCGATGCGCGCCGACAGCGCCGACATGTTGCGCGCGATATCGTCGGCGAGGTTCGACACGCGGCTCGCCTTGGTACCGGGTGCGGGCTCGAGTTCGTACATCGTGACGACCGGGCCGGGGCGGACCGCGGTGACGACGCCCTTGACCTGGAAATCCTCGAGCACCGATTCGAGCAGGCGCGCATTGCGCTCGAGTCCCGCCTTGTCGATCTGCCCCGTCGGCCCCGGCGGCGGTGGCGCGAGCAGGTCGATCGAAGGCAGCTGGTAGTTGGTGAACAGCTCGGTCTGCGGTTTGGGTTTGGGTTTCGAGGGCGCGCTGCGTTCTGCGGGATCGGCGATTTCGGGCGGCGCGCGGTCGCTCGGTTCGGCAACGGCGCGCGGGCGGACGATGCGGTCCACCGGCTCGGGCGCGCGGATGTCGTCGCTCGCCACGCGTGCGGGTTCGACGACGCGGCTTTTGCCCTCGGCCGCGGGCAGTTTGAAACGCGACGCCCAGCCCTTTTCGAGCCGCAGTGCGCGCCACGCGAGCCACAGGCCGACCCCGACGAGCAGCAGGATGGTGGCAAAGCGGATCAGCGCCGCGGCGGGCTCGCCCGCCTGCGCGAACAAAGGCGCGATCGCACCGCCGAGCAGCAGCGCGATGATCCCGCCCCAGCCTGCGGGCATCGGTGCGTTGGTCGCGGGCGACCAGAGTTCGGCGCCGAGCCCGACGAGCAATATGCCGATGAAGCTGTACGCAAGCTGGCGCGGCCAATAGGGCTGCGCCTCGCCGGCCCAGAGCCGCCACGCCATGATCCCGAGCAACGGCAGCAGCAGCGCTACGCCGACGCCGCCGATCGACAGGCCCAGGTCGGCGAACCACGCGCCCGCGCTGCCCATCCAGTTCGCCGCGGTGCCATGCGCGGCGGTGTTGAGCGCGGCGTCGGTGCTGTCGTAGGTGAGGAGCGCGAGGGCGAGGAACAGCGTGAACAGCCCGAGCAGCGCCGCCGCCGCGATCACGATCGATCGCGCGATGCTTTGGCGGAAAACCGTGCGCCAATCGGCCTTTACGGGTGCGGCCTTGCGGCTAGCCATGCTCTTTACGGGTCCCTGTCAGTTAACCACGGCGATATGCGCATGGGGGGGACTCGCCGTCAAGCGGGCGGCCGCCGCCACCGCGGCCTTTCCAACCGTCCTGCCGCACGCTAGGGCATCGGCATGAGTGAAACGCTGCGCAGCGATGTCCTGATTTCGGGTGGCGGCCTCGTCGGCCAGGCGCTGGCCCTTGCCCTGGCCCACCACGGCCTCTCGGTCCAGGTCGTCGACCCCGCCGACCCGACGCGCACGATCGCGCCGGGGTTCGACGGCCGCGCCTCGGCGATCGCCAGCGCGACCTGGCAGATGTTCGAGGTGCTGGGGATCGCAGAGCGACTCGCCGGCCATGGCTGCCCGATCCGCGCGATCAAGGTCGGCGACGGCGCGCCCGACAGCGGCCGCGGCGGTGAACTCGACTTCATCACCGCCGACGGCGCGCCGCCGCTCGGGACGATGATCGAGAATCGCCAGCTCCGCCTCGCGCTCGCCGCGGGGCTCGCCGATACGCCGCTCGTTCGCCTGTTCATGCCTGCCGAGGTCGTGGCGCGCGACACCGACGCGCATGGCGTCACGCTGACGCTTGCTGACGGCACGCGGCTCGCCGCGCCGTTACTGGTCGTCGCCGAAGGCCGCCGTTCGCCGACGCGCGACGCGGCGGGGTTCAGCATCGCGAACTGGTCGTACCATCATCATGCGATGATCGGTGCGGTCGCGCACGAAAAGCCGCACGGCAACGTCGCGCACGAAATCTTCTATCCGTCGGGACCGTTCGCGTTGCTGCCGCTCGTCGACGACGAGCAGGGCCGGCACCGCTCGGCGTTCGTCTGGACCGTGTCCGAAACCGACGGCCCCGGCTTTGCCAAGCTGGGCGAGCGTGGCTTCATCGCCGAGTTGCAGAAGCGCGCCGGCGGGGTGCTGGGCGCGATGGAACTCGTCGCGCCGCGCATGACCTATCCGCTCGGCTTCCATCACAGCGCGTCGATCGTCGCCGACCGCCTCGCGCTCGTCGGCGACGCCGCGCACGGTATCCATCCGATCGCCGGGCAGGGGCTCAACCTCGGGCTCCGCGACGTCGCGGCGCTCGCCGAAGTGCTCGTCGAGGGTGCACGGCTTGGCCTCGACCTCGGCGATGCGGCACTGCTCGCGCGCTATCAGCGCTGGCGCGGGCTCGACAATATGATGGTCAGCCTCGCGACCGACGGGCTGACGCGGCTGTTCGGCATTCCCGGACGCACCGCCGCGGCGGTGCGCCGCACCGGGCTTGGCGCGGTGCAGCGGATGCCGATGCTCAAGCGTTTCTTCATGGACGAAGCGCGCGGCGAGGCCGGCGACCTGCCGCGCCTGCTCGCGGGCGCCGAAATCTAGGTATTATTACCTAGGCGCGGGGCAGCCCGGTGCTAAGCATGACCGCCTATCCCTGTCGAGGCGGCAACCATGCCGCGGCAGGATGGGGACAGCAGCATGTCGGCAAAAAGCGATGCGCTCGAAACGGCGGTGACCGATTATATCCAGGCGCGAACCGCGCTCGATGCGACGCCGGGAGCGCGCACCCGGGCGCTGGCCGATCGGGCTTTTGCCCGGCTCGCGGCGCTCGCGGCACCGCGAATCCGCTATTTCACCCGCGCCTATGGCCTCGCCGACGTCGCCGATGACGCCGCGCAAGTGTGCGCGATCGCACTCCACCGCGCCGCCGGACGCTATGATCCGGCGCGGGCGCGCTTCACTACCTATGTAAACTGGCAGTTGCGCGCCGAATTACAGGCGCTTCGTCACCGTCTTCACGGCGACCAGCGCTGCGCCGGGCGGCGGCACGTCACCGCAACGCTGTCGCTCGACGCGCTCTGCGACGATGGCGCGGATGACTGGCTGGTCGACCCCGCCGCCGAAGCCGCGGCCGAACAGGGCGCGGCAGACAGTCTCGCGGCGCTTGTCGCCGATCGCCTCGTCGGCGACTGGGCGGTGCGCCGGCGCGCCGGGCTGTCCCGCGGAACGGGCGGGGACAGCAAGCGGATCATGGTTCGCGTCGCCGCCGAAAAGGAGCTTGTCCGTCATCAGCTGATCGTGACCGAGGCCGCCGACCGGCTGCGCGAAAGCGATCGCCATATCGTTCGCCGCGCGCTCGCCGACATGATCCGCCACACCGCAGGGCGGAAGGCGCACTAACGCTATTCGAAGCAGCGGTGCCGTTCCGCCAAATATTATTGCAGCGTGGCGCGGCCGTCGTCGCCGTCGAAGCGGCCGAAGAATTGCATCAGCTGGACGACGAGCTCGGCGCGTGCGTCGATCGGCGTCGCTTCGAGCAGCGCCTGCTTCGCCGCGGCGTCGAACGGCGCGACCTGCGCGATGCCGTTGACCAGCGTCGCATCGTCGAGCTGTCCGACCGAGTCCCAGTCGACGACATAGCCCTGCCGCGCCGCGAAGCGCTTGGCCTCGCGTTCGAGGCTCGCGCGCTCGATGCTCGCGAGCACGGCGTCGTCTTCGGCTTCGAGTTCGATCTCGGCTTCGACCTGCCGGAACGGCGTCGTGACGTCGAGTTCGCGGCGGACGCGAAAGCGTGCGACGCCTTCGAGCACCAGATTGAAGCGGCCCTCGTCGAGCGCCTCGACGTCGACGATGCGGCCGACGCAGCCGATGTCATAGAGCGCGGGCGGTTCGCGATCCTCTTCGCCGGGAATCTGGCGCGGCTGGATCATCCCGATCTGCCGGTCGCGCGCCAGCACCTCCTGCACCATCGCGGAATAGCGCGGCTCGAAGATGTGCAGCGGCAGGTGCAGCCCGGGGAACAACACCGCACCGGTCAGCGGAAAGATCGCGATCCGCTGGATTGTCAAAGGCGCGGTCTCGCCCATCACCCGAACAGGATCAGCGACAGGCGGCGGCGCTGCGCCGCAACCCAACTATCTTCAAGCCCGACGGCTTCGAACAGCGACAGCAATTTGGCGCGCGCGGCGCCGTCCTGCCACTCGCGATCGGCGGCAACGATGTGAAGGAGATTGTCGGCGGCGGCGTCGCGCTGTCCCGCGCCGATTTGCGCGGCAGCGAGGTCGTAGCGCGCCTGATGGTTGTCCGGGTTCGCCGCGACCGCGGCTTCGAACGCGGCAAGCTCGCCCGCGTCGGGGGCATCGGCGGCAAGCGCGAGCGCGCTTTTCGCCTGCGCGATCGCGGGATCGTCGGCGATGTCGGCGGGCACAGCGTCGAGCGCGGCCTGCGCGCCTTCGATGTCATCGGCGAGAAGGAATGCGCGAATCAGACCGCCGTGCGCGGGGGCATTGTCGGGTGCCATGTCGAGGATCTGCGCAAAGATGCTCGCGGCGCGCGCGCCGTCGCCTTCGGCCAGCACGCCTTCGCCCATTTCGATCAGCGGCGCGATCTCGACCGCACGGGCGGTCGCCTCGCTTTCGATTGGCAACTGCGCGAGCAGCTGGTCCAGAATCGCCTTCAACTGGCTTTCGGTGCGCGCGTTGGTCAGGTTGGCGACCGGCTGGCCCTGGAAGATCGCATAGACGGTCGGGATCGACTGGACCTGGAACTGGCCGGCGAGGAAGCGATTCGCATCGACGTCGACCTTGACCAGCACGACGCCCTTGTCGGCATAATCGGCGGCGACCTTTTCGAGCACGGGGCCGAGCTGTTTGCACGGGCCGCACCATTCGGCCCAGAAATCGAGGATGACGAGGCTGGTCATCGATGGTTCGACGACGTCGCGGCGGAAGGCTTCGACGGCTTCCTTTTCGGAGGGGTTCAGACCGAGGGTGGCCACGAAAATATGCTCCTGTTCCTGATTTCCGGTAGCGCCCGCCGAAGCGGACGAGACTCTTGCGCCGCTTATGTGGGATTTGCGCGCGATATGCCAACCCTTCGCAGAAAAACGCAATCAGGGGTTGCCGAGTCAAAAAGCCGGTGCTAATCGCCCGCCTCACCCGCTGGAACCGACCGGTTTCCAGCCGCCAGAGCGGGCGTAGCTCAGGGGTAGAGCACAACCTTGCCAAGGTTGGGGTCGAGGGTTCGAATCCCTTCGCCCGCTCCAGTTTTCCTAACAATTTCAGATACCTACGTCGAGTGGCGGCGTAATATGCGTCGTTACGCGGGCTCGATTTTAGCTTCGCGTAATAAGGACGTAATATGATGGGAGCGAGCTGTCGGGTGCCTCTAGGGCAGGATCGGCGACGTTGTTCGCAGAGGTCCGAACATTCTTCCGCCGATCCGACACGCCCCACATCCTCTAGCCACTCTGCTGCTTGGCCTCTTGCCGAGCGTCGCGAAGAATTTCGATCCCGCCCTTGATCGCGATCAGCGCAGTCGCGAATCCAACCAGAAGATCAGGCCAGTTCGTCCCGAGCCACCAGACGAGCACGCCGGCGATCAGGATGCCGCCGTTCGAGATGAAGTCATTGAAGCTGAAGGTTGTCGCGGCTCTGAGATTCACGTCCGGATCCTGAATGCGCTGCAAGAGCTTCAGGCACGCATAGTTCACCACAGCAGCGACCGCCGACATGATCATCATGGTCGGGCCGATTGGTTCGCTTCCTTCAAAATAGCGGCGTCCGACATCGAACAAAACGCCGACGGCGAAAACCAGCAGCATGACGCCCGATGCCGTGGCAGCACGGGTTTTCCATTTCAGGCCGTGGCTGAGCGCAACGAGGCTCAAGGCATAGACCGCGGCGTCGGACAGATTGTCGAGTCCGTTTGCTATGAGCGCGCTCGAATCCCCGAGCGCGCCGGTTACAAGGAAGGCGATCGCGATCGCCGCGTTCAGGACGAGAACGATCTGGAGCGTTCGCTTTTCGCGTTCGCTCCCGGATGCTTTTTCATTCATTGCAAGCTCCTCAATCCTCACCATCGCTAAAAGGAGGCGGAACCCGCTTGGGTTCCGCCCCAGTCAGCACTCCCGGATGCCGCCGACAGGGGGGAATGGCGGTCATCCAGGAGGGCTTCAGCTTGCCGGGCTGGGCACGCCGCTTGGGCGCGCCAATTCTTCCTCTTCGGCCTTCGCGGTCCGTCGATGGACCAGGAGGTACAGGGCCGGCAGCACGAGCAAAGTCAGGATCGTCGACGAGATGATCCCGCCGATGACGACGGTCGCCAGCGGCCGCTGTACCTCGGATCCAGCCCCGACATTGAGCGCCATCGGTACGAACCCGAGCGATGCCACCAGCGCGGTCATCATCACCGGTCTGAGGCGGGTCAGAGCGCCTTCGCGGATCGCCTCGACGAGGCCTTTTCCGCGTTCGCGCAGATCCTTGATGAAGGAGAGCATGACCACGCCGTTGAGCACCGCGACCCCGGACAGGGCGATGAAGCCAACGCCCGCGGAGATCGATAGCGGGATATCGCGAAGCGCGAGCGCCGCGACCCCTCCCGTCAGCGCCAGAGGCACGCCCGAGAAGACGATCGCCGCATCGCGAACCGACCCGAACAGCATGAACAGCAGTCCGAAGATCAGCAGCAGCACGAGCGGCACCACGATCTGGAGGCGCTCGGTCGCGGACTGAAGCTGTTCGAACGTGCCGCCATATTCGATGTAGTAGCCATCGGGCAGCACGACCTCAGCTTCGACCTTTTGCGTGAGCTCGTCGATGAACGATCCCAGATCGCGCCCACGGACATTCGCCGTGATCACCGCACGGCGCTTGCCATTTTCGCGGCTGATCTGGTTCGGCCCCGCCGCGAGCGATATCTCCGCCAACTCCGAAAGCGGCACGAAGCCGCCGGCCGGAAGTGCAACGGGGAGATTGCCGAGCGACGCGAGATCGGTGCGAATGGCCTCGGGAAGCCGGACGATGACGTCGAAGCGGCGGTCACCCTCGAAAAGCTCGCCGGCCTGACGGCCGCCGGTGGCGGTCGAAACCGCGTCCTGGACCGTCTCCATACTCACGCCATAACGCGCAAGCTTGTCTCGGTCGGGCGTGACCGAGAGCATCGGCAGCCCGGTGACCTGTTCGAGCTTCACGTCCTGCGCGCCCGCAATCCCGCCGGCGACTTCCTCGATCGCCTGCCCCGATTCGAGCAATTGGTCGAGATCGTCGCCGAACAGCTTGATCGCAACGTCGGCGCGAACGCCGGCGATCAGCTCGTTCATGCGCATCTTCACCGGCTGGGTGAACTCATAATTGTTCCCCGGCACCTCGTTCACTGCCTTGTTGAGTTCGGCAACGAGCTGGTCGCGCGTCTTTCTAGGATTGGGCCATTCCTTCCGGTCCTTGAGCATGATGAAATTATCGGCGACCGACGGCGGCATCGGATCGGTCGCGACCTCGGGCGTGCCGATCTTTGCGAACACCCGCTCGACTTCGGGGAACTGCCTGATCCTCTTCTCCAGCGCTTCCTGCATCGTGATCGATTGTGTCAGGCTCGTCCCCGGTATCCGCATCGCGTGCATCGCGATGTCGCCTTCGTCGAGGTCCGGGATGAACTCGGACCCGAGACTGGTCGCCGCCACGCCGCTCAGCGCGACGAGCAGCAGCGCGCCCGAAAGCGCCGCCTTCGGCCAATTGAGGACGCGGTCGAGCATCGGGCGATAGCCCTTGCCGAGACCGCGCATCAGCCAATTTTCTTTTTCCTCGACCTTGCCGGTCACGAACAGCGCCACCGCGGCCGGAACCAGCGTGAGCGACAGCAGCAGAGCGGCAGTAAGCGCGAGGACGACGGTGATCGCCATCGGATGGAAGGTTTTGCCCTCGACGCCCTCGAGCGCGAAGATCGGCAAATAGACGGCGGTGATGATGATGATGCCGAAGATGCTCGGCTTGATCACCTCTGCACTCGCCGAGGCGACGAGACCGAAGCGTTCGTCGCGATCGAGCAGGCGCCCGAGCCTGTGCTGAGCCTCGCCGAGCCGGCGGAGGCAGTTCTCGACGATGATGACGGCCCCGTCGACGATGAGGCCGAAATCGAGCGCGCCAAGGCTCATGAGGTTTGCCGATGTTCGCGTCTGGAGCATGCCCGTCAGGGTCATCAGCATCGCGACCGGAATGACCGCCGCCGTGATCAGCGCCGCCCGGAAATTGCCGAGCAGGAGGAACAGGATCACGATGACGAGCAACGCGCCCTCGGCGAGGTTCTTCTGCACCGTCGAGATCGTCCGTTCGACGAGCGCGGTGCGATCGTAGAGCGGCTTGGCAACGACGCCCTTCGGCAACGCACGCGAGGCTTCGACGAGACGTTCGGCCGAGGCCTGCGCCACCACGCGCGGATTCTCGCCGATCAGCATCGAGACCGTGGCGAGGACGACTTCCTTGCCATTCTCGGTCGCGGCGCCCGTGCGGAGCCCCGAACCGATCGCGACATCGGCGACGTCGGCGATCCGGATTGGAACCCCGCCGCGGGTGGTGACGATGATCTGCGACAGGTCACGCTCATTATTGGCCTGACCCGGCACGCGGATCAGAATCTGTTCGCCGCTGCGCTCGACATAACCGGCGCCGCGGTTGGCATTATTGACCTCGAGTGCGGTGACGACATCGTTGAGCGAGAGATTGAGCGAGGCGAGCGAGGCCGGATTGGGGGTCACATGATATTGGCGGGCATAGCCGCCGATCGTGTTGATCTCGGCGACCCCCGGGATCGTGCGCATCTGCGGCCGGATGACCCAGTCGGACATAGTCCTCAGGTCTTCCGCCGTATAAGGCGTGCCGTCGGGTTTTCGCGCGCCCGGCTCAGCCTCGATCGAGAACATGAAGATCTCGCCGAGGCCCGTCGAGATCGGGCCCATTTCGGGCTCCATCCCGGGCGGAAGCTGGCCGCGCGCGGCCTGGAGCCGCTCGTTGACCTGCTGGCGCGCAAAATAGATGTCGGTCCCGTCCTCGAAGACAACGGTGACCTGGCTGAGGCCGTAGCGCGAGATCGATCTGGTATAGTTGAGGTTCGGTATGCCCGCGATCGCGGTCTCGATCGGATAGGTGATGCGCTGCTCGGATTCGAGCGGCGAATAGCCTTCCGCCTTGGTGTTTATCTGGACCTGGACGTTGGTGATGTCGGGAACGGCGTCGATGGGCAATTTGGTCGCGCTCCACGCGCCGATCGCGCAGAGGAGCGCGACGACCGCGAGGACGAGCCATCGTTGCCGGATCGAAAAGCCTATGGTTCTGGCTAGCATGTTATCCTGCTCCCCGATCAATGGTCGTGGCCCGCGCCGGACTTTTCGATGTCGGCGCGAACGAGGAAACTGCCCTTGGTGACATAGGCGGTGCCGGGCTTGATGCCCGACAGGACCTCGGTCCATTCGGGCGACGAACGGCCGAGCTTCAGCATCCGGACCTCATAGTCCTGCCCGAAATTGGCATAGACCACCTTGAAGTCGCGGAAGGGCTGGATCGCCTCGGTTCGCACGGCGAGCGGCACTGTGACGGGGTTGACCATCACCCGGCCGCGCAAGGCCATGCCGGGGCGGAGCGTTCCCGAGCGGTTCGGGATCGTCGCGCGGATAAGTGCGGTTCCCGCCTCGGCGTTGCCGTCGGGCAGGAACTGCCCGAGCGGCGCGGTCGCGATTTCGGCGCCGTCCTGCGTCTCCACGGTCACCCGCATACCCGGACGAATAATCGCGAGGTCGCGGGGGAAGATGTTGAAGACGACCGTGGTCTGCGCCGGGTCGGTAACGACATAGAGCGCGCGCCCGTCGGTAACATCGCCGGGATTGGCGTTGCGCTCGGCAATCACGCCCCCGACCGTTGCATATACCGGATAGACCTGGAGGCTCTCACTCGACTCGATACGTGCGAGCAGCTCCCCGCGGCGGACGCTGTCCCCAACCGCCTTGGTCACCGAGACGACACGGCCGGGGAACTGGCCGCGAATTTCGGAGCGGGCGGTCGGAGACAATTGGACGGTGCCGTAGAGCTCGCGCATCTCGCCGACCGTCGCCGGCCCGACGACCGCGGTTTCAATGCCGCCCGCCTTCGCTGCATCGGCCGCGATCCGGGTCCGGCCTTCGGGATTGGCATATTTCCAGACATGGCGTTTGCCGCCCACGACCGCGACGACCTCGACATCGAAGCTATGCGGCTCGGTGACGACACCCTGACCCGCGAGAAACTTGCCTTGCGGACGGAAGGTGAAGCGATCGACATCGCCGCCTAGCCGGGTGAGCGTGATCGCGAGCTGGACGTCCTTGGGGTCGACCGGCTTGCCGTCGCGTGTCGCGAAGACGCGGAATTGCGGCTCGGTGCCATTTTCGAAGATCGTGACCTCGACTGCGAAGTCCCCATTCTTGAGCAATTTGCCGCCGTTCGGGCCTTCGGCGTCTTCCTCGCCTTCGCCCTCGGCGTGGCTTTCGCCTTCTTCATGTTTGTCTTCGCCCTCGGCTCCGCCGCCGCAGGCAGCGAGAGGCACCGCAAGGAACAACGCCGCAGCCGCGGCGGGAAATGGAAATTTCTTCATGGAATATTCTCCGCAAGGGGAGCCGCATCGAAGCGGCCGGTCAGGCGATCGATCTCCGCGAGCAAATCGCGGTAACTCGTCATGGCATCGGCCCACTGACCCTGGATTTGGATGATGACGTCGGCTGCGTCCTGTACGTCGGCGAACAGGAAACCGCCGCGGGCATAGCCTTCGCGCACCTGCGCAAGTGTCTTCACCGCCTTGGGATAGACGGTGTTCATGATGCCTTCGGCGCGCACCCGGGCTGCATCGGCATCCGCCCGAAGCGAGGCGAGACGCCGCAAGCGCTCGAGACGGTTGGCCTCGGACTGATATTCGAGCTGCCGTCGCTCCGCTTGTGCCCGCGCGATATTGCCCTGATTGCGGTCGAACCTTCCGAGCGGGATCGAGATACCGCCGAGAACGGCGACATCATTGGTCTCTCGAAGGAAGCGGGTCCCCCCCGATACCGTATAATCCTGATGCGCACGGCTCTGCTCGACGACGACTTGTGCCCGGGCGCGATCGACTGCGGCATCGAAGACTGCGGCGTCGGCTTCGGCCAGCGGCGGGTCACGCGGATCGGGCTTCTCGATCCCTTCCGCGATAACGAGGCTGTCGGGAGCGCCGCCCCAGAAGGACGTGAGCAGAGCGCGTGCCGATTGGCGTTTCGCCTGGACTTCCTTCAGGGCCAGCTCGGCTTCGAGAATGCGGGCATCCGCCCTTGTTTCGACAAACAGCGGGTCCTTGTAGCCGCGCACCCGCCGGATGGCCTCGGCGCGTATCTCCTTTTCGAGTTTGACGCGGTCTTCGGCGATCCAGACCATCTGTTCGGCGATCTGGACGTTGATGTAGGCGCGCTGGACCTGTTGGGCGATATCGAGCCGGACAATCCGCCATTGCGCTTCGGCCAGCACGACGCCGCGCTCGGCAAGCGCCATGCGCGCCTCACGCTTGCCGCCGCGTTCGAGCGGCTGCGAATAGGTGACGGTCAACTCGGACTGCCGGAACAGGCCATAGCCGCCTGTCCCGACGCCATTGTCCATATCGACCGAAACGGTCGGATTGGGACGGACACGGGCTTGCAGCTGATCGCCGCGCGCAGCGTCGACCCCCGCTTCGCCCGCTCTAAGCTCGGGCGATACGGCGATGGCCCGCTCGACCGCCTGGTCGAGCGTTAGCGGCTGGGCCCAAACGGACCCCGCCAGCAGCGCAGCCCCGGCCAACAGGGCGGCGCGCATATGGATATGCATAAATTCTCACTCCTGAACGAGACGACTGAGCGCAGGCCGGAAAGGGCCGCGCGGCAGGCGTGGTTCAGGCGAGGGGAGGGTTCAGGGGGGGAGCAAGAGCGCGCGAAGCGAGGCGCGTCGCGGGCAGCACAAAGAGGAGGCCGCCGGAAAAACAGGACAGATCGTCATGGCCTGCGAGGGCCTGGTCGGATGCGACCGGGCAATTATGGTGACTGCCGTGGATGTCGGCATCCTGCTGACCGTTGGACGAATCCTTGCCCGAGGCATGACCCGATTCCGCATGGTGAGCGAGATGCGAATCGGTGGCATGGTGCGTCATGCCCGCCGCCGCCGGCGCAGCATTGTGGAGCCCGCTCAGAAGCAGGATAATCACAAGCAGAAGGCGGAAGGGAGCGCCGGACATCGGTGCGCCCCTAACAGCGAATGGATTGTTCCGAAAGTCCAAATCGGGCGCAACCGGTGCTGCGAGCCCATCGCATGCATGATGCACGCGGCAATGGACGTCGGCTTCGCGCTTGCGTCCAGCCCGGGCGCGGAGGACGAGACCCCGAACCCGATTGGCGTCCATTCTGCCTGCCATCTCCTCGAACCGATTTGGCAATCTATATTAGATATAGGATCGGAGGCCCATGTCGCAGGCCGGTACGCAGCGCGGTCCGTTCCAATCTCACGCGATGGACCAGAGTCTTGTGGAACCTATTGGTCTGCAATAGTCTCGGGCCCATGCTATGGTTTCATAGGAATATGAAGCATTCTCCCAAAAATATTCTAACTGTTACGAGGATATTCGATGAGTGCTTTGATTTGTCTCGGGTTCTAATAAGTATCAAAATATTCAATACATGAATTTTGGCTTGATAATGTGATAACATTACAGATAGCGTTGGGCGGCCAGCAAGGTGTCCCGAAGTAGATTGAAAATCTTCTACTTTTCATCCTGCCGTTTCGATGCTAGGGGCCTGTTCCAATGCGACGGGTGATCCTCTTCCTGCTGACCATTCTCCTTGCATCCGGAACGGTTGCTGGGTCGCTCGCGCATGCGAGTGAGGAACGAGCCGAGACGAGCTTCCTGGTCGCTGCGATCGAAGCCGGCTGTGTCGCCGCGCCGGCAACCGAAAGCGCCGAAACCGACAAGAAGAAGTCGTCTTCTGGCGAACAGCAGCCGTTCCCGGCTGCCCCTCACGGCTGCCATGGGCATCACTCGGGGGTACCGGCGGAGACGCTGACCGCATCGACCGAAGTGCCTTGCAGCCAGTCGCACGCGCTCGTGCCCGCGGCCACGTTGCCGCCCGTCGCCTACATCGGGACATTCCGCCCTCCAATCGCCTGACGCTCTAGGTTTGCGCGCGCCCTCTGCGCGCGCCTCTCCCTGGAAACGTCAGGAGTCTCCTTTTCATGAAATCCATAGTTGTCGCCGCGACTTTCGCGGCGCTCGTTGCAGGCGCAAATGCCGCGCCCGTTGCTGCCCAATCGGCAGGAACGGAGCTCGTGGGTCCGCCTTCTTCATCCGACGAGGCGGTCCGCACCGGCCCGCTTCCCGCCCGATTGTCCCTCGCCCAGGCGATGGAAGAAGCCGACGCGCGGTCGCCGCGCGTGGTTGCCGCCCAGGCTGAAGTGGAGGCCGCGCGCGGCCGCCAGCGCCAAGCGGGCTATCGCTACAACCCAACGCTGAACGTCGACGTCGAGAATTTTGCCGGAACGGGTCCTTATTCGGGGCTCAATGGCCTCGAAACGACCGTGTCGGTCAACCAGCGGCTCGACATAGGCGGGCGCCGCCGCGCCCGCATGACGCTCGCCGACGCAGAGTTTCTGGCCGCGCAATATCGACTGGAAATTGCCCGCGCGGACCTCGCGTTCGACGTGCGCAATCAGTTCGCGACGGCGACCGCGGCCCGCGACAATCTGGCGCTTGCGCGCGAGAATGAAGCCCGAGCCCGCGAACTTGTCCGCGTCGCGCAGGCGATGGTCGACACGGGAAACGAGCCGCCGCTGCGGGCCTTCCGCGCCAATGCGGCCCTTGTGCAGGCGACCGCTGAATTGCGCACCGCCGAGGCCGAAGAGCGGACCGCACGCCGCTCGCTCGCGGCTCTCCTCGGCAGCTCGGTCCCGCCGGCCGAACTGGTCGATGGCGATTTGTGGGTGACACCGGCGACGGTGGACTCGCTCGCAACGCTCGACGTCCGTCTTGCCGAAACCGAGAAGCTCATTGCCGAGGCGCGGCTCCAGGGGCAGCGGGCCGACGGCCGGCTCGACCCATCGGTCGGGTTCGGAGTGCGCCAGCTTCGCGAGACCGGCGATCGCGCGCTCGTCGCCAACGTCTCGGTACCGCTACCGGTCTTCGATCGCAATCGCGGCAACATCTCGGCTGCCAAGTCCGATGTCGCCGCCGCGATCGCCCGGCGCGAAAATGCCGTGGTCAACGCCCAGGCGGAAATCGCGAATGCGCAAGCCGAACTCGAGGCGGCCGAAGCGCGTCTCGCGGCGCTCGAAGGCAGCGGCATCGAGCAGGCGCGCGAAGGGGTCCGGCTTGCCGAGCTCAGCTACCGCGCCGGCAAGTCCTCGCTCGTCGAATATATCGACGCACAGCAGGCCTATGCGGCAACGCAGGCCGAACTGATCGCCGCGAGGCAAGCCCGGGCCGCGGCCCGTGCGATCCTTTCGCGCCAGGCGGCCGCCGATGGCGATGCGGACCATCAGCCATGAGCGCGCCGATCCTTCCAGCGGACGGAGGCGCCTTCGCCGCCGTCCTTTCAAGTCAACAGGGGTGCGCTGCCGGTCGGCGCGCGAACCGCATCATCAGCGGAGATAGAATATGATCACCAAGGACAAGCGCCTTCTCGGCACTGTCGCGGGCGCCATCGCCCTCGCCGCCGTCACCGGCTTCGGCGTCGCCCGCTGCACCGCTGATCCGGCCCCCGCGCCGGCTGCCGAAGGCGAAGCCGCAACTGAAAGCGAAGCGCTTCCAAGCAGCCTCGCTATCACACCCGAAGCGATCAAGGCCGCCGAAATCGGCGTCGAGGCAATCGGCGCCGGCGGTCTCGGCTCCGAAATCATCTCGCAGGCCACGGTCACTGCCGCGCCGAGCGGCGAGGCGATCGTCACCGCCCGCGCAGGTGGTGCGGTGACCCGCCTCTTCAAACGGCTCGGCGATCCGGTCCGCGCCGGCGAAACGATCGCGATCGTGCAAAGCCGCGACGCAGCGCAGATTGCGGCGGAACGGATTGCGGCCGATGCGCGCTCGACGCTCGCGCAGAAGAATCTCCACCGCGAGAAGACGCTGTTCGACCAGAAGGTGTCGGCACGCGTCGATTACGAGCAGGCGCAGGCCGAAGCCGCGGCTGCCGCGGCCGAAGCGCAACGTGCCCGCGCCGCAGCGAACGCGGCGCAGGTCACCCGCGATGGAAGCAGTGTGATCGTCGCGAGCCCGATCTCGGGACGGATCACGGCCGAGAGCGCGAGCCTCGGTGCCTTCGTGCAGCCCGAAACCGAATTGTTCCGGGTTGCCGATCCGAGCAAGGTGCAGATCGAGGCTGCGGTCGGTCCGGCCGACGCGCAGCGGCTGTCCCCGGGGGACCGCGCGATCATAGAACTGCCCGACGGACAGACGATCGACGCGCGTGTCCGCGCGGTGACGCCCGGCCTTTCGGGCGAAACCCGCTCGGCAACCGCCGTCCTCGATGTTCCCGGCGCGCTGCAGCCCGGCCTCGCGGTCCGGGTACGCCTGCTTCCCACCCGCGGCGCCGCGACCGGTGGTCCCGCAACGATCGTGATCGCCGACGAGGCGCTCCAGACGCTCGAGGGCCGCGACGTGGTGTTCGTGCGCACGAAGACCGGCTTCCGCGCGCAGCAGGTGACCGTCGGTCAGCGTAGCGCGGGCCGTGTCGAAATCCTCTCGGGGCTGAAGCCTGGCCAGATTGTCGCGACCAAGAACGCATTCCTGCTCAAGGCCGAACTCGGCAAGGGCGCGGGCGAGGAGGAATAGACCGTGATCGCGAAACTGATGGCGCTATCCGTCCGCGCGCGCTGGGCGGTGCTTTTCCTCTTCCTCGTGATCGCGGGCCTCGGCGTCTGGCAGCTCACCAAGCTGCCGATCGACGCCGTTCCCGACATCACCAACAAACAGGTGCAAATCAACACGATCGACCCGCGCCTTTCGCCGGTCGAAATCGAGAAACTCGTAACCTATCCGATCGAAATCTCGCTGGCCGGCATTCCGGGGCTCGAGACGACACGGTCGATCTCGCGCAACGGCTTCAGCCAGGTGACGGCCATCTTCTCCGATGAAACCGACCTCTATTTCGCCCGCCAGCAGGTGGGCGAACGGCTTCTCCAGGCGGGCGAAAATCTACCCGATGGAGCGCAGCCGCAGATCGGTCCCGTAACGACGGGTCTCGGCGAGGTCGTGATGTATACCGTCGGCTATAAGAATCCCGACGGGAAGGGGGCCAAGAAGGTCGCGGGTCAACCGGGCTGGCAACCGGACGGCAGCTATCTGACCCCCGAGGGCGATGTCCTCACCGACGAGATCGCCAAGTCGGGCTATCTTCGCACAGTCCAGGACTGGATCGTCAGCCCCCAGCTGAAGTCGGTCGGCGGCGTTGCCGGCGTCGACTCGATCGGTGGCTATGCCAAGACCTTCGTGGTCGAGCCCGATCCGACCCGCCTCACCAGCTATGGCATTTCCTACAGCGAACTCGGCGAAGCGCTCGAACGCGCCAACCTCGCGGTCGGCGCCAACTATTACAACCGCGGCGGCGAGGCCTATCTCGTCCGCGTCGATGCGCGCGTTCGCTCGGTCGACGAGATCCGCAATGCCGTCGTCGCAACGCGCGGCGGGGTTCCTGTCACCGTCGGGCAGCTTGCCAATGTGAAGATTGGCGGCGACCTTCGAACGGGTGCGGGCAGCATGAACGGCAAGGAGGCGGTGATCGGCACCGTGCTCATGCTGATCGGCCAGAACAGCCGCACCGTCGCGGAGGATGTCTCGGCGAAGATCGCGCAGGTGTCGAAAACCTTGCCGCCTGGCGTCGAAGTGAAGGTGGTGCTCGACCGCGCCAAGCTCGTGAACGCGACCGTCGGCACGGTTGAAAAGAACCTGACCGAAGGCGCGCTGCTCGTCGCGGCCGCGCTCTTTTTCCTGCTCGGCAACTGGCGCGCCGCGATCATCGCGGTGCTTGTCATCCCCTTCTCCTTCCTGATGATGGCGATGGGCATGAACGCGTTCCGCGTTCCCGGTAACCTGATGAGCCTTGGCGCGCTCGACTTCGGTCTGATCGTCGACGGGGCGGTGATCATCATCGAAAACTGTCTGGCGAGACTGGCGCACAGACAGGAGCATGAAGGGAGATTGCTCAATCTTCGCGAACGTCTCGAGGAGACGATGCGCGCCAGCCAGGAGATGATCAAACCGACCGTCTTCGGCCAGGCTATCATCCTGCTCGCCTTCGCGCCGCTGCTGATGTTCACAGGCGTCGAGGGCAAGACCTTCTCGCCGATGGCCATCACCATCATGCTCGCGCTCGTCGCCGCTTTCATCCTTGCCATCACGCTGGTCCCGGCGCTCGTCGCGCTGATGATCCGCGGCAAGGTGGCCGAGAAGGAAGTCTGGGCCATCCGCAAGTCGAAGGAACGTTATCTACCCTTGCTCGACAAGGCGATCGCGAAACCCTGGACCTTCATCGCGGGCGGCTTCGTCTTCTTCCTTCTCGCGATCCCGGCGTTTGGGCTTCTGGGTTCGGAATTCATTCCGCAGCTCGACGAGAAGAATATGGCACTCGCCTCGACGCGCGTGCCTTCGGTGAGCCTCGAACAGTCGCTGGCCATGCAACGTAATGTCGAGACGGCGATCTCAAGCCTGCCCGAAGTCGAACTGATGTTCTCGAAGACGGGTACCGCTGAGGTGGCGACCGACCCGATGCCGCCAAACATCTCGGACGGCTTCGTGATCCTGAAGCCGCAGGACCAGTGGCCGGCGGGTGTCGACAGCAAGGCCGATGTTGTCGAGCGGATCGAGAAGGCCGCTGGCGGCCAGCTCGGCCAGCTTTACGAGGTCAGCCAGCCGATCCAGCTTCGTTTCAACGAACTGATCGCGGGTGTCCGCGGCGACGTCGCCATCAAGCTCTACGGGGACGACCTCGACAAGATGTCGCTCGCTGCAAACGAGATGGTGAAGGTACTTCAGGGCATTCCGGGTGCGGGCAGCGTCAAGGCCGACCAGGTCGGCGGCGCTCCGACGCTGGACGTGAAGCTCGATCGCAATGCGATCGCGCGTTACGGCCTCTCGGTCCAGGAAGTCGCCGACACCGTGTCCGCGGCGCTTGGCGGGCGTGAATCGGGTCTCCTTTACGAAGGCGATCGCCGGTTCGACATCACCGTGCGTGTTCCCGACGCAACCCGCGTCAATCTCGACGACATTCGCGCGCTTCCCGTCCTCCTTCCCTCGGAAGGCGGGAACCGCGGACAGATACCGCTCGCGCAAGTGGCGCAGATCCGGCTGACCGAAGGGCTCAACCAGATCAGCCGCGAGAATGGCAAGCGGCGCGTCGTCGTACAGGTGAACCTCGAAGGCCGCGATGCGGGCTCCTTCGTGGCCGAGGCGCAAGCGAAGATTGCCAATGTAAAGCTTCCGGCGGGCTATTATCTCGAATGGGGCGGGCAGTTCGAAAGCCTGCAGGCCGCCTCGAAGCGGCTCTCCATCGTGGTGCCGCTCTGCTTCGCGGGTATCTTCATCCTGCTGTACATGGCGCTTGGCACCTTCGGCCGAGCAACTGCCGTGTTCCTTGCGGTCCCGCTGGGGCTTGCAGGCGGGGTGTTCACGCTCGCGCTCACCGGGATCAACTTCTCGGTGTCGGCGGCGGTAGGCTTCATCTGTCTCGCCGGCGTCGCGGTGCTCAACGGTCTCGTCGTCATGACGGCGATCCGCGAGCGGCTCGAGAATGACGTGCCGCTCACCGAGGCGATCCGCGAGGGCATGACCGAGAAGATGCGTGCGGTGATCATGACCGGCTTCGTGCCCGCGATCGGCTTCGTGCCGATGGCGATCGCGACGGGGACGGGCGCCGAGGTGCAGAAGCCACTCGCGACGACCGTCATCGGCGGCCTCATCGCAGCGACCATCCTGACGCTTCTCGTGCTCCCGGCCATCGCGAAGGTCGTTCTTGGCGCGAATTGGCAGCCCGGTTTCCTGAAACGCAAAACCGAGCCGGCCGAAGCGCCGGTCACTGAATAGGAGAGGACCATGCAAAAAGCATCCAAGCTCTTGCGCGTTTATACCGACGAGTCGGCCTTCTTCGGTGACCAACGCGTCTTCGAGTTCATTTCGGAACTCGCCCGCCAGCAAAAGCTGGCGGGCGTCACGGTCCTCGAAGCCGTCCTCGGCTTCGGCCGCTCGGCACATCTCCACCGCAAGCATGCGCTGGAGAATGACCGGGCGGTCGTGATCGAGATCATCGACGAGGAGCAGCGGCTCCGCGACTTTGCGGCGCAGCTGTCCGAAATACCGGACATCGGGCTCATCACGCTCGAAGCGGTCGACATCCTCGGCGGGAAATCCGCCGTGGAGCCTCCCGATGTCCAGAGCTGACCGGCAAATTGCCGGTTTCCACCGCGGCGCAGGTCCCCGGCCTGCGTCGCGGACCAGCTTGCCGGAGCGAGGAAGCTGCCGATGTTCTCGGTAGGAACCTCGCTCCGCCTGCCGGTCCCGATCGGCCGCGTCTGGCGGTTGCTCGTCGACATCGAGCGCTATGCCGACTGGCATCCGACATTGCGCTTATCGGAGCATCCGGGAGATGAGGAGCGCATCGACTATGTCTATTCCCCGCGTGGGCCGCGCGGGCCGGAGCTGTCCGCCGAAGGGCGGATCACCGGTCTCGACTGGCTCAAGGGCTTTTCGTGGCGAACGGGCATGCGCGGCCTGCTCGTGATCGAGGAGAGCTATCGGCTCGAGAAGCTAGGGCAAGGCGTCGAGGTGACGCACCGCCTTGCCTGCCGCGGTGTATTTTCATGGCTCGGCTATCCTCTTTTACGCCGCGCCTGCTCGGTGTTCCTGCGCCGCTCTAATGCAGCGCTCGAAGCGCATTTCCGCCGCACGACAGTTCAGTCCCGCTACGCGCGGCCGAGCGGACGTCGCGCATGATTGTAAATTCGAAACCTGGCCGTCGGAGGCCCCTCTCATTCGCCCCCCTCACCACGGGCAGGGATCTCCGGCGGTCGGGGAGGTGCGGGAGTGGGTCGCAACCCGCCAAGGCTCCCGCACCTCATCCTTCCGTGCATTTAAACATGCGTCCGGATGACAGTGCCGATCGCCAACAGAAAAGGATGGCATCATGAGTGACCAGTTGCGGCTCGATATTCCGCTTCTCCTCCCCGAAGTCGCCGATACCGCCGACCGCTGTGTCGCGCGCCTGATGGGCGAACTCGAAGGACGCGAAGGCGTCGACAAGGTCCATGTGGTCCGATCAAGTGATGGTTCGCCGCCGCAGCTCTGCATCCATTACCGTCCGGATATTCTCCCGCTCGAACGCGTGCGGCAGCTCGCGCGCAGCGCCGGTGCCGAGCTCACTGACCAATATCAGCATCTCTTCTGGGACGACCTCGAAGGCGTCGGCCACGCCCGGCGCGCGCGGACGATCGGACTGAAGCTTCGCGAAATGCCGGGCGTGATCGAGGCCGAAGTCGGCGCCGCCGGCACGCTGCGCGCCGAGTTTCAGCGCTCGGAGACCTCCATCGAAACGATCAGAAAGACACTCTCGGATATGGGCGTCACACAAAAATCGGCTGCCGTCGCCGCGGCTACTCCGGCACAAGCCCCCCACCAACATGGAGATGATGGCCATGACCATGGACCGGATCACGCGCATGGGCCTGATCACAAACATGGCCACACGGGCGAGGACAGCCACGACCATGGCCATGATCATGGCGGCATTTTCGGCGAGCGGACCGAGCTGATCTTCGCGTTGCTGTGCGGTCTCGTCCTCGGCATCGGCTTTGCCATCGAGAAGCTGGCTGCGGCGCCGGAGTGGGTACCGCTCGCATTCTACATTGCCGCTTATGGTTTCGGCGGCTGGTTTACGGTCCGCGAGGCGATCGAGAATCTGAAGCTCAAGCGCTTCGAGATCGACACGCTGATGCTCGTCGCCGCGGCCGGCGCCGCAGCGCTCGGTGCGTGGGCCGAAGGCGCGCTGCTCCTCTTCCTCTTCAGCCTTGGTCATGCGCTCGAACATTATGCCATGGGCCGGGCCAAGCGCGCGATCGAGGCGCTCGCCGAGCTGGCGCCGCAGACCGCGATCGTGAAGGGGGCCGACGGCAGCACCCGCGAAGTGTCGGTCGAGCTTCTGCAGATCGGCGACACCGTGGTGGTCAAACCCAACGAGCGGCTGCCCGCCGACGGCTTCGTCATCGTCGGACGCTCGGCGGTCAATCAGGCTCCGGTGACGGGCGAGAGCGTTCCGGTCGACAAGGAGCCGGTGCCCGATCGCGCCGCTGCCGCAGCGAAGCCCGATGTGCTCGAGGCGAAATATCGCGTCTTCGCGGGCACGATCAACGGTCATGGCGCGATCGAGATCGCGGTAACCCGTCTTGCGGCCGATACGACGCTCGCCAAGGTCGTAAAGATGGTGAGCGAGGCGGAAACGCAGAAATCGCCGACCCAGCGCTTCACCGACAAGTTCGAGCGCATCTTCGTGCCGAGCGTGCTCGCGCTCGTGTTCGTCCTGCTCTTCGCCTGGGTCGTCGTCGACGAGCCTTTCCGCGACAGCTTCTATCGCGCGATGGCGGTCCTCGTCGCGGCAAGCCCGTGCGCGCTCGCCATTGCGACGCCGAGCGCCGTCCTGTCCGGCGTAGCGCGTGCCGCGCGCGGCGGCGTGCTGGTCAAAGGCGGCGGCCCACTCGAAAATCTCGGCTCGCTGACTGCGCTGGCGTTCGACAAGACGGGCACGCTCACCGAGGGCAAGCCGCGGATCACCGATGTCCTGCCGGCCAGCGGCGTGCCGAAGGAGGAACTGCTGCGCATCGCGGTGGCGGTCGAGCGGCTGAGCGATCATCCGCTTGCCGCTGCCATCGCGCGCGATGGCGAGGCCATGCTGACCTCGGCGCGCGTACCGGTAGCGGACAACCTCAACAGCCTGACGGGTCGCGGCGTCACGGCGAAGGTCGAGGGCGAGACCGTCCTGATCGGCAAGGCCGAAATGTTCGGTGCCGACGGCATCGCGCCGATCGGCGGCGAAGTGGCGGCTGCGATCGCCGGCCTCCGCGAGCAGGGCCGCACGACAATGGTGGTCCGTATGGGCGACCGCGACCTTGGCGCGATCGGTCTGATGGACACGCCGCGCGAAGCGGCGCGCACCGCGATCGCCAAACTGCGCGAACTCGGCATCGGCCGGATGATCATGATTTCGGGCGATCACCAGAAGGTCGCGGAATCCATTGCCGCCGAGGTCGGGATCGACGAGGCCTGGGGCGACCTGATGCCCGATCAGAAGGTCGACGCCATTCGCGATCTCAAGGCGCAGCAGCCGGTCGCCATGGTCGGTGACGGCGTGAACGATGCGCCCGCGATGGCGAGCGCCACCGTCGGGATCGCGATGGGCGCCGCGGGGTCCGATGTCGCCCTCGAAACCGCCGACGTCGCGCTGATGGCCGATGACCTCGCTCATCTGCCGTTCGCGATCGGGCTCAGCCGTCAGACGCGCCGCATCATCCGCCAGAATTTGGTGGTCAGCCTCGGCGTCGTCGTGATCCTCGTGCCGGCGACGATCTTCGGGCTCGGAATCGGTGCGGCGGTCGCGGCGCACGAAGGCTCGACCCTCGTCGTCGTCGCCAACGCGCTTCGCCTGCTCGCCTATCGCGATCGCAGCATGGGCTGAGGGCGCACAGTCGCGGCGGGATCGAACCGGAAGGGGGAGAGAGGATGAACTTCAAGAATATCTCGGCCTGGTCCATCCGGAACCCGATCCCGCCGCTCGTCATGTTCTTCGGTCTGACGGTGGCGGGCATCGTCTCCTTCCTCATGATGGGGGTCCAGAGCGATCCCGACATCGATTTTCCGGGCGCCATCGTCATCATCGCCCGGCCGGGCGCCGCGCCGACCGAGCTCGAAACGCAGGTCACGCAGCGCGTCGAGGCGGCGGTGCGGACGATCGAGGGGATCGACGAGCTCAATTCGACGGTTACCGAAGGCCAGTCGCAGACCTTCGTCCAGTTCGCGATCGGCACGCCGATCGACCGGGCGGTGACCGACATCCGCGACAAGATCACGCAGATTCGCAGCAACCTGCCGAACGGAATCCTTGAACCGCAGGTTATCCGCCTGTCGACCTCGGGCAACACGCTCGCCTATTGGTCGGCCTCGGCGACCGACATGACGCTCGAGGAATTGAGCTGGTATGTCGATAATGTCGTCGCCAAGCGGCTGATCGCGGTCCCCGGCATGGGCGACGCCTATCGACGGGGCGGGGTCAGCCGCGAAATCCGGGTCATCCTCAACCCCGAGCGCATGCGTGCCTATGGTCTCACCGCCGCAGCGGTGAACACCCAGCTCGTCCAGCTCAACGTCAATGCGGCCGGCGGCCGGATGGAGGTCGCGGGGTCCGAGCAGGCGGTCCGCATCCTCGGCAACGCCAGCAGCGCCAATGCCCTCGGCGAGACGCTGATCTCGGTCGGCACCAACCGGACCGTGCGCCTCGCCGATATCGCCGAGGTCAAGGATCTCTACGCCGAGCAGCGCTCGGTCTCGAAGCAGGACGGGCGACAGGTGCTGACCTTCGGCTTCGAGCGCGCGAAGGGCGCCTCGGATGTCACCGTTTACGACGCGGCGGTCGAGGAGTTGCGCAAGCTCGAGAAGGAAAACCCCAAGGTCAAATTCACCGAGCTGTTCAGCGACATCGAATATACCAAGGGCCAATATCATTCGGCGATCAATGCGATGGTCGAGGGCGCGATCCTCGCGGTCGTCGTCGTCTTCCTTTTCTTGCGCGACTGGCGCGCGACGCTGATCTCGGCGCTCGCCATCCCGCTGTCGGCGGTCCCGACCTTCCTGTTCATGGACCTCATGGGCTTCTCGCTCAACATGATGACCTTGCTCGCATTGAGCCTCGTTGCCGGCGTGCTGGTCGACGATGCGATCGTCGAGATCGAGAATATCGTGCGCCACATGCGGATGGGCAAATCAGCCTATCAGGCCTCGATCGATGCCGCCGACGAGATCGGCCTCGCGGTGCTCGCGACAACCATGACGATCGTCGCGGTGTTCCTGCCGGTCGGGCTGATGCCGGGCGTCGCCGGGCAATATTTCAAGAATTTCGGACTGACGGTCGTGGCCGCGGTGCTGATGAGCCTCGCGGTCGCGCGCATGATCACACCCATGCTCGCCGCCTATTTTCTCTCCGCGCAGGGTCCGCAAAAGCATGGCGAGGGCCCGCTGATCGACACCTATATGCGCATCTTGCGCTGGAGCCTCGACACCAGCGGGGCCGCTGCCGCGCGTGCGCGCGGCGGGCGCTGGAAGTGGCTCGGTTACATCAAGGACCATCGCGTCTGGGTGGTCGGCATCGGTGTGCTGGCGCTCTTTGCGACCATTTTCAGCTTCTCGCTGCTCCCGATGACCTTCCAGCCGTCGATCGATTCCGACACGAGCCGCGTCGCCATCCAGCTCGCCCCGGGTGCAACGCTCGAACAGACCGAGGCGGTGGCCGACGAGGTGACCGATCTCATGAAGCGCGACCCGCTCGTCGAATCCGCTCTGTCGCGGATCGATGTCGGCACGGCGACGGTCTATCTGAAATTGCGCAAGGACCGCGAGCTCACCTCGACCGAGTTCGAAAAGGACCGCGCGCTGCGGCTCGCGCAGGTTCCCGATGCCCGCATCAACTTCCAGTCGCAGCATGGCGGCGGCGGCGGCAGCAGCCGCGACATCTCGATCACGCTCGGCAGCGACGACCCTAAGAAGCTCGAAGATGTCGGCAACCGGCTCCTTGCCGAAATGGCCGGGGTCAAGGAAATCCGGTCGCCGCGCGTCGAGGGCAATCTCCAGCGCCCCGAGATCGTCATTCGCCCGCGCTTTGCGCTCGCGGCGCAGCTCGGCGTGACGACGCAGGCGCTCAGCCAGTCGATCCGCGTCGCGACGCTTGGCGAGATCGACCAGAATAGCGCGAAATTCTCGCTGTCCGACCGACAGATTCCGGTCCGCGTCGCGCTTGCGGAAACCGCGCGCGAGCGGCTCGATACCCTGCGCAACATGCCGGTTCCGACCCGGAACGGGGGAACGGTGCCGCTCTCGGTTGTGGCCGAGATAGGCTTCGGCGCCGGCCCGACCCAGATCAATCGGACCAACCAGGTGCGCCAGCTCACCATCGGGGCCGACCTTGCTCCGGGTCTCGTGACCGGTCAGGCGATGGATAAGGTCGAGGCGTTGCCGGCGCTCAAGACGCTACCCGCCGGCGTCACGCGGCTGGTCCTCGGGAGTGCCAAGTGGCAGGCCGAGATGCTGCGCAATTTCGCAATCGCGGTCGTATCGGGGATCTTCCTCGTGCTCGCCGTCCTGATCCTGCTCTATCGCAAGATCATCCCGCCTTTCGTCAACATGGGCTCGCTTCTGCTCGCCCCGCTCGGCGGGGCGGTCGCGTTGCTCTTGACCGGCTATCCGCTCTCGCTTCCCGTGTTCATCGGCGTGCTGATGCTGCTCGGTATCGTCGGCAAGAACAGCATCCTCCTCGTCGACTTCGCGATCGAGGAGATGGCGTCCGGGGTGCCGCGCGACGAGGCGATCGTCGACGCCGGACACAAGCGCGCGCAGCCGATCCTCATGACCACGGTCGCGATGGTCGCGGGCATGATCCCGACCGCGCTGTCGCTCACCGGCGATGGCGCATGGCGCGCGCCGATGGCGGTCACGGTGATCGGCGGGCTGATCCTCTCGACGATGCTGACGCTGCTGATCGTCCCGGCGTCCTTCAGCCTCGCGGCGGGCTTCGAGCGCCGGATTGCCCCGCGCCTGCGTCGCTGGTTCACAACGGGCGGCGCGCACGCCGATCCAATGCCCGCGGGCGTCGCCGACAGCGGCGTGGCGCATGGGCCGGTCGTTGATCGATAGAGGAGTGAAAGTGATGGAGTTCGAGCGGGAGCATGATCTCCCCTATAGCCCGGAACAAATATGGGCGGTCCTCGGCGATTTCGAGAACCACCGGGTCTGGAATCCCTATGTCCGTATCGAGCGATTGGCGGAGGACCCGATCGCGATCCGCTATTCGATGCGCATGGATCCCCAAAAGCCCAAGTTTCTCGAAGTCTCCGCGACGGTGATCTCCGCGCGTCCCCATGAGGAACTGATACTCGACGTCAAGCCGAGCTTCATCCTCCAATTCGAGGAGAGCTATATCCTGACGCGGACGCCGGAAGGGACCAAATTTCTCCATCGTTATCGCTGCCGCGGGCCCTTTGCCTGGCTCCGGCCCCCCGGCATCCGGACGAGCTTCCAAAGAATGCTCGCGTCGATCGACGGCATCCTGCTCAGCTATCTCAAGTCCAAATACAGCAAGCCGCAATCGCCGCCGCGCCGACCGAAATCCAAGTTCAAGGGCGGCCGGCGATGACGAGTTTTCCCCTTCTCGCCCCGCATAAATGGCGTCCGCTCGGCGCGGCCTGGGCAATCGCACTCGTATCGAGCCTCGCCGTCCTCTTCGTCGGCGAGGTGATGGGTCAGGCGCCGTGCGATCTCTGCTGGTTTCAGCGGGCTTTCATGTTCCCGCTCGCGATCATTCTCGGCGTAGCGGCGTTCAAGTCGGACTGCGCTGTCGTTCCTTATGGGCTGGCGCTCGCAGCGGGCGGTAGTCTCGTCGCCCTCTATCATAGCCTGCTCTACGTCGGCATCATTCCGGCCCCGATCGTCCCCTGTACCGGCGGCCCGTCATGCTCGGGAGAGAGCATGGCGGTTGGAGGCGTGCCACTGCCCCTCCTGTCGCTGGCCGCTTTCGCGCTGATCATCACCCTCTTGCTCAACTTTCAAAGGAGACTGAAATCATGAACAGACGTATCGGAGTGGTGGCCACGCTTGCCGTTTCGGCGCTCGCTTTCACCGGCGGCGCGATGCTCTACAGCGGAACCGCCGAAGGCGAACCCACGAAAAAGGTCGTGGCGGGGCCCGTCGACAGCCTTGTCCGCCCGCACTCGCCGATCATCGGCCTGAAAAATGCCCCGGTCACCATCGTCGAATTCTTCGATCCGTCGTGCGAGGCCTGCCGGGCCTTCTATCCGACGGTGAAGGGCATCGTCGCCAAATATCCCAAGGATGTGCGTCTCGTGATGCGCTACCTCCCGCTCCACCCCGGCTCGGCCGAAGCGATCGTGATCCTCGAAGCCGCCCGTGTGCAGGGCAAACTCGAGCCGGTGACGGCCGCACTGCTCGAAGCGCAGCCCGACTGGCACGACGGAAAGATGGACGCCGCTTGGTCCGCGGCCGAGAAGGCTGGCCTCGACGTCGCCAAGGCGCGCGCGATGCCTACAACCGATGCGATGGCCTGGATGGAGCAGGACATTGCCGACGCGAGGGCGGTCGGCGTCCGCGGCACGCCGACCTTCTTCGTCAATGGCGAGATGCTCGTCCAACCCAGCCCCGAACAGGTCGAGGCCCGAGTCCAGGCCGCCGTCGCGGCAAAGGGCAAATAAGGGCCCGCACCCGTCCCGCTTCGTCCACGCGGGACGGGTGCTCACCATCCGTCGCGACGCTGTCTCTCCCGCCATCGGCCTGTCGCATGGAGACGCCGGGTCACCGTCCGATCGGCGGCATCGGAGCCAATATTCACTGCGCATTCAAGCATGAAGAGGGATTCTGAACGCCACGAAAAGGAGAGACTGACATGCGAAAACTGATGACGATCGCGGCTGCGATGCTCGCCTTCGCAGTCCCCGGAGCGGCGCTTGCCCAGCATCACGGCGATCGTGGGGGATATAGTCGCGGCCATGATGCGCAGCGTGGCCACGACCGCGACTATCGTTCCGCCCGGCACGACCAGCCCTACTATGGCAATGACCGGGGTTATCGCGGGTACGACCCCTATTATCGCGGATACGACCGTCGCTATGAACGCCGGGACCGCTACGAGCGGCGCTATCAGAAGCGCCGGATGCACCATCATCATCGCGGGCGTCACTGGCGCGGCTAGCCGGGACCGCGCGGGCCGGGCGAGAAACTACCGCTTCGCCCCATAGATTGAGATCGAGCCGGTCGGCGTCGGGATGACTTTCATCTCTTCGACCGCCTCGAAACCCGCGGCTGTAAGGATCTCCGGGACGCAGCCCTTCGCGTTGGGTTCGGTATATTCGAACCCGTCGAGCAGCTGGATCTGTCGAAAAAGCATGCGCATCAGCAGCGAGCGCTGCTCGCCATAGTCGGCTATGAAAAGGGTCCCACCCGGCCTCAGGAGTCTGAACATCTGCGCGGCAATCGCTTCCTTGACGGCCATCGGGCACTGGTGAAGGACGAGGCTCGATACGATCTTGTCGCATTGCCGGAGTGCTTCGATGCCGTCCAGCTCGTCGCCCATGGCCTCGAACCATCGAATCTCGGTATCGGCAACCTCAGCCTTGGCGCGCGCGATTTCCAGCACGGCGGCGTCGGGATCGACCGCCAGAACGAAGCTTTCCGGCGCCGCCTGCTTGAGGGCGATTGCAAATGTTCCCGTGCCGCACCCGATGTCGACGATCCGCTCGCCCGGCCGCGGTTCGGCGAAGCGCAGCAAGTCGCTTCGCCATCTTTTCTCTCTGGTCATGAGGGCTATGGCGGCATCGTAGCGGTCGAGCGATCCGCTCTTGCCGAGTGCCGGGACGAAATCTCTGTGTGCGTCTGACATGATGCCCCTCTACTAGGCGCCATCACGCACCGGCTTGAACGGAGAGGCTATGATTCGATGAAAAGGTCGCTTGCCCGAATACCGAACATCGCCTTGATCGTGCGGGCGAAATGCGCGCTGTCGCTGAACCCGGCCCTATGTGCGGCCGCGGTGGCGCTGCGGCGCATTCCCAATTCGTCGAAGGCGATAATCAACCGTCGCCAGAGCACAAAGCGCTGGAAGGGCATGCCGACCTCGGCGGCAAAGAGATGCCGGAATCGGCCGAGCGAAAGGCGGCTCTCCTCCGCCACATCCGCGAGACGGACAGAGCCCGTGGGGATCAGGCGGTCAATCGAGGCGGCGGCGCGGGTGATGCGCGGATCGAGCGGGGGGCGGGTGCCTCGCGTGAGCCAGTTTTTCCAGAAGGACCGCTGTCCCGGCAGCTCGACATAAATCGGATCGGAGCAAATCAGCCGGTTTTTCAGTTCCACCGGCGGACCGAAGCCCACTGTCGGCTCGACGAACCATAATTCGGCCGCGGGAGCGGGGAGCAACCGGTGCACGGTATCGGGTTCGATGAGCAGGCAACGCCCCGACAGGCGCGCGCCATCAGCATCGACCACCGTAAGCGGCTCGGCACAAAACACTGCCTGCGCCGCAAAATGGCGGTGCGCGGCGGCATCGCCAACCGAACCCGACCAGAGAGCATGATAGTCGCCGAGGCTAAGTCGGCCGTTCCAGTTGGACGTTTCGGGCATCGGGTCTCGATAGCAGGCCTAATTCATGTGCGTAACGGGCGCCGGGTAAGGTCTCTGGCTCGGAGGCTCTTTTCGGAAGCCGTCTTACGGCCAAGGAGGGGTGCGCCGACGCCGTGATGACTACCCTCATTGACCATGCGTTGTCTCGACCCGGCGATGTTGCCGACTGTTGTGACGATAGCCGATCCAGAGGATTGCAAGTGCGAGAAGCTGGAGCAACAACGGTTCGAGCGAAGGAAATATCCCCATCGCCGGGAAGCGAGGAAAATGAGCGAGCGGTGTGATGCCGAGGAGGCCGGCTTCCTGTAGCGCGCCCGCGCCCTTGCCGGCCAGGACAACCGCAAGGATGGCGATCAGCGCGGAGCTGTAGGCGAAAAATTTGCCGATCGGCAGCACCCGACTGTAACGAAGCATGACCCATGCGATTGCTGCAAGGATTACCACTGCGGTTCCGGCTCCGGCGGCGATCGCGCTGCGGCTTCCTTGCGCGGCGAGCGCCGCGAAAAACAGGATGGTCTCGAAGACTTCCCGATAGACCACGAGGAAAGCGATCCCGAACAGGAACCAGGCCGAGCGACGCGAAAGCGCCTTGCCCATCGCTTCGCGGATATAGCGCTGCCAGCTCTCCGCGTGCGACTTTCCGTGCATCCAGATGCCGACCCAGACGAGCACGACTGCGGCGAAAAGCGAGCCAAAGCCCTCTGTCAACTCGCGGCTCGCTCCGCTGATCGAGATTGCATAGGTCGCGACTGCCCAGGTTGCGCCGCCGGCAGCCAGGGCGGCGGTCCAGCCGCCATGGACATAGGGTAGGACTTCAGGCCGTTCGGCCTTTCGCAAGAAGGCGATCATTGCCACGATGATCAGAAGGGCTTCGAGACCCTCGCGCAGCAAGATGGTCAGCGCCCCGACAAAGGTCGATGCGTCGCTCGCTGCATCGGGAGACAGTGCAGCTTCGGCATCGGCGAAGAGGGCTTCGACGGCGGCGGCTTTACCCGCGACCGCATCGACCGGCGCACCTCGCGCAATGGAAACACGGTAATCGGACATCGCGGATTCGATTAGCGCCATAAGGGCGGAATCGCGCGTCGTCAGAATCGGCTCAATCGGTTCGAAACCGTCGAGATAGGCGGATAGCGCGAGGCGCTCTGCCTCGCTCCGATCTCCTTTGCGGTACGCGGCAAGGCTTTGCGCCAATTTGTCACGCGCCACCGCAAGCGTCGCGGGCGAAGCACTTGTCAATGCCTGGGGATCGGAACGCAAATAGGCGGTGAGCGCGTCGCCCTGCTCCGATCCGAGCCCACGACCAAGCGCTTCCGGGCTGAGACTCGTAAAGGCTTGCAGGTCGGGGACAAGATCGCGCGCCGCAGGGCTCTGGTTCCAGACACGCCGGCCGGCTGCGACGTCGCGAAAGGCAAATCCACCGGCATAGGCTGCTACCGCCCAGCGGTCGTCGGACGGCAAATGGGCAAAACTGGGCATGGACGTGCCTTCAAGCCCCTGTCCTATGACCTGATAGAGCGCGAACAGACTGCGCTTGCGAGCGCGTCCGGCGTCGGTGAAATCTATAGGTGCCGGGTCGAGCCCCTTGGCCTGGGGCCCATTGCCATCGCCGCGCACGCCGTGACAGCTGGCGCAATTTTCCAGATAGACTTGAGCTCCGCGCCGGGGATCTGGAGCGTTGCGCGGCGCGAGGGGCACAGGGTAAGCGGCGAGCAGGTCCGCCGCGAGTCCACGCGCCTGGCGAGCCACCGTGCCGGGGTCCGCCTTCGACGCGATCGCCCATTGGAGTTGTCCCGCTTCACCGACAAGGCGAGCCCGCGCCGGGGATGCCGGAAGGGCTTCGATCCCCTTGCGAACGGTGGCGGAAAACTCGATCATCTCGGTATATTCGACCGTGCTCGTCACCGCGCCATTCGCGACGGCGCCACCATAGTCGACCGCAACATAGTCTAGCAGACGCCAGATGGTCTGGACTTCGTCGGCATCAGTGCGGGCCTGTGCCGTCGGCACGACGAGGCAGCCGATAGCGGCAAGCGCGATCAGCAGAGAGAGAAAGCGGCGGGCGGAGGGCATTGGCCCTATTGTCCGGCCACAATCGACAGTTCGCGCAATTCGGTCCGCGCGCTGCGTAGAATCTCATAGGCCGAATGCAAGAAGAGCGTGGCAATGATGGCGGCGACCGCAAGGTCGGGCCAAGCCTGGCCGGTCCATGCGACGAGGCCGGCGGCGATGATCACCGCCACATTGGCGATCGCGTCGTTGCGGCTGAACAGCCACACCGCGCGGACGTTGGCGTCGCCTTCGCGGAACCGCGAGAGGACGGCGGCCGAGGTGAGGTTGACGAGGAGGGCCGCGACGCCAATGCCGCCCATCAGCTCGGCTTCGGGCGGAACCGCGGTCAGAGCGCGCCACAGCGCGACACCGATGACGCCAATGCCCAGCGACAGCAGGAACAGGCCTTGGGCTAAGGCGATTCGCGTGCGGGCGAGCGCGGTCCAGCCGATCGCGACGAGGCCTGCCAACGTGATCGTGCCGTCGCCGATGAAGTCCAGCGAGTCGGCTTTCAACGCCTGGCTGTTGGCGATGAACCCGCCGACAATCTCGAGCGCGCCGAAGCCGAGATTGAGAATTACGACGATCCACAAGGCCCGTCGATAGGCGGGATCACGCTCGGCTCTGACGGTGTCGCCCGTGCAGCCGCAATTGCTGTCGTTGCTCATTCCCCTGTTTTACATTCTACAGTAGCTGTAGAAGCAAGCTGAAATCGAGACGAAACTGAGAGGAATGGAGATGGAGCGCGACACGCGTCTGCCGATCGGCGGCTTGGCAAAACGCACCGGCACGAAGGTAAACACGATCCGCTTCTATGAGGATATCGGATTGCTTCCGTGCGCCGCGCGCACGGCCTCTGGCCGGCGCACCTACGGGGACGAGGATGTCGGGCGCCTCGCATTCATCCGCAATGCCCGCGGCCTCGGCTTTTCGATCGATGAAATCCGGTCGTTGACGGCGCTGGCCTTGGGGCCGGGGCAGGACTGCGCCGAAATCCGCGCAGTTGCGGCGCGTCACCTGCTCGATGTCGATAAAAAGCTGGAACGGATGGCGCGGCTCCGTGCTGAACTTGCCCGTATCGTCCAGCTCTGCGACGGCGGGCCGGTGTCGGATTGCCGAGTCATCGAAGCGATCGCTGCAGCGACCGCCTAGCCACGCATCATCGGAATCGACCGCAGTCCGGCTCAGCCGCAACAGCCGCCCTTACCGTCGTCGACTTGCACGGCGGGCAGGGCACCGCGCCAGAGGGGCAGAAGACATAACAGTCTGCCTGCAGCGGCTTACCTGCAGTTGAGAACAGGGCAGCCAGTTCGAAAGAATAGGTTCTGCAATCACACGACACCAATATTCTGGGGAGAATGTCAGCGTCTTCGCGACGCCATGAAGCGCCGCGAAGCCCGGCCACCTTTGGTGGCCGCAGAGGGAGAGGCGGAAGTGGCAAGGTGGCGGGTTGAAACCGGGAGAGAGTCTGCCGGGCCCGTCGCGGAGATACGCCATGACACGTCTACCCAGCACCCTCGCCCGCGATTCGTCCCCGGGCTACAAGGTCGATATCTCGCGAGGCCAGCGCATCGGCCGCGTCTCGTCCGAATGGTTTTCTCGGCCCGACGACGAGCGCTATCTTTCGCTCTCCGATCTTTATGATTCGGTGCGCACCCGGGCCGAGACCGCGACTGCGCGCACTGTCGAAACGCGCGCCATTCGCGTCGTGGCTGCACCTGACGAACCCGAGCGGCTGAGCCTTCTCCTTCCCGATCGCGAGGCACCCGTCGCGCCCACGCACTGGTCTTTCGGGCAAATGTGCAGTCTCGTCGGCGCGCCGTCCGGCTATCTGCGCCAGCTTCCCGCCGCGCTGGCGGGCATCAACATGCAGCACGGTCTGCTCGCGCATCGCGGGGAACTGGTCAAGACGCTCGAGACCGGCGACGGGCGCACCGAGCTGCGCGCCGTGACCGGCCCCGATTACGGCCGCATCTGGGATCATGAGCTTGTCGCCGCGGTCATGAAGATCGCGGGCAATGGCACCGGCGACACGCGGTGGAAGGTGCCGGGGCTTCTGGACTGGTCGACGATGCGCCACAATCCCTTCGTCGAGGTCACGAAAGATACGACGACGCTCTATGCCAGCGACCGCGACGTCTTCCTCTTCCTTGTCGACGACGCCAATCCGATCGAGGCCGGTCGTCTGCCCAACGGCGATCCCGATCTCTTCTTCCGCGGCTTCTACTGCTGGAACAGCGAGGTCGGGTCGAAAGCCCTCGGCATGGCGACCTTCTATCTTCGCGCCGTCTGCATGAACCGGAACATCTGGGGCGCCGAGGGCTTCGAAGAAATCAGCATCCGGCACAGCAAGTTCGCGGCCGGTCGCTTCGCACAGGAAGCGGCGCCCGCGCTCGAACGCTTCGCCTCTTCCTCGCCGGTCTCCTTCATGAACGGCATCAAGGCCGCTCGGGCCGCGATCGTCGCGCGCGATGATGATGATCGGCAGACCTTCCTGCGCAAACGCGGCTTCTCGAAGGGTGAGAGCGAGCGAATCATCCGCAGCGTGCTGCAGGAAGAGGGGCACCCGCCCGCATCGATCTTCGACTTCGTGCAGGGGATCACCGCGCTGGCCCGCGAGCGTCCGCATCAGGATGGACGGCTCGAGCTGGAAGCCAAGGGTGCCAAGCTTCTGGCCTCGGTCCACTGAGCAAATCTCGCGTTCGCCGCCGGCGTGGTCCTTTCCCTTCAGAGGGAGAGGGCTGCGCCGGAGCCATGACGGGCTGAGAGCCGGGAGAGAGTCTCGCGGCGGCCTGTCATGGAGAAGCATCATGACGAAACAGGCAAAAATCACCCTCAGCGGCGCGCGGGCAATCCCCTTCAGTGCGCTCGTGCTGAGCCAGGCCAATGTGCGGCGCGTGAAATCCGGGGTGTCGATCGACAGCCTTGCGGCGGACATCGCGCGGCGCGGCCTCCTCCAGAGCCTGACCGTTCGCGCGCAGCGCGACGAGGCGGGCCAGGAAACCGGGCGCTTCGAAGTCCCGGCGGGCGGTCGCCGCTTCCGCGCGCTCCAGATGCTGGTGAAACAGCGGCGACTGGCGAAGACCGAGCCCGTGCCCTGCATCGTCCGCGAGGATGATGCCGTGTCGGCCGAAGAGGATTCGCTCGCCGAAAATGTCCATCGCGAACCGCTGCATCCGCTCGACCAGTTCCGGTCGATGCAGAAGCTCGTCGAGCAGGGCACCGACGTCGAAACGATCTCGGCGACCTTCATGGTCACGCCCGCGGTCGTGAAGCAGCGCCTGAAGCTCGCCGAGGTCTCGCCCAAGCTCCACGACATCTACGCCGATGACGGCATGACGCTCGAACAGCTGATGGCCTTTTCGGTGTCGAGCGATCACGCGCGGCAGGAACAGGTCTGGGATATGCTCGCCTCGAGCCACACCCAGCAGCCCTGGTATATCCGCGCGCGGCTGACCGAGGACAAGGTTCGGGCATCGGACAAGCGTGTCCTGTTCGTCACCCTCGACGCCTATCGCGAGGCAGGCGGACATATTCTTCGCGATCTCTTCGAAAGCGATGACGGCGGCTGGCTCGAGGACGTCGCGCTGCTCGACCGGCTGCAGGCCGAGAAGTTCGAAGCCGAGGTTGCGCGTGTCGCGGCGGAAGGCTGGAAGTGGATCGAGACCGCGGTCGACTTCCCCTATGGCCACACCTTCGGCCACCGCCCGCTCGATGGCGTGGCGGCCGAGTCGAGCGCCGACGATGAGGCGCGGATCGAAGCGCTGCGCGAGGAAGCCGACCGGCTCGAAGACGAATGGGCGGGCGCCGAGGACATCCCCGATGAAATCAGTGCCCGGATCGATGCGATCGACGAGGAGATCGCGCCGCTCGTCTCGAAGCCGCTGATCTACGACCCGGAGTGAGGATCAGCGTGCAATAGGCACCCCCTTCGTGGGGTGATCGGCGTGCAAAAAGGACCCCTTCATCCCGGGGATTTAGTCGGCCGACTGGTTTTGATCAGTTGGCGAGAACGGGATGTTGATC